>Ga0180222_1000001_pt1 | contig 1056446 bp, 885 predicted proteins | sample eDN5th37CKraftOP_FD_151336 | JGI IMG/M metagenome (GOLD analysis project Ga0180222, IMG submission 151336) | Enriched Organic Plus compost microbial communities from Emeryville, California, USA - eDNA 5th pass 37_C Kraft OP (version 2) (version 2) ... | reverse complement strand
GGATGAGTTATCTGAGCCTCGTAACTGATGTCTATTCACGCAAGATAGTGGGGCATCACGTGCATGACAGCCTGCACGCTGACGAGGTGGGCAAAGCCCTGAAGATGGCGCTGAAGGAACGCCGGTTGGCGACCCCTTTGGTACATCATTCAGATCGAGGCATCCAATACTGCGCCCAGAGCTATCAGCAGTTGCATGCAGCGCACGGTATTCGCTGCTCGATGACCGATGGTTACGACTGCTACCAGAACGCCCTGGCCGAACGTATCAACGGCATTCTCAAGACAGAGCTGCTGCAACGGCCCACGGATATCCGGCAGGCAAAGCAAATGGTCCGAGAGGCCATCGCCATCTACAACGAGGAGCGACCGCATCTGGCCCTGAAATACAAAACGCCCGACGCAGTGCATCGGGCGCTTTGAGCTGAAAAAAGTGTCAACCTATTTCAGGACTAGACATGTGTTGGAACATCAGCGACTCACTGCGGCTCGGGACTGACCCACCGCTCCGTGCCGGCCACTTCGTCGACGCGGCGGAACAGCGCATCGAGTCCGGGAGGGCCACCGAAGTAATTGGTCACCGTTTTCTCATAGTCGCCGATGCGCACGCGCAGTATCCGGGAGGGCAGATCGGTGATGCCTGCCCCGTCCAGGATGACTTCACCATCCTTCACGACGAGGACTGGCTGCGAACGATAGCTGTCGCGCAGATCGAAGAAGTAGTTGCGATAGAGCTCCTGGAGCAAGGCAACGACCTGCTCCTGTTCGACATTGCCTTCCTGCTCTCCTTCGACGACCACGAATCGTTCGCCCTTGTAGACGACACGACCATCGCCATGGATGGTGACTTCATAGACGGGGCAAGTACCGAAGCACCCCGTGCGCCGGAGTGAAATCTCGACTTCACTCAGCGGATAGGCGGAGGGCGGTTCTGCCTTGGTACCGGGTGCCGCTGCATCTGCTGCGAATGCATGCAGCGACGCACAGCTCATCAGCACCAACGCCATCCCTGCCTTCAGCACACCGTTCATACGCCGTGCCTGCATTTCTCCTCCTTCCTGCTGTGTGCTTTCTTACGGTTCCAACGCATAAGCCTCTTCGAGCGCCGACGGATCGATGAAGCGTGCGAGTTCTTCGCGACTACGTGGTGCACGATTCTGCAGTTGCGCCACCCAGTCTTCTTCTTCGACCAAGACGTCGAGCATGTCGGGAATGATGCGCACCGGGAATTCCATCTCCGGCCAGCCCATGCCGATTTCCTCGACGGTGAAGCGGGTGACGCTCGAGATGTGCGGCCAATAGCTCTGCGGATTCTGCTTGAGCGCGTCGGTGGCATCGATCAGCGCGCGCAGGAATCTCACGATGGAACGACGCTTGGCGGGATCGGCGAGGTCAGGAGCACGTGCGTGCAGGTTGAACACTTCGCGATAGACGCTCTTGTCCTGGAACACGATGGCGTCGTCGCCGAGCTGATGGATCGCATCTTCCGGCTCGGGCTCCCAGATCGAGATCGCATCCACTTCGCCGGCGAGCAATGCGTCGGACATCTTCGACATGCCGAGCACACCATTTTCATCGGGCGGCAGCGGTACGAGTTCGACGTCGGCCTCGGTAAGGCCCACCGTACGCAGCATCGCGACGAGGTAGTAATTGGCCGAGGTATTGCGCGGCAGCATCACGCGCTTGCCCTTGAGGTCGGCCAGGGTTTCGATACCGGCGGACTTGCGCGCCACGAGGCGATAGAAGCTCTCGGTGACGGTGGCGATGATGCGCAGATCGGGGTTGACCACGGTTTCACGCAAGAGCTGCGTTTCCGCATTGGTGGCGAGATCGGCTTCACCCGAGGTGATGCGCGTGATACCGCCTTCACCGACCGGCAACTGCTGCGGATAGAAGCTGTTGGCGGCGACGATGACGGGCGAGAGTTCGATCCAGTAGCTGCCCGACACGGAGATCGGCGCCAGTGTTTCGGTTTGCGGCGCAGCACTTTCGGATGCTGCACTGGGTACGGCATTACTCACGATGGTGGATTCCTCCGCCGGCGCACAGGCCAGCAGGCTGCAGGTTGCAAAGGCGCCGAAAAGTACGCGGCCCTTGTGGTTGAGAAAAGCGAGTCGTTCTTTCATGTGTGACGTCCCTTCTTGTTTTTGGTTGGGGCCGGCGCGGGCTGCGGCGGCTTGGGGTCGTGCTTCGAGCGTGGGCTCCGAGAATAGCTAGTCCTTCAGCGGATTGCCGCGTGGTTCCCAGGTTTCATCGAAACGATCGGGCAGGCCACTGTCGGAACTGATGTAGCGTTTGGAGATGAGCCACTTGCCGTTCACCTTCACCAGCTCGGTGTCTTCGCGACCCTGCTCATACAGGTTTGGGGCCTTGCCGACGCCTTCGTTCATCACGCCGGTCCAGATGACGTGGGCGATGGCGCGGTCGCCGTTGATTTCGATGACGGGGTTGGTCAGCAGCATGTGGCCGCGGCGATAGGCGGCATTGGCCTCGCGCGGAGAACCGGCGCCGTAGAGCGCAGCGATTTCGGCGTGGCCCTTGGCGATGGTGCCATCGACGTCGAGCAGAGCGTCCTCGGTGAAGTAGTCGGCCAGCGCGTGGCTCTCACCCTCTGAAAGATCGTAGTAGTAACGGGTCAGCAGATCCTCGACCTGGATGCGGTCGAGCAGCGTTTCCATCGTCACTTGCTGTGCCGAAACCGGCATGGCCAGTGGCAGTCCCATCATCGCCAGCACCAGAGCACAGCGGCGCGCACTGTGTGGCAGGTGGGTGAGCGGGTTCATACGGGGTTCCTCCCTCTTCTTTTTTGTGGTTGGCAGAAATGGAAAGGGCCAGACGCTCGCGCGGCTGGCCCTCTTTTACATTACTGGTGCAACTCCCCTTGTGCCGGCTGCTGCTGTGCAGGAGCAGGAGTCGGGGCCGGTGCCGGAGCGGGTGCCGGCGGCGGAGCTTCCGCCTTCGCGGCATTCGCCAGGCTCACCACGTAGGCGCGGATGGCCTCGGCGTCGTCCGGCGTCAGGTGCTCGGCGAAGGACACCATGCCGTTGTTCTGCAGGGCACCGTCGATGACGATGGCCTTGAACAGCGCGGCGGCGTTGAGCGCGCCGGCATAGCGCAGGTCGGGGAACACACTGTTGATGCGACCGTTGTTGCCGTGGCAGCTGGCGCAGTGCTGGTTGTAGAGCTCTTCACCCTGGGCCAGGAGCTCGGCGTCACCGAAGTTCGGCGGCGGATTCAGCTGCGGCGGGGTGTAGCTGATCGGCTCGGGCAGCAGCGTGGTGCCACCGTTCTTGAACACGAGCAGGCGGGCGTAGTTCGGCGCCCAGTAGTTGCCGGTGCTCTGACCGGCGACCGCGGCGATGTACTGCACGCCATCGATCTCGTAGCTGATCGGGCCGCCGACGATGCCGGACTGGGTGTCGTAGCTCCAGACTTCCTCGCCGGTGTCCGCGCGATAGGCCTTGAACACGGCGCCGGAAGCCTGGAACACCAGGTTGCCGGCAGTGGTCAGTACTCCGGCGCGGGCGCTGCCCATGCGCTGTTCCCACACCGGTTTGCGGCCGATCGGATCCCAGGCCAGGAGGTAGGCACCGGCGCCCTGCAACTGCGGCGGCGGATCCTGCGGACGTTTGCCGACGTTGATCGACAAGAGCTGGTTGCCCATCTTGGCGCCGGCTTCGGCCACCAGCGGGAAGCTGCTGTAGTTGGTCGGGATGTACATCAGACCCGTGTTGGGGTTGAAGGCCATCGGATGCCAGCTGTGAGCACCGCCGGCGGAGGGCACGACGTGGAAGCCCTTGTCGCCCATGGCGCCGTAGTTGGCTTCGGGGTTGATGATGGGGCGATAGTTTTCGTCGAAGCCAAGCATCCAGTTGGCGCTGGGGACGAAGAGGTCGGCGGAGATGACGCGGCCGGTGGCGGCTTCGAGCACGTAGAACACGCCGTTCTTCGGTGCCTGCATCACGACGTGCGTCATCTGACCATCGATCAGGAGGTCGGCGGTGACGATCTGCTGGGTATTGTCGAAGTCCCAGCTGTCGCGCGGCGTTGCCTGGTAGTGCCAGCGGTATTCGCCGGTCTTGGCGTCGAGCGCCACGATGGAGGCGGTGAAGAGGTTGTCGCCGCCGCCCGGCGAGCGGATGTCGGCCGGCCAGGGCGCACCGTTGCCGGTGCCGATGTAGACGAGGTCGGTGACGGGATCGTAGGTCACGGCATCCCAGGGCGTGCCGCCACCACCGGTTTCCCACCAGGTGCCGTTCCAGGTTTCGGCGGCCCATTCCAGCTCGGGTTGTTCGAAGCCGTCGGCAGGGTTGCCGGGCACGGCCCACCAGCGCCACAGCTCTTCGCCGTTGCGCACGTCGTAGGCGGCCATGTAGCCGCGTTGATGGAATTCGGAGCCGGCTTCACCGATGAAGATGCGACCGTCGGCGATGCGCGGTGCACCGGTGATGGAGTGCCAGCCTTCGGGATCGGTGACCTGTTTTTCCCACACGAGTTCGCCGGTGGCGGCGTTCACCGATACCAGACGGCCATCCAGCGTGCCCCAGATCACCATGTCTTCCCACACGCCGACACCGCGGTTGACGATGCCGCAGCAGAGTTTCACGGCCCATTCGCCGGGAACCTTCGGATCGTATTTCCAGAGCTGTTCGCCGGTGCGGGCGTCGAAGGCGTAGACCTTGCTCCACGGCGTGGAGACGAAGATGCGTCCATCGGCCACGACCGGAGTGGTTTCGTAGCTGCCGCCGCGCTCGGCGAGATCGCCGAACCAGGCGAGACCGAGCTGGTCGATGTTGTCGCTGGTGATCTGCGTGAGCGGGCTGAAGCGCTGCTCCGTGTAATCACGGCCGTACGAGCGCCACTCGTGATCGGCGCTGCCATTTACGGGAATCGCAGCGGTGCCGTTGGCGGCAGCAGGCGCATTGCTGGTGTTGGAACTGACGGCGCTGCTCGGCGCAGCGCTATCACCGCAGCCGGCCAGCGTGGCGAGACCCGCCAACGCGAAGACCGAAACCACGGATTTTGCCGGGTTGTACATGTCGTTTGCCCCTCCTACGGGCTGGTACTGCTCGTGGGGGCGCATGTTACCGGGGGCACCCGGTCAAGGGAAAACGTTTTACCCGTTGGCAGCGCTGCGCGAGCGCAAACCCAGCCGAAGCGGAACGTTCCTGCTCCTTCTAGGCGTACTGACGTAACAACTCGACGAAGGCAGGCCCGTAACGTTCCTGTTTGCTGGCACCGATGCCGCTGATCAATCCGAACTCGCGCAGGTTGCGCGGGCGGCGCCGGCACAGTTCTTCCAGCGTGGCGTTGTGGCAGATCACGTAGGGGGGCACCTTGTATTGTTCCGCGAGTTTCTGGCGCAGGCCCCGTAGCGCGTTCCACAGATTGAGATCGAGATCCTCGGGCAAGGCCGCAGGACGCCGCCGCTCGGCGCCACCGCCGCTGCCGCGTCCGATGTCGCTGCGCAGGCGGAGCTTTTCTTCTCCTCGCAGGAGGGGGCGGCAAGACTCTTCGAGGCGCAGCGCACCGTAGCCATCGAGGTCCACACTCAGGTAGTGACGCACGACGAGCTGGCGGAACACCGAACGCCATTCGTTGGCGCCGATGTGTTTACCTTTGCCGTACACGCTAAGGTGGTGGTGGTCGTACTGAAAGATCTTGTCGCTCTCGCTGCCGCGCAGCACTTCGATCAGGTGATTCACACCGAAACGCTGCCCGGTGCGATAGACGGCACTGAGTGCGAGACGCGCAGCTTCGGTGGCGTCCCAGGTCTTCACCGGTTCGAGGCAGGTGTCGCAATTGCCGCAGGGACCGGCCAATGTTTCGCCGAAGTAACGCAGCAGGGCTTCGCGGCGACAGGTGGTGAGTTCACACAGCCCCAACATCGCATCCATGCGATGCTGCTCGACGCGCTTGAATTCTTCGCTGCCCTGCGATTGCGCCAGCATCTGCCGCAGTTTCAACACGTCCTGCAAACCGTAGAGCAACAACGCATCGGCAGGTTCACCATCACGACCGGCGCGACCGGTTTCCTGGTAATAGGCCTCGATGGTCTTCGGCATGTCGAGATGCGCGACGAAGCGCACGTCGGGTTTGTCGATGCCCATGCCGAAGGCGATGGTGGCCACCACGATCACGCCCTCTTCACGCAGAAAGCGCGATTGATTGGCAGCGCGTTGGTCCGCGCTCAAGCCAGCGTGATACGGCAGCGCGGTGAAGCCTTCGCCATCCAGCCAGGAGGCTATCTCTTCCGTCTTCTGCCGCGACAGGCAATACACGATGCCGGCATCTTCCGGATGTTCCTCACGCAGAAACTCCAGCAGTTGCTGACGCGGACTGTCCTTCAGCTCGATGCGGTAACAGATGTTGGGACGGTCGAAGCCTGCGATGAACTGACGTGCGTGCTGCAGTTGCAGGCGTTCGATGATCTCGCGGCGGGTGCGAACGTCGGCGGTCGCGGTGAGTGCAATGCGCGGCACCTCGGGGAACACCTCGTGCAGCATCCAGAGTTCGAGATAGTCGGCGCGAAAGTCGTGTCCCCATTGCGACACGCAGTGCGCTTCGTCGATGGCGAAGAGGGCAATGGGCGCGCGCCGCAGCAGATTCACCGTGCGGTCCTGTTTGAGGCGTTCGGGAGCTAGATAAAGAAGGTCGAGCTCGCCGCGTAGCAGCCGCTCCTCAATGGCGCGAACTTCATCCCAGCTCAGCGTGGAATTCAGATAGGCCGCGCGAACGCCCAGCTCGTGCAGTGCCGACACCTGGTCCTGCATCAGCGCAATCAACGGCGAGATCACCACACCGCAGCCCTCGCGGACCAGCGATGGCACCTGATAGCAGAGCGATTTGCCGCCACCGGTGGGCATGAGCACGAGGGCATCGCCACCATCGATGAGGGTATCGATGATCTCGGCTTGGGGCGGGCGGAAGGAGTCGTAACCGAAGACTTGCTGCAGGACATCTAGCGCGGAATTCATGCGGCGCACTATAGGCGGGAATCGGGGGAGTGCAAGGAAATTCCGCCGGTAACTTTTACCGAAACGCGCAGCCTGCTGCGCTCAGGCCTCTGTATTTACAGGCTTTTTCCCGTGGTATGGTCGTTGCAAGACTCCTCCCGACTGAGCCATGACGGAGGATGACATGACGAACCCTGAACACACCGCCATCGAAGAGCTGGCCAACTTTTCCGTGGGAGAACCCGCACGGGGCGGCGATGGCCCCGCGCCCATGGGTGATCCACTGCCAGACGGCGCTCCCATCGGCGATCCGCCGCGCAACGAGCCCATCGATGATCCTGATGACGACTACCCCATCGACGATCCCGGTCAGGAGGAGCCCATTGATGATGATCCTACCGACGACTCACCGGATTACATCGACGACACCCTGAGCGATCGCCTGGACGACGAGCATCGCCGCCCGCACGGACCATCCGACATTGATGAGCCGCCGGACTATATCGAAGGTAACGATCCGGAAGACGCTCTGCGGCCCACCGACCCCGACGGTCCAATGGTGGATCGCCAGGATCCGGACGCCGGCATCAAGCAGATCAAAGACCACGCAAATCCCGACTCGCGCAGCCCCGCGTGAGCCCCCCTGCCGTGCCCAACGCCGCCTGTGCGTTGGGTAAGCGGTGGCGCTCTCCCATCCCGCACAAAACACTCGGTACATAATTTCTGCCCGAGCTGATGTACGGCTCCCCTCGAACAGCGATATAAAGCGTTTGGCGATATCGACCAAGTTTTGGTTGTCCTCACACAGGCCGATGGCCGTGCCCTCTTCTCAAGTCGCTGAAATAAAGAGAAATCCTTACTGGCACGAAGTTCGCTAATGCCGCACTGCCGCCAATGCTGAGCTCGTTTGTTGAGCTCATGCGTGCACTAAGCGTAGAGCATGACGTTGAACGCTCAGTACCTGCTCGCACCAACTTCAACAATCACCAGAAGTGCCAGAGATAGAGGGGCTACCCATGATTCGTTTGATCGACATTCAAAAAATTCATCGCAGCGATGAAATAGAAACCACCGCGCTCGACAACATCAACCTTGAGGTCCAGCCCGGAGAGTTTCTTTCCATCATGGGTCCTTCAGGTTGCGGCAAATCGACCTTGCTCAACGTGATCGGCCTGCTCGACAGTCCCAACGGCGGCCAATACTTCTTCAATGAACAGCAGCTCGCTGGTCTCAACGAAAATGCCCGCGCGGATCTGCGCAAACGCAACATCGGCGTGATCTTCCAGAGCTTCAACCTCATCGATGAACTGAGCGTTTATCAGAACGTTGAGCTCGCACTGCTATATCAGGACGTGCCCGCCGCCGACCGCAAACAACGGGTGCAGGACGTGCTGGTGAAAGTTGGCATCAGTCATCGCGCAGGACATTACCCGCAGCAACTTTCTGGTGGTCAGCAACAGCGTGTGGCGATTGCGCGCGCGATAGTCGGCAATCCCAAACTGCTACTCGCGGATGAGCCCACGGGTAACCTCGACTCCAAACACGGCGATGAAGTGATGGAGCAGCTCAAGGCGCTCAATGGTGAAGGCACCACCATCATCATGGTGACGCACTCCGAAGACCACGCCCGCTACGGCACGCGCATCGTGCGCATGCTCGACGGACGGATTATCGATGATGGCAAGCAGGCGCAGGCAGCCTGAAGCAACCCACAAGAGCCGGGAGGACCCGCCGCATGTTGCTGAACTATTTTCTGATCGCATGGTACAACCTCAAACGCCAACCTGGTTTCGCACTCATCAAGATACTGAGTCTGGCCATCGGCCTTGGTTGCAGCATCCTCGTGATCGCGCATGTTCAATACGCACGTAGCTACGACAAACACATCCCGAACTGGGAAAACACTTACCGCGTCATCACCCATCTCGTTACCGATCAGCCGATCGACATTCCTGGCACATCGGATGCCTACGCGCCCGCGCTGCGCCGTGATTATCCGCAGCTGCAATACGTCGCCAACATACGACAGAGCCGCGGCTTCTTTGGCCGCGGCGAGAACGTCATTGCCAACGATTATTACTGGGCCGAGCCGCAGATCATTCCCATCTTTGGTCTGCAGTTCATCGCGGGCGATCCCGCCACCGCGCTCGACGAACCCAACTCGGTGGTACTGAACGAGAGCAGCGCGCAAAAGTATTTCCCGGGAGAAGATGCGCTGGGGCAGACGCTGACGCTGGATGAACAGACGGAGCTGCGCGTCACCGGCATCTATCGTGACTTACCGATCAACACGCACATCGACTTGCGGATGCTGGTGTCGGTGCCTACAGGACGACAGTTGTTCGGACCAAGATTCATGGGCGGCGACACCTGGGTCGGCTTCGGGGGCACAGTGACCTACATCACCGTGCCGAATGCACTTGAGGCACAAACCATCGCCAACGACATGCCCTCGTTCATTCAGCGCAACATTCCTGAGCAGCAGCGCAGCTTCGCGCAGATCAATCAGTTGCGCATCTCGCTGCAACCGCTGGCGGATATTTACCTGTCGCCACTCGCTGGATTCGGGACGACGAACAATCGCGCGCAAGTGCTCGTGGGACTCGGCGTCTTCGCCACTCTGATTCTGCTCACCTCCTGCATCAACTTCGCGAACTTGTCGCTGTCGCAAGTGCAGCAGCGCAACAAGGAAATTGGGGTGCGCAAGACGCTGGGCGCGAAGCGTTATCAGATCGTTGTGCAATTCTTGAGTGAGTCGCTGCTGATCACCTTGCTGGCTCTGGTCCTGGTGCTGCCGCTTGTGTGGTTCGTACTGCCAGCCTACACAGCGCTGACGAGCACCAACTTCACCGTAGGCACCATCTTCGAAAACGGCACCGTGTGGCTATTGGCTGTATTCGTTGTGCTCACGGGTTTGCTCTCCGGGCTAGTGCCTGCTCTCGCCTTAGCGCGCTTTGAGCCGGCCAGCATCATTCGCGGTTTGCCGTTGCGAGGACGACTCAGCACCTTCCTGCGTTCGGGTGTCACCGTGGCGCAGTTCGGCTTCTCCAGCGCCTTGATACTGCTCGCGCTCGCCATCGGTCTGCAGATTCGTCATCTCAACACGATGGATCTTGGGTTCAACAAAGCTAACATGGTGGTGCTCGACAGCACCTATAACCCACGCGATCCGGAAAGCTTTGACTACGACGCGATGATCAACGAGCTGCTGCAGCATCCCGGTATTGTTGCCGTGGCACCGACGTCAGCACCGCCGCCAGCGACGGGGCCTTACAACCCCTGGCGTCTGCCCAGCTACGGCCCGGATGAATTCAGAACCATCAGTCATATCGTGGTGGGGCCGGATTACATGGACGTGTTGCAGTTCCGGTTGCTCGCGGGCCGCTGGTTCTCCACTGACTTTCCCACCGATTTCGTGCCGCCAGCTCCACCCCCTCCGGCTCCCGGCCAGCCACCTCCCGCGCAACCGACGGAGCCGCCGCAGACCAACGCAGTCGTGATCACTCGCGGTGCGGTACGCAACTTCGGTTTCGATTCTCCCGAAGCGGCGCTGGACCAGATCCTCATGCCCGTCGGGTTCCCTAATACCTACCGCGTCATCGGCGTCATCGAAGACTTTCGCATGAGCGGTGGTCTTGAGGACCCACTGCGTTCCACCAGCGTCATCCGCTCTTCGCTCGATCCCTTGCGCACGCTGGTGTTGCGTCTCTCTCCCACACAAACGGATGCCGCGCTCGCACACATCGACGCCGTGTGGGCACGGCATCGTCCGGACGTACCGATCAACCGCACCTTCTACGATCAAACCTTCAACGACCTCGTGTTCCGCGAAACCAATGGCATCAGCACTGCGGCGCTGATTGCGAGTCTGGTGACCATCGTGATCTCTGCGCTCGGTCTCTATGCACTCGCGTTCTATTCAACGCAGCGACGCACGAAGGAAATCGGTGTGCGCAAGGTGCTGGGTGCCACGAAGAAGAAAGTGATTTCGCTGCTTACCTGGGACTTCCTGAAGTTGGTGCTAGTCGCCTGCGTTCTCGGGTGCATCGTGGGTTACTACGTCACCGGCATTTATCTGGAGCAGTTTTCGTCGCGCACTGCCTTGCCGTTCTGGGTGTACCTGGCGGTGACGGCAATTACGTTGCTGGTAGCAGCGGTGACAGTGGCGTCGCGTTGTTATCGCGCAGCCAGTGCCGACCCTGTGAAATCGCTGCGCTATGAATGAGGTGTGTTGAGTCGTGGGAATGGATCGAGTCATCGTTAAGCAGCGGCGCCCACTCTGGCAGTGGGCATTGTTGGCAGTTGTGGTGTTCGCCGTGGTGTGGGCGCTCTGGCGCGTGTTGGAGGACGCCGCGATTCGCAGTTATCGCGTACCCGCCGGTCAGGTCGTGATTTCGACGGTGCAGTATGGCGCCTTCGAAGACGTGATTCCGATTCGCGGCGCGATCCAACCGTTCAATAGCGTATTCCTCGATGCAGTGGACGGCGGCGTGGTCGAAGAGATCTTCGTCGAGGAAGGCAGCTTCGTGGAGAAAGGCCAACCGCTGCTGCAATTCAGCAACAGCGAGTTGCAACTCAACGTAGCATTGAACGACACCTCCATCACCGAGCAGTTGAACAACCTCAACAACATCACCAACTCGCTCGACACCACCAAGATCAACACCGAGCGCGAGATCATCGAAACCGAGTACCGCCTGCTGACACTCGAACGCACCAAGCAGAGACAGGAACGGCTGCTCCAACAAGGTCTGCTGTCGCGCGAGCAGTTCGAAACCACGACCGATGAACTCGACTATGTCACCAAGCTGCTGGCAAACATCAGGAGCCGGCAGGCGTTGGAGAATCGGATTCGTGAAGATCGCATGCAGCAGATCAGCACGCAGATCAGTCAGCTCGAGGGCAACTTGAGGTTGGTGCAGAACAGTTATGAGAATCTGCTCGTGCGAGCACCGATCTCAGGTCAGCTCACCTCGTTCACTGCCGAGATCGGCGAGAACAAGATTCGCGGCCAGCGCCTGGGACAGATCGACGTCACTGACCAATACAAGGTGGTGGCGCAGATCGACGAGTTTTATGTCACGCGCGTGGCTCAGGGACAGTCGGCGCGTTTCACCCTGTCAGGTCAGGAATACAGCGCAACGGTGCTGAAGGTGTATCCGGAAATCACGGGTGGAGTGTTCAACGTCGACCTCGCGTTCGACAACGGTACGCCACCCGGACTGCGCCGCGGTCAGACCCTGCAGTTGAATCTGACGCTCGGCAATCCGGTCGACACGCTGCTGCTGCCGATCGGCGGATTTCTGCAGGACACCGGCGGCAACTGGGCCTTCGTGCTCGACGCCTCCGGCAGCTTTGCCTCCAAGCGCGAGCTCCGCACCGGCCGCCGCAATGCGCGCATGCTGGAAGTGCTCGAAGGTCTCCAGCCCGGCGAGCGCGTGATCACCTCCAACTACGGGCAGATGATCGATATGGAGAGGATAGTGTTGGAGTAGGTTTTGTTGGTGGGCGTGAGAGTAGATTGGTGCTGAGCCGCCGGCGAAGCCCAACAGGGGATGCTGGATGGTTATTGAGCAGCCACACCTAATCGTCTCAGGGATGGCGAAGGTTTACCAAATCGGGATCATCTGGATTCATTCTTAAGCTAGAACGGAGAAATTAAAGGGCAACGAATATCCAACCGCCCCTTGTTGGGCTTCGCCTGCGGCTCAACCACAACCTCCCATGCACGATTGCGCCAAAGCGCCGGCCGAAGGCTCCCTTGTCGGGCTTCGCCCGCGGCTCAGCACCCAACTACCCAAGAGGTCCAAGCTTGTTTGCTATAATCCCGCGCCGTTTGCGGCCGTCCTTTTCAGAATCCCTTGCTTCCCTCCCAACTCTATCAGCAGCACTTGCAGCGACCCGGCTTTCACGCCGACCCCATGCAGGCCCAAGCCGTGACACGGCTGGACGGCTTGCAGAAGCGTTTGCTGAAAAAACGTTGGTTCACGCGCGACAAGCACATCCAGGGACTCTACCTGTGGGGACCGGTGGGCATCGGCAAGAGCTTTCTGGTCGACCTCTTCTTTGAATCACTCCCATCGTCGATCGGAAAAACGCGCCAGCACTATCAACACTTCATGGCTGAAGTGCATCGCGAATTGCACGCAATCACCGGACAACCCGAACCTTTGAGCCTCGTCGCGAAACGACTCGCTTCCACATACAAGGTGATCTGCCTCGACGAGCTCTACATCACCGACCTCGGCGACGCGATGATCGTCTATCGTCTTTTCGAAAGTCTGTTTGCCGAAGGCGTGGTGATGCTGATCACCTCCAACTTCGCGCCGGACAAGCTGTACAAGGACACGCTGCAACCGACCATCTTCGATCCCGCCATCGGTGTGATCAAAGCCAACACCGAAGAGCTGCATCTGCAGAGCGAGCAGGACTATCGCCGTTTGCAGGAAGGCGTGCATCGCACCTGGTTCGTTGCCGGCGAAGTGGACTTCGGTGAGCTATTCGACACCTTGAACGAAACGCTGCACGGCAGCAGCACCTACGACACGAATCCGCTCGAAGTGCATGGGCATTCACTGCAACCGGTGCGTCATCACGACCAACTGGTGTGGTTCACCTTCGCCGAGCTGTGCGAGAAGCCGCGTTCTGCCAAGGACTACATCGTGCTCGGCAAACGCTTCAAACATTTCCTGTTGAGCGAAGTGCCACAGTTCGGACAGGCGGCGCGTCAGAACGTGCCGACGGTCGGGACGGAAGACGCGTTGGTCGGCGCACCGCGTCCGCAGTACTCCAACAGCGAGAATGCACAGCGGCGTTTCATCAGCCTGATCGACGAACTTTACGACCAGGGCATGAAGTTGCACATCGAGAGCATCGTGCCGCTGGAAGAACTCTATGCCGGCGGACGTCTGGCCTTCGAGTTTCAACGCACCGTCAGCCGCTTGACGGAAATGCAGTCGGCGACCTATCGCGATCGCGCCCTGCGCGCCTAGACGCCGCATTCTTGGCGCCAAAGGCTTTCCTGTATACTGGCGCGGTTTTTTCTCCGGAGTTTGTATGGAACGTCTCATTGAAACGATGATGGTGCGCGCCCGCTGGTTGCTCGCACCGGTCTATCTCGGTCTCACGCTGGCACTCATCGCGCTGATCATCACCTTCTTCCGCGAGGTGTGGCATCTGTTCCACACCATCTTCACCGCCTCCGAAGCCGACGTGGTGTTGATCGTGCTGTCGCTGATCGACATCTCCCTGGTCGGCGGTCTGTTGGTGATGGTGATGTTGAGCGGCTACGAGAACTTCGTATCGGAACTCGACTCCTCGGAAGATCGCGAAAAACTGAGCTGGCTCGGCAAGATGGATTCGTCGTCGCTCAAACTGAAAGTGGCCGCGAGCATCGTCGCCATCTCCTCGATCCATCTCCTGCGCGTCTTCATGAACATCCGCAACGTCGAGCCGGACTACCTGATGTGGTACGTCATCCTGCACCTGACCTTCGTTGCGTCCGCCTTCATCATGGGCATGCTCGACAAGTTCACCAAGCACTGAGCATTCCCGACTGTGGGAGCCGTCACAGACTGTCGATGGCTCCCATCCCGCCCTTCATGCCACCATAGGGCATGGTCAAGAAATTCCTTCTTTCCCTGGTGGTCCTTTGCGCCGTTCTGCTGCTCGTGGCAGGTGGCGCCTATTGGTTCCGCGAACCGCTCATCCGCTTTGGCGTCAATCGCGCGCTGGCGGCGTCGGAGATCAGTCTCATAGCCGTCGAAGGTTTGCGGTTCGAGCGTGAACGCGTGCAGTTGGCGCAACTGGCGTTGATCCTGCCATCCGGCCAACGGCTCGACGTTTCGGAGATCGATCTGCGTTTCTTCCTACCTTCGTTCCGCGTGATGCCGGCTTTGCAAAGTCTGGATGTCGGCGCATTGCATCTCGGACCGGCGGAAGCAGCGCCTGAAGAAAGTGAAGCAAGCTCCGAGCTGCGTTTGAGCGAAGTGCTCGACCTGCTGCGCGCGCTGCCACTGTCGGCATTGAACATCGATGAACTCGTCGTGCCGCAATGGCATGAACCGCTCAGAGTGGAGCTGCAGAGTGCGCCGGGACAGGTGCACCTCGATGTCGCAAGTGGTGCGCTGCATCTTCTGGCCGAATTCACGCAAGCCGATGAAAACGCGACGGCGCAACTCCAGGCCGCCCTTACGCGCGCGCAGGCCGAATTGGGAGAACTGCTCGTTACGCTGCAGCCTCAGGACGAGGACTACCTGCTCGACGGCCGTGGCCGTCTGGTGTTCGAAGATCTCGCTGCGCTCCTGGGTGAATTCCAGGCTTCCACCACACTCGACCTGCTGGCCTTCCAGGCACCGCTGCAAAGCGCCGATCTCAACTGGACCCTCAACGGTCGCATCGCCGACGACCTGCACGGCACCTTGTCCAACACCACGGCGCGCAGCTTCGTGGTGGGACTCGACGCCGGCTCCACCTTCGCCCTGCCCACAGGCTTCGTCGAGAACCTCGGCAGTGCCACCGTTCGATTCCCCAATGCCCTCAACCTCACCTTCACCACCGGCGCCGGCATGGGCATCAGTAACGCAGTAGTGCCACTCGAAGTACGCAGCTCCTATCAGGAAGACGCGATAGCGGTGAACGGCACCCTGCAGCTCGGTGAATGTCTGCTCGACGTCGACGCTCCCTGCAGTGGCGACTTCCACGGCGATGTCGTCTACGGCGACTACGGTGCCAACGGCGCGCTCGACTTCGTCCTGCCCAGCGCGCGCGGCGGTGTCGGCACCTACCGCGTGAAAAGCCAGGACCTCGTGCTGCGCGGTCTACCGCCCGACGTGCCGCCCTTCGACATCGATGCCACCGTGACGCTCACCGACTCAGGCCTGAGCTTCAGCACACCCCTCACGCTGCGTGGTACACCCGCACCACTCGCGCCTACTGCCAGCGGCAGCTACGGTTTCGAAAACCAGACCTTGGAAGCAAAACTCACGCTGCCTGAATTGGAGTTCAACGAAGAAGGGCGCGGCCTGTCGAACTGGGTGAGCAACTGGTCCTATCCGGCCGACGTGCTCGCCGGCAAGGTGGAAGCTCTGGAGCTCGAGGTACTCTGGCGCGCAGACGCGCCGCTCAACGCCAAGGTGAAGGCGGATCTGCAGCAGCTCGGCGGTTTCTATGAGGCCTATTTCTTCAGTGGCCTCAGCGGCGTGGTGGAAGCGGAAGTGAGCATGGGCGACACATTGACCGTCACTACGGCGCCGATGTCTTTGCAGTTGGCCGACATCGACGTCGGTGTACCCATCACCAACGTGCAACTCGAGATCGAGATCGAGCGTTCCACTCAGGCCATCGTGGTGCCTTCGTTTTCCGCGGAAGTGGTGGGCGGCACGCTGAGCGGCAAGGATCTGCGTTACGACCCCAATGCCGCAGGCAACAGCATGACGCTTTACTTCACGGGCCTCGACCTGGCGCAGATGTTGGAGCAGATCGAGTACAAGGGCGTACAGGCCACGGGCAAACTCAGTGGTGAGATTCCCGTGACGATAGGCACGGCCGGTGTGGTGGTGGCGGGCGGTTCACTGCGCGCCGATGCACCGGGCGGCACGTTGCGTTACTTCGATGGCGGCGCGGCTGCCGCAGCCGGTAACGCGCAGCTGGATCTCGTCAACCAGGTGCTGAGCAATTTCCAGTACCACACGCTCACCAGCACCATCGACTACACCGTCGACGGAGAACTGCAGCTCGGCATGCAGTTGCAGGGACACAATCCCGACCTCGGCAGCGATCAGCCCATCAACCTCAATCTGAATCTCACCGACGACATTCCCGCACTGCTGCAAAGCCTGCGCGCGGCGCGCGACATCGAACAATTCCTGCAGGAGCAATACCGCAATGTCCTTCCGTGAAACGGCTCACATGTGGGCCGCTGCGGCTTTCATGTAGCGTTCAGCTACGGCGGTGGATACTATGCCCAAACCCGAGGGGGCACCGTATATGAAACTCGCACAAGGATTGGTTCTTCTTTCACTCTGTTGGCTGGCAGCCTGCACGCCGACCGTACAATTGGCCGCACCCAGAGAGCCGATTACCATCAATCTCAACGTACGCATCGACCACGAGGTACGTGTGAAGGTGGATCAGGAACTGGATGAAGTTTTTGCCGCCAACTCCGATCTGTTCTGAGGCCCGCTACGCCATCTGGAGCAACGCATGAAAAACTTTATCAATCACAAGGCAGCCTGGTTCTTCGCAATGCTGCTGGCGCTGAGCGCCAACCTGGCGCTGGCGCTGACCTTGGATGAAGCCAAGGCACAAGGCCTCATCGGTGAGAAGGTGGATGGCTATGTCGCCGCCGTCACCAACAACCCGAGCGCGGAAGTGCAGGCACTCGTGAACAGCACCAACGAAGGTCGCCGCCAAGTCTATGCCGACCTCGCCAAGAAGAACGGCATCACCATCGAGCAGGTGGGCATCCTGTCGGCCGAGAAGCTGCGTGCCAACGCCCCCGCTGGTGTCTACATCCAGCAGCCGTCAGGGCAGTGGCAGAAGAAGTAGCCACTTACTCATCCGCAGCAGCAAGAGGCGGGCCACTGGTCCGCCTCTTGCGTTTCAGGCCCCCGCAATCTGATCGATTCCGGCCCTGATCGGCCTCAAACCCTGGGGCCCAGCCGGGCAAGTTGCACATTCTTTCCTTTCAAACCGCCCCGCAAAAGCGTTAGGCTGCCCCCCAAGTCCCTCCGCCACGGTACCTTTCCTATGACTTCCCGCTCCTTTCGCCTGCCGGCGCTGGCAGTTTCCGTGGTGTTGTCCCTCGGTACGGCACCCGTCATGGCCGACCGTCCCGAATGGAAACCGATTGCCGAACTGCTCGTGGGCAGCCTCGGCCGCCAGGACGCGGAAAGCCTGTCGGACGTCATGACCCGCTGCACCGCGCTGTCCATGACGCTGTCCGGCCTCACCTCCGATTTCTCACCCGAGATGTCGCAGCTGTACCGTGATCAGGCCAACCGCTTCATCGAACACAGCCTGCGCATCGAGTCCATCGACCACAAGGCGCGTACCGGTGAAGACATCGATGTCGGTGCGTTGGAAGAAGCCACGCTCGATGAACTGAAGACCCTGATGCTCGGCTACAGCGAGTGGATGGATCAGAACATCGCCGATGGCGGTTCCTTGTTCGACAAGGAAATCGAACTCGACATGGAAAGCTGCCAGTTGGCGACACGTTTGGTCAGCCAGACCACGGGCCAGTAAGCCCTAGCCATCGACCGGCTGCATCGGCGTGCGCAGCACGCGCTGGTAGAAACTCACATCCAGCCAGCGACCGAATTTGAATCCCACCTCTTCGAGCGTGCCCGCGTGCGTGAAGCCGAGTGCCTCATGCAGCGCGATGCTGCCGGTGTTGCTGCTTTCGATCACACCGACCATTACGTGCACGTCGCGCGCTTCGGCCTCCTCGAGCAACTTCTCCAGTAGCCGCCGCCCCAAACCCTTGCCGCGATGCTCCTTGTGCACGTACACCGAGTGCTCGACCGTGTACTTGTACGCCGGCCAACTGCGGAACATGCCATAGCTGGCAAAACCCAACAGCGTGCCGTCGTCGGCTTCGATGCCGATGATGGGATGGCCCTGCTCTTCCTTCACGGCGAACCAGGATTCGAGCAGGGCGGAAGAACGCGGTTCGTAATCGAACAGCGCCGTGGTGTTGAGAATGGCTTCGTTGAAGATCGCGCGGATCTCTTCGGTATGTCTGGCGTGCGTGCAATGAACGAAGCGCATCAGGGTTCCAACAGACCATTACGCAGCGCGATCAAGGTGAGTTCGGCGGCGTTCTCTGCTTTCAGTTTCTGTTTGATGTTGTACAGATGCGTGCCAACGGTGCGTGGGCTCAGAAACAGCGTGGCGGCGATACGCGCCACCGATTGGCCTTTGGCCAGAGCCATGAACACTTCGAACTCGCGATCGGTGAGCACGTCCACCGGGTTTTGTGAACCCGTGAGTTGTTCCACCGCCATCGCCTGCGCCAGCGTGGGATCGATGTAGATCTGCCCCGCCGCCACCGCCTGGATGGCCTGAATCAATTCACCCGGGGCGCTGCGCTTGGAGAGATAACCACGTGCGCCCGCCTTGAGCAGACGCCGCGGATGCACGCTATCTTCGTGCGCCGAGAGGATGAGGATCTTGGCGCTGAGATCCTTGGCGAGCAGACGCTGCACGGTTTCGAGTCCGCCCATGCCGGGCATGGAGATGTCGAGCACGATGACGTCGGGCGTGACTTCACCATATTGCTTCAGCGCTTCTTCGCCCGTGGCAGCTTCAGCGATCACTTCGATGTCGGCCGCTTCCTGCAACAGCAGCTTGAAGCCCATGCGCACCACGGCATGGTCGTCGACCAACATCACGGAAATCTTGCTCACACCACGCCTCCCTGTGCCTGCAAGGGCAAACTCGCATCCACGCGCACGCCCTGATCGGAGTGCCAGTGGAAACTTCCGCCCACACTTTCCGCGCGCTCGCGCATGCCGAGCAGACCATAGCGTTCCTGCTGACCCTGCGAACTGGCGGAAGAACCCTTGCCGTTGTCGCGCACGCTCACGCTGAGCTTGGTGCCGGCCTCCACGCGCACCTCGGCTTCGGTCGCTCCCGCATGACGCACGACGTTGGTGAGACTTTCCTGCACGATGCGATAGGCCACGATGGCGACTTCTGGACTCACGCGCGTCAGATCGCCCTCCGTCTTCAAGGTAAGACGCAATTGCGGATTGCGTTGCTGTTGCAGTTCCAACAATTCCTGCAGTGCGGCCTGCAGGCCGAGCTTGTCGAGCACGAGCGGACGCAGACGTCGTACCAGACCATGCATGGCGTCATACATCTCGGCCGAGACGTCGACGATCATCTTCGCGGTATCGTGCAGCTCGGGCGCCTTCTCGCGCGTCTTGCTGACGAGCGTGGTGGCGATGGTCTTGATGGCGGTGAGCGATTGGCCGATCTCGTCATGCAGTTCATGCGCGAGGTTGCGGCGCTCTTCTTCCACACGCCGCTGAATCAGTTGCAACCACACCCGGTTCTCCTTGAGGGCGCGCCCCGCGAACCAGAACACCAGCAGGTTGAGCAGGGTGAAGAGCACCAAGGACAGCCAGAACAGACTCAACAGTTCGTCCCAGGCATCGACCACCATGCGCGAGTTGTCGGGCAGAATGCGCAGCTCGCCGCCAGCGAGCGGCACGGTGATTTCCTCCACCGGTGGTGCTACCAGACCGGCAAACCACGCGGGCGCGAAGCGCCCCGACTTCCAGGGCGAGGGCGGGCTTTGATGCAGCACTTCACCATTGGCATCCAGCACCGTGATGTCATGCGCGCGGATACGGCCGACACGTTCGAGGTAGGTCGCGATCGCCTGCGGAGTGACCGTGCCGTGCTGCAGGAACTCGTTGTTGATGGCGCTGCGCAGGAGCTGCCCCGTCACCTGCGTGGCGGCTTCCATTTCCGCTGCGGTCGAGCGTCGCGCGCTGGTGATCTGCAGCGCGGCCAGCGACAGCACGAAGAGCAGCATCACGAGCGTGATGAGCCAATTGATGGAGGAGCGTAACGACATGCGGGCGATGTTACTGCACTTCCCCAGTGCGTCGAGCCGCCATGCAGGGCGAGCCCTCGGCGTCTAATGATTTTCATTAGGGACTATCGCGCAGTTTCGCGCATTGTTCCGACTTCCCCCGCCACCCACAATCGTTGCGAGGTCGTGGTACGGCCTCATCCTTCAACATCCCCGGTTCGCCGGGATCAGAGGAAAAGACTATGTGGACCAAACCTTCGTTCACTGACGTGCGCTTCGGCTTCGAAGTGACCATGTACGTCGCCAACCGTTAATGACGGTGGGACGCGGCGGCGCAGTATCCCGTCGCGTCCTTTTTTCATTTCCCGAATTTCCGAAGAGTTCCCGCGATGCACGTACGTGTACTCGGCTCTGCCGCCGGTGGCGGTTTTCCGCAATGGAACTGCAATTGCCCGCGCTGCGACGGCCTCCGCAAGGGCACTCTGCGCGCCCAGCCGCGCACGCAGTCCTCGCTCGCCATCAGTAGTGATGGCATCCACTGGGTGCTGCTGAACGCCTCGCCCGACATCCTGAAACAGATCCGCGACTTCCCTGCGCTGCAGCCGGCACGTGCGCCACGCGACACCGGCATCGTCGGTGTGGTGCTGATGGATTCACAGATCGATCACACGACGGGCCTGCTCAGCCTGCGCGAAGGCAAGGTGCTCAATCTCTATTGCACCGAGCAGGTCCACGGTGATCTCACCAGCACCAATCCACTGCTCAAGATCCTGGATCACTACTGCGAGGTGCGCTGGCATCGCATCGATCCACGTGGCGCGGGCTTCACCGTCGAAGGTGCCGAGCATCTCTTGTTCAAACCCTTGCCGGTGTACGGCAAGGCGCCGCCCTACTCGCCGCATCGCAACGATCCGCATGAAGGCGACAACCTGGGCCTGTGCATCACCGACACCCGCACCGGCCGCACGCTTTTCTACGCACCGGGGCTCGAGCGCATCGATGACCCGATTCTCACCGCAATGCGCGAAGCCGATTGCCTGCTGGTGGATGGCACCTGCTGGACCAACGACGAAATGATCACGCTCGGCCTGTCGCAGAAGCGTGCGCTCGACATGGGCCATCTGCCGCAGAGCGGGCCGGGCGGCATGATCGAAGTCCTCGCGCCGCTGACCAAGCCGCGCAAGATCCTGATTCACATCAACAACACCAATCCCATCCTCGACGAGGACTCACCCGAGCGTGCGACGCTGACGCAGCATGGCATCGAAGTGGCCTACGACGGGATGGACATCATGCTTTGACGGGGGGACACATGAGCGCTGCCAATACCGCCGCAGCCTGGAGCCGCGCCGAGTTCGAGGCGCAACTGCGCGACAAGGGCAAGGGCTATCACATCCATCATCCCTTCAACGTGCTGCTCAACAGCGGCAAGTTGACGCAGCGCCAGGTGCAGCTCTGGGTCGCCAACCGCTTCTACTATCAGATCAACATTCCGCTGAAGGATGGCGCGGTGATCAGCAACTGCCCCGATCGCGAAGTACGCCGCGGCTGGGTGCAGCGCATCCTCGATCACGATGGTCATGGCGATGATCCGGGCGGCATCGAAGCCTGGTTGCAGTTGGCCGAAGCGGTGGGTCTCACGCGTGAAGAAACACTGTCGCTCGAACACGTGTTGCCCGGTGTGCGCTTTGCGGTCGATGCCTATGTGAACTTCGCACGGCAGCAACCGTGGCAGGAAGCCGTGTGCGCCTCGCTCACCGAGCTCTTCGCGCCGCACATCCATCAGCAGCGTCTCAACACCTGGCCCGAGCACTATCCCTGGATCAAGCCGGAAGGGCTTAAGTACTTCCGCATGCGCGTGAGTCAGGCGCGGCGTGACGTCGAACAAGGCCTCACCGTGACGCTCGACTACTTCACCACGCGTCCGCAACAGGAACGCGCACTCGAAATCCTGCAGTTCAAACTCGACGTGCTGTGGACCATGCTCGATGCCATGGCCTTCAACTATCTGAGCCCCGAACAACTGGTGGAGGTGGCCGATGCCCGACGCAAGGTCGCCTGAATTGAACGACACGCAGATTCCGGCGCTCGCGCGCGGCCTGCGTCTGCAATGGGAGGAAGTGCCGCAGACCTGGGTGCTGCTCTATCCCGAGGGTCGCGTGGAACTCAATGGCAGTGCGGCGGAGATCATGCGCCGTATCGATGGCAAGCAGAGCATCGGCGCCATCGTCGGCGACCTGCAGCGCACCTTCAATGAACCCGATCTGCGCGCGGACGTCATCGCAGCCCTGGCACTGGCGCGCGATCACGGCTGGATCGAGGTGAGCGATGGCACGTGAAGGCATCGCCTTTCCGCAGTGGCTCAACCTCGAGCTCACCTATCGCTGCCCGCTGCATTGCGTCTACTGCTACAACCCGCTCGACTACGCTGACACCATCGGCAAGGAACTGAGCACTGAGGAATGGCTGCGCGTACTGCGCGAAGCGCGTGCGCTCGGTGCAGTGCAGTTGGGGCTATCCGGTGGCGAACCTCTTCTACGCGACGATCTCGAGATCATCGTGCGCGAAGCACGCCAACTCGGCTTCTACACCAACCTGCTCACCTCCGGCATCGGCCTTACCGAAAAACGCATCGCCGCCTTCAAGGAAGGCGGGCTCGATCACATCCAGGTGTCGTTCCAGGATTCCACGCGCGAACTCAACGACTTCCTTTCCAGCACCAAGACCTTCGAGTTGAAGAAGAACGTCGCCAGGCTGGTGAAGCAGTACGACTACCCGATGGTGCTCAACGTCGTGCTGCATCGATTGAACCTCGATCACGTCGACAAGATCCTCGCGCTCGCGCTGGAGATGGAAGCGGATTACGTCGAACTCGCCAACACGCAGTACTACGGCTGGAGCCTGCTCAATCGCGAGCACCTGGTGCCGACACAGGCGCAGCTCGACAAGGCCGAAGCCATCGTCAACGACTTCCGTCGCGCACACGGCAACAAGATGAAGCTCTACTTCGTCGTGCCCGACTATCACGCCTCGCGGCCGAAGGCCTGCATGAATGGTTGGGGCAAGATCTTCCTCAACATCGCGCCCGATGGTGTCGCCCTGCCCTGTCACGAAGCGCGCATGCTGCCGGGCTTGGATTTTCCCAACGTGCGCGACGCCTCGCTGGAAACGATCTGGTACGACTCGGAAGCCTTCAACCGCTATCGCGGCGATGGTTGGATGAAGGAGCCCTGTCGCTCCTGTCCGGAAAAGGCAAAGGATTATGGCGGCTGTCGCTGTCAGGCCTATCTACTGACGGGCGATGCCAGTAACACCGATCCCGTCTGCGTGCTGTCGCCGCATCACAAGGTGGTGACCGACGTCATCCAACGCGCCGAGTGGGCGGCGACCGGAACCCAACCCCTGGTGTTCCGGCTCGACAAGAATTCGCGCGCCCACTCGTCCTGATTCAAAGCCTCAAGGAATGATCTCGCTCAGTACGCGCCCCTGCGCGCCGCTGGGCGTGGCGATGCCGAGCATCGAGGCGAGCGTCGGTGCGATGTCATGCACGGCGACGTCGTCATGATAGAGGCCCGGCTTCACCAGGTACGACGGACCCCAGAAGATCACCGGCACGTGTGTGTCGTAGCTGTAGGGGGAACCGTGCGTGGTGCCACCGAAGCCGTTGCCGAGCCAGTTGGGTTCGTGCACCACGAGCACGTCGGGCGAATGACGCGGGCTGAAGCCGTTGTAGACGCGACGATCGATGCGATCACCTGAGATCAGACCGCGTTCGAGATCGGCGCGGGTGTAGACGCGCGAGACGTGCGGTTGCTGGCGCAACGTTTCCGCCGCGACGCGCTGCAGTTCTTCGAAGGGGATCTTCTTGCCCGGGACCGGATCGGCGTTGAGGTAGAGGCCCATCTCGCCATTCGCTTCGATGTAGGAACCTTCGCCGAAGGCGGCAGTGAGGGCAGCTTCGACCGCCTCACGTTCACCGCGCGTGTTGTAGCGACCGCCCGGCAAACCCTTGGCCATGTTCTCTTCCGGCACCGGCGACACCCCGTGATCGGCGGTGAGCACCAGCAGCACTTTGCCCTCCCCGGCCTGCCGTTCGGCGGCTTCCATCAGTGCGCCGATGCGTTTGTCGATCTGCAGGATCATGTCGTGCATGCGCGGCGTGTCGGGGCCGGTGGCGTGGCCAACGTAGTCGACGGCGGAGAAGCTGACGGACAGAAGATCAGTCGCTTCGTCCAAACCCAGTCCTTCCTCCACCAGCAGTGTGCGGGCGAAGTCGAGCACGAGTTGGTCGGCAAAGGGCGAGGAGTCGATGGCGTCGTAGAGTTCGGGGCCGGGCTCGGGCATCACTACGTCCACCCACGTGACACCTCCAAATTTGTCGGCGGGCTTGGCATCGTTGAAGCGGGTGACCCAGGCGGGAAGCTGCTCGAAATACCAGGAACTGGAGACGAACTGGCCGTCGACGAGCCAGAACGCGCCATCGGCGGTGCGGCCGGCAGGCAGGATGGCGCTGCGGTCCTTCAGGGACACACCGAAGACCTTGCCGCCCTTGCCGGAATACTTGAGCTCGTCGCCGACGGTGGTCACGGCCAGACGTTTCGGCGAAGCACCGTTGCCGCCGCCGAGTGCGGTGACTTCGTCGTCGAAGACGCTGGTCACGTTGCGGCCTTCGGCCCGCTCGTACCAGGTGTTGCCCGCAATGCCACTTACCGATGGCGTTGCGCCGCTGAGAATGGTGGAATGGCCGACCGCCGTCATGGTGGGTGCCGCTTCATAGTTGGCGTTGGTGAACACGGCTCCTTCCTGCAACAGGCGCTTGAGGCCGGAGTCGAACTCGTGGCCGAAGCGCGTCAGGTAGTCGTAGCGCATCTGGTCGACCACCACGAGCACCACCAATGCCGGCCGTTCCTCGGTTTGGGGCGGCAATTGTGCGACGGCGACATTTGCCGAACCCAGCAGGAACGCCAGTAACCAGCCTCGTAGTTTCATGAAAGCCTCCACCTCGATATCGAACCTGAACACGCGATGCTATGTCACGGCTGAGCCAGGGCAACAGTCTCAGGAGCGAATTTTTTCCACGATTGAGCGACGCTTGGTGCACAATTCGATGCTTATCATATACACCAAATAACGAGGGGAGGGTTTAGCCAATGCGTCGATGTGTTCTCAAGCACACCCTACTCTTGGCTCTGGGCGCCGTGCTGGCACCGGCCGTACCCGCGCAGGCCCAGTTCGGTGGTCTCGGCAGCGAATACCTGTCCGTGGGCTACGAACAGGAAGCGCGCCACAACCCCATTGCCCGCCTGCAACGGCGTCTGGCCAGTGGCGAAGTCCAGCTCGAGTGGAAGGCCGAACGCGGCTACTTCGACTCTCTGCTGGAAGCGCTCGACATCGACCCCAGCTCGCAGGTGCTCGTGTTCTCCCCCACCAGCCTGCAGTATCGCCTGATCGGCCCGTCGACGCCGCGTGCGATCTATTTTTCCGACGACACCTACGTGGCCTACGTCCAGAACAGCACGATCGTGGAAATCACCACGATGGACGAACAGCTGGGCTCGGTGTTCTACGTCTTCAACAACGCCCAGAACGCAGCGCGGCCGCTGGAGCGTGAGAACGAACGCTGTCTGGTCTGCCACGATTCCAGTGGTCTCGCCGCAGGCGGCGTGCCCCTCCTCCTCGCCCGCTCCGGCCTCTTCGACCGCCGTGGCGTGCTGCTGGAAGACATCAGCGGCACCGGCAACACCACCGACGCCACCCCGATCGCCGAACGCTGGGGCGGCTGGTACGTCACCGGTCAGAGCGGACAGCAGTCGCACCTCGGCAACGTGGTGCTGAGCAACCCGGGTCAGGTGGCCCAGGTGCAGGAACACCTGCAGTTCAACATCGACTCCCTGGCCAACAGCGGACTCTTCAACACCGCGCCCTACCCGCGCGACACCAGCGACATCGTGGCCCTGATGGTGCTCGAACATCAGCTGACCGTGCAGAACCAGGTGACCTACGTGAAGTTCAAGGCGCCGATGGTGCTCCAGCGCACCGGTCACGGCGACTACCGCGACGCGCAGCGCTGGACTGAACTCCCGGCCCCGGCCCAAAAGGCGCTGAGCCGCATGCTGGACAAGCTGGTCGACATCCTGCTCTTCGTCGATGCCGCGCCCCTTGCCGACAGGATCACCGGCGATCCCGCTTTCGCCGCCTCTTTCCAGGCCCGCGGCAAACGCGACGCCCAGGGCCGCTCGCTGCGCGACTTCGACCTCGAAACGCGGCTCTTCAAGTACCCGTTGAGCTATCTCGTGGCCTCGGCCGACTTCGACGCCCTGCCCCCTTATGCCAAGGACTACGTCTACCAGCAGATCAACGAGCGCCTGCGTAGCGGCGACACCCTTCCCGTCCCCGCCGAAGCGCGCGAGGCGGCGCTGGCAATCCTGTCCGCCATCAAGGATGATTTCGCGCCGTACGCCACCCCGGCGCCCACTCCCGGAGCTTGAGGACACCCGCTCCGGGCCTCTGCTGGAGCTCGCACTTGTTCAGATTCCGCCGCCGACGCCGTAGCCGCAGCCTGGTCTATGTGGCCTTGCTCGCGCTCGGCCTGAGCGTCTGGCAGTACCAGCGCGACGGCGCCCTTACCTGGCCCGGTGAGGTCTTCCGTGAACTGCGCGACTACGCGCAGAGCACCTTCCCCTCCTTCCAGCTCCCCGATCTCTCTGCTCCAGCGCCGGAGCAAGTACCAACTTCGGATACCGAGCAGCGCGTCGAGCTGGCCGGCCGTGTGGTCTCCGTGGCAGATGGCGACACTTTCACGCTACGGCTCACCAACGGCGACGAAGTACGGGTGCGCCTCTTCGGCATCGACGCACCGGAACAGGGTCAGGCCTTCGGGCGCGTGTCCGGCAACGCCCTCAAGGACGCCGTCCTCAACAAGAACGTGCAGGTGGTGCAGCGCGATGTCGACCAATACGGCCGCCTCGTCGGCACCCTCTACCACGACGGCCGCAACATCAACCTGGAACAGGTACAGGCCGGCCTCGCCTGGTGGTACCGCAACTTCGCACCCGACGATCGCGAGCTGGAGCAGGCTGAAGCCGCCGCCAAGCGCGAACGTCGCGGGCTTTGGCGTGACACCAACCCGGTCCCGCCCTGGGACTGGCGCCGTCAGCAACGCTAATGCTTTGAACGAAAAGGAGTTTATGTGAGTCGCACCGTAGCTGGACCCGATGGACTGCCGCGCTGCTCCTGGTGCGGTAACGTGCCGGAGTTCTACCCCTATCACGACAAGGAATGGGGGTTTCCGGTGGCCGACGACACGCGGTTGTTCGAAAAACTGTGCCTGGAAGGCTTTCAGAGCGGCCTGAGCTGGCGCACCATCCTCGCCAAGCGCGAGAACTTCCGTAAGGCCTTCCACGGCTTCGACATCGAGCGCGTGGCACGCTTCACCGCCCGCGACGTCGAGCGTCTGCTCAAGGATCCCGGCATCGTGCGCCACCGCGGCAAGATCGAGGCCGTGATCAACAACGCCAAGCGCGCCAAGGAATTGATCACCAGTGAGGGCTCACTTGCCGCCTACTTCTGGCGCTTCGAACCCAACCAGGACAGTCACACCCCGCAGTCGCTGACCACCTCCGAGGTGTCCGTCACCATCTCCAAGGATCTCAAGAAGCGCGGCTGGCGCTTCGTCGGCCCCACCACGGTGTTCGCCTTCATGCAGGCGATGGGCCTGATCAACGACCACGTCGAGGACTGCGTGATCCGCGCCCAGGTGGCCGCCGCCCGCAAGAAGTTCCGCCCGCCGCGCAACACTGCGCGCTGAACCGGTGAAGCCATGGGCGGCTAGGGTGCAGGCCGAACCCCGCGTGAACTTCTCGCCCCATCGTTCCCGCACGATCGCCGCAGAATCTGGCAAAATTGCCACGATTTTTAACGAAATCGCTGCAATTTGGCCCAAGATGTCACCCGAGATCGGGTGATATAGGTGATTAAGTGGCTGTCCCAACAGGGAAGCCTTTGATGATTGCTAGATTGGGCGGTGAGCCCGCAGCGCGAACCCCAAGCCAGGAATCAAGTCGGACAGAACAACCGGGTGATATGGGTGGCTGTCCCAACGAGAAAGCCTTAGCGGTTGGTAGGGTGGGGCGGTGAGCTCGCAGGGGCGAACCTGCAACGCCAGGAACCAAGCGGGACGTAACAACCAGACACATGCAGTTTTTGACAAAATCAACACAAATAACTGCCAATTTTCGATCGATCCCAGCAAATTACTGAAAGACACCTCAATGACCCAACCCTTCGACTTCCAGCCTCATCTCGTCGGCCCCAACCTGGAACTGCGACCACTGGTCGCCGAGGATTTCGCAGCCGTCCACGCCGCCGCCAGCGATCCGCTGATCTGGGAAGTGCATCCCGATCCCTTACGCTGGCAGGCCGAGCGCTTCCGCAGCACCTTCTTCGACAGCGCGGTGAAGGGCGGGGCGGCCTTCGTGGTAATCGACCGCGCCGACGGCAGCGTGATCGGCAGCTCGCGCTACTACGACTGGGAACCGGACCAAAAGGAAGTCGCCATCGGTTATACCTTCCTCAAGCGCAGCCACTGGGGAGGACGCTACAACCGCGAAATGAAACAACTGATGCTCGACCACGCCTTCCGCTGGGCCGAGCGCGTGTGGTTCCACGTCGGCGCCAACAACATCCGCTCGCGCCGCGCCATGGAAAAGATCGGCGGCAAGCTCGCCTTCATCCGCGAGCGCCCCTTCAATGGCCAGCCCATTCCCTATGCCTTCTTCTGCATCGAGCGTTCGGAGTGGGAGCGGGGCAGGGAAGCCTGATGTTGGAACTCTTTCACCATGGCTCCTCCGCCTGTGCCGCCAAGGTGCGGCTGGCGCTGGAGGAAAAACAGCTGCCGTGGACCGGACACTACATCGACATCCTCGCGGGCGAACAGTTTTCTACCGACTACCTCGCCATCAATCCGAAGGCCGTGGTGCCGGCGCTGAAGCACGATGGGCACGTCATCATCGAGAGCACGGTGATCTGTGAATATCTCGATGAAGTCTTTCCCGAGCGGCCGCTCTATCCACGCACACCGCTGCAGCGCGCCGAAGCACGCTACTGGACGAAGGCGGTCGATGAAGAACTGCACCCCGCGTGCTCCGCGCTCACCTACGTGGTGTCGCATCGCCACACCATCCTGCGCAATGGAGTAGGGAGCTTCGAAACTTTCGTGAACAGTGGCGATCCCGCAGGCAAGCAGGCACGACTCGCGAAATGGCAATGGATCACCGCAGGCCTGGCTGCTCCCGGTGCCGCCGACAAGATCCGACTCTACGTGAGCTATCTCGACAAGATGGAAGCGCGCCTCGCAGCCGGCCCCTGGTTGCTCGGCGAAGAGTTCAGCATCGCCGATGTCGCCATGGCTCCCTATCTCTACCGCCTCGACACCTTGTCGATGTCACCGCTCTGGCAGGAAGGCCGCCGCCCGCGTGTCGCCGCTTGGTATGCACGTCTGCAGGCACGCGACACCTTCCAGCGCGCGATCCCCCGCTGCGTGCCGGCCGAGTTGCAAGACGAGATGCGCGCCAACGGTGAGAAGAGCTGGCCGGAGATCAAAGCGTTGCTGGATATCTGAAACGAGATCCGTACGTTGCGCTGAGCACTCAACGCACGAGCCCCCCCACATGGAAAGCTCCAACTTTCCTTCGGCGCACCTCGCAGATCGTTCGTTGGGCCAAGTCCCAAGGGGCTCGGCGCAATCTACGAGCTCGCTGCCAAACTACACTCACCCATGGTATTTCGTGAGAAAGGTATCGAGATGATTCGCGAAAGCCATGCGGTCGCGCTGGGAGAGGGGAGGGGGACCGCCGCTGTGAACACCACTGGCGCGCATGGTGTCGAGAAAATCGCGCATGTTCAGGCGCGGACGCACGTTGGCTTCGGTGAGTAATTCGCCACGCGGACTCAACGCGAAACCACCTTTCGCGATCACTTCGGCGGCGAGCGGGATGTCACTGGTGATGACGAGATCACCGGCTTGCGCGCGTTTGACGATCTCATTGTCGGCAACATCGAAACCCTTGCTCACCTGCAGGGTGCGCAGACTCTTGAGCGGCGGCACCTTCACCGGCTGATTGGCGACGAAGGTAATGACGACACCCGTGCGCTCGGCTGCACGAAAGAGGATGTCGCGGATCACACCCGGACAGGCATCGGCATCGACCCAAAGCTGCATGGTCAGCGTGCCGTCTCTAGATCTTCGACGATGCTGCGCGCGAGGCGATCGAGCAACTGTCGCAGCTGACTCACCGCCTGCGGATAACCATCACCCTGCAGGGCATCGACAAAATTGAACTGACGATTCAAAACCTCACGCTTCGCGCTTTCGTCGACCACCTGATAGCGACCACTCGCAACGACGTCGCCAGCGTCGGTGGCATGGAAGGCATCGAGATGCAGACGCAGCGAGTAGTTGGCAGTGGGCACGAAGTCGCTGCCGCGCAGGAAATAGCGATAGTCGGACGAGGCCTGCCGCAATGAACTCAGCAAGACCTGCGGCACCGCCACGTCGAGTCCTTCGGCCCACAGATGCGTGCGCGACACCTGCAATCGATGATCGCCCTGTTGCATCACGAGCCCCGACTGTTCGAGAAATTCCGCCAGACTCACACGCTCGAGCACCAGCGCCGGCAGGTTTTCATCCACCGGCTGCACGCGTGCCGGTTCGTTGCCGCCCAGCAGGTAATAGTTGAGCGCGGGCGCATTGCTGGCGCAGCCGCCGAGCAGGGCGCTCAACAACAGTAACGATGGCAGGCGCAGACTCATGGACGTCTCCTCGTGGGCTCTACTTCGGTGGGCGGCGAACCGGGGAACACCAAACTGTTCGGACGATTGCGCAGCTCTTCCGCCAGCGGTCGGAACTGGGTCATCAGATCGGCGATGGAATCGAGCATGCGCTGCACGTCGCGCGTGGTGTTGGATTCCGCGGAATAGGTGTCGGCCAACGATTGCAGCGCCGCCAGCGTGGCTTCGAGTTGTTCCATCAGCGCCGTGGTGCGTTCGCTGCCCACGAGTTCCTGCGTAGAATCGAGCAGCTCCTGCATGCGCTGCAGCGCCGCCGTGGCTTCACGCGTGGTATCGGTGATGCCTTGCAGCGCATCTTCCACCGGCAACTGATTGAGTTTGACCAACAGCGATTCGATGCTGTTGGTGAAGCGACCGATCGAACCGAGGTCCGTCGGAATCACGGCAAGATCGTTGAAGTAGCGCACCTCGTCGCGGCGCACACCTTCCTGATACTGCAGCTCCACCTGCTGCTGACCGACGAGGAAGTTCTGCGAACCGATGGTGGCGACGAGACCTTCACGAATCCAATTCTCGATGTCGAGACGCGCGCGTTCGGCACCGTCCTCGGTGTCGGGCAAGCCCAAGCGTCCCGGCTGGATCTCGATCAGCACCGGCAATTCCAGCGTGCGATCGAGCAGGTTGCTGCCGGGTGGAATGTTGTCGGTGCTCACCACACGGCCGATCTGCAAACCGCGATACATCACGCGCGAACTCGAGGTCAGACCACCGACACTGCCACTCACCATGATCCAGTAGCGCAGCGTTTGGTTGTACTGACGATCCTCGATCGCCGAGCGGCTCGGATAGACATAGAACTCGCTCTGCACCGGGGGCGGCGTTTCACCCGGTATCACGCCGTTGGGATTGACGAAGGACACACCGCCGCGCAGCAGCGCATCCAAGGTGCCGGCCTCGAAGCGCACACCCTCGCTGCTCAACTCGGCCTGGATGCCGCTGGTTTTCCAGAAACGCGTTTCCGACGTGATGAGTTCGTGGAAGGGTGCTTCGATGAAGGCGTCGTAATAGGTGCGGCCGGCGACGAAGTCGTAGCGGATGTCTTCGATCTTGCCCACCACCGTGCCCTGATGCTGCACGCGATCGCCGCGCGCGAAGGAGAAGTCACCATCGGTCACCAAGGTGACGTGCATGCCCGGCGTGCCGGGCGGGGTGAGCGGTGGCTCGTCGAGGCCGACGAAGTTCTCACTCAAGCGTGCGGCCGTACCCGGGGAGAACTCGATGTACTGGCCCGAAATCAAGGTATTCAAACCCGACACACCGGCGAGCGACACCGAGGGCTGTATCACCCAGAAGCGTGAGTCCTCGGCGAGCAGATCACGGAATTCACCGTGGATGCGGGCCACCACCACGACACCATCGAGCGTGCCGTTGAGCGTGATGTCCTCGACGCGACCCACTTCGACGTCGAGTGTCTTGATCAAGGTGCGGCCCGCTTCGATGCCGGCGGCACTCTTGAACTGAATGGTGATCTGCGGCCCGCGCGTCAGATAGTTCTGATAGGCCATCACCAAGGCCACGAACAGCGTGACGATAGGGATCACCCACAGACTTGAGATGCGGCGCGGTCGGCGCAGACGGGCTTGGATCGGATCGGGACTACTCATGTTCGGGCTCCGGAGAAGTCCAGAAGACACGTGGATCGAGACTTTGTGCCGACAACATGGTGAACACCACCATGCCGCCGAAGGCCAGCGCAGCCGGGCCGGGCAGGATGCTCATCAGGTTCCCCATCTGGATCAAAGAGGCGAGGAAGCCCACGACGAACACGTCCACCATCGACCAGCGTCCCACGAATTCGGTGAGGCGATAGACCAAGGTGGCGGCAGCAGGAGAGAGCAGACCACGGTGCTGCTGGCAGATGGCCAGCCCTGCGATGGCGACGAATTTCGCGAGCGGCACCAACAGGCTCGCAATGAAGATGATGCCGGCAATCAGATAGGAACCGTGCTCCCACAAAACCACCACGCCACCGGCGATGGTGTTGAAGTCGGTACCACCGACCTGCGAGGTGCGCATGATGGGCAGCACGTTGGCAGGTATGTAGAAGACGAGGCCCGTACACCAGAAGGCCCAGGCGCGTTGCAGGTTGCCTTCGAGACGCGGATGCAGGCGCGCGCCACAGGCGCTGCAGTGATCGTGATCGTCGTTCTGCACGAGGGCGCAGATGCGGCAGCCGACGAGATGATGCGGGCTCTGCTTTCTCATGCCGTTCGTTCCTGTGCCAGCTGCTCCCGCTCACGCTCCTGTGCTGCCAGGATGCGGCGAATGCCGAGGCCGAGCTGATATTGATCGACGTGTGACAGCGCCAGTATCAGAAACAGGTTGAACATCGCGTAGAACCAGAACGAAGGCCCCAGCGCGACTTCCGCCATGTCGGCAATCTTCACCATGCTCACGAGGATGCCGAGGAAGAAGATCTCCGCCATGTTCCACATGCGCAGAAAGGTGACGAAGCGCAGCAGCACGAAACTGAAAGGACCGGCGCGTCCCAGCTCGAGACTCAGCGCCAAACTGCCGAGCGCGATGAGAAAGGCGAAGGGCAGGCCCAGGACCACCACCCCCATGAACGCGGCGAGGGCCCATTCCTGCAGGGAAAACAGCACGGAAATCGTTTGCGGCAAGGTGAGCTCACGGCCCATGCCGGCCGCCGAGAGCTGGATGAAATCGAACACGGTGCTGGCGGCGAGACAGATCAGACCGCTGAGCGCGAACACCATCAGGCGCTGATTGGCACGCGGACGCCGCACGCTCAGCACACAACCACAGCGCGGACACTCGGCACGCTTGCCGTCCACCAACCGGCTCAGGTCCACGAGCAAATTGCATTCGCGGCAGATGAAGCTGGTGTCGGGTAGAGACTCGGCGGAAACCATGTATCAGGGCAAACCCGTCGCTGTGGCAAGGGGGGAAATTCTGCCCGAGCGGGCCTTGCAGTGATAGGGGCAGGCTGCGGCGGCATGGTGAAAGCTTGAACTGTTTCGCTCCGCGGACCGCTTCGCGGCTATCATGCGCGCCGGTCTACTACGACCTGATACGTTTTTTGCATGGACTGATTCGGCGTTATCCGGTATGCAGCTCAGAACCTCTCGGTTTCACGCCATGGGCACACCGTGCGAGCTGTTGTTGTACGCAGCCGATGCAACGGCAGAAGACGCGGTGAAAGCAGATGTGGCGCGGCTCGAAGCGAAGTATTCGCGCTACCGCCCCGACAGCTACCTCAGCCATATCAATGCTGTGGCGGCAGTGGGCGGCGCCATCGAGGTGGACTCTGAGACTGCGCAAATATTGGACTATGCCTGTACTTGTTACACACAGAGCCAAGGCTTGTTCGACCTTTCGTCGGGCCTGTTGCGCCAGGCTTGGAACTTCAAGGAACCGCGGCTGCCCCGCACGCGGCAACTGGAAGAGCTCCTGGCACGAGTAGGTTGGGATAAGGTGAAGTGGTCATCGCCACACTTGGAATTCCAGGTGGCTGGCATGGAGTTGGATCTCGGTGGCGTGGTGAAGGAATACGCTGCCGATCGTGCCGCAACGTTATGCATGGAACATGGCGTACGGCATGGACTGATCAACCTCGGTGGCGACATTCGTGTCGTCGGACCACATCCCGATGGCAGCCCTTGGCAGATCGGAATTCGCGATCCGCGAAAACCCGATCGGATGTTGCGTAGTGTCGCGTTGCGGCAAGGAGCGCTTGCCACGAGTGGCGACTACGAACGTTGCTTTACCCTGGATGGACGCCGTTATGGCCACATCCTGAACCCGCGCACCGGCTGGCCGGTGCAAGGGCTCGCCGCGGTTAGCGTGATCGCGGATTACTGCGTGGTGGCAGGAAGTGCAGCCACCATCGGCATGCTAAAGGAGAACGCCGGCAAGACCTGGTTGGTGGGACTGGGACTGCCGCACCTATGGGTAGATACGCAGGGGAAAATCGGAGGATCCCTGATCGATGAGAGCTCTCAACCGCAAGGAAGTGCTCAGAACGGAGACGCCCAAGGAGGCACAGGTACGTGAATTTGGCGCATTGGTTTCGGACCTGCGCGGCTTCACCGCCATGTTCGAGCAGAAGTCACCGCTGCTCATGGTGGAACTGCTCAACCACTACTACGAGGTGATGATCGACGTCATCACCAGACATGGAGGAATCGTCGACAAGTTGATGGGCGATGCCATCCTGGCGCTCTTCGACAGTCACGACAATCCCTACGCCGCACAACGCATGGCAGCCTGCGCCATCGAGATGCAGCTGGCGATGCCGGAAGTGAATGCACGTGCCGCGAACCTCAACATGGGTGAACTGCACATGGGCATCGGCCTGTGCTACGGCCCGATGGCAATGTGCCAGCTCGGCTCCGACATCCACAGCGAGAAGACTGTCTTGGGAGAAGCAGTGAACCTCGCATCGCGCATCGCGTCCTACTGTTTGCGTGGACAGATCCTGATGGATGAGGCCACCTATCACCTGCTGGAACGCAGCGCCATTCCGGGCGACTTCAATGTCGTGCGCATCAAGGGTAAGTCGCAGCCCGTCACCTTGTGCGAACTGATCGGCCTCACGTGGCCGCGCCGCAAGTTGCTGCGCAATCACGACGGCCGCCGTGGTCTGCGCAAGAACGTGGATCTGCCGGTTACCTACTATCCGGTCATGGACAAGCAGGTGAGCCTCGAAGGCATTCCCGCACGCATCGTGAAGTTGAGCGAAGAAGGTCTGCGCGTACTCACTTCGCGGCGCGAAAACGTGCTGCAGGAAATTCAGCTGTGGCCCGATTTCGTGGAAAGAGAGGACGTGCCGGACATCTACGCCAAGGTGCTCAGCTGCAAGCCTGAGGCCGATGGCCAGTATCTGCTCCAGCTCGAGTTCACCTACCTGGGAGGCGAAGCCAGCGAGGCCATTCGCTCGGTTGTGGGTCAGCGTCAATGACGCTAGGCTGGCGTGCGTCCATGCAATGAACGACTCATGCCAGCCCACCCACACGGAAAACTGACCCAAGGCCCCATCGGCCGCAGCTTGTTGTTGTTCGCCCTGCCCATCCTCGGCGGCAACGTCGCACAGTCATTGAATGGTTCGATCAACGCGATGTGGATCGGCCATTTCCTCGGCGAGGCGGCCCTCGGCGCCGCCACCAACGCCAACAACATCATGTTCTTTCTGATCGGCGCGGTGTTCGGCCTGAGCATGGCCTCGACCATCCTCATCGGTCAGGCCATGGGCGCAGGCGACATCAAACGCGCACGTCGCGTGATGGGCAGCAGCGCCACCTTCTTCATCGGCATTGCGATCTTCATCGCCTCCTTCGGTTACTGGCTGGCGCGGCACTTGTTGGCGGCAATGGGCATCCCAGACGAAGCCCTGCATCTCGCCGAGGCCTATCTGCGCATCATCTTCCTGGCGATGCCCTTCATGTATTCCTTCGCCTTTCTCTCCGCCGCGCTGCGCGGCACGGGCGATTCGAAGACACCGTTTCGCTTTCTGTTGTTGTCGGTGGTGCTCGACATCGTGCTGAACCCGATGTTCCTGTTCGGCATCGGACCTTTCCCCGAACTCGGCATCGCCGGCGCCGCCTGGGCCACGCTCTGCGCGCAGGCGACAGCGCTGTCCGGTTTACTGCTCTACATGCGCCGCAAGCGTCATGTGCTGTGGCTGGGCAGGGTGGGGGCCAAGCTCTTCATCCCCGACGTGAAGATCATCCGCGCGCTCGTGTTCAAGGGCCTGCCGATGGGTTTGCAGATGACGCTGATCTCGCTCGCGATGATCGCGCTCACGACGGTGGTCAACGGTTTCGGGACGGATACGGTCGCTGCCTACGGCGCAGCGCTACAGACCTGGACCTACGTGCAGATGCCGGCGATGGCGATCGGTGCGGCCTGTTCGTCGATGGCGGCGCAGAACGTCGGCGCCAAACTCTGGGATCGCGTGCATGCCACCACGCGCAGCGGTGTGATGTTCAACTTCATCCTCACCGGCTCGCTGATCATTCCCTTGATCCTGCTCGACCGCTGGGTGCTGGCGCTGTTCCTTCCTCCCGATAGCGCCGAAGTGCTGGGACTCGCGCGCCACATCAACCACATCGCGCTGTGGTCCTTCCTCTTCTTCGGCGTGAACTTCGTCGTTTCCGGCGTCGTGCGCGCCACCGGTGCGGTGATACCGCCGCTCATCATTCTCGCGCTCGCGCTCTGGGGCATCCGCGTGCCCTTCGCCAATTTCCTCGTCGACTACCTCGGCGTCGACGCCGTATGGTGGAGCTTCCCCGCCAGCTCACTCGCCGCGATGTTGATGTCGCTGGCCTACTACCGCTGGGGCAACTGGCGTAAGGCGAAGATGATGGAACCCGAGCCCGAACCCGAAACAATCGAGGAGCCCCTGGAGCCAAGTATCACTCCGAGTCCTTGACGGGGCCCTCATCCTCGTGGGGGAAAGCTCCGGCACCTATCACATTGGCAATGACTGTCATCAATCGCATCAAACCAACCTGACTGCGTTCTCCGGTCTTGTCGAAAATGGCCTTCAATCTGGTTCTGGCGGTGGCCAGCGTTATCCCGCAGCTCCATGCCACCTCTTCAAGGTCTACCTTGTTCAGTAGTGTGATGGCCAGCAGCGCTTCGGCAGGTGTCAGCATATAAAGCTCCATAAGTGAGGTGCGTAGAGATCGTGTTCCCGCTATCGACACGCGCTGAATGAAAAGAACTGCCACCTCTTCGCCCTGTGGAGAGATCGAAGAAGACATCGGGAGAGGGTGCACTGCGGCGATCAATATCGGGTGACCGTTAATATCCCGCAGCAACATTTTCCCCCATTTTCGCCGTACTCTTCCTTCGACCGCATGGCCGCGGCAGGCGCCCCCAAGCAATTGCTCCCATTGGCGAGTGTCGCAGCCCTTGGCATTTACCCCTCGTGGACTTTCGATAAGCCAGCCTTCCGAGAACAAGCCTTCCGCTGCTGCATTCATCCGCTGGATTTGCTGTTGTTCATCCAGGAGAACCATGGCTGTAGACAAGGCGTGCATGGCTTCTTCCAGTGAACGAAGTTTTTGTCGTACGCCACTAAGCTGGCGATAAATGGCATAACTGTTAACCCAATGCGGAGCCAGCCGCTGCATCAGCGCCAGGTCATCGTCGCTGTAAGGGGCATCCTTACCGGAGCGATTAGCGGTGGCCATGACCAAGGAGCTCGCGTCACGGTAGGCGCAAATTCCAACCGACTGTTCGATATCTGCCTTTTTCAGGAACTCGTTGTAGTAACGACTACGCCGCAGTTCGGATCGGGAAACTATCGAATCGCTATCAACAACGGCGCCTTTCCGAAGAAGGCCATCGCCTCGCTGCAGCCAGAGATTTTCTTTCCCGTACTCACGTTCGTACATCCGCATGAAGGCAACGTCGGCTCCTACCAATATCTCCAACCGTCCTTTGCCTCTCGAAGGGTCATGTATTAGCACTGTCCCGATATGACTGCCTGTAACGCGTGCCAGGCCTGAGCAAAATTCCCGCAATTGGGTGGGATCTAACACTGCTTCATACAGCGTCGCGCATAGGTCAGTGAAGCCCGTCATGCGGCATTTCCTTGGCTCATTATTTTGTCAAGTGCCAAATGGGAGCTTATTACTTAATAGATCATATGGTCTATTAAATTAAGGTCGGTGAGATACGTCTTATTACCTAGGCGCTTAAGGTCCCTTAAGGGACTGATTACCTTGGCTCAATAACAATGAAAAGAAGAGAACTTTCCTCAATGTCGGCAGGTTGGCGAATTATTTCCGTACTTTTGATGTGTGCGATGCTCGGGGCCTGTGCTTCCAGAATTCCCTTGGAGCCGAAGGACAACAATACCGTTGAAATTCCGATGCCTCCTGGGAACTACAGCTACGTAATTGCGGATGACTACAAGATCAGTGGATACAGCTCCGTACAGAACGCGACGTCGACCACCTTGGTTCCGTTTCACAGTACTAAACGTAACAACATTTTTTACGTACTGCGTTATGACGATGCTGTCGTGCCCAAGCAGGCCCTGGCCGGTCTGATAGCTTCGGTGGTGTTGAAACAGGACGGCCCGGCGACGCAACCAGCAGCTAGTCTTGCGTCCAAGCAACGTGCGCTAGAGGCAGTATGCAGACAGCTAAATGCTGGGGATGCTTGCTACAAAGCGAACGATACTATTTTGGGCGATCCAGAGATTAGTCAGCTTGTGCCGGAAGCCACAATGAAGGATGGAGGTGGAAGCTGCAAGGAGCGTTGGATTCCCTGCGATCCCCCGTCATCCACAATCCTGAATCCTCTAAATGCGAGTGCAGTCTACACTTACCAGGTCAAAAGAAAGTACACGTCGGCTAACGTGCAGTATGGTCTAATCAAGAGCGATAAAGCCCTCTATAACGCTGCAAATCTTTCGGTCTATCCTGGCAGCTATTGGAGCGGTCACGAGAAATGGGCTTGGGCCTCACCTATTTCAATCAATATTGGCTTCGCGAAAAACGCTATTTGGAACAATTTCGAGACTGAGCCAGAAGGGATGAACGATTCGAAATTCATGTACGGGCTCGGCTACACGTTGGAATCCGGAGGAGAATTCTTCTCTTTCCAAATGGGTGTGGTCGAAAGCAAGCTGGATGGAAAACGAACCAGCGATCCGTACGTTGGCCTTTCTGTGGACGTTACTAAGATTCTCGATGCACTCGGTAAGAAGTGAGCGCCTTATGGTTCCTCACCACCGCAAATGCCACTGCAGATTCCACTGCCCTTCGCGTTCGAGTTGAAAGCCGTTGGGTTCATCCTGCACTGGTTCTTCCCATTCGAGTGCGAGATGCTGATTGGCAGGGAGGGCGATGCTCAGCCCCAGGCCGAGGTCGGTGTAGCGGCCGCCTTGGTTGAAGGGGAAATCCATCGGGCCCATGCGTGCGTTGTACTTGTCGAAGTCGCCGGAGATTTCGTCACGCCAGGTGTGGGTGAGGCGCGCGCTGCCAGCGAGCCAGGAAGTGAGCGGATGCGAGAGCCAGGTGCTCAGCTGCCACTGATCACCGAGACTGTAGCCGCTGCTGTTGCGCTTCTGCAGACGCGCCACTGCACTCAACTGCGCGCCATAGTTCCACGCGCCAAAGGCATCCTGCCAGGTGAGCGTGGGCAAAAGATCCCAGGTGCCACTGCCGGTCTGCATGTCGAAGTGCATCAGGCCACCATCGCTCTGATTCTGACGCCGATATTCGAGATCGGTCTTGCCGGTGGGCGCACTGAGACCGAGCGACACCTGCAACTTGGAAAGCGCCAGTGGTTGCCAGATGGCGGCGATCACAGTGTCGCCGATGCTGCCGCTCTGGTGCGTGCCGGCACCATGCACATGCTCTCCCGGCCGCGGCGGCGGACTGTTCGCAAGTTCGCGTAGGCCCATGTCCATGCTCATGTACTGCGGCATCAACATCAGGTTCAGATCCTCGCGCGCCTGGTAGTTCACCATCAGCATGTGCATCTGCATCGTCATCATGCGCGGTGCATAGCGACAACCTTCGGCGTCACAACCTTCCGCTGCCACCGTGGCATCCTCACCGAGACTTCCGCCCTGTCGCGTGAACTGCGCTTGATAACCGAACGACAGCGCACCCACCTCATGCCTGTCGTGCACGAAGCGCACGCCTGCCGGCAATGCAGACGAATGCGCAGAAGCAGTGTGCTGCGCATGATCGATGCCCGCATGCTGATGCAAGGCAGTTTGCGCATGCGCGCCGAAGTCGAACTGCAGCCCGAGGTTGAACTGCGTGAAGCGGAAGTCGGCGAAGTCGTTGTTCTCACCATCGCCCAGACCCCAACCGCCACGACGGCGATAGAAGTCGATGCCGGCTTCGAACAGGAGCCCATTGGTGAAACGTCGGCTCAGGGTGAAACCACCGTTGACGCTACCGAAGGAGGCGATTCGGTGATCGCTCGAATAATGCGTGGGCAATAGCGCGCGATCGTAGCCACGCTGCAAGGGCTGCAGATCGAGCAGCGAAGCATCGACGACACGTCCCTGTGCATCGAGAAAATCACCTGCCACGCTGCGGTAGTAGTGCTGATCCGGCTGATTCACCGGCGTCCAGATCTGGCGGCCGAGTTCATCGGTGGCGATGCTGCGCCAGGCCTGTGCGGTGGTGAGATAGCCGACATAGAACTCGGCCTGCTGCTGGCGATACCAGCGAATGTGAGGCGTGAAGGTCCACCTACCGAGCGGCTGCACCCACTGCAGTTCGAAACTGTGTGAGCGGATGTCCCAACTATCCGAGGAATAGGCATAGCTCGCGTGCAGGGCGCCGTCGTTGAAGGGCAGGGCGCGCGCGTAGTGCAGGTTCAACTGATCCTGCTTCTGTTCATCGGGGCGCACTTCCATCAGCGCCTGCAATTCACCGCGACGCACGCCAGCGTCGTTCGTCGGCGCGAACAATACCGACACCGCTTTATAGGGATTGCCGAGATAACCGCTGGCGCGAGAGTGACCCAGCGCCACTTCGACATAGGACTGCGCGTCGATCACTTGTGTGAGTCCCAGCTCGATACGCGCATCGTGGCGCGTGGCGCTCAGACGCTCGCTGCCTTTCGCACGTGTGAGCTGCGACTGCCAGACACTGCGATCGAGATAGGGCAGGGCGTCGGGATCGAGCAGCGCATCGATGCGGCCTTCGCTGTAGGAAATACCAAAAGACAAGGTCGTCAGTTGCTGATTGAGATCACGCGCGATGCTGGCGCTGAGGCCGCGTGCGAGATAGTCGCGTTCGGTGGAAACCGTGAGCCCGACGCTGGCGTCATAAGCACCCACTTCGGTGCCGAGCGACAGATCCACCTGCTTGCGAATTTCCGGCGAAGCCGAGGACATCACCAGCACCGTGCGTGGATCCGCTTCGTATGTGCCGCCGCTCAGTTGCCGCAGCGGCGTGCCATCGGCAGCGACGGGAAAAGTGGCGTTGAGATAGGGCGAAGCTCCGGAGACGACGAGGCCGCCACTGCCATCGCGCAAAATCCCGCGGTTGGGATCTGCCGCGAGCGGTGCCGAGCTGACGGGGGTGGCGCCCGACCACGTGTCCTGACTCACCGCAAAGCGCAGCGTGTGGGTGTCGTTGAAGTTATGACTGCCACTCAGCCGTAGCGTATCGGCATGCAGTGGTTCCAAATCGCTGCGAACGGTTTGCAGTGAACGGCGCCCTTCCTCGACGCGCGAATACTGCAGTGCGAGTCGGTCTTCTTCGCTTTGCGCAACGGCAGCGGAGGGCACGAGCCCCGGCAGGAGCAGCGCGGCGGCCTGCAGGGCGTGAAGGGCAGCGCGCGGAGAAAGTGGATGCTCGGCCACGACTCAATAGCAACCGCAACCGGCGCCACCGCCACTCAGGCGTGCCGCAGCACCGGCTTCGCGGCTTTGATAGACGTGATCACGCAAGGGGGTTTGCAGCGGCGTGGGATCGAGAGCCATGGCCGGGCGCGCCAGCGTGCCGCGTTCCCACGGCTGCACGTGGGTGCATCCCGCGAGAGCCGCGAGCAAGGTCACCATGAGCACGCTACGCCAGACCATGGGCTCACTCACTGGAATTGATCGACGATGATGTCGGTGCCCGTGTGCACGCCATCGGCGGTCAGGCAGTGCCACTCGATGTCGAAGTCGCGCGTGCCGGCGCGGCTATGCGACATCACGAGCGTATAGACACCGGGACCACCGTAGACGGAGATGTAGGGACTGTACTGCGCATCACCGGGCGTGGTGTCGGTGGTGCTGATCGCCTGCGCACCCTTGATGATCTGCAGCGACAGATACAGCCCTTCCACCGGTGCTGAGTTGTCGCGGATACGTACGATCAACGAAGCCGGCTGGCCACTGCCATCATCGAAGCAGGTGGCGCGCGCCAGCGCCGTGAAGTGCGGACTGTCGCCGGCCGGATCGAAGACGGCGCGCTTGCTGTGCGCTTGCAGCAGCGGGCTAGCAAGCGCAAGCGCTGCCAATGCCGTCAGACTCAGAAACCGTTTTTTCAGAGAGCGGGCCATATCTGTAGACCTTGATAGAAGATGGGCATGTCGCGTTCGAGCTGCTGCGCGGAAGGACGCACTTCCACCGTGAAACCGTCACCGCAGGCAGCCGATAGCGGATTCGCGTCGAGATCGCGCAGGATGGTGAGCGGCGGGGAGTTGTCGTGACCGCCGTGGCCACCGGCCTCGCTGTCGTACACCGTGCCGAGATCGCTCGGTGTCCAGAACTCGGCCACACCGGGTTCGTGCAGCTGATTGACACCCGTGATGCGGCACACGTCGACGATCGCTGCGTAGAAGCGCACGCTCACGGCGCAGGATTCGGGCGCGATCAGCGTGGCATTAACGCGGAAGGGTACGTAGGCCACCATGTGATCCGGCATGCCGGGACCGCCGCCGGCCCAGAAACCGACCACGTTACCGGTGGGGCCCTTCTTCTCATCCACTTCATTGAAAGCGGCGCGGCTGTAGAGTGGCTGGATGTTCGGTCCCCAGTTGCTGACGAAGTCGCTCAAGGGACCGTCATACACCTTGCCGTCGGCGATGATGGTGGAATCGCGACCATCGGGGAACACCACCGAGGTGCCGATCACGCGCGTGCCTTCGCCGCAGGCATGGCCGATGGCCACGTTGTTGAGGATGCGGGTGTTTTCCTTGAGCGTCGGGGATTCGAACGTGGTGTGAGCTTGGGCGACGCTGACGGCCAGGGCGGCGCAGGCGATCGCAAGGGACGAGCGGGTCAGGAACGACATACGAGACTCCCGGAAAGCACGCACGAGTGCGCAAACTATGCCGTGAATGATGCGAACGACGCCCCTTGGGTACAATGCGGCAAATTGTCACACCCCCCACGCACTCCCCCTCGCGAGTCCGCCATGTCTGATACCTTTATCGCCAACTTGCAACGCGCGCAGCGCGAGTTCGCGCGTGAACGGGATTGGGAGCAATTCCACACGCCGAAGAACCTGGCCATGGCGCTGACCGTGGAAGCCGCCGAGCTGCAGGAAATCTTCCAGTGGCTGCGACCCGACGAGGCGTCTGCCCTGAGTCCGGAACAAACCCAGCACCTGCGCGAAGAACTGGCCGACGTGCTGCTGTACCTCTGCCGCCTGGCCGACGTGTGCAACGTGGATCTCGAAAGCGCGGCCTGGGACAAACTGCGCCGCAATGCCGAGAAATATCCGGCCGATCTCGTGCGCGGCAGTGCGCGACGGCCCATCGCAGACACCAAGCAACCGAAGGACTGAAACACCCGATGCTGTCTTATCGCCACGCCTTTCACGCCGGCAATTTCGCCGACGTCCTCAAGCATCTGGTGCTCACCGGCACACTGCGTTACGCCATCGGCAAGGAAACACCGCTGCTCTATCTCGACACGCATGCGGGCGGCGGAATCTATCGGCTCGATTCCGCCGAGGCGCAGCGCACGGGAGAAGCGGCGCAGGGCATCCTGCAACTCGACCTTCCGGCACTCGCTGAACGTTGCAGCGAAGCAGGTGCTGCTCTCCTACGTGACTACCACGAAGTGCTCGCGCCCTTCCTCGCGCGCCGCAACTATCCGGGTTCACCACTGGTCGCCGCTGCCGTGCTACGCGCGCGAGATCATCTGCATCTGTGCGAACTGCACCCTGCCGATCACGAACATCTATTGAGCGCCACACACCGCGATCGTCGCATTCGTGTGGAACAGGCCGATGGCTTCCAACGCGCAGTGACGCTGCTGCCACCGGTGCAAAAGCGCGCCGTGGTATTGATCGACCCTGCTTATGAAGTGAAACAGGACTACCGCACCGTGGTGCGCACCTTGAACGGCATCCATCAGCGCATGAAGAGCGCGCAGGTGCTGCTGTGGTATCCAGTGGTCCATCGCTCCGAGATCGATCGCCTCGTCTCGTCGTTGCAGCACAGCCGCCTGCGCGATGTGTGGCAGGTGGAACTGGGCGTGAAACCCGATGCACCTGGTCATGGCATGACGGCGAGTGGTCTGATGTTGGTGAATCCACCTTGGACCCTGCCGGGTGCACTGCGGGAAGTATTGCCTCTCATCCAGGAGAAGCTGGCACCCGAAACCGGACATTGGCGTGTGGAGCGCCTGATCGACGAATGAACGAGCGCATCACCAACACCAGTCGCAACATCGAGGCGCTGAGCTTCAACGCGCTGCGGCAGAACCTGCAGCGCCTGCTGGTGATTCGCGCCATCGTGTTCTTTCTGCAACTGGTGGCCTTGGTCTACGCCTGGCAGGTGCTGCGTCTTGAGCTCGACTACACGCTGATCGTCACGCTCTTTCTTTCTCTCGCGCTGGTGAACGGCGCGCTCTACTGGCGCTTGCAGCAACATCGGCGCCCGCATGCGCCGGAGTTCTTCGCGCATCTCTTGATCGATGTGTTGGGTCTGTCGCTGCTGCTCTACTTCACCGGTGGCGCCAACAATCCCTTCGTCTCCTATCTGTTGGTGCCCGTGACGATCGCGGCGGCGACGCTGTCGTGGCGCTATACCACCGCGCTCACCCTGTGCGCGCTCGGTTGCTACAGCCTGCTACTGTTCTTCTACAAACCTTTGCCGGAACTCGTGCCGAGTGATGCCCACATGCATGCGGGGCACGGCATGGACATGAGCACCGATCCCGGCAACCTGCACGTGATCGGCATGTGGTTCAACTTCGTGGTGAGTGCGGTGCTGATCACCTATTTCGTGGTGAAGATGGCAGCGGACAACCAACGTCAGGAAGCGCGCCTGCGCCAGTATCGCGAAGACACCTTGCGCAACGAGCAGATCCTCGCCGTCGCCACCATGGCTGCGGGCACGGCACACGAACTCGGCACGCCCTTGGGTTCGATGGCGGTGCTGCTGAAGGAACTGCGCCAGCAATATGGTGCGGACAAGGACCTCGATCAGGATCTGGCGCTGCTGCAGGAACAAGTGGTGCGCTGCCGTGAATCGCTGCGTTCCCTGGCGCAGAAGGCCGACTTCAAGAACCTCGAACCCGAGACGCTACCGCTCACCGACTTCCTCGTGCAGTTGATGCAGCAGTGGCAATTGCTGCGCCCCGAAGTGAGTTGCGATCTGCAGAAGCAGGTGGGACAGCCACCGGAGATCCAGGTGGAAGCGACACTGCAGCAGGCGCTCGTCAACATGCTCAACAACGCCGCCGACAGCAGTCCCGAAGGACTCGAACTGCGCGTGAAGTGGACGGGCACGCATTGGACCTTGCTGATCCGCGACTTCGGTCCAGGCATCAGCCCCGCGCTCGCCGCCAAGCTCGGCACACGTTTTCTCACCACCAAGGCCGATGGCATGGGCGTGGGCCTGGTGCTGAGTCAGGCCACCATCAACCGCCTCGGCGGTACGGTGAATCTCTACCCGGTCGAAGAAGGTGGCACGCTGACGGAAATCACCTTGCCGCTGCAGTTGCCACGCACGAGTGGGGCGGTCACTGAGGAGGGGGAACAGTCATGAGCGATGCTGCGCACATCCTGGTGCTCGACGACGATGCGACTTTCGTCAGCATTCTGGCGAAGGCGCTGCGCCGTCGTGGTCATCGCGTGAGCGAAGCGCTCAACGTCGAAGATGCGCTCGAGCTCGCGCGCGCCGATGCGCCGCAGTTGGCCGTGGTCGACCTCAAGATCTCACAGGAATCCGGCCTCGATGTGATCACACCGCTGTTGGCCTGCAATCCCTACATGCGCATCCTGATTCTGACCGGCTATTCCAGCATCGCCACGGCCGTCGCCGCCATCAAGCTCGGCGCGTGGGACTATGCCTGCAAGCCGCTCGATGCCGATGAAATCCTTCAGAAGCTCGGTCTCGGTGAAGAACCGGCGCCCGCGGTGCCGAGTTCTCCCGTGCCCGAGCAACCCATCTCGGTCGATCGCTTGGAGTGGGAGCACATTCAGCGTGTTCTCATCGAGAACGACGGCAACATCTCCGCCACTGCCCGCAGCCTCGGCATGCATCGCCGTACCCTCCAGCGCAAATTGCAGAAGCGGCCGGTGAGGCAATAGTGGTTCCTCGCGGGTTGGGCGAAGAGGGCGCTTGCGGCCCCCCGTGGCGCACTGCTCTCACAACGCTCCTGGACTCGGCCAGAGCGTCGTAGCACGAGGCAGATAATCGGGTGCATCACCAACGACTTCCCATTGCAAGCGATTGCCGTTGCCGATGAGTTTGACGGTAACGCTCGCGACAGGCTCCACTCTGCGACCCAGCAGTTGCGTCAGTTGCAGTTCGCTTGCGAACCAGCCGATCTCTGCCTGCACGTCGAACACTTCGTCGAAACCCGGACCTCTGACGGATCCGATCACGTCGCCGGCATAGTCTTGCAGACTCAGTGTGAGAAACCTGGTTTCGGTGGAAAGAATGTCGCCCTCATTGGTCCATTCGCCCATGAGAGCCTGACGATTGTTCGCAATGGCGTCGGCACGGGTGTCGCTGACCCACCACACGGCACCCGCCAGACCGGCAAGAATGATGACGAGGTTCGCCACGACCTCCAGCCAGTCCTTCAAACGCCAGAATTTAGTTACGTGCATGGCATCGACCTCGTCCTGTTCCACATTTTCGTCGTGCACCTGTCGTTGGATACTTCAGACATGGCGATGAATTCCCCGCCATGGACTCAACTACTTTTCTGCACCGTCTCACTGCGTCTCCTCCCCGTGAGGAGCATCAGAGATTCAACACCACCATCACCATGAAACCCAATACTCCAACGAGGATGTTGGGGGCCGTGCTCCAATGCATGCGATAACCGGGAGGGATTTCGGAAGGACCGAGAGAAGCGACCACCTTGCGGAACTGCCTGACGGCATAGAGCGAACAGATCGAACCGATGAAGATGAAGGCGAGGCCGAGCCAGGCGAAGAGAGCCTCCTTCTCACCTTGCTCTTCCGACACCAGCGGCAACATGATTCCCGAGCGGTTGATGAAGAAGCCGAAGGTGATGAGCGCCAGACTCGTGCGGTTCCAGGACAGCAGCGAACGCTCCGCCGAAAAGAACACTCTGGGGTCTTGAAGTTCCGACATAGAGCTCCTTGCAGGGAACCGGCAGTCGCACCCGAGATGGTTATCGTCGCCGCTTCCCGCCGAGCTACCTTAGCGCAAGAGCTGCACGCGGAGTGTGATCGCGTTCATTTCGGCGCTTCGGCGGCAGAGATGCCGAAGAGCTCCAACACCTGAGCTTCAGTCAGCGTCGGCGTGTCGTTGGCCAGAGCGTAGAAGTCCGGTTTCTTGTCGATGTAGATCTGCGAAGTGATCTCGAAGTCCTGCGTGTCGAACACGCCGGCGGGCACGAAGTATTCACCCGAGGCCAGTAGCTTGTAGTACAGATGCGTACCGCAACGTTTGCAGAAGGCGCGCTCGGCCCATTCCGAAGACGGATAGACCGAGATCTGCTCTGCGCCATTGAACTCGACCTTCGTGCCGCAATGCACGGCGAGCAGAGGACCTCCACTGCCCCAGCGGCGACAGTAGCTGCAATGACAAGCGCCAATCTCCTTCGCGTCTTCCGTGCGCAGCGTGACTGCACCACATAGGCATTGTCCGTTCATTGAATCCTCCTGCAGGATCGAGTTGAAGAAGAGCGCACACTAGCGCCAAGTCACAGTCCTTTCCTGCGTCTCTTTGTAACTGGTTCACCACCGATGCCCCAGTTGTCCGTCTCGACCTCATCGATGACGACGACAGTGGTGGCGGGATTCTTGTTGAGCACGCGCTGCAGAAGTTCCGTCACGCCTTGGATCAGTTCTGCTTTCTGCTCACTGGTGACGCCTTCCTTGGTTAGCTTGATATTGATGTAGGGCATCGCAGTCTCCGTCGCACAATCGAAGAGTTCGGCAATGACAGCAAGCTTGCAATGAAACAGCAAGACGAATTCGCACTTATTCTTCGTGATAGGCCTCGACGCGAAAACGCGGCGTACAAAGTGCGAGAAACACGAGATCACCATCCCCCATGTTGGTGATGCGCTGGCGCGTACCGGGCGGGATGAGCACCACATCGTTGGCGCCCACACGTTGCGGTGCAGCATCACCCACTTCGACCAAGCCTTCTCCTTGCTGGATCACGTAACGTTCGGTGATGCCGTCGAGGCTATGCCATTTGGTCGTCACACCGGGCGGAACGCGCGCGCGAGCGATGGAAAGCGCAGGATCGTCGGGAGTATTGAGGAGTTCGGTGATGAAGCAACCTTCTTCGAACCAATATTCCTGCGTGGGATCGTAGCGAAGCAGTGTGTTCTTCATCGCGACCTCAGCTGGCGATCTTGCGCAGCGCCTGACTCATCGTGTTGTGGCGATGCAGTGAGATGACGAGATGCGAGCGCGCACGCGTGAGACCGACATAGAGATGACGGATGCGCTCGGCCGGATCCTTGTTGCGCTCGGCGTCGTCCTTGCCCTGCCAACTGCTGTCGAGAATGATCACGCGCTCGAACTCGAGGCCCGTGCTGCTGCCGATCGGCAACAGATTGAGCACGTCGGCATCGATCTGGAACTGCTTGCGATTGGAACTCGTCGCCAACCAGAAGAAGGGCAAGGCCTTCGCCTGCATCGCCTTCGCCATGCGTGTACCGGCGGGACCACCGGGATAGAGAATGCCGATCTCATGCCAGGCCACGCCTTGGCGATGCCAGGTATCGATCTGATCGAGCGCCGCCGCGACCTCCTGCTCCAGACTATCGAACACACGCACCTGCGGCGCATCGCCACGCGCACCGGCGTCTTCCGGTGCGAGCAGCGGCAGTTCGGGATCGGGCTGAGTGAAATAGGCCTGCGCGAAGTCGTAGGCGTATTGCAGGATTTCGCGCGTGTTGCGGTAGTTCAGGCGCAGGATGGTGGTGCGGCCCTGCGCCTGGATGCCCACACTCGAAAAGCTGAAGGGTTTGCGATGTTTCTGCTGCGTCTGATCGTAGAGCAGCAACAAGGAATTCGTTTCCGGATCGACCATCTGCGACACGAGCCGCAACCACTCCGGTTCGAACTCGTGACCTTCGTCGATCAAGAGTGCGCCGTACTGACCTTTCGGAATCAGGCCGCGCGCCACGCCATCGATCACCGCAGTCACCTGGCGTTGGGCCACGGAACCCGCATGGCGTGACATGTCGACGTGATAAGTACGCAACTGTTCCGCGCACCAATCGTGGAAGTGATAGACCTGCACCTTGTCGCCCAATTCCTTCTCGCGCACGAAGCAGCGCAGACGCGCCGCCAGCACGATGTTGAAACACAGCACCAGAATCGGCCGATGCATTTCTTCGGCTAGCTGCAAACAGCGGTAGCCGAGGATGAGGGTCTTACCAGTACCTGAAACGCCGTGTACGACGCGATGACCATCACCGAGACTGCGCGCCAACTGTTCCTGTTCGAGGTCGAGCACGCGCATCAGGGCGGGTAGCTCTCCCTTCAATGAAGCACTGCGACGTTCGGGTGCGGGACGTTCATCGAAGAAACCACCCTGACGCGCACTGATGCGCAGTTCGGGGAAGAGATGCCAACGGATGCGGTTGATCTGCGGCAGCGAGAGTCGCGTGGACCCGGCGTGTTGGAACATGTTCCAGAGATTCTGCTGGAACAGTTCCGCGTCGGCCTTTTCCCCGAGATCTTCGCGGCAGAGCAAAAGATGATCGGGCAAGACCTTGCGGCGCAGCTCTTCGCTCAACCCAGCTTCGAGTTCCGCGCGCGAGACATTCGGTAGCGCCACACCATAGCCGTAGGGAAAGGCGAGACGATTGAGTGACTGTCCCGTGGGATGTTTGAGCTGCGGATCACGTTCGAGTTGCGACAACACGGCGTGTGTTTGCTGACGCACGACTTCCATCGGATTCGGCACGTGCTTGAGGCCGGTATCGGTGAGGAGTTCCACCGTGGTCGCATTGATGTTGCGCAGTTGCTCCGACTTCCAATCGCGCACGTCGATGAAGAGCAAGCCGCGCGCTGGATGCAGCAACATGAAGTCGGGATAGCGCCGCACCTTGGTGGGCGGCAGGTCGAACCACACGAGGTAGTCGTCTTCCAACAGTGCTTCGAAGGTACGCGCGAGACGCCTCTGCCCCGAGGTCATCTTCCCCACGCAGACATCGAGAGCGGGAATGAAGCGCGCCATGCGGCTCAGCGTTCCAGATTGGCGAGAAACTTGAGGAGCTCGTCGAGCATCGCGTCGTAGTAGGGATTGAACGCGATGCGCTCCACGAGGCCCTGCACCAGGTTTTCCTGCGTGGCCTCGCCGTAGTAGTTGCGTTTGCCGGCCTTGCAGTCGGCGTATTCGTTGCTCGTCTCGGCGTAATGACCACAGTTGCGATATTCACCGTCGCGCCCGTAGTAGGGATGTTCTGGCGGCGTCATCAGACCGAGATGCGACGTGCCGAGCACGCCATTGGCAAAGTCGGCGCTCGGCAACACCTGCACGCGGGGGCCGATCACCGTTTCGGTTTCGGGATGCTGACTGTAGAGCAAGGTCAGAGAAGCGGGATTGGTGTTCTCCGCCATGTAGGCAAGTGCGGCATCGGTATCGACCGTGGTATCGGGATGGCTCACCACTGCGAAGGTGGGCAGATTGCGATGCGTGGCGTGTTCCGCCGACCAGGCGTTCTGAATCAGCGCCCAGGTTTCGGCGATGGCCTGAAAGGCGAAGGATTCGTAGCGATAGATCGCGGAATCTTCCGCCACCGAGAACCAACCGGCGGCGGGGAAGAGACGCCCCAGCGGAGTGAGGAACTGCGCATAGCGGGCGGTACTGGCAATGCCGAGCGCCGGTGCGAACAGGATCAAGGCTTCGACGTCTTCATTGCGCGCCGACTCCAATACCGACAGTGCGCCCCCGGCGGAATGCCCGGCAAGCAGCAGATGATCCACCTGCACACCTATCTGCTCGGCCGCCCAATGCTCGGCGGCGGCCCAGTCTTCCCAGGAACTCGTGAGCAGAGCGCCGGGACGCGCGCCGTGCCCCGGCAACAAGAGTCCGTAGACCAACATGCAACGTTCGCGCAGCGCTTCGCCGAGCGGGCGCAGGGAATAGGGCGTGTCGAGCAGGCCATGCGTCAGCACGACACCATGGGACACGCGGCCATCGGGCAAACGCTCGCACTCGGGGCCGGGTTCGAGCAGAAAGGGTTTGAGATTTTCCAGCGTGAAGGCATCGAGCTCATCGCCGCGCGAGGCCTTGAGATAGGCCTCGGTGTAAGCGGCGTAATCCTCGATGGAGCCCATGCTGAAATCGAAAGGCGGATAGTCGAGCTCTGCGTGTTGCGGGCCGAGTTCCTTGCCGCGACTGAGGGCGAAACCCGCAGCCATGTAGAACACCGCCGCCGTCGCGGCGACGCCAACCAACACTCGGGGCAACTTTCGCGTCATCGCCTGCGCTCCAGCACCACGAAACTGTACGGATAGGGATTCTTCTCACACGCGGCGTGATCTTCACGCGAGACTTCGAGCCATTCGCTGCGATCGAAGGGCGGAAAGAACACGTCGCCATCGATGTCGGCATGCACTTCGGTGAAATACAGTCGATCCGCGATGGGCAAGGCATCCGCGAAGATCTGTGCACCGCCGATCACCGACACTTCGCTGTCCTGCGGTGCACCCTTCAAACGCAGCAGGGAAGCGCAGCGTTCGAGCGCTGCTTCGAGCGAGTTCACCACCAGCGTGCCCGGTGCGTTGTAGTCCTTGCTGCGGGTGATGACGATGTTCACGCGTTGCACCAAGGGTTTGCCGATCGAGTCATAGGTCTTACGACCCATGATCACGGGTTTGTGCAGCGTGACGCGCTTGAAGAATTTCAGATCCTCCGGCAGATGCCAGGGCAGCGCGTTGTCCTTGCCGATGACGCCGTTGCGCGAAACAGCCACGACCAGCGCGATTTTCATGGATACCTCCAGGTGAACCCAGTTACACGGCCACTGCCGCGGCGATGTGCGGATGGTACTGGTAGTTCACGAATTCGAAGTCGTCATAGCGGTAATCGAAGAGCGATTCCGGCCGCCGTTTGATCACGAGACGCGGCAAGGGGTAGGGCTCGCGTTTGAGCTGCTCTTCCACCTGCGACAGATGATTGAGATACAGATGCGTGTCGCCGCCGGTCCAGATGAATTCGCCGACGTCGAGATCGCACTGCTGCGCCACCATGTGGGTGAGCAGTGCGTAGGATGCGATGTTGAAAGGGACACCGAGGAAGGTGTCGGCCGAACGCTGATAGAGCTGGCACGAGAGTCGTCCCTGCGCCACATAGAACTGGAACAGCGAATGACAGGGCGGCAGCGCCATTTCGTCGACGAAGGTCGGGTTGTAGGCCACGACGAGATGACGACGTGAATCGGGATTCTTGCGCAGCGAGTTCACCACGTTGCTGATCTGATCGATGCTGGTGCCATCCTTGCCCGGCCAGGCACGCCACTGTCGGCCGTAGACCGGCCCGAGATCACCGTTCTCATCGGCCCATTCGTCCCAGATGCTGACGCCGTTTTCCTTGAGGTAGCGGGTGTTGGTGTCGCCACTGAGAAACCACAGCAGCTCGTGGATGATGGACTTCAGATGCAGCTTCTTGGTGGTGACGAGCGGAAAGCCCTGCTGAAGATCGAAGCGCATCTGCGGCCCGAAGATCGACAGCGTGCCGGTGCCGGTGCGGTCTTCCTTCTGCACGCCTTCGTCGCGGATGCGGCGCATGAGATCGAGATACTGCTGCATGTTCAGGACCTGTTGCTGCTCGTTTGCGGACGGAATGCGTCGCGCGTATAGGCCAGATGGAGGATCACCAGACCGGCGATGATCATGGGCAAAGATAATAGCTGGCCCATCGTCAGCCAATTGAAAGCGACGAAGCCGATGTCGAGATCGGGCTGACGGAAGAATTCGACACTGAAACGCGCCACGCCGTAACCAAGGCAGAACATCCCGCCCACGGCGAAGCGCGGCCGCGGCTTGGAGGAATACCACCAGAGCAGACAGAACAGCGCCACGCCTTCGAGCGCGCACTGATAGAGCTGCGACGGATGACGTGGCAGATGCGTGGGATCGGCTGGAAACACCATTGCCCACGGCACCTCGGAGACCCTGCCCCAGAGTTCACCGTTGATGAAATTACCCAAACGCCCCGTACCGAGTCCGATCGGTGTCAGCGGCGCGGTGAAATCCAATACTTCGAAGATCGACTTGCCGATGCTGCGCGCATAGAGCGCCACCGCCACCATCACGCCGATGAAGCCGCCGTGAAAGGACATGCCGCCTTCCCAAAGGCGAAAGATCATCAGGGGATCGTCGAAGATGCGCTGCGGATTCTGCGGCAGCACGTAGAACAGGATGTAGCCAAGACGCCCGCCGAGGATCGTCCCCAGCATGGCGTTGGTGACGAGATCGCTCACCTGTTGCCGCGTCCAGCCCGAGCCCGGCTTGTCGGCGCGACGACAGCCCAACCACCACGCGACGGCGAAGCCGGCGATGTAGGAAAGCGCGTACCAGCGGATCTGCAGCGGGCCCAGCGATACGGCAACGGGATCGAATTGTGGGAAATTCAGCATAAGGCCTGTCGTTGTTGGAGGAGGCGGCCTGCGCCGCGCGGCGCATTGTCGCGTATCGCACGCCGCGGAGGTACCCCGCGAGCCTCGCTAGCTCGTGCGCGAGGAACGCAGCAGCGTCGACACCCCCGCTTCATGCAGGGCCTGTTCCATGTAGGCCTTCACCTCTTCGGTGGATTCGCAGTCGAGGACGTGCGCCAGCATCACGCGCGCCTGCTCCATCGTGAGATTGCGGATCACCGACTTCACCTTGAGCAGGTTGGTGGCATTCATCGACAGGATGTCGAAGCCCATCGCCATCAGCAGCACGGCGGCCACCGGGTTGCCGGCCATTTCACCGCAGATGCTGAGGCTCTTGCCGGCCGCGCGCACTTCGGTGGCGATCTGCTGCAACACGCGCAGCACGCCGGGATGCAGCGTGGAGAACAGCGTGGTGACGCGCGGATTGTTGCGGTCCACCGCCAGCATGTACTGCGTGAGGTCATTGCTGCCGACGGACACGAAGTCCACACGACGCGTCACGGCATCGACCTGCCAGGCGATCGAAGGCACTTCGATCATCACACCCATCGGCGGCAACACCACGTTGTGACCATCTTCGAGCAGTTCCTGATGGGCGCGACGGATCAAGGCCAATGACGTATCGATCTCGCGCACGTTGCTGATCATCGGCAACAGGATCTGCAGGTTGTCGAGACCTTCGCTGGCGCGAATCATCGCGCGCACCTGACCGAGGAAGAGTTCCGGATGATCCATGCTGACGCGGATGCCGCGCCAACCGAGGAAGGGATTGTCTTCCTTGATCGGGAAATAGGGCAGCGGTTTGTCGCCGCCGATGTCGAGCGTGCGCATCGTCACGCGCTTGGGATAGAAAGCTTCGAGCTGCTCGCGATAGATGCTTGCCTGCTCGCGCTCGGTCGGAAAACGTTCGCGCAGGAGGAAGGGCACTTCGGTGCGGAAAAGACCGATGCCTTCGGCGCCACGTTCACGTGAGCGCAGGGCGTCGGTCATGAGTCCGGTGTTCACCCACAGCTGTACGCGATGACCATCCTGCGTTTCGCAGGGCAGATCCTTGATCGCTTCCAGACCTTCGGTGAGCTGCGCTTCCTCGCGCACGATCTCCATGTAGCGTTCGCGCAGCGCATCGGAAGGATTGCTGTAGACCTTGCCGTTGTAGCCGTCGAGGATGAGTTCCTGACCGTCCAGTTCGGAAAAGGGCAGATCGGACACCCCCATCACCGCAGGTAGACCCATCGCGCGAGCCAGGATCGCCACGTGCGAATGCGCGGAGCCTTTGGCGGAGACGACCCCGACGAGCCGGTCCTTCGGCACTTCGGCCAGCATCGCGGCAGTGAGTTCTTCGCTTACCAAAATGCAGCGATCGGGATAGGGCGAAACCTGTTTCTGCTTCTGCTGCAGATAGAAGAGCACGCGGCCGCACAGATCCTTGATGTCGCTGGCGCGCTCGCGCAGGTAGTCGTCCTGGATCTGTTCCAGGTTGCGTACGTAGGAGAGGCCGACCTGCGCCAGAGCCCCCTGCGCCCAGTTGCCTTCCTTGATGCGCGCGACCACTTCGTTGCCGAGCGCGTTGTCGCTCAGCATGTGCAGGTAGGCATCGAACAGTTCACGCTCTTCGGGGCGTAGCTGACCCTTGATCTTGGTCTTGAGCTCGCTGATGTCGACGCGAACCTGCTGCAGACACTCCTTGAAGAATTGGATCTCGGCCTTGATGTCGGTGCACTGACGCTTGGGGATCGCTGCGAGATCGGCGGGCGGGAAGACGGTGAAGGCCGTGGCGATCACGACGCCCGGCGCACCGGGAACGCCATCGAAACTGTGGTCGGTGGTCTTGATGCCCGTGGGGCTCAAGCCTACGACCGCGCCGCGCGCCTCTGCATTGGCAATGGCCACCGCGAGCTGCGCGGCGAGGGTGAAGAGCAAGGCTTCGGCGTCGCTGTCGAAGGTCCGCTGCTCGGCTTCCTGCACCACGAGCACGCCAAGCACCTGCCCGTGGTGGATGATGGGCACGCCGAGGAAGGATTCGAAAGCTTCCTCCTTGGTTTCCGGAATGTAGAGATAGCGGGGATGTGAGCGGGCGTTTTCGAGGTTGAGCGGCTCGGCGCGCTGGGCGACGAGACCCACCAGACCTTCTTCCGGCGCCAGACTGGCGCGGCCGACGGCGGCGGGGTCGAGACCCTGGGTGGCCATCAGGACATAGCGACCGAGACTCTTGTCGAGGAGGTAGATCGAACACACCCGGGTGTTCATGGCCTCCTGCACGCGCCTGACGATGATGCTGAGCGTGGCCGCGAGATCCCTCGCGCCATTCACTTCCTGAATGATGCTCCGCAATATGTCCAGCATAGGTCCGTCGTCGGCGGCTGGCGGCCGAGGGTTGCTAGCCCACGTGCTCGGCCGAGCCTTTTGTTGTCGTATCAGCCGCCGCGGCGGCACGGGGCGCCTGTCCAAGCGCCCTGGCAAAGGGTTCCCGCAGTTCCGTCAGCGCCTTGCGATACACATTGCGCTTGAATGACACCACCTGCTCGGCACCTTCCCAATAATCGATCCAGCGTACTTCCTCGAATTCCGGCTTGTCGCCGAGATCGAAACGGATGCGGCTCGTGTCCGCCAGAAGCCGCAGCAGGAACCACCGCTGCTTCTGACCGATGCACACCGGATGAGAACGCTGACGCACCAGGTGCGGCGGCAGGCGATAGCGCAGCCACTTGCTGGTGCTGGCGACGATTTCCACGTCCGAGGGATCGAGACCAACTTCTTCCCGCAGCTCTCTTAGCGCTGCCGCCTGAGGAGTTTCACGGTGCTGAATGCCGCCTTGAGGGAACTGCCAGGCGTCCTGGCCGACACGCTTGGCCCACAAGAGCTTGCCTTCACCGTTGAAAATTATCAGCCCCACGTTGGGCCTGAAGCCGTCGGTATCAATCACGTTCGTGTACTCGTCGAGCCATGCCGGGTCAGTCCGGCCGGCGCCCCCCTTGCGCACACCCATGGGCGGCGGGGACGGGAAGCAATGGAAAATAATGGCCGCATAGTATGGGACGGCGGGCACTTCCTGCAACTTCCCAATCGCAGGAAATATTAACGAGGACAAACACTTCGGTTCGCCTATTGATGAGCTCCGCGAGATGAATGCACAGCTCTGGCGGAAATTGACGCGGCCGAGGCGGAAGCGGCTGCAGGCGGCCTAGCCGGCGGTGCGATTCTCGCGGCGGGCGCCGGACTGGCGCACGAGGATGAGGACGGGAATCAGACCGGCCAGCAGCAGGGTCAGGGCCGGCAGCGCGGCGCGTTCCCACTGGCCCTCGGCCGTCATCTGGTAGATGCGCACGGCGAGGGTGTCCCAGCCGAAGGGGCGCATGATGAGGGTGGCGGGCATCTCCTTCATCACGTCCACGAACACGATGATCAGCGCCGTGCAGAAGCCGGGACGCAACAGTGGCAGGTAGATCTGACGCACGAGACGCCCCGGGCCGGCGCCGAGGCTGCGCGCGGCGTCGCAGAGACTGGGTTTGATGCGCTCGAGCGAGGCGTCGAGCGGCGCGTAGGCCACGGCCATGAAGCGGGTCAGGTAGGCCAGGATCAGGGCGAAAACGCTGCCGACCAGGAAAGGCCCACTTCCGAGCAGGCCCTGCAAGCGCTGGTCGAGCGTGGTGAAGGCAATGATGATGCCCACGGCCAATACGGAACCGGGAAGCGCATAGCCCAGGGTGGCCAGACGCACGCTCAAGCGCTCCAACCACTTCCAGCGGCTCTTCGGCAGACGGCGGATGAAGGCGAGGAGCAAGGCGACCAACACCGTCGCCAGCGCCGCCAGGGCCGCCAGTTCCAGTGTGTGCAGGAGGAATTCGGGATAACGGCTGTCGAGCTCGGTGCGCCAGGTCTCGGCCACCCAGATCAGGAGCTGGGTCACCGGCACGCCGAAGGCGAGCAGGAAGATCACCAGACACCACGAGGTCGCCGCCCAGGCCTGCGCGCCCTGCAGACGGAAACGCTGCGCTGCGCGGCTGCGCTCGTCCTGGGTGAAGCGGGCATGCTTGCGGCTGTAGTGCTCGAGCATCAGCGTCAGCGCCACGAACACCAGGAGCAGTGAGGCCAGTTGCGCCGCCACCGCCAAGTTGAAGAGGCCGTACCAGGCGTTGTAGATGGCGGTGGTGAAGGTGTCGTAGTTGAAGACGGATACGGCGCCGAAGTCGGCCAGGGTCTCCATCAGCGCCAGCGCCACGCCGCCGATCACCGCCGGTCGCGCCACCGGCAGTGCCACTTTCCAGAAGGCACCGGTGGTGCTGAGTCCCAGGAGGCGCGCCGCGTCGAGCAGGTTGCGGCCCTGCACGGTGAAGGCACTGCGCGCCATCAGATAGACGTAGGGATAGAGCACCAGGCCCATCACCAAAATCACGCCCACCGCACCCTGCAGATCCGGGAACCAGAAATTGGCGCCGAACACCGAGCGGCCCCAACTCTGGATGGGACCGGCAAAGCTGAAGAGGCCGTAGAAGACGAAGGCCATCACGTAGCCGGGGATGGCCAGCGGCAGCATCAACGCCCAGTCGAACCAGCGCCGGCCGGGGAACTCACACATGCTCACCAGCCAGGCCAGGCTGGTGCCGAGCACCGTCACCAGTACCCCCACTCCCAACAGCAGCACGATGGTGTTGAGGGCGAGGCGGTCGAGCTTGGTAGCGAACAGATGCTGCCAGATGTCCTGCTCACCCGTCCCGAGCGTGGCCCATTGCGTGAGCAGCATCAGGATCGGCAGCGCCACCAGCAGGGCCGCAGCCAGACCCAGCACCCGCCAGCCGCCGGGCAGATGCAAGGTGCCGGAGACGGAAGGGGTGTGGGTGCGGGGCATCAGTGAGTACTAACTGAAGAGCTTAGCGATAGTCGGCGCGGTCCATCAGACGCACGGCGTCGGCCTGCAGGCGTCCCGCCACTTCGACGTTGACCTGGTCGGGCTTGAACTCGCCCCAGCTCTGCACCAGCGGCACCGGTTCGATGGCCGGGTTGGCGGGGAACTCGAGGTTGAGCTCAGAGAACATCCGCTGCGGCTCCTCGGTGGACAGCCACTCGAGCAGACGCTTGGCACCTTCCGGGTTCTTGGCGTGGGTGGTGATGCCGGCGCCGCTGATGTTCACATGCACACCGCTCGTGTCCTGGTTGGCCCAGAACAGCGCCACCGGGATGTCGGGGTTCTGCTGCTGTTCCTGGCCAAGATAGTAGGTATTCACTATCCCCACGTCGCACTGACCCGCCGCGATCGCCTGCACGATCAGGTTGTCGCTGTTGAAAACACGCGTGGCGAGGTTGCCAACCCAGCCCTTCACCACTTCTTCGGTCTGCGCCTCGCCGAGACGATTGATCATCGTGGCCACCAGCGACATGTTGTAGACCTTGCGCGAGGTGCGCAGACAGAGACGCCCCTTCCACTTGGGATCGGCCAGCGCCTCGTAGGTGGAGAGTTCTTCCGGCTTCACCCGCTCGGTGGAGTAGGCGATGGTGCGGGCACGCACCGACAGACCGAACCAGCGGCCTTCGGGGTCGCGCAGATGCTCGGGGATGTCTTTTTCGAGAATTTCCGAGCGAGTGGGCGCCAACAAACCCTTGTTGGCGGCGATCCACAGATTGCCCACGTCCACGGTGTAGAAGAGGTCGGCGTAGGTGCCTATCCCCTCGGCTTCCAGACGTGCGATCAGCGGCCCTTCCTCACCCGTCTGCGTCTGCACCTCAATGCCGGTTTCCTGCGTGAAGCGGTCGAACAGCGGTTTGATGAGGTATTCCTGGCGCGAGGAATAGACCACCACCGGGCCCGTCGGCTCTGGCGTCGCCGCGGCCGTGCCGGAAGCGCCCGGACTCGGCGCCGCGCCACTCTGCGGAGCGGAGTCGTCGCCGCCACAAGCTGCCAGGGTGAAGGCGGCCACCAGTGCCAGGCTCAGGCTGCGCAGGGCCGAAACGGAGGGAGAAACGGGGAGGGCGAAGTGGGACATGGCGACTCCGTGGGGAAACTGGCGGGGAATCAATCAGAGGGGCAGGAGATGATAATAATTATCATTCATGGTCACAATCCCGTGGCGTAACGGGCTATCGTCTGTTTGATCGGCCCCAAACCATCGACCAGCGCCAAGCCGTTGTTGCGCAGCCAGCGCAGCGCAAGTTCGTTGCTGCCGAAGAGACGCTTGAAGCCTTCCATCCCCAACATCATGCCGAGGTTGAGCGGTTTGCGTTCGCGTTGGTAGCGGCTCAGGGTCTGCAACGAGGCGTAATCGCGCCCCTGTGCCAGGGCTCGGCGCACGACGGCGGCCAGGCTCTTGGCATCGGCCAGACCCAGGTTCACGCCCTGCCCGGCGAGGGGGTGGATGGTGTGAGCGGCATCGCCGATCAGCGCCAACTGGGGCAGCACGTAGTCGACGGCGTGCAACTGGCGCAGCGGGAAGGACTGCACGGGATTGAGGATGTCGAGCGCGCCGAGGCGATGTTCGAAGGCGCGGGCACAGCGACCGGCGAACTCGTCCGGTTCCAGGGCCAGGAGCTCCTGTGCCAGTTCCGGATCGCAGCTCCACACGATCGAGGAATGGTGGCCGGCATCCTCACCCTGGAGACGCAAGGGCAGGAAGGCCAGGGGACCGGTGCGCATGAAGACCTGACGCGCGGTGGCCTCGTGGGGCAATTCGGTGCGGAAGGTGGTCACCAGGGCCTGCTGCTCGTAGCTCCAACCGCGCGTACGCAGCCCCGCCCATTCACGGATGCGGGAGGCGCCACCATCGGCACCGATCAGCAGCTTGCCGCCAAAGCTGCGGCCGTCCTGCAGACGCAGCGTCCAGCCTTCGGCTTCGCGTTCGAGCCCGGCGAAACCAGAGCCGTAGTGAGTGTCCACTTTGCTGCGCGCGAGACCATCCGCCAGCACCGCGGTGACGAGCGAATTTTCGACGAGATAGCCGAGTGATTCCGCATGCAGTTCGCGCGCGTCGAAGCTGATGCTGCCCGTGCCGTCGGCATCCCACACTTCCATGCGGGTATAGGGGCAGAGGCGCAGTCGGGTGAGGGGGCTCCAAACCCCGAGCTCATCCAGAAACGCCGCACTCGCGGGCGTGAGCGCGCTGACGCGGTTGTCGAAGCGTGGTTCGTCGAGCGGAGGCAGCTCGGCGCTCGGTCGCGGCGCCTTCTGATCCACCAGCGCCACGCGCAGTGAGGTGTCGGCCAGCGCCAGCGCCATGGCCAGACCCACCATGCCGCCACCGGCGATGACGATGTCGTATTCGGTGTGTTGCTTCATTTGTGTTCGGGACTACCGGCGCCCCCGCAAGCAGGGCGCCACCTCATCAATGCTGCCCAGGTCACGACAGCGGCGCCCGCCAAGGGCTGAAACCGGGGCATTATCCGCATTTTCTGGTAAAGTGCAGGCCCTTTTTTTGTGGGCCTGGAACTTCCCCGTGACCGTTCAACACATCGCCTCCTCCCGCCTGCCCACCGAGTGGGGAGAGTTCACCATCAACGTTTTTCTGGAGCCGGACACCGGCAAGGAGCACGTCGTGCTCACGCACGGCAAGCTCGATACCGATGAACCGGTGCTGTGCCGCGTTCACTCCGAGTGTCTGACCGGGGATGCGCTCTACAGCCTGCGCTGCGACTGCGGCTCGCAATTGCAGGAAGCGATGCGTCGCATCACCGCGGCAGGTAGCGGCCTGATCCTCTATCTGCGTCAGGAAGGTCGCAACATCGGACTCGGCAACAAGATCCGCGCCTATGCGCTGCAGGATCAGGGCGCCGACACCGTGCAGGCCAACGTGGCGCTGGGCTTCGGCGTGGACGAACGCGACTATGGCGTCTGCGCACCGCTGCTCGAAGCCTTCGGTGTGTATCGCGTCATCCTCATGACCAACAACCCCGAGAAGGTGCAGGCGCTCGAATCGCTGGGCATCGAGGTGGTCGAACGTCAGCCGCTCGTCACCGGCGAGAACTCGCACAACCAGCACTATCTCACCACCAAGCGCACCAAGCTCGGTCACATGACCTGAGCACGCCATCGCGTGAATCGGAGCCAGGGTGCGCATCTCGCGTCTTTACGTACCGCAAACCATCACTGCCAACGCCACGCTGCGACTCGGTGGTGATCGCGCGCACTACCTCGGCAAGGTACTGCGTGTGACACCCGGCACGCCGGTCTGCCTCTTCGATGGCTCGGGGTTGCAGTACGCCGCGGAAGTTAGCGCCGTCACCAAGCACGAAGTGGAAGTGCTAGTAGGCGAGGGTAGTGATCCCGGTACCGAGTCCTCCCTGCAGACCCTGCTCGCGCTCGGCATCTCGCGCGGCGAGCGCATGGACTACGCGATTCAGAAGAGCACCGAGCTCGGAGTCACCCGCATCCAACCACTTTTCACTGCGCACTGCGAAGTGAAGCTCGATGGTTCACGCCAGGACAAACGCGTCGAGCATTGGCAGCAGGTGGCCATCAGCGCCTGTGAACAATCGGGACGAGTGAAGGTGCCGCAAGTGCTGGCGCCGCTCAGCTTGAGTGGTTTCCTCGAGGAATGTGCGGCGGAATTGAAGTTGCTCTTCGATCAGGCCGAGGCGCAGCGGTTGGGAGGTCCTGTACCGCAAGGTGAAGTCGCACTCCTGATCGGTCCAGAAGGCGGACTGGCCCCGGAAGAAATCGCCGCCGCGCGCGCGAAGGGTTTCGTCGGTATTCGATTGGGTCCACGCATCCTGCGCACCGAAACGGCACCCGTTGCCGCGCTCGCCGTGCTGCAACAGCTGTGGGAATCGCACTAGCAGAAACGAAACCGCCCACATGAAGTGGGCGGTCTGTTGCGCATTGGGGCGTGCTATTTACAGCGCATCCGGGCCGGTTTCGCCGGTGCGGATACGGATCACCTGCTCTAGGTTGTGCACGAAGATCTTGCCGTCGCCGATCTTGCCAGTGGACGCCGCCTTGCTCAGCGTTTCGATGACCTGATCGACCATGTTGTCTTCCACCGCGATTTCCAAGCGGATTTTCGGCAGAAAATCGACCACGTATTCAGCCCCGCGATACAGTTCGGTGTGACCTTTCTGACGGCCGAAGCCTTTTACCTCGGTCACGGTAATACCCTGTACGCCGATGCCGGACAGCGCCTCGCGCACATCGTCCAGTTTGAAGGGCTTGATGACAGCCGTGATCATTTTCATGGGTGTATATCCTCCAATGCGGCCAAATGCGGCGACTGAGTATAAGGGAGCGCCGCCATAATTCCCATGACCGGCGCAGTAAAAACCGTTTCGTAGCTCACAGCCTTCCCCTACACTTTGGCGCTCACAGAGGATTGGATCATGATCGACAACGATTTCCTGCGTAAGCTCAGTGCCAAGGCTGCCGACCTGATGCCGTTGGCGAACGAGGCGCGCCTGAAGGCCGAGCACGAACTCTTCGAGCTGCTGCAGGGTGCACTCAAGCCGCTGAACCTGGTTTCACGTGAGGAATTTCTGGCACAGACACAGCTTCTGGCTCGCGCCGAAGCACGCCTGAGCGAACTCGAACAGCGCCTGCAGGAGCTCGAACAACGAAAACGTTCTGCCGATGCTTGATGCAGGTCCGCGTTGAAAGACATTCGGAACGTATTCAGCTCGGTTCGCGCATGATGCTACGCAGCCAACGTCTAAGACCACCTGGTCAAGAATCCTGCGACTTCGGATGTCGCCAATCGTAGAATCTCGCAGCCCCAACCGTTCAACACTTCATCTCGCAGGGACGAAACCGATGAAGACGACTTTCCACACTTCCTTCAAAACCATCATGTTTGCCGCCGCGGCCGTGCTCGGCAGTACGACGACAACGGCTCAGGAACTGGAACTACCGCCGGATCCGCAGGAACGCGCCGAGTGGTTGAGAGAACTCTTGGCACGCTATCAATTCGGTGCGGAGACCGGAGCGGGCGAGGCCGCACCATGCCTGCAAGCCGATGCCGAGCGTTGGCAACGTGAAGTGCTGCAAGCCTGTACCGACGACGGTTGCCGCGAACAGGCACACATCGCGCGTCTCGCCGAATTGCACGACATCCAGCCCGGGGTCTCGCAACTGAGTGACTGGGAACCGCCGCCCGTGCCCGCACTCATCGCGGTACTGGCTCCGGAGTTTCCCAGCGAAGAATCCGGTGCCGACCTCAGCGAGACGCCCGACTTCGAAGCCGAAGGCCTGCTTGCCATGGCGAGCGAGAACATCGAGCACATGGGCTTGGCGCTGCGCGCCGAGAATGATTCGGAGCACGTTCTGGTGTTCGACATGGATCTCGGCAATCAACCGCTGCATGGCACCTTGCAGGCCTTGATGAACGCCGATCCCGAGGCACGTTATCGCGTGCGTGGTCATGGCGAAGTCGCCCCCGATGGCATCGCCAACTTCAGTCCCGCCTACTGCCGCTTCATCTATCGCTTGCCGAACTGAGCTGATGGCAGAGTGCCGTGCACTCTGCCGCTTCGACACTTTGTTACAACTTTCATTTGTTTCTGTGTTGACAGAAATAAATGAAGCCACCTAGCATCGCGCGCCATGAAACTGAATCCCGTCTCCGAACGTTTCGTGCTCCACTGGGGTGAAATGGGCTCCAAGTGGGGCGTGAATCGCACCGTCTCACAGATCCATGCCTTGCTCTATCTGGCCGGTCGTCCGTTGCCAGCGGATGAGATCGTCGAAACGCTGGGCGTGGCGCGTTCCAACGTCAGCAACAGCCTGAAGGAATTGCAGAGCTGGAAGCTGATCAAGGTGGTGCACGTGATGGGGGATCGTCGCGATCACTTCGAAACCTCCACCGATGTGTGGGAGCTCTTCCGCGTGATCGTGCAGGAACGCAAACAGCGCGAGTTCGATCCGACGGTGCAGGTGTTGCGCGAATGCCTCGCGAGCAATGATCTCAACAAGGAAGACAAGGCCGTGCGTCAACGCATTCAGGACACCTTGGGCTTGATGGAAGCGCTGTCCAACTGGGGCGACGAGATGCTCAGACTGGAATCGAGCACGCTGATGAAGTTGATGAAACTCGGCAGCAAGATCAAAACGCTGCTGCGGCCGAACAAGGCATGAGGAGCGATTCGCAAACGAGTCGCAGGCCTGCAAAGGGAGGAGAAACGCATGAACATCTTGATCTGCGGTGCCAGCGGTTTCGTTGGTCGCCATCTCCTTGCAGGACTCAGCAGTAGCGGCCATCGCTGCATCCGTGGCGTGCGCCGCGTGCAGTCACCGGACGATCGTCGCGTGAACTATCTCGACATGCTGACGCCCGAAGCGTGGCTGGCGGCACTCGAAGGTGTGGATGTGGTCATCAATGCCGTTGGCGTATTGCGCGACACTGCAGCACAACCCATGCAGAAGCTGTTGGCGCAGGCGCCGATTGCCTTGTTCAAGGCAGCCGAGCAGGTTGGCATCGAGCGTATCGTGAACTTCTCGGCGCTGGGTGTGGAGGGGACGGTACAGACGCCTTATTTCCAGCGTCGTCGTGAGGCCGAAGCCGTATTGTTCACTCTGTCTCCTGCAATTCGTTGGTTGAACCTGCGTCCCTCCGTGATCTATGGCGAAGACGGCGCCAGCGCACGCATGTTCCGTCTGCTTGCCAGCTTGCCGGTGCATGGTTTGCCGATGGGCGGCAACCAACAAATGCAGCCCGTGCACATCGACGATGTAGTCGAGGCAGTAGGTCGTTGGTTGGACGATGCGGAGGCGACGAGCCAGAGTGTGGTGGCCTCAGGCAAGGAAATCGCCACGATGCGCGGCATGCTCGACAGCTATCGCCAGCAGCTCGGGCACGGCGAAGCCCTGCACATCCCGGTGCCGGCTTTTCTGATGAGACTCGGTGCGCGTGTGGGCGACTACATTCCCTCCAGTCCGCTTTGCAGCGACACGCTCACGATGCTCGAAGCCGGTAACACGGGGGACAACTCGGATTTTGCAGCTCTGCTTGGCAGAGAGCCTTTGAGCTATCGCGAGTTCATCGCGAAGCAGTGAAGTGCTGTCGCGCAAGACGACATCACGAATCGACACCGACCAGCCCGGCCGTCTCACACGAGGCGCCGGGCTTTTCATTGGTAATGAATCTTCTAGCAGAAACTCAGTTCTTGCTGAGCTCCTCCTTCGCGCGAGGTACGGCGCCGGCGGCGATCAGCATGTCGACCAGTTCGAGGTTGCCGAGTTCTTCCGCGAGTTCCAGCGGCGTCTTCAATACTTCGACGTAGTCACCAGCCCTGAAGTTACGTTCATAGCGCCACTCCACCTTGGAAGGTGCAGTCATGGCGTTGGCATCGGCGCCCTTGCTCAACAACAAGGACACCAACTGCGGCTGCTCGGCGAGGATCGCGGCGTGCAGCAGTTGTTTGCCGTTGCGATCGAAAGCAAGCAGATCGCCTTCACCGAGCTCGAGCAACTGCTGTGCGAAATCGTAGGCACCCTGGTACATCGCGATCTGGATCAGCGTAGTGCCATCACCAGCCACGTGTGAAAGGTTGGCGCCCGCCTGCATCAAGACCACTGGTGCCTGCGGCTCGCCGCTCATCAGGGAGAAGAAGAGTGGAGTGAGGCCTTTTTCTGTGACTGCTTCGATGTTGGCGCCATAGGCAATCAAGAGCTCCATCGTCTCGACACGCCCCGCGCGCGCGGCCCACATCAAGGGCGTCTGGCCACCAGCATCGGCTTGTTCGATGTCGATGCGCGGATCATCCAACATGCGATTCACGATGGCAGTCGGCGCATGCGCTGCGCAGAGCGCCAAGGCGCCGGCACCTTCCGGATGCTGCACACGCACGTCGGCGCCGGCATCGAGCAGGGCATCGATCACTTGAGCGCCGCCGTACTGGCACGCGATCAAGAGCGGCGCGTTGGAAGCACTGTAGTGAACGTTGGGGTCGGCGCCGGCATCGAGCAGGATCCTCACCAGTTTCGGATCCTGCGCATCCGCCGCCCAACCCAACAAGGTGGAACCATCGCTGAGCGGGGCGTCGAGATCCTCGAGCGTGGCGGCGAGCGCGCTCACTTTTTCGTAGTCGCTTTGCAGTAGCGCGTGCCGCAAACGTTCATGGGGCGACACGTTTTCGATGTCCAACCCATGGGCAGTGGCAACACCTCCCAACAACAAGGCGCTCAACGTGTAGGTGCAAAGTTTCTTGAGACGCATGGGTCGATCGCTCAGGCCGAGAAGATGTCGAGAGTGCCGGTGCTGTCGCCGAAGCTGTCGGTGGGAACGCCGAACATCTGCAACAAGGTCACGTGCAGGTTGGCCATCGGCGTGCCACGCTCGAAGGCGAGGTGACGATTGCCCGCGATGCCACCACCGGCAACGATGATCGGCAGATCCAAGCTGTCGTGGCTGTCGGAATCACCCATGCACGAGCCGGAGAGCACGATGGTGCTGTCGAGCAGGGAGCCCTCGCCGTCCGGCGTTTCGCGCAGACGTTCGATGAAATAGGCCAACTGTTCCTTGTGATAACGATTGACCCGCTCGAGCTTGGTGAGGCGCTCCTTGTCGCCGGCGTGGTGACTGAGCATGTGATGCGAGTCGGGCACGCCGATTTCGGGATAGGCACGGTTGCTGAGTTCACGGCCGAGCATGAAGGTGGTGATGTGCGTCATGTCGGTCTGCAGTGCCAGGATCTGCAGGTCCACCATCAGACGCACGTGTTCCTGGAAGCTGTCCGGAATGCCGCTGGGACGTTCGAGTGAACCGAAGTCGACGTCGGAACTCTGCTGGCTCGCCATCTGGATGCGGCGTTCGACGTCACGCACGGAGTGCAGATATTCGTCGAGCTTGCGACGATCGTGCATGCCGAGATCCTTGGAGAGTGCGAGCGCTTCTTCGCGCACGAAGTCGAGCACGCTGGTCTTGCGGCGCAGTTGCGCGAGGCGTGCCTTTTCATCACTCAGATCGCCGTCACCGAACATGCGCTCGAATACGTCGGCGGGATTGTTCGATACCGGCAGTGCCGTGGTGGAACTGCGCCACGACAGCGTATTGGTATAAGTACAGCTATAGGCGGGTGCGCAGCTGCCGAGCAGGCTGGAGGGTTCGATGCCGAGTTGCAGTGAGGAGAACTGCGTATCGCCGTTGTAGTGATTGGCGAGCACCTGATCCATGGAGATGCCGCATTCGAGGTCGGAGCCTTCGGTCTGGCGCACGCTGGCACCGGTGAGGAGTCCCGCGCAGCCGATGTGGCCGTGAGTCTTCGGCAAGCCGAGGCCCGAGATGACCACGAACTCATCGCGCAGATGCGCGAGCGGTTCGAGGATGGGGCTCATCTCGTAGTTGGTTCCCGTGGTCGCCGGCGTGAACTTGGTCATGGACATCCCGTTCGGCGCGTAAACCACACTCAGCCGCTTCGGACGTACCGCAGTGCTGGCCTTGGCTACGTTCGGCAGCATCGCTTCCATGAGGGGCAGTGCCAGGCTGGCTCCGGCACCACGCAACAGCGCACGGCGGCTCAGGCTCAGTGGTTTTACTTTTTTCATTCGGGGGTCCTCCGCAAAGAAAAGGGTGCGCTGTTGATGACGCCAAGAAGCAGGCTCTGCATGCGGTAGTCATCCTCGGCGGCGGCGCGAACGATCGCGCGAATGGTGGGCTGATCCTGCGCTTCCATGCCGCGCCCGACCGCGTAGGTGAGCAATTTGTCGGTGAGGGCGCGCACGAACTGATCCTGCTGACTCAAGAGGATTTCGCGCAGACCACTGAGGCCTTGGAACGGCGGCTTGCCCGGCACGCGTGCCATGTCATCCACCGGAACACCATTGGAGTGAGTTCTGATGGCGCCGGTGGCATCGAAGCGTTCGAGTGCAAAGCCGAATTCATCCATCTTCACGTGACAGGCGTGGCAGCTCGGATTGCTGCGATGACGCTCCATCTGTTCACGTGGACTGAGCGGACGATCTTCGAGCTGTGTCACCAGACCCGGCACGTCCGGCGGCGGGGGCGGTGGTGAAGCATCGAGCAGGTTTTCCAGAATCCAGCGTCCACGCTGCACGACCGAGGTGCTGTTGGCGTAGGACGTGACGGTGAGAATGCTGGCCTGGCCCAGCAGCCCACCGCGATCGGGATTGCCTGCCAGCGACACGCGGCGCATCGCCGTGCCCTTCACGCCTGCGATGCCATAGTGCTCGGCGAGCACTTCATTCATGAAGGTGTAATCGGCATCGAGGAATTCGAGCACGCTGCGGTTCTCGCGCAGGATGTTGCCGAAGAAGAGCTCGGTCTCCTGGCGCATGGCAGTACGCAGGCGTACGTCGAACTCGGGATATTCGAAGACGTCGGCGACGTGATGTTCGAGGTTGCGCAGGTAGAGCCACTGGCCGGCAAAGTTGCCGATGAATTCTTCCGCACGCGGATCGTCGAGCATGCGATCGACCTGCGCTTCCAGCACGCCGGGTTCGCGCAGTCTGTTGGCTTCGGCAAGGGACAAGAGTTCTTCGTCGGGCAGGCTGCTCCAAAGGAAGAGGGCGAGACGCGAAGCGAGTTCGAGATCGGTGAGCGGATGCACCGAGCCGGGCGCGGCATCGGGTGGATCGTTCTCGATCAGGAACAGGAACTTCGGCGACATCAACAGGCCCTGCAGCGCCGCAGCGATGCCCTGCGTGAAATCGGTTTCGGCGCGTTCTGCTTCATACATCGCCAACAGCGGCGCGAGGTCCTTGTCGTCGACAGGACGGCGATAGGCCTGACGCGCCAGCGAGCCGAGGATCTGTTTGGCGCAGCTGCTTTCCTCTGCGGCAGTCTTGGGCTCGCACTGGAAAATCTTACGACGACTCGGCGTGTCGCCAGGACCTGCGATATCGAAGGGGCCCGCCACGTCGATCTGCAATACGTCACGTGGCCAGTTGGCCTGCGAGAAGCGCGGACGCATGTGATACGAAGGCACTTCCATCGAACCGACGCGCTCACCATCGACGAGGAAGTCGAGCATCACCATCGTCGGTGGCTCGGTGGGCATCACCACGTAGTCGACATCGTTGTGCAGGATCTGCACGCGCTCATCGAGAGTCAGTTGTTTGCGGAACGCCATGCCGATGCGGTGATGGCCGGCGGAAAGCGGCACACGGATGCCGACGCGATCGTCGGGCAGACGGTCGGCTTCATTGTTGGTGTTGGCGTTGAGATAGCCAGCGATCTCGTACGTCGCATCGTATGGTGCATAGAAATCGAAACTGCCACCGCCGCGTGAATCCAGCGGCAAATCATTGCTGGCACGTTCGTTGTAGGCGGGGATGCCCTGGTTGAGGATGGAACCATCCTTCGGCACCTGATAGCTCTTCAGGGTCGGATAGTCGGGACCAAGGCCCACCGCCAGACGGCTCAACTTGCTCGCCACGGACAGGTAGCGATCCATCAGCACGGGGGAAACGGTCAGTACTTCGGCGATGTTGTCGAAACCGTAACCGGCGTCGTCGGTCGGCAGTTCCTCACTCACATCGACTTCGACGTGCAGGAGGTCGCGGATGGCGTTGTTGTATTCCTTGCGATTGAGGCGGCGCAGCGTGGCGCGGCCGGGATCGGGATTGCTGAGACCATGCGCGTCGAGCTCGGCTTCGAGCCAGCCGACGAAGGCATTCATTTGTGCCTCATCGGGGCGCGCCTTGTCGGGCGGTGGCATCTCGCCGAGGCGGGTCTTGTGCAGCACGCGCTCCCATTCTTCGAGACTGTTGCCGAGATGAATGTCGGAGAAGGACAGAAGTTCGAACGACAAGCCGCCCGCAAAACCTTCGTTGTCGTGACATTCCATGCAGTACTGCTCGAGCAGGCCCTCGGCCTTGCCGGCATTGAACGCAGCACCTTCGGCAACGGCGTGCTGCCACGGCATGGCCGCGAGCAGCATCGTTACCACGAATGGTTTGGACTTCAGACGGAACCCACTTGCACTGGTACTGCGGAACATCACTCACCCAGCAATCTGATCGGTTGGCCAGGAAACAAAGCAATTTGCAGGCCAGCTGAAACGCAGCCGCCAGGAAGACAGCCATTTCCTCGGATTTGGCGGGATGGAAGAGGTGTGGCAGGCCGATCCGGAATCTGTCTGAACGGCCAGCGGCGCTGTGGCGGCTGAGCTTTGGTGCGCAAATGCGAGGCGCGCACTTAGATAGTGCGGACTCGGCGTGATTCTTCAGCAGCTCCAAGTCATCGTTGGTTCATCGCAAATACGTCGAACTGCGGGCCAGGGACTCTGATCTATTTCGCTTCGTCCTTGCGATAGTGGATGGCTTCGAGCAGCTGCGCCCGCTCCACGCGTTCGGTTCCCGCGAGATCGGCGATGGTGCGTGCCACGCGCAGGATGCGTAGACAGGCGCGGGTCGACAGGTGGTAACGCTCCATCGCTTGGCGCAGGAGCTCTCGCTCTTCCTCCCGCAATGCGCAGACCTCCTGCAACGCTCCCTGTTCCAGCCTGGCATTGAGATGACCCTGGCGCTGCAGTTGGCGTGCACGGCAGCCTTCGACCTGGGTGCGCAGCACCGCGCTCTGCTCCTTGCCGCGGCGGCCCTGCCCCAGCAGCAATTCGCGCTCGGACTTGCGCAGACGAGGCATCCATACCTGCAGGTCGATGCGATCGAGCAAGGGGCCGGACAGGCGCTGCTGATACTGACGAATGCGATCGGGCGAACAGCGACACTGTTGCTCGGCATCACCGTAGTTGCCGCAGGGGCAGTTGTTGCAGGTGGCCAGCAACTGAAAGCGCGCAGGTAGATTCACCTGATAACGCGCCCGTGCAATCTGGATCACACCGCTCTCAAGCGGCTCGCGCAGTGCTTCGAGTACCTTGGGGCTGAACTCCGCCACCTCATCGAGAAACAGCACGCCGTGGTGCGCCAGCGATACCTCACCCGGATGCAAGGTGCTGCCACCACCGACGAGCGCCACCGCAGAACTCGTATGATGCGGCGCGCGAAAGGGCGGGTGACTCCAGTGCTGGGAGTCGAGCGCCTTGCCGGACAGAGAATGCAGGGCTGCAACTTCCATCGCCTGTTCGAAGTCGAGCCGCGGCAGGATGCCCGGCAGGCGCGACGCGAGCATGGTCTTACCGGTGCCGGGAGGACCGCGCAGCAGGAGGTTGTGGCCACCGGCAGCGGCAATCAATAGAGCACGCTTGGCCCCATCCTGACCGATGACTTCACTGAGATCCGGCGGTGGTGTGGCCGCATCGAGCGGGACAGCGGGAGGGCGCGGCAGTTCTTCTTCACCACGCAGATGTCGTAACACCTGCAGCAGGTGCGAACAAAGCAGGACTTCACTATGACGTGGCAGGGCGGCTTCGGCGGCATTCGCTTCAGGCACGATGCTCAAGCGTCCGTCGCGTCCCGCCGCAAGCAGACCAGGCAAGAGGCCGGGCACGGCGCGCACTTCACCAGAGAGTGCCAATTCGCCCAAAAATTCCGTTCGTTCCAGATCGACCTTGGACAACTGCCCCGAAGCAGCAAGGATGCCGATGGTCATCGCAAGATCGAAGCGACCTCCTGTCTTCGGTAACTCGGCGGGCGCGAGATTGATCGTGATGCGGCGCTGTGGGAAGTCGAGATTGGCGTTGAGGATGGCGCTGCGCACGCGCTCGCGGCTTTCCTTCACCGCCGTCTCCGGCAATCCCACCAAAGTAAAACCCGGCAGACCATTCGACAGATGCACTTCCACCGTCACCAATGGCGCGTCCATACCGAACAGCGCACGTGAATAAACACGAGCCAGAGCCATGAGGATTCCGAGAGTCGAATTGCCCTCGGTTTAGTCGAGCCGCGCGGATTACGCTAATTTCTTGCGAAGGAAGGCTCGGGCCGAAGCCCGAGCGCAAGTTCCGGTGGGGGTTCAATGCACGCGACTATCGTCCGCCACCTTGCGGCGGCGCGACTTGCGTGGTGATGAACTGGTGGTAGCGGCTGAAGGTGCTTCGGCTGCAGGAGCCACCTGCGTTGTGGTGAGACCCGCGAGTGCGGTCGGGGAAGTCGAGCCTAACTGACGCACGTTGTTGAGCACACACTGCTCATGCACCAAGCCCTGGCGAATCAAGGTGCTGTTGAGTTGGTGCAAACGCAGAGCCTGGTCTGTGAGATCGCGCACTTCCTTCCAGAGAGGAAGTTCTTCGGGCGCGGCGCTGCCAAGCGTCCTCCGAAGATCCTTGCATTGGTTTTCCAGGCCTTCGATGGCCCGAAAATGACTTTGTTTATCCTGCTCCAGACGTAGCCGGCGCAGTGAATCTTCCTCAGCAGGGACGGGAGTGTGGAGCAACAGCTCCTGTTCCTGCTGCAGAAGGCCGATCAAGAGGCCAAGATGGTGGTGCAACGCTTCTAAGGTCTGCGGCAGTTCCATGGGATTCCCCTTTTGGTGATCTTTTTTTCGATCTTTATACTTATCGGACGTAAAGCTAGCGGCTTGAGCCCGAGGCAACAACTGACGCGAAAGTACTAGACATCGTGAAGCACAACTGCGAAGCACATCAAAGAGCCCAGCAGTGTAACGAAGCCGCAACATTGCGCCGTCGTTAGAACGTAGGACCGCCTTCCCTTCAGAAAATTCAACGTAACAGTCCCGCCGGCGGGGCAGCTCAAGTATCATGCGCAGCCTTCCGCAGGTAGCTCATGAAGTCTCTCAATCCCCGCCAACTCCAAGCCGTCCGTTACATCGATGGTCCCCTGCTCGTACTGGCCGGCGCCGGTAGCGGGAAGACCAGCGTCATCACGCAAAAGATCGCCTGGCTGATCAGCGGCTGTGGCTATCAACCGCACAACATCGCGGCGCTCACCTTCACCAACAAGGCGGCACGCGAAATGAAGGAGCGTGTGCAGAAGTTGCTCAAGGACGTGAGCACGCGGGGACTGATGATCTCGACCTTCCATCATCTCGGTCTGACGATGATTCGTCGCGAATGCGCGCATCTCGGACTCAAGAGCAGCTTCAGCATCTTCGACGAAACGGACTGCCTGTCGCTGCTCAAGGAACTGATGATGAAGGACCTCGAGGTCAACGATGAGCAACTGCGCAATCTGGCGGGCATCATTTCCAATTGGAAGAACCGCTTCATGATGCCCGAGGATGCGTTGCGCGAAGCAGCCGATGCCGAACAGGAATTGGCAGCGCGCGTGTACGAGAACTATCAGCGCAGCCTGAAGGCCTTCAATGCGGTCGACTTCGACGACCTGATCCTCCTGCCCGCCCAGCTGTTCCGCACCAATCCCGAAGTACTGGAGAAGTGGCGTCGTCACATTCGTTATCTGTTGGTGGACGAGTATCAGGACACCAACCACATGCAGTACGAGTTCGTGAAACTGCTGGTGGGCGATCGCGGCGGTCTGACGGTGGTGGGTGACGACGATCAGAGCATCTATTCCTGGCGCGGCGCGCAGCCGGAAAACATGGCGCTGCTGAAACAGGACTATCCGAATCTGCAAGTGATCAAGTTGGAGCAGAACTATCGCTCCACCAATACCATCCTCACCGCGGCGAACACGCTCATTGCCAACAATGCGCACGTGTTCGAAAAGCAGCTCTGGAGCGAATACGGCCAGGGCGACCCCATCCGTGTGCTGATGTGCGCCAACGAAGAAGCGGAAGCCGAGCGCATCGCCACCGAAATTCTGCTGCTCGCGGCGCACAAGCAACTGCGCTTCCGTGATTTCGCCGTGCTCTATCGTGGCAACCATCAGTCGCGCCTGCTCGAGATTCAATTGCAGGCGCATCAGATTCCCTACCAGGTGACGGGCGGCACGTCGTTCTTCGCGCGCACCGAGATCAAGGACCTGATGGCCTACCTCAAGCTCCTGATCAATCCAGACGACGACAACAGTTTCATCCGCTGCGTGAACACGCCGCGGCGCAAGATCGGACCGTCGATGTTGGAAGGTCTCGGCCACTACGCCAACAAGGCCGGTGTGAGCATGCTCACTGCCTGCACGCACCTCGGCCTCGGCGAATACCTCAATGAAAGCCAGGTGGACAAACTGCGCGAGTTCGCCGAGTGGATCGAACACAAGCAACGTGAACTCGACAACGGTGCGGGCGTGAGTCTCATTCGCGAGCTGATCGACGACATCCACTACGAAGCCTGGCTGCAACAGAACGCGTCCACACCGACCGCAGCGGAGCGCGCCTGGGGCAACGTGCAGGCGCTGCTCGGTTCGCTCGAGACGAGCCTGAGCCGTGCGCGTGAAGAGGATGAAGACGCCACGCTCGCGAGCGCCATTCACAAGCTGGTACTGCGCGATCTCCTGGAACAACAGGCCGAGGCGGAAGAAACCAACAAGGTGCAGTTGATGACGCTGCATGCGTCGAAAGGACTCGAGTTTCCCTTCGTGTTCATCATGGGCATGGAGGAGGAGATCCTGCCGCATCGCAACAGCATGGATGCGGGTGACATCTCCGAAGAACGTCGTCTCGCCTATGTGGGCATCACGCGTGCGCAGCGGCAGTTGATCTTCACGCTGGCGCGCAAGCGCAAGCAGTACGGCGAGATGATGGAGACCACGCCGAGCCGTTTCCTCGACGAGCTGCCGCAGGATCTGCTGGTGTGGGACGGCCGCCCCTCGGATCAGACGCCGGAGAAGGCGCAGGAACGTGGCCGCGAAACGCTGAGCCGCTTGAAGAGTTTGTTCGACTGAAAACGAACGAGCCGCCCGAAGGCGGCTCGCAAGATGGGGAAGCGGATCCGGCGCTTACTGTCAGAGCGACTCGAGGATGTAATCCACCGTGGCGTGCAGCACCTCGTCGGAGCAGGACATGCAGGTGCCCTTCGGCGGCATCGCGCCATTGTTGAAACCATTGACGGCGCTGTTGTAGAGCTCTTCCACACCCTTGGCGATGCGCGGTTCCCAGGCTTCGGCGTTGCCGAAGGCAGGCGCGTTGTTCAGGCCGGTGTTGTGGCAGGCCGAGCAGTAGGTGGTGTACACCTCTTCCGGAGAGGTCGGGCCAGCAGCCGCGCCAGGCAGCTTCAGGCCGGCGGCACATTCATCGCCAACCACGCAAACCTCGGTCGGGGACTGCAGACGGGCGCGGATTTGGTCTTCCAGTGCTGCGAAGGCACCAGTGGCGGAAAAGAGGCCAACGGCGGCCGCAACCAGAGAGGCCAGGAGCACTGACAGCGTACGGGGTCGAAACACGGTTTTTACCTCAAGAATTCTGCGGAGGAGGGTACGGCGGGTGCGCATTATAGGCGGAAAGCCCCGCGACCGAAACTGCGGGACCACCGCCTGACTGCGGCGGTGGTGGTTTTTGACGCACTCGCACCGCCTGCTGGGCGGCCCACCACGGCCTCAGGGCGCCTCGATCCTGAAGCTGAGCGGCGCGTTGGGGTAGTAGATCGTGCCCGGATCGCTCGCCACCGAGTAGCCGATGAAGACATGGAAGTCATGCCCGGCGAGCCCAGAGTAGTCCCCACGCAGCCCCTGCACGATGTCGACGCTCATCGGGTCGCCGCTCAAGGCCTGCCTGAAGGCCGGCTGCAGGTCGGCCTGCCGCCCGCTGAAGGGTACGAAGCGGCCCTCCGTGTCCTTCATGAAGGAGCGGCCATCATCGAGGATCGCCACCACGTAGATCGCGCCCTGTCGCCCCGCGTGCTGCGGCAGCACCTGGATTCTGGCCTGCACGTCGACACTGTCGGACGCGGCGAAGTAGGTGCCGAAGTTCAGGCCGCCATCGCTGGTCGCACCAGCCTGGAACATGATGCCGGGCGGGGCCGTGGTCTGTGCGAAGGTGCGTGCAGCACCCAGCACCGGCAAGGGCGAATCCGACACGCTGAAGCGGTAGCTGCCCTCGCCGGCGCCGCAGTCCGTCGGCTGATCGTAAGTGTTCACCATCAGGTAGTAGTTGCCCGGCGGCAGCTCGGTGGTGACACCCCGCACTTCGCAGCCCTCCGCTTCGAAGATGCCCACCAGCGCCCCCCCAGCGGTGAAGGCGAGGATCACGGGATCGAAACCGCTGGCCTTCACTTCCATGTACAGCCGCAGCTGCGAATTGAGCCGCACTTGATAGACGTCGACGAAGCTGGTGTCCGTGCCACCGAAGAGCTGGTTCATGCGGCAGTCTTCATCGACGCTGAGCTGGTTCGCTATCAGCGCATTGGTGCGGAGCATCGAGATGTCACAGGTTCTGCCGCCGCCGGGCGAATAGATGGCGTTGACGCCTGCGATGTCGTCGGCGGTGATGTCGCTGAGTGTGCTCACCTGCGGCTGCATGATGGCCGGGTTGCTCAGCTCGTGATCGAGGCCGAGCGCATGGCCCAACTCGTGAATCGCGACGCGGCGGAAGTCGATGGTCTGCCGCGGCGGGCCGTCGTAGATGTCCCACTCGTAGTTGGCGTTGAAGACGATGTCCGACTCCACGAAGGAGTCGAAGCCAGTGCGATTGGGATAGTAGCGGCTGAAGGTGACCGCCAGCGTGCCGTCGTCGAAACGCGCACCGCAAACGTCGCTGCGGAAATCGGCGCCGTTGTAGAGGTCGCCGTTGCCATTGAGAGCGCCACCGCTGCCGCGTCCGCGATAACCGGCACAGGGATCCTTGTAACCGGAATCGGCGTGGAAGCGGAATGGGGTCTTTTCATTCCACACCGCCATCGCTTCGCGAAAGGCTTCGGCCCAAGGTTTGCCGCTGGGAGAGACGCCGGGAATGCCGCTGAAGAAGGTGGTCTGGCCTTCGTTCCAGGCTGAACCCGTGAAGCGATAGGCCCAGGTCGAAGCGATGCAGCCGGCAGCCAATACGGGCGCCAGCCACCAGAGAGCTCGTTTCTTCATTGGCCCTCCTGCGCTGCGACTTCGGCTTCGATGGCGAGCAGAAAATCCTCTAGCGTGAAACGCGCGTAGCCGGGAAAGCGTCGTTCGAGTTCGGCCTCACTCACACCGAGATTCAGCATCTTCTTGAGCAGCGGATCGGTGGCGTTGGCGAGTATCAGATCGGGACGATCACTCAAATCGAGATAGGGCGTACCACCCTCATCGACTATCGGGAAATAACCCTGGAACCAACCGGTGAGTGGATTGATGTGGCTGGCGTTCGGATCGGTGATGAAGAAGATGGCTTCATCACCGACGCTGGGAAGAAATTGACCCGAGACTTCCAATACCTCTCCGGCCACTGCGCCACCGAGGAAGGAAAGTTCGAGCTCGTCGCCGGCTGTGCTGCCTTTGAATACCTGTGATACGCGCAAAGTGACGACCGTGTGGATGTCGTCGGCGTGCAGGTCGGCCGCTTCACTGTGCCGTTCCAACACCTCCGCCTGCACGATCAGCTTGGATTCGCGCACGAGGGCGTCGAAGCCGTAATCCAGAAGCACCGTGGCCTGAATGGGTTGCGCAAGACCCAACGGCACCAGCAAGCACGCCAGCCAGCGTTTCATACTACCCCTCCTGTCCGCTGCCCTATGCGAGGGGCAGTGACTCACTAATTATTGAGTTGCCGCGCTTGCAAAGCACGCCACCAGTTCTCGTTGTCGAGATACCACTGGACGGTCTGCCGCAAACCGTCGGCGAAAGTAACGCGCGGCTCGTATCCAAGTTGACTTCTGATTTTGTTGGCATCGATCGCATAACGTTTGTCATGTCCGGGACGATCGGTCACGAACGAAATCAGGCTCTCGCTTTTCTGTCCTTTCGCTGCAGGACTCTGCGGGAAACGCTGCGCGAGCGCCGCATCTTTCGCAAAGAGTTCATCGACCGTGCTGCACAACAACTTGACCGTATTCAGGTTGGCCCATTCGTTGTTGCCGCCGATGTTGTAGGTCTCGCCCACCACTCCTTTTTCCAGCACCAGTGCAATGCCGCGGTTGTGATCGTCGACATGCAACCAGTCACGCACCTGTTGACCATCGCCGTAGATCGGCAGCGGCTTGCCGTGCAGGATGTTGAGCAAACACAAAGGCAACAGCTTTTCCGGGAACTGATAGGGACCGTAGTTGTTCGAGCAGTTGCTCGTCGTCACCGGCATGCCATAGGTGTGATGATAGGCGCGCACGAGATGATCGGATGCGGCCTTGCTCGCGGAATAAGGCGAGTTCGGCGCGTAGGGCGTCGTTTCGGTGAAGGGCGCATCCTGGGGTCCAAGCGTGCCGTAGACCTCGTCGGTGGACACGTGATGAAAACGTTTACCTGCGAAGCCGCCGTTTTCGCTCCACACCTTGCGTGCTGCTTTCAACAGACTGTGCGTGCCGACGATGTTGGTTTCGATGAAGGCATCCGGCCCACTGATCGAGCGGTCCACGTGACTTTCCGCAGCAAAGTGCACCAGCGTATCGATCTGGTGTTGCGCCAACAGCGATTCGACCAGAGCCTGATCGCAAATGTCGCCATGCACGAACACGAAGTTTGGCCTGCCTTCGAGTCCGCTCAGGTTGTCGCGATTGCCCGCATAGGTGAGAGCATCCAGAACCACCACCATGGATTGCGGATTTTGTGACAACCAGTAGTGAACGAAGTTGGCACCGATGAAGCCGGCACCGCCGGTTACGAGCAAGCGATTCACGTGAGTTCCTTATCCTTCATTGCTGCTGTTGTTGTTGCTGCTGCTGTTGTTTGCGCTGCTCACTCTTGATGGCCATCACGGCATCGAGCGCGCCTTCCCAGTGTTGCCCACACATGCCGAGCGCCTCATAGGTCTTGCTCTTGTCGAGCACGCTGTAGGCAGGGCGCGTCGCCGGTGTGGGATAGTCGGCAGTCGTGATCGGATGGATCGGGATACTGCGTTTGAGCAAGCCGTGACGCAATGCCGATTCCTGGATCGCGCAGGCGAATTCGTACCAGGTGGCTTCACCCTGATCGGTCCAGTGATAAATGCCTTTGAGTTCGGGACGCATGGCGAAGCGCCAGAGCACATCGGCAAGGCCGTGCGCAGAAGTGGGCGTGCCGCGTTGATCATTCACCACACGCAGTTCGGGACGTTCCTGCATCAGCCGTAACATGGTGTTGAGAAAATTCTGGCCATCCGCCGCATAGAGCCAGGCCGTGCGCACGATGCAACTGCGCTCCGGCGCTTCTTCCAACAGAACCTTTTCGCCTGCGAGCTTGCTGGCGCCATATACACCGAGCGGGTTCACCGGCGCGTCGGTGGAGTAGGGACCATTGGCACGACCATCGAAGACGAAGTCGGTGGAGACATGGAGCAAACGCGTGAGCGGTGAGGTGCTGGCGACGAGATTGCGCACTCCTTCTTCGTTCACGGCGAAGGCGCGCTCTTTTTCGCTTTCCGCCTTGTCCACTGCCGTGTAGGCGGAACAGTTGATGACGAGGTCTGGCTTGGCCTTGTCGAGTACGCGGCGCAGGCTCGCAGCGTTGGTGACATCACATACTGCGGAACTGAAAGCGCTCAGCTTCACCCCACGCGGTGTGCTGCGCTCCACCAAACGCCCAAGTTGCCCCAGGGCTCCGAGCAAAACGACGTGCATCTCAGCGCCTCCTCACGCGAACACTTCGGCATCACGCAAGAGCGGCGCTTGCGCGTCTTTGGCGGAAAGTTGCACCGGCGCATTCAAGGGCCAGCGAATAGCGATCTCGGGATCATCCCAACGCACGTTGCGATCGTGCTGCGGCGCGTAGTAGGCCGTGCACTTGTACATCACTTCGGCCGATTCGGAGACCGTGTAGAAGCCGTGGCCAAAGCCCGGCGGAATCCAGAGTGCGTGCTTGTTCTCGGCCGAGAGCGTCACACCGACCCACTTGCCGAAGTTGGGTGAGGAGCGGCGCAGATCGACGGCGACGTCGTAGATTTCACCATGTACGCAGCGCACGAGTTTGCCCTGGGGCTCGACCACCTGGTAATGCAAGCCACGCAGCACACCTCGTGCGGAGCGACTGAAATTGTCCTGCACGAAGTCGCTGGCGAGGCCGAGTTCCTCGAACCAGCTGCTGCGGAAAATTTCCATGAAGAAGCCGCGCTCGTCACCGAAGACAGCGGGCTCGAAGAGCAGTACTTCCGGTAATTCCGTTTGCTTCCAACCCATTTCAATTCTCCCGGCCATGCGCGAGCACGCGGCGCAGATAGATGCCGTAGCCACTTTTCTCGAGCGGTTTGGCCAGTGCTTCCAACTGTGCGTCATCGATGAAGCCCTGACGCCAGGCGATTTCTTCGACGCAGGCGATCTTGAGCCCCTGCCTTTCTTCGAGCACACGGATGAAGTTGCCGGCATCGAGCAACGAAGTAACCGTGCCCGTGTCGAGCCACGCCGTGCCGCGATCGAAGCGTTCTACCGACAGGGCATTGCGTTCGAGATAGACGCGGTTGAGATCCGTGATCTCGAGTTCACCGCGCGCGGAAGGTTTGAGCGAGCGCGCGATGTCGATGACCTGGTTGTCGTACATGTACAGGCCCGTCACCGCGTAGTTCGATTGCGGCACCTGCGGTTTTTCTTCGAGATGACAGGCGCGACCTTGCTCGTCGAAGGTGACGACGCCATAACGTTCGGGGTCGTTGACGTAGTAGGCGAAGATGGTGGCACCGGATTCGCGTGCGACGGCGCGGCGCAACTGTGCCGACATGCCGGAGCCGTAGAAGATGTTGTCGCCGAGGATCAGACACACACCATCGGTGCCGATGAAGTCCTCGCCGATCAGGAAGGCCTGCGCCAGACCTTCGGGGCGCGGTTGCACGGCGTAACTCAGCTTGAGGCCCCACTGCGAACCGTCGCCGAGCAGACGCTTGAAGTTGTCCGCATCCTGCGGCGTCGTGATGATGAGGATGTCGGCGATGCCCGCCTGGATCAGAGTGGCCAGCGGGTAGTAGATCATCGGCTTGTCGTATACCGGCAGCAGCTGCTTGCTGACGCTGGCGGTAATGGGATGCAGGCGGGTGCCGGAGCCGCCGGCGAGGATGATGCCTTTCGTGATCACGCTTTCATGTTCTCCAACAAGACCGGCAATTCCCGGTAGAACTCCTGTCGCGGCACGAAGCCGCTCAACTCTCCATAGCGGGGGTCGGGCTGGAAGCGCTCGAGGTACAGAGTCGCATAGCTGCCTCTGCCGACGCTCAGTCCGGTAAGGGGAGCACTCAGCTCCGCCAGCAGGGTGGCGCAGTACACCAGGGGACGGGGGATCCACAAAAGTGGCGGGGCCAGACCCAACTGCGTTCTGACGCGATGAAACATCTCGGCGATGTCGTAGCGCACGCCATCATCCAGCTGCCAGGCGCGCCCTTCCAGCGCCTCGATGTCGAGGCCGGCAATGATCGCACGACAGCAATCCTCGAGGCCAATCAGACCCATCTGGCTGCGCGGCCGCGGCAACAGACGCAGTTGCGGTTTGCGCAGGAGCCTCAGAAGTGTGGCGAGGTTGCCGCGCATGCCGGGGCCGTAGATCAGCGCCGGGCGCAGGCACACGACCCGCAACTGCCCACGACGATGCAGGTCCAGCAGCAGTTCCTCCTGCAGATGCTTCACCTCGGCGTAGGGCGACTGCGCCGGTTCGCGCGCCTTGATGCTGCTCAGAAACACGAACTTGCCGACGCCGTGCCGTACCGCGGCTTCCGCCAGCAGGCGGGTCGGAACGTGACTGCCGGCCCATTGGGCGTCGCGGCCGCCGGTCGTGTGGGCGCGTCCGGCGAGATGGATGATGAGTTCGACACCTTCGCAAAGGGCCTCGCAGAACAGGGGATCACTGAGATCACCCTGATGCAGCGTGAGGCGTGGATGCTCGCAGAGGCGCGAAGGCAGGTTGCGTTGGCGCAATTGCGCGCGCACCTCGAAGTCGGTGCTTTCGAGCAGGTGTCGCAGCAGGGCCTGGCCGACGAAGCCGCCGGCACCGGTGAGGAGGACGGTCTTCACCAGAGCTTCCACCCCTGCGTCTGGAACCAGCGCCAGGCGGATTTGCCGAAATAACGCAGGTGCGTCAAACCCTTACGCGCCGCGTAACCGCCGTGATGGACGATGTGGACAGCCGGGAAGTAGAGCACGCGGCCGCGGCTCTGCAGCGCCCGGCTGAGGGCGAAGTCTTCGAAATAGAGGAAGTAGCCCTCGTCGAAGCCGCCCACCGCCCGCAGCGCTTCGGTGCGACACAGCATGAAGCAGCCGCTCAGGTGCAGCGCCGGCGCGATGCGCTTGGCCTTCATCATTTCCTGACATTCGTAGCGCGCCAGGCGCTTGGCAAAGCGCCGTCGCAGCCAGTTCGGTGCGAAGCCACGCAAGGCCAGATCCAGCACCGTCACCTCGCCTTTACAGGATGACTGCACGTGACCTTCACCGTCGCGCACTTCCGGCCCCAGTGCCACTACTTCGGGCTGCGCCTGCAGGTAACGGAGTAGTTCGACCAAGGTCATCTCGGGCAATTCGACGTCAGGATTGAGGATGAGGTGATAGGGCGCCCTGGTCGCGTCGATCACCCGGTTGTGGCCGGCACCGAAGCCGGGGTTGCGGGGGTCGTGCACGAGGCGTAACGGCGGCGCTTCCTCCATGCCGGAGATGCGGCGCACGGGCTGCGGATCGGGACTATGGTCCACCACCGTCACCTCACAGGCTCCGGACAGATGGTCCTGCACCGCCTTCAGTGCTTGCGCCAAGGAGCGCAGCAGGGCCGCGAAGGTCTCTGGTTCGGGCTGATAGGTGACGACGGACACGCTCAAGAGCGCATCCGTCCCCGTCTGCATCTGAGGATGGGACAAACTCAAGGGTGCTGCGACGCCGTTATTGGATGGGAACCAGGGTATCGCCGAAGGGAGTACTTACCTTCTGCATGCCGGGCGGCACGTCGGCGTCGTCGATGCGCTGCGGCACGAACCGGCCCATGCGCTCGGCGCGGGCGCGCTGCCGCTGCATTCGCGCCGCCTGCTCTTCGGGAGAGAGCTGCGGCACTGCCTCGGGCTGGCCTGTGAAGGGATTGATCACGACGGCCTGCGCGCCGCCTTCTCCCATGACGTTGACCACGCCGAGCGGCTGCTGATTGGGACCGCGATTGGGCTGAGGCGGGTTACGCGCGGCGGCAGCGGCGGCAGCAGCAAAGGGATCCTGCTGCACGGAAGGTCCGACCGGCGCTGCGGGCATCATCTGGGCCTGCGCCACCGCGGGTGCGGCACTGGCCAGGCGCAGCTCGGCCTGATTGCTGCCGAGGCAACTCACACCACGCTCGGGGGCACTGATGCAGGTTTCGGGCTGGTTCAGTCGGACGGAGCGACTGCTCACCTGGGTGACCGTGAAGCCGCCGAAGCCAGGCACCTGGACGGTCTGACCTTCCTGCCACTGGACCTTGGCCACCGTACCGTCGCGGTTGACGAGCACGACGTGGTAGCGGTCGCCGATGCGACCGGCGCTGCGCAGCGTGAAGGCCGGCTGGCCGCCCGCCGGCAGAAAGCCGACCGCCGCTGGTTGCGGCTGATCCGCTGGCGCGCCGTTGGTTTCGGTGGGTTCGAACAGGGTCAGCGTCTGACCCTGAACACCAAAGGGCAGGGCCACCAGCGGCAGCCACGCCAGCTTGAAAGCCAGGTTCTTCGCCTTCGTCATAGCTTCATCTCCCGTGCCCGCAGGCGCGTTTCACAGGTTCTCGAACGACAGAACATCGTTTTGCGTTGACAGACCGAAGGCCCTGAGGCCCTCGACGGCGTCGCTGGCGGCACGTTGCCGCTCGTGGTACAGCTTGCCCAGCTTGGGCAGGTTCTGCATGGACAACAGCTGGCAGTATGCCACTACCAGACCGCCGGCATTGCGGAGACGTTCCAACTGCGCGGCGTCGATTTGATTCAGCCGCGTTTCGTTGATGCGGAACAGGCCCTGGATCTTGTTCTGCTCCTTGCCTTTGTTGACCGTGATTTCCCAGGGCTCGATCAGTTCCAGCTCACCGAGCAGGGCGCAGATCGCCTCGGTGCTGGCGCGATCCTTTTCGAATTCCACCAGGTTCTTGACGATTTCTGCGACTTTCGGCGCAAGTTCGCCGTTATTGTCGTAAAAAGGCTCGCCCCCGCGCTCGGTGATCACGCTGGCAGCCTCGTCGATGGCGAGAGCCTTGTTGCCATCGCTGGTGTTCACCAACAGGAAGGGGTGGGAACGATAGACCTTGGGCATGTAGGGGGCGTTCCACTTGCCGGTGGCGGCCACTTGTAGGTTGACGCCCGCATCGAAGCCCTGGATGCCCACGAGCTGATAGCCCTTGGCACCTTGGATGAAGCCGATGGGGTAGTTCATCACCGCTGCAGCCAGCTCGGAGACCACCAGCATCACGACCGCATCCTGGCCAGCGAAGGCATAGCCGTTCGCAAGACGCCAGGTCTTGTCGATGAAACGATCCTTGGTAATCGCGGTAATCTTGCTCACTACTACTTCCTCTTACAGCTGATTGGCCTGCATCGTAGCGCGATTGGGCCTGCCGCGCCGCAAACCAGTGCTCAGACTATCTCCAGCGCCTTCAAAACCGGCATCAACTTGGCCTTGAAGGTGGCCGCCTGACTGTTCAGCTCGGCCAGATTTTCTTCGTGGCTTTCCAGGGCCTTGCCTTCGCGTACGATGCGCTGCCCCTGCTTGGCCAGGATGTCCCACGCGAACTTGGCCCAGTCGGAGGCGTCCTTGTGACCTTCCAGATAGGCCAGCGCGAACAGTTGCTGGAAGCGTCCGAGGTTGAAGCCGCCGCCCGTGACCGGCGAAGCCAGAACGTGGATGTCCCCGCTCGTACGCGCCTTGCGCATCAGGTAGCGGTTGAGCTTGTCCGTCTTCTTCTTGCACTTGCTGGCCACCATGGCGTCCTGCACGGCAGAGAGCTGACCCGTACCGCCCAATACCAGCGCCGCCTCCACGATCTGGGCGTGGTTGATGTTGTGCTTCGCCATCGCTTCGGCGATTTCTCCCAGCGAACGCGGTTTGTGGTCGGACAGGTAATCGAGAATCGGCGTGTAGATCTGCGCGTTCATGTCGGCCTGCCCCAGCGTGCCGGAGGCCTTGAGTGAGGCATCTTCGCGCGGCACGTTGAGCATCACCCGCACATTGCTGAGGTGCTCCGACTGTTCGAGGCGCGAGAGGCGGCGCACGCCCTTGATCCAGTAATCGCGACGGAATTGCTGGTTCACCATGAAGTCACGCACGGTTTCGGCAAAGCTGACGTCCGGGATCTCCGCGATCAGCGCCTGCTGTTCCTTGGTCAGGTTGATGTTGTCCACCGCATCGAGATAGTGGGCGGAGCAGGCGAAGTTCAACTTGGCACCCTGCAGCCAATCCGCCATGGTGGCGAAGTGCATGGGGTGCCACTCGCGATTGAAGTATTCGTGCGCGAGATAGTGCTTGTTCTGTTCCTTGAGCCTTTTCAGACGTTCGCCGATCAAGGGGTTGGCGCGCGCATAGAGCGGATTGGTGGCGAGCAGGCGATCGATGAAGCGCAGCGCCTCATCGACGCGATTGAGAATGCCCTGCCCGCCGGCACTCAACACGTCCGAGTGTTCGGTCATCAAATGGCGCATCGGTGCAAAGGCCGCCCAACCCGGCAGGGTGTTGTAGCTGATGTATAGCAAGCCGCCGACTTTCAGCTTGCGCTTGATGAAATCGACGATGAGGTGGCGGTTCTCCTCCGAAACCCAGCTCCAGATGCCGTGCAGACCGATGAAGTCGAAGTCCGGCAGGTCTGGGCGATTGCAGAATTCCTCGAAGGCCTGATCGTAGAGCTTGGCATCGGATCCGGACTGCTCGACCAATTCCTGGGCGAAGCCTGCCTGGCTGGGGTTGAAGTCCGTGCCGTACCACTGCGTGGGCGAGGCGGCGGAGTGGATCGCCACACTCAAACCCTGACCGAAGCCCAGCTCACAACCATAGGCCGTTCCGGGTGGGACGATGCCGCGGTTGAGCAGCGCCAGACGTGCCCGCAACGGGTTCAGTTCGGTGTAGTAGCCGTAGGTGTAGTCAATGTCCGATATGTAACCTGCGGACCAATCGTTAGAGCTGGACATTCGATCTCCTTATTCTTGTGGTTTCGCAAACCCCTGGTGGGCAGAACCCCGCTATTAGAACAGGGTTTTTGGTGCGGGCAAATTGAGGGCTCAGGGGATGGAGTTCAGTTATTCAGAGCATCGACCATCAGCACGGTGGTTCGTAATGGACCAGCTCCTCGGCATCGGTGTGAGGCGCGAGCACTTCAGAGCAGTTTTCAGGCACGCATGGAAGCTCCTGATCGAGGCGAATTAAAGCAGGCTTTCGTCGTGAAACAGGAGAGGGGAAATTGAGGATTTTTGTAACAGAGTCACGCGGCGTTTTGCGCTTCGTCCGAGAAAGCACCCTCCCTTCGATGAGCGTTCCTCACGGATAGGCAACTGCTGCTCACCTGAAGCAAGAGCCGCGATCCTCTCAAGCAACTTTCGTGCGCCTATTTCCCAGCGGATCATCGCGCACGTGCTGCCCCAGCGATTTTTAACCCATGAGACAAAAATGGCCTTGCTGACACGCCACCCAAAGAAAAACCCCGACCATCGGGCCGGGGTTTCTGTAAGTGAGGCAGGATGTCTTCCTTAACCGTTCAGCGCCTCGAGCAACAGATCGAGGTTGACCGTACCCACCAGCTTCACGAGGAAGTCCTGGTCGTCCAGTGAATCCTGCGCACTGCCGGTGTCGGCATAGATATAGGTGTTGCCGCCATACTGGAATACCAGATGGTCACCGAGATTCGACTTCGATGCAGCGATCAAGGCGAAGTCCAGGGAGCTGGAAGAATTGAAATTGGCTTTGACGAAGCCAGTCAGGCCGACCTTGATGCTATCGGAGGCAGCGAGATCCAACTGAGTACCGGCGGTCTCGGAATCATCGACGAGCGTGAGGTTGCGCACCACGTCCGTTTTGCTGACCGTGGAGTTTTCCAGTACCAGCGCATCCTTGCCGCTGCCGAGGATGATGGTTTCGGCCAGGCTGTTGGTGCTGGTGTAGGTGAGACCTTCGTCGAGCTTGTTGTCGATCGTCTTGGACGACAGGCCCGAAGCATCGATGTACACCAGCGACGCACCATCGCTGTTGACGATGTCCGCCTTGCCGTTGCCACTGAGTTTGACTGTAACGAGATCGGCGTAGTCCGTGCCGTTGGCATTGATGGTCAACGAGACCTTGTCGAGTACGTCGTCCGCCTTGGTGTCGGTGCCGGCGTCGTCGGTGATGGCATTCAGCGTGATGGTCAGCTGCTTGGCATCGCTGTCGAGCAGCACGTTGGCGTACTGAGCATTACCATCCTCAGAGTCATCGGAGTGCTTCGCGGTCAGAGTGAGAGTGACCTTGTCGGCCTTGGTCTTGATGGTGGTGGTGATGCCCACGGTCACTTTCTCGGAAATGGTCTCGCTGGTGCCACCAACCGGCGGCGGAGAAGAGGGATCGCCGGGATTCTGCGGATCGTTGGGATTGTTGGGATCGTTCGGATTTTCCGACTGCTCGGGATCGAGGTTCTCGATGGCTTCGTCGGCGGTCTCGGGATCGTCGGTGACGTTGGCGAGCACCTTCTGCAGGTCAGCCAGATTGTCGGCGTCTTCCTGGAGCGTGATGGTGTAATAGTTCGCCACCTTGAGCTTGTTGGCGAGCTGGGCCTTGGCGGCGGCATAGTTGGCATTCGTGGTCTGGGTCAACGCGATTCCAGCCTGCAGCAGCACGGAAGCCAAGCTCTCACCGGAGGTCAGTTTTTCCACCACCCAACCCTTGGCCCAGGTCTTGGCCGCGGCAGGCGTGGATTCGGGCAACAGCGTGGCGACGATGCGATCGGCAGCTTCATCGGCGGCCATCAGTGCAGGGAACAGCTGCTTGAACTGAGGCGTGTTGCCCAGAATCGCAGCGATGTCTGCCAGCGAAGATCCGGCTTCGCGCGCGCCCACGAGCTGACTGAGGATCTTGACGCCCGGAGCGGCGTCGAACATGACGATGAAGAGTGAAGTCAAGTGATCGCGCTGTGCGCTGGTGAGAGTGGCCATTAGAGCTCCTTGTTATTGTGCCTGCGAATGCGGAACGTATAGCCGGCCCATTAGACCAGCCTTTGCCGGGGAGGCAAGGGTAGATTTGTTAGTGTTTTTGTAAACACCTTGCAGTAAGCCGACCATAAAAAACCCCGGCCTTTTGGGCCGGGGTCTTTTACTGCGGTTGGTGCAACTTAGGTATTGAGGGCATCGACCAGGAGGTCGAGGTCGATCAATCCCGTCAGCTTGACCAGTACGTCGTTGTCGTCGACCTCGTTGGCGGTTGAGCCGACATCGGCGTAGATATAGGTGTTGCCGTTGTACTGGAACACCAAGTGATCACCATCTGCCGAAGTCGCAGCAACGGTCAGCGCCAGGTTGAGGCTGCCACCCGTAACCGTAGTCTTGACGAAAGTGTTGATGCCAGTGATCGTGAGATCGTCGGACTTGGCTGCGTCCACCTTGGTGGGATCGCCCTTGTCAGCCACGAGCGTAAGGCCCGTGATGGTGTCGGTGACGCTCTTGGTGGAGCCAGTCAGAGTCACCGTATCTTTGCCGCCACCCAGCTTGATGGTTTCAGCGACCTTGTCGTTCGCACTGGTGTACACCAGACCTACGGCCTGAGCGCCTTTGACATCCGCGCTGTTGAGACCGGAAGCATCGACCGTGGCCAGAGCCTTACCGGAGGCGTTGGTAACCTGAACCTCGCCGTTACCACTGATGGTCAGCGTGGCCAGTTTGTCCAACGTAGCAGTGTTGTTGATCACGACAACACCCGTCTCCTGAGCCGTACCGGCTTTGTCCACGGTGGCGTTGAGAACGACCGTTGCAGTCTTGACGTCACCCGCGAGCGTCGTGGAACCGGTGTCAGAGTTGCCGTCCTCGTCGGTGGTCGGCGTGATCGTCAGTACTACGGATTCGGCCTTGGCGGTAACCGTGATGGCATCACCAACATTGACGTTGGAAGTGATGTCCAGCGTACCGGCGTAAGTAGTGGGAGTACCAGCCTTGTAGCCGAGCGCAGTCGCGTCGAGATCCGCTTCCGTGAACAGTTGCTGGTCATTGGCGACACCCGTTACTTCGTTCGCACCACCCGCATCCGACTTGAATTCGAATATCTTGTACTTCGCCATCCGGTCGGCTTCCACGGAAGCCTTGTTGGTGACGAAGCGGATACCTTCGAAGTTGACCAGAACTTCATCCAGCAGGATGTAGTCTTCGGCCACAAGGGTCTTACCGTCGGCGACCACGAGGTCGGTGCCGGCACCGCCGTCGATTTCATCTTCTTCGGTAACACTGCCGATTTCCGTGAGGAACACGGTGTCGTTACCGGCACCAGCCAGAACTTTCACTGCCACGTTGGAGATGTCGGCCAGGTCGATTTCGTCATCGCCGTCACCGGCGTCGATGCTGGCAGTCAAGCCCTTGTTGCCACCATCCGTCAGGGTGACTTTGATCTTGTCGTTGCCAGCCCCAGTGCTTACGAATGCGGCTTTGGAAGTGGCGGAGAACTTGGTGTTCAACTCGACGTTGTCAGCCCCGGAGCCAGTCTTGATCGAGGTGACAGTATTGGCGGCGGCGAGAGTGATGGCGCCAGCGCTTGCGGCAGCATCGATGCTGGTGATGGCTTTGCCGTTGTCGGTGGCGGTCAAGGTCGTATCGACGGCACTGTTCAGGGTCAGCGCTTGAACGTCTTTCCCAACTTTCACGGCAAGGTCAAGGGAGGTGACGTCGGAACCAGCGTCCGCGCCATCCGTTACTTTGCCTGTGATCGTCACGGTGTTCAGCTTGGCACCGTCGACAGCCAACTTGGTGCCTTCTTCAATGTTCAGAGCGACCGTAGCAGAGGTAGCGCTGTCCGCAGCCGTGACTTTCAGTGTACCACCGGCGATTTCGTTGAAGCCGGCAACGGTGCCCGCGCCCAGGTTGGTTACGTCATCAGCGAAGGCATTCTGATTGATCTGGGTAGCGCCCTGGAACACGGAAGCATCAACCGGGCCGTAGTTGGCGGCGCCTTCGTTGTTGATGTTGATGATTTCGATGTTCTTGACCACGGCGTTGGCCGGGAAGCCAGCGTTGATGCCACCTTTGGTGTGGATGGTAAGAGTGTCAACGCCCTTGCCGCCGTCGAGCTGATCGAATGCGGTGAAGACGTCCTCGATGTTCTGCGCGATGAACTTGTCAGCACCGGTGCCTCCGGTGAAGGTGTCGACGCCCTTGGTCAGAGTGAAGGTTTCACCTTCCAGGTTGCCATCGATCTTGGTGATGGCGGAGGCTACGGTGTCATCGTCATCGGTAACGCCGTCCAGTACGTCCTGCAGCGTTGCCAGATCACTCGAAGACTGTTCCTGGGTGATCGAGTAGTGGTTGGCCACTTCGATGCGGTTCAGCATCTGTTCCTGGGCGGAGGCGTAGTTCGGGTTGGAGGTCAGCATCAGCGCTTGCGCTGCTTCCATCAGGACGGTGGACGCCGGAGTGCCGCCGTTCAGCTTGCCGATGATCCAGTTGGTGGCCCAGGTCTTGGCGCCAGCCGGCGTGTCATCAGCCAGGAGGTAGTCGACCGCACGGGCAGCGAACTCTTCGGCGGTCAAAAAGGCTGGGTAAACTTCCTGGAATGCGGGTTTGCTTGCCAGGATTTCAGCGATGTCTTCCAGCGAAGCGCCTGCTTCGCGCGCGGCTACTGCTTCGGACAGATAGCCGGTACCGGGGGCCGCTTTGAACATCGCAATGAAAAGGCCCGTGATTTCATTACGTTCCTGCAGGGTAATCGTCGCCATTCAATATCTCCTTGATGGGCTCGTTCTTTGATGGCCTGAAGGCTTTAGAACTCCACTGCTACCTCCATTGGCCGGCGGATATTAGATGGCGCGTTACAAAATATAGTGTGATTTCCATCACATGACCTTGAACTTCCCGTCGTCCAGCAGAACAGCCTCCATTTAACGATCAATAAAAAACCCCGGCCTTTTGGGCCGGGGTTTCTCAACCGAACGGAATCGGATTTATCGACTCTGTCGCTGTAGCAGACCTAACGACTGTTAGAGGTTTGCCGCCAGGAGCTCGATATCCACCGAGGTACCCACCAGTTTCACCAGCAGGTCATCGTCATCCACCTCGTCTGCGGTAGCACCAATGTCGGCATAGATGTAGGTATCACCGTTGAAGGTGAATACCAGACGATCATCCGCCAGAGCCGCCGCATTGGTCAGCGCCAGGTTCAGACTGCCACCGGTGATGGTCGCCGTGGTGAAGCCGCCGCTGATAGACAGCCCCAAAAGGTCAGAGGTGGCATCCAAAACACCCGGGGTGGCTTCGTCTTCAACCAGGTTCAGCCCTTCGATCACGTCCGTGGCAACCACAGTCGAATTGCCCAGGGTGATCTGGTCGACGCCATTGCCGAGTTTGTAGGTTTCAGCGATGTCTGCCGAGCTGGTGATGATCGACGCCGGCGCAAGCGTCCCATCCGGCGCCTTGGAGTCGAGGCCGGACAGGTCGATGGTCGCGAGTTTTGCATTGGCGTCGTTGTTCAGAACCACACCACCGTTACCGACGGCCTTGAACGAAGTCAGCTCCTTGTGGTCCGTTGCGGTATCGAGGATAACGACCCCGATCTCATTGACGTCATCGCTGGGATCCGCGTTGCCCTTGTTGTCGAGGGAGGCGGTGAAGCTCACCGAGATCGACTTCGCATCGCCCTTGAGGGTGACCTGACTTTGGTCAACGGCGCCGTTCTTGTTGCTCGCGCCAGCCGTAACCGCAAGATTGATGGTGTCGGCATTGGCAGTCAGGGTAAGGGTATCACCGGCGTTGACGAAGCCGGCGGTGATGTCCAGCGTACCGGCATAGGTGACGGGCGGGCCAGCCTTGTAGCCGGCAGCCGTGGCGTCCAGATCCACCGAGGTCACCAGTTTCTGATCGGAAGCAACGCCGGTGGCGGTGCTGGCACCACCGTGGAACTCGATCACTTTGTAGGCGGACAGGCGGTCAGCTTCCACAATGGCGCCGGCATTGATAAAGCGCACGCCTTCGAAGTTCTTCAGTACTTCATCCAGCAGGATGTAGTCTTCGGCTACAAGGGGCTTACCGTCGGCGACCACGGTGTCGAAACCGGCGCCGCCATCGATCAGGTCTTCTTCGGTGACATCGCCAATTGTGTTGAGGTGCACGGTGTCGTCACCGGCGCCCGCTTTCACTTTCACGGCCACGTCGATGATGTTGATCAGGCGGATCTCATCCTTGCCGTCACCGGTATCGACTTCGGCAGTTACGCCCTTGTTGCCGCCAGCCGCCAGGTTCACCTCGACCTTGTCGTCACCTTCACCCGAGCTCACGGAAGCGGATTTCAGCGAAGCAGTGAACGCGGTGTTCAGCGTCAGCGTGTCGTTGGCGGAGCCGGATTTGATGTTGGCAACGGTCGCAGCCGCGTTGTATTTCAAAGCGCCAGTGCTGCCGGAGGCATCGACGGTGCTGACTTTCTTGCTACCTGCGCCATCGTTGACCGTCAGTTCGACTGCCACTGCACTGTTGAGCGTAAGGGTTTCGACGTCCTTGCCCACCTTGATCGCCGTGGCAACCGGATCGAGCGTTTTGTCTGCTGGGACGTCCACCACGTTGCCGGTGATGTTCACGGTGTCCAGAGTACCGGCCGCTCCAGCTTCCACGGTCAGCGTGGCAGAGTCCGCCACGTTGAAGAAGTTGATGGAGGCGGACGTAGCAGCATCTGCGGCATCTACCGCCAGCGCACCACCCAGCTCATAGAAACCAGCGGTGGTACCCGAGCCGAGATTGATCACCTTGGAAGCAAGCGCTTTCTGGTTGATCTGGGTGGCACCCACGAACTTGGAGGCATCAACCGTCGGTCCCAGCGGGGCGCCGTCGGCGTTGATGTTGATGATTTCGATGTTCTTGATGGAAACGTTGCCAGGCCAGGTGTCGTTGAAGCCCGCAGCAACATGCAGCTCGAGCGTGTCGACGCCGGCGCCACCATCGAGGTTATCGAAGGCGGTGAGAGTGGAGGCCGGGGCACCGTCGCCGTCGACCGTCAGGGCGCGGAAGACGTCTGCACCACTGGAGCCTTTGAAGGTATCGGCACCGGTGGTCAGGGTGAAATCTTCACCATCGAGATTGTTGTCGATCTCCTGCTTGGCCTGATCCACGGAAGCGGGATCAGCAGTGACGTTTTCCAACACGGCCTGCAGGTCAGCCAGGTTGGTGGAGGGTTGCTCCTTTTCCACGGAGTAGTAGTTGGCTACTTCCAGTTTGTTCAGCAGCTGGTCCTTGGCGGACTCGTAGTTGCTGTTGGAGGTCTGCACCAGCGCGCGGGCGGCATTGAGCAGGATCGAAGCCGGGGTCGCACCAGCGTTCAGCTGGCCGAGGATCCAGTTCTTGGCCCAGGTCTGGGCGCCGGCAGGCGTGTCGGGGGTGAGCAGGTTGTCGACCACGCGATCGGCAAACTCTTCAGCGGTCAGGAAAGAGGGATAAACCTCTTCGAATTGGGGCTTGGTGGCGAGAGCGGCGGCGATACCTTCGAGCGAAGCGCCTGCCTCCCGGGCGGAGACGAGCTGGGAAAGCACCTGGGCGCCAGGTGCCGCGTTGAACATGGCAATGGCGAGTACTGTGAGTTCGTTACGTTGTTCTACTGTGATCGACGCCATCTTCTATACCTCCTTGGCATTGTTTGGGTCGTTTTTGAGTCGCTGGTCATGGGCTTTGCGGTCCCAGGCCTCATGACCAGGCCGCCGGATACTAGGCTTGGCCTGTAAAGCACCCATGTGACTCCAGTCACAGCCCCCAAAGCAGGGGATGAACAAATTTTAAAAACGTGAACTGGCTCGAAAATTTGAACATCCGGTAAATCCCTCCTGGATCAGCTGGAGCTCCTTGCCCCTCCGTTTCCCGCCTCCAGGAAACCCCGGCCCCAAAACAAAAACCCCGGCCTTTTGGGCCGGGGTTCGGATATCCAGTTGCAGGGCCCGGTGGAGCCCTGCTCGGAGCGGAAGACCTGCGTGATTAGGCCAGTTCTTCGTAGTTCAGCACGGAAACCAGCTGATCCAGGTCTACCAGACCAACGATCTTCACCACGATGTCTTCGTCGTTGAGCTCGCCGTCGTCATTGGCGTCTTCGTAGATGTAGGTGTTGCCGTTGTAGTGGAACACTACGGAGTTCTGCTCCAGGCCAGCGGCGTAGGTCATGGCCAGGTTCAGGCTACCGCCGGTCACGGTGACTACTTCGAACTCACCAGCAGCATCATCGATCTTCAGCAGGTCGCTCTTCTCGAGGTCGAGTTCGCCGTCCTTGGTGACGATGGTCAGGTTGTGGATGGTGTCCATGTTCTCCCAAGTGGAGTTGGCGATCAGAACCGCTTCCTGACCTGCGCCCAGCTTGATCACTTCGGCTTTGGCGCTGTCGGTGTTGATGACGGAAAGTTCTTCGACATCGCCAAAGTTCAAGCTCTCGAAGCCGGAGAGATCGATGTTGGTCAGGCTGGAGCCATCTTCGTTGCGGATGTACACCAGGCCCTTACCGGTGACGGTAACGCTGGTCAGGCCAGCCAGGTTGGTGTCGTCAGCGTGCAAGGAGGCGAAAGCCACATCATAGGTGTCGTCCGCAGTTTCGGCAGTGCCAGCGTTGTCCACCACGGTCTTCAGTTCGATGTTGGCTTCCTGCACGTCGCCGGTCAGTGCAGCACCGAAGCCATCGGCTGCGCCGTCATTGTCGGATTCGGCGACAACGGTCAGGTTGATGGTCTTGGCCTGAGCCGTAATGAGGGTGCCTTCGCCTTCGGCAGTGCTGGTGACGTTCAGCGTGCCAGCGTAGGTAGCCGGAGTGGTTTCGGTAGCGGCTTTGTAGCCAGCAGCGGTCAGATCCACGTCAACGGAGGTGCTGATCAGCTGATCTGCAGCAACCTTGGTGGCAACGCTGTCGCCGCCGGAGAAGGTGATGTTCTTGTAGGAAGACATGCGGGAAGCATCGATGCTGGCGCCTTTGTCGACGAATTCGATGCCTTCGAAGTTGGTGATGACTTCGTCGAGCAGGATGTAGTCTTCAGCTACCAGGGTTTTACCGATAGTTACGATGGTGTCGAAGCCTGCGCCGCCGTCGATCGAATCGTCTTCGGTAACGCTGCCGATGTCATCCAAACGTACTTTGTCGTCGCCTTCGCCAGCTTTCAGATCGACTTTGACGTCGGCGATGTTGACCAGGGTGATGTCGTCGTTGCCTTCGCCAGCGTCAATGGAAGCGGTTACGCCGGAAACGCCGTTGGCGTTCAGATTAACGAACAGTTTGTCGTCGCCAGCGCCGGTGCTGACGGCAGCGGCTTTGGAAGCTTTGCTGAACTTGGTGTTCAGTTCGACTTCGTCAGCGGCAGAGCCAGTCTTGATGGTGGCAACGTCCGTGCTGGTTTCCAGGATGGCGATCGCGCCAGTGCTGGCAGCAGCGTCGACGGTGTTGACGGCCTTACCGTTCGAAGCAACGGCCAGCGTTACCGCTACGGCGCTGTTCAGGGTCAGGGTCTGAACGTCTTTGCCTACTTTCACGTTCAGTTCGATGGCGTTCACATTCTTGTCGGCGTCGTCACCATCGGTCACGGTGCCGGATACGGTTACGGTGCTCAGTTTGTCACCAGCGACGGCCAGCGTGGTGGAGTCGTCTACGTTCAGAGCGATGGCAGCGGACTCGGCGGAAGCGGCTGCAGTTACGCTCAGATCATCGGCTTTGATGTCGTTGAAGCCGGCGACGGTGCCAGCACCCAGGTTGGTTACCTCAGCAGCGAAGCCATTCTGGTTGATTTCGGTAGCGCCCTGGAACACGGAAGCATCAACCGGGCCGTAGTTGGCGGCGCCTTCGTTGTTGATGTTGATGATTTCGATGTTCTTGACCACGGCGTTGGCCGGGAAGCCAGCGTTGATGCCACCTTTGGTGTGGATGGTAAGAGTGTCAACGCCCTTGCCGCCGTCGAGCTGGTCGAATGCGGTGAAGACGTCTTCGATGTTCTGAGCGATGAACTTGTCAGCGCCAGTGGTGCCGGTGAAGGTGTCGGCGCCTTTGGTCAGGATGAAGGTTTCGCCGTCCAGGTTGCCGTCGATGGCAGCTTTGGCAGCTTCAACGGAAGCAGCGGAAGCGTCGACGCCGTCCAGAACTGCCTGCAGGGAAGCCAGGTCGGTGGAGGGCTGTTCCTGGGTAACGGAGTAGTAGTTGGCAACTTCGATTTTGTTCAGCAGCTGAGCTTTGGCAGCGGCGTAGTTCGGGTTGTCGGTGGCAATCAGAGCCTGAGCGGCCTGGAGCAGAACCAGAGCAGGATCGGTACCGGCGTTCAGCTGACCTTCGATCCAGCTGGCAGCCCAAGCTTTGGCAGCTTCCGGAGTTTCAGCCGGCAGCAGGTTGGCAACGGCGCGAGCTGCGAACTCTTCAGAGGTCAGGAAAGTCGGGTAAACGGTCTGGAATGCCGGCTTGGAAGCCAGGGTCAGAGCGATGCTTTCCAGGGAAGCACCAGCTTCGCGAGCACCTACGATGGCGGACAGGTAGTCCGCACCCGGGGCTGCGTTGAACAGAGCAATGACCAGGCCAGTCAGTTCATTGCGAGCTTCGGTCGTGATAGACGCCATTTCTTACTCCTTGCGGTGGTTGTGGCTCTTACAAAAATTTAGGCAATAAAGACCCAGGGCGGGGCTGCCGAAGCGGCTCCGTCGCGAGTCGAGTCGATCGTATCGGCTCAGTCTTTTGGGAACGTTCTAACGCGGGTGGCGATCAGGGCTGCGCGATGTGTACCGCACAACTGCTGCTCGACCAGCGGGACTTCCTGCAAAAGCGGGGCTGAACTCCAAACTACGAAACTGCGAACTACGATTGTTTGTTTGCTTTAGGCGGGGTACTTCCTTAGCCCTCGGTCATCAACGGCAAACGGCGCTGATGAGCTAGGGCGGCATACTAGCGTTGGCGTTTCGACTTACGTGTGACCACTGTCACAAGCAACTCGTTTTCTCACCAACTCTCTTCCTTGATGCCCAGCCAACCTGCGTGGGTCCTGGGCCCGACCCTCCTGCGCATGAGGCGCGAAATTAACTGAGCACATCAACTCAGGCAAGATGTTTTAAGGCTTTTTCTAAGACTTTTTCGTAAAGCTTTGTTTTGTTTTGTAAAGCGAAGCACCCAAGATCAGAACTGATGGCGCACTCCAGCTTCGATGGCCGTGCCCTCATTGCGGAAGGGCGCAAGGTTACTGTCCTGATTCTGATAATTGAGCCCCGTGAAGAAGCGGGTGGTGGGATTGAGTGGACGCTGGTACTGCAGCCGCAATTGATAGTTGTCGATGCCTCGTGCGGCGCCGTTCTCGAGCAATGAGCTGTAGCCACGGTCGTCGTCGAGGCGGGCATAGGTGGCGTTGAGATCGAGTGCGCCCATACCCACGCGATACTGCCAGCGTAGTTGCACGCGCCAACCCTCGCGATCCCCACCGGGACGCACAGACTCGGTGGCATGGTTGAAGAGGTAACCCGCTTCGAGCTCCAGGCGAGCACGTTCGGCGGGATCCTCGCATTGCAGACCGCCACTGATGCTCGATTCCACACCACTGACCAGGCGCTGCCCGTGATAACGCTGGTATTGAGCCGCGACTTCCACCAGCGGCGAGCATCCGCTGTTCTGGCGCACGAGCAGACGAGAGCGCAGATCCATCACGCTATAGAGGGGGCTGCCGCCATAGAGAAGGTGGCTGGTGCCGGCGGTGGCTTCCAAACCAAGTAAAGGGAAGCGGTTGGTCTCCAGATCGCGGGAGTAGCCGTAACGCCAGTCGAACTGGATGAGGTCGGACTCGCGGTCGGTACTGGTGCGGCTGCGCACCGATCCCAGCAAATCGTGACGATCCTCCGGCCCGATCACCGAATAAGACCCCACGAGACGGGCATTGGCGAAACCACCTTCCTTGGGATGAAACTCGGGACTGAGAGTGGCAATCACGGACTCGCCAGAGAGGGTAAGCACAAACTCACTGGCGGAGGGAGCACCGTTGAGATTGGTGTCGTAACCGCCGGAAAGCTCGCCCAGGAAGCTGATGATCTTCCGCTCGCGACTCCAGAGCCGCTGGCGGGCATTCAGAATCGGGGAAAGATTGGGCGGCAGATCCGACCTTGCCAACAGCGAACGGTTGAGTTCGAGCGCCGCGAAAAGCTGACCACTGCGGTAAAGCGCTTCTGCATAGTCGACCTGAGCACCGCCGTGACGAGGATCGATGAGCAGCGCTCGTTCCAAGGCCTCGAGCGCGCCCGCGAGATCACCGGTATTGAGCCGCGCTGCGCCGAGCAGGGCGAAGTACTCCGCGCTGGCGAGACACTCGGGCATGAGAGCTTCGATCGCGGGACGTCGGGCGGGCCATTCGGTCTCGGAGGTGGGGTAGAGCTCGGCGAGCGGGGGGCATTCGGCCTTGGCGCCAGCACTAATCAGCACGAGTACGCTCAGGGCTAAACGGGAACGCGAAGAGTGTCTCAAGCTGAACCGCCGGTTTATCGTTCTAGTAATGACCAGGACCAGAAGGTGGCAAGCTAACCAGAATTTTGCTCCCGGCGAAACGCATCGAACCAGCGTCAGACGACCACTGTGCGTAAGAAATTGTTGTTAGATTGTTATTGCAGAGCTCGAGACACCCTTACTGCATCTCAACTGCGTCCGCCCAGGTGCACCTTGAGCTGAGGCGGCTGCGTTTTCGCGCCACGAGGGGCAGGGGCGTACAACGTGTGCGGCGTTCTCAGACCGTTGAGCAAATAGCTGCCCTGTGACTGGAGGTCCTCACCCTGCAACTGGCGTGCGGCCTGGGCGCCGATCAGGATGGGCTGAGCCAATTCTGCCGTCATCTCCTGGATCCGGAGCACGATCGTGACGGTTTCGCCGAGCAAGGTGTGAGTACGACGCTGCGCCGGACCGATCGAGCCGATCAGCACCGGCCCCTGTTCGATGCCGATGCCGAGCACCAGCGGCTCGAGTCCATGGGGCGCCGACTCCGGCAAGAGCGCCTGGATCTCCTGCTGCATCTCTCGCGCTGCTGTGACCGCCTGACGAGCCGCCTTGTCATCCGCCGCCTCCCACACTGCGATGAGACCGTCGCCTTTGAACTCGTGCACGCGGCCGTGATGGGCTTCGATGATGCTGGTGGCCTTGGTGAAGAAGAAATGCAGTATGGCAGCGCTTTCTTCCGGCAGACGGGCTTCGCCGTAGGCCGAGAAGTTGCGCAGGTCCGCACTCAGAAGCGTGACCGACTCGCGCCGCGCCTGGATGCTGGAGTTGGGCAGGGAGTAGGCGATTTCCTGCGCGACGTTTACCGGCAGGTAGCTGCTGAGGTTCGACAGGACGCGGTTGCGCTCCAGGCGTACCCGCGTGAACTCATGCACGACCAGGAAGCCAGCAGCAACGACGCCGAAACAGGCAGAATCGATCCACCCCAGCCACAGATTGCTCACGAGCAGGGCTTCCACGTGCACCGCCACTGCCACCAGTGGCAGCAACACTGCGCAGAGCGCGAGGGCGATTACACCTACCTTCTCGCGACGGGTAGAGGCGACGGCCAGCAAGAGGCCAGCAAAGGCCAATGAAAGAAGCAGTTGGACGATGGGAGCTGCCTTCGGCTCGTATGGGGTGGCGCCATCCAGAAGACTGGTAAGAAGGCGAGCCTGAATCTCCACACCCGGCGCCACACCGTTGTAAGGCGTGGGCACGATATCCACCAGACCGAAGGCCGTATACCCGACAAGAACCCAAGTGTTTTCCAGAAGTTCACGTTCGATCGTGCCGTTGATGACATCGATCGCCGAAAATGCGCGGAACACCTCCGGCGCCTGCGCGAACGAGACCCGCAGATTGCCCTGGGCATCCACCGGCACTGCCAGACCGGGATAGGCATTGAGATGCAGATGAGCTGCCGGGCCGAAGGGGGCCGAATTCTCGACGCGCTCTGCGCTCCAATCCGCGCCGCCCGTGGCAACCACAAAGGCACTCAGTGCCAGGGCTGGATAGGCCGCACCGTCGACACAGACGTAGGCAGGGACTTCGCGTACGGCGCCGTCGCCATCCACACCCAGTGCGATGTGACCTTTGGGAATGCCGGCATAGGCAGCGTTGTTGGCGATGTAACTGGTAGCACGGGCCCCTTGGGCATTGCAGGAAATCCCGCTCAAGGCATGGGTCATCGCACCCGTGCGCACGACCTGGTCGCTGCCCAATACGGGAACCTGTGACAGCACGGCGCTGCCGTTACCAAGCGCGGCGAGGAATCGCTCATCGCCTTCGCGCGCTTCGGGGAACACGATGTCGTACAGCTGAAGCTGAACACCATAGCTCGTCAAAGCCTCACTCAGGCGCGCCATGGTCTCGCGCGACCAGGGCCAGGCACCGAGCTGCTCGACGCTTTTCTCATCGATCGCGATGACGCTTACGCGTTCTTCGAGCTGGGTATCGGGGGAGAGCGTCCAGCCCCAGGCGCCCACCTGCTCTTCGAGTACCGTCAATGGGCGATTCAGAAAGGTTGTGAGCAACACACTCACCACTGCGGCCAGCACCAACAGCAACACGCGCGCGTGCAGCGGGCGCAGGCTGAAAACCAGCGCCAGGCTGCCGTGCATGTTGTGTTCGGGGCCGCGGCTCGACATCAGCGATTGCTACCCCACAGTGTCAGGCCTTCCAGAAGACCGTTTTCCAACTGCTTCTGGAAAGCGTAAGCCGCTTCGCGCCCGTCGCGACTGACGGCGCCGGACAAGCTCTGCGTCGGATTGCTGCGATCGTTGAAGTAGCCGTTGTACGGAATGGTGTGCCACTGACCCTGGCTCGTGAAGGTGACATCGCCCATCTGTTCCTGGGTCATGTCGAGTCGGGTGCTGAAGCGCTCGGTTCTGAAGTCGATGCTCAGTTCACCGCTACGGACGTCCACCGGACTTTCGACACCACCACTGGTGTAGAAGGCTTGCGCGTATTTCAGGTCGAAGTCCACCACGCCCAGATCGCGGTTGATGACGTTGTTTTCGAAATCTTCCATCCGATACAGGACGTAGTTGTTGAGCGTTACGGTCGTGACACGCCCCTCTCTGGCGACCTCGTCTCTCAAGCTGAGGAATTCACGGGAGGCGTTGTGGTCGCTGTAGCGACCCCAGACGAGCGCATTGGCGAGCAAGGTTTCTTCGGGCAGCGGCGCAGTCGGCGTGTAGCCGGGCTTGCCGGGCGGAAGCGGGGAAGGATCCCTGGGTTTGGTCGAAGACAGACCTTTACTTACCGCCCGCGAGGAAACGGATTCGGTGTAGACGTCGTTGCCACTTTCTTCTTCCGGTTGCTTGGCTTCGGCGGGTTGCTCATCGGCATCCGCCCGGACCGCTGCACCCGCCAGGAAGTTTTCGGTGGCGCTGCCGCCGTTGGCCGTGATCAGTACCGGCTCTGCGCCGTCGGCAACCACCAGGGCCACGCTTTGGTCACCCCCCACCAGTTCCAAACCGTTGTCGCTGCAAGGCCCGAGCCCGTCCACCAAACAAGTGGCGGAGAAGGGGGCAACGACGATGGCGCCTTCGTTGACCAGTGCGCGCGCTTCGTTCTGATCGGCCCCCACCACGAAGTCCGTACCGCGCACGCCGATGGCGGCAACAGGAGTATTCATTCGGAAGTTCTGACGCGCGGACTTGGCAGCCTCGCCCGAAATCGCGCGGGTGACACCTTCGATCAGGTTGAATTTGACCGCGGAAGCGGAGGGATCGTCAGAGCGGTAATCGTAGCGCTGGATCTCCAATCGACTGTGTGGACGCACGCTGACCAGCGCATCATCGACGAAGCGGATGTGGACATGGGCATTGCCCTGCGTTTCGATGCGGTCGCCCACATTCACGGTGAGACCTGTTTTCACTGCTTCGCGCGAGCCATCGGCGTGCACGATGTAGGCCTTGCCCAACGCCAGATTGACCTCTCCGACCGACGTGGGAGCCTGAGCGGAAACCGCTCCGGGCGTCGACGCCCAGACTGCGGACGCCTGGCACAGCCCAGCCAGCAGAAGACCTTGAAGTATCCGGTTGATCGAATTGATAGGCATGGATGCCTCGCTCTCTCGGTTCGAGTTGACCTTCAGCCAGACAAAAAACGTGCGGAGATATAGCAGCATGAAACGAAATGTAGCGCCGCACTCTACCGGAACTGTGGCAAAGCTCCAGTGATTGCAGTCACATCGCCGCCTCCTTTCGTGATTGCCTACTCAGATCAAGCACTTATAATCAGCCAGCCCCGCCGTCAGCGCCACGCGAGCGAAGGACCCCCGCCATCCTATGGTCGTAACCCCAGAGCTGCTCAGCTTCTTCCCGCTGCTCAAGCCGCTGTCACAGGATTCTCTGACCGCCTTGGCCCAGGTGGCGAGCTACGAAAAGCACGCGCGACGCTCTGTGGTGCTCAGCGCCGGAGTCGAAGCCAACCGCCTCTGCCTCTTGTTCGAAGGACGCCTTCAGGCAGTCGACTTTACGGTGGATGGGCGCGAAGTAGGGCTTTATTTCGTTGATCGTGGCGATTTTTGCGGGGAACTCGGCCTTTTCGACTATGGCCCCCAACCCGAGTACCTCATTGCCCTTGCCCCTTCGGTGGTCGTCTCGATTCCGCTCGAAGAATTTCGCAACCTGGCGATGGTTCAATCGAACATCGTCACTGCCCTGGGCCAGCGTCTCGCCAAGCGCCTGCGACAAATGAGTCAGCAGCGCACGCTGCTCGGCATGCCCAACATCTCGCAGCGCGTCTGCTGCCAGTTGTGGGAGCTCGTTCCCGAAGGGGAACGCGGTCAAGCGCAGAGCAGCATTCGCAATCCGCCGACCCACATGGAAATCGCCATCATGCTGAATCTGTCGCGGGAAACCGTCACGCGCGTGTTTCAAGTGCTGCAAAGCCAGGAAATCCTGCGGCGGGCGGGCACGCACGAGCTGGAAATCCTCGATGTCGCTCGCCTCAAGGCGCTGGCGGAGGGGGCGTTGGAACTCTGAACGTGGACGCCCACCTGATACGGCAGTTCTAGGTGGCTCTACAGGACACGGGTACAATCGCGGCTCGTGACTGTCACAACTCAGATGTGATGATCACACCAACAGGATTTGCCCGCAGGCGGCTGGTCGATTCGAAGGAAGTTGAATTATCCGGATCAGTCCCAACCTTAGGGTCCGCGCCATGACAAGGATGTTGGCGATTCCAATATGGACGGGTGCCGAGAAAGCTTGGCTTACGAGCTTTCGCCCAGCGGGCCTGTGCTTCATCAACCAAGCCCGCAGTACACGGCGTGGCACACGATACGAGCGCACTATTGCATGAGTCTTCTCTCTTTCAACGAGCAAGGCCAAAAGGAATTGCTACAAGCCCTGAAGGGGGTCAAGAAACACTTCACCTATGCCGGGATTTTCTCGGCCTGCGTCAACCTCCTGCAGCTCGTCCCCATCCTCTACATGTTGCAGGTATACGACCGGGTGATGAGCAGCGGCAGCTATTCCACCCTCGGCGCTCTCACCATCTTGATGATCGCCCTGCTGATGGCGCTGGGTGCCTTCACTTGGGTGCGTTCGCAAGTATTGGTCGCCGCGAGCAACAAGATCGACCTCCTCCTTCGCGAACGCATCTTCAACAGCACCTTCAAACTTGCCCTCGTGAGTGCTGCGGGTAAGAACAACATCCAGCCCCTTACCGACCTCATTGGCCTGCGTCAGTTTCTCACCAGCAATGGCGTCTACGCTTTCTTCGATGCGCCGTGGTTCTTCATCTACGTGACGGTCATGTATCTGTTCCATCCCTGGTTTGGATACATCGCTGTCTTCGCAGTATTGGTGATGGTTGCACTGGCCATCCTTACCGAGAAAGCCACATCGCTCAAACTGAAAGACGCCAACTCCGCAGCTGCGCTGGCCAACTCGCAACTCATCAGCAACATGCGCAATGCCGAAGTGATCGCGGCGTTGGGCATGACCGATGCGGTGCGCGAGCGCTTACTGCAACTGAACAACAAGGCCCTGGTGCTGCAGGCGAATGCCAGTAAGGAAGCCGGTAAGCTGGGTGCGGTGTCGCGCTCTTTCCGTATGATCATCCAGTCCCTCGCGCTGGGTCTCGGCGCCTATCTGGCACTTGAACAGGAAATTTCCGCTGGCATGGTGATTGGCGGCTCTCTGCTGTTGGGTAAGGCTCTCGGGCCCATCGACTCTCTCGTAGGCAACTGGCGCAGCTTTTCCGCTGCGCGGGATCAATTCAACCGCCTGGCCAAGTTGATGGACGAAATGCCCCTGGAGCCGGAGCGCATGCGTCTGCCCGCGCCTCAGGGCCGTCTCACCTTGGAAAATGTCTTCGTCACGCCTCCCGGTGCACGCACTCCGGTGTTGCGCGGCGTTTCCTTTGAGCTGCAGCCAGGTGATGCGCTGGGCATCATCGGTCCCAGCGCTTCGGGCAAGTCCACTCTCGCCCGCACCATTCTCGGCATCTGGCCTACGATCAACGGCAAGGTACGCCTCGACGGCGCCGACATCCAAACCTGGAATCGTGCCGATCTTGGCCCCTACATCGGTTATCTGCCGCAGGACATCGAACTCTTCGACGGCACCATCGCCGAAAACATCTGTCGTTTCCAACCCGCCGATCCCGAGCGCATCGTGGAGGCCGCCAAGATGACCGGTGTACATGAAATGATCCTGCGTCAGCCCGACGGCTATGACACCATCATCGGCGGCTCTGGCGGCGTGCTCTCGGGGGGCCAGCGTCAACGCATCGGCCTTGCCCGCGCCATCTACGGCAACCCCAGACTGCTGGTGCTCGATGAACCCAACTCCAACCTCGATGACCAAGGTGAGAAAGAGCTCGTCGCCGCAATTTCTCGCATCAAGCAAACCGGCTGCACCGTCATCATCATCAGCCACCGCACCATGATTCTGAGCGTGGTCGATAAATTGCTGCTGCTCAAGGAGGGCACGGTTGCAGGCTTCGGTCAGCGCGATCAAGTGCTTGCAGCTCTCTCCAGCCCGGACGCGCGTAAAAGCGCGAACGGCTGAGATCGGAGGTAGATATGTCCAAAGCCAAAGCTTCTTCGACGCTCGTCCCTGCCAAAGGGACTTTCGGTAAGTTACTCGACACTATTAGCTCGACCGAGTCCGAACTCCTGCCAGGAGGCGATTTGCCGCCTCTGGATGTCGGCATCGATGGACCTCGTCGCGTTGGTCTTACCATCGCTTTCCTGGTCTTCGGTGTATTCGGTATGTGGGCAACCTTCGTACCCATCGAAGGTGCGTCTCATGCCATCGGCACCATCACCGTGAAGTCCTACAAAAAGGTCGTGCAGCACCTCGAAGGTGGCATCGTGAAGGACATCAGGGTGCAGAACGGTGACAAGGTGGCGGCAGGAGATACCTTGCTCGTCATCGACAGCACGCAATCCCAGGCTCAGCTCGAAATAGCCAATGCACAGCTGATTTCACAAAGCGCGCTCGAAGCGCGCCTGATCGCAGAGCGCGACAATCTCGATGCCGTGGTCTATCCCGACTTCCTGCTCAACGGCGGAGAACATGCTCAGGCAGAGATCGCCGGGCAGAATCAGGTGTTCTACGCCCGCAAGGCCGCACGCGAAGGTGAGAAGGCCGTGCTCGAACAACAGATCGATCAGCTGCAGCAGCAACTCGTCGGTCTGCGCGCCCTGCACGATGCCAAGTCCGAACTGGCCAAGTCCTTTTCCGAGGAGCTGAAGGACATCCAGACGCTCCTGGCCGAAGGTTTTGCCGATAAACAACGTTTACGCGAAGTCGAGCGTAACTCCGCTCAGTTGCGTGGCGAAGCCGCTGAACTGCTATCCAATATCGCCGCGACCGAAGTGAAGATCGGCGAAACCCGGCTGCAGATCATCCAGAGCGAGAACCGTTTCCAGACCGAAGTGGCTGACCTATTGGCACAGACGCAAACGCAGTTGAAGGATTTGCGCGAGCGCGTGTTCGCCTTGTCGGACGTAGTGACCCGCACCGACGTGAAGGCGCCTTCCGATGGCATCGTCAACAACCTGCAGGTTCACACCATTGGCGGCGTGATAGATCCGGGTCTGCCCATTGCCGAGATCGTGCCGGAGACTGATGAGCTGGTGGTGGAAGCACGAGTCAGTCCGAATGACATCGATCGCGTTGTCGTCGGTCAGGATGCCTCCATTCGATTCTCCACCTTGAGCAGCAAAAACGTCATTACGGTAAAAGGGCGTTTGATCAACGTCTCCGCAGATGCGATGCAAGATCCCAACACGGGAGCCTCCTTCTACCTGTCCCGTGTAGAACTAACGCCAGAAGCTTTGGATAAGGTCCAAGAAGCGAACCTCGACCTCGTCCCCGGCATGCCCGTCGAAGTCTTCATCAACTCCGGCGCCCGCACCTTCCTTCAGTACGTGATGAAACCGTTCTCCAACGCGATTGCGCGCAGCTTCAGGGAAGATTGACATGAAATTACGCTTGCTGCCTTTGACCATCGGCCTCGTGATGGGGGCTGTCGCAGTACCGCTGTCGACTCAAGCCGCAGAGGAACCCGCATCCAATTCGGCGCTACTGGTCACCACTGGTAATTCGCTCGAGGACTTTTTCACCGCCACCATCAACAACAGTCCGGAACTGGCCATTGCACGGGAACGCTGGAACATCGGCACTGCCCGCAAGGATCAGGCAACCGGACAACTTCTGCCTCAAATTGCCGCCACGGGCACTGTGTCGGACAACGACCGTACGGATGCAAATGGATCAAGCACCTATCGAGGGGAACGTTATGGCGTGAGTGTCAGCCAAGTACTCTTTCATTGGCAGGCCTTTCAAGCACGCAAACAAGCCAGCCTGCTCGAGGATCAGAGTGAAGCCGAGTACTACGCCACGCTCGCCAACCTGCTGACGGAAATCGCGGATCGATATCTACAGGTGCTACAGGCGGAGGATGCGCTGCGTTCGATCAACTCGGAACTCGAGGCGATGAACAACCAGCTCAATCAGGTGCAGACCTTGTACAACCTGCAGCTGGCCCGCATCACCGATCTCTATGAAACGCAGGCCCGCCTTGCGGCCGTCGAAGCGAACAAGGTGTCGTTGGAAGCAGAAGTGACCATCCGTCGCGAAACACTGCGTGCGGCGAGTGGCATCGAGGTGGGAGCGCTGCGACGCCTTCCGGAAGAAATCACGATCACTCCGCTCCAGGAAGACTTGAACGTTTGGCTGCAGCGTACGCGCGACAACAACAAGGAGCTCGAGGCTGGCAGATATGCATTGCTCGCCGCCGATCGACAAGTGTCGGCCGCGCGCGGCACCTATATGCCGCAGGTTTCACTGGTTTACCAATACCAGGATTCGAACGTTGGCTTTGACAACCAGTCGCTGAATCAGAACGCTGAGACCAACTATATCGGGGTGAACGTCCAGGTACCGGTATTCGCTGGTGGCGCCAACCGTGCGCGTGTGCGCGAAGCCTTCAGCATGCGCAACATCGCCGAGAGCCAGTTGCGTCAGACGGAGATGGACCTGCTGGAGCGCACGCGCATTGCGTACTTTCAAGTGCTTGCTGGCGAATCGCGCATCAAGGCGGCACAGGTCCTGGCAGAGTCGACAGCCACCTCATTCGAAGCCATGCAGCGTGGTTATGAGTTGGGCACGGTCACCACCGTGGACGTGCTGAACGCTCTGCGCGATCAGTTCGCTGCCGAGCGCGATTTGCAACAGGCCCGCTACGACCACATCCGCGCTCAGCTCGCCCTGCGCCGCGATTCCGGCTCGCTCACCGCGGACGACATCATGGACATCAGCTCGATGATGAACGCGCCGCCGCTGAATCCCTAAGAGGTTCCTGCTCCCTACCAACGCGCAGGATCCACCTGATAATACTGCCGCAATTCCCGATAGAGCTCCGGATGCCAATGCCGGAGCTCTTCGGGTAATTCGAAGAAGGTTTCCGTCAGCACGGCGAAGAATTCCGCTGGCGCGCTTGCGGCATAGGGATCGAGAAAGGTTTCCTCGCCACGTTCCACTGCAGCTCCCAGGGCTGCGAATTCCCGACTCATCACGCGTTGCCAACGTGCGGGATCGTTGGCGCGCAGCAGCGGCGTGCCGTTGTCGCTACCGTTCTCTGCATCGAGTTGATGTGCGAACTCGTGCAGGATCACGTTCTCACCATCATCGATGTTGTCGAGATCGTAGAGAATGTCTTCCCAAGACAGCAGCACTTTCCCTTCTTGCCACGACTCGCCCAGCAATTCCTTGTGCACGTTGCTGACGGTGCCGTCCTCATTCCATTCCTCAGCTTCCTTGCTGAACATCGCCGGGTACACCAGGATGTGACGCAGCGCTGGATAGACCCCAGTCTTCCGATTCAAGAGCAAGAGACAGGCCTGCGCCGCGATCACCACTCGCATTTCCTCGGTCACTTCCAGACCAGCACAGCCATGGAAGCGCTTTTCGGCGAGAAACAGCTTGATGTAGTCGAACAGTTGCCGGCGTTCTGCTTGAGCCAGCTTACGCAGATGGGGTAAGCGGGAATCGAGTATGTGCAGCCATTCCTTCGGAAAGGGACTTTGCAGCAAACGCTTTCTGCGCCACGCGGGGTAGATGAATAGCGCCACCCCACTGAGCAGCACTATCAGAAGCAATACGAAGTACGCCATGCGCCGCGCGACAGCTCAGAGAAAATCGGTGTCGCCGGGCAACAGCCACCAGCGATCCTGCAACGATTCCGGCGCCGGCCCGGGTGTCCAGACGTTCGCCGGTGTCGTGATGGGCAGCTCCGTCACCACTGCGGAATCATGCGGCAGCCAGTCGAGCAGCCCCTTGCTGCACCAGGTCATGAGCGACTGCAATTTCTGTTGCTGCGCTTCGCGTGCTGCCAAGCCCAATAGAAGCGGTAGGTGAGCGCGGGGGCCAACCAAGTCGAGTAGGAAGAGGCGCTCTCCCTCGGGTCTACACACGAAGAGCCCCAAGGCGCGACCCGTCCAACGATTGCGCACGAGTCTTACCTGATATTCGCGCTCGGGATGCTCGAGATAACGCCAGCGCAGCCATTCGGCATCCTTCACCACGGCACAGGCCTGATCCAGATCATTGCGCATCGCAGCCCATAGTGCATCGAGCGGTTTGTTGTAGGTCGAGGCGTTCATCGTGCTGAGCGTGTCGATTTGCCACCAGGGCTTCGGCTCGCTGGCGAGCGCGGCACTGTCCCACACCAATTCCACCATGCGGCCTACGGGAGCATAGAGCCCAAGGTGGGCTGCGAGACGCATGTGACGATCGCTTGGAAAGCCGTAGCCCAACAACCAGGGCTGCGAATTTCCGATGAACTGTTCCAGAAAAGTACTTCCCGCGATGAAGAACGGACTGGTCTTGCGCACCGCCTGCCGTGCCGAAGGCTTGACCATCACGTCCACGATCTGCATCGCGGTACTGTCCTCGCCACACATCACGATGGCATTACCGACACCACCATAGTGGGCCACGAGCTCACCATTCTTGAAAACCACCATCGCGGCGCTTCTGCCGGGGCGGTATTTCCAGGCATGAAAGGCGGGTGTCATCGGCTGATTGAAGATGGCGGTGAAGAGCGAGCTCACCGCCGCATAGTCGCGGGATCGATACAGCCGAACTTCGAGTTCTCCGTTTCCGGCACTTGCTTCATTGACGGGTTCCCAGGCCATCTCACACCTCCCAGCGATGCGGCAGGTCGACGATGCCTCGTGCCAGACCACGCTGTTCCACGTTCAGCTCTGCCGCCTGCAACACGGCTTCATAGATGTGAAGACCTTGCTCACACATCAGATACACATCGATGTTGTAGCTGCCCTTGAGCAGCGGCAACTTCGGAAAATGTGCGGTCACACGACCAAGGCCATCGGCCGTAGGCGTAAGGGTCAGTCCGTCGTTCACGGTACCAGCGCTCGACAATGCGCGCCCGTCACCACCTGTGAACATCAAGGCAACACTCGGCATGGGCAGGTTGCGGCCAGGGTGGAAGGTGACTTCGATCTCCACGTCGCTGACGCCGCTCATGACACGATGCGTCCTGGCCGCCACGCCATCCACCCGCACCAGCACCTGCTTGATGCGTGGCATGTCGCCATCCGTCGCGGATTGCTGCGGTGCTGTTTCGGCATCCGTCGTTGGGCCACTTTCCATTTCCGTGCCGGGCGCTATCGGTGACTCCAAGCGCAGGAATTCGCCGTACTCGGTGATGACTTCAGCCGGAGCGCCGGAGCGCCGGATGTGGCCCTCGTCGACCCAGATGACGTGATCGCACAAGGCCTCGACCTGATAGAGCGAATGCGAGCAGAAGAAGATCGTCTTGCCCGCCTTCTTGAAGGCCATGATGCGATCGAAGGACTTGCGCGCGAAAACCCCATCACCGACCGACAACGCCTCGTCGATGATGAGTATGTCGGGATCGATGTGCGTGGCGATGGCGAAGGCCAGGCGCACGAACATGCCACTCGAATAGGTTTTGACCGGGTTGTGGATGAATTCGCCGATGCCGGAGAAGGCAACGATGTCATCGTAGACAGCTTCCGTCTCCGCCGTGCTCAAGCCTTGGATGGCACAGTTGAGATAGATGTTCTCGTGGCCGCTCATCTCGGGATGAAAGCTGGCACCGAGTTCCAGGAGCGCCGCCACGCGTCCTTCGATTTCGATGCGCCCCTCGGAGGGTTGCATCGTGTTGGCCAGCAGTTTCAGCAGCGTGCTCTTACCGGCGCCGTTCTTGCCGACCACGCCAACCACTTGCCCTTCGTACACATCGAGATCGATGTCACACAGCGCATAGTGTTTCTGATGACGGGGTTTGCCGGTCACGATCTCTCGCACCCGATCGAAATCATGTGCATAGAGTTTGTAGTACTTGCTGACACCGCGTATGGAGATGACGGGCTTGCTCATCACAGCACCTCCCGTACGTGCGGCAGGCTGCGTCGAAAGAGCACCCACGCCGGGCCGAGCAACAACAGCCACACTCCAATCAGACGTGCCAGGGAATTCAACGGCATCACCGCATCACGCAGCCAGGCCTGAATCACCGCAACGAGATCGCTGAAGGGATTCAGCCAGATCCACTGCCGCATGCCCTCCGGCAACATGTCGGGGAAATAGAGAATCGGCGTGCAATAGAGCAGCAGCATGAGGATGAAGGGCAGGGCCTGCGCGAAGTCGCGCAGGAACAAGCCCAACAACGAGCAAATGAGTATCAAAGGCATCAACCATATGAGTACCAGCGGAATCACCAACGCAGCCTTGAGCGCTGCCAAGGCGCCGAACAACAGCGCGGCGATCACGCTGAACACCAAGGTATAGACGAAGCCCGGAATGCACATCAGCTGCACCGGCAGTATTTCGATCGGGAAGGGCGTGCGCCGAAAGACGTTGGCGAATTCGCGGAACATGTTGGCGGAGCGAACGAGCACTTCGTTCATACACAGCCAGGGCAGCATGCCGACGAGCAGATAGGCAAGAAAGCCCGCGCCGCGTTCCATGCGCATGCCATAGACGATGTCGAACAGAAACCAGAAGCCCAGCACCTGCAGCGCCGGTTGTACCAAGGGCCAGAAAAAGCCCAGCATGGTGCCGGAGGTACGCGTGGCAACCTCGCGGCGCAACAACATGCGCAGAAGACCGCGATGGCGATAGCTGAGCACGAAGGGGATGAACAGGCCACCGAAGATGTGGTGGCAATAGCGCAGAACGAATCTCAACTGATTACTCTTCCAAGAGGCCGTCCACCGGGAGACGGATGGGGATACGTTGGTAGGGGTTGATTTTAAACACCCTCGGCCGCAGGGTCGCCGTCGAAACCTCGACGATTTCCGCGAGCGCCGTCGTCGCCACGTCCTGCATCACGCCATTTTCATCCGCACGCTCCTGCCGCGGATAGACCATGATCGTATAGATCGTGCTGGTCCGGGTATTGCCGATCCAGGGTCGCAGAGCCGCCATGTTCTCCGCCGGAATCAGACGTGCGACATCGCCGGGCCCGCGGAATTCGTTTTCTCGCCGAAATTCCACGATCGCTTGAATCGATTCGTCGTCGAGCCCCGGCAGGAGTTGCATCGCTTCCACCGTGGCCAGATTCAGGTTGATCTGATCGTTCGCCTCGCCATAGATCGTGAAAGCGGCGTCGAGGTCGACGTCGGCGAAGACTTCCGCAAAGCCCTTGATCAGCAGGATTTCCTCCACGCTCTCGATCGGGCCGTTGCGGGGCCGATAGGGTGGGTCTAGCGAAAGATAGTAGTCGGCTTCGGCACCGTCGGGGGCGGCGGCGTCATTGAGATCGGTCCAGTCGTTCCAGGCCGACATCAATTCACTCAAGCGCGCCGGATCGGCATCGTCGCCCAGGCGCTTCGCCAGAAGTTCGCGCAGAAAACCGCGACGAATCTCGCGCAGGTTGATCTTGCCGGCGTGATCGTAGATGCGTACCACCACATCTTCGCTCTGCGGATAGTGCAGCCTGAGGGGCTCGCCGTTGAAACGATATTGCTCGGTACGATCGAGCGTATCGAGCTCGCGCGATTCGAGGCTCTGCGGCATACGCGTGAGGATCAGCTCCATCTCCGCCTGATTCAGCGCCGAACTCAACGCCGCCCATTCCTGCAGGTCGGCGCGATGCAGACGTGCCGCTTGCGCGCTGAGCCGGACCTGGCTGGCGATGACCGCAATGAGTATCGACAGTAGCGTGAGCGTCCAGAGCACCACCACCAGGACGGAGCCGCGGCCTTGTCTGGGTCGAGAGTGATCGTGCATCAACATCACCGCACTCCCTGCGTCGGCGCGATGTCCAGATGCCGATGGCTCTTGATCGGCGCGACCAGGTCGAGCGTCGGCGCTTCGCTGTCCCGATCGAGCGGCGTCAGCTTGATCTGCACCGCGATCGGCAGGCTCTGACGCTGCATGCCGTCCCAGGTGTCGAGCCATTCCTTTTCTTCCACCGAGCGCTGCGAGAGATAACGGAACTCCGCCTCGTAGCCGGGTAGTAATCGCTGCAGGTCCAGCATCTCGAACCGGAAGTCGGGGTTGTCGCCGAAGGCGGGAGTCAGTGCCAACTCCACGCCGCGCTGTGGATCGGAAGCGAGACGCCAAGCGGTGAGCCCAGCGCGTCTCTGCGGCGACACGGCCGATACGAAACGTAGTTCGCGCTGCGTACCTTGGAAATAGACGAAGCGCGCCAAGCGTTCGCGGTCGATGTAGCTGTGGGGGAAGGCGGCGAAGAGAGCACGCTCCAATTGCAGCAGTACCAGCGCTTCGTCGAGCTGACGGTCGAGCCCAGAGGTCTCGCGTTGCCATTCGCTGACGACGGTGTAGGTGCCGGCACTCAACACCCCGAGCAGCAAGGCCGTGAGCGCCAAGGACAGCAAGAGCTCCAACAGCGTGAAGCCACGCTGCCTGCGAAACGAAGACGGGGCAGCGTTCATTCCGGCAGATCCAGTTCCACCCAATAGGTGCCTTCCACCAGCACCTCGCCGTTCTCCATCACACGATAGCCACGCAGAGACTGCGTCGTGGGCTGCGTTTTGCGTTGAGGAGTTTCCAGCTCGATGTTGTCGAAGAGCTGCAATTCACGATTGGCGAGGTCGACCACGACGTCCCCGCGCTCGTCATGCAACTGCGCGGTGTTGATCAAGCTGCGAACCGAGATCGAATGCACCAGCGCGCGCTCGGCACTGAATGCAAGACGCTTGTTGCCGGCGATGACACTCAACAAGGCCCCGAGAGCCAGACCCGTGATGGTCATGGCCACCATCACTTCCAGTAACGTGAAGCCACATGAGTTCTCAATCGGCTTCATCGAAATCCTCATTGCCATAAGCGCTGGCGATGCGACCGGTGATGGGATCGACGCGAATACGCGCACTTTGCGCGCCACGCGACAGCGACAGAATGCCACCGGTGCTGCCGCCCTGCGGGAAGAAGGTGATTTCCACGAAGTCTTCGGTTTGCGGGCTGTCGTTGTCGTCGAGTTGGAATTGCAGAACGAGGTCCTCGGTAACCCATGGGGTGAGGGTCTCATCCTCACCCAGTTCCGCGATCATGTCTTTGCGCTCTTTGTAATCGGCGCTGTCGGGATCGAGTGCATGAAAGGCGGCGGTCCAGGGCTGGGCCTCGACGATTGCCGCGCGGCGGGCGTAGGTCAATGTGGCAACGGCCTTGCGTACCTCGCCACGAAAGCCGCCGCGATCACCGCTGAGCGTGGGGATGGTCAGTCCCAGCGCAAGCGCGATGACTGCGCAGACGACCAGGAGTTCGAGCAGGGTGAAGCCCTGCTCGCGGAAGGGAAGCCGTTGCAAGCCGCGATCAATGGCGGATGTCTGCGGCATCACCCTCACCACCCGGCGCGCGGTCGGCGCCGTAGGACATCAACGAGAAGGTGTTGCCTTCGGCGCTATAGACGTACTCGTTGCCCCAGGGATCGAGCGGGATTTCCTTGATGTATGGCCCTGCCCAGGTGCCGCGGCCACTGTCGTTTTCCACCAGACCGTCGAGCGTCTGCGGATACGACCCCATGTCGAGACGATAGGTATCGAGTGCAGTGGCGATGTTGGCCATCTGCGCCTGCGCCGTCGTGCGCTGACCACGACCCAGATTGTTCATCACCGCCGGCGCGACGATGACCGCCAGCATGCCGATGATGGCCACCACCACCATCAGTTCGATCATGGTGAAGCCGCGGTTGTATCGTTTCGTGCGTTTCATGAGTTACCTCTTCAATCGTAAGTCATTGGCGTGAAGCCCGTTTCAGAGACCGGCTTCTTCGAACAATTCTCTGACCTTGGCGAAGCTGTCGCGAAAGGTCTGCATCACCGCGGTGTCGCGTGCATCACCGTAGATGATCTGCGGCCGCAGAATCACGAATAGCTCGCGGCGACGCACCGAGTTGTCGGTGTAGGAGAAGAGACGACCGGCCAGCGGAATCTTCATCAGGTAGGGGATGCCACTTTGCAGATCACTGTTCTCCTCCTGAATCAGACCACCAAGTGCGATGGTGGTTTGATCCGCCACCACCAATGAAGTGCTGATCTCCTGATTGCTGAAGGTGGGGTTGCCGGCGATCTGCGAGGTGCCTTCCACCGACGACAGGCGCTGCTGGATCTCGAGGCTGATGTAGCCATCATCGTTGATCTGCGGCGTGATGGTGAGCTCGATGCCCACGTCGGTATAGGCGATGTTCTGCGTGGCGATGCCGTTGCCGCTCACCGTCGTGCCGTTGTTCACCGGCACGTTCTGGCCCACCTTGAAGATGCCTTCCTGTTTGTTGCGTGCCAGGATGGTCGGACGCGAGAGCAGGCGCACATCGTTGTCTTCGGCGATGGCGTTGAGCGTAGCCTCTATCGCGGCAGACCCTTCGATGAAGTTACGGGTGAACAGCAGGCCAGAGCCGGGGATGATCTGTCCGGTCTCCTCATCGACGAAGTTGGGCAGGAAGTTGGTGGAGACGTTCGACGAACCTGAGCCGAGATTCTCCGACACGATGCTCCAGTCGATGCCGAACTTGGTGGCATCGGTGAGCGTCACCTGACCGATCACGGCATGGATGAGCACCTGCGGCGGCACGCGATCGAGCGCACCGATGGTGCTGAGCAGTTGCCGATATTCGCGCGGTGTGGCGCGCACCAACAGACTGTTCGTGTCCTCATCGGCCACGATCGTCACGGTGATGTTCGCCGAAACGGCGTCGCCATTTTCATTCGCTGCATTGTCCGTTTGCGGCGATGGTTGCTGCGCATCGAAGGGCTGGAACCGCTCCTGGTTTTCTTCCGGCACCAGGGGGCTGGCGAAGGGCCGCTGCGGGCGGCGGGGCCGCGGTTGAGTCGTGCTTTCCTGACCGAAGGCATTGTTGAGCGTCTGCGCCAGTGCCACCGCATCGAGATTCTTCACGCGATAGACGAAGAGCTGTTCGGTCTGTTCCTGCGACGACGCGTCGAGCAGGCGGATCCAGCGATCGACTTCGGTGAAGCCGCGATTCGCCGGCGCCACCACCAACACGGCATTCACGCGATCGAGTCCCAGCACCTGATAGGAAGGCTGATCGCCTTCGATCAACTGCAATACGGCAGCCAGTTCTTCCGCCACCTCGCTCGCACTCGAATTACTGAGTTCGTAGAGACGAATGCCCTGGTTCTGGAAGGGATCATCATCGACCACGGACAGCAACGCGTTGACGCGCGCAAGTTCCTGTGGCGTACCCGTGATGCCCAGCAGGTTGCCGGTGCCGAGTCGAATCACACGTCCTTCCGTAGGCAGCATGGGCGCAAGGATCGCTTGTGCGGCCTCCGCCGAGATGTAGCGCAGCGGTGTCACCTGCAGCACTTCGGAGCTGGTGGCTTGGTCGAGGAATTGCGGCAGTACCAGTTCCGACGGCACACGCGCCGGGTCGCGACGGAACTGATAGACGTTGCCGCTTTGTTCGATCGTCACGCCGGCACTGCGCGCAAGCGCGCGCATCAGGGGCCAGATGTCTTCATAACGCAGGGGATTGTTGGGTGAGGTTCGCACGCTCACACGGAAGTCGATGCTGGGATCGATCACCATGTTGATGCCGAGCGCATCGCCCAGCTGCTCGAACACCACGCGCAGATCTTCTTGCTCGTAGTTCAGTTCCACCACGTCGTTGGCCGGCGGGGTGCCGGGCGGCGGAGTTTCCGTGAAACGACCGAGCTGAATCACGCGACCTTCGCGGTTGATGGCCTCCGCCAGATTTTCGACTTCGCTGGGCTCGTCCTGGGGAAGGGGAGCGGCAGCGGTCGGTGGCGGCGTCGGCGCTGGCGCGGCCGTGGCGGCGGGCGCGACCGTTGCGGTGCTGGTAAAGGAGGTACAGGCACCGAGCGCGAGACTCAGACTCAGAGCCAAAGCGCCGCGGCGATAGGGGAGTTCGAGAGATGTGATCAAACGAGTGTGCACACAGCGTTCCTCAGAAATCGAGCGTATTCATGCTGAATACCGCAGACAGCATGACGATCAATATGGCGCCGACGGCGATGCCCAGGATCAGGATCAACGCCGGCTGCAGCGCATTCACTAGCCGCTGCATTTCGTCCTTGACGTAGTTGTCGAAGGTTTCGGCGATCTTGCGCAGGATGGAGCCCGTGCGCCCCGACTCTTCGCCAACCGTTACCAACTGATGCAACAGCACGGGAAATTGCCGCGTGCGTGCGAGCGCCGCACCGAGCCCCGTGCCACCACGAACATCTTCTTCCACCTGCCGCAGTTGTTTGACGAGCGCGGTATTGTTCACGACGTCGCGCGCCACACGTAGCCCGCGAATGAGGGGAATGCCTGCACCCAAGAGCGCACCCAGCGTACGGCTGAAAGTGGCAACGTCACGATAGAGCAGGATCTTGCCAGCCAGCGGCAATTTGAGCAGAGCGGCGTCGAGCTGCAGACGACGCTCGGGATCCTTGCGCCACCAGCGCCAATAGGCCACCACGCCCATGCTTGCCGGCACTATCAGCCAGCCGTAGCTCTTCAGCGCTGCACTGAGGTCCAACAGAAACTGCGCCGAAGGTGGAATCTCACTGCCCACGTTCTCGAAGATCGCGGCGAACTGCGGAATCACGAATACCAGGAGCAGGGTCACCGAAAGAATGCCGGTCACCAGGAGCACGATCGGATAGGTGAGCGATGAAAGCACATGCCGTCGCGTCGCCTCCGCCGCTTCCAGGAAGTTGGCGAGATCCGGCAACAACTGGTCCAGAATGCCGCCGGTTTCGCCGGCACGCACCAGGTTCACGTAGAGACGTGAGAACACTTCGGGTCGCAGTTCCATGGCATCGGCCAAACTTTTTCCTTCCTTGACGTCGCGCCGCAGCGAGGCAACGAGACGCTTCATGTGATCCTTCTCCGTGATGCCTTCGAGCAGGGACAAGGCCTTGTCGAGCGGCACACGGGCTTCGATCAGAGTGCACAGACCATTCGTGAAATCCACGAGGTCCGCGTTCTTGATCCGGCCATCGCCGACGGCGCGCGCCTGTTCGCTCGTAGCCTTGATGCGCAGCGGCGTCAGCTTGCGCGCCTGCAGTTGCGCCACCGCCTCGCGTTCCGACTCCGCACTCAAGTGGCCGGTGAGTATGTTTCCGCCGGCGTCACAGGCCTGATATTGATAGTGTTGGACGCTCATATCGCGCGCGTCACCCTCACTACTTCTTCAGGTGTGGTCAGCCCCTGACGCAGTTTGTCGAGCGCATCTTCGCGCAGCGTCAGCATGCCTTCGTTGATGGCCTGACGGCGGATGACGTTGGCATCGGCACCGCTCGTGATGAGATGGCGCAGTTCGTCCGACATCATCATCAATTCATAGAGGCCCACACGACCGCGATAGCCCGTACCACCACAGCGCTCGCAACCAGTACCGCGCCGTAGCAACGGGAAATCCTTGGCATCGACTTCGAGCACGAGAGCTTCGTCTTCCGTCATCGGCGCTTCCTGGACACAGTCGGTGCACACACGGCGCACGAGGCGCTGTGCCTGTACGGCGAGCAGGCTCGAGCTGATGAGATAGCTTTCCACGCCCATGTCCTGCAGACGCGTGATGGCACCGGCGGCATCGTTCGTGTGCAAGGTGGAGAACACCAAGTGGCCGGTGAGCGCGGATTCGATCGCGATCTCGGCAGTCTCGTGGTCGCGGATCTCTCCGATCATCAGGATGTCGGGGTCCTGGCGCACGATCGAACGCAGACCGGAAGCAAAGCTGAGGCCGATCGCCGGATTCACTTGAATCTGCGTGATACCGGCGAGCTGATATTCCACCGGATCTTCGACAGTGACGATCTTGTGTTTGACGCTATTGATCTTCTCCAGCGTGCCGTAGAGCGTCGTGGTCTTACCGCTACCGGTGGGGCCGGTGATGAGGATCAGTCCATGCGGCTGCGTGATGACCTTCAGGTAGTTCTTCAACACTCGCTCGGGCATGCCGAGGTCGGCCAGGTCGATCGAAAGATCGGCACGATCGAGGATTCGCAGCACGATCGATTCACCGAGCACACCGGGCAAGGTCGACACACGCATGTCGAGGTCGCGATTGCCGATGCGGTAGTCGATGCGACCGTCCTGCGGCAAACGCTTTTCGCCGATGTCGAGGCGCGCCATCAGTTTCAAACGCGAAGCCACTGCCGATTGAATGCGGATCGGCAGACGTTCGATGCGCGTCATGATGCCATCCACACGGCAACGAACTTCGAGATAGTTTTCGTTCGGCTCGAAGTGAATGTCACTGGCATTGAGGTCGAGCGCGCGTGCGAAGAGATGGTTCACGAGGCGGATGATCGGCGCTTCGGAATCCATGTCGGCGAAGTCTTCGTCTTCGCGGAAACCGGAAAAGGCTTCGTCTTCGGCATTGATCTGCGGCGAGAGTTCCGCGCGCCAATGTTTGATCAAGCGCGCGACTTCTTCCGGCGTACCGGCGCGGAAGCGGATGTGTTCGCCAACGACGAAACGCACACGGGAGCGTAGCTCGATCGAGGGCAACTCGGCATAAACGAGTTCGGCACTGCTATCGAAGTTCAGCGCCGGCGCGAGACCCGCCGGTTCGAGCAGTTGGGAGAAGACTGGCAGTGTCATGACGCCCATGCTGTTCTCCTCACCGACGTGCTGCCGCGTTGGCCTGCACACGACCGAATGCAGTCACGGTGATCGAGCCCGTGTACTGACGGCGGTTGCGCGTGATGGTGAAAGACTGCACGAAGAGTCGCGGACGCAGTTCCTGCAGGGCATTGAGGAAGGGCAGGATGTCTTCCTGATTCAGCGTGAAGTTCATGTCCTGCGTCACCATCAACCAATCACCGACATAGTTGTAGCGCGCCACACTCATTTCGCGGATACCGAGATTGCTGCGCTCCACCGCGGCACGCAGCGAACGCTGCACGCTGTTGCCGATCAGGTTGGCGTCGCTGCCCTGGAAGATCCACGACTGCAATTCGCTGACTTCGATGTTCTTGAGTTGCGCACGTTCCTGCCATTCGGCGGTGGCAGCGGCGAGCGCCTGGTAGCGTGCGATGCGTTCTTCCAAGAGCGCGATGTCTTCACGCCCCTGCTGGTAATAACCGACCAGGGCCGGCACGACCCGCAGGACCAACACCAGCGCAAACAGGATGCCGGCGAAGAGGACGAGCTGTCGTTCGCGCGGTTTCATCAGGGCTGCCTCACTGGATAGCGGGCTTCATAGGATGGGAAGTCGACACCACTCACGCCCATGCGGATGCCGAAGCGGTCACCGCGACCGGAGGCGGCACCGCCACTGCTGCTACGGCTCTGACTGACGTCGTAGAAGGTTTCGTTCGCGGCAAGATCTTCGATCAACTGTGCCGGATCGGGAGCGAAGCCCTGGATGTCGATCACGCCTTTGTCCAGGTTGAAGCTGGAAAGGGAGTTTTCCATGACGCTGTTGAGTTCCAACAACAGCCCGCCGACGTCCTGACGGGGATACTCGAGCACGGCGCCCCACTCGGCTTCCAGCGCAAGTACTTGCGCCTGACTCTCGCGTGCTGCGGCGGATTGCTCCAGATAGATTTCGAGCTCACGCTCGAGCCAGGCTTTCTGCGCTGCGTTGTAAAGGAAGGGCAGGCACAGCAAGCCAACGAGCGCAAGAGCAGCCACGGCACCCACCTTCTGCTGCTTCTGACGAATACGATGCCAACCGGCCGCTTCGGCTTCTGCCGGGATGAAGGCATAGCCGCGGCGTGGGGTGAGCATGCGGCGCAGCGCGCACCAATCATTGCGGCCCTGCACGTTGCGCTGAGCGGGACCTGCGATCTGTTGCGTTTCCTGCTGCCACTGACGATTGAAAACCTCTTGTTCCAGATCCAGCTGGCTGACGGTCAAAAGATTGAGCAGCGTACCTTGCTGGAAGTGCAGGTAACTTTGATGCGTCGCATCGCTGTCGAGGATTACCTGCGGCTCGACGCTGGCATCGTCCACCAGCGCCAGCGTGCGTGGCATCAAGGCGCCCAACAACAATCCTTCCTCGCTGAAGGCCTGACACAGACGAGTAGCCTTACGCTCCGGAAACCACAGTGCGGTGCCCGTGCCCTGATGGCCGGCGAGACCAAGCAGCAAAGGTTCTTCGTAAGCGGGCAACAGGGAATGTGCTTGCAACGACAAGGCCGAGCGCAGCAATTTTTCGCCGCTTACGTGCAGTTGATAGCGCGTGGCGACGAAGTGCGAAGGGGGTAACAACAGGAAGACTGCAGGCGTGTCCTTACGCGCGGTGAGCAAACTTGCGGCTGCGCGTGCGAGAGTGTCGGGTTCGCTATCGGCGACGTCGCGATATTCGCCGGTGGCCGTGTTGATGAGAGCGCCATCGCACAGCACCAGACTCACCTCGAGGCTTTCGAGCACCGCGCGCTGAGAAGATGCCGTTTGCAGGGCACGCAGGCCGCTACCGAGATCGGACAGCGACAAGCTGTTAATTTTGGCGCGTAATCCCTTCATTTATTTTGCATTTGTGCCCGAGGTGGGGCGGCTGATTATACGGGAAGGGCAGGGGTCCACCTAATTTGGCGGCAACCAAGTACATTTTTCATACGACTGTTACAAGAACGCAAAAAAAACGCCCATACCCTGCGGTATGAGCGTTCTTTTAACGCACGCTGTCGCGACGCGTTTAGTTCTTTTTACGCTCAAGCTCGATCAGGTAATCGGCAACCTTGAGCATGTCGGCCTGAGTCGCCACACCTTCACCGGCGGATACACGGTACTTGCCGTTCACGATCAGGTTCGGCACGCCATTGACTTTGTATTCGCGCATACGGGTGCCGGCTTTCTTGGCGGCCGAGGTCACGTTGAACGAAGACCAGGACTTGTCGAATGCAGCCGCATCCACACCCTGCGAGACAAACAGCTTGCGGATCTCGTCTTCGGTTTGCAGGTAGTTGCCTTTCTGGTGGATTTCATTGAAGGCGAGCGGATGGATCTTGTCAAAAACACCGAGGTCTTCGGCGGCGTAATAGATCTTGGCGTGAACCTCCATCAAGCCGTTCCACATGCCGGGGCTGCGTACGAAGACGACGTCTTCCGGCAGTTTTTCGGTCCATGCTTCGAGCAGCGGCTCGAAGGCGTAGCAGTGCGGACAGCCGTACCAGAACACTTCCGTGACCTCGATCTTGTTGGGGTCGACGGTGCGCACCGGCGGGTCGATGACTTGATAGTGAGTGCCTTCCACGTACATGGCCGGCTGAGCAAGGGCGCTGGTGGCGCCAGTCAGCATGAGCGCCAGAGCGAGGAAAGGTTTGATCAACGATTTCATGGTTGCTCCCAGGGTTTACGGGTCTGAGCAGGGTTCTAAGGACCCCTGCATAGCACCGCCAGAATAGCGGGGTTAAGCAGAGACCCTCAGTACGGCCAGGATCTTACAGCGCACGGAGTATGCCATAAGGTCAAATAAAAAGGGTGCCGTGTGGCACCCTTATATATGCAACCGGATGAACCGCCCCTGAATCGGGCGGCACCGCTCAACGTACGCCGAAGACGAACGAGGCCAGTGCCGCAATCTCGGTATCGCTCAGGCGTGCGGCGATGCTGCGCATGACGGCAGCGTCGTCGTTGGTGCGCTCGCCGGCACGGAAGGCCTTGAGCTGAGCTTCGGTGTAGGCAGGATCCTGACCGCTCAGAGCGGGGAAGCCGGCGGAGGCAATACCTTTGCCGTCGACGGCGTGGCACGCGGAGCAGGCAGCGACGCCGATGGAAGCGTTGCCGGCCTTGAAGAGCACTTCGCCCTGTTCACGCAGAGCAGGGTCGACGGCGCCGAGAGGAGCTTCCTGCGTGGAGTACCAGGCAGCGAGGTCAGCCAGATCCTGGTCGTTGAAGTTGTCGAGAATGCCAGCCATCAGCGGCACGACGCGGGCGCCGGACTTGATGTCGCGCAGCTGTTTCAGCAGGTATTTCTGACCTTGGCCACCGATCTTGGGCACGTTCGGCAGGGTGCTGTCGTTGCCAGCTTCGCCATGGCAAGCAAGACAGGCAGTGATTTTGCCCTTACCGGCCTGGGCATTGCCTTCCTGGGCCAGGACGGGGGAGGCGATGGCGGTGACAAGCACTGCGGCAACGACGCTTTTCACAAATGCATGGATGGTCACGGTAACGGTACCTTTACTGAGCGTGGACTCTTGGCTGATTGATTGCCCGGCGGACCCGATGTGTCTCAAGGCCCCAAGCCTGGCGCGAACCGGGCGGGAAGGGGGGCTGTGCTAGAATCCCCCGGTTTTTTGGGCGGGCGGATTATACCCCAAGCCTCGCTCAAGCCCAATCTGCTACAGGAATTGCGTGAATCTTCTTGCAAGTCCCCAGCCACAGCCAGGAAGTCCCATGTCAGAAAGCTCTCCACCCGTCGGACTCGACTATCACCGCGCCGCCTACCACATCAGCGCCGCCAAGCTGGATCAATGCCCCAGCGACAGCATCGCCGAAGTTGCCTTCGTGGGTCGCTCCAATGCCGGTAAGTCCAGCGCCATCAACGCGCTTACCGGGCAGAGTAAGCTCGCGCGCACGAGCAAGACGCCGGGCCGCACTCAGCTCCTGAACTATTTCACCGTCGGGGAAGGCCTGTATCTGGTGGACCTGCCCGGCTTCGGCTACGCCAAGGTGCCGCCGGAGATGAAGCGCAAATGGCAGCAGGAGCTCGAACGCTATCTGGAAAAACGGGCGGCGCTGCGGGGCATCGTGCTCCTGATGGACATCCGGCACCCCTTGAAGGAGCTCGATGAAGTGATCGTCAGCTGGTGCCGCAAGGCGCAGATGCCGCTGCACGTTCTGCTCACCAAGGCCGACAAACTGAACTTCGGGGCCGCCAAAAACACGCTGCTGCAAGTAAGCAAGTCCTTGCAATCACCCCTGTTCAGCGTGCAGCTCTTTTCCGCACTCAACGGGCAGGGCACCGATGAATTGCGGCAGCGACTCGATGACTGGCTGCTGGCAACGGAAGAAGGCGAAGAGTCAGCCGAGTAAACCACCAAGGTTCCCAGCGCGTTGAAGTCTGGGCAGACGCGGCGAGCGTCGCTTCTCTTCATCAGGGGAGAAAGGGGCTTGGTGAGAAGAATGGCAGGGAGATGAGGGCCACGGCGGTATCGATCAGGGAGAACGAATTGGGGAGGCCCAAAAGTTGCGGGCCCTGACCGTAGGAGAAGACAGTCAGGGCCCGGCGCCTCCTGGAGCCCAGGAGATATCTCTCAAACAGCAGCCTGGGAAAATCGGGGAGAAAACCAGCCTGCTGGAGCCATAGACATCGCCGCGTCTGCGAAGTTCACTCGCCGATCGAAAATTTTTGCTTTCCCGCGACTTGTTGCCGTGAGCACGGCGCCACATTGCATTTGCTGGCTTTTTGCCAGCAATTCGCAGCTTCAACTGCGCCGTTCGCCGCGTTAGTGCGCTTCGTCCCACGAGTGGCCCCAACCAAGATCGACCACCAGCGGTACCCGTAGAGACGCCGCCGACATCATGCGGAAGCGCACGCCATCCTTGAGTGGCTCCAGATCCGCCTCGGCCACTTCGAACACCAGCTCGTCGTGTACCTGCAGGACGAGCCGCGCGTCGAGCTGCGCCACCTTCAGCCATTGGTCGATGTCGATCATCGCCTGCTTGATGAGATCCGCCGCCGTGCCCTGCATCGGCGCATTGATGGCCGTACGCTCGGCGGCCTTGCGCAGGTTCTGATTGCGCGCGCGAATGTCCGGCAGATACAGGCGACGTCCGAACAAGGTTTCGACGTAGCCTTGCTCCGCTGCGAGTGCGCGCGTGTTCTCCATGTAATCGCGCACACCGGGGTAGCGCTGGAAGTAGCGATCGACGTATTCCTGCGCTTCGACGCGTCCAATGCCCAACTGATTGGCGAGGCCGAAGGCCGACATGCCGTAGATCAACCCGAAATTGATGGCCTTGGCGCTGCGGCGTTGATCGCTGCCCACTTCTTCGAGCGGAATGCCGAAGATCTCCGCAGCAGTGGCGCGATGCACGTCCAGGCCTTCGGCGAAGGCGCGAATCAAACCAGCATCGCCGGAGAGATGCGCCATGATGCGCAGCTCGACCTGTGAATAGTCCGCCGCAAGCAGGATCTTGCCGTCGGCGGGAATGAAGGCCTTGCGGATACGGCGACCTTCATCCGTGCGAATCGGAATGTTCTGCAGGTTGGGCTCGGTGGAAGAAAGGCGTCCCGTTGCGGCCACCGCCTGCTGGAAGGTGCTGTGGATGCGACCGGTGTCGGGCTGGATGTCCAGCGGCAGTTTGTCGGTGTAGGTCGACTTGAGCTTGCTGAGCCCACGGTGCTCGAGAATCACGCGCGGCAGCTCATAGTGCTGTGATAGCTCCTGCAGCACCGGTTCGGCGGTGGAAGGCTGCCCCTTGTCGGTCTTCGCGATCACTGGGTACTGCAACTTTTCGAAGAAAATCTTCTGTAGCTGCGCCGGGGAACCCAGGTTGAATTCTTCGCCGGCAAGTTCGTAGGCGCGCTTCTCCAACACGTCCAGGCGCACCGCGAGCTCCTCACTCTGTTGGCGCAGCACATCGACGTCGACGCGGATGCCGGCGGCTTCCATGCGTGTCAGCACCGGCACCAGGGGAATCTCGAAGTAGCGGTAGACCTCCGCCAACGAGCCCGTTTCGCGCAAACGTCGTTCGAGTATCAGCGCCAGGCGATGCGTGTAGTCCACGCCTTTGCCGGCCCACGCTGCAGCTTCGGCCACGCTCAGCTGCGCGAACTCGAGTTTGTTGCGACCCTTGCCCAGCAATTCTTCGCGCGAAGGCAAGGTGAATCCCAACTCGCGTTCGCTGAGTTTTTCCAAGGTGTGACGATGCGCGACCGAGTCGAGCACGTAGGACTGCAGCATCGTGTCGTAACGACGGCCGCGTAAACGGATGCCGTAGCGACGCAGCACGTGCGAGATGAACTTGAGATCGTGCCCGATCTTGAAGAGGGCCTGACTTTCCAGATGTGGCTTGAAGGCGGCCAACACCTGCTCGGTCGGCAACTGCTGGGCATCGCCGAGAAGATCGTGTCCCAGTGGAATGTAGATTGCCTGGCCTGCGGTGAGAGAAAAGGCGAGACCGATCAACTGCGCCTGTTTGAAGTGCGCACCATCGGTGTGTACGGCCAGGGCCACGCGTTTGCTTTCACTCAGGCTCCGACAAAGCACGGTGAGCGCATCGGCATCGGTAAGCACTTCCACCTCTGTTTCGGCGGACAGGCCGAGCAGCGCAGTGGTTGCATCCACCTCTGCTGATGCCGGCTCATCCACTGGGGCGGTGTTGGATGCTTCACTGGTGCTCGCACCTGCTGCGATTCCCTGTTCTTCCAGCTCACGCACCCAACTGCGGAATTCGAGTTCCTGGAACAGGCGCAGCAGCTCGGGTAGATCGGCGGGTTTGTGCGCAAGATCGCGCGGCCCGAACTCGAGGGCGACGTCGCACTTGATCGTGGCGAGGCGAACGGAAAGCTGAAGCAGTTCGATGTTCGCGCGCAGATTCTCGCCGGCCTTGCCCGGTACTTCGTCCGCATGCGCGATCAGATTCTGGACCGAACCGTATTGCAATAACCACTTCACCGCCGTCTTCGGCCCCACGCCGGGAATGCCCGGGATGTTGTCCACCTTGTCACCCATCAGGCCGAGGTAGTCGATGATCAGTTCCGGCGGCAGCCCGAATTTGGCCTTCACGCCTTCGACGTCCAAGCGCTCGTCGGTCATGGTGTTGAGCAGGGTGACGTGCTCGTTGACGAGCTGCGCCATGTCCTTGTCGCCGGTGGAGATCAGGGTGGGCACGCCTTGTTCCTGCGCCTGGCGCGCCAGGGTGCCGATCACGTCGTCGGCTTCGACGCCTTCGATGATCAAGAGCGGCAGGCCCATCGCGCGGATGATGGTGTGAATGGGCTCGATCTGACTCGCCAATTCCACCGGCATCGGCGGACGGTTGGCCTTGTACTGGTCGTACATCTCGCTGCGGAACGTGCCGCCCTTGGCGTCGAACACCACTGCGACCGTGCTCTGCGGATATTGCTTGAGCAGGAGACGCAGCATGCTGATCACGCCCTTGATGGCGCCCGTGTCCTGACCGGCGCGAGTCTTGAGCGGCGGCAGCGCGTGGAAGGCGCGGAACAGGTAGGACGAGCCGTCGACCAGGACCAGGGGCGGAGTTGCTGTCGTCATCGTTGTCATTCCTTGGCGCCGCACTCGAGGATGGCGGCGACGATGGTTTCATACATGCGCGCGTAGGCGGAGGCATCGACCGTTTCGTCCGCGCCCATCACATCCACTTCGCGCACCGCCAGGGTTGGCAGGTCGAGCAGATTGCGCACCTTGGACGTATCGACCCCGGGTTCCGCCACGAGGCAGGCGAGGCGTGCCCGTTGCATTTCTGCACGCAGCCCCATCAAGGTACGCAGGCCGGCCATGGTGCCGTTGCTGTCAGTCAAGGACAGCGCTGCCGGCAGCGCCAGTTCTTGCTCCATATATATGAAGGCGTGGTGATAGACGGCCCAGGTGCTGGGCCGCGCTCGCTCGAGTTCCTGCTCGATGCGGTGGCGCAGCGCCATGAGTGTTGCCTCGAAGCGTTCGGCATTGGCTGCATACCGCGCTGCATTGGATGGATCGAGGGCTGCGAGACGTTGACTCAAGGCCGAAGCGATGCGCGTGGCGTTGCCAAGATCGAGCCACAGATGCGGATCGACTTCGTCGCCCGCCGGCACGAGCTTCATGCCCGCGATGTCCTGCGCGGTGAGTAAGCGCTCAGTATCGTTCTGCAGGATGTCGACCAGCGGCAGCTCCAGCGCCGGGCCCACCCAGAGTACGAGATCGGCTTCTGCCAAGGTGCGACGTTCAGACGGGCGCAAGGAGATCGAATGCGGATCCTGACCGGCACCCAGCGCAAGCAAGGGCTCACCAACGCCGTCCATCACGGCGGCGGCAATCAATTGCAGTGGCGGGATGCTCGCTGCCACTTGCGGTGCCGCGTGCAGCTGGATGCAGGCGGCAGACAACATCAAGCCAGCAATGACTCGCACGCCGCGGGAAGAGAGCAGGGAACGAAAACTTGGTGCGGGCATCAAAGCGTCTGACTCGGCGGGGTGTGAAATAAAGGGTGCTATGATATACCACCCTGCGCGGGGTCCCCGCACACGGACGAACCCAACTCTTGGCGCAGCCCACCATCTGTGAATCACCAGCACTCCCCAGTTCTCGCGACCTCCACGCCGCTGTTGCAACTGCAGGGCATCGCTTATGCGCCCGAGAATCGCGAGATCCTGCGTGACGTGTCCCTGGAGCTGCACAGCGGACAGATTTTGACCGTCATCGGCCCCAACGGCGCCGGCAAGACCACCTTGATCAAGATCGCCATGGGCCTGGTATCGCCCAGCGCCGGTTCCGTGCAGCGCGTGCCGGGGCTGCGCATCGGTTACATGCCGCAGCGTCTGCAGGTGGAAGCGACGATGCCGATTCAGGTCGAGCGCTTTCTGCGTCTGGGCCCTGCCGCCCAATCGCAGCGTTTGCGCGAGGCACTGGAGGAGGTGGGAGCGCCGCACGTGCTGAAGTCGAGCCTGAACACCCTGTCCGGCGGCGAATTGCAGCGCGTGCTGTTGGCGCGTGCGCTTCTGCATGAACCGCAGCTGCTGGTGTTGGACGAACCAACCCAGGGCGTCGATCTCAAGGGACAGGCCGAACTCTATCGCCTCATCACACGCATCCGTGATCGCCACCAATGTGCGGTCTTGATGGTGTCGCACGACCTGCATCTGGTGATGTCGTCGACCGACGAAGTGATCTGTCTCAACCAGCACGTGTGCTGTCACGGACATCCGGAACAGGTGAGCAACGATCCCGCCTATCTCGAACTCTTCGGCAAGCGCAACGTCGAAGCGGTCGCCCTCTACACGCATCACCACAATCACCATCACGATCTGACGGGCTGCGTGGTGAAGGAACACAAGCACGAACACCCATGATGGCGGACTTTCTGATACGCGCAGTGCTGGCAGGTCTGGTGCTGGCCGTGGTGGCTGGCCCCTTGGGCTGTTTCATCGTGTGGCGTCGCATGGCCTATTTCGGCGACACGCTCGCGCACTCGGCGCTGCTCGGCATTTCGTTGAGTTTGCTGTTCCAGGTGAACGTGCAGCTCGCGGTGATCCTTGCCTGCTGTGGTGTTGCGCTGGCCTTGGTCTTTCTCGAGCGGCGCCGCTCGCTCGCCACCGATACCTTGCTCGGCATCCTTGCACATAGCTCGCTGGCTCTCGGCTTGGTGCTGCTCAGCTTCACCGACAACCGCATCGATTTGATGGCCTTCCTCTTCGGCGATCTACTCGCCGTTTCCGCACAGGAATTGTGGGTGATGGTGTTGGGCGGCCTGCTCAGTTGCGCCGTGCTCGCGTGCTTCTGGAATCCGCTCCTCGCACTGACGCTGCATCAGGAATTGGCGCAGGTCGAAGGTCTGCCGGTGGCGCGCCTGCGTTTGCTGTTGATGTTGGTGATGGCGGTAGTGGTGGCGGTGTCGATGAAGATCGTCGGCGTGTTGCTGATCACATCGCTCCTCATCATTCCGCCGGCGGCAGCGCGACGTTTCGCCACCAGCCCCGAACAGATGGCGCTTGGTGCCAGTGCCCTTGGTTGCATCGCGGTGCTGCTGGGCATCGGCGCATCCTGGTGGTGGGATACGCCGACCGGCCCCAGCATCGTGGTGGTGGCAGCGCTCCTCTATCTCGTGGGTTCGCTGCCTGGAGGCAAGCGCTGAAGTTGCGCTTCAGCGCTTAGGAAGAGTAAGAACCTACTGCTTGGCGGCAGCAGCCTGTTTTTCTTCGAGCGGAATGTCGGAAGCGGGATCACCCGTGATGTCGGTCTTCGAGAAGTAGGCGCGCAGCGGCGGATCACCGTCCTGACAGTCCACCACGAATTCCGGATCGTCGGGCGTGCCGCCCCATTTGCGGACTGATTTCGGGTTCAGATTTTCGCAACCGGGCTTTTCACGTGCGGCGCGATTGACGCCCGCGATCACGATGCGCTTGTAGTGGGTGAGCAGCGGATCCCATTCGAAATCCTTCTCTTCGAAAGGACCGGTTACCTGAGCTTGCGCCATGGGGGCGAGCAGCGACCATGCCGCTACCAGTACCACGAATCGTTTCATGTCGTTCTCCTCTCTTCGCGGCATCGAGTTGGAGGCGCCCACTGACGCCTCCCTCTCAAACACCGGTTGCTTCGGCCATATCGCGATGACTATATAGCCAGCTTCTTAATGCAATCTTACTGCGCCGCCTGATCCCGCCATCCGCCGCCGAGTGCGCGATAGAGATTCACCGCCGCACTCAACTGCTTCTGCTTGGTTTCGATCAGTTCACGCCGCGCTTCCAGGGCTTCGCGCTGCGCCAACAATACTTCGAGATAGTCGGCACGAGCGGACGCAAACAATTGGTTGGCCACGTCCACCGAAGAATCGAGCGCTTCGACCTGCCGCAACTTCGATTGGTAGCTTCGGCCGAGGTTCTCGATCTCCGCCACGCTGGTGGCCACTTCGGTGAAGGCATTGAGCAGCGTTTGCTCATACTCATAGGCTGCTTCCACCTGTGCCGCATTGGCATTCTTGTACACGGCCTTGATCGCGTTGCGATTGAACAACGGCGCGATCACGTCGCCACCCACGGCGTAGGCCAACGATGCGGGAGTCTCGAACAAGTGCTCCGCCTTGAAGGCTTCGAGACCCACACCCGCACGAATGGCGAACGAGGGGTAGAAGTTGGCCTTGGCCACGTCGACGTTGAGATCGGCGGCAGCCAGCTCCAACTCTGCTCGCCGGATGTCAGGACGATTCTCCAATAACTGCGAAGGAACGCCCGTCTGCACTACCGGTGGTTCACGCTCGAGCAAGGCTCGAGACGAACGCACGATGGGCTGCGGAGTGCGGCCAAGGAGCAGATTGAGATGGTTTTCCGTCTCGATGATGCGCTGGCGGATCGCGTAGCGCTCACTCTCGTTCTTGCTGACCTCTGCCTCGAAGCGAGTCACGGCCAGCGAATTCACCCTGCCGAAGTTCAGCAGGTCGCGGGTAACGTCGAGCGCATTCTGCTGAATCTCGATGTACTGGTTCAAGTTCTCGAGCTGGCTGTCCAGCGCCAATAATTCGTAAAAATTATTGGCGACCTCCGCCACGAGATTGGTCACCAGGAGGTGCTGACCCTCCACCGACGCCAGATATTCCAGCGCCGCGACCTTGGTGGCTTTACGTAATTTCTTCCAGACGTCGAGCTCCCAAGACGCATAGAGCCCGACCTCGAGATTCTGCAAGGGCTCGGGAAAGGCCTTGCCCTCGTCGATTTCGAGCTGTTTTTCTACGGCGCCGTTACGCGTGAGCTCGCCAACTTTCTCCGACTCCCACTCGGCACCGATCGACACGAACGGTAGATACTCGCCGCGCCGGGCCTGGATTTCGTTCTGCGCCCTTTGCATGCGCTGCAGCAGAATCCCCACTTCCTTGTTGTTGGCCAGCGCAGTCTCGATCAGGACCGCGAGATCGGGATCGTCGAAGAAATCGGCCCAATCGATCGCGGCTGCACTTTCTTGACTGCTCTCTGTCCCCTGCACGAATTGATCGGGCAGGTTGCGCTCGACTGCTTTGTTGTTCACTGCCGGGATGGCACAGGCTTGCACCGCGCAGGCCAGCGCCACGCCCAGCGCAAGGGGGATCATGCGTACTTCATTCATGGGCTGCGGCCTCATCGGTGTAGTGGTAGAGCTCGGTCAGCGGCAGGTGATCCTCGTCGCGGATGAGCGAGCGACCTTCTTCGATTTTCGCGAAGAGGTAATACAGTCCCGGAATGACGATGACGCCGAACACGGTGCCGAACAACATGCCTCCGAGTGCGGACGAACCGATGGTGCGGTTGCCCACGGCGCCCGCGCCCTGTGCGAGCACGAGCGGGATGAGACCCGCGATGAACGCGAACGAGGTCATGAGAATCGGGCGGAATCGCGCGCGCGCACCTTCGATGGCGGCGGCCAACACCGTCATGCCCTGCTCATGCTTCTGTACCGCATATTCGACGATCAGCACCGCGTTCTTGCCGAGCAGACCCACCAACATCACGAGCCCAAGTTGCGCGTAGATATCGTTGGCGAGACCCAAAGACTTCAGCAACAGGAAAGAGCCGAACACGCCCGTCGGCAAGGACAGCAACACGGCAAGGGGCAACAGGAAACTTTCATACTGCGCGGCGAGCACCATGTACACGAACACCAGCACCACGGCGAAGATCATGATGGCTTCGTTGCCGCGTTGCACTTCGTCGTAGGACAGTCCTTCCCAACCGATGTCGTATCCATTGGGCAGGGTCTGCGCTGCCACTTCCTGCACCGCCTTGATCGCTTCGTCCGTGGTATAGCCCTCGGCAGGTTCGGCACGAATGGTGGCGGAGTTGTAGAGGTTGTAGCGCGTGATCTCGTTGGGTCCCTGTTTCTTCACCAACTTCATGAAGGAAGAGTAGGGCACCATTTCGCCTTCTTCGTTCTTCACGTAGTAGTTGAGGATGTCGCTGGGATAGCGGCGGAACTCGGGACTGGCCTGCGTGTAGACCTTGAAGAAGTTGTTGAAACGGATGAAGCTCTGTTCGTAGGTGCTGCCGATGAGAATGTTGAGGTTCTCCATCGCTCTGCCGATGGAAACGCCTTTCTGCATCGCAGCCTGATTGTCGATCTCGATTTCGTACTGCGGATAGTTGGCGGCGTAGAAGGTGAAGAGACCCGCCAATTCCTTGCGCTGACTCAAGGCATCCATGAACTCCTGATTGATGCGATCGAACTCGGCATAGTCGGTGGTGTTGGTCTTGTCGAGCAAGCGGAACGCCAGACCCGATGCGGCGCCGTAGCCCGGCACTGCCGGTGGTTCGAAGTATTCGATCACGGCGCCGAAGTTCTTCGTCTTCTCTTCCAGCTCTTCGATGATCTCGTGTACCGAACGCTCACGGTCATTCCAGTCATCTAGGTTGATCAAGCAGGTGCCGGCGTTGGAGCCTCGACCCTCGGTGAGAATTTCGTAGCCGGCGAGCGAGGACACCGACGATACGCCTTCGATGCTGCGCGCCACTTCCTGCAGCTGTCGCGCCACCTGGTTGGTGGCTTCGAGCGTAGTGCCTGGCGGCGTTTGGATGATGGCGTAGATCTGACCCTGGTCCTCGCCGGGAATGAAGCCCGCAGGCAGGCTCTGGTTGATCGAGAAGGTCCCGAAGATGAAACCGGCGAGAAGCAGCGCAGTGACGCTGCGGCGCGTGACGATCTTCTCCAACACCTTGGTGTAGCGGCCGGTGATGCGTTCGAACCAGCGGTTGAAGGCATCGATGAACATACTCACCGGAGTGCGACGCTTGGGTTGCCCGTGCTGGTTCGTGAGCAGCATCGCACACAGCACCGGCGTGAGCGAAAGCGCCACGATACAGGAGATAACGATCGAGGCCGCCATCGTGATCGAGAACTGGCGGTAGAAAACGCCCACCGGTCCCGTCATGAAGGCGATCGGCACGAACACTGCCGTCATCACCAAGGTGATGGCGATGATGGCGCCACCGATTTCCCCCAGAACTTCCTGCGTCGCGCGATAGGGCGTGATCTTGGCATCGTGTTCCATCTTCGCGTGCACGGCCTCGACCACCACGATTGCGTTGTCCACCACGATGCCGATGGCCAGTACCAGCGCAAACAAGGTGATGAGGTTGATGGTGAGACCGAAGGCCTGCATGCAGAAGAAGGTGCCGATGAGCGACACAGGCACTGCCAGAATGGGAATCAAGGTGGAACGCCAATCTCCCAGGAACACGAATACCACGAGTGCCACGAGCACGAAGGCTTCGATCAGCGTGTGCATCACCTGTTCGATCGAGGCATCGAGAAACTTCGAAACGTCGTAGTTGATCTCGTAGTCCATGCCCACTGGGAAGCTCGGCTCGAGCTCCTTCATCTTTTCCTTCACTTCCTTGATCACCTCGCTCGCGCTGGAGCCGTAGTTCTGCTTCAGCACGATGGCAGCAGAGGGATAGCCATCCTTGTTGGAATAGATGTCGAAGAACTCGCTGCCGAGTTCGACGGTGGCGAGATCCTTGAGCTTGAGAATCTGGCCGTCGGAGTCAGCGCGCACGATGATGTTTTCGTATTCCTGCGGTTCGCTGTAGCGGCCCTTGTAGGTCAGCACATATTCCTTCGATTGTGCGGCGATGCCGGATGCCTGGCCGAGACGGCCGGGACGACCGAGGATGCTCTGCTCATCGATCGCTTCCATCACCTCTTCGACCGAAACGTTGTAGGCGCGCATGCGATCGGGGTTGAGCCAGATGCGCATCGCGTACTGACGACTGCCGAGAATCTTGGCGCTGGCGATGCCGTTGACGCGCTGGATCTCGGGAATCACGTTGACGTTGGCGTAGTTGTAGAGAAATTTCTCGTCGGCGTGTTCGTCGGTGCTGTAGAGGTTGATGTACATGAGCATGCTGGGTTGCACACGCTCGACCACCACACCTTCCAATTGCACCAATTGCGGTAGACGACTCATCACCTGATCGAGACGAGTCTTGACGTTGATCATGGCCTGGTTGGGATCGACCTCGAGGCCGAAGATCACCTGGATCGTTGCCTCACCGGCACTCGTCGCATCCGACACGATGTACTTCATGCCGGGCACGCCGTTGATGGCGCGCTCGATCGTGATGAGCGACGACTGCACCAACACATCCGCGCTCGCACCGGGATAAGCGAGTGACACGATCACGCGCGGGGGAGCGATGTCGGGAAATTGCGAAGTGGGCAATGCCTTGATGGAGAGAAAGCCCATGAACACCATCATCAGCGACAGCATGATCGCCATGACGGGACGTTTGATGAAAACTCCAAACATGGTCGACCTCCTTTATTCAGCGTAGAGATCGAGGTCTTCGAATACTTCCTCCGGCTCTTCGTAATCGGGATCGATCTTCATCCCGTTACGCACGCGCCGGAGCCCTTCGATCAGAATCCTGTCGTTCTCCTGCAAACCATCCGTGACGAGAAAAACATGCGGCATCTCGGCACCGATCGTGATCAGACGCTGCTCGAGTTTGTCTTCCGCGTTGACGACGTAGACATAGGTTTTGTCGAGGATCTCGAAGGTCGCTTTCTGTGGAATCATCAGCGCATCGGCATAGGGTTGCTCCATCAGCACGTTGCCCGTCTGTCCGTGACGCAGGATCTGGTTCGGATTCGGGAAGGTGGCACGGAAGGCGATGTTGCCGGTCTTGTTGTCGAAGTCAGCCTGAATGGTTTCGATCGTGCCCTCGAAGTCGAAGATGCGGCCATTGGCGAGTTTAAGCTTGACCGTTTTCGAGGCCATGCCGTTCTCCGTGTAATCGAGGTATTCGGATTCGGGCACGTTGAAGTACACCCACATCTTGCTGACGTCCGCCAGGGTGGTGAGCAGCTCACCTTCGTCGACGAGACTACCCTTGCGCACTTCGAGGTGGTCCATGATGCCGGTGAAGGGCGCACGGATTTCGGTGAAGTCGAGGTGGGTTTTCGCGAGATTCATCTCGGCTTCCGCTTTCTGCAGGCGTGCTTCGGCGGTTGCCAGTTCATTGGCGGAGACGATGTTGCGTTCGGCGAGCGACTTGGTGTTCTGGTATTCGATGCGTGCCACGTTGGCTTCCGCCTTCGCACGCTCATATTCGGCTTCGTAGACGTTGGGCATGATCTTGAACATCAGCTGGCCTTCCTGCACCAGCTGACCCTCGTCCACGAAGATGTCCTGCAGATAGCCCTTCTCGAGCGCGCGCACTTCGATGTGCTGATAGGCGCGGATCTGGCTTACGTATTCCTTCGTGAGCGCCGTGCTGCGGCGCAGCGGAGTCGTGACCTCCAATTCAAGTTCGTCATCATCGTCGTCGTCATCCGCATAGCAGGGAGCGATGGTGGTCAGAAGCAACATACCAAGCAGCATCAGAAACTTGTTCATCTTCATAGGTTCTACTTCCATAGGCGGCGACGAGGCACCGCGCGCGACGTAGGCAGCGCTACGTCCGTGAGCGAAACGATCGGTAGTGAATGGCGGCGGCGCACACTCACGCGACGGAACTCAGGAAGGATCCGGAACTCGTATGCGTGAGGGGTGACGGCGTGACGCCGGCTTAGCCAGGGAAGTAGGGGGGAGGTGCGCGAGGCGCGGAGACGACGTAGGCGACGAGATGGATGGCGGCGAGATGGCGCGTGGTGCAGAGCGCCAGACCGAGTGCCACCAACACGAAGACGATGGCGGCGACCACTGCGTCGAAAGATGGATCACTGTCGAAGACCTTGTAGGAGGTATCCGACTTGGTTGGGTCGTCGTAGATCTTCTTCTGAAGAACGATGGCCGTGCCAACGGCTTCGTCAACCGTAATGTCGTTCTGCGGCGACGGCGCGATGAGCGCCACATTCAGCGCCAGAAGGATGAGTGCGACGACCAGCCTGGAGATTGGTGACGACGATGCGTTGCGACTTTCCGTCATGGACTACTGTCTTTTCCGACAACTTTGAAAACGGGGAGTTTTCAAGAATGCTCGCCGCGCATTGTAGGAGGCGCTTTTCACGCAGTTCAAGCGCGCACGGGAACGCAGCGTCAAGAACGCATCCAGAACGAATATAAATCGCGTTATTTATGGTTTGGTCGCGCGCCAGGACGCGAAAACGGAGCGGAAGGTGAGGGCCATCTTGCCCGGATCCTGTGGCGTCTTGAAGAAGCCGTGGAAGTGGCCTTCGGGGTTGATCAGGATCACTTCGCCACTGTGGTTGACGAGGTAGGAGCCATCATCGCCCTGCGGCTGATAACCGAAAGCGATGTTCACCTGACGCGCGAAGTTGAAGACGTCGATGTATTCGCCGGTGGCTCCAACGTAGTCTTCACCGAAGTAGCTTACGTACTGCTTCAGTTTTTCCGGCGTGTCGCGTTGCGGGTCGACGGAGATGAAAGCGACCTGCGTCGCCGCTGCGGCTTCCTCATCCACATCGCGCAATTGCTGCTGGAACTGACGCAGCGTTGCCATCGTCACCGGGCAAATGTCGGGGCAATAGGTGTAGCCAAAGAAAACGAAGGACCACTTGCCCTTGAACCACTCCTGCGTGAAAGGCTGACCATCCTGATCGATGAGCGAGAAGCTGCTGAAACGACGCGGCAGTTCGTAGACGAAGAGGCCGTTCTCGTTGAGCTGCTCGGGCGTGAGCATGGTCGGAGACAGCACGCGATGGACCAGCAAGCCCAGGAGCAGTGCCATGAAAGCGACTAATCCAATGACGGTATTGGCGACATTGCGTTGCATCTCTGTCTCCGTGGTGAATCAGAGATAGTGATCGATCAGCAGCGCGACGAAGAGCGCTATCAGATAGAAGATGGAATAACGGAAGGTCTGCATCGCCACCTGCGGGCGCTGCGTCACCATCAACAGGATCGAGTAGTAGAGGAAGCCGGCACCGAGCACCAGAGCAGCGAGCAGATACGGCAGACCACTCATGCCCGTGAGATAGGGCAGGATCGACACGATCAGCATGATGATGGTGTAGAGCAGCGTGTGCAGCTTGGTGATTTCTTCACCGTGCGTCACGGGCAGCATCGGAATGTCGGTCTTGGCGTAGTCCTTCTTACGATGGATCGCGAGCGGCCAGAAGTGCGGTGGAGTCCACGCGAAGATGATGAGAACCAACAGCAGTGCACCGGAGTCGATAGTGCCGGTGACGGCAGTCCAACCCAACATCGGCGGCATGGCGCCGGAGAGACCACCGATCACGATGTTCTGCGGCGTGGCACGTTTGAGCCAGCCGGTATAGATGATGGCGTAACCAACGAAGGAGGCGAGCGTTAGCCACGCGCACAGCGGATTCACGAAGGCGATGAGGATGCTCATGCCGAGCACACAGATCACGCAGGCGAAAATCAATGCCTGCATCGGGCTGACCTTGCCCTGCGGAATCGGGCGCTTGATCGTGCGCTGCATCAAGACGTCGATGCGGTGATCGATGAGGTGATTCACCACGGCGCCGGCGCCGGCAACGAGTGCGATGCCGAGGTTGCCCCACAGCAGGATGTCGAGCGGCACCATGCCTGGTACCGCGAGAAACATACCCACCAGCGACGTGAGCACCATCATCATGACGACGCGCGGCTTGCACATCTCATAGTAATCACGCCATGTGGCGGATTTTTTCAGGATGGTGTCGGACATCGGAGGATTACCAGGCAGAAGTGCTTTGATGGAGCCGGTAATTGAGGCTCACGAGGGCCAGCAATAGTAAGGCACCCCCTGCATTATGGGCAACCGCGATGGGTAAGGGCAGCGACCAGAGGATATTGCTGAGACCGAGGCAAAGCTGGATCGCGAGCAGGACGGCGATCACGTTGGCCTGACGACGCATGGCCGCACCGCCTGCGAATTTGTAGAGACGCGACAGCAGGAACAAGAGATAGAGCGTTACGACGAGAGCACCGATGCGATGACCGACGTGGATCGCAACACGCGCTTCACCATCGAGCTGACCACCGAGATAGTTGGGGCCGATTTCCTGGAAGATGTTGAAGCCAGCTGCTGCGTCCATCGGCGGCCACCACTGTCCCTGACAGGTTGGAAGGTCGGGGCAGGCGAGGGCGGCGTAGTTGGAGCTGGTCCAACCACCCAGCGCGATCTGCACGATCACCAGCAGAAGGCCGATCAGCGCCAGCGGACGCAGGCTGTGCCAATGATGCAGCGGCACGCTCGGCTGCGGCCAGGCGCGATTGGAAAGACGCAGACTCAACAGCCAGAGCAGGGCAAGCGTGGTGAAGCCACCGAGCAAGTGAGCGGTCACCACCTGCGGCCACAGCTTCAAGGTCACCGTCCACATACCGAACAAGGCCTGAAGGATCACGAGACCCAGCAGGAACAACGGAAGCTTCAACGGTTGGCCAGGTTCGTTGCGATGTCTCCAGGCGAGGAAAGCGATCGCCAGGATCGTCAGACCCAGCGTGCCGGCGAAGTAGCGATGCACGACTTCCGGCCAGGCTTTATGCACTTCGAAGGGCGCATCGGGGAAACGAGCTTCGGCCTGCGCGATCTGCTCGGGAGTTTCCGGCCAGGTGAGGTGGCCATAGCAGCCCGGCCAGTCGGGACAACCCAGACCAGCGTCGCGCAGGCGCGTGAACGCGCCGAGAATTACCACGCACAAGGCCAGGATCACCGCAAACATCACGAGCCCATGGGAAGGTTTGGTAATTTTCATTGCAGACTCCACGCTAGCCGAGGCTGCTCAGTTTGAGCAGTTTGTTGAGGTCAGACAGGATTTCTTCGGGGGTGTTGTCGGGGGTGAAGAACAACATCACGTTGCCCACGGGGTCGGCAACGTAGATGTAATGGTTCGTCAGCGGATCTTCGCCAGCGCGCGCGGTTGGGGCGAGCACACCACGCAGTGCGGCGGGGTCGGCGAAGAGCTGACGCAGGCCGGGATGCTCATCGGCAAGATGTTTGGCCAAGTCTTCGGGCAACTGACGCGTTTGCGCAGAACCGGCGTCGGCATGCACGTAAACGCCCTGCACGCGGCGCGCCTCGGCACCGAGACGCGTATGGATCTGACGCAGGAAGTAGAGACGCTCACGGCAAGCATCGTCACAGTTGCTGCCACCGATGAAGATCAACTGCCAGGGTCGAGGCGTGTAGTCATCGGGATCGACACCTTCCGTCATCTCCTCGAAACTCAAATAGGCGCGTTCGCCCGCTCCATCGACCAATTGCAGATCGGTGAGGTCGAGCACCGGGGAGATCAGCACTCCCTTGTTGGACGTTGCGACCACTCCTTCTTCGATGGCCTTGCCGTAGTACCAGGTGGCCAGCGTGATCGGCACGATCACGGCCGTCAGCAGAAAGAACAGCTTCAGTTTGTTGGCTTGGTTCGGATTCACGTTCGTCTCTAGCTCTCGTCTTCAGGTTTACGTGTCCGCCGTGCTTTCCGTCCGCGTGCTGTAGTAGAGATAGAGCAGCGTCAGCATCGTGGCCATGGCGAACCATTGCACGGCATAGCCGCGGTGCATCTCTGGGCTGAGATTGATCACCGGCCAATGGCGCACCAAGGCGCCGTCGACGCCCTCCGCCACCCGCACCGTGTGCGGAAAGAGCGGCCCTTGCAATTCTGCGGCGCGTTGCATCGCCAGCGTGTTCAGCTCCTGGATGACCTTGGGCCAACCAGGTGCCATCAATTCTTCCGACAGAATTACCGCTTCGCCCACCGGGACGTAGACCGTGCCTCGCACCTGCATGCGTGCGGGCAACGCGGCGATCCGCGGTAATTCCTCGCGTGTCGCGCCCTGCGGCACCCAACCGCGGTTGATGAACACCGTCATTCCGGAGTCGCTCGTCACCGCCTGCAATACTTCGTAGCCGACGCGGCCTTGGTAGATGCGGTTGTCGAGCAGGAAGATGTGTTCGTTGTCCGGCTGACCGCTGAATTCCACCTGGCGATATTGCAGATCACTGCTGAGATCGAGGCTGGTGAGCGGCGCCGGGGGCTCTACCTGTCGGCTGTCGTACACCGCGAGCAGTGCGCGCTTTTCCTCTTCACGTCCCAATTGCCAGAAGCCGAGCCGCAACAGCACGGGCAGCATCAGGAGGTAGAGCAGCGTCAGTTTCCAATCGAACCTGTAACGGCGCAGTCGTTGCCACATGTTGCGTCACCGAGATCTTGCTTGCTGCGTGATTTGGCGCGGGAATCGGAGCCTCTGTTACCATGCACACCCGGCAACTCTCTCCCAACGGTTTCCCCCATGTTGCGCATCATCATCGTCGTGCTTCTGATCGCCACCATTGCCAGTTTGGCGAGCGGTGCGGTTTTCTTCTTCAAGGATCAAGGCGAAACCAAACGTACGCTCTATGCCTTGGGTGTCCGCATCACACTTGCGACGTTGCTGATGGCCTGCATCGTCTACGGTGTCCTTTCAGGTGAACTGACGCTCAACGCCCCCTGGCACAACTATTGACCGCCTTGCTGGTAGCCTCGCTCATCAAGCAAAAAGGGGTGCGTTGACAGTTTCCCGTAACGCACCCCTCGCAATGTTTTTATCTTGCGGCCAGCGTCCTGCCAGCCGTGAACAGTTTGTTCTTCTCGGTCCTTGCGTCAGAAGATGTAGACGAAGAGGAACAGGCACACCCAGACCACGTCCACGAAGTGCCAGTACCAAGAAGCAGCTTCGAAGCCGAAGTGATCTTCAGGCTTGAAGTGGCCTTTCAGTGCACGGAACCACATCACTGCCAGCATGAAGGCACCGAGGGTTACGTGGAAGCCGTGGAAACCGGTCAGCAGGAAGAAGGTCGAGCCGTAGATACCGGAGTTCAGCGTAAGACCCAGTTCGCTATAGGCGTGGGCATATTCTTCGATCTGCAGGAACAGGAACACGATGCCCAGCAGAACGGTCAGGCCCAGCCACAGGATCAGCTGCTGACGCTTGTTGTTCTTCAGCGCGGTGTGCGCGATGTGAACGGTGAAGCTGGAGGTCAACAGGATGATGGTGTTCCACAGCGGCAGGTAGGACAGCGCGCCACCGAAGCCCGGCCAAGCCATGGATTCACCCGGGTTGGAGAAGACTGAGGAATCCGGGTTGGAAATTACCGGCCAGGAAGCTTCGAAGTTCGGCCACAGCATGTTGCTCACGCCTTTGTCACCTTCACCGCCCAGCCAGGGGATTACCCACTGACGTACATAGAAGAGGGCGCCGAAGAAAGCGGCGAAGAACATCACTTCGGAGAAGATGAACCAGTACATGCTCAGCACGTAGGAGCGCTTGAGCTGCGGACCAGGCAAGCCCATGTGGTTCTCGCGAATCTGAGCGGAGAACCAGTTGAAGAGCGTGGTGGCCAATACGCCGAAGCCGGCCAGCGTCAGCAAGGTCGAGAACGTGGTGCTCGAGTCTGCCTTGAGGTCGTTCAGCAGGTTGCCCATGCCGAACACGAACAGCGCCAATCCAAAAGAGGCCCATACGGGGCACTTGGATTGCTCCGGAACGTAGTAGGGCTGGTCGTAGCCACTATGTGCTGCTTCTTTGGTTACATTAGCCATCTTGCTTCAGCCTTTTTGAATAAAACCGATCAATCTTTCAGTTAGCCGACAGCGTGTTGCCTTTGCCGGCGAAATTCTGAGTCACGTCGAACAAGGTGTAGGACAAGGTCATCTTGCTCACGTCCTTGGGCAGATCGCGATCCACGAAGAACAGCAGAGGCATTTCCACTTCTTCGCCTGCCTCGAGCACCTGCTGCGTGAAGCAGAAGCACTCGGTTTTGTGCAGATAGTCGGCGCTCTTGAATGGAACGACGCTCGGGATCGCCTGTGCGATCATGCGCTCACCGGTGGGGTTGCGCGCGTAGTATTTCACTTCCACCAGCTCACCAGGATGCACCGTGATCTGCGACTGCATGGGACGGAACTCCCATGACATGCCAGCGTTGTTGCTGGCGGTGAACTGCACGATCACCTGGCGGCTTTCGTCGACGATGACGTCAGACTCTGCGTATTCGTAGCGGCCACCGGTCTTGCCGTTGAGACCGGTGATCTCGCAGAACACGTCATAGAGCGGAACCAGCAGGAAGCCGAAGGCGAACATTCCTGCAGCAGCCAGACCGAGCTTCGCTACGGTTCTGCCGAGGGAGGTCTGATGTTGGTCAGCCTTGTTCGCCACGACGTATTCCTTTTATTACCTGTTGCTTACCGCCTTACTTCACCACCGGCGGGGTGCTGAAGGTGTGGTACGGAGCAGGAGAGGGCACGGTCCACTCGAGGCCATGCGAACCTTCCCAAACTTCGGCAGTCGCTTTTTTCCCGCCTTTCACCGTCTTGATCACGATGAAGAGGAACAGCAGCTGGCTGAAGCCGAAGATGAAGGCGCCGATCGACGAGATCATGTTGAAGTCGGCGAACTGCAGCGCGTAGTCAGGGATACGACGCGGCATACCGGCCAGGCCCAGGAAGTGCTGCGGGAAGAACAGGATGTTGATGCCGATGAACGACAGCCAGAAGTGCAGACGGCCCAGGTTTTCGTCGTACATGTTGCCGGTCCACTTCGGCAGCCAGTAGTAAACGGCAGCCATGATGGAGAACACGGCACCAGGCACGAGTACGTAGTGGAAGTGGGCAACTACGAAGTAGGTGTCGTGATACTGGAAGTCAGCCGGCGCGATCGAGAGCATCAGGCCAGTGAAACCACCGCAGGTGAAGAGCACTACGAACGCGATGGCGAACAGCATCGGCGTTTCGAAGGTGATCGAACCTTTGAACATGGTGGTTACCCAGTTGAACACTTTCACGCCCGTCGGTACGGCGATCAGCATGGTGGCGTACATGAAGAACAGCTCACCAGCCAGGGGCATACCAGTGGTGAACATGTGGTGCGCCCACACGATGAACGACAGGAAGGCGATCGAAGAGGTTGCGTACACCATCGAGTCGTAACCGAACAGCTTCTTGCGGGAGAAGGTCGGAACGATTTCGGAGATCACACCGAAGGCCGGCAGGATCATGATGTACACCTCGGGGTGACCGAAGAACCAGAACACGTGCTGGAAGAGAACGGGGTCACCACCACCGGCAGCGTTGAAGAAGCTGGTACCGAAGTGGATGTCGAACAGCATCATGGTGACGACGCCAGCGAGTACCGGCATTACGGCGATCAGGAGGTAGGCAGTGATCAACCAGGTCCATACGAACAGCGGCATCTTCATGTAGGTCATGCCAGGTGCACGCAGGTTCTGAATGGTGGCGATGATGTTGATCGCACCCATGATGGACGAGGCGCCCATGATGTGGATCGCGAAGATGAAGAAGGTGACCGTCGACGGCGCGTAGGTGGTGGAGAGCGGCGCGTAGAAGGTCCAACCGAAGTTAGGAGCACCGGCTTCCATGAAGAGCGTGGATGCCAACAGCGCGAACGCGAAGGGCAGGATCCAGAAGCTCCAGTTGTTCATACGCGGCAGTGCCATATCGGGCGCGCCGATCATGAGCGGAATCATCCAGTTGGCGAGGCCCACGAACGCAGGCATTACCGCACCGAACACCATCACCAGACCGTGCATGGTCGTCATCTGGTTGAAGAAGTTCGGATCGACAAATTGCAGGCCCGGCTGGAACAGCTCGGCGCGGATGACCAGCGCGAAGGTGCCACCCAGCAGGAACATGGCAAAGCTGAACCACAGGTACATCGAGCCGATGTCCTTGTGGTTGGTGGTATACAACCAACGGGTAATCCCCTTGGCGGGGCCGTGGTGATGATCGTCGTGTCCGGTCGCCATCGCAGTGACTCCTCAAGCTCTCGTCAATTCTTACTCTATCTGTCTTCTTCGGGGGTGCCGGCTTATTCGGCGGCCTGCTGGATCTGCAGGATTTCCACCGGGGTCACCATGTCGCCAACGCTGTTGCCGAGCGCGTTACGCTCGAACGTGATCACGGCTGCCAGCTGCACGGGGTTCAACAAGCCGCCGTAAGCAGCCATGGCAGTGCCCGGGCGACCATTGAGAACGACGTTGATGTGCTCTTCGATCGGACCGGTGGTGATCGGGCTGCCAGTCAGTGCCGGGAAGGCGGGCGGCAGGCCCTGACCATTGGCCTGGTGACATGCGACGCAGAAGGTGGTGTATACGGTCTGGCCCTCGGCTACGAGCTGCTCCAGAGTCCAATCCTGGTTGGCCATTTCAGCGATGGCAGCCGCGGCAGCCTGTTTCTCAGCAAACCAGGCTTCGAATTCGGCGGGTTCTACGGCATTTACTACGACGGGCATGAAGCCGTGCAGCTGGCCGCAGAGCTCGGTGCACTGACCGCGGTAAACGCCAGGCTGTTCGACTTTGACCCAGGATTCGTTGATGAAGCCGGGGATGGCGTCTTTCTTCAGAGCGAACTCCGGAATCCACCAGGAGTGGATCACGTCGGCGGAGGTCAGCAGGAAACGAACTTTGGTGTTGGTCGGGATGACCAGCGGCTCATCCACTTCGAGCAGGTAGTTTTCACCTTTCTCTACTTGGTTGTAGATCTGCTCGTCGGGGGTGGACAGGTTGCTGAAGAAAGCAACTTCTTCGCCTTCTTCGGTGAGATAGCGATACTGCCAACGCCACTGATAACCAGTGATCAGGATGTCGAGTTCGGACTCGGAGGCATCGTAGACCTGAGTCAGAACCTTGGTGGCGGGGATCGCCATGCCGATCAGAATCAGGAAGGGGATCGCGGTCCAGATGATTTCAGCCTTGGTGCTGTGGTGGAAGGTGGCCGGAACGGCACCTTTGGACTTGCGATACTTGATCAGAGAGAAAATCAGTACGCCGTATACGACCACACCGATGGCCACACAGATCCACACGATGGTCATGTGCAGCTGGTGGGTGGCGCGGCTGATCTCGGTCACACCTTCAGGCATGTTCATGCCGGCCGCCAGGCCCAGTACGGGCAGCATCGTCGCCAGAACGGCCAGCGCGGCTCTCGACCAGAGTTTGTTTACCGTCTTCTTGATAGTAGGCAGCATCCGCCGTATCTCCACATCACATCTGAATCTGAACTTTGGAATTCGCGCAGCCCGGGCGCACGAAACCGGCCTCCTCCCTTTCCCGCCGTTTTTCTCGCAAAAGCGAAGCAAGCCGGCCATGGCCCGCACGGGTTGTGCTCAACAGGAGCTCTCAGGAGAGACCACTATTCAATGCTGACTCGAGCATTGAAGTTTTAGTGCCATAACTGACTTTCGGAAGCTTGGTGTGGGGAGTGCAAAGGCTGCCCGCCGACTACACTGCTTGGACTACACTGCTTGGCTCCGAACAGTGGTCTTCACATCACCAGATGATCAAGACCAGTCCCAGTCCGCTAAAGCGCGCGCATTATAACAACATTATTCCCAGGGGTGTCATCCTCGAAAGACCCTTTAACGACGATGGAAGGCTTTTTTCCGGTACTTTTTTGGATTTCGATCAAGGCTCTTCGGTACCGCAGCACTTTTCGTTGTGACGCTGTGAACCTCGCAGCTAGAATTCCGGGACCTTCCGAACAGGGTTGCCCACATGACCGTCCGCTCTTATCTGGATCACTTCCCCACCATGGGGGACCGCGTATTCGTCGACGAAAGTGCCGTGGTGATCGGCCGAGTGTCGATCGGCGAAGACTCTTCCGTATGGCCGACCTCGGTATTGCGCGGCGACGTGCATGACATCCGGATCGGCGCGCGCACCAATATTCAGGACGGTTCCGTGTTGCATTGCACCTCTCCCGAATCCGATCCGCCACATGGATATGGTCTTACCGTCGGCAACGACGTCACGGTGGGGCATCGTGTGATCCTGCACGGCTGCACCATCGGCAACTTCGTGCTGATCGGCATGGGTGCCATCGTGATGGATGGAGCTGTAGTGGAAGACGAGGTGATCGTTGGTGCCGGCAGCGTGGTCACGCCCGGCAAGGTGCTGACGAAGGGCGGACTCTACGTGGGCTCACCTGCGAAACGCGTACGCGATCTGCGTCCCGAAGAACTGGAATTCCTGCGCTACAGCGCGAAGCACTACGTGAAGCTCAAAGACCTGCACCTGCGTGCCTCGCACCAGATAATGTAGTTCGCGCTTCAGCTGCGCAGCGCCGCAAGCACTTCCGCAGTATCCGGACGCACGCCACGCCAGAGCAGAAACGCTTCCGCCGCCTGTTCCACCAACATGCCGAGCCCATCGAGGGCTCGTGCTGCACCATGTTGCTCTGCCCAACGACAGAAAATCGTGGGCTCCTTCGCGTACATCAGGTCGTAGCACCAGGCGTCTGATGCCAGGAGATCATCCGGCAGAGGAGGCAAGTCTCCAGCAAGACTCGCGGAAGTGGCATTGAGCACCCAATCGAATTGCTGACCTGCCAGTGCCGCAAAGCCGCATGCGCTCACCTCGCCGTGAGGTGAGAACAGTTCCGCGAGCTCCTGCGCCTTGCTTTCCGTACGGTTGGCGACCACGACGCGTTGCGGCTCTTCCTGTAACAAAGGCAAGAGAATGCCGCGCGTCGCGCCGCCAGCACCGAGCACCAACACGCGTTTGCCACGCAACACTCCTCCGGCATTCACCGTCAGATCACGGATCAAACCCGGACCATCGGTGTTGTGTCCTTCGAGTTTGCCGTCTTCATTGCGCAACAGTGTGTTGACGGCTCCCGCCAATTCCGCGCCGGGAGAGCGCACTTCGGCCAACTCCCATGCTTCCTGCTTGAAGGGCACGGTGATGTTGAGGCCCTTGCCGCCGCCAGCGAAAAAACTCGTGACGGCGCGCTTGAATCCATCCAGGGGTACGAGCAGCGCGTCGTACTCGAGATCCTGATCGAGCTGACGCGCGAACATCGAATGAATGAAGGGAGATTTGCTGTGTGCGATGGGATTGCCCATCACTGCGTAACGATCGGTCATGATTGGCTCGCGGTGAAGTCAGCGGCGCGAAGTGCGCCGCTCGTTCAGGCCCAGTCGCGCGGACGCAGGTAGTCGGTATAGAGCCGCGCTTCTTCGGTGCCGGGCTTGGGATGATAGTTGTAATCCCAGCGCACTTCCGGCGGTAAGGACATCAAAATCGATTCGATACGACCCACACCCGACTGCAGACCAAAGAGCGTGCCGCGGTCGTACACCAGGTTGAACTCCACATAGCGGCCGCGGCGATATTGCTGGAAGCGTTTTTCGCGTTCGCCATAGGGGGTGTCCTTACGGCGCTGCACGATGGGCGTGTAGGCCTTGAGATAGCTGTCACCCACTGCGCGCATGAAGGCGAAACAACGCTCGAAGCCCCAGGCGTTGAGGTCGTCGAAGAAGAGGCCGCCGACGCCGCGCGGTTCGTTGCGGTGTTTGAGGAAGAAGTATTCATCGCACCACTTTTTATAGTCGGCGTACACATTGGGCCCGAAGGGCTCGCAGGCGGCCTTGGCCGTTTCGTGCCAGTGGCGGCAGTCTTCGTCGAAACCGTAATAAGGAGTGAGGTCGTAGCCACCGCCGAACCACCACACGGGTTCGATGCCGGGCTTCTCGGCGATGAAGAAGCGGACGTTGGCGTGCGAGGTCGGCACGTAGGGATTGCGCGGATGGATCACCAGCGACACACCCAGCGCCTGGAAGGAGCCTCCGGCCAGGTCGGGGCGCGCGGCGGTGGCGGAAGCGGGGAGGCGCTTGCCGAACACGTGCGAGAAGTTCACGCCGCCCTTTTCGAACACGGCGCCTTCGCTGATGACGCGGGAGATGCCACCGCCGCCATCCTCACGATCCCAGCTGTCCTTGCAAAAGCTGGCTTTCCCGTCGCTCGCAGCAAGTTCGCTGCAGATGCTTTCCTGAAGCCCGAGCAAATAGGTTCTTACGGCCTGGACATCGATGGCACTGTGCACTGCGGTCCTCTCACGATTGCCTGAAGGAGGCGCAACTTTAGCAGGTTCGGGGCGCGCGCGGCGCGCACGAGCCTCCGCGGAGTTGATCAGTTTCAACCAGCGCGCGAGAAGCCGGCAGGGGAGGAGCTGAGTAATCCGCGCAGTTCCAGCTCACCGAGGCGGGCCAGCAAGGTCGCTACGGGTAGACCCGAAGCCGTGCTCAGCTGTTCTAGCGAAACTTCACCGAAGCCGATCAGGTCCAACAATCTTCTGTCTTCTTCCGATAGTGAAGACTTACATTCATCAATCGACGAACGGACCGTAGCAGGTAAGGCGTTGCTTGTCGCCTCGTCCAGACGCTCTCGTTCCCAGGCGGTGAGGGCGGGCAGTTCCTCGAGTATGTCCTCCACCCTTTCCACCAGCTTGGCACCGCTGCGCAGTAGGGCATGGCAGCCACGACTCAGTGGGTTGTAGACCGAGCCCGGGATGGCGAAGACCTCCCGCCCTTGCTCCGCAGCAAGCCGGGCGGTGATCAGCGAGCCGCTACGGGCGGCGGCCTCGACCACCAACACGCCATGCGAGAGTCCACTGATGATCCGGTTGCGGACGGGGAAGTGCCAATCCTGCGGCCCCTGCCATGGCGGAAATTCCGACACCAGAAGACCCTCCCCCTGAATGCGTTCCGCCAGGGCCCGGTTGCTCTTGGGGTAGAGTTGGTCCAACCCCGAACCGAGTACGGCCACCGTCAGCCCACCCGCTTCCAGGGCGCCGTGATGACTTTCGGCATCGACCCCCAGTGCCATGCCGCTCGTGACCACGTAACCCCGCTGCGCCAGTGCCGCGCCGAATTCCCGCGCCAAGCGGCGGCCATCGGCGCTCGGCTTGCGAGTACCCACTATCGCTATTTGCGGCAAGTTCAAGGCATTTTTGTTGCCACGTAGGTACAAGAGGGACGGGGGATCGCTCAGGTTCTTGAGCAAAGGAGGGTAGTCGGGGCTATAGAGCGGAAGCAGGGCGTTGCCAGGTGCTGCGGCCCATTCCAGCACACGCGACAGATACTTACGCGCCTCACCCAGATCTTCTTCTTTTAACAAGCGAAGTGCTGCGTCCGCGCTGCTGGCCGTCCAACTGGTCTGACCAAAGGCTTTGAGCCGGCTGGGACCGAGGGCGGGAATCAGGCTGAGCAGCAGCCAAAGGTGATCGAGGTTCGATGGGGCATCGTGAGACATCACGGGCTCGTCCCTGGTGAGCACAAGGAAGGCCGCCGCCTTGAATCGGCTCACGGCGCAACCACATTAGTCGGGCGTGCCCTGGTATAGTGCACGCTTGACTTCCGCGCCAATAACGCTTGGATTAATACTATTCCCTGGTTTAGGTCCCGAAGTTGATGCCGTAACATCCGGTACGGATTTGGCGTATCATTTCGGGCCCGTCGTCGGCGATGCACCCATGAGCTTACTCACCATCCTCGAATACCCAGATCTGCGCCTGCGCAAGCGTGCCGCCGTGGTTCAGCCGGAGCAGATCAATGATTCGCTGCGTCAGACCATCGACGACATGTTCGAGACCATGTATGCCGCCAACGGCATTGGTCTGGCCGCGACCCAGGTGGACATCCACCTGCGTGTGATCGTGCTCGACGTATCGGAAGAGCGGAACTCTCCCATGGCCTTCATCAATCCCGAGATCGAGGTGCTCGATCCCGAGCCCATGGGTTACGAAGAAGGTTGTCTCTCCGTTCCCGGCTACTACGACCTCGTCACCCGTCCGCGCCGTATCAGGGTGAAAGCCCTCGACCGCGATGGTCAGCCCATCGAAATGGAAGCCGAAGGTCTTCTGGCCGTGTGCTTGCAACACGAGTGCGACCACCTCGACGGCAAACTCTTCGTCGACTACCTCTCCATCCTCAAGCGTCAGCGCATCAAGCACAAATTGCTGAAGGACAAGAAGCAGAAGGTTGGCTGAGGCCACAGCAGCTGGTAGAAAGCCTGCTTCCTCATCGACTCGTCCTATTCATGAATTCCTCTCTCCGCATCGTCTTCGCTGGGACGCCCCAGTTTGCTGCCGAGCAGCTGCGCGCAATTCTCGAAGCCGGTTTCACGGTAGTCGGCGCTTACTCTCAACCCGATCGTCCCACTGGCCGCGGCAAGAAATTGTTGCCCACACCAGTGAAGGCCTTGGCGGAACAGCATGGCATCCCAGTGTTTCAACCACTGTCGCTGAAAAATGAAGCAGCAGAGCAACAGCTGCGCGAGCTGCAGCCTGATGTGATGGTGGTGGTGGCCTATGGCCTCTTGTTGCCGCCCGCGATTCTGGCCCTGCCCAAGTACGGCTGTCTCAACGTGCACGCCTCTCTGCTGCCACGTTGGCGTGGTGCGGCGCCGATCGAACGTGCCATCCTCGCGCGCGACGCCGAAAGTGGTGTGTGCATCATGCAGATGGATGCCGGGCTCGACACCGGCCCCGTGCTCGCTACTCGCCGCACGCCAATTACCGAAGAAGACACCAGCGAAACGTTGACGCAGCGTCTTTGCGACCTCGGCGCCGAAGCCTTGATCGACGTGCTCGAGCACATCGCGCAGGGCAATCCGCCGCCCGCGGTGCCACAAAGTTCCGAAGGCGTGCTCTACGCCGCCAAGATCCAAAAGCAGGAAGCCCTGATCGATTGGAGCAAGAGCGCCGCCGACATTGCCGCGCAGACACGCGCCTTCTATCCGCGCGTTCCAGCCTTCACCTTCCACCACGGCGCGCGGCTACGCCTTCTGAAGGCGAAGGCCTTGCCGAGCACTGCTTCAGCGGAGCCGGGCAGGATTACCAGAGTAAGTGATCACTCTTTCGTCGTTGCCTGTGGTGAAGGCGCACTTGAAGTGAGCGAAGTCCAGCTTGAGGGCAAGAACGCCGTGAGCTTCGCCGCTCTGCGCAACGGTCATCCGGACTACATCGTGCAGGGACAGCGACTGGGCGAGGCTCCCGCGCCGGTGGCTCATGGCAGCTGAACTTCACAGTCTCTACTGCCGCACCCTGCTCGGCATCCGGCAGGGACGGGGATCGTTGAATTCCTGGCTGGATGCCGAAACCAAGCGTGAGCTCGGTGCCGATGCCGCGCGTTTGCAGGCCTGGTGCTATGGCGTCTGCCGCTGGTATCACCGCCTCGATGCCATGGCCGCACGACTGCTCGAAAAGCCGCTGCGCAACAAGGATCAGGACATCCACTTTCTGATTTTGCTCGGGCTCTATCAACTGCAATTCATGCGCACACCCGCTCACGCGGTACTGAACGAAACCGTTGCGGCGGCCGAAGCATTGCGCAAACCCTGGGCGAAGAACCTGATCAATGCCGTGCTGCGCGAGGCACAGCGTTCGCAAGAGACCTTGCTGGAACAGAGCAAGAAGGATTACAGCCACTGGTTCTCGCATCCCGATTGGCTGTTGCAACAACTCAAACGCGATTGGCCCAAGCATTACCGCGAGATACTCGAGGCCAACAACGAACCGGCGCCCATGACCTTGCGCGTGAACCGGCGAATGAGTACTTGCGACTCCTATCTGCAGGAGCTTGCTGCTGCCGGCATTGCAGCAAGTGCCGATCCTTTGAGTCCACAAGGTGTGCTGCTGGCTCAACCTTGTGAGGTGCGATCTCTACCTGGCTTCGCGGAAGGGAAGGTGAGTGTGCAGGACGCAGCCTCCCAGCTCGTGGCGGAGGTACTTCCAGTATCAGGAACGCAGCGCGTGCTCGATGCCTGCTGTGCGCCGGGCGGCAAGACTTGCGCCTTGCTTGAAGCTCATCCAGAGCTCGATGTCATCGCTCTCGATGTCGACGCATCACGCTTGCAACGTGTTCACGACAATCTTTCACGGCTGCGCTTGAGTGCTTCAGTAGCGCAGGGCGACATCTCGCAGCAGCACGCCTTCGAACCAGCAAGTTTCGATGCAATCCTGCTCGACGTTCCCTGTTCGGGTACGGGCGTGATTCGCCGTCACCCCGACATCAAATTGTTGCGCACGCCCGCCGAAGTGGCTGGACTCGTGGAGAAGCAACGCGCTTTGCTAGAAGCAGCATGGCCTTTGCTGCGCGAAGGCGGTTATCTGCTCTATTCGACCTGTTCCGTGCTGCGTGCCGAAAACGATGAACAGATTGCAGCTTTCGTCGCCGCACATCCGACAGCGCAAGTCTTGCCTCCGGAACTACCTGGCGCCATGCGCTCCGAAGTCGGCACGCAGCTCTTCCCGCAGGTAGGTGGGCATGATGGCTTCTACTATGCATTGCTGCGCAAATAGGAAAGAATGCGGCTCCCGCCTGGGATGAGACTTCACCATGAAAATCCTGATTCTCGGGGCCAATAATGTCGGCGCCGCTCTAGCGGATCATCTCTCGAGGGAAACCAACGACATCACCGTCATCGATCCCGATGCCGATGCCTTGAGAGCGCTGAAGGAAAAGTTCGACATCGGCACCGTCGTCGGCCAGCCCTCTTTTCCCGATGTGCTCAAGCGTGCCGGCGCCGACGATGCCGACATGCTGATCTGCGTCACGGACAGTGACGAAGTGAACCTCGTGGCCTGCGAAGTGGCGTGGACGCTGTTTCGCACGCCGAAGAAGATCTGCCGCCTGCGTTCGAATTCCTATGTCAACGTAGAAAAGCTCTTCGGCAATGAAGCCATTCCGATCGATGTGGTGATCAGCCCCGAGCAGATCGTCTCGCGCAGCATCAAGAATCTCATCGAATTGCCCGGCTCATTGCAGGTACTCGACTTCGCCAAGGGCAAGATCCAATTGGTTGCGGTATGTGCAGAGAGAGGCGGCCCCTTGGTGGGACGTGAATTGCGCTGTCTGCGCGAACACATGCCCAACATCGACACACGCGTTGCCGCAATCTTCCGCCAGAATCGTCCGATCCTGCCGCAAGGCGACACCGTCATCGAAGCCTATGACGAAGTGTTCTTCATCGCCGCACGCGATCACATCCGCCACGTGATGAGTGAACTGCGTCCTGTCGACAAGCCCTACAAGCGCATCATGATCGCCGGCGGTGGCAACATCGGCGAACGGTTGGCGCAGGCGGTGGAAGGCAGCTTCCGCACCAAGTTGATCGAATCGAATCCACATCGCTGCGAAGTACTCGCGGAAAAGCTGCGCTTCACCACCGTGCTCAACGGCGATGCTTCCGACCATGAAATGTTGTTGGAAGAGGGCATCGAAGACACCGACGTCTATCTCGCTCTCACCAACAACGACGAAACCAACATCATGTCGTCGATGCTCGCCAAGCGCATGGGTGCAGCACGTGTGATGACGCTGATTTCCAATCCCGCCTATGTTGATCTGGTGCAGGGCAGTGAAGTGGACATCGCCATTTCACCGCAGCAGGCGACGATCGGTAGTTTGCTGACACACGTGCGGCGAGGTGACGTCGCTGCCGTGCATTCCTTGCGCCGCGGCGCAGCAGAAGCTCTCGAAGCCATTGCGCATGGCGACAAGAACACTTCGAAAGTGGTGGGTCGTAAATTGGGGGATATTTCGCTGCCGCAGGGCGCGACGATCGGCGCCATTCTGCGTGGCGACAAGGTGCTGATCGCGCACGACAACGTCGTGGTGGAAAGCGGCGACCACGTCATCATGTTCCTGATGGACAAGAGCCGCATCCCAGAAGTGGAACGTATGTTCCAAGTTGGCTTTACCTTCTTCTGAGCCGATACATCACGCGCGATAGGGCGAGCTCATTCCTTCCGGTTGACGCTTGTAGCGCTTGTATTCCCAGGCATATTGCTCCGGTGTCTTGCGCACCAGGGTTTCCACCGTGCGGTTGAGCCCGGTAAGAGCTTCGACCAAGTCCGAGGAATAGATGGAGCCATCGGGCTCGATCATCTCGATCTCGAAACCCTTCTCGGTTCGGCGTACCACACCCACCAAGATGCGGGCGCCGGTCTTCTGCGCCAGACGATTCACCAAGGTCATGGTCAAGGCCGGGCGATTGAAGAAAGGCGCAAACTCGCCGCTTTCATCCGGCGGCACCTGATCGGGCAGGATGCCTACTACTTCCCCGGCACGCAGCGCGCGCAACAACATGCTCACGCCTTGCTTGTCGGTGGCCACCATGTTGGCACCCGTGCGGCTGCGCGCCTTGTAGATCACTTCCGCGATGCGCGGATCCGAGGGCGGTTGAAACAATTGATGCGTCTGCCCGAGACCACAGGTGTTGAGCCACAGACCGAAGAGCTCCCAGTTGCCGAGGTGAGGCGAGCACAGCACTACACCCTTGCCGCTCTCGGCACCCGCCTTGAGTAGGTCGAAGCCGATCACCCGCTCGATGGAGGCGAGCGCCCGCTCCGGTGGCCATAACCAGGTGCTGCCGGCCTCGCAGATCGCCTTGAAGGTTTGACGCAGGCTGGCATGGGCCAGTTCGCGGCGCTCTTCTTCGGACAATTCCGGGAAGGCGATGGCCAGATTGGTGTGGGTGGTCTTGGCCATGCGGGTATTGGCCAGGAAGGCGATGTCACCACACAGGGTTCCCAGGCGACGTTGCCAGCTCAGGGGCAGGAGGGCCAGAAAGCGGAGGAGAGCCAGAATCAGGGTCGATTTCATGAAACGAACGTGAGGAGAACAACTGCTAGCAGGTCGCGCACACCGGGAGACATCTCGCCATGTTCGGACCTTTTCAGGATAATAGACGACTTTTTCATTCCCGCGCGCCGAAGCGCAATAGTACCCGAAGCCGCTCAGTCTGGAGTCCTTTTTGACCACCTCAGTTGACGTTTCCACCTTTCAGGGCCTGATCCTGGCCCTGCAACAGTTTTGGGCCGAGCGCGGTTGCGTGCTCATACAGCCGCTCGACCTCGAAGTGGGTGCCGGCACCTTCCACACCGCCACCTTCCTGCGCGCCATTGGCCCGGAAAGCTGGAATACGGCCTACGTGCAGCCCTGCCGTCGTCCGACGGACAGCCGCTACGGCGAGAACCCGATGCGCCTGCAGCACTATTACCAGTTCCAGGTGATCCTCAAGCCTTCGCCGTTGAACATCCAGGAGCTCTATCTGGACTCGTTGCGCCACCTCGGCATCGACACCAGCATCCACGACATCCGCTTCGTGGAGGACAACTGGGAATCGCCGACCCTCGGCGCCTGGGGCTTGGGTTGGGAAGTGTGGCTCAACGGCATGGAGGTGACGCAGTTCACCTACTTCCAGCAGGTGGGCGGCCTGGAGTGCTATCCGGTGAGTGGCGAGATCACCTATGGTCTCGAGCGCATCGCGATGTATCTGCAGAACAAGAACAGCATCTTCGACATCGTGTGGGCGCACACGCCCAACGGCACCGTCACCTACGGCGACGTGTTCCATCAGAACGAAGTCGAGATGTCGGCGTACAACTTCGAGCACGCCAACACCGACAACCTGTTCCAGTATTTCAATCAGTGCGAAGCCGAATGCCAGAAGCTGATCGCGGCCAAACTGGTACTGCCGGCCTACGAACAAGTGCTGAAGGCTTCGCACTACTTCAACCTGCTCGATGCGCGCTCGGCCATTTCGGTCACCGAGCGCCAACGCTACATCCTGCGCGTGCGCACGCTGGCGCGCGAGGTCGCCCAGGCCTACTACGAATCCAGAGCACGACTCGGCTTCCCCTTGGCACCCGAAGCCCTGCGGCAGGAATGTCTGGAGAAATTCAACAATGCTTAATCAGGACCTGTTGATCGAAATCGGCACCGAAGAGCTGCCACCGAAGGCCCTCCTGGCATTGTCGACCGCATTCGAGGACGCCTTCGCCGGACAACTGAAACAGGCCGGCCTGGGCTTCAGCGCGATTCAGCGTTTCGCCACGCCGCGCCGTTTGGCCTTGCTCGTCTCGCAACTCGCCACCGAACAACCGACCCGCACGATCGAGAAGTGGGGCCCCGCCGTTCAGGCGGCTTTCGATGCCGAGGGCAAACCCACCAAGGCCGCCGAAGGTTTTGCGCGTTCCTGCAGAGTGGACATGAGCGCCCTCGAACAGCGTAGTGACGGCAAGGTCACCAAGCTTTATTACGGCGTCGAGCAGCCCGGCGCCGCCACGGCTTCACTGGTTCCCGCCATGGTCGGTCAGGCCCTGGCTGCGCTGCCCATCCCCAAGCGCATGCGCTGGGGCAGCAATCGCGATGAATTCGTACGCCCCGTGCAGTGGGTGGTGCTGTTGTTCGGTAACGACGTGATCGATGCCACTCTCATGGGCCAGCAGGCGGGTAGAACCACGCGTGGCCATCGCTTCATGTCCAGCGCTCCGATCGAGATCGGGCAGCCGGCGCAGTACGTCGAAGCGCTGCGTAGCGGCAAAGTGATCGCTAACTTCGATGAACGTCGCGCGGAGATTCGTCGCCAGATCGAAGCGAAAGCTGCCGAGCTCGGCGGCCGCGCCATCATCGACGAAGCGCTGCTGGACGAAGTGACCTCATTGGTCGAGTGGCCGGTGGCGCTGGCAGGCCGTTTCGATGACCGCTTCCTCGAAGTGCCGAAGGAAGCGCTGATTTCCTCGATGAAGGAACACCAGAAGTGCTTCCATCTGCTGGACGCACAGGATCGCATCCTGCCGTACTTCATCACGCTCAGTAACCTCGAAAGTCGCGATCCCGCGCAGGTGATCGCCGGAAATGAGAAGGTGATTCGTCCGCGTCTGGCCGACGCTGCCTTCTTCTTCGATCAGGATCGCCGTCAGCCCTTGGCTTCGCGTGTCGAAAAACTGAAAACCGTAGTGTTCCAGCAGGATCTCGGCACGGTCTACGACAAGTCGCAGCGCGTACAGAAACTCGCCGTCACGCTGGCGCAGGATCTCGGTTACGACACGCAGCTCGCGGCGCGCGCCGCCGAGCTCGGCAAGTGCGACCTGATGACCTCGATGGTCTACGAGTTCGCCGAACTGCAGGGCCTGATGGGTTATCACTATGCCCTGCACGACGGTGAACCACAGGAAGTCGCGCTGGCGCTCAACGAACAATATCTGCCGCGCTTTGCCGGTGACCAATTGCCGCAGAGCCGCACCGGTCGCGTGCTCGCGCTGGCCGAGCGCCTCGACACCATCGCCGGTCTCTTCGGCCTGGGCCAGCCGCCGACGGGTTCGAAGGATCCCTTCGCGCTGCGCCGTGCCGCCCTCGGCGTACTGCGTCTATTGATCGAACAGCAGTTGCCGCTGTCGCTGCCGCGCGCCGTCGCTGCCGCGATGGCCGGTTATGCCGGCAACCCCAAGGTGAAGGACGCGAGCAAAGAAATCGTCGACTTCATCATCGAACGTCTGCGTGCCTATTACGCCGATCAAAACATCGGTGCGGACGTGTTCTTCGCCGTGGATGCCGTACGTCCCGCCAGCCCGCTCGAATTCGATGCCCGCATCAAAGCCGTGGCGCACTTCGCCGCGCTGCCGGAAGCACAGGCACTTGCTGCTGCCAACAAGCGCGTGGGCAACATCCTGCAGAAGGCTGAAGAGGCGCCGCCTGCTCGATGCGACGAAAGCCTGCTGCAGGAACCGGCGGAAAAAGCCCTGGCGCAGGCGTTGCACGAAGCGCGTGCCGTGGCCGATCCCTTGCTCGCCAGTGCTCGCTTCACCGAAGCCCTGGCCACGATGGCGACGCTGCGCGCACCGGTCGATGCCTTCTTCGATCAGGTGATGGTAAATGCCGAAGATCCGACGCTGCGTCGCAATCGTCTGGCTCTGTTGAACGAGCTGCGTCAGTTGTTCCTGCGCATCGCCGACATTTCGTTGTTGCAGAATGTCTGAGGTCGCTGCCAAACCACTGGTCATCCTCGACCGCGATGGAGTCATCAACCAGGACTCGGATGCCTACATCCGCTCGGTGGATGAATGGATTCCGATTCCTGGCAGCATCGAGGCCATCGCGCGACTGACGCAGGCCGGCTGCCAGGTCGCTGTCGCAACCAATCAGTCAGGAATTGGGCGTGGCTATTTCGATGAATACACGCTGGCGCAGATGCATGAGCTGATGCGAACCCTGGTGGAAGAGGCGGGTGGCCACATCGATGCCTTGGCCTATTGTCCTCATCTGCCCGATGCCGGTTGCGCCTGTCGTAAACCACTACCTGGTTTGCTCGATGAAATCGCGGAAACCTTGGAGGTCTCACTCGAAGGCGCCTGGTTCGTCGGCGACACGGCGAAAGACATCGAAACCGCGCTCAGCCGCAATTGCCGCCCGATTCTCGTGCTCACTGGCAAAGGTGAGCGCACCTTACCCAAACTTTCGCCGGAGCTGCGCGCAGCCGCGGTGGTACAACCGGATCTGGCTGCTGCAGTCACTCACATCCTGAACACTCTCAGCACACAGCCATGATCGCTCGACTACGCGCACTGCTGTTCTACGCAGGCTACAGTCTCAGCCTGATCATCTACGCTCCTCTCTGCATCATTCTCGCTCCCTTTCTCTCACTCCATGGCCGCTACCGCATCTGTTTGCGCTGGAATGCCTTCGCGCTGTGGTGGCTGGGCGTTTGCTGTGGCTTACGCCATCGCATCATCGGTGCCGAGAACGTGCCGAAGGAACCGGTGGTGGTGATGGCGAATCACCAAAGTCCGTGGGAGACGCTTTTCCTTGCCCTCTATTTCAGACCGATCTGTCCAATACTGAAACAAGAGCTGCTGAAGATTCCGTTTTTTGGATGGGGCCTGGCACTGGTCAAACCGATCGCAATCGATCGCAGCAAACGACGCGAAGCGCGGCAAACGCTTCTCGCACAGGGACCCGATCGTTTGCAGCGAGGTTTGTCGGTGATGGTGTTTCCGGAAGGCACACGTGTGAATCCCGGCGAAGAGCGCAAGTTTTCGAGCGGTGGGGCAGAGCTGGCCATCGCCGCCGGCGCAAAGGTGCTACCGGTAGCGCACGACGCTGGCTGCTTCTGGCCGGCACATAAACTGGTGAAGCATCCGGGTGTGATCACGGTGCACATCGGCAAGCCGATCGAAGCCAAGGGCTGCAGCCCGCGCGACCTGACGGAAGAGGTCAGCAGTTGGATTCGCGCGCGGCTGAGCGAAATGCAACCGGAGCTCTATCCAGCTGCAGAAGCGAAAAGCAGCGAAGCACGGAGCTAAGGTAGGCGCCGCCAACGGAAGCGAAGCCTCGCTCCGCAATTCGATCGAGCAAAACAAAACGGGCTCCCAAGGAGCCCGTTTTTGTTTCTGCGTGAAGCAAGTGCTTAGACGTCGAGGTTGGCTACTGCCAGCGCGTTCGCTTCGATGAACTCGCGGCGCGGTTCCACCTGGTCGCCCATCAGCGTGTTGAAGAGCTGATCCGCTCCCATCGCATCTTCGATGGTTACCCGCGACATACGGCGGAAGTTCGGATCCATCGTCGTTTCCCACAGCTGCTCGGGGTTCATCTCGCCCAAGCCTTTGTAGCGCTGCAGGTAGTGCCCCTTCATCGCATCTGCCATCAACCAGTCGAGTGCCTGTTTGAAGTCGGTGACGGGATAGGTTTTCTCACCACGTTTCACGTAGGCACCGGGCTCCAGCAGACCTTTCAGGATGCTGCCGACACGGCAAATCTCACGATATTCGTTGGACTTGAAGAAGTCGTCGGACAACGTGACCTTGCGCGTCACACCGTGAATCTGCGAGGTGACCACGGGCACGTAGATCTGCTCTTCCGCTTCGAAGCGCACGACGAAACTGTAGGTAGCACCGGCCTTGGACGATTCTTTAACCAATCGTTCCAGTTGCTCGACCCATTCGCGTACCACGGTTTCCTGCTGCAGGCTTTCCACGGTGAGCGGTGGCAGATTCAACAAGCTTTCCAGTACGTCCTGCGGATATTGGCGCGAGAGGCGACGGATCTGCGACTGCACGCTGCGGTAGTCCTGCACCAGGCTCTGCAGAGCAGTGCCGCTGATGCCGGGTGCGGAGGCGTTGACGTGCAGGCTGGCATCTTCGAGCGCCATCTGCGTCTGGTAGGCCGCCAGTTCCTCGTCGTCCTTCAGATATTGTTCCTGTTTACCTTTGCGAATCTTGTAGAGCGGCGGCTGTGCGATGTAGATGTGACCACGTTCGACCAGTGGGCGCATCTGACGGAAGAAGAAGGTGAGCAGCAGCGTACGGATGTGCGAGCCGTCCACGTCGGCGTCCGTCATGATGATGATGCTGTGGTAGCGCAGGGCGTCGGGATTGAAATCCTCGGTGCCAATGCCGCAGCCGAGCGCCTTGATCAAGGTGCCTATCTCTGCGGAGCTCAACATCTTGTCGAAGCGGGCCTTTTCCACGTTCAGGATCTTGCCCTTGAGCGGCAGGATCGCCTGATTCTTGCGGTTGCGGCCCTGTTTGGCCGAGCCACCTGCCGAGTCACCCTCCACGATGTAGAGTTCCGATAGAGCAGGGTCTTTCTCCTGGCAATCCGCCAGCTTGCCTGGCAGCCCCGCCACGTCGAGTGCGCCTTTACGACGGGTCATTTCTCGCGCCTTGCGGGCAGCTTCACGCGCGCGCGCGGCGTCGACCATTTTGCCGACGATGCTCTTGGCTTCCTGCGGGTTCTCGAGCAGGAAGCTGCCGAAGTGTTCGACCATCTCCTGTTCCACGGCGGACTTCACCTCGGAGGACACCAGTTTGTCCTTGGTCTGCGAGGAGAACTTCGGATCCGGCACCTTCACGGAGATGATGGCCGTCAGACCTTCGCGCGCGTCATCGCCCGTGACTTCCACGTCCTTGCCGCGGCGACCTTCCATCTCCTTGTCGATGTAGTTCTTGAGAACGCGTGTCAGGCCAGCGCGGAAACCGGCCAAATGCGTGCCGCCATCGCGCTGCGGGATGTTGTTGGTGTAGGGGTATACGTTTTCCTGGTAGCCGTCATTCCACTGCATGGCGACTTCGACGCCGATGCCGTTCACCTGGGAGCTGAAATGGAACACCTTGCTGATCGGGGTCTTGGCCTTGTTCAGGTAGTCGATGAAGGCGTGCAGACCACCGTCGTACTTGAACAACTCGGATTTGTCGGAGCGCTCGTCGATCAGTTCGATCGAAATGCCGGCGTTGAGGAAGGCCAGCTCGCGCAGTTTCTTTTCCAGGATCTCGTACTTGAATTCGATGTTGCTGAAGGTTTCGGCGGAAGGCTTGAAGTGGACCTTGGTACCCGTACGGTCGGTGTCGCCCACGATTTTCAGCGGAAATTGCGGCACGCCGTGGTGGTAGACCTGCTCGTGAATGTGGCCGCCGCGATGGATCGTCAGCTTGAGGTGGGAGGAGAGGGCATTCACTACCGAAACGCCCACACCGTGCAGACCGCCGCTGACCTTGTACGAGCCGCTGCCGTCGTCGTTGTTGAACTTACCGCCGGCGTGCAGGATGGTCATGATGACTTCTGCCGCAGAGACCCCTTCCTCGTGCATCTCGGTTGGGATGCCGCGGCCGTTGTCTTCCACGCTCACGGATTCGTCGGTGTGGATGACCACCTTGATGGTGTCACAGTAACCTGCCAGTGCTTCGTCGATGGAGTTGTCGACCACCTCGAACACCATGTGGTGCAGACCCGTACCGTCGTCGGTGTCCCCGATGTACATCCCCGGACGCTTGCGAACCGCATCGAGCCCTTTCAGAACTTTGATACTGGAAGAGTCGTAAGTGCCTTGATCTGCCATTCCGCTAATCCTGTCTTATCTGTTCAGCAACGCGTTCTGCACCAAAGCCGAAGGCTTAAAAACCTGATTTTCAATGGTTTTTGCCAGTGTCGCTGTGACTAATGTGAGGCGAAATTTTACCACGTTTCACGTGGAACAATCTCAGACCCTGGTCCATTTCCTCATTTGCTCCGGCCAGCGCTGGGAGCAGGGTTTCGGGCTCGATGCAGGTGAGGAAGGTCTGCAAACCGAGCTTCTGCAGCTGCGCACACACTCGTGCACGGTTGGTCGAGTCCAGCTCCGCTGGCAGATCATCGATCAGCAGCACACAGCGGATGCCTGTGAGCAGTTGGAGCAGGGAGGCCTGGGCCAGACGCAGGGCACAGATCAGCAGCTTCATCTGGCCTCGAGATAGTACTTCCGCTACATCCTGGCCGCCCGAACGTAACCGTAATTCGGCGCGATGTGGGCCCACGGTCGTATGGCCCGCCTGGCGATCACGGGGTAGGGCGCGCTGCAGCTGTTCCTGCAGAGGTTGCTCTGGATCCCACCCGGGGAGGTATTCCAACGTGAAACGCCCGGCAAGGGTCTCGCCCATCGAGTTCGGCAGGAACTGCTGCAGGTGCTCTTCATACTGCTGAAGATATTCCATACGCAACCGATGCATGGCCTCGCCGTTGACCGCGAACGCCTGCGTCCAGGGGGCCAACTCAGCCGGGCCAGCCTCGCCCCTCAGCAACTGGTTGCGTTGCTTCAGAGCCTGGCGCGCACTGCGCCAGTGATGGAGGAACTCATGTTTCACGTGAAACACTCCCCAATCGATGAAACGGCGTCGCTCGGAAGGACTGCCCTCCAACACGGCAAAGGTGTCGCCATTGATCAGAAGCAGGGGGAGGACCTGGGAAAGTTCCGCCGCGCTACCGGCCTGAGTGCCGCCCACCTTGAGGCTCTTGATGCCCTGCCGACCACGCTGCACGCCCAAGGTGAGCCCTGTTTCCAGCTCACCGAATACGGAGCAGAGTGACTGTCCCTCCTGAATCAAGGGGCGCTGCAGGTGACCGCGGAACGAGCGAGAGGTGCCAAGCATGTAAACGGCCTCCAGCACACTGGTCTTGCCGGAACCGTTTTCACCAAAGAGAAGATTGAAGTGGGGGCTGGGTTGGAAATCCGCTTCCGTGATGTTGCGCAGGCCCTGTATATAAAGCCGCGCGAGCCGGGTCATGGAAGCGGATTCGAGGGGAAGGGGATAGCGGGCTATCAGAGCCGCATCGGCATGACGACGTACAGCGAGGCCGCACCGTCACCGGCGTGGATCAAAGCGCTGCTGTTGGCGTCGGACAGTACCATCTGCACGTTGTCGGTGGCGATAACACTCAGCACGTCCACCAGATAGCTCACATTGAAGCCGATTTCCAGCGGCGAGCCCGTGTATTCCACGCTGACTATTTCCTCCGCCTCTTCCTGCTCGGGGTTGTTGGCCAGGATCTTGAGCTCGTCCTTCTCCAGCACCAGGCGGATGCCGCGGAACTTCTCGTTGGACAGAATGGCCGTACGGCTCAACGCGTTGCGCAGATTGCCGCGGTTTGCGACCAATACCTTGTCGCCGCCTTTCGGTAGCACGCGGTCGTAATCCGGGAATTTGCCGTCGACGAGCTTGGAGGTGAAGGTGAAGTTCTGGGTACGGGCGCGGATGTGGTTGGTGCCGAGCGTCAGTTCCACCGGCTCATCCGTATCGGAGAGGAGGCGGGCCAGCTCCAGAATGCCCTTGCGGGGGATGATCACCTGAGTTTTACCGGTGATGCCTGGAATGCTGAACTTCTCGGTGTGCAGTGCCAGACGATGACCGTCGGTGGCCACCACGCGCAGGCTGTCGACGTTCACTTCCATCAGCAGACCGTTGAGGTAGTAGCGCACGTCCTGCTGGGCCATGGCGAAAGCGGTACTGTCGATCATGGTTTTGAGCAGCTTCTGCGGAATGGAGAAGCTGAGCGTGCCCTGGGATTCTTCGACGCTCGGGAAATCATTGGCGGGAAGGGTGGCCAGCGAGAAGCGGCTACGACCGAAGCGGATCACAGCCTTGCCATCGTCGAGTTCGAACTTGAGTGTGGCGTCATCCGGCAAGGACTTGCAGATGTCCATCAGCTTACGCGCCGGCACCGTGATTTCGCCTGGGATGCCTGCGTTGTCGAGCTGCACCCGGCCCACGAGTTCCACCTCCAGATCCGTGCCGGTCAGGGACAGCTGCTGCCCCTCAAGAACCAATAGCACGTTGGCCAGCACCGGCAGGGTCTGCCGACGCTCGACTACACCTGTCACCAGCTGCAGGGGTTTGATCAAGGCTTCGCGGGAGATTTCGAATTGCATAGAGGGGTCTCGTTGTGGCTGTCCTGTCCGGTTGTTCTTTGCCCTGGGGCGTTGCTAGTTGGCTCAGCTGGAAAGCGAGCGCAGGAGATTCTGATAGTCTTCTTCTATGTCGCTCGAGGTCTTGCGCAGATCATGGATCGTGCGACAGGCGTGCAACACCGTGGTGTGATCGCGACCGCCATAGAAAGAGCCGATCTCGGGAAGGCTGTGATTGGTGAGCTCTTTGGAGAGGCACATGGCCATCTGCCGGGGCCGCGCCACTGAGCGATTGCGGCGCTTCGAGATCATATCAGCCATCTTGATCTTGTAATACTCGGCCACGGTGCGCTGGATGTTGTCGACGCTCACCAGCTTGCTCTGCAAGGCCAGGAGATCCTTCAGCGCGTCCTTGATCAACGGCACGGTGATCTCGGCACCAAGGAAGTTGGCGTGGGCGATCACCTTCTTCAACGCACCTTCCAGCTCGCGTACGTTCGAACGCAGTTTCTGCGCCATGAACATCGCCTCTGTGTTGCCGAGCGCCACGTTTTCCTGAGCGGCCTTGTTCTTGAGGATGGCGGCGCGGGTCTCGAGATCCGGCGCTTCCACCGCCACGGACAGGCCCCAGCCGAAGCGGGACTTCAGGCGATCATCTAAGCCATTGATTTCACTATGATATTTGTCGCAGGTCATGATGATCTGCCGACCGCCGTCAAAGATTGCGTTGAAGGTATGGAAGAATTCTTCCTGGGAACGCTCCTTGTTGGCGAAGAACTGGATGTCGTCGATCAGCAGCACATCCACCGTATGGTAGTAACGCTTGAACTCGTTGATGGCATTCAACTGCAGGGCAGACACCATGCTGCCGACGAAGGTCTGCGAGTGTAGATAGACGACATTGGCCGACGGATCGCGCTCCTGGATCTGATTGCCGATGGCATGCATCAGGTGCGTCTTACCGAGGCCGACGCCCCCGTATATAAATAGTGGGTTGTAGGCTCCGCCCGGATTGTTCGCCACCTGCTGCGCAGCGGCGCGCGCCAGTTGGTTGGACTTACCCTGGACGAAGTTGGCGAAGGTGTAGTTCTGATTCAGCTCGCCGCGATAGCTCAGCTTGCGCTGACGACGGGCCATGGGCGAATCGCCGGCTGCTGCATTCGGGCTTTCTTTACTGCGCTTGATGAACGCAGGGGCTTGCTCGGGCGCGGCGGCCTGCAGTTCTTCCTCCTGCTCGACTTCCTGCTCAGGCGTAATTGTAGCTTCGGCGGCCTCGAACTGCTGGGCCAATACTTCTTCCGCCAGTAGACCGAGTTGCGGCTGCGCTGGATCGGCGATGGCAAACTCCAGCGCGTGTTCTACGGCGAGGTTCTTGAAGAAGTCGGTGATGCGAGCCTGATATTGGTCGCGGACCCAGTCGAGGATGAAACGGTTGGGTGCCAAGAGGCGCAGGGTGGTACCTTCGGCCACGGCGCGGATCGGGCGGATCCAGGTATTGAACTGTTGTGCAGGAAGTTCCGATTTGAGGCAAAGGATGCACTTTTGCCAGCTAGCCATTAACACAGTTCGAATTGCTCCCTGATTATTGTTCTGACGACGCGTGGGTTGAGCCGGGATTCTACCCACGAGGTGGGTACTTATCCACAAGCCCACGGGAAATTTCCAATAATTCGAGATTTTATTTTTTGTTTTATTTTCAATAACTTAACCAAATAGTTCACAAAAGCCCAAGCGGATCGCGCTTCTGGGGCCAAAACGGTGAGAACAAAACCGCCTGTCAGAAACCTGTGGATAAGATGTGATGTAAGGTGGATGAAATCGAAGTGCCGTTCAGCGCTGGCGCCACGCCAATAAAAAGCTGCTCCAACCGCCTCATCGGCGCCGCCACAATTGCAAGGGCTCGGCAATCTCTATAGAATCCGCGCTCCTTTTTCTGGGAGTTTTGCGGCCGCTCTCCGCCGCACAATTCGCCTCGAGATTCCAACGCCGTCTTCGACGAGCAATTGAGCAATAGGAACGACCATGAAACGTACATTCCAGCCCAGCAAGATCAAGCGCGCACGCACCCACGGTTTCCGTGCCCGCATGGCAACCAAGAAAGGCCGTCAGGTTCTGGCTCGTCGCCGCGCCAAAGGCCGCGTTCGCCTGAGCGCCAGCGCCTAAGAAGGCACCGCTTCCGTTCTGTCCGGATGACCCTTGGCCACTGGCACGGTGGTCGCCCCGGGATGGCCGAGGAGGCTCGCCTTGCATCTGGACCAGCGCTTCACCAAGCAACGACGCCTGCTGAAGGCTGCTGAATTCGGCGCCGTCTTCGAAGCCGCGGATTTCAAGGTCTCAGCTCCCGCGCTAGTAATCCTCGCCAGAAACACACACCAGCCCCAGGCCAGGGCCGGGCTGGTGGTGTCGAAGAAGAATGCAGGATGTGCGGTCAGCCGAAACCGGTTGAAGCGGCTTCTGCGCGAAGTCTTCCGTAAACGCGCCGCGACTTACGCGCCACTCGACCTGGTCTTCTTGGTCCGTCCCGGTTTGTCGCGCATGGACAATCCTGAGATCATCGCCCTGGCCGAGACCTTGATGGACGAACTGGCACGCAAGGCGGCTCGCGCATCGGCCCGCGCCAACAAGAGTTAGCATCATGTCCAGGCACGCTCAGACCTCGGTGTATTCGCTCTCCTTCGTCGCACGCGTGCTGCTGGTGCTCATCTCCTGGTATCAGCGCTGGCTGAGCCCGATCTTCGGCACCCAGTGCCGTTTCTACCCCAGCTGTTCCCACTACACGCAGGAAGCCATCTGTCGGCATGGGGCTTTGCGCGGTAGTGTGCTGGGCGTTGCCCGCATTTGCCGTTGCAATCCCTTGTGCGAAGGCGGCAACGATCCCGTGCCGAATACCTTCACGTTCCGCCGCCACTCACTCTGATAGAAGTTGGACCGTTCATGGATCACAAGCGTAATCTGATCATTCTCGCCTTGGCCGTCGTCAGCTACCTGCTGCTCTTGGCCTGGAATGAAGACAATCCGGCTGCTCCGCCTGCCGTGACGCAGGGCAACACTCAGATCGAGCTCTCCAATCCGAGCGATCTGCCTTCGAGCAATGGCGACTCGAACGACGTGCCCGTTGCCACTGGCAATACCGCTCCGCAACAGGCGGCGCAAAGTGGGTCTTCGCTGATCACGGTGATCACGCCGGTGCAGGAAGTGGTGATCGATCTCGCTGGCGGCGACATCGTGGCCCTGAATCTGCCGACCTTCCCGAGCTCGCTCGATACGCCCGACGATCCCTTCCGCCTGCTGCGCAATGACGCCGGCATGGTCTACGTCGCGCAGAGCGGTCTGGTTGGTCCCGATGGTCCCGATGCCAGCCCCAACGGCCGTCCGCGTTACAACAGCGCGCAGACTTCCTATTCCCTGACCGAAGGTGAACTCACCGTCGATCTCACCGCCAACATCGACGGTGTGAACCTCACCAAGCGCTATCGCTTCAGCGCCGATGACTTCCTGATCGGTCTCGACTACATCGTCGAAAACCGCCGCGCGGCTCCGATCAACCTGAATCTCTACGGTCAGCTCAAGCGCGACAACACGCCGGATCCGAGCAGTCCCTCCGGTCTCGGCATGCGCACCTTCCTCGGTGCCGCGATGACTTCGCCGGACGATCCCTACATCAAGGCCGATTTCGATGACATCGATGACGGCATCACGCCGATCTCCATGCAAGGCGGCTGGATCGGGTTTTCGCAACACTATTTCTTCAGTGGCTGGATTCCGCGAGGCGAGGGCAACAACACTTTCACCGCACGCAAGAACAACTCCGGCCAATACCTGATCGGCTTCGTCGGCCCGCAGTACAGTGTGGCGCCGGGCCAGAGCACGACCTTGTCCGCGGAGTTGTGGGCGGGTCCGAAAGATCAGGATCGTCTCGAGGTCATCGCACCGAATCTCGGTCAGACCATCGACTACGGCAAACTCTGGTTCGTGGCCTATCCGATCTTCTGGCTCTTGAGCCACATCTATGAGTGGGTCGGCAACTTCGGTGTTGCGATCATCCTGCTCACGGTGGTGATTCGTTTGCTGTTCTTCCCGCTTTCTGCGAAGCAGTACGCTTCACAGGCCAAGATGAAACAACTGCAGCCCAAGATCGAACAACTGAAGGCTCGCTACGGCGACGACAAACAGAAGTTCGTACAGGCGCAGATGGAGCTGTGGCGCAAAGAGAAGGTGAACCCCTTCAGCGGCTGCTTGCCGGTACTGCTGCAGATGCCGGTGTTCCTCGGCATTTTCTGGGTACTCAACGAAAGCGTCGAATTGCGTCAGGCTCCATTCATCCTCTGGTACCGAGACCTGTCGATGATGGACAGCTACTTCGTCTTGCCGCTCCTGCTCGGTGGTGCCTACTTCCTGCAGCAGCACATGACGCCGATGCCGACCACCGATCCGATGCAGGCGAAGATGATGAAGTGGATGCCGGTGATGTTCACCGCGTTCTTCCTGTGGTTCCCTGCCGGCCTCGTTCTGTACTACTTGGTCAACGCACTGCTTGGCATCCTGCAGCAGTGGTACTTCATGCGAAAATTGGACAACCAGTCCAAATTGAAGGAAGCCTGAGCCAATCTTGATGGCAGCTCATACTGACACCATCTGCGCCCTCGCCACTCCAGCGGGCAAGGGTGGTGTCGGCGTGGTCCGTCTTTCCGGTCCAAAATCGCTCGAGTTGTGCCAGCAGCTCAGCGGTCTTACACCCACCCCGCGTCATGCCCACTTCGCGAATTTTCGCGATGCGGAAGGGCAATTGCTCGACCAGGGTCTGGTGCTGTATTTCCAAGCCCCGAACTCTTTCACGGGCGAGGACGTCGTCGAACTCCACATCCACGGCAGCCCCGTCGTCGCCGACTTGATCCTGGCACAACTCATTGCCTGGGGTGCGCGCGCAGCGCGACCGGGTGAGTTTTCTGAACGCGCATTCCTCAACGACAAGCTCGACCTTGCCCAAGCCGAAGCGATCGCCGACCTCATCGACAGCGCCTCCGCCACAGCAGCGCGTTATGCCCTACGGTCTCTGCGCGGCGACTTCTCGAGCGCAGTCAATGCTCTCGTCGACGAGCTCACTCATTTGCGCGTCTATGTGGAAGCCGCCATCGACTTCCCGGATGAAGAGGTGGACTTCCTGGCGGAGGAATCCGTCGAAGCACGCCTGAGCGCCATCCAGCGCCGTCTGGACGCCTTGCTGCAACAAGCGAAGCAGGGGGTGAGTCTGCATGAAGGTCTGCACCTCGTGCTCGCCGGCGCGCCCAATGCCGGCAAGTCTTCCTTGCTCAACGCCCTGGCCGGTTACGAGCGTGCCATCGTCACCGACATTCCCGGCACCACGCGTGACCTCCTCGATACCCGCCTCACGCTGCGAGGCCTGCCGATCCACATCACCGACACTGCAGGTTTGCGCGAGAGCGATGATCCGGTGGAGAAGGAGGGCATACGCCGCGCCCGCCAGGCGCTCGCAGACGCCGACGGCATCGTCCTGGTAATGGACGCCACGCTCGGCACACAGGCCGAAGCCCATCCACTTTGGCAAGAGCTCAAGGCCGACCCCGCGCTGCTGCGCAAGACCATCCTCGTCCTCAACAAGATCGACCTCATCGACCAGACTCCAGAACGCGGCATCGAAGAAGGACGTCCCTGCGTGCGTCTTTCGGCACTGCATCGCGAGGGTCTGGAACTCCTCACCGATGTCCTTCTCGAACTGGCCGGCTTCGTGCCGCAGGAGGAGGGCGGCTTCATGGCGCGCCGTCGCCACCTCAGCGCCTTGCTCACCGCGGCCAACGCACTGGAACGCGCGCGCGTGCAGCTCTGCACCTATCGCGCTGGCGAACTCATGGCCGAAGACCTGCGCGCGGCGCAGGACGCTCTCGGCGAAATCACCGGCAAAGTGAGCAGCGACGACCTCCTGGGCGCCATCTTCAGCTCCTTCTGCATCGGTAAGTGAGCCCTAGCTCTACCTACTTATCCCCAGCTCGACTGTCGACAAGCTGTGCATAGCTTGGGAACGGCGCGACACTCGCTGTGCGTGAATTTTTGCTTCCTGTGCAAAAGCGGCAGAAGCTTTTGCGGATAACTTGACGCTTTACCGCCGAGCTCCAGTTATCCCCAAAGGCTCCCGTGCCCCATACGGCACGCATCAACAGCTATGTCCTTACAATAAGATTTTGAAAAAAATGAAAAATTTTGAATTTTCCACAGGCTGGATGGCCTCTAATAACAACAATAAAGATCTAGAAATAGAAATAGTTAGATAAGAAGAAATTAAGAGAACTGCTCCTGAAATCCCGGCACGGGCTTATCCCGGTCAGAACGTTTATAATCCGCGGCCCATTTCCCCCTTCGGCCCAGCAGCCATGTCCTCATCCGAAACCTATGACGTGATCGTCGTCGGCGGTGGTCACGCCGGTACTGAAGCCGCACTGGCTGCGGCCCGCATGGGTGCGCGTACACTTCTCGTCACCCACAACATCGAAACGCTGGGGCAAATGTCCTGTAACCCTGCCATCGGTGGCATCGGCAAGACTCATCTCGTGATGGAAGTCGACGCCCTGGGTGGCGCCATGGCGCGCGCCGCTGACCGTGCGGGAATCCAGTTCAGAGTGCTCAATGCCAGCAAAGGTCCGGCCGTACGCGCCACTCGCGCCCAGGCCGACCGCGTGCTCTACAAAGCAGCGATCCGCGCCATGCTGGAAAACCAACCAGGCCTCCACATCTTCCAGCAGGCCGTTGATGACCTGATCGTCGAAGGCGACGTCGTCCGCGGCGTCGTGACCCAGATGGGGCTGAAGCTCTATGCGCCGCGCGTGGTCCTGACCACTGGCACCTTCCTGGGTGGCCGTATCCACATCGGTCTGCAGAATTATTCGGGTGGTCGCGCCGGCGACCCGCCCTCGATCGCCTTGGCCCAACGTCTGCGCGAACTACCTTTGCGGGTAGGACGTCTCAAAACCGGGACGCCGCCTCGCATCGATGCGCGCACCGTCGATTTCTCCGTCATGCGCGAACAACCGGGCGACACGCCGACGCCCGTGATGTCCTACCTCGGTTCGGTCGATGAACACCCGCGGCAGGTGAGCTGCTACATCACCGCTACCAATGAACGCGTGCACGAGATCATCCGCTCGGGTCTCGATCAGTCGCCGATGTACGCCGGCGTGATCGAAGGCGTGGGTCCGCGCTACTGTCCGTCGATCGAAGACAAGGTCGTGCGCTTTGCCGATCGCACCAGTCATCAGATCTTCGTGGAGCCCGAAGGGCTCACCACCAACGAGCTCTATCCGAACGGCATCTCCACCAGCCTGCCGTATTCGATCCAGCAAAAGGTGATCGCGAGCATCAAGGGTTTCGAAAACGCCCACATCACGCGCCCCGGCTACGCCATCGAATACGACTTCTTCGATCCGCGTGATCTGCAGGTCACACTCGAAACGCGTTACATCAAGGGCCTCTACTTCGCCGGTCAGATAAATGGAACGACAGGTTATGAAGAGGCCGCAGCGCAAGGACTTCTTGCCGGTATCAACGCCGCACTGGCTGCTCTCGACAAAGATCCTTGGAGCCCTGGTCGCGACGAGGCTTACATCGGCGTATTGGTCGACGATCTTCTGACGCAAGGCACACGCGAGCCCTATCGCATGTTCACGAGCCGCGCCGAATATCGGCTGCAGTTACGTCAGGACAATGCCGACTTCCGTCTCACGGAAATCGGCCGCAAGCTGGGCCTGGTCGATGACGAACGTTGGGAAAGTTTCTGCCGCAAGCAGGAAGCAGTGGCGCGGGAGCAGAGCTGGCTCGATCAATGTTGGGCGCGACCCGGCACGCCGATCGCCGATAGACTCAATGCCAAACTGGAAAGACCGATCGGTCATGAATATCGCTTGAGTGAGCTGGTCGCGCGACCCGAACTCACGCTCGACGAAGTGCTCGAAGCCGCACGTGAAGTGGGGCTGCGCGAAGAACTGCCGGCGCCCGCCGTCAAGGAGCAGCTCGAGATCAAGATCAAGTACCAGGGTTACATCGACCGGCAGAAGGACGAGATCGAGAAATTGCGTCGCCATGAAGAAACGCGTATTCCTGCCGGTTTCGACTTCCAGGCCGTCACTGGGCTTTCCAACGAGCTCAAACAGAAATTGTCGGAATTCAAACCGGACACCATCGGTCGCGCCTCACGCATTCCGGGGGTTACGCCAGCCGCCATTTCCTTGTTGCTCGTGCATCTGAAAAAACAGCAGGGTGCAGCGCCGGCGCTGGAAGCGTCGGCTTCCGAAGCAACCATCGACAAGAAATCGGCCTGAGTCCTGACGATGCTGGTGCAAGAAGCACAACTGAGGAGAAGACTGTCGGCTGGCATAGCGCAATTGGGGCTCGCGATACCCGAGGAAGCGCAAGACCAGCTGATCGCCTACCTCGAACAACTGCACAAGTGGAACAAGACCTTCAATCTCAGTGGCATCCGCGATCCCGAGGTGATGCTGTCGCATCATCTGCTCGATAGCCTCAGCGTCTTGCCACACATCGATGGTACGCGCATCGCTGATGTCGGCACCGGCGCAGGCCTGCCTGGCGTACCCCTTGCGATTTGTCTGCCGCATTGCCATTTCCTGCTCATCGACAGCAACAGCAAGAAAACGCGGTTCATCTTTCAGACTGCCGCAACCTTGGGGCTTGCGAACGTCGAGGTTGTCCGCACTCGAGTGGAAGACTATGCTCCCGAACCCGCCGTGGACATCGTGACCAGCAGAGCCTTCGCTTCCTTGGCCGATTTCGTCACCGGGTGTCGCCATCTTCTGCGTGAAGGCAGTGGCGCCAAACTTCTGGCGATGAAGGGACGCATGCCCGAAGACGAATTGCTCGAGATGCCCAACGATTTCTATCTGCACGCCAGTTACGGCTTGACCGTACCCGGCATCGAAGCAGAGCGCTGCGTGTTGGATCTGCGCCCGCGCTCGGCACTCGTGTCCTGACACGGCGGATCTCCACCAACACGACAAGAACGGCGCAGCGCCAAGAGAACAAGGCAACAGCAGCATGGCAGCGAAGATTTTGGCCATCGCCAACCAGAAGGGTGGCGTAGGCAAGACCACTACCACGATCAACCTTGCCGCCTCCTTGGCGCGAATGCAGAAACGAGTGCTTCTGGTCGACCTCGACCCGCAGGGCAACGCCACGATGGGCAGTGGCGTCAACAAGAATGAACTCGAGCGCAGCGTCTACGACGTATTGACGAGTCAATGCACCACCGCCGAAGCCATCGCAGTACCGCCCGAAAGCGGTTTCAGTGTGTTGCCGGCCAACGGTGATCTCACCGCCGCGGAAGTGGAATTGATCGATGCCGAGGAAAAGGAACAGCGCCTCAAACAGGCACTGGCAACCGAGCTCGAGAATTTCGACTACATCCTCATCGACTGTCCGCCATCGTTGAACATGCTCACGCTCAATGCGCTCGTTGCATCGCATGGCGTGATGATTCCGATGCAGTGCGAGTATTTCGCACTCGAAGGTTTGTCCGCCTTGTCGGAAACCATCAATGGCATCGCCAGTTCGGTGAATCCCGGCCTTGCCATCGAAGGCCTGGTGCGCACGATGTTCGATCCGCGCAACAAACTCACCGTCGAAGTGTCTGACCAATTGAAGGAATACTTCGGTGATCTCGTCTATCGCACCGTGATTCCACGCAACGTGCGCTTGGCGGAAGCGCCCAGCTATGGTCTGCCAATCATCGTCTATGATAAAAACTCGACCGGTGCGTTGGCCTACCTGGCACTGGCCGGCGAGTTGGTCCGTCGCCATCAAGGTCTGGCGCCGCAAGCAGATGTCGACAACAGCAGCGGTAGTTAATCCATGTCAGTGAAGAAACGAGGATTGGGCAAGGGGCTCGATGCACTGCTGGGCGCACGCAAGAGTGTCCAGGAAGCGGCGACGCCTGTTCCCGTCGCCACGGAACCCACTCCGTCGCCTGTCACTGCCGAAGTTGCAGCCACTGCGGCGCCAGCTGTTGCTCCCGCCGCACCGGCCCCATCCGCCGATGGTTCTCTACGACAACTGCCGGTCGAGTTCATTCAACCGGGCAAGTATCAGCCGCGTACCGATTTCCACACTGAGTCACTCGAAGAACTCGCTGCCTCGATCAAATCGCAGGGCGTGATGCAGCCGATCGTGGTGCGTCCCATTGGCACCAACAAGTACGAGATCATCGCGGGTGAACGTCGCTGGCGTGCCTGTCAGTTGGCCGGTCTTGCCAACATCCCGGTGCTGATCAAGGACGTGCCGGATGAAGCGGCCATCGCCATGGCCCTGATCGAAAACATCCAACGCGAAGATCTCAATCCCATCGAAGAGGCCATTGCACTCAAACGTCTGCAGGACGAGTTCGAACTCACGCAGCAAGAAGTGGCCGATGCCGTCGGCAAATCCCGCACTGCGGTTACCAACCTTCTGCGCCTGATGAGCCTGCAGCCCGAGGTGCGAACCTTCCTCGAGCACGGCGATCTGGAAATGGGTCACGCCCGTGCACTCCTGAGCCTCGATGCTTCGCAGCAGGGTCCGGTGGCTCGTATGGTGATAGCACGTGGTCTGAGCGTACGTCAGACCGAAGCTCTGGTACGTCGCCATCTGCAGGAAAGCAAGGCCGGCGGCAATGCCAAGAAAGCGGTGGAACTCGATCCGGACATCCGCTCTCTACAGGATGAACTGTCCGAACGCCTGGGGGCGGAAGTGCTGGTCGAACACACTGCCAAAGGCAAGGGGCGTCTCATTCTCAAGTACGCATCTCTCGACCAGCTCGACGGCATTCTCGCCCGCATCCGCTGACAGGCGGAGCAGTTGAAAGCCTGCTCGATGCATTCGTTCTATTGATCGAAGGAGATGGGCGAGTTCGTTTGGTCACGACCAACGGCGCCGCGTTATACCAAAGTCAAAAATTGCGTTGCTGTGTCTCTGTTACAGGGACGTATTCCTGTTGCTGCCAAACCAGGTAGTCACTATAATGCGCCGCTTTTGACGGGTAGCCACAGAATGGTCGCTCGTTCCGGGAAAAGTGAGCTAAATCAGCCAATTCCCACAGGTTCGTGAAGACTCCAACAGGAGTCGTAACGGAGTGGGAGATCCAGGGTACAGACGCCTAGGGCAAAAGATGTCAGCCATCCCAACGCCCCCAGTCAACCGGGTCATGCTGCAGCAGTTGGCCATACTGCTCATCCTTGTGGCCTTAGCCCAAGTCTTCCTCGGAACCGTAGTCGCCTATTCCATCCTGCTTGGTGGTTTGCTCTCCATCGTTCCGAGTGCGTATTTCGCCTACAAGGTGACGCGTCATCGGGGTGCCAGAGCAACCGAACGCATGGTGCGCAGTGCCTATTCCGCCGAAATTATGAAATTAGCCCTTACCGGCGCGGGGTTCGCCTTGGTGTTCACTCAGGTCGAACCGCTGCACGTCGCGGGGCTTTTTTGTGGGTTCATGCTGGTGCATGCATTCGGCTTGTGGGTTCTGGCCCGCATCACGATGCCCCAGCGGTCCCGCCAGCAGCTTTGATTACAACCAGACTTGGAAAACCAGACCACGATGGCCGAGCACGTAACTGAATCGACGGAAGCACCCGCCTACGCAACGGGTGGTGAATACGTACAGCACCACTTGGGTTTCCTTACCTACGGCAAGCGTCCCGATGGTACCTGGGGCATCGCTCACACCGAGCAGGAAGCCGCCGACATGGGCTTTTGGTCCATTCACCTCGACACCATGGGCATCTCCCTGGTGCTGGGTCTGGTCTTCATCGGCATCTTCCGCAGTGTCGCCAAGAAGGCGACGTCCGGTGTTCCCGGTGGTCTGCAGAACGTGATCGAACTGCTCTTCGACCTGGTACAGAGCAGTCTGAAGACCAGCTTCCACGGCAAGACCGACTACGTAGCCCCCTTGGCACTGACCATCTTCGTCTGGATTCTCTTCATGAACCTGATGGACCTGGTGCCGGTAGACCTCATTCCGCTCGCCGCCCAAGCCATTGCCGGCGATCACCACCTCTACTTCAAGGCCGTACCCACCACGGACGTGAACATCACCATCGGCATGTCCCTGAGTGTGTTCATCCTCATCCTTTACTACAGCATCAAGAACAAGGGTGTGGGTGGCTTCCTCGGTGAGCTCGCGTTCCATCCCTTCGGCAAAGCCGCGCTGCCGCTCAACCTGGTCATGGAAGTTCCTGCGTTCCTGGCCAAACCGGTATCTCTGGCATTGCGACTCTTCGGCAACCTCTTCGCTGGCGAGGTGATCTTCCTGGTCATCGCGCTGCTTGGTTACTGGCAGTTCCCTCTGCACTTCGCATGGGCAGTGTTCCACTTGCTGGTAATCCCGCTGCAGGCCTATCTGTTCATGATGTTGACCATCGTGTACCTCAACCAGGCCCATCAGCATCACTGATAGAAACGTTCAACCGATTTAGCAACAACCCTTCGTCAACCTGGAGACAACAATGGAAATCATCTTCGCCAACACCCTGCTCGCAGCGGCTCTGATCTTCGGTATCTGCGGCGCTGGCACCGCTATCGCCTTCGGTCTGCTCGGCGGCAAACTGATTGAAAGCTCCGCTCGTCAGCCTGAACTGGCTCCGCGTCTGCAGACTCAGTTCTTCCTGGTAGCCGGCTTCGTGGACGTAATCGCGATCATCGGTGTTGGTATGGCGATGTACTTCATCTTCGTTCAGCCGTTCAGCGTGTAAGACTCTGGCACCAAGCCAAAGTCATTATTGACTGGATCTTTGCTGTTCTGAGTCATGGCCCATCCCAACGAGCGGCCATGACCTTGAGGTGAATAAAGCTATGAATCTGAATGCAACCATCATTGGTCAAATCTTCGCATTCTTCCTGTTCGTATGGTTCTGCCAGAAGCTGGTCTGGCCGCCCATCGTCAAGGCTTTGGAAGAACGCCAGAAGAAAATTGCCGATGGTCTGGATGCAGCCGACCGTGCCAGCCGCGACCTCGAACAGGCGCAGGCTCGTGCAGCCGAGCTGCTGAAAGAAGCCAAGGCCAATTCTGCTGGCATCATTGATCAGGCCAATAAGCGGGCCAACCAGATCATCGATGAAGCCAAAGAAAAAGCGCGCGAAGAAGGCGCTCGCATCAAAGCGGGAGCCCAGGCTGAGATCGAACAGCAGATCAACCAGGCCCGCGAACAACTGCGTCAGCAGGTGGCTGCGTTGGCTGTGGCCGGCGCTGAGAAGATTCTCGAGCGCTCCGTTGACCAGAACGCGCATGCTGAACTCTTGAAGAAACTGGCTGCTAGCCTGTAATCGAAAGGAAACTGTCCATGTCGCAACTCACCACTCTTGCGCGTCCTTATGCCAGAGCGGCATTCGAGACCGCAGAGGCGGCCGGCACACTGGCCGATTGGTCTAGGGGGCTGGGCCTCATCGCCGCACTGATGCAGCAGGAAAAGGTTGCAGTATTCCTGAATCAGCCCTCGCTGAGTTGGGAAGTACAGGCCAAGACCCTGCTCGATCTTGCCGGCGACGATATCGACGGCAAGCTGCAGAACTTCGTGCGTCTGCTCGCCAGCAACAAGCGCCTGGCTCTCATGCCGGAAATCGTCCAACTGTTCGAAGCGCTCAAAGCAGAACGTGAGCGCACCGTGGACGTAGATGTGATCAGCGCTTTCGCCATTGATGATGCAGAAGCCAACGCTTTGGCTGCTGCTCTCAAGGCACGTTTGCAGCGCGAGGTGAAATTGAGCACCAGCGTGGATCAAAGCCTGATCGGTGGCCTGATCATCCGCGCCGGTGACCTCGTGATCGACGGCTCCGTACGCGGCAAATTGAACAAACTTTCAGAAACTATGAACGCCTGAGACCACGCGCCCTAGCGGGGACGGTCGTCGGGACAGTGTTGAGGAATCACAGCATGCAGCAACTGAATCCATCGGAAATCAGTGACATCATCAAGCAGCGCATCGAGAAGCTTGATGTCACTGCTCAAGCCCAGAACGAAGGCACCATCGTCAGCGTGTCTGACGGCATCGTTCGCATCCACGGCCTCGCTGATGTGATGTACGGCGAGATGATCGAGTTCGAAGGCGGCATCTACGGCATGGCCTTGAACCTCGAGCGTGATTCCGTCGGCGCCGTGGTACTGGGCGACTATCTGAAGCTCGCCGAAGGTCAGACCTGCCGCTGCACCAAGCGCATTCTCGAGGTACCGATCGGTCCTGAACTCGAAGGCCGCGTGGTGGATGCTCTGGGCAACCCGATCGACGGCAAAGGCCCGATCAACACCAAACTGACCGACGCCGTAGAGAAAGTTGCTCCGGGTGTAATTGCTCGTAAATCGGTATCGCAGCCGGTGCAGATTGGTCTGAAAGCCATCGACTCGATGGTGCCGATCGGACGTGGTCAGCGTGAGCTGATCATCGGTGACCGCCAGGTAGGTAAAACCGCTATCGCCGTCGACGCCATCATCAACCAGAAAGGCACTGGCATTAAGTGTATCTACGTGGCCATCGGCCAGAAGCAGAGCTCGATCGCTGCCGTAGTACGCAAGCTCGAAGAGCACGGTGCAATGGAACACACCATCGTTGTTGCCGCAGGCGCCTCCGATCCGGCCGCCATGCAGTTCCTTGCTCCGTACACCGGTTGCACCATGGGTGAGTACTACCGCGACCGCGGTCAGGACGCCCTGATCATCTACGACGACTTGACCAAGCAGGCTTGGGCATATCGTCAGATCTCGCTGCTGCTGCGTCGTCCGCCGGGCCGCGAAGCTTACCCCGGTGACGTGTTCTACCTGCACAGCCGTCTGCTCGAGCGCGCCGCGCGCGTGAACGAAGACTACGTCGAGAAGTTCACCAACGGTGAAGTCAAAGGTAAGACCGGTTCGCTGACCGCTCTGCCGATCATCGAAACCCAGGCTGGTGACGTATCCGCGTTCGTACCGACCAACGTGATCTCGATCACCGACGGTCAGATCTTCCTGGAAACCTCGCTGTTCAACTCCGGTATTCGTCCGGCAATGAACGCAGGTCTGTCGGTATCGCGTGTAGGTGGTGCTGCTCAGACCAAGATCATCAAGAAGCTCGGCGGTGGTATCCGTCTGGCACTGGCTCAGTACCGCGAACTGGCGGCCTTCGCGCAGTTTGCTTCCGACCTCGACGACGCCACCCGCGCCCAGCTGGAGCACGGTCAGCGCGTTACCGAGCTGATGAAGCAGAAGCAGTACTCGCCGCTGTCCGTTGCCGAAATGGCCATCGTGATCTTCGCTGCCAACGAGGGCTACCTCAAGGCGGTGCCGGTCAACAAGATCGCTGATTTCGAATCCGCGCTGCTGGCCTATATGAACGGCACGTACGGCGAGCTGATGAAGAAGATCAACGAGACTGGCGACTACTCCGACGAGATTGCAGCCACCTTCAAATCGGCCCTGGACAACTTCGTTTCCACCCAGACCTGGTAACACGCTATGGCGGTAGGAAAAGAGATTCGCAACCAGATCTCGAGTATCAAGAATACTCAGAAGATCACGAGCGCCATGGAGATGGTGGCGGCGAGCAAGATGCGCAAGGCGCAGGACGCCATGCAGCTCGGCAAGCCTTACGCCACCAACATCCGCAACGTGGTGAGCCACATCGCGAACGCCAACCCCGAGTACACCCACGTGTACATGAAGGAGCGTCCGGTAAAACGCGTCGGCTTCATCGTGGTATCGAGTGATCGCGGTCTGTGTGGCGGCCTGAACATCAACCTGTTCAAAGCCATGATTGCGGCGATGAAGGGCTGGCACGACCAGGGCGTGCAGGTGGACATCTGCACCATCGGCGCCAAGGCCGGCTCCTTCTTCAACAACTTCGGTGGCCGTGTCGTCGCCTCCGTACGCAACATCGGTGAGAAGCCCGAGCTCAAGGACGTGATCGGCTCGGTCAAGGTAATGCTCGACGCCTACAACGACGGCACCATCGACCGTCTGTTCCTGGTGAGCAACACCTTCATCAACACCATGACGCAGAAGCCGACCGTCGAGCAGTTGCTGCCCCTGCAGCCTGCCGACGAGCCCGAGTTCAAACACCACTGGGATTACATCTACGAGCCCGATCCCCAGGTGCTGCTCGATGGCCTCTTGATGCGCTACATCGAATCGCTGGTTTACCAGGCCGTGGTGGAAAACAACGCCTGTGAACAAGCGGCGCGCATGATCGCGATGAAGAACGCCACCGACAACGCGGGCACGCTGATCGACGAATTGCAGTTGATCTACAACAAGGCGCGTCAGGCAGCGATCACGCAAGAGCTGTCGGAAATCGTGGGCGGCGCCGCGGCTGTGTAAGCAGGCGCCCCAGACTTTTAACCAGATTCAAGTAACAGGATTCAAACAGAGGAACCGAACATGAGCAGCGGTCGCATCGTTCAAATCATCGGTGCCGTCATCGACGTGGAATTCCCGCGCGATGCCGTGCCCAAGGTCTATGACGCCCTCACCGTCACAGACAAAGGCCTCACCCTCGAGGTACAGCAGCAGCTGGGCGACGGCGTAGTGCGTACCATCGCCATGGGTTCCACCGAAGGTCTGAGCCGTGGTTTGAGCGTACAGGGCACCGGCGCTCCGGTATCTGTACCGGTAGGTGCAGAAACCCTGGGCCGCATCATGGACGTACTCGGCAACCCGATCGACGAATGTGGTCCGATCGGTGAGAAGGAAAGAATGCCGATCCACCGCAAGGCTCCGACCTACGCTGAACAGGCTGCCTCCTCCGAGCTGCTCGAAACCGGTATCAAAGTTATCGACTTGATCTGCCCCTTCGCCAAAGGCGGTAAGGTGGGTCTGTTCGGTGGTGCTGGTGTGGGCAAGACCGTGAACATGATGGAGCTGATCAACAACATCGCTACGGCGCGTGGTGGTCTCTCCGTATTCGCTGGTGTGGGTGAGCGTACTCGTGAAGGTAACGACTTCTATCACGAGATGCAGGAAGCCAAGGTAATCGACACCGAGAACTTCAAGAACTCCAAAGTGGCGATGGTGTACGGCCAGATGAACGAGCCCCCGGGTAACCGTCTGCGTGTGGCGCTGACCGGTCTGACCATGGCAGAGAAATTCCGTGACGAAGGCCGCGACGTACTGCTGTTCGTGGACAACATCTACCGTTACACCCTGGCAGGTACCGAGGTATCCGCACTGCTCGGCCGTATGCCCTCCGCCGTAGGTTATCAGCCGACCCTGGCAGAAGAGATGGGTCAGCTGCAGGAGCGTATCACCTCGACCAAGACCGGTTCGATCACCTCGATCCAGGCCGTATACGTACCTGCTGACGACTTGACCGACCCGTCGCCGGCCACCACCTTCGCGCACTTGGATGCTACCGTGGTACTGTCCCGCGAAATCGCTGCCCGCGGTATCTACCCGGCAATCGATCCGCTCGACTCCACCTCGCGTCAGCTCGATCCGCTGATCATCGGTCAGGAGCACTACGAAGTTGCCCGCGGCGTGCAGTCCGTACTGCAGCGCTATAAGGAACTGAAGGACATCATCGCCATCCTCGGTATGGACGAACTGTCCGAAGACGACAAACTGGCCGTAAGCCGCGCCCGTAAGATCGAGCGCTTCTTCTCGCAGCCCTTCACGGTTGCAGAAGTGTTCACCGGTTCGCCTGGTAAGTACGTGTCCCTCAAAGACACCATCGCTGGCTTCAAAGGCATCCTGGCTGGTGAATACGACCACCTGCCGGAGCAGGCCTTCTACATGGTGGGCACCATCGAGGAAGCCGTCGAGCGCGCGGCCAAACTGAGCAAGCAGGCCTAAGTCGGGTCTGACACGACAGGATAGCGACCATGGCAATGACGACTATGCATCTGGACATCGCCAGTACCGAGGCCCAGATTTTCTCGGGCCGCGTGACCTCTCTCGTGGTCACCGGTACGCTCGGCGACATGGGCATACTGCCCGGTCACGCGCCGCTCTTGAGCGCGTTGGTCCCGGGACCGGTGCGCCTGGTGACGCAGGATGGGGAAGAGCAGATCTTCTACGTATCCGGCGGTTACATCGAAGTACAGCCGGGTGTCGTCAACATTCTGGCCGACACCGCACTGCGCGCCGACGACATGGATGAAGTACAGGCTGAGGAAGCCAAGCGCGCCGCCGAAGAAGTGGTGCTCAACCGCGGTGCCGCGTTCGACTACTCGCGCGCTGCAACCCAGTTGGCAGAAGCCGCTGCACAGCTGCGAACCATCCAGCAGCTGCGCAAGAAAGCGGGGCATCACTGAGGTAACGATTAGCAACAAAGTTGCTGAGAAAGAGGTGGCTTTGGCCACCTTTTTTTTTCTATGCTACTCGGCCATCGAACGAGACAGGCACGGTCATGCAAGCACTGAATGTGGTGATTTTGGCAGCGGGCAAAGGAACTCGCATGCGCTCCAAATTGCCGAAGGTTCTGCATCAACTGGGCGGCAAGCCATTATTGCAGCATGCCGTCGACACGGCGCGAGAACTTCAGGCACAGGCGGTCCATGTCGTCATCGGTCATGGTGCCGATGCCATTCGCGCCGCTTTTGCAGGACAGCAACTCGATTTCGTTCTGCAGGAAGAACAGCGCGGCACCGGCCACGCGGTACAGCAAGCCTTACCTGCCCTGAACAAAGAAGCCATGGCGCTCGTGCTCTATGGCGACGTGCCGCTGATCCGCGCCAGCACCCTGCGCGAACTTCTCTCGCTTCCCGACGCCGACAGTCTCGCCGTATTGACCTGTTCGGTTGAGAATCCACATGGCCTGGGTCGCATCGTGCGTGATGCAGATGGCAACATCACCGCCATCGTCGAGCACAAGGATGCAACCGAAGAACAGCGTCGCATCAATGAGATCAACAGCGGCATCATGGCAGTGCCGGTGGCACGTTTGCATGAATGGCTGCCGCAGTTGAAGGCCAACAATGCACAAGGCGAATACTATCTCACCGATCTCGTCGAACTGGCACTCAAGGCTGGATGCAAGGTTCACACGCTCTGCAGCGACGATGAGGTGGAGATCATGGGCGTGAACGACCGTGCACAGTTGGCGGAATTGGAACGACACTATCAAAAGCGTCGTGCTCATGAATTGATGCTGAGCGGCGTTACCGTACGCGATCCGGCACGCCTCGACATTCGCGGCGAATTGCAGTGTGCCAACGATGTCGAGCTGGATGTAAACGTCATTCTGGAAGGTTCGGTATCGCTCGGCGAGAACGTCAAGATCGGCCCCAACTGCGTGCTCAAGAATTGCACCATCGGTGCTGGTACCGAAATCGAAGCCAACAGCGTGCTCGAAGATGCGGTGGTGGGGAAAGATTGTCACATCGGTCCTTTTGCACGCATTCGTCCCGGCACGCAACTGGATGACCGCGCCAAGATCGGTAACTTCGTGGAACTGAAAAAGGCGCACATCGGTTTCGGCAGCAAGGTGAACCATCTCAGCTATGTCGGTGACAGCGAACTCGGCAGCAACGTCAACGTCGGCGCCGGCACCATCACCTGTAACTATGATGGCGTCAACAAATCCAAGACTCTCATCGGCAACGGCGTATTCATCGGATCAAATACAGCATTGGTCGCACCGGTCAATATTGCCGACGGCGCCACCATCGGCGCCGGCTCGGTGATCACGCAGGACGTGCAACCCAACCAATTGGCCATCGCGCGCGGCCGTCAGCGCAACATCGACGGATGGAAGCGCCCGCAGAAACGTTCTTAATTTCTATATTCACTATCGCACCCAAGCAGTAACGAGGCACGAAGAAACATGTGTGGAATCGTGGGCGCGGTCGCGCAGCGACCGATAGCGGACATCTTGATCGAAGGTCTGCGCAGACTGGAATACCGTGGCTATGACTCGGCGGGACTCGCGGTGATCGAGCCCGACACCAACGAGTTGCTGTGCATCAAGACCGTCGGCAAGGTGCAGGCGCTCAACGAAGCGGAAAAGCAGAATCCTGCCCATGGCTATGTCGGCATCGCTCATACGCGTTGGGCCACGCACGGCAAACCCGAAGTGCGCAACGCGCATCCGCAGTTGTCCAACGACACCATCGCCATCGTGCACAACGGCATCATCGAGAATTTTCAGGAATTGAAAGACGAGCTCGGCGCCGACGGTTATGAGTTCACCTCCGATACCGATACCGAAGTGGTTGCCCATCTGATTCACAAGGTTTGGAAAAAGGATGGTGGCGACTTTTTCACCTGCGTGCGTAAAGTCGTCGCGCAATTGAGTGGTGCCTATGGTCTTGCGGTCATCAACCGCGAAGTGCCCGACAAAGTCATCGTCGCCCGCAGCGGTAGCCCCATCGTGATCGGCGTCGGCATCGGCGAGAACTTCATCGCGTCCGACCCTTCCGCGCTCGGCCAGGTGACCGATCGATTCATTTATCTGGAAGAAGACGACGTTGCGGAAGTCACCCGCGGCAAGATCACCATCTACAACGGCGAGAAGGAAGTCAAACGCGACATCGTCCGTCTGCATCTCGACAATGATGATGTACTGAAGGGCCACTACCGCCACTACATGCAGAAGGAAATCTTCGAGCAGCCCGACGTCCTCAAGAACACCCTGCAGGGGCGCATCAGCAAGACACAGATATTGGAACAATCATTCGGTGTCGTGGCACAGAGCTTCCTCGATCAAGCGAAGAGCGTACAGATCGTGGCCTGTGGCACCAGCTATCATGCCGGTATGGTGGCCAAGTTCTGGATCGAGAACGTCGCCGGTATTCCCTGCAGCGTCGACATCGCAAGTGAATATCGTTACCGCCGTGTGCTCGTACCGCAGAACTGTCTTTTCGTCACCATTTCCCAATCCGGTGAAACTGCCGACACCCTGGCAGCACTGCGTTATGCAAAAACGCTCGGCTACGCCGGATTCCTCACCGTTTGCAACGTTGCGAACAGCTCACTCGTGCGTGAGTCGGATTTTTCGCTCATGACTTTTGCCGGCCGCGAAATCGGTGTCGCATCCACCAAGGCCTTCACCACACAGTTGGCAGTGTTGGCACTGTTGGCAGTGGCATTGGCGAAACGCAATGGCTTGGGTGGTGAAGCGGAAAGTGGCTATGTGCGTGACTTGAATGAGTTACCCAAAATCATCCGCGACACGCTGGCGCTCGATGAGGACATCAAACAATTGGCACACGACTTCGTTGAGAAGCACCATGCCCTTTTCCTCGGCCGTGGCATTCAGTATCCGGTGGCGAAGGAGGGTGCGCTCAAGCTGAAGGAAATTTCCTACATCCACGCCGAAGCCTACCCGGCGGGTGAACTCAAGCACGGACCGCTGGCCCTGGTCGACGCCGACATGCCGGTCATCGCGGTAGCGCCGAACAATGAACTGCTCGAAAAGTTGAAGTCCAACCTGCAGGAAGTGAGCGCGCGCGGCGGGCAGCTCTATGTCTTCGCGCATCGCGAGGCGGGCTTTACCAATAATCCTGGACTCAAGGTGCTCAACATGCCGCACTGCAGTGAGTTTTTGGAACCGATCGTCTACACGATTCCGCTGCAGTTGCTCTCCTATCACGTCGCGGTGCTGCGCGGCACCGACGTCGACCGTCCGCGCAACCTGGCGAAAAGCCTCACGGTGGAGTGAGCCGGGTTCGACGGGTCACGTCGGCTTGCGGGAAACGAACACCTCGCGGAATTCGCCGTCGATCCCAAGCGAGCGATCGACGGCGTTGTACGTCGTGGTCTTCAAACCAGACCAGGCTTCGATAAGGTTTTCGAAGTCCTGGCCATAGTCCCAGGTCACCAGCGCTTTCCCATCTCCAACCGGGTTGCCGTGATAGGAAGGCTCCTCCAGGTGTTCGATTCCTGCTTGCGTGAGCCGCGCGCGCGGCTTACTTGTTTCCACCCAATAGAGACGCGGCACAGTGAATACGTGCGCACCTCCGGGCTTCAAGACGCGCGCTATTTCCTTGACGGCCAGTTCAGGATGGAAGACGTGCTCGAACACATCCTGGGTGATGAAGATATCGATGCTTTCATCTGCGAAAGAAAGCTTTTCCAGATCTTCACAGCGCACACCATCGACGCTTTCACCAGAATGGACACCATCGAAATACTGGGATGACGAGTAGTTCTTGCACCAGCGGGAAAGAAAGTCGTTGGTGGGCGAGGATTCATGCACGAGCGCCTGCTCCCACCCGGGAAACTGCGTATCGAGGACGTATTGCAGATGACGTTGCCGTGGAATCGAGCGGCAGCGCAAACAAAGGTACTCATCACGCAACCATGAGCCGTAAATCTCGAACACTGAGCGCCTGCGGCAGCAATGGCAGTACCCGACGCCATAGGGAGAATCCTGCGATCGTGTAACGGCGCCCAGAATCGTCTCCAGGATCGCCAGCTCCTCATCCAACTGTTCGCGTAACTGATCGCGTTCGATGGTGAGTTGTCCGAGCTCTGCAGTGAGCTGATTGTTCAGCGCGCGAAGTTCATCACGCTGTTGTACCACGCGCCCCAATATGGGCACGTGCAGGCTCAAACGCTTGAGCCGCGGATAGGGCATTTCCTATTCCTTCTTCTTCTTACCCGAGGACCGCAATGTGCGCAGGCTACGATTGAGTAGTTTGAGATGATCCTTGAGCAGATCGCTGCGATAGCGCGCAACTCCCATGGCGAGCACGTCGATCACGACCAGGTGCGCGATACGCGAGGATACGGGAGTGAAGACCTGTTCGTCTTCCTCCACATTGATGTGAATCGGATAGTCACAAATTTCCGCGAGCGGCGTGTCGTTCGGCACGAGGCCGATCACCTTGGCACCGGCCTCGCGTGCGAGATTCACACTCTGGATCAGTGCCTTGGTGCGCCCAGATTGTGAGATTGCCACGACGACATCGTCCTCGCGTAACGAAATCGCCGACATGTGCTGGATGTGGGGGTCGGTGTACGCGGCTGCGGTCACCTGCAAGCGGAAGAACTTGTGCTGGGCATCGATGGCGACGGAGCCCGAGGCACCGAAACCGTAGAACTCCACACGACGCGCGCGCGTGAGCGCCTGAATGGCTTGTTCCAAGGCCTGCGGATCGATTTCGTCCCTTACGTTGAGCAGTGAACCGATGGTGGCATCGAATACCTTCCGGTTCACATCCGCCATCGAGTCGTTGTCGCTGACGGAAAACTGCACATAGGTGCCGCTGCTGCCCAAATATTGCGCAAGCTGCAGCTTGAAGGACTGGAAACCGTCGAAGCCCATGGCCCGGCAAAAGCGGATTACCGTGGGCTCGCTCACGCCAGCGGTTTGGGCCAGATCGGAGATTCGAAAACTCAGGACTCGAGCCGGATCCTGGAGTATCAATTCGGCTACCCGGCGCTCGGACTTACGAAGCTCCGGCAGCGTATGGTGGATCCGACGAATCAGATTAGTGTTTTCCAGGGTACTAGAGAGTGGCTAAGTAGAATTTTTGAAAATAACGAGTGGCGCCAGTTCTTTTTAACAAACCAGATTCGAAGAACCCTGTCCTGCATCCAGGTCAGGGCTTGTTGGAGATGAACCCGCCTGGATCAGCTGAGCGGCACTACGTTCTCAGCTTGAGGGCCTTTGGCACTTTGGGTCACGGTCATTTTGACCTTTTGACCTTCACGCAAGGTGCGCCGACCTTCTGCCACGATTGCGCTGTAGTGTACGAACACATCCTTGCCGCCCGCCTGCTCAATGAAACCGAAGCCTTTCTCATCATTGAACCACTTGACGGTACCTTCTACTTGCTCTGCCATATAACTCTCTTGAAACAAATTGCCATGCCTGGCGAAACCCATGAAAGGGACGTTGACCTGGACTCCAGCCGCGCCTTGAACCGGGAAACAGGGACACAGGTGCGCCGCATCATAACAAGAAAAGAAAAAATTGCATACGCGCGAACTTCAGTGTATGCGCGCGCAAAACGTCACTCCCGCGTGCACTGCGAACGAAGGTTTAAATTCAATTAAGTAGAGGAAAAACCTGAGAAAATTTGCGACGTCGTCTAGAATTGCGCGCATGGACGTATCGCATATTCTCAACTCTCTCAACGAACCCCAACGCCAAGCCGTCACCGCAGAACCCGGCAATCTCCTGGTTCTCGCCGGTGCTGGCAGTGGCAAAACCCGCGTGCTCGTGCACCGCATCGCCTGGTTGATCGAGATGGAGGGCTACGCGCCCGGCAACATCCTGGCGGTGACCTTCACCAACAAGGCCGCCAACGAAATGCGCGGCCGTATAGAGGAACTACTGGAACGACCGATCGGTGGAATGTGGGTGGGTACCTTCCATGGTTTGGCCCATCGCCTGCTGCGTGCGCATTGGCAGGAAGCCGGCTTACCCGAGCGTTTCCAGATTCTCGACGCCGAAGACCAGCTGCGTCTGATCAAGCGCACTCTGCAGGCGCTCGAGCTGGATGAAGGCAAATGGCCGGCAAAACAGGTGCAGTGGTACATCAATCAGCAGAAGGACGAAGGTCTGCGCGCCGATCACCTGGAACATTACGGCCAGGACTATCACCGCACGATGATTCGCATCTACAAGGCTTACGAAGAAGCCTGCGAACGTAGCGGGCTCGTCGACTTCGGTGAACTCCTGCTGCGCTCGCACGAGCTCTGGCTCAAGCAGCCCGCCTTGCTCGCCTATTACCAACAGCGCTTCGGCGAAATCCTGGTCGACGAGTTCCAGGACACCAACGCCATCCAATATGCCTGGCTGCGTGTGCTCGCCGGCAAGCAGAATCATGTCACTGCGGTGGGTGACGACGATCAGTCCATCTACGGCTGGCGTGGTGCACGCATCGAGAACATCCAACAGTTCACGAAGGACTTCGCGCCCGCGCAACTCATCAGACTCGAACAGAATTACCGTTCAACTGCGACGATCCTGAAGGCCGCCAACAAGCTCATCGCCAACAATAGCGGCCGCCTCGGCAAGGAGCTGTGGACCGACGGCGACGAAGGCGAACCCATCTCCATCTACGCCGCCTTCAATGAGCAGGATGAAGCACGCTTCATCTGCGATCAGATCCAGCAGTGGACCCGCCGCGGTCGTCGCCGCGACGAGGTCGTGGTGCTCTATCGTTCCAACGCGCAGTCACGTGAACTCGAGGAAGCACTGCTACGGTCGGAAGTGCCTTATCGCATCTACGGTGGCTTCCGCTTCTACGAGCGTCAGGAAATCCGCAATGCCATCGGCTATCTGCGGTTGATCGCCAATCGTGACGACGATGCCGCCTTCGAGCGCATCATCAACACACCCGTGCGCGGCATCGGCAACGTGACGCTCGAGCTCATCCGTGGTCTGGCACGTAACGAAGGTTGTTCGCTGTGGCGTGCCGCCAGTCAGGCCCTGGTGCAGGGTCAGTTGCCGGGCCGTGCGGCGCAGAACGTGCAGTCCTTCATGAACCTCATCAACCTGTTGGAAGAGTACGCCGCCGACCACGAGCTGCATCTGACCACCGACTATGTCATCCGCCAAAGTGGCCTGATCCAGCACCATGAGAAGGAGGGCGGTGAAAAGGCCCGTTCCCGTCTCGAAAACCTGGAAGAACTGATCAACGCCGCCGGCGCCTTCGTGCCCGACGAAAGTCCGGACGAAGACAAGCCCGAACCGCTCGACATCCTGCGTGCCTTCCTCGACCGCGTCGCGCTCGACGCCGGCGACACCCAGGCCGATGAATACGAGGACGCGGTGCAGCTGATGACGCTCCACTCGGCCAAGGGTCTCGAATATCCCTTCGTGATCATTGCCGGCATGGAAGAAGGTTTGTTCCCGCACAAGATGTCGGCGGATTCGCTCGAAGGTTTGGAAGAAGAGCGTCGCCTTTGTTACGTCGGTCTGACGCGGGCGCGTGAGAAGCTGCTGTTGTGTCACGCCGAATCGCGCCGTCTGCATGGCGAGGAGAACCTCACGCGCCCCTCGCGTTTCCTGAAAGAGATACCCGCCGAACTCAAACAGGAAGTGCGCATGAAGGGTCAGGTCTCCCGCGGCTTCGGTGGCGAGAGCTGGGGACGTCCCTCGGGCGGACGCAGTTTCTTCGCCGATGAACCGCAAGGCATCGGTCTGAGCCTGGGCCAGCGCGTGCGTCATCCGACCTTCGGTGAAGGAGTGGTACTCAATGCCGAAGGCAGCGGCAACAATGCCCGTGTGCAGGTGAACTTCGATGGCGTCGGCGGCAAGTGGCTGGTGATGGCCTACGCCAAGCTCGAAATCATCTGAGCCATCGGACGGAAACGAAAACGGGGCCAGGAGGCCCCGTTTTTATAGGAAGACGATTCAATCAATTGCGTGGGATGGCGCGGGTGCGACCGTTGTCATCGATCGCCACGAAGATGAATTCACCTTCTGCGACCTTCACCTTCTCGTCCGAGGAGGCATCGCTCACCCAGGCTTCCACGCCGACGCGCACCGAGCTGCGACCGGTGGCGCGAATGCGCGTGTAGCAACCCACGAGTGCTCCCAACTTGATCGGCGACAGGAAGGAAATGTATTCCACCGACACCGTCGCCACCTTGCCGCGCGCCACTTTGGTGCTGGCAATGCTGGCGGCCATGTCCATCTGCGCCGCCAGCCAGCCGCCATGGATCAGGCCATGCTGATTGGTGTCGCGCGCGAGTGCGACCACTTGCAGCGCAAGTTCACCGATGGGGTTGGGATTGGGATCGTTGTCGATGTCGGCCGTCATGGGGGCTCCTTTTTGCGGCGCGAAGAATAGCACAGCCAGAGCTTGCCCCGCGCTAGGCTGGACCTTTCCTCGACAACAAAAAGTCTTCACAGCCTGCGGCACTTCGAAAAGAAGGTATGAAGAAAGTGCGCGATCAATCGATTCTTAAAATTGGCTTTATGTTTCGAACCGAAATTTAACCGCAGCAAAAGACAGACTTAATCGGCGATTTATAGGGTCTATCTATAGTGCCGCTCCGTTAGCGTCATCCCTCGCATACGGAGCCAACGCATGATTCGCACGACTACCGCAACGCTTTCCCTCACCCTGCTGGCCAGCGCCCTCATGGCTGTCAGCGCGCAGGCCGCCACTCCTCCGGCGCTACGCACCAATCTCTTCGGTGAAGGCAACTCCGACGCCGGCTTCGCCGGTGGCGCCACCACCAATGGTGGCGATTCCTTCGTGCAGACCATTCCCTTCGATGCACCGCCGGGCATCGTCGCGCAGATTGCGACGGGGTCCGAAGCTGGCAAGGAAGCCGATCTCTTCATGGTCGCCACGCTCAACGACAACTGGTACATGCGCACGGTTTCCGGTTGGCGGCAGTGGAATACGCGCGTAGCGGATCTGCAACCCTTCACCACCAAGGTACTCGACGCCACCGAAACCATCGCCATCCCCGATCTCGAAGCACAGGCCGGCGTCAGTCTCGACGGTGCCACGCTGCGCCTGCACGTCGGATTCATGACCGATACGTCACCGCTGGTCTATTCCAGCGCCATCGAGTTCTCGCTCGCCTCGCAACCTTCGGGCGGCACCGGCAAATGCCCGACAGGTAGCGAAAGCCTTCCGCCTCTCGCCGGTGGCAGCAAGCGTCTCTGCGTGATCTCCGGCACCTATACCAGTGACCTGCACCTGAGCGCTGAATTCGAATACATCATCTCCGGCGCGGTGTTCATCGGTGAAGACAACCGCAACTCCGCCACGCTCACCATAGATGCGGGCGTGAAAACCTACGGTGAATCCGGCCTCGACTTCATCGTGATCAATCGCGGCTCGAAGATCAGCGTCAACGGCACGCGCGACAACCCGGTGATCATGACCAGCGCCAACGACGCCGAAGCCGACGCCACTACGCGCGGCCAGTGGGGCGGCCTGATCATCAACGGCAATGCGCCGGTCAATGGCTGCACCGCCGGCACCAGCGTCTGCGAACTGCAGGGCGAAGGCAGCACGGGACTGTATGGCGGCAACGATCCGCATGACAGCAGCGGCAACCTCAACTATCTGCAGGTGCGCTATGCCGGCTTCAACATCACGCCGGACAACGAACTCAATGGCATCGCGCTGCAGGGAGTGGGTGACGGCACGATCATCGATTACGTCCAGGTACACAACAATTCCGACGATGGCATCGAATTCTTCGGTGGCACCGTCAACGCCAAACACTTGGTGCTCACCGGCAACGAAGATGATTCGCTCGACTGGACCTTCGGCTGGCAGGGCAAGGTACAGCACGTCGTGATCGTGACCGGTCCCGACCGCGCCAACAACGGTTTCGAAGCGGACAACAACGCCACCAACCGCGACGCCTCGCCGCGCTCACAACCGAAGATCGCCAACGTCACGCTCATCGGCAATGCCAATGCGACGAGCGGTCTGCTGTTGCGCGAAGGCACGGGCGCCAACCTCTACAACTTCGTCGTCACCGGCTTCGGTTCGGATTGTATCGACATCGACCACGCCGCCACGTTCATCGCGGCCGGTGGTTCGGTGAACACCCTCAATGGCACGTTGACCATGACCAACTCGCGTGTGGACTGTGCGGTCAATTTCCGCGAAGAGGCGGGCGACAACTTCACCGTGCAGGCCTGGTTCGAAGCGCAGGACGGCAACACCGCGGGCGCCACCGACATGGACAGTTACATCAACAGCGCTCTCGTCAACGGACTGCCGGCAGCCACGCTCACCGATCCCTTCTTCGATCAGACCGACTACATCGGTGCAGTGAAGGACGAAGGCTCCGATTGGACCCAGGGCTGGACCTTCAGACCCTGACGAGACGACAGCAAGAACGAGAAAGTGCTTCGACGCAAAGTACTTCGACCAGAACGAGCCGCGTCGTTTCGGCGCGGCGCAAGTCAACGAAGCCAACAGACTCGAGTGGGTCCGTTGGCTTCTCCCTTTGAGAGACGACGATGAAAATTCGAACGAAACTTCTGACCGCTGCCATCTTGCTGGCGCAGCAGGCGGCCAGTCATGCGCAGGAGTCTGCACAGGATGAAGCGCCAGAGGTCAACGCGCCGCCATCCGCAGGCCTGGTGGAGGAATTCGTCACGGTGGGTAAGTACATCCCCGACGAAAAGCGCTCCACTGCGGCGATCTCCAACGTCATCGATGCCGATGCCTTTCAGATTGCGGGCGATTCGAACGTTGCCGACGGCCTGAAGCGTTTGTCGGGACTCAATCTGCAGGGCGGCAAGTTCGTCTACATCCGCGGCCTGGGTGAGCGCTATTCCAGCACCGTACTCAATGGCTCCACCTTGCCCAGTCCAGAACCGATCAATCGCGTGGTGCCGCTCGATCTCTTTCCTTCCAACGTGATCGACAGTGTGTTGGTGCAGAAGACCTTTTCACCGCAGTATCCGGCTGAATTCGCCGGCGGCACGATCCAGATGCGCACGAAGGTAGTGCCGGAAGCACCGTTCTTCTCGGTGTCCACCGGCATCGGTTATTCCGGCAATACCACCGGCAAGAACGGACTCACCTATCGCGGCAGCAGCAACGATTGGACCGGCTTCGACCGCGGTACGCGCGACATGTCGGACCCACTCAAGAACGCCATTGCCGGCAATCGCGAGCTACGCCCCAACAATGCCGTCTACCAGAAGGGCTTCACGCCGCAGGAGTTGGAAGCGATCGGTGAAAGTCTCGACAGCAACTACGACGTACGTGAGCAGAAGATCAAACCGGATGGCAGCGCTGCAGTGAACTTCGGTCTTGCCGGACAGCCCGGCGCTGGCGAAGTACGAGTTGGTCTCCTTGGCAACCTCAGCTACAGCAACAGCTGGGACACCATCACCGTCACGCGTAACAGCTATGCGGCGGACTCCGAAGGCCACCTCACGCCCGCCAACATTCAGACCTTCCGTTCCACGGAACAAAGCATCGACAGTTCGATGTTCCTCACCTCGGGTCTCGAATGGCGCGACCACAGTCTCAAGGCCACGGTGCTGCAGATCCACAAGATGGATGACCTCGCCGGCAATCTGCGTGGCATCTATGCCTCCGAGGATCTCGAGATCAACCAATATCGTTTGGAGTGGATCGAACAGGATCTCCTGTCGAAGCAAATCGATGGCGAACACATCTTCAGCAATCTCTACGACCTCACGCTGAACTGGCACTACAACGAATCACGCGCCAAGCGCGAAGCGCCGGACATGCGTGAATATCGCTACGAACGCGACAAGGCCACGGGCCGCATGCGCTTCTCCCTGCGCGGCGATGCCAACACGCGCATGTGGTCGGATCTCGAAGACCAGAACACCGACAAGGGTTTCTCGCTGCGTTGGTCGATGGATACACCCTTCGGCTCGCACACCACGTTCAACGTCGGCATGAATCGCATGGACAAGGAACGTGATGCGCAGATCCGTCGCTTCACCTTCTTCGATCTCGGTGGCACCCCGAACGAGCTGCTGTTCAACGAATCGCTCGAAGCCATCATCAACGCAGAAACCATTGGCGGGCGCGGCTTCCAATTGCGTGAGCAGACACGTCCCACCGATAACTACTTCGCCTCCCAAGAACTGAAAGCCTGGTACGTCGAAGCCGACATCGAACTTTCGGACAGTTGGCGTTTGCTGGCGGGTGTGCGCAATGAAGAATCGCTGCAGAACGTCGAGACCTACGATCTCTTCAATCCCAACGCAGCCCCCATCCTGAGTGAACTCGAAAGCGACGATCTGTTCCCGGCACTCACCGCCACCTACATACTCGATCAGTACGACATGCAGTTGCGTGCAAGCTACTCGGAAACGATCTCGCGTCCCGACTTCCGCGAACTTTCGCCCTCACCATTCACGCACCCGGTCACGGGTTTCGTGATCGTCGGCAACCCGGATCTGCAGGTGGCCTACATCAAGAACTACGACCTGCGTTGGGAATGGTATTACTCGGCCGATGAAAGTCTCTCGGTGGGCCTCTTCTACAAGGATTTCGATTCACCGATCGAAGCCGTGATCCGACCGGGCTCGGCCAACGAGCGTTCCTTCATCAACGCCGATCAGGCCAGCACGCGCGGTATCGAGTTCGATGTGATGAAGCGCCTGGGTTTCATCAACGAGCGTTTCGACAACTTCTTCGTCGCCACCAACCTCACGCTGATCGATTCCGAGGTGACGATCGATCCGAATGTCAGTGGCATCCTCACCAACACCACACGTCAGCTGCAGGGACAGGCCGACTACATCGCCAACTTCCAGCTCGGTTTCGATGATGGTTCGAAGCAGAAGGGCAGTCTGGTGTACCACCTCACGGGCGAGAAGATTCGCGAGGTCGGCATTCTTGGACAGCCGGACGTCGTGGATCAGCCCTACGGTGAACTCGACCTCACCTACACGCGCTACATCAATGAGCACCTGGAGTTGAACCTGAAGCTGCGCAATCTCACCAACGAGCTGCAGGAGACGACGCAGGGTGGTTTGGATGTGAACAGCTACCGCGAAGGTCGCTCGGGCAGCATCAGCGTGACCTACAACTTCTGAGGCTTGCCGGCGCGGCGTCCGTAGCAGAACGTCGCGCCGGAGTTTTTCGGATCGAGCCTTAGTTGCTGACCGGCAGGAAAGAATAGCTGCGGCCGTATTCCAACATCTGTTCGATGAAGTCGGTGGGGTATTCCACTTTCACATCGATGATCTCGCTGCTATCACTGCTGGCGAGCACGGGCACCAGACGTGGATTGATGAAACCGGAGTAGGGTGCCACGTCGAGTGCGGCATAGCGACGCAGTACTTCCTCGTGCAGTTCCGGATCGACCTTCGTGCCGTAGTTCTCGATCAGATCACGCGCTGCTTCGAAGTCGCCTTCGCTGCGGATGCGCTGATGTTCGCGCAAGAGCTGACCGAAGAGTTCACGCAGCTTCTGATAGTCGTTGATCTTGAAGTAGGTCTTGCCATCACGTTGCACGCGTTCGATCACATTGTCGGGCTGACCTTTCTCATAGACCCACTTCGCGATCTCCTGACGGTTGCGCATGTGCGCTTCCTCGATGTTCTTGCCGGGCTCGATGCGATAGAGCTGTGTCATCAGACCGTTGCGGATATAGCTGTCGTATTCCGCCATGCCCACTTCGAGCGAGGGCATCACACCGATCTCGATCAGGATCGGGTCCATCATGTAGTAGAGCGCCACGAGGTCGGCGCGGCCTTCCTCCATCGGGCTGGCATACTGTTTCAGTGTGTCGGCGGCGGAACCAACGCCGGGATTGACCTGGCCCGACGCATGGCCGATCACCTCATGCATGTCGGTGTGCAGATGACCGCTCAGTTCCGCCCAGGCGCGGCCACGGGCGATCTCTTCCTCGGAGTAGGCGAACTCCTGCAGTGCGCCGGTTTCGGATGCGTTGTAGGCCTCGGTGATGTTCGACAGGCTCACCGACTTCGAGCCGTGCTGCACGCGAATCCACGAGGAGTTCGGCAGGTTGATGCCGATCGGCGTGGCAGGAGAGGCATCACCCGATTCGGATACGACGGTGATGGCTTTGCCCGTGATGCCGACCACTTCCTTCTTCTTGTGTTCGTCCATGATGGGCGAGTTGTCCTCGAACCACTGCGCCATGCTGGCGATGGCAGAGATGCGACGCGTGGATTCTTCATCACGGAAGGACACGACGGACTCGAAGGAACCACGATAGCCGAGCGGGTCGTTGTACACCTCGATGAAGCCGTTGATCACATCCACCATCGACTGCGTATCCGCTACCCAGGCAACGTTGTAGGCATCGAAGTCGGCAAGGTCTCCCGTCTGGTAGTACTTGATCAGCAGTTCCAGAGCGGTGCGCTGTTTTTCGTTCTCCGCCACCGTGACGGCCTGCTCCAGCCAATAGACGATGCGTTCGATGGCGGCACCGTACATGCCGCCGACCTTCCATACCTTCTCGACGATCTCGCCGTTCTCTTTCACCAGCTTGGAGTTCAGGCCCCAGGAAATCGGCTGCGGGTCGTTGGGATCGACGCGTGCAGCGTAGAACTCGCGCACTTCGTCTTCGGTGACGCCCTCATAGAAGTTCACGGCGGAGGCGACCACCTTGTCCACGTCGGGCGAGGTGTTCACCTTCTTCGGCGCCACATTGGGATCGAACAGAATCGGTTCGAGCAACGCGAGCAGATCGTCGAGGCTCTGACCTTCTTCCAGCGGCCATTCCACCTGCGTATCCACACTCGTCGCCTGTACGAGTTCGCGGAAGTAGGTGGCAGTGAAGCCCGGCTGAAACTTGTCGTTGGAATAGTGATGGTGGATGCCGTTGGCGAAGAACACGCGCTTGGCGTAGGTGAGGAAGGCGTTGAACTCGGTGGAAGTGCGATCGCCCGGGTAGTATTCGAGGATCTGTTCCAGAACCTTGCGGATGCGCAGGTTGTGCTTGAAGTTCTGGTCCCACATGATGTCGCGGCCACTCAAACCCGCCTGGGAGAGGAAGAACAGTAGTTTCTTCTGCTGCAGGCTCAGGTCTTCGAAGCCCGGAATGCGATAGCGCAGGATGCGGATGTCGGCAAAGCGATCGGCCTCGTACTGGAACTGCTGCTCCACCGGTGCAGTCGTTTCGACTTGCGCTGCATCGTTCTGGGTGGGCGCAGGACTCGGCGTTGCCGGTGGTGTCACTTCCTGCGAGCTTTCGCCGCAGGAGGAGAGCAACAGTGCGCTGATGATGGCAGTGGAGAGCAGTGAGCGAGCGGTTTTCATGGGAGCTCCGGAAATTGAGGGCAAAGCGTGAGGCCCGAAGTGCGCAGTCTAACAAAGCGGGGCAGGGGCTTCAGCCGCCCTCACAGCACCCAGAGTTTCACGCTGATACTGAAGAGGATGAGCCCGACGAGTCCCACCGCCACGGCCAGCAGGTGATAGGCCCACAGATGTAGGCGCTGCTTCACGCGGTCCCACCAGGGCAGTGCGGGCAATACGGGTGAAGGAATTTCCTGGAAGAGTTGGACGAAAGAATAGAGCAGCAACATCCACAGCGAGAAGAGCAGGCTCAATCGCAAGGTGGAAGAAGGCATGGCGCGGCTTTCGCCCAACGCGAACGCCGCCACTGCGGCGGCGCCCACGGCCGCCAACAGGCACCAGCGCCGGAGCGGCCATAGCCGCCGCGCCAATCGGTGTAAATGCAACAACACTGCGCTGAGGCCCGCACTACTTGGGATCCGGGATGCGCACGATCAGAAGATCGCAGCAGATGCCATGTGTCACACCGGAAGAGGTCGAACCCAACAACAATTCGAAGCCTTGTTTACCATGCCCTCCCATGATCACGAGGTCGGCACCGAGCTGCTTCGCCATGGTGCGGATCTCGCGTGCCGGCGTGCCGGGCACGTTGTGCAGACGTTCGGTGGGCACACCCAATTCCGCACCCATGCGCAACAAGGTTTCACGCGCATTCTTCGCCGCTTCTTCGTGCAGACCTTCGATGTCGACGCTGCTGACTTCCACGGCCATGCCCACTGCAACGGGCTCGAGCACATGCAACAAGCTCAACTGTGCCTGATAGAGATCGCGCAACTCGCGCGCCTTCTCGAGCACGTACCTGGATTCCTCGCTCAGGTCCACCGCCACTAGAATGTTCTTGTAGTTGCTCATGGTTCCTCCTCGGGGAACACCCCTGTGGTTGAGCGCGCAGTGTCCACTTGGTGGCGCGCTGGACTTTCAGCATATCATCCGCCGCTGGAAATTTGGTTCGAGCCACATCACCTTTGTGTTTTGCTTTTGACGGGAATCTATCGATGACACGCCCTTTCAGTCAGGCCTGTGAAAACAACAAGCAGCCCATTCTCGAGGTCTTGCAGCGCACTTTGCCCGCAAGCGGCGTGGTGCTGGAGATCGGTTCCGGCACGGCCCAGCACGTGCTGCATTTCGCGGCCAACCTGCCCAATCTCACCTGGCAGCCGACGGAGATGCCGAAGACGATGGCCACGCTGCAGGCGGGGCTGGAAGGCCTGGCCCCGGGCAATGTATTGCCGCCGAAGGAACTCGACGTGCGCGACTATCCCTGGGATCTCGGTGAGTTCGACGCCATCTTCAGCGCCAACACGCTGCACATCATGTCGTACGATTCGGTGGAGCTCTTCATGCGCGGTGCCGGCGAAGCACTCAAGAGCGGAGCACCGCTGTGCGTGTATGGGGCGTTCAAATATCACGGCGGTTTCACCACCGAGAGCAACGCCAAGTTCGACAAGTGGCTCAAGGAGCAGAATCCCGAAAGCGGCATCCGTGATTTCGAGCAGGTCGACGCCTGGGCGCTTCAGAACGATCTCATCTTCGAAGCCGATCACGCACTGCCCGCGAACAATCAGTTGATCGTTTGGCGGAAGAGATGACACTTCATTGGCTCATCCGTGACCCTAGCTTGCTGGTGAGCGCAGCGATCCCCAACGCGACGTTGAATACTCGGCGAAATTTCCCTATCCCCTGATGGGCTTCGCTGCGCCCAGCCCAACCTACACGGTGGAATTTCTTTGGTCCCAGAGGAGCCGCGCACTCCAAACTTCGACGAGCCGTCGTGAGGGGTCCCGAGAGGGGAACGTCGAAGGCCATGGATGGCTCATGGCGTGCCTCGCACCGGGACACCTCGCAATGGCTGTAAGCAATGAGGTGGACGCGCTGCGCGCAGCCTGGGCAGGTTACGCTCGTATCTCCAAATCCTTCCGGAACGGCAGATACTCCGACGCGTGCTGCAGATAACCTTGGATGTGCTCTTCTTCCTCCGCCACGAAATGCGCGATGGCGCGGCGGAAATCGGGGTGAGCGATCCAATGGGCGGACCAGGTGGGAACGGGTTTGAAGCCGCGCTGGATCTTGTGTTCACCCTGCGCCCCTGAATCGATGCGCCTGATGCCATGGCGTATGCAGTAGTCGATGCCCTGGTAGTAGCAAGTCTCGAAGTGCAGGAACTGCGCTTCCTCCGTGCAACCCCAGTAGCGACCGTACAGAGTGTCGGAACCCTTGAAGTACAGCGCGCCGGCGATGGGTCGACCTTCACGTATGGCCAACACCAGCAATAAGCGTTCCGGCATCGTGCGCCCCACGCGCTGGAAGAAATCCAGGTTCAAATACGGCATGCGTCCGCGCACGTAATAGGTGCTGGCGTAGAAGTCGTAGAAGGTACTCCACAACTCTGCGTCGATGTCCGCTCCTTCCACGTGTTCGAAAGTGATGCCGGCGCCGTAGACCTTCTCGCGCTCCTTGCGCAGATTCTTGCGTTTGCGCGAGCTGAAGCTTTCCAGATAGTGCTCGAAGCTCGAGTAGTTCTGATTGAACCACTGATACTGACAGCCCATGCGGCGCAACGCACCTTGTGCGCACAAGGCCTCGCAGGTTGCGGCATCCGGAAAGAGCACATGCCAGCTCGAGGCATCGAGTTCACGCGCCAGGCTCAGCACTTCTTTGTAGAGCTGCGGCAACAGCGCGGGATCATCCACCGAGCTCAACACTCGCGGTCCCGCGCATGGCGTGAAGGGCACCGCACTGACGAGTTTCGGATAGTACTCGAGCCCATGCCGCCGATAGGCATCGGCCCAGGACCAATCGAACACGTACTCGCCCATCGAGTGCGACTTCAGGTAGAGCGGCAAGGCGGCGCAGGGCTCCTCTTCTTCTTCGCGCGTAAGTAGGAGGTGCAAGGGCTGCCAGCCGGTCTTGGCGGTGGTGCAGCCGCTTTCTTCGAGTGCGAGCAGAAAGGCATGCCGCAGGAACGGATAGTCCTCTCCCGCCAGCGCATCCCACGCGTTGGCGGGAATTTCAGCGATGCTGCGAATGATGCGACGACGATAGGACGAAGAAGAAACAGCCACGGGAATTCAGCGTTGCCCTTGCCACGACAGGTGTGCGGGCATTGTACCCACATGTGCGCCTCGCGGTACGAGCGGCACAGATGCAGCGCCGCGCCGTTTCCAGTAGAGTGCCCAGCCAACAACTTCATGAGGTAAAGCAGTGACGGTTCCTCTACGAGTCTCGGTGCACGGCGGCCACAGCGGTCAGTTCTGCCATCACGCCAAGGATTCCCTCGAAGCCATCGTGCAGGCCTACATCGACCATGGTTTCACCTGGGTCGCCATCACCGAGCACATGCCGCCGGCCGAAGATGCCTGGCGCTATCCGGATGAAGCCGCCAGTGGTTTGAGTGCAGCACATCTGCAGCAGCAATTTCGCGACTACTTTGCGGAATGCCGTCGCCTGCGCGAGAAATACCGCGACCGCATCGAACTCTTCTGCTGCTTCGAAACCGAAACCTATCCGGGTTCGAGCGCCGTGGTGCGCGATTTGTTGGCAGCCACCAAGCCCGATTACATCGTCGGTTCGGTGCATCACGTCGGCGGCATCGGCATCGACTACAGTCGCGAGCTCTATGCCGAAGCAACGGCGCAGGCCGGCGGTCTCGTGCAACTCTATTGCGCCTACTTCGATGCGCAGTACGCGATGTTGGTGGAGTTGGAACCCGCAGTCGTTGGTCACTTCGATCTCATCCGCATCTTCGATCCGGATTACGTGAATACGCTGCGTCATCCCGCAGTGTGGCAGCGGATCGAACGCAATCTCGACTTCGTGGCACAGAAAGGTTTGATCCTCGACTTCAACATGCGCGGCTTCGACAAGACGGCCGAGCAATATCCATCGCGACCCGTGCTCGAAGAAGCATTGCGTCGCGGCGTCTACGTCGTGCCGGGTGACGATTCGCACGGGGTAACGTCGGTCGCGCGCAACTACGATCGCGGTGTGGCGGTACTCAGCGAGCTTGGTCACGACTTGCAGTGGCAGCGGCCCAAGCTCTATCAGTGGTGAGTTTCGCCACGATGTTGCAGACCGTTTCCCGCGCGGAAAGAAATCTGCAACTTGCTGCCTTGTGCGGGACGATCTTGCACGACTGGCGTTACAAAAATCTTCAACCTTGCCTCTCCTTTTTCACCACGAAACCCTGCTTTAATCGGCGGCGATCAGCAGACTTCCGTGCGTGTTGGACTTCACCATGAACTGGATCCTTTTGTTCACTGCAGGTTTGTTGGAAGTGGTGTGGGCCACCGCCATCAAGTACACCGAAGGTTTCACCAAACTCGGTCCGTCGCTGTTCACCCTGGGCGCGATGGGACTCAGTTTCTATCTGCTGAGCGTGGCGCTGCGCACCTTGCCGCTTGGCACGGGTTACGCAGTATGGGTGGGCATCGGTGCCGTGGGTACGGCGATCGCGGGCATCATTATGTTCGACGAGGCGGTGACGCCACTGAAGTTGATCAGTCTTGCGCTTGTCATTGCTGGTATCGCCGGGCTCAAACTCGCCACCAACTGAGTGGTTCCCCTGGCACGAAGGGTTACCGGGAGGGAACAGGTTCCTGCGCAGGTACTCGCACCACGGCTTGTGGCTTCTGCTGCTTCTTGCGCTGACGGCGCAGAGTCAGCAAACGCGCTTCACCTTGTCGGAAGACGATCCACGCGCGCTCGCCACCATCTCGCAGCACATTGCGCAACACACTCATAGCCTCATCACCTATGAAGAACTGGGCTACGAACATCGAGATGATCTGGCGCTCTATCCCGATGAGAATCCGAGCCATCCCTTACCGCGTCACCTGCGCTTCACCTTCACCTACGACGCCACGGACGACGTACGCACCATCCTGCAGAACCTGATCGAGAACCATGACGAACAGGCGAGTGGTAGCTACAAGGTGATCGAGGAGCAGGGCGTCTTCCACATCCTGCCGGATGCTTCGAAGGACGAGAGCGGTGCGTTCATGCAGCGTGCCTCGATTCTGGATCTGCCGGTCTCGGTACGGCTTGCGCAGGCCACGGGCAGAGAGGTGGCTTGCGAAGTACTGCGGCAGTTGCAGGAACGTTGGCAGGTGGAGGCGACATGCCTCACCGGTTTCAAAGGGCAGGTGTTCGGCGATCTTTTCTACGATGAATATGAAGTGGAAGAGCTACCGGCTCGCGAACATCTGACGCGTCTGCGTCTCGATTCGAGCAAGCCGCTGTCCTGGCACATCCTCCGCGGCGCGGATGGACGCTATGGCGTCAATTTCTTCATCCAGCAGTGGGATGCGCCCGCGCCTCAACGCAACCAATAATCCAGAATCGTTCCCGCCAGAATCACCAGGCCGACCTTGTTGTTGTGCAGGAAGGCCTGGAAGCACTTGTCGCGTTCGCGATGGAAGATCAGTTTCTGCTGATAGGCGAACATGAGCGCCGCAACGAGCAAGCCCAGCTTGAACCACAGCCCCAGGCCGAAGTGATTGCCGCTGAGCCACATCGCGATCAGGAACATCACCTGCAGCACACCGATGATGAGACGGTCGGCATCGCCGAAGAGAATGGCGGTGGATTTCACGCCGATCTTGAGGTCGTCGTCACGATCGACCATGGCGTACTCGGTGTCGTACATCACGGTCCACATCAGGTTCGCCACGTAGAGCAGCCAGGCTGCGGGCGGCAGCGCGTTGGCCTGCGCGGTGAAGGCCATGATGCCGCCCCACGAGAAGGCCGCGCCCAATACAACCTGAGCCAGATGCGTGTGACGTTTGGCGAAGGGATAGCAAAGCGCGAGTGCGAGGCCGCCCACGCTCATCAGGATGGTGAAGGCATTGGTGAAGAGCACCAGCACGAAGGCCAACAGCACTAGCGCGGCGCAGGTGTAGAGCGCTTCGCGTGGAGTTACCTTGCCGGTGACGATGGGACGATCGACCGTGCGTTTGACCTTGCCATCGAAATTGCGATCCGCGTAGTCGTTGATGCAGCAGCCCGCGGCGCGCATGCAGATCGTGCCCAGGATGAAGATCACAAGCAGATCGAGATCGGGCACGCCCTGTGCCGCCATCCACAGACACCACAGCGTGGGCCACAGCAGCACATAGATGCCGATCGGGCGATGCATGCGCATCAGGCGCAAGAAATCGGGCGCGCGGCGGTAGGCGACGGGGAAGCGTCGGGCCAGGAATTGATGCAGCCCGCCCCACTTGCCGGCGGACGAGGAAAGATCGCTCATGCTACAGCGCTCGTACCAACGAAGAGGGCGCAATTATAGGCCCTGGCTGCAAGAAAAGACGGCACTGTGTCCCCCGCGCGTTGAATTGGGCAATAGCGGCTGATTAAATCCGGGCACTTGCCGAGTTTTCGGCCCCGCAAGGAAGATCCAATGACCAAGCTCGCGCTGCACTGGCAGATCCTGATTGCCATCGTACTCGCCGTCATTGTCGGCACGCTCACTGGGACCACTACGACCATCGGTCCCTTGAACCTCACCGAGCTGTACGACTTCCTCGGCACGCTCTTCCTCAATGCCTTGAAGATGATCATCGTGCCCTTGATCGTCTCCACCATCATTTCCAGCATCGCCTCCTTCGGCTCCGGAAGCGGCCTGGGCGTCTTGGGCATGCGCACCGTCGGCTATTACATCCTCACTACCTTCCTCGCGGTGGTGCTCGGCCTCGTTATGGTCGATATCTTCAAGCCTGGCATCGCCAATGGTGCACCGCTCGGTGAAGTGCTCAACATGACGCTCGATCAAAGCGAACTTTCAGGGGCACTCGCCGCCGTGGAAGGGCGCGGCGCCGGCGACGTGATCGGCATCTTCGAGCGCATCATTCCCACCAACGTGGTACAGGCCGCGGCCGAGACCGACATGTTGGGTGTGCTGTTCTTCGCTTTCATCTTCGGCCTCTTCATGACGCGCATCGACACCAAGCTGCAGGAATCACTGCTGACCTTCTGGAAGGCAGTGGCGGAAACGATGATGCTGATGACGATGTGGATCATGCGCTTTGCGCCGATCGGTGTGTTCGGGCTCGTCGCCAGCACCGTCGCCTCGACCGGCTTCACTGCCTTCGTCCCGCTGCTCAAGTTCTTCCTCATCGTGCTGAGCGCGCTCTTGCTCCATCTGCTCGTGGTGCTGTCGATCCTGCTCAAGGTCCTGGGGCGGGTGAATCCGTTCAAGCATCTGCGCGCGATGGCGCCGGCACTGCTCACCGCCTTCTCCACTGCCTCATCGACTGCCACCTTGCCGGTGACGATGGAGTGCCTGCGTCAGAATTCGGGCGTGTCGGATCGCGTCACCAACTTCGTGTTGCCGATCGGCGCCACGGTGAACATGGACGGCACGGCGCTCTATGAATGCGCCGCGGCGATCTTCCTGGCGCAGGTCTATGGTCTGGAGCTGAGCTTCCTGACGCAGTTTCTGGTGGTGATGCTGGCACTGCTCACCTCGATCGGCGTGGCCGGCATTCCGGCGGCCTCCCTGGTGGCGATCGGCGTGATCCTCGGTGCCATCGGTCTGCCGCTCGAAGCGATCGGACTCCTCTTGGTGACGGACCGTGTGCTCGACATGGTCCGTACCTCGGTGAACATCTACTCCGACAGCTGCTGTGCCGTGGTGGTGGCGCGGGGAGAGGGGGAAGAACTTCCTATCGTGTGAGGGGCGAGGCGCTCACTGCGCCTTCGGCATGGCCTGCATCACCTGCATCCAGCCTTCGAGGGCATTCTTGTCGGCGCAGGAGAAGGCGCGCGCGAGGTGTTCCATCTGCGAATTGGTGAGCCGCGCTTCCAGGCGGGCACCGGTCTTGCTCAAGCGCAGTTGTTTGACGCGACGATCGTGACTCGCCGTTTCCACTTCGATCAAGCCCTGTTCGGTGAGTTTGCGCAGCGGCGCGTTGAGCGCCTGCTTGCTCACGGCGAGGATCTGCAAGAGCTCATTGATGTTGATGCCGGGATTACGGCCCACGAAATAGAGGATGCGGTGATGCACCCGGCCGAGACCTTTTTCCTGCAGGATACGATCCGGTACCGACGTGAAGGAGCGGTAGGCGAAATAGAAGAGTTCAATGCACTGAAGGAAGCGGGGATAGTCCGGATGATCGACCATGTCGTGAGATTTTCCTTGGCGATACGCGCGGCATTCTAGCAATAAAAACGGCGTGCGAGAGCAGCGGCCGTGGCGACCATACCAGTGTTGCCGCAGCGCGGGTAGTCGGGCTTTGTGACCTGGCTGGCAACCCTTCGCGCTCTCACACGTTGCCGTAACGCTCCGACTGCGCGAGCCAGCGGCGGATCAAGGGCTCCACCAATTCCGGTCGCCGCGCCCGTATCCATTCCCCCCACTGTTGCACTGCCGGTTGCAGATGCCCATCTCGCCCAAGGTCGGCGATGCGCAAAGTGCTGAGCCCGGTCTGCCGTGTACCGAGGATCTCGCCCGGCCCGCGAATCTCGAGATCCTTCTGCGCGATGTAGAAGCCGTCGTTGCTCTCACGCATGATGGCCAGACGCTCCTTGCCCACCTGCGACAAGGGATTCTGATAGAGCAGTACGCAATGGCTTTCGCGCGCGCCGCGGCCGACGCGTCCACGCAATTGATGCAGTTGCGCAAGGCCGAGGCGCTCGGGGTTTTCGATGATCATCAGCGAGGCATTCGGCACGTCCACGCCCACTTCGATCACCGTGGTGGCGACGAGCAGATGTAGCTCGCCGGATTTGAAGAGACTCATCACCGCCGCCTTCTCACGTGGCTTCATGCGGCCGTGGATCAGGCCCACGCGCAGATTCGGCAATGCGGCGCTGAGTTCGGCATGGGTCGCTTCCGCGGCCTGACATTCCAGCGCTTCCGATTCCTCGATCAGCGTGCACACCCAATAGGCTTGGCGCCCCTCGGCGCAGGCGGCCGCGATGCGTTCCACCACCGCCATACGCCGTTCGGCCGGCAAGAGCACGGTGTTGACCGGCGTACGGCCGGGCGGGAGTTCGTCGATGATCGAGCAGTCCAGATCGGCGTAGGCGCTCATCGTCAGCGTGCGCGGAATGGGCGTGGCGGTCATGATCAACTGATGTGGCCAGGCGCCGGCGTTGCGACCCTTCTCGCGCAGACTCAGGCGTTGGTGCACACCGAAACGATGCTGTTCGTCGATGATTACGAGGCCGAGCGAATCGAACTGCACTTCGTCCTGGAACAAGGCATGGGTGCCGACGATCACCCGTGCCTGTCCCGTGCGCATCGCGGTCAAAGCCTCCTGCCGCTTCTTGCCCTTGATGCGTCCGCTCAGAAAAGCGACTTCCACACCGAGCGGTGCCAGCCAGTTGTCGAGATTCAGAAAGTGTTGTTCGGCGAGGATTTCGGTGGGAGCCATCAGTGCGGCCTGATAACCCGCTTCCACTGCCTGCAGTGCCGCCATCACTGCCACCAGGGTCTTGCCCGAGCCGACGTCGCCCTGCACGAGGCGCAGCATCGGCCGCGAGCTGCGCAGATCTTCGCTGATGTCGGCGGATACACGTTGCTGGGCCTTGGTCAACGCGAAAGGCAGCGAGCCCAACAGCGCCCTGCGCAACTTGCCATCACCCTCGAGCGCGGGCGCTGCCTGTGAACGGGCCTGATCGCGCAGGCGGCGCAGACTGAGATAGTTCGCCAGGAGTTCTTCGAAGACGAGGCGGCGCTGCGCAGGGTGATCGCCGCTCTGCAGATGCGCGAGCTGCAGCGAGGGCGGCGGATAGTGGATCACGCGCAAGGCCTCGAGCAGCGGCATGAAGCCCAGCTTCTCGCGTAGCTCCTCTGGCAGGTAATCGGGCAGGGCATTGGTCTTGTCGAGATAGCTGAATACTTGTTCCAGTAAGCGGCGCAGACGCGTCTGCTGCAGACCCTCGGTGGAGGGATAGACCGGCGTCAGATGATCTTCGAGCGGTGCCGGCGACGTGCCCTGCAACACCTGATATTCGGGATGATAGAGCTCGAGGCCGGCCTTGCCATGGCGCACTTCACCGAAGGCACGTACACGCACGCCGTTGGCGAGCGCGCTCTTTTGCGCCGCGCTGAAGTGGAAGAAGCGCAAGGTGGTCACGCCCGTGCCGTCCTGCAGCTTCACCATCAAGCTGCGGCGACGACCGAAGACGATCGCGGCACCCGCGACGATGCCTTCGATCACTACGTCGTCACCGTGACGCAATGCGGCGATCGGTGTCAGCCGCGTGCGGTCCTGATAGCGCAGCGGCAGATGGAAGAGGAGATCCAGTACCGTCGTCACACCGAGCTGCTCGAGCTTGGTTGCCAACTGCGGACCCACGCCCTTGAGCGACGTCAGCGGCAGCGTTTCGATGGTGGAGGGTGGTGCTTGGTTCATGGCGGCACATTCTAGCAACGGAGCTGGGGCAATCCCTCAGCGCGTGCCGTACTGCCGCTACATCAGCTGCGATTTGAGATCGAGATAGGCGCAGGCGATGAGCCAGCTCACCACGGCGGGATCGACGGGATGACCCGGTACCAGCTTCACGTGCCGCATCAGGTTGCCGGTGCCCTGCAGCACTTTTTCGGGATCGGGCAGAAGATTGCCGCGGAAAAAACCCACGTTCACGTGCGACTGGTACACACCGACGTAGGCGAAGGCGGCGTCACCGATGCAGGCAGTGGGATTGCCGTCGTGCATCGTTTCGCACACGTCCGGACCCGCTCTGCGCATCTCATCGAACCAACGCCGCGCCATCTCGCCGAGTTCCCCTTGCTGCGCTTCAAGCCATGCATCGACTTCCGGGTCGCGGGGCAAGGTGTGGTTCAGGCGAAACAGCGCGGTCATGATTCATCTCAAGTAGAGGGCACTCCGGGCCCGTCGGGCGGGTACTTGAGGAATTCTGGCGTGCGCTCCATACGGTAGGAAAGTGCCACGAGAGAAGGATGCTGATCTTTTGGCACCTCCGAGGCGAGGAAGAACTGCGTGAACTGCCAGGCCACGGCCGCGGTGATGGAAGCCTGGCTGCGCGGGTTGGTGAACATGGCGGGATGGGCAGCCACTTCCGCTTCGAGCGCGGCATAGGCGGCCCGTAACTGGCCACGCACGCGCTCGATCCAGGGCTCGTGCTGCGCCGTCGGCGGACGCAGGTTGCGTTCGTACAAGATCTGCACCGTCTTCTCGCAGCCTGCCAGCGCCAGACTTACCGCACGCATTTCCAGTTGCAGTTGCAGCGGCTCGAGCGACCACAGCGACAGCCCCTTCTGCGCTTCGATGAATTGCAGGATGAGCGAGGAGTCCATCAGCACCGTGCCGTCGTCGCAGATCAGCGTCGGTGCCTTCACGACGGGATTGATGGCCTGGAATTCCTTGAAGGTACTGAACACCGACAGTGACTCGTGCACGAAGGGGACACGCAGAAACTCCAAAGAAATCGCCACACGCCGTACGTAGGGCGAATCCAACATTCCGATCAATCGCATCGCTTGCTCCTGGTAGTGAGGTGTGGCCGTGTCAGTCTTTCGCGACGACCGACGCAGCCAGAAGTGCCGCCTGTTCCTTGATACGTTTCAGCTCGGTGTCCGTCAGCGCCTCCCACGACCACCAGCAGCCGAGTGTCAAGAGTGCCAGCAAGATCGAAGTGAGCGGTAGTACCAGCGCGACGTTCACGAGCGTGTCGAGTCGCGTGGGGATGAACAGGATGCAGGCGAAGAGGAGGACCATGGCGTTGACGGCCCAGCCGCGGCAGATGCGTTGGCGGCTGCGGCTGTATTCGTAGAGCTGTGCCATGTGCTCCGATTGCGACAGTACCAGGGCGCGGTCGCGATGGAATTGGTCGGAACCGCCGGGATAACGCTCGCGGTGCTTGTTGTCCATGCGCAGGGCGTGGAAGGTGCAATCGGCAAGGCGGTCGGTGAGGATGCCGAGCAGATAGATGAGGGAAAGGGCGGGAATCGCCATGGCTGGAGTGCTCGACAGCCAGCGCAACAGTTCGAGGTCGATGCCGAAAATCGTCAGGAGCAACAGTGCGATCCATGCAAAGGCACCGATGCCGATGACGATGAGCTCAACGAAGAGGTTGGTCGTGCTCATCCATGTCTCCCTGGACCAGGTCCAATGTCAGCCCGTCCCCATAGCAGACAGGCTGTTGCGCACTTTGGTTCCTCGCTCAGCTGCGACGACGGCGACGGATGTCGAGATCCTTGAGGAAACGCTCTTTGTCCTCGGGGGAGATCACCACCACCTTGCCGCGGCTGTACTCGATGCGCAGGCGATCCAACGACAGGGCAGGAGCCGACAGGATGGAGCGGGTCGGCGTGACGCTGCTGATCTCGGCGATCGGCACCTTGTAGCTGAAGGGGCCGCAGCGAACGTGCAGCGTCATGTCGGTGAGCGTGTAGTTGGTATTGGCGAGTATCCATAGCGGAAGGCCCACGCCCGCGAGCACGCCGATCACCAAACCGGGCAGGACCCTGGTGAGTTGCAGCTCGGCGTTGGGAGTTTCCACTACGAAGGGCATCGCCACACCGACGATGGTGATTACGATGGCTGCACCGATCGTCAAGAGCAGCCACGCATCGATCTTCGACTTGTAAATCTGAGGCATTGCTTCTCCTGTGGCCGCCAAACTTCCGGCGGCCAGCGAGTCGCTACTTTACAAGCAATGCAGATGATCTTGAACCGATCTTGACCAGGCAGTGATTTACCCTAGGTCTTTCCCGAACAGCGCTTGCCATCCCGCGCGGCTGAGGAGGCCACGGTGATGGAAGAAGATGAGTTGTGCAAAGCGTCGAAAGGTGAAATTGCCGAACACCGTCTCCACGAGCGCATTGGGCACACCGCGATTGGCCACGTGTCGCAGCATACGTTTGCAGCGGTAACGCGGTGCCGTCGCACGCAACACTCGCTCCGGCGCAGGACCTGCTTCCAACAGGTGCTCGGCGATCGCCTGTCCCGCCAGGCCACCGAGTTCGAGCGCCTTGTGGATGCCGCCCGCCGTGAGTGGCGACACCGTTCCCGCTGCATCACCCACCAGCAGCACCCGCTGCGTCGCAAAGCGCTGCAGGGTGCCGCCTACCGGAATCAAACCACCCCGACGGCCGATGCAGTCGAGTGTGCCGAAGTCACACAGCGGCCGCAGCTTTTCGAGGAAGCGTTCGATCGGTAGCTGCGCCGGATGACGACAGGCGAGACCTACCTGCGTGATGCCCACCCCCGGCACCACCCACGCGATGTAGCCGGGTGCGAGTTCGGAATCGACGAACACGTGCAGATAGCGCTCATCCAGATGGGCGTGTCCGGCAAACTCCAACTCCATGCCGATCAGGAATTCCTGATTGCGGTCCAGCCCGAAGTGCCGCGCCACGAACGAGCGCGCACCGTCGGCACCGACGAGGTAGCGGCAATGGAGCCGCTGATCCGGCAGATAGAGTCCGTCGGTACGCGGCACGGCGCCTTGGAAGCGCGAACCCGTACAGAGTCGCGCACCCGAATGCTGCAGAAGTTCCTGGGTCATCCAGCGCATCAGTCCCGGTGTGTCGGCGGCGTAAAAGGAATAGCCCTTGCTGTGCAGATCGAAGCTGCGCAGCGAAGGGGAGTAGAGCCGTATCCCTCGCACCGGTCGCACCAGCGTCGAAGGCAGGCCCGGCAATTGTTCGATGGCCTCCTGTACCAGGATGCCGGTGGTATGGGGACGTAGCCCCGGCGCAGCCTTGGCTTCGAGCACCGTGACCTCGAGTCCCGCCGCGGCGGCCGCGGCAGCACAGGCCAAACCGGCATAGGAAGCGCCCACTACGCATAGGTCGGTTCTGTTCATCCTCACCTCTCTGAATCGTATCGAGGGGACACTCACCCTTCGGAGGGTGAAGTGGGACACCCACCTCAACACCTCAACAGGGGACAGTCACTCAACGGAGGCAAAAGGGGACACCCACCTCGAAGCAGGTAAAAGGGACACCCACCTCGCACCCCGACAGCGGGACAGTCACCCGAGGGCCGCTACAGGGGGACAGTCACCCGAGGGCCGACTTCGATTGCCATACCCTCGTCTCCGTCGATAATGACGGCCGCTAGGCTAGCGGGATGGCCGCTGAGCAACATGAGCAGTCTCTGAGGAAAAGCTGAGATGGCCGACGGCCAGTACCATTTTGCCCACTTCACCGTCGATGCCGCCGAGCGCCGCCTCTGGCAGGACGGTCTGCCGGTCGAGCTCAACGCGCGCTACCTCGATGCGCTCCTGCTGCTGCTTCAGGAGCCGGGGACGTTGATCACCAAGGAGCGCTTCTTCGAGGAAGTCTGGAAGGGCATCCCCGTCACCGACGAAGCGCTCACCCAATGCATCCGCACACTGCGCCGTCAGCTCGGCGACAGCGCCAGCAGTCCCCGCTTCATCGAAACCGTGCCCAAGCACGGCTATCGCTTCATCGCGCCGGTGCGCTGCGGTGAGGAGGAATTCATCCCGCACCCCGCGCCGTCGCCGATGCCGCGAGCGCGCAGTTGGCTGCAGTGTGTGCAGCTGGGGGTGGCGGGCACGCTCGGCGGTGCCGTGGCGGGGCTCTTGGGCGGGCTCTGCTACGGCTTCGCAGGCGCGGCGCAGTCGCTACCTAACGGGGTGGGTACCTTGTCGGTGCTGTTGGTGTTGATGAGCGTGTCGCTGGTGGTGGCCGTGTTGGGTGCAGCCGGCGTGAGCTTCGGCATCGCGCTCGCGCAACGCGTGCATTTCCACGATGCGCTGCGTACGACGCTCGGTGGCGCGCTGGGCGGACTCTGCATCGGCGGCTTCGCCAAGTTGCTGGGGCTCGACGCCTTTCAGTTACTGCTGGGTCAGAGTCCACGCGACCTCACCGGTGCCTTCGAAGGCTTGTTGGTGGGGGCGGCCATCGGCAGCGCCGCCTGGCTCGGCATGCAGCGCGCACGGTCGCTGCGCTCCGCCGTGCTGATGGCGATCTTGAGTGGAGGAGTGGTGGGAGCGACGATTCCGCTCCTGGGTGGAAGGCTCTTGAGCGGCAGTCTGATTCTGCTGGCGGAAAGTTTTCCCGAAGCACGGCTGCGCTTCGATCCCCATAGTGTTCTCGGCGACGGCGCCTTGGCTGCGTCCCTGATGGCGGGCTTCGAAGCGGCGCTCTTCAGCGCCGGCATCGTGGGAGCAATCGCGTGGGTGTGGCGGAAGCAGGTGGAACGTTCACCGCTCAGCTGAGCCGGTTCATTCCTCTTCTTCCACGCCTACGGTCTGCCAGTGGCGGTACCACAGCACGGAGGTTGCCGCGGTGAGGCCGATCAACAGCACGGGCCACGCCACGCCGATGAAGAGAAGGCACATCGACAGTGCGGTGAGCGTGGTACCGATGACGCTCCAGATGTCGTCTTCTTCCGTACCGCCGATGATGCCCACGCCGATGTGCATGAAGATCATCAGGCCCAGCGAGGCCACGAGCACCGAGCCCAGCAATACCGCCACCGGTGGCAGCGCCGCGCTGGCGAGGGTGACCCAACGGTTGGGGTCGCGCAGGAAGAGTTCGCTCAAATAGCCCGCCATCACCGCAGCGCCGGCCACGACCAGGACATAGAAGACGGGAAAGTAGGGAATCATGACCGCCTGTTCGGCGCTCAGGCTCGACGAGCGGAATTCGAACCAAACCACCGCAGCGATGAATACCGCGGCATAGAGAATCCCAGCTTCGATTCTTGGTCTGGTCAATCCGAACATTGCGCGCTCCGTCGTTCCAACACATGGGCACCGACGAGTCGGTGCATCGACGCGAGCCCCGCAACTTGCCAGTGGTCGGCAGTGTAACCCAAAGGACACCGGGCTAGCCGCTTTTCCGCAAGGCGCTCCTTCCTTCGATGTGCTGTTTCAGGCTCTGCAGTGCACCGGTCCAGTAGAACTGCAGGTGTTTGTAGATCGCTTCGGTGGCAAAACCGCTGGCACTGAAGTTCAGCGCCGTCGCGCCGTTTTCTTCCTTCAGAGTGAACTCGAAGCGTGAATAGGCCGCCTCCGCATCGGGCAGTTGCGACAGCGAGCTCCACTGCGTGTACACGAGCCGACAGGGCGGATCGAACACCAATACGGTGCCGCGGTTTTCGAAGGGCACGTGATGCACGCCCCTGATGATGATGGTGCCGCCCACGTGCCAGTCGGGATGGATCTCCAGATGCATCTCTGGTTCACCCATCCAGGACTGCATGTGTTCGCGTTGGGTCAGGCACTCCCACACGCGCACGCGGGGAGCATCGATGAGCAGGCTGTGGGTGAAGGCGGTCGGTGTCACGAGTCTTCGCTCCGGGGCAGGGCCGCTGCGATGTCCTCTGCTGCTTCTTCTGGACTGAGCAGCGTCGTGTCGATCTCGAGTAGTGGTTTGGGCAATGGCGGAAAGTTGAACATTCCTCTTCGTTCGAGTTCCACGTAGAAGTTCGCATCCGTCAGCTTGCCGAAGCGCGCGCGGTCGAAGTTGCCGATGCGCTCGAGGATGTCCTGCGTCGAACACAGCAATTCGACGAAGTACACCTTTCCTCCTTCCCTTTCGACGATTTCGCACAGTTCATCGATGAGCTCGGGCGCCACCGTCGCTTCGGGATGAAAGGTGAAGATGAAGGAGCGATCGGCTTGCGCCGCCGCGCGAAAGGCCGAGCGCCAGATGTCGGCACGCAGTGCCTTGAAGGGTTCGGTACCGAAGTCGAACAGCGTGGCGGCGGCATCGACGGCGAGATGATTGTGGAAGAGCGGCAGATCCGTCAGCTCGCTCAGGCGGCGACCAACGGTGTACTTGCCCGCGGCAGCTGGACCATGGATGAACACCACGTACATGAACACCTCCGACTCCACGGGCTAGACCGCGTTGCTGTCGTTTACTTCTGCCGCCGCACCATTTCCTCGATCCAGCTGGGTGCAAAGGGCGACACACAACCTTTGGACACAGGATAGTCGCGGTATAGTCCCACACTTTCGCCGATGGCGATTGCGCGGGCGCGATGTTCCGGAAAGTTGATGCCGATTCCGGCGAGACAGAAGTTCATCGTCCACTGCGCTTCGGGTGGCGCAGCGGACAGCTCGGCAGCGATGCGATCCAACAGTGCACGCACGTCGAGACCTTCGGGACTCTTGTAGAGTCGTTCTGCCGTCACGTTCCATCCGGCGCGCGCCGCCCAACGGTCTTCATCCTGCATCCATGCCTGACGCAGTGCTTCCTTGGCGGGATGCTTCTTCACGATGTAGGAGTTGAACCAATCGGCCACCTGGCTGAAGGCCACTTCACGCACCATGCGATCCACATCCTGCGGCGTCAGCTGTCTCGGCTTCATCAACAGTATGCCGAGGAGCTGCGCATCGGCATTGCCGCTCTGCCACAGCTGCAGGCCCAATGCGTGATTGCTCTTGATCTCGTCCGCGAGTTTGCGGATCTCCCCCAACGGAACGCCGAATTGGTTTTCGCCAGCACCATACTTGATGTTGTGCGCACGGGTCTTGGGATTGCTGAGCTCGGACAGACGCGCGAGAAGTTTCTTGGCTGTCCAGTTGCTCATCGAGGTCACACGCGCTGATCGAGAAGGATGTGGTTGCCATCCGGATCCGCAAGGATGAGATGCTCGGGCCCCGTCGTCTGGGGATCGGCCATGCGGATCGGTTTGATGCCTTGAGCCATCAGCACGCGTTGAATCTCGCGGATGTCGGTGAAGGAAGGCAGAGGGTTGGCATCGTAATCCCAACCGGGATGAAAGGTAAGAACGTTGTTCTTGAACATGCCCTGGAACAAGCCGATCACGGTCATGCCGTTCTTCATGATCAGCCAGCCCTGATTCTGATCGCCTCCCACCGAGACGAAGCCCAGTCGTTGATAAAAAGCTTTGGATGCACGCAGGTTCCGCACAGCAAGGCTGATGGAAAATGCACCAAGATCCATGACGCCTCCTTGAGTTACCAGCTTGTTTCTTGTGGTCGCTGTTTCGAGCGCGCATGCCCCTGAACACATTCATGACATGACGCGACGAGCGAGGAAATCCCCTAAACGCGGCAGTCTCGGCTCTGGCTCAGCGACGACTTTTGCGCCACTACCAAACTGCATGCGCAAAGTGGGCGCGCAAGTTTGAACGAACTGTCTGAAATACTACAAGACGCTCACGAGAAAAATTGAGATTTTTTTCCGAAAGCGCAAATTTGGTGGGCCTGTTCGTGAAAGTGTGGACGAGTGCGCGTTGCCTTGCGGGATGGCTTCGCACTGCACCGACTTCAGTGATGCATTCCAGCAGTCTTCGGATGCTTGAGCAAGCTCTGCAGACCGCGCGCCAGCAGATGTTGATACAAACGCTGATAGGCGAGATTGGCGAGGATGATGCCACTGCAGAAGCACACCAACCACGCCAAGGGAGAAGAGGTGAAAAGAAAGGCGGGAAGCATTGCGATGGTGAAACCCAGCAAGGGGCAGCTGATGATGTAGAGAATGATCTCGCCGCCCAAGCCCAGCCGCTCGAAAGTTTCCACATGCGCACGCTCGAGCAGTACTTCCTGCTCTGCCTTGCTCAAATGCGCGATCTCGGGAAACTTGCCAACGAATCTTGCCGAATCCATGCATCCTCCCGCGACACGTCTGTGCGTGTCCTCATCCGGAACTACATTGCGATTACGACTTCACGCCTGATGCTTCTTCACGAACGTAAGATAATGATCGAGCCAGCTCTGCACAAATTGCAGGCTGCCTTCGCCGATGTTGCCGGCATCGTCGAATAGACCATCCTTCGCTTGGATGAAGGCTTCCGGTTGACCCATTACCTGCACGTCGAGATAAGCCAACACATTGCGAAGATGTTGCTGCGCCATGGCAGTGCCGATGGCACCAACCGACACACCGATCACGCCGGCGGGTTTGCCTGCCCAACAGTTCTTGCCGTAGGGCCGCGAACCGTGATCGAGCGCGTTCTTCAACACACCGGGAATGGAGCGATTGTACTCAGGAGTCACGAATAGCAATCCCTGTGCCGCTGCCACCTCGGCCTTCAAGCGCAACACGGACTCTGCCTGATGCGCATCATCATCTTGGTTGTACAGCGGCAGATCATCGATGCGCACTTGCTTGAACACGAACTCGGCTGGTGCGAGTTTGGTGAGGGCGTTGGCGAGTTTCCGGTTGAAGGAATCTTTACGCAGGCTGCCGACGACCACGGCGATCTGATAAGTGCTCATGACAAACTCCTTTTCGCTCGAGCGAACGCTGGATGGTTATTGCTTCAGCGCACGGGGACGCGAAGCGACGATTGGTACGGGGACTATTACACCATCGAAGTCGCTGCGTACATCACCATCGAGTATAAGTGCGCTGCTTCCCCTCCACCGTAATCACACCGCGAGTATCTGGCGCTCAAGCCTCTTCCTTCGCTCGCACGAACAAGTGCACGTTCGCCGAGCCGTCACCCACCGGCGTTTCCCTGACTTCGAGGTAGGGTTGATTGCGCACCAGCTCGCCCAACTTCTGGAAGCCATAGTTGCGCGGGTCGAAGGAGGGATCGGTCTTGATCACCTGTGAACCGACGGCCGACAACGAGGCCCAGCCGCTGTCCTTCGCCGTGGCATTGATCGCCGCTTGCAACATCGGACGCAAGGGCACCGGACCATCGGCCACCAGGCCAGGCACCGTTTCCTGCGTCTGTCGCAGAATCTCGGTGTAGATGAATTTGTCGCATGCGGCGACGAAGGGCTTGGGCGTTTTTCTTTCACCCAGTCCATAGACCACCAGGCCATCCTCACGTATGCGTGTGGCGAGACGCGTGTAATCACTGTCCGACGATACGATGCAGAAGCCGTTCACCGCGCGACTGTGCAGGATGTCCATCGCATCGATGATCAAGGCCGAATCGGTGGCGTTCTTGCCCGTCGTGTAACCAAACTGTTGCACAGGTTGTATCGCGTGCGCCTGCAACACGTCCTTCCAACCGCGCAGGTTCGGCGTGGTCCAGTCACCATAGGCGCGTTTGATCGTGGCCGTGCCATAGCGCGAGATCTCCGCCAACAGTTCCTTCACGATCGATGCCTGCGCGTTGTCGGCATCGATGAGTACGGCAAGTTTGTCGCTGATGGTTGGCATGTAGTGAATCCTGAGTCTGATTTACTTCTAGGAGTAGGAAGCCTAACTCTTAGCCTAGTGCCAGCCCAACTCGACATCCGGAGGCAAAGCAGCCGGTCATAAGACCTCCGTTACCGAAGCTGGTATGTCGGGGACCAAAAGAAAGATCCGAATTGCCGATATTCATTGTGACTTCGACTACAGTGATAGGAAATGCAATTTCCCAAGCCGACACACGTGCATTCGGATACATACTCTGAGCATCTTGTGCAGTTAACATCTCGAAGAACTCTACTCGGACTTGATCCCCATTTGGGTACGAAATCCGGACCTTCCTTCCGGACGGTGGACATTCGATGTCTTCCTCTCCACCAACGTTGAACCATTCGTTGTTTCGTATGTATGCACGCGGCTGATCTTGTCTGGAGAGCATGTAGAGATTTAGCAATAAATAATCGCTCTCATTCCGCTCAAACCATATCAAGGGTTGTCCTTGGAATTGAACGACGATTGGGGTTTCGTAATAGAAATTTCCTCCTACAACCGCAAGTAGGCGATTTCGCATCCAATTGAATTTGCCTTTAACGCGGTACCAGTTTTCTTTGCCAGACCTTTTGAACTCATGAAGTTGGTCTCGCGTAAAGGCACCATGATCTGCCTGACGATGGTGCTCAGGACACAGAGCGATCATCCCCTCTGGGTTATGATGATTTAACTCCCGCCAAGGAGGGTCAAAATGATGCCACTCGAGATAAGGGTTGCCACAATCAGGGACGGGGCATCCAAAACCAACTTCTGCACGTAGAATCTTCTTAACTGCTAATGGCGGCTCTCGGTTCATACTTGATCTAAAGTTGTTCAACTAGAGCAACGTTAAGCAGCTTTCACATAGAGAGCACGTTTGTCATCTCGCTAGTGGTCGATTGTCTATGTCTCTATGTAAGCGCTTGAGATTGGTACTCGCGAAAATACACGGACAAAAAAATGCCGCGCAGTTGCGCGGCATCTTCATTACTTACTCCGGCAGGATGCTTTCTCTCACGTAGGTAGCCACGTCCTGGATCTGCTCCTTGCTGAAGGCAGGGCCGAAGGCGGGCATGGTGTTCTTGCCGTTGGTCGCCATCGTCATGATGTGCGACAGCGACAGATCCTTGCCCTTGAGTGGTACTCCGCCCTGGTGACCGCCGATGCCGGTTTCGCCGTGACAGGTGGCGCAGACGGTGCGGTAGATCTCGGCGCCGCTGTCGAGATTGGCGGCGTAACCATCGATCGGTTCCACTTCAGCGGGCGGCGGCGGTCCGATGGTGTTGGCGGAAGACACGGCAGGGCCAGCCGGTTTCGGCGTCGGATCCATGGTGCCTTCGAGCGAGAACAACCACACGCTGTCGCCGTGCGGACCGGTGGCGTAGATGGAGCCGGCGGAGATCACGGCGAGGTACTGCTTGCCCTTGTACATGAAGGTGGACGGCGTGCCGTTCACACCCGCATCGGTCTGGAATTCCCACAGCATGTCGCCATTGCTCTTGTCGAGCGCGACCACACGTCCGTCGTTGCGGCCGTGGAACAGGAGTCCACCAGCGGTGACGATCGAGCCTGCGGAACAGCTGTACTGCCACTGCTGACTCCACGCGATCTTGTGTCTGCTGAGATCCATCGCCACGAAGATGCCGCGCGGCGGAATGTTGGTGAGCTGGAAGGTACCGCCCATCCAGGTCTGACCCGGCGTGGGAGGCGTGGCTTCGGCTTCGCGTGCTGCACCACCGATGCGATCGTTGGCGCAGATGTACATCAGGTACGTTTCGGGGTCGTAGGAACTCGGCGGCCAGTTCACACCCGCGAGCGGTTTATAGAGCACGGGATCGGTGGCGAAGGGCGTGAAGGTACGGCCTTGATTCACGAGCGTGAAACCTTCCGGTGCATAGTCGATTTCGTTCGGCACGATGTAATCACCGATCGGCCAGGGCTGCGTGGCCGCGGTGGCGTTGCGCGGCTCCTGCGGTACCGGACGTTCTTCGATGCCGATCAGGGGTTCGCCGGTCACGCGGTCGAGAATGTAGAGAAAGCCCGACTTCGACGCTTCGGCGATGCCCTTGCGCGGCATGCCGTTCACTTCGGCGTCGAACAGAATCACGGGGTTCGGTGAATCGTAGTCCCAGATGTCGTGATGTACCTGCTGGAAGTGCCAGCGGTACTCACCGGTAGCGGCATCGAGCGCGATCATCGACACGGTGAAGAGGTTGTCGCCAGCGCGATTGGAACCGTTGAGGTCGGGGCCGGCATTACCGGTCGAGAAATAGAGCAGGCCCAATTCCGGATCGACTGCGGGCGTCTGCCAGATCGGTGCGCCGCCATACATCCAGGCGTCGTTGTCCTGCGGCCAGGTGTCGTGACCGAACTCACCCGGTCCGGGAATGGTGTAGAAGGTCCAGAGCAGTGAACCATCCTTCGCGTCGTAGGCCTTGATGCGGCCGCGGATGGCGAGCTCACCACCGGCGAAGCCGACGATGACCATGCCGTTGTAATAGAGCGGTGCGGCCGTGATGCTGTAACCGAGAGTGGGATCTTCGGCCTGGATCTCCCAGTTCACCTTGCCGGTTTCCTGATCGAGCGCCACCAGTTTGGCATCGAGCTGACCGACATAGATCTGCCCGTCGCCCATGCCCACACCACGGTTCACCCAACCACAGCACACGTTCACGCGCGCGGGATCGAGGTTGGCTTCGTATACCCATTTGAACTCACCGGTCTCGATGTCGATGGCGAACACGTCGTCTTCACCGGTGGGCACGTAGAGCGTGCCCTCATAGAAGAGCGGCTGCGCTTGACCACTGTGGTTGGGGCCGCTGCCCGAACCATTCATGTGTACGCGCCACTCGGCCTTCATGCCTTTGACGTTCTCCTTGTTGATCTGCGTCAACGGCGAATAGCGCTGGTTGTAGAGATTGCCACCGTTGGTGAACCAGCCTTCCTCGGGCAGGGCCAACAACTGTTCGGGCGTGAAGGCGGGGGACGATTGGGCCAGGGCAGACTTGCTGAAGCCGAAGACGCTGAGCCCGACGAGGGCCACTTTGGTCGCTGTTTTCATTGGGCACCGAAGGGAGGGTAGAGAAAGTGGGGGCAATGATAGCGGTGCGTGGCCGGCGGCGGTACCCGCTCGAAAGGCATCATTCGAGTGGAAGGCGGAAAGCGCCGGATCTAGAACGTCACGCACACCGGAGTCGAGGTGCGTAATACCGCCTCTTGGGAGAAAGCCGCTTTGTAATGCGCCACGATTTCCGCGAGCGCCGTAGCGGTAGCGGCATCAGCGGGTCGCACGACGTTCAGCACGTAGGTTTCTTCCCGCACCAGTGACCCATTCTCGCCAAGCCACTGTCCAGTCGCGGTCCACACCGTCAGTCCTTGAGGAAAGCGCGGTGTGACGACGTCGCGCACGAAGGCATCCCATTCTTCCTGAGTCACCACCCCAACCGGTTTGGCGGTACCGAAATAAAGTGTCTCGCTGATCTGGCGTGCGTCGGCTGCGCAGTCGAACGCTCGATTTCGATATTGTGGAGGGAATACGCAGCCTGCGAGCGTGACGAGCAAGAGTGTTGCGGTGGAAAGGCGTTTGATCATCGCGCTGGGTTACAAGCTGGCCTCACGCAATGCGCTGTTCTTCGATGATGCGTTGCGCTTCTTCGGCGTGCTCTTCCGCCACCTGCACACGCACGCCACTACTATTCATGAACAGTGGCGACGCAGCAGAGGCCATCATTTCATCGGGAATGAAGGAAGGAATGCCGGACGCCTCGAGCAGCATCTGTACCAGTCTTGCCTCCGTGAGGTTGGAACAGTTGGCGACGGTGATCATGGCGTACCTCCGAGGGCATGGTAATGGATGCAGTATGCAACACTGGCGCCCCAGGACCTACATACTGTCGCTCATTCCGGCACTTGTGCTCCTTTCTCGAAGGAAATCAGCGAGAGCACGACGCATGCAGGAACGCAAAGAACTTTGTTCACTGATGCTGTCTCTTACTCTGCACTTGCTCGATGTCAGGCAATGTGCTCGATGTCCTCGGGCACCGACACCCACGCATGCTTGCGTTCTTCATATACGGAAACCTGTGGCGCCGGAAAATCAGGATCGGCAAAGGCGCCAACGGGTATCGCGATCTCATCGGGTTTGCCCACCGCGATGTAGTACACCGTGGTGCCGCAGGTGGGACAGAAATGAAAGTGTGCACCAGGTCCTTCATCCCCCACGCGCAGATATTCCGAGGATGTACCGTTGATGATCACGTCGCTGCGCGCAAAGCGTGCCTGAGCCGCAAACACGCTCCCGGTGCGCCGCTGACATGCCAGACAGTGGCAATGGAAATCCGTAGCGGCTCGCCGCGCACTTCCGCAGTGAGTCGTCCGCAGGAACATGAGGCGAGGCGGGAGCTCATCGGCTTTCGAAGCTTACTCGGCACGAGTCTTCGGAGCGGGGGTAGGCACCGATCGATCGGTGCCAATGACCCGCTCGAATCTGAAGCGCCGATGAAAGCCCGTCAATGAAGCGAGCGCTTCGACTCTTCCGATACCGCATTCTTCGTGCAGTAGTAACAGCCATTGATGCGATGCCGCGGCCACAGACGTCGCGCGAGCGCCATCGCGTCTTGCCAGCTTGGATGATGCCCCAGATCGATCTGATTTTCGGGACGTGGCAGCAGAGGACAGCGCGTGGTGAGGTTGTGGATTTCGTGAATTCCATTCGATTGCTGGTGGGCGTTCATTATGAATATGGGCATACAAGTCATCCTTACCTGATCATGCTCATGTTCCAAAAGCCAACGGCAAGCGCTGCCGACGCTAGCGTTCGCAGCCTATGCCGTCATTGTCGCGATCGAGATGAGGCCCATAACCGGGCTCGCCTCGTCGTACCGGAGCGGCTCCTGCTGCACGCGCTTCGGCGCAATTCTTGAAGGTTCTGCTATCGGGTCGTGAAACCGCAGTCCGTGCGGCGTTGTTTGAACTATCGTTCCGGCTCACGCTGGTGGAGCGCGAACGATGACAGTGGTAGTCGCCCGTCTTCCGATTGGTGTGACAGCCTGAGGCATCCAAGCCACCAGGATGTGCCGCGAGCTCGGTCGGAGCGCTCGAGGCAATCAGCGCTACGAGAACGAATAGACTCCAGTAAGTGGTGTGGAGTTCCGCATGGGACGAAACTTTGACGCCCGTGCCTGCATCGTGTGCAGGCGGCATCGATGTGGCGAATGCTTTGCTCCGGAGAAAGGACGTTAAACGCATTGTTGTTCTTCTTGTACGTTCGTACGTGCTGTTCAAGGCAGCGGTCAGTCCTTCACGAACGTTAAGTCCTGTCCGGGTAAAGGACTGCCGACTGCTTCCGGCAAACGCTGAAAGCCGCCACGCGTTGACAAGCTTTCAGAAAAACTCGCCTCACTGCCCCGCGTGCATGAAGTTAATCTGTGGACCCTCGACGGAGAAAATGCCGGCTTCGGTTCGTACGTAAAGCTGCTTCTGATAGAGCAGGCTCGTGAATACGTGGGCTTCCGTTGGTTCGTTGTTGGAGAGATGCACGATGCCGATCGCTTCACTGTCATCTCTTTCCACTTCGAGACAGCCATCCGAAAGCGCCTCGATCTTCTCGAGCTTCTCGCCATCTGCGGAAACGGTAAGACGATGATGGCCGGCGAGTACGAGCAAATCGGGGTCGGTGGTTGCCACCAACATGTAAACGAGGAACGAGCCGTCATCCGCATTGAGCACCACGGTGTTGATGGCGGGTTTGCACACCATCAGCTCTGAGCCGTAGGCTTGTTCGATCGCTTTCCACTGCGCGAGATGTTCGGCCGGTAACACCACCGGCTCGGCATGTTCATGCAGCTCTTCCTTCTCATTGCGAAGATCGAAGTCCACGTCGAAGTAGGAGCAGGTTCCCGCAGCGCAGGGACCGACGAAGCGCACCTGCCACTCGGCATCACTGCCGACGGTGATCCAACCAGCGGTGGCGGACGCTTCGAGCTTGGGAATGCCGACGACTTCGGTGGCGCGCGCGGCAACCATGTCCTTCAGGAAAATCTCGCGGCCGCGCGCTTCCGCCACTCGCAGCTTGGCTTCGTCATAAACCGGCTGTGCAAAGGTGTGGCTGCTCAGAGCGAGCGCCGTGGTAAAAACGGGAAAGAATGCAAAGCTGAGTTTGCAGCAGGACCTGTCGATGCCGTGCTGGCGCAGCCCTTTGCCTACCATGATGCCTCCTGAGGCTGAGTGTCGTGTCGTAGCGACGGAACGTCGCCGTAATGCAGGGCGGAATGCGGCGCAATGCGCACGTGGCCAGCAACGCGCAGAGCTTACGATGCGGGCCGAACTTTTCAACAGAAGATTCGTACGAAGGTTGGAAAAGGCGTCAGCGGAGTATCAGGAATGTAGAGGGCCGCTCCAGTCCTTCGGAGCGCACCCACTACTAGGCTTGCTGGTATCATCCAATGAAGGTTCAGCCGTTGAGCCGAACCCAGCTCGCGAAAACGAAGAAGCTGTCGATGGGTAGGCGTCCGCTCGTGTCACTCGTGATCGACGATGATGACGCCCGGACCGAAGTAGAGCATCCCCTCGTCTGTCTCCGTAACGAACGTAAAGTCGTCAGCGGGAGTGAGCGACAGAATGGGCGAGCCATCTGCAGCCAAAAGATGTAACTGTTCATCCTTGAACTGCCAGCGTCGCCAGGTCTGCTTGCGCCACACTTCGGGACACACACCGACCTGTTCGAGTTCGCCGCTCTCATTGGAATCGGCACTTACACTGAACCCACAGGCTTGAGCATTGTTGGGACCGCTCAGCGTGAAAGTGCCGTCGAAGAGTGTGGCACGAGAGGTGGGTGCCGCGGGTTGTCCGCGATCAAGCGATAGTGACTCTCCGGTTTCGAATGTGGTGATGAAGAACTCACCCAACGGACTGAAACTCAGCACTGCTTGTCGCAGCGCATCGATGAATACGAGTGTGCCGTCACTGCGCAAGGTCCACGCCGCCACCTCTTCGAGTGGGAAATTGCGTAGACACGTGGCCGAGATTTCGATCGACGCGCCCCCGATCACGCCTTCCGTGCCCAACCTCACAGCACAATAAGGTGAACCCTCGTTGACGCCCGCGAGCGTCCACACACCGGCATAGGGTTGGGCCCAATCGAGTTCTTCGGCAGTCGCGGCATTGCTGAGCAGCGCGGCGCCGATGAGCAAGTACAACAAACGCATGAGTCTTCCTTACTGCAGCACCAATTCGACACGACGATTCTTGCTGCGTCCTGCTTCATCGGTGTTCGGTGCAGCCGGTGTGAGTGGTCCCACGCCGCGCGCAATGATGCGTGAGGCAGCGATACCTCGTGCCGTCAATGCTGCAGCCACGGCCTTGGCACGACGCTCGGAAAGGTCGAGGTTGTAGTCGAGCGAGCCCTGGCTGTCGGTGTGACCCACCACATAGATCTTCACGTCATTGTTCTGCAGATAACGCACCAATTCTTCGAGCTGTGGTTCCGATTCCGGCTTGAGCTCGGCCTTGTCGGTATCGAACAGGAGTCCATAGAGCGCAATCGATCCTTCCCCCTGCAGGCCAGAAGCGATCGCTTCGCTCTTCACGGTAAGGATCTGTTGCTGCATCGCCTTCGGTTCGACCACTTCGATCAAACTGATCACGTAGTTGGTGAGTGACTTCGAGATGTCGCCGAAGGTGCCGCCTTCGCTGCGTGCCACGAAGAGGCCGACGAGCGTTGCGCCCTTGCGCATCAGTGCGTAGCGAATGTCACGGCCGCCGTCGAACACAGCGCTGACATAACGTGCGCGTGTGGTAGAACCCGCGCCGCTCGAAACGTGAGTGGACTTATCCTCCCAGTAGTACTTCAGTCGCTTGAACGATTCACCGCAGCCGTCTTCACCGGAACATTCGAACTCGGTGCTGAAGCCTTGCTCGATCAAATGGTTCTGATGGTTGCGGAAGGCTTCCAGACTCGAGCGACCGGGCGGAACGACATACACCGTGCGCGTCACCTTGCCTTCGGCCTTGGCGGTCTGTGTATGGCGACCGTTACCGCCCACACCTTCGGCCTTCCCGGCAGGCAATACCAGCTCATCGAATTCGGCTATGCCCTGCAGCAACAAGGTCGAGCCTTCATAGCGACCGGTAAGGGGATGGTCCTGCGCGCCGATGAGGTCCTCTGCCAGAACCTGCTCGTAGCTTTCCTGCGCAAACGTTGCGTTCGAAGCGAGAAGACCGAAGGTGAATAGGGCGGAAAGAGGAAGAAAGCGAACCTGCATCTGCCGTGAACTCCTGTGCGAGTGTCCTTGGGCCGCTCAACGACATGCACTCGAAGGCAGGCGGCCCCGGCGAGAGCTTGGGCGATGGAGGAAAGCAGGTCTTGGATGAATCGGACTTGCCGACTCAACTCCAAAGAGAAAGGGCGCGGCGTGCGCCCGCCTTGTAGCGACCAAGCAACGTGCCCGCGGTGACACTGGCCTGGTCTTTCAGGAAGATGCTCGGCGACATGCCGATGAAGCGTTTGAAATCGCGATTGAGATGCGACTGATCCGCGTAGTGCGCCACCGCCGCAGCAACCGTCTGCGGGCGCTGCGTTGCCATCCATGTTGCCGTGCGCAGGGCGCGATACTTCATGGCGATGGCCTTCGGCGGTGCCCCATAGACTTCCAACATCAGGCGCTGCAGATGTCTGCGTCCAACGTTGAGCGCTTCACTCAAGGCATCCACCGCAAGATCGGGCGAATGCTCCAACCAATGATCTGCCGCCGCCACCAGGCTCACATGTCGGCGCTGTCTCTCTACCGCTGACAGAAAACGTTCGATGAGACTGACATGCGAACCATCGAGCGTGGCCTCGCTCAATTGCTCGATCAAAGCGGCGCAGGCCTTCTCACCCCAAAGGTCTGCGCCATCGATGATGCCATCGGCCAGCTCATGCGCGGGGCACTGCACCAGCTTCAACCAACCGAGCGGCAAAAAACCCAAGGCCACCATGCGCGCACCCGCGCTCAACTCGATCTGATACGACGCATTCGTCGGCCCGATCAAGGCCACCGCCGGTGCCGCTACACGCTCACCATGGGCAAAGACGTACCAGGAACTCCCCGCCAAGCGGATGTGCAGGTTCGGCAGCATCGCCGGCAACAAGGCGCTGAAGCCTTCGCTCACCTCATCCACGACGGCATGCATGGTCAAGAGCGAGCAGTGTTGGGGGGAGGGGAGGAAGTAGTTGAGCTTCATGCGGGGTAGGCCAGCGCGTCCATGGCAATCGAAGTGCGTGAGAGTAGCGATTGAATTGCGCGAACCGCAAGTCGCATGGGAGGGGACACTCAGGTAGAGATGCAGTGCTTCGCTATGTTAAATATAGTGACGACCGCTGGGGCACAGTACTTCACGCTCCTAGTGGGGATAGCAACTTCATCATGCTGGAAGCAGGCCGGCGGTTGGAAGGTGACGATTTAGCAAAGTTCTTAGAACTTGCTGACGGAATCGCTAGCAGATTCTAATGGCGCAGCGGTCGGCGATTTCTTTGTTTGGGAGGGAATACCTGCAGTGACAAGTAAATCGCTGGCCGCACACAGCCTCGGCGTTCTAGGTTTGGCATGTATCGGGATAACCGCCGCGGCAGTTTCGTTGGATCCCATTCTGTACGTCCCAGGGGCGGTAGTAGCGCTGTTGTTCACCGGAGGCGCTGGGATTCTTCTTAGGAATGCGACCAGATATTTCGTCGCGAGCGTCTTGAGTCTTATTGCAATCGCACTTCTCCTATCTCATTACACGGTGAATGAGGGGGTCATTGCGCCCTCCCTATCAACCGCAAGTAATTTTGCTGTGGCGGTTTTAATTCCTGCCGTGGTGGCCCTACCTTTCAGCGTTGCATTTATCGTTAGGAAATAACCTAATTCTGCAGCTTTCGACGCGAGCTCTTCGTTACCAAGTGGCTTTATGAACGGTTGAACATGATCGGAATGCCTCCGTTCTCGGCTACTATCTTCTGGCCTGTGAAGGCTGAAAGCCTCTCGGCTGGGCGTTAAAGGGGTCTAGTGTCCTTTGCCTACGTCCGCAGCGCCATGAGGTCAGCGTCGACACGAATCTGTAGCGTATGAGCACCTCTGAATTGGGTAACGGACTAAGAAAAGCGTAAAGGAATACTGCTTCATACCACCTCCGATTGGCGGCACTGCATGAGAAATTGCTACGAGCCTTTTCAGGCGTTTCTAACTTGCTGAACTACAAGCTTAAATAGCCCACTGCATCCAATCCACGACGGCATGCATGGTCAGGAGCGAGCAGTGTTGGGGGGAGGGGAGGAAGTAGTTGAGCTTCATGCGGGGTAGGCCAGCGCGTCCATGGCAATTGAAGTGCGTGAGAGTAGCGATTGAATTGCGCGAACCGCAAGTCGCATGGGAGGGGACACTCACCTCATGAGGGCAATCGCCTGAGGGAGAGGACAAGGGACAGTCACTTGGTAGTACCAGGGACAGTCACTAGTGGGGAGAGGACAGTCGCCTTGGGATTGGGATGGGGACACTCACCTGGGATGGTAGAGAGTGGACAGCCACCTAACGGGCGGTGGTGAGCCAAGCGAAAGCGATGAGAAACGTCGGAGGCTGACGCTTCTCATCGCGGAAGGGATGTAGGTAATAGGTATTAAGCGAGGCCTTGGATCTTGAGCGCCTCGGCCACCGACGGACGCGTTCTGATGCGCTCGTAATAGTCGATGAGGTGCGGAAACTCGGCGATGGAAACGCTGACGCGGTCACGCCAGCTGAGGATGACGAAGAGGTAGGCGTCGGCCACGGAGAAATTGTCGCCCATCAGGTACTGCGAGTTGTCGAGGCGTTTCTCGATGAAGCCGAGTCGACGCGCTATGAGTTCCTTGGCCGCCTTGCGCACGTTTTCATCGGAGTCGGGGCGGAACAGGGGGCCGAAGCTCTTGTGTACTTCGGAGTTCACGTAAGCGAGCCACTCCAGCAGACGGATGTACTCGGTAGAGCCGGGCTTGGGTCCAAGCTTGCCGGTTTGATCCTGGCTGACGATGTAGCTCAGCACCGCCACGTTCTCGGTGAGGAGCTCGCCATTGTCGAGAACGAGCGCAGGCACATAGCCCTTCGGATTCACGTCGCTGAACGCTTTGCCATCGGAGGTGTTGCGCGTACCGCGATCGACGGAGACGGCCTCGAACTGCAGACCGGCTTCGATCAACGAAATCATGGCAGCCATGGAGCAGGCGCCGGCGAGGTAGTAGAGCTTCATTGGTGTGTCCTTTCAGGTGTTGAAAACTGTGCTCGAAGGCGAACGCCAAACGTAGCTCAAACTTTGGGAGATGCAAGTGCTTTGCTGGGAGGTTTGTAGGGCGGCGCCGACGCGATCCACATGCTGAGGGCATACAGCAGCACGCCATCGTCCTGTAGCCGCACTTGCAGATCGTAACCCGAATGCTCGTCTCCCAGCGCCACGGTAAACTCACGCTGGATCGGATCGATGGCAGTAATGCTCTTGATGGTGGAGGCGTCGAAGGATATTCCGTCTTGGTAATCGGGAGTGGTCCGCAATTCGTTGCGATGAATGGCCAGGATGATGCGTTCGGCATCGGCATAGGAAACTGCTCCACCGAGTTCGACATCCACCGACCAGTCACCATCGGTGAAATGCCAGCGTTCCTCGAAAGAAGGCTGACTGATGATCAACCACTCGCCCATACCGAAGTGGCGCGGCGAGCAAAACGATACGCTGGTGTGACACACGCCGAACTGGCGCCAGACGCGCTTCAGTCCATCTTCGGCGCCGGCGGAACGAATCAGATACCAACTCCCGCCCATTCCTGGGCGGGTTTCGACAGCGGCGGTCTCAAGGTTAACCCGCCTGGCAAGTTCTTGAATGATCAATCTGTCTGCCTCCGCGACATCCGGAGCTCCGGCCCAGTCGAGTTCTGCGTTCGCCACCGCTGCAAACGGCAGGCAGAAACTGGCTGTCGCCAGTGGCAAGAATCGGCGAAGGTTGACCAGAGTTGTAATCATTGATAGTGCCTCCTGTCTTCGGCATCGGCTCGTAAATCGCTTCCGAGTGCCGCAATAACCGGTGAATGACTCCCCCCTCCGACATCTGCGCCATACATGACTTCTATCAAGAGCTGCACCTCGTCACCGTTCAACTGCACCTCCAGCAAATAACCCTCGCTACCGGAGTTCAATGTGACGCTGAATCGACGACCAAGAGGATCGAAGGTCTCGATGACGCGTATGTCATCTGCGTCATAGCAAGTACGCGCCGCGCCGTCGGATAACGCACTTCTGAGTTGTTGGCGTCGGATGGCGTGAATGATCGTTTCCGCTTCCGCATAGGAAACTGCGCCGCCGAGTTTGACATCGATGGACCAATCACCATCCATGAAGCGCCAACGCTCTTGCAGCGTAGGTTCAGCCCGAACGCGCCAGTTTCCAACACCCCAGTGAGTGCCGTTCGCACAGTCCGAATCACTGTTGGGACAAATCGAAAACTCACGCCATGAAATGCGTCTGCCGGTGACGAAAACGGGGGAGCGGATGACGTAGAACTTGCTCTCTGCGGGTAAGCGATGACGCTCTTCGATGGTGTCGGCGTCGAAGTGCAAGCGCTCCACGATCTCGGTGATTGCCTTTCTGTCCGCTTCGGTTAGGTGAGGAACGGGTGCCCAGTCGATCAGCGCAGCTGCGGGAAACGACAGCAAACAGCAAGTGAAGAGAACGGCGGTCGTCAGACCGCACACTGCACGGCTCGCGCAAAGGCTCCGGCTGGTCATGGATCGAGCTCCTTCTTAGAGATAGAACCACGGCATCACTTCGATCCTGATTCGGGAGGTGAGATTAACGCGAGGCGGTGAGTCGTTCCAGATAGCGCACGAAGCTCGGGTCTTCTCCTCGCAACAATTGCGGCAGACAGGCGCGGAAGTGCGGCTTCTGGTGCCACTCGCGGATGTAGTCTTCCCAGGAGTTCCAGCGTCGGGCCTGGGTGGGCGACATATCTTCTTCGTACATCAAGAGATAGGCGCGTTCGAAGAGCGAGACCAGCATCGCGAAGATGATCAACTGCCGTTCCTTCTGTTCTTCGTTGAGCGACATCTGCGCCTCGCCGGAGAAGAGTTTCAGATCGGGATTCTCCAAGGCGACCTTCAGGAAATCCTGATAGTTGTCCGATAAGAGTTGATAGACCTCTTCTTCCTCGTTCTCGCGTTCCTTTCTTTGCTCGTACACGAAGACGGCGATGGCCAGGGGCAGGCCGATGACCGTGACGATGTAACTCCACAGTTCCCAGGTTTCGAGTGACATGAGGCAAATCCCTTTCAATACCCGACATTCCGATGCTTGCCGGCTGCAACGCGAAGTTCAAGACATGGCGAGGAACGCGTTGCTTCTGTGAGCAATGCATCACAGCGCGTGTAACAACGAAATCGTAACCAACATTTTGTGAACTGTCCCACGCGAGCTCTTGCTCTTCGCGGCTATGTTCGAAGCTCATCCTGAAGATTTAGCAGCCGAAGGATGGAGGGCATGCAGTATTCGCCGAGAGAGGACGTGACTAGTTGCAAGGAGAGAGAGATGGCGAAAAAAGAAACGAATGGCAGAGCTTCAGCATCCGGCAAGCGCAGGAACGGCAGCCGCGGTATGGGAGGGGAATTGCATCAGCAAGCTGGACCGAACAATCCTGCGTTGACTACCAATCAAGGCATTCCTGTCTCGGACAATCAGAACTCACTACGCTACGGTGCACGAGGTCCTACCTTGCTGGAGGACTTCATTCTCAGGGAAAAGATCACCCACTTCGATCACGAACGCATACCAGAACGCATCGTGCATGCGCGTGGCACCGGCGTGCATGGTTATTTCGAACTCACCAAGTCTTTGAAGAAATACACGCGTGCGAAGATCCTGACGGAGGTGGGCGAGCGTACGCCGGTGTTCGCGCGCTTCTCCACGGTGGCCGGTGGTGCCGGATCGATCGATACACCGCGCGACGTGCGTGGGTTTGCGGTGAAGTTCTATACCAAGGAAGGCAACTGGGATCTCGTGGGGAACAACATCCCGGTGTTCTTCATTCAGGATGCAATCAAGTTTCCGGACCTGGTGCATGCGGTGAAGATGGAACCCGATCGCGGCTTTCCACAAGCAGCATCGGCGCACGATACGTTCTGGGACTTCATTTCGCTCACGCCGGAATCGATGCACATGATCATGTGGGCGATGAGCGATCGCACCATTCCGCGTTCACTGCGCATGATCGAAGGTTTCGGCGTGCATAGCTTCAGGTTCATCAATGAGCAGGGCGACTCCACCTTCGTCAAATTCCACTGGCGGCCAAAACTCGGGCTGCAGTCCACCGTGTGGGATGAGGCGGTGAAGATCGCGGGAGCCGATCCGGACTTCCACCGCCGCGATCTGTTCGAAGCGATCCAACGGGGCGACTTCCCTGAATGGGACCTGGCAGTACAGCTTTTTACGGAGGAAGAAGCAGAAGCCTTTCTCTTCGATCACCTCGATCCCACCAAGATCATTCCAGAGGAATTGGTGCCGCTTACCTACATCGGGCGCATGGTGCTCGATCGTTGGCCGGACAATTTCTTTGCCGAAACCGAACAGGTGGCATTTTGTCCCGCCAACCTGGTGCCGGGCATCGACTTCAGCAACGATCCACTGTTGCAGGGACGTTTGTTCTCGTATCTCGATACACAGCTGTCGCGCCTCGGCTCTCCCAACTTCCATCAATTGCCGATCAACGCGCCCAAGTGTCCCTTCGCGAACTTTCAACGTGATGGCCACATGCAGATGGCTGTTCCCAAGGGCAGGGTGAACTATGAACCCAACTCGCTCGAGCAGGGACAGCCACGCGAAAAGCCGACGGGCTTCAGAAGCTTTGCGGCGCAGGTGGCGGAAGATGGCAAGGTCCGCGTGCGCTCCGCGAGCTTTGCGGATCACTACTCGCAGGCGCGGCTGTTCTATAGAAGCCAAACGGAGATCGAGCAGGCTCACATCGCCTATGCGCTGGTATTCGAACTTTCCAAGGTGGAAACGCTCCACGTACGCACAGCGATCGTGGGACACCTGCGTCACATCGACGAAGACCTGGCACAGCGGGTTGCGGACGGCCTGGGTCTGACTGAGTTGCCGCCAGAACCGCTCACCACGACGCAGATCGTCGACATGGAGCCATCACCACCCCTGCGCATCATCGGCAAGACTCCGGGGACACTCACTGGTCGCTGTATCGGCATCCTTATCGATGACGGCTCCGACGCCGCGCTGGTGTCCAAGCTCTGCAAGGCTGCCACCAAGGAAGGCGCCAGCGTGAAGATCGTCGCCCCGAAGATCGGCGGCAGACGTTTGAGTGATGGCTCGGAACTCAACGCCGACGGCCAACTGGCGGGGACACCCTCCGTGGTGTTCGATGCGGTGGCCTTGGTGCTGTCGCAAACGGCCGGTCAACGTCTCGCAAAAGAAGCTGCCGCCGTGGACTGGGTGCGTGATGCCTTTGGTCATCTCAAAGCGATCGCCTTCGATGCCGGCGCCGAAGCCGTACTACAGGCGGGCGGAATCGAGAAAGATGCAGGTGTGGTGGCAGCGAAAGAGGTCGCCCACTTCCTGGCCGAGGCCAAGACGCGACAGTGGGCGCGAGAGCCGAAGTTGAGAATGTTACCTTGAGGCTTTGAGAGCTCGCTCACCCGCCATGTGTTGGTTCGGCGTTTACTCGGAAGGTCGGCCGGGGACAGTCGCCTGCAAAGGGTGGCTGTCCATCGGCAATAGAATCGGCAATACAACGGCTAAAGAGTCCCATTGCAATCGGAGGCAAACGTGGCTTGTCGCAAAAAGGAAGTCGGAGAGACGCCGGAGAAACCCAAATAGCGGGCGCAGCCGAAGGCTGCCTTCGAGAAGGCAGTGGGGAGGTAAGATTTACGCCGCTACAAACTCGGACTGGATCGCTCGGCGTTCAAGTGCAGGAAGTATTTCGAGGCCATGCAGCATCGTTGAAGTTTCCTTCTCGATCTCCTTGCTCAACAGCATCCACTGCCACTCGCTGAGACCGAGCTTCTGGAGCAGCGGCACTCGATTCTCTTTTATCGAGCCTCGCTTACCGGAAACGCGTACCCGGCCATACCAATCCACCAGCTGCAGATAATCACGATAACGGCACGGAATGGCAGGCCGAGAACGATGTTGGTTCTCGGTCTCACCGAAGGGCATCAGTCGGGGTGTTGGCCTTCCTTGCTGCGAAAGCTTGTGTGCTCTGCGTATCCGATCCTGGATGGATGTGAAATCGGAGGATTCGAGATCACTGGCGGTACCGGCCCTAACAGGATTCAGATCCACATAGGCCATGCAGGCCAACAGAGCTGCTTCGTCCTTCAAAGCTTGGGACTTGAAGCGCCCTTCCCAGAAACGCCCCGTGCAGCCGTCTTCTTTGTTGGCGCGTAGCGCGATGACGTAGTTAAGGCAGGCCATGAAGCGGCTCAGACTGCATAGTTGAGCTCGCCACTTCCCGGCCAAAGCCTGTAGCTCTTCTTTTTCGAAATCTGACAACGTGTCGCCACTCTTAAAGCGCTGAAGCAGCAGCGGACCACGATAGAGCTTCGCCCAGCGGCGGCAGACTTCTTCGAGAGACCATTGCTTAGCCCGAGCAGAATCAACGTGCAGCACGAGATGGTAGTGGTTGCTCATCACCGCGTAAGCCGCGATATCCATCGCAAAGATCTCTGCTAGAAACTTGATGCGTGCCACCAGCCAGGTTTTGCGATGATCGAACGATGTGCCGTTCTCATCTTTGCCCATCAAGAATGCACGGCGGACACACCGTGAGATGCAGTGGTAGTAGGGAGTGGCGTCCAAAGACACCAGTTGAGAGCGTGGGCGCGTCATGTGAGCAGTCCATTGCTCGATGAATCACGATGCTCTGAGTCTAGGAGAGGCTGAAGAAATTTCCAGTTTGGGTGGCTGTCCCCGGTGAGGAGAAACGGGCGCGAGGGATTTGCGTGAGCCCTCGCGCCGTTGGCATTGGCGCGAGGCCTCAGAGTCGATCTGCGATCTTTTCCAGTCCCGCCAGACCACACTCATGGTCGGTTCTGCCGCCACCGACGCCCAGGGCGCCGATGATGCGATCGCCCGAGCGAATGACGATGCCGCCTGGGCGCGCGTTGAACGATGGGTTCGCGGCAATCTCCGCGGCGAACGCTTCGTCGTCGTTGACGCGCTCGAACAGCTGCTGCGTGTCCTTTTGGTAATGCAGTGCTGTAAGGGCTTTGGCCGTGCTGGAGGTTACGCCGCGCTGGGAGGTGCCGTCAGCGGCAAGCAACACCTTGAGCACACCGGCGGAGTCCACCACGCTCACGGCGATGGTTTGACCATCGGCCGCGGCACAGGCAGCGATGGCTACTTGTGCCGCCTGCACTGCAAGCTTGAGTGCGGGGCCTTCAGCTGCAGGAGCTCGTGCTGATTGTTGGGCTTGCTCAGCCGCGTAGCCAGGCGTTGCTACCGCAAGGGCCAGTAAGGGGAAAAGATGAAGGAAGCGCTTGTTCATGACATTGCCTGTGTGAGCAGAAAAGAATCTCAGCTGCTGTTGCAAATCACACAGCAGCTACCGACAGGCATCAGTAGAGCAAGATCGAGACCAACAACGATTTGCCGTACAAACCGCGCTTTTGGGTATGCGCGAAAATCATTACTGTTGAATTTTGAACTGTAAAAGCGTCTTGCGAGCAGTTGGGGACGTGGGCGGCTGTTGCAAATGAAGCAGCAGCTGAGCAGGAAACATCTGCGATTCAATCACCGACCGTATCAGCCGTTCGGCATCAAGAAAAATTCCAGATAAACCTACCCATCAAAGAAAGGACACGGCTTTCTCGTCGTCTCGATGGACTTTTTTGGGTGGAGGAGTCCTCGAATGAGCCGGTGAGGGCGAAGCAATCCTTCAGGACTCGAAGGGATAAACGACGTTGGGCTTCGTCCACCCAAAGAAACGAAGAATCAGTTCCTCACCCTCTGCACCTTCGTCACCGACTTGATGAGACGCACACGTTTCATTACGCGGGCTAGGTGGATGCGGTTACGGACGGCGAGGATGAGGTTGATCACGCTGATCTGCGCGTCGCGGTCGTTCATCGAGATTTTCTCGATGTTGGCTTCGCAGCTGGTGATGGCGTTGGCGAGGTGGGCGATGATGCCGCGCTGGTGCTCCACTTCTACCCGCAGTTCCACCGAGAACTCGCCTTCCACGCCGGGGTCCCAACGCAGGCTGACGCATTTTTTCGGATCGTTCCGGAATTCGGCGACGTTGTTGCAGGCTTCGGTGTGAACGATCATGCCGCGGCCGGCACTGATGAAGCCCACGATGGGGTCGCCCGGAATCGGGTGACAGCATTTGGCATAGGTCATCAGCAAACCTTCGGTGCCGCGAATGGCGAGGCTGCGATTTTCGGGATCATCCGCCGGCGCACCTTCGGCATCGTTCGGCAATAGACGACGCGCCACGATGTAGGCCATGCGGTTGCCGAGGCCTATGTCTTCGAGCAGGTCGTCGAGCACTTCGAAATTGGTTTCTTCCAACAGCCCGCCCACTTTCTCCTTGGGAATGTTGGCGAGGTGATAGCCGTAGTTCGCCAGCACCTTGTTGAGCAGACGACGACCGAGTGCGATCGCTTCGGAGCGGCGCTGCGATTTGAGGAAATGACGAATGTTGCTGCGCGCCTTGCCCGTGACGACGAAGCTGAGCCAGGCCGGGTTCGGATGCGTGCCGGAGGCGATGATCTCTACCGTTTGTCCACTTTGCAGCGGTTCGCTGAGCGGTGCGAGACGGCGGTTGATACGGCAGGCCACGCAGGCATTGCCGACGTCGGTGTGCACGGCGTAAGCGAAGTCGACCGGCGTGGAACCGGCCGGCAATTCCATGATCTGGCCCTTGGGAGTGAACACGTAGATCTCGTCGGGGAAGAGGTCGGTCTTCACGTGTTCGATGAATTCGAGCGAGTTGCCGGCGCGTTTCTGCATTTCGAGCAGGTCCTGCACCCACTGGCGCGCGCGGATGTGGCTTTGATTCGGACGATCGTTGGCCGACTTGTACAGCCAGTGTGCGGCGATGCCGTTATTGGCCATCGATTCCATTTCCTCGGTGCGGATCTGGATTTCGATGGGAATGCCGTGCATGCCGAAGAGCGTGGTATGCAGCGACTGATAGCCGTTGGTCTTCGGAATCGCGATGTAGTCCTTGAAGCGGCCGGGCACGGGTTTGTAGAGGTTGTGAACGGCGCCGAGGATGCGATAGCAGCTGTCGACGGTGTCGGTGACGATGCGGAACGCGAAGACGTCGGTGATCTCGCGGAACGACTTCTTCTTGTTGCGCATCTTCTGATAGATGCTGAAGAGGTGTTTCTCGCGACCGAGCACGCGGCCGGGCAGGTTTTCGCGCGTCAGACAGAGTTCGAGCGCGGATTGCACCTGTTGTACGAGTTCCTTGCGGTTACCGCTGGCACGACGCACGGCTGCTTCGATGAGGGGGGCGCGCATCGGGTAGAGCATCTGGAAGCTGCGCTCTTCGAATTCCACACGGAAGTTGTGCATGCCAAGACGGTTGGCGATGGGCGCGTAGATGTCGATGGTTTCTTTGGCGATGCGGCGGCGCTTGTCGGGCGAGAGCACGTCGAGCGTGCGCATGTTGTGCAGGCGGTCGGCGAGTTTCACCAGGATCACGCGGATGTCCTTCGCCATGGCGAGCGCCATCTTCTGGAAGTTCTCCGCTTGGACTTCCGCCTGCGAACTGAAATCGAGTTTGTTGAGTTTGCTGACGCCGTCGACCAGGTTGGCGACGGTTTCACCGAACTGACCGGCGATTGCTTCGCGCGTGAGGCCGGTGTCTTCGATCACGTCGTGCAGCATGGCAGCCATCAGACTCTGATGGTCCATGTGCATTTCATAGAGAATCTTGGCGACGGCGAGCGGGTGGGTGACGTAGGGCTCGCCACTGCGCCGCTTCTGCCCATCGTGGGCTTCTGCGGCGTAGTAATAGGCGCGCCTGACCAGGTTTACCTGGGCAGGCTCGAGATAGGTCAGAAGATCTTTGGCCAGCGCGTCTATCGTTTGCATCTGCTACGCGGCTGGCCGAGAGGGCCAGCCTTACTCCTCGTCGTCGGAATCGGCGCTTTGGTTCTTGTCTCCCTCGTCTTCTTCGAGCTCCACTTCGGTGGCTTCGGTGGGCTCGCGATCGTCGACGAGGTCAGCATCCATCGCTTCTTCGATACTGATGTCGCCGCGCACTTTTCTCAAGGCCTCGGCGGCAACCAGTTCGCTCAATTCCTCTGCCGTTTCCTGCTGCATGTCGGCTTCGTCGAGGATGGAGCGGTCGACGAGACCTGCGGCTACTTCGCGCAGGGCTACTACCGTGGGTTTGTCGTTGTCCTCGGGCACCAACGGCTCTTTTCCGCCCGTCTGCAGCTGACGCGCACGACGGCTGGCGACGAGAACGAGGTCGAAGCGGTTATCGATGTGTTCCAGACAATCTTCAACAGTAATGCGGGCCATTTGTCGCTCCTGCCGGGGAAAAGAATCTCGCGCGAACGCGGCGTATTGAAAGAAAAGGGCGGCAAGTATAGCGGTTTGGTGGGGCGCAGCCAAATTGCGGCTGATTGGAGGGGTTAGGTAATAGTGGCTGTCCCTCGATTCTGGTCCCTCGATTCTGCTGGTGCCGAAACCGGGGTGCCGATCCCCGTGACCGGTTTGAGTGACTGTCCCGTGATCCAGTCCCGTGATCCAAGTGACTGTCCCGAGCGGGGTCGCCGACTGGTGTCGGTTTCGACGGGGGCATCTGAAGGGTGACTATCCCCCGGGCTTGAGACGAAAGTGACTGTCCCCGAGGTTTCCGGGTTTTCAGAGTGACCGAGCCAAGGGACTGTCCCAGGGTTAGGCAAAGCAGAGGCGAATGACCTGCCCCAGCTTTTAGGTGGCAGTCCCCGGGGCTTGGGGCTACGTGACTAGTGGGGCTACGGGGCTACGTGACTGTCCCAGGCTAGGCAACGGGGCTACGTGACTGTCCCAGGCTAGGCAAAGAAAAGTGGCTGTCCCAGGTTGGGGGATCTGATCAGGACAGCAGACTGGCCAGCAGCGCCGCGTGACGCTCGGCCTGCACCTGTCGGCGCAGGAGATTGGCGCGGAAGATGGCCTGCAGGTCCGCCAGGGCGCGGTCGAAGGAATCGTTCACCACCAGGTAGTCGGCCTGCTCGTAGTGCGACATCTCGTGGACTGCCTTCGCCATGCGTTCGGCGATCACGTCCGCGCCGTCCTGCCCGCGGTTGGTCAAACGTTCGCGCAGGGCTTCCAGCGATGGTGGGAGGATGAAGATGCTCAGTGCATCTGGCATCAGCTGTTTGATCTGGGCTGCGCCCTGCCAGTCGATCTCCAGGATCACATCCCAGCCATCCGCCAGGCGCCCTTCCACCCAGGTACGCGACGTGCCGTAATAGTTGCCGAACACGAGGGCATGTTCGAGGAAATCGCCGCGATCTTGCATTGATTTGAAAGTGGCGACGTCGACGAAGTGATAGTTCACGCCATCGATCTCACCCGGCCGTTTCTGCCGCGTGGTGTAGGACACGGACACACACAGGCCCGGCCCGGGGTAGCCGGGCTCGTTGTGGCTTTGCACCAAGGCTTTCACCAGGGAAGTCTTGCCGGCCCCGGAGGGGGCGGAAATCAGATACAGATTGCCGGAAGGCATGCGGAGTCCTGTGTCGGTGGGGGTCGTGCGAAGCGGGGGATCATAGCAAGGATCATCCGCTTCCCAAATGCCGAGGCTCCTTTTCGGTCAAGCTCGGGGCGTTCCAATCCGCGAACTTTCGCCCAACTGACCTGCCTTTGGCCGGTCTGCTGCAACATTTATGGCAATATAGGCCGCACCTACACCGCCGGTGTGCGCTTCAGCTTCTGAAATCGATGGGTTCGACAATGCAGTCGCCTGGTTTGCCTCGCTTCGTCTCACTTCTGTCCCTGACGGCCGTCTTGCTCGGCGGTGGGGTGGTGTGGGCCGATGACGAGGTGCCAGCGCGTAAGCGCTACGATCCCAACATCGAGTTGCCGGAAGACGAAAGCCAGGGGCGTGCCTTGATCCTGCGCTCCTGTACCATGTGCCACGAACTGGCCGGCCTGGCGGGTTACAAGGGCTACTGGGGCTTTCCGCAGTGGAAGGAGATGGTCGAGGGGATGGTCAAGAATGGAGCGGTACTGTCTCCCGCCGAGCAGGATGTGGTCGCGGAATATCTGACGCGGCACTTTGGGCCCGATACGCGCAAATAACGACAACGTTTTCAGAGGAGGAGAGGATGAATATCACCAAAGCACGTCCAGGCGCAGCGCTGCTGTCCCTGGCCATCGCGCTGGCCCTGCAGGCACCCCTGGCTCACGCGCAGAAAGCCCGCATCGTACAAACCAATTCGCGCAGCGATGTGATCAGCCTGATCGATCCTGCCACGCAGACCGTCGTCGGCGAGATCAAGGGCGTTCCGGTGAACCATGGCGCCGCTGCCGCTCCCGATGGTTCGCGGCTTTATTTCAGCAGCGAGGCGAAGATCACGCTCGACGTGGTCGATGCCAAGACCTTCGAGATCATCAAGGAAATTCCGCTGAGCGCGCGCCCCAACAACATCTCGATCGGCAAGGATGGTCGCTTCGTCTACGTCGGCATCATGAATGGTGAGGGCGGCATCGATGTGATCGACACCGAGAAACTCGAGAACGTCGCGCACATCGACACCAAGTCGCGTGTGCACAACGTCTATGTGACGCCCGACGGCAAATACGTAGTGGCCGGAGCTTTCGGTGGCGACGAGAACCTGCGCGTGTACGACGCCCAGACGCACGAACTCGCTTTCACGCTCTATCCGCCGAAGAATCCGGCGGCCGGTGATGCGATGGATGGCATTCGTCCGATCACCTTCGACACCAATCCCGACGGCACCACCAGGAACATGTACGTGCAGCTGTCCGACTTCCATGGCTTTGCGGTAGTGGATTTCGCATCGCAGAAGGAGATCAAACGCGTCGAACTCCCTTCGATCGCCGAACATCTGCGCGCACCGGAAGGTTCCTACAACCGCGCACCTGCCCATGGCATCGGTGTGGCGCCCGACGGAAAGACGCTGTGGGTATGCAGCCGACTCAATGGGCATGTCTATGGTTATTCGCTGCCGGATCTCGAGCTGATAGCGGAAGTGCCGGCCGGTGATCATCCGGACTGGATCACCTTCAGCCCCGACGGCAAGTTCGCCTACGCCGCCAACGGTGGCAGCGATGACGTCACCGTGATCGACATCGCCGCCCGCAAGGAAGTCATCCGCATCCCGGTTGGCTCCGCGCCCAAGCGCAACATCTCCGTAGTGCTGCCGTAACACAGGGGCATACGAACACGAAGGGCGCCAGTGGCGCCCTTTTTGTTTTCGCGGGATTTAAGGATTTGGACGTGTTACGTAGATGCTGTTATCCGGCATGTAGCTCTGCTGCAAACTTTCTGTCCAACTTGAGCACGCCGAACGCAACATGCACGAGTTTGCGCAGCATGGCGCCGATGAGGAGTTAGGAGTTTCGGCGGTTTGCAGTGGCTTCGCGACATCGCGAGTGCACCTCGGGAGGTCGGGCTCGTTGTAGGTTGGCGGTGAGCACAGCGAACCCCAACGAGCGCTATCGATTGCGGCGAGGATGTTGGGCATCCCACGTTGGGGTTCACCTTCGGTTAACCCCAATCCACGGGCGAGAACGCGATGCGTTTCGTACGCATCGCAACCCAATCACTCGATGTTTTGAATCTGCTCCCGCATCTGCTCGATGAGCACCTTGAGTTCCACTGCTGCGACGGTGGTGGCGGTGACGATGGCCTTGGAGCAGATGGTGTTGGCTTCGCGGTTGAGTTCCTGCATGAGGAAGTCGAGGCGACGGCCGATCTGACCTTCCTGCGCCAGCGTATGACGTACTTCGCGTACGTGGGTATCGAGACGATCGAGTTCTTCGTGTATGTCGGCTTTCTGCGTGAGTAGCACGATTTCCTGTTCGAGACGCGTCGGATCCACCTGCAGTTGCAGCTCGTGGAACTGTGCCTTCAGACGCTCGGCCTGCAGCGCGAGGATTTCCGGCAAACGGCCACGGATCTCGGCCACGATGTTGCTCACCTGATTCAGACGATCTTCGATCAGGATGCGCAGCTGTGCGCCTTCACGTTCGCGTTGCTCCTGCAGCGCCTTCACCGTGGCGACGAAGAGCTCCAGCGTTTTTTCCTCGAGCAATTTGGTATCCTGCTCGCGCTGAATCACCAGACCCGGCCACTTGAGGATTTCGAGCGGATTGATCGGCGTCGAGTCAGCAAACTGCCCCTGCACTTCCTCGACGGCCTGCCGCAGTTCGCGCAGCAGCTCGTGATTGATGCTGATGCCGTTTTCCATGGTAGCGCCGGCCACCACTTTGAGCTGAGCTTCCACTTTGCCGCGCTGCACGCGTGAGCGCAGCAGTTCCCGCAGCGGGCCTTCCAGGTGGCGCAGGCTGTCCGGAATGCGGAACGAGGGTTCGAGATAACGATGGTTGACGGAGCGGAGCTCCCACACCAGCGTGCCAAAATCGTGTTCCGATTGTTGGCGCGCAAAGGCGGTCATACTGCTGGTCATGCGTGACTCGCTGATAATTGAAATTATTGTGTGCGCCAGCTTGTGCGCGCAGGGTTGCCGAATATAACGGATTTGCGCGGCAATTGAAGCAAACGAAGACAACGAGAGAGAAGTCTATGACAGTTCGTCCCAGCGGTCGTGCCGCTGATGCATTGCGCGAAGTGCGCCTCACCCGTCATTTCACGCGTCATGCCGAAGGTTCCGTGTTGGTGGAATTCGGTGCCACCAAGGTGATCTGCAACGCCAGCGTGGAGCTCGGTGTGCCGCGCTTTCTCAAGGGCAGCGGTCAGGGTTGGGTGACTGCCGAATACGGCATGCTGCCGCGTTCCACCGGCACGCGCATGGATCGCGAAGCAGTGCAGGGCAAGCAAAGCGGCCGCACGCAGGAAATCCAGCGTTTGATCGGGCGTTCGCTGCGCGCTGCGGTTGACATGAAGTTGCTCGGTGAAATCACCATCAAGATCGACTGCGACGTGATTCAGGCCGATGGCGGTACGCGCACGGCCAGCATCACTGGTGGTTGTGTGGCACTCGTCGATGCGCTGCGTTCGCTGCAATTGAGCGGCGCACTTACCACTGATCCGCTGCGCATGATGGTGGCGGCGGTGTCCGTCGGCGTTTATCAGGGCGTGCCGGTGCTCGATCTCGATTACGCGGAAGACTCGAGTGCCGAAACCGACATGAACGTGGTGATGACGAGCGAAGGTGGCTTCATCGAAGTGCAGGGTACGGGCGAATCGGGTGCCTTCCACCGCAAGGAGCTCGACGCAATGATCGAATTGGCGGAGCGCGGTTGTGCGCAGCTCTTCGAAGCGCAGCGCCTGGCACTGGCATCTTGATAGCAGCGGGAGAACGGCATGCAGGAATATCAACGGCAATTTCTGGACTTCGTCATCGCGCGCAGGATCCTGCGTTTCGGTGAATTCACCCTGAAGTCGGGGCGGCAGAGTCCTTATTTCTTCAACGCAGGTCTTTTCAATACTGGCGAGGCTCTCGCTTTCATCGGTCACTGCTACGCGGCGGCGATTTCCGAAGCACAGGCGCAATGGGATGTGTTGTTCGGTCCTGCCTACAAAGGTATCCCGCTCGTCTCTTCCACGAGTGTGGCTTTGGCACGCGACTTTGCTCGTGACGCGCCCTATTGCTTCAACCGCAAGGAAGCCAAGGATCATGGCGAAGGCGGTACGATCGTTGGCGCGCCACTCGAAGGACGCGTGCTGGTGGTGGACGACGTGATCACGGCCGGCACCGCGATCCGCGAAGTGATGACGATCATCGATCAGCACAAGGCGCAAGCCGCAGGCGTGGTGGTGGCGCTCGATCGTCAGGAACGTGGGCAGGGCGAGCTTTCCGCGATCGGCGAGATCCGTCAGCAGTACGGCATTCCCGTGTTCAGCATCATCAGTCTCGATCAGATCATCACCTATCTCGAGCGCACCGGCAGCGCAGAATTGGAACAGTTCTTACCGAAACTCAGGGAGTATCGCGAACGTTACGGTGCGGCGTAAGCAGAGCATCGCCTGTTGGGGTGAGCGTAGCCAACTTTGATGGCGATATCGCTGGCAGCGGAAACGTTCAGCGTTCCACCTTGGCTTTGCCTGCGGTTTACCCCAATCTACGAGCGAGCCCAATCCACAAAAATAACAACGATGCAATAACAACAATCAGGGAGGGGAGCATCATGAAGTTCGTTGACGCTGCGCTTGCAGCACTATTGTTGGCAGGAGTTACACCGCACGTCGTGGCAGCGGATGCCAACAACATCTTCGGGGTGGTGCTGCCGGAATCGCTCGAAGACATGGATGCGCTGGCCTATGAAGACAGCAATGCGGGTCTCAGTTTCCACAAGTGGTATGGCTCGTATTTCTTCCAGGGCATGCAGGAATACGACGATCCAGGTTTGGGGTACAGTCTTACCTACGCCACTCCCAGCAGATCCTTCATCTCTGTTTACGTATATACGCTTGGCAGACCGAACATTCCGGATGGCGCGGATTCCGATGTAGTTGCTGCCGAGCTGGCGCAATCGGCGCAAGCGGTTGGGTTGAGCGGGCAATACGGTGCAGTGGTGGAAGAGGAAGCCGAACCACTGTCCCCTCATTTTGCACAAGTCTTTCATCGCACCAGCGCAAGGACGGACAACGGGGAGCCCTTGGTTTCCTACACCTTGCTGCGCGGTCAGAACGGCCACTTCATCAAGGTGCGCCTGACGGGCAGTGACAGAGAACTGCGGACCAGAGGCACAGGCTTGTTGGAATATCTGGTAGCCGATCTTGGGTTGGAAGAGGATCCGCGGTTACGCAACGCCGATTGATGTTAGAAACCGATCGGCGAAGTCGAGTCGTTCCGTAGCTTGTAGCAGACAAGTGTTTATGGCGCGCAGCGCCATGCGCAGGCCGAACGACACCTGGCTATGCCGATGGCTGGGGAACATCGCGCAGACCCGCACACGACCTCGATTCTCGATGAGCATTCGGACCTTGCTTGTTGAGCTCCGCCTTCGGCTCAGCCGAACCTACAAGACCGCAACATATCGAGTCGCATCCGCACTCAAGCTCGACCACTACGAGCTCTATCCCCGCAGCGCAGCGTGAAGGAGTGGGACGCCGCGCACAGAATCGCCTCCTTGCGCTCTGCTACAAGAGAGGCGAGTAGAACTGCGTTGTGGAGGTGCAGTGATGAAAGCCTTGTTGATAGTGAGCCTCGTGCTATGGTCGGCGTCGGCTCTTGCCCAGCCGGAAGCCTCACAAGCCGCTCCGATCGAGAACGTGTGCGGCGCTGCTGGTGCCAGTGAAGCACAGCGACAAACGTGCGTGCGGCAGGAAGAACTCTCACGCAGCAACGTCGATCAGGTCGAAACCGATCCTGCCACTCGCGAATTCTGTCGCAGCATGGTCGGTCAGGAACCCGCCATCCTCAACGCCTGCATTCAGCAGGAAAATCTCTCCAAATCCAGGATCGAGGCGATGAGTGTCAACGCCGCCATCAAGGAGCGCTGTGAAGCCGACTCGGGCGGCAGCTATGTGAAGATGGAATCGTGCCTCGAGGAAGTAACGGTGACGCCTTGAGAGCGAGCCTGGCGATCCGGTATGGTCATATCAAAATGATCATGGAAAGCCACTGAGCAGGGCCATGCTGTTCGACATCCATGGACGCTTCACGCTCGAGGTGCTGCCGTCGACCGAGGGCTGGCGGGCCTATCGCAGGAGCACGGTCTGCGGGTACCGGAGCGCAACCTGGTGATCCCGCGCTACCTCGATGAATCGGAACTCGAACGATTTTTGGACGATCATTTCCACGAATACGCCCTGCTGGGGCAGGTAGTGCGGCGAGTCGCAACGTGGTGACAGGAGATGCGCCGATGAAACCCTTTTCCGTGATGCACATCGACCATGTGGTGATGCGCGTGAGTGATCTCGAGCGCAGCATCCACTTTTATTCCGAAGTGCTTGGCTGCGCGCTGGTGAAACGCCGCGATGATCTCGGTCTCGTGCATCTGCGTGCGGGTACCGCGATGATCGATCTCGTGTCTCTTGACGGTAAACTCGGCGCCGAAGGTGGCGCCGGCCCGGGCAAGGAAGGACGCAACGTCGATCACGTATGTCTGCGCATCAGACCCTTCGACCCAGAGGTGCTGCTCAGCCATCTCGAGTATCACGAAGTCAAAATGCTCGGGCCCATCACGCGCAATTTCGGCGCCGAGGGCATGGGGCCATCCATCTACATCTGCGATCCGGATGGCAATGTCATCGAGTTGAAAGGCAGGAGTGATGAGGAAAGTCCAGATCGTGTTCCGTAGTCGTGCACAAACCTTTGGAGGTTGTGTGCGCTGATACTTCTAGGTGCCGAGGTCCAGACGCAGGAAGAAAGGGACTGGACTGCGCTTTGGGAAGCGGAACTCGCGCTGTGGCGCAGTCATGACCGCCGCAACCATCGCTACGGTTTTCGAGCGTGGACGCTTCTGCGCTCGCAAGCATGTACGGGTGATCGTGCGCGACCGGCAAGTGGTGAGCGATCTCGAACCAGAGAGGGTCTGATGGGCGCAAACCTGTACATGGAGCCATTCCGCCGATGGGAACGGCCATGTCAAAATCCAGAACGACCTTTCCCGGCTGATCGCAGAGACCTTCGGAGAGAAGGCAAGATTCGCCGCGGGAGAACCCGGCCGTAATCCGACGATGACTTTGGAATTCGCTGAAAGCTATGACTATCCCACGTCGTTCTCCGTGTGTCGGGGAGAAGGGCGGGATGCTGACGGCGCGATATTCCTGGCGTCGGACTCGCGTGTCGGTTACTCGATATCCGATTTCGCCATCGACCCCTAGGCCCTGCACCGACAAGCCTTCCATGGTTGCTGCAAGAATTTCCTCGCATCTGTTGCTGGGCCTCTGCGCACTGATTGGCGGCTGCAGTATCGGCCGAGGGATGCTGCCGGCGCCGCCGTCATTGAGCACTGGCGAGTGGGTGGGGTTGACCTCTCAGGGCCAGCTGATTGCATTCACGGTGTCGCCCGATGAAAAGGTCACGCGGATCGAAGTGGGTTATGACTTCGCCGATTGTTTTGGAACGTTGAGCTTCGAAGATCTGGATGTGCCGACCAATCCCAACGTCACCTGCATTCCGGGTCCCTGCAGCGGCACGCTCCTTTCTTACCGTGCTTTCGGCTACTCGGACATAGTCCGGATCGGCAATGCGAGCACGCAAATCAATGGTCTGTTCCTGCCGCGCAACCAGGCGCGAGGGCAGGTGATATTCCGAGACTTTGGCGGCTGCGGCAGCGCCACGGCGCAGTGGACTGCGACGCGGCGCTGAGGTGGGGGTTCAAGCAGTAACGATTTCGCGGAAAAGATTGCCGGAGAGCAGGATCCACTGCTCGTCCCAACCTTGCGACGGTACATGTTTGAAGTCGGTACGGATGTACTGACTGATGCGGCCTTCGATGTAGGCGAGCAGCAGCGCAGCGGTGCTGGAAACGGTGACCTGCGTGCGCAGACCTTCCTTCAATTCCGCCTCGCGCAGAATCTGGCGCAGCGTGGCTTCGAGACGTTCGAAGATCTGGCCCACGCGGGTGCGCAGACGCGCGGTTTCGCCGGCGAGAGCGTCGCCGTTGAGCACGCGCGAGATGCCGGGGTTCTTCTCGGCGAAGAGCAGCACCAGACACACGATCTGTTCACAGGCCTTGAGCGCGCTGTCGGATTCGGCAGTGATGCGCGCGATACGGGTGAACAGTGTTTCCTCGATGTAGGCGATCAGTCCTTCGAACATGCGCGCCTTGCTCGGGAAGTGCCGATAGAGCGCGGCTTCGGATACACCGACTTCTTCCGCGAGTGCTGCAGTGGTAATGCGGCCACCGGGTTCTTTTTCCAGCATCGCCGCCAATGCCTGCAGGATCTGTTCGCGGCGTTCTCCTTTCACGCGTCCCATCAGCCTTCTCCCTGGTTGGCGTCGCTGGTGATCTGCGTACCGATGCCCTTGTCGGTGAAGATTTCGAGCAGTACGGCGTGCGGCACGCGGCCATCGATGATCTGCACGCTGTTCACACCGGCGCTCATGGCATCGAGCGCGCAGCCGATCTTGGGCAACATGCCGCCGTGGATCGTGCCATCGTCGATCATCTCTCTGATCTGCTTCATCGTGAGCGTCGGTGCCACCTTGCCGCTCTTGTCCTGTACGCCCGGGATGTTGGTGAGCAGGATGAGTTTTTCGGCGTTGAGCATGGCGGCGATCTTGCCGGCCACGATGTCGGCGTTGATGTTGTAGCTCTGACCCTGCGCGTCGGTACCGATGGGAGCGATGACGGGGATGAAGTCGCTCTGCAACGTCATTTCCAGCACGCTGGGATTGATGCCGATGACTTCACCGACGTGGCCGATGTCGATGATCTCGGGCGCCTGCATTTCGGGCGTCTTGCGGGAGATGGTCATCTTGCGGCACTGGATGAAGTCGCCGTCCTTGCCGGTGATGCCGATCGCCTTGCCGCCGTTCTTGTTGAGCAGCGACACGATCTGTTTGTTCACGAGACCGCCCAGCACCATTTCCACCACGTCCATGGTGGCGTTGTCGGTGACGCGCATGCCGTCGACGAAGCGGGACTCGATGCCGAGTTTTTCCAGGAGCGAACCGATCTGCGGGCCGCCGCCGTGGACCACGATGGGGTTCATGCCCACGAGCTTCATCAACACGATGTCGCGCGCGAAGCTGTTCTTCAGCTCCTCGTCGATCATGGCGTTGCCGCCGTATTTCACGACGATGGTCTTGCCGTGAAAGCGTTGGATGTAGGGCAGCGCCTCCGTCAGCACGCTGGCGATTTGTTGGGCGTCGTTAGAATTGATGCTCATGGGCGTTTCCGTAACTTTCCGTACTGCGGGGCTTCGAATGGGCGCGGATTATAGGGGAAGGGTCCCCTCAACCCTAGGCGCCGCGGTTCAGAAAGGCAGCCTGAGTTGCGGCAGGAGCGAACGCAACTCGCGTGCGAACAAAGCTTCGATCTCCGCCAGCATGGCGCTGCTGTCGGCTTCGAAGCGCATTACCAGGTTGGGCGTGGTGTTCGAGGCGCGGATCAAACCCCAGCCGTTGGCGAAATCGGCGCGGATGCCGTCGAGATAGTTGAGCGTGGCGCCGGGCAGCTTGAGGCCCGCCAGAATCAGGTCCATCAGACGGAATTTCTCTTCTTCCGCCACCGGTACGAACAGCTCCGGTGTGCTCACCGACACCGGCATCCGAGAGCGTAGATCCTTTGCCGTACAGCCTTGGCGGTCCATCAATTCCAGGAAACGCGCACCGACGTACAAGCCATCGTCGAAGCCGTACCAACGGTGCTTGAAGAACACGTGCGCCGAATATTCGCCGCCGAAGAGGGCGTCGGTTTCCTGCAGCTTCTGTTTGACGAAGGAGTGGCCGCTCTTGCACATCACCGGCTTGCCGCCGAGGGCACGGATGGCGGTGGGCAGGTGGTGACTGCTCTTCACGTCGTAGACCACGCGTGCGCCGGGGTGATCGGGCAACAGATCCTGCACGAAGGCGTAGAGCAGATGGTCGGTGTCGATGATTTCGCCATCGGCTGTGACGAGGCCGATGCGGTCGCCATCACCGTCGAAGGCGAGGCCGAGATCGGCCTGATGTTCACGCACCGCGGCGATCAGATCCTGCAGACACTCGATGCGAGTGGGATCGGGGTGGTGATTGGGGAAGTTGCCATCGGGCGTGCAATAAAGAGGGATGACTTCACAGCCGAGGGCTTCGAACAGTTTCGGCGCGACGAGACCAGTGACGCCATTGCCCGCATCGATCACCACGCGATAGCGACGCGTGAGGTGGATGTCCCCGGTCACGCGCTTGAGATAGTCCTTGGTGATGTCGTAGCGAGTGAGTGTCCCATTGCCTTTGTTGAGGTCGTCCTGATCGATGCGGCGGCGAATGCGCGTGATCTGGTCGTCGGCGAGCGGCCGCTGCCGCAACACGATCTTGATGCCGTTGTAATCCTTGGAGTTGTGACTGCCGGTGAGCATCACGCCCGAATGCACGGGCAGCGCGTGCGTGCCGTAATAGAGGAGCGGTGTGGGGATGACCCCGAGGTCGCACACGTCGCAACCGGAATTGAGGATGCCGCGGATCAGGGCGCGCGAGAGCAGAGGGCTCGAAAGGCGCGCGTCGGCGGCAGCGAGGAGCGCGCGTTGGCCATTGTCGAGCGCCTCGCTGCCGATCGCCCGCCCGATCAATTCCACGCTGGCCGCGTCGAGGCCATCACCGACGATGCCGCGGATGTCGTAGGCGCGGAAGATGTGGGGAGCGATACGTGGCGCTTGCTTCATGGTCGTTGCGCCAGACGGCTGCTGATCAGACGAATCATCTCGCGGGCCAGCTGTGTCTTGCTGGCCCGCTCGAGAAGGGTTTCTCCATCCCTCCACAGCGCCAGAACTTCGGCTTCGTCGTTACCGAAGGTGGCGGAAGCATCATTGGCGAAGACGAGATCGAGTCCCTTCGCTTCCAACTTGCCGCGCGCATAGCGGGCGAGATCCTGTGTTTCGGCTGCGAAACCCACGCAGAAGGGCTTGGGGTTGCTCGCGGCCATCGTGGCCAGAATGTCGGGATTGCGCACCAAGGTGAGGGTGAGCGTGTCCTGGCTCTTCTTGATCTTGTGCGCGGCGGGTGCGGCGGGGCGGTAGTCGGCCACGGCAGCGACACCGATGAAGATGTCGGCGGGGTTTGCCTGACAGGCCTGCAGCATGTCTTCGGCGCTTTCGACCCTGATCGTCTTCACTCGCTCAGGCGCCTCGAGCGCGGTGGGGCCGGTAACGAGGGTCACGTCGGCTCCGGCTTCGGCGGCGGCTTCCGCCAGGGCGTAACCCATCTTGCCGGAGCTATGGTTGCTCAGATATCGCACGGGATCGAGCGCTTCGCGGGTGGGGCCCGCGGTGAGAGTCACTTTCTTGCCGGCCAAAAGACCACTTTCGAAACTGCTCTGGGCCAGCGCCAAGAGTGCGGCCGGCTCCAACATGCGACCGAGGCCGACGTCGCCACAGGCCTGGGCGCCGCTGTCCGGTCCCCAGATGGCCACGCCACGCTCGCGCAGTGTCTGCAGGTTGGCCTGGGTGGCGGCGTTGTGCCACATGGCCTGGTTCATGGCGGGCGCGATGGCGAGCGGGCCGCGGCGGGCGAGGCAGAGCGTGCTCAGAAGATCGCTGGCTTCACCCTTGGCGAGGCGGGCGATGAAACTGGCGCTGGCCGGGGCCACCACGATCAGGTCGGCCCAGCGTGCGAGTTCGATGTGGCCCATCGCGGCTTCGGCTTCGACGTCGAGCAGGTCGGTGTGCACGCGCTGGCCGCTGAGGGCCTGCATGGTCAAAGGTGTGATGAAGGACTGGGCACCGGGCGTCATCACCACCTTCACTTCGGCGCCATCCTTGACGAGCAGACGACACAGTTCAGCCGCCTTGTACGCGGCGATGCCGCCGCTGAGGCCCAGGATGAGGCGTTTGTTACGGAGGGATGGCATGCAGTTTGGCAGGGTCACGAACCTCGGTGACGGGCGCACAGCCTACCAACAATGTTGACCGCCGTTCAATTTGGCTGTGCATGAGTCGCAACCCCTCTGGGACGTATCTCCGACGGGCAAAACTCCAGGCCCCGACTACACTGGAGCACATCAACCGCTGCAAGGGACTGCCAATGCGCCACATCAAGGACTGGCCGGACGACGAACGGCCGCGCGAAAAACTGCTCACTCGGGGGGCGGACAAGCTCTCCGACGCCGAACTTCTCGCCATCTTCCTGCGCACCGGCGTGGCCGGCTGCAGCGCGCTCGACCTGGCGCGCAAGCTGCTCAGCACCTACGGCAGTGTGCGTGGCGTGCTGGATGCGCCACGAACGGAGTTCTGTCAGCAACCCGGAGTGGGCGAGAGCAAGTACGCCCAGTTGCAGGCGGCGCTGGAGTTGAGTCGCCGACATCTTCTGGAGGCGATGCAACGCAACGACTGTCTCAACAGCTCGGCTCTGACGCGCCGCTATCTGCGGGCACGGATGCGGGGCTACTCTCGCGAGGTCTTCGTCTGTCTGTTCCTCGACAGCCAGAACCGCGTGATCGCCTGCGAGGAATTGTTCCAGGGCACCATCGACGGCTCGGTGGTGCATCCGCGCGAAGTGGTGCGCCGCGCGCTGCATCACAACGCCGCGGCGCTGATCTTTGCGCACAACCATCCCTCGGGCGTGGCGGAACCGAGCCAGGCCGACGTCAACATCACGCGACGGTTGAAGGAAGCCTTGGCGGTAGTGGACATCCGCACGCTGGATCATCTAGTGGTGGGCGATACGGAGGTGATCTCGTTGGCGGAACGGGGTATGGTCTAGCCTTCGCGTGTCGGGACAGCGCCGCGGCGGTGTGTCCGCTCTCCCTGTAAAAACAGTGACACAGCGAGCGTAGTTCAAGTGGAATCTTTGCTTTGCCTTGCCCGGGGTGCCGCCTTCTGGTATAAATCGCGCCTCTTTTTTACGGCATCCTGCCGCCCTAGTGCTACGAGGCAAGACAATGTCCAGAGTTTGTATGGTTACCGGCAAAAGCCCTCAGGTCGGTAACAACGTTTCCCACGCGAAAAACCGCACCAAGCGCCGTTTCCTGCCGAACTTGCACACCCATCGTTTCTGGGTGGCCTCGGAAAACCGTTTCGTAACCCTGCGTCTGTCCAGCAAGGGCATGCGTATCATCGATAAAGTCGGCATCGACCAGGTGCTGGCCGATCTCCGCGCCCGCGGCGAGAAAGTGTAAGTCCAGGCAGACAGGACAGGAGCAACCATCATGCGTGACAAAATTCGTCTGATTTCCAGCGCCGGCACCGGCCACTTCTACACCACCGACAAAAACAAAAAGAACATGCCGGACAAAATGTCGATCAAGAAATACGATCCCGTGATCCGTAAGCACGTGATCTACAACGAAGGCAAAATCAAATAAGTCTTCGTTCGCGACTCGCGAATACGAAAGCCGAAGCAGCGATGCTTCGGCTTTTTTGTTTGTGGCTTTTCAGCGGCGAGGATCGTCTCAGTCGTCTTCGCACCAACGCTGGATGTTGGCTTCGAGGCCGAAGAGTTCGAGCGCGCGACCGACGCTCTGACGCACGATGTCGTCGATCGACTGCGGCTTGGTGTAGAAGGCAGGCACGGGCGGCATCACCACCGCTCCCATCTGCGTGACGTTGAGCATGCTCTGCAGGTGTCCGGCATGCAGCGGCGTTTCGCGCACCATCAACACCAGACGACGGCGCTCCTTGAGCACGACGTCCGCAGCGCGGCTGAGCAGCGACGAGGTCACACCCGTCGCAATTTCCGAAAGACTGCGGATCGAACACGGCGCCACCAGCATGCCGAGCGTGCGATAGCTGCCACTGGCGATCGCAGCGCCGATGTCGGTGTTCTGATAGTGCTTGGCAGCGAGCGCGCAGAGTTCGGCGTATTTCATCTCGCTCTCATGGCTGAGCGTGAGAATCGCGGACTTGCTGACGACGAGATGCGTTTCGATGCCGAGCTCGCGCAGTTGTTTGAGCGCCTCGATGCCATAGATGATGCCGGAAGCGCCGCTGATGCCTACGATCAAGCGTTCGCAAGATTGTTGTGTCGCTTTCATGTAGACTCGCCGCTCCCCGAATTTCGCTACGCGTGAGCGCAGATTGTAAGCGCTCGTCCGGATCGCGCCATGCCTCTGTTTCGTCTCAACGACATCCAACTTTCCTACGGCACGCAGGTGCTGCTGGACAAGGTCGCCTTCAGGCTGCAACCCGGCGAGCGTTGGGGTCTCTTGGGTCGCAACGGTGCCGGCAAATCCACCTTCCTGAAACTGCTGGCGGGTTTCATCAAACCCGATGGCGGTGAATTCTGGCAACAGCCGGAAATCCGCGTGGCCTATCTCGATCAGGAATTGCCCGAAGCGAGCGACGACACGGTATTCGACTACGTCGCCGATGGTCTCAGCGAAGCGGCGAATCTCATCAAGTCCTTCCACCATCTGACGGAGCAGGAGCCGACCGAAGCCGTGCTGCGTCAGCTGGAAGTGGTGCAGCGCGAGATCGATGCGAAGAATGGTTGGACGCTGCAACAGCGCGTGGAGAGCATCATCAGCATGCTCGAACTGCCGGCAGGCAAGCGCATGAAGGAGCTTTCCGGTGGTTGGGCACGCCGTGTGGCCTTGGGCCGTGCACTCGTGAACGATCCCGACGTGCTCCTGCTCGACGAGCCCACCAACCATCTCGACATTCCCGCCATCGCCTGGCTCGAGAAACAATTGCAGAACTATCGCGGTGCGGTGGTGGTGATCACGCACGATCGTAGTTTCCTGCAGCAGGTGGCCAATCGCATTCTGGAACTCGATCGCGGCAAGCTGCGTATCTGGCAGCATGACTACCGTCGCTTCCTGGAATTCCGTGATCAGCAACTCGAAGCAGAAGCAAAGGCCAACGCCGAGTTCGACAAAAAGCTCGCGCAGGAAGAAGCCTGGATTCGTCAGGGCATCAAGGCACGACGCACGCGCAACGAAGGCCGCGTGCGTGCGCTGAAAGCGATGCGCGAGGAATACAGGAATCGCCGCGAAGTGCAGGGCAATGCGAGCATGCAGCTCAATACCTCCGCGCAATCCGGCAAGCTGGTGATGGAAGTGGAGAACATTTCGCTGCGCTACGGCGAGCGCGTGTTGATCCGTAATTTCTCCACCGTGGTGCAGCGCGGCGACAAGATCGGTCTGCTCGGTCCCAATGGCAGCGGCAAGAGTTCACTGTTGAAGATCCTGCTCGGCCAACTGCAACCCGACTCCGGCACCGTGAAGCTCGGAACCAAGATCGAACTCGCCTACTTCGATCAATTGCGTGCGGGGCTCGATCCCGAAAAGAGTGTGCGCGACAACCTGGCGGAGTCGAGCGACTACGTGGAGATCAATGGCAAGCCGCGGCATGTGATTTCCTATCTGCAGGATTTCCTCTTCACTCCGGATCGTCTGCGCCAGCCCGTGAAGGCGCTGTCGGGAGGCGAACAGAATCGTCTCATTCTGGCACGTCTGTTCAGTAAACCTGCCAATCTCCTGGTGCTCGATGAGCCGACCAACGATCTCGATCTCGAAACCTTGGAGCTTCTGGAAGAGCTCTTGCTGGAGTTTCAGGGCACCTTGCTGCTCGTGAGCCACGACCGCGAGTTTCTCGACAACGTGGTGCAGAGCTGCATCGTGTTCGAAGGCAATGGCAAGGTGAAGCGTTACGTCGGCGGTTATCAGGATTGGGTGGCGCAGGGTGGACGCTTCGAAGAAGAGATCAAGCCGAAAGCGGAAAACGAGCGCGCCGCCTCAGCGAAGCCCAATCCTGCAGCGAAGCCTGCTGCAGCACCTGCCAAACAGAAGCTTTCCTACAAACAGCAACGCGAGCTGGAACAGATTCCGAAGGACATCGAAGCGGCGGAGAAACGCATCGCGGAACTGGAAGCGCAAGTTGCCGATCCCGCCTTCTATCAGAAACCTCACGCCGAAACGGAGCCGGTGTTCACCGCGTTGAAACAAGAACAGGAGCGACTGGAAGCCTTGTTCGAACGCTGGCAGGAACTCGAAGGCGGCTGAACGCCGCGTTCTAGCGCAGCGCTACTTGCGCAGAATGATGGCGCGCATCGGCGCCTTCAGCATGCACTTGTCCACGGCGAACATCATGGCGGGGATGGTGCCGATCAGGTACATCGTCATGCGCTGATGCAGCGCGATGCCGATGAACACCCACGACAGAATGATCCAGGTGATGAGGGCCTTCAGGCCGTGCACCATCTGCAGGTAACTGTAGCCGTGGCAGTGCGGACATGAGGCAGGCATGAACGCGACCGAACACAGCTTCTGCAAGCTGGTAATGCTGTCCTGCTTGCAGTGGGGGCATTCATGCATGGGCGGTCTCAGTTGGTGATCTTGATCCACTTACCGGCAGCCGGTTCGCCGGAAGGGTAGTCGCCGTTCATCAGGCGCAGCGTTTCTTCAGGGAACTGCGGAATGCGGCTGCGACGCGCCAGATCGGCATAGGTGGTGCGTCCGTCGGCCTGTATCCACGTTATCTGAATTGGATTGGCAAAGATACCTTCGTTGCGCGCGATGGGCCGGAAGGTCTTGATGGAATCGAGCAGGGCGCTCTGCAGCTTTTCCTCGTTGGCGTTGCCGGTGAAAACGAAGGCGCGCGAGGCGTAGTAGACCACGGCAACGCGTTCACCATTGGCGGGATTGATGCCGGTGAAGCCCTGCAGGCCGAACTGGTTCAAGGTTTCGGTGCGCTGCAGATTCGGAATGCCGAGATCTTCGGCGATGAAACGACGCGGTTCCTTGTTCTGCTGCAAGCGCTGAACTTCCACATGCAAACTGCCGGCGCCTTCGGGTGCGGTGGCGGTGACGGTGGTGGGTGTTTCTTCGGTGGTCCAGCCATCGGGGAACACCATCGTGTAGTTCAGCAGGATCTGGTAGTAGCGGTTGCGACCCTGCGCGCCAGTCATGTTCTGCAGCGTGGGGCCGATGACGAGGCCCGTGGTCTGTTCACGGAACACCGAAGGATCGACGTTGATCTCGCCCGTCGTGGTTGGGCTGGCATTGCGCGCCGCGGTTTCCACGGCCTGTTGCAGACGCGTGTCGTTGCGCGGGTGCGTGGCGAAGAGACCGTGATACGAAGGACCACGGTTGCTGGTCTTCTTCATGAAGTCTTCGTGGTTCTTCAGTACTTCGATCACCTGCACCATGGCCTTCGGATCGTAGCCCGCCTTCACGAGATATTCGGCACCGAGGCCATCGGCTTCGAGTTCCATTTCACGACCATAACCACTGACGAGAGCGCCGCCGAAGAGGCTGGCGGTTTCACCCAGCACCGTCGTGCCCGTGGTGATGACCGAGGCGACGGCAGCGGTGGTGGCAAGGATGTTCGAGGTACGCGCCGCCGTTTGCTGACGCACGGCATGTCGCGCCGTGATGTGGCCCAGCTCGTGACCGAGCACGGCGGCGAGCTGATCTTCTGAGGTCAGCAGCGTGAGCAAGCCGCGGTTGATGTAGACGTAACCGCCGGGCAGGGCGAAGGCGTTGATGTCGGGGCTGTCGATGATCGTGAAGTGATATTCGAGATCGGGACGATGCGAGATGGCGGCGAGGCGCTGCCCCACTTGTTCGACGTAGGCCTGCAGACGCTCGTTCTGATAGATCGGCGCCTGCTTGATCAGTTTTTCATGTTCTTCCTTGCCGATCTCGAGCTCGCGGCGCTCGCTCATCAACACGAAGTCGGCACCACCAGTCGGGTTGCTGGCGCAGGAGCCCAGCGTCAGCAGTAGCGCCATTCCCAGTGCCAAGGATGACGTCACCCGACTTATGGAAGTGGCTTGCGACAGGAGTTTCATGCTGGTCTCGACTATCAGTTGTCGCCTTTGATGAACTGTTTGAGCTGGTTGCCCAAACCGCTGCAGGCATTGGCTTCGACGCGGGCGATCAAGGGAATCGGCACCACCAGTGCCGGCATGTAGGACTGGCCGTTGGCATCGGTGCTGATCGAGCCGACGACGTCGAGTGTGTTGAGGTCCCAGATCTCGGCTTCGAAGCGGGCATCGTCCTGCCAGGTGCCGAAACCGAAACAGCCACCGCCGCCGGGGCCGATGGCGCAGGAGATGGAACCGGCCTGCTCACTGCGTTCGGTCAGACCGTCGAGCCACACGATGTATTCGACGCCGAACTCTTCGATCTTCTCACGCGCGACGTCGATGCTCATCAGCTCACGCAGATGACTGGTGCGCATCGGTGCGGTGCGCGGTTCGAAGAAGGGGAACATGGCATCAAGAAACTCACGCTCGGGCACGACGTTGATGCCGTCCTTGCCGGAGCCCACCACGCGCGCCACACACTGTACAAAACTGCCTTCGGTTTCGTAGTTGTTGTTCTGACGGCGACCCAGAATGACGATCTTGCCATCACCCGAAATGCCGGTTTCGCCCTGGCGAAACTCGTCGATCTCGGTAGTGGTGCATCCGCTCAGGATCGCAGCGACGAACAGAGCGGGCAGTAGAACCAGATATCTGATGCACTCTTTCATGGCTGCATACCTGCATCAGGGAATGTAGTTGTTCTCGCGCAACCAATCGCTCACGCCCGGCACCGAAGTGAAGCCGAGAGTGAAACTGGCGGCGAGGTCACGCATGGCCACGGTGGCAGCATCCTTCACACCCGCGTCCACGCTCTGAAAACTTTCGTCGGGCGACTTGCCGTACGCGGTCATCACCCAGTCGGCGATGTAGTCGCCGTTCGTCTTCGACAGACGCATGTTGTACTTCAACCAGATCTCGTAGACCTTGAGCTTGGTCTTGCTCGGCAATCCAAGCTGGAACTCTTCGATGTTGGGTACGAACACCGCATCGATGTTGCTGTTCTGCGACGCCTGGTCGAGGCTGTCGAGCAGCACGACATTCTGGAACAGCGCGGGCAGCACGGTGTTGAAGAGCTGCACCTGCGATTCACCGCTCTGGATGATGTACTGATCCTTGCCGGAGTTGTCGTCGATCTCGACGTAGGCGTAGTTGCGCAGTTCGTCCGGATAATAAACGCCGATGGTGAGCGGAAGCTTACGCGCGAGCGGAGCGGGATATTCACCCGACAGCGTGATGGTGGAGACGGAACAGGCGGTAGAAAGCAAGCATAGCCATGCTGCCAGGAGCGCCTGAAATCGCAACGTTTTCGCGGAGTTGCTGCTCTGGTACATGGTGGAACCGTATCCGAGCCGGGAGGCCATATTACGCCCCATTTATATTGATTCAATAAAAATCATTCAAGGCGACGAAGGTGCCGCCGTTGCGTCGCGCCAGTTCGCGCATGAGTGCGGCGAAGCGCAACGCAGTCGTCTGATAACGACGCGGTTGCGACATCACCACCGGGAAGCCGATGGCGTGAATGCGCACCAATCGTTGCCCATCGGGACCCGAGCTGTTGAGCCGGTCCACTGTTGCCACGACGTCACGGATCGAGTTGCCGGTGAAGTCGTCACCCAACACATAAAGGCTGATCTTCTTGTTGGGATCGTAGAAGGTGCGGATGGCCGCGATGATGCCTTCCACCGGACTCGAATCACTGAAGGGGTTCCACGTACGCAGGCGCTGCATGATCGCCTGGCGCCGCGCCGGGCTGTCCTCGATCCACTGACCGCGATAGCTGGAGAACAGGTAGTCCCCTTCGTCGCTCATCACCTGGATGCCCTTGACGGTGGGATAGACGCGCAGGGTTTCCTGCACCACGTCCATCATCCGCTGCCAGCTGTAGTTGTACATACTGCCGGAGGTGTCGATGATGAAGATGATGTACTCGCTGTCCACCGGCACGCCACCGACCGAACTCGTATCGACCTTGGCGCTCAGGCTGGCCTGCAGACGACGCATCTCTGCCGTGAGCGATTGGCGCGCCAGCGCCAGCTTGCCTTGCTCGTCCTCACCCTGCGCGCCCTGCGAATCGTTGCGCAGGCGGCCTTCGAGTGCGGCCACTTCCGCACGCATGCGCGCCACGCGCTCCTGATACTGCGACAGTTGTTCGTGCTTGGCGTTGAGTTCGCGATTGAGACGATTGGTCTCGCCGCGGATCGTGAAGAGTTGCTGTTGCAGTTCGCGCACGGTGCCGCCGCTCGGAATCTCGCTCTCTTCGAGTGAAGTCGGCGGCGCCACCTTGGTGATGATCAACAGCAGCACGATCGCCCCGAAACCACAGGACATGATGTCGAGGAAGGAGAGGCTGATCGATTCGGTAGCACGTCGCGCCATGAGGTACTCCCCTTAGGGCCAATCCGATGAGGGACTCATGAAGGACCCCCCGGTTTTGATGGTCAAATCCCAGTACAAGCCGGGGGCCATTGGGTCACCTTCGAGCGGTGCCATGATGACGTTGACCGGAATCCCGGGCGGCAGTTCCCGCACTGCACGCTCGAAGAGCTGTTCGCGTTCGCGGCCCGAGATGTTGCCGGAATTGGAGCTGCGGCTGCCGAGTGTCGGCAGACCATCGGTGATCAGGTAGATGTTGTCCGGCGGTGGTTGCAGCGCCTTGATCGTGGTGAAGAGATTCTCGAGATTCGTGCCTTCGGTGGGAACGATCTGATTCAGCAACTCCATCTGCCGGTTGAGCTGCGCAGTGTCAGCCACTTCGAGCCAGACACCGTCAGTGCCAGGAATCAAGGCGCGCGCATCCTTGTTGAACACGTAGATCTGATACTGACTCGGCGGCGGCAATTGCGCGGTGAGCCAATCCACCGTGCGCTTCACCTGTACCCATTTCGGTGCGTTGATGCGCTGTTCCTCCGACATGTTGCGTCGACGGATGATGTTGACGATGGTGCTGTCGAGCATGCTGGCGGAGGTGTCCACCAAAATCAGGATGCGATTGCCGCCGAGGATCATGCCGGTGAGATATTGGCGGTTGCCTTCGCCGATGAACTGGCGCGCATTGTTGCCGGTGGCTTGTTCCTCCGCGCGCAGTCGTTCGATCTCGCGTTCGAGCGCAGCGATTTCGGCGCGCAACTGCTCCACGGAAGCCGTGCGTGATGAGCCTTCGGCTTCGCGTTGCCGCAATTCTTCCACGAGGTTGTCGATCTCGCTCTGGATGCGATCGGCCAAGCCCTGCGCCTGCACGATCTGCAGATCGACTTCGGAGATGGTGTTGCGGATACGCACCAATCCTTCTTCGCCCTGGCGAATGTCTTCTTCGAGCAGGTTGATCTCGGCGCTGGTGGGATCGGTTATGTTGCCGCTGGCGCTCGAGGAATGGTCGAGGATGAGGAACACCAGCACTACGGCGCCGAAGCCACAGGAAATCACGTCCAAGAAGGACAGGCTGATCGGATCGAATGAACGCTTGGACTTGTCCTTGCGTGCCATGACCTAGCCCTGTTCGACCTGAATCAATTGCAGCGGGCGACGTGCTTCACCCACGAGCAAGGTGTCGCCGAGTTGCAGCGGCGTGCCGCTCGTGACGGGCTGACCATTGCGGCTCACCGGTGCCGTGGTCTTCAGTTCCAACACGATGTTGCGGCTCTGCCGTTCGATGACGAGCGCACCGGGCAGATCGTCCACCGGCACCAGACGCGCCAGCGGCAAGTCGCCGAGTTGTGAGCCGAAACCGAGGCGACCGAGCGGCAGGGGAATGGCCTTGTATTCCCACACCACGTGCGTCGGTAGACCACGCGCCGTCGTGGCTTGTTCGGGGTTGGCCTGCGTAAGTGGCAGACGCGTGACGAAGCGCGGTGCCTCGGGTGGACTCTTGATGTTGTCGAGCTGCGCGAGGCAGTGTGTCATCAGCTGCGCATCGTCGACTGCGATCACGCCACCGAGCACCGCCGTCAGTCCCGGCAATTGCAATTGGCTGGTGCGGATGTGCAGCGCCGTTTCCGGTGTGCGCAGTTGCTGCAGCTCGCGCTCGATGCGCGCAAACACGTTGCTGCCACGTTTGATGAAATGCTCGAGCGTCAGGCGCGCCTGGAAGGTGAGCCCCTTGTGATTGATGTCGATCAGCACCTCGGGGTTGTCGCGTGCCTGCGCGATCCACGAGTCGAGCTGGTTGTACAGATACTGTTCCGTCTCCGCGTTGTGCTTCGGATCGAAGCGGCTCTGGCGCAGGAACTCATCGGTGATGACGTTGGTGTAGGCGTCCTGCAGCGCGATCATGCCGGCGGCGGGCACCTGCGCCATCGTGTCCTTCACGAGATGACCATCGCTGCGGCGCAAGCGCGTCAGCACGGCCTGGTGCAATTGCAGTTCGATGACGATGCATTCATCCGCTGGCGTAGCGAGTGCTTGCAACAGCGCAAGATCGACCAGGCCCAGCTGCGTGAAGTTCGATTGCTTCACCACACCGAGCAGCACGGCGAGCTGCGTGCGCGAATAGTTGCTCGGTACCCCGAGCACCACGCCTTCTTCGAGATCGAGCCCCTGCGTGAGTTCGCGCAGATGGCCGTAGGCCATGTCGGCGTGGTGACGAAAGAGCGGCGTCTTCAGCGGCAGCGGATCGAGACTCAGCTGCGACCAGAATTGATTGAAGGTGTGCCGCGGTTGCAGACGCGCGAGTTGGCGTGCGGCTTCACCGAACAAGGGGTCCTTGTTGGCGATGCTGCAAAAGCCGGGGCTGCGCGCCAGCACCCCATCGGCGTCACGTACGCAGAGGTTGTGGTCGACGAGTTCGATCAGCTTCACTGTCACCGACGTCGCTCCGCTTTAGGCATCGTGCCGTTCCGGCACCTGCAGATGACGTACGAGGTAGGTGTCGCAGTAATTCTGGGCACCCAGCACCAGACGATCCTGCATCAGCTGCAACTGATAGAGCAGGAACATGATCACCATGCTCACCACCAACGCGACGAAGGTCGAGTTGAAGGCCACACCCAGGCTTGCGGTCACGCCGGCGATGTCGCCCTGCGTGGCCTGATGCGCCTGCGACAGCGCCATGCCGATACCACGTACCGTGCCAAGGAAGCCGATCGACGGAATCGCCCACGCGATGTAGCGCACGATGGTGAGTTCACTGTCGAGCCGTTCCGCTTCGTGTTCGCAGGTGTCCTTGATGACGTTACTGACGTCGTTGATGTTCTGCGTGCTCGCGAAACGCTGCAGCGCAGCCAGCAACACGCGCGGCAACAACATGCCGCGTTCTTCCGGCGGGAGCGCCTGTACGGGACGTGCGTGGTCGCGTGCGTCCTGCGGCAGGATGCTCATGCCTTCGGCGATGTGCAGCAGTTGACGATCGAGCAGCTTGGTCTCGTTGTGGTTGCGATAGATCTTCAAACCGAGGATGGCGAGTGCCCACAAGGTAAGGACGATACAGGCTTCCTGTTCGTAGTCCTTGAGGATGACGTACACGGACTGATCCGAGACGTAGTTCGGATCCTGCGCCTGCAGGGCGGCCTGCATCGCCATCACGGCGTCGGCGTTCGGCCAGATCACGGCGACGTACACCGCGTGCACCACGATCAACGCGATGATCAGCGCGAATACCTGATAGATGAAATCGGAAATCAGTCCTTGGGGTTTCATGGGCTCGCTGCAACTCAGATGTCGACGGGAAAGGATACCGAGAGATCCTCGGAGATCTGTACGGAAGGTGTGAAGGTGTCGTCACTCGCGGCGGGAGGACGCTGCTGGGTGTTTTCCGCTTCGGCGGCTTCGACCAACAGAGGATCTTCTTCTTCGGAAGTTTGGGTTTGCGGAGCAGGTTCGTTCTGTTCCTGCTCCGAGGTGTTCTGCTCAGATTCGGCCGCGTGCAGTGGAGGCAACAACAGCGGCCAGGCGAGCGCGAGGGCTCTCAGCCAGGGGTGTTTGCACATCTCAATCTCCCAGATAGCGGGCGACGCGGAATCCGACGTCGTCGCGTGGCATGTTGTTGTAGTCGCGGAAGGACAGACGCAGCTCCGTCACCGTGCCGTGGGCCCAGCTGGAACCGCGGATGACGTGATAGGTGCCGCTCGTGGGACCGAGCGGATCCGTCTCGGCCTGATTGCCGGCGAGGCCGCCAGCGCCATAGAAGTCGTGCACCCATTCGGCGACGTTGCCGCCCATGTCGTAGAAGCCATTGGCGTTCGGCGGGAAACTCGCCACCGGTGCCGATACGGCGAAGCCGTCGTCATAGTTGTTCAGGATGCGACCGAGGAAGTTGCCGGCGGTGATGTCCGCATAGTTGCCCTGATTCGGCGGCGGCGGCAGCTCCGCGCCCCACGGGAAGCGCAACAGGCTGGCCGGATCACCATCGACGCGCGCCACCCATTCCCATTCCGCTTCGGTGGGCAGGCGATAACCATTGCTGTTGGGGTTGAAGCCCACATAGTTGTCACCGGAGAACTCGTAGAACGGCGTCAGCCCTTCCTGCTGACTCAACCAGTTGCAGTAGCGCGCCGCCTGTTCCCAGCTCACGCGCACGACCGGTTGATTCGGATTGCTCAGCGTCTGCCCCTGCACTGCACCCGACAGATGATTCGGATCGAAGGCGGCGAACTGCGCGTTCGTCACTTCGGTGGTCGACATGTAGAAGGGTTTGGTCAGCCGCACGTTGCGCAGCACTTCGTTGGCCTGGCGTCCGGCCTCACGCCGCGAGGCGCCCATCGTGAAGTTGCCGGGATAGATCAGTTTCAAGGTCTGGCCGTTGACCACGATTTCCGGCTTGATCGACGCGAGACGCTGTTGTTCGAGCGTCATCAGCTCGATGTTGAGTTCCTGCTGCAGACCCGGACGCGAGATGAAGGTGGTGGTGTAGGGCACATATCCTTCCTTGCGCACTTCGATGGTCTGACTCGCGGCGAGCAGTTCCACTTCCTGCGAAGCGGGGCCCTTGAAGACACCGTTCACGTACAACTCGGCGTCGGGCGGATTGGCGCTGATCCGTACCTTGCTCAGGATCGGTTCGAGCGTGACGTTCAGGCTGCTTTCCTCTTCCGCGCTCGTGCGCACCGTGCGCGTCGCTTCCTGATAACCGTTGAGGAAGAAGGTGATGCGATGCGCTTCGCCCGGCGGCAGTTCCAGTTCCAGCGGCGTGAGACCGCGATAGGTGCCGTTCACCGTCACACTCGCATTGGCTGGAGTGGTGCGCAGCATCACCAGACCATCGGCGGGTTCGAGTTCGATCGGCGGCAGGTTCTGATCCTGGCCAGCGGTGACACGTAGCGACGAAGTCCACGCCTTGTGGGCAGGCAGTTTCACCATCACTTCGCGTTGGCCTTCGAGCACTTCCGCCGTGAGCGGGGTCGCCCCGAGTTCTTCACCATCCACGGTGACGACGGCGCCGGGCGGATTGGAGGTGAAGCTGAGGTTGGCCCAGGCCGGCTCGAGTTCGAGACTCAAGGCTTGCTCCTGCGAGCGGCCTTCCACCACCACCGTGGTCTCCAGATCCTTGTAGCGTTCCTTGCGCACGAGCATCGTGTGCTCACCTGCGGCCAGTTCGATGCGGCTGAGCGGGGTGCGGCCCACGACTTCACCATCCACGATCACTTCGGCGTCGGTGACGGCGCCTGTGTCGAGATCGAGGAAGCCGGGCAGGGGAGTGAGTTCGAGCGCGAAGGTCTGCGCCTGTTGTTCGGTGATGACGAGTTCACCCGAGTACTCGTAATAGCCTTCGGCGCTCACGGTGAGTTGCACCGGACCTTCGCGCATCAGATAGCGCGGGCCGATGCGCACGGCGAAGTTGCCGTCGAGCTCCACGTCAGCAACGCCGGGTGGCGTGATGTCGAAGAACACCGAGCGCGCCGTGAGCACGAACCAACCGGCGCCGACGAAGCCGAGCAGGGCGGCGCCGACGGCGATGCGCACCGGGCTCAGACGCAGGCCATGGTCGCGGCGCTTGCCGTCGAGCGGGGTGAAGTCGACCGGGACGATGATGCCATCGTCTTGATCCGGCGGTGTGTGCGGGGCGTTGTCGCGCATCGTTGGGCTCTAGATTTTGTCGGTACAGATCACGGTGACGACCGGTGCGGCGCCTTCCAGTGGCACCGTGAATTCCTGGCGTACATCGCGATAACCGGGACGCACACCAACGGCAACGTAGTTGCCCGGCAGCAGGTCGATCGAGTGCGTCTGGAAGACGCCGAGTTCACCGACACGATACAGGGTGACACTGGTTTGGCCATCGGAACGCAGCTCGACGGTGGCGGGCACCTGCGCGAGGTTGAGCAGGCGCGCCACTTCGGTGCTCTGTCGCTGCAGTTTCGGGCCGGCGTCGGGAATACGACCTACGTCACGCAAGACTTGTGCCGCACGTTCGGCAACGTTGGCTTCGGCGAGCGTCAGCGGATTGGCGAGCAGGTTTTCCAAGTAGGTGTCGAGATTGTTGCGACTCTCGCTGCGCCGAATGCCTTCCTGCGCGCTCACGAGGTTGGGATCGACCTCGAGCGCCTTGCGCCAGGACGCGAGCGCCGCTGCCCAATCTTCTTCCGCTTCGCTGCGCTGTGCGGCATCGATGTGCACGGTCACACTGGCGAAGGTTTCCTGATCTTCCACTTGGCGCAGCGCGGTGGCCACTTCTTCCGAACCAGGACGCAGCGCTGCTGCCTGATTGAAGGCTTCACGCGCTGCGGAAGGATCGTTGCGCTGCAGGGCTGCATAACCGCGCGACATCGCGGCGGCAAAGTTGTTCTGCGCGATGGCGGCATTCAACTCGGAGATCGCCGGCGGCGCTTCGGGGTTGTTGGGATCGAGGCTGCGCACCTGCTGATAGAGATCGAGCGCCTGCTGCAGCTGACCACCGGCGCGCAGGTTGCGCGCGGATTCGAGCAGAGGCAGTACCTGATCCAATACCTTGGCGCGGGCGAGGCCGATGTCGGCGGCATCACTGTTGGGATCGACGATCAGCGCGGTTTCGAAAGCGGTCTGTGCGGTGGCGGAGTCACCGGCTTCGAGCGCGGCATTGCCTTGCGCGAGATATTCGTCGCGGATCGCCGGCTTGTTGTTCTCGATTGCCTGCAGACCTTCGAGGCCGGCCTGATAGCGATTCAGCGCTTCTTCGAAGTTTTGTGTGCGGTAGGCCTCGTCACCCGCGGCCGCTTCGGCCAGCGCAGCATCGAAATCTTCCGCAGCCCATTGGGGAGCGCCCGCGGCTTCGAGGCCCTGCTGCACTTCGAGCAGTTGCTGCAGTACTTCCTGTGCGGCCTGGCGCTGACGCATCAGCTGCGCTTCCTGGAACGGCGACAATCCAGCACCGGGAGTCGGCGCTGCCTGCGGGGCCACGGGCGTGACGACCGTGATGGAACTCGGATCCGGTGGCTGCACGTAGCGCGGCAGCACGAAGAACACGGCGCCGGTCAGCGCCAACAGAAGGGCGAAGATGCCCCATAGCACGAAGTTGGTTTTTTTTTGACGTTGCTGCAGATGTACTTGGTCTGCCACGCCGAATTGCGGGGCGCTACTGACTACTTCGCTGTTGGGCTTGTGCTCACTTGCGTTCATGAAAACTTCTTGGGTGCGGGGCGGCGGTTGCGAGGGCCGCAGTCAGCGGCCCCAGCAGACTCATTCGACGGCGCCGGTCAGACCGACTTCGTTGGCATAGATGTCGGCCAGGATTTCCTTCCACTGCGCGTACTGCTCCTGAACGGTGCCGGTGAGCGTGACCACACGCTCGTCGAGTTCGATGGTGCGCGGTGCCATCTCGGCGCCCATGGAATTGCCGAGCTCTGCCAGCGTTTCCACCTGCATCTGGGCCTCGTCGCGACGGTTGAAGGCGTCCTTGATCAGGTAGCCGCCGCCGAAGAGGCCGCCGAGAGAAGAATACTGCACTGCCGCGCTGTTGCTCTGCGTGGCGGCCAGACCACCGACGATGGCGGCGATGCCGAGCACCATGTTGCGACGCGCCTGGGCCTGCAGTTTGTCGAACTTGATCACTTCCTGATAGCTGACACGGCGGAAGTTGGTATAGGGATCCGCCATCTGACGCACGAAGTTGCCGTAGTAGTCCTGCAGCGCGTCGATGTAGAGATAGTCGCGTTCGCGGATGCTGTCGATGCGCGCCAGGATCGGGTCGTTCTCGGCCGGCAGGCGTTTGACGCGGATGATGCCGCGACGGTCGGTTTCCAGATACTGATCGAAGGCCTGCGGCACGAACTGCTTGGCGAACTGCAGGCGCGCCACGGTGCGGATGTTCACGAGTTCCTCGCTCGTCAGGTTTTTCTGGCGATAGGTGAGGATGTCGTTGGCGATGCGGTTGTACAGGCTCTGGAAGGGATCCTGCTGACGGTTCATGCGCGGGTCGTAGCTGTAGCGGCTGACGACTTCCTCGTACTCCTTGTCGATCCAGGTGAAGCCCGTGGCATCGGTGACCTTCACCTGTAGCACCATGGTTTCGCCATCGCTCTGGATGATGGTGCCGGTGACCGCGAGGTCGGTGTAGGACAAATCGTTCGGATTGACGCGCACGATGCCCCAGTTGCCGGTGCGTTGCAGGGTATCGGCCAGCATGTAGGACACGTACTGCGTTTCGGCCAGACGCACGTCGGCGAAGGTGAGTTCTTCGCGGTTCGAGGGGATGTCGTCCAGGCCGGGGTCGAAGATGCCGACCGCGATGTCGAGCAGCTCGTCCTCGGGGATCGGAGCGGTATCGGTCACCGTGGGCGTGACGGTCGTGGTCTTGACGGTCTGCGTGCTGCACGCGCCGAGCAAACCCACGAGAAGCACGACCGCTGCCTTGCGCAGCAGGGTCGTGAAAGTGTCGCTGGAGAACTGGCGATGGTTCTGCAGAGCAAGCATGACTTACCTCGACGAAATCAACGCATGCCTATCTACTGATTGGCGTCAGCCGGAATAGGCAGCCCAGTGTATTTTCTGTACTCGTTCCACAATTTTTCACGCAGTGCCGGATCCGATTCGCGCATCGCGGCCTCGCGCAACTGGCGAGCTACCACATCGTCGTCGTTGCCGTCGGGGATGTCGGGAGGCGGCGGGAAGCCCGGAGAATTCGCGTTGGAGAACTCACCATCGCGTCCCATGGCTCCGCCAGGTGCGACCCCACCGCCCGTGGTGTTGCCCGGTGCATTGGCGATGATGACCGAGCTCACACTGGGCAGGTTGCCGCCGGGTGCGCCGAAGCCGCCGCCGTCACCTTCCGCACCCTGCGCGCCGCCGCTCATGACGGCGCTGCCGGCGTTGTTGGCTTCGGCCTGCGCCTTTTCGCGCTCGGCGATGATCATGCCGTCGAACACGGCGTAGCTTTCTTCGAGGCGGGCGTCCAATACGGCGCGGCGATCGGCTGCACTCATGCCGCCACCGCCGGGCTGGCCGAGATCACCGAAGGGATCGTCGCCGGTGCCATAGGCGATGCCGCCGGCATTGCCGTTGTTGCCCGAGCTGCCGTTGCCGCTGGTGCCACCGGTACTGCCACTACTATTACCGTTGCGCGAACCACTGCTGTTGCCCGAGCCGTCGCGGCCGTTGGCGCTGCCGATGACGTCGGTGCCGCCGGGGAAGCCGCCGGTTCCGGGCATGCCCGTGGAACCCGGCATGCCGGGCAAACCGCCACTGGCGCCAGGCATTCCTGGCATACCGCTCGAGCCGGGCATTCCGGGCACACCGCCGGGCGTCCCAGGCGCGCCGGGTACACCACCGGTGTCGAAGGTCGGAATCGTGGTGCCGTTCACCGATACGTTGACGTCGATGCCGTCCTCGCCATCGCCGTCCTCGCCATTGGCGGAATCACTGCCCGAGTTGGACGCGGTCGTGCCGCCGGCGGAGGAGCTAGGGAAGTCGGGGAAACCGCTGCTCGACGAGGTGGAGCCGGGCATGCTGGGCATGCCGCCGCTGGACGAGGTCGAACTCGGGGTCGGGAACGAAGGCGAGCCGGACGAACCCGACGACGAAGGGCTCGGCAAAGAGGGCATGCCACTGCTGCTGGAGCTCGAAGGTGAGGAGCTCGGCATGGAAGAAGGCATGCCGCTCGAAGAAGAGGGTGAGCTGCTGGGCATCGAAGGCGCGCCGCTGGAGCTCGACGACGTGGAGGAGGATTGGCACCCCGCCAACACAATACCGCCGATCAATGCTACCAACAGAGGATGTTTCAGCTTGCGTGCATGGTGCTGCATGGTTCGAACCTCCTCCTGGAATGCAGGAGAGTGGACCGTCGACGTAAAGCCGACCGGGCTGGCTATCCTCTGATTTCAGCGCCTAGAGGTCAACAGCCGCGCCGCGATGGAGTCGGCCGAGCCTCGCTGCTAACGCAGAAAATGCAGCGCCGTTGACTACTTTTGCGCCATTCAACCCAGATAGCTCAGCCTCAAGTTACCCAAGGCATCCACTCGAGCCTGCCATAGCGGTTCGATGAAGGTGGTGGCGTTGGTCTCGATGATCAAGACCGGACCCTGCACCACCTGGTCGCGGCGCAGTTCTTCGCGGCGGTAATAGGGAACGGGATGCGCGTAACCGTGCAGGTGGGTGGAGCCTGCAGCAGTGGCCGGCTCACCTTCGGGCCAGCCCGGCAGTTCCAGGTCGGGTACGGGTTTGGTGACGGCCATCCGTAGATTCACGAGCTCGATGGCTTGCGCGTGACGATGGCGGTAACGCTCCTCGTGCAGACGCTCGAAGGCTTCGGCCGCCTGGGCCGCATCGTGCCAGGGCACGGTGAGAGTGGCGCTCTGACCGCGATAACGCAAGTCGGCGGCGCGCTGGATCTCGAGTCCTGCGGCTTCCTCTCCTTCGGCCACCAATTCTGCGATCCCGCGCTCGGCCATCGTCGTAAAGGCTGCCTCCAGTTCTTCTGCGGTGATTTCGGTGAGCGGGCGCAATACCGACTGTGAGTATTGACGTTCCTGCGGAGCCACCAGCATGCCGAGCGCGGACAGCACGCCACCTTGTGCCGGCACCAGGGCGCGCTTCATCCCCAGCTCCCGCGCCAGTGCGCAGACGTGCAGTCCACCAGCGCCGCCGAAGCAACATAGCGTGAATTCGCGCGGATCATGCCCACGTTCGACGGAGATCACGCGCAATGCCTGCGCCATGCGCTCATTGGCCAGTCGCAGGATGCCCTCGGCGAGCGCTTCGTTGGTGAGTCCCAACTGTTGCGCCAGGGGCTGGAGCGCCTCCTTAGCGCGCTCGGGATCGAGACGCAGGCCATTGCCGAGCGGAATGCTGGCCAGCAAACGCCCCAGGGCAAGATTGGCATCGGTGACGGTGGCGAAGGGGCCGCCGCGGCCATAGCAGGCCGGACCTGGATTGGCGCCGGCGGAGCGTGGCCCTACCTGCAACAGCCCGCCACTGTCGATCCAGGCGATGGAGCCGCCACCGGCACCGATCGTGTGCATGTCCACCATCGGTACCGCCACCGGCCAGCCGCCGATGTGACCTTCGTTGGTCAGACCGATATTGCCGTCGTAGAGCGCGACATCCGTGGAGGTGCCGCCCATGTCGAAGGTGAGAAGCTTGTCGATGCCGCTTGTCGCCGCGAGCCAGCGGATGGCCGCCAATCCGCCAGCTGGACCTGATAGAAGCAAACGCACCGCCTGGCCCGCCGCCTGCTCCGCGCTGATGGTGCCGCCGCTCGACTGCATGATGCTGAGCGGACAGGGCCGCGTCGCCGCCCGCAGCCGATCGAGATAACCCTGCATCAGAGGTCCGAGTGAGGCGTTGAGCCAGGTGGCGATGCCGCGTTCGTATTCGCGGTATTCCGGCAGCACGGCGCTGGAGCGGCTGATGAAGACGTCCGGGGGTAGGGCTTCCCGCAGCACTGATTCGAGGCGGATTTCGTCGCCGGGGTCGAGGTAGGAAAACAGTAGGTTGATCGCCACTGCTCGAGGTTCGAGTGCGGCGCAGGAGGCAGCCACCTCACGCAGTTCGTCCTCCGTCGCGCTGATGAGTGCTTCGCCCTCGGCACTGCGGCGCAGCGGTGCCTCCAGGCAGAGTGCCGGTGGAACCGGGCTCAGGCGCGGCAGTTGTTCGAGGGCGTAGAGCTTGGGACGCGTCTGGCGGGCGATGGCAAGAAGATCCGCGAAACCTTGGCTCGTGATGAACACGGTGCGCACACCCTTGCCTTCGAGCGCGGCATTGGTGGCCACGGTGGAGCCATGCACGAGCTGCACTGCGCCGCGCGCCAGGGCCTCGCCTAGACCCAGTTCTTCCAGCCCCTGTAGAATCGCGCGCTCCGGCGCCTCGGGGGTGGACAGCACCTTGAGCGTGCGCAGCCTCAGCTTCTCACCATCGCGCGCCAACAGCGCGAAATCCGTGAAGGTTCCCCCGGTATCGATACCCAATCGCCACATGCGCGTCGAACTCAACTGCCATTCCCACTACACGAAGCGCGGAAGTATATATGCCTGAGCTGCCCGAGGTGGAAACGACACGGCGTGGCATCGAGCCGCACGTGAAGGGCAAAGAGGTGCGCGGCGTCACCGTGCGTCATCGCGGTCTGCGCTGGCCCATTCCCGAAGACCTGGAAGAGCGCCTCTGCGGCACTCGCATCACCGCCGTACGGCGCCGCGGCAAATACCTCGTGTTCGATACGCCGCGCGGGCATCTGCTCGTCCATCTCGGCATGAGCGGCAGCCTGCGCATCGCCGGCCCCAACGATGAACTGCGCAAGCATGATCACGTCGACATCCACTTGCCTGGTGGCCGCAGCCTGCGCTTCCACGATCCGCGCCGCTTCGGTTGTTTTCTGTGGGTCGAAGGTGAGGCAGAGCAGCATCCACTCTTGGCCGAACTCGGGCCGGAGCCCTTGTCCGACGCGTTCAATGCCGACTATCTCTACGAGCGTTCACGCAAGCGCAGCGCGCCGGTGAAGCTCTTCATCATGGACAGTCACATCGTGGTGGGCGTGGGCAACATCTACGCGAACGAAGCCTTGTTTGCCGCAGGCATCGCACCCAAGCGCGAAGCCGGCAGTATCAGTGCGAAAGGCTATGCCGCGCTGGTGGAAGAAATCAAAAAGGTCTTGGCCCGCGCCATCGAAGTCGGTGGAACGACGCTGCGAGATTTCGTCGGCGGTGATGGCAAGCCCGGCTACTTCAAACAATCCCTGCAGGTCTATGGCAGAGGCGGAGAAGAGTGCTTCACCTGTGGTACGACGCTGAAGGAAATTCGCTTGGGTCAGCGCAGCACCGTGTACTGTCCGCGCTGTCAGCGCTGAAGCAACGAAGGGTGCTCAACCCTGCGCGATGAGGCGCTCGTACTTCGCCTGCAATTCTTCCTTCGTTTCAGCGTGATCGGGGTTGAGCGGAATGCAGGCCACCGGACAGACCTTCTGACACTGGGGCTCCTCGAAGTGGCCGACGCATTCGGTGCAGCGCGCGGGATCGATTTCGTAGATCTCCGGGCCCATGAAGATCGCGTTGTTCGGGCACACCGGCTCGCACACGTCGCAGTTGATGCATTCGTCGGTGATCATCAGGGCCATGGGTCGTTACCTGCTGCGGCTCGATAATTTCACGCTTCGCCTTGCGCCTGTTCCTGCATCGCACGCACCACCGCGGGATGCACGAACTGCGAGATGTCGCCGCCGTAGGCGGCGATCTCGCGCACGAGCGTGGAGGAGATGTAAGCGAGATGTTCCGCCGGCGCGAGAAACACGGTTTCGATTTCGGGCGCCAGCACGCGGTTCATGCCCACGAGCTGAAACTCGTACTCGAAGTCCGCCACCGTGCGCAGACCACGCAGGATCAGGTTCGCACCCGCCTTGCGCACGAAGTCGGTGAGCAAGCAGTCGAAGCCCTGCACCTCCACGTTCGGCAGATGGGCCAGCACTTCCTTGCAGAGCGCGACACGGCGTTCGAGCGACATGCGGCTCGACTTCTGCGTACTCGTTCCCACCGCGACGATGACACGGTCGAAGATCCCGGCGGCGCGTTCGACGAGGTCGGTATGGCCGTTGGTGATGGGATTGAAGGTGCCGGGATAGACCACGGTTTTCATGCAAGAACTCTCGGGCGTGGGCAGGGGGCGCAAGTATACCTTGTTACATGCGGCTCCTGACGCGCGGGACGCGGGATGCTAAGGTGCGCGCTTCCTGGTTTCTCTTTCGTGGAAGTCCTCTATGCGCGAAGCCTTCATCAGCAAACGTCTGGCCAAACCCGCTTTCAAGTACAGCCATCTCGTCAAGGTAGGAAGCGACTACTATCTCAGCGGCATGCTGGCGCAGGATCGTGAGACTGGCGCACTCGTGGGCGAGACCGTCGGCGAACAGGCCGCGAAAATCCTGGAAAACGTTCAGGTCGTGATGGAAGAGTTCGGACTCGGCTTCGAACACATGGCGATGGCGCGCATCTTCACGCCACACATGGATCGCTTCAGCGAGATCAATGCTGCGTGGGAGCAGGTATTCGACAACCTACCGGTGCCACCTCCGGCGCGCACCTCGATCGGTGTCACCGCGTTGCCGATGGGCGCGAAGGTGGAGATCGAGTTCACCTTCTACAAGCCTGATTGAACTTCACATAGGCCGTAGTAGACCTCTCCCGCACGCTTGTGCCGCACGAGTTCCCAGTTGCCCGGCAAGGGCAGGGCGTCGAGCGGCTCGGCGGCTTCGAGATAGATCTTCGCCCCCGGTGTCAGCCAGCCGCGCGTTTGCAACAACGCACAACACGGTGCCTGCAGGCGTGAGGCATAGGGCGGATCGATGAAGACTAGATCGTAGGGCGTCGGCGTTTCGCGTTCGAGCCAGGCGATGGCATCGCGCTGTTCGACCCTGAATTGATCTGCCTTCAACTCCTGCGCGTGTTTGCGTAATTGCGCTGCTGCGCGCGGATCGAGCTCGAGTGCGGTCACTGCCGCTGCGCCGCGCGACAACGCTTCCAGTCCGAGAATTCCCGTACCGGCGAAGAGATCGAGCACGCGCGTGCCGACGATGGAAAACTGCAACCAGTTGAACAAGGTTTCGCGCACGCGATCGGGGGTAGGACGCAAGCCGGGTGCGTCGAGTACCTTCAATTGGCGACTACGCCAGGTGCCTCCGATGATGCGCACATTGCCGGCAGGTTTATTGGAATGGCTGGTCATGAAACTGTTTCGCGGAAAAGTGGCCTATTGTGCCTGTCGCCTCATGGTCAAGGAAGCCGAACCCGCTTCACAACCGCGCCGGGGCTCGCTGGCCCAGGGGGCGGCAGACTGGTAGCATTGGCGCCCCGTCCTCCGCAGTCACCCCGTACCCTCCATGTTCGGATTCGGAAAACGTAACAAATCCGCCGATACACCCGTCACGGATGAAGCCGGCAGCACTGCTGCACCTGCTCCAGCCGCGCCGGAAGCGCCACAAAGCGGTGGTTTCTTCAGCCGGCTCAAGGCCGGGCTCAGCCGTACCCGTGCCAACCTGGCCGAGGGTCTGAGCAGCTTGCTGCTCGGCAAGAAGGCCATCGATCAGAACCTTCTGGATGAGCTCGAAACCCAGCTTCTCACCGCCGACGTCGGTTTGGCTGCGACCACGGAAATTCTCGATGACCTGACCGCACGCGTTAAACGCAATCAGTTGGCCGATTCGGATGCGCTCTACGCTGCGCTGCGCGAACTGCTCAGCAACATGCTCGCGCCCTGCGAGCGTCCGCTCGAAATCAAGAGCGAGCCCGGCAAACCCTTCGTCATCCTGATGGTGGGCGTGAACGGTGTGGGTAAGACCACCACCATCGGCAAGCTCGCCAAACGTTTCCAGAGCGAAGGCCGCTCCGTGATGCTCGCCGCCGGTGACACCTTCCGCGCTGCGGCGGTGGAACAACTGCAGGTGTGGGGTGAGCGCAACAACGTGCCCGTCGTGGCACAGCACACGGGTGCCGACAGTGCCTCCGTGATCTTCGACGCTTATCTAAGTGCCTGCGCACGCAACGTCGATGTGCTGATCGCCGACACCGCGGGACGTCTGCACAACAAGAGCAACCTGATGCAGGAGCTCGAGAAGGTCGTGCGCGTGCTCAAGAAACTCAATCCCGACGTGCCGCAGGAAATCCTGCTGGTACTCGATGCCACCACGGGTCAGAACGCGCTGAGTCAGGCGCGCAGCTTCACCGAAGCAGTGAAGGTCTCCGGCCTCGTGCTCAGCAAACTCGATGGCACCGCGAAAGGCGGCATGGTATTCGCCATCGCCAAGGAGCTCGGCCTGCCGCTGCGGTTCATCGGCATCGGTGAAAAGGCCGATGATCTGCGTCCCTTCGTGGCAAGCCAGTTCGTCGATGCCCTGTTCGCCCCCGCCGACTGAGCCGTGGCGATGAAGCCCACCGCATGATCCGCTTCGACGATGTCAGCAAGCGCTATCCCGGCGGACAGGAAGCGCTCAGTCACGTCAGCTTCAACCTGGCCGCGGGTGAGCTGGCCTTCCTCACCGGTCACTCCGGCGCCGGCAAGAGCACGCTTTTGAAACTCATCATGCAGATGGAACTGCCGAGCAGCGGGCAGATCTTCGTCAACGGCCAGAACCTGCGCAAACTGTCGCGCCGTCAGCTGCCCTATTACCGCCGCGGCATCGGCCTCGTGTTCCAGGACCATCGACTGCTGTTCGATCGCAGTGTGTTCGACAACGTCGCCTTGCCGCTCACGATTGCCGGTTACGATCCGCGCGATGCCGCACGTCGCGTGCGCGCTGCGCTCGACAAGGTGGGGTTGCTCCACAAGGAACATCAGAACCCCGCCTCGCTCTCGACGGGTGAACAACAGCGCGTCGGCATTGCGCGCGCGGTGGTGAACAAACCTGCCGTGATCCTCGCCGACGAACCGACCGGCAACCTCGACCCGAAGCTATCGGCCGAGATCATGCATCTGTTCGAACAATTCTGCGGCGTCGGTACGGCGGTGCTGATTGCCAGTCATGACCTGAGCCTGATTCGCAAACTGCACCATCGCATCCTGGTGCTCGATCAGGGCCGTCTCGTGCACGGCATGGATGGGGATCGCTGATGGCCCGCGCCCCTCGTCGTGATCGACGTCGTCCCGAAGCACAGCGCACGGAAGTGCATCGCAGCGATCCCTGGCGCGGCAGCACGGGAGCGCCCGTCGGTCGCAAGCTCAGCTGGTTCGAGCAACATCAACGCACGGCCGTCGAAAGTCTGCTGCGTTTGCTGAGCGACCCGCTCGGCACCGTGTTGGCGTGGCTGGTGATGGGCATCGCGCTCGCTTTGCCGCTGAGTCTGTCGCTGCTTCTGGCGAACCTGCAGGGTTTGGCACAGAACGTCGATGAAGCCGGCACGCTGTCTCTCTATCTCGACGCAGGGCTCGAGCCGATGCGTCAGCAAGCTTTGGTGGACACGCTGTCGCAACGCGAAGACGTGCGCGAGGTGCGCTTGATCACGCCCGAAGAAGCCTTGGCCGAATTCGAGCGTAGCTCTGGTTTCAATGATGTGTTGGCGGGCCTCGATTCGAATCCGCTTCCGCCAGTGATCGTGGTGACGCCGCAGAGCCTGGAAGAAGAAGTGCTCGTGGGACTGCAGTCCTATGTGGCCGCGCTCGATGGAGTCGATGTCGCGGAATCCGATCTCGCCTGGCTCGAACGTCTGCGTACGGTGGTGAGTCTGGCGAGCCGCTTGGCAGTGTTGTTGGGATTCATGCTGTCGCTGGGTGTGCTGCTCGTGATCGGCAACACGATTCGACTCGCGATCGAAAGTCGTCGCACCGAGATCGTGGTGGTGAAACTGGTCGGTGGTACCGATGCCTATGTGGCAAGACCCTTCCTTTACAGTGGTCTTTGGTACGGTGCGGGAGGCGGTCTCGTGGCGCTCTTTCTTTCTGCGCTCTTTCTCTTCGTGATGTCGGGGCCGTACTCGCGACTCATCGGCAGCTATGGCGGCGATGCCGAACTGCACGGCTTGGGTTTGACCAACGGCTTTTTGGTCCTCGTGGGTGCCGCGGTGCTGGGGTGGTTGGGCGCCAAACTTTCGGTGGTACGTCACCTGCGCGCCATCGAGCCACGCTAGTTTCCGCCGTTTGTCCGGCGTCAAAGATTTTTCGGGTACACTTACCGGCCCTGAGTCTTCCCGCCACTCATTCACATCGACAAGGAGTACATCATGGCCTTTGAATTACCCCCCCTGCCATATCCGATGGATGCGCTGCAGCCGCACATCTCCAAGGAAACGCTCGAATATCACTATGGCAAGCACCACAACGCCTACGTGGTGAAGCTCAACAGCCTGCTCGAAGGTAAGCCCGAAGCCAACAAATCGCTGGAAGAAGTGATCAAGACCTCGAGCGGCGCCGTGTTCAACAACGCTGCCCAGATCTGGAACCACACCTTCTACTGGCACTGCCTGAGCCCGAACGGTGGCGGCGCTCCGACTGGCCCGATCGCCGAGGCCATCAACAAAGCCTTCGCTTCCTTCGAAGAATTCCAGGCCAAGTTCAACGACAGCGCAGTCAACAACTTCGGTTCGTCCTGGACCTGGCTCGTGAAGAAGAGCGACGGCTCGCTGGCCATCGTCAACACTTCCAACGCCGGCACTCCGCTCACCGAAGCCGATCAGACTCCGCTTCTTACCGTGGATCTGTGGGAACACGCCTACTACATCGATTACCGCAACCTGCGTCCGAAGTACCTCGAAGGCTTCTGGGCCCTCGTGAACTGGGACTTCGTGAACAAGAACTTCGCTGGTTAACAGCGGTTCGCAGTCGCGACGTTTACGAAAAGCCGGCCACTTTGGTGGTCGGCTTTTTATTCGGGAATTGATCGGCGTTTATTGACAGAGCGGGTCACGCGCGCCGCTCTCGTTGTGGTTGATCATCATCAAGGCAGGGCGAGGTGGCGGTGCAAATACTGCTTTCACATCATGAGTGGAGGCAGATGTATGACTTCTTTGCAACGTACCTTTACCGCGCTGATGACCGTGCTCGTGGGTGTAGCACTGTTTCTCATAGTGCTGGCCACCACACTGGGAAACTAGTTCTTCCCGGCTGATCGCCTGGATGCTCACTGGGTGTCCAGGTGACGATGACAACCATGAGCAATGGAACGCTCGTCCCCAAGGACGGGCGTACCCCTTCGCCACCCTTGCCCGAATCGTTCAAGAACGGCTCGCGATCTGTCCTCATCTTTGGAAACGCCGGCAGTTGATAGAAAAGCTTCTCATTTACAAATGAGAGTCTCTTTTCTTCAGACGGGGAAGTATGTGGTGCCGCTTGATTCACCTTTGGGCCTGGATTACTTTGGCGCCCTTCCCGCACGCGAATTTCCGCGCGGCGACGTCATCCTACTATTTAACAGAACATCACCTGGGGAGTTGTTATGGCAACTTTACGTGTAAATGGGCAAGCGCGGGACATCGGTGAAATCGATCCCTCCACTCCACTGTTATGGGTCCTCAGGGATGAACTGGGGCTGGTGGGGACCAAATATGGCTGCGGTATCGCGCAGTGTGGTGCCTGCACCGTGCATCTGAACGGTTCTCCGGTACGCTCCTGCCAGATTCCGGTGGGCAACCTCACCGCTGATCAGGAAATCACCACCATCGAAGGTTTGGCTGCCGCCGACGGCACGCTCACTCCGCTGCAGAAGGCCTGGATCGAATACGACGTGCCGCAGTGTGGCTACTGTCAGGCTGGCCAGTTGATGAGCGCCACCGCCCTGTTGCGCAATAACCCGAATCCGAGCGACGAAGAAATCGACGCCGCGATGTCCGGCAACCTTTGCCGTTGCGCCACCTACACCCGTATCAAACGTGCCATCAAAGCTGCTGCTGCCAGCATCAACGGCACTGAGTTCTACGATGCCACCATCACGGAGGCCCGTGTATGAATATGAAGACCCCGTCACAGTTGCCCCTGGCCGAACTGCCGGACTTCTTCCAAGACCTGGTCGAACAGAAACAAAGTGCTGCCGCCGCTCTGCCGCCGCTGAGCCGTCGTCAGTTCTTCAAACTGTCGGGCGTCGCCGGCGGTGGCCTGGTGCTTGGCGGAGTGCTGGCGAGCGGTGCACCGAAAGTCAAAGCGCAGCAAGCTGCTGCCACTGAAGAAGTCAGCACGCTGAGCCCCTTCGTGCAGATCAAGGCCGATGGCCGCATCAACCTCTTCTCCAAGAACCCCGAGTGTGGTCAGGGCATCAAGACCGGCCTCCCGTTGATCATTGCCGAAGAACTCGACTGCGCCTGGGAAGACGTGGACGTCGTCCAGGCCGACATCGACGAAGCAACCTATGGCCGTCAGTTCGCCGGCGGTTCGCTCTCGACGCCGCAGAACTGGATGCCGATGCGTCAGGCCGGTGCCACTGCCCGTGCCATGATCCTGGCCGCTGCCGCACAGCAGCTGAACATCGATGTTTCCGAACTCAGCACCAGCAAGTCCAAAGTGATTCACGCTGCCACCGGTCGCGAATGGCACTACAGCGAATTCGCGGAACTGGCCGCGACCATGCCGGTACCCGACCCGTCCACGCTCACGCTCAAGACCCGCGATCAGTTCACGCTGCTCGGCAAGCGCTACACCGGTGTCGACAACCATGCCATCGTCACGGGCAAGCCGCTCTTCGGTGCCGACGTGCAGCTGCCGGGCATGGTGTACGCCACCTTCACCAAGTCGCCGCAGATCGGCGGTGTGCCGGTTTCCTTCAACGAAGCCCACATCAAGTCGCTGCCCGGCGTGATCGATGCCTTCATCGTCGAGCCCTTCGGTGATGCCCGCGTGTTCCCGACCGCCAGCGGTGCCAACTTCGGTGGTGTGGCCATCGTGGCCAACAGCACCTGGGCCGCCATCAAGGCCAAGCGCGAGCTGCAGGTCGAGTGGGATACCAGCAACGCTGAAACCGCCACCTGGGACGATCTCGTCGCACGCGCCATGGCAGCCGCCGATCAGGATGGCCCGATGGAAGTCGTGAACAAGGGCGACGTTTCCAGCGCGCTGCAGAACGCCGCCAAGGTGGTAACCGCGGTTTACGAATATCCCTACGTCACCCACGCCCAGCTCGAGCCCGAAACGACCACCGCCCTCTATCAGGACGGCAAGATCGAAGTGTGGGCACCGGCGCAGATCCCTGGCGGCGGTGAAAGCGGTGCCGCCGTTCGCCTCGAACTGCCCGTGGAAGCGTCCACCCTGCATCAGACCCGTATCGGTGGCGGCTTCGGTCGCAAGCTCGCCAATGACTACGTCTACGAAGCTGCGGCCATTGCTCGTCGCATGGAAGGTCGTCCGGTCAAACTGCAGTGGACCCGCGAAGACGACATGACCCACGACTACTACCGTCCTGGTGGTGTGCATTCGTACAAGGCTGCACTCGACGAGAACGGCAAGCTCACCGCCTGGCAGGTGCACTTCTTCTCGCACACGCTCGACGGCAAGGCGCCGATGACCTCGGCCGACCTCAACCCCAACGTGTTCCCGCAGGACGTGCTGCCGAACGTCAAGATCACGCAGACGCTGTTCCAGAACGCGATCCCGACCGGCCCGATGCGTGCACCGAGCTCGAACGCCATCGCATTCCCGATCCAGAGCTTCATCCACGAACTGGCCGTGGCCGCAGGCCGCGACCACGTCGAGTTCCTGCTCGAGTTGATGGGTGAACCGCGTCTGGTGAACCCGGAAAGCCCGCAGTCGATGCACACCGGTCGCGCGCGCAACGTCATCCAGACAGTGGCGGAACGTGCGGAGTGGGGCAAGCCGATGCCGCAGAACCGCGCCAAAGGTCTGTCCTTCTTCTTCTGCCACGCCGGCTACGTTGCGCAGATCGCCGACGTCGAAGTGCGTCCGAACAAAGAAGTCAAAGTGCACAAGGTATGGGCTGTGGCCGACTTCGGCTTCATCCACAACCGCAGCGCCGCCGAAAGCCAGATGGAAGGTGGCATCATCGACGGCCTCAGCCAGCTGTTCCACGCCAAGGTCACCTTCAACAACGGTGTGATCCAGCAGCAGAACTTCCATCAGTATCCGCTGCTGCGCATGCCGCAGGCTCCGGAACTCGACACTTTCTTCCTCGAGCCCGACGAGTTCCCGCCCACGGGCTCTGGCGAACCCTCCATGCCGCCGATCCTGGCTGCAGTGAGCAACGCCATCTTCACCATCACCGGCGAGCGCGTTCGCAAGATGCCGCTCAACGAACTCGGTTACAAACTGGTGTAAGAGAGAGTGCATTGAAAAGGCCAGCGCAAGCTGGCCTTTTTTTTTTGGAAAATCGTTCAGAAGAAGGTTTCGCTGCGAGGACAGCGCGCCGCTAGTACGTGTAGTAGTAGCGTACGCGGGCGAGGTCGGGATTGAGCAAACCGTCTTCGGTCAGGCGTGGGCGGAATTGGGAACGGCGAATGTGCCGGATCAAACGGTCTTCGACGATGGATGGCGTCTCCGCACTCTTACCGAGAACCTTGATCGCGCGCGCCGCGCCCAACTGCGTCACGACGAACTCCACATCCACATATCCCTTGTATTCGAGCGTGAGATTCTCGGGCACATGGTAGAGCGCGCGCGAATAGTTGTCGGGAATGAAGGTGGGTACGGACATCGGCATCGGAGGATTGAGCAGTGCTGCAAAGGTCTCTTCGCCGCTCAATTGCGCATTGGCCTGCAGCAACGACAAGGCCTCGGCGCGCTTGTTGAAGTAAAGCAGCCAATCCACGAGATCGAGCTTCGCCTGCAACCGTTCGACCGGTGTCGCGCCATTCACCTCCAGGATCTTGGCGCGCTCATCGAGAGCCTGACGCCCGGCACGCGAACACAGTGAATTCACCGGCATGGTGCCCATGTCGTAGGGCCGCAGTTGCTGATACACGGTGATGTCGTCGTTGATGTTGAAGTTGGACAGGTAGTGGAAGCAGGTGATGGAGAGATCGAGCAGCAAGGCCGGCAATTTTGGATCGTTTGGTCCTTCCTTCTCCTTGATGAGGTCGATCATCTGCTGGTAGCGCGACTGCGCGCGCAGTAGTCCTTGCGCGCGGAAGCTCGTCAGCTCCTGCGAGTTCTGCACGAAGGACCTGTCGAGATTCGGTGCCAGCATACTTTCGTACATCGGCATCGGCGTACTGAAGGCGCTGAAGGTGAAGAAGTTCCAGTTCGCCTGATTGCGCAGCGGTTCGAGCAAGGTATCGATTTTTTGCTCCGAAGCATTGCGGCGTTGCAGATGGAACAGAAACTCCTGTTCGCGATCTGCCGCCATCAGATCGCCGCGTGCGAGATGGGTGGCGATGATGCGCGAGACGATCTGTTCCTGGTCGCGGCTGTACAGGCCATTGTTGACGCGTACGATGTGCAACGCGCGTTGATAGAGCTGCAGCGCCACGTCGTCGGCACCGATGGCGGATTGCAGCGCCGCCAATCCCAACAGTTCCTCCGCCAGCGGCATGCCGAAAGGACCATGAGTCGCTTCGAGAGCCGCGATCAGATTGTTGTAGCGCTCGATGTCGCGCTCCACCTGCTCCTGATCGCGTGAACCGTTGGACAGACGTGCCGCCAGCCAAGATTGCAGATCGATGCCTTCGCCATCGTCTGGACGAGGCCGTAGCTCCTGCACGACGTAGGAGCTGTCATCGTCCGCCTGGATTTCGACTGTGATGGGGACTGGATCGAACAGGAGATAACGCAGATCGGGATCCTTCTGCGCGTACAGCATGCCGGGCAAGAGGCAAAGAAATGAAGCCAAGGACTGGAAAGATTTACGACAACTGCTGCGAAGCAAATCGTTCGGCATCTTTGCGTTCTTCTCTTCTTCTTGCCGATGCTGTGGTCCGGTTGCTCAGTAGGTGTAGTAGAAACGCAAGGTGAACGAATCGGTTTGACGCGGTTCGCCATCCACGAGGAAGGGCCGCATGCGGCTCTCACGCAGATAATCCATCAGTGCATTGCGCAGCACCTGCGAGGTGCCCTCGCTGCTGGCAATGATCTTTTCACGCGTGACTCGGCCGCGACGATCGATGCCCAGCGTCACGTCCACATGCCCCTTGTACTCGAGTTCCTCGGTAGGGCCGACGCCGTTCAGCTCACGGCTGTAGGGATGCTGCACGAAGGTTGGCACCGGCATCAGATAGTCCGGGTGCAACACCGGGTGCAGTTCGCCGGCCGTGGTGCTGGGTGAGCCGAGCGCTTCCCAAGCCTTGCGATAGGCGGCTTCCGCGCGGTTGTAACGTTCGAAACTGAGATGCCAATCGCCGAGATCGAGATAGGCACGGGCACGGCTTTCCGGGGTGGCGTTTGCATCGGCCTCGAGATCCTTCGCCAGTTTCTCCAACGACTCGACGTTCTCCTGATAGCCGCGACTCGTCACCGGATTCACGGGATTGGTGCGCATCGTATTGAAGCCGAACGAAGCGCGATTGGCGGAGGACAACATCGAATCCATCTGCCGTTTCAGCGTGAAGGCGATGTTCGCTTGTTTGCGCTGCAATTCCGCCTTGTGTTCGGGGCTGACGCTGTCGTTTTCCTGCAGCTTTTCATAGAACTTCTGCGCGGTTTTCAGGCGTTCGTCCACCATCATTTCCGGCGTCAGCGCGTAGGGCGAGGTGCGCAGATTGAATTCGGAGAAACCACCGCCAGGCATGCCGGGGTTCATCGCGTAGGGCAGACGGTCGCGCGGGAAGAAATAGACCATGCCATTGGAGGCCTGCACGGCTACGTAGCCGGGGCCACCGTCGGTGCTGGTGGAATAGGAGAGCGCGCTACCGAAGCGGCTCTGCGGGCCGGTCTTGAGGAAGGACTCCACGTTCCAGTCTGCCCAACGTTCGGTGGCGGCGATGCGTCGCGGATCGTCTTCCGCGTAACTTCTGGTCTGGATGTAGAAGAGATACTCCTCGTAATCCGCAACCTGATCGTAATTGCCGAGTGAATCGTGGACGCGGATCAGTTCATCGACGAGCTCCACTTGCCGTGGCGTATAGAGTCCGTAGTTGACGCGATCGATGTGCATCGCCGCTTCGAGTACGGGAATGGCGCCTTCGTAATCTCCCGCCTGCACCAGCAACAAGCCGAGCGCATGATTCTGTTCGCGCAGCGCTTCGGAGTAGGGACTTTGGGAATTACGGGACAGCTCGGCGATGCTGTCGCGATAGCGTTGAATCTGTTCCTGCAACGAGGCGTGTATCTCTTGCTCATCGAGCGCCAGCTCTTCGGTGTCGCTCGCCTCGGCGCTCGAATTGGAATCTCCGGTCGAATTTGCGGCTGAGCCGGAGCCATCGCCCTGCGCTGCTTGTGCTGTCTCCTGCTGAGCTTCTGCGGTCAGTGGTACGACATCGAAGATGAGTTTGCTCAGCTCGGCGCGATTCTGCGCCTGGGCGGTGGAAACGAAACAAGAAAGGGCGAAGAGAGCACTGCAACTTCCCACAGCCAAGGCCCGCAACGGCTTGCGCGCCGGCCGCAAGGTGCCGACGAGGAGCGCTTTGGGGGAAGGGTTCACGAGAACCGAAGTGCTTCGCATGGTGCTACCCGTTTGAGGAAGTCGGGCTGGCAGAGCCTAGCAACAAAGTCCCAGGCAGTCATCAAGAGCTCTGTAGCCAGAGTGTTCAAGAATGTAAATTCAGCGCACCCGATTGTGCAAAATTCACGCAAGATATTGAAATTCAATGTGAATTAATCGTGGAACAGGCCCCCTGAGGTTTACTTCGAACCCCTCGACCCTATACTGAGTCCAAGCAAAAAAATAAGCCCAGGCCAGCGCCAGCGTTCCACAGAAGAATGCGGGTTGGCATCCAGCCAGGGCAGTTCTTCCGTCCTAGCTGGCGGGTCAAACCAAACAAATGCTCGATGGTGAAGGTAGGCGGCGCAGCGCGCGGCCTGGGGGACCCAGCCAAAGAGAGTCCTCCGAATACCGGCGCTCACCCAGCCAGGCGAATTTGGATTTGGAGGATGAACTGCATGTATTTCACCAAGAAACTCCTACCCTTCGTAGCAGGTGCTCTGGCGCTGAGCATCAGTCGCATCGTGCTGGCTGCCGGCGTCGACGCAAACCTGTTCGACCAATACTGCACCAAGTGCCACAACTATGAGGACTTCGCCGGTGGCATCACGCTCGAGGGCGTGACGCTGGACAACATCCACGAGGATGCCGAAGTCGCCGAGAAGGTCATCCGACGTTTGCGTGCGGGCATGATGCCGCCGGTGGGCGAGCCGCGTCCCGACAACGCCACGATGCAGTCCTTCGCGCAGGCTCTCGAAGATCAGGTCGACAGGCATGCCTCGCTCAACCCGGGCCGTCCCGGACTGCATCGCATGAACCGCACCGAATATGGCAATGCGATCCGCGATCTTCTCAACGTCAACATCAATCCTGCCGATTTCTTCCCGGCGGACGACTCGAGCCGTGGTTTCGACAACCAGGCCGGTACGCTGGGGCTGTCGCCTGCGTTGTTGGAAGCCTATCTGACGGCCGCGGCGAAGATCAGCCAGCTCGCGCTCGGCACCACCACGGCACCTTCGCAGAAGCTCTACCGTGCCGCCGAGGACGAAAACCAGAACTTCCGCATCGAAGGTCTGCCCTTCGGCACGCGCGGCGGCATCAAATTCATGCACAACTTCCCGGCCGACGGCGAATACACGTTCAAGACCTTCGCCATCACACTCGGCAACATGGGCAACGATCGTCCCTTCGGTGAAGTGCGCGGTGAGAAACTGCAGGTGCTCGTCGATGGCCAGCTGGTGAAGGTCTTCGATTGGGACAAGGAACTCGGTGTCGATCGCAGCTTCTTCGAACAGCGCGACGACGATGAAGTGGTTGGCGAAAACCTGCCGACACTCGACGTCACTCTGCCGATGACCGCAGGTGAACACGAAATCGCGGTGACCTTCGTGGCCACCAACTTCGCGCCCGGTCTCGACATGAACAACGACTTCGAGCGCAGCACCATCGAAACCGGTGGTCTGCCGGGCTTCACCTTCTATCCCCATGTCGGTGCGGTGCGCGTCGATGGCCCGCATCATGTGGCAGGCCCCGGCAACTCGCCGAGTCGCCAGAGCATCATGGTGTGTACGCCGCAGAGTGAGGCTGAAGAGGCCGACTGCGCCCGCACGATCCTGAGCCGCCTGGCCGATCTCGCCTATCGCGGTTTCAGCACCGACGAAGACGTCGACACCTTGATGGCCTTCTATGAGGAAGGCCGTAAGAACGGCAGCTTCGATGCAGGCATAGAGATGGCGCTGCAGCGTGTGCTGACGTCGCCCAAGTTCATCTATCGCATCGAGAAGGAACCGGAAGACGTTGCGCCCGGTGAGACCTATCGCATCAGCGATCTCGATCTGGCGTCGCGCCTGTCCTTCTTCCTGTGGAGCAGCATCCCCGATCAGGAACTGCTCGACCTCGCCAAGGCTGGTCGCCTCAGCGACGACGAAGTGCTCGATCAGCAGATCAGCCGCATGCTGGAAGATCCGCGTTCGAGTGCGATGACGGCGAACTTCGCCGGGCAGTGGCTGGCGCTGCGCAATCTCGAAGCGCACGTACCGGTGGTGGATCAGTTCCCGGACTTCGACAACCGTCTGCGTGAAGCCTTCCGCAGGGAAACGGAGCTGTTGTTCGACAGCCTGATCCGTGAAAACCGTCCGGTGACGGAGCTGCTCACTGCGGACTACACCTTCGTCAACGAACGTCTCGCGCTGCACTACGGCATCCCGGGCATCAAGGGCGAACGTTTCCGTCGTGTCGAACTGACCGACGATCTTGCGCTGCGCCGCGGCATTCTCGGCAAGGGCAGCATGTTGACGGTGGCCTCGCAGCCGGGCCGCACCTCGCCCGTGATGCGTGGTTACTGGACGCTGGCGAACCTGATCGGTGTCGAGCCGCCGCCTCCGCCGCCGAACGTGCCTGCGCTCGAAGCGAAAACCGGCGATGCCGCAGGTAACGGTCGCGTGCCTTCGCTGCGCGAGCAGATGGAAGCGCATCGCACGAACCCGGCGTGTCAGGGCTGTCACCGCCTGATGGACCCGATCGGTTTCGCACTCGAGAGCTTCGATGCCGTTGGTCGTTATCGCACCACCGACGGTGGCAACCCGATCGATCCGAGTGGTGTGCTCTATGACGGCACCGAAGTGAAATCGGCGGCGGATCTGCCGGACTTCCTGCTGCAGCACGAGGACAGCTTCCTGCGCAACGCCACGCAGCGAATGATGACCTACGCACTCGGCCGCGGCATGGAGTACGAAGACATGCCGATGGTGCGCAAGGTGCAGCGTGAAGCTGCCAAAGACGGTTTCCGCTTCCACGCGCTGGTGCGCGCGGTGGTGAAAAGCGATGCCTTCATGTTCAACGAAAAAGTGGGTGAGGGGGCGGAGGTTGCCGACAACGCTCGCGATGCCGCCACCTTTGTCAAAGTGGAGTGAGGAGGTAACAGGCCATGTTCGTAACCAAGAAAGCGCTTCCCAGAAGAACCTTTTTGCGTGGTGCGGGGACCCTGCTGGCCTTGCCTCTGCTCGAGTCCATGATCCCCGCCTTCAGCACCTTCGCGAAGGCGCAGGAACTCAAACCCGTGCGCTTTGCCGGAATCTTCATTCCGCATGGTGCGGCCCCTGGCTACTGGGAAGCCAAGGGAGAAACCGGCTTCGACTATCCCTTCATTTGGAAACCGCTGGAGCATCTGCGCAAGCACGTGATCCTGACGAGCGGCATGTGGGCTTCGTCGTCGGAGAACCCGCCCGGCGTGACCGGTGCCGACCATTTCGTTGCGGCGGCCTTCCTTGCCGGTGTGAAACCCAAGAAGACCACGGGCGCCGATGTCGAAGTGGGCACCACGCTCGACCAGATGCTGGCGCAGCACATTGGGCAGGACAACCTGCTGCCTTCGTTGCAGTTGGCGGTGGAAGACCCCGGCTCCAACTCCACCAACTGTGGTGAAGGTTATAGCTGTGTCTATACCAACACGATTTCGTGGGCGACGCCGACACGACCGCTGCCGATGGAGATCAACCCGCAGGTGGTGTTCGAAAGAATGTTCGGCTCGGGCGGCAGCGCCGAAGAGCGCGCTCTGCGCCGCATGCAGCAGCGCAGCATTCTCGACTCGATCACCGACGAACTCGGCAAGCTGCGCCGCGAAGTGGCGGCGCCCGACCGCGTGCGTCTCGAACAGTATTTCGAAGACGTGCGTGAAATCGAACGTCGTCTCGAAATCGCGATGAACAAATCGTCTGCGGTGCCGAGCATGGACGTGCCCTTCGGTGTGCCGGAATCCTTCGACGAGCACGTGAAGTTGCAGCTCGATCTGCTGGCGCTGGCCTTCCAGGCCGACATCACGCGTGTGGGCACCTTGCTGATGGCGCGCGATTTGACCGGTCGTGTCTATCCGAACTCGGGCACCGACATCAGCTTCCACGGTGGTTCGCATCACGCTGAGGATCCCGGCCGCATCGCGCAGTACGCCATCCTGAACCGCTATCACGCCAGTATGGTGGCCTATTTCGCCGACAAGCTCGCTTCGATTCAGGAAGGCGATGGCACGCTGCTCGACAACTCGCTGACGCTGTACGGCTCCAACATGGGTAACTCGAACCAGCACCTGCATTACGACGTGCCGATGGTGTTGATCGGTGGTGCGGGCGGCAAGCTGAAGGGCGATCGTCACCTCGCCTTCAAGAGCAAGACGGTGCCGACCAGCAACATGTTGTTGAGCATCCTCGATCTCTACGGCATCGAAGCCGAGAGTTTCGGCGATTCGACGGGACGTCTGCCGGGCCTCGTGTGAGTCCAGTGCACGTCGGGAGGAAAGACGATGAAACTGAAAAGCCTTCTGATAGCCGTCAGTCTCTGTGGCAGTTTGAGTGTGCTGCAGCCGGCCTGGGCTGCCAGTGAACTCCTGAGCGCCATCCGCGCCGACAAGGTCGATGTGGTACGCAGTTTGGTGGAAGCAAACAGGGTCGACGTCAACGCCTTCGAAAACGATGGCACGACGCCGCTGCAGTGGGCGATCTATCACGAAAATCCGGAGATCGTGGAGCTGTTGATCTCTGCTGGCGCCGACGTCGAAGCCACCAATCGTGAAGGTGTCACGCCTTTGGCTCTGGCCGCGCAGACCGGCAATCCGGAGCTCGTCGAGCTCTTGTTGGACGCAGGTGCCAACGTCAACAACACGATGGCCAACGGTGAAACACCGCTGATGATGGCGGCGCGCACCGGCAACATCGACACGATCCAACTGATCCTCGACCACGGTGCCGACATCGATGCCACCGAAAAGCTGCGCGGCACCACGGCACTGATGTGGGCAGCCGCCAACAGAAATGCCGCGGCGGTGAAGTTGCTGATCGAAAACGGCGCTTCCTTGAGCGCGCGTTCCGCCGCAACGAACGAAGGTCGCCATACGCCCTATCTGGCACCGACCGCGCGCACCCGTATCCGCGAGTTCTACGAAGCCACGAGCCCCGGCAACCCGGTCGACAAACCGGAAGAGTTGCGTGGTGAAGGTGAGGCATCGATCGAGCTCACGCGTCAGGAGTTGATCGCGCGCCTGCCGAAGGTGTTGCTTGAAGACTTCATGCGCGATGAACGTCAGCGTGCAGAGCAGCAGGTACAGCCGCAGCCGCAGAAGATGAAACGCGGCGGCATGACCGCGCTGCATTTCGCCGTGCGCGAAGGTGATCTCGAATCGGTGAAAGCGCTGGTGGAAGCCGGTGCCGACGTGAACCAGGTGAGTGAATACGGTTGGACGCCGCTGCTCACTGCCACGCAGAACCGCTACTACCAGATCGGCGCCTATCTTCTCGAACATGGCGCCGATCCCAACATCGCCAACGAAGGTGGTTGGAACCCGCTCTACATCGCCACCGACAACCGCAACATCGAAGGTGGTGACTATCCGACGCGCAAGCCCGACATGGATCATCTGGAGTTCATCAAACTCCTCTTGGCCAAGGGCGCGGATCCCAACCTGCGCATGAAGTCGAGCACGGAAACACGCACGATCTTCACGCATCAGTGGTTGCGCGAAGAGGGGGCCACGCCCTTCCTGCGCGCCGCCCAGTCGAGCGACCTGGAGCTGATGCAACTACTGCTCGACCATGGCGCCGACCCCAACATCAACACCTTGGTCGGGGTCACGCCGCTGATGGTGGCTGCGGGCATCGGCTGGGTCGAAGGAGTGACCTTCGAATGGTCGGAAGAAGCCAACAAGGAAGCCATCCGCTGGCTGATCGAGCTCGGCAACGATGTGAACGCGCAGGACACCGAGGACTATCGCACCGCACTGATGGGTGCCGCGCACAAAGGCCGCAACTACGCCGTGCAGATGTTGGTGGATGCGGGCGCGGATCTCTCACTGCGCGACATCGGCAGCCGCGATTCACTCAACAAACTGGCCGGCGTAACCTGGCAGGCGATCGACTATGCCGATGGTCTGGTGCGTGTAGGCGTGCAGTCGGCCGAAGCGCATCCCGAAACCGCTGCGCTCATCCGCAAGCTGATGTTGGAACGTGGACTGGAAGTGCCGCCGGAAGGGCGCACGCTGGATTCGATCTGCGTGGTCGACATCTGCAAGGGATGATTGACACCTCCACCTGCGGAATCCGACCATCGGATCTCCCGCGGCACGAGAAAGGCAGGGGAAACCCTGCCTTTTTCGTTGAGCCCACAAGTATCGATCCGACGCAGGAGATCCCCTACATGGTGCGGCGCCACTATTTCCCCTTGCTGTTGCTCCCGAGCCTCTTCGTCTCGCCGTGGCTCGCGGCGCAGTCGCCGGAAAGTCTGGCGATGATGGAAAAGCTCGCTCAGTTTCGCTTCGAGGAGCTCGGCAATCCACAGATCAAGAGCGATGCCGTGCCGCCAGTGTTGAGCAGCGCCGAGCGTCCGCACCGCATGCTGATCATCCCGGTGCAGTATGCCAACCGTGCCTTCGATCGCTTTGCCGATGAACCCGATGCCGCCGAACGCAACCGTGCCTATCTGCAGGAACTGCTCTTTTCCGAGGATCTGGAGAACCCGCGTGAGAAAACGCTGACGCATTACTACTGGCATCAGAGCAAGGGCCAGTATGTCGTGACGGGCACGGTGCTGCGTCCCGTCACCGTGGCGCAGCCGAGCGATTACTACGGCGTGCCCATCCAGAACTCCGATGGTGCCTGGCGCAACGATGCCCGTGCGGAAGCGCTGGTAGAGGACGCGCTCGCTGCTGCAGTGGCCGCCAATCCCGATTTCCGCTGGGAAGACTTCGACGTGTGGGATCCGCTCGACTACGACGGCGATGGTGTCTACGACGAAGCCGATGGTTACATCGATCACTTCGTGTTGGTGTTCGCCGGCAAGGGGCAAAGCTCCTGTCAGGGGCTCTTCAACCTCAGCGAAAAATTCATCGCCGACGCGCCGGCGAATCTCTACGACACGCTCACCCCGCAGGAACAGGAATGTGTGCAGCGCATCTGGCCGCATCGCTTCTCCCTGACCAAGAACAATGGCCGTGGCCCCGTCGTCGAAGGCTTCGAGAACAAACGCGGCGGTGTGCCGCTCAAGGAAGGGTTGTGGGTGTACGACTACAACATGCAGTCGGAATACACGGCAGTCAGCACCTTCGTGCATGAGTTCGGTCATTCCATCGGCCTACCCGACATCTATGCGTCGCAGTCGAACAACTCCACCGCCTCGTGGGAGGCGATGAGTTCCACGGCGAGTCCCAACGCGCAGGAGCTCAGCACCTGGTCGCGTTTGATGCTCGGTTGGAGCAAGCCCTGTGTAATTCGCCCGCCCGCGGCGGGCGGACGTCGAGTGCAGTCGGTCTATCTGAAAACCATGAGCGATTGGACGCCGGGTGCGAATGCAGTTGCAGAGGAAGCCTGCGATGCGGCGATGGTGATCCTGCCGCCGAAGGTGCGCGAGTTGCGCATGGGACCGCTGGCGGACAACAACGGCAAACAAGCGGCCTACACGGGGCAGGGCAATGATTTGAATCACTATCTCTCGCGCCGCTTCGATTTTCGTGGCGTGCCCGCGAACACGCCGCTCACCTTGGAGTTGGATACCTGGTTCCGCATCGAAGCAGACTGGGACTATCTCTATGTCGAAGCCTCCACCGATGGCGTGAACTACACCCGCCTGATGCCAACCGACAAGAGCGAGCCCACGGACACCAACAGCGTCATGCCTTCCAAGCGTGGTCATGACGGCATGGGCACGATTCCGGGCTTTACGGGTCGCAGTGGCGACTTCGATGGCGATGGTCGTGTCGAAACCGCGGCAGGTTGTGATCCCACGCGTGCGCGCGGCTTGGCCGAAGATCGCATCGGTCGCGACAGCGTCGACCCCTGCGAATTGCCGCAGTGGGTGCATGCCACTTTCGATCTGAATGCCTATCGTGGTCAGGAAGTGGAGCTGCGTTTCCACTACTACGCCGACATGGCGGCGGTGGAAGATGGTGCACTGATCGACAACGTGCGTATCGCTGCGCTGGATTTCTTCGATGATTTCGAGGCCGAGTCCTTCCGCGGTTGGAAGGTCGAAGGTTTCTCACTGAGCGGCGGCAGCCACGACATTCTGGTGCCGCACTTCTATCTGCTCGAATTTCGCGACCCGCATCGCGATTACACGCATACCTACAACTACGACAAGGCGCTGTCCGAGCCTGGCTTCACCTTCTTCCGCAACGCCGAAACCGGCGAGATGGAAGCGGTGGACTTCCGCTATCGCAGCGGCGTGTTGCTCTGGTACTACAACGGTTCCTATCTCTGGAGTCAGAACGAGCCGGCGCAATTCGGTCCGGGCAACGGCTTCCTGCTCCTGGTCGATCCGAATCCGCAAGAATACCTGCTGCCGGCCGTGCCGCAGGACAAGTACAAGGACGACGAAGGCTGGCGCTACTACGAATTCGATGCGGAGGATCAGCCGCTCCTGCGCAATGCCTTCCTCGATGTGATGTGCTTCCAGCGCCGTCCGGCCTATTACCCGGTGGAGCTGAGCGAAGAAGAACGCGGTCGTTGTGGTGGTGTGGACATCCCAGCCGGCGAAGCCCTGCAGTTCGACGGTCGTCAGTTGCTGTACAGCTACACCCTGAACAACGAGATTCTGCCGGGCGCGGAGCGTGAGCGCTTCAAGTCGATGGGCTCATTGTTCGACTATCGCGTCAATCGCGACGGCACCCTCAGCTATCGCCTCTACGATCGTTTGCTGCGCAACAACCACTCCGCCGACGCTGCCTTCGCGCTCGAAGACTTCAATGACGGCCTGCGTTACTACGGCATCGAAGGTGGCACCCTGGTGCCGCGCCGTTCCGTGCCGCATCCGACCATCAGCCGCTTTAGCGATGCCGATCCCTCGCGCTATCTCAATCCGCATCTACCTTTTGGGTCGGCAGCGATTCCGAGCGAGGGTCTGAACTTCGAGCTGGCCGAGCCGGGCCCACAGGCACCGGAGAGCGCGCGCGTGAAGGTCTATTTCAGCTGGGATCGTTAATCCGCGAGCAGGGTTGGATAGAACTGCGTGAAGGTGCCGTCCAACGCACCTTCGGCTTCGTGGCAGGATGTGCAGGGGCTGCCATCGGGAATCTTCGCGGCTTCCATCACTTCTTTGCCCTGGAACTGGAAAAAGGCGCGGCCTTCGGCGAAGCGAGCCTTGTCGATCACGTGGATCTCGCGCAGTCGCATCTCGCCCTGTACGAAGCCTTGCAGCTGCGGTTGTGATTTCGCCTCGCTGTCATAGAAGGTGAGCAGGAACATCGTGCCGTCGGCATAGCTGCCGTGCTCGCGGAAATGGGCATAGGCGGAGGGCTCCATCTGCACCACGCCGATGTCGCCGGGCTGCGCTGGATCGAAGGGTTCTTCGCTGTATTGCCCGCCGAGCACCGAACCCACGTGGATCCACGCAACCGTGTCGGTGGGGTAGAGCAGTTGGCCCGAAGCATCGTAGCGCGCCACGTCGAGCGCCTGTCCCAGCGCGATCGAGCTGGTGAACAAGGCGCTGCACAGCACTATGGAAGGAATGTTCTGAATCTTCACGGGGTTCTCCTCCTTGGGGAGCTTCATGCTAGAAAGAAGGTCGTGAGCCTGTCATCCGCTATTCTGCGAAGGGCTTCCACGCCGCGGTAAAGTGCGAAAAATCAAGCCTCGAAGCGGCCCGAAGCCGGAAATTCCCGCAAAATATTTCTTCCACAGTGTGAGGGGGGCCATTTTCTGGCCCGGTACGGAACTGTAGACTACGCGCCCATGAACCGTCCCTTCCTCTCCCTCCCTCTCTGCGCCTGCCTGCTTCTCGCCGGTGGCTCCAGCTTGGCCGAGGGTGCGAACGAGGCCGCCAAGGTGGACTCTGCATCCAGACAGATCTTGGGCTGGGTCGAGAACATGCGCCTGATGCCGGGTAGGGCCTTGCTCAAGGCCAAGCTCGATAGCGGTGCCAAGTCCAGCGCTCTTCACGCCGAAGACATCGAATACTTCGAACAGGATGGACGCCAGATGGTGCGTTTCACGGTGCGTGAGAATCATCGCGACAAGAACAGTGAGCGCTTCATCTATGAACGACCCCTGGTGCGGGAAGTCGCCATCAAACTTCGCCGTACGGAACAGCGCGATGAACGCCCTGCAGTGCGCCTGGAATTCTGCATGGCCGGCAGAATGCACGAGACCTTGTTCACGTTGACGGATCGGACCAACTTCAACTATCCGGTCCTACTGGGAAGGGACTTCCTCCAGCACGGCATCGTCGTGGACTCCTCCACGACCTTTACTCAGCGTACCCGCTGTCCGCGGTCCTGAAGATCGCTCGGCAACCCCTGACACGATAAAAGTAGTTCTATGTCCCCGAAAAACACCTTGTTCTTGTCCCCTGTGGCAATGTTGGTGCTTCTGCTGACGGCAGTGGCGCTGCTGATCGTCTACCTCAAGGTCAGCTACCTGCACATGCCGCTCAAGCCGGGGGAAGAGTCGAATGTGTGGATGATCGAGGCGCGCATCGACTTCACCGGACGCAATGGTCCGGCGCGCGTGACCTTCCAGTTGCCGCAGGCCACGCCGGGTTTCACGGTGCTGGATGAAAACTTCATCTCGCGAGGCTTCGGTCTGACGATCGAAGAAGGACGCAATGGTCGCGACGCAGTGTGGACGCGTCGTCGTTCGCAAGGTGAGCAGACACTGTTCTATCGTCAGCAGGTCTATCAGGAGAACCGCAGTTCTTCCGATCTCGCCGAGGCAGTGCCGACATCCGAGTTTCCCGCAGTTCCCGACTATCCCGAGCCGCTCGCTTCCGCCATCGACGACGTGCTGACGCGTGCGCGCAACGAATCGGCCGACATCTTCACTTTCGCAAGTCGCCTGATCGCGATCCTTTCCGATCCCAGCGATGAGAACGTACGTGTGATCCGCGATTCGCGGCCGCGTTCCGAGTGGGTGCCGCTCCTGCAGGAGATTCTGGCTGGTGCGCGTATTCCCTCGCGCATCGTCTATGGCATTTCGCTGCGTCCCGATTTCATCGATCAACGCCTGATCACCTGGCTGGAAGTGAACAACGGCAGTCGCTGGCGTGGTTTCAATCCCGAGACCGGCGCTGCTGGCTATCCGGAGAATTTCTACCCCTGGGTGAAAGGCCCGCAGGAAATCGTCGACACCGATGGCGTGCGCAACCTCTCGCTCAGTTTTTCGACGGCGCTTTCCACCATCAACCAGGTGGGCCTCGCGCAACGCATGGAAGGCAAACTCGGTTCGGGCCTGATGAACTTCACGCTCTACAGTCTGCCGATCCCGACGCAGGACGTGTACAAGGTGCTGCTGATGGTGCCGCTGGGTGCGCTCGTGATCGCCTTCATGCGCGTGATGGTGGGCATCCCGACCTTCGGTACCTTCACTCCGATCCTGATCGCTCTCGCCTTCCGCGAAACGCAGTTGGGTTGGGGCGTGACGCTGTTCATCTCGATACTGTCGGCCGGTTTCCTCGTGCGCGTGGGACTGGCGAATCTGAGGTTGCTGCTGGTGCCGCGCCTCGCGTGCATGTTGATCGTGGTGATCGGCCTGATGGTGATGATGAGCCTCTTCAGCGCGCGCCTTGGCTTCACGCAGGGACTTTCGATCGCCCTCTTCCCGATGGTGATTCTGACGATGACCATCGAGCGCATGTCGATCGTGTGGGAAGAGCGCGGTACGCGTGAAACGATCAAGGAAACCATCGGTACCCTGATCGTGGCCGTGTGCGGCTACTACGTGATGACGCATCCGCATCTGATGCATCTGATGTTCAACTTCCCGGAACTGCTCTTGATCGTATTGGCCGCCTGCATGCTGTTCGGTTCGTACAATGGCTATCGCTTGAGCGAACTGTTGCGCTTCAAGGATCTCACCAAAGGTAGCAGCAACTGATGTTCGCGCTCTGGACCAAGCTGCGTAAGTTGGGTGTGGTCGGGCTCAATGCCCGCAACCACAGCTACGTGATGAAGTACAACCGGCGCGAATCCTATCCGCTGGTGGACGACAAATTGCTGACGAAGAAGTTGGCGATCGAAGCAGGCATCGCGGTGCCGCGTCTCTACGGTGCAGTGTCGACGCAGCACGATCTCGCCAAGCTGCACGAGATTCTCGGCACGCACAAAGAGTTCGTGGTGAAGCCGGCGCACGGCGCCGGCGGTGAAGGCGTGCTCGTCATCGACGGCAAGCGCAAGGAGCTCTACGTCAAACCCGACGGCAGGGCGCTATCACTCGACGAGATCAAGTATCACGCTTCCAACATCCTCAGTGGCATCTACAGTCTCGGTGGCATTCCCGATTCGGCGATGTTCGAGTATCGCGTGCGCGTGCATCCCATCCTCGAACCGATCAGTTATCGCGGTGTGCCGGACGTGCGTCTGCTCGTCTTCCGCGGTGTGCCGGCGATGGCGATGATTCGTCTGCCCACGCGTTACTCCGACGGCAAGGCCAACCTGCATCAGGGTGCGGTCGGTGTCGGCATCGACATCGCCACCGGCATCACTTTGGATGGCGTGTTCCAGAGTCGAGTCGTGCAGGAACATCCCGACTTCGGTGTGCCGCTCGCGGGTCTCCAGATTCCCGAGTGGCAGACACTGCTGGAACTCGGCGCGCGCTGTTTCGATCTCACGGGGCTGGGCTACATGGGCGTGGACATCGTGCTCGATCGTGTGCGCGGCCCGATGATTCTCGAAATCAATGCTCGTCCCGGTCTCGCCATTCAGATCGCCAATCAGCGGGGTCTGCAAGGACGTCTGGACAAACTCGAAGTGCTCGAGACCATTCCCTCCGATCCCAAGGAGCGTGTGCAGCTCGCGCTCGATCTCTTCGGCGGCGAAAGCGTCGTACCGCAGGTGCGCAATCCAGAATTGCTCAGTGATCCTTCTTCATTGGAAGAAGAGCCACAGGATCAAGAATCTTGATGAGTAGTGTTGCTCGGTCCATGGATGACCCAAGGACTGAGCAGCGCTTTCTCGCCACACCGTTCCAATAAGTGTCTCGCAAGAATGCTGTGCTCGGCAGTGCTGGCGCAGTACGCGTACGTCGTCTTCGCTATGTTCTTTCCTTGGCTTCGCTTGGTGCAGTGAGTGAAAGTTTCCTATCGATGTCGTCTATCCATCGCGAGAAATGATCGTGATGATCTCGTCCTTCTCTCTTATCGAAATCATGTCGCTGCGCGTCTCGATTGGTTCTCGCTCCGACGCTGGTTTTGGAATCGGCGTGCCTACAGCGCCGGTTGTCATGAAGGGCGCTAGCGTTTTGTTGGCATCGTTCCGAATGAGCAAGTTCTGGAAGTGGTCCTTGCATCGCGTATCAAAACGTTCGTACTAGAAAGATGGCGGGAGCGATCTGCATCGATGCCGATAAATTGCATGAAAAGGCGGGTATTGAATTGCCAACCGAACTGTACGGTTCGGATATAAAGGGTTGATTCTTTCGGTAAGACCGGGCAGTCTCTTGCGCCACAGAGGGGAGGTCGTTCCGACCATATCATGTAAATACTGCGATTCCGGTCAAAAGTAGTTTTTCCTTGACAAAAAAATAGGTTTATTTGAAATTTCGGATTCCGTACGTGTTTTCGGTATCCGAAAACAGCAGTGCCGAGAACAAAAAAACGGAAAAGCAAGACGTTCGACACAACGAACGCTTGAACCTCCGGGTCATCTCAGAGCCTAGCTGTCGCCTTCACGTTGGGCGAGCAGGTAGTCGGTCGGGCTTCATTTCGCTAAGCCATCGCCGGCTGATGATCTACACAAGGGGCGTTCGAGCTCTTTGCAATCAAAAAAGCGAAAGAAAAAGGGGAAATATGAAAGCAGCCACTCAGAGCTACAGGCGCGCGCGCCTGTTCACCGCAGTCAATCGCTCCATCCAACATCTGATTACTCCTGCTGGTCTTGCTGCGTTGGCTTTCGCCAGCCTGGCGCCTTCCGTTCAAGCTCAAGAAGTCGAAGAGATTCGCGTAACCGGTTCTCGCCTTGTCCGCACCACCATGGAAACGCCGACCCCGGTAACCACCATGGAGGCAGCCGAACTCCAAGCCATGGCGCCTGGCAACCTGATCGATGGTCTGCAGCAGATGCCGCAGTTCTACAACAACCAGACGCCTGATCAGTCCAACGGTGGCCAGAACTCCGGTGGCTCCAACATCAACCTGCGTGGTGCCGGCACCAACCGCACCCTGACTCTGTTGAACGGCCGTCGTGTCGTGCCCAGCAACCGCTTCGGTACCGTGGACGTAGCCCTGTTCCCCGAAGACCTGCTGCGCACGGTTGAAACGGTGACCGGTGGTGCATCCGCCAGCTACGGTACCGACGCCGTGGCCGGTGTGGTGAACTTCATCCTCGACACCAACTTCGAAGGTCTGAAAACCCATGCCCAGGCCGGCATCAACGAATACGGCGACGGCAGCACCTGGGAAGCAGGCCTCGCCTTCGGTCACGAGTTCGAAGACGGCTTCCACATCATGGGTTCGATCTCGGCCTACCGCATGGCGCCGATCCGCTCCTTCGAATCGCTGTCCGATCGCGACTACATCCGGAACATGGCCCGCGTGACCAACCCGGATCCGAACGGTCCGACCGAAATCATCCGTTCCTGGGTGCGTCCCACCAACTTCAGCAACACCGGTGTGCTTCTCGACAACACCCGTCCGTCCATCAACCGCCTGGAGTTCCAGCCTGATGGCAGCGTGCGTCCGATCCCGACTACCGATGTCGTTGGTACCGCTACCTCCGGCTGTCTGTGTATTGCCGACCCGGCCTACGGCTATGGCGTGAACTACGACAACGATCTCAACGCCGGTTACGAGCGTCAGAACGTGTTCCTGTACGCCGACCAGGACTTCGGTGCCAACACCAACGTCTATGGTCAGCTGATCTACGGCCGCAACATCGCCTCCGACCGTCGTGAAAGCATCTCGCTGCTCTCCGGCTGGGAAGGCCGCATCTATGCGGACAACGCCTTCCTCCGTCCGGAAGTGGCTCAGATGATTCGTGATGCCGGTGCCCAATTCGTGGGCTACGGCTTCTTCCCGCTGAACGTGGTCGACACTCCGCTCGGCGAATCCGTGCAGGACACCAAGAACAAGACCTTCTCCATCACCTTCGGTATGGATCATGAGTTCACCGAAGGCTGGCTCGAAGGCTGGAACCTGCAGACCTATTACCAGTACGGCGAGAACGTGCAGGACTTCATCACGCTCAACGGCGTACGTGTCGACCGTCTGCCGATCGCCATGGATGCCGTGCGTCATCCCGAGACCGGCGAGATCATCTGCCGCGTGAACCTGCCTGAGTACACCCGTCCGATCTCGGAAGGCGGCAACGGCGGCTACTTCCGCGACTGCGTACCGCTGAACACCTTCGGTGGCGTGCAGAACATCAGCCAGGCTGCAGCCGACTACATCATGGACCGCGACAACAAGGTCGCTCGCCAGTGGACCGAACAGAAGATGTTCGAGATCGTGTTGAACGGCGAGCTGTTCCAGGGTTGGGCTGGTCCGATCGACGCCGCATTCGGTGCCTCCTACCGTAACGAGAAATTTGATCAGCGCACGTTGGATCCGACCGACGAATTCCCGGCGCTGCTCGATGGCCGTCTGATGAGCGACGTCGGCCTGCTACCTCCCGGCCTGCGTGGGGTCGTGCCCGAAGGTCACATCTCCGGCGCTGGCATTGCCGGATTGCGTCACGTACCCGCCGGTTACCTCGGTGACGCCAACTCGAGCTCGGTACTGTTCAGCTCGCTGCGTGCCTTCGGCGGCGGTTACGACGTGAAGGAAGCCTTCGGTGAGGTCAACGTCCCGCTGCTCAACGGTGTGACCCTGGTCGAGAACCTCGAAACCTCGCTGGCAGCCCGCTGGGCCGACTACGAAGGTTCAGGCGAAATCTGGGCCTGGAAAGTGGGCCTGAACTGGACCATCGACGACGAGTGGCGTGTACGTGCCACCAGCTCGCGCGACGTGCGTGCAGCATCGCTGCGCGAACGCTACGACCAGACCCGTGGTGGTATCAACGTGCGCAACCCCTGGGATAACGGCAACCTCGTATCCGCCGCGTCGCTCTCCGGCGGTAACCCGAGCGTGAACCCGGAAGAAGCCGATACGCTGACCGCCGGCATCATCTACCAGCCCTCCTGGCTGGATGGTTTCCAGACCTCGGTCGACTGGTACAAGATCGACATCAACGACGCCATGGCCCAGCTGTCCGCGCAGAACATCGTCGACAGCTGCCGCGGTGGTGACATCACGCTCTGTCAGTACGTGATCACGCCGACCGGCCCGGTCACCAACCCGACCAGCAACGACTTCCGCCAGATCGACCGCGTGGAAGCGCTGTTCATCAACCTGGCCAACCAGCGCATCGAAGGCGCCGACTGGGAAATGCGCTACACCACTGACCTCGATCTCGTAGGCTTCGGTGGCGAAGAGACCATCTCCTGGCGCTTCCTGTACAGCTACCTGGAAGAAAACTCCGTGAAGAACCCGGGTGCCGTACGTGACGACCGCGCTGGCCAGATCGGTGGTGGCTTCACGTTGCCGCAGAACAAGGTCACCTCCAGCGTCACCTACCGCAACGGACCGTTCACGGCCTTCCTGCAGGGTCGCTGGATCGACGGCGGTGTGCTCGATCGCACCTACATGGAAAGTCAGGTACGTGTGCCTGCCTCCGCTCGTCCGGCCAACTCGGTACTGGCGCTGTGTAACGGTGGTCAGACCGTGTGCACCATCGACGACAACAGCATGCCGTCCGTCACCTACTGGGATGCGCGCCTCGGCATGAACTTCGGTCAGGACGAAAATCTGGAAGTGTTCCTGAACATCAACAACCTGACGGACAAAGAACCGCCGATCACTCCTGGCGCCATTGGTCGTACCGGTGTGGGTGTTGGTGTACAGAGCCTGTACGACATTCTCGGACGTCGATACACCATCGGCGTGAATTACGAGTTCTGAGGGGGATGCCATCGGCCTGTCTGGACGCAGGCCGATGTTGCAGTGCTCGAGGGCGGCCCTGGCCGCCCTCTTTTTTTGTCTGGCGATGAGTCCTGCCCTGTATTTCGCTGCTGGTACGGGCCCCGTGAGCCTGCGTTTTTAGGGCTGAACAAAACGCTGCAATGACGCAGCGCGCCTTGTTGACCAATCAGTATTTATTCAGCTCGCTCAGGATGCGTTCGCACACCTGATCCTGATTGAGTCCGTCGCCGGCGATGGTGATGTCCGCATACTTGCGGTAGAGAAGCGTGCGTTCGAGGAAGAGTTCGTCGAAGCTTTGTTCGGGGCGCTTGGCGATGCCGCGGGTTTCGTAGTCGGTGATGCGGCTGCGCAGTGTATCGAGGCTCACATCCAGGTAGATCATCACGCCGTCTTCCTTCAGATGCTGCATGGCGGCATCGCTGTAAACAGCACTGCCTCCCGTGGAGATCACGTGGTTCTTCACGTCGAGGCTCTGCAGCACTTCGGATTCGATCTCACGCAAACGCATGTAACCTTCGCTGTCGAGAATGTCCTGCAGCGAACGGCCCTGCACGCTCTGAATCAACACGTCGGTGTCGATGAAGTCATGGGAAGTGCGTTTGGCGAGGATGACGCCGATGGTGCTCTTGCCGGAGCCCGGCATGCCGATGAGGACGAGGTTGGATTTGGAGGCCATGAACTGCTACCGCTGATTGGAACGCGCGCAATCCTATCACGGCTTGCGCCAGGCCGTTCATGCGCCGGCGAAGCCTTGAAGAAATCAAGACCCTGCAATAAAAGCGGACCTAGGTGTCAGCGCGCGCGGCGATCGAGCGTTATGCAACCTGTCGCAATCAGGAACTGTTGCATGCCGCGTCTACATGTCGTTGGTTGTCCGCGTAGTGGCACCACCTTGCTCATGGAGTTGCTCGCCACTTGTTTCCACTGTCAGCGGCAGAATGGACATGAGTTGAGCATCTTTGCTCCCACGGGTGTGCCGCGAAGTTCCGAGCAGGTCTTTCTGAGCAAACAGCCCACCGACATCCTCCACGTCGGCAAGTTGCTCGACCTCGATCCCGATCTTTACGTCGTCCATCTGTTGCGCGATCCGCGCGCGGTGATCACGAGTCGTCACAGCGGTAAGAGTGGGTTGGACTACTTCTCGAACTATCGCATCTGGAAGCAATGCGAACTCGCGGCGCGTGCCTTGGAAGGGCATCCACATGTTCTGCATCTGCGCTACGAATCGTTGGTGCGTGATCCGAATGAAACGCAAGCACGTATCGCTGCGCATTTTCCCTTTCTGCGTTCCCGCTACAGCTTCGCCGAATATCAGGGCTTCGCGCATCCTGATCCTGCTGCGCGTGCGGCGATGAATGGATTGCGTGCGATCGACACGGGCAGTCTGACGAAGTGGCGGCAGCACCTGCCACGCGCGAAGAGCCAGCTATTGAAATTTCCCACGATGCAGTGGGATCTCGAACATTACGGCTATGAACCGAATGCTGACTGGCAGAAGCTGCTCAAGGATGTGCTGCCACAGCCGCATAGCTGTCGCTATTCGGATCGACCGCAGTACTTCAAGGAAGCGGAGAAGAAGTTGCGACTGTGGTTCAAGATCAGACGCTATCGTCGGCAGGCGTTGAGCACGCCAGTGCAACCGCGTAGCCAAAGTGTCGAGGAACTACGACCCCGTCTCAGCGAGCAATAGCGTTCTACGAGATTGCTTCAGTTCAAGCTTTGAGCGCCACCACCAACACGTTGTGACTTTGGCCATCCCAAGGCAGCAATGCTTCGTAGTCGTGCTCGAGCAACTCCACGGAAAAACCGCAGTCTTCGAGCCAAGCCTTGAGTGTGGGAATCGATAGCGCCGTCATACGGTGTTGGTCCCGCCATTCCTGCGTACCTTCCGGTGAGCTGCGCGTGATGCGCAGATTCAGATCCAACACTTCTCCCTCACCGCGGTAATACCACGCCGATTGAAAGTGTAATTGCGCATCGCCGTCGCTGAGTTCGGTGGTGATGCCGGCATCATTGCGAATGCCAGCGGCATCGACTGCGTTGCAGAGAAATACGCCACCCGGTTTCAGCGCGCGCCACACTCCACGCAAGGTCTGCTGCAGCGACGACACTGGATGGCTGTAGTGCAACGAATAGAGAAAGCAGGTGACGAGATCGAAGGCTTCGACGTGTGTCAGCGCCGCCATGTCGCTCAGTTCGAACTGTGCCGTGGGACAACGCGCCTTGGCCAAATCCAGCATCGCAGCACTGTTGTCGAGACCGGTGCCGGTGAAACCGTGTTCGAGCATGTGACGCAGATGTTGACCGCTGCCACAGGCGAGATCGAGATAGTCGCGGCTGGGCGCGCCGCAGAAGAGCGCATAGGCGCGGCGCGCGAAATCACTCTGCGCCTGATAGTCGATGTGGGCACAGAAGCGGTCGTAGTAATGGGAGAGATCGGCGTAGAGCTCGCCTTGACGGATCATGTTGGCCTCGCAGGGGACTGGCCGCTGCAGGGCAACGACGGGCGCCATTGTACCAGCGCCCGAGTCTTTCAGCGGCTCCGGTCGCGCCGGGCCTGGCGGCTTTTGTCGAGACGGCGCTGGCGCACGGCCTTGCTCTGCGGATCGAGACGGCGCAGCTCACAGACCTGCATCTGACGCCGAGACCAAGAGCCGCGCCAGCGTGGGGCAGTCAATCTCGCGTCGCAAGCCGTTCATGCTGCGCTGGCGATGGGCGGGCGTCTTGCTCAGTCGATGTAGTCCTGCAGCAGACTGCGCACCTTCGCGCGCGCGGCCGCGCTGTCATAACTGCCTTCCGTCAGCACCTCCGCCTGTTCGAACAAGACGGCGAAGAGCGGGACCTCGTTGGCGACTTCGCGCACCTTCACCTGAGGGCCCGCACTGAAGATCTCGGACCACACGGCGCGTACATCGGCCCAATAGGGTGCGGTGCGCTCCCAATACTCATCGCCGGCACTGAAGTCGAAATCCTTGATGCGCTCGTAGCGGTTCACGCCGAGCTCCTTGCTGAGATAGGGAGCGGGGCCAGCGGGCCGACCTTCGGCATCGAGCACCACCTTGTAGTTCTCTTCTTCCTGCACCCACCCGGTCGGCACGATGGTGTGGCGGTTGGTGCCTTCGAGCACGTGATAATCGTCGCGCACGGTGGACTCGCGGCGTGGCAGGGGACGCCAGGTGGTGCTGCTCAACCAGGTGGAGAAGTTGGGATAGTGCTCCCAGCGACCGATGGCCTCATAGCGCGGTGAGTCATCGACCTGATAGACGGACTGCGCCCAGGTGCCCTTCACCTCGGCGGGCGAGAGCGTGCGATGGGTCCAGGTTTCGTGACCGGAGAACTCCATGATCGTGGGCTTTTCGTAGCGCCAGTCCTGCCGCCAGTGCTTCTGCACGAAGGGCCCCATCAACTCGCCGTTCTCGCCCTGGGCGAACATCACCATCAGGTGCTGCAGGCTGATGAAGTCCTCGGTGTCTTCGAGCACGAAGATCGTTTCCGTACCCCAGCTCTGATAGGGGCGGTTGCGCTGGAAGTCGGGCGTGTAGCCCACCGTTTCCAGAAACTCGAAGCTGGTGCGATAGTGGCCGGCCATGGCCAGGATGGCACGGCGATCCTTTTCCTTCTGGGTCAGGTCTGGCGCCTGCAGCGAGAGCCAGCCCGGGCTGGGCTCGAGATCCAGCGTCAGTGGTGCACCCTTGCTGGAGCCGCCGCGCGGCGTGAAGTTGCAGCTTTGGTCGTGCGACCAACTGAAGGTGTAGCGCAGGCTTTGCGGGCAGTCGGCCAGATTGCGTACGGCCTCCTGCTCCTGCGCCCCGGCGTTCAGGCTGAAGCCGAGGCACAGCGCGGCGGAAGCGGTGAGAGTTAGCGAACGATGGACGCTCATGGATCCTCCTGGTTCGAGGCTCGACCCTCGAAATCGTTGGCGCACGGCGCGTCGGGTCAACACAGTGCAGAACCTTTGACTGCGGTGATGATACTCAAGCCCGCGGTGATCCGGGACCGCGCGAGCATCCCAGCGTGCGATCCCGCTCACTTACGGACATAGCGCTTGATGAAGCTGAGCAGGCCCAGGCCGCTGAGCACGAAGACGCCGAGTCCACTCAGAGTCAGGAACAGCTTGTACCAGAGCTGCCCCATCTTTCCCGTGTGCAACGGGGTAGCGAGGTTGTAGAGACGCTCGCGCAGCGGCAGGTTGAGGGCATCGATGCGTAGATCCATCCAACCGCCGGTGACGTCGATGTAGACGCGGCTCAGGCCTGTGCGGTTCCACTCCCCCTCCTGCTGCAACCCCACAATGCGATAGGCGGAGAAGGGGCCTGGCACCTGGGCGCTGCGCACGGTGGCGCCCGGAAACACTGCCAGGGCGCGCTGCATCGCCGGCAACCATTCGCCTTGCTCGGTGCCCTCGATCGAATCGATGCCGATGAGCATGGCGTCGCTGTATTCCTCACTGAAGCGGATCTCACCCAGCAGCCACTCTTCTACCTGGTTGGGGAAGGCGAGCGTGATGCCCGTAACCAGGGTGAGCAGAAAGGGCAGGGCGAGCACCACACCGAGGTTGCGATGCGAACCGAGCAGCGCAGGGCGCGTCGTGTCCTGCGGCAGCAAACCGTGACGCCAGCCGCGGCGCGCCGGCCAGAATGCCACGAGGCCGGCCAGAACCAAGAGCACCATGGCGCAGGCCGCGAGCCCGAGCAGCGTCAGGCCGAAATTGCCGAGCAACAGGCGATGATGCAGATCGAAGAGCCACTCTTCGGCTCTGCCGTTGCCTTCCCAGAGATCGACGATCTCGCCCCTGGTGTCGAGATAGGCATAACGTTCGCCATCGAGGATCACTTGGGTGAGCGGCAGTTCGGCGGTGGCGAAGCGCACTCCGAGCACTTCTTCCGGCGCGAAATGGCGGTCGACCGCAGCGCCGACCACCGCGAGATTCTCGGGTGTGGGTACGAAATCCACCTGGGCCGCCGGCTCGGTGAGGTGCAGGTAGTCTTCCTTCCATACCAACAGGGTGCCGGTGAAGCTCACCAGCATCATCAACAGCGACAAGGTCACACCACCCCAGGCGTGGAGGGTGCGCAGCAGAGCAATGGGAGTAAGCCTCATGGCGAAACTACGCGTGGATCGTTGTAGCAGGGACGGAGGAGGGGTGGCGCCGGCAAGAAACCACAAACTGCGTCGCGCGGCACAGATGGCGAGGGGACGAGAGGCGTAGTCTCAAAGCTCTTTGCTCCTTGCCTGGTCTGGATACAGGCGATGCAAGGCGACTTGCCGAAGGGTAGACAGATTCATGCGTACCGAAAAGCAAAAGATGTTGTCAGGCGAACTCTACGACCCCCGCAATCCGGAATTGGTGGCAGATCGCCAACATTGCCAGCAGTGGCTGCAGCGCTACAACAGTGGCCAGGCGATGTGCGAAGCCGAACGTCAGGCGAGCTTGGAACTGTATCTCGGCAGTGCCGGGCAACGGCTCGAAATACGGCCACCCTTCTACTGTGACTACGGCTACAACATCCATCTCGGCGATGGTGTGTTCCTGAACTTCAACTGCGTGATTCTCGATGTGGTGGAAGTACGCATCGGCGCGGGTACGCAGATCGGTTCGGGGGTGCAGATACTCACAGCGGATCATCCGCGCGATGCGCAGACGCGTGCCCGCGGTTTGGAGTTCGGGCGTCCCGTGCGCATCGGAACGAACGTATGGATCGGTTCCGGTGCGTTGCTTCTGCCGGGTGTGAGCATCGGTGAGGGAGCAGTCGTCGGCGCAGGCAGTGTGGTGACACGCGACGTTCCCGCAGGTGCAACGGCGATGGGCAATCCGGCGCGCCTCAAAGGTTCGGCGGGTATGGCATAGGAAAACCACTCAAAAAAAAGCCCCGGGAATGCCGGGGCTTTTCGTTACTGAGCATCGTCAGTTGGTGGTTTGTGTTTCCTCGTGCATCTGTTCCGGTGCCTCGATCTGCTCGATCTGCGGCGCCGCTTGCTGCTCTGCCAGGAGTTCGTTGGCGCGAGCGATCAGATAGGCACGGATCGCCGCCGTGTCTTCCGCCGTCAGACGATCGGCGAAGCTCACCATGCCGCGCTCCTGACGCACACCACCCAGCACGATGGAGTCGAAGCCTTCCTGCGAATGCAGCATCGGGCTCACCATCAGGTTGGGGAAGTTGGCACCACGCGCAGCACCACCGTTGCCGTGACAGATGGCGCAGGTGTTGTTGTACGCAGTCTGACCCGCAGCTACCTGCTCGGGCGAAGCCGTGGCCGGCGGCGGGTTGAGCGGCGGTGGCGTGAAGCTGACGGGTTCCGGCAGCACGGTGTCGCCACCCAGGGTGAACACCAGCAGGCGCGAATAGTTCGGAGCGTAGTAGTTGGCGGCCTGGTTGATGCCGACGCTGACGGCGACGTACTGCTTGCCATCCAACTCATAGGTGATCGGTGCAGCGACCACGCCGGTCTGCGTGTCGAAGCTCCAGAGTTTTTCACCCGTGCGCGTGTCGTAGGCGCGGAACTCGTTGGTGTTGTTGCCACCTCCGCTGAATACGAGGCCGCCACCGGTCGACAGCAGGCTGCCGGTCGGACCTTCGTGCTCTTCGCTGCGCCACACTTCGCGGCCGGCTACCGGATCCCAGGCGGAGACGTAGCCGACGAACTCGCGCTCGGCGTCGGGGTTGTCGCGGTAGTAGACGAGGCTCGCGCTCATGTCGATGGCGAGGTTGGTACCGCGCGGGTTGGGCGTGAAGTTCTCCACGCTGCGCATCACGAAGTAGGCACGCTGCGCGGCGATGTAGACGAGGCCGGTTTCGGGGTTCCAGGCGTTGGCATGCCAACCGTGACCGCCCTGCACGCCTGGCGTGAGGTTGAAGATGTTGTCGCGGTCGTAGCGGGCTTCGGGCACTTCGATGGGACGCCCGGTGGCCATGTCGATGCCGCGGTTCCAGTTCACGGCGGTGAAGGCATCACCCTTGAGCAGTTCACCGGTCGCCGCGTCGAGCACATAGAACATGCCGTTCTTGTTGGCCTGGACCACGACGTGCCGCATCTCGCCGTCGAACTCGAGGTCGAGCAGCATCATCGGGCTCATGGCGTCGTAGTCCCAGGTGTCGCCCGGCGTGGTCTGGTAGTGCCACACGTATTCGCCGGTGTCGGCATTCACGGCCAGGATGGACGCGACGAAGAGGTTGTCGCCGCCGGAAGGATCGCGTGCGCGCTGATCCCAGGGCGTGCCATTGCCGGTGCCGAAGATCACGAGGTTGTTGACCTCGTCATAGACGATGGCATCCCACACGGTACCGCCACCGCCCAGCTTCCACCATTCGCCGCCCCAGGTCTTGGCGGCCATTTCCATCGCTTCGTTTTCGAAACCGAGTTCAGGATTGCCGGGCACCGTATACATGCGCCAACGATCTTCACCGGTGCGCGCATCGTAGGCACCGAGATAACCGCGTACACCGAATTCGCTACCGGAGTTACCGATCAATACCTGACCTTTGACGATGCGCGGTGCGCTGGTGACCGTGTACTGTTCATCGGGATTCACCGTGAGTTTGCGCCATACCTCGGCGCCGGTTTCCGCATCGAGTGCCACCAGATAACCATCGAGCGTGCCGATGTAGATCTTGCCCTCGAAGGCGGCGATGCCGCGGTTGACGATGCCGCAGCAAACCTTCACCGCGATTTCCTTCGGCGTTTTCGGATCGTATTGCCAAAGCTGCTCGCCGGTGCGCGCGTCGAAGGCGTAGACCTTGCTCCACGCGGTGGAAACATAGATCACACCATCGATGTAGAGCGGCGTGCCTTGCTGCGACAGGTTGGTGTCGTAATCGGCGTACCAGGCGAGGCCGAGCTGATCGATGTTGTCGCGTGAAATCTCATCGAGCGGGCTGTAGTGACGTTCCTCATAGGTGCCACCCACCATCATCCATTGCCCGGGTTCCTCGGCCGCGCGATTCAAACGTTCCTGGGTGACTTGCGCGAAACCGGGCGCAGGGGCGGGCGCAGCAGCGCTGGAGCCTTGCGTCGCGGAGGAGCTGGATGCCGGTGCGGCGGCTTCTTCATTGCCGGAGCAGGCACCGAGTAGCAAGGTGGCAATGACGATGGAAAGTGGAGTACGTAGGCCGAAGTGGCGCATGGTGATTCCCTCTTGCTGGGTATTATTCAGACTGGTTTCGCGTGACCAGCTGGTGCGGGATGGTAGCACCACGGACTCGGCAGTAAACAAGTTTCGCCGCCGGTGTGATGACGCAAGCTGAGCCTTACTGGCTCATGACGACGAGACTGGCGAGAGAGTTCTGTGTGACGTGGATGGCAAGCGGAGTGAGCACGGAACCGGTACGTTCACGCGCGAAACCCAGGAGCAGCGCCAGACAGAAGATCTGCGCCACGCCATACCAGCTGTATTGCAGCCCATGCATCAGCGCGAACAACACACTGGTCACCAGCAGGGTGCCGCTGAAACCAAGTCGCGTATGGCGAAAGGCCTGGAACAGATAACCACGAAACAAGAGTTCCTCGAGCACCGGTGCCAATACGCTGGCAGACAGCAACATCAGCCAATGCGGCTCGGAGAGGAACTGATCCATGAAGAGTTCTCTACCGGCATCGAGCTGATAGAGCACATAGCCCACGATCGTCATCGTCAGCAGCCACAGTGCCAGCCACTTGCCGACCGTTTCCAAACGTACGGGATTGATGGCGAGCGTGCGCCGCCAACTCTGCTGCGGAAAATGTGCAGCCCACAACAGGCCCGGCAGGATCACGACGACCTGCAACAGATAGAGACTGCCGAGGCCGAGAGAACTCGTGAAGAATTCGAACAGACGTTGACGGCTTTCCTCTCTTGTCAGAGGTCCTTCGCTATGGTTCAGGTACCAAAGAAAAGCGCTTTGGTACGCGAAGGCAGCCGAATAGGTGAGTACTGCAAACAGACCCAGCCAGCCGAGCGCACGCAGCGGTTTGGGCTGGCCGGGTGTCGTCACGTTACGACTCGTCGTTACGGGGCGGGCGGAGCGATGGTGGCAGGATCCCAATGTTCGTCGGCTTTACCGTCGACGAAGCGCCACATGTCGAACCAAGTGGTGGTGTATTTCTCACCGGGCTTGGTGGGGTGGTCGTATTCGCGTGCGATGGCAACGGTCACGAGATCGCCTTCGGCCAGTACGGCCACGACCGGCGTCGTGAGTTTGTCGCAGGTGGGCGTGCGCTGACGCGTGGCGGTGAAGAAGTCGATCACGGGTTGCAGACCGGAGGCCACGTTCGGGTTGTGCTGCAGATAACGCTCGGTCAGCCAGTTGCCGGCATCGGACCAGTGGTTGCATTGCAACAGCTCTCGCATGATGTGCAGTGCGGCTTGCTTGTTGCGGTGCTTGACCGGATCGGGATCGGTGAAAAGTGCTTCGGGGTCTGCGACACCGACCACCGGTTCCTGGGCGAATACTGCGCCACTGAGGAGCAGCGAGGACAGGGTGGCGGCAATCATTGTTTTCATTTTCATGGCAAGCTCCCTATGAATTGCATGGGCCTGGTTGGATGCGCACCAGGCGCTGAGCCCGGGAGTATAGGCAAGGGCTCGTACTCTTGACCAGAAAGAAAAAAGCGCCGGAGTGGGGAAAGCTCCGGCGCTTTTTTGGTTGCACCTGCTTCTTCAGAAGTCGTAGTTCAGACTGAGCTGATAACGACGGCCGAGGCTGTCGTGACCGGCGATGATGCTCTGCCCGGCCGAGCTCGCCACGATCGAAGGTTCTCTGTCGAACAGGTTGGTGATGTTGAACGCCAGCCGCCACTGCGAACCGCTGCTGGTTTCACCCTGGTACGACACTGCAGCGTTGAACTGCGTGAACGAAGCGATTTCGTTGTCGTCCACATCGCGGCCTTCGATCCAGGTGTTGTTCAGGTTCACATCGTCGTAGTAGCTCGACTGCAGCATGAAGCCCCACGGACCAAGACCGTAGTTCGCGGTGAGCACACTGGTGTACTGCGGGCGGGTCTGACCACCGGCATTGTCCTGCGTGGTGCCGGCGGCGGTGGTGGTGGAGTTCTCGTCGAGGAAGCCGATCAGACCGCGCAACGAGAAGGTTTCGCTTTCATTGGGAAAGAAGTTCGGTTCGAAGCGATAACCGATCTCGAGGTCGACGCCGCGCGTCTGAGCCAGGTCCGCATTGATGTTCTGGTTCAGAATGCGCGAGATCGGGCCGATCGGGTTGCCATCGCCCGTGGGAGGCAGACGCTGGATCAAGTTGCAGGCACTCGGTGCTCCCGTGGCAAAGCAGTCGTCCACGATGCGCTGTGCGCCATATGGGGCCACTGCGCCTTCGAGGTTGATCTCATACCAGTCGACCGAGATCTGCAGGCCGTCGACCCAACTGGCAAAGTTTGGTTGCCACACGAAGCCGGTGGTGATGGTTTCGCCGATCTCCGGTCCCAGGGCGGGGTTGGAGGTGGCGAGTACCGTCAGCGCATTGTTCTGCTCGTTGTTGCGGAAGCGATCCTGCACGCTGCCACCACCGGTGCCGGTGAGGAAGATTTCGGCAAAGTTCGGTTCACGGATGTCGCTCGACTTCGTGATGCGCCAACGCAGTGAATCGAGCAGCTGCACATCCAAACCGATCTTCCAGCTTTCCTGGCGTCCGGCGCCCGAGTATTCCGAACTGCGATAGGCAAGTGAGGAACCGATGCGTTGCCCGCTGTCCCACTCCCAAATCGGAATGTTCAACTCGGTGTACCACTCCCAAACATCCTTGCTACCACCGCCGACGCCGATGGCGGAGAAGGGATGCAGCGAACGGTTGCCGTCGCCGGCAAAACCGTCGGGGATGGCGCGAATACCGAGCTCCGGCGCATTGAGCAAGCCGCGTTCGCCGAAGGAGGGGTAGTTGACCTGATCGAAGGATTCGTCACGCCAGGTCAGACCGAAGGCGCCTGAGATCGGACCCGCCCCCCAACCTTCGTACAACACACCGGTGAGCAGCAACTCCGCGAAGTCCTGCTCCAGCGTACGTTCCTGCTTCTTCTCCGGATCGAGAATCCAATTCCTCGCCGCGATGTTGGCGTTGCCGATGCCGAAGGGGTTGAAGGGTACGCACTCTTGTGGATCGAGCGGTCCAATTGGCGAGTCACCAGGCACACCCAGAGGATCGAGCGGGCTGGGAAGGCGTTTGCCTTCCATGAACGCCGCGAGCTCGGCCGGACTGGGATTGCGCAGCGCGATGTTGCATACGATCTCGCCGGTAGTCGGGTGGCGAACTGCATCGAGTGCCAAGAAGAAGCGGTCGATGCGCGGCACGTTGAGGATGCCGGTGGCTACTTGTGATTCGCCGTACTGGTAGGTGCCCGTCAGATTCCAGTTGTCGTTGATCGCGAAGTCGAACTGGAAGGTGTACATCTGTTGCTGCTGGATGCTGCGGTCACCGCGATTGTTGTAGATGTTGACGAGACCAGGACCATCGATGATGCCGCCGGTGGAAACGCGAATCATGTCGAGTCCGGTACGTTCCATCTCCGCACGCACTTCCTCAGGCAGGAAGGCGTTGTCGCGAAAGATCTTCCAAGAGTACAGCGAGCCGGCAATGGACATATTGGAACGTTGTCCATAAAAGTTGGATTCGCTGCGGCCAGCGGCAACTTGCGCGATCAGGCTCAATCGCTCGTTGACGTCGAACTTGATGCCGCCGAACGCAGAACGTTGCGCCACATCGTTGCCACGTGGTCCCCGCAGCGATGCCATGTCGTAGTACTTGTACTCCTGGCCGCCGCTGTGGTTGTTCTGCGCTCCCGCACCAGTCCGTGAGACATAGTCGCCAAAGGCGTAGGGACGTACACCTTTGCCATCGTCGGTGAAGGTCCAGTTGTAGTAACGGAAGCCATTGGTGTTGGTGATGATCAGCCCTTGTGGTGATTGCTGCGCGCTGAACACGTAAGGCACGGTGATGCGCTGCGGAACGTTGGGTGTTTCCGTCTGGGATACCCATTCGGGATTGCGCACGAGACCCCAGTCCTTCCAATTGTCGAGACGCCGCGATTCGCCCGGTCCAACCTGATCGATCTGGCGCCCTTCGACGGAACCTATCACGTGCAGTCGTCCATCCATGAACGAGGTTCCGCCTGCTACGCTGAAGTTGTAGTTCTCGCCATCCATGCGCTCGGTGATGCCGCCTGAAACGCGAGCACGCAGACCTTCGAATTCTCGATCGAGAATGAAGTTCACCACGCCAGCCACCGCATCTGCGCCGTATGCAGCCGATGCACCGCCTGTCACGACGTCGACGCGTTGCATCAAGGCGCTGGGAAAGAGATCCACGTTGACGCTGCCTTGCGCATCAGCAGGTGCGACGCGGGTGTCGTTGAGAAGAACCAGTGTGCGGTTCAAACCCATGCCCCGTAGGTTCAGGTAGGAACCGCCGGCAGTGGTACTGATGGCATTACCACCACGCTGTGCGTTGGGTGTGTCGAAGAACTGCGGTAACTCGTCGAGTTGTGATGCTACGGTTGAGCCAGGGTTGAAGTCAGTGAGCTCGCCGAGCGTCATCGCCGTTACCGGCGTCGGTGCACTCATTCCATCTACTACGCGAATCCTGGAACCGGTTACCTGGATTTCTTCGAGATTGGTTGGAGGTTGATTGGGTTCTTGTTGCGCTTTGGCCGGAGAAACGGCCCAAGCGGTGGCGATCGAAGCGGCAACTGCGAAGTACAACTTGGTCTTGTTGGAACTGCTGAATGCAGCACTTCTCATTGTTATTCCCCCGTTGTTTGGGTGTTGTAGTTGTAGTGTGTAGTGCGCGTCTCCCTTGTTGTGCCGAAAAAGCACGGCCATTCGAGAATAGAACAGGCATCGAGATGCGCAAATAATCTTTCGGTAGTCGATTTGGGCTTCGCTATCCGAAAAGCGAGCTTTGGAGGGGGAAGTGCGTAAATAACGAGGGAGTAACAATTTCACTGTGCGGAACTTTGCGTTCGTGCAGTTCACGCGGAAGTATAAATTTCGCGCGGCGTCGAGATAGAGATGCTTATATAAAAAGTAGTTCGTTTTTTTTATGAAAAATCGAGATGCGAACAAAGAAGCAATTTTGCAAAGCATTCGTTCATGGTGAGGACACGCACGTCATCGTGCTAGCACTTTGCTGTCGCAAAGACGCGAATAAAAGCGAAAAAGAAAACGGGGAAGAGTTGTCTCTTCCCCGTTTCGTTTTGCGTTCAGCTCGGCTTGATCAGAAGTTCAGGTTCAAGCTCAGCTGATAGCGGCGACCCCAGACGTCGTAGCTATAGTTGATGACCTGGCCGCTGGCGCCCGCGATGACCGGCGGGTCGCGATCGAACAGGTTGTTGACGTTGAGTGCCAAGCGCCAGGTGGCACCGCTCTGCAGTTCACCGTTGTAGCTCAACGCAAGGTTGAACACGGTCTGCGAAGCGACGGAGTTGTCATCGATGTCCACGCCTTCGATCCAGTTGGTGGTGGTGGTCGAGCTGCCACCGTTGCTCAGCACGCTGTCGATGTAGATCGTCTGCAGCATGACGCCGTAGTTCTCGACATCGTAGTTCAGCGTGAAGAGGCCCGTGTATTCGGGGTTGCTCAAACGCTTCACGTAGTCGATGTAGATACCGCCGGCAGAGGTAGTGGAACGTTCATCCAGGAAGCCGATCATGCCGCGGAAGTTGAGGCGTTCAGACCAGTTGCTGAAGAAGTTCGGTTCCATGTTGTACTGGATCTCGACGTCCACACCGCGGGTCTGTGCACCACCAGAGTTGGTCTGGATGTTCAGGATCTGCTGAACGATGTTGGTGACAGGGTCGCGGCGTACGAGGCTACAGGCCAGCGGCGACTGCTGGAAGTAACAGTCGTCGACGATGGCTTGCGCACCGTAGGGTCCGATCGACTTGGCGAGGTCGATTTCGTACCAGTCGACGGCGATGGACAGACCATCGATCCACTCGGCGAAGCTCGGCTGATAGACGAAGCCGGTGGTGACGGTGTCACCCTGTTCCGTCTGCAGGCCGGGGTTGGGTGAAGGCAGTACGGTCAGCGAGTTGTTCACCGCGCCACCGAAGGCCGGGTCGTTGATCACACCGCCACCGGCACCCGTGAAGAAGCGTTCGCTGAGGTTCGGCTCACGCACGTCGCGGGACTTGGTGTAGCGCCAACGCAGGTCTTCGTGCAGCGTGACGTCCAGACCGATCTTCCAGCTGTCGATCGAGCCGGAGCTCTTGTAGTCCGAACGACGGAAGCCAAGGTTGGTGGTGATGCTCTGGCCGCTGTCCCAATTCCAGATTGGAATGTTCAACTCGCCGTAGGCTTCCTTCACTTCGTTGTCACCGGTACCTACTGCAGGACCGGTGAAGGCGTGCATGGTGCGGCTACCGGGGCCGGCAAAGCCGATCGGAATACCGCGGATACCGAGGTGCTCGGCGTTCAACAGACCACGTTCACCGTAGGCCGGCAAGGTCCACTGATTCACGTACTCATCACGATAGGTCAGACCGAAGGCCGAGGTGATCGGACCTGCGCCCCAGCCTTCGAAGAGCTGACCGCTCACGAGGATCTCGGCGAAGTCCTGATCCATCTCACGAATCGATTTCTTCTCTTCGTCGGTGAACCAGTCGATCGCTGCCTGCGATACGTTGCCGTTACCGAGGATGTTGTGCGGTACGCAAGTGGAAGGATCGAGCGGACCGATCGGCGAATCAGCCGGTACACCCAGCGGAGTCAGCGGGCTGGGCAGGAGCCTGCCTTGCATGAACTCCTTCAGCTGCTCAGCAGTCGGGTTGACGGTGCTGATCTTACAAACGATGTTGCCGTTGTTGTCGCGCACCGCGTCGATCGACAGGTAGTACTTGTCCACACGCGGAATGTTCAGAGCACCGGTCTGCACCTTGCTGCGGCCGACCTGGTAGTTACCGGTCATGTGCCAGTTGTCGTTGATGTCCCAATCGAAACCGGCAGTGAAGGACTCCATCTGGCTGATGTCGCGGTTGCCACGATCATCGTAGGCGTTCGTCAGGCCCGGGCCGCGGATCTGACCACGCTTCTCGATCGTGATACGGTCGAGGCCTGCTTCATCCATTGCCTGCGCCACTTCTGCGGGGAGGAACGGGTTCTCCCTGAAGAGAGTGTAGGCGTAGGAGGTACCGGCGATCGTCATCTGGCTGCGGCGACCGTAGGAGTTACCTTCGGTACGCCCGGCGATCACCTGGGCACGCAGGCTGAGTGCATCGCTCACGTCATATTTGATGCCACCGAAGAACGAACGCTGTACCACTTCGTTACCGCTGGCGCCGAACATGAAGGCCGCTTCGTGGTTGCGGAACTCCGGACCACCGCTCTGGCTGTTGGTGAAGGAGTTGCTGTACTGACCGAACTGGTACGGGCGCACACCCAGACCATCATCGGTGAAGGTGTAGTTGCGGTACTTGAAGTTCGGCGTCGTGATCACACCGGTCGGTGAGCCGCGGTTGTCGAATACCCAGGGCACGGTGATACGGCGCGGCACGCCGGGACCGGCAGTCGGTGACCAGTCCGGGTTCTGCACCAGGCCCCAGTGCTTGAAGTTGTCGTGACGATCGAGTTTGCCGTCGATCTGATCGACATAGCGACCCTCGATGGAACCGATCAAGTGCAGCCTGTCATCCATGAAGGCCTTACCACCGGCCACGCTGAAGGAGTAGTTCTCGCCGTCACCGTATTCGTTGATACCGGTGGAGACGCGGGTCTTCAGACCTTCGAACTCACGATCGAGCACGAAGTTGACAACACCGGCCAAGGCGTCGGCACCGTAAGCGGCAGAAGCACCGCCGGTGATCACGTCCACACGGCGCATGAGCGCGGTGGGGAAGTTGTCGATGTTGGTGGCGCCACCTGCGTCGGCCGGAATTACACGAGAGCCGTCGAGCAGAACCAGGGTGCGCTGAGTGCCCATGCCGCGCAGGTTGAGATAGCTACCGCTGGCGGTGGTGAAGGTGGTGCCGCCACGCTGTGCGGTCTGGGTGCTGAAGAATTGCGGCAGCTTATCCAGCTGCTCGGCCATGGTCGTGCCTGGGTTGATGTTGACCAGTTCGTCCGTGGTGACCGCCGTCACGGGAGTCGGCGTGACCAAGGTGGTTTGGTTGAGGATTCGAGAACCCGTGACCTGGATCTCCTCGAGGCCTTCGCCCTGGGCTTGAGCCAGGGAGCTTACGAGCCCTGTAGTCAGAGCAGCAGTTATTGCCCAGGAGAGCTTATTTCTGGAACTGCTGAGTGCAGTACTTCTCATTATTGTTTCCCCCATTTTCTCGGGTGTTCTTTTTGGTTGTAGGTGCTTTAGGTGAGAACCCTACGGCAGCCGGAAAAGGCAAGGGCGGCGCGAGAATAGTACAGGTGTGATTGAGTGGGGAAGCGATATTTCGAGGACCGAGGAAATTTTCGGTATACGAAAATAAAAATTACGCCGAAACGAACTGTCTGGTACTGAATTGCCGGATACGGCGAAAAAGGCGTTCCGACTTAAACAATATCTATGAGCAAGTTGACGATTGCCACCAGCTGGGAATCAGCTTGAAGTAAAGCGCAGAATTCGCAAATGGCAGAACCGATCGGTTCGGTATGCCTCAGGCGTGCTGGTCAAGGGCGTCCAACACCTTGCTCATCAATTTGTTGATGGCGGCAAAGCGGGAGGGGTCTCCGAGGAGCTGCGGAACGTTCTGTACCCAGCGCGAACCATCCAGTTCGTCGTTGCAGTGGGTGATCAAAGCGCGGGCCGTTTCGAAAGTGGTCTCGAGATGGAACTGCAAGGCCAGTACACGTTCGCCGTACTGGAAGGCCTGATTGCGACATGCTTCGCTACTGCAGAGCAACGTGCAACCTTCCGGCAGTGTGAAGGTTTCGCCATGCCAGTGAAATACATCGCAACTCTCGGGAAATAGCGCGGCGATCGCCGAAAAGTTCTTGTCCACTTCGCGTTGCACCGGAAACCACCCGATCTCGCGATGCTCATTGGGGGTGACGGAAGCACCGAGCGCCTTCGCAATCAGCTGCGCGCCGAGACAGATGCCGAGTACCAGCTTGTCTGCAGCGATCGCCGCCTTGATGAGCTCGAGCTCCTGTTCGAGCCATGGATGGCGATCAGTGTCGTTCACGCTCATGGGGCCACCCATGACGATCAGCCAATCGAACTCGTCCACGCTCGGCAACCTTTCGTCGCGATAGAGTGCGGTACTGCTCAAGCTGTGTCCGCGTAGTTCCAGATGGGCTTCGATGCTGCCGAGGCCTTCGAAAGATACGTGATGAAGAGAGTGAACGCGCATGGGAGTTCCTTAACTGCGGTTGATGCCTGCTCGCAGCAAGCAAGGTCATGATTGCGCGGAAACTGCCAGCCCTTCCGCCTTTTGACTGTCGTGCGGTTCATGCCATGAACGACAGGACCGAAGTGTAGCCCGAAATCGTGGGAAAGCGGCCACGCATTTCTTAATCGTCCTTTCAACCATCTTGATCTGCCTTTAATCAGGAATCCTGGCTTCACTCATTACGCTGCCGCTGCTTCTCATCCAGGTCACGGAGAACTCTATGGCGGCTACCACCACAAGTGTGGCTTTCAATCGTATGCGTCTTTCTGCTCTCACTCTCGCAACGCTGCAGGCTACATCCGCTTTGGCAGCGCAACCCGACCCCGCAACGATACGCGGTGTCGAGGAAATCGTGGTGCAGGGCGGCATCGGCTATCGCAACCGCAGCAACGACGTCGTGCAGACGCTCGAGTACGGTCCCGACTATTTTCAGCGTTTCGAACCACTCACCGCGGGCGATGCGCTCAAACGCATGCCCAGCGTGACCTTTCTTTCCGACGTGATCGAGTCCGACGGCGTGCGCATGCGTGGCCTCGATCCCGGTTACACCAAGATTCTGATCAACGGCGAACAGGTGCCCGGCGTGAATGCCGACAGGTCCTTCTTCATGGATCGCATACCTGCCGAGTTGATAGAACGGGTGGAAGTCGTACGTTCCTCGAGCGCACGTCGTTCGGGCGATGCGATGGCTGGCACCCTCAACATCGTCCTGCGTGACGGCTTCAGCATGGATGGTGGTTATCTGCGGCTGGGTGGTCTGCGTTTCGACGACGGCGAATGGAAACAAAGCACTGCCGGCGTGTGGGGCGGACAGGTGGGTCCGGGCCGCTTGATCATCGGTGGCAACATGCAGGGCCGCTACAATCCCAAGCGCAAGCACAGTCTGCGCTATGGTGATTCACCGGAGAACGATCCCGATTACGCCAGCAACGAATTCGACAATCGCGAGGACCAGTCGGACATTCGCGACGGCAAGGATTACTCCTTCAACGCCAACTATGAGGTCGAATTCGGGACCAGCTCACTCGAGTTCGGGGCCTTCTACGTGAAGACCGATCGCACGGAGAGCGAACGATCCCGCGAGTACGATGATCCCTTGGCGCTCACCGGCCCCGTGCCGGGCGGCAATCTCCTCAGCGACAACGCCAACATCAACGACATCGATCAGGACAACTACACCTTTTCGACGGCCTTCTCGCATGAGTGGTCCCTGGGCACCACGCAACTGAAGTTCACCGCAGCAGGCTTCGATTCCTTCAGTTACGAAACCGAGGAAGAAATCGACTTCGACGAAGACGAACCGGTGTTCACAGGCGCCTTGCTCACCACCGACATCGCGGATGAGGAACGCACTTTTGAAATCGAGCACGAAATGCAGTTGAGCTCGGGACTCGAGCTCGCCTTCGGCGTGTTCTGGCTGCAGAAGGAGCGCGACACCCGCATTCTGTTGCAGGAACATGAGTTCGAGGTGCAGGCGCGGGATTGGCACCAGTTCACCCGCAATCCGCAGGAGTTTCGCGAAGCCTGGACGGAACTCGAGCCGGCCGCGGGAGGCGTCAACGCCATCGAGGAAGACCGACTCGACTATTACGTGGCCTTGAGCGGTCAGCGCGAGCGGCTCACCTGGGAGGCGGGCCTGCGCTACGAGACCACATCGACCGACATCGACGATCTCACGTTGTCCGCACGTATCGAGAACGATTACGAGTTTCTCCTGCCTTCCGCGCACCTGCGTTACGAACTCACCGACTATGATCGAGTGACGCTGTCCGTGGCGAAGACCATGCGTCGCCCCAATTGGAACTACATTTCTCCGGCCTTGCTCGAAGAAGAGCTCGGAGACAACGATCTGCTCGGCAACCCCTTTCTCGAACCGGAAACGGCAGTGGGTTTCGACATCGGCTTCGAACACAGCCTCGGGACCACCGGCATCGTGGGCATCAACTACTTCGAACGCAAGGTGAAGGACCTGGTGGAACTGGCGAATACCGGCGTCGAGGGTTCGGAAGGTGAGGGCACCTTCGTGTTGCAGCCCCGCAATACCGGAGATGGTGAAGTGCGCGGCATCGAGCTCGATCTCTCCACGCCGCTCAGCTTCGTCGGCCTCGACAATACCGGCATCTTCCTCAACTACTCCTGGCTCGACAGCGAGATCGAGGACATGTTCGGCAAGCGTCGTTTCAACGATCAGTCGAAGCAGGTCTACAACTTCGGCTTCATTCAGGATCTGCCACGGTTCGCCGCGGCCTTCGGCGCCAGCTATCGCAAGCAGGGCGATGCCTTCGGACGCATCGTCAGCGAAGAGGTGAAGACTTCCTACGATGGGGATCTGGAAGTGTTCGTCGAAAAACGCTTCGGAGAAAGGCTCACCTTACGCCTCGTCGGTTCCAACCTGTTGGACGCTGCCAAGCGCGAAGTCTTCAACAAGTTCGACACCATCGAAGATCAACGTACGCGTCGTTTCGATGAATACGAACTCGAATCGGAAGTTGCAGGGCCCTTCTATCAGCTCATGGTGCGGTTCACCTTGGGCAGCAATTGAGAAAGAGCATCATGAAACCTCTGCAATGTTGGTATGTATCGAGTTTGCTGGCCGCAAATCTCGTATACGCAGCTGAAGCGCTGCAGCCACGTATCGTCACCGAACCTGTCCGTTACGATACCGATGATCCCGCCATCTGGATAAGTGCATCTGATCCTGCGCAAAGTCTCGTACTGGGCACCGACAAGGATGCCGACGGCGCGTTGTATGTCTTCGATCTACAGGGACGCATTCAACACGACAAGGTCGTGCGCGGGTTGTTGCGTCCCAACAATGTCGACATCGCCTATGGTGTACAGCTCGGTGGCGAGCGCGTGGACGTGGCGGTGGTGAGCGAGCGCTATGCACATCGCCTGCGCATATTTCGTTTGCCGGACATGGCCCCCGTCGATGGCGGTGGCATTCCCGTATTCGAAGGCGAGCGCGCACGAGACGTGATGGGCATCGCGCTCTACACGCGTCCCTCCGATGGTGCACTCTTTGCCTTCGTCAGCCGCTCCGAAGCATTCGCGCCGCAGGAAGGTTATCTGCACCAATATCGCTTGGTCGATGATGGCACTGGTCGATTGCGCGGGGTGTTCACACGTGCGCTTGGCACCTGGAGTGGCCGCAAGGAAATCGAAGCCATCGCCGTCGATGGTGCGCTTGGGTATGTCTATTACAGCGACGAGGGCTATGGTGTGCGGAAGTACCACGCCGATCCCCTGGCCGAGGATGCAGATGAACAACTGGCAGAATTCGGTCACGACGATTTCGCGGAAGATCACGAAGGCATCTCGATCTACGCACGCCCCGATGGTACGGGCTACATCATCGTTTCCGATCAGCAAAGCAATCGCTTCAACATCTATGCACGTGAAGGCACGCAAGGTGATCCACATCGCCATGAACTCCTGGCATCGGTGTTGCTGTCGACCGAGGAGAGCGACGGCAGTGAACTCGTCACGCAATCGCTTCCTGGCTTCGAAGGCGGTTTGTTCGTCGCCATGTCGACGGATCGTACTTTCCACTACTACTCACTTCGCGACCTTCTGCGCGCGGCTGGCTTGCCCGAGTAGGGTGCATCGCACTGCGCGCAACTGGGCGAGCGCTGCATCGAAGGAAGGTCCTCATGCATGGCGCAACGCGACTGCAAGATGGGCGCGGTGCGTCCAGTGAACGTGGGGTGGGGAGACTTCGAATTGCGCCACTGCCGCCTCGATGTCGGCGGCAGTGGCGACAGACAGTTCCTGCTTGGCGTGTAACGATTACTGCTGAGTGGCGCGCTCGGGATCGCGGCTGAGACGGCGGAAGTATTCGGCGACCGAGTCTCGATATTCCTCGGGGATCTGGTCGGTGGTGGCGGTGCGCACGTTCTTCTTGCCACCCTGCGCACCGAGGCGCAGACCCAGTTCGAGCTGTTCGATCAGCGCCAACATCTCACCATATTCCTGCGCGAGGATGCCGGTGTTGCGGTTGGTCTGTTGAAACTCGAGCTGACGGATCAGATCGTACATGCGCGCCAGTTCTTCGTTGTTCAGATCCATCTGCTGCAGCGCATCACGCGCGGTCTGCGTCAGGTTGCCGATGTTGTCGAAGAACTGCTCCGGCAGGTTGATCGGACCGTTGAAGAAATCATCGTTGCCATTCCAGGGGCCAGTGCGCGGACCGAAGCGGCCGCCGTTGAAGGCTCCACCACCACCGGCAACCTGCTGGCCTCCGGCCTGACCACCTTGTTGTCCGCCTTGCTGGCCCTGTTGTCCTTGCTGACCTTGGGCCTGCTGCTGGCCTTGCTGTCCCTGTTGCCCTTGCTGACCCTGCTGCTCACCCTGGGCCTGACCTTCTTGACCTTGTTGTCCCTGCTGACCAGGCTGGCCACCCTGTGCCAACTGCTGCAGCTGATTGCGCAGCTCCTGTGCCGTGCGACGGGCACGGTCGAGGTTGCTGTCTCCGGGAGCCGCAGCATTCTCTGCGAGCTGCTGGGCCTGGCGCAGACGATCGGCCAGATTGCGCAGTCCCTGCGTCACGGCGCTTTCGTTGCCGGCGATGTAGAGACCGTAACCGGCGTTGATGTAGAGCGCCGCATCGCTGATTGCCTGCGGCAGCTCGTTGCGTGACAGTTCGTCGTTGGCGCGTTTCAGTTCGTCGCTGGCCTGAGGTACCTGATTGCCGAAGCTCTGCGCGGCATTGAGCATCTGCTGCTGCAGGCGCTGCAGTTCGGCGGAGAGTTCTTCCTTGGCTTGGGCCAGTTCGACTTCTTCCTGCACGGTCATGCCACGGCTGTTGGGATCGGTGCCGCTTTCGCGATCACGTACCGCTTTCTCCATGGCGGCCTGCAGCTGACGCTCCATGCGTTCCTGTTCGCGCACCATGTCCTGAGCGGTCTGCGACAGGTTGGCGAAGGTTTGCTGCAGACCCGCGAGCTGATCCTGTGCGATCTGATTGCGCGCTTCCTGCAACTGACGCGAGGCTTCTTCCGCCGCACGCTGCATCTCTTCCGGGCTCAGGTTGCCCTGCATGCCTTCGGCGGCCTGCTGCATGGCGCGCATCGCGCTTTCCATGCGGCGCTGCAGCTCACTCTGTGCGACCTGCTGGTTCTGCTGTTCACCGGCCTGACCTTCGCTACCGCTCTGGCCTGCCTGCCCAGCTTGTCCGGACTGCTGACCCTGTTGACCCTGCTGGCCTTCCTGGCCCTGTTGCCTTTGCTGACCCTGCTGGTTGCTGGCGGTCTGCTGATTCTGCTGTTGGCTCTGCGAACCGCGCTGCAGCTGCTCGAGACGACGCTGCAGCTCTTCGGCCTGACGGCGCAACATTTCCTGCTGATAGCGCTGTGCTTCGGTGAGCTGACGCTGATTGCGCAAACTATTGGCGAGCTGCTGCTGACGTTTGGCCAGTTCATCGAGCTGCTTCATCAGGTCTTCGGCTTCGCGCTGCTGCTGTTGCGGGCTGGCACGGTTGCCGGTTTCGTACTGGTTGAGCGACAGGTCCATTTCCAGCTCGAACATCTCGGCGAGGTCCTGGCTGGCGCGGCCACCGCCGCCACCGCCACCGCCTTGCTGCTGGGTGATGGTGAGATCGTTGAACACCGACTCGGCGCGCAACAGATACTGCAGTGCTTCCTGCGCCGGCTGGATGGCTTCGTTCAATTCCACCATCGCCAGACGTTCGGAAGCGGGCCGCATGCTCTGCACGGCGCGTTCCATGTTGTTGACGAATTCGCGGATCTGTTCGTCACGCGCCAGCTCGCGCGCACGGGCACGTTCGGCCAGGGTCTGCGCCTGCTGTGCCAAGGTGGATTGCAGGTCGGACAAGAGCTTGGAATTGATTTCGACCTGCGCTTCGTTGGTGCCTTCGGTCTGTTCGCGGATCAGGTTCCAGGTAGAGACGATGATCTGCCGCTGACGCTGGCTGATCTCGTCCTGCTGACCACCGGCGGCGCCACCACCGCCGCCGCTCATCTGCGACTGCGAGTAACGACGGTTGTAGGGCTGCACCTGGATGAAATACATGTCCGTACGTACCGTCTGCGTACGGTCGCTCGCTTCGGCGTAATAGGAAATGATGTCGCCGGGCACGAGCGGGATGCGCTGTTCGGGTGCTGCCTCTTCTTCGGCTTCTTCACCATCGAGGCTGACTTCGAATTCACCGACGTTCGGCTGCACCGCGCGCGTGGCGAGCGTGGTCATTTCTTCCAACATGAAGAGATGTTCGGCGGTCAGTTCACGCACGTGTTCCTGGCTGAGATCCACCTGCTGGAATTCGCCGCCATTGACCGAGTAGTGCAGCGTGACCTTGGACAGACCGTAGTCGTCCTTGGCTTCGACGCGGGTGAGTACTTCTTCGATGCCGCTGGCGTTGTAGTCACCGCCGGGTTTGGAAATCTTGATTTCAGGCTTGCCGTCTTCGGCGAGGCGGATGAAGAAGTCGTCGCTGATGCGTACGGTTTCGCCACCGACGACTGCTGCGATGTAGTACTGACCTTCCTGCGTGACTTCGAAACTGGTGCTGGCCTGCGTACCGTTCACGTTCAGGGGCTGAGCCGCATCGTTGAGCACCAACTGACCGGCCGGCAGCGGCGCCGTGGTGGTCACGGTGAGATCGATGCGCGTTTCCGGCAGGGCCTGTACGTCACCGCGGTTGGAGGTTTCCGGTTCGCGTTCGGTCCAGTCGGGGAAGTTGTAGGTGAGCGAGAGATTCTGAATGCCGGGAACGTCCACCACACTGATGTTGTACTCGGGGCTGCGCATGCCGTTGGAGCTGACGTAGTAGCTCACATCTTTCTGCAGCGAGAAGAAGGTGAATTCATAACCGAGCGGACTGCGCGCCATGGCCACTTCCTGCCACTGGCCACCATCGTTGCGGATGTGGATCGCGGCCTCATCGGGATCGAAGCCACTCATGGTGGACGTGATGCGCAGGTTGGCGCCGCGCCGCACGCTCTGGTCACCGGGCAGCACGCTGATGCTCTGCGGCGGCAACAGGTTCGGAATCATCCAGCCGCCGAGCAGATTGCGCATGCTGTAGTTCATCAGGCCCGGTGCGGCGATGAGGAGGTACAGCAGTACCAGAATGGCAAGGCCGAGTCCGGCGCGCGCGATGTTGAGGTCCTTTTCTCGAACCTGCGTTTCGACCGGGTGGCGTGCGCTGATCTTCAGCGCGTCTTCCGCAAGCAGATCGGTGAAAGGATTGCGTTCCTGCTTGAGCTGGGCGTAGGTGGTGATGCGGCCATCGAAGGCCGGCACGCGTTTCTCGACGTCTTTGTCCAGATGATCACGCAGGCGTTTGAGCGGATCGCCGATCCACGCCAGAGCCGTGCCGCCGAGCGCCAACACCAGGATGATGCGGAACACGTTGGTGGTGGTGGACGAGAAACCACTCTCGATCGAGAACCAGGCACCGACGGCGCCCACTATCACCACCACCGTGGTGAGCAGTGCCGCGCCTCGCAACAGGGTGAGCTTGCGCAGCCGTTTGCGGAAGGACTCGAGGTAGAGGTCGAGCTTTGCTGTGGCGTTCATCACAAAGATCCTGTCTTGATGTTCAGGTAGCGATTGCCGAGCAATGATTCGACCAGCACCAACAGCGCCAGCAGAATCAGGAAAATGCGCCATATCTCGATGGCATCGGGCTCAGCTTCGCGGCTGAGCGGATCCACCACGAGGGTGGCATTGGCACTGGTTGCAGCTCCGTTGACGGCGTTTTGCCAATTCTGCAACGCCTGCGCAGTCATCGGAGTGGGGTCGGACTCCCGAGGGTCGGCATTGACTGCCACCAACACTTCGCCTCCCGGAGTGAAGACCTGATAGTACCCGGTTTTGTTCAGGGGAACATCTTGCGCCCGCGTAGTGTCCTGCAGCGACAGCAAACTTTCGCCATCCGGATCGATGACTTGCCCGGATGCGCCACCGGTCTGCGCCAACTGCAGATAGCTGTCGACGATCTGTTCTTTCACCAACAGTTGTTCATTGGAGAGATAGCGCGCCACCTCGGCCATGAAGCTCACGAACACCGGTTTGACCGGCAGGTCCGAAGTGGAGTTGTCGAGCGCGGCGGTGAAGAACAGGAGACGACCGTTGCCGATGCGGCGTTCGATCAGCACCGGGTTGTCCGAGTTCTGCGCCACCAACACGCGATCTTCCTCGGTGAGTGTCGGCCGCAGTACGCGCGCATTGACGCTGCCCCAGCCACTGTTGCGGCGCAGCACGGGATGGCTGTTGTCGATACGGCTGATGTCGAGATGGATGGGACGACCGTCGGGCCCGAGTTGCGGACCGTTCAGCGAGTTGCCCAGCACGGGCAGGGAAGAGAGACCGTTGGTACGGTTGCCGGCAGCGGCGAACACGGAACCTCCACCATTCACATAGTCGCGAACGGCTGCTTCCAGATTGCCGGTGATGGTGCCGATGTCTTCGATCACCAGCCAGGGATAGCGCTGCATGATGCGCGGATCGAAGTCGCGCACGTCGACCGGTTCCACCTGATAACCGCGCGGCGCCGTGGCAAGCGCGGCGCTGATGTAGGTAACTCCCAGCGACTCGGCGTTTTCCGTGAGCAGCAATACCGGTGCGGGCGGCGAGTTGTCGAACACGGCGTGCCGCAGATCGTCATCGGGCAAGGCGTCGCCCGGCGTGACGCGCACATCGACGCGGTTGTCACCCGGTGCGAATTCCACCTCGGGGAAGCGCGCACTGAACACGCCATTGCCGGTGTGACGAATCGTCTGCTGTTGTACCTGTTCGCCGTTGACGCTCAGAGTCAGCGTGTATTCGCGTTCTTCGTCCGGCTGATTCCAGGCGCGCGCACTCGCCAGCACCAGGTTGCGACTTTCGACGATCACGGATTCGACCGCGACGTTCGGTATCGGCTGAGGGCTTACCTGCCGCACGTCGAGCGTGAGCGGGCGACCGGCGATCACATCGGGAATCATGTCCGCAAAGCGCGCAGCCGCGCTGGTCTGCTGGAAATCGCCGATCAGATGCATGGCGATCTCGGTCTGGTTCTTTTCCATCAGACCATCGAGTGCGCCGATCATCTGACCGAGATCCAGATGGCCCTTATCGGGCGAGAGCGTCGCGATGCGCGTGAGCAAGGTGTCGGCATTGCTGGTCGGCTCTGCCACCGTGCGCAAGCTGCTGCTCGCGGCGTAGAGACTGGCGATGTCATCGTCGGCCATGCTGTTCACGATGTCGCGCGCTTGCGCCAGTGCTGCTTCGAACTTACCGTCGGCACGCATCGAGAACGAAGTGTCGACCACGATCATGTGGTGCACGGTTTCTTCGGTGACCACGGCATCGGCGGACTTGAACAGGATCGGGCGCGCGAAGGCGAGCGCGAGCAGGGCCAGGAAGGCCATACGTGCCGCCATCAACAACAGGAACTTGAGTTTGCGCTGAACGTGGATGCGCTTCTTGGAGGGTTCCAGGAAACGAGTGGTACTGAACTTCTCGCGTTCAGTGGTCTGGGTTTCCAAACGATGCAGCCACCACGGCAACGCGAGGCTGAGGAAACCAAGCAGGAACAGTGGCGTGATCAAACCCATCGTTAGCCCCGTTTCTCCCTGAACGTCAAATAACTATGCAAGGCGCGCTCGAGCGGCTCGCCGGTGTTGACCAGAACATGGTCGGCATTCATGCCGCGCGCGGCCTTTTCGATGGCAGCGATGTGCGCGCGGATGCGCTCGCGATATTCCTTCTTCATGTACGTGGGCGACACCTCGATGGCGTGCCCCGTTTCCATGTCTTCGTACAAGGTCGACTGCTTGATGTCGGGTTCCAGCTCGGCCGGATCGAGCAGATGCAGCAGAATCACGTCCTGCCCCTGCATGGCGAGCGGACGCACGTTTTCCAGCAGTTCTTCGGTGTCGCAATAGAAGTCGGAAATCACCGCCACGAGACCGCGGCGCTTGATGTGTTCCTGGAACCGCGTCATCGGCTTGTCGAGCGCGGTACCCTTTTGGGCTTCGGCCTTGTCGAGCGTATGGATCACGCCTTGCAGAGAACCCGCGCGACTTGCAGGCGGGCGGTATTCCAGAATTTCATCGGCAAAGATCATCACACCGACGGCGTCATGTTGACGCGAGGCCATGTAGGCGAGCGACGCGGCGAGGATCTTGCCGGCCTGCAACTTGGTGAGGCCGCGACTGCCGAAGCCCATCGAAGCCGAGGCATCGAGCATCAGCATCAGGTGACTGTTGGTCTCGCCGAGAAAGCGCTTGATGTAGGTCTTGCCGGTGCGCGCGAAGACGTTCCAGTCGATGTAACGCGGATCGTCACCTTCGCCGTAGGCGCGGTATTCCACGAATTCCTGACTGAAGCCGAACTTCGGTGAACGATGCAGACCGATCACGAAACCTTCGACCACGGCCTTGGCCACGAGCTCCAGGTTGGCAATGCTCGCCAGCACCTTGGGATCGAGCAGGTGGAAGGCGTTGGACTTGTTGGGCGCAGTGGCCATGCGAATTCCTGACTAAGTCGATGCAAACGTCCTGGTGGTGTTGCGTGGCGATCCTCAGGCCTCGTTCGGTACCGGAACGGCGTCGAGCATCTGGCGCAGAATCTCGTCGATGCCGATGCCATCGGATTCAGCGTAGTAGTTCGGCAGCACACGGTGACGCAGGATCGGCAGCGCGAGCGTCTTCAGGTCTTCCGCCGTCACGTGGTAACGGCCCTGCATCAGCGCACGCGCCTTGGCAGCGAGCACGAGGTTCATGGTGGCGCGGATCGACGAGCCGAAGTTCGCGTACTTCTTGATGATCTCCGGCGCGATCGGATCGGACGGACGCGTGGCACGCACGATGTCGACGGCGTAGCGGTTGAGCTCACTGGAAATCGGCACCTGACGCACGAGCGCCTGGAACTTCACGATCTCTTCCCCATTGGTGCAGGGATGCACGGGCGGCATGTCGACACGCTTGGTGAAGCGCTCGATTACCTTCACTTCTTCTTCCGCACTGAGGTAGTCGAGCGTGACGTTGAAGAGGAAACGGTCGAGCTGGGCTTCCGGCAGCGGATAGGTACCCTCGAGTTCGATCGGGTTCTGCGTGGCGAGCACGAAGAAGGGTTTGTCGATCTTGTGATTCTTGCCGCGCACCGTCACGGTTTTTTCCTGCATGGCCTCGAGCAATGCAGCCTGCGTTTTCGGCGGCGTACGGTTGATCTCGTCGGCGAGCAGCACGTTGGTGAAGACTGGGCCGGGAATGAAGCGCCACTCACGTTTGCCCGTGCTCTGATCTTCTTCCACCATGTCGGTACCGGTGATGTCGGTGGGCATCAGGTCGGGTGTGAACTGGATGCGTTTGAAGGTGAGGCCGAGTGCGGTGGCGAGCGTATGCACCAGCAAGGTCTTTGCAGTACCTGGCATACCGGTGATCAGACAGTGGCCGCCCACGAACAGCGTGATGAGCAAGCTTTCCACCACTTCATCCTGACCGACGATGGTGCCGCGCACCTGTTCGCGGATGCGGTCGGTAGCCTGCTGGAAACGTTGTACCAGTTCGCGGGTATCGTCGATGCCTTCTTGCTGCTGGGCTACTGCGTCATTCATAAGTGCGTCCGTCCTTCGTTGCGTTGATCTGTCCGCGGGCTGCTTCTGCCTCACTCACCCGTACTGCCACGGCTCATTTCGAGCAGCAGTTTCTGTGCCTCACGGTATTGGGGTGCAATGTCCAAGGTGGTCATCAGGTGTTCCATGGCCTTGGCATCATCGCCCGCTGCTCTGTAGGCAGTGGCGAGCTTGAGATTGGCGCTGGCCTTGTCGGCGGGATCGAGCGCCAGCAACACCTGATATTCCTTGATCGCATTCTGAGCCTGATTCATCTCGAGATAGAGGTCGCCCAGCCGTATGTGCAGCTCTTCCATGAAGGGATCGGCCCACAGTACGTCGCGGTAGACCTTGAGCGCCTCGTCACGCTGACCGCGTTCCAGATAGCGGTTGCCGAGCGCAAGCAATGCGCGCGGTTCATAACCACCTTTCTTCCAGAAGGTCTCGAGGGTCTTGAATTCGTTTTCCGTATCTTCGAGTCGCGCATAGGCGCGCGCCATCGCGATGTAGGGGCTGTCGATCTCGACGTAGTCGGGATAGCTGAAGATCGCACGCTGCGCTGCGGCGACGGCTTCTTGCCAGTTCTCTTCTTCCAGAGCCGCGAAGCTGGCACGGTGATCTTCCTGCCATACGGGCAGCTTGCCGAGCAGGTTGCCGTATTCGACCTCGATGAATTGTTTGAAGTGCGCATCGAACTGCGCGGCGGAAATGCCGAGCACCGATTCGATTGCCTCGACCGCGCTCACCCCATCCTTGAAGCGATAGAGCATGTCGACGATCTTGTCGAAGCCATATTCGATGTCGATGAAGTCGAACACGAGCCCCGCCTGCATGTACGAGACGATCACCTGGTCCTGATAGCTCGGACGCATGAAGCCATCGTCGAGCTGTGCGATCGGCAGGAACTTACCTTCCGCCATGTACTTGTAGACTTGCAGCGGAATCTTGCGACCGGGAATCGGCCCCGTGCGCCATTCCTCGAAAACGGAGATGCCTTCACTGAACCAACGCGGTACGAGGTGGTTGCTCGCTTCCAGCGTGAACACGTGCGCCATCTCATGCCAGAGCGTCGTGCCCCAGTGATAGCTCGGATCGTGCTGTGCCGTAGGCGAGTCCATCGAGAACAGATAACCGAAGGTCACACCGAGAATGCCGACACCGGGCATGCCGATGGAGCGCACCACGAAGTCTTCGTGGTTGGGATAGATCTCCACCACGATCGGTGCCTGCGGCGTGAAGCGATAGCGCTCGGTGTATAGATCGATGCTCGCTTCCGCCAACTCGCGCGCGTAGTCGGCGAGCACGGCGGTTTCATCCTTGTCGAGACGCAGCGTGAGTTTCGGAAACGGCCCCTGCGGTGGATTGGGAAAGCTCACTGCTTCCATGTCCTGCACGAAGGTATCGAGCAGGCGCAGCAGGTTGATCGTCTTGGGATTGAAGGCGTCGCCGGCATAGGAAGTATCGATGTGCTCGCGTGCGGCGTTGACCTGGTTCAGGCGCAGATAGTTCTGACCGAGTTCGAGATGTGCTTCCCAATGTGTGGGCTCGATCTCCACTGCCTTCTGATAGAACTCGCCGCATTCACGATAGCGGCGCGTGATCATCGCGAAATAACCGGGAATGGCCCAGGCGTCACCGTAGGCGGGATTCAGGGCAAGCGCAGCGTCGATGTGCTCCTGATAGGGTTTGTGCGTCATGAAGGCCAGCGCGGCCTCGAGTGCATGCAATTCCAGCGGCAGGAACTCGTTGTCTTCCGCGAGCGCCTTGGCTTCATTCAGATAACGCCGGGCATCGTCGAACAGATCCTTTTCGAGCGAGTTGCGCACCAGCATGATGAGACCGCGCAGGCGCGCGCCCGGTGCGGCAGTGAGGTTGTCCATCACCGCCGACATGTGCTGATTCACTTCTTCGCCACCACCACCTTCGGCCAGTGCTTCGGCCGCACCGATGTGAGCGAAGGCGTTGTTGGAATCGATCTCGAGTGCTTCGCTGAAAAGATTGAATGCTTCCTGATATTGATAGGTGCGTTTGAAGAGCTCGCCCCAACGCACACGGATCACGGCGCTGTTCGGATTTTCATCGACCGCTGCTCTGAAGGCTTCGTTGGCACCCTGCAGATCTCCGAGCGCCCACAGTGCTTCGGCGCGAATGGCCGTCGGTGTGCCAGGATTGACCAGGTTGCGATAACAGCTCTGCGCTTCGCTGACACGTCCGCTCCAGTACTGGTCTTCGCAGGTGAGCAGAGCGGGGTTGTCGATCACACCGTAGAGTTGATCACGCGCTTCGCTCGGCAGCTGCCACATGGCCGCAACCAGCCCCACCGTCAGAGCGGTGCGGCGCAGAACTTGGTCGGCCAGGTTTTTCATCACTGCTGAATTTCCACTGGAGGAACGGAGATCTCGAAGGGTTCGGCAATGCCACCGCCACCGCTTCTGCCCCCGTTGTTCGCGTTACCACCGTTGCCGCTCTGTAGCTTTTCGATCTCTTCGTTGATTTCTGCCGAACGCAGGATCAGTGCCTGCAGTTGTTGCAGGTAGTCGGAGTTCTCGAGTTGCGGACGACGTAATTGCAGGCTTTCGATTTCCTCGTCGATGGCCTGGCGTTGTTCGAGCAGCGCGCGCAGTTCGTCGCTGGCGTTGGCAAGCTCGTTCTCGAATTCCAAGGCATTGAGACGCGAGAGGTTGAACTGGGCAGCACCGTCGCCGCGCAGAAGCGCGTGCTCGGTTGCGAGCCGACCGGCGTCCTGGAAATAGCGTTCGACTGCTCGCTGCGCGTAGTCGAACGCTTCCTGGATACTCACGCTTTGATTCTTGTTCAGATCAGCGGTGTCGCTGACGAGCGCTTCGGCAAAGAAACGTCCGAACTGCGTGGCGTTGCGCTCGGCGCCGCTGCGCGTCGCGGTGACGACTACGTATTTTGGATTGCTGGCGTTCTCGCCGGTTCCCACCAGGGCTTCCAACATGGCGCCGCTGGTGCTCGAGGTGTTCACCAGCACGTGATTGCGGCCGGGCAGAGACTCGAGCACTTCCTTGAAGTCGGTGGCGGTGAGATCGAGGCCGGGAATGTTGAACTTGTAGGTTTCGCCATCGAAGCTGCCGTGACCGACGAGATAGATCGCAGCGCGATCGTCTTCTTTCATCTTCGCAGTGAGCGACTTGAAGTGTTCGAGGATGGCATCGCGCGTGGCGGCATTGCCATTGAAGCTGAACACCTTGTCGGAATCGGTGATCGTGCGCGAAGCGGCTTCGATCTTGTTGCGCGCGTCGGTGAAGTCGCGCTCGTATTCGGTTTGGCCACCGAGGCCCTGGATGATCGTGACGTAAAGCGCGGCATGCGCGAAGGCCGGTGCCAACGCCAGCGCGGCGGCGGTACAAGACAAGGATCGCAACTTGTTACGACGTGACATCGCGGTCTCCTAGATCACCCGCCAGCTGCGGCGCAGCAGCCATTCGATGCTCTTGAGCAGGAACAGCATCAGGAAGAAGAACGGTGCATCCCACAGATAGCTGATCTGCTGTTCGGTGATGCCGGCGTTCGAGAAGCTGATGGCCTGAGTCAGTTCATCCCATTGCGCCGGTGTGAAGTAACGTCCACCGGTGGCGAGGCTCAACTGTTCCAAGAGCGCACGGTTCTGCCGTACACCGAAAGATTCCTGCGCCTGATCATAACGCGCCGCCGTCCGGGTCGAAGACACGAGCTCCTCGCCGCGACGCGAGATGGCTTCGATGTCGTACAGCCCTTCGGACGAAGGCGTGAAGCGCGCCTGATACACACCGCTCTGGCCGGTCACAGGCAAGAGCTCGAGGTTGAACACTTCACCATCTTCGGCAGTGGCCACTGCGGTGATGGCGAGATTCTGATTCTCTTCCGCGTCTGGATCGCGCACTTCGGCACGCACCACGACGTCGTCGTTCTCGATGGTGGCGCTGAGCTCGAACGGACGCGGCGAGTTCGCTACTAAGTTACGAGCCACCTGACGCCAGAAAGTTTCATGACGCAGGTCTTCGAGCGGCAAGCTCATCTGCCAGCGCCAAGTACCGCCGCTGGCAAGAATGAAGCTCTGGCCGCGACCGTAGGGCTGCGTGACGAAAAGTGGCAACTGCTCACCATCGACGCGTACTTCCAGTAGCGAGGAAGCAGCGGGGCGCAGCGGTCCGATCTTCTGATAGTCGGCAACGGCCGGCATTTCGGACCAAAGGGTGAGGTTTTCGGCGTCGTCGTCGCTGAGTTTGAGCATCGGCGAATCGCGACCAGCGTCGGTGAGCGACACCGGCACCTTCACCCGCACGAAATCGGCATTGTTCAGCGAAAGGCGCGAGGGCAGCACTTCGCCGACCACGGATTCACCCCAGCCGCCGAGACCCAAGCCCTGCCGGCCTGCGATCATCATCAGACTGCCGCCACGTTCACTCACGAAGTCGCGAATCATTGCCTGTTGTTCAGCAGTGAACTCGGCGACGTTCATGCTGCCGATGATCAAGGCGTCGTAGGCGTAGAGTTCCTTGCGATCGGTGGGGAAGCCGTTCTCGAGTTGTTCGGGACTGTCGATGCCCTGGCGGTAGTACTTGTTCGGCGTGACCTTGAGCAGCGTGCTCAATTGAATACTGGGATCTTCGTTGAGTGCGCGCTGCATGAACTTGTATTCCCAGCGCGGCTCGCCTTCGACGTAGAGAATCTTGTAGCGACCTTCCGGCACATCCACCACACGCGAACGCGCGTTGTTGGCGAGGATGCGTTCGCCGTTGAGGGGATCGAGCGTGAAACGCAGGTCGAGTTGACCAGGTTCTTCGACGTCGATGTTCACCAGCGCGACGGTGCTGTTCTGGTTGGGATCGAGCGTGATTTCTTCGGTGCCGAGGAAGGTGTCGCCATCGTAGATCTTCAGACGGGCAGTGCCGCCCTGATCGTGACGGATCGTCACACGTGCCGAGAGCGTGGTGCCGGCGAGAGCCTTGTTGGGCAGTTGCACGTCGCTCAGCTCGAGATCTTCCGGAATGCTCTCGCGACCGATGCCCACGGTGTGGACGGGAACGCCGAAGGAACTGATTTCTGCGAGTTCGTTCTGACCGATGCCGCCACTGTTGTCGGCACCGTCGCTGATCACCACGACTGCGCCGAGTGAGTTGCCACTGGCCTGACGCAGAGCATCGAGTACGGATGCGCCCAGTAACGTGCTGCGTCCCGGTTCGGGCAGGGCTTCGAAACTATCGAGGCGCTCGGCGCCATCGGAGAATGCGTAGGGAAGAACTTGGTAGGTGGAGGAGAGATCTTCGAGAGCCTGCGGGGTGAGCAACGATTGCGCGGTGACCATGCGGGTGGTCTCACCATCGGTGAGCGCCATGCTCGCTGATGTGTCGAGCAGGATCGCAACGGCATTCTCACCGGGCAGGAGCCGCTCGTTCACGAGCGCGGGTTGCCACACCACTGTGAGCACCAACGCCAGCATCGCCACCTGCAACATACCAAGCACGGCGAGTTGCCACCAGTGCAAGCTGTGACGTTTACGAAAGAGGGCGATGGCGACGAGAACGGCGCACAGCGCAACGAGTGAGTAGAGCAGCGTCAGGGGCCAGCCGCTGGCGAAGATGAACTCACTGTCGCTGAACACCTCTGCAGGGTATTTGAATAGAAACTCTTTCATACCACGGTATGGGAGTCCTGCCAGTGCGCGATAGCGGGCATAGACCCCTTGTTGCTACCTCTACGTTGATGACCGCCTCGGCGCAGGCGGAAGGCGATATAAGCATGAATGCCTCGAAAATGCCATGCGTGCCATGGTGTCGTCGAGTCGAATGAAAATGCCATTTTTTTGCCACCTTTATCGCACTGATCGGTTCGGAGTCGGCTCGGTCGAAGGTCGTGATGCTTGCTCCCGTGTAACGACGATCGGACGATGCTTGGCAGGTTGTGTACCGGCATTTCCGATGGCTGCTTGGGCAGTGATTCCTGGCGCCGCGATGCCGCTCATGTCGCGGCGCTCCGAACAGCGGGTGTCATCGCACTGCAAAAAGCGCTCGTGCGCGTGCAGAAGATGAGCACAACAAAGCGGTATCACGCTAAGCTCGCCGCTCTGCAACGGAAGCCAGAGCTGCGCTGCACCAGGTCAGCCTCACGGCATGTGGGCGCGCCATCCCGCGGCGCTCGCCAGCCAGGTCGTTCATCTCGACCATGGAGCTTTCCGCCATAACGACATCACATCAGCAGAGGGGATCACTGCATGGCAGGACTTCTGTCCAAGGAACGCATCGTCGCCGAGCCCGGCTTCAACCGTTGGAAGGTGCCGCCGGCTTCCGTCGCCATTCATCTATGTATCGGTTCCGTTTATGCCTGGAGCATCTACAACCCGCCCTTGACCCGTCTCTTCGGTGTCGCCGCGCCGGCAGCGGATGACTGGAGTCTGCAGGACGTCACCTGGATCTTCTCCGTCGCCATCGTGTTCCTCGGGCTTTCCGCCGCCTTTGCCGGTCGCTGGCTCGAACGGGTGGGGCCGCGCATGGTAGGTACGGTGGCGGCCTTCTGCTGGGGCGGCGGTTATATGCTCGGCAGCGTCGGCATCCTCACGCATCAACTGTGGTTGCTCTACCTCGGCTATGGCGTGATCGGTGGCTGCGGTCTGGGTTTGGGCTACGTCTCGCCGGTCAGCACCTTGATCCGCTGGTTCCCCGACCGCCGCGGCATGGCGACCGGTCTCGCCATCATGGGCTTTGGGGGAGGGGCCATCATCGGCGCGCCGCTCAAGCGCTATCTCATGCAGCTTTTTTATGAAGCGCCGGACTATCTCGGTCCCGTCGGTCAGGTGAACCTGATCACCGAAGCCGGACGCCGCTTCGTGGAACAGGCGGGGCAGCGGTTGGAAGTGGTCGTGGTGGGCGCCAACGACGTCGCCGGCATGCTGGTGCGCGGGGCGGAGGGGGTGTATGTGGTCGGTACCGGGTCCACCGGCGTGGCGCAGACCTTCCTGGTCCTGGGGCTCTTCTATTTCGTGATCATGTTGATCGCAGCCTTCTCCTACCGCGTGCCGCCGGAAGGCTGGCTGCCGGCCGGCTGGACGCCGCCCAAGGAAGATCCGCAGCACAAGAAACTCATCACCACTCGCCACGTCGACATCGACGAGGCGCTCAAGACGCCACAGTTCTATCAGCTCTGGCTGGTGCTCTGCATGAACGTCAGTGCCGGCATCGGTGTGCTGGGGGTGGCGAGCACGATGATGAGCGAGATCTTCGGCACCACGCTGCCCACCATCGTGGACGGCGCCTTCGCCGCCACCTATGTCAGCATGATCAGCGTCTTCAACATGTTGGGGCGCTTTCTGTGGGCTTCGTCGTCGGACTACATAGGAAGGAAGAACACCTACTGGATCTTCTTCGCGCTCGGCATCCTGCTTTATTTATCCGTGCCCTTCGCCGCCAACCAGGTGAGCGTGCAGCCCTCGGTGGTGTGGCTGGTACTGTTCTACGGTGCGACCATGTTGATTTTTACGATGTACGGCGGCGGTTTCGCGACGATTCCCGCCTATCTGGCCGACGTTTTCGGCACGAAGTTCGTCGGCGGCATCCATGGGCGACTGCTCACCGCCTGGAGCATGGCGGGGGTGGTGGGGCCCTTGGCCATCACCTCACTGCGCGAGTCCGCCTCCCTGCGCGCCATCGAAGACCTGGCCAGCAAGGTCGATCCCGTGGCCTTCGCGCAGCGCTTTGGGGCGCCACTGGAGCAGCTCGATCAACTCGTGGCGGCGCAGACCGTGACCATCGCCCGGCTGATGGAGCTCGCGCCTCCCGGCACGGTCGATCCGACACCCGGGCTCTACAACAGCACCATGTACCTGATGGCGGCGCTGCTGGCAGTCGGTCTGATCAGCAATGCGCTGATGCGGCCGGTGGCGGAGAAGCACTATCTGAAGGAATGAAAGGTGCTGGACCTTTACATTTGGAAACTGGCCAGCCCCCGGCTGGCGCTATAACATGGCGCACTTTCCGGGGGAGCCTCCGTCAACCCCGGCGTGCCGGCCGCGTTGAGCGGCTCAGAAGAGATGTCCGGCAGGTGCCGGCCCAAGCATTCGGTTGAACCCATGTCACGTACCACGCCTTTCGCCCTACTGTTCGCTCTCTGCGCATCGTTCCTCGCCCCGGAAACCCTGGCTCAGCAGAACAAGACCTACGCCTGCTTCGAGACCAACATGGGCGAGTTCTGCATGAAGTTCCTGCGCGACAGGGCGCCCAACACGGTCGACAACTTCGTCAAGTACGTCGAGCGGGGCAGTTACGACCAGACCTTCATTCACCGTGCCGTCAACGGCTTCGTGGTGCAGGGCGGTGGTTACAAACTGGAGCCCCTCGGTGAGCCCATCCCCGACGATGGCACGATCGAAAACGAATTTGGCGCCTCGAACGTGCGCGGCACCGTGGCCATGGCGAAATTGCCCGATGATCCCAATAGCGCCACCACGGAGTGGTTCATCAACGTTGGCGACAACTCTTCCACCCTCGATTACACCAATGGTGGCTTCACCGTCTTCGCGGAGATCGTGCGTGGCATGGACGTAGTGGATGCCATCGGTCGTTCCATCCCGGTGAGCTTGGCCGACTCCCTCGGCCCCGTCTTCAACACCGTCCCCGTGCTGCGCCGCGATCCCGATGGTGTGGATCTCGAGGACCTGGTACAGGTGCGGCGCGTCTACATCACCGACAACGTCGAAGAGCAGCCGCTCAACCCCGACGACGACACCGAAGAGCGTCAGCGCATCTTCCAGTGTGTGGCGGATTGGATCAGCGAGATCCATCCGACCGAGGTGTGCATGGAGTCCAACCTCGGCAACTTCTGCATGGACCTGATGCCCGACGTGGCCTCGCGGACCGTCGCCAACTTCCTCCACTACGTGGCGGACGGTGACTACGACAATTCCATCATCCACCGCAGCGTGCCCGGCTTCGTCGTGCAGGGTGGTGGTTTCAGGACCAAGCCTCTGTTCAGTCGTGTGCCGGGTGATCCCACGATTCAGAACGAATACTCCACGCCCAATACGCGCGGCACCGTGGCCATGGCCAAGGCTGCCGGTGCTCCGGATAGCGCCACCAGCGAATGGTTCGTGAACCTCACGGACAACAGCGAGACCCTCGGCCCCAACAACAGTGGCGGTTTCACTGTGTTCGCCCGCGTGCGCGAATCCGATATGTGGCTGTTCGATCAGATCGCGTCGCTGGAAATCAGGGATCTGTCCCAGCTGATCAGCAGTGGTGCTTTCAGCGAGGTGCCGTTGCGCCGTGTCGGCCCCGAAGGTGGCCTGACCCTGGACGACTTCGTCGTGATCCGCCGCGCCTACATCCCGGGTCACGAAACCAACCCCTGTGTGCCGCCCAAGCCGGACGCCGTCACCGAGTTTTCCAAACGCACCTTCCGCGCGCCGGTGCGTTTCCCGGATGGGCAGATCCTGGAAATCCAGTTCAGCCAGCCCTTCCGTGCGGACGTCTACCTGTTCGAGCCACAGCTTTACTCGGTACGTGCGCTGAAGGATGTGGGCCAGGAAACCGCCGAATATTTCGCGGACGAAGGTTTGCTGGTGATCCCGTCGGTGCTGCTGCCGAACAACACGGTGGTCTACAACGTGCGTCTGCGCATGGAGGACAAGCGCTACTTCAGCTTCGTCCTGGAAAGCTTCGACAGAGAGCCGCCGGCCGGACCCAACTGAGGAACCGGCGGGCGTCGCCCCGCCACCTGTCGTGAGCTGAGGAGCCTGCGTGCTGCAAACCTGGGCGGGTATCGCCGCCATCGTGCTCACTCTCGGGGCCTATGTTCCCTACCTGCGCGCCATCCTGCGCGCGCAGGTCAAACCCCACTTCTACTCCTGGCTGATCTGGAGTCTCACCACCGCCATCGTCTTTCTGGCGCAGCTTTTCGAAGGGGGTGGCGCCGGTGCCTGGCCCACGGGTGTTTCCGCACTCATCACGATACTCGTCGCCTGGCTCGCCTGGTGGCGCAAGAGCGATCTCAGCGTCACACGCAGTGACCGGTTCTTTCTCATCGCGGCCTTGAGCTCGCTGCCGGCTTGGTTTCTGACGAAGGATCCGCTGTGGTCGGTGGTGATCCTCACCGCAGTCGATGCCCTGGGCTTCGGCCCTACCTTGCGCAAGCTCTGGTATTTCCCTTTCGAGGAAAGCTTCCAGTTCTATGCGCTCTTCGCCGTGCGCAGCACGTTGTCCATCATCGCGCTCGAAACGCTCAACGCCACTACGGTGCTCTTCCCAGCCGTGATGGTCATCGCCTGCGTACTCGTCTGTGTGCTGCTGTGGTGGCGTCGACGCAACCTGCGTACCGCGGAGTCTTCTCCCCAAAGATCGTGACTCGCCTTGCCTAGGTAGTGCCGCTGGTTTACTTTGCGGCGCTCAGGGATTCTTGTGTAACCACAGAGGTGTGAGTCATGCATTCGTTGAAACAATTAAGAAAGGTCGGGTTCGCGCTGTTGCTGTCGTTGGGTGGCGCCTCGCTGGCTCAGGCATTGCCGGCTGATTTCATGGACAAGCTGACTGCAGACACCCGTCCCGAAGCCGACAAGGCGCGCGATGGCGCGCGTCGCCCCTATCAGGTGATGGAGCTACTTGGCGTGCAGGAAGGCTGGACCGTCGTGGACGTGTCCGCCGGTGGTGGCTGGTTCACCCGCGTCATTTCCGCTGCCGTGGGTCCGAATGGCAAGGTGCTGTCCCAGTTCGGCAGCCGTCCGCTGCAGAACAACAACGGTCAGGCGCAACGTGAGCTCGCCGCTCAGCTCGGCAACGTCGAGCCGGTGTTCGATGAGATGAGCGCCATTCCGGAAGGAGTCGCTGACGCTGCCGTCACCGCACTCAACCTGCATGACCAGTACAACTTCCGTGGTGAGGAGGGCGCTCAGCGTTTTCTGAAAGACATCTACAACGTGCTCAAACCCGGTGGTGTGGCCTTGGTCATCGACCACAACGGTGATGAAGGCAAGGACAACGGCAGCCTGCATCGCATGCCTGCTTCCGCTGCACGCGAGCAGATTCAGAAAGCGGGCTTCGAGATCGTCACTGAATCCGACATCCTGCGTACCACTGCCGACGACCACACGCTCTCTTCGGACAGTCCGATCCTTGGCCGCGACACGGATCAGTTCCTGTTCGTCGTGCGCAAACCGGGCTGAAACTTCTGGTCCCTGCGAACACGAAAAGCCGGCAATGCCGGCTTTTTTGTTGCCTGCACTTGCACCAAGGTGCGCTTGACGCGTTTTTCCATTATTGGATGAGCGGTCTTTTACGCGAAATTTTCGTGTCGCGCGGGAATGCCGAAGTCCGTGGAATGAGGAAGGAGCGTGGATTTCGCTCGGGAAACGTCTGTGTTTCCTTGTTGTCTAAAGCAAAGAGAGTCACGAAGACGTCACTTCTTGTGCGCCGTCAAACTGGCTTTCGGGCCCCTTGGACCGCCGCGCGGGAAGTAGTTCTTCGTGGATTCCCTTGTGGTAAAGTGCGCCGCTCACTAAAACGAAGAACCTGTTGTAACGGGTCCCACTACGTCCAGCTCTGACGACGGGCCGCGTTGCGCGGCTTCCGTGGATTTTCAGATTTCTTCCAAGTTCCTGGCGTAGAAAGACCCCATATACGGCAGTACAGGTGTTGAAATCATGAAACCGTTCCGCAGAACCTTGTTGCAAGCCTTCGCGTTGAGCCCGCTGGCCTTGAATCTCAGCCTGCCTGCGCTCGCCCAGAATTCGCTCACCACTACCGCCATCGACGACAAGCTCACCCTGATCAGTGGTGCCGGTGTGAACGTCGTCGTCGCCGTGGGTCCGGAATCCGTGGTGGTGGTCGATGGTGGTCTGGCCGAAAACGCCGACGCACTGCTTGCTCAAATCGATGCGATTGCCGCAGGCAAACCCATCGCTGCGCTCTTCAACACCAATTGGCGCCCCGATAAATGTGGCCTCAACCAGGCGCTGGCCGCGCGCGGCGTGCCGATCATCGCGCACGAGAATACGCGCCTTTGGCAGAACGCCGAGTTCTACAGCGAATGGCTGGATCTCGAACACACGCCGATGCCGAAGGAAATGCAGGCGAACCAGACCTTCTACGACAAGGGCACGTTGACGCTTGGTGACGAAACCATCGAATACGGTTGGATCAGCCAGGCCGCCACCGATGGCGACATCTATGTGCATTTCAAGAAGTCAGATGTGCTGGTGGTAGGTGACATGGTGGGCAACGGCGCCTATCCGCTGCTCGACTACGTCACCGGCGGTTGGATCGGCGGTGCGCAGAAAGCCGTGCGTGGTCTGATCGAACTCAGCAGCGATTCGACCAAGATCGTTGCGTCGCAGGGTGGACTGGTGAACAAGGCCCACCTCGAAAAACAGGCCGCGATGTTGGATCACGCCTACGAAAAAGTGGCGGAAGCCTTCAAGACCGGCCGTAGTTTGAAGGAATTCAAGGCTGCCGACCCGATGCAGCCGTTCAACGCCGAGTGGGGTGATCCCGATCTCTTCCTCGCGTTGCTATACAAAGGCACCTGGTACCACATTCCGGGCAGGGCCGTACAAGGCATCATTTGATCGATAGCGCGGGCCTGTCGCTCCCATCGTTTCTGGCAATTGGTCGAGTCGACAAGGTGTAGATTACAACGCGCTAAAAGGGGGCCGGGGCAACCCGGACCGGAGCTAAGTAGTAACGGAGAATGAAGATGCTCGCTTCACGACGCAAGTTGGCCCTCGCAATCGGCATGAGCTGCATGCTGACGGGCGGCTTTGGTTCGGCAAACGCCCAAACTCCCGATTACTCCACTGCATTGAACGAACTGAAGTCGCAGTGGAGTACGCTCGAAACCTATTGCTTGGGCTGTCATAACTTCGACGATTATGCCGGTGGGCAGGACTTCTCGCTGATCACGCCGGAAGAAGTGCCGCAGCACGCCGAAGCCTTCGAACTCGCGCTGAAGAAACTGCGCGGTTCCGTCATGCCTCCGCCCAGTCAGAAACAGCCGAGTGAAGAAGAGCGTTGGAAGTTCATCACCGCACTCGAAAACCTGCTCGACGCCAATGCGGCGCAGCATCCCGATCCCGGTCGCGTCGGTCTGCATCGACTCAACCGCACCGAGTACGTCAACGCGATCAAGCAGATCACGGGTGTCGAACTCGATCCCGAATTCGCTCTGCCGAAGGACGACAACAGCGATGGCTTCGACAACATCGCCAACGTTCTGAAGGTTTCTCCGGCGTTCCTCGATCAGTACATCGCCGCGGCACGACTCGTGTCCGAACGCGCCGTGGGCAGTCCTTCGCCGCGCACCGAGAGTGTGTTCTATGCGGCCGATCCGGCACGTCAGAGCTCTCACATCGATGGTTTGCCGCTCGGTACGCGTGGTGGCTTGCTGGTCGAACACGAATTCCCCGTTGGTGGTGACTACAAACTCACCATCCCCGGTCTTGCCAGCGCCGGTTATGCGCTCGGCATGGAGTACGAACACGACGTGATCATCACGCTCAACGGTGAAGAGATCTTCCGCCGCAGCATCGGTGGTCCCGAAGACCTGCGCAAACTCGACCAGGAACAGGCTCCCGCAGTGGCGGAGATCAACGCCCGCTTCAAGGACATCCCGATCACCGTGCGCTCCGGCAAATACCAGATCGGCGTGGCCTTCGTCGCGCGTTCCTTCGCACAGTCGGATGAATTCCTCCACAGCTTGAACGGCAAGCGCGGCATGGAGCGCATCGCACGTCTGCGTGGTCTTGAAGTTGCCGGCCCCTTCAGCACCGACGGCATCGTCGACACCGAAGCGCGGCGCAAGGTGATGATCTGCGAACCGCAGGATGCGAGTCAGGAACTCGATTGCGCACGCCGGATTTTCGCCAACCTCGCCAAGCAGGCCTTCCGGCGTCCGGTCAGCGATGCCGACCTCGACGCCCCGCTGCGTTTCTTCGCCGAAGGTCGCGAACAGGGCACCTTCGATGACGGCATCAAGAACGGCATGCTGGCGATCTTCACCAGCCCGAAATTCCTGTTCCGCGCCGAGATCCCCGGCCCCGACGCGCAGCCGGGTTCGGTGGTGCCGATCAGTGAACAGGAACTTGCCTCGCGTCTGGCCTTCTTCCTGTGGAGTTCGCCGCCGGATGAAGAGCTGATCGACCTCGCCGCACGGAACAAGCTGCGCGCCGACGGCAACCTGCGCAAACAGATCGCGCGCATGCTGGCCGATCCGCGCTCCGAGTCGCTGGTGGAAAACTTCATCTTCCAGTGGTTGCGTCTGCGTGAGCTCGAGAACATCGATCCCGACCCGGCGCTGTTCCCGAACTTCAACAACGCCTTGCTCGAAGCCTTCCGTGAAGAGATCCGTCTCTTCGCCGGTGATCTGATCAAGCGCGATGCGCCGATCCACGAGCTGCTCACTTCGAACGAGACCTATCTCAACGAAGATCTCGCGCTGCACTACGGCTTCACCGACATTCGTGGCGACAAGTTCCGCAAGGTCGTGCTGCCGCAGGAAGAGCGTCGTGGCCTCTTGGGCAAGGGCGCAGTGCTGATGGTGACGTCCTACGCCAACCGCACGACCCCGGTGATCCGTGGCGCCTTCATCATGGAGAACTTCATGGGCGTACCGCCGGCCGCACCGCCGCCGAACGTCGAAGCGTTCCCGGAAACGCCGGAAGGCGCCACCGTGGCGCTCACCGTGCGCGAACGTCTCGAGATGCATCGCAACAACCCGGCCTGTGCCGGCTGTCACGACGTGATGGACCCCCTGGGCCTCTCGCTCGAGAACTTCGATGCGATCGGTCAGTGGCGTGAACGCGACCGCGATGCCGGCAACGCGCCGATCGATTCGAGCGGCCGCCTTGCCAACGGCAAACCGATCCAGGGTGTGAACGATCTGCGCAACGCGCTGGTGGCGCGCCCCGATCAGTTCGCGCATGTCATCGTCGAGAAGATGCTGATGTACGCACTCGGCCGTGGCGTGGAAGCGCATGACATGCCGACCGTACGCGCGATCGTGCACAAGGCTGCAGCCGACGATTATCGTTTTTCCGCCATCATCGAGGGCATCATTGCCAGCGATCAGTTCCAGATGATGTCGGTGCCGCAGGACGGCGCCGTCATTGGTGCCCGCTAATCGCGGAGAAGAGGAGAAGAGCTATGTATCTGACCAAAAAACATCTTCCGAGAAGAACTTTTCTGCGCAGCGCGCTGGCTACCATTTCGTTGCCGTTGCTCGACGCCATGATCCCGGCGAGCACGGCTCTGGCACAGACCGCAGCCAAGGCGCCGCCGCGCATGGCCTTCATCTACGTGCCGCACGGTGCGGTGATGACCAACTGGACGCCGGACAAAGTCGGTCGTGACTTCGAACTGAAGTCCATCCTGGCGCCGCTCGCCAAATACAAGGACCAGATGACCATCGTGTCCAACCTGGAAAACAAACGTGCCTACGGTCCCGTGCACGCCATCACTCCGGGCACCTGGCTCACCGGCGCCACGCCGCGCGTCAGCCATGAACCCTACGGTGGCACCACCATCGACCAGATCGCCGCCCAGTACCTCGGTCAGGACACGCCACTGCCGTCGATCGAAGTGGCCACCGAAACCAGCGGTGCCGCCGGTTCCTGTGACCGCTCCTATGGCTGCAGCTACGCCGGCACCATCTCCTTCCGCACGCCGACCACGCCGCTGCCGATGGAGAACAATCCGCGCAAACTGTTCCAGGCTCTGTTCGGTGTGGGTGACAACGCCGCCGAACGTGCACGTCTGGCCAAGCAGACTGCCAGCATCCTCGACCTGATGCTGGAAGAAACCGCCGCGCTGAACAAACAACTCGGCGCCGCCGACCGCGTCGTGTTGAGCGACTACCTCGAAACCGTGCGTGAAGTGGAGCGCCGCGTACAGCGCAGCGCCGAGCACGACCTGTCGCACATGGAAGTACCGGATGCTCCGGCAGGCAACCCGGCCGATTTCGATGCACGTCTGAATCTGCAGCTCGATCTGATCGCGCTTGCGTTCCAGGGCAACATCACGCGCATCGCGAGCATGATGATGGCGGCCGAAGTGAGCAACCAGACCTACAACCACGTCGGTGTGTCGGACGCCTTCCATCCGCTGTCCCACCACCAGAACGATCCGAACAAGATCGCGCGTCTGTTGCGCATCCAGGAATACCACACCACGGTACTGGCGAAGTTCATCGACAAGCTGGCCTCGCTGCCCGACGGCGACAACGGCTCGATGCTCGACAACGCCATGGTGCTCTACGGCAGCAACATGAGTAACTCCAACGCGCACGACCACTGGCCGCTGCCGTCCGCCATCATCGGTAGGGCCGGCGGTCGCATCAAAGGCGGCCAGCACATCATGGCGTCGGAGCGTGCTCCCGTGTCCAACCTGATGCTGACCATCCTCGATCGCGTGGGTGTTCCGCTCGAAGCCAAGGATTTCGGCGACGCCACCGGTCTGATCGAAGAGGTATAAGGGGACGCCATGAAATTCACGATGATGAAGCCGGCCCTGTGCGCCGCAGTACTGAGCGCGCTCCTCAGCGGAGCCGTTCAGGCCCAGGACGGTAACGAGCGCGAACTGCTGCAGCTCGCCAGCCGTGGCGAAACCGCCGCCGCCCGCGAGATGTTGACGCGCCGTACCGACGTCAACGCCGTGCAGGCCGATGGCACCACCCTGTTGCACTGGGCCGTCTATCACGACGACAAGGCATTGGTGGAACAGTTGCTGCGTCGCAAGGCCGACGTACACGCCCGCAACAACTACGGCGCCACGCCGCTGTCGCAGGCAGCCATCACCGGCAACCCGGACATCCTCAAGGCCCTGCTGCGCGCCGGTGCCGATGCCAACGAGCGCGGTGCGGACGACCAGACCGCACTGATGATCGTGGCGCGCACCAACAACGTTGCTGCCGCCAAGGTGCTGCTCGATGCCGGCGCCGATCCGAACGCCGTCGAAAAATGGCGTGGTCAGACTGCGCTGATGTGGGCTGCCGCCGAGGTACAGCCGCAGATGGTCAAGCTGCTGCTCGATGCCGGTGCCGATCCGAACGCGCAGTCCTGGCCCAACGATTGGGAACGCCAGGTGACCGCCGAGCCGCGCATGAAGATCCTGCCGCCCGGTGGCATGACGCCGCTGCACTACGCGGCGCGCGAAGGTTGCGCAGAGTGTGCCGAACTCCTCATCAAGGCCGGCGCCAAGATCGACAAGGCCGACCCGGAAGGCGTGACGCCGCTGGTGATGGCCAACCTCAACGCACAGTGGGATACCTCCAAGGTGCTGATCGAGGCTGGCGCCAACGTCGACAAGTGGGACATCTACGGTCGTTCGCCGCTCTACACCGCAGTGGACTACAACACGCTGCCGCACGGCGGTCGCCCGGACCGTCCGGCCGATGATCTGACCACCAGTCTCGAGATCGTGCAGCTTCTGCTGGAGAAAGGTGCGAACCCGAACCTGCAGCTGAAACTGTTCCCGCCGTACCGCAACCTCGGTGCCGATCGCGGTGCCGATGCATTGCTGCGCACGGGTGCCACTTCGCTGCTGCGTGCTGCACGCGGTGGTGACGTCGCCGTCACCGAGCTGCTGCTCAAGCACGGCGCCTTGGTGGATCTGCCGAACGAAGAAGGCGTGACGCCGCTGATGGTCGCTGCCGGCTATCGCACCTCGAACGTCGATACGCGCGGCAAGTTCCGCACGGAAGAGCAGGCCTATCAGGTGGCCAAGCTGTTGATCGAAGCCGGTGCCGATGTGAATGCTGCCGAAAGCTACGGTCAGACCGCACTCTTCGGTGCTGCTACCAACGGTTGGAATTCACTGGTGCAACTGCTGGTGGACAATGGTGCCGATCTGCTGCATCAGGACATGGGCGGCAGAACCGCGCTCGATGCCGCACAGGGGCGCGCTGGCCGCTTCGGTCGCGGTGACGGTGGTGACGTTCGTCCCGAAACCGTGGCGCTGATCGAAAAACTGTTGGCCGAACGCAACTAAGCACGACACTCACAGACAAAGGCCCGATGCCGGCAACCCCAGCATCGGGCCTTTTCTTTTGTTCGCGTTTCGGTGGACTCAGTCTTCGTCGTCGAGCTTCATCGCGGCACCGCGCTGCGCGGCGGCTTCCAGCATCTTCGGCACTTCATCGATGGTGACGACGGGGCCGAAGTAATAGCCCTGCGCCTCGTCGCAGTTGCGGCTTTGCAGATATTGCAGTTGTTCCTGCGTCTCCACACCTTCCGCGATCACGGTCAGCCCCAGACTGTGCGACATGGCAATGATCGCATCCACCACTGCCGCATCGTTGGTGTCGATGGTGAGGTCGCGCACGAAGGCGCGGTCGATCTTGAGTTTGTCCACCGGCAGACGCGTGACGTACGACAAGCTCGAATAACCGGTGCCGAAGTCGTCGATCACCACGCGGACGCCAAGACCGCGCACGTCTTCGAGCAGGTCGGCGGAGTCCTTCGGATTCTGGATCAACATGCCTTCGGTCACTTCGACTTCGAGCGAAGTGCCGGGCAGACCGGATTCCTTCAGCGCCTGCTTGATCTGCGCAATCCAGTTGCCGTGTTGCAACTGACGCGGCGAAACGTTGACGGCGATGTTGAGCGGTCGACCCAACATCGATTGCAGTTGCATGATCTCGCCGCAGGCACGCCGCAGCACCCATTCCCCGATCGGCACGATGAGCTCGCTTTCCTCGGCGAAGGGAATGAACTGATCCGGCGGGATGTTGCCGAGAGTCGGATGTTCCCAGCGGATCAGCGCTTCGAGGCCCGTGATCTCACCGGTACGTAGCGACACCTTCGGCTGATAGACGAGATGGAACTGTTCACTCTCGAGCGCGGCGCGCAGAGAGTTGCTGAGCTGCAACTTGTGCTGGCTCTGCCGCAGCATGGCTTCGTTGAACCATTGTGCGTTGTTGCGGCCGGCCGCCTTTGCCGCGTACATGGCGGAGTCGGCATGTTGAATCAGTGTGCGCGCATCGATGCCATCGATCGGATAGAGCGCACCACCGACACTGGTGGTCACGAGCAGTTCGTGTTCACCGACGGTCACGGGTGTGGCGACGTGCGCAACGATGCGATCGACCGCCGACTGGATCGACTCGCGTGACTTCGCGTCGGGCAGGATGATCATGAATTCGTCGCCACCGAGACGCGCCAGCGTGTCGCCATCGCGCAGATGGCTCTGCAGACGCCGCGACAAGGCGATCAACAGCGAGTCGCCAACGTGATGCCCGAGTGAATCGTTGATGCGCTTGAAGTGGTCGAGATCGAGCAGCAACACACACACCAGTTGTTGATCCTTCTGCGCCTGCTTGATCGCCATCTGCAGACGATCCATCAGGAGCACGCGGTTCGGCAGACCCGTGAGAGCATCGTGATGCGCCATGCGCAGAATCGCCGCCTCGGCGCGTTTGCGATCCGAGATGTCGTAGGCCACCGTCAGATAACCGGTGATGTTGTCGTTGCGATCGCGCAGCGGTGTGATGCTCACCTGCACTGGAATCTGCGACCCATCCTTGCGGCGATAGGTCCACTCGTTTTCATCCGAGTTGCCCTGACGCGCCTTGGCGATCAGGGCGGTGTGGTCCGCGGCGACGGCGATGTTGAGTTCGTACGACACGCGCACCGCATAACGTTCGAGTTCATCGGGCAGGTGCAGCAGCAGCGCGGCGTTCTTGCCCACGAGTTCCTCGCGGCGATAGCCCAGCATGTTGACGGTCGCCGGGTTGCAGGTGGTCACGCGCCCATCGAGATCCATCGCAATCACGCTGAAGGGAATGCTGTCGAGGATGGATTGGCGCAATTGATGTGAATGTTCCGCCAGGGCCAGTTGTTCGGCGCGTTTACGCTCGGTGAGATCGACGATGGACACCAGGCTCACGAGCCCTTCGTGCGTTTCGATCGGGGTCAAACGGATTTCCACCGGAATCTCGCTGCCGTCCTTGGTCAGGCCCAGCAGCTCACGTTGTTCGCCGGTAACGCTCGGCTTGGGAGTGGCGAAGAAGAAGTCGTTGCGCAGAGAAGAGAAGGCCATACGGAACGACGGCGCGATCAACATTTCCACGTTGGCGCCGATCAATTCGTCGCGGCCGTAGCCGAAAAGACGTTCCACCTGGCTGTTGACCAGCGTGATGTCGCTCTGGCGGTTGACGATGAGCATGGCGCTCGGCGCCGCTTCCACCATCAGACGGAAACGTTGCTCAGCGTGTTTGCGCTCACTGATGTCGACGATCGAGGCGAACACCAACAGTGCGTCGCCCTTCTGCACGGGATGCAGCCCGATTTCCACCGGCACTTCGGAGCCGTCCTTGCAACGCGCATAGAGATCGCGACGTGCGCCCATCGGGCGAGTGGACGGGGCGGCCATGAAGCTGCGCAGCATGTGTGCGTGTCCGGCCCGATAGCGCTCCGGGATCAGATCTTCGACCTGCAACTCCAGGAGTTCGTCGCGCCCGTAGCCGAACAATTTCTCGGCCTGATTGTTGACGAGGATGATGGCTCCCGCCTCGGACATCATCAGCATGGGATTCGGTGCTGCATCGATCACGAGTTGCAGCATGGGCAGATCGGGCCCCAGCAATTCCTGCGCGGGAGTGCGTTGAGCCAAGGACGGTGGACTACTCATCGGCGCTGCTCCTGCGAGCGGTCCCAAGGATGAGTTGCAACTGCTTTCATTACGTTCCTGATGTGCTGGAAGACTCGTGATTTCCCTGTCACGCGGCAGGCGGACCGTCCTCGTTTGCTCCTGCGAGAGCTGGGGTAGCGCTGACTGCGGACGGGCGACCGTTTGTACCATCTTTAGAAGTAAAACCTAAGTATTTTGTCAGGGCAGACCGGTTCCCAACTGCCAACGAAACCGGGCAAGGAGAGGCAACGAAATCGACCATCGTCAGAGTCTCGCGAGATCCAGAAGAATCGCCCGAAACCGGCAACGGGAGAGGAAGGCACCTGCTTCAGGCGTTATTACGGCGATTTTGCGACGCCACTTGAGATGGGGCAGGTGTTTACGCAGGGGCACGGGCAGATAGCCGCAACAAACTTGCTCTAGCTCAAACAAAGTCGGGGCCGTGCTCGGGGCGCGTGCCCCGGGCGGAAGAGGGGAACGCATCGACCGCGCAGGCTGCTCGGCTTCCTGCAGGTGCTGGCCGCCGAAGACGATGGACGCTGAGTCCTCCCCGGGGTAAAACTGCACCCCCACTTTGCAACCATGGCCCGCAAGGAACGAGAAGGCCATCCCCGGAAGGACGCAGTCGGGGTCTCCTTGGAATCAACACAAGAACAATAACGAACGAGGAAAGCCCATGACCAAAGTCCGTCTCGCGCTCGGCTTGCTGGCCTTGTCCTGCGCCACCGTCTCCTTCGACCTCGTAGCCCAAACCGACTGCGATCGCAGTTGCCTGAACACCATGCTGAATCAGTACCTCGCCGCGGTGGTGGCCAACGATCCGTCCGCTGCGCCGCTCGCGCTGGGGGTGCGCCAGACCGAGAATGCCGTCAACATCGCGCCCGGCGGCGGGGTGTGGCAGAGCGTGACGGGCCTCGGTGAAGTGCAGCGTCGTTATTTCGATCCGGTGAGTGGACAGGCCGCCTATTACGGCAGCGTCGAAGAAGGCAGCGAGAGCGCTCTGGTGACGGCGCGCATCCGCGTCGAGAACCGTCAGATCACGGAAGCCGAGTGGTACATCGCCCGTCCGAATGATCCGGGGCTGAGCGGCGAGCGTCAGCCGGGACAGCCGCCGGCCAACCTCTTGAACATCGACTATCTGAAGCAGTACGGACCTCCCGAACGTGTCGTACCGCCGGCAGAACGCGTCGATCGCGACACCCTGATCCGTATCGTCGACAGCTATTTCGATGCCATCACTTCGCACGACAGAAGCATTGCCCTGGTGCACCCGGGCTGCGGCCGTGGCGAAAATGGTTCACCGGCACCCGGTGGTGCCTTCCTGCCGCCGGCGGATCCGCAGCAACAGCCAGATCCCGAACGCGACTGCGTGACGGGACTGGAGAACTTCAACCTGGCGATGGTCACCGCGCGTCGCATTCCGCTGGTGGACGTGGAAGCCCAAGCGGTGCTCGCCTATGCCGTGTTCATCCGGCGTCCGGGTTCGCCCACGCCACGCAACGTATTCAGTGAATGGTTTTTTATCGATCAAGCCAAAATCCGCACCATCTACACGGCGATGTTCTATCCCAAGCCGGAATTGCCCGTGCCGAACTGGCCTCCCTATGAAGGCAACTGGCCCCTGCCCACCGCGATAGTGCCAGAACAATGAAGCCGCGCCTGACCGTACTCACACTCGGTGTCGATGATCTCGAAGTATCCTTGCGCTTCTATCGCGATGGCCTGGGCTTTGCTACCGAAGGCATCGTGGGGCAGGAATTCGAACATGGTGCCGTGGCCTTCATTCCGCTCGAAAACGGTCTGCAGTTGGCGCTATGGCCGCGTACGAGCATCGCGCACGACATCGGCCTGCGCGTCGGCCCTCGCAGCGCCACCGAATTCACCTTGGGGCACAACGTGGGTTCGAAGGCGGAAGTGGATGCTGTGATGGCAAAAGCGATCGCGGCAGGTGCCACGGTCATCAAAGCGGCGCATGATACGTTCTGGGGTGGTTATGCAGGTTATTTCCAGGACCCGGACGGTCACGTGTGGGAAGTGGTTTGGAATCCGCAGTGGACGCCGTCCTGACGACCACCGACGGCGTACGAAGAACGGGCTATTGGCACAGCAATGCAACATCAGAGAGTGAGAGCGTAATGGCAGCAAAATCGAAGTCGCGACCGGAAATCATCATTTCCTCGCTGGATGCCTACAGGCTCTACAACCTCATGGACGAACTGCCCGCCGATGCCATCGAGGGCAAGGATGAGCTTCTGGCGGAACTTGCGCGCGCCCGTATGGTGGCGCCGACGGAAATTCCGCCCACCGTCGTCACCATGAATTCCAAGGTGAAGGTGGTGATCGGCAATTCGCGCAAGGAAATGGAACTCACCCTCGTCTATCCACAGGACACCGATCCCGCCAATCAGAAGGTGTCGATCTTCGCCCCGGTGGGCAGTGCTCTCCTGGGGCTGTCGCAGGGCGACGTCATCGAATGGCCGAAGCCCGGTGGTGGTGTGCTCAAGGTCAAGGTGAAGGAAATCATCTATCAACCCGAACGCGCCGGCGAATACCAGGTCTGATCGACACTCGACTGCGCGTACCGCGCGAAACCTGCTACAAAGAGGGCCCAAGTTGTAGAGGAGGCCCCATGGCATTGACTCCATTCCGCACCATCATCGCCCTGGCCGAGGAACGCAAGGGTGGGCCCGAAGCCCTCAAGCGCATCGTCGACTCCCACAAGCCGCTCACGCCCAAACAACTCGCGGCGCTTGGCGACGATCGCTATCTCAGCATGATGACCAAGTGCGTGTTTCAGGCCGGTTTCAATTGGAAGGTCATCGAGCACAAATGGGCGGGCTTCGAAGAAGCCTTCCATGGTTTCAATCCCAAGGGGCTCGCGCACCTTCCACCGGAACGCTGGGACGAATACACCAGTGACACCCGCATCGTGCGCAATCCCACCAAGATCCGTTCGGTGCTGAACAACGCGCACTTCGTGTGGAAGACGGCGGAAGAGTACGGCAGTTTCGGCCGCAGAATCGCCGACTGGCCCGCGAGCGATCAGATCGGGCTGATGGCTTGGTTGAAGAAAGAAGGTGATCGTCTCGGCGGCAATACGGGCATGTATTTTCTGCGCTTCATCGGCAAGGACAGCTTCATCATCAGCGCCGATGTCACGGCGCGGCTGCAGGCGAGCGGACTCGACATCGCCACGATTCCGAGCAGCAAGCGCGATCTACGTTTGGTGCAGGACGCCTTCAATCGATGGCACGAGGAAACGGGACTCAGCTACACGCAGCTCTCGCGTATCGCAGCGTGTTCGATCGGGCCCAACTACGTGCCACAGGTCTAGGGCATTCCTGGACGCAGAGCCTGTTCGTGCAGATCACCGAGCCACGTGTGCTCGAGCTGAGGCGCGAGTGCCGAGGACAGAAAGCGCCAGAATTCCAGCGAAAAATGCGTCCGATCCCAGGTGTAGGGGTAGCCGTTGTGGAACACGACGCAGTCGGTTTGGGTGCATCCCGCCTGTTCCAGGCTCAGAAAGTCTGCATGGTGTGAGGCAGCGAGTGTGGTGAGCTTGCTGCGGATGAAGTGATGGTCGGCATAGGCAAGAGCGAGAATGTTGTAGGCAGCGTCCATCAGGCTGTCGCCCACCATCAGGATATAGCTCCTTCCTGGCAGCGCATCGCGCAATTCTCCCATCCAAGGCCGCGCAATCCTCCTCGATTGCCTAATTGAAATAGCGATATTCGATCGGCAGCTCTGCGCAGTAGGAGTCCTGCTGCACACCCCACTGATAGATGCTCAGCACGAGACGATTGGTGGCGATGGCGGCGATGTCGGCGGCCACGGAAGCATCGTCGTAGTAGGTCTCGCCGATGATCCAGGGCGTGAGATCGTTTCTCTCGTTCATCGCCGCATCGAGCGCCTCGAAGCCGGCGCGGAAATCGTCATAGAAGTGCACCTGATACAGAGGAGGCCGACCGTAGCCGCTCTTTTCATAGATGGAGAGCAGGTTGTGATAACGCTCCACCTGCCAGCCGATCATGGAAAAACCCACGGTGTCCCATTTGCCGAAGGTTTCGTTGTAGTTCTGCCAGAGGCGCAACAGATAGTCGTCGAGCGAGCCCTGCATCTGTTCGGTGAGCGGTGCGCCTTCATTCAGCAGGTCGAAGCGGATGTCCTCGACTCCATGCGCTTTCGCGGTGGCGACGATGTCATCGTGCAGCGACAGGATCAGCTGCCAGTTTTCCTCGAAGAGATCCTCGTGCCACTGTCTGCCCCAGGATTCCGGCTTGTTGGCTTCCTGCGGAAAGAAGCCGATGAGCACTTGCTGAAAACCGGCGTCGCCGATGTCGGCAATGAAGTCGAGCAGGTTGTCGCGCTGCTGATCGTTGAGCTTGCCGCCTGCCGAATCCAACTGGGTATAGCCGGGGAAGGCGCCGCGTGAATGCAGGATGGGGACGCGCACACCGCGCTGACCGCGGCCATGCATCGCCGCCAGTTGGCGCTGCACGATGTCGCGCACGCCCAGACCTTCACCGAGATGGCGATGATAGTTGGCGATGATGCCGAAGGTTTCGCGACAGAAGACGCTGTCGAGAGAGGGATCTACCCGGTAGAAGAAGTGGTTCGAGCCACCGGCCAAGAGTGGCGATAGGGCAAGTACCGGCATGGTTTGTAACGCAGCCAATGCCGCCGCGAGACCCAAACTGGCCCAAAGTTTCATGTTCCGTCCTCCGCATGAGGCTTGCCTGGATCCATCCAGGACATGCAGCTTGTATGGCTTTCCGGGGCTTGACCCGGGACTCGGCGGGGCTCGGTGGGCAGACCTTACACGAAGCCGCGGCGCCAAGCACGCCTGTCGCGCTCGGAGCGTGAGATTCACCACGCTGGAGGCTCCCCAAGTTGGCGATTCGCTATATCATCGCGGCTTCGGTGGCCGTGTGGGCCACCACCATTGACGCTCGACAGGACCATGCCCGTAACGATCACCGACCCGAAGCGTTGCTACTGCGGCAACGACAAGCCCTTCGCGCAATGCTGCGAACCCTTCCTGACCTTCAAGGACAAGCCCAAGACCGTGCGCCAACTGGTGCGGGCGCGTTACTGCGCCTACGCCCTCGGTGCGGGCCATCATCGTGAATTCCTGATCCGCACCTGGCATCCGGCCACGGCCCGCGGCATCAGCATCGCCGATCTGACCAACGACACGTTGCTGTGGGAAAAACTCGAGATCCTGCGCGCGGAACAACGTGGTGATCGCGGCGCAGTGGAGTTCAAGGCCTACTATCGTCAGGAAGACAATGGACCACTGCGGGCGCATCACGAGCGCGCGCTGTTTCATCGCATCAAGGGCATCTGGCTCTACGTACAGGGACAGGTAAGAGAGGAATAACGGCCACAGCGCCGATACGAGGGACTTCACATGCGCCTTACCTTCAGTGGCGTCATCCTGCGCTTCATATTCGCGCTCGTGCTGGTGCTCTGCACCTACAATCCGAGCGGCATTTCCTATTTTCATTGGGTGGCGGAGGATTTCACGCTCACACCCTATGTGGCACTGGCAGGTCTGGCGCTTCTGATCGGCTGGGGCTTCTATCTGAAAGCCACCTTCAATTCACTTGGCCTGATCGGCGTGCTTGCGTCGGCCGCCGTGCTGGGCTGTCTTCTGTGGCTGATCGTGAGCTGGGGTTGGCTCAGTCTCGATAACGTTTCCGCGCTGGCGTGGGTGATCGAAGTGCTGCTGGCAGTGCTGCTCACGGTGGGCATGTGCTGGTCCTTCTTCACGCGCCGTGCGAGTGGTCAGATCGACGTCGACGAAATCGAAGACCGCTGACAGGAAACGCAAAAAGAAAGGGCCGGAATTCCGGCCCTTTTTGTTTCTGGCTGCCTTGCAGTGCTCAGGGCAGTTCGACGGTGAGGTCGAAGTCGTTCACGCGAACGTCGAGCTCGTCGCCATCGATGTCGGCGAGGCTTACTTCGACTTCCGTAGTGAAGGGAGTCATGACGGCGGCGCAGGCAGCATCTTCGGGCACGCTGTCTTCGGCGAGCAGTACCAGAACGCCGACGTTGGTGTAGGCGATGGCCGGCTCGCGCAGGCCTACGCAGGACCAGGAGGTTTCACCGCTGATCTCAAGCGTGAGCACATCGTCTTCGACCACGGCTTCGACTTCGTCGATGGAAGCCAGCGTCGCCTTGGTGGCCTGGGTGATGCTCAAACGTCCCTGTGCATCGGTGGTCAGTACGATGTCGGTGAAGTAATCCTGACGGTCGGGGGTGACGATGGCACCATTGGGAATGGTGAGCTTGCCATTCAGGTAGACGGCGGGGTCTGCGTGTGCGAACCCGGCAGCACCCAGAAGCACTGCTGAGAATACGGTTGCGAGTGTGCGGTTCATCGGATTTTTCTCCTTGTGATGTCATGAACAACGGCGTCGATCCTAGACACTGCGCCGCACGAGTCTGTTATGAAAATGTGAGAAAAATGTAATGCCCAGTCCGCGGCTCAGCCGCGGGGTTTGGCGCGATGCGTCGCCGTTGCGGTCCAGGGATCATCGGGCCAGGGATGCTTGGGATAACGCCCCTTCATCTCCTTTTTTACATCGGGATAGGTGTTCTGCCAGAAACTGCGTAGATCCTGCGTGATCTGCAGTGGCTTTCCACCCGGCGACAGCAAATGCAGCGTGAGTGGCACGCGACCATCGGCGACGCGCGGCGTTTCCGCAAGACCGAAGAGCTCCTGCAATTTCACCGCGAGCACGGGCGGACCATCGAGGTGGTAAACGATGGGGCGTTCCAATCCTGAAGGCACGAGCAGGCGCGTCGGTGCCAGCTGATCGATGCGCTGTCGCAGATTCCAATCACAGAAGGATTTGAGCGCTTCGCTCAGTTCTTCTTCGCTCAACGCATCCAGACGCGTCTTACCCATGAAGGCGGATTGCAGCCAGTCTGAGCGCTGCTCCAACAGTTTCGTTTCACTCAGATCGGGCAGCTCGAGCTCGGGCATCCACTTGCGCAGGCATTGCACACGGAGGTGCCATTGGCGCAGCGTTTCGCTCCAGGGCAACACGTCGAGCCCCAATTGCGCCACCGCTTCGGTGAGAGCGGAGGCAGCCTGCTCCGGATCGGGTCGGCCGGCAGGGCGACTGTCGAGCACGATCTGATCGAAGCGCGCTTCGCGCCGTGCGATCAAGGCGCGATTCTGCGCATCCCAACGCACCACGTCTTCTTCGACGAAACGTTCCGGAAATTCCTGCCGCAAGCGCGCTTCGTCGAGTGGTGCCGCCCGCAGGATCAGACTGTCGCGATTTTCGAAACGCAGCTCACTGATCACCAACCAGGGTTCGCCGCGCAATCGGCTGTCTTCGAACAGGCGCGCGCTGCGGCCATTGCTCAACTGATAACGCAGTTCATCGTTGGGATGCTGCCGCGCGATGCGATCGGGATAGGCATGCAGCAGGACGTCACCGAGTTCATGCGACGTACACGAGCGCGGTGCCTGCTCCTGCAGACGCAAACGTTTCCGCCACTGCGCAGCACTGTGATCGATGGCGGCGAGTGCAGCGCGCGAAGTGCCGGGCACGTTGCCTTTGAGATTGGCGCGCTGGGCCAGAAGCGCATCGTGTCGGCTCTGCCAATCATCGCCGCGATAGCCGACGAGCGGATCGCGTGCTTCGATCAATGCGGCGAGGTCGCAAGCGAGCGCCTGTTCCTGTGGTGTCTTGGCAGCCAACAGCATGGCTGCGAGGCGTGGATGTGTGCCGAGTTGCAGCAGTTTCTGTCCGAAGGCTGTGAGACGCTGCTGTGCATCGAGTGCGCCGAGTTTCACCAGAAGATCGCGCGCTGCGGCCAAGGTACCCGGCGGTGGCGGATCGACGAAACGCAGGTCGCTGCTGCCCCAGGCTGCCAATTCCAAGGCGAGCGGCGCGAGATCGACGTTGTTGATCTCCGGATTGCGCGAAGGATCGAGACGCTGTTCCTTCGGCCAGAGGCGATAGCACACGCCCGGCGCCACACGTCCGGCGCGACCGGCACGTTGATCGGCGGAAGCCTGCGCAATGCTCACGATTTGCAGACGCGAGAAACCGGAGTTGGGATCGAAGCGCGGCTCGCGCGCGAGGCCACTGTCGAGTACCACGCGCACGCCGGGCAAGGTGACGGAAGACTCGGCGATGTTGGTGGCGAGCACGATGCGGCGCCTGCCATCGGGGGCCGGTGCCAATACTGCACTCTGGCGTTCGACCGGCAATTCGCCATGCAGCGTGAGCACGTCGAGCGACGAGTACATGCCACCCTGCAGCAAAGCCTCTACCTGGACTATCTCGCGCTGTCCCGGCAGGAAGACCAGTACGTCACCTTCGTGTTGCGCGAGCGCTTCGTCGAGACAGCGTTTCACCGTGAACTGCAAAGCTTCTTCGCGTCGCGGCGGGAAATACTGCACTTCGACCGGATAGGCGCGACCGGCACTCGTCAGTCGTTGTGCCTCGAGCCATTGGCTGAGTTGTTCACCTTCGAGTGTCGCCGACATCACGACGAGACGCAGGTCTTCACGCAGTGCACTCTGTACGTCGAGTGCCAACGCGAGGCCGAGGTCGCCAGAGAGATGTCGCTCATGGAATTCGTCGAACAGGATCGCCGCCACTCCTTCGAGTGAAGGGTCATCCTGGATCATGCGCGTGAGAATGCCTTCGGTGACGACTTCGATGCGCGTCGCATTGCTCACGCGATTTTCGAAGCGGATGCGATAGCCGACACGTGCGCCCACGTCCTCACCCAACTGTCGCGCCATGAAACTCGCTGCAGCGCGTGCCGCCACGCGGCGTGGTTCCAGCATCAGGATCTTGCCACCCTGCACCCAGGGTTCATCGAGCAGGGCAAGTGGAACCTGGGTGGTCTTACCGGCGCCGGGCGGTGCTTCGAGCACGAGACGCGTGTGTTGGCGCAGCGTGTCCAACAGCGCGGGCAGAATGTCGTGGATGGGAAGGGTGGCGGTCACGAGCTCAGGACTTGGGCAAAGGGCTGCGAATTATGCGCCGTGGACACGATGACGCAAACCCGCACGCTGGTATGATCGGCCATACGATTCCTGGAGCCGCGCCATGAGCCTCATCACTCTGACTTGCCCCTTCTGCGACATCACCAACCGCGTACCGGCCGAGCGCCTCAACGATGGTCCACGCTGCGGGCGCTGCAAGAACGCGCTCTTCATCGGCAAGCCCATCGCACTTACTGCTGGCAATGTCGAACAGGTGCTGCAGAACACGGCGATTCCGCTCCTGGTGGATTGCTGGGCACCATGGTGCGCGCCTTGCCGCAGCTTCGCACCCATCTTCGATCAGGCCGCACGCGAACTCGAACCGCGTCTGCGCTTCGCCAAGCTCGACACCGAATCCGAACAGCAACAAGCAGCGCTGTGGGGGATTCGCTCCATTCCCACCTTGATCCTCTTCCGTGATGGTCGCGAAGCCGCACGACTCAGCGGAGCCCTGCCGCTGATCCAGCTCAAGAAGTGGCTGCTCGAGCAGGGCGTATGAACTGTGTTGCGCTTTGTGGAATGGAAGGTTGCTTTGCGCTGAAACTTCGTGTTCAGCGCAAGGACTCACTGTCTGACTTTCAATTCGGCTTGCACACCACTTTGCCACGCTGATAGGCGGGACGTGCCGTCACTTGTGCGCGCCAGCGTTCGACGTGCGTGAACTCCGCCATGCCCAAAAACTCGTGGGCATTGTAGAAACCGGCCAGCGTTTCGACCCAGGGCACGGTGGCCATGTCGACGATGCTGTAGTCATCCATCAGATATTCACGATCCTTCAGACGCTCGTTGAGTACACCGAGCAGGCGACGTGTTTCGTTGGCGTAGCGTTGTTCACCATAGGAGTCGCTGGTCTTGTCCCTGGCGTAGACGTGGAAGTGACCGAACTGTCCGAACATCGGGCCGATGTGTGCGGCCTGGAAGGTGAGCCACTGCTGCGCTTCGAGTCGTGCGCGATAGGTGCGCGGAAAGAACAGCCCGGTCTTGTCGGCCAAATACTGCAGGATCACGATGCTTTCCATCATCAAGAGGGGTAAGCCTTCCGGACCATCGGGGTCGATGATGGCGGGAATCTTGCCGTTGGGATTGATCTTCAGAAACTCGGGGTCGTGTTGATCGCCCTTGCCGATGTGGATCAGATGAGGTTCGTAGCTGAGTCCCATTTCTTCCAGACAGATGCTTACTTTCTGTCCATTGGGCGTAGCCATCGAGTAGAGCTGGATCAACGAAGGGTCCGTTGGAAGCCAGCGGCTGGGAAAGGAACTTACGGTCATCGCACTTCTCCTCCAAGGCCGAGCGACAGATTGGATCCCGGATTCTACCCGTTTCGCTCTGGCGGGACGGTCGCGTGTCTGTAGATTTCGTGCTCGACAGCCGCCAGGGCCCTGTGGATAATGCGCGCCACTTTTTTACCTGGCGCTTTACCAGTCCCCACGCGCGCTTCGCGCCTTCGCAGCAGATTCGTTTCTATGCTCAAGTTGGTCCGCCGTTGTATCGGTTTGGCGGTGCATTGCCTGGAAGTGATGACACGTCCGGAGCCCATCGTGCGCAGTGAACGCGAACGCAAGCTTCTCGCGCAGGAAGTGAAGGGTTTGCGTCTGTACGACTATCGCGGCTGCCCTTTTTCATTCAACGTGCGCCGCACCCTGCATCGACTCAATCTCGACATTCCCTACTGCGACATCCGCAAATGTCAGGTGCATCACGACGACCTGCTTTCCAAGTACGGCCGCATTCATGTGCCGGTGCTGCGCATCGATACGGCCGACGGTGTGCAGTGGCTGGACGATTCTCAGCAAATCATCCAGTATCTCAATCAGCGTTTCGCTCCCGCGCCCAGCGCGGTGCCGTTGCCTGATTGAGGAAAGCGTGTGACCGACTACCTTCCCTGCGAAGAACTTCATCCCGAAACTCCCGCCACTGCCAGTGTGATCTGGCTGCATGGTCTGGGTGCCAATGGTTACGACTTCGTACCCATCATTCCCATGCTGCGCTTGCCGCGCGAGCCGGCGATCCGTTTCGTGTTTCCGCATGCGCCGAGCATGCCGGTGACGGTGAACAACGGCTACGTGATGCCGGCCTGGTACGACATCATCGAATTCGGCACCGAACGCAAGTTCAACGCCACGCAGCTCCTGGCCTCCGCCGCGAAGGTACATGCCTTGATCGATCGTGAGATCGAACGTGGCATCCCGAGTGAGCGCATCTTGCTCGCCGGTTTCTCGCAGGGTGGTGCAGTGAACTTCCAGGCGGCGCTCACATACGACAAGCCGCTCGGCGGTTTGTTGGCGCTGTCCACCTATTTCCCGACGCATGACGTGGTGCAGGTGCATCCGGCCAACTCCGGTCTGCCGATTCTGTTGTGCCATGGCACCAACGATCCGATCCTGCCGGTGCGCATGGCCATGAATGCGAAGCGTCGTCTGCAGGATCTCGGGTTCCATCCCGAGTTCAAGACCTATCTGATGGCACACGAGGTCTGCGGTGAGCAGCTCGAGGACATCGCCAAGTTCATTCAGGACCACCTCTGATCCGCAGCTACTCAGGAGGAGTGCGCGATGAGTGGCAGCGAGCAGGAAGCCTTCGTACGCGTCAGCGGCCTCCATCACGTCTACACGCAGGGCGAGCAACGACAACTCGTCCTGCGAGATATCAATTTCACCTTGCGCCGTGGTGAAACCGTTGCACTGCTCGGCCGCAGCGGTTGCGGCAAGACCACCTTGCTCAACCTGATCTCCGGCATCGAACGCGTACAGCAGGGCGAGATCGAGGTGGCGGGGCAGAAGCTCACCAAGCTCGACGAAGAACAACGTACGCATTTTCGGCGCAAGCACATCGGCTTCATCTATCAGTTCTTCAATCTCGTGCCGAGCCTCACTGCGGCCGAAAACATCGCACTGATCCTCGAACTGAACGGCATGCCGCTGCAGCGCGCCGTGGAAGAAGCGCAGCGGATGTTGCAGGACATCGGTCTCGGTTCGAAACGCGCGCACTTTCCGGCGCAGCTATCGGGCGGTGAACAACAACGTGTGGCGATACTGCGCGCGCTCGCGCATGCGCCTGCGCTGGTATTGGCGGACGAACCCACCGGCAATCTCGATGCCCACAGTGGTCAGGAGATGCTCGGCGTGTTGAAGGAACGCTTGCGCGCGCAGGGCAGCACCACCTTGTTGGTGACGCACAGCCTCGCCGTGGCGCGCAGCGCCGATCGCATACTCACGCTCGACGAGGGCGGCATTCATGAGCAGGTCGGTGACTTCGCCTGGTGATGGCTCGCCGACTGCGCGCCTGCTCTGGCGCAGCAGTTGGCGTCACGCGCTTCAACATCGCTGGCAAAGCTGGCTGAGCCTGCTCGGCGTGATGCTCGGTGTGATGATGGTGGTTGCCGTCGATCTCGCCAACAGCAGCGCACGGCGTGCCTTCGAACTTTCCGTGGCCACACTCAGTGGCAACCTCACGCATCAGATCGTCGCCATCGATGGCGGCACCGTGGACGATGCACTCTTCGCGCGACTGCGCAAAGAGTTGGGGCTGCGCAGAAGCGCGCCGTACGTCAGTGGCGAGGTGTTGGTACGCGGTCGGCGCTTCACCTTGCTCGGCATCGATGCGCTGAGCGAAGCCACCCTGGAGCGGCGCCGCCCGGGTTTTTCCGTGGTGCCGCGCGAGCTGACCGCCTTGGGCCTGCAGGCGCTGACGCAACCGCGTGGCGTACTGATGCAAGGCGAGACCGCCGCTGCGCTGGGACTCGAGCCAGATTCCAGCCTGGAACTGCGCAGCGATGGCGGCGAAGTTGAAGTGGTGGTTGCGGCAGTGCTCGACGGCGATGATTCACGCGCACTCGAAAATCTCATCGTGACGGACATCGCGCTGGCGCAGGAGGTGCTCGGACGTCGTGGTCTCGACAGTATCGATCTGCGGTTGACGGCAGATGAAGTCGCGCGAGTGGAGGCCTGGTTGCCGGAAGGTGTGGCGCTCATCGAGGCCGGCGGTGACGACGCAGTGTTGGAACAATTGAGCCGCTCGTTTCAGATCAATCTGCGAGCGATGAGTCTGCTGGCGCTGTTGGTAGCGGCACTGCTCATCTACAACACGGCGAGTCTGTCCGTATTGGAGCGTCGCCCGACCCTTGGCGTGTTGCGTGCCCTCGGTGTCGGCCGTGCGAGTCTGTTGCGGCTCGTGTTGGGTGAAAGCGCGATATTGGGAGCTGGTGCAAGTGTGCTTGGTGTCGTTGCCGGTTTGTTTCTTGGGCAGGTCCTGGTGCGCTTCGTCACGCGTACGGTCGATGATCTTTACTTCACTCTGACCGTCACGAGCTTCCTGCCCGACTACAGCGTGCTGCTCGAAGGTTTTGCATTGGGGACGGGGCTCACCATTGCCGCGGCGGTGTTGCCGGCGCTGCAAGCGGCTTCGTCTCCACCCATTACCTTGCAGCGCGCCGTACCGCAGGAGCAGCGCTGGCAACGGCGCAGTCGCCATCTCGCATTGGCTGGCTTGATCCTGCTCGCCATTGGCTATGTGCTGTTGCTACCGGAGCGCGGCAGTCTCGTCGTCGGTTTCGTGGCGCTCAATTGTCTGATCTTCGGTTTCTGCCTGCTCATCCCTTGTCTGCTCGGCGTCCTGCTGTCGGCGATGCTCGGGCTGTCGTTGCGTGTGTTGCCGCAAACACTGCGACTGAGTCTGCGCAATCTGCAGAACAGCATCGGTCGCACCGGTTTGGCGGTGGCGGCGCTTACGGTGGCAGTGTCGGTGACGGTGGGTGTGGGTGTGATGATCGGCAGTTTCCGTCACACCATCGAAGTATGGCTGGAGCAGACATTGGGTGGTGAGGTGCAGCTCACGCGCATCGATGAAGGCACGGGCATTCCTCCTGAACTGGAACGTGCAGTGTTGGAATTGCCAGAGCTGCAGAACGTGCAGCGCCAATATCTGCAGGAGCTGCGTACCGAATTCGGCACGGTGCGCGCCTATGCGCATGATGGCGCAGTGGAGGATCGGCTCTATATGAAGGAGGCCTCCACGCAGTCTTTGCGTGCCTTCGCTGCCGGAGAAGTCCTGCTGCTGGCAGAACCTTTCGCCTGGCAACATGAGCTCGAGCCCGGCGACGAACTCCATTACTTCACACGTGCCGGTGAAAGGTCCTTGCCCGTGGGTGGCATCTATTTCGACTACACCACGGGTCCCGGTTCGATCGAATTGCCGCTCGCGCGCTTTCAGGAAATCTGGCCGGAGCAGGGACCACGGCAACTCAGTTTTACCCTGGCGCCCGCAACGGATCGCGCCGCAATCCTGACTACCTTGCGTTTGCTGGTGGAGGATCATCCCGGCACCTACGGCGTGGTCAGCAATGCCGAAATCGAGCGCGTGACGCTCGCCATCTTCGATCGCACCTTCGCCATCACCGACGTGCTGCGCCTGCTCGCGATACTGGTGGCCTTCGTTGGTGTGTTGAGCGCACTCACCGCCATGCAGTTGCAGCGCATGCGCGAATACGCGCTGTTGCGTGCCAGCGGCATGACGGTGAAGGAGATCGCGCGCATGATCCTGACGCAGACGGCAGCCATGGGGCTTGCCGCAGGACTGCTCGCCTTGCCTCTGGGTTTGATGATGGCCGAAGTCCTGATCGACGTGATCAACCGCCGCTCCTTCGGTTGGAGCATGCAGCACCTCGTGCCCGGCGGTGTGCTGCTACAGGCGGTGATACTGGCATTGGTGGCGGCGCTGCTCGCAGGCATTCATCCGATGCTGCGCATTCGGCGCGTCAGTCCGGCGCTGGCGCTGCGGGAGGAATGATGCAGCGGCGTCGCTATCTGCAGTTGATGTTGTTGCCGCTCTTCTTGAGTGCCTGCGGCGACGAGCGCGGTTCCACGGAGCCACTGTTGCGGCTCGGCGAAGTGCTCGGTGGCGATGAGACACAAGGCTACTTGCGTGCGGAAACGCCACGTACCTTCGACTTCCCCGCCGATCATGGTCCCCATCATGGTTTTCGCAATGAATGGTGGTACTTCACCGGCAACCTCGAAGATGCCGCAGGTCGCCGTTTTGGTTATCAGCTCACCTTCTTCAACGGCGCAACACGACCACCTGGCGCCGAGGGGGCGCAAAGTCCCTGGGACAGTGAACGGGCCTGGATGGCGCATCTGGCGCTCACCGACGTTGCTGCAGGTGAACATCGCGTGGTGGAGCGCTTCTCGCGCGAAAGTCCCGCGCTTGCCGGCGCCAACACCGACGAGATCTGGTTGGAGGATTGGCGCATCGAAATCGGCAAGGGCACGGAACCGTGGCGTCTTCGTGCCTTCGATCAGGACAGCGGCCTGGGCTTGGAATTCGAACTGCGGCCGCTCAAACCGCCGGTGTTGCAGGGCAGGGAAGGGCTCAGCCAGAAGAGCGCAGAGCCAGGCAACGCTTCCTACTATTACAGCCTTACGCGCATCGCCACCGCGGGGCGGCTGCGCATCGGCGGTACGGACCATGCGGTCAGCGGGTTGAGCTGGCTCGATCGCGAGTGGAGCACCAGTGCGCTGGCGGAAGACCAGACGGGCTGGAACTGGTTTTCGTTGCAGTTCGATGATGGTCAGGAACTGATGTACTACGAACTCATCGACCAGAACGGCGCCGCCCATCCCTACAGCGCCGGCAACTGGACCGACACCGCTGCGCGCCAGACCTATGTCACCCCCGACGAAGTGAACCTCGTGCCGCTTTCCACCTGGACCAGCCCCAATGGCACCGACTACGTCACCAGTTGGGAACTCGGCTACGCCGGACGGCGCTGGCGGGTGGAGGCGCTGCTCGAAGACCAGTGGATGGACACCAGTCTGCCCTATTGGGAGGGCGCCGTGATCGTGCGAGAGGCCGCCTCTGGCACGCCGGTAGGGCGCGGCTATCTGGAACAAGTGCGTCCGTAACGGCCTTTTCCTGCTTTTTCCTTTGGAGATCGCTGCCAGTTAGCGACTTTTCGGTGTTGGAAGTGGGTAAAGGGCCTTGCCGTAAAGTCCGCATCCAAAGCGCTATGGCAACCCAGTTGGTTCGGTATCCGAACTCTTTACAGGTGCTTGGACACTGGATACGCTTGCGCCCCTTTTGAAAGGGGCTGATTTCCATGCAAAGCAAGGCCTTCGAACTAATAACAAATCCCCGCCTCAATAAAGGCACCGCGTTCACCTTGGAAGAACGGGAAAAGTACGGACTGCATGGACTCCTTCCGCCAAAGATCAGCACCATGGGGCAACAGGTCGGCTGGGTGCTCGACAACATCCGCCGCAAGCCCCACGACATCGATCGCTATCGCTACCTCTCCTCGCTCCAGAAGCGCAACGAACGTCTCTTTTTCCGTCTACTGATCGACCACATCGAAGAGCTCATGCCGATCGTCTACACGCCGACCGTGGGTCAGGCGTGTCAGGAATTCGGTCTGCAGTTCCGCGAAACGCAGGGCTTCTACATCTCCATCGAGCACAAGGGTCGCATCAGCAAGCTGATGAAGAACTGGCTCGATCAGGACGTGCGTCTGATCGTCGTCACCGATGGCGAGCGCATTCTGGGTCTGGGCGACCTCGGCGTGAGCGGCATGGGTATTCCGATCGGTAAATTGGCGCTCTACAGCGCCTGTGCCGGCATCGATCCCGCGCAGTGCATGCCGATCGTGCTCGACGTGGGCACCAACAACGAGGCCTTCCGTCTCGATCCGCTCTATCTCGGACGCCGCGATCCGCGCGTACGCGGTCAGGAATATCTCGACTTCATCGAAGAATTCATCCAGGCGGTGCAGGAGAACTTCCCGAACGCCCTGCTGCAGTTCGAAGACTTCGCCACCAACAACGCCGTCGCGCTGCTCGAGCGTTATCGCGATCGTCTCTTGTGCTTCAACGACGACATCCAGGGCACTGCTTCCGTCGCGCTGGCAGGTCTGTATGCCGCCACCCGCATCACCGGCAGCAAGCTGAGCGACATGCGCTTCCTCTTCGCCGGTGCCGGCTCCGCCGCCACGGGCATCGCGAGTCTGTTGGTGATGGCGATGCAGCAGGAAGGTCTCAGTTACACCGAAGCCTGTGCGCGTTGCTTCGTCACCGACAGCAAGGGCCTCATCACGCAGGATCGCGAGTCGATCACGAGTCATGCCGCGCCGTTCGCCGCTGACTTGCCGCCGATGAATCTCGAAGAAGCGGTGGCCACCATCAATCCGCACGTGTTGATCGGCGCCACCGGCCGTGGCCAGACCTTCAACTCGCGCATCCTCGAATTGATGGCGAAGGCGCACGAGCAGCCCATCATCTTCGCGTTGTCCAATCCGACCACGAAGGCGGAGTGCACCGCGGAAGAAGCCTACAAAGCCACCAATGGCCGCGCCATCTTCGCCAGCGGCAGCCCCTTCGGCGAAGTCATGATCAACGGTTCGTTGAAGATTCCGGGTCAGGGCAACAATGCCTACGTGTTCCCGGGGCTCGGTCTTGGTGCACTGCAGGGCAAGCTCACCCGCATCACCGACGACCTTCTGATCGTCGCTGCCAAGGCGCTGGCGGAAGCCGTTTCCGACTATCGTCTGCAGCACGGCTGTCTCTATCCGCGCCTGAACGAGATCCGTCAGGTGTCGCATCGCATCGCCGTCGCAGTCGCCAAGGCTGCGGAAGAGGCTGGGCTCACGCGCGAACCGCTGCCCGCCGATTTCAGCGAGCAGGTACGCGCCTCGATGTACGATCCCTGGTATTGAGAATGCAACGCTGCCTCATGCAGCGTTGCGCATTTCGATCCGAACCGTTCGTTTGACGGCGCTCGTCAAATCGTCACACTCACTGCACATTGGCCATTGATTTCCTCTTGGGCGCTGGTTTACTTTAGCCGCGCTTTTCAGAGGGGCATCACAATTCGACCGGAGCGAATTCGGCATTCCCAATTGCTTGATCCTTCAGAGATCAATCACTCAGTAATCCCGTCTTCGTCTTTTCCTGTTCACGCATGCACCGCTGATGCCCAGGCCGTATCGGGCAGGTATTTCCAACTAACGTGAGATCTGACTATGGGTTTTCTGCTGTGGTATGAAAACGGACCCCTGGGGGCGTTCATCCGAGAATCGCTTTGGGGCTACCCAATCGTTCTGTCCAGCCATGCCGTTGGTATGGCCACCGTCATGGGCATCGTCGTCGCCCTCAACTTGCGCGTGTTGGGTTACGCCAAGGACATCTCCATCCTGGCCTTCGACAAGCTCTTCGTCGTGGCATGGGTGGGTTTCTTCATCAACCTGGTTTCGGGTCTCATCCTGTTTGCGGGCTCCGCCAGCACTTACTTCTTCCAAGGCGCGTTCCAGATCAAGATTCTCGCCATCATCGCAGGTGGCATTTTCGTGAAGCTGGTCATGAACGCCGTGCGCGAAAACAAGCCGCTGCAGACGCAGAAGCTGCTCGCCGCCATTTGCCTCATCTGTTGGACCACGGGCGTCATCACTGGCCGCCTGATGGCCTACCTGGCTTGAGAGGAGGAAGACAATGAACTGGGAACCTTTGGCAACCTGGCTGGAATCCTCCTGGCTGCACACCAAGATGGTGGAAGTGTATTGGCTGTTTCCGCTCAGTGAGACGCTGCACTTCCTCGGTCTCACCGTGATGTTCGGTGCACTGTGCGTGGTCGACTTCCGCGTGATGGGCTTCGGTAAGTTCATCAACATGCGCGCCGCGATGGCCTTCATTCCGGTGGCGATCCTCGCCTTCGCCGTGAATCTGCTTACCGGCATCGCCTTCCTTGCAGCGGATGCGTTCCGCTATTTCCCCAACGTTGCGTTCCAGTGGAAGATGGCCCTGATCGCGATCGCAGGTATCAACGCCCTGTGGTTCTGGTTTGGTGAACATAAGGAACTGGTGCAGCTGGCCGACGGCGAGGATGCGCCGTTCCGCGCCAAGCTGATCGCCTTCCTGTCCATTCTGATCTGGGTGATCGTGATCGTGTTGGGCCGCATGCTGCCCTACGCCGAACAGTAAGCGTTCATCTCATGCATGAAAAAGCCGGCGTTTGCCGGCTTTTTCGTGCCTGCGCTTCGGAGTCTTCAACCACTGAGCCATGCTGCGAGGCAGGTAAGCAGCACCATGGCGAAGAGGATCCACTGCAACACGGCTTGCGGCATCGCGATCGCGAAACGCACGCTGAGTGTGGCGCCGACCACGGTGCCGGCCGACAACAGCAGTCCCGGAATCCACAGCACCTGATCGCGCGCGATGAAGACCACGAGTGCCAGCGCAGTGAGAATCGCAGTGATCGCCATCTTCAGCGCATTGGTGCGCACGAGGTCGTAGCGTAAGCCGCCAGCCAGCGCTGCGATGAGGATGAAGCCCACGCCCGCCTGCACGAAGCCGCCGTAGAGTCCCGCGAAAAAAAGTCCACCCCAGGCTGCCGGTGATTCGCGCAACGTCAGCGTCGGTGTACCTGGTGGCGGCGCCACTGTGCTGGGACGTATCAACATCAAGAGTGCCATGCCGAGCATCACACCGAGGAGCGCAGGCTTGAGCACTTCGCGCGGCAGATAGGAAGCGAGCAGCGAACCTGCCAGGGAACCGAGCAGGACCGGCAACAGCAGGGGCGCAATGTCGCGCAGATCGAGTTTGCCGCGTTGATGAAAGCCGCGTGAACCAGCGAGTGCCTGCAGTATCACACCGACGCGATTGGTGGCGTTGGCGATGTCAGCCGGCATGCCGAGAATCATGAGTGCAGGCAGCGTCAGCATCGAACCGCCGCCAGCGATGGTGTTGATGAAGCCGGCGATGAGGCCACTCGCGACGAGCAGTGTGCCGGTCAACCAGGTGATTTCGTATTCCATTGCGAGATCTCAGGCGAGAGGAGGAATCTGGAACAAGCGCAAACCCGGTGGTACTTCCAATTCCACGTCCAGCTCGGCCTGCAGGCTGTAGAGCGTGAGGCCCTCGCACAATTCGCGCAAGAGCACGTGACCATCGCAAAGTTCGAACAGGGCCAGATCGGTATAGATACGTGTGACACCATTGCCACTTGGCGCAACGCTGAGCGTTTCGACCAGACGACTCACACCATTGGGTGCGAACAGTTCCATCATCACGTAGAGCGATGCAGCGTGAGTCGGCAAAGTCGCGCCGACATAGTCGCCATTCACGGCGACCTGCTCTGCGTCGAGCACGATGATGTCTGCAGCATCGGGATTCGAGATAAGGCTGTGCTGCGGCGAGAGATACTGTTGTACGCGCTGTGGCAATCCTGCATCCAAATAAAGGAACGATCCTTCCTTAATATCCTGTGCAACGCGCCAGGCGAGTTGTTGGCTATCGAGTCGATACATCGAGTTCGAGAACGGAAAAAGAGGGTGGCAACGAAGGGGCGGCAAAGTGCCAGAGCTGGGCCGACCAGTCAAACAGCGCCGCCCCAGCCGCTTCAGTGCGTGAGCCGCAACGAGTTAGGCCCTATAATGCGCCGGTTTGTCCGACATCCCCTAAACCATCCATAATCAAAAGAGAGCAGCAGTGATCGCTTCCCCCGATTTTTCTGGACCGGGTCCGGTACAGGTGTACCAGGACTACCTGGCCAAAGGTCAATTCCTCATTCAACAATGCAAAGAATGTGGAAAGCACATCTTCTATCCACGCGTCCTCTGTAACCACTGTGGCAGCGCCGACCTCAAGTGGGTCGAGCCCACTGGACGCGGAGTCGTTTATTCCACTTCCGTCGTGCGCCAGAAGCCCGAGAAGGGCGGCGACTACAACGTGGCACTGATCGAACTGGAAGAAGGTCCACGCATGATGAGTCGCGTGGTCGATGTCGACCCACACAAGGTCAAGATCGGCATGCAGGTAAGCGCGCACGTTGGCACCATCGATGGCCAACCCGCAGTCGTTTTCTATAACAAGGAACAGGGGTCCCGCGAATGGTGAAGATTCTGGAAGGTGACCGCTCGCTGCGCGGCAGCACGGCGGTAGTAGGTGTGGGGCTCAGCCGCTTCGGTGATCTCAGCGGCCGCACGCACATGGAGATCATGGGTGAAGCAGTGCATCAGGCGCTCGCGGAAGCTGGTTTGTCGATTCACGATGTCGACGGTATTTTCGCTTCCAACTTCGTCGATCAACTGGCACCGCTGGTCGTCGCCGAATACTTCGGCATCAAGCCGGACTTCATGGACGGCTCCAACATCGGTGGCTCGGTGTTCGTGAACTCCTTGCTCTCCGCCAGCCTCGCGCTCAAGTACGGTCTGTGCAACGTGGCGCTGATCTGCTACGGCAGCAACAACCGCAGCGCGGGTTTCACCAAGCCGTCCGAAGGCCCGACGGTGGAAGCAGTCTACAAACCGCGCTATCCGGTGCAGGCCTACGCACTCGCCGCGGCACGTCACATGCATCAGTACGGCACGACGCCGGAGCAACTTGCTGAAGTGGCGGTGGCTGCGCGTCGTTGGGCGCAGCTCAACCCGGCTGCCGAAATGCGCGATCCGCTGACGATCGAAGATGTGTTGAGTGCACGTCGCGTCGTCGATCCGCTCGGCGTGCGTGACTGCTGTCTCATCAGCGACGGTGGTGGTGCCATGATCATGGTGCGCGCCGATCGCGCCAAGGACTTCCCGAAGAAGCCGGTGTACATGCTGGGTGTGAGCTCGCGCACCACGCACACCATCATTTCCGAGATGCCGGATCTCACGGTCACCGCCGCAGCGCAGGCGGCGCCCGAAGCCTTCGCGATGGCTGGCGTGAAGCCTTCCGACATCGACGTGGTCGAGCTCTACGACGCCTTCACCATCAACACCATTCTCTTCCTCGAAGACATGGGCTTCTGCAAGAAAGGTGAGGGTGGTGCCTTCGTCAGCGGTGGCAACATCGCACCGGGTGGCAGCCTGCCGGTGAACACCAACGGTGGTGGTCTGAGCTGCGTGCATCCGGGCATGTACGGCATCTTCCTGATGATCGAAGCCGTGCAGCAGCTGCGTGGTGAATGTGGTGAGCGTCAGATTGCCGGCGCCGAACTCGCGGCGTGCAACGGCAACGGTGGTTATCTGTCGAGCCAGGTCACGGCCGTTTTCGGTACCGAGTCCACGCTCTGAGTCATCCGAAAGTGGGGCGGCACTCGTCGCCCCGTTTTCCTTCTCTTCTTCCCTTTCACTTACACACGAGTTCGCGTTTTTTGCGATCGTGCGGTTCGTTTTGCCTTATTAAAGAAAGAAGAAGTCCTCGGGCTCGCGCCTGAAGATGGGCCATGGATGGGGAACTTCGCAGTGTGGCGACTCCCACCACGCCGCCGCGCAGTGGGAGTGACGCGTAGAGTAGAGCTTTAGATCACGCCCAGAGCGCGCATGGCTTCGGCCACACGGACGAAACCGGCGATGTTGGCGCCGAGCACGTAGTCGCCAGGGGCGCCGTACTCTTCGGCAGTTTCGGCACAGAGGTCGTGGATGCCGTGCATGATGGTGGCAAGGCGTTCCTCGGTCTGTTCGAAGCTCCAGCTGTCGCGCGAGGCGTTCTGCTGCATCTCGAGTGCGGAGGTGGCCACACCACCGGCGTTGGCGGCCTTGCCAGGTGCGAACAACACGCCCGCTTCCTGGAAGATGCGCACGGCTTCCGGCGTGCTCGGCATGTTGGCGCCTTCGCCGACGGCGCGAACGCCATTCTTCACGAGTGCGCGGGCATCCTTGCCGGTGAGTTCGTTCTGCGTGGCCGAGGGCATGGCGATGTCGCAGGGCACGTCCCAGATCGAACCGGTCTGATTGTCGACGTAGTAGGCGCCCTTGCCTTTCAGCTGGACGTACTCGGCAATGCGGCCACGGCGCACCAGTTTGATTTCCTTCACCAGGTCGAGGTCGATGCCGGCCTCGTCCACCACGTAGCCGTTGGAGTCGGAGCAAGCCACCACGATGCCACCGAACTGTTTCACCTTCTCGATGGTGTAGATGGCGACGTTGCCGGAGCCCGATACCACCACGCGACGGCCGTCGATGCCTTCATTGCGGGCATTGAGCATGCGCTCGACGAAGTAGGTGTTGCCGTAGCCGGTGGCCTCGGTGCGGGCGCGCGATCCTCCGTAGACGAGGCCCTTGCCGGTCAGCACGCCAGCTTCGTAGCGGTTGGTCAGACGCTTGTACTGACCGAACATGTAGCCGATCTCGCGGCCACCCACGCCGATGTCGCCGGCGGGTACGTCGGTGTGCTCACCCAGGTGGCGGTACAGCTCGGTCATGAACGACTGACAGAAACGCATGATCTCGGCGTCGGAACGACCGCGCGGGTTGAAGTCGGAGCCGCCCTTGCCGCCGCCGATCGGCATGCCGGTGAGGGCATTCTTGAAGGTCTGTTCAAAGCCCAGGAACTTGATGATGCCCAGGTTCACCGAGGGGTGGAAACGGATGCCGCCTTTGTAGGGGCCAAGTGCGGAGTTAAACTGAACACGGAAGCCGCGGTTGATGTGGACCTGGCCTTTGTCGTCGACCCAGGGCACGCGGAAGATGATCTGTCGTTCCGGTTCGCAGATACGCTCGATCAGCGCGTCATCCGCGTAGTCGGGATGCTTGGCGATCACGCGACTGAGACTGCCCATTACTTCATGCACAGCCTGGTGAAATTCCGCCTCGCCGGCATTGCGGCGCAGCACTTCGGTAATGACCGCGGACAGTCTTTCGTCCATCGTGTTCACTCTATCTAGCTCCTCTACCTAAAAACTGGCCCGCCACCCGGCGAGCGAAGGCGCGATTCTAGGGGAAGCGGGGCTTTCCGTCATGCGAATTGCACTTGACTGGTGCAAACAAAGGTCAAATCCAGTGCAAGTTGCATCTATATGGAGCATTCGCGGTCCAAGAGTTTGTGGCCATGAACGAGTGCTAAAGCAAGGACCCAGGCCGCCGGCGTCCCTTGCAGCGGCGGAGAGGCCGAGTCGCGAAGTTGCGGCCCAAGCTCCAAACCGGCTGGCAGAGCTTGGGCTACGGGAAGGGACGGAACGGCGATGGAAGACCGAAGTGAGCAGCTACTTCGGCTGCAGCCAAGCAATCAGACGCTCTTACCCCATTCACCGGCGAAGAAGTGGGTGCCGAGGGGGCGGCGCTGACGCGGTTTGAGTTCCCGTTCGCGCCACTGTTCGGGATATTCGCTTTCGGGCAGTTGGTAGCCGAGGGCCATCATCGCCAGCGGCTTGAAGCGCTCCGGAATGGCGAAGAGCTCACGGGCCTTGGCGTGGTCGAAGCCGCCCATCTGGTGGGTCATCAGGTCGTGAGCGGCGGCCTGCAGGCACAGGCTGATGGCGGCAGCGCCGGCATCGTAGGCGTGGTAAGCGTTGGGCTTGTCGTTGCGTTGGAAGAGGGTGTCGGCACAGGTCAGGATCAGCACCGGGGCGTACTTGCACCAGGCCTGGTTGCCTTCGGACAGGCAGGCGTAGGCCTTCTCCCAGGCCTGTGGGTTCTCGGCCTTGCTGCAGATCAGGAAGCGCCAGGGCTCGTCGCCGAAGCAGGAGGGAGCCCAGCGTGCCGCTTCCGCCACACTCAACAGCAGCTCATGTGGTACGGAGCGGTTGGGATCGAAGCAGACACCGCTCCAGCGACGACCGAAGAGCGGGTGCACGGGAACACTGGTGTCGAAGGGTTTTTGTTTCATAATCAACAACTTCCTGATAAATCTGCGGTATTCGGAAAGAAAAGAGGTGCCGAATTTGCACACCCATCGCATTTTATGCGTCCAAAAGACGATTTGGGTCGGCGCTGGGGTCATTCCTGCGTTATAAAGGACATGGGAGCAAGGGTTACGAGCCCTTGAAATCGCGCGGAGCGCCCCCAGTATGGGTCGAACCGGCCGTTTCCAGTCTCACGAAGAACTGCCGAAACAGCCGCTTAGCTCCGGGTTGGCGCCCCTAAGCGTAAGTGTTAGTATGCCGCCCCCCGCGGCCAGGAGTCGTGGCAATGAAAGCTAAAGATTATCAAGAATATCAGGTAGATAGCGTTTTGGACGACGTCGATTACAGCGCTGTTGCAGAGTTCGACGACGAAGTCTTGGTTGACGAAGAACCTGTGTACAAGCCGGCCAAGGCTGCCAAGAGCAGCCCCAAGGCGAAAGCCGCCGGCAAACAGTTGGCAGTGCTCGGGGCCATCTCCCCGGGCCGCGACCTGGGTGCCTACATCACGGCGGTCAACGGCATCGCCATGCTCAGCGCCGAGGAAGAGCGCGAGCTCGCTCGTGAGTACTACTATCACGACAACCTCGATGCTGCCCGCAAACTCGTCATGGCCCACCTGCGCTTCGTGGTGCACGTGGCCAAGAGCTATTCCGGCTACGGCCTGAGCGAAGCCGACCTCATCCAGGAAGGCAACGTCGGTCTGATGAAGGCCGTCAAACGCTTCAACCCCGAAGTGGGTGTGCGCTTGGTGTCCTTCGCCGTCCACTGGATCAAAGCCGAGATCCACGAATTCATCCTGCGCAACTGGCGCATCGTCAAAGTGGCCACCACCAAGGCCCAGCGCAAACTCTTCTTCAACCTGCGTGGCGCCAAGAAACGCCTGGGTTGGTTGAGCCAGGAAGAGGTGAACGAAGTCGCCGAAGACCTGGGCGTCGACGCCGCGACGGTGGTGCAGATGGAAGGCCGCATGGGTGCCTTCGATGCTTCCTTCGACGGAGCGGCCGATGCCGACGACGAAGAAGCAGGTCAGGCGCCGGCCTACTATCTGGAAGACAACCGTTACGATCCGGCGCGCAGCGTGGAAAGCGACGACTGGGAAAAAACCAGCACCGACGGCCTCTACGTGGCCATGAACGAGCTGGATGAGCGCAGCCGCGACATCCTCCAGCAGCGCTGGCTCAGCGAGAACAAGGCCACTCTGCACGACCTCGCCGCCAAGTACGGCGTATCGGCAGAGCGCATTCGTCAGCTTGAGAAGAATGCGATGGAGAAAGTGAAGGCTCTCATGGAAGCCTGAACCGCCTCCGGGCACTGAACGAAAAGCCGTCCTTGCGACGGCTTTTTTATTGCCTGCGAAAACTGCTCAGAGTGCGCCGATGTCGCGCAGCGCTGCCACTACCTGAGCTGGAGTGAGCGAACTCAGGCAGGCATGGTCGCGCAGGCAGCGCGCGCGACTGCACTGTGGATCGCAGGCTGCGGAATTCTGCAGCACGCGCACCGAGTCACTCATTGGTCGCCACAGTCCCGCATCGGTGGGGCCGAAGATCACCGCACCCTTCATACCCACCGCGGTGGCGAGATGGAAGGGACCACTGTCGTTGCCCACCATCAACTGCGCGCCGTGCAGGAAGCCACCGAGCTGCGCCAGAGAAAACTGATTCGTGGCATCGAAGATGCCATGCATATCGCCCTGCTGCCGCACGAGCTCCAAGGCCTGCGCCGTTTCCTCTGCATCGCGTCCAGCGCCGATGAAGGCCACCTGCAAACCTTCATCACGCAACAACTGTGCGAGCTGCGCGAAGTGGGTGAGCGGCCACTTCTTGTAATCCTTCGTCGCGCCGGCATGCAGCACGGCATAGGGACGCGAGGGATCGAAGCCTTGTTCCTTTAGACGAGCCGAGGTCGGCATGCGCAGGGCTTCGGGAGGAAAGCGCACATAGCCCGGCTGAGGCTCGGGCAGGCCGAGGAAGTCGAACACTTCCATGAAGCTGTACCAGCGATGCCGCCTTGCTTCGGGACGATGCACGTATTCGATCGGCAGCACCTTGTCGTAACCACCGCGATGACGCATGGGGCTGCAGCCCAGGCGATAGCGCGCGCCGGACCAGCGCGTCAGACGATCGCTGGTGGAATCCTCTTCGATGTTGAAGGCGATGTCGGCCTCGAGCTGCCGCAGCCGGTGCACGAAGCCGAGATAGAGCCTGAGTTTGCCAAGCGCACCGGCGCGTTTGATGGCGCTGCGCGGATAGGGCAGTAACGTGCCCGCGGGCAAACAGGGGCGCAACATCTCCACGAAAGGTTCGTCCACCACCAAGGTGAAGGTGGTGCCGCGCGCCGCGCAATGTGCCGCGAAATCCTGGATCAAACCGCCGGCGATCAGAAGATTGCCGAGATGGCGCGTGGGATTCACCAGAACGATGTGGCGGGGCTGCGAGGGAAGCGTGGAACTCAAGGGGGAGGCCGAGGCAGATGAAACACCGGCGGTATTATTCGCAAATGCCGCGTGAGAGAGAAGCCCGCTTGTGATCCAATAGCGCCCCGCGCGCTGGGGCGCGCAGCATCATGAGAGTGGACAGTTGTAACGGAGCATACTCATCGTGCATCCAAGTTGGCTTTTCTGGGCCGCAGTCAACGGCTTCATCGCAGTAGCCCTGGGCGCCTTCGGCGCACACGGCCTCGCTTCCCGCGTCACTCCGCAGCGTCTTGGCAACTGGCAAACTGCGGTGCAGTACCAGATGTTCCATGTCGTCGCGCTCATCGCCATCGCCTGGCTCATTCGCGAACTCGGCCCGCTGCCGCTTCTGCGCGTGAGTGGTCGTCTCTTTCTTGCCGGCATCCTGCTCTTCAGCGGCAGTCTCTACGTGCTCGTGCTCACCGAACAGCGTTGGCTCGGCATGGTCACGCCGGTTGGCGGTGTTTGCTTTCTCGTCGGCTGGGCCTTGTTGGCCTACACGTGCCTGCAGGAGATGAGAGCGTCATGAGCGAACAGCAGGCACAACAACCTTTCTTCGTGGCGCGCACCATCAAGAGCTTCGTGGTGCGCACGGGGCGCATGACTGCGGCGCAGCAGGATGCCTATGACCGCTTCATGCCCGTGTTCGGTCTGCGCATCGAAGATGGCGCGCTCGATCAGCAAAAGACCTTCGGTCGCATCGCACCGCTGGTGCTGGAAATCGGCTTCGGCATGGGACAGTCACTCATCGAGATGGCCAAGGCGCATCCCGATTGGGACTACATCGGCGTCGAAGTGCATTCCCCCGGCATCGGCAACTTGCTGCGCGGCATTCATGAAGAGGGCCTCAGCAACCTGCGCGTCTATCGTGGCGACGCCAAGGACGTGCTCGCCATCAACATCCAGGACGGTCAGCTCAGCCGCTTGCAGATATTCTTCCCCGATCCCTGGCACAAGAAACGTCATCACAAGCGTCGCCTCATCCAGGCCGAGTTCATCGAAAGCGTGCTGCCCAAGCTCGCCACCGGTGCCGTCATCCATCTCGCCACCGACTGGGAGCCCTATGCGCAACAGATGATGGAAGTGCTCAGCGCCTTCCCACAGCTAAGCAATGTATTCGGTGAAGGTCAGTGGGCTGCCGAGCACGATCGTCCTCAGACCAAATTTGAAAAGCGCGGTCAAAAACTGGGGCATGGGGTGTGGGATTTGATCTTCGAGAAGATTGCTTGAACAGTCGTCTTCTTCGTTGACCCTCGTAAATTTGGCTGTTGGACTGCGCAGTTTGGTGCTTGATTTGATTCGTTAGTAAGGCAAGCGCTTGCGGCGCACCGCGCCGGCGCAGTCTGAGCCGATTGGGTGGATCTGAGCCCGTAGACTGAAGCCCAACAAGCGATCTCTAACATTCGACGTTGTTTAGAGCATCCCTTGTTGGGCTTCGCTGCGCTCAGCGCCAACCTACAATTGCTGTGTTTTTTGTCTTACCGCTAGCGGGGCGCCGCACCGCTCGTAACCTTCACCATAGATGCACGGCGTAAGTGCATCTATTTTGCGCCGCTGCGAATTACATTCAGTGAAAGGCCATAATAAGAGTTATTAGACTTTTCTTCTTCCCATAGGGTTGCAAAGGGTTCCTGCTCCATATACCAAAGCATCCCGTTACACCAAGCGCGCCAAACGTCCGGATCGATATAGCCTCGCTTGTAAAAAAGATACTCCTCTGCACAAAGATTGAAGTAATCAATAACTGTTTCTCTCTCTTTATTATCCAATGGCTTGCGCTCAGGCTTACTGGCGGCGATTTCCGCCAGCTTCCCATTAAGCTTGTCATACCTCTTATTGAATTCAGTAAAAAGAGCTTTGAATAACGATGTTTCTGCGAGATGTTGTTGCAGGATGAAATGGCCAGAACCTAAAAACGTCGCAGTAACGCTGATCAAGGCGGATATTCGATCGATTTCCAAATAAAAACTAAATGGGATCCATACAATCGGGATGAGAATCCACCAGTATTTTCTAAGACTATGTCTAAGCTTTCTCATTTTTCTTTTTATACGAAAACTTTAGTTCCCTGTTTTTATTTTTGGATCTTGTCTCTTTGTGTGTCGTGATATATCAAGTTCTTAATATTTGTAAATCGACTTACGGCTCTCTTCAGTCTCCTTCGAAATAATCAGTGTCGATCTTCTTTAGTTCGTATAGGCCTACGGTAGACACTCCAACATTATGATCGATCATCAGGCTTGTAAGCTCTTTCCCATCTAAGAGAATAATTTTTGAATTTATAATACGGGCGTAATCGATAGCTTCCTTAGTAAAAGAAGAAGTGGTTATGAAAACCCCTTTATTCGATCTGTGGCCCTGTAGAGCTCCTGCAAACTTTTGGATTTCTGGCCTACCAACTACGTTTTCCCATCTTTTTGCTTGAACGTAAATGACATCTAGCCCTAGCTTGTCTTCCTTGATAATTCCATCGATTCCGCCGTCTCCACTTTTGCCAATTGCTCGGCCAGCATCCTGACGAGATCCCCCATAGCCCATCGCTACGAGAAGATCTATTACCACTTGTTCGAAGAATGCGGGTGTGGCTGCCTTCAGCTGGTCCAAAAGCTCAAGTTCGAGCTCCTGTCTCAAGCTCTGATATGCGGACGCGAGTCGGTCTTCAGGCGTTTCCGTTGGAACTGTGAGTCCGACCTGCAGATTTGATTGGTAGTCATTGGTGTCCCGGCGGCGGTTTCGGAAATTTCTGAATTCCTCATACTGCTCCAGTGTTGCTGTGTCTATGTGATCTGGTTGTTTTGCTAGAAGTTCTTGTCCACGCGGAGTGATATAGAAGACACCGCGCTTTGGTGCGTTGAGTAGCCCAGCTTGTTTAAGGTATGTACGAGCCCAGGCAACTCGATTGTCGAACAGGAAAGCAGTTCCACTTGGCAATAATTCGCTTCGCTCTTGGTCTGTAAGGCCGAAAAATGAAGCTAATTCTTCTACTACATCCCTTACTTTGTGTTCTTTGCCATCACTAGCCAACTTCAGCAAAGGAAGCATTATTGTTTGGTAATCAGGAATAGACATGTGTTGAGTCTGCTCTGTGTGGTCTGATGCAAATCAGTCCTTCTACTCCGTCCAAAACCTATGCCCATTCTCCCCCAACCAATGGCGGAGCTCTTTGTAGTTGGGGCATAGCAAGGCAACGGTGTTCCAGAATCGCTGGGAGTGATCGAGATGGCGGAGGTGGCTGGTCTCGTGGGCGATGAGGTAGTTGATGACTTCGCGCGGGGCCATCATGGCGAGCCAGTTGTATTGGATGGTGCCGTCCTGACAGCAGTGTCCCCACTTGCTCTTGGTGCGGCGGAAGACGACGGTCTTGAGTCTGTGTTCAACACCGAGGAGTCGCGCATACTTGATGGTCTGCGTGATCATGTACTCCTTGGCCTGCTGCAGTAGCCAGTTGTTGAAGATCTGTTCCAGTTTTTCGCGGTTCTTGGCGCGCACGAAGATGTAGAGATATTCGTCGCGCAGCACGACCTTCTGCTGGTTGCAGATGATCACCTGGATGAGGCGGGGTTTGCCGAAGAAGGGAACGAAGCGGTTGTCGGCGATCACCAACCGTTCGCGTTGCTTGAGACGTTGTACTTCGAGTTGATGCTGGATCCAGGCGCTCTTTTCCTTGAGGAAGGAAAGGATCCATTCCTGCGAGGCGCGCAGCGGACAGCGCACCTCGACCTTGCCGCCCCGGACATAGACCACGAGGGTCTTGCGACGGCTGCGGGTGAGTTCAAAGGGGAAGGGTAGGGTGGGACTCTTGAGCGCCGCCGTTGCCATAAAGGAAGAAAGTCACTGTCTCATTCCCTGCTCAAGCCGCTGTTGTAGATGGCGGTGATCCAGGCGCTTTCGTTGATGAATCCCTGACCCCAGCTCTCGTATTCGGCAGGCAGACCTTCGTCGATGATGGTCTGCAGATCCTTGCCAGCTGCTTTTTGTTCCAGCACCAGTGCCACCGTGGTCTTCACGCCTTCGGCCCACTCGGCGAATTCCGCCTTGGTGGAAAGTTCGCCGTGGCCCGGGATGATCTTCACGTCGTCGGGCAGAAGCTCGAGCATGCGCTGGGAATTCTGCATCAGGCCTTCCAGCGTGCCGCCGCTTGCCGTGTCGATGAAGGGGAAGGTGCGGTTCACGTATTCATCGCCCATGTGCACCACGTTCGAGCCGGTGAACCACACGGCGCTGTCGCCGTCGGTGTGGCCGTTGGGCAGATGGATGAGACGGATTTCCTCGCCGTTGTAGTGCACGCTGATGCCGTCGGAGTAGGTGATGACGGGCAGCGCTGCCGGCACGCGTTCGGCGCTCGGATCGGCCAGACGCACACGTACGTTGTCGTGGGCGATGATGGTGGCGGCATCACTGAAGAATTCGTTGCCGCCGGTGTGGTCACCATGCCAATGCGTGTTGAGCAGGAAGGCCGGCGCGCCACCACCGAGCTCGGTGATCTTGGCCTTGATCTTGTCGGCGAGCGGACCGAACTGGTCGTCCACCATCAGCACGCCATCGGCACCGATGCTGACGGCGATGTTGCCACCTTGTCCCTGCAGCATCTGCACCGTGCCCGCGACGGGCGTGGCGGTGATCTGCACGTTGTCGAAGTTTTGCGCGCTGGCAAACGAGGAAAGGAAAAGACCGGCGAAGACCAGGGAAAACGTACGACTGCCTTGCATGCTGGATTCTCGAAAGCAGGGATCCGAAGGGAAAACGCAGCCGATGGTATAGAAAATCCCCCAACGAAAAAAGCGCGCCGAAGCGCGCCTTTTCCGTGGGTTTTTTCGCCGGTTTTGCGAGGCTCAGGCCGCCTTCTCGCGGCGGGCGTAGAGCGCCTGGCTGACGGCGTTCAAGAGCGCGTTCACCGAGGAGGTGACGATGTCGCCGTGGATGGCCACACCGCTGTAGCGCTGACCGTCGTACTTCACCTGCAGGTAGGTGACGGCTTCGGCGTCGGCCTTCTGGCTGAGCGCGTGTTCACCGTACTCCAGGATCTGCAGATCCATGTTGAAGGTGTGCTGCAGCGCGTCCACGAAGGCTTCCAGCATGCCGTTGCCCTTGCCTTCGACGTTGAAGGTCTTGCCGTCGAGTTCGATCGAGCCCTTGATGTACTCGCCGCGATCGCTCTTCTCGATGTTGAAGGACTGCAGGCGCAACGGCGAGGGCAGCTTGAGGTAGTGGCGTTCGAACAGGGTCCAGATCTGCTCGGGCGACACTTCCTGCCCGGTGTCCTCGGCTTCCTTCTGCACCACGCGGCTGAATTCGATCTGCAGCCAGCGCGGCAGCTGGAAGCCGTACTTGCTGTCCATCACGTAGGCCACGCCGCCCTTGCCGCTCTGCGAGTTCACGCGGATCACGTCCTGATAGGTGCGGCCGACGTCGCGCGGATCGATCGGCAGGTAGGCGATTTCCCAGGTCTCGCCTTCCTTATAGAGGTCGAGACACTTCTTGATGGCGTCCTGGTGGCTGCCCGAGAAGGCGGTGAACACCAGGCTGCCGGCATAGGGATGACGCGGATGGACGTCGATCTGCGTGCAGTGTTTCTCCACGGCGATGATGCGGTCCATGTCGCTCAGATCCAGTTTGGGGTCGATGCCCTGGCTGTACATGTTCATGGCCATCGTCACGATGTCCAGGTTGCCCGTGCGCTCACCGTTGCCGAGCAGCGTGCCTTCGATGCGGTCGGCGCCGGCCATCAGGCCGAGTTCAGAAGCCGCCACACCGGTGCCGCGGTCGTTGTGGGTGTGCAGGCTGATCACCAGGCTGTCACGGTTCTTCACGTGACGGCAGAACCATTCGATCTGGTCGGCGTAGACGTTCGGCGTCGCCATTTCCACGGTGGCGGGCAGGTTGATGATCACCTTGCGCTCGGGCGTGGGTTGCCACACTTCGTTCACGGCATCGCACACTTCCACGGCGTAGTCGAGTTCGGTGCCGGTGAAGCTTTCCGGCGAGTACTGGAAATACCACTGCGTCTCCGGCGCCTGTTGCGCGCAGCGCAGTACTTCCTGCGCACCCTTCACGGCGATGGCCTTGATGCCTTCCTTGTCCAACTTGAACACCTTCTCCCTTTGTACGGTGGAGGTGGAGTTGTACAGGTGCACGATGGCGCGTTTGGCACCCTTGAGCGCTTCGAAGGTGCGCTGGATCAGTTCCGGGCGTGCCTGGGTGAGCACCTGGATGGTGACGTCGTCGGGCACGGCGTTCTCTTCGATCAGATAGCGCACGAAGTCGAAGTCAGGCTGCGAAGCGGCGGGGAAGCCGACTTCGATTTCCTTGAAGCCGATGTCCACCAACAGGCCGAACATGAGTTTCTTCTGGGCGACCGACATGGGCTCGATCAGAGCCTGATTGCCGTCCCGCAGGTCCACACTGCACCAGGTCGGCGCTTCGGTGATGACTTTGTCCGGCCAGGTGCGATCCTTCAGATCGATTTTCTGGAACGGCTTGTACTTGGTGTGGTTGTAGTACGGGTTCATCTTGTTACCTGCTGTTCGTTGCTTTTGGCTTGCCTGTGTTACCGCCCGGCCGCCTGAATCTTGGGACAGGGGGACGGGGTAGACAGTGCTGCGCAGTTTAGAGGAAAAGCGGCGATAGTATCTTGCGAAGATGTCTCTTATTTCGATTTATTGGCAATAAAATTGCCGATATTGGTGTTTATGAGGAATAATATTTTTATCTGTTCGATTTGAGCACAATTTGACCCCATCCAAGGCTTCCTCCATGGAACTCGACCGCATCGACCGCCGCATCCTCGCCGAGCTGCAGAAGAACGCCCGCATCAGCAATCAGGAGCTGGCCGACAAGGTGGGCCTGTCACCTTCGCCCTGTCTGCGCCGCGTGCGCGCGCTGGAGGAAAGCGGCCTGATCAAGGGTTACAGCACCCAGCTCGACGCCTCGATGCTTGGGCTGAAGTTGATGGCGCTGGTGCAGGTCAGCATGGACCGCCACACGCCCGACCGTTTCGAGCAGCTGGAAAACAGCATCCGCCAATGGCCGCAGGTGCTCGAATGCATCCTCATCACCGGTCAGGCGGCCGACTATCAGCTCAAGGTGCTGGTGCGCGACATGGAGGAGTACCACGACTTCCTGCTCAACAAGCTCACGCGCATCCCGGGAGTGACGGGCGTGCAATCGAGCTTCGTGCTGCGGCAGGTGGTGAGTACGACGGCAGTGCCGATCGAGGACGTGTAACAACCGGGCGATTAGGCGATGCGCTGATAGAGCTCGTCGGGCACGCCGAGCGGGGCGAAGATCACTTCACCGCACATCTCCGGGCCCTTGCCGCGTGCCAGTCCCAGCTTGCGGCCGATGAAGGTCACCGTGAGGTCGGCCTTCACGCAGGTGCCGAGGATCTTGCCGGTGTCGGCACAGAGGCCGGAGGGGATGTCGACCGCCAGGACCGGCAGGCCGCTCTCGTTGATGAGTTCGATCGCTTCGCGGTAGGGCGAACGCACCTCGCCCACGAGACCGATACCGAGGATGGCATCGACCACCACCGTGCCGGGTTCCTCGGTGAGCGTCACACTGTTTTCGATGGGCACCTGGTTCTCTGCCGCCATCTCCAGCGCCTTCAGCGCATCGCCCTTGATGCGCGTGGGGTCGCCCACGATGTGAACCTGCACTTTAAGGCCCGCCGCCATTCCCAGGGCGCCGATGACGAAGCCATCGCCGCCGTTGTTGCCCGAGCCGCAGAAGATTTCCAAGGTGGTTGCATCCGGCCACTTGTTCTGCAGCGCTGCAAAGGCGGCTGCACCGGCACGCTGCATCAGCTCGAAACTCGGTATGCCGAATTCGAGGCTGGCGAGGCGATCGAGGTCGCGGGCTTGGGCGGAGGTGTAGTGACGTTCGATGTTCATGTGGTCAAGGACCGGGTGTGGATCGAGATTCACACACTGCCAGTCTTGCGGGGCTTTGCCTATGACTGGATAGCTCAAGTGTTGCTGAACAAGGCAGCACGGCAGAGTACGAACTCTGCCGTGTGTCCACGGATGTGCAAGAGCCTATGCGCTCTTGCCGTCGACGTGCTGCACTTCGAGGCTGTCGAGGTCGATGCCTTCGAGGCAGCGTACGTTGACCGCGCGTACGGGAGAACCGTCCGGCATCGCGCCGTAGGCGAAGGGCTGGGTGCCGCAGTTCCTGCAGAACTTGTGGGCGATGAGGTGCTTGTTGAAGCGGTATTCGCTGAGCTGGTCTTCACCGCTCTTGAGCGTGAATTGATCCGCCGGGACGAAGGTCAACAGAAAGCCTTTGCGTGAGCAGTGCGAGCAATTGCAGCTCAGCACGCTGTTGATGTCGGCGGTGACGTCGAACTGCACGTTGCCGCAGTGGCAACTGCCTGAATAGGTCGTACTCATGTGGCGCTCCTCGCCTGGGTGGTGGAGCGCCACATCCTAGCGCAATCAGGCAGCGGCGCGCGTGCCGGCCTGTTCGATCTTTGCTTCGGCGCCGCGCAGGGCCTTGTGCTTGACCTCTTCACCCAGCGCCACACCTTCGGCACGGATGATCTGCACGTCGGTCACACCGATGAAGCCGAGCACCGCCAGGAGATAGCTTTCCTGATGCTCCATGTGGGCGGCCGGGCCTTCGCTGTAGACGCCACCGCGGCTGGAGATGATGTAGGCCTTCTTGCCTTTCACCAGACCCTCCGGGCCGTCGGCGGTGTAGCGGAAGGTTTTGCCGGCTTGGGCCACACGGTCGATCCACGCTTTCAGCTGGCTGGGGATGCTGAAGTTGTACATCGGCGCTCCGATCACCAGGAAGTCGGCGGCGAAGAGCTCGTCGAGCAGCTGTTGGGTCAGGGCCAACTGTTCGCGCTCGTACTCGGTCCGCTCTGCTTCGGGCTTGCCGGCGGCCAACAGCAGCTCGGCGCTCAGATGGGCGGGCGGGTTGGCGGCGAGGTCACGGTGCACCACCTGGGTGTGCGGGTACAGGGCTTTGAGGCGCTGCACCAGCTGGGCGCCCAGTTTGCGTGACACAGAGCCTTCGTTGAAAAGGCTGCTATCGAGATGAAGTATGTTCATGACTGGCTCCTTTAGTCAGGGTGGGTTGACGTGGGATGCAAGTCTAGAGAGTTCCGAAAGGAGAACTAGCCGGCTAGAATGCAAAACATCGTTCCGTAAATGGAACGGCTGAGTCGGAGGTTCCTATGCAGGACATCACCAACCTCGTCCTCTTCGCCCGCATCATCGAGGCCGGCAGCATCAGTGCCGCCGCGCGCGAGCTGAGGATGCCCAAGTCCACCCTCAGCCGGCGTCTCACCGAACTGGAAGAGGCGCAGGGCGTGAAGCTGCTGCACCGCGGCACGCGGCAGTTGGTTCTCACCGACATCGGCCGCGAATTTCTGGTGCATTGCCAGGCCATCGCGCGTGCCGCCGAAGCCGCACAGCAACTGACGCAGGAAGTACAGGCGGTGCCGAAGGGCGAGCTGCGCTTCAGTTGTCCCTATGCGCTGTCGCACTCGACGATGGTGCATCTGCTCCCACCCTTCATGAAGCGCTACCCGCAGGTGAAGGTGCATCTGCTTGCCACCAACCGTCCGGTGAACCTGGTGGAGGAGAGGGTCGACGTTGCGCTGCGCGTGCGTGATCGCATCGAAGATTCCTCACTCATCGCGCGCGCCTTGTCGCCGGCGCCGGGCTCGCTCTATGCCAGCCCGAAGCTCTTGGCAGAGCATCCCGTGCAGCATCCACTCGATCTTCTGCAGTTGCCGACCTTCTCGATGGACTACAGCAGCGGTCGCTTCGAATTCAATTTCCGCCATTCGCAGACGGGTGAGCGTCTGTCGTTGCGTCACAATCCTTGTCTGATCACCGATGACATGAAGGTGCTCACCGCCGCCGCAGTGGAAGGGCTCGGCGTCACCGTGTTGCCCGACTATCTCTGCCGCGAGGAAGTGGAAGCCGGCAAGTTGGTGCGCCCACTGCCCGAGTGGGAAGTGCCCGCCGGCATCGTGCATCTCGTCTACACGCATCGCAGTGGTCTGCTTCCCGCGGTGCGCGCCTTCATCGACTATCTGGTGCAGGAAATGCCATGCCGCGTGGGCGAAGTGATGGGCCTCGACTGCACCGAGGATGAGGTGCTCAGACACCGGCAGGAGTGGGATAGACCTTTTGCTGAAGAAGCATCCGAAGTGGATGCGGAGAATGATTCTTAAAGCGTAGCCGAATGGGTGTCGCAGGTTGGCGCTGAGCCGTAGGCGAACCCCAACGCGACTCACAACACCAACCGCGGCGCAATCAGCGAGAAGCCGACTGCAACCAATACCGCATAGGGCGCGAAACAGAGCGCCGCCTTGCTGCGCTCGCCATGGCGGAGCAATTTGATGCCGGCTACGCAGAAAAAGGGCAGGGTGAGCGCCGCCAGGCGCAGATACCACGGTGAACTCGCGCCGATCATCATCACGAAGTAGGGAAAGGCACAGCCGATGCCGAGCCAGGTCACGCCGGGATGGCGCAGCCACACACCAACGCCCAAGCCGACGAAGCTCAGCGCCAACATGCCGAGCACACCGAGCGGAAACAGAAAGGCTTCGACGATGTCCATCTCAGTCTCCTGCAAGGGCGATGGCGCGTAAGTTCTCACTACGTTCTTTCATCAGTTGCAGCAGCGAATCATGGAAGTCGCTGAAGATCAGCTGCACCCACACACGTGAATAGAGCCCGAAGCGCGTGTTGTCGCGCACGACGGTGGAAAGACTGAGCTCGGTGCGATTGGCGGCGATCTCGCGCAATTCATACTTGCCGCGCAGCGGTGAAAAATATTCCCCGCCGAGTTTGACGTGGCGATCGAGTGCGTCATCGGGAATACGTTGCGGATCGATCAGAAAGTCATAGGCCATCACCGCGCCTGGTTCCCAGCGCGTGATCACTTCCTGAAACTCCACGCCCTTGTCCCACACACTCGTGCGTACGCTGCCGACACTGGCACCCTCCATGCGTGCTTCGAGCGGACGTGGAATGCCCATCAGCCGCGTGAGGCTCAGCGGCAGTTCTTCTTCGTCGATGTACGACACATTGCCGAGCTCCTGCCACACGCGCTGGGCCGCAGCCTCGATGACGATGGTATTGCGTATTTCGTAGAAAGCTTCGCTACGCGGTAGTTGTCCTTCGATCGGCGCGGTGATCAGAGGCAGGGCTATGAGACACAAGGTCCAACGTCGCTCCAGACGCAGCCTGCGATTGAACTCGGCGAGGAGTCCGCCGAGGCTGGCGAGCAAGAGAAAGCCGGGCAGGGCGACGAGGATGCAGATGGCACCTTCCATCAGCGTGAGGAAACTCACCGCGAGGAAGACGAAGATCGGCTGCCAGGGCAGAAAGAAGATCTGTGTCGGTGTGAGCTGCGTTTGCCGCAGTTCCAGCGCGATGCGCAGAAAGCCGATCAGAAAGGGAACCAGAAAGAAGAACGACACCGACACGAGCCCGAGTCCGTAGGCACGGAACACGAGCTCGAACAACCACCACAGTGCCAAGCCATAGAGAGCACCCAGGACCACACCCAGGTGTAGAGGGAACCGCCGATACATGCTTCATTCCTCGCGGGGCTTCGAAGAACGGCTTGTTCACGGACTGCGGCGCGCGAACGCCGCGATCTTAGTGGATTCGGGGTGCCGAAACCTAGAGGCTCAGGCTTTCTTGACGAACTCCGACTTCAGCTTCATCGCGCCAATGCCGTCGATCTTGCAGTCGATGTTGTGATCGCCCTCGACGAGGCGGATGTTCTTCACCTTGGTGCCCACCTTCACCACCTGCGAAGAACCCTTGATCTTGAGGTCCTTGATCACGGTGACGGTGTCGCCATCGACGAGCAGGTTGCCATGCGCGTCCTTCACCACCAGTCCTTCATCGGCACCGGCGGCAGCCGCATTGGCCGGCCATTCGTGGGCGCATTCGGGGCAGATCCACATTTCCCCATCGGCGTAGGCATAGGGAGAGGAACATTTCGGGCAGGCAGGTGCATCGCTCATGGGGAAACTCACTGGCTGAAAAAGGGGGCGATTCTACTCCTTATCGCAAGCGCCGTGTGCACGCGGGTCCGGGCTGAGGGCGGCGCCGCGTGCTATAGTTGCCACCCTTTTGAGCTTCGTCCAATCGCCAGCAACGCAAGGAAATACCCGCCATGGCCAGCATTTTCACCAAGATTCTCGCCGGCGAGCTGCCCGGCCACTTCGTGTGGAAGGATGAGCAGTGCTTCGCCATCATGACCATCCAGCCGATTCGTCGCGGTCATCTCATCGTGATCCCGAATGAAGAAGTGAATCACTGGGACGACGTGCCGCCCGCCACCGCTGCGCATCTGATGCAGGTGTCGCAGAAGATCGCCAAGGGGATCAAGGCGGTGATTCCCTGCAAGCGCATCGGTGTGAGCATCATCGGTCTCGAAGTGCCGCACACGCACATTCATCTGTTGCCCATCGACACCATGGGCGACCTCGACTTCAAATTCGCCAAGCCCGCTGCCGCCGAAGAGCTCGCTGCCACCGCGGCAGAGATTCGCGCGGCATTGGTGGAACAGGGCCACAACGAAGCCAAGCTCTGAGTACGTCTACCAAGATCATGAGCCAGCGCGACACGATCTATCAGAACGACGACCCCGTCTCCGCCTTCGTCTTCGACGATAAGGTGGCGGCGGTGTTCGCCGACATGATCAATCGCTCCGTGCCTGGCTACGCCAGCATCATCGGCATGATCGGCACCTTCGCCGAACGCTACGTGCAGGCCGGCTCGCGCTGTTATGACCTCGGTTGCTCGCTCGGTGCCGCCACGCTCGCGATGCGTCATGGCATTGCAGCGGAAGACGTCGAGATCGTTGCGGTGGACAACAGTGCCGCGATGATCGAACGCTGCGCCGTGGTGTTGCAGCAGGATGGCGGCAAGGTGCCGGTGCAACTGCAATGTGCCGACATTCTCCAGACGCCGATAGAAAATGCTTCGATGGTGGTGCTCAATTTCACGCTGCAGTTCGTGCCGGTGGCAGAGCGCCAGGGCTTGATTGAACGCATCGCCAAGGGCTTGCGTCCGGGCGGACTCCTGGTGCTATCCGAAAAAATCCGCCTCGAAGATCAGGGACTCGATGAACTCTTCATCGATCTGCATCATCGCTTCAAGGAACAGAACGGCTACAGCAAGACGGAAATCGCGAAGAAGCGTGCCGCCATCGAAAACGTGTTGGTGCCGGAAACCTTGCGCACGCACGAAACGCGTTTGCTCTCCGCTGGCTTTACGAGCTGTGCCGTGTGGTTCCAGTGTTTCAACTTTGCCTCGATGGTGGCGGTGAAGTAGGGCAACGGCGTGCAACCCTGGTATCTGCAATACGCCGCGCTCCGGCAAAGCCTGCTCGACACACGACTCGCGCCACTCGCCGACACCGTGCCGGACGACCTCCTGCCCACCATCAATCATGGTGACTTTCCACGCTGGCGCGCTGCGCTCGATGCCTTGCCCGAGTGGCAGGCGGCGGAAGTCGATCTCTTGAACACGGTGCGCATCGCGCGCGCCGATCCCTTGCGAGCAGAAGAAAGCGAGACACTGCGACAAACGCTGAAGGGGCTGCATCCCTGGCGTAAGGGGCCTTACGACTTCTTTGGTGTGCACATCGATACCGAATGGCGCAGCGATTGGAAATGGGATCGCGTATTGCCGCATCTGACGCCGCTCGAGGATCGCGTCGTGCTCGACGTCGGTTGCGGCAATGGCTATCACTGTTGGCGCATGGGCGGGGCAGGGGCGAAGCTCGTGATCGGCATCGATCCGATGTTGCTTTTCAACCTGCAGTACTGGGCGGTTCGCAAATATCTGCTGCAATGGCCGGTGCATCTCTTGCCGCTGAGCTTCGAACGCGTGCCCGACAAACTCGAGGCCTTCGACACCGTGTTCTCGATGGGCGTGCTCTATCATCGGCGCTCGCCCTTCGATCATTTGCTGGGACTCAAGAACGCGTTGCGTCCCGGCGGCGAGCTGGTGTTGGAGACCTTGGTGGTGGATGGACCGAAAGGTTACGTTCTCGTTCCCGAAGGTCGTTACTCGCGCATGCCCAACGTGTGGTTCCTGCCGAGTCCTGCGACCTTGGAAAGTTGGCTGCGCAAGGCAGGATTCGTCGAACCGCACGTGGTCGATGTGAATGTAACGACCACCGAAGAACAACGCCCCACGGCGTGGATGACCTGGGAATCGTTGCCGCAGGATCTCGATCCCAATGACCCTTCGCGCACCGTCGAAGGTCATCCGCGTCCCACGCGTGCGGTCCTCATTGCGAGGAAGCCCGACTAGTGCGCGTGTCGTCTGCCGCTCAACTTGTAATTGAAGAAGGCCCCGCTACACTCCCTCGGGTCTCTGCCAGGAATGTCTGATCCTATGGCCGTCACTACCGGCGAACCTTCTCTTGCTGCTCTGCGGCAGCAGCAACGCACGCTGTTTCAGGACACGCTCAACGCCAATCCTGAGCTCGCTCGATATCTCAGGGCCAATCCCATCAAGCAGGTAGAGCTCGAGCGACTCTGGCTCGGCAGTGACTATGTCTTCGAGTTGTGCAGGAACGAACCACAACTCTTGTTGGATCTGTTACAAAGCGGTGACATCGAGCGTGTGTACAAGGATTGGGACGCACGCATCAATCACTTCGTCGGCAAGTTGGCCTACGAGCACTCGGTGGTGCTCGAGCGCTTGAAGAAGGAACTGCGCCAATTCCGTAAACGCGAATATCTGCGCATCCTCTGGCGCGATCTCAACGACAAGGCACAGTTGCTCGAAACCACACGAGAGCTGAGTTTGCTCGCCGATTGCTGCATCCGTTACGCACTCAAGGTGCTGGCGCCGGAAGTACAACGTCAACATGGCCTGCCGCTCGACAGCGAAGGACGCGAACAGGATCTGATCGTGCTCGCCATGGGCAAGTACGGTGCCTACGAACTCAATCTTTCTTCCGACATCGACCTCATCTTTGCCTTCCCCGAAGATGGCGAGACCACGATCACGCCGGAGCTGCAGGAAAAACATCCGCGCGCGCAGTCCTGCACCATCCGTCATTACTTCGCCAAGCTCGGCCAGTTGCTGACCCAGGCGCTCGACACCGTGACGGCCGATGGCTTCGTGTTCCGCGTCGATCTGCGTTTGCGTCCTTATGGCTCGCACGGCGCACTGGCCCTGTCGGTGGACGCGATGGAAGAGTACTACCTCGCACAAGGACGCGACTGGGAACGCTTCGCCATGATCAAGGCGCGAGCGGTGACCGGCGCCTTCTATGCGGTCGCTCCCTTGATGCAGGCGCTTCGCTCCTTCACCTATCGTCGCTATCTCGACTTCGCCGCGATCGCTGCGCTGCGTGAATTGAAAGCACAGATCGAGCAGCAGGTGCGTCGCAAGGGCCTGCAGGACAACATCAAGCTCGGCAATGGTGGCATCCGCGAAATCGAATTCGTGGTGCAGGTATTGCAGCTCATCTTCGGTGGACGTCGCGCCTCCGTGCGTCAGAACGCGCTGCTCGACGCCATGGCAGCGCTGGTGCAGGAAAAACTGTTGCCGGAAGCCGATGCCAAGGTATTGGCCGACGCCTATCGCTTCCTGCGCAAACTGGAACATGCGGTTCAAGGTTTGCGCGACAAGCAGACGCATCTCTATCCGCAGGATCCGCTCGACGAATTGCGCTGTGCCTACGTGCTCGGTTTCAGCTCCGCGCAGGCGCTCAGGGAAAAACTGGAAGAAGTGCGCAATGCGGTGGCGCTACTATTCGGGCAACTGATCGCCGAACCTCAGGCCCAGCAGAACGTGCAGGAAGATGTCGAGCTTCAGCAAGTGTGGCAGGGTGTTCTCGATGCCGAACGCGCTCAACAGATACTGGAAGCGCGCGGCTTCAAGAAAGCCCAGTCCTTGCTCGACGTGCTCAAGCGTTATCGCGAAGGGCGCCAGTTCCTGATGCTGGATCGCACCAGTCGTCAGCGCATGGATCTCTTCATGCCGCGGCTGTTGCAGCGTTTGCAGCAGGAAGCCAATCCCGACTTCGCCTTCGAACGCGTCTTCCCCTTCGTGCAGGCCGTCACCCAACGCACTGCCTATCTCGTGCTCCTGATGGAAAGTCAGGTGGCCCTGAATCAGCTCATCAAGTTGTGTGTGCTCAGTCCCTGGGTGCAGGAGCTCCTGTGTCGCTACCCGGTCTTGCTCGATGAACTTCTGCGTCCCCTCGATAAACCGCCGGCGCGCGAAGAGCTGCAGGACCTGCTGCAACGCCAGCTGCTGCGCATCGGCGAAAACGCGGTGGAAGAGCAGTTGAGCGCGATCCAGCTCTTCAAGCAGGAACAGGTATTGGCCGTTGCCGCTTCCGATCTCAGTGGCACTTTGCCGCTGATGAAGGTGAGCGACGCGTTGAGCTGGGTGGCGGAAACCGTCCTGAAAGCACTCCTGGCCATGGCGTGGCGGCAACTCGTTGCGCGCTACGGCACACCGATCAATGCCGACGGCAGCACGGGTGAAGCCGAGTTCGTCATCATCGCCTACGGCAAGCTCGGTGGCATCGAACTCAACTATGGTTCGGACCTCGATCTCGTGTTCGTGCACGACGCCGATCTCGATCAGGACACCACCGGTGGTGGGGATGGTCGCCGTATCAACAGCGCCGCCTTCTACGTGCAGCTCGCACAGAAGATTCTGTCCTTGCTCAACACCAGCACTTTCAGCGGCAAACTGTACGAAATCGATCTGCGGTTGCGTCCTTCCGGGTCTTCCGGTGCGCTCGTGAGCAGTGTCGAAGCTTTCCGTCAGTATCAGGAGCAGCAGGCCTGGACCTGGGAACATCAAGCGCTGGTGCGCGCGCGTGTGGTGGCGGGTTCCGAACGTTTGGCACAGCGTTTCGAAGCGATCCGCGCCGTTGCCCTGCAGCAGCATCGCGACGCCGAACAGCTGGCGCAGGACATCGTCAGCATGCGCCACAAGATGCAGCAGCAGCTTGGCAGCAAGCCCGGCGCCAACAAGTTCAAGCTGAAACAGGATGCCGGTGGCCTCGTCGACATCGAGTTCATCGTGCAGTACCTGGTGCTGCGTCATGGCAAAGAGCATCCGACGCTCTTGCGCTGGCCCGACAACATGCGTCTGCTCGATGAAGCCGCCGCTGCCGGTGTGCTCACGGCAGAAGATGCTCACGCCTTGCAGTCCATCTACATCGAGTACCGCTCGCTGTTGCATCGCCGCGCGCTCGAGAATGCCAACTATGAGCTCGATGGCAAGGCCTACGCCGAGCAACGTGCCAAGGTCGCCGAGATCTGGAACAAGTTGTTCGCGGGTGTGGAGCCGCGCGAATTGCGCCATGGCCCTTCGCAGGAGGAACACGCCACGCCATGAACATGCGAGTTTATGTGTGGCTCGCGCTGCCTCAGCGGGAGCGCGGTCGATGAGGCAGATCCTCATAGTCGGCCCCTCGTGGGTCGGCGACATGGTGATGGCGCAGAGCTTGTTCCGCTGTCTGCGTGCCAAGGATCCCGCGGTGCAGATCGACGTGCTCGCGCCCGAGTGGTGTCGTGCTCTGCTCGACGTGATGCCCGAGGTGCGCGCTGCACTGCCGCTGCCGATCGGACATGGTGAATTCGGGCTCGGCAAACGTTGGCGCATCGCGCAGGAGCTGCGCGCAACGGGTTACGACCAGGCCATCGTATTGCCGAATTCCTTCAAGTCCGCCCTGATCCCTCGTTTCGCCGGCATTCCATTGCGCACGGGTTGGCGTGGTGAGGCGCGTGGTTGGTTGCTCAACGACTGCCGCGTGCTCGACAAGGAACGCTACCCCTTGATGGTGCAGCGCTTTGCGGCCTTGGCCTATCCCGCCGGTGAACCTTTGCCACCGACCTTGCCGTGGCCGCGTCTGCGTCACGATGAAGAAAAGGCGCAACTCCTGTGCGACAAATTCGCGTTGCCGCGCGACCTGCGCACACTCGTACTGTGTCCCGGCGCGGAATTCGGGCCCGCCAAACAATGGCCCGAAGTGCATTACGCCAAAGTGGCGGAGCACTACCTCGCACGCGGTTGGCAGGTGTGGCTGCTGGGTTCGCAGAAGGACTCCACAGTGGCCGAACGCATTACGGCACAGGTGCCTGAAAAGTTGCGCAACGACTTGCGCAATCTCTGCGGTCGCACATCGTTGTCCGATGCGGTGTTGCTGTTGGGTCGGGCCGATGCCGTGGTGAGTAACGATTCCGGCCTCATGCATGTGGCCGCGGCCTTGGAGCGACCATTGGTGGTAGTATACGGCTCCACCTCGCCCGGCTTTACACCGCCGCTGGCGGAGCGGGTAGCCACCCTCTCGCTGGCGTTGTCCTGCAGTCCTTGTTTCAAACGCGAATGTCCCTTGCAGCATCTGAATTGCCTGCGGCAATTGGAACCGGAACGCGTGCTTGCTGCGCTCGAGAGGCTGGTGGACGTTCCTGCCACGAGTGCGGCTGCGCCACAGGCAGGTTGATGTTGGAGAAAGAGATTCGATGCGTGTTCTGATCGTCAAGGTGTCCTCACTGGGTGATGTGATCCACACCTTGCCTGCCGTCACCGATGCCTATCGTGCCAAGCGCAGCCTGCGCTTCGACTGGGTAGTGGAAGAAGCCTTCACCGAAATTCCGCGCTGGCATCCCGCCGTGGACAAGGTCATTCCCGTGGCCTTCCGCCGTTGGCGCAAGAACCTGCTCAAGACCTGGCGCAGCGGTGAGTTCGCGGCATTCAAGCGTGATCTGCAGGAACGTCACTACGATCTCGTCATCGATGCGCAGGGCCTGATCAAGAGCGGCATCATCAGCCGCATCGCACGCGGCCTCACCGTGGGCCTGAGCAACACCACGATCCGTGAACCGTTGGCGACGATGTTCTACAACGTCAAATACACCGTGCCCTGGCAGCAGCATGCGGTGGAGCGCATCCGCGATCTCTTCTCGCGCACCTTCAACTACACCTTCGACTACAAGACCTGCGACTACGGCCTGAACCTCAAGCAACTGCGCAATCCCGCGGACAGCACACCGCCCTACATCGTGCTGCTGCACGGCACGACCTGGGAATCGAAGCAGTGGCCGATGCAGTACTGGAAACACCTGATCCATCTTGCAACGAACAACGGTTATCGCGTGAAGCTCCTCTGGGGCAACGACGAGGAGCTGGCGCGTGCGCGTGAGATGGCGGGCACTTCGCCCCACGTCGACGTGCTCGATCGCATGGGGCTCACCGACATCGCCAAGGTGATGGTGAACAGCGCCGGCGTCGTCACCGTGGATACGGGGCTTGGCCATCTCGCTGCCGCACTGTCGCTGCCTACCGTTGCGCTCTATGGCGCTTCGAATCCCGATCTCACCGGCACCTATGGCCACCATCAGTTGCATCTGCCGGCCGCCATCGCCTGTTCGCCGTGCTTGAAGAAGCATTGCGTCTACACCGGCGAGCCGCGTCTGGATACCTTCGAAGGGCAGAGCTTCACCGTACGTCCTCCCTGTTATCGCGACCATCCGCCCGAACTCGTCTGGGAAAAACTCACGGGCCTGATGGCCGGGGGCCGTGGTTCGCTGGATGGTCTCTTCTATCCGGAATAGCCGTCCGATGCGGCTCGCCTTCGTCCTGTTCGAATGGTTTCCCTATGGGGGCATGCAGCGCGACCTCATCAAGGTTGTCAAAGCCTGTCAGGAACGTGCCCAGCCGCACATCGCCATCTACTGTCTGCGCTGGAATGGGCCCAAGCCCGAAGGGGTGGAACTGCATGAAGTCAAGGTCACGGGTCTGAGCGCGGTGGCGCGACGTGCGGCTTTTGAGCGTTTCGTTCAAGAAAAGGTTGCCGGCCGCTACGACAAGGTGGTTGGTTTCAACCGCATGGCTGGCCTCGACTATTACTTCGGTGCCGACAATTCCTTCACCTGGCGTGCATTCAATCAACGCTCGTGGTGGTATCGCCTGACTTCACGTGCACGGCATTACATGCGTCAGGAACGTGCGGTGTTCGGGTCGGATTCCAGGACCATCGCGCTCCTGCTCAGTCCCTTGCAGCGTAAGCAATACGAAGAAGCGCATGGCACACCGGCAGCGCGTCTGATCGATCTCAAGCCCGGTATCGAACGCAAACACTGCGCTACGGAGAATGCAGAGCAGCAACGCAAGGCTTTTCGTGCGGCGCAGGGATTGCGTGACGACGATCTGCTCGTGCTGCAGGTCGGCAGCAGCTTCAACACCAAGGGGGTCGATCGTTCGCTCGCGGCCCTGGCCAGCTTGCCGGCGCAGCTGAAGGAACGTGTGCACTATCTCCTGCTGGGTCAGGACCAACCGGAGCCCTGGCTGCAGAAGGCCAGGCAGGTAGGAATTGCAAGCGTTCGTATCGAAGCGGCACGCCCCGACATTCCCGACTGCATGCAGGGTGCCGATCTGTTGCTTCATCCCTCACGTCATGAAAGCGCCGGCATGGTGATCCTCGAAGCGATCGTCGCCGGTTTGCCGGTGCTGACCACTGCAAGCTGCGGCTATGCCTTCCACGTCGAGCGCGCCGCGGCCGGTTGCGTGTGTGCCGAGCCCTTCCGGCAGGAACGGTTGAACGAACTGCTCAGAACCATGCTGGAAAGTGATCGCCGTGCCTGGCGCGCCAACGGCATCGCCTATGGGCGTGAGCAGGATCTTTACGACATGCCGCAGCAGGTTGCAGAGTTGTTGCTGAACGAGGGGGCGCAGTCGCCCAAGGACGACGGCAATGGCTGAACATCTCTGGCTCGACGAACCCTTCGCCGTGCGCTGGCGCGGCAAGGATGTGTTCCGCGAAGCCTTTGCCATCAACGGCGAGCAGCATCGTGCGCTCGAACAGCGGCAGACGCTGTCCTTCGTGCTCGACGGCAAGCGTTACTTCATCAAGCGCCATCGCGGCGCCACTTGGCGCGAGATCGTCAAGAATCTGCTGCAACTACGGCTGCCGGTGGTGAGCGCCTACAACGAGTGGCGTGCGATCCGCCGGCTCAATCGACTCGGCATCGCCACGCCCACACTCAAGGGTTATGGCCGACGCGGATTCTGGCCTTCGCAACTGGAATCCTTCCTCATCACCGAAGACGTCGGAGCGCACGAAAGCCTCGAGGATTACTGCCGTCATTGGCGTGAATCACCGCCGTCGGTGCAGGAGAAACGTGAGCTGATCGAACAGGTCGCCGAAATCAGCCGCGTGATGCACGGCAACAACGTATGTCATCGCGATTTCTACCTCTGTCATCTCCTCAAGGTGCAGGGCAGAGCGAATCTCACCGTCATCGATCTGCATCGTGCGCTCTGCAAGCGCAAGCTGCGGCAGCGTTGGATCATCAAGGACCTGGCGGGGCTGTATTTTTCCTCGATGGACATCGGACTGACGCAGCGTGACCTGCTGCGCTTCATCGCCCTCTACAGCGGTCGTTCGTGGCGGGAGGAACTGCGTGAACGCCGGGCCTTCTGGGATGCCGTGCGCGCACGTGGTGAGAAACTCTATCGCCGCGACAAACGTGGTTAGCGCCGGCTTTCGCTGGGGTTCACCAGGCCGTAAGGCTGCTTCTGGTAGATGCGAACTTCGTCGCCACGTTCGTTGCTGAAGCTCGCCTCCAGCGCCAGATCGCGTTGCAGCTCGAGTTCCTCGCGCAATGATATGTCGTCGTGCCCGACCACCAGCATCAGATAGTCGCCGGGCTCGGCCAGGGTCAGCACGAGATGGGCATCGCGGCTCACCGAGTCGTAGTCTTCGATGCGACCACTTTCATAGGCGAGCGTGACGTCGTTGGTATAGAGCCGGATGTCGGGCGGCAATTCACTGCGCGACCAGGCGATGGCGTGCTCCACGTATTCGCGTGAATAACCGAAGCTCACCAGACTGTCGCCGGCGTAGTAGATGCAGAAGGCGCCCACCACCCAGCGGAAACGCGGCAGGAAATCCTGTTCGCGCGCCGTTTGTGCCAGATGTTCGAGCAACAGCGGTACCTGCGTCAGCAGCACGAGGCAGAGCAGCACCGCATAGCGCTGCGTGAGGAAGTGCATGATGAACATGAAGAGTGTCAGCGCCACCAGCGAGCTCAGCAGATAGGCGGCGAAGGGACGCTTCACGTGCGGCAGCGGGCGCAGCAGTCCTCGCGCCCAACCCCAGGCCAGCAGCAGTGCCAAGGGCAGGCTCAGTGCCTGCACCATGTTCACGAGTACGGTGAAGACGTAGGCGAAGGCGATGATCACACCGCCATGCCAGAGATTGTCGGCACCGGGGAAGTTGTCCGGCGTGAACAGCACCTGCACCAGCGAGGCCGTGGTGTCGCGCACCGAGTCGCTGAGGTTGAAGAGCAGCGGCAGGTAATAGCGGTAGGCGAAGCCGATCAGACCGATCAGGTCGATGCCTGCCATCAGGCACAGTGTGGCAACGAGGCCCACTCCGACGCCGAGCACACTCCACAGGCGCGTCAGCTTGCGCACTTCCCACGGCAGACCACGCTCGGGTGGCAGGCTCAGCATCAGCGGTGCCAAGCCGAGGATCAACAAACCTTCGAGACGAAAGCCGATGGCGAGCAACACGCACACGCACCAGGCGATGGCGGTAAGGAGCCGCGGCCGTGCGTTGAAGTCGATCAGAAAACTCAAACTCCACAGCGCAAAGGCCCAATAGCCGAAATCACGGATGAGATAGAAGCGCATCTCGTTGATTTCGGGATAGAGCAGGATCGTCGCTGCTGCGAACCAGCGCAGGCGCTGCGAGGGCTGCGGATGCAACTGCGTGACGATGCGGATGAAGGCAGCCACGAGCAGGGCATAGGCGAGCGCATTGAACCAACGTGCGCTGTCGAGAAGTCCGCCGGGCAGCAGCGGATCGAGCAGTGCAATCAGGATCGAGTAGCCGTACCAGCCGTACACGTCGAGTACGGTGCGCAGTCCATCGCGCTGGAACACTTCGGCTGCATGCAGATAACCGTAGGCGTCGTCATTGAGGAAGCTGTTCTGCGCAACGATGTAGATCGACAGCAGCACACTCAGCGCCATGCCGACGAGTGTGGGAATTGATCGCTGCAGAAGAGGGGCTTGCTTCATGCGGACGGCGGTTCCTGGTTCGAGGGGGCGCCATTGTCGGCTGCCCGTTCCATGGCGGCAAGCTGCGCACGCCAGGCCTGCGGCATGGCTGGCGTGGTGACCTCGATGTAATGCTCGATCAAGGCCGCACGTCGTTCTTCGTCATAGGCGAGAAGTGTGCTCATACGATGCAGATCCACCAATCGGTCCATCTCGCTGGTCGCCTCGTTGCCGATGCGCAGACGCAACGGATCGTCGATGGCGAGGCCGTTCGTGGTGACGATCAGATCCTGCGAATTCAGTGCCAGGAACGAGACCCCTTTGCCATGCATTTCGCTCAGGAAGACCGCGGCCTCCTGCGGCTCCACCGCACGTTCCACCGCGGCGGGCACGAAACAGGTGGCGAAGCTCTTGTTCAGATGGGCCACGAGAAAGAGGCTGTCCACCGTCACGCTGGGAATGCCGCGGGAACGCAGCGTCTTGCTCAGGGCATCGAGGCGCAGGGCGGGATGCGAGTTGCGGCCGAGGCCTCGCGGCAGACCTGCGAACTCACGCAGTTCCAGACCGCTCGGCAGCGCGCGGCGATCTTCGCGCCCAACAATTGCCACGGCACCTTCGGTGAGCTTCTCGTAGCGCGCGGGATTCAATTTGCGCTGCGGCGTCTTGATGAAGATGTAGGGGCTTTCCGGCTTGCCGCCCGGCTGGGTCTTGAAGCGTTTGTGCATCCAGAGGTACTGCGCGGGATTCACTCGGATCGCCGCTTCCAGCGCCTGGTTCAGACGGATGGCATCGGCCACGTCGTCGCCACTCGGGAAATCGGGGAAGGGAATCGCTTCGAGATCGTAGGGCTGCACCTGGTTGTCGCGGTGATGGCGCACGATGAAGGTCGGAGAGCGGTTGAAGGACGCAAAACGCGCCGCGGCGGTGATGGTGGCGGCGTTGTTGCCGAAGAAGGGCGCGAATACGGACTGCTCGGGGCCGTAATCCTGATCCGGCGCGTACCACAGAATCTTGCCCTGTTTCAGATGGCGGAAGGCGCCGCGGATGTCGTAGCGATCGAACACGCCATTACAGTTGCGCAGGCGACCACGCAGCATGAAGGCATCGAACAGTGGGTTCTTGTGCGCGCGATAGGTGACGGCGAAGGGAAAGTGCTGCGACAGCAGATTGGCGGCGAAGTCGAGCGTGGTGTAGTGCGCGCCGAGGAACAGCACGCCGCGTCCTTCCGCCAGCGCCGCCGCGATCAGATCACCGCCCTTCAGACGCGCCAGCGGCTTGAAGTGAGCGGCGGGGCGGATCCAGCCGCACGCCGTTTCCACCAGGCCGATGCCGTTTTCGCGGAAGGTGTCGCGCACCAGTTGATGTTGCTCGCGCGGCGACAGCTCGGGGAAACACAGACGGATGTTCACCTCGGTGATGTAGCGGCGCTCGCGGGCGGCGAAATAGGTCAGATCGCCCAAACGCGCCCCCAGCCAGAGCCGCAGCTTCAGCGGCATCATGGCCGCAAGCGACAAAAGGCCGATGCCCAGCCAGGTTGGCCAGTAGCGCGGCGCGAGGAATTGCGAATAGGGAGGGGCGGTGTTGGTCACTGTATTGCCGGTGATTCCTGGGCACGCGATTGTAGCAAGCCCGGCAGGCACTTGGAGTCCGCGGAGAGGGTGGCGGCTGTGCTATGATGCCGCCCTCTTTTTGGCCGGCCCCGAGAGCCTTCGACTTTTCCTCTGATGAAACTCGACATTCCCCGCTTCGACAGTGCGCGAGTGCTGGTGGTCGGCGACGTCATGCTCGACCGTTACTGGCACGGCGCCACTTCCCGCATTTCTCCCGAGGCCCCCGTGGCCGTGGTCAAGGTGCAGAACACCAAGGACAGCCCCGGTGGTGCCGCCAACGTCGCGCTCAACCTGGCGGCGCTGGGCTCGGCCGCGTCGGTGGTGGGCCTGTTGGGCGACGATGAAACCGGACGGAAGCTCGAAACCAGCCTCAATGCAGCCGGCGTGCTCTGCGATTTCCATCGTGTGGCCGACAAACCCACTATCACCAAACTGCGTGTGATCAGCCGTCATCAGCAGCTGATCCGTCTCGACTTCGAAGAGCCCTTCGCCGCCGAAGATGCCGCCAACCTCGAAGCCAAGGTCGAAGCCCTGCTCGACAACGTGAGCGTGCTGGTGCTGTCCGACTACAAGAAAGGTGCTCTCAGCCAGGTGCAGCGGTTGATCCAACTCGCGCGTAAAGCGCAGGTGCCGGTGATGGTCGATCCGAAAGGTGACGACTTCACCATCTACCGCGGCGCCACGCTGCTCAAACCGAATCTGCACGAGTTCGAAGCCATCGTCGGCCACTGTGCAAGCGAGCAGCAGTTGGTGGAGAAAGGTCAGAAATTGCTGGACGAACTCGAGCTCGAATCGCTGCTCATCACGCGCGGCGAGCACGGCATGACCTTGTTGCGCAAAGGCGAGGTGGAGCAGCACTTCCCGGCGCGTGCGCGCGACGTCTTCGATGTCACCGGCGCCGGTGACACGGTAATCGCCGTGGTTGCAGCTGCCGTGGCTGCTGGTAGTCCGCTGCCGGAAGCGGTGGCATTGGCGAATGTGGCGGCCGGTCTTGCCGTGGCGAAACTCGGTACGGCAGCGATCAGCGCGCCGGAGCTGCGTCGCGAGATCCAACTCGATGGCGGCATCGATCGTGGCGTGATGACGCGTCAGCAGCTCTTGCTCGCCGTGGCCGATGCCAAGGCGCATGGCGAGAAGATCGTGTTCACCAACGGTTGCTTCGACATCATCCACGCCGGTCATGTGGGCTATCTGAAGCAGGCCAAGGAACAGGGCGATCGTCTGATCGTGGCCATCAACGGCGATGCTTCCGTCACCCGCCTCAAGGGGCAGGGCCGTCCCATCAACCCCATCGATCGCCGCATGGCGGTGGTGGCTGGTCTGGAATCGGTGGATTGGGTGGTGTCCTTCGATGAAGACACGCCGGAATCGCTGCTGCGCGAACTGCAGCCGCATGTGCTCGTGAAGGGCGGCGATTACGGAGTCGATCAAGTGGTCGGCGCCGAGATCGTGCGCGCCTACGGTGGTGAGGTCAGAGTGTTGGGGCTCGAAGAGAACTGCTCGACCTCGGCGATCGTGTCCAAGATCCAGCAGCAACAGAAGGGAAGCTGAGGATATTCGTCCGATACCTGGCCATGCCGCTCGAAGTGGATGACGGTATCTACGCGGGCAACTGACCTTCCAGCGCTTTTTTTGCCTTCGCCACATTCTGCCGCAGATGTTCGGGCGACAAGGTGCCCACGATCAGGCTGTGCAGCGCGGGTTCGCTGAAGATCAGTTGCATGCTTTCGGCGACGAGATCCCGGCTCTGATCGAGCACGTGACCACTCATCAAGCCTTTCTTCACCAGCACACCCTTGCGCAGCTGCGCGGCGGTATCGACCACTTCGCGGTCCTGCTGCTGCAGATTCCAGGTCACCATCACCACGTCGAGCAATTGCGCGGCGAGTACGCCACCATCGATGGTCTTGGTGCTCATGCCGATGGTGCGGATCTTGCCATCCTTCTGGCATTGACGCAGCGCTTCGACACAGCCGGTTTCTTCGAGTATGACGCGATCGTTGCCATTGGAGTGGATGAGCACGATGTCGAGATAGTCGGTGCGCAGACGCTGCAGGCTGCGCTCGATGCTCTTGGTGACATGCGCCCGACTGAAATCGAAATGTGACACACCGTTCTCGAATTCCTCGCCGACCTTGGTCGCGATCACCCAAGATGTGCGCTCGCGCAGCAGCTGACCGATTCTTTCTTCCGAGGTGCCATAGGCGGGTGCAGTGTCGAGCAGGTTGATGCCGAGTTCTCGCGCTTCGCTCAGCAACGATTGAATGTGCGCATCGCTGGGCAGCTCGAAGCCGGAAGGATATTTCACTCCCTGATTGCGGCCGAACTTGACCGTGCCGAGGCCAAGCGCCGAAACACTGATGCCCGTGTTGCCGAGTGGACGCAGAAAGTTCATCACAGCTCCCAAGGTGGTGTGGCGACACTCACCGATGGCAGATCGAGAGGTGCCGCCTGTGGGTGCGCCGGAGCGATCCGTTCGTTTTGCAATTGCTGCAACACGCGCGCGGCGAGATTGGGTGCCAACGTGAGTTTGGTGGGCCAGCAGCACAGAGCCTTGCCGGCGACGAGCAGGCTGTCCTGATCGGGCCGCTTGCCATCGGGCTGGCGTGCTTCCGCACGATCTATGCGGAAGCTGGAAAATTCGGCATCTTTCCAGTTCTGCCAGGGGAACAGACTTTCCAGCAACTCACGTGCGGCCTTCAGCTGTTCTGCTTCGCTGCGTTTCACACCGGCTTCGGCCAGTTCACCGCCCAGATACCAGGCCGTGCGCCCATCGCTGCATGGATGCGTGGTGACGGTGAGCTCGGGCGTTGCCGTCAATTGATCCGATACGCAGTGCACGTAGAGTGGATCGGTGATGTGATGTTTCACCACCACCATCTGCAGCGGACGGCGTTGCATCGCGGGTCGCGCAGTTTCGGGCAGCGGTAATTGCGAGATCAGTGCTTCATTGCCGGCGCCGGCAGTAAAGATGAAACGCTGTGCCGCGATGCGTGTGCCGTCGGGCAACACCAGCGCATCGGGACCATCGCCTTCGAAACGGCAGGTCGTGGTGTCGAGGCGATAGATGCAGTCCTTGTGTGGTTCGGCGAGCGTGCGCAACAGCGAGGGCACGTCGAGCACGATGTCGTGCAGACGATAGAGCGTGCCCTTGTTGTGTCCATTGAAGAAGGCCGGCCAGTCCTGCGTCGGCACTTCGGTGACCTTGCCGCGCACGGTCTTCGAACCGAGGAAGGCATTGAGACGCGAGCGCAGACTCGGCCGTGGCCACATGTAATAGGCATCGGAAAGCAGTTTGGCGCCGCGCAGATCGAGTTCGCCTTCACCGGCGATGCAGGCACGCCAGCGCGCCGGCATGTCGGCGATCGCTTCGGAAGCGCCGGTGAGCGTGCCGCCGAGCGCGTATTTCATGCCGCCGTGAATCATGCCCTGCGAGGCGATGCTCTGCCCGGCACCGAGCGCGTCGCGTTCGAACAGGAGCGCACTGTAGCCAGCCTGGCGTGCGCGATTGAGCAGCCACAGGCCTGCGACACCGCCGCCGAAGATGAGGAGATCCTGATGCACGTTAGATACGAAGGAAGGCTGAAGCGGAAACCATGGTGGCGCAGTATACGTTGCCGAGGGGTGGGATTCACGGGACAATTCCGCGCCTCTGTGTTCGGACCCTGTTGCTTCTCCTGACTTTCCCATCGCTTAGAGGCCTTCCGCTTGCGCTGGTGCTACACCCTAGTCGGCTATCTCGCCCTACCCATTCTGTTGCCGCGACTGTGGTTGCGTGCAGCCTATCGTCCGCGCTGGGCTGAACGCCTCGGTTATTACGCCGCGCCGCGCGTGCAAGGTGAGGCACCGACCGTCGTTTTCCACGCGGTATCGGTGGGCGAAGTGCATGCCGCGCGTCCCTTGATCGAAGCCTTGCGCAAGGCGCGTCCTGCGCTGCGCATCGTGCTCACCTGTTCTACGCCCACTGGTGCGGCACGCATCAAGGAAATCTTCGGTGACAGCGTCGAGCACGTGTACTTGCCGTGGGATCTGCCGGGCGCCCTGCGGCGTTTTCTGAAGCGTTTCGAACCTGCTTTGGTCGTGCTACTCGAAACCGAACTCTGGCCCAACCTGCTGCATGCCATTGCCAAGCGTGGCTGTCCCGTGGTGCTCGCCAATGCGCGACTTTCCGAGAAGAGTCGTCGTGGCTATGAACGCATCGGCGGCATGACCTATGACATGCTGGAGCGCTTGACCCTCGTGGCGGCACAGGCACCGGCCGATGGTGAACGCTTCGTATCGCTCGGGCTCAAGCGCGACAAGTTGCGCATCAATGGTTCGCTCAAATTCGACTACGCCATCGACGAAGTGCAACGTCAGCGCGCCACGGTGATGAAGGCGAGCTTCGGTGGTCGTCCGGTGTGGATCGCAGCGAGCACGCGCGAAGGTGAAGATCCCCTGGTATTGCGTGCGCACCAGACTGCTTTGGCACATGAGCCGCGTTTGTTGTTGGTGTTGGTGCCGCGTCATCCCGAACGCTTCGAGCAAGCGGGTGTGCTGGCGGAACAAGCGGGACTGCGCGTGCAGCGCGCCAGCAAGGGCGAAGTGCTCAGCGCACAAACGCAGGTGCTGGTGGGCGATACGATGGGAGAGCTCGGTTATTACTATGGTCTCGCCGATGTCGCTTACGTCGGTGGTTCCTTGGTGAACACCGGTTGTCAGAACGTGATCGAACCAGCGGCCCTGGGCTTGCCGGTGGTGATCGGTCCCTCGCGTTACAACTTCCAGGCCGTTACCGATGAATTGCTCGAAGCCAAAGCGCTGCAGATCGTGCAGAACCCCGAGCAACTCGGTGAGACGGTGGTGAATCTGCTCAGCGATCCTGCGCAGCGACGCGAACGCGCCGAGCGTGGTCGTGCCGTGGTCGCGCGCAATCAGGGTGCTACGCAGCGTCTCTGCCAGATGTTGTTGGAATTGTTGTCCGCTTCTTGAATGCTCGCCACACACGCAAGCGCGTGTGCAGCGTGATGGATGAAGAGACAGGAGAGGCCCCTCTCACATATGCGAGAGGGGCGGAGAACTCAGGGCGTGGTCGGCGTCGGCACCGGCGGCGCATTGGCCTCGAGCCATTCGTTCAGATCGATCACGTCCTGCGGCGTCAGCGTGCCGGCGGCGCGCTTGAGCGTGAGGCTGTCGATCACATAGTCGTAGCGTGCATTGGCATGATCGCGCTGCGCCTGGAACAGCGTCCGTTGTGCCAACACCACGTCCACCACGTTACGCGTACCGACTTCCGCACCCACCTGCGTTGCTTCCAGCGCGCTCTGCGCCGAGATGATGGCCTGCGCGCGTGCCTGTACTGCGCGCACGTCGGTTTCCACGCTGCGGAAGGCATTGCGTACGGAGAGCGTGCTGTCGCGGCGCGATTTCAGCAGTGCTTCTTCACTGGCATCACGCGTGTAGTAGGCCTGACGCAGACGGGCGGAGTTCAGACCACCGGCGAACACGGGCACTGTGAGGTTCAGCGTCACTGAGCTGTTTTCCTGTGCCAGGTTGGGTGTGAAGCTGATGGGGTTGCCCGACTCGTTCCAGTTGTAGGCCATGTTGAGATCGACGGTCGGATACATGCGTGCCTTGGCCGCCTTCGCATCTTCCTGACGTGCTTCGAGCTCGAGTTCCGCGATGCGGATCTCGGGATTGTTCTGCATCGCCACCGTCATCCAATCTTCCATCGGCGTGTCGCTGGCAGTGATGGGGAAGGCCTCGGCGAGGTTTTCCACTTGCATGTGCGTGCGGCCGGTGATGGCTTCGAGTGCTTCGAGCGCCTGATTCAGGTTGTTCTCTTCCACCAGCCGATTGACGCTGGCGAGATCGTAGTTGGCCTGACTGTCATATACGTCGGTGATGGCGACGAGACCGACGTCGAAGCGCTGCTGCGTTTGTTCCAACACGCGACGAGCCGCTTCTTCTTCGGCAGTGAAGGTGGCGAGGTTGGTCTGCGCACGCAACACATTGAAGTAGGCAGTGGCCACTCGCATGATCAGATCCTGCTCGGCAGCGGCAAGGCTGAGGGCGGCGGCTTCATCGCCTTTCTTGGCGGCACGGAAGGCATACCAGGCTTCGGCATTGAAGAGCGCCTGACGCAGACTCACTCCCCAACCCTTGTTGTTGAAGCCATTGGCAAAGCTGTGTTCGGGCACGCGAATGACGCCGCCACCATCGGACGGCAGTGCACCATCCACACCGGAGGTGTCGCGCGAGGTGCGAGCGGTGACTTCCACCGTGGGCAGCAACAGCGCACGACCTTGATCGATCAAGGTGTGATTGGCGTTGAAGGTGGCGCGAGCCTGGCGAATGGATGGGTCGTTTTCGACTGCCAAGTTGAAAATTTCGAGCAGGTCATCCGCCTGGGCGCTGGTAGCGCCGAGGCAAAGGACAGCAATGCCGATGGCGCGCTGCAGACGGCTGAATACGGGAGCTCGCATGAAAACATCCTCAGGGTTGTCGATTGCCTGGCTGACTGGCGGGTCAGTCTATGTTGCCGGCGCTTCGAGTCAAGCAGCAAAACGTAGCAATACGTAAGCGCTGACATTGCACAGTGGATATATATATAGAAGGACGTGCTTTGGCGGGATGGAGAACGCCGTGCCGAAAACGCCTTGCATTGTAGCAAACAAACCCCGATTCTGCGGGCGCCCACCGGTGGGTGCTGGCATGGGTATTGCCAAGTCGCTCGAATAGCGCTCGACGCGGAGCCGGCACATCCATTCCATGACCGACGAGGATGCAAGGCCGTCGGCGGAAATCAGAAGCATCATGCCTCTATGTGTATTGCCAAACAATACGGTAAGGCAGTCGCAGCAAGTAAAGTTAAGGAGCCGTGGAACGCAATGTCAGATTTGCCAGCACCACCCTATGGTTTGGATGCAGTCGACATCCAGGGACGTGAACGTCTTCACGATGGTTTTCTCAAGGTCGATCGTTACGAGGTGAGATGCCGACTCTTTCAAGGTGGATGGAGTCAACCTTTCTATCGCGAGATCCTCGTGCGGCAGCCGGGAGTGGGCGTCTTGTTATACGACCCCCTTTTGGATAAGGTGCTGCTGGTTGAGCAGTTTCGGGCCGGATGCCTCGATGACGCGCACAATGGTCCCTGGGCCCTGGAGTTGGTGGCTGGACTCCTGGAAACGGGGGAAACCCCGGAGGATGTGGCCAGAAGGGAAGCGCAGGAGGAAGCCGGCGTTGAAGTTCACGGGATCTTGCTCAAGGTCTGTGAGTACTACAACAGCCCCGGTGGCAGCAGCGAGAAGCTGACTGTACTCTGTGGCCGCTTCGATGCGGAACGCACCGCGAGCGGCATCTTCGGTCTAGCCTCGGAATCGGAAAACATCCGCAGTCATGTGATCGACCGCGCACAAGCGTTGGCGGGGGTGCGTGCCGGGCGTATCAACAACGCGATGTCCATCATCGCGCTCCAGTGGTTGGAACTGAATCTCGCCTCGGTGCGGGCCGCATTGGTAGCGGATCCCGCGTGAATCCTGGGAGCAACTTTACGCGCGCTCGCTGAGCGCCGATGCAACTTCAACATGATGTCCAGCAGCACCCGCCAGTGTCGACGCGATCTGGCTCTTCGGCGTTATCCCATCGATCTCAGCGCAGCAATGGCCGTGTGCGATGCCAACTATCTGCGCATTCGCAAACTGCTGCCCGATCTCTCTCTCGATACGCAGCGACGCATCGGTTTGCCCTGTGGCGACAGTGCCACGTGTGCGGTCGTCGAACTGCGCGTGCTCGAAAGTTTTCGCTACACCACCACCTTGCATCTGTGCATGCATGATGCGCATCGCAGTGACTTGAATGAGAACGGGGTCGCACATCCGTACTATCGGCCGCCCGTGATGCTGGTGCGGCTGTATCATGACGCTTCCACGGCCGAGGTCATCAGCTATCAGGACCGCTCCACGGCGGGCTTCAAGACCTTGCAGGCAGACTCCGTGGAATTCAATCCCGATGAAAAGGAACAGGTGAACCAGTTTTTGGCGGAGTGGCTGAAGCTGTGCCTGGAACAAGGGTTGGGCGAACGCCCGATTCCGCCTCGTCAGGCGGCCGAAGGTGTGGTCTGACCCGGCTAAACAAGGGAGCAGGCGTTGACCTCACAGAGCACAGGACCGGCGAATGCGGCCAGAGTGGTCCAACTCTCTGACATGCATCTCTTTGCCAACACCTCCGATGTGTTGGTGGGGATGAATTGCGAGGAAGGTCTGCGCGACGTGCTGCAACTGATCCGCAGCAGCGAACCCCAGCTCAGTGCCATTCTCTGTACCGGCGACATCAGCCAGGACAACAGCCTCGCCAGTTACCAGCGACTCGAGCGTGCCCTGACCGAATTGCGGGTGCCGCAGTACTGGATTCCCGGTAATCACGACGAACTGGCGCGCATGCGCGAAGCGCTCGGCACGCAGAATTCCTGTTTTCAACGCAGCTTCTCCTTGCCCGGTTGGCGTGTGGTACTGCTCAACAGCAGCGTCGAAGGTGAGGTCTACGGCAGATTGAATGCGCAAGAGTTGAATGCGCTCGAGCACGAGTTGGAGCAGGGCGACGACAACGTGCTGATCTGTCTGCACCACAATCCCGTGCCGGTGGGCGCGCATTGGTTACAGCGGCATGCCTTGCAGAATCCGAATGAGCTTTTCGCACGCATCGATGCCTGCCCGCGCGTGCGTGTGGTGTTGTTCGGTCACATCCATCACGAGCTTGAAAGCGAGCGCAATGGTGTGATCTATCTCGGCGCTCCTTCGACTTCGGTGCAGTTCCATCCCACCAGCTTCGATTTCGCGCTCGACAATCGCAATCCCGGTTATCGCTGGCTCGATCTCTATGCCGACGGTCGCTTCGACACCGGTGTGCGCCGTGTCGCGAATAAACGCTATCCGGTTGATTTCTCTGGTATCGGCTATTAACCTTCTGCCGCTTTTTTGCGCCCTTTTGCGCTCCTCATTTTCTTATTCTTTCCGCGCTCGACGCCTTTGATGACTGATCTGAATGACTAAAGAGTACAACGCTGGTTCGATCGAGGTACTCAGTGGCCTCGATCCGGTCAAGCGCCGTCCAGGCATGTACACCGACACCACCCGCCCCAATCACCTGGTGCAGGAAGTGTTGGACAACAGCGTCGACGAAGCCCTGGCCGGATACGCCCGCCACATCATCGTTACCCTTGAAAAGGACGGCACCGTCGAAGTCACCGACGATGGTCGCGGCATGCCCGTCGACATCCATCCCGAAGAGAAAGTGAGCGGGGTGGAGCTGATCCTCACGCGCCTGCACGCGGGCGGTAAGTTCTCCAACGACAACTACAAGTTCTCCGGCGGTCTGCACGGTGTGGGTGTGTCCGTGGTGAACGCGCTATCGACTTCGCTCGAAGTGCGTGTGCGCCGCAATGGCAACGTCTATCGCATGACCTTCGCCGATGGTCTGAAGACCTCCGATCTCGAGATTGTCGACAAGGTGGGTCAGCGCAACACCGGTACCACCGTACGCTTTCTGCCCGATCCGAAGTATTTCGATTCGCCCAACGTTTCCATCAGCCGTCTGATCCACGTGTTGCGCGCCAAGGCCGTGCTGTGCCCAGGCCTGCGCATCACGTTCGTCGACAACACCGCGAGCGGCGAGAAGTCGCGCAGCGACGAGTGGTATTACGAAGATGGCCTGGCCGATTACCTGAAACAGAGCGCAGGTGATGCGCTGTGTCTGCCCGAGCAACCGTTCACGGGTTCGATGCAGGGTAATGCTGAAGCGGTCGATTGGGCCGTGTTCTGGCTGCCCGAAGGGGGCGAGCTGCTCAATGAAAGCTATGTGAACCTGATTCCGACGATACAGGGCGGCACGCACGTCAACGGTTTCCGCACGGGCTTGATCGAAGCGATCCGCGAGTTCTGCGAATTCCGCAACCTCGTGCCGCGTGGCATCAAGCTGGCGGCGGAGGACATCTGGGAACGCTGCAGCTTCGTGCTGTCTTCCAAACTCGCCGATCCGCAGTTCTCCGGCCAGACGAAGGAAAAACTCTCTTCGCGCGAATGCGCCGTGTTCGTTTCCGGCGTGGTGAAGGATGCCTTCAGTCTGTGGCTCAACCAGCACACGGCCGAAGCCGAGCAGTTGGCGGAGATGTGCATCCAGAATGCGCAGAAGCGTCTGAAGGCCGCCAAGCTGGTGGTGCGCAAGAAGATCACGCAGGGGCCGGCACTGCCCGGCAAACTCGCCGATTGCGCGACGCAGGACGTGCGCCGCGGTGAACTGTTCTTGGTGGAAGGTGATTCCGCCGGCGGCTCGGCCAAGCAGGCGCGCGATCGGGAAACGCAGGCCATCATGCCGCTGCGCGGCAAGATTCTTAACACCTGGGAAGTGAGCTCGAGCGAGATTCTCGCTTCGCAGGAAGTGCACGACATCGCCACCGCCATCGGCGTCGATCCGGGTTCCGATGATCTGAGCGGCCTGCGCTACGGCAAGATCTGCATCCTCGCCGACGCCGACTCGGATGGACTGCACATCGCGACGCTGCTCAGCGCACTCTTCGTGCGCCACTTCCGTCCCCTGGTGGAAGCCGGCCACGTCTATGTGGCGATGCCGCCGCTCTATCGCATCGACCTCGGCAAGGATGTGTTCTACGCCCTCGATGAATCCGAGAAGAACGGCATTCTCGATCGTCTCGCCGCCGAAGGTAAGAAAGGCAAGCCGAACGTGCAGCGCTTCAAGGGTTTGGGTGAGATGAACCCGATGCAATTGCGCGAGACCACGATGAATCCCGATACGCGCCGTCTCGTGCAGCTGCGTGTCGATGAATTCGAAGCAACGCGTGAACTGATGGACATGCTGCTCGCGAAGAAACGCGCCAGCGACCGCAAGGACTGGCTCGAAGCCTGCGGCAACCAAGCTGATCTGTCGTAAGCACATGACCCGCGCCCGGGCCGTGCCAAGCCGATCCCAGTCGAACCAATACCGACTTCACCGCCATGACTGACGCGACCACTTTCAACGACGAAGGCCAGGAGCAGATCCCGCTCCGTACCTTCGTCGAGCAGGCCTACCTCAATTACTCGATGTACGTCATCAATGACCGCGCGTTGCCGCACATTGCTGACGGTCTCAAACCAGTACAACGCCGCATCGTCTACGCGATGAGCGAACTCGGGCTGAAGAGCTCGGCGAAGTTCAAGAAGTCGGCGCGTACGATCGGCGACGTGATCGGTAAATACCATCCGCACGGCGACTCCGCCTGTTACGAAGCGATGGTGCTGATGGCGCAGCCCTTCTCCTATCGCTATCCGCTGGTGGACGGGCAGGGCAACTGGGGTTCACCGGACGATCCGAAATCCTTCGCGGCGATGCGTTATACCGAATCGCGTCTGCAGCCCTATGCCGAAGTACTGCTGAGCGAGCTCGGTCAGAACACGGTGGATTGGAAGCCGAACTTCGACGGCGAGTTGGAAGAACCCGTTCTCCTGCCTGCGCGCCTACCGAACGTACTGCTCAACGGCAGCAGCGGCATCGCGGTGGGCATGGCCACCGACATTCCGCCGCACAACCTGCGCGAAGTGGCGCAGGCTTGCATCCATCTGCTCGATCATCCCGACGCGTCGGTGAGCGATCTGTTGCAGCACATCAAGGGTCCGGATTTTCCGACCGCTGCCGAAATCATTTCGCCCGCACACGAAATTGCCGCGCTCTATGAAACAGGGCGTGGTCAGGTGCGTGCGCGTGCCGTCTATCACAAGGAAGATGGCGACATCGTCATCACTGCACTGCCGTATCAGGTGTCCGGCGCCAAGGTGCTGGAACAGATCGCGGCGCAGATGCAGAAGAAAAAGCTGCCGATGATCGTCGACCTGCGCGACGAATCCGACCACGAGAATCCCACCCGCATCGTCATCGTGCCGCGCTCCAACCGCGTGGACGTCGATGCCGTGATGAGCCATCTCTTCACCTGCACCGATCTCGAGCGCAGCTATCGTGTGAACCTCAACATGATCGGCATGAACGGTGCCCCACGCGTGAAGAACCTGGCGGAGATCCTGCGCGAGTGGCTGGAGTTCCGCACCGAAACGGTGACGCGTCGTCTGCAGCATCGCCTCGACAAGATCCTGGCGCGTCTGCACATCCTCGAAGCATTGCTGATCGCCTACCTCAACATCGATGAGGTCATCCACATCATCCGCACCGAAGATCACCCCAAGCCGGTGCTGATGGAGCGCTTCAACCTGAGTGATCGTCAGGCCGAGGCCATTCTCGAACTGAAACTGCGCAACCTCGCCAAGCTCGAAGAGATGCAGATCAAGGGCGAGCAGGAACAGCTCGAAGCCGAGCGGGTGCAGTTGCAGCTCACGCTGGCCTCGAAGAGCCGCATGCGCAGCCTGATCAAGAAAGAGCTGGCGGAAGATGCCAAGACCTATGGCGACGAGCGTCGCTCGCCGCTGGTGGAGCGCGCCGAAGCGCAGGCCTTCACCGAAACCGACCTGATGAGTACCGAGCCCGTGACCATCGTGCTGTCCGAAGCCGGCTGGATCCGCGCCGCGAAGGGGCACGAGGTCGATGCCGCCGCGCTGCAGTACAAGGCCGGCGACAAGTTGAAGGTGGCGGTGCGTGGCCGCAGCAATCAGAACGTCGTGTTCCTCGACTCGACCGGTCGTTCCTATTCGCTGCAGGCGCACACACTGCCGTCGGCGCGTGGCATGGGCGAGCCCCTGACCGGTCGTGTCAGCCCTCCCTCGGGCGCCACGTTCGAAGGGATGGTGATCGGTGAACCGCAGCAGCTGCTGTTGCTCGGCTCCGACGCCGGCTATGGCTTCATCACCAAGCTCGAAAATCTGCTCAGCAAGAACCGTTCGGGCAAGGCCATCCTGAGTTTGCCGGAAGGCAGCAAGGTGGCACCGATGGCGCTGGTGCAGGATCCCGAGAACGACGACGTCATCGCCGTCACCAACGAAGGCCGTATGCTCGTATTCAAGGTGAGCGAGCTGCCCGAGCTACCGAAAGGTAAGGGCAACAAGATCATCGGCATTCCGTCGGCACGCGTGCAGTCGCGCGAGGAATTCGTGGTCGCCTACGCAGTGGTAGGTGCGGCTCAGGAACTCATATTGCATTCAGGCAAACGTTTCCTCCGTCTTGGCAAGGATGATCTGGAACATTACCGTGGTGAACGCGGACGTCGTGGTAGCATGTTGCCGCGTGGGTTCCAGAAGGTCGATCAGGTGCAAGTGCAAGACAAGTAGGATTGATCGCGGAGTTGGCTGTCCCACGAAGGCCCGTCCTGGGCCGTTTTCATCACCTGCTTTGAGGAGCATCCATGTCGTTCAAGGTGTATTCCAGGTCTCATGGTCTGGCGATGTCGGCGCTGTGCCTTTCCATTGCGGTCGCTCAAAGCGCAATGGCGGCCGATCTCGATGAAGTACAGGTCATCGCGAAGAAGCGCCAACAATCTGCCACCAATGTCGACATCGCCGTCAACGTTCTCGATCCTCAACTTCTCAACGCTCTCAATTTCCGTTCCCTTCCCGATGCCGCGGCGTTCGCAGAAAACGTCGCGATGTTCGAAGACTTCAGTGGTGCCTCACTGCCGACGTGGGTGATTCGTGGTGTCGGCGTACAGGACTACAACGCCAACAACACGCCCACCGCCGCCGTCTATCTCGATGGTTCCTACCAGGTGTCGACGGTGATGGGTGCGGCGTCCTTGTTCGACGTCGAAGAGCTCGAAATCCTGAAAGGTCCGCAAGGCGGTCTTTACGGTCGCAATACCACTGGCGGTGCGGTGATTCTGCAAAGCCGCCGCGCCAAACTGGATCAGCGTGAAACGAATGTCGAAGTCGGCTATGGCCGTTGGGGCACCAGCGTGGTGCGCAGTGCTCTCAACCTGCCCTTGAACGACAGCACTGCAGTGCGTGTCGCCATCAACGCGGAGAACAGCCGTGACGGTTGGCAGCGTTCGCTGAGCATGGATGGCACGCAGGGTGACAAGGAAAAACTCGATGCGCGCGTGTGGTGGCATTTCGAGTTGAGCGACAAGCTGCGTCTCGACTGGAAACTGCAGGGTGGTCGCGATGATTCGGACATTCCGCTCGGTCGTTCACTGGGGGTATACGCTGCCGATGGCAGTGGCAACTATTGCGATGCCGTTCTGGCTGGCTACATCGACGAGAGCACCTGCATCAACTGGGCCGGGGTGAATCTCGTTCATCTTGGAACAGGGGTTCCAGAGCGCCTGCTCGATCAGAGTGACGATGGCAGCGTGGTGTTGTCACAGCTGCTCAATCGGCAGGACAACGACTACGTCGGCACCGTGCTCGAATTGACCTGGGAGCTCGACTTCGCCGATTTCCTCTCGCTCAGCACCTTCGATCGCTTCGGTTATGGCGTGCTGCTCGATCTCGACGGCTCCGGTGGTGAATACGGTCATCGCCGTTCCACCAGCGATCTGCGCACCTGGAGCCAGGAGTTTCGTCTTCTGTCCAAACCCGAGAGCCGTGTGCGTTGGTTGGCGGGGCTGAACTATTCGCGTGAAGACTTCGAGGAGTTCCGTGACTTCAGGTTGGCAGAAAATCGTCTCGTGGGCCTCGGGCGCGGCATGATGGGCTACGACCAGGACACCGAAGCCTTGTCTATCTACGTCGATGCCGAGCTGCCCTTGTCGTCGCAGTGGGCCATCGCCGGTGGGCTGCGCTGGACGGATGAGGACAAGAACTATCGTAACGGTGCCTTCTGGATTCCACGCGAACCTCCGATCTATTTGAGCCGGAATCTCAGTTCTGATTACCGCCTCGACGAGCGTCTCGCCGGATCCTTGGCTCTGCATTGGAAACCTCAGGAAAACACCTTCGGGTACATCAAGTATTCCAGCGGCTTCAAGAGTGGGGGCTTCTACGGGGGCTTCCCCTTCGACCCGCGCGAGATAGAACCCTACCGCGAAGAAACGCTCGCGGCGTGGGAAGCCGGCATGAAGGTGAAGTGGCCCGATGCGGGGCTCGAACTCGGAACCACCGTGTTCTATTACGAATTGGAAGATGTGCAGGGCTTCATTCGCGATACTTCAGTACCAACCGGTACGGGTATCGACCGGTTGGCGAATCAGGGTGACGCCGTACACAAGGGGGTGGAGCTGCATGGACGTTGGCAGGTAATGGACGCTCTGTCGCTCGAACTCGGCTTGGGTTGGCTCGATGCACGATTGAGAGGCGAGGATGTTCTTACTTTGAACCTTGCCGACGAGCTCGTGCCGGTAACGGGACGCCGTCCTTACGCGCCGAGTTTCAATGGCCATTTTTTGGTGAGCCACGCACGAACTTTGGGCGACGCCCACACCTTGATCCTCGATGCAAGCTACGACTACCGCAGTGCTTTCAGTGGTCATCAGAGTTCACTGGTGGATGCGGCGATCAATAATCTACCAGGCTACGGACTCGTGAATTTGGCCGCGCGCGTGAATTCGGCGCGTGCGCCGTGGGAGCTGGGGCTGTGGGTGCGCAATGCCACAAACGAGCGTTACGTTACGCGAGTGAAGAATGACGGACTCAATAGTTTCATCGCTCTTTATGGTGAACCACGTTCCTATGGTGTTACCTTGAGCTATCGTTTGTAACTTTTTGTGACTCAATTGATGGTGGTTTTCAGCTAGACGTTCCTCATGCCTGCTTCAGGCAATCCCGCATAGTCGCGTTTTTGGCACGCTCCATGTACCGTTGAGTCTTTATCTCTCCATGGGGTTTGCACCTTTCAAAAAAATTGTTGTTAGAATGGCCCAGCCTTCCGGCTATGCAGGTTCTCGCTTCACATGTTTTCTCAGGATGGAAAACAGGCCGCAGCACCGGAACCGAGAGGCGTCACGGACCATCCGTGTGATCTGCCTGGGTACACCGGGTATGCGCTGAATAGCCTGGCAATAGGAGAGTACTCAGGAGACTCTATTCAAAACGGCTGACCGTGACGTCGACAGTCGACGTCTAATTCTTTTTCGCATAGGAGTTATCAAATGGTCAGCGTACAAGCGCAGGTGGCGCGTCACTACGAATATCCCTTCCCCCCACCCAGCAGCTATGGTGCTCTTTACAAGGTTTTCGAGCAGACCGAAGAACAGCTGGCTCTGGCGAAACTCAATATCAAATTACAAGAAGAATGCGGTGAAGAATTCCAGGTACGCTTCTATTGCGCGGAAGACCTCGGTCGCATTCCGTACTCGATCCTGCTGAGTGCCGCTCAGTGTTACGCCGACGTGTTCAATGAAAGTTGGGGCGAAGACTGGACCGTAGAGTCGGCGATGGACGAGATCCGCAGATTCATCAATTGCGACCCCAATTACACGCCCGTGATGACCTTGCTTTTCAGAGAGGAGCGGGTCGTGGGGTTCAGCTGGGGCTTCATCATGGATCGTGATTCGCTGACCGACGACAGCGCACCGTTCTCCGCGTCCTCCGTCAAACGTCATGAAAGCATCCAGGCGGCACGCTACTGGCTCCACGAAGTGAGCGACAAACGGTTGCTCATCTCGATCCGTGAGTTGGGCGTGCTGAAGGACTTCCGTCAGAACAAGACTCCCTATCTGACGCTGCCGATCTTCGAGCGCGCCAAGAGCGTCGGCTGCAACGTGGCATTCTTCCGTACCAAGCTCAGCAGCCAGGCATTCCGCTGGAGTCTCGGTGTCGGCTTCGTGCCTCTGGAGCTGTTCCGAGTCGATGGCCTCTTGCTGATGAAGGGCTGCGTCAAATACGCAATGGAGCTGCTCTATGGCTCGATCGACAAGACGCGCCGGCGCCAGAGTCAGTCTGCGATAATCAACAACATCAAACGCTACTTGTGTGAGTAAGAAGTAGGCCAGTGTCGTACGCATGACGAGAGGTTCGCTGCAGTTGCGCCTGGCCAGGGGCGAAGCATGATTTCCTGGTCCGTGAACTATGTGTTTTTGTTCAATTCGGCGCTTCTCGTCCTGCTAGCGACATTCCTTGCGAAGCGGCAGCGCGAAATAGGCACTTGGATTTTCTGTGCTGCATCGGCTGCCCTAGCAAGCTGGAGCGCTTGCATCTACCTCTTGGAAGAGCGCCTACTGATGTCGTGGTTGAGCGGCATCGTCAAAGTGCAGCTCATCTCTGCGTTGTTGTTTGCCAATGGTCTCTATTACTTCTGCTCCACCTATCCCATCTATCGCATCGATAGAAGGCAGTTGATCAACGTCCTGGTGTTGGCCGGCTTCGTGCTGGCCATCATCTTCACCGATGCGATCACGCGGGCTACCTTGGTCGGCGATGCCATCGTCTATGAAGACGGCATCGGTTACCTCGTTTACTCGATCTACCTCGCGGCACTGGGCATCTCGGCACTGGTGCGACTGGGCCAGGCCTGGCGTGAATACCCGGAACATCGTGCCCGCATCCGTTATTTCTTCATCGGTGTCGGCACCTATGTAAGCTGCGCCATCATCTTCAATCTGATCCTGCCCAGTCTCGGTAACTACGATTACCTGATGATCGGTCGTCTCAGCGCCACGGCGGCGCCGCTGTTGTGCTTCTACGCGATCACCAAATACGAGTTTCTGGATGTCACGGTAATCATCAACAAGACGACTGCTTGGGGTGGCGCCTTGCTGGCCATGCTGGCGCTCGGTCTCTTGGTCTACGAGCTGACATTGGGCTACATGCTGCTCAACATGTTGGGCGTCGGCGCGGTCATCATCGTCGCAAGTCTCTTCGCGCAGCCGCTGCAGCGCTTCCTCCTCACCACCGCCAAGCGCAAGTTCGTGCGCGGCTGGTATTCCACCGAAGCGGTGATCGGAGAATTGGCGGCGAAGCTCACCTTGGAAAAAGATCGCCGCGCGATTTTCCGTACGGTGATGGCGACGCTCGATGAAGTGTTCGAGGTCGAAAACACCCGGATGATCGTGGCCGAGCGTGATGAGAACGGTGAGCTTGAACATTACCGGGTCGTCGACGACCCGAGCGTGCACATCGACAGCAGCTCTCCTCTGATCCGTGCCTTCAGCGAAAAATCTCATTGCTGCCGCATCCGCGAATTGGATGCCGGTTGTCTGACGATGCTCGAACAGCTTGGGCTCACGGCCGAGTGCATCACCGACGGTGTGGTGTTGCCCTGTCACTCGCCGGAGTTTTTGGAAGGGCTGATAGTATTGGGACGCCGCAGTAACGAGCGTCAGTACAACGAGAACGACCTACGCTTCTTCGACAACCTGCTCGCCTTTCTCTCACCGATCTTCTATCGACTCACGCCGATGGAGACGCTCGAAGCACTCTACTTCGAGAACAAGCAGCGTCTGCATGAGGCAGAGATTCAGCTGCTGCGGGCACAGAAGATCGATGCCATCGTGCATGCCACGCGTCAGTGCCATCACGAGATCCGCACGCCGCTCAGCATCATCAGCCTCGGCATCAGCCGTATCAAGAATCTGGAAGAACTCGAATCCTTCAAGCAGGTGGCACAGGAAGAAATCAAACATGCACTAGAGATCGTCGAGGAAACACTGGCGATCTCCGACATCAACAAGAGTGCGGAGAAGGCCCATACGAGGGTCAACATCAACGACGTCATCCGCCGTTGTCTGCGGCTCATCGACACCTTGAAGTACAAGGTTCATCTCGAGCTGGAAGAGGACCTGCCGCCGGTGATCGGCTATTTCAGCGACCTGCAGGTGGTGCTCACCAACCTCATCCACAATGCCATGGAAGCGATGCCGAACGGTGGTGCCTTCACCTTTACCAGCCGCGCCGCACACGACACCGTGATCGTCACCGTGGAAGACACGGGGAGCGGCATTCCGGAAGAGCTCAAGTCGCGCGTGTGGGAGCCTTATTTCAGCGGCCGCGCCACACGAGCCGGAAATTCGACGGCGGGACGGGGCTGGGGGCTGACCATCGTCAACCGCATCATCACCGAACATCGCGGCACCATCCGTTTCGTCAGCGAGGCGGGCAGTGGTACGCGCTTCATCATCACGCTGCCCCTGGCGCGCAACGAGGAGCAGGATGAAGAAGGTCACGCAGAACCCGAGGCCCTGCCGCGCGTACAGCAAGGCTAGCCGACCAGGACTTCAGGGAAGAGATTGCAAAGACGAGGCGCGGCTTACTTGAAGCGGCGCTCGGAGAGATTCTGCAGCCAGCGTGAGCGCTGATCGACGAGGAGTTCACGCATGATGTCGGCTTCCTTGTCGATCACGATGCGTTTGAGTACCTGCAGCAGTTCTTTCTCATTGAAAGGCTTGAGCAGGTAGGCGGAAGACAGACCGATCGTGGAATCTTCGGCCAACAGCCTCAATTCCTCGCTGTCGTACGCGGTGAGGATCACCACGGGGATGTGGCGTTTGAAGGGGCTGCGGTTTTCCTTCATGCGCAAGGTGCGCAGAAATTCCTCGCCGTTCATCTCCGGCATCTGCCAGTCGAGCAGGATGCAGGTGATGGCATTGGTCAGAAAATCGAAGCCACGCTCATGCCGCGCGAGAACTTCGAGGCCCTCACGCCCATTGTGTGCAACCAATACTTCATAGAGTCCAGACTCGCGCACGACCTGCGCGATGAGCTCGGCCTGACGCTCGTTATCCTCGATGACGAGCACGCGAGGCTTAGCCGGCGGACCTTTCGCAAACCAGACCATGAATCAGGGGTTATCCGACATTAATTGGCGGCGCAAGTTTACCGTGCGTTTGAACACATAAGAAGGGCCGAGCACCAGACCCGAGGCCATCATGAACGGCGCAATGCACAGCATCAGCAGGGAATTTCCGACCAAACGCGCGAGGGGAAAGGGTTCCGAAGGATGGTTTTTCTCGATCTGGTGCCTGGTATATTCTGCCAGCTCGACCGGCTTGTTGCGGATTTCCTCGGCCCAGATGCGGGCGATGTATTTCTGATAACTGCGGGCGGGATACTTCTTCCAGAGCGTCAGGAGATAACGGTTGTTCGCCTGCCAGTTCTCGATTACCGAGAGTAGCTTGAACCACACGCCGGCCGGTGCTCCGAAAACGATGCTCCAAAGCACTAGCAGCGGATAGAACAAGAAAGCCGGTGCCTTAAGAAACATGAATGCCGTGATCTGCGCCTTATCCAAGGGATCTATGCAAAGCCTCTCAGCGGGGCAGCAGTATAGCAGACCCCCCCAGCCCTGCCGGCATTCGCGCGTACGCGCAGGCGGAACGATGCGGACAAGGAAAAGAGCCGTTTCCGCATGAAATTCCTGCGAACTGGCCATCGTGCCTTGCCCTATCTGGCCGCAATCTACCTGTTGGCGGCCGTACTGTATTTCTCGGTGATCCTGCGCCATACCCGTGACCAACTACTCCTGGCGGTGGCGCTCCTCGCCTACATCTTGTTCGTGGTGCTGACACACGAAGGACTGCTCCGGCGTGTGGGTCAGCTCATCGGCCATTACCGTCCCCGTGTGGATGTCGGCTATTTCTCGGCCTTCGTCGAGTTCAATCGGCGGATTCAGAACGTTCTTGAGCTAGAGCACGTGCTCATGCTGCTGGGCGATACGCTGCGGCAGAACGTCGGCCTGCGCCATGTGCGCTATCTCTTGAATCGCGAATTGCCGCTGCGCACCTCAGCGGCAGAGCAGAAGGATGAAAAGAGCGGAGAACTCCTGACGCTGCGCGCCTGGCCGCTGGAGCGTTCCTGGGCTTTCCACACCACCGAGTTCGAACGCGAGGTGAAGGCGCGCGCCAGCGTGCTGAGCAAGAGGGACGCCCCGGAGCTCGTGCAGCGCGCCTTCGCCGAAAGTGGTACCGAGCTGCTCGTGCCATTGGTGCAGGATCAGCGCCTGCTTGCCGTGATCCTCATCGGCCGCGGTGAAGAGCGTCCCCCCTTCCAGGAATTCGAATACCAGATGTTCGACTACCTGATGCGCCATCTGACGCTGATCGTCGACCGCATACGCGTCTACGCCGAAGTGCTGCGCAAGACCAAGATGGAACACGCGGAAAGGATGCGGGTGATGCAGACGCTCAGCGCCAGCATCGCGCACGAGATGCGTACGCCGCTTGCTGGCATCCGTGCCAGCATCTCGGGCTTCGAGGAATATCTGCCGCCGATGCTCGAGGCCTATGGTGATTGCGCGAAGAAGGAGCCGCAGCGCTTTCCCGCAATTCGCGAGAATCATCTGCAGCGGCTGCAGGACACGCCGCGCCGCATAATGTTGATGATCGATCAGGCCAACACGGTGATCGATCTGTTGCTGGTCAACCTGCGCGAAGAAGCCCTGGATCGCGGTCAGCTCTCCCCGATGCGCATCGCCGACGTCGTCAATCAGGCCATCGACCGCTATCCCTTCCGCAGCGGCGAGCGCGAGAAGGTGCACCTGGATCTGACGCAGGATTTCGAGTTCCGCGGCGTCGAAACCTTCTTCATTTACGTGTTGTTCAACCTGTTGAAGAACGCCTTCTACTCATTGCAGTCGGCACAGAAGGGCAGCATCAGCATCCGCCTCGAACGCGGAGGTTCCTACAACACGCTGTATTTCCGTGACACCGGTACCGGCGTGGATCCGGCCATCATCGGCAAGATCTTCGACGGCTTCTTCACCACCAAGCGCGACGGCACGGGTGCGGGTCTGGCGTTCTGTAAACGAACGATCGAAAGCTTCGGTGGGGAAATCGGCTGTGAGTCGGTGCTGGGTGAATATGCGGAGTTCATCATCCGCCTGCCCGTGATGCGAGAGCAGGCGGATCCGTCCCTCAATGCATGATCTGCGACAGACCGTCGAGGTTCGACTCGAGGAAGTCTTCGTAGGAGAACAAGGTCTGGCCCTTGATGCTGGGCAACACGTCGCCGCTGCAGAGCGTGGTGTAGTAGGTGTGCGTCGCGGAGCGGATCTCCCGCGCCGGAGCGTAGTGTTCCTGCCAGTTCTGCAGCAGCGGTGAATCGGTGGAGATTTCCGTTTCCAGAATGTTGTAGGTGGGCACGAGCGCACCGGCTCCCACTTCCTTGATCAAGGCCGCCGGCGCCTTGAGATCCTTGAGCAATTGATGATGCTCGCTCAGCGTTTCCTTGGTGAAGATCAACAGACACGTCGGCACGCCCTTGCTGTTCACCATCAGAAAACCCGTATGTGGTGACTCGATCAGGTAGTACTCGACGCAGTTCAGCTGTGAACGCAGATCGAGGAAATACTCCTGGAATTCACGGTTGATGAGGAAAGCATCTTCGTTGTTCGCCAACAGCGGATCGGTGAGCAACTTGAAGCTGTTGCGGAAGTACTGATCCTGGAAGGCCGCGATCGCTGCGTTGAGTTTCTGTTTCAGGCGCGGGTCATGCTTGTCGATGAACTGATCGATGAGCTGTTGGTTGAAGGCCTTGATCGCGAGTTCCATGTCGGCCTGTCCGGTCAAGAGTACCTTGCGCACGAAGGGGTTGGAGAGGCTGCGCAGGAATTCGAGGCCGCTCATCTCCGGCATCGAATAGTCGACGATCACGGTGGAGCAGGTCTGGAAACGCAGACCATTGAGCACTTCGTGATGCAGCTTGTTGACATCGATGTGCAGCAGCGTGTCGGAGTCGAGTGGGCCCGTCTTGTAGCTGGTGTAGCAGCGTTGCAGGAAACCGACGTGACGATGGGCTTCGTTGACGTGCTTGAGTGCCTCGCCGGCGGACTGGAACAGGCGATAGCTGAGGTTCTTGTTCAGCATCAGGCTGATGCCATCGAGGAAGTCGGGATCATCGTCCACCAGCACGGCTTGCGTGGGCAGGTAGAAGGGATGCCCTACCAGGATGGGATTCGACGGATCGTTGCTCATGGTGTTTCCTGTGACGGCGGAAGATCGGGAATGATGTGGCGGCACTGGCGTTGCAGCAACTCGGCGTGGCTGCCGCTGAGCGCGTCGAGACGGTAGATCGAGTATTCCTCGTCACCCAGCTGCACTCGACGCATGTGCGTTTCGTCGGTGGGGAAGCGGGTCTGCCCACCAGCGAGCTGATAACTGAAGGCTGTGATCTCGAGCTGACCGGGTGTGGTCTGCTGCAAGAGCGCATAAGCGGTCTCTACCGGGCGACCGATCGCGGATTCCTGTTGTACCACGGGGCTGCCGTCCTTGGGTTTTTTCGTCCAAATCGGCGAAAAATAAACTTCGCCGCTGTGCAGGGCGATGGAGAAGTCGAGGCTCTGCGCATTGCGGGCGCGATGCTTCTCCGCCACCTTGCGCATCAGCAGCATGAAGAGCTGCGCGCAGCAGAGCGCGTTGAAGGCGTGATCGTCCTTGCAGCGGCGCGCATCGAAGCATACGAGCACGCTGTCGCCATCCATGCGCGTGACCACGCCGCGGTAGAGTCGAGCCGCCTGACGCAGATAGAACTGGAACTGCTGCAACAGCATCGCGAGCGTCGAGGGATTGAGCAGATCCACCGCACGCTGGCTGTCCTTCACCTTCACCACCAGCAGGGTTGCCAGCCGACGGCGCGCGGCGGTGGGGGCGGTGTCATCTTCGGCGGGATCCGGTAGACCGGCTGCCGCGAGTTGTTCCTCGAGCTCCTGCTGACGGTTCAGGAGTTCGTAGACCTTCTGCTGTACCAGGCCCAGTTCGCCGTCGCCCGTGATGCGCGGCTCGCTGTCTTCTTCCGGGTTTTCGATGTCGTGCAAGAGTTCTGCGAGCGGCGTGCTGACACGCGAGGCCAACCAGAACGCGAGCGCGAGCGTGGCGAGCAGGCCCACGACGATCGCACCATAGAACGCCAATTGCGGACTCGTGAGCGGCGTGCGCAGCAGGTTTTCATCGAGTGAAAGCTGCACCTGACCTGCCGCCGCACCTTGCAGCGTGATCGCGGCCTGATAGGTGGTGGCGAGCGGGTTGCGGCGGCTGCCTTCGCGTGCGGCAGTGGCCAGCACCACACCATCGACATCGGTGATGGTGGCGTGGGTGATCCCGGGCTCGCGCACGAGCTGGTTCACCACCACGTTCAAGCCGAGCACGTCGTTGGCCAAGACCAATTCGGTGACGGAGTCGGCCGTCTGCTTGGCGAGGATGAGGCCGAGCGTTTCGGTCTGCTGTTTCAACGACTGCTGCATCTGCAGCTTCAGCGCCAGCCAGAAGCCGACGACGATGAGGGTGAGCAGCAGTCCGAACGAGACCGCGATTCTGTACTTCAATGCCATGTGGATTCCTGTGCCGCCGCTTTGCCGGCGGTGATGTTGGTTTCCGCTGTGGGCGGCAGGGCCGACCGTGGGCTTGCGGGAGCCTCCAATGCGCTGCCCTGAACGTGGTCCACCCCGAGTTGCCACAAGAGCGGCAACAGGTTGAGGTCGGCCACGTCGGGGGCCACCACCGGTACTTCTACTGCATGGGCCGCCGCGATCAGCGTGCGCAGGCGCGCGATGCGCTCTTCGTCTTCGGCCAAGTCGCGCAGGAGCGCTGGGTCCAGCTTGACCAGCTGCGGCCGCAGTCCTTGCTCACTCAATTCCTGCAACCAGCTGGCGGGGGCGAGGCCGCCGCCGAAACAGGCGATGGAATAGCCAAGTCCGAGCTGGGTCAAGCCTCGGCAGCAGCTCAGCGCCTTGTCGCGTGCGCCGAGGAGGTCGACCTCGTTCAATTCCAGGTTCAGCCGCAGCTCGCCGGGGACGTCGGCCACCTCCTGGCCGAGCCAAGGCAGAAAGCGCGGACTTTGCAGAGTCGTCGCGCTCAATGCCAGCCAGTAGTCGTTGTCACCATTCCGAGCCGCCAAACGCAGGGCCTGAGTGGTCAACTGACGGTCGAGGGCCTCGGTGAGTCCACCCAACGTCGCCGCCCGGCGCAAGGTGTGCGCATCGTAAGCGATGTCGGCTTCAGCGTCGGTGAAGCAGGGCAGCAATTCCACACCGAGTGCAGTGGCGGCACGCAAGGGGACGAGTGGCTGAAACAGCAGCTGAACTTCCTGCCGTTCCAACGCACGCTGCAGGTGTGCCAAGGCTTTTGCGTCCAGGGTGGAGTCGCGTGCCGAGGAATGTTCCTGCCCTTGGTGGCGGGCACGTGTCAGAAGTTCGGCGACAGTGGTCGCGCGTTCATCGATCAATGCCATACCGACTTCGCAGCCGATTTCCAGCGCGCTGGGCACGGCTTCGCTCACGGCGATGGCGAGTTCGCGTTGCAGTTCACGGCAGAAATGGAGCGCGCGTACGGGATCGTCTTCTTCGTGCAGGAGCGCAAATTCATGGTCCTGCAGCCGCGCCACCTGTGCCGAATGGCGCAACAGCTGCTGGGCGATTTCGCGCAGCAATTGGCGCTGTCCGCTGCGACCCAACACGGTCGCGAGCGCGTCGTGATCGCTGAGCGTGAGCAAGACCAAGGTTTTGCTGGTGCCGCTCTGCGCTGCGGCATGAATCGCCGTGGTCAGAAGTCGCTCGAAGCTCTTTGCCGTTTCGAGACCGGTGACGAGGTCGCGCGTCGCATGCTCGGGCTGCTCTGCGTTCAGCAGTCGTTCTTCCTCCGCCGCACTCACGGCCAGCAGCATGCAGGCTTTGCCCTGATAATCGACCGGGGTGAAGCGAAACATCAACGGTATTGCGCTGCCATCTCGCTTGCGACCCTGCAAGAACAAGGTGTCGCCACAGGTTTCGCCGTTGAACACCGCACGCAGTGCGGCACGTTCGGACACCTGTACCAGGTCGAGCAAGGGCGTGGTGCGCACCGCGTCGACGTCGTCGTAACCGAAGAGGCGCGCGTAGCTGCGATTGCAGTACAGATGCATGCCGTCCTGCAGATAGCTGTAGGCGCCGGGACTTTGTTCGAGCAAGAGATCATGGCGCCGCGTGAGCGCAGCGAGGTTCTGTTCGAGTTGTGCCACTCGCCGTTTCAGTCGGGCATTTTCGCCTTCGCGCAGCAGCGTTGCGCACAAGGGCTCGAGTTGTGTGGTAAGGGCGTCGAACTGCGCGCGCAGACACGAGGGGCGTGGCGCCGGCACCTTTTCGCTGATCAGAACCAGTGGCAATTCCTGCGCATCGCACAGTTGGAGCACGCGCGGCCATTCATTTTCCGGCATCTGACACAGCACGAGATCCCAGGACTGTGCCAAGAGTTCTGCGAATTCATGAAGGGATGAGGCGCGTGCCGCGCGCAAGGTGGTGCCGGCATTGCGCAACGCGCTGATGAGGCGCTCGGCGCTGTCTCGTTCCGCGCCGATGATCAACAGATGAAGTGTGTGCTCTTGCCCTGGCACGGCGTTCGACGCATCCCTGGAGAGTGTCCCACGTGGTTGTTGTTGGAATGAAACGTACTGCCGACGGGCGCCGGCCTCGGGACACAGGGCGCCCATTATAGGAGGGTTTTGCTGGGCTTGCCGGCTTCCTCGCACACGAGGCGAGGCACGAGATAACCGGGCAGACGTGCTTGCAGCGCAACGATGAGGTCCCGCGCGCGTTCCAGGCTCACATCGAAATGTGCTGCTCCCTGCACACGGTCGAGCAGGTGGAGGTAGTAGGGCAGGACGCCGGCCTGGAACAGTCGACGATTCAGTTCTGCGAGAGCCGCCACGCTGTCGTTGATGCCGGCGAGGAGCACGCTTTGGTTGAGCAGGGTCACACCAATGCGACGCAATTTGGCGCAGGCCTCATCCACTGCCGTATCGAATTCCTGCGCGTGGTTGGCATGCAAAACGAAGACGAGATCCTGTGGCAGCTCCTGCAGTTGTGCCAGCAAGCGTGCATCGATGCGGTCGGGCAGCACCAACGGCAGGCGGCTATGGATGCGGATGCGCTTGACGTGTGCCATCTTGCCGAGGCGTTCGAACAACCAGTCGAGGTGAGTCGCGGACAGTGCCAACGGATCGCCGCCGCTCAGAATCACTTCCTCGATGCTCGTATCCGCTTCGATGTAGCGCAGACTCTCTTCCCATTCGCGCCGGCTGCGGCGGTTGTCGTCGTACGGGAAATGGCGGCGAAAACAGTAGCGGCAGTGGATGGCGCAGGCACCGGTGAGGATGAGCAAAACACGGCCCTGATACTTGTGCAGGATGCCCGGCACCACCGTGGCCGCCTGTTCCTCGAGCGGATCGCGCGAATAGCCTGGAACCTGTGCAAGCTCCGCCGTGGCGGGCAGCACCTGCAGCAACAACGGGTCGCTGGGATCGCCGACACGCATGCGCGCGGCGTAGACGCGCGGCACACGCAGCGGGAATTCACGCAGAGCGGCTTCGCTGTAGCCGACGTCGGCAGGGCTCAATTGCAACAGTTGCAGGAGCTCCAGCGGGTCGGTGATGAGATCGGCGAGTTGGTCCTGCCAGGAGGAAACTGCGCGGAGAGGAAGGGTTTGCGGCATGGCGCGCATTATAGAGGCCGCCCCCCGGACCCCGATAGGGCCGCACTGCGCCGGGCGCCGCAGGAAGAGTTTCCCATTGCCGCTATCTGGCGTAAGGGGACGCTTCTATACTGCCTGCTCGTCCCGTCGCCGGAGTGCCGCCATGAACGCTCGCGCCCGTCTCAGAGCCCTGTCGCTTCTGCTTCTTTGCAGCCTGACGGGTTGGGCACTGCCGGCTGCGGCACAGGAAGCGGTTCCCGTCATCCTCGCCGTGGGGGAAAGCACCACCGCCGGCTTCGGTGTGCCGCGCGACAAGTCCTGGCCGGCGCAGTTGCAGGCGTTGCTGGATGCTCGAGGGTTCGCATACCGCGTGGTCAACCATGGCGTCAGCGGCAGCACCACGACGATGGCGCTGAGCCGTCTCGGTGAGGGGCTCGCGCTCCAGCCGAAATTGGTGGTGATCGCCATCGGCGGCAACGATCGCTCGATGCGCATGAGTGCCGAGCAAACCAGGGAAAATCTGCGCCGCATGGTCGCGCTCTACCGCCGTGCCGGCGCCACGGTTTTCCTCGCCGATCGTCAGTCGAACAGCGATGGTGGCGATACAGTGGTCAACTCGCTCTACGCCGAACTTGCCGCCGAGGAAGATGCCATCCTGATCCCCTCGCTGCGGGAGGGTCTGGAGCGCAGCGCGCGGCATTTCCTGGCCGACCTGTCCCACCCGAATGCCGAAGGTTATCGGCTCATCGCCGAGCGGATGCTCGAGACCCTTTTGCCGCATTTGGCCACCGAATAGCGGCACTTTGCGCGAAAGCGGCTCGGCGAGTATCATGCGCGCCTTTCCGGGCGCGGCCACAGCCGCCGGACACAAGCACGTCAGAGGTGAGGTATGGCTTTTTACTCCACGAACGAATTCAAGGGCGGACTCAAGGTGATGCTCGACGGCGACCCTTGCGCCATTCTTGAGAGCGAGTTCGTCAAGCCGGGCAAAGGCCAGGCCTTCAACCGCGTACGTCTGCGCAACCTGCTCAACGGCCGCATCTGGGAGCGCACCTTCAAGTCGGGTGAGACCCTGGAAGCCGCCGACGTGAGCGAAGCGTCGATGGAATTCCTCTATCACGACGGCGAGTTCTACCACTTCATGAACACCGACGGCAGCTTCGAGCAGGTGGCCGCCGACAAGAACGCCGTGGCCGATGCCATCGACTGGCTGAAGGAGCAGGACGTCTACACCGTGATGATGTGGAACGGCGCGCCGATCTCCGTCACTCCGCCCAACTTCGTGGAGCTGGAAGTGGTCGAGACCGACCCCGGCATCCGCGGTGACACCGCCACCGGCGGCACCAAGCCGGCCAAGCTCAGCTCCGGCGCCGTGGTCAAAGTGCCCCTGTTCGTCGAAATCGGCGACGTCCTGCGCGTCGACACCCGTACCGGCGAATACCAGAACCGCGTCAAGAAGTAAGCACGCGGCTGCCATCTGCTCCGGCGGCCGCCGCCGGCAGCCGCTACGGAGCGTGCATGGCAAGATCCGAAGATTCCTCTCAGTCCGAAAGCTGGCGCCCCACGGCCTCCCTGGCGGCGTTGCGCGAGCGGGCGCAGCTCAACCGTCTCATCCGTGACTTCTTCCAGCGCCGCGGTGTGCTGGAAGTGGAAACGCCGCTGCTCAGTCGCGGCATCGGCACCGATCCCCATCTCGCTCCCATCATCGCCCGCTATGGTGCCTGTTTCGGCGAGGGCGCCGAGCGCTATCTGCAGACCTCGCCCGAATTCGCGATGAAGCGCCTGCTCGCCGCCGGCAGCGGGCCGATCTATCAGCTCTGCAAGGCCTTCCGCGACGGTGAGAGTGGGCCGCGCCACAACCCCGAATTCACGATGCTGGAGTGGTATCGCCCCGGCTTCGGCTTCGAGGAATTGATGGACGAGGTTGAAGCCCTGGTACGCGCAGCTTTGGAGTTGAAGGACGTTGTAGTCGAACGCCTCAGCTATGCCGAGTTGTTCGAGCGTGAACTGGGTTTCGATCCGCACGCGGCCACGCTCGAATTCCTGCAGCCGCTGGTGCGCGAACGGGTCGATGCCGCGCTGGAGCTCGAGGACCGCGACGCCTGTCTCGACCTGCTCTACAGCCATCTCATCGAGCCCAAGCTCATTTCTCCCGTCTTCATCTACGACTACCCCGCCAGTCAGGCTGCGCTCGCGAAAACCGCGATCGATGCAGAGGGGCGCCGCGTGGCGAAGCGCTTCGAGTTGGTGATGGGTGGTTTGGAGTTGGCGAACGGCTACGACGAACTCGCCGATGCGGCGGAGCAGGCGCAGCGCTTCGAACAGGATCGCCAGAAGCGTCAACGATTGGGCTTGCCGCTACTGCCTGCGGATTTGCGCTTCCTGGCAGCATTGGAAGCGGGAATGCCGGCTTGCGCCGGCGTGGCGCTGGGAGTGGACAGACTGCTGATGCTCAGGCTCGGCGCCTCCACCATCGATGCCGTGCTGGCCTTTCCGGAAGCGCGCGCCTGAATTGATCTGGGACGATCGGTCTTGGAATTCAGAACATGCGACCGATGTGCTCGCCCATGCGCATGCGCTGGCCATAGCCCATGCGATCCCACTCCATCATGTTGGGTCCGAACAGGACGATCACGGTCGAGCCCAGTTTGAAGCGGCCGAGTTCCAAGCCTTTCTCCAGATGGATCGGCGGTGCCGTGTGGCGGTAGTCATTGATCTGCAAACCTCCGCTGCTCGGCGCCACCTGACCCGCCCACACGGTATCGATGCCGGCCACGATCATCGCGCCTACCAGGATCACCGCCATCGGACCCTGTGGCGTATCGAAGATGCAGATCGCGCGTTCGTTGCGCGCAAAAAGACTGTCGACGTGCTCCGTCGTCACCTTGTTCACGGAAAAGAGTCGGCCAGGCACGTAGATCATCTCGCGCAGCGTGCCGCTCGTGGGGATGTGCACCCGGTGATAGTCGCGCGGCGCGAGATAGATCGTGGCGAACCGGCCGCCACGGAATTGTGCGGCGCGGGCCGCATCGCCGCCGAGCAGTGCAGTCAGAGAGAAGGTCTTGCCCTTGGCCTGGATCAGCGTGTCGTTCTGGATGTCACCGTAGGCACTCAACACGCCGTCGGCTGGGCTGACGATGCCGTTGGGCGTGTCGTCGATCGGACGTGCGCCTTCGCGCAGCGCGCGCGTGAAGAAGGCATTGAAGGAAGGATAGGCCGTCGGATCCGTCAGTTCGGCCTCGTGCATGTCAGGCTGATAGCGCCGCGCGAACCAGGTGATGAAGAGATTCTTGATCCACGGCGTCTTGCTCGCGGCGAAACGTCCCACCAGACGTGAGAGCAAGTGGTGGGGCAAGAGGTGCTGCAACAGAATGAACCACATAGGACTTACTTCGTAGACAGTTGGCGATGCCTGATCGTATCAGGCGCGTTAAGCGATCGGCGTATCGGGCAGGTTGCCCCATTCGCCCCAGGAGCCGTGATACCCCCGTGCCGGATGGCCCAGCAGTTTCGCGACGAAATAGCTCAGACCAGAGCGGTGATGACTCTGGCAGTGCGTGATGATGGTTTGTCCCGGCGCGATGCCGACGGCTTTGAGTTTTTCGCGCAATACTTCTTCGGGATGCAGACGTAGATTGCGCTCGCGATCCATCAGTTCCAGCCAGTCGAGATTCACGGCACCGGGAATGTGCCCCGACCGTGCCGAACCCGAGCGCAGGCCTTCGTACTCTTCTTTGGAACGGGCGTCCCAGATTGCGATGTCCGGCTTGCCGATCGCGTCCATCACTGTTTCGAGCTCGGCGATCGGTGCCTCGTGGAATTCCAGCTTCACGATGCTAGGAATCACACGCCGCACGTCCTGGGTGATCGGATAGCGCTCCTTGTACCAACTGAAGAGACCGCCATCGAGCAGTGAGTAACTGTGATGGCCGATGACGTCGAGCGTCCACAGGAAGCGCCCGGCCCAACCGCCACCTTCGTCGTCATAGGCGACGATGTGTTTGTCCGGGGTGTAACCGATACGCGAGAAGAGGCGTTCGAGCTGCGGCAGCTCGGGCAACTTGCCCGGTGCCGGCGGCAGGCCACTGAGGAGCTCTCCCGGATTCACGTGCACGGCGCCCGGCACATGCAGAGCCTGCCAGTTCTGCGGCTGGCACAGATCCACGATGAGCAGCTGCGGATCATCGAGCGAGGCCGCGAGCGTGGCGGGGTCGAGCAAGAGTGGATAGGGCTGGGTCATCGGTGAACTTCACGCCGGCGCGTCACGCGCGCTACTGCAGAGGGTTGCGAAGGTGCAATGCTACAGGCTGTTGCGTATCAGCTCATAGCTTTGCATGCGGCGCGGGTCGATGCGGCCACTGGCCGCGGCTTCAAGCAGGGCACAGCCGGCCTCGGTTTCGTGACGGCAATCGCGAAAACGGCAGGTGCCGAGCAGGGGGCGGAACTCCACGAAGCCTTCCAGCACCTGACGCGCATCGATGTGGCTGAGTCCGAATTCACGGATGCCGGGCGAATCGATCAGGCGACCTCCCTCCGGAAAATGGAAGAGCCGCGCCGAGGTGGTGGTGTGGCGGCCCTTGTCCGCCGCGTCCGACAAGCTGCCTTCCAGGGTGTTCACCCCGGGTAGTAGCGCGTTGACCAGCGCCGATTTGCCGACGCCGCTCTGCCCCACGAAGATCGCTGTGGCCTGACTCAGATGTGCCCGCAGCTCGGTGAGCCCCGTGCCGGCCTTGCTGGACACCCGCAGCGTGGCGTAGCCGAGGGAGCGATAGAGGTTCAGGAGCTCGTCGAGCTCTGCGCCTCTGTCTTCGTCCAGCTCGAGGTCGCACTTGTTGAGCAGTAGCAGCGGACGAAAGCCGAAGGTCTCGGCGGCGACCAGATAGCGGTCGATCAGGTTGTAGTGCGGCGGCGGTTCCGGCGCGGCGACGATCACCATGGTGTCGATGTTGGCAGCGACGGGTTTCAACTCACCCATCTTGCTCGGACGTTGCAGCAGCGAACGTCGCGGCAACATCGCCACCACCACGCCGTCCTCGTACGCAGCATCGCACTGCACGACGACTTCATCGCCGCTCACGAGCGGCTCGATGTTGCTGCGCTGGAAACAGCGCAGCACCTTGCCGGCCGCCTCGCCTTCGCAGAGTTCCACGTCGAGCTGCTTGCCGAAACGCGACAGCACCAAAGCGCGCACAGTGAGCGCGTCGGAGCTGGAAGTGGTGGAAGAAGCACCGGCCTTCTGTTTGAGGGCATCCTGTTGTTGCTGGATGCGGGCCAGTTGGCGCTTGCTGAGCTGTTTGCGGGACATGCCGGCATATTACGAGCGCCACCCCTTTGCTACAATCCGGCGGCCTCGTCTAAGGAGTAAGTCCCACGCATGGACAAGAAACATCACCTGATCTGGATCGACCTGGAAATGACGGGGCTGAGTCCAGATACCGACCGCATCATCGAGATTGCCACCATCATCACCAACACCGACCTGCAGGTCGTGGCCGAAGGCCCGGTGATGGCCATTCACCAGCCCAAGCACGTGATGGACGCCATGGACGATTGGAACCAGCGTCACCACGGCGCCAATGGTCTGATCGAGCGTGTCAAATACAGCCCCTACGATGAAGCTGCGGCGGAGAAGATCACGCTGAACTTCCTGTCGCAGTACTGCGATCCGCGCTCATCGCCGATGTGTGGCAACAGCATCTGCCAGGACCGTCGCTTCCTCGCGCGTTACATGCCTTCGCTGGAAGCCTTCTTCCACTACCGCAATCTCGACGTCAGCTCCATCAAGGAACTGGCGAAGCGCTGGCGACCCGATCTGATGGATGGACTGAAGAAGGAGGGTTCGCACAAGGCCCTCGAGGACATCCGCGATTCCATCAAGGAACTGCAGTACTACCGCGAGCACTTCTTCCTGACGCGCCGTCCCAGCTGAGGTCGGCGCTCGGCTGGACGCATCCCATGCGCCGCGAGTCGGCGCCTTCGTTTGCCTTGGATTGGATCGGTCTGGGAGAGGGGCCCGGACTGAGCTGGCTCATTGGCGCCTCAAGGGGAAGTTGGCATGAGGGCCCAGTCCGGGATGGGGAAATGAGAGCAGCGAAGGAGGGGAACCTCGTGCACCCACCCACTGGTAAGCAAGTTGCGGGCCAGTTTTGTAACAAACCGTCCTTGACTCAGTTCCGCGGGCGCACGCGGACGTAGTAGTAGAGGAAATAGCCCAGCCAGGACAGCAACAACGCGCTCAAGGCCCAGAAAATCCGGTCCCAACCGCTCACTCGCTTGGAAAACAAGGCACTGAGACAGGGCACGACGAGCACCATGATCACCGGAATCAACAGCAGAGTGTTCCAAAGCAGAGGCGGCAGCATGAGAGACGAAGTGTTTCCTTTGGTGGCAAGAGATTGTTGAACGTTACGTAGCGAAACAGTTGCATTACGCATTTCCGATGACTTCGCTGTCCTGTGATAGCGTTTTGCTGGCAACGAGGGCGCAGGCGTTACAAATGGCAGCGTTCCGCCCCCGGTGAAGTTCGCTCTCGAGGAAGGATTGGCCGCAGAAATCGCAGCATCGCGGGCCCGTCTCTGGTGCAGGTTCCTCCGTCCCGGAAATGCGCGCAAGGGCGCCGGGGATTAGGGGGATCAGCTCCTCCCCTCGCGCGTATGCCTCCTGCCAGGTTTCCATTGCCGGCAGCAACGCCTCACGCCGCGCCAGACTGGCGGGCGGCCAATGTTGTTCACGCCGGTAGAACTGTGGAGTGGCGGGAGCGTCGGGGGGCAGTGCGAGCCAGTGCTGCTTGGAGTCGGTAAAGATGTGGACCTTCGGGGGCAGGGCGTTCGGATCATCCAAGGTTCCCACTCGCACGAAGCTCAGCACGGCACCCAGGCTGGCGTAGTGGCTCCAGAGCGCGATGCGGCAGAAGGGGCAGCGCGCGATGTACTGCGGTTTGCCGCTGGCGGTGGGAGTGCGGATGAGCTCGTAGGAGCCGCGCAGCACGCTCACCAGAGTGCTCTCGATCAGCGCGTTGTGTGCGAAGGCTGAGCCCGTTTCGCGCTGACACCAACGGCAGTGGCAGCAGTGTACGAACAGTGGGGCAGCTTCCAGGCGATAGCGCAGGCGTCCGCAGTCGCAGCCACCTTCCAGGCAAAGGGCAGAATCCGCCATCGACGATCCTTACGGTTGAGTCCGAAGGCGGATTTTCACGGTTTCTCAGGCGACCGCAAGTTGCTCTAGCACAGCCGGAAGGGTGCGGAAGTCGGTGACCACTGCGTCGGCGCCCAGACTGCGGGCCCGGGTAGGATCGGTTTCGAAGGCCACGGCGATGGCGGTGATGCCGCAGCCGCGGGCCGCGAGTACGTCATTGGCGTGATCGCCCACCATCACGGCATGGTCACCGCGCACGGCGTCGTAACCCAGCCGGGCCAGAGCGTGGCGCAGATGGCCGGCATCCGGCTTGCGCACGCCGGCGGCGTCGCCCCCCGCCACCGTGCCGAAGAGTTCCAGCACTTCGAGCCGACGCAGAATCTCTTCGCAGGGCACCGTCATCTTGTTGGAGGCGAGGCCGATGGCCCAACCGGCATCGCGCAGCGCACGCAGGGTTTCCGCCACGCCGTCGAAAAGCCGGGTATGGCGATATTCCGTGGCCTTGTAGGCCGCCAGATAGTCGCGGGCGAGCTCATCCAGCTCGGCGCCTTCGATGGCGCGGCCCTTCGCGGCGAAGACGCGCTGGGTCAGCACCTTCATGCCGTCGCCGAGCATGGGCTCGAGTTCGGCGCGCGCAATGGGCTCCAGGCCCTGGTCGGCCAACACCAGGTTCATGGCGGCGACGAGGTCGTCGACACCGTCGATCAGGGTTCCGTCGAGGTCGAAAAGGATGAATTTGGCGGGGGAGGACGAGCTGGACATCGGTACTTCCGCAATACGACAAAGGCGCAGTAGACCATAGCGGCCGCATCATTTCGAGCCACCCGGATCACCCGCGCGTGAGCTGGGGGCCAAGAGCGCCTATACTTGCGCTCCCCACCTTTACCCTCCCAAGTCCCGCGAGGATGTCGTCATGAGTTCCGCCCGTTTCGCTCCTTCCTGTCCCTTCACCCCCAAAGCACTCGCGCGCGCTTTGCCTCTGGCGCTCGTGCTGGGGCTGGCAGCCTGCTCCGAGTCGGCGCTGCCACCCACGGACAGCAGCGCGGCCGCACCCGTGGACAGAGCGCCCGCGGTAACGGAAGCCCAGCAAACCCTGAGTTCGGGCATCGAGCTCGAAAACTTCGACACCACCATCGCTCCCGGCACCGACTTCTATCGTTACGTCAACGGCAAATGGCTCGCCAGCACGGAGATCCCGGCCGATAAATCCAACTACGGCGCCTTCACCCAGCTCGACGACGAGGCGCAGGAGCACTTGCGCGCCATCATCGAAAGCGCTGCCGTGGCCGATGCCGCTGCGGGCTCGGACACGCAGAAGGTCGGTGACTTCTTCAAGAGCTTCATGGACGAAACCACGATCGAGCAGCTCGGCGCCACGCCGCTGCAGGCCGGTCTCGCCGAGATTGCAGCCACCACGACCAAGCAGGAGCTCTTGTTACTCAGTGCCGAGCTGAACCGCATCGGCGTGCAGATCCCTGCCGCCATCTACATCAACAACGACGAGAAGCAGTCGGATCAGTACATCACCTACATCGTGCAGTCGGGCCTGGGACTGCCCGATCGCGACTGGTACCTGAGCACCGACGACGCCTCGCACGAGCAGGCCCGTAGCGCCTACGCCAACTACATCGACACCGTGCTGGGCCTCGCCGGCTACAGCGCCGAGCAGCCGAGCGCCGCCGTGCTCGACATCGAGCGCCGCATCGCCGAAGCGCACTGGGATCGCGTGCGCAACCGCCAGGCCGAACTCACCTACAACAAGCGCACCCTGCAGGAATTGCAGGCCATGGCGCCCAGCATCGACTGGAAACGCTATCTGGAAGGTCTGGGGGTGACGGAAGAAACCTTCGTGGTGGGCCAGCCCAGCTTCATCGAAGATTTCGACAAGATCTGGGACGACGTGCCGCTGTCTGCCTGGCAGACCTATTTCAGCTTCAAGTTCGTCGACGCCTTCGCTCCCTATCTGAGTGCCGACTTCGTCAACGCCCAGTTCGACTTCGAAGGCCGTGTGCTCAACGGTGCGCAGGAAATCGAGCCGCGCTGGAAGCGTGGTGTGGCGGTGGTCGATGCTGCCCTCGGTGAAGTCGTCGGCAAACTGTACGTGCAGGAGCACTTCCAGGAAGAAGCCAAGGTGCGCATGGACCAGTTGGTCAACAATCTGCGTGCCGCCTTCCGCGAAGGCATCGAAGAACTCGAGTGGATGACGCCACAGACCAAGGCCGAGGCGCAGGACAAGCTGGCGAAGTTCAACACCAAGATCGGCTATCCCGACAAATGGAAGGACTATTCCGCCCTGACCGTGGATGCCTCCGACCTCGTGGGCAACGTGATGCGTTCGCGTCGCGTCGAACACGAGCGCGAAGTGAATAAGCTCGGCAATCCCATCGATCGTGACGAATGGTTCATGACGCCCTACACCGTCAACGCCTACTACAACCCGCCGATGAACGAAGTCGTGTTCCCTGCGGCGATCCTGCAGCCTCCCTTCTTCAACGTGGAAGCGGACGATGCCGTGAACTACGGCGGCATCGGTGCGGTGATCGGCCACGAGCTGAGCCACGGTTTCGACGACCAGGGCCGCAAGTACGATGGCAACGGCAACCTGCGTGACTGGTGGACCGAAGCCGACGCCAGTGCCTTCGGCGAGCGTGCCGCCAAACTCGCCGCACAGTACTCGCAGATCGAAGTATTGCCGGGCAAATACCTCAACGGTGAATTCACCCTGGGCGAAAACATCGGTGATCTCAGCGGTCTCGCCGTCGCCTACCGCGCCTATCGCATGTCGCTGCAGGGCAAGGAAGCGCCGGTGATCGATGGTTTCACTGGCGATCAGCGTTTCTTCATCGGTTGGGCGCAGGTATGGCGTCGCCTCTATCGCCCGGAGAACCTCGAAGTGCGTCTGACCGCCGATCCTCACTCCCACAGCGAAGCACGCACCAACGCCGTACTGCGCAACTTCGATCCCTGGTACGAAGCCTTCGACATCCAGCCCGGCAGCCCGATGTACCTGCCGCCGGAAGAGCGCGTGAAGATCTGGTGATCGTTATGGCCCCGCGCCATGCGGGGCCGATGTTTCCCGGCCTAGGTGAAGCTCACTTCCCTGCCTGTCGCGAGATCGCTGCTCGAACGCTCTCGCGCTCAGCGGAATCCCAATGACTCCATCCCATGCTGCAACCACCACCCGGTAGTCCAACCTTGGCTCTCCTGCGGCAATTCTTCATCTTCGGCCTGGTAGGCACGGCAGCGTTCCTGGTCGACGTGGCCGTGCTCTATGCGCTGCGTGAATTCCTCGGGCTCTTCGTGGCGCGCATCGTGTCCTTTCTGGTGGCCACGCTATTCACCTGGTCGGTCAACCGCACGCTGACCTTCGCAAATGGCCGCTCACGACTCTCACCCCACGCGGAATTTCTGCGCTATCTCTTGTTCGTGCTCGGCGGCGGTGGCGTGAACCTGCTTACCTACACCTGGCTCGTGACGAGTGTCGCGCTCGTTGCCAGCCATCCCTTCCTCGGTGTTGCCGCAGGCAGCATCGCAGGCATGCTGGTGAACTTCTCGCTCTTGAAGTGGATCCTCTACAGGCACTGAACCGCCGCGCCAGGAAGTTCTGACACTACGCGTTGCAGTAGGGGATCGTGAGGAACGGCTCGACTCATGTGAGCCGAGCCGCAGGGACTCAGTTGTTGAGAAGGTTCACCGGCGCATATTCGTCGGTGAGCACGCGTTCGCGCAGGTTCCAATCGGGTTTGGTGACGAGCAGTTGCGGGAATTCCGTCATGTCCATGCCGAAGCGTGCCACTCGCTCGTTGAAGGCTGGTGCACGCGCTTCGAGCGTGGCGCGATCGGGCAACGGTTGCATCGAGGCGATGATGATGCGGTTGCCGGTGCCGGGCATGCGCACGTTGAAGAATTCACCGAAGACCTGACGATAGGTGTTCGACTCCGCTGCGTAGAGACGACTGGTGGAGAAGGTGTTGGCGATCAGCATGCCGTTCTCGGGCAAGAGCTTCTTCACTTCTTCGAGGAACTCCGCTGTCATCAGATGCTCGGGAATGTATTCACCGGTGAAGGCATCGAGAATGATCAGATCGTATTTCGTGCCCTTCAGTCCTTCGCGTTTGATGTAGACGCGACCATCCACGACTTCCGTGCGGATCAGATCGGTTTCCTCGAAATCGAAATATTTCTTCGCCACGTCCACCACGGCCTCGTCGATCTCGACGATGGTGATCTTCGCGTTGGGGAACAGGGTCTTGTAGGTATGTACCAACGTGCCGCCGCCGAGGCCGAGAATCAGGATGCTGCTTGGATTGTCCTGAATCATCAGGCTGGACAACACCATCTTGGCGTAGGGAAAGACCAGCTTGTCGTGATCGTCGAAGAAGCGGCAGCTCTGGTTGAGACCATTGAGCTCGGTCACGGTGAAGCGCATGCACAGGCGCTCCTCATCCTCGGTAACGAGGATGTTGCGATAGAGCGAACGCTCCTGGTGAACGATGCGCAATTCACCCCGCTGAGCTTGAGCAGCAGGAACCAAGGCCAGCAACGCGGCGGCGAATAAACAGGAAAGGAAAGGGCGCATGGCGATACCCATCTAGTTAGGTGCTGGTGGTTTTACCCGTTTTTGCGGGCGGCGCGCAATCCGGTGGCAATGGCCAGTGCCGCGGCTGCGGCGAGGGTCAGACACATCGTCACCAGGATCTGCGTCACCTCGAACCACAACACGAGATAGAACGAAGTGGCCAAGGTGCCCAACGCGCTACCCAGGGTCGAAACGAAATAGAGCGTTCCCGCAATGTGACCGCTGCGATTGGAGTCGATTACCAACAGACGTACGGAATAGGGCGCGATCATGCCCATCACGGCCGTGGGCAGGAAGAACAACAGCATCGACACGATCAACGAGCCGTAGCGCGGGTCCTCGATGGCGAGGAACAGCGTTTCCATGATCGGGATGCTCCATAGGATCAACGGCAACATCAGCAGCGCGGCGCCAGCGAAGAAACAGCCGTAGCGCACGAGGTTGGGATTGCGCAGAGACAAGCGACCACCGATGAGGTAACCGACCGACAGCGACAGCATGAACACCGTGATGATGCTGCCCCATACGTAGATGCTGCTGCCGAAATAGGGCGCCAGAATACGACCACCGAGCAGTTCGATGGCCATGATGATGAAGCCGCTGATGAAGGCGAGGCAAAGAACGATGAGGTTGCTGGAAAGAGGTTTTGCAGAAACTGTTTGGTTCATGGCGACTCCTGTGACGGCGCCGGAGTATAGCAAGGCAGGAATTTCCGTATAGGTTTCTTTTGCGCGGCCTGGAGCAATGGTTGTGCAACACGGTTATGATGGCCATACCGCGCCGGTGCTGTTTACCGCGGACAAACAGAAAAGCGTCCCCCGAGGGCGAAGACCAAGGAGGAGTTCGTGGAAGAACTGTTGAACGTCGTAATCAGCCCGCTGGGCTTCTTGCTCGTGTTCGTGATCATCCTGCTGCGCACGAGCATCAAGTTCGTGCCGCAGAACCATGCCTATGTGGTGGAACGCTTCGGCAAATACCACTCCACCAAGGAAGCCGGTCTCAACTTCATCGTCCCCTTCATCGATCGCGTCGCCGCCGATCGCTCGCTCAAGGAAATCGCCATCGACGTGCCCAGCCAGGGCGGCATCACCAAGGACAACATCAGTCTGACGGTGGATGGTGTGCTCTACTTCCGTGTGCTCGATCCCTACAAGGCCACCTACGGTGTCGACAACTACGTCTTCGCCGTCACCCAGCTGGCGCAGACCACGATGCGTTCCGAGCTCGGCAAGATGGAATTGGATAGAACCTTCGAGGAGCGCAGTCAGCTGAACGCCAACATCGTCGACGCCATCAACGAAGCGGCGGCGCCGTGGGGCATCCAGGTGTTGCGCTATGAGATTCGCGACATCGTGCCACCGGCTTCGGTACTGGCGGCGATGGAAGCGCAGATGAAGGCCGAGCGTGTGAAGCGTGCGCAGATCCTCGAATCCGAGGGCGATCGTCAGGCTGCGATCAACCGTGCCGAAGGTCAGAAGCAATCCGTGGTGCTGGCTGCCGAAGCGCAGAAGGCGGAACAGGTCTTGAGGGCGCAGGGTGAAGCCGAGGCCATTCTGGCCGTGGCGCAAGCGCAGGCTGCCGCCCTGCGCAAAGTGGGTGAGGCTGCGAATACGCCGGAAGGTCAGAAGGCGATCCAGCTCGATCTTGCCACCAAGGCCATCGCTGCCAAGGAAGCCATTGCACGTGAATCGACGGTGGTGCTGTTGCCCGATGGTGATAGCAATGCCGCTTCCGTCGTGGCGCAGGCCATGACCATCATCAATCGCATCAACGCAACGCAGGGAGAGAAGATGTGATGGAATGGCTGACGAGCAATTTCGCGAGCCTGCTGATCGGCACGGGTCTGGTATTGCTTGCCATCGAAGTGGCGGTGCTCAACCTATCGATCATGATCTTGCTGTTCATCGGCATCGCCTGTCTCTGCACGGGCCTCCTGATGTGGATCGGCATCCTGCCTCCCACCTGGATTGCCGCCTGCGGCAGCGTTGCCTTGTTGAGTATCGCCTCCGCCTGGTTCCTATGGGAGCCACTGAAGCGTTTGCAACAGGGATCGAGTGATACCGCGGTGAAGAACGATCTCGTCGGCTATCGCTTCTTGCTTGAACAGTCGGTATCGAATACGGAGTTCGGCAAACATCGCTACTCGGGCATCGACTGGAAGGTGCGCAGCGAGGAGCCGCTGCCAACCGGCATCTTGGTCGAAGTGGTCAAGGTCGAAGTGGGTTTCCTGGTCGTTGCGCCCGTCGAAGCTCTTTAGTTCAGATCAGCACGCCGAAGACTCGCCCCACACCTGCGCTGAGTAGCATGGCCAGCGCTCCCCAGAAGCCGACGCGTCTGGCGCCACGCCATACGGAAGCGCCGCTCCAGTAGGCAGCGATCCCGCCCAACAGCATCAGGAAGAACAGGGCAGCAATTCCCAAACCCCATTCCATCAGCGATGCCGGCAGCAACAGTGCGGTCACGATGGGCAGCGCCGCGCCCGCGCTGAAGCTCGCGCCGGAGCTCGCGGCAGCGACCAACGGTCGTGCCTTGGCGCCTTCGGTAAGACCGATCTCGTCGCGAGCGTGTGCCTCCAGGGCATCATGCTCGCTCAGTTGTTTCGCCACTTCCCCTGCCAGCTCTTTGCTCAAGCCGCGCTCAACGTAGATGTCCTCCAGCTCCTTTTGCTCTTCTTCGGGATAGAGCTGCAGGGCCTCTTGCTCCATGGAAAGTTCAGCTTCCTCGAGGTCGGCCTGCGAACTGACGGAGACGTATTCGCCGGCAGCCATCGACATGGCGCCGGATACGAGCGCGGCCACGCCGGCTATGAGTATGTCGCGCAGTTCCGCTCCTGCGGCGGCTACGCCGATCAAGAGCGAGGTGGTCGACAGAATGCCATCGTTGGCGCCCAATACTGCGGCACGTAGGCCAGTGGTTTCGTTGAGACGATGACGGTGATGTGGAAATCTGGAACTATCGGCGGCGCTGGAGCTCATGAAATTTCCTTCGTTACGGCCGTGCGGTGTGTCGTTCTAGTGCCCATTCGACGTGCTCACGTACGAGAGGCGATGGATGATGGCGCCGGCTTTCCAGCGCGGCGAGTACCTCGGGTGAAGTGGGCGCGTTGCCGAGCCCCACCGCGAGATTGCGCAACCAACCTTCGTAGCCGGTGCGGCGAATGGCCGAACCTTCGGTGCGCGCGAGAAATTCTTCCTCGGTCCACAGAAACAATTGCACGAGTTCGGCACGATCGAGCGCGTGGCGTGGCGTGAAGTCGCGTTCAGCGCTTGCGCTGGCGAACTTGTTCCAGGGACAACAGAGCTGACAGTCGTCACAGCCGAACACACGATTGCCGATCAAGGGACGCAGCTCGAGTGGAATGGCGCTCTTGAGCTCGATGGTGAGATAGGAAATGCAACGACGCGCATCGAGTATCTTTGGGCCGACGAAAGCTTGTGTGGGGCAAAGGCGCAGACACGCCGTGCAACTGCCGCAATGGGCTGTCGCTGGTGGATCGACCGGCAAAGGAAGATCGGTGAAGAGTTCGCCGAGAAAGAACCAGGAACCGGCACGGCGATTGATCAGCATCGTGTTCTTGCCGATCCAGCCGAGTCCTGCCTTTTCTGCAAAGGCACGTTCCAGAACCGGGCCGCTGTCGACGAAGGCGCGATAGCCGAACTCGCCGATCACACCTTGTATGCGTTCGGCCAACTGCTGCAGACGTTTGCGGATGACCTTGTGATAGTCGCGTCCCAGCGCATAACGTGCGACATAGGCGCGCTTGGGATTTTGTAGTACTTCGATGCTCTGTGGTTCGGCCGGTAGATAGTCCATGCGCACCGAGATCACGCGCAACGCGCCGGGCACCAAGGTGTGTGGATTCGTGCGCAGATCCGCGTGACGTTGCATGTACTGCATTTCGCCGTGGTGGTTCTGTGCCAGCCAGTTCGCGAGATGTTCGGCGTGGATGCCCGGATCGAGATCGGTGATGCCGACTTGCTGAAAGCCGAGCTCACGTCCCCAAAGCTTGATGTCATTGGCGAGTACGGCGCAATCGGGAGCAGTGGAGGCAGGAACGGGTGGTGGCATGCGGCTATGGTATCAAAAGCGGCTCTTTCCTAGACTTGCGCCTCACGCCCATCGTTGACGTAGCCAGGAGGAGCCTGACATGAGCGAAGCCCGCCCCCCGTTTCCGCCCTTCACGCGAGAAACCGCCATTCAGAAAGTGCGTGCAGCGGAAGATGCATGGAACAAGCGTAGTCCAGCGCAGGTCGCACTGGCCTATACACCGGATAGCCGATGGCGCAATCGCGCGGAATTTCTCAGCGGCCGCGCCGAGATCGAAGCCTTTCTCACGCGCAAATGGGCGAAGGAACTCGACTATCGTTTGATCAAGGAACTGTGGGCCTTCACCGACAACCGTATCGCCGTGCGCTTTGCCTATGAATGGCACGACGATTCCGGACAGTGGTATCGCTCCTACGGCAATGAAAACTGGGAGTTTGCCGACAATGGTCTGATGGCGGTACGCCGCGCCAGCATCAACGATCTACCGATCAAGGAAAGCGAGCGCAAGTTCCATTGGCCGCTGGGACCGCGTCCAGCGGATCATCCCGGCCTGAGCGACCTGGATCTTTGATTTCCATATAGACAAAAGCGCGCCCGATTCGAGGCGCGCTTTTTCTTTGGGCCATCGAATCAGCTTTGGGCGATCGAATTACTCGGCCCAACTCCGATCAGTCATCTTGTCGAGCACGTTGCCCTGCTGCGAATTCTGCAACTGCTGCGCCCAGCGGAATTTCACATGCTGCAGGAACTTCGTGTTCCACGAGGCGTGGACTTCGTTGCGATCGCGCCAATAGAGAATGAACTCCGGCAACAGTGATTCCGCAAAACCCGCATCGATCTGCGCCATTGCGAGAATTTCCCAACACGCATCGCTGGGTTTGAAGTCGGGTGGGATGGGGCGCAACGTCGTGTCGTGTTCGAGCGCGTGCGTGTAACGCTCCCACTGCCGTTTGACGTGCGCGAGGAACTTGCTGTCCCACACGCTGCTCGTGCTGCCCTGGCTGCGCCAATAGAGCACGAACTCCGGGATCGCATCCTCGATGAAGCTCAGGCTGATGCCGGACAGCTCGAGGATGTCGAGCACGTCTTCGCTCGGTCGCCAGTTGGCGGTCATCGGCACTTCCTGTTGTCGTGCCTGCACCACACTGCGCTGTTTTTCCCACGCCGCCACCACCCACTTGAGGAAGGCGTTGTGCCAGGAATAGCTGAATTTCTGGCGCTCCTGGTGATAGCGCACGAAGGGCGCGACTTCCTGCTCGATGAAATCCAGCGGCACGTTGCGCTGCTGCAACTGCATGATGAGGTCGCGGTCGGGCCGCCAGTCGGGCGGAATGAGACGCGAGTTCGCTTTCGTTGCGGTGCTTTTCTGCGGTGCACGTGAGGCAGTGGTAGCAGCGCTTCGTGGCGTTGTCTCACCAGGTGGATTCACCACCTGGTTGATCGCTATCGACTGCAGGTGTTCGGCACCGGGCACGGCTTCGATCAACAAGAGGCCCTTTTCGCGCAGGCTCTGCTGCACCGCGAAGATCTTCGGCAGATCCCAGAACGGCAGCGCTTCGCGCAGACGCTGCTGACTCACCTCCATCCAACGCCGCTGCGCGCGATAGATCGCGGGATGTTGCAGCAGCAATTCGCTGACGACGTGCAGAAGCACGGCTTCTTCCAACCCGATGGTCGCGGCCAAGGTGGGCGAGATCAGCAGTGGACGTTCTGGCACCAGGGAACTGGTCATGGTTTGGATGAAAGGCTTGAGGTGGTCGTGCGGAGGGACGGGATGCTAACACAGCCCATACAACCGTACGAAAATTTGATCTCTGTCTATCAATTGTTAAGGAGGGTGGCCGATGAAGCGCTAACACCTTCGAGAATTTGTATGCGAATCAACGAACCTATCACTCAGCGCGAGTACGAATTGGGAGACGACGTCACTCTGATGTCGACGACGGACCCGCAGAGTTATGTGCGTTATGCCAACGCTGCGTTCGTCGAAGTTTCTGGTTTCGATCGCGACGAAATCCAGGGAAGTCCCCACAACATCGTGCGACATCCCGACATGCCGCGCGAAGCCTTCGCCGACATGTGGGCCACGCTCAAGCGTGGCGAACCGTGGACGGCGCTCGTCAAGAATCGCCGCAAGAACGGCGATCATTACTGGGTGCGCGCCAATGCCGTGCCCGTCGTGCGCGACGGCAAGCAGGTGGGCTACATGTCGGTCCGCACCAAGCCCTCGCGCGCAGAAATCACCGCCGCCGAGCAACTCTATGCGCAATTCCGCCAGGGCAGGGCGCGCAACAAGCGTTTCCACAAGGGGCTGATCTGCCGCAGCGGCTGGTTGTCCTGGTTGTCGATCGGGCAGTGGTTGCCCGTGCGTTGGCGCATCCGCAGTGTCTTCCTCATGCTCGCCGCCTTGCTCGTCGGCACTCAAGCTTTGGTGCCGGATGCGGCGTTGGGAAGCACTCACACCGCAATCGCCTGTCTCGCGCTGCTACTTGCCGATCTGATGCTGGAGCAGCAGTTGGCGCGTCCCATGGAGCGCTTGCTCAAGCAGGCCTTGGCGGTGGCGAGCGGCGCCACGCAGGAAGTCGAGCACATGAATCGCGTGGACGAGATAGGCATGACGCTGCGCAGTCTCGGCCAGTTGGGGCTGATGTTCCGCTGGGTGATCGATGACGTCAGCGAGCAGGTGGTGCGTGTGCAAAGCGCCGCGGCGGACATCGCCAGCGGCAACGACGATCTCAACCAGCGCACCGAATCGATGGCGGTTCACGTGCAGCAAACCGCGGCGTCGATGGAAGAAATGCTGCGCACGGTACAGAGCAGCGCCGATGCGGCGCGTCAGGTGAATCAGCTGGCGGCAGAGGCCAGCGCCGCAGCGCGCAGCGGTGGTAACGCCATGGCGGACGTGGTCGCCACGATGCGCGAAATTTCCGAGGGTTCGCAGAAGATCGCCAACATCATCGGCCTGATCGACAACATTGCCTTCCAGACCAACATCCTCGCGCTCAATGCGTCAGTGGAGGCGGCGCGTGCCGGTGAGCAGGGCCGCGGTTTCGCCGTGGTGGCCGAAGAGGTGCGCAATCTCGCCCAGCGCAGTGCCGCGGCGGCGAAGGAGATCAAGGGCTTGATCGAAGCCAGTGCGGAGCAGGTCCACGCCGGTACCCGCATCGTCAACGACACCGAGAACGCGATGGAGGACATCGTGGGGCAGGTACAGCGCGTGACGGATCTGATCGGTGAGATTTCCACCGCCGCGGCAGAGCAGAGCGGTGGTATCGCGCAGGTGAACCAGGCGGTGGTGTCGCTGGATCAGACCACGCAGCAGAACGCCGCCTTGGTCGAGCGCAGCACGCACGCCTCGCGTCAGCTGCAGGCACAGGCCGACAGTCTGGCCGATGCGGTGAACGTGTTTCGTTCCTAGGTTGGGCGAGAGCGGCGGCTGCGGAACCCGCGCCATGCGGCTGGAGCTCAGCCTGGCGCGAAGTTCAACGAGTTGCTCACCGTGAAAGAGCATCCACCTGGTCCGAGTGGCATCACGTCGGTGCTGCTGCCCGTTCAGCAGTTCAACGCTTCCAAGGCCTCGCTGAGTTTGCTCACGCCGATCACTTCCATGCCGGCGATCGGCTGACGCGGCGCATTGGCCTTGGGCACGATGGCGCGGGTGAAGCCGTGCTTGGCGGCTTCCTGCAGCCGTTCCTGGCCGCTCGGCACCGGGCGGATTTCGCCCGCCAGCCCGACTTCCCCGAATACCACCAGCTCGCGCGGCAGCGCGCGGTCGCGGAAGCTCGAGACGATCGACAGCAGCAGCGCGAGGTCGGCGCTGGTCTCGCTCACCTTCACGCCCCCCACCACGTTCACGAACACATCCTGGTCCGCCATGAAGAGGCCGCCGTGGCGATGCAGCACGGCGAGCAGCATCGCCATGCGGTTGCCGTCGAGGCCCACGGCGATGCGGCGCGGATTGCCGAACTGCGAGCCGTCCACCAGGGCCTGGATCTCCACCAACAGCGGCCGCGTGCCTTCCCACAGCACCGTGACGAGGGAGCCGGGCGAGATTTCTTCGGTGCGCGCCAGGAAGATGGCGGAGGGGTTCTTCACTTCCTTCAGACCGCCCTCGGTCATGGCGAAGATGCCGAGCTCGTTCACCGCACCGAAGCGGTTCTTGTGGCCGCGCAGCGTGCGGTAGCGACTGTCCTCGCCGCCGTCGAGCATCAGGAAGCAGTCGATCATGTGCTCGAGCACCTTGGGGCCGGCGAGCGAACCCTCCTTGGTGACATGGCCCACGAGGAACAGCGCGGTGTTGGTCTGCTTGGCGAACTGAATCAGATAGGCGGCGCATTCGCGCACCTGCGACACCGACCCGGGCGCCGAGGGCACGTCGGCGCTGTACATCACCTGGATCGAGTCGATCACGATCACCTTGGGTTTGTGCTCGGCCGCGGCAGCTGTGATCTCGTGGACATTGGTTTCGGACAGCATCTTGAGCTTGTCGGTGGGCAGACCGAGCCGCCGCGCGCGCATGCCGACCTGTTGCAGGCTTTCCTCACCCGTCACGTACAGCGCTTCCATTTCCTGCGAGAGCCGGCACATGAGCTGCAGCAGCAGGGTGCTCTTGCCGGCGCCGGGGTTGCCGCCGATCAGCACCACCGAACCCGGCACCAGGCCGCCGCCGAGGACGCGGTCGAGTTCACCGATGCCGGTGGGAAGACGCGGGGCTTCATCGAGGCTGATGCTGGCAAGGGTGCGCACCGAGGTGAGGGACCCGGCGTAGCCGGTGCGGCGGAAATCGGTGACGGCGGCAGGGGCGGTCTTGCCGAGGCTGACGCGGCTGAGGGTGTTCCAGGCGCCGCAGGAGGCGCATTGTCCTTGCCATTGGGAGTGTTCGGCGCCGCAGTCGTTGCAGACGTAGGCGGATTTTGCTTTGGCCATGGGGTGCAGAGGTGGATGACAAACAGGCTGCATTCTATCGGCTAGGGGCAGGGCTTGCTGGGGTTTGTGGGCGCAGAGCGCCACGCCGGGCGCTCGACATCTCGAGGCTCTTGAGCAGGAGAACTGGGCTGATCGTCGTGAAGCGTGAATGCATACCCGTGTTGGCGGGCACTTACTTTCGCCGCTCCATCCGAGGCCTTAGGTGTTTTCTGACATCGCCTGTTTGTGTTGGGCTTCACCAGGGGTTCGCCCAAGCTAAGAGGTAGGGAGATAGAAAAAGGCCACTCCTGGGAGTGGCCTTTTGGGGAGGGGCTGGGTCGGGGACCCAGCTTGGGGTGAGTCGTTATTGGGCCGGGGGCAGGGGGAGCTGCTGGTCCGGGTTGATCTGTTGGTTCGCCTCGCGCTCGTTGAGGGCGGTGACGATCATGCCGAACTCGGTTTCACCGACCGGAGCGTCGCCGCCTTTGCGGCCGCGTTCCATGAAGCGCAGTTCGGGAATGACGGCTTCGGCTTCGGCCTGGCTGACGATACCGTCTGTGTCGACGTCTTCCACGTTGAAACCGGGGAGATAGGTGCGGGCCTCGGTGACGCTGAGCACGCCATCACCGTCGGCATCGGCGTCGCCGAAGAAGGCGTGGCCGGTGTTGCCCTGGAACAGCAGTTCCTGTTCACGTGGATCAGGTTCGTGCGGCTGGGGCAGGGAGGTCGGCGGTGCCGGCGGTTCCTCGAGGTTTTCGGGGTTGTTGCGTACGTCGTTGTCGCGGATGTCCTGCGCTTGGGCGCCCAAGGTGAGTGCCAGCAGTGCTGCGGTGGCGGCAAGGCCAAGTGGGTGCTTCATGTCGTCCTCCTCGTTTCGTGTTCTCACTCAGACCAGAGCAAGCGCCGTGCCCGGAGTGGTTAGTCTTTTGAATTCAAAAGCTTGGATCGGAGGACAACGGCAAGAACAGGAGCTCGACTGGAAATTCCTACCGGGACGGCATGTCAAATTTGCAGTGGGCGGTGGATCGGCAGAAGGGAGGTGGCCGGCGTGTAGGACTGCGAGTCAGGGCTGCTGGTAGGAGTGTTCACGGAACCAGAGATTGGCAGCCCATTTTTCGCCGGCAAGGACGGGCAAGGCGCGGTGCAGGCTCTGGGGATGGCGGATGTTGGTGCCGGGCTGGCAGTTGTGGAACAGGAGGAGGTTGCCGGGGAGGGGGCGGATTTGCAGGTCCAACTTGGGAAAGGCGGTGGCACCGCCACCTTCGACGTAATTGAGATAGAGAAGCGCGGTGACGAGGCGTTGGCCGCCGCGGGCCATGCAGCGGTCGCCGCGTTCGGTGCCGGCTTCCCAGCCATCGTAGTGGGCGCGGTATTCCTGGCCGGGACCGTAGTACACCACCTGGAAGGCTTCGGCGTGGCTGAGGGGCAGGCCGACCAGGCGTGCGATGCGCTGTGCGAGGCTCTTGATCAGCGGATCGTGGTCATGGCTCACCCAGCAATTGCTGCCGCTGCGTCCCTCACTGATGTAGCCGCCCACCGCGCCCGAGACCTTGGCGGGAGCGAGCCGTTCGAAGGCCGCTTCGCGTAGCGCCGCCAGTTCTTCCTGGCTGGCGTAATCCTCGAACAGCCAGATGCTCGGGTCTTCGCACAGCGCCTCGCCATCGGGGTACCGACGTGGCAGTTCCGTCAGGTCGATGGGTTCGGTCGAAGCCTTATGTGCAGGGCGCGCCTGCATCGTTCGTCTCCCTTGGGGTGCTCACGCGTAACACTTCGGCACGCGCGTGGTGATGCTGGAGGTGAGGTTGTAGGACAGCACACCCGTGTGTGCCGCCACTTCATCCAGTGAGATCGTATTGCCCCACAATTCCACCGGCATGCCAAGCTCGGCTTCGGGAATGTCGGTGAGGTCGATCGCCATCATGTCCATCGACACACGTCCCAGCGTGCGCGTGCGCTTGCCCATCACCGCCACCGGCGTGCCATTGGGGGTGGTGCTGGGATAGCCATCGGCATAGCCGCAGCTGACGGTACCGACGCGGGTCGGCCTGTCGCAGATGAACTGCGAGTTGTAGCCGATGCTGTCGCCGGCCTGATGTTCCTTGATGCTGATGAGGCGCGCCTGCAAGGTCATCACGGCTTTCAGATCGAAGGCTTCGCGTCGACGACTTGCATCGCTCCACGCGAAGGGCGAGCTGCCGTAGAGCATGATGCCCGGACGATTCCAATCGGCAGCGCAGTCGAGTGCGAGCAGGCCCGCCGAAGACGCGATGCTGCGTTCGCACCAGGGCACTTCCGCGTGCGTGTGGGCGAAGGTCGAAAGCTGTTTGGCATTCAAGGCGGCGCTGGGATCGCTGGCGCTGGCGATGTGGGTCATCAGCACCACGTTCTTCACCCAGGGTTGCGCGCGCAGGCGCTGCGCCAAGGCGATGGCTTCGGTGGGTCTAAGACCCAGACGGCCCATGCCGCTGTCCAACTTCAACCACAAGGTGAGCGGATGTGCTGGAGCGCGTTTCGCGACCGCCTGTTCCAATAAATCGAGATCCGCATTGCGGTGCACCAACACCTGATAGTTGTGCTGCAGCACCAGCGGCAGATCCGCCGGGCCGATGATGCCCTGCAGGATCAGTATGTCCTTGCTCGCGCCACCGAGCCGCAGACGTTCCGCTTCTTCGACGTCCGTCACCGCATACATGTCAGCGTCGGAAAGGGCCTCGGCCACGGGAATCAACCCGTGACCGTAGGCGTTCGCCTTGACGACCGCCACGACACGCTGCCCCTTGGCATGGCGTCGTGCGATGCCAAGGTTGTGTTTCAAAGCGTCGAGGTCGATTACGGCTTGAATGCGATGCGGCAGCGTGTCTTGCAAGGCTCCGCTCCCAAGGTGTGAAACAGAGTTAGTCACCATACCCGCCAGGCGGCGGACCTCCACTCATCGGCATGAAGTTTTCGAAGCGGGTGTGGCGGCCGATGAAGCTGAGGTTCACGGTGCCGATGGGACCGTTACGCTGCTTACCGATGATGATTTCTGCCACACCTTTGGTTTCCACGCGTTCCGGGTCGTATACCTCGTGGCGGTACACGAACATGATGACGTCGGCGTCCTGCTCGATCGCGCCCGACTCACGCAGGTCGGACATCACGGGGCGTTTGTTGGGACGCTGTTCGAGGCTACGGTTGAGCTGCGACAGTGCGATCACCGGGCAATTGAATTCACGCGCGATCAATTTCAACGAGCGCGAGATTTCCGAAATCTCACCGGTACGGTTTTCGGAAGAACCTTTGATCTGCATCAGCTGCAGGTAGTCGACCATGATCAGGCCGAGGTCGCCGCGTTCGCGCACGATGCGGCGGGCACGTGAACGCATCTCGCTGGGGCTGAGGCCCGAGGTGTCGTCGATGTAGAGCGGACGGTTGCGCAGTTTCGCCACCGCCATGCTGAGCTTGTCCCAGTCTTCGTTTTCCAGCTTGCCGTTACGCATGCGCGTGGCGTCGATGCGGCCGATGGAAGACAGCATACGGATCACCAGGCTGTCGGCCGGCATCTCGAGGCTGAATACGAGCACCGGCTTGTCGTAGTGCATCACCGCATGCTCGACCAGGTTCATCGCGAAGGTGGTCTTACCCATCGAGGGACGACCGGCGACGATCACGAGGTCGGCCGGCTGTAGGCCCGAGGTCATCTCGTCGAGATCCTTGAAGCCGGTGGACAGGCCGGTGATGTTGCCTTGCGATTCGAACAGTTTTTCGATGCGGTCGACCGCGGACTTGAGAATCGGGGTGAGCGGTTGCGGGCCGCCGTCGCTGGGGCGCTCATCGGCGATGCGATAGACGGCCTGTTCGGCGGCGTCGAGCAATTCGGCGCTGCTGCGACCTTCGGGGTTGTAACCGCTTTCGGCGATGCTGTGACCGACCGAGATCAGGCGGCGCAAGGTGGCGCGTTCCTTGATGATCTGCGCATAGGCCACCACGTTCGCCGCACTTTGCGTGTTGGTGACGAGTTCGCCCAAGTAGTCGACGCCGCCCGCTTCCTGCAATTGGTTCGATGCAAGGAGCGCTTCGCTCAAGGTGATCACATCGATCGGCTTGCTGGCGCTGGCCTGGGCCGACATGGCCTCGAAGATCACGCGATGCTCGCGGCGGTAGAAGTCGCTGGCGAGCAGTACTTCACTCACGGCGTCCCAGCGGCTGTCGTCCAGCATGAGGGCACCGAGCACGGCCTGTTCCGCCTCGATGGAATGCGGCGGCACTTTGAGTGTGGTGATCTTTTCCTGGGGAGCGGTTTCGGACATCGCGGTGGATTGGTTGCGCCGGCTTTCTGCCGGTGGGACCGGCAATACTACAGGGCCGGGGCCTTCAAGAAAAATGGCGATTCGCCACAGCAGCACGAAGGGGCATCCCGTGCGCGCTGCTGTGGCGCTTATCCATTGATTTGCAAGGCTCGATGTCTTTCAAGGCAGCAGGGGTGGCGACGTGATCGGGAGCGCGGTGTCACCGTAGGCGCAATAAATGGGCTTGCCGGGGTCAGGTCCGTTCAATGTTGAGTTGCGGCAGGGAGCGGGAGGACCGCTGACCAGAGAGGCACGCAGCTCGAAGGTGTCATCCCCGTGCCCCAGGACGCTCAGCGAGTAAAGCGCATCCAGCGTCGTGCACACGTCCTCACCAAAGCCACAGTCGATGCTGGGCACCACCACTTCGCGTAGCCAGGTTCCGGAAGCGCTGCGGGTGCCGATCGCGCTGCCATCCTCTGTCCATCTGTCCCCCAACTGGGCCGCGAAATGTTCGTAGAGCGTGCCGGCGTCGTGGCCAGGTGCGACCACGGTTCTGCGCCAATTGCGCTCGAAACGCAGGCTGTCACTGAGAACGAGGGTCAACCCGCCGATGTCCCAATCCTCCGTAAGGGCGCCTGCAGGCACTGATAGCCTGGGGAAGATCGAGTTCATGAGCATCAGGAGCGCTTCGCGCGTGTAGCTCTGTCGCATCAGCTCGGCACAGTCGGGAGTGTTGTCGCCGTAGCCATGCCTGTTGAGCGAAAGAGCCAACTTGGCGCCGCCATGCTCCCGTTCGCCCAATCGCAGTGAGAGAGTCCCGTACGTGTCGTGGCAGAGCTTGGCAGTTCGGTGGGAAGCATCTCCCTGATTCTCAACCAACTGCCAGCCATCTCCCAGCAAGAGTGGCGCGAGCGCCGAGGTGAGTTCCGCAACGCTGGCAGGGCTGTACAGCAGAACATCCGTGCGGGAGATGCGATCGATGCTGCCCACCAGTTGCAGCCCAACGTCGGGTTTCAGCTCTGCAAGGGGGAAATCATCCGGCAGGCTGCTGTAGTACGAGCCGCCCGAGCCGAATTCGTCGATCAGTGCCTGCGGCACCAATCCATTCGGAAATGCCGTGGCAGCCTGGGCGAGGTTCGATTGGGAGAGAGCCAGCAGGCCGGCGAACAGCAGCATTTTCTTCATGACTTTCCTTCCTATCGGTATGGCGAGCAGCGAGGTGAGGCGCGTCCTCACCTCTGCGGCCTACGCCGAGCCCGATTGGATCACGGCGCGACGGTTTCCAGGAAGATGCATGGCGACTGCTGACCTTAGAAACCGAAAGGGAGGCCGTGGATTCCGAGCCGGGGTGGAACCACGGGCAAGCCGTCGATGCGGTAACCAATGATGCCCGGAATGGAGGAGCACTCGTTCGCGAGCGGTGTGAGGGAGCGAGCGGGACGGGTCGGGTTGCCGTGCTCCTGCATCACCAGCGATATCTGGTAGTGGTCGTCGCCATGATCGATCAAGGTGAGCGTGGCGACGAGCGACAGCTCCTCCGGTGTCGCACTGCCCTGCGGGATGGTCCTGAACCACACACTGCTCGCGGCATGCCGCGTCTTGTTCTTCTTGTGGGACAAGGCGGGGATGCACGGTGCCTTCACGCCGAACGAGAAGGCACCGTGCGAACGACTCAGAAACCGGGGGAAATACCGCGGATGCCGAGTTCAGGAACGATGATGGGCTGATTGGCCGGCGGGTTGACCATGAGAGGTGCAGGAGCACCGGTCTGCATTTTCATGTCGACTTCGTAGTGGTCGTCACCGTGGGAAATCACGGCGACGAACAGAACGAGCTCGGCGTCTTCCAAGTCCTCCAGCGGCGGTTCATCGAATTCGACGGTACGGATCCACACGCTGCTGGCAGTGCTGGTACCAGTGCTGCCGGTGTCTTCTTGCCAACCCGCGGCTTCGAGTTGTGTTGCGATTTCGCCGTGCAGTGTGAGCAGGCTGGTGTTCTCGATTTCGAATATCCCCTCGCGGTTGAGTTCGATGTGATACGGCGGGCCGCCTACACCATTCAGTCCGCGCGCGACGATTTGTCCGCCTGGCAATTCCACGACCGGAAACACTGCGTTCATCTGCTCGAAGAGCTCGATGATCGAGCCCCTGTTTCCAATCTCGCTTTCGCATTCACGTTGGCCCGATGCCGCCGGCACGTGGAATAGGGTGGCGAAAAGTCGTGAACCATCCTCCGCGTCGCGCGCATTCAATGTCAGATTGCCGATTTCGTCGTGACAAAGTTCGGCAGTGCGATTGGTGTGATCACCGCTGGTCTGCACCACTTTCCAACCTGCATCCAACAAGGCGGGTGCCAGGGCGTTGGCGACTTCGGCCGCGCTGTGTTCGCTGCGCAGCAATACCCGGCTGGATTGCGGATAGGGTTGCGCGGTGCCGATGAGTTGCAGGTTGATGCCAAGCTCGAGAGTGGCGAGAGGATAGTTGTCGGGAAGGGTGGTGTAGAACTTCGCGTTGGGATTGCCGATCAATTCCGCCACCAACTCGGCAGGAACGAGTCCATCCGGAAATTCGGTGGCCGCCTGCACGGCTGTGCCGAGGGTGAGTAGCGCGAAACAGCCTGCGGTCAGGAGAGCGTTCTGTCTTTTCATTTGTACTGCCCCTTCTTGTGAGTTTTTTTCGTGGGTCGCCGAACTATACGGAAGAGCTCATGCTAGTCCAATGCTGGCATCGAGTTGGCACGCGCTTACAGCTTGGGACGAACAGTTGGTCATCGTGCGTGCCTTCGGTCTAACGCAGCAGCATTGGTTGTGTCTACAGGCCTACGAGGTTGATGCTGCGACGCTGAGAGCGACGAAGCAGCGACGCCGACAGCTAATGCTCGAATATTGGGCTCCGAGCGCTGATGAAGGTGGAGAAATGCAGTGCCTTCACGCCAACGAGTAGGCACTGTACGGCTGACTCGGAAACCAGAAGCAATGGCGCAGCGTAGGACGATGCTCAAACCTCTACGCTCATCGACAATCGATTTCAGGGGAGCGCGCCTTTGCTCATCGTGCGCAAAGACGCATGCGGCCAGCGAGTGAAAATTAACGCGCTCGAAGCGGGCCGACTTGGCCCAGCGTGCACTGTAGGGAGCTCGTGGTACAGACCGCGCTAATTAACTGTTTGCGAACGGTTTGTGGTGGCGTTAAGAAAAGTTAAACACCACGTGCCGTCACGATTCGACGTTAAGAAAAACGCTTGGATGAGCTCGGAAGTGCTGCAACAATTCAGCACCTTCAAGTTTGTGAAGAGATCCATGATCGAGCCCGACGAACTAAGGGCGCTGTGTCAGCGCATCATTCAGAGCGGAGAACTTGGCCGCTCGAAGACCTATGCGGCGATTCTGGAATATCTGGCCGAGCAAGCCATTGCCGGCAACACACCGAAGGAAGTGGCGATCGCCATGGACGTGCTCGGTCGCGACAGCGACTTCGACGTCGGCAAGGACTCCATCGTCCGCGTCCACATCTATCACCTGCGCAACAAGCTGAACGCCTACTACGCGCGCTTCGGCCGCGACGAGGTGTGGCGCATCGACATCCCCAAGGGCCAGTACATGCTGGTCACCACGCGCAACGAGGAAGCGCGCGAGCGTAACGAAGAAGACGGCGCCGAAGCGCTTTCCATGGAGCGTCCCCGCGATCGCAAGACCTGGTTGGCTATCGGCCTCGCCTGTGTGGCAATCGTGTTGCTGGTGGCGAATCTGCTACAGGAGCGCCTGGATGCAGAGGTCCTCGCGAACCCTCTGGCGACCAGCCGTCTGTGGCGGCCGCTGCTCGACGATCAACTGCCGATCCTGATTCTGGTGGGCGACTACTACATCATGGGCCAGGTCGATGAGGACGGCGACGTGGTGCGCATGGTGCGCGAGTTCGACATCAACTCCCGTACCGATCTTCTGACCGCGCAACGCGAGGGGAAGGGACACGACTACATGAATCTGGACCTCAGTTACGTGCCCACGAGCGTGGCGCCTGCGTTAATGCAGGTGTTCAAGGCCCTGGGCGCCGACACCGTTTCCCGTCGAGTGCAGATCAAGATGATGAGTGAGTTCAACACCACAGACCTCGTCGGACGTCACGTCATCTATCTCGGGTACCTCAGTGGTCTGCAGAGTCTGACGGATCTGACCTTTGCGGCATCCGGCCTCGCTTTTGGTCTCACCTACGACGAACTCTACGACCTCGACAACGAAAAGCTCTACACGAGTTCTTCCGGTCTTTCCGTCGGCGACAACAACTATCGTGACTATGGCATGCTCTCGACCTTCCCGGCGCCCGCTGGCAATCAGCTGGTGATCATTGCGGGCACGCGCGATGAAGGCTTGATCGCGTTGGCAGAGGAAGTGGCTTCACCTGCGGGACTGCAGGCGCTGGAAGATGGCCTGGAGGATCAGACCGGCAACGCCTACGAGGCGCTCTATGAAGTGCTCGGCTTCGACAACACCAACTTCGATGCGAAGCTCGTGTATCGCCAGATGCTCGACACGCAGGTGCTGTGGGAAAGCCGCCTGATGGGGCCGCAGTAAACGGCAGGGGGTCGAAAACTGCAGAAACGAAAAAGGGAGCCTCGGCTCCCTTTTTCGCATGGTTCCAACTTATTTGGCCGGAACGATGTTCAGCTTGATGGTGGTGGTCACTTCGCTGCCGAGATCCAGCGTGATCTCGTACTCGCCGACTTCGCGCAGTGCGCCGTTCGGCAGCAGTACTTCGCTCTTCTCGACCTGATGGCCTGCGGCGGTGACGGCCTCGGCGATGTCGCGGGTGCCGACGGAGCCGAACAGTTTGCCTTCGTCACCAGCGTTGGCTTCGATGGTCACTTCCAGACCGTTCAGAGCAGCGCCACGAGCTTCGGCCTTGGCGATTTTCTCGGCAGCGATCTGCATCAGCTCGGCTTTGCGAGCTTCGAAATCGGCCAGGTTTTCCTTGGTGGCCGGGATGGCTTTGGAATAGGGGAACAGGAAATTACGAGCGTAGCCGGCACGAACGCTGACCTTGTCGCCCACGTTGCCCATGCGGCCCACTTTCTCCAACAGAATGACTTCCATCGTGTACCTCGATCTTTTCTAAATGGTTCGTTTGTAGCGACGGCGGAAATCCACCACGCTGTCAGCAAATCCCAACATCACCAGGACGTGCGGTGCTACCAGCAGTACTACATAGGCCAGTACCAGCCAGAGCGTGCCCGCCTTGCGGTCTGCCACCATTGCATGCGTGACGGCCAGACCGGTGAGGATGGGGGCCAGGCAAAGCAGGATTACCCAATCCTCGAGGCCGGCCACTCCGGCCAGGCCTCCAAGCACCAGCGCAAATAGCGCCAGCATCACCCGCGTATCCAGCCTGAGCGCATGAAACTCGGCTCGGAACCCGCCGGGGTTGTACAGCATGGCCTGGTAGTACCGGGCCACAATCAGGACCACGATGAACACGAGGGCGTGGTAGGCCCCGTAATAACTCAGCAGGCGTTCGGTGAAGCCTTCCGCCGTGGCAGGGACCAGTTCGCCATCCTGCAACAACATGGGCGAAGCTCCCTGACTCTGCATCATCGTCAGTAGTTCACCGACCGCTTCGCGCAGCGACTCGACGTATGTCACCTGCCAGTCGAGGCTCAGCTGCAGCGCAAAGCCCAGTGCGGTCGCGGCCAGGATGACGCGTGGCCAGGAGCCGGTACTGCGCAGCAGATAGGCCAAAGGCACCATCGCCACCAGCGCGAACGCCACCGTGGTATCGCCCGAAACCCAGCGCAAGGCTGCCGGCAAGAGTGCCCACAGCAACACCATCAAGCCTGCCTGCAACCCTCTGCGTAGTATCACCAGCGCCACGATCGAGGCGCTCAGAAGGTTCAGGATCGGGATCAACCCCACCAGCACCGCGGAAATAACCGCCTGGCGCCGGCCGCTCATGATGTACTCGGCCAACCCGCGCATGGGACCGAGCGCCGTACTTAAACTTCGTGCGAATCCGTGTACGGGATCAAAGCCAGGTAGCGGGCCTGCTTGATGGCAGTGGCCAGCTGACGCTGATAACGTGCTTTGGTGCCGGTGATACGGCTGGGCACGATCTTCCCGGTTTCGGAGATGTTGGCCTTGAGGATTTCAAGGTCCTTGTAGTCGATGTGTTCGATGCCTTCCGCGGTGAAGCGGCAGTACTTGCGGCGACGGAAAAAGCGCGCCATGGTCGATCTCCTCTAGATATTCGGTGCTGTTATTCGCTGTCAGCGGCAGATTCCGCTTCGGCGTCATCGGATTCTTCAGCAGCCGCGCTGGCTTCTTCTTCGGCGCGCGCGCGCTGTACGGCGCGGGCCTTACGCTCGCGGTTTTCGTTCTCAGCCTTCTGGATCGGCGAGATCTCGGTGATGGCGCGGTCGCGCTTGATCACCAGGCTGCGAATGATGGCGTCGTTGTAACGGAAGATGGAAGTCAGCTCGTCCAACACATCCTGGCCGCACTCGATGTTCATCAGAACGTAGTGAGCCTTGTGGACTTTGTTGATCGGATAAGCCAGCTGGCGACGGCCCCAGTCTTCCAGACGGTGCACGGCACCACCGGAATCCTTAACCATCTTGGTGTAGCGATCGATCATCCCGCCAACCTGTTCGGATTGGTCAGGATGCACCATGAACACTATTTCGTAGTGGCGCATTGAAGCTCCTCGCGGTTTAGTAGTCTCCCGACCAATCCGCATTGAGGCGGACGACGGTGAGACAAGGAGTTAGGCAGGGACGGAGTCCGTCGACTGCAGAAAAAGAGGCGGCATTCTATAGAGCAAGGGTGTCAAGCGCAAGCTTAGGCCCGGGCGTTCCGGCTGTAGGATGCCGCCAACCGCTGTAAACTACCGGCCTTTTGCACGGAATCAGTTTACTTCCAGCGGTTGTGCTGCTGTTCCAGCAGCTGCCCTTTCCTTGGACGAACTATGCTCAAGCTACACGGCTCTTCCTTCAGCAATTACTACAACATGCTCCGGCACGCGCTTCTGGAGAAGGGTTTGCCCTTCGAGGAAGTGGAACGACGTCCGAGCCAGGATCCCGAGTTCCTCGCTCGCAGCCCGATGGGCAAGGTACCTGTGCTCGAAACCGAGGAAGGCTTTCTCACCGAAACCACCGCCATCTTCGAGTATCTCGATGAGCGTCATCCCGAGCGTCCGCTGTTTCCACGTGAGCTCTTCGCTCGCGCGCGCGTGCGGCAGTTGATCAAGACCCATGAGCTCTATGTGGAATCGCCTGCGCACATGCTGATCCTCGCCGTGTTCGGTCGCGAACTGCCGGCGCATGTGCTCGAGCACAGCCAGGTTGCCACCAAGCGTGGTCTTGCCGCCGTCGCCCGCCTGGCGCGGTTCTCGCCCTGGGCCATCGGCAGCGAATTCACCTTCGCCGACATCTTCATGTTCCACTCCTGCGCGATGAGCAATCATCTGACCAAGTTGGTCTATCAGTGGGATCTATTGCAGGAAGTGCCGGGACTCGCAGAGTGGTACGCGCGCGTCGCCGAGCGTGAGCATGCGCAGAAGATCCTGCAGCAATTCGATGCGGCCATGGCCGCGATCAGCGCCAAACAGCGGGAGAAGGCCGAGGCAACGGGAGGCGCCAATAAATGAAGAACGAAGAGCAGGGCACACAGGTGCTCGATCAGGTACTGGCGCGCGTCGTCGCACCGGCGGCAACGAAGGTCGCCAAAGGTGCGAGCACCACGCGGCGCGAAAGCTCTGCTCCCGACAAGGCCAAGGCTGGACGCGATCACGTCGATGCCATCAATCAGCTCTTCGCCGAATTCGAATTGGCCTACCACAACCAGTTCCACAAGGCCTATGGCCAGGAAGGCAGCTTGGCGCTCGCCAAGAAACATTGGTTGGGTTGTCTCGTCGACTTCACGCCCGAAGTGATCGTGCGTGCGGCGCGACATCTGGTGAAGACACAGGAATTTCTGCCGACGCTCGCCACCGTGGTCGCTGCCTGCGAAAACGCCCCTGCCTTGTTCGGCTTGCCGACGGCGCGAGCCGCTTACGTCGAAGCCTGCTGCAAACCGGAACCGAAAGCGGCCCAGCAGTGGTCACATCCTGCGGTGTATCTGGCGGGACGGGAAACGGGTTGGTACGAGCTCGCGTCTGAAACGCAGGACGCCATCTTTCCACTCTTCGAACACAACTATCAGCAGTTCTGCCAGCGCGTGATGCGCGGCGAGAAGCTCGATCTACCGGTGGTGCAGGCCCTGACGCCCGGTGTGGCAACTCCGCTCAGCCCGGAGGAAAACAAGGCCAGGCTGGCGGAGTTGCGGCGCAAGTTCGATCTCTAGTCCTACCAACTGAAGTTGACGCTGATGTTGTAGCGGCGACCGTACTGATCGTAGGTGTTGTTGGTCCATCCGAAGATCGGCGGTTCGCGGTCGAACATGTTCTGGACGTTCAGCGCCAGCGTCCACGTTGCGCCGCTGTTCAACTCACCGTTGTAGGCCACTCTGCCGTTGAACCAGGTCATCGAGGCGACGGTGTTGTCGTCCACCTGGATCCCTTCGCGCCATTGTGCGGCTGCATCGCGGAATACTGAATCGATGAACTGCGCCTGCAATTGGAACGAGAAGTTGTCGAAGAAGTAGGTGCCCGTGAGGTTTGCCGTCAGATCCGGCATGCCGAGGAAGCCCGCCTTGTCGAGCGGCGCTGCATTCGGCGCGGTGTCGGAGCGCTCGAAGGTACGGCCGGCCAGCCAACGCAGCGAGATCGTTTCTGCGTGGTCGGCGAAGAAATCGACTTCCCTGCGATAGGCCAGCTCGAAATCCACCCCGCGCGTACGTGCCGCTGCAACGTTGAGGAACACGTCGCGCACCTGCGTCACGCGATTCGTTTCCGGATCACGGGTGATCAGGTTGCACAGTTGTGCTGAATTGGTCTGCGAACACTCGTTGATGATGCGCTGTGCCGTCAGACGCGCCACCGCGCCCTTGATGTCGACGTCGTAGAAGTCTACCGACATCGACAAGCCTTCGAGCACCGGCAGGAACGAGGGCTGATAAACGAAGCCGATCGTTTTCGTATCGGCATACTCCGGTGCGAGATCGGGGTTGCCGCCGCGGATGGTGTTGATCAGCGTGGATTCGCCAGCAAACTGCGGGTCGATGATGGTTTCGCCCGAACCCTGCGCGTCGAACAATTCCGCAAAGCTCGGCTCACGCACGTCGCGCGACTTCGCCAGGCGCAAGCGCAGATCGTTGAAGAGCTGAATGCTGGCGCCGATCTTCCAGCTGTCGATGGCGCCACTGCGGTCGTAGGTGGAGCGACGGAAAGCGTAGTCGGTGTCCAAGCGACGATTGCCTTCACTCGATTCCCAGATCGGAACGTTCACCTCGGTGAACCATTCCCATACGTCGGTCTGGCCGCCGATCTTCGGAATCCCCGAGAACAGGTTCAGCGCCGTACTGGTGGAGAAGCCTGGTCCCAGGCCGCGAATGCCGAGAGAAGGCACGTTCACCATCGGGCCCAAGAGGTCGACGTCGAGCGGTGTGGCGCGAGTGATGAACTGTTGATCGCGCCAGGTCACGCCGCCGGCGAAGCCGATGGGACCAGCGCCCCAGCCTTCATGCAGTTGCCCCGTCACCAGGATTTCCGCAAAGTCCTGATCCACGTAGCCGATATTGAAACGATCGGTTCCGACATAGTCGATCGCTTCCTGACTCATGTTCCCGCTGCCGAGATAGTTGAACGGCACACACTCGGTGATGGCGCGCGGTTCGACCGGATAGGGCAGCGGTTGTGTGTTGCCCGGCACGCCGGCAGGGATGTAGGGATTGAGCGGCACGTTGGAAATGCGTCCCGCCACCGAGGCCGCCAACTGTTCGAGCGTGGGGTTGTACAGATTCACGCGGCATACGATTTCGCCGGTTTCGGGATGCCGCACGGCATCCATGCCGAGCTGGGCACGGTCGACCTGCAAGAGTTCGTACGCGGTCGAGTTGCGTTTCGATTCGCCACGCTGCCAGGTCGCACGCAGATCCCAGTTGTCGTTGATTTCCCAGTCGACACCGAAGCTGTACTGCCACTGTGTGAACACGTTCTTGCCACGCCGTGTGGAACCGAGTTCCGGACGACCAGGGAATTGTTGACTGGTCTTGTGCACGGCGATCTCGGTCAGACCATATTGCTGCATGATCTGGCGCACTTCTTCGGGCAGGAAGGCGTTGTCGATGGCGATGCGTGGTGCGAAGTTGTCGGTGTAGCTGAAGTTGGCGTTGTTGGAAGTGTCGTTGGATTCGGTGCGGCCGATGATGATCTGAGTGAAGCCGGTGATCGTATCGGTGAACTTGAACTGAGCACCGAACAAACTCGAACGCGACACCACCTCCATGCCGGAAGGACCTTGCGCGGTGGTCAGATAGTTGATGTCCGCCTCCCGGCCTCCGGACAAGGTCTGTGTACTGCCGGGTGTACCGGGTAGCGCAGCGAGATCGCCGAAGTCGTAGGGTTCGAGACGGGAACCATCGAGACTGAACTTCATCCAATCGAGCGGTGTGTTGGTGCCGCGGATGAGACCAGTGGGGGAGCCCGTGAGCGAAGTGACGTTGCGCATCGTGAGTCGTTGTGGACCGGCTTCACAGTAGACGTTGACGCGACAACCGGCCGCCACCCATGCCGGGTTCGTGACATAACCCCACTGCTCCTTGGTGCTGGACCAGCGTTCCTTGTCGGGCTGAATCTCATCGATGTGGCGCGCTTCGAGCGAGCCGATCAGATGCAGGCGATCGTCGAAGAAGCCCTTACCGCCAGCGATGGAAAATTCATACTGTTTGCCGGTGCGCTCGTACTCATGCATGCCGGTGCCGGCGCTGATCTTGAGGCCCTCGAACTCGCGATCGAGTACGAAGTTCACCACGCCACCCAAGGCATCGGCGCCATAGGCAGCGGAAGCGCCACCCGTCACCACGTCCACGCTGCGCATCAGCGCGGTGGGAAACATGTCGATGTTCACCGTGCCGCGTTTGTCGGTGGGAACCACGCGTGCACCGTCGAGCAGTGTCAGCGTGCGCGAAATACCGGCACCCGTCGAAGCGCTGTTCAGGTTGCGGATGTTCAGCGCGCCGGGGCCGCCAGAACCCACCGAGGGGTTGCCACCATCACCACGTTGCGGCGAACCGTTGTTGAAGAACTGGGGAAGACGATCGAGTTGTTGCGAGATGGTGCTGCCGGGTTCCTGATCGTAGAGCTCCATGGTGGTCAGCGTGGTGACTGGGACCGGAGTTTCCATGCCCGACAAACGTGTGATGCGACTACCGGTGACGCGTATCTCTTCGACTGCTTGAGATTGATCTGCGTTCTGCGCGCTTGCTGAGTGACTCGTCAAAAGCGCAGCACTTGCAGCTGCGACGGACAGACTCAGCGCCTTCCTTGCAAAACTTCCGAGTACGACTTTCATTCGATTCCCCCCTGGCCGAGGCCGGTTTCCATTGTTGTTGTATCGAACGCGATCGCCGCCGAAGCAATGCTGCGAGTACGACTGTGCGGAACGGTGGCTACGAGAAGAAGGTGTGGATGCGAGGACCTCCATTTTGTTGTGGTGTTGTCATGGAGCACCGACAGCTTGATGTCGGTTGCGCGAGAAACTAGCGACGTCGTTTGTCGAAGTCAAAATGTTGTTGGAGAAGTGCGCGAAAAATCTTGCTTGAGAATGATCAGTAAAAAGCAAGTGAAATTTCGTTTTTCCTGCAGGTGTTGCAGCGGAAACAATCTTGCATCTGCTACCGATCGGTACGGTATGGGCGAAGCGGCGGTGGTGTGTGCGGGAAGTGGATCACTGATCCACTTTTTGCAGTTCCGGCGGAGTGGGAACGGGAGGTACGGGTTCGTTTTCGGCGATGACCTGTGGTGAGGGGGTGTAGAACATGCAGCGATTGCGCCCCTCACCCTTGGCATCGTAGAGCGCGATGTCGGCCGCTGTGATCAGCTGCGAGATGTGTTGCATGTCGGGCGTGAGCGTGGCGACACCGATGCTCACCGTGAATCGAATGGTGTGTTTATTGCTGCGCACTTCGAGTTGCTGCATGGCCTCGCGAATGCGCTCGGCGATTTTCATTGCCTGCTCGCCATCGGTTTCGGGAAGCAACACGAGGAATTCTTCGCCGCCGAAACGGCACAGCGTATCGCCGCTGCGCAACATGCTCTTCAAGGATTCGACCAAGGCGACCAGCACACTGTCACCACCATCATGCCCATAGGTGTCGTTGATCAACTTGAAGCGGTCGGCGTCGATGGTAAGGAGCGACAGTGGACGATGATGGCGTCGTGCCGTGGCGAACAGTTTGTCGGCGATGGCCTGGAAGGCACGGCGGTTCAAGGCGCCGGTGAGCGCATCCGCTTCGGCCTGATGTTTGAGGACGGCCTCGGTGGCCTTGCGTTCGGATACGTCGCGGATCACGCCCACGTAGAAAGATTCAGAACCGATCACGGCGTGACCCACCGTCATCTCCAACGTCAGCTCATGGCCGTCCTTGTGCAGGCCGGTGACCTCGTTGCCGCCACGCTCGGGTTGCACGGTGCGGCGCGGGTAGGGCGTGTAGAGCGCGCGCTCGTCGGGGCGCAGCAATAACGTCATCGACCTGCCGACCACTTCGTGGCGCTGGTAGCCGAACAATCTCTCCGCGGCCGGGTTGAACTCCAGCACCGTGCCTTGATGATCGAGCACCACGATGCCTTCATGCGTGGTGTCGAGGATGGTCTGCAGGCGGCTCAGCGAGGTGAGCATGTTCTGGCGGTTATGGGTGAAGGCGAGGAAGGCGAGGACGATCAGGAGGTTGGTCATGATGCCGCCCACCTGCCAGGTCTGATACTTGGATGCAGGGGCGCTCCAGCCGTCCCGCGGTGCGGCCAGCAGTTCCCAGGTTTGCCCCGGCACCTGGATCGGGATGCGGACCGGGTCATCGCGCATCAGCGCCACATCGCCCCAGAAGGGCGTGAGATCGGCGTCGGAGAGATTGCGCAGCGCGAGACGCAGTTTGGGATCGTCCTCGTACAGGGCGACGGCGTTCAGCACGCCATGGAAGTCCTGCACCAGACTCAGCATGCCCCAATAGGAGCCGTCTTCCATGTAGATGGGCGTGCGGCTGACCAGGTTACGTGCGCCATCGGGCCGCCCCAGGGGGCCGTCGACGATGGTCTCGCGGCGGTTCATGGCGGCTTCGACGCCGGGCCAGCGGTTGGGGAGGTCGGGGTAGTAGGCCCCGAGCGAGTCTTCGTTGCCGCTCAGGGGGTAGATGTGCGCCACGCGGTTTTCGGGAGCGAGCGCGATGGTGCGGATGTTGCGGCCGAGACGATAGAGTTCCGCGAGCGAGGCATGAATGGCGTCCTCGGGCAGGTCGGGGTAGCTGACGATGGTCGCGGCCAACCCATTGGCCAGGAAGATGTTCGAATTGAGTTCGGTTTCCAGCCGAACCTTGAAGGTCAGACTTTCCTGCAACACGTCGTTGCGCAGGGCTTCCCGATCGAGCTCGTATTCACGCCCCGTGAGCCACAGCGTGAAGAGCACCAGCACGGCCAAGAGCGCAACGGCTTGCACCAGATGCACTGCGCGCAGGGGCGATTTGGAATGTTTGAATCGATGAGGCATGTCCTGGGGACACTCTGGGCCAGCGCTCAGGGGTATTGGGACCGAAGGGTACAGCGAAACCCTGAGCGATGGGAGTTGGCCGAGCTACGAGCGGCGCTCGCAGGCGGCCGGTGTGCGGGACGGTGATTACCGCCCCGCGGCACGGACATCACGCAAGTTTCTTGTACTTCACGCGCGTCGGTTCGACATCGCCCTTGCGCTTGCGACGATCTTCCTCGTAGTCGGTGTAGTTGCCTTCGTGGAACACCACTTCGCTGTCGCCCTCGAAGGCGAGGATGTGGGTGGCGATACGGTCGAGGAACCAGCGGTCGTGCGACACGACGATGACGGTACCCGGGAAGGCCAGCAGCGCTTCTTCCAGCGCACGCAACGTTTCCACGTCGAGGTCGTTGGTCGGTTCGTCGAGCAGGATCACGTTGGCGCCACGCTTGAGCAGCTTGGCGAGATGCACGCGGTTGCGCTCACCGCCGGAGAGATCACGCACCAGTTTCTGCTGGTCGGTGCCCTTGAAGTTGAAGCGGCTGACATAGCCGCGCGAAGCGACTTCGTAGGAACCGATCACCAACGTATCCAGACCGTCGGAGATTTCCTGCCACACGGTGTTGTTCGGGTTCAGCTCGTCGCGGCTCTGGTCGACGTAGGCCAGCTGCACGGTTTCGCCGAGCGTGATGCTGCCGCTGTCGGGCTGTTCCTTGCCGACGAGCATGCGCAGGAAGGTGGTCTTACCGGCGCCGTTGCCGCCGATGATGCCCACGATGCTGCCGCGCGGCACGTTGAAGCTCAGATCGTTGATCAGCACGCGATCGCCGAAGCCCTTGGTGAGGTGATCGACCTCGATGACCTTTTCACCGAGACGCGGTCCCGGCGGAATGTAGAGTTCGAGGGTCTCGTTGCGGGCCTGATATTCCTTCGACTGCAGTTCCTCGAAGCGGGCCAGACGGGCCTTGCTCTTGGCCTGACGACCCTTCGGATTCTGACGCACCCACTCCAGCTCGGCCTTGATGGTCTTGTCGAGTGCGGCCTGCTGACGGGCTTCGACTTCGAGTCGTTTTTCCTTGGCTTCCAGCCACTGGCTGTAGTTGCCTTCATAGGGAATGCCGTGGCCGCGGTCGAGTTCGAGGATCCAGCCGGCGGCGTTGTCGAGGAAGTAGCGGTCGTGGGTGATGGCCACCACGGTGCCGGTGAAGTCCTTCAGGTAGCGCTCGAGCCAGGCGACCGACTGGGCATCCAGATGGTTGGTCGGCTCGTCGAGCAGCAGCATGTCGGGATTGGAGATGAGCAGGCGGCAGAGCGCGACACGGCGCTTCTCACCACCGGAAAGGTGTTTCACCTGCTGGTCCCACGGCGGCAGACGCAGGGCGTCGGCGGCGATTTCCAGCGTGCGGTCGATGTCCCAGCCATTCACTGCGTCGATCTGACCCTGCAGTTCGCCCTGGCGTTCGAGCAGAGCGTTCATCTCGTCGTCGCTCATGGGCTCGGCGAACTTGTCGCTGATGGCGTTGTACTCGTCCACCAGGTTCTTGATCTCGCGCACGCCGTCTTCGACGTTCTCACGCACGGTGCGGTTCTCGTCGAGCTCCGGTTCCTGCGGCAGATAGCCGATCTTGATGCCCGGCTGCGGGCGCGCTTCGCCAAGGAAATCCTTGTCGACTCCCGCCATGATGCGCAGCAGGGTGGACTTGCCCGAGCCGTTCAGACCCAGCACGCCGATCTTGGCGCCGGGGAAGAAGGAGAGCGAAATGTCCTTGAGGATTTCACGTTTGGGCGGCACGACTTTGCCTACCCGGTTCATGGTGAAGACGAATTGGGCCATAGCTCCTGGAATCTCGGTAAATAAATGAAAGTAGAGTGAAACGATGCGATTCGGCTAAGGGTGTGGTGGCTTCGCAGCTGCGATCAGCTCCGCTGCCACGCGAGCGTCCAGCGGAAGGAAGCGAGCTCAGCGTGAGAGGGTGGCAGGGCCGGGCGAAGTATCGGCCATCCTCACCTGCAAAGGCAAGGAAAGGGCCCTGCGCCCCCACTGTCCCCGGCCCTGAATCCTGTTTCGATCCTATCCATGAGCCAGATCAATCTGCATAAATACAATCAAGTTTTCTAATAGTGGGGACTGCCTACACTACGACCGAAAGGGGATACGGTGCCGTGACGCGAGAAGAAGCGCCGATCCGAACAACAGGTGGAGCATGCAAGGGGCAAACATCCTCATCATCGGTGGCGGAATTGGTGGACTCACCGCGGCCATCGCCTTGGGACGAAAAGGCTTTCAAGTAGATCTCATCGAGCGCGACCAGACCTGGCAGGTCTATGGGGTCGGCATCATCCAACAATCCAACGTGATTCGTGCCATGCACGCCCTCGGCGTGCTGGACGACTATCTGCAAGCCGGCTTCGGCTTCAATCACGTCGACATATTCGGCCCAGACGGGCGGCATCTAGCCCGCGTACCCTCTCACCGTCTGGTGCCGGACCAACCCGCCAACGTCGGCATCAGCCGCCGTGCACTGCATGAAGTACTGGTCCGCCGCGCGCAGGCCGCGGGTGCCTCCATTCGCCTCGGCGTCGAAGCCGAGCGGATCGAGGACGAGGGGGAGAGTGTGAATGTCACCTTCAGTGATGGCAGCACTGGCCGCTATGACCTCGTGGTGGGCGCCGATGGGCTCTATTCGACCACCCGTCGCATGTTGTTTCCCGAGGCACCCGAACCGACCTTCACCGGGCAGGGCGTGTGGCGCCACAACTTTCCGATCGAGCCGGGGCTCGACAGCCTGCAGGCCTATGAAGGTCCCATCGGCATGGGACTGGTGCCGCTCGGCAAGAGCCTGATGTACCTCTATGTGACCAGCCCGGAACCGGGCAATCCACGTTATCCGCGCGCAGGTCTGGCCGAGGCCATGCGCGCAAAACTCAAGCACGCGCCCGAGCGCATCGCCGCGCTGGCGCGCAGCATCACCCGCGACGAAGACGTCGTCTACAAGCCGCTTGAATGGATCTGGCTTGAGGGACCGTGGTTCAAGGGGCGGGTCGTTCTCCTGGGTGATGCAGTACACGCCACTACGCCGCATCTCGGTCAGGGGGCGGGGATGGCGATCGAGGATGGCATCGTTCTCGCCGAAGAGCTGGCGCAGAAGGACTCTCCCGCAGAGGCCTTCCCTGCCTGGCAGGCACGCCGCGTGGAACGCTGTCGTTATATCGTCGAGCAGTCGCTGGGGATCTGCCAGAGTCAGCTGGGGCTACGGCCGCCGGTGGACCAGAGCAAGATCGTTCGCGACATGTTCGACGTCATCGCACAGCCGTTGTAGACCGGCTGCTTACCGGAGAACCAATGTCCAGCGTTACCGAAATTCGTCATGTGGGTCTTTGTGTGCCGGATCTCGAGGCGGAACGATCTTTCTATAAAGAAAAGTGGGGCCTGCGCGAGGTGGCGGAACAGGACGGCCTCGTCTATTTCCGCGCCGTCGGCAGTTCCGAACCCTTTGCCTTGCGGCTGCGCGGTGGCACCGATACCCGTGTCGACGTGATCGAGCTCGCCACCGATAGTCAGGCTTCCCTGCAAGCGTTGTATGAGCGCGTCCAGGCCGCGGGCCTCAAGGTGATCTTTGCCCCACGTCCGTTGCAGGGGCCGGGTGGCGGAGTGGGCTTCCGTTTCTTTTCGCCGGACGGCCTACCCTTCGGCGTTTCCCACGGCGTGCAGCAGGAAGAACTTACGACACCACCCGAGAACGAAAGCTTGCCGCTGCGCATCAGTCACGTCGTGTTGCATTCCCCCGACGTGCAGGCGGCCGCGCGCTTCTTCGTGGACGTGCTGGGCTTTCGCGTGAGCGACTGGCTCGGCGACTTCATGTGTTTCCTGCGTTGCAACGCCTGGCATCACCGCATCGCCGTGCTGCCGGGGCCTCCCTGTCTCAACCACATGGCCTGGGACATGGCTGACATCGACGCCATGATGCGCGGCGTGGCACTGTTGCGCGACAAGGGCGTGCAGGTGCGCTGGGGACCGGGACGCCACAAGGCCGGTAACAACACCTTCAGTTATTTCGTCACGCCCAACGGCTTCGCCACCGAATACACGGCCGAACTCGAGCTGGTGGACGAAGCCAGTTGGCAGGCAACCGTTTATGAACCCCATCCCTCGTTGATGGACGTTTGGGGCATCGGTGTCGGTGGACCCTACGCCATGCCGCGCCCCGAAGCGGACGCGGGGCTCTTTCAACCTGCGCAGGTGTAAGGTGGCGCTGTTTCAATATTTCCCCAACAACTACGTCTGGAATCTTGCCGTGAACATGGCGCTGGAAAGCGGCGCGCAGATCGGCGAGATCGAAGACATGTGCAGCGCACTGCGTGACGACGCGGCCAGCGTCGACGGTGGCACCGCCGCCTTTCTCGCGCAGTGGGTGAAGATGGCCGACAAGCTGTTGGAGCTTGCTGCAGAGGATGAGGAGCGCGGGAGATTGTTGTCCGCGGCGCGCAAGATGCAGCGCGCTGCTCTCTATCTCGTGGTGGCCGAACGCATGCAGGGCCCGGGAAATCCCGAGCGGGAACGCACCTACGCCAAGGCACAGGCCACGTTCCGCAAGGCCTTGCAGCTCGGTCGCGACGACACCGAACGCGTCGAGATTCCCTATCAAGGCAAGGTGATGCCTGCTTTGCTCACGCGTGCCGAAGGCGTGCAGGGCAAGGCTCCCTGCGTGCTCTATGTGAACGGCCTCGACAGCTGCAAGGAGCTGCTCTACTGGAGCTGGCTGCCGCGCGAATTGGCACGGCGTGGTGTCGCCACCCTGAGCATCGATCAACCCGGCACCGGTGAATCGCTGCGCCTGCATGGCTTGCCCGCCACACATGCGAGCGAAGAATGGGCCAGCGTTGCTTACGAATGGTTGGCCTCGCATCCCGACATCGATGCTGCTCGCATCGGCATGTGTGGCATTTCACTCGGTGGTTATTTCACGCCACGTGCGGTGGCCTTCGAACCGCGTTTCGCCTGCGGTGCGGTGTGGGGCGCCAACCACGACTGGCACGAAGTGCAGTACAAACGTCTGCAGCGCGAAGGCGAGAATCCCGTGCCGCATTATTGGAACCATGTGCAGTGGGTGTTCGGTGCGAAGGATCGTGACGAGTTCTTCCAGAAGGCGAAAGGTATGACGCTCGACGGTGTGCTCGATCGCATCCGCGTTCCCTTCCTCGTCACGCATGGCGCACGTGATCGCCAGATCGCGGTCGAATACGCGCATCGCACCTATGAACAACTCATCAACTCACCCAAGCGCGAGCTGAAGATCTTCACCGAACGTGAAGGCGGTGTGGAACACGTCGGCGCCGACAACATGAGTTTCGCACGCGACTACATCGCCGACTGGCTCGCCGAAGTGCTCGGTGGCTCGGTCGCTGGTACAGGAGGCAAGGCATGAGTGATCGTCCCGTACGCCGCATCGTCACCGGGCACGACGAGCAAGGGCGCTCGGTGTTTCTGCAGGATGGCCCCACCCCACGTGTGGCACGCATCGGTGGCGCACATGGTCCGCTCTTCTTCGAAGTGTGGAACACGCGCGAGGCGCCGGCGCGCATAGAAGCAGCTCCGCAAGAGCCACATGAGGAAGGCATACAACTCGCGCCGCCGAAACGTGGCACGCGCATCCGCGTGCTCGAAGTACCGCCGGAAGACCCTGCGATTGCCACGCTGACGCCGGAACAGGCGCGCGCTCACTTCGCGGAAGTCGGGGCTGCCGAAGTGGTGACGCATCGTGATTCGAGCAGCAAGCATCCCTTCATGCATCGCACCGAGACGATCGATTACGGCATCGTGCTCGAAGGTGAGATCGTGTTGATTCTCGATGAAGGCGAAACGGTACTCGGCCCGGGTGACATCGTAATCCAGTGCGGCACCAATCACGGTTGGGCCAATCGCGGCAAGGTGCCATGCCGCATCGCTTTCATCCTGATAGATGGCGAATTCACGGAGGACCTGCGGCGATGAAACTCGCGACGGCAGACAACGGTACGCCCGACGGCCTGCTGCTAGTCGTATCGCAGGATCAATCTCGGGCAGTGGCAGCGGAGGCGATAGCGCCCACGCTGCAATCGGCTCTGGAACGCTGGCAGGAAACCGAGCCGGCGTTGCGCAGGCTCGCCGCTGAACTCGATGCCGGCAAATGTGGCGCGGCGCGGCCACTCGAGGACTGGTCGTTGCTCGCGCCCTTGCCGCGCGCCTGGCAATGGCTCGACGGTTCCGCCTTTCCCACCCATGGCTTGCTCATGTCCAAGGCGTTTCGCGCGCCGCCGATCGAAAGCGAGCTGCCGCTGATGTATCAGGGACTGTCGCATCAGTTCCATGCACCGACGGCCCCCGTGCCTTTCATGTCCGAAAACGATGGCATCGACTTCGAGGGCGAATTCGGTGTGCTCACCACGCAGGTGTCGATGGGAACGGCTGCCAAGGATGCCGGTGCGCACGTCGCCCTGCTGGTGCTCATCAACGATTGGTCGTTGCGCAGTCTCGCCGCGCGCGAAATGAAAACGGGCTTCGGTTGGATACACGCCAAACCCGCCTGCGCGATGGCGCCGTTCGCGCTCACGCCGGATGAACTCGGTTCGTGCTGGAGCCGTCATCGGGTCGAGGCCACATTGGAAGTGTGGCGCAACGACGAGCTCTTCGGCGCCGTGCCTGCCACGGAAATGGAGTGGGGCTTCGATGAGCTCATCGCGCATGCAGCAGCCAAACGTGATCTTTGCGCCGGCACGGTGATTGGTTCCGGCACCGTTTCCAACAGCGGCTTTCGGGAACACGGCTCGTGCTGCATCGCTGAGCGACGCGCGATCGAAATGATCGACAACGATGGAGTGCCGAATACGGGCTTTCTGCGTTTCGGTGAACGCGTGCGCATGTTGGCACGCACCGCAGGTGAAGCGATGCCGCTCTTCGGAGTCATGGATCAGCAGGTGATTGCAGCGAGGCGCCCATGAACGATCCACGCGCGATCATCGACGACTCGCCGATGCGGCTCCTGCAGTACCTGATCATTCTGATCACATGTCTGCTCAACGCCGTCGATGGCTTCGACGTCCTGGCCATCAGCGTCTCGGGCCCCGGCATCATGGGAGAGTTCGGCATCGATCGCGCCGAACTCGGCTTCGTGCTCGCGATGGAACTGGTCGGCATGTCGATCGGTTCGGTCCTGCTCGGCCGCGTCGCCGATCGCCTCGGACGTCGCAGCATGATTCTTGGCTGTCTGCTCGTGATGGCGAGCGGCATGTATCTGACCACCTTCACGACGGACGTGCTGACGCTGTGTCTGTGGCGGGTTTATACCGGACTCGGCATCGGCGGCATGCTGTCCGTCACCAATGCCGCGGCGGCGGAATTTTCCAATAAACACCATCGCGGTCTTTGCATTTCGATGATGGTCATCGGTTATCCGCTCGGTGGCATCGTCTGCGGGGAGGTGGGCAAGGCCTTGTTGCAGCCTGGTGCAGTCAACTGGCGCGACATGTTCCTGTGGGGCGCAAGTCTCACTGCCTTGCTGATCCCGCTCGTGTACTTCCTGGTGCCGGAGTCGGTGCACTGGCTGGCACGCACGCAACCCGTGAATGCACTGGCACGCACCAACGCCACCTTGCGCAAATTGGGTCATGCCACAGTCGATGAGCTGCCGGCGATCCAGGATCAGAGCAAGGTGGCGCTCGCCGCCATCTTTGCGCCGGTGATCGTGCTGTCCACGCTGCTCGTCACCGCCGCGTACTTCTTCCACATGATCGCGTTCTACTACGTACTGAAGTGGACGCCGACCATCGTCGTCGAACTTGGCATCGAAGCCTCGGCCGCCTCCGGTGTGCTGACGTGGGCCAATGTCGGCGGCGCACTCGGTGGTGTAGTCTTCGGATTGCTCACAACACGCATTGGTCTAAAACCGCTCACGATCGCGATCATGGTGCTGACTATGGTGGGTGTCGCCACCTTTGGTCGCTCACAACCGGATGTGATGCAGCTCAGTTATCTCGCTGCCTTCGCTGGTTTCTTCGGCAATGCGGGAATCTCCGGCCTCTACACGATCATCGCCTATGTCTTTCCCACCCATCTGCGCGCAACCGGCACGGGCTTCGTCATTGGTGTCGGACGTGGTGGCGCCATTCTGTCACCGATCATCGCAGGACAGATTCTGCAGAGCGGCGCGAGTCTCGGCACTGTGGGGCTGGTGATGGGAGGATTCTCGCTGCTGGGCGCAGTGGCGATTCTGTTGCTCAAACCCAGCGAGGACGGACCACGTATGGTCGAACGCAGAAGGAGGGAAAGCGATTTGCGCGCAAGCGCGTAGAAAACCCGTAATAACGGTCCTCTGGACGTCCGAGTATCTATCAAGAGATGAATGCATGGTCATCCAAACAATCAATTTTACAAATAGGAGGGCCTTCCTAAACTACTGGAAATAACAAAAACAACCAGTCAGTCAATAATTTGAAAATCAGGGGGGCTACATGAAATCGTCTTTGTTCAAAGAACGGTTGTCCGCAAGTTCGGTTCGACGCGCCTGTCTGGCGCTTGCACTTGCCGGTGTAGCAGGCAGCATCAATGCGCAGGACGAGCGCATCGAACAAGTCATGGTTACCGGCTCGCGCATCGCGCGCCCCAACCTTACCGCCCCCACTCCCGTCACTGCGATAGAACGCGAAGAAATGGATCTGCTGGGTCCGGCCACCCTGATGGACGCGCTGGACGCTCTGCCGCAATTTCTCGGTAGTGCCACGCTCGAAGACACCGGCAACTTCGGTGGCGGTGGTTATCTCGGTTCCGGCGGTCAGAGTCAGCTCAACCTCCGCGGCCTCGGCGGCAACCGCACGCTGGTGCTGGTGAATGGGCGCCGCGTACCGGCGTCGAGCCGCAACGGCACCTTCGACATCAGCATGCTGCCGCAGGTATTGATCCAACGGACGGAAGTCGTCACCGGCGGCGCCTCCGCAGCCTATGGTTCCGACGCCATCGCTGGCGTCACCAACTTCCTCATCAACGAAGACTTCGAAGGTCTGGAACTGAGCGTGCAGGGAGGCCTCTCCGAGATAGGTGACGGTGAGAACTTCCGCGGCTCTCTCGGTGCCGGCATGGCGGTTGGTGACAAGGGCCACATCGTGCTCGGCCTCGAAGGCTTCAAGACCGAAGAAATTCCCAACATCAAAGGACGTAATTGGTATCGCGACTGGTGCAACCTCGACATGGGTGTGAACGCCACACCGCGTCGCATCCGCTCCGACGATTGCGTCAACCGTCAGTTCACCTATGGTGGCTTCATCGCCTCCGGCCCACTGAAAGGTGTGAAGTTCCTCGATGATGGCACGCCGGCCAGGTTCGAAGATGGCCATTTCTTCGATGCTGCCGCCGCATCCGGTGTCACGCGCAACACCATCACCGGTAACTCCATTGGTGGTGATGGAGGCCGGTACGGGCGTGAGCAGATGCGCCGGGCCGGACAGGAGCGTGCCAGCATCTTCCTCAACTACAAGCATGATTTCAGTGACACCTTGAGTGGCTCCTTGGCCGCGCTCTACGGCTACAGCTATGTCGACAACGAGCGCATCGGCTACTTCCTGTTCGGCCAGTGGGCGCCCACGATCTACTCGGGCAACCCTTATCTGCCGGCAGCGATTCAGGAACAGATGGACGCGAACAACATCGAGTCGTTCGTGCTGCAGAAACGTCCCATTCCGAGCGATCCGCTGCACAACAGCCGTTCGCCGCTCACCACCGACGTCTTCACCCTGTCGGCTTCACTCGAAGGTGAGCTGTCGAATGGCTGGAACTGGAATTGGTACTACCAAGCTGGAGAAAGTAACCGCGACGTGGAGCTCTACGGTGCCCGCGTCGACCGCCTCTATCGTGCCATCGATGCGGTGAGGGATCCGGCGACGGGTGCGATCGTGTGCGCCTCCACGCTGCGCTATCCCAATGACGGTTGCAAGCCGCTCAACATCTTCGGCATCGGCAATGCATCGCCTGAAGCCATCGCCTATGTGCACGACAAGCTCTTCACCGATGCGCGCATCCGCCAGCACGCCACCGAATTCGTTCTCGATGGTGAGCTGTTCGATGGTTTCGGTGCTGGCCCGATCCTGGGTGCAGTAGGTGCCAACTGGCGTCGCGACGAGATCGACCAGATTTCCGGTGACGCCATGAACGTGCCGATTCCGCCCGACGGGCAGGGTCCGGTCACCTCCTTCGATGAAAATGGCCAGAGAATGTATCGCGGCATGCCGCCGGTTTATGAAAACACCGGCCCACTGATCGACCGCGTCGGTGTCGCTTCTTTCAAGGGTAGCGTGGACGTGTGGGAAGCCTTCGCGGAAGCGGTGGTGCCACTGCTCAGCGATCGTCCCTTGATCGACATGCTCGAGAGCAACTTCGCGATTCGTCACACCGAATATGAACAGAGCGGCAGCGTAGTGTCGTGGAAGGGCGGTTTCTCGTGGGCCGTGAACGATCAGTTGCGTTTGCGTCTCACCCGTTCGCGGGACATGCGTGCCGGTAATCTGTCGGAGATGTTCGATACCACGCAGCTCTATGCGTTCATGAACGATCCGTGGAACCCGCAGCTCGGTACCTACACGGTCAAGCAGATTACCGGTGGTAACCCCAACATTGCCCCCGAAGAAGCGAACACCATCACCTACGGCTTCGTCTATCAGCCGGATTGGGCACCGGGTCTCGCCTTCACCTGGGACTACTACGACATCCGCATCAAATCGTCGATCAGCACCATCGGTGCGCAGCCGATAGTCGACTACTGCTACCAGCAGGGTTTGTTCTGCGATCAGATCGATTTCGGTTCTGGTGGCACCGGCAGGCCGGGTGATCCCATCGAGTCGGTGGACAACACCACCGTCAACCTGGGTGAGGCGAGAACGCGCGGTATGGACTACGAGTTGTCCTATCGCACCAATGCCGCGTTGATCGGGCGCGAGAGTGATGTCGTGGCGCTGCGCCTGATTGCGAGCCGCCTGCTCGAATCGACCATCACGCCGTTCGATTCGCCGCGTACTTCGCAGCTCGGTCAGGGAGATCTGCAGGATACGCAAGTCACCCTCATGCTGAACTACATGGTGGGCCCGGCAACGATCGGTTGGAATACGCGTTGGGTGAGCGACGGTCTTCAGGACGCCACCTGGGTGACGGGCGTGGATGTGGACGACAACCGTATCCCGTCCCATCACGTGAGCAATTTCCGCGTGAGCTGGAACCTGGACGGCTTCGGCAGCAATTCGTCGGTGTTCCTCTCGGTGAACAACGTGTTCGATCGCAATCCGGGCGATCTGCGTGGTTTCAACGGGATCTACGACATTCTTGGACGTAACTACACGCTGGGCATGCGTTACAAGTTCTGATCAGTTTGGGTGTGGTCGATGATCTCTTACGTGCGAGGGAAGCGAGGCCCACAGTGGCGCTACAAAGCGGCCCTGAGTATCGCCCTGTGGGCCAGCTTTTCCGCGCATGCGCAAACGGAGATCGACTGGAATCTCATCGACAAGTACTGCAGCGAATGCCACAACCTGGATGATTACGCCGGCAATGTGGCCTTCGATCTGCTGTCACCGAATGAGCTCCTGCACGATGCAGAAACCTGGGAGCTCGTAATCCGCAAGGTGCGTACCGGCATGATGCCTCCTGCCGGTAAGCCCCGGCCGCCACGTGAGAGTCTCGATTCCTTCGTGGCGGCCGTGGGCAACGCATTGGATGAACAGTATGCCAAACATACCGTTCCCGCCGCCGTGGGACTGGCGCGACTGAATCGTGAGGAATATCGCAACGCGATACGAGACCTGCTGCAGTTCGATGCGAGCCACATCGTTGCCAATCTGCCGGCGGAAACCGCGGGCGCGGGCTTCGACAACAACATCGCACTCCTGAGCATCTCTCCCACCTTGGTCGAAGCCTATGCCGACGCTGCGATGCGTATCGGGCGTGAAGCGGTGGGCGATCTCTCCCTGGTTGCATCGGAAGTGGTCTATGCGCCGGGCAGTCCACGTCAGATCGAGCGTGTCGAAGCTCTGCCGCTGGGCACGCGTGGCGGCTTTGCCGTGCGTCACAACTTTCCGGTCGATGCCACCTATCGCCTCAGCATCAACACACGCGGTGGTCCGGGCTTCTTCGGCGGTGGCTGTGCCGGTGGCAATCGTGTCGTGCTCAGCATCGATGGCGAGCTGATCGAAGTGGAAGATCCCCGCATGATCGAACTGCCGATCAGCGCCGGTAGTCACGACATCGCCGCAGCGCTGCAGGATCTGAGGTTGTGCGCGGGTGCGATCGAACTCTTCGATGACTTCAGCCTCAATGGTGCAGTTGCGGGCATCACCATCAATGGTCCCTTCGACATCACGGGACCGGGTGACACGCCGAGTCGTCGCGCGATCTTCTCGTGCCATCCGCAAAACAGTGAACAGGCAGACTCCTGCGCGCGGCAGATACTGAGCCGGTTGGCCTCGCGTGCCTACCGCAAGGCGCTCACACCTGATTCAGAAGAAATCAACGAACTCATGGCTTTTCACACGCAAGGTTCTGCCTTGGGTGGGTTCGAAGCGGGCGTGCAGTACGCCCTTTCGCGGATGCTCATGGATCCGCGCTTTTTATTCCAGGTCGAAGAGGTACCCGATGGCGTGGCACAGGGAGAAGCCTTCGTCGTAGGCGATTTGGAGTTGGCCTCGCGTTTGTCGTTCTTCTTGTGGAGCACCATTCCCGATGAAGAACTCTTCGATCTTGCGTTGGCCGGACATTTGAGTCGGCCCGAGGTGCTCGAGACACAGGTCAAACGCATGTTGCGTGATGCGAAGACGGAAGCCTTGGTACGCAACTTCGCCGGTCAATGGTTGATGCTGCGTGAGCTCGACTCGGTGCAGCCGCAGGATGCCGCCTTCACCCCTGGCTTGCTCAGTGCCTTCCGTTCCGAAACCCAGCTGCTCTTCGCCGACCTCATCAATGACGATCGTGGTTTGCTCGCTTTGCTCGACAGCGATTACACCTGGCTCAACGAAGAGCTGGCGCGCCACTACGGCATCGAAGGCGTGAGCGGCAGTCACATGCGCAAGGTGCCCTTGCAGGAGGACAGTCCGCGTCGGGGGCTTCTGGGGCAGGGCAGCATACTCACCGCCACCTCCGTGGCGAACCGCACTTCGCCGGTGGTGCGTGGCGCCTGGATCGTCGAACATCTTCTCGGTGCGCCCGTGCCGACACCGCCGCCCGGTGTCGAAACCGATCTTTCCGCTGAGCCCACCAATGCGGCAGAGCCGGAAACCTTGCGTGATCGTTTGGAAATGCATCGCGCCAATCCTTCCTGCGCATCCTGTCATCAGATCATGGATCCCATCGGTCTGGCGCTCGAGAACTTCGACCTGGTCGGACGCTGGCGCACGCAAGAGAACGGCCATCCGCTGAATACACGAACCGAATTGATGGACGGCACGGTCATCGATGGTGCAGTGACCTTGCGTCGCGCGTTGCTCGATCGCGGTGATGCAGTGGCTTCCACCATCATCGAGAAACTGCTGAGCTATGCGCTCGGCCGCGATCTGCAGCCACAGGACATGGCCGCGGTGCGCAAGATTCAGGCGACAACGAAGGACGCTGGTTATCGCTTCTCCGATGTGATTCTCGCCATCGTGGACAGCATGCCGTTCCGCATGAGCTCGCCGGAAGTACCGGCGCAACCCTTGGCGCAACAGTGAAGAGGGGGACTCCGTCATGAACTTCCTGACCAAGAAGTGCTTGTCACGTCGTCACTTCCTGCGCAGCAGCAGCGCCGCCATCGCCTTGCCGCTGCTCGATGCCATGGTGCCGGCGGGTGTTGCGGCGCAGGCGCTCACCACACCGCAGCCGCGCCTGGCCTGCATCTACATCGCGCACGGCGCGGTGATGAAGTATTGGACCCCGGAGCAGGAAGGGCGTGATTTCGTGTTTCCGCGCACGCTGCAGTCTCTGGAACCTTTCCGTTCGCAGCTCAACGTGATCAGCGACATGCGTCTACCGCATGCCTATGGCGAAGACGCTTCCGCCGGCGCCAATCACCTGCGTTCTTCGGCAGTGTGGTTGACCAACGTGCCCGAGGGCACGGGCCCGACGCCGACCTCCTTCGACCAACATGTGGCTGTCCGCATCGGCCAGGACACACCGATTCCTTCTTTGGAACTTGCGCTCGAAGAGGGCAGTTCGATTTCCTTCCGGACGCCCGACACGCCGCTGCCGATGGAACAGAATCCGCAGATCGTGTTCGAACGTCTCTTCGGTGATGGCAGTACTGCGGAAGAACGTCAGGCGCGCATGGAGCTGAAACGCAGCCTGCTCGACGCCATCGTCGATGACGTGCACCTGCTGCAGCGCAAACTGTCGGTGGCGGATCAGCAACGCATCGAACGTTATCTGGAAGACATTCGCGAGATCGAACGACGCATCCAACTCGCCAGCACGATGAGCAGCGACGATCTCGACATTCCCGACAAGCCGATCGGCGTTCCGTCGTCCTTCACTGCGCATGCGCGACTGATGTTCGACTTGCTGGCCCTGGCCTGGCAGGCAGAGATCACGCGTGTTTCCACCTTCATGGTGGCGCGTGAAGTGACCAACCGCGTCTATCCGGAAAGCGGCATCAACGAACCTTTCCACAACCTTTCGCATCATTCGGAAGTGCCGGCGAATCTCGAGCGCCTGTCGCAACTCAATGCCTTCCATACCAGCAGCACGATTGCGTACTTCCTGAAGAAGCTCAGCGAAACGCCCGACGGTGATGGCTCGCTGCTCGATCACTCGCTGGTGCTCTACGGCAGCGGCATGAGCAACTCCAATCAGCACGACCACGATCCTCTGCCCCTGCTGCTTGCCGGCGGAGCCAGCGGGCGCCTGCAGGGCGGACGTCACATTCGCGCAGGTGAGGGCACACCCATGTCCAATCTGCTGGCGGCGATGCTGGAAAAACTCGGCATTCCGGAAGAAAGCTTCGGTGACAGCACCGGTGTGCTGAGCATCTGAGGAAATGCCATGAAACGCCTTGGGACGAAACTCATCCTGCTCTGCGCTACCGCGCTTCCTCTGGTGGCAGCAGCGGATGATCGCTTGGCTGTGGCAGCGATGAACCGTGATCTCGCGGGCGTGCGTCAGCTCTTGGCGGAACGGGGCGTCGAACTCGATGCCATGGGGCCTAACGCCACGCCCGCACTGCATTGGCTGGTGAATCTGCAGGAGCATCAGCTCGTGCGCCAACTGCTGGAAGCGGGTGCGGACGTGAACCTGCAGAGTGGCATCGGTCTCAACGCCATCAGTCTCGCCATTGCCAATGATGATCTCGAGATGTTGCGACTCCTGCTGGAGTACGGTGCCGACGTGCACTCTGCCAATGCCGCTGGCGAAACTCCGCTGATGGAAGCAGCGCGTGCCGGCGCCGCGGAGATGGTGCGTCTGCTGCTCGAGCATGGCTCGGAAGTGGATCGCCGCGAGCCGAACTTCGAACAGACGGCACTGATGTTGGCGGCGCGTTCCGGCTCCAGCGCCACGGTGGAACTCTTGCTCGAAGCCGGTGCCGATGTGAACGCACAGAGCAAGATGGAGCCCGAGCCACGTTTTCGTCTACCTGCTGAAGTAACCGCCTCCAAAGGTGTCGGCATCAACTGGGGCGGTTGGCCCGAACGCGGACAACGCGCACAGATCGATGGTGCCAAGACACCGCTGCTCTACGCCACGCGGCGCGGTGATCTCGCAGTCACCAAGTTGTTGGTGGCCGCTGGTGCGGATATCGAGCAGGGCGACGGCAATGATGTCAGGCCCTTGCTCAATGCCATCCTCAATGCCGCCGTGGCCAACCGGCCCGAGCGCAGAACGGAACATCTCGAGATCGCGCATTTCCTCATCGAGCAGGGCGCCGACATCAATGCCGGAGATTGGTACGGCCAGACTCCACTGTGGGCAGCGGTGGATCTGCGCAACCTCGACGTGCCGGGCCCCACGCGCGACAACGGCATGGATCGCGACGCGATCTTCGACTTGATCAAGGTCCTGCTCGAACGTGGCGCCGATCCGAATGCACGAACGAAGGAAGTCACTCCGATCCGACGTTGGATCACGCGCCTCGGCAATCTGTCGTGGGTCGATTTCACGGGACAGACACCTTTCATTCGCGCTGCGCTTTCCGGTGATGTGAGCACGATGAAGCTGTTGCTCGAATACGGTGCCGACCCCAACGCCACGACGGATAACGGCACCACGGCGTTGATGGCGGCTGCGGGGATCAACTGGACCGTCAGCCAGACCTTCGATGAAGGTCCGCAAGCGCTGCTCGAAGCGGTGAAGCTGGCGCACTCGCTCGGCAACGACGTAAACGCACAGAACAAGCTGGGACTTGCGGCAATGCATGGTGCGGCCAATCGCGGTCTCGACGACATCATTCGCTGGCTCGCGGAGCATGGCGCTCGTGTCGACGTCGAAGACGCGGTGGGACGCACACCGGTGGTATGGGCACACGGTGTCTTCCTGGCGACACACCCTCCGGTGGATCGACCGGAAACCGCAGCGCTGTTGGAAGAACTCGCCCGCAAGCAGGCGCAACGATGAATGGATCAGGAGCTCTGAAATGAAGGTCGACCGCCGCAAGATGTTGTTGGGCATGGCTGCACTCGCAGCGCCGTTGCCGCAGCGCCTATGGGCACAGGATGCAGTGTTGCCGCTGCGCACGCCGGGTCTCGATCATCTCGATGTGATGGTGCCCGACGTGCAGAAGACGGCGAAGTTCTACATGGGAATCCTCGACACGGAGCTGCACGCACAGGCCTTCCGTGGTGGCAAACGTTATTTCGTACTGTTCAATCCGCTCACGGAGTCGCGCGAGGTGGGTTATCTCGCTGTGGGCGATTCGGGTGGGCGTCCGGGTTACATCGGCCATTTCTGCACTTCCATCTATGATTGGCGCCGCGACAGTGCCGCCATCTATGCGCAGATGGGAGAAGCGATTGCTGCCGCCGGTTTCGGCGCGTTCCCAGGTCCCAGTGGCTTTGGTACCTTCGAGGACCCCGATGGCATCGAGATCCAGTTCCTGCCGGCACCGGACACCCTGGTCACTGTGGCCGAACCGGATGATCTCGTGCCCTGGCATCGAGGACTCGCCAAGCCGCAAGGTGTCGACAGTGTGCTGCTGCGCGTGAGCAATCTGGAAAGAGCGGTCACCTGGTACGGCCTCCTGTATGGCAAACCCACCTGGAACAGCGCGCGCGATACGGCCTACTTCGACTTTCCCGAATCGCAGACTCGTCTCGAACTGCAGCAAGGTCGTTACGAACACGGCAAACCGCTCGGCATCGCCGAGTTCGGCATCAAAGTGGACTCCTACGATAGGCGAGAGGTGAATGACGCCGTGCAAGCCTTGGGAGGGGAAGTGCTGGCGGAAGCAGGAGAGCGAGGCGAAGTGAGGATCAAGGATCCCGACGGCAACATCGTTCGCCTGCGCGCCGTCGGTTGAGCAGGCACAACAACACGGACTGACATGCGATTCAAACGACTCGACCTCAACCTGCTGGTGGTGCTCGACGCGCTTCTGCGCGAGGGCAGTGTGACGCGCGCAGCGCGGGAATTGCACCTGAGCCAACCGGCGATGAGTGCGGCCTTGGCGCGGCTGCGTCAGTACTTCAACGACGATCTCCTGGTGGCACATGGCAAACGCATGGTGCCCACGGCACATGCGCAGAATCTCGCGCCCGTCGTCGAAAAGATGCTGCGCGACATCGAGTCGCTGATCCAGGCGGCTGCGGTGTTCGATCCGCAGAAGTCGCAACGCACTTTCCGCATCTGCGCTTCCGACTATGTGACGGTGGTGTTGCTGCAGCCGCTGCTTGCGGAGTTGGAACGCAGTGCACCTGGTGTCTGCATCGAAATCACGCCACCGAGTCCCGAAGCACTGCCCAAACTCGAACGCGGCGAAATCGATTTTCTGTTGTCACCCGAACAATTCGCGGCCAAGGAACATCCCAAGACCTTGCTGTTCGAAGAACAGCACGTGGTGGTGGGGTGGAAAGAAAACCCCGTGTTCCAACAGCCGATGACGGAAGAAGCCTTCCTGGAACACGGGCAGGTGATCATGGCGATGGGGCACACCCAGTCTTTTTCGGAGCAGGAGATGGGAGAGCTCAATCGCAAGCGCAAGATCGACGTCATCTGCGCTTCCTTCCTTGCCGTTCCCTGGATGCTCCCCAATACCCAGCGTCTGGCCATCATGCATGAGCGTCTGGCGAAGGTGGTGGTGCAGCAATTGCCGTTGGCCATGGCGCCCTTGCCCTTTGCCTTGCCCCCGATGCGCGAGGTGGTGCAGTACCACGCGGCGCGCATCGGCGATGGTGGCATCCAGTGGTTGCTGGACGGCATCCTGCGTCAAGCGAAGAGCCTCAGCGAGCTCTAGAGTTTCTCGGCTCCCTTCTCCCTGAGTGCGGCTAAAGGTCGCGCTCTATCTCATTTTTTTCGTCAAAAAAAGTTCCGTTTTTTTCAGAATTTTGAGAACGACGATCATTTTCTTATACGTCGTTCAATAAATAGGATTTATGGCTTTTTCAGCTATCCATTTCGTAGAAACTTTACCATCCAAAAATACAATCAATAATAGACCGAACGATCCAACAAATAAAAAGTTCGCTGTGATATAAATTTTTTCGCTGGAAGTTTTTAGTAGTCGGCTGTAGGGTCGGTCGCGCGCTGAGGGGAAAAAATAAAACCGTGGCCGTCATCCTCCATGACAGAACCAACAAGAACAAAGGGAGGGTCGATGAATAAAGTTCGATTGGCAATAAAGGCGGTGATCGCCTGTCAGATGGCCATGTTGACGGCCAATGCGATCGCCGCAGATGACGTGCTGGAAGAGATCGTGGTGACCTCCACCAGGCAGGTCGACTCGGCGAACCGAGTACCACTTGCGGTCACGGCACAAACCCAGCGTCAGTTGGACCAGAAGGGTGTGAACACCATTCGGGACATCGCGCTGACAACCCCTAGCCTGCGTGTGTCGGGACAAGAGGCCGCAGGTATCGCTACCGTCGCCATCCGCGGCGTTCGTCAAACCAGTGCCACCGCCGCCACTACCGGTTTCTACCTGGATGAGACCGCGCTGCAGAAACGCGCAGCCGCCGGCTTCGCTTCGCAGAACGGTACTCCGGTTCCACCTCTGTTCGATCTGCAACGCGTCGAAGTGTTGCGTGGTCCGCAAGGCACTCTGTTCGGCGGCGGCTCCCAGGGTGGCACCATTCGTTACATTCAACCTCAACCGAGTCTGACCGATTTCAGCGCCTACGGGCGTTCGCAATACATCACGACGGAAGATGGTGATCCCACCTACGAAGGTGGCATCGCCGTAGGTGGCCCGATCATCGAAGACAAACTGGGCTTCCGCGCCAGTGTCTTTTCGCGTCATACCGGCGGTTACATCGATCTGACCGACTTCCGTAACGGGCAGGTCTATCAAGAGAACGCCAATGACGGCGACACCAAGATGAGCCGCATCGCGCTGTCCTGGGCTGCGACGGATTCGAGCCTGCTCACCTTCTCCTACTTCAAGTCCATCGACGAAATGGGAGATCTCAGCCGCGCCTCGAGTCTCGATATTCCGGGCGTGCTGACGGTGCCGAGTCTTTGCTACGACGTCGCTGCCCTGAGTGCCTTGCCGCAGGGCAACCCGGCACGGTCGAACCCGGCGGCCTTCGCTGCGGGGCCGGATTGTGCCGGTCGCGCCGATGATCCCGGGATCTACATCACGCCCGGCTACACCGTTGGACCGCTCGATCTCGATGACTTCCAACTGCTGGCGCTGGGTCCTTCACCGACGCGTGCCGAACTCGATGTCGCCAGTCTCGATTTCCAATGGCAGGTGCGTGACGACCTCGAGCTGCGTGCCATCACGTCGTGGGTGGATGACTTCAACAAGGGCATCAGTCCGCAGAACTTCCATCAGGGTCTGACCAGCTACCGCACCGCAGGCTCCGCGGTGTACGTCGAGCCGGGGCGCGATCCGATCCTCATTCCCGGTGGCGTGAACTTCAACCCGAACGTCACTGCGACGCCGAACGGCTTGCCGCTGGGTGCCTACATCCAGACCAACACCCGCAACATGCGCGAGATGATTTCGCAGGAGTTGCGTTTGTCGTCGGTGCAGGATCGTTTCAGCTACGTGGTCGGCGCCTACTTCGCGAAGACCACCGGTGTCGTACGCCAGATCGCAACGACCAAGGACGAGGCCTTCGTGCAGATGACGGGCATGAACCTCGAACAGCGCTATGGCATAGCGGATCCCGGCTTCTACGCCAACATCTATGAATACATCCGCGACGTCGAAACCGCTGTCTTCGCCGATGTGACCTATTCGCTCACCGATCAATGGAAAGTGAGCGCCGGCATCCGCGCCACCTACATCACGACGGACTTCGAGCAGACCAACTACGGCCCGAACGGCTACACGCTCACGCCGTCGTTGGCGAACGGTACCTTGGTGCGTGGTGACATCTCCGACTCGCCCATCACGCCGAAGCTTTCGGTCCAGTACGAGTTCACGCCGGATCGCATCCTCTACTTGACCGCCGCCAAGGGCTTCCGTGCCGGTGGTGTGAACCAAGTGTTCTCTTCCGCCGGTCAAAGTCAACTATTCGGTCAATATGGGCTGACCAAGGACATCCTGCCGGTGACCTACGACTCCGACACCGTGTGGAGCTATGAGTTCGGCGCCAAGATCCGTTTCTGGGAAGGACGCGCTCAGCTCAATACCGCGATCTATCAGTTGGATTGGAACGACGTGCAGACCAACGTCTTCATCGGTGGTGATGGCTTCGTGGTGAACGTGCCCTCCGCGCGCAGCCGTGGTGTCGAAATCGAAGCGATGGTGCGCCCGATCGAACCTCTCACGCTCAACCTGGCCACCGGTTATGGCAAGGCCGAGTACACCTCGACCGTGGCCTACCCCGGCGCGCGAGGCCTCGACCTGCTCGCGGCACAGGATGGTCAGGAGTTCCCGCAAGCGCCGATCACGGTGAACGCCGGTGCCCGCTACGACTTCCAATTGACCGATCGCGCCAACGCCTACGTGCGTGTCGATTACAGCTGGCTCGACAACTACCAGCTGGCACCACAGGGCGCGCCCAACTACACACCCGACTCGAGCGAAGTGCCTTCGCAACAACTCGTCAACCTCAGGCTTGGCGTGGACATAGGGGCGCTCGACGTGAACTTCTTCGTTTACAACCTCAACAACGAAGACCGCGGCACGCTGACAGGTGGACGTAGCACCTGTACCAATGCCGACTGCAGTACCTTCAATAACTACAACATCGCTCGAACCATCACCCGCCCGACGCCGCGGCAGTTCGGCGTACAGGTGGCCTACAGGTACTAGTCTGATCAGGAGAACCAAGATGTTGCGTCGACCCTTAGCAAAGCTCGTCCTCGCCTGTGCATGTATCACCTCGACCTTTGCCTTCGGACAGAGAGGTGCGGTGGACAATTCCAATGTGCCGATCATTCCGTTTCAGGCGGAGGACTTCATCAAGATGCCGCCGGGGGAAAACCTCGGTGAGGTGCTCGGTGTCGCGGTGAACTCGAAAGGAAACGTGGTGGTTCTGAATCACCCCGGTTCCGCCACCACAGGACCGTTGTTCGGCAATGCTACGACCGAGATTCTCGAGTTCGATTCGAATGGCAATTTCATTCGTGAGATCGGTCGCAAGGTTTATGGCCTGGGTTATGCGCATCAGGTGCGTTTCGACCGCTACGACAATCTGTGGGTGGTCGACAAGGGTACCAACGCCGTCATCAAGTTCGATCCCAATGGCAAGGTATTGCTCAATCTGGGGCGCCGCGATGAGGGTTACGAATCGAAGGATCATCAGCATCCAAGTCAGGCGGACGCGGTGCCGATCGATGGCTGGTTCCGCGCACCGACCGACGTCGCCTGGGATCCCGACGACAACATCTTCGTCTCCGACGGTTACATCAACTCGCGCATCGCCAAGATGGATCCGTGGGGGGATTGGATCAAATCCTGGGGGCAATACGGCCGCGGCGGTCAGAACGCCGATGAGAACCCCGGCAACATCGACAACCCCCACAGCATGGTGGCGGACAACGAAGGCAACATCTACGTCGGTGACCGCGGCAACCGCCGTATCCAGGTCTTCGACAAGGATGGCAACTTCCTGCGCTTTCTGTTCTTGAACGTGCCGTACGACAAGACCCGTCATCCGGTGCTCGGCAACGTGCCGCGCGATCCGAACGTCAGACCGGATCAGACGGCACCCTGGACGATGTGCATGTCGCCCACCACGCCGCAGTATCTGTGGGTGATGGATGCCGAACCCGGACGTCTCTACAAGATGACGCTCGACGGCAAGATCGTCGGCATGTACGGCGAATCGGGACGTCGCCTCGGCCAGTTCAACTGGCCGCACAGCATCGCCTGTCCCAGTGAGGATCTGATCTACGTCGCCGACATGAACAACTGGCGCGTGGTCAAACTGACCTTGCCGCGGGGTGCCCAGTGAGCGACGCGACCGGCGCTGACCGCAGACCCAGCATGCTGCTCCTCGTCGGTGCCTCATCTGCAGGCACCGCGTTCGAGTGGTATGACTTCTTTCTGTTCGGCACCCTCGCCTCGGTGCTCGCCTCCACGTTCACCGGGGGCAGCTCGAGCATGGGCTTTCTGTTCACGCTCGCAGCCTTTGCGATCGGGTTCTTCGTCCGACCTTTCGGCGCGATCGTGTTCGGTCACATCGGTGACCGGCACGGTCGTAAGCGCGCCTTCGTTCAGACCATCGTTTTGATGGGGGCCTCGACCACTGCAATCGGACTCATCCCCTCGTTCGAAGTTGCAGGAATCGTGTCCCCCATCCTTCTAGTGCTGATCCGCATCGTGCAGGGCTTTGCGATCGGAGGCGAATATGGTGGTGCCGCCATCTATGTCGCCGAACACGCCGAGCGTTCGCGTCGCGGCCTGATGACGTCGTGGATCCAGTCCACGGCGGCCTTGGGTTTGCTGATGGCGCTCGGCGTCGTTCTCGCCACGCGTTGGATACTCGGCGAGGAGCGCTTTCTTGCCTGGGGTTGGCGTCTGCCGTTCCTGCTGTCGGCCGGTCTACTTGCAGTGTCGCTGTGGATTCGTTTGAAACTCAGCGAAACGCCGGAGTTCGAACGCATGCGCAAGGAGATGCTGCTTTCCAAATCGCCGCTCTCCGAAGCGCTGCGTGGCGCCAATCTCAAACGCGTGATAGTCGCGCTGTGCTGCATCCTGCTGGCACAAGGTGCGGTGTGGTACACGGGGCACTTCTATATTCAGTTCTTCCTCGAGCGCGTGCTGAAGGTGGATGGCCCGCTGGTGAACATGCTGTTGATCACCGCCGTCGTCACCTCCGCTGGCGCCTATGTGTTTTTCGGTTGGTTGTCGGACCGTGTGGGACGCAAGCCCGTCCTCATGTTCGGCATGTTGTTGGCCATCATCAGTTATTTCCCCGGCTTCAAATATCTGACCGCCAATGCCAACCCGGCACTCGAAGCCGCCGCGCGCAGCGCACCGGTGGTGCTGTTGGCGGATCAGTCCGCGTGCAGTCTGCAGTTCGACCTGCTGGGGCGTCGCCAACCGGAATCGGCCTGCGACGTGTTCCGGGCCGCTCTCACCGATGCCGGCGTGCCCTTCAGCATGCAGCATGAAAGTGGCAGCGCCATCGCTCGCGTGAGCGTGGGCCAGGACTTCGTGCTGGAAGGCGAGCTGTTCTCCAACGATGCGGCCGCCATCTCGCAGCAGGCTGCAGAGCTGACGCAGGAATTGCAGAACGTGTTGTTGCAGGCCGGCTATCCGGCTGCGGCCGAGCGCGATTCGCTCAGTGCGGGCAAGGTGCTCGGCATCATCATTCTTTTCATGATCAGTGCAGCGGCGCTGTATGGCCCGCAGGCAGCGGCGCTGGTCGAACTCTTCCCATCTTCCGTCCGCTACACCGCATTGTCCCTGCCGTACAACCTCGGCACGGGATGGGTTGGTGGTCTGTTGCCCGTTTCCGCCTTCGCGCTCGTGGCGGCAACCGGCGACATCTATGCCGGCCTGTACTACCCCATGGTGTTCACGCTCATCAGCTTCGTCTGCACCTGGTTGTTCCTGCCGGAAACGCGCGGCATTTCGCTGACGCAGAGCGGCGTGGTGCGGGAAGAGGTGGGAGTCGACGAACGGATCGTTCAGCGAGAGAGCAATGAATATGTGTAGGCATGAAGTAAAGGCGCAATGTCACGGCCATGGACACGGCATCAGCCGCCGCAGCTTGTTGGCAGCCTTGTCGGCAGCACCGCTGTGTCCGACGGCAACGTTGGCGCAGAGTCTCGGAGGTGGCAGCGATCGCAAGGTGATCGACGTGCACGCGCACTATCAACCCCCGGCGATTCGCGCGCTCGGTGCGCCGGGCCCGATGAATGCGTGGAGTGTCGAACGGCAACTCGAAGACATGGATCAGGCTGGTGTGCGCCGCGCCATGCTCTCGATCACGACACCGGGGGTGCCGCTTGCAGGTGATGAAGCGGCGCGCATCGCGCGTGAGTCGAATGAATATGCAGCGATGTTGTCCGCCGATCATGGCGACCGCTTCGGTTTCTTCTCGGCGCTGCCGCTGGATGACCTGGACAACGCACTCAAGGAAGCAGCCTACGCCTTCGACACTCTCGGTGCTCACGGCGTCGGCCTCTTCACGAGTTACGACGGTGTGTGGCTGGGTGACTCGCGCTTCGATCCCTTGTTCGAAGAACTCGATCGTCGCAAGGCCATCGTCTATGTGCACCCGACGAGCGCGCCCTGTTGCGCGCGTCTGATGCCGGAGATCCCCGACACCTGGATCGAATACGGCACGGATACCACGCGTGCGATTGCAAGCTACGTCTATCGTGGCGCGGCACAGCGTTTTCCGAACGTGCGCATGATCTGGAGCCACGCCGGCGGCACCATGCCGTTCCTGATCGAGCGTTTCGATGGCGCCGATCGCGCCGCTGCGGCGCAGGGGACCACCGCTGCCGATCACTTCCGTGCCAGCGTCGCACGCTTCTACTACGACATCGCCCAGGCATCGAATCCAACGGCCACGACCGCGCTGCGGTCGATCGTGCCGATGGAGCGCATCGTCTTTGGCACCGATTACCCATTCCGAACCTCCGCCGAGCACGTGGAAGGTCTGCTTGCGGGCGGAGTGTTCAACGCGGACGAACTGGACGCGCTTTTCCACGGCAACGTCGAAGCCGGCTTGCCTGAGTTATTGCTTGCGGTGGCACGGCGCTGAACGTCGGACATCGCTTTGTTCTAGGGGGAATATCCTATGTGCAGAATCTCGAACGTGTTCCATAGAAAACGAGGACAGGCGCCAAAATTCGCGGCGCTGTTCGGTGCCTTGATGTGGGGGCTTGCGCCCGTCGCCAGTGCGGAGAAGGGCGTGATGCTCATGAACCGCATCGGCCCTTCGAGCATGGAACTGTACATCGCGAACGCCGATGGCAGCGACGAGCGCCCGCTGCTGCGCGACGCGGTGGGTCTCAATTACGACGCCAGCTTTTCCCCCGACGGTCAGTGGATCGTATTCACGTCCGAACGTGATCCGGAAGGACATGGTCAGGCCGATATCTGGCGCATTCGCGTCGATGGCACCGGTCTCGAGCGCCTGACTTCCGACACCGCCATGGATGATGCGGCGGTGATCTCACCCGATGGCACGCGCATGGCCTACGTCAGCACCAAGGGTGGCATCGGCACCACCAACATCTGGGTGATGGATCTCAATACGCGTCAGGAAAGGAACCTCACGGGCAACGACAGTAACGAACCGCCGCCCACCATGAATGGCAACTTCCGTCCAGCCTGGTCGCCGGATGGAGAATGGATCGCCTTCTCCTCCGATCGTGGTGAGAAGTGGATCGGTGCCGAGACCGGCGCCGGTGCCGGTCACTCGCATCCGACGAGTCTGTATCTGATGAAGTCCGATGGTACGCAGGTGCGTCGTCTGACGCAGACCACGCCGCAGACGGCACAGGGTCAGCCGCGTTTCTCGGCCGACGGCAGCAAGCTGATCGCCTATGAAATCCCCACCAACGAAACCTTCGGTGCGCGCATGTGGGGTTTCGGTATCGCGATGCTGAACTCGACCTCGCAGATCATCGAAATCGATGTGCAGTCCGGTGAGAAGAAAGTGCTCACCAGCGGCCCCGGCCTGAAGACCGATCCGCACTACCTGCCCGACGGTCGCTTCGCCTATCTCATCAAGGCCACGCCGAAGGACGGTCCCGAACCCGGCATCGTGTACAGCGATGGCAAGCGTGGTCCTTCCGGCATTCTGCGCAATCCCTCGTGGTCGCCCGATGGCAGCAAGGTGGTCTATTACCGCTTCGGTGCCACCAACCGTCCGCAGAACACGCAGCTCTACAGCTGGGATGATCGTTACGAATATCGCTACTCCGACGTGTTCCAGACGATCTGCCCGGCCAACGGCCGCATGGCGATCACCGATCTCGATTTCCCCTTCGGCAACCCCACGGCGTCCATCAGTGTGATGGACGTCGACGGGAGCAACCGCATCAAGGTCTTCCAGCGTGAAGATGGTGCTGCGTTGATGCCCACCTGGTCACCCGACTGTGAATGGATCGCCTTCGGCTTTGGCACCTTCTTCGGCGGCAGGGGCTTCGCGCCGGCCAACGTCTTCATCGTGAAGGCCGATGGTTCGGAATCCCGTCAGCTCACCTTCAGTGAAGTGAATGCCGGCTTCCCGGCCTGGCATCCCGATGGCAAGACCCTGATCTATCGCGTGTGGGGCAGGGAAGACGTGCCCGAGCAGCGCGGCCTGCGCGCTCTCAATCTCGAAGATGGTTCGGTGACCGTGCTGACCACCGAGTGGGACAACTTCCCCTTCATTTCGCCCTCTGGCGATCGCGTGGTGTTCACGCGCCGCATGCCCGACTTCGACTTTGAAGTGTTCACGATGAATCCGGATGGCAGTGACGTGACGCGCCTGACCTACACCGCTGGCGCCGATGCGCACGCCACCTGGTCGGCCGACGGCTCTGAAATCTGGTTCGAGAGCTCGCGCTCCGGCTTCAAAGACGAAGCGGCGCTGTATGACATTTCGCCGCAACCCTATGCCCAGGTGTTCCTGATGAATCGCGACGGCAGCAACGTGCGTCAGCTCACCAACAGCAAGTGGGAAGACTCCATGGGCGTATACGTCAAAGCACCTACTGCAGACTGATCTGGAGAGATCACGATGAAACACACACTGAATGAGCAGTTGAGCCGCCGCGAGCTGCTGCAAGGCTTGGGAGCTCTGGCCGTAATGGGTAGTGCAGCCACCCAGGTCCGCGCCGCGGATCGGCCTGCCGGTGTGCTCGGTGGCGGCAGTCCAGCCACGGAGATCAACTCCGAACTGGTGGAGCTGGCACCGAATGTCTATGCGTGGTTGCAACGCGAGGCCGAGGGGCAAAGCAACCTTTCGGTCTCGAATTTCGGGGTCGTGGTCGGCCCCGAGAGCATGCTCGCCATCGATGCCGGTGGCGGGCCGGAGCACGCACGTAATTTCCTGAAGGCCACCGCCTTCCTGAACAAGCCCTACGATCGTGTCGTGATCACGCACGAGCATCCCGATCACATCGTGGGGCTCACGCAGTTTCCCGAAGGCATCGAGGTCATCGCGCAGGAGGAAACGCGCGAGCGCATGGTCGCCATGGGGCAGCCGGCGACACCTGCGTACTGGGCGACGAACCCTGCATGGGCGCGTCCGGATGACGTCAACCGCGTGATTCTGCCCACCGTCACCTTCAAGGACCGCATGTCCGTCTACTACGGTGATCTCAGAGTGGATTTCGTGTGGCCGGGCCGTGCGCACACCTCGGGTGATGCGTTGGTGTACGTGCCGCAGGAGAAGATCGTGTTCATGGGCGACATCGGCTTCTTCGAAGTCACGCCGCTCAACGGCTCTGGCTACATCGGCGACTGGATCAAAGTGTGTGACGACCTGCTGGCCGATCCCAACGTCGACATCATCGTACCGGGTCACGGTCCGGTCGGTGGCAAGAATGAGCTGCAGGACATGCGCGACTACCTCGCGCTGCTCTATCGCGAGGGCAAGCGTCAATTCGAGGCTGGTGTGAGCGCGGGTCGTGCGGCGGCGGAACTGGATCTCGGCAAATACGCGACCTGGACGGATGCGGATCGACTGCCCGCCAACATGGCGCGGCTCTATTCCGAGTTCAACGAAGAGATCGGCGTGGCCATGGATCGCGCGGCGGTTCTGCGCGCGGTGGAGGAATACAACCAGCTCAAGGGATTGCGCTGATGCATTCAGGCCTTGCTGCTGGTCTTCAATTTTCAACCAATGGGTAGTGAATATGATCAAGCGAATGTTGGCTGTCTTGCCGCTGCTGTACGCAACCGCGGTTACAGCAGAGATCGAAAACCCGCTTTACGGTGATCCTTCCAAGCCGAACATTTCCGGCATGTGGGATCCGGAATTCGCTTATTTCGGTCCTCCCATAGGAGAAGAAGCCGCAGCTCGTCCGACGGGTGCGCCACCCGATCCGAGTCTGTTCCGCCCCGCCATGCCCAAGCTGACGCCGGAATATGCAGCACGCTACGAAGCCTGGCGTAAGGACTTCGAGCTTGGCGTGCAGGAACCGGACACCGTGACGCGCTGTCTCGCCTTCGGTGTGGTGCGCTTTGGCACGATGCCGATGGAAATCATCCAAACCCCGGGGCAGATCACGATGAATCTCGGTGTGCTGCACGACATTCGTCGCATCTATCTCGACGGCGGCCATACGGAGGGTGCCGATCCCAGTTTCAACGGTGATTCCATCGGTCACTGGGAAGGCGACACCCTGGTCGTCGAAACCAACAACATCCGCGCGGCCACCATCGACCGCAACGGTGTTCCCTATTCGGATCAGCTCACGGTGGTCGAGCGCATTCGACGTGTGAGTGAAGACCGCCTGGAAATCGAAATGACGCTGACGGACCCGGAGGCTTTCGAGGAACCCTTCGTGATTCGCCGCGCCTATGTCCCCATGCCCAAAGGAAGCCGCTTCGAGGAGTACGTCTGTGAATACAACCAAGACATTTGAATCTGAATGGAGTCTGAGTACTCCGCTGCGTGTGGTACTGGCGCTCGGCTGCATGATCGCGGCCCTGGTGCTGGCGGCACCGGCCGGCGCTCATCATTCGTTTTCCGGTTTCGATTCTTCAGTGGACATCGAACAGACGGGCATCGTGAAGGAAGTGAAATGGACCAACCCGCACGTGTGGCTGATGCTCGCGATCGAAGAGAACGGTGAGGAAAAAATCTACAGCTACGAAGGTGGCGCCATCGCCGTGCTCAAGCGTGGTGGCTGGTTCCGCGAAACCGTTTCTCCCGGTGACAAGGTCACGGTGATCGGTCATCCCTTCCGCGACGACAGACTGGGCGGAAGCATGGACTTCGTGATTCTGGAAGACGGCACCCGCCTCGCAGCGGGCGATGCGATACCTGGCGCACTCCGTCCACGTTGACGAGAGTACGCAACACAAACTGGAGAATGAGCGATGCCTCTACGTAATACCATGCCCCTGAGACTTGGTCTGAGTGGCGCCCTGCTGTTGGCCGCATCCGTGGCGCTCGCCGCCGATGCAACGCCCTTCAAACTGGGAACCTTCGCGAACAACGGTCAGCAGTATCTCGGCCTCGTTCTCGATGATCGGCATGTCGTCGACATTGCTGCTGCCAATGCGCGGTTTCAAAGCAGCAATGCCGGTGCAGCACGGCTGGAAATTCCGAGCGACATGAAGGAATTGATCGCGCGCTATGAACGCGAGCTCGGGCCGCGCCTGCGCGAGCTGGCGTCCTTCGCCGCGGCGAATCTTTCTGCCGACTATGTGCGCGAGGTCGACAGTCTGCGCGTACTGCCGCCGGTGATGCCGTCGGTGATTCTGAACGCCGCCGCCAACTATCCCGAACACGCCCAGGGCATCATCGAGCAGGGTGCACGTGCCGCTGGTGCTGCGCCCGGTGGCGGGGCTCCGGCGAATTTCCCTGCGCCGCCTCCGCCGCAATCGATGCCCGGTTATTGGACGCGTCCCGAAGGTGATACGCGTACGACCAACCCCTATCTCTTTTTGAAGTCGCCGACGACGGTGGTCGGCGCGCACGACGATGTGGTGATCCCGCGTGGTCGCGATCAGGTGGACTGGGAATGTGAGTTCGCCGTCGTGATCGGTGCCACCGCCAAGCATGTGCCGGTGGAGAACATCCAGGACTACATCTTCGGCTACACCATCGAGTTCGACGTATCCGACCGTGGTGGCCGCGGCGATCGCAAGGTCGGTGGTGGACCGGATTGGCTGTTGCAGAAGAATCACGATACCTTTGGTCCGATCGGTCCCTACATCGTGCCGAAGGAATTCTTCCCCGATCCGATGAACACGCGCCACTACTTCACACTCAACGGTGAGATCTTCCAGGACTCGAACACGAGTCGCATGGAATATTCGATCTGGGAGCTCACGTCCTACGCCACCAACATGCTGACCTTGAATCCTGGCGACATCGTTGCGGCCGGCAGTCCTTCCGGCACCAACATCGAACGCGCCGAACCGCGCTGGATGCAGCACGGCGACGTCGGCGTGTGCGCGATCGAAGGTCTCGGTGAGCAGCGCCACAACATCGTGGCCGAGCGCTGAGCTGGAGGCGGTAATTTGCAGTCGGTGTACATCGTAGCTGCCAAGCGCACGCCGATCGGCGGCCTGAACAAGTCATTGGCGGGCCTGTCGGCAGCGCAGCTCGGTTCGCGGGTGATTGCGGGTGTGTTGGAAAGCGCGGCCCTCGATCCGGCGCAGGTCGATGAAGTCGTCATGGGGCAGGTGCTCACCGCCGGTGCCGGCATGAATCCGGCACGGCAGGCGGCACGTGCCGCGGGCATTCCCGACGAACGTACGGCCTTCCTGGTCAACCAGGTATGCGGCTCCGGTTTGCGCGCCGTGTGCCTGGGATGGCAACAGATCCTGTGCGGCGATGCCGAAGTGGTCGTTGCCGGTGGACAGGAATCGATGAGCAATGCGCCGCATCTCGCCTTCGTGCGCAGCGGTCACAAACTCGGTGACATGCAACTGCGCGACAGCGTGATGCAGGACGGGCTGACCGATGCCTTCCATGGCTACCCCATGGGTGAAACCGCCGAGAAGCTTGCTTCGCTCCACTCTCTCGATCGCGCCGCACAGGATGCCTACGCACTGGAATCACAGCTGCGTGCTTCACGTGCCGCGCGTGCTGGCTTGTTTCAGGACGAAGTGGTGCCACTGACGTTGGCGAACAAAGTGATGGACGAAGACGAAAGCATTCGTCACGAACAAACACTCGATGCGCTGGCGGGATTGCGACCCGCCTTCCGCAGCGACGGCACCGTCACCGCCGGCAACGCCTCGGGCATCAACGATGGTGCGGCAGCATTGCTGCTCATGTCGGAAGCAGCCCTGCAGCGCAGCAAGGCTCAGCCTTTGGCGCGTCTGGTCTCGTGGGCAACGGCCGGCGTCGAGCCCAGCGTGATGGGCTTGGGCCCAGTGCCCGCTTCACGTCGGGCGCTACAGAAGGCCGGCTGGACGCAGGACGACATCGATCTTTGGGAAATCAATGAAGCCTTTGCCGCGCAGACCTTGTCCGTCATCAAGGAGCTGGCGCTCGATCCCGCACGTGTGAACGTGCATGGTGGTGCGATTGCGCTCGGCCATCCCATCGGTGCCTCGGGTGCGCGCATTCTGGTGACCTTGCTCCATGCCCTGAAGCACCGAAAGGCCCGTCGCGGCCTTGCCACACTTTGCATCGGTGGCGGCATGGGCATCGCGCTGTGCGTGGAGAGCGTATGAGCGAAATTCTGTTTACACCCTCTCAGGAATCCATGCAGCGTTCCGCGCTGTGGCGTTTCAGTGTCACCTGCGCGCCTCATCATGGTGGTGAGCCCGGCGACTACGCAGCGCTGCACGCGTGGTCGGTGCGCGATCCCGAGAATTTCTATCGTGCACTGTGGGACGCCCTGGACGTCATCGGTGAGCGGGGAGAGCAGGTATATCGAGCAGGTACTTCCATTCGCGACACCAAACTCTTTCCCCAGGTGCGTCTCAACTACGCGGAAAACCTGTTGCGTGATGCGGACGAGCGTCCGGCGCTCATCGCTTACGGAGACGATGGGCGTCGCCGCGAGATCAGTCGCGCGCAGTTGCGCGACGAGGTCTCACGCATGGTGCAGGCGCTGCGTGCCGAAGGCATCAAGCCGGGTGATCGCGTCGCCGCAATCGTCACGCACGACATCGAAGCGCTGATCGCCTATCTGGCCACTGCTGCGGTCGGTGCCATATGGGCGTCGTGCTCGCCGGACTTCGGACCACAGGCCGCGTCGGATCGTCTGGCGCAGTTGGAACCGCGTATTCTGTTGGGCGTGGTGGGCTATCGCTACGGGAATAAAGCGATCGAAATTTCCGCCACGCTGAAGGCGGTGGCGGAAGCTGCGAAGCCGCAGCGTGTGGTGCTGTTCGGCGAAGTGCCCCCGGCGCTGCGTGGTTTTCCGAGCACGAGCTTCAGTGATTGGTTGGCGCCTTATTCACCGAACGAAATCGTCTACGAACGTCTCGGCTTCGATGCGCCGCTGGTGGTGCTCTTTTCTTCCGGTACCACCGGAGCGCCCAAGGGCATCGTGCATTCGGCGGCAGGTTTGCTGTTGCAGCATAAGAAAGAACTGCTGCTGCACTGCGACCTGCGTCCCGGCGAGCGCTTCTTCTATTACACGACCTGTGGCTGGATGATGTGGAACTGGCAGGTGAGCGGTCTCGCGGCGGGCGCCACGCTCGTCAGCTACGACGGCAATCCCTTCCATCCAGCGCCGACTGCTCTCATCGATCTGATCGATGCCGAAGACATTGCGGTGTTCGGCGTCAGCGCCAAATATCTGGACGTATGCCGCAAGACCGGCCTGTGTCCGCGTGAGACGCATCGGCTGCACTCCCTGCGCCTCGTTCTCTCCACCGGTTCGCCTTTGCTCCCGGAAAACTTCGACTACCTCTATCGCGACTGGAAGGCGGAGGTGGACCTGGCTTCCATCTCGGGTGGCACCGACATCTGCGGCTGCTTCGTCGGTGGCAATCCGCTATTGCCGGTGCGTCGTGGTGAACTCAAGTGCGCCATGCTGGGCATGGACGTCGATGTGGTCGATGAACAGGGCAGGCCGCTGCGCGGCGAGCGCGGTGAGCTCGTGTGTCGCAATGCCCACCTGACGGTACCGCTCCAGTTCTGGCGCGACGAGGGCGGTGAACGTTTCCACAAGTCCTATTTCACGCGTCTGCCGGGGATGTGGGCCCAGGGCGACTTCGCCTCGCGTCAGGAATGGGGCGGTTTCATCATCCACGGCCGTTCGGACACCACGCTCAACCCCGGTGGGGTACGCATCGGCACGGCCGAGATCTACCGTCAGGTCGAAACCATCGACGCAGTGGAGGAGGCGGTGGTCGCGGGGCAGGACGTCGACGGGGATCAGCGCGTGATCCTGTTCGTGCGGTTACGGCCGGGCAAGGTGCTGGATGCCGAGCTCCGCGAGGAGATCCGGCGCCGCATTCGCACCGGTGCCAGCCCGCGCCACGTGCCGGCCCTGATCGTCCAGGTGCAGGCGATCCCGCGCACGCGATCGGGCAAGATCTGCGAAAGCGCCGTGCGCGAGATCATCAATGGCCGTCCGGTGCGTAACGTCGACGCGCTGGAGAACCCCGAAGCCTTGAATCTCATCGCAGCGGCCATGGCCCCGGCACTGTCCGCGCAAACGGCTTGTCAGTAGGTCGCCTGCCGCGCGCAGGCGACACCTCCGGCTTTTCTCTTTGAAAATCAAGGCTGTTACTTGACCGCTGTACAGCTTTTGGCCCCGCCGAGGCTGAATCGGGACATAAAAGTTGGGGGATATTCGGGTAGAATGCCGCCCGCAATCTTTTCCTTTCACCCAGAAGCAGTCCATGACAAGCAGTGCCCGACGCTAGACGGCGGGCTCGATCGAGGAATCCATGCTCAGCAAATCCATGACCATCGCCGGCTTCGACGATGAGCTGGCGAACGCCATCGCTCAGGAAGCTACCCGCCAGGAAGACCACATCGAACTCATCGCATCGGAGAACTACGCCAGCCCCCGCGTACTGGAAGCGCAGGGCAGCGTGCTCACCAACAAATATGCAGAGGGCTATCCGGGCAAGCGCTACTACGGTGGCTGCGAATTCGTGGACATCGTGGAAAACCTCGCGATCGAGCGTGCCAAGGCGCTGTTCAAGTGTTCCTTTGCCAACGTGCAGCCGCACTCCGGCTCGCAGGCCAACGCCGCCGTATACTCCGCGCTGCTCAAGCCCGGTGAAACCCTGCTCGGCATGAGCCTGGCCCACGGTGGTCACCTGACCCACGGCGCCGGCGTGAGCTTCTCGGGCCGCGTGTACAACGCCATTCAGTACGGCCTGGATCCCAACACCGGCGAGATCGACTACGCCGAAGTCGAGAAACTGGCGCTGCAGCACAAACCGAAAGTGCTGGTCGCCGGCTTCTCCGCCTACTCACGCATCATCGACTTCGCCCGCATGCGCAAGATCGCCGATCAGGTCGGCGCCTGGTTCATGGTCGACATGGCCCACGTGGCCGGCCTCGTTGCCGCCGGCGTCTACCCGAGTCCGATTCCGCATGCCCACGTCGTCACCTCGACCACGCACAAGACTCTCGGCGGTCCGCGTGGCGGCATCATTCTGTCCGATTGCGGCGACGAAGAGCTCTACAAGCGCCTGAACTTCGCCGTCTTTCCGGAAAACCAGGGCGGCCCGCTGATGCACGTGATCGCCGCCAAGGCCGTGTGCTTCAAGGAAGCGATGGGCCCTGAATTCGTGGCCTATCAGCAGCAGGTGGTGAAGAACGCCAAGGCGATGGTGAAGGTGTTCCAGGAGCGCGGTTTCGAGATCGTGTCCAACGGCACCGACGATCACCTGTTCCTGCTGTCGCTGGTCGGTCGTGAGCTCACCGGTAAGGAAGCCGATGAAGCGCTGGGCCGTGCCCACATCACCGTGAACAAGAACGCCGTGCCGAACGATCCACGTCCTCCCTTCGTCACCAGCGGTCTGCGCATCGGTACGCCGGCGGCGACGCGTCGCGGCTTCCGCGAGCAGGAAGTCACTGATCTGACCCACTGGATCTGCGACGTACTGGAAGATCACAAGAATGAAGCCGTGATCGAAGCGGTCAAGGCCAAAGTGGCAGCGCTCTGCAAGCGCTTCCCCGTCTACGCCTGAGACAAGGAGTCGAGCTGATCCATGCATTGCCCTTTTTGTAACGCCGTCGACACCAAGGTCATCGACTCACGGCTGGTTGCGGAGGGCAATCAAGTGCGACGTCGGCGCGAGTGCATCACTTGCGCCGAACGCTTCACCACCTTTGAAACGGCAGAGCTGGTGATGCCGCGCGTGGTCAAGCAGGCCGGCGAGCGCGAACCCTTCAATGAAGACAAGCTGCGCGCCGGCATGCTCAAGGCCCTGGAGAAACGCCCAGTCAGCATCGAACAGGTGGATGAGGCGATCAGCCGCATCAACCACGCTTTACGCGCGCTCGGTGAACGCGAGGTGTCGAGCAAGCTGATCGGCGAGAAGGTGATGCAGGAATTGCGTCGCCTCGACGAAGTGGCCTATGTGCGCTTTGCTTCCGTCTATCGCAGCTTCAAGGATCTCAACGAATTCCGCGAAGTCATCGATTCCATGGCGCAGGACGTGCCGGATTCCTCTTCCCACTGATTCCTTTCTTATATAAGGCTCGGTCTCCGCGCGAGTCCGAGCTTTCTGAGAATCGTTCTTCTTTTTTGTTGCTCGGCAAACGGGCGCTTTGCATTCGTCGCTATGCTTGCCGACGGATGGTGTTTACCGGGTGTAATCATTTAGTGCAAAAAAGAAGGAAATGCCTCTGATCCACTTCCTTTCATTAATAACGACGGGAAAATGCACAGACGCTGATGACACATCAGCGGAGTATGAAATTCCGTATGGGTCAATCCGGTATGGAATTGCTCCGTGTTCGGTGTTATCTACGCACCTCTCAAAGCCGTAGTTGAAGAACGAGACATTCGGTACAGCCAGCTGTACCTCCGCCTAAGAAGAATCTCGTCTCATGAATAGGAAGTAGCGTCATGAAACGTCATCCCCGTCCCACGCAGCGCTGCAGTATCCCACTGGCCGGTGGCTTGTTGCCTCTGGCCATCTTCGTTTCTGTGGCTGCCGAGGCCCAGGCGCCGATCGATTGGAACTTGATCGACCAGTACTGCTCGGAATGCCACAACCTCGATGACTACGCGGGCAACATCGCCTTCGACCTGATGGATCGCGATGCCTTGCTGCACGATGCCGAAACCTGGGAACTGGTGATCCGCAAGCTGCGTACCGGCATGATGCCGCCTGCCGGCAAACCGCGCCCGGCGCGCGCCGTGATGGATGGCTTCACGCAAACCCTCGGCAGTGCACTCGATGCCGAGTACCGCGCCAATCCGCATCCGCAGGGTGTCGGTCTGGCGCGACTCAACCGTGAGGAATACCGCAACGCGGTTCGTGACGTACTGGGCTTCGATGCCTCGCACATCGTCGCCAACATTCCGCGTGAATCCGACGGCGAAGGTTTCGACAACAACATCGACCTGCTCAGCGTTTCGCCCACGCTCATCGAAGCCTACGCCACGGCGGCGATGCGCATCGGTCGTGAAGCAGTGGGTGATCTGACGCTCGTTCCATCCGAATCCACCTATTCCGTGGGCATCCCACGTAAACCTTCGCATGTCGAAGGTCTGCCGCTCGGTACGCGTGATGGTCTGACGGTCGAGCATTACTTCCCGCTCGATGGCAAATATCAGTTCTCGATCGATCTGCGCGGCACCAACTTCTTTACCGCCGGTTATTGCGGCGGTTCGTTCAAGGTGGTGGTGGCGATCGATGGCGAGCTCATCGAAGTCGACGATCCCAAGGATTTCACGCTGCCCATTTCGGCCGGTCCACACACGATCGCCGCAGCGCGTCAGGATCTGTTCCATTGCGTGGGTGCGGGTGATCTCTTCGAAGAGTTCTCCACCGAAGACACGGTGACGGGCATCAAGATCAACGGTCCCTTCGAAGTCACGGGCGCCGGTGAAACGCCGAGCCGTCGCACCATCTTCGCCGCCTGCTATCCGCAGGTGGATGCCGAAGCGAAGATCTGCGCGCAGGAAATCTTCACGCGTCTTGCCACGCGCGCCTATCGCAGACCGCTCGATGCGTCTTCCGAAGAAGTCGCCGATCTCATGCATTTCTACGCCATGGGTGAGGAAGAGGGCGGTTTCGAGATGGGCATTCAGTACGGCATCGCCCGCATGCTGATGTCGCCGCGTTTCCTCTATCAGGTGGAAGAACCGCCGGCTGGTCTCGCGCCCGGTGAGAGCTATGCGATCAACGACATCGAACTGGCTTCGCGCCTGTCGTTCTTCCTGTGGAGCAGTATTCCCGACGAAGAACTGTTGCAGCTCGCAGCGAACGGTGAATTGAACAAGCCGCAGGTATTGGAAGCGCAGGTCAAACGCATGCTGCGCGATCCGAAGGCCGAAGCGCTCGTGCGCAACTTCGCGGGTCAGTGGCTGAAACTGCGTGAACTCGACGGCGTGCAGCCGCAGGATCCTTCATTCAACAAGCAACTGATCCAGGCCTTCCGCACTGAGACCGAGCTGCTGTTCGCCGACCTCATCAACGAAGACCGCGGCATACTGAGTCTGCTCGACAGCGACTATACCTGGCTCAACGAACAGCTTGCGCAGCACTACGGCATCGAAGGTGTGCGCGGTGGTTACATGCGTCGCGTTCCTCTCGATGAGAACAGCCCGCGTCGTGGCATTCTCGGTCACGGCAGCATTCTCACTGCCACGTCCGTCGCCAACCGCACTTCGCCGGTGGTACGTGGTGCCTGGATCGTCGAAGACATCATGGGGGCGCCGGTGCCGACACCGCCGCCGGGAGTCGAAACCGACCTCGTCGACAATGCCGATGCCGCGCCGGAAGAAGCGTCCACGCTACGTGAACGCCTGGAGCTGCATCGCGCCAATCCTTCGTGTGCCTCGTGTCACCAGATCATGGACCCGATTGGTCTGGCACTCGAAAACTTCGACCTGATCGGTCGCTGGCGCACGCATGAGAACGGCACGCTGCTCAACACCGCAACCCAGCTGATGGATGGCACGCCGATCGATGGTCCGACCACATTGCGTCGTGCACTGCTTGCACGCGGCGATGCGGTGGCCTCCAACTTCATCGAGAAATTGCTCAGCTATGCACTCGGTCGTCATCTGCATGCGCCCGACATGGCCTCGGTACGCGCCATCGCGGCCGATACGGAAGGGAATGGTTATCGCTTCTCCGATATCGTGCTCGGCATCGTCGAGAGCGAACCGTTCAGAACGAATGTAGTCGAAGCTTCGCCCACCGTGGCGAAGGCTCAGTAACGAAAGCAACGGGAGGGGATGTATGAACTTTCTTTCGCGCAAACGAATTTCACGGCGTCAGATGCTGCGTGGCAGCGGTGTCGCCATCGCTCTGCCCTTGCTGGAGACCATGATTCCGGCCACTGCGTCGGCGCAGGCGGCCAAGCCCAAGTCGCGTCTCGCCTGCATCTATATCGCGCATGGCGCCGTGATGAAATACTGGACGCCGTCGACCGACGGCACCGGCTTCGAATTCCCGCGTACGCTGAAGTCGCTGGAGCCTTTCCGCGATCGCGTGAACGTGATCAGCGACATGCGGCTGCCCTTTGCCTATGGCGAAGACGCTTCCGCCGGCGCCAACCATGCACGTTCGTCGTCGGTGTGGCTGACCAACGTTGCGCCCGGTTCCGGCCCGACGCCGACTTCGTTCGACCAGTTCGTGGCTGCACACATCGGCCAGGACACGCCGATCCCGTCGCTGGAACTGACACTCGAGGAAGGCAGCTCCATTTCCTATTACACGCCCACCACGCCGCTGCCGATGGAACTGAATCCGCAGGTGGTGTTCGAGCGCCTCTTCGGTGATGGCAGCACGGAGGAAGAGCGCCGTCAGCGAACCGATCTCAAGAAGAGCCTGCTCGATGCCGTGGTCGATGAGGCGAAGAGATTGCAGCGCTCGCTCTCGATGGGCGACCGCCAGCGTCTCGAGCGTTATCTGGAAGACGTGCGCGAGATCGAGCGTCGCATCGAACTCGCCAGCGCTTCTTCCTCCGACGATCTCGAGGTGCCGAGCAAACCGCTGGGCGTGCCCAACAGCTTCGTCGAGCATTCCAAGCTGATGTTCGATCTGCTTGCGCTTGCCTGGCAGGCCGAAATCACGCGCGTATCGACGATGATGATTGCGCGCGAGGTGAGCGATCGTGTGTATCCGGAAAGTGGCATCAACGATCCCTTCCACAACCTCTCGCATCACTCCGAAGTGCCGGCGAACATCGAGCGTCTGTCGCAGCTCAATGCCTTCCACACCAGCACCACGCTGGCGTACTTCCTCAAACGTCTGAGCGAAACGCCGGACGGCGAAGGCACGCTGCTCGACAACTCTCTGGTGCTCTACGGCAGCGGCATGAGCAACTCCAACCAGCACGACCACGATCCCCTGCCGCTGATCCTGGCCGGTGGTGCCGCAGGTCGTCTGCAGGGCGGACGCCACATCCGCGCCGGTGCCGGCACGCCGATGTCGAACCTGCTGGCTGCGATGCTCGAGAAACTCGACGTGCCGGCCGACAGCTTCGGCGACAGCACCGGCATGCTGACCATTTGAGGCGACGTCGATGAAGAAGCAGTTCTACATGAGTGCAGTGCTGTCCTTGGCACTGCTGCCTCTCGCCAGCCACGCCGACGAGCGTCTCGCCACTGCGGCAATGAATCGCGATCTCGAGGGCGTGCGTCAGCTGCTCGCCGAGCGTGGCGTGGACGTCAATGCCGTGGGGCCTTACGCGACTCCTGCACTGCACTGGATCGTGCGTCTCGGCGAATTGGATCTGGCGAAGCGTCTGCTCGATGCCGGCGCCGATCCCAATCTCGCGTCCGGCATCGGGGTGGTGCCGCTGAGCGTTGCCATCGAGAATTCCGACCTTCCCATGGTGCAGCTCCTGCTGCAGCGCGGCGCCGATCCGCATGCGCGTGATCCCGCCGGTGAAACCATGCTGATGCAGGCTGCTCGCACCGGTTCCGTGGAAGTGGTCGAAGAATTGTTGAAGCACAAGGTCGAAGTCGACGCGCGCGATCCGCGTTATGAACAGACCGCCTTGATGTTGGCGGTGCGTGCCGGTTCTCCCGGCGCTGCTGCAGCACTGGTGCGCGCCGGCGCCGATGTGAACGCACAGAGCAAGGCCGAACCCAAGCCGCGGCCACGTTTGCCGAGTGACAGCTCCGCTTCGCGCGGCAAGGGCATCAACTGGGGTGGCTGGCCAGAGCGCGGCATGCAACCGCAGGCAGAAGGCGCGAAAACGCCGCTGCTCTACGCCACGCGTCTCGGCAATCTCGCTCTCACCAAGCTGCTCGTCGAAGCCGGTGCCGACATCGAGCAACGCGACACCAACGAAATCACGCCGCTGCTCAATGCCATCATGAACGGCGCGGTGGCGAATCGTCCCGAACGCAAGGCCGAGCATATCGAGATCGCGCACTATCTGATCGAGAAGGGCGCCGATGTGAATGCGGCCGATTGGTATGGCCACACGCCGCTGTGGGCCGCGATCGACCTGCGCAACCTCGACATTCCGGAGCCCGGTGTCGACAACGGCATCGATCGCGAAGCCGCACTCGCTTTGATCAAGGTCCTGCTGGAACGCGGCGCCGATCCGAACGCGCGCGTGAAAGAAGTATCGCCACTGCGCCGCTGGATCACGCGCATCGGCAATCTGTCGTGGGTGGACTTCACCGGTCAGACTTCCTTCATCCGCGCTGCGCTCGCCGGTGACGTGACGACGATGAAGTTGCTGCTCGAATACGGCGCCGATCCCAACATCACGACCTTCAATGGTTCGACTGCACTGATGGCGGCAGCCGGTGTGAACTGGGTGGTGGCACAGACCTATGACGAAGGGCAGGAACAACTGCTCGAAGCCGTGAAGCTCGCGCACTCGCTCGGCAACGACATCAATGCCCAGAACACGCTCGGCATCGCGGCGATTCATGGCGCTGCCAACCGCGGCTCCGACGAGATCATTCGTTATCTCGCCGAAAATGGCGCCGATCTCGACATCGCCGACAACGAAGGCCGCACCGCGATCGATTGGGCGCATGGTGTGTTCCTCGCCACGCACCCGCCGGTGGATCGTCCGGAAACCGTGGCTTTGATCGAAAGCCTGAAGGCCAACAAGAAGAACTAAGGAGTACCCATGAACATCGATCGCCGCAGCCTGCTCAGCATGGCGGCTCTTGCCGCAGCACCGTTGCCGCGCGTTGCGCTGGCACAGAATTCCGTACTGCCGCTGCGCACTCCGGGCATCGACCATCTCGACGTGATGGTGCCCGACGTCGAAACCACGACGAAGTTCTACATGGGCCTGCTGAAAACCGAGCTGCATGCGCAGCCCTATCGCGGTGGCCTGCGCTACTTCGTGTTGTTGCGTCCGCTCAATGACAAGCGTGAGGTGGGTTACATCGCCGTCGGTGATTCCACCGGTCGCGGTCGCTACATCGGCCACTTCTGCACCTCGGTGTACGACTGGCGCGAGAACAGCGAAGCCATCTTCGAAGCGATGGCGAAGGAGTTCAGCGCAGGCGGTTACGGTGAGTTCCCGGGCACTGTCAGCTTCGGCACCTTCCAGGATCCGGATGGCATCGAAATCCAGTTCCTGCCGGCACCCGATACCCTGGTCACCGTGGCCGAGCCCAACGAACTCGTGCCCTGGCATCAGGGGCTGGTCACGCCGCTGCAGCTCGACAGCGTCTACGTGATCGTCAGCAATCTCGAACGCGCACTGGGTTGGTATTCCGTGCTCTATGGCCAGCCGGCGCAAGTGAGCGCCGACTCCGCCTACTTCGAGTTCCCCGAATCCCAGACCCGGCTGCATCTGCAGCAGAGCCGCTACGAGTACGGCCTGCGTCCGCGCATCGCCGAGTTCGGCATCAAGGTGCAGCCTTTCGACAAGGCAGCAGCTGCAGCGAAGGTCGAGGAGCTCGGTGGTACGGTGCTTCCCTCCGAGGAACCTGCCGTACTGCGTCTGCGCGATCCCGATGGCAATACCCTGAGACTGGTACCGGTTTAAGAAAGAGGCACATTAACCACGCAGGTTTGCCGGCACGCATGCTCGGGGAAGCGCGCAAGTACGTCCCTGTAGGGCGCGGCTCGGGCCATCCTGGCACTCGACGCCCCTCACACGCGTACCGTCAAACCCGCGCTTATCCAAAACCCGCTATCGCCCTGGTCAACAGGGTGACAGGGTTCCAAACACGTATGCCAGCAAGTGCTCCTTTCCACTGAGCTTGTGCGCCAGTAAGCGCTCTGGTCTCTGAACCAGCCATCTCGCCGCAAAACATTGCAGCAAATCAGGACTTTTCCTGATTCACCCGCCATTTCGGATAGAATGCGCGCCCACGCGCCAGTACGCCTGAGGGCGGCGACGCTTCGTCCAACCCATCGGTGAGTCCGCCGCCACGGCTGGCTCCCGCAGCATCAGCCAAACCCGTGACCACCGCCGCCCACCCTGAAGATTTACGCCACCTGCGCCGCTGCTTCGAGCTCGCGCGCATGGCGCGGCATACGGCGCGTCCGAATCCGGCCGTGGGCTGTGTGCTGGTGAAGGAGGGGCGGGTGATCGGCGAAGGCTTCACCCAGCCGCCTGGCCAGGCCCACGCCGAAGTCGTGGCTTTGCAGAAGGCAGGCGAGGCCGCGCGCGGCGCCACCGCCTATGTTTCCCTCGAACCCTGTGCCCATCACGGCCGCACCGGCCCCTGCAGCGATGCGCTGGTAGCGGCGGGTGTGAAGCGTGTCGTCTATGGCATGGAAGATCCCAATCCGCTCGTCTGTGGTCGTGGCCTGGCACGTCTCAGTGCGGCCGGCATCGAAGTGGTCGGTCCGCTGCTCGAAGAGGAAGCGCGCGAGCTCAATCCGGGATTCATAAAGCGTATGACGCAGGGGCTGCCCTATGTGCGCTGCAAGATCGGCATGAGTCTCGATGGCCGCACTGCGATGGCGAACGGCGAAAGTCAGTGGATCACGGGGCCGCAAGCGCGTGCCGACGTGCAGGAATGGCGTGCGCAGAGCTGTGCGATCCTCACCGGCATCGGCACGGTGTTGGCCGATGATCCCTCACTGAATGTGCGGCTTTCCGACTTCACCGGCGTGCAGCCCTTGCGGGTGGTGGCCGATAGTCAGGCGCAACTGCCAGCTACGGCGCGTCTGCTGAGTCTTCCCGGCAAAGTGGTGCAGGTTGGGCTCGCAGCGCACACGCCCGCGCCTTCGAGCGCAGCCTCCTGGGAATATCGCCAACTGCCCGCGGGCAGGGGCGGGGTGGATCTGCATGCCTTGCTGCGGATGCTCGCACGTGACTACGACTGCAACGAAGTGCTGGTGGAAGCCGGCGCCACGCTCAGTGGCGCGCTGCTGCAGGAAGGGCTCGTCGACGAACTTCTGACCTATGTCGCACCGGCGCTTCTGGGCCACGAAGCGCGCCCGATGGCGCTGCTGCCGGGCCTGGAAAGCCTGGCGCAGAAGCTCTCCTTCACCTTCGTCGATGTGGTAATGCTCGGAAAAGATTGTAGAATTCGCTCCCTTCCGGCTTGCCGGGCGGGTTGACCGTACCCACCGAGACAACGAGGCCATGTTCACCGGCATCATCGAGGCCACCGGCCGCATCAGCGCCATCCGTGACCAGGGCGGCGACAAACGCATCAGCATTACCAGCGACGCTTTGGATTTCAGCGACGTGCGGATCGGCGACAGCATCGCCGTGAACGGCGTTTGCGTCACCGCACTCGACATCCACTCCACCGGTTTCAGCGCGGACGTCTCGCGTGAAACGCTGGCCGTCACCACCTTGTCCGAGCTCAAGGTCGGCACGCTGGTGAATCTGGAAAAGGCCCTGATGCCGCAGAGCCGTCTCGGTGGTCACATCGTCAGCGGACACGTGGATGGCATCGCCGAATTGCTCAGCCGCCGGCCCGATGGTCGCAGCGAGCGCCTCGTGTTCAAGCTGCCGCAGGAACTGGCGCGCTATGTCGCGCACAAGGGTTCGATCTGCATCGATGGGGTCAGCCTGACGGTGAACGAAGTGCACGGGTGTGAGTTCGGTGTGAACATCATCCCCCACACCGCCGAGCGCACCACCTTGCTCGAATATCGCCCCGGTGCACGTGTGAACATCGAAGTGGACGTGATCAGCCGCTATCTGGAACGGCTGTTACAGGATCGCACCGAGACCACCGGTCTCACGCTGGAACAACTGAGCAGGGCCGGCTTCGTACCGCGCTGAATCTATGCAACTGAACACTGTCGAAGAAATTCTGGAAGATTTCCGTCAAGGCAAGATGGTGATCTTGATGGACGACGAGGATCGCGAGAACGAAGGCGACCTCGTGATCGCGGCCGACATGGTGCGTCCGGAAGACATCAACTTCATGGCCATGCATGCGCGTGGTCTCATCTGCCTGACCCTCACCCAGGAGCGCTGCCGTCAGCTCAATCTGCCGCTGATGGTGCAGAACAACGGCACGCCCTTCGGCTGCAACTTCACGATTTCCATCGAAGCCGCCACCGGCGTCACCACCGGTATTTCCGCGGCGGATCGCGCGCGCACCGTGAAGGTGGCAGTGGCGCCCGATGCCAAGCCGTCCGACCTCGTCACGCCCGGCCACATCTTTCCGGTGATGGCGAAGGAGGGTGGTGTGCTGCGTCGCGCCGGTCATACCGAAGCCGGTTGCGATCTCGCGCGTCTGGCTGGCTTCACGCCTGCGTCGGTGATCTGCGAAGTGATGAATCCCGATGGTTCGATGGCGCGTCGTCCCGATCTGGAACGCTTCGCCAAGGAACACAATCTCAAGATCGGGACCATCATGGACCTGATCCACTACCGCATCGCCACCGAGAAGACGGTGGAACGCACGCACATGTACCGCCTGCCGACCGAGTACGGCGAGTTCGACGTGTACTGCTATCGCGATCTCTATAAGGACGGCAACCAGACGCATCTGGCGCTGGTGAAAGGCGAGATCAAACGCGACGAGCCGGTGCTCGCGCGCGTGCTCGTCACCGACACCATTCGCGATCTGCTCGGTGTGGCCAATCCCTATCGCCCGAGCTGGTCTCTGCATCAATCGCTCAAACGCGTGGCGCAGGAAGGCAAGGGCGTCGTGGTGGTGCTCGCCAACGAACGCGGCACCGGTGATGTCGCGGAGCAACTCGAGCAATTCTTCGCACAGCGGGAAGGCACGGTGCCGCAGCCTCCACAATTCGGTAGTTATCTCACGGTGGGCACGGGTTCGCAGATCCTGCGCGACGTCGGCGTGGGCAAGATGCGCCTGTTGAGCTATCCCACCAAGTACGCAATTTCGGGCTTCGATCTCGAGGTGGTGGAATACATCCCCTGCGAGCTCCCGCCTGAACTTTCCATCAAGCCCGACTCCAAGGAATGACCATGAGCAACGTTCAGATCATCGAAGGCGACTTCAGCGCTTCCGACGCCAGCTTTGCGCTGGTGGTGTCCCGCTTCAACTCCTTCGTGGTGGACAGCCTGCAGGCTGGTGCCATCGATGCGCTCGTGCGTCATGGTGTGAGCGCCGACAAGATCACCGTGGTCAAGGTACCCGGCGCCTTCGAACTGCCGCTCGTGGCCAAACGTCTGGCCGAGTCCGGCAAGTACGACGCCGTGATTGCGCTGGGCGCGGTGATTCGTGGTGCCACGCCGCATTTCGACTACGTGGCCGGTGAATGCGCCAAGGGTCTGGGTCAGGTCGGTCTGCAGAGCAACCTGCCGGTGGTGTTCGGTGTGCTCACCGTGGACAGCATCGAGCAGGCGGTCGAGCGTGCCGGCACCAAGGCCGGCAACAAGGGTGCCGACGCCGCCATCACGGCGCTCGAGCTGGTCAGCCTGCTGCGCAAACTCTGAGCGCGGTTTTCTCTTACTCATTAGTGGTAACGGCATGAGCGCGAAGGGCGGCATTCCCATTTCCTATCGCAAGCGTGCGCGCGATCTTCTCGTGCAGGCGCTGTATCAATGGCAGTTGGCAGGCACCGATCCGATTCAGGTCGAAGCCGAGTTTCGCGCCGACAACGGTCGCAAGACGGATTGGGATTTCTTCCATGACGCTCTGACCGCCGTCACCAGCGATCCACAGGCGCTCGACTCGCAGTACCAGGGCTTCCTCGATCGTGAGTCCGAGCAGATCGATCCCATCGAGCTCGGCATTCTGCGTCTGGGCATCTATGAACTCGCCAAGCGCATCGAAGTGCCGTATCGCGTCGTCATCAACGAGTACGTGGAGCTGGCGAAGAAGTACGGCGCCACGGACAGCCACAAGTACGTCAACGGCATCCTCGATCGCGCCGCGCGCAATCTGCGGCAGGTCGAGTGGGGTCGCTGACGCCTGCCGCCGTGTCTCTCGGCGAATTCGACATCATCGCGCGTTATTTCAATCGTGAAGGTCTTGCCGCCACGCCCGCCGATGCGGGCGTGAATCTGGGCATCGGCGACGACTGCGCTCTCATCCAACATCTGCCCGGGTACGAGCTGGCCCTGTCCATCGACGTGCTCGTGGAAGGCAATCACTTTCCCAAGGGCGCTCCGGCCGATGAAGTCGCGCGGCGCGCGCTTGCCGTGAATCTCAGCGATCTCGCCGCCGCTGGAGCCACGCCGCTTGGCTTCACCTTGGGTCTGACCTTGCCGCACGCAGATGAAGCGTGGTTGGCCGCATTCAGCGATGGCCTGCTCGAAAGCGCGCAAAAGCATGGTTGCCCCTTGTTGGGTGGCAATCTCGCACGGGGTCCCTTACAGATCGCGATCCAGGTCCAGGGCACGGTGCCGCAGGGCTGTTCCTTGTTGCGCAGCGGCGCGCGTCCCGGTGACCTCATCTATGTTTCCGGCAGCTTGGGTGGTACCGGACTTGCCGTGCGCTGGCTGTTGGGGCAGCTCGAAGTGGACCACGATCCGCGCGAGCGGCTCTTGCACCTTTATTACCGCCCCGAACCGCGTCTGGCACTCGGTCGTGCTCTCGTGGGCAGGGCTTCGGCGGCGCAGGATGTTTCGGACGGGCTCCTCGCCGATCTCGGCCATGTGCTGAAGGCCAGCGGTGTGGGGGCGCGTCTCCATGCTGAGCGTATTCCGCTGGCGCCGGAGCTGCGCGCGACCTTGCCCGAAGCCGAGGCGCTGCAGTTGGCACTCACTGCAGGCGAGGACTATGAACTCGTCTTCACCTTGCCGCCGCTCTGTGGAACCGAAGTCAGCGAGCTGGCCACACAAGGTGGTGTGAACCTCAGCTGTATCGGCGAAATCGTGGCGGGTGAGGGCATCGAGCTCTTGGATGAAGCCGGTGAGTCACTGCCTTTGCCCCGCATCAAGGGGCACGATCACTTCAATCGGAATTGAACGGTGCAACAGGTTCCCGCAGCTTTTCTCTGGCGTCATCCGGCGCATCTATTAGCCTTCGGTTTCGGCAGTGGTCTCGCGCCCAAGGCTCCCGGTACTTTCGGCACGCTTGCCGCCGTTCCCCTTTATCTATTGCTGAATCAGCTTTCGTTCGGCTACTACCTGGTGGCTCTCATCGCTGCCTTCGCGCTTGGCATCTGGATCTGTGAACGCACCGCCGAGGCGCTCGGGGTGCACGATCACGGCGGCATCGTGTGGGACGAGTTCGTCGGCTTCTGGTTGACGATGTTCCTGGCGCCGCCCGGCTGGCAGTGGATCGTGGTCGGTTTCCTGCTGTTCCGGCTCTTCGACGTGCTCAAACCTTTCCCGATCGGCTGGTTGGATCGGCGGGTTCAAGGTGGACTTGGCATCATGCTGGATGACGCGGTGGCGGGGAGTTTCGCGTGGTTGTGTCTGCAGGTGGTGGTGAGGGTGGTTTGAGGCTCTGCCAAGTCAAACACCCATTCCGACTTGTTTGGTGAACTAAGACCTAGACATCCACCCAGGCATTCGCAGAGCTCGTGCCGTTCACTCGGGAGCGAGCCAAATTGTTGGCTCGCTCTTTTCCGGGTTCACCCCCAGCCGCTCGCGGAGCTCGCGTCGTTCGCGCGGGGGCAAGCCAAACTGTTGGCTTGCCCTTTTTCCGCGCTCACCCCCAGCCCTCGTAGCACTCGCGGCGTTCGGCTATCACGCGGCGCTTTGCGGTCAGTATCGGACTGGGGTGAGGCCCTCAACAGCCGTTCCCCAGCCGCTCGTAGCACTCGCGGCGTTCGGCTATCACGCGGCGCTTTGCGCCGCAAACGTGATAGCCGAACCCCATGGTCTTTCTTTGCGGGGTGTGAGTATAATCCGCCACCCTTTGGGGCTCCGTCCCCGCAGAACAACAAGAATTGCTACTGAGAATGGCCCGGGGTGCCAGGTCCGCAGCACGGACGTCGCGCACGCCCTCGCCATCGCCGCACCGAGAACCGTAGCGGTCTATCAGGCTAAAAAAACATGCAGGGTCCGACTTGAACGACTTCGTCGGGGAGAACAGATCCCCCGAGAAGTTGGTCCAATGATCGTGCCTGACGGCCTTACTGGAGTATTCGAACTCCAGGCCCTGGATGGGCCGTGCAAGAAGCTGTTTCAGGGGTGGAAACGTGGAGAGTGACGTAGCGTGACGGGGCAATCCCGCCACCGCGATACTCGAAGTTCAACCTTGCGGGATACGCCTAAGGTATTGTCTTTTAAAGAAAAAATCGACAAAACCCTCGCGTTGCATTGGCCCTTGCTACGGTGATAGAGTGCGGCCTTTGTTTTTACCCGTGACCAATGAGGAAGTTGAGAACAATGAGCAAAAGCTTACAAGACGTACTGAACGAAGCAGGCAACCCCGTCAACCTGCTCCGTAACTCCAAAATCGGTGCCTACGTATATCCGGTAGTTGCTCCGGAATTCCACAACTGGCGTACCGAGCAGGCAGCATGGCGTGAATCCGCCGTACTGTTCGACCAGTCCCACCACATGGTCGACCTCTACATCAAAGGCCCCGATGCCATCAAACTGCTGTCCGACACCGCAATCAACAGCTTCGCCAACTTCCCGGTCAACCGCGCCAAGCAGTACGTACCGGTAAGCCACAGCGGTCACGTAATCGGCGACGGCATCCTGTTCCACCTGGCTGAAAACGAACTGGTCTACGTAGGCCGCGCTCCTTCCGCCAACTGGATCAAGTTCAACGCTGAAACCGGCGGCTACAACGTAGAAATCATCGAAGACGATCGTTCTCCTTCCCGTCCGGGCGGCAAGCCGGTCAAGCGCATCAGCTACCGCTACCAGATCCAGGGTCCGAACGCTTGGGCCATCATCGAAAAACTGCACGGCGGTCCGCTGGAGCAGCTCAAGTTCTTCCACATGGGTGAAATGAACATCGACGGCACCCGCGTACGCACTCTGCGTCACGGTATGGCCGGCGCTCCGGGTCTGGAAATCTGGGGTCCGTACGAAGACGGCGACCGCATCAAGGACGCCATCCTGAAAGCTGGCGAAGAGTTCGGCATCGTGCCCGTAGGTTCGCGCGCTTATCCGTCCAACACGCTGGAATCCGGCTGGATCCCGAGCCCGCTGCCGGCCGTGTACACCGATCCGCGCATGGAGTCCTACCGTAAGTGGCTGCCGGCCAACTCCTACGAAGCCGTAGGTGCCATCGGCGGTTCCTTCGTCTCCGACAACATCGAAGACTACTACGTAACTCCGTACGAAATCGGCTACGGTCCGTTCATCAAGTTCGACCACGACTTCATCGGCCGTGACGCTCTGGAGAAAATCCAGAACGAGAAACACCGTCGCAAAGTCACCCTGGCCTGGAACAGCGAAGACGTCGTCAAGATGTACGCCACCATGTTCGAAAAAGGCCAGCACGCCAAATACATGGACTTCCCGCTCTCCAACTACGCCAACAGCAACTACGACGCTGTACTCGGCGGCGACAAAGTGATCGGTCTGTCCATGTTCACCGGCTACTCCTACAACGAGCGCAGCGTTCTGTCGCTGGCTACCGTTGACGCCGACGTGGAAATCGGTACCGAAGTGGTCGTGGTATGGGGCGAAGAGCCGCGTACTGCCAAGACCACCGTCGAGCCGTACTCCACTGAGTTCAAAGTACGCGCACGCGTCAGCCCGGTTCCGTACGCCGAAGTTGCTCGTTCGCAGTACGTCGAAGGCTCCTGGCGTAACAAGTAAGCTCTCGCTTACTCGTCGCCCTGAACGAGAAAGCCCGGTCATCTGGCCGGGCTTTTTCGTTAGAAGCCGTCGCAGATTTCGCACATCCTCGCTCGTTCCTGGATCGCGATGGCCTACGTCACAGGATGTTTCTCCAGCTCATCTCGCTTTGTTTCCCGCATGAATATCATCGAAGTAATCGCTCAAGAACTCGCCGTCAAACCCGCGCAGGTGCAGGCCGCCGTTGCTCTTCTCGACGAAGGCTCCACGGTTCCCTTCATCGCGCGCTATCGCAAGGAAGCCACCGGTGGTCTCGACGACCTGCAGCTGCGTAACCTCGAAGACAGGTTGCGTTATCTGCGCGAATTCGTGGAGCGCCGCGATGCCATCCTCAACAGCATCCGCGAGCAGGGCAAACTCACCGAGGAGCTCGAAAAGCAGATTCTGGCCGCCCAGACCAAGACCGAGCTCGAAGACCTCTACCTGCCGTACAAACCGAAGCGTCGCACCAAGGGCATGATCGCCATCGAGGCCGGTCTGGAACCGCTGGCCGATGCGCTCTACGGCGATCCCACGCTCGATCCCCAAGTGGAGGCAGAGAAGTTCATCAACGCCGAGAAGGGCGTGGCGGATGTGAAGGCCGCACTCGAAGGCGCGCGCTACATCCTCATGGAACGCTTCGGCGAAGACGCCGCGCTGGCCGGCAAGCTGCGTAACTTCCTCACCGAACAGGGTGAGCTGCGCAGCAAGGTGATCGAAGGCAAGGAAGCGGAGGCAGAAAAATTCCGCGACTACTTCGCCTACTCCGAATTGCTCAGCAAGGTGCCTTCGCATCGTGCGCTCGCCGTATTCCGCGGCCGCAACGAAGGTTTCCTCTCGCTCACGATCGGTGTGCATGGCCACGAAGAAGGCCAGCCCGATCCCTGCGAAGCCATCATCGCGCAGCACACGGAAATCTCCGATCGTGGCCGCCCCGCCGACAAGTGGCTCAACGAAGTCGTGCGTTGGACCTGGAAGGTCAAACTCGCACTGCGCATGGAAACCGACTTGCTCGGCAGCCTGCGTGAGCGTGCCGAAGAAGAAGCCATCCGCGTCTTCGCCGCCAACCTCAAGGCCATCCTGTTGGCCGCGCCTGCTGGTCACAAGGCCATCCTCGGTCTCGACCCCGGCCTGCGTACCGGTGTGAAGGTGGCCGTGGTCGATGCCACCGGCAAATATCTCGAGAACACCACGATCTATCCGCACGCGCCGAAGAATCAGTGGGACGAGTCCATCGCCGTCCTGGCCGGCCTCTGCAAGAAGCATGGCGTGGAACTCATCAGCATCGGCAACGGCACGGCCTCGCGTGAAACGGACCGTCTGGCAGCGGATCTGATCAAGCGTCACCCCGAATTGCAGCTCAAGAAGATGGTGGTGAACGAAGCCGGTGCTTCCGTGTATTCGGCTTCCGAAATCGCACGCGAAGAATTCCCGGATCTGGACGTATCGATCCGTGGCGCCATTTCCATCGCGCGTCGTCTGCAGGACCCGCTCGCCGAGCTCGTGAAGATCGAACCGAAATCGATCGGTGTGGGTCAGTATCAGCACGACGTCAGCCAGACCCGCCTGGGTCAGACACTCGACGCCGTGGTGGAAGACTGTGTGAACGCCGTCGGTGTGGACGTGAACGTCGCCTCCGCCGCGCTGCTGCGTCGCGTGTCGGGCCTCACCAGCTCGATCGCCGCCAACATCGTCAACTATCGCAACCAGCATGGCGCCTTTCCGGATCGTGAAGCGCTCAAGCAGGTGCCACGTCTCGGCGACAAGGCCTTCGAACAGTGTGCGGGCTTCCTGCGCATCACCAATGGCCGCAACCCGCTCGATGCTTCCGCGGTGCATCCCGAGTCCTACGACGTGGTGCAGCGCATCCTCGAGAAGAACAACAAGACCGTGCAGCAGATCATCGGCGATTCCGCCTTCCTGCGCAGTCTGCGTCCGGAAGACTACGTCAGCGACACCGTCGGCGTGCCGACCGTGAAGGACATCATCGCCGAGCTGGAAAAACCGGGTCGCGACCCGCGTGGTGAATTCAAGTCGGCCGAGCTGAAGGAAGGCGTGGAAGATCTGAAGGATCTCGTGCCCGGCATGATTCTGGAAGGTACGGTTACAAACGTCACCAACTTCGGAGCCTTCGTCGACATCGGCGTGCATCAGGACGGTCTGGTCCACATCTCCGCCTTGTCGAACAAGTTCGTCAAGGACCCGCACAGCGTGGTGAAGACCGGCGACGTGGTGAAGGTGAAGGTGATCGAAGTGGACGAGAAGCGCCGTCGTATCGGCCTGAGCATGCGTCTCGACGATGCTGCCACGCCGCGCGATCGTAATGCCGAGCAGCCGCGTGGCCGCAGTGGTGTTCAGAAATCCGCCAGCAAACCGCAGCAGCCGACGCTCGGCACCTTCGGTTCGCTGCTGCAGGATGCTTTCAAGAAGCGCTGAGCGCGTAGAACTCCAGCGAGGGAATGGCCTCCTCTCAGGGATGGGAGGAGGCCATTATTCTTACTTCAGTGCGCCGGCGCCGGCTTCAGCGACGATGGTGTCCTGATCGGAAGCCATGCCGGACACGCCGATGGCGCCGACGATCTTGCCGTCCACCATCAGCGGCACACCACCTTCGGCCGCAACCGCTCCTTCCAGAGTGAGGATGCGCAAGCCCACGCCGCCCTGGGCCACGGTGTCCTGAAAGGCCTTGGTGGGACGTTTATAGAGCGCAGCGGAACGCGCCTTCGCCTGTGACACTTCCACACTGCCATTCTGCGTATCGTCACGTTTCACGTAGGCCACGAGCTGACCAGCGGTGTCGACGATGGCGATGGCCATCGGCCAATTGCGACGTTCCGCCTCGGCTTCAGCGGCGGCGAGCACGGCCTTGGCCTGCGCCAGCGTGATGTTCGGTCCGTAGGACTGTGCCTGAGCGATGGTGGTGAAGCCGCAGAACGCGGCGACGAAGGCGAGAGTGCGAAGCAGAGTCTTGGTCATCTGACTGTTCCTTGCTGTTGTCGTTGGTTGGGAGAGGCGGGCAAGCTGGGCCTCAGGTGCGCGCCAATCATAGCAGAGCGCCTTCCTCGCGATAGTTGCGCTACGCAGATCCGACTTGCATGAGAGCGGCGCTGCACGGACACTGCCGCCTTTCGTTTCGACCGGACTGCACGCTGCCGATGTTGCCTCTGTTCGTACTGCTCTATCTCGCCCTCACTCTGGTGATCGGGCTGATCGCCACGCACCTCGTGGCGAATGTACGCGACTTCTTTTCCGCCAGTCGCAAGCTGCCGCTCACGTTGAGCGCCTTCGCGCTGTTCGCCTTGTGGTTCGGATCCGAAACGGTCTTCGGTGCGAGTGCGGCCTTCGTCGAAGGCGGCTTGCTCTCCGTGATCGAGGATCCCTTCGGCGGCGTGCTGTGTTTACTGCTGTTCGGTCTGTTTCTGGTACGTCCGCTATATCGCCGTAATCTGCTCACGCTCGGCGATCTGTTTCGACAGGCCTATGGACACAAGACTGAATATCTCGCGTCCTTCTTCATGATCCTTACCTTCATCGGCTATATCGCCGCCCAGCTGATTGCCTTGGCTCTGCTATTCGACAGCGTGTTCGGTCTCGATCCCGTCTATGGGCGTTTGCTGGCTGCTGTCATCGTCACCGCCTATACCGCGGGCGGCGGCATGTGGGCGGTGTCGCTCACCGACTTCGTGCAAAGTCTGGTGATCATGGCGGCGTTGATTGCGGTGGTGGCGTTGCTGTGGCTGCGCATCGATCCTGATCAGTTATGGACGGCACCCGAGTCGCATTTCTTCGACTTCGTTCCGAGCGAAGACAACGGTATGAGCTGGCTCGACTACCTCGCGGCTTGGTGCACACTGGGGCTGGGTTCTCTGGCATCGCAGGACATCTTCCAACGCGCCAACGCCGCGCGCTCGGAAAATACGGCGGTGTGGTCCACCGTGCTCGGAGCAGGGCTCTATCTGGTGTTCGCCATGTTGCCCTTGCTGCTCGCACTGATGGTGTTCCAGCTCGATCCCACCTTGCTCGAGGGTGAACAGGAAAACCTGCTCTTGAAGTTGGTGCAGGGCTATGCGCCGCTGTGGTTGCAGGCCTTGTTCTTCGGTGCACTGTTGTCGGCGGTGTTCAGTACCTGTAGCGGTGCCCTGTTGGCGCCAGCTTCCATCATGGCGGAGAATCTGATCCGCCCCTTCTTCCTGCGTCCCGATGACGAACAAGGGCTGCTGCGCGTGTCGCGCTGGTGTGTGATCGGCATGGCGGCAATCGCCACCCTGGTGGCCTTCAGTGGCAGTGGCATCTATGAACTGGTGGCGCAGTCCTCCGCGCTCGGTGCGGTATCGATCCTGTTGCCGCTTCTGGCGGCGCTGTTCATGCCGTGTGTCTCGGCGCTGTCGGCGCAACTTGGGATGAGTTTTGGTTTGGTCGTTTATTTATTGTGCGACTACGACTTGATCCAGCTCGGGCTTCCCAGCATGTTCGCCGGCATGCTCGCCTGTTTGCTCGGCATGTTGCTCGGCTCGCTCTTCAAATTATCTGCTCTTCCGCAGCCTGCAGCCGAATAGGCGTTAGGTTCTGCGTTCGCTTTTGCTGCGGAAAAAGCAGAGCTTCTAGCTCATCCTTGTTCTGGAACGTTGCTTCATCGAATCGTGGATTTTCACGAGGACTCCGTATGCTGGCACGGAACTTGATTCGTATTATCCGAACGCAATGGACTCATGCAGAAAGCAAAGGGAAAGTGGCAAAGGAGGATGACGGATCATGAAAAAGTTACTTGCAGCGATGGCATTAATTTCACTCGTAGCCTGTGGTAGCTCTGGTCCTTATACGCAAGCACGCAGTGAAGGCGACTACGGCTATCTGGAAAACCGCATCACCGAAAACCGATATCGTGTGAGCTTCCGCGGCAACGCTGGCACGACCAGTGATCAGGTCAAGGACATGGCCTTGCTGCGTGCGGCCGAGCTGACTCTGCTCAACAACTACGATTGGTTCCGCGTCGTGTCACAGCAGACCGACGAACAGCAGGCTGGCGCCGTGGTTGGCACCGCCGTACCTGAAACGCCCACGACCTATCGCACCTGCGGCGCGCTCGGCTGTACCACCACCGTCGTGCCGGCCGAGTCGACCGTGATAGTCGACGGCGATGGTCACAACACCTATCAGACGTCGATCGAAATCGTCATGGGCGATGGCCGCGTCGACGATCCCACCACAGTTTATGACGCCAGCGAAATTCGCCGCAGTCTGAGCTCACGTTATTGAGTGCCCCTCGCGTGGCCACTTGCATGTGCATGCCCCTCTTGCCCGGCTTTGCCGGGCTTTTTTTTTTGAATGAAAACACGGTGCTACATGCCTGAGCTCCGGGCTCACAATCGGAAAGATTTACAGGCCGGCGGCAAATATTTCTCTCTGCGGGTTCTCGTGGCTTCGTACCTAGCTCAGGAATAACCGACTGTGAAACAAGGGCTTAGTCGTGCCAGGGCGATGGCACAGGCGTTGCACTGGTTCTAGTGACATCGCATTCCCGCCGTCCCAAGAGGCTGTGGGCGATGGCCAACCCAAACATCAAGGAGACGATCATGAAAGCGAGCATCAAGAAACCGATCATGGAAGCAAGTTCAGAAGCGCAGGAAGAATTCGAAGCGGCCAAGAAAGCGGCGCTGGAAGCCTATGGCAACTTCGTGGAAGCGAAGGATCACCTGAAGGCTGCTGCACTCAATGCCGGCATGGAGTTCCGCGACACTGCGCATGAGCAGTTCGAGGAAACCGTCGAGAAGTTGAGCGAGAGAAAACGTCACGCCGTCGAGGAGACCAGCGACTACATTCGTGAAAACCCGGTATCGAGCGCGGCGCTCGCCTTTCTGGGTGGCGTGCTGTTCGGTCGTTTCCTCAAGTAAGCGCCTCGATTCGAGCGACTGAATCTCATGCAAGAGAGCAAAGACAGTAGCTTCGGCAAAAAAATGGGTGAAGGTCCGGACTTCGAACTGAAACTCCTGGTCTGGATCGACACCTTGATGGCAGCGACCGGGCTTGCGCGTTTGGATCTGACGCGCACGCTATCTGCGGTCCCCAAATGGATGCTGCTCAGCTGCGCGCGGGGTCCGCTGTATTTGCTGGTGTGGCTCAGTGTCTGTGCACTTTTGAGTTATCTCGCCTACGACCTCACCGCCAACGTGTTGTGGGGGCTCGGTGTACTGGTGATGCTCCAAGTGCTGGCGTGTGTCGCATTGGAACTGCGTCTGCGCGCGCTGCGCAATCGCTTCACCTTCGCGAAGGCACGCCGCCGTCTCGCCAGCACCTTGCCGGTGGCAGCGGCGCCGATGAGTCGACGCGCCTATCGCGCGATGCAACGCCGCCAGCGGGAGGCGAAGGCAGAGGCGCTCAAGGAACGCATACTGCGCAACCAACAACTGTTTGCCGAAGGTGCGCCCGAGGGTGAGCGCGAGGAACTGAAGGAACGCGTGTCGGTCCCACTGATTGGCATGGCGCTACTTGCTGGTCTCGTATGCGGTTCGGGCGGCGCCGGCATCAAACAAGTCTTGCGTGAACCCATGCTGCGTGATGTGCTGTTCGCGTTGGGCAAGCTTTCGGAGGATTTCAAACGGTGAACACCAATAGCGAAAAATTTCTGCTAGGCGTGGCGCTCACCAGCATCGTGTTGGTAGGAGTGGGTTATTTCATAGTGCGCTCGTACGAGCGACGCGAGCCGGTGGGATTGCCGTCGTCCGTGGTGACGACACAACAACCCGTGACGGAAAACGCTGCGGATCTGGCCTACATCGATGAAGTGCTGCAAACCTTGTCGCAGTGGGACAGAGATGGGCTCAAGCGCTTGCTGTCGGAAGATACCTTGGCTGGCAGCACCGATGAACAACTCGATCAGGTGCTGGGCACCTTGCAGCGTCGACTCGGTGAACTGCGCTCCTACGACCGGCCTGCGGCGCAGCCGCGCGTTGTGCGTCAAGGTGAACCCGACAATCTCGCGGCCTATCGTCTAGCTGCGTATTTCGACAAGGGCAAAGCCGATGTCAGCCTCGTGCTGCAGCAAACGGCCGGTACCCGTCAGCTCTACGCCTTCAACGTGGAAGTCTCTCAGCAGCTTTGAATGCTGCCTTCAGTGGCATCCTATTGAAAACCCAATTCGCGCCAGGTGGATGACACGATGGGGTCGTCCGCCGCGACGAGGCTGCGCGCCTTTTCGATTGCTTCCCGCGCTTGCTCGCGTCGTCCCAACTCGGCCGCCACCACTGCCTGATTGTTCCAGGCGTAGGGGTAGCTCGGGTGATGCTGCGCAGCGGTTTCGAATTGCTGTAATGCTTCGTCTAATCGACCGGCAGCATAGAGCTGATTGCCGCGCGCCATGAGGAGTTCGAGATGCGTGGGCCAGCGTTCCAAGCCACCAACCAGGAGCGCTTCCTGTACCGCTGCACTGGCCGCGGAAGTGCCGGTGAGCTGCGGCGATATCGCCGTGAAATAGGTATCGGGCTCCCCAGTGGCGGGTACCTTTCCTGCTTCCAGTACCACCAAACCCCAATGTTGTGAGCGCTGCCAGGTGCGTTCGAAAGTGCTGAGCTTGACGCGATAGTTCTCGGTACGGCCCGAGTTCAGCACGACGGTGCCGGAAGCGAGGTCGTAGCCACGCACGACGGCGTAGTGCCACACGGGATACCAATTCACTCCGAGGTTCTGCAATACGAGCACGGCATTGCCCGCATCGAGTTCGGAAAGGAGAGCAGGTAAGCCGCCCTCGAGTGGATAGGCCAGCCGCTCATGCCGGCGCGCCGCCGCCATCATTTCGAATTGAAAACTGCCTTTGCGCCCAGGCACGTAGACCAGAGGCACGAGATCCTCCGGGCTGATGGCGAGCCCACTGGCCCCCAACACGGTCGCCAGTGCCGCAGGGCCGCACTGGTAGTCCTCCTGGGGGTGGAACGGGAGGTCGGAAACGAAGGCAGCGCTCGTCGTCTGTCGGCCGGTTTCGGCGGCGAGCTGCTCGATCGGCAGCGTCGATGCACAACCTTGCAACAGAGCGAACGAGAGGAGGGAGATCAAGGCGGCGCCGCGGAGCTGGCCGCGGCGCGCGCTGCGAGACTTAGATGCGTGGGAAGATATCGGTGACACCGCCCATGTCCAGCAACATGAAGATCACGATGATCAACAGGATGGCGCCCAGCACGTTGCCACCAGCCGGCAATTCGTTGAGCTGCTGATGCATGCGGGCGATTTCGGCATCGCTCAGGCTGTTGATACGGCCCACGATGTCGGCAGGGTCGACGCCCTGGGATTGCAGGTAGTTCGCCACGTCCTCACGTGCCAACAGGCTCTGAATGTCCTGACGCTGCTGCTGGCTCTGGTGCTGCTGTGCCAGTTGTGCCGTATCCAGCATGCCGGCCTGTACCGTTGCCAGCGGTACGCTGCAGAACAGGCTGATGCTGAGCAGCGTCGCCAGTACACGGCTGGGGCGGTGGTGGGATTTGCGGGTCATGGCTTCCTCCTTTTGCTTGTAGATGCCAGTTCAAAATTTTTGAGTAACTGTCGTGCCAAAGACAGGGTCAGCAGCACCAGAAAGACCGCAGACGCGAGCTTGGCCAGACCGCTCGCAGAACCCGCTTCGCCGGAGAATCCGACGATGCCCGTGGTTAGAGCAAGGAGCAGGAACATGACTGACCAATACGGCATGGGGAAACCTCTCGACAACAACAACACGGGTGGGTCTGACTCAGGCCCATTCGCATAGGGCCAATGCCAGAACCGTGCCAGCATCGGGAGAGGGCTCTTTGCGCCTTTTGCAGTGAATCCTTTCAACATTTCATTAAGAGCGGGTAAGTTTTTCCAGCGCGCTTGTAAAACTTTCTCGCAGATCCGGGCCACAAGCCAGTGATTTCATGAACTTGTACTCACTAAAAGTTGCACCTCTGGCGTAACATTCGCCCCCATCGACGCTTGCCGGAGTGGGGGATGGGCAAGCTCCAGCCCAGGCAGTACATCTTCCAGGCCGAGCCGCGACCACGGCTGCGTGCCAACTGTATATAGGAGACAACCCATGTTCCGCAATTCATCTACGCACTCCACCGCATTCGTCGCCGTGGTGTTTGGCGCGCAGCTCATGCTCAGCGCCTGCGGTGGTGAGTCAGTATCTGCCTTCGAAGCTGCCAACCAAGCTGCTCCGCAAGCACCCGCTCAACAGGCGCCGGCACCGCAGCCGGTGGCCAACACGCCTGCTCCCGCGCCGGCTCCCGCCCCGCAGTGCGTCAATTGCGGCACGGTGCGCGCCATCAACGTCGTCGCTGCCCAGGGCCAGACTTCCGGTGTCGGCGCGGCACTGGGCGCCTTGGTCGGCGGTGTGGTCGGAAACCAGATCGGTGGCGGCAGCGGTAAGCGCATCGCGACGGTAGCCGGTGTAGTCGGTGGGGCCGTGGCCGGTAACACCATCGAGAAACGTCGCAACAGCAACCAGGAATACGAGATCGTGGTGGGCATGGACAACGGTGGCGAACAGCGCATCCGCGTCTATGATCCAGGCCCGCTCAGCGTTGGCGCCCGCGTCAGCGTCGAAGGCGACACCATCATCCCGCGCTGAGTTCTTCTCATCACCACCACCCGGCTTCCACCGGGTGGTGTTCTAACCCAAATCCTTTCTTTCTTCACTCGGGTTCATTCCCTACAGGACTTGCGTAGCGGAAGGTGATCACGCGTTCGTTTTCGCGAGCAGCTCTTCCAACTGTTCGAGCGTGACAGGCTTGAGCAAGAACTCCTGCACATAGTCGGGCAGCTTGCCGTGGTGCAGGCGCTCGTCGCCGCTCAGCAGACAAAGCCTCGCATTCGGATGTGTACTGCGCAGCTGTGCGAGCAGTGTGAGTCCTTGTCCATCGGGCAGATGCTGGTCGGTGATGATCACCTGCGGGGAATGCTTGGCACAGACTTCCAGCGCTTCTTCGATGTTGCGCGCGCCGAAGGCCTGTTGGCCGAGCAGCTCCAGGAGCTGACACAGTGCGGCATTGGCGTCGGGATTGTCTTCCACCACGAGCACCGTCTGTTTCTCTTCGGTGGATGCCGTAGCGATCGACTGTGCGTCTTCCGCCACCTGTGCCAGATACATGGCATCGAGCAGGGATTCCAAAGTGACGGGCTTGGGCACGAAGGCCTTGAAGCCCGCCTTCAAACAGCGATCGCGTTCGCCCTTGAGCCCTGCCGCGGTCAGCGCGATCACCGGAAGATTGGGCCAATACGTCTGGATCTCACGCAGTGCGGCGTAGCCGTCCATGCCCGGCATGTTCAGATCCATCAGCACCAGCGAATAGGGCTGCGGCTCCTGCGCCAACAACTTCAGTGCGGTGAGAGCATCGCGCGCGGTATCACAGGCTATGCCTGCGGTGCGCAGCAAGCCGTCGAGCATCGCCCGGATGTCTTCGACGTCGTCCACCACCAGGACTCTGCCGTGGAAGCCGCCGATCGTGGCGGTGTGGGTGTCGTCGGCCTGTCTGGGCAGGGCGAAGCTCAGATCTTCCAATGCACCGATGGGCCCGGGATCGATGCGCAGGGTGAAGCAACTGCCTTCGTTCGGCGTGCTGGTGGCGGTGATGCCGCCACCCAGTTTTTCCGCGAGCTTCTGACTGATGGTCAGACCCAGTCCGCTGCCCGCGAGGCTGCCGGTGTCGAGCTGGGTGAAGGGTTCGAAGATCGTGCGCAGCTTGCTCGACTCGATGCCCACGCCGGTGTCGCGCACCTGAAATTCCAACACATGGCGACCGCCCTTCAACTGCGGGCAACTCAATTGCAGACTCACGCTGCCCTGGTTGGTGAACTTCAACGCATTGCCCAACAGGTTGAAGAGGATCTGGCGCAAGCGAATGGGGTCGGTGCGGAAGTGGCGTGGCAAGAGTCCTTCAGTGCTCTGTTTGAACTCCAGACCCTTTTCCTCCGCGAGATCCTGCATCTGGCTCACCACTTCCCGCACATAGGGAATGAGCTCGACACGACTCTGATCGATCTCGAGCTTGCCGGCTTCGATCTTGGACAGATCGAGCGTGTCGTTGAGCAGGCTGAGCAGATGCGCGCCGTTGCGCTTGATCACGTTCAGCTTCTGTCCCAGTTCCGCATCGCCGATGCCATACTGACGCAGCAACAATTCGGTATGACCGATCAGCGCCGTTAACGGCGTACGGATTTCGTGACTCAAGGTGGCGAGGAATTCCGTCTTCGCCTGGTTGGCGGCTTGCGCGTGTTCATGCTCCGTGCGTTGGCTGATGCGGATCATGTTCATGCTGATGAATACCATCACGAGGCCGACGACGTTGGCGGTGAGAATCAGATAGAAGGCGGTGGAGCGGCTCACCTGCACCTCGGCCTGACGTTGTTCGAGCAACGCACGCTCATAGGTCTTCATCTGCTCGGCCAGCGCCGAGAACTCGCTCATCAGGTTGCGCCCCTGGTGGGTGGTGAGCATCAGCTGGATGGCGTCGCTGTTGCTGTTGTCGCGTGCGGCGCTCATGCCTTCTTCGAGCTCGAGCATCTTCGCCACCACCAGCTCCTGCAGACGTGTGGCCCGCTCACGTTGCGGCGCATCGAGCGCGGCGTTGTTGAGATCGATCAGGCGCTCGTTGAGCGTTTGTACCGCGCGACGATAGGGCTCGGCGTAGGAGGGCAGGTTGGTGAGGAGGAAACCGCGCTGGCCGGATTCGGCACGCAGCACGTCGATCTCGAGCAGGTTGATGAGGTTGATGTTGAGGCGGGATTGGCCGACGCGGTCCTGGTTGTCACTCACCTGGCTGATGGCGAGATAACCGAGTACCGCATTGCCGACGAAGAAACAGATGAAGAAGGCAAGCGGAAGGCTCAGGCCCAAAAGCGGGAGGCGTTTCCGCACAACCCTTTTCAGTCGGATCACGGCTGGGCCGTCCCCTGCTGACTCGTCGCTTCTGCCCTGAATTCCTGCAGTATCTGACTGCAGCGTTGACACTCTCGCACGATCACCAGAAGCGATTGCTGCAACCGTTCCGGGTTGGTGCCACCGCGACTGAGCAACTGCGCCAGTTCCGCGTTCATCGCGATGGCATTCAATGGACCACGAGCGTCATGCACCAGTTTATCGATACGAGTCTTCTCAATTTGTACCGTCATTCCCTGCCTCGTACGCGCCCAATCGGTTGTAGAGTGTCTTCACACTGACGCCCAATACTTCCGCTGCGCGCGTCTTGTTGTTGTCGAACTGACTGAGCGTTTCAAGGATGAGCTGGCGTTCGACATCTTCGATGGTGCGGCCCACCAGCGAGCGCGCGGGCTCCGATTGCAATTTCTTCTTGGCAAAAGGAGACCCGAATTCGCTCGGAACATTCAATTCGGTCGCATCGGGCCGCGTCATGATGTAGGCGCGATGAATTACGTGACGCAGCTCACGAACGTTGCCGGGCCAGTCATAGGCGCAGAGGCGCTGCATGTCGGCATCGGTAACGCTGAACTCCGTACCGTTTTCACGATTGAGGCTGTTCACGAACCAGCGCGTGAGAACCGGGATGTCGTCCTTGCGTTCGCGCAGTGGTGGCACCTGCAGCGGGAATACCGCGAGACGGTAATAAAGGTCTTCGCGCAGACATTTGTGCTCGGCGAGTTCTTCTTCGCGACGGTTCGTGGCGGAGATCACGCGACAGTCGACGGGAATCGATGTCGTGCTGCCGACGCGCGTGACGGTGCGCGTTTCGAGCACGCGCAACAGGTTGGTCTGCAGGCCCAGAGGCATCTCGGTGATTTCATCGAGAAAGAGGGTGCCGCCGGAAGCCTCTTCGAACAGGCCGGCGCGACGGGCGAGGGCACCGGTGAAGGCGCCTTTTTCATGACCAAAAAGTTCGCTACCGATGAGCTCGCTGGAGAAGGCGCCGCAGTTGGCGGCGAGGAAGGGGCCTTCGCGTCCGCTCGCATTGTGTATTGCGCGCGCCACCATTTCCTTGCCCACGCCGCTTTCGCCCATGAGCATCACATTGGCGCCGGAGCGAGCTACGCGCTCGATCAACTCATACAGTTCGCGCATCTGCGACGACACACCGATGAGCTCCCCAAAACGCGGGATGTTTTCGCCGTCTTCGACTTCCTTGGTAGGCTTCTTCGCATCCTGCGCGAACAAGGGTTCCAGTTGAGCTAGAGTTAAAGGCTTGACGAGATAATTGACGTTGAGTCCGTAGAGATTCATCACTTGCGCCTTCACTGCGGGATGGCCCGTGATGATGGTGACGCGGGTGTGGCCGGTGTCGATGTGATCGAGTAAATGAAAACCGCTGCCGTCCGGTAACATCAGATCGAGGAAAACACGCTCGAAATTTTCCTTTTCCAGCGCCGTGCGTGCTTCCTTTACCGATGCCGCGCTTTTTACTTGATGGCCCAGCAACTTGAGGATGTCCGCCGTTGCGTCTACGAAGCCATCGTCATCGTCAACCAGTAATACCTTCGTCAAAGGAACCTCGTCTGTGAGTTGGATGTTGCCGCATGTTAACACGGGCCAGACCGAGGTCGATAAATGGACGACTCAGTCCAGAGATTTGTGCAACTTGAGTGTCGCCGCGATCAGGCCCACCACGGTAAAGCTACACAAGAACCAAGCGTCCGTGCTCAGATCGTCCAGTCTTGCATCACGCAATACCACGCCGCGAATCATGCGCATGAAATGCGTGGCGGGCAACGTCTCCGCGATGGGTTGTGCGGGTCGTGGCATGCCCTCGTAGGGAAAGAGAAAACCCGAGAGCAGGATCGAGGGCAATAGAACGAAAACTGTCATCTGCATCGCCTGCAGCTGTGTCTTCGCGATGGTGGAAATGATCAGGCCGAAGGTGAGGCTGGCGGCGATGAACATCAGCGTCGCACCGAGTATGTGTAACATCGGGCCATTGATCGGCACTGCGAACACCAGGTGCCCGAGACCGAGGATGATCGAGGTCTGCACTACCCCGATGAAGATGTAGGGCACGATCTTGCCCAGCATCAATTCCAGTGAACGCACGGGTGTCGTGATCAAGAGTTCCAGGTTGCCGCGTTCCTTCTCCCGCACGATTGCGGTAGCGGTGAACAGAATCATGGTCATCGTCAGTATCACGGCGAGCAGGCCGGGCACGATGTTGACGGGAGTGCGGCGTTCCGGATTGAAGTAGAGCGTCACTTCGAAGTTGGGGATCGCTTGTGATGCGGGCATGCCCGTACGCATGGCAAGCGGGAGATCACGCAGCGCGAGTAGCGCGGAAGTGACGACGTTGTCGGAAGCATCGATCAACCATTGTCCGAGCGGACGATTGCGTTCTTTCCCGGACCAGCGTTCTTCCAGATCCTTGGGCAGCACCAGCACGGCACGCACGTCGCCGCGCGTGATGGCGTCTTCTGCTTGTTGCAGACCCAGGTAACTTTCGCGCAAGTCCACCACTTGGGTGGCGCGCACGGTGTCGATGATGAGCCGCGATGTCGAGGATTGCGCCAGGTCCACCACACCGACCGGAATGTTACGAACGTTGTTGTTGATGGCGTAACCAAAGAGTAACAACTGGATGAGCGGCAGCATCACCACCATGCCGAAGGTGAGGCGATCGCGACTGAGCTGCCGCAATTCCTTGAACACGATGGCGCTGATGCGGATCAAGCTCTCCATGGTCAACGTGGTCCTGCGTCGCTTTTGCTCGTGCTGGTGACGAACACGTCTTCCAACGACGGTCGCACCACGTTCAGTTCGTACTGCCGCAGATCCAACGAGGGATGTTCGCGTAGCCATGCGATCGGTTCTGCGATCTTGTCGTCGACGAGCACCCGCAATTGCTCGCCGAGCTGTGCCACCGAGCGTATGCCTTCGAGTTCGAGCAGTTGCTTGCGTACGACGCGCAGGTTGGGGCCCAGTACTTCCACCACCGTGGCGCCCATCGCGTGCATCAGTTGCTGCGGGGTGCCATCGGCACGCTTGCGACCGCTTTCGAGGATCGCGAGGTAATGACAGCGTTCGGCTTCGTCCATGTAATGCGTCGACACCAGGATCGTGGTGCCGGCATCGCAGAGGTCGAACAATTTCTCCCAGAAATCGCGGCGGTTTTCCGGGTCGACGGCCGAGGTCGGTTCATCGAGGAACAAGAGCTCCGGTTCGTGCAGCGTGGCGGCCGCCAAGGCTAGTCGCTGCTTCTGGCCCCCGCTGAGCGTATCGGCCAGTTGCTTGCGATGGCGCGTCAGACCATAGCGTTCGAGGCGATCTTCCACGCGTGCCCGCGCCAGGCTGCGTGGCATGCCATAGATGCGACCGACGAAGTCGAGGTTCTCGATGACACTCAGATCTCCATAGAGAGAAAACTTCTGTGTCATGTAACCAATGCGACGCCGCAGTTCCTCCGCTTGTTGCGGCAGCTGCAGACCAAGGATGCTGACGGTGCCTTCGTTCGGCGTGAGCAGACCGGTCAACAGACGAATGCTGGTGGACTTGCCGGAACCATTGGGGCCAAGGAAGCCGTAGATCACGCCGCGTGGAATATCGAGATCGAGATGATCCACCGCCGTGAACCTGCCAAAGCGGCGCGTGAGACCGCGGGCTTCTATCGCGAGCGTGCTCATGGCAGCAGCAGTTGCGCGGGCAGTCCGGCAGGGAGATTGGCCGCGTCGTCGGGCAGGTCGATCTCCATCAAATACACGAGGCGCGAGCGCTCACTCTGCGTGAGTGCGTAATAGGGAGTGAAACTCGGCTCGAGTGCAATCCAACGCACGGTGCCGCCAAGGGGTTGCGCCACGCCATCGACTTGCACCTGCACCGAATCACCTACGGCAACACGCTGGCGTTGCGTTTCCGGCAGATATACGCGGGCATGGGGTGCGCCGGCACTCAACAATACCGCGACGGTGGCACTAGGATTCACGCGTTCACCGACTTCCCACGGCAAGCTGTCCAACAGTGCGTCCAATGGCGCGCGCAAGGTCAGTTCCTCCAACTTCAGGCGCTCATTGGCAAGTGCCGCTTCCAGCGACTGCAACTGTGCTTCGGCCTGGCGCAGCTCTTCCTCGCGCGTCCCGGCGCGCAGGAGCGCCAGTTGTGCTTCGGCATCGCGTAGGCGAGCGGCGTTGCTGTCGTGCAGCGCCCGAGCACCATCGAGTTCGGCTCGTGCGGCGATGTTTTGGGAGACGAGGCGCTCGGCGCGCGCGAGGTTCTGCTGACTTTCCGTCAGCGCGGCGCGTGCGCTGTCGACTCGCGCCGCTGCGGCTTCCAATTCCTCCGGGCGGGCTCCGTTGCGGAGTTTGTCGAGCGTGGCGTGCATGGCAGCGAGCTCCGCATCGGCGCGTGCCACCGCGGCCGCTTGGCGAGTCGTATCCAGTTGCACCACCACCTCGCCCTTGCGCACCAGCCGCCCTTCGGCGATGGGCTGTTGCACGATCACTTCACTGGCAGTGGCGACCAGCGTGTAGCGATCGCGTTCCAAGGTGCCGAGCGCGGCAGCCTCTTCGTTCTCGGCACATCCATGCAGCAGGAACAGAAGAACGACGGGACTCAACCAGGGCAGAATAGGTCGCGACATCGAGACTCCTTGCAGGGTTCGTTGCGGACAGCTGGACGTCAGCATGCACAGCCCTCAGGGGGACTGGCAAGGTCCGTCGGGTGTCAAACCCTTCGTTTGCGGCACTACCAACGATCGGCTGAGCAAATTCGATCCAATCCAAAATAAAAATGTGCCAAGTCAATCTATCCGAGTGGGATGTCCGCTAGCCTATGCCGCCATAACAAGCGTGGATACGAGGCCGAGTTGCGCCGTAGCGGGACGGTTCGTACCATGCCGCACGATTGCAACGTTTTCGCGTTCGATCCATAAACGCTCACGGGCGACAACAAGAATCAGGGGGAATTGAAGAACATCATGACCACAACAATGAAGAGCACGGCACAAGTGCTTGGCTGTCTGTTGCTGAGCCATGCGTGCGGCGCAGGTGTGGCGCAGGCGGCGGAGACACCGGATTTCACCGGGGCCTGGACCACCTATCGCGGCACTCCCACGGCAGGCGCCTTCGCAGCGCCCAATGCCCAGATCAAACTCAAACCGCACGCCCAGAAGGCTTGGCAGGATTATCAAGCTCTCATCGAAGGCACCAACTACAGCCCGGGCAACGCCTGCGTCGGCTACGGCATGCCAGCGTCCATGCTCGGTTCCGGTGGCTACCCGATGGAAATCATCCAGCGTCCCGAGCAGATCTTCGTGATCTACGAAGCGCACAATGAAATCCGTCGCTTCTACATCGGTGATGAAGCGCAGGATCCGGCAGATTTCTTCCCCGAGCGCAACGGTTATTCGGTGGCGCATTGGGAAGGCGAGCGTCTGATCGTGGAGACCACGCGTCTGAAGACGCAGGTCGACACGCGCTATCCGCACAGCGACAAGGCCAAGATCCGCGAGGAATACTATCTGGACGCTCCGCTCGAAGACGGCACGCGTGTGCTGGTGGCGGAGCTGACGATGGAAGATCCGGAATGGCTGGAAGAGCCGTTCAAGGCCGTCAAACGCTGGCAGGAGATGTCCGACTACCACGTGCTCAGTTACGAATGCAGTGAGCCGAAATGGCTCGACGAGCTGACGGAGCTTTACGAAGCCGCCGGGCTCGAGATGGTGCAGGAATGACCGCGCCGACCGACAACCATTCGCGTAGAGAGGTACCTTTGTGAATAAATTCCGTGCAGCAGTACTCGCCTTGGGTCTGGCCGTGGCCGCGCCCGTGTTGGCACATCATTCGGCGGCTCAGTTCGATTTCCAGAACACCGTGCTCGTCGAGGGCAAAGTGAAGGAAGCACGCTTCGCCAACCCGCACATGCGTCTCATACTCGAAGTCAGCGATGCCAAGGGTACGCGCGACATCGAGTTCGAAGGTCACAGCCGCAACAACATGCGTCGTCAGGGTCTGATGCCCGAGATGTTCGGTGTGGGCGACAACATCACCATCCGCATCGCACCGATGCGCAACGGTGAAGACGGTGGCTATGTCACGGCCGTACGTGCGCCCGATGGCACCGAGATCGGCAACGTGCGCGCTGCCGACTGATCCGCTGGTTCAGCGTCAACAAAAAAGCCCGGAAATTTCCGGGCTTTTTCATTTGTGTGCGGATCGCTTTACTGCTGCGCCGCCATTTCCTCGGCACGCCGTGACAACAACCAGTTCTTCAATGCCCTCGTATCTTCTTCCGTAAGCCATTCGCCGAGGTTCGGCATGCCGAGACCGGTGTACGCACCCTGACGCACGATGTTGTCGAAGATGTCGTAGGTGGCTTCGGTGGCATAGCGCAGATCCGCGATTGAGCCGCCGGATTCGGCATTGGCACCGTGGCAGACCATGCAATGTTTGCCATAGAGATCCTCGCCGCGGGCCAGCAGTTCTGGATCGTTCTCGAAGGGAATCTGCGTCAGCTCGTTCATCGGTTGGCCCTGCACGGGCACGATGTTCTTGTCGCTACCGAGTTTGAAGGTCCAAAGACGCCCTTCGCCCTTGTACGTGCCCGCGGCGCTCTTGCCGATCAGGCCCGAGGCACCGCCCCAGCCCACGAGTACGGACACATACTGCGTGCCATCCAGCGAATAGGTGACGGGCGGAGCCATGATGCCGACGCCGAGATTCACCATCCACAGTAGATCCCCTGTGTCGGCAGTAAAGGCGCGCAGATAGCCGTCGGCGCCACCTTGGAAGACGAGATTACCGGCGGTGGTCAGCGTGCCGCCGTTGATCGTGAACGGATAGTCCACAACCCAGCGTGGCTGGCGGGCGATCGGATCCCAGGCCACGAGCACACCGGGCGAGCTGTAGCTGGGTCCCGTGCCACCTTGATACTGCTCATCGTTGAGCTGCGGCAGGCCCTGCAAGGTGCCGAAGGTCACGCCCGTGTTCCAGGTGCCGGGCTTGTGCACGAAGCCGCGCTCCACCGAATACGGGAAGCTCGAACCCTGCATGGTGGGAATGTAGACGAGGCCGGTGTTCGGGTTGTACGACATCGGATGCCAGCTATGTGCGCCACCGGGGCCGGGCATGATGTTCGTTACGGCGTCGCCATAACGCGCGTGCGGCGTTTCAATTGGGCGTCCGCTTTCGAGATCGATGCCGCTCGCCCAGGTGACTTCCGCGTAGGGATCGGCGGAGATCAGGTCTCCCGTTTCACGATCGAGCACGTAGAAGAAGCCATTCTTCGGCGCCTGCATGATCACCTTGCGCTGCACACCGTTGATGACGAGTTCGGTGAGCATCAAAGGCTGCACCACGGTGTAATCCCAGTTGTCGGCGGGGTTCACCTGGAAGTACCAGACGATGCGTCCAGTATCGACGTTGAGTGCGACGATCGACGAGAGATAGAGGTTGTCGCCTTGCCCTTCGCTACGCAGTTCATGACTCCAGGGAGAACCGTTGCCGGTGCCGACATAGACCAGACGCAATTCGGGGTCGTAGACGATGGTGTCCCACGGCGTGCCGCCACCACCGACTTCCCACCAGTTGCCAGCCCAGGTTGCGGCAGCGGCTTCCACGTCGGGGTTCTCGAAACCATCGGCGGGATTGCCTGGCACCACCCAGAAGCGCCACACCTCTTCACCCGTCTGCGCGTCATAGGCAGTGAGATAACCGCGTGTGCCGAGTTCGGCGCCGCCGTTGCCGATCAACACCTTGCCGTCGGCGATGCGCGGCGCGCCGGTGATGGTGTAGGGACGTTCCTGATCTGCCGTCAGCGTTTCCCACACGACGTCTCCCGTTTTCGCGTCGAGTGCTACCAGGCGACCATCGAGCACACCGACATAGATCTTGCCGTCATAGTAGGCAACGCCGCGATTCACCACGTCACAGCAGGCTTTCCAGCCCATGGCCTTGTCGACCTTGGGGTCGTAGTTCCATAACAACTCACCCGTGCGTGCATCGAGCGCGAACACGCTGCTCCATGGCCGCGTCGCGTACATCACGCCATCGACGATCAACGGCGTGGCTTCGTGGCCACGTACTTCACCGGTGTCGAAATACCAGGCGAGACCGAGATCGGCGACGTTGCTGTCGTTGATCTGCGCGAGCGTGCTGTAGCGTGTTTCGCCAAAGTCGAGACCGTAGCTGGTCCACTCGGTATCGGGCAGCGCATTCGTTGTGGTGCTCGATGTGGCGGGAGTCGAAGCGGGGGCTTGGGTCGTGCTTTCGCCGGAACAGGCGACGAGCTGGCAGGTACTGACGACACAGAGCGCCAATAACAACGCCCTGGGCTTGATCTCAGGCATGGTGTTCCCCTCTGTTCTTGTTGGTGTTATGGTGGGCAATACTAGCCCAAAGCATCAGAACGTCCATACTGATTCGCCGGTCGAGTTTGTCGTATGGCAAGGGGATATCAGGTTTGATGTGAGGGCGTTCCATCAACGTCCCAACAATGGGCCTGTTGCGATATGTGGCAAGGCGCGTTGGTGCAAGAGTTGTGGCGTAGTTATAGCTGCTGTTCTTGATGGCTTTCCGACGCTACAAGCAAATGACGGCCGGTTTCATAAGTTGCTTTGTGTTGGGAGATCGTTTTTGGATCGATGAGTATGGTTTGATTTGAAAGGGAAAGTGCTACAACTAGTGGTCAGTGACCGTACCAAGCTGAGCGGGGGGCAAAAGATGAACGCGAGAATGCTGACCGCTTGCAGCGTGTGCCTTTGCGGTGCTGCCTGTTCTCTTGGTGCTGTGCCAATTCCCTCGATGTTCGTTTGTGTGAACAGTCCGAGCTGGCGCTTCCTTTCATCTCCACCGGAAGATGCAGCAACGCTGTACGCGCGGATAGGGCGGCGAGCGGGGTTGAGTGACTATCCCGGCGAGAGTCGCGATCATTGGTTGCTGTCGGATGGCGGGGAATTGCGATTGTGCCGACAGCGACTGGAGGCAACCGATTTCTGCGGCAGTGCCAGTGTCACCTTTACTCTGGTCGACAACGAATGGCAGCCACAACCCGGCGTGAGCATTCCCGCATGCGGCGTGTCGCAATGAGGTGGTGCTTTGAACCGCCCAATATGAAAATGCCCGCACGAAGCGGGCATTTCATTCCAAGCGTGATGCTTAGTACTTGTAGCTATCGGGCTTGAACGGACCAGCCGGATCGACGCCGATGTATTCGGCCTGACGCGGCGTGAGTTTGGTCAGTACGCCACCGAAGCCGGCGACCATGCAGGCGGCCACTTCTTCGTCGAGTTTCTTCGGCAGTACTTCCACCTTGAGCATCTGCTTTTTCTTCGCCGCGGGCTGATCTGCGAACTTGCGTTCCCACAGATAGATCTGGGCGAGTACCTGGTTGGCGAAGGAGCCGTCCATGACGCGCGAGGGGTGACCGGTGGCGTTGCCGAGGTTGATGAGGCGACCTTCGGACAGCAGGATCAGGTAGTCGTCGCTGCCATCTTTCAGTTTGCCGCGGATCACGCGATGTACCTGCGGTTTCACTTCTTCCCACTTCCAGGCTTTGCGCATGAAGGCGGTGTCGATCTCATTGTCGAAATGACCGATGTTGCACACCACGGCGCCGGGCTTGAGCGCCTTCAGCATGTTCTTGTCGCATACGTCGACGTTGCCGGTGGCGGTGACCACGAGGTCGATGCTGCCGAGCAGGTCTTTGTCGACGTCACCCGGTTTGCCGGTATTGACGCCGTTCTTGTAGGGCGAGACGACTTCGTAGCCGTCCATGCAGGCCTGCATGGCGCAGATCGGGTCTACTTCGGTGATCTTCACGATCATGCCTTCCTGACGCAGGCTCATCGCCGAGCCCTTGCCCACGTCGCCGTAGCCGAGCACCAGTGCCTTCTTGCCGGCCAGCAGCATGTCGGTGCCGCGCTTGATGCCGTCGTTCAAGCTGTGACGGCAGCCATATTTGTTGTCGTTCTTCGACTTGGTGACGGAGTCGTTGACGTTCACGGCCGGCACTTTCAGCGTGCCTTTCTTCAGCATCTCGTACAGACGATGCACACCGGTGGTGGTTTCTTCCGTTATGCCGTGGATCTTCTTCAGCATCTGCGGATATTTCTGATGCACGAGCGCGGTGAGGTCGCCACCGTCGTCGAGGATCATGTTGGCATCCCAGGGCTTGCCATCCTTGAGGATGGTCTGCTCCAGACACCATTCGTACTCTTCTTCGGTCTCACCTTTCCAGGCGAACACTGGCACACCGCGTGCGGCCATGGCGGCGGCAGCGTGATCCTGCGTGGAGAAGATGTTGCACGAGGACCAGCGCAGTTCGGCGCCGAGCTCGATCAGCGTTTCCATCAGCACGGCGGTCTGGATGGTCATGTGGATGCAACCCATGATGCGCGCGCCCTTGAGCGGCTTGCTCTTGCCGTACTTCTTGCGCAGCGTCATCAGCGCCGGCATTTCGGCTTCTGCGAGCTGGATTTCCTTGCGGCCGAAATCGGCGAGGTTGATGTCGGCTACTTTGTAGTCGGTAAAACTCATAGTGGATTCCTGATTGTCTGGACGTGGCTTACTTGATCTTGGCGTCTTCTTTCAGCGCGGCGGCGCGATCGGTTTTCTCCCACGAGAATTCCTTGCGACCGAAGTGGCCGTAGGCGGCGGTGGGCAGATACTGCGGCTTGAGCAGGTCGAGCATTTCGATCAGGCCGGCGGGTTTGAGCGCGAAGTGTTTGCGGACCAGCTTGGTGATCTCGTGGTCGGCGATCTTGCCGGTGCCGAAGGTGTCCACGAGGATCGAGGTCGGCTCGGCCACGCCGATGGCGTAGGAGATCTGCACTTCGCACTTGCGCGCGATGCCGGCGGCCACGATGTTCTTCGCGATGTAGCGCGCGAGGTAGGCAGCGGAGCGGTCCACTTTGGACGGGTCCTTGCCGGAGAAAGCACCGCCGCCGTGACGGGCGTAACCGCCGTAGGTGTCGACGATGATCTTGCGACCGGTCACACCGGCATCACCGTAGGGACCGCCGACTTCGAAGCGGCCGGTGGGGTTGATGTGGAACTTGGTCTTCTTGTCGATCCACTTGGCGGGCAGCACTTTCTTGATGATTTCTTCCATCACGGCTTCGCGCAGATCCTTGTTCTTCACGTCGGGGGTGTGCTGCGTGGAAAGCACGACGGCGTCGATCGAATGCGGCTTGCCGTCGACGTAGCGGAAGGTGAGCTGGCTCTTGGCATCGGGGAGCAGCCAAGGCAGTACTTTCTTCTTGCGCAGCTTGGCCTGCTGCTGCACCAGACGATGTGCGTAGGTGATCGGCGCGGGCATCAGCACGTCGGTTTCATCGCAGGCGAAACCGAACATCAGGCCCTGGTCGCCAGCACCCTGTTCCTTCTTCTCGGAGGCGTCGACGCCCTTGGCGATGTCGGGTGACTGCTGGCCGATGGCGTTGATCACGGCGCAGGTATTGCCGTCGAAGTATTTGCGCGAATCGTCGTAGCCGATGTTGCAGATCACCTTGCGGATGATCTCTTCGTAGTTGATGTGCGCCTTGGTGGTCACCTCACCGGCAACGACCACGAGACCGGTTTTCACCAGCGTCTCCACCGCCACGCGCGATTTCGGGTCCTGCTCCAGCAGAGCATCGAGGATGGCGTCCGAGATCTGGTCGCAGATCTTGTCGGGATGGCCCTCTGATACCGATTCGGATGTAAACAGTGCTGCTTCAGTCATAGTGCTTTCCTTCATTCTCACGTGATGGATGTTGGTAGAAGACGCTCGCGTGCAGAGGGCACCGAAGACGTCGTGGCTGTACTGCAATTCGCGCGGATCATGGAATGGGCCGCTCCGCGGGCGGCAGATGGAAGAGGCGCATCTGCACCTGAAAACCGTTGCGCAGGCTGAGGTAGAGGCTCTGACCTTCGCGGAATCCTGCCTGTAGTGCCCAGCCGGCCAGTTCCTCGGGTTCGAAACCCTGCCAGAGATCGCCGCAGTTCTGGCGTACCCACTCCTGGTGATGGCGGCACAGATCGACGATCAGCAGGCACCCGTCGGGCCTGAGCAGGTTGGCGCTGTCGACGAAGGCTTCGGCGGGCGAGGCGAGGTGATGCAGCACCATGCTGAAGATCACGAGGTCGGCCTTGATGCCGCGCGCCAGCGCCACGCCGGGATCGCCCAGTACCAGTTCCACATTCTGCAAATCTTCGGCCTTCACCGTGGCGGCGGCCTTGTCGAGCATCTCGGCGGAGTTGTCGAGCGCGATCACCTTGCTGCCCACCTGCGACAGCAGCGCCAAGAGGCTCCCTTCACCGGGACCCACCTCGAGGATGGTCGCCTCCCTGGGCAGGGCGAGGCCATGCAGGAGGTCGCGCAGGCTGTCGAGGTATTGCTGCAGTTCGGCCACGAGCTCCTGGTTTTCCTTGAACTTGTCGGCCACGCGTTTGAAGAACTCGCGCGAATGCTGCTCGCGCTGCTGCTTCACGACGGTGAGCCGGGCGAGGACCTGTGCATCGAGCTCCACCTGATCGGCGCCCGCGAAGATGCTGCGCTTCTGCGTGGAAAGTGCGTCGTCCGGTGGCAGGAAGGCACGGCGATAGAAGATGGCATTGCCTTCGCGGCGGGTGGACACGAGCCCGGCGTTGAACAGCACCTTCAGGTGGTGGCTGAGCGCAGATTGGCGGATGTCGAGGATGCTGCTCATCTCGAGCACGCCGAGGGAGTCGCTGCGCAAGAGGCGCAGTATCTGCAGACGCAGCAAATCGCCCGCTGCCTTGTAGAGCAGGGCGAGGCGCTCGGCGTGTTCCGACGCGGCGGAGGCGGGATGGGCCAGGATCCGGGATTGGCTATGCATGGTTCGCGGGTCGATGAGCTGCGCACTCTAGCACTGCCAAACAGGCTATATCAAATTTTTTTGATATAGCCTGTCGGGTGTCCTCTCGGCTCCCTCGGCTCTTGCCTCTAGCTTGCAGAGAGGTGCATGGCCGTCAGTGGGTGTCCCCTCCGGCTTGTTCGGTGGGTGTCCCTTCGACATCGGTAAGGCATCGAGAGGGGCGGGAAAGGGCGGGCAGCTCCTGCTGAGCTCGCGCTGCTTGGCCAAGGTGCTCGAGGTTTTGGCCAGATCAGGGTGGCAGGGCACCCCCCTCTTAGAGGAAAATACGCGTCTTTTTCGCGGAGGAGAATGCAGTATGCCGACTGGTGCCCCCATGCCAGATCAAGTCGACACGCGTAAGGCGTCGCGCAAACAGTGCGCCAATGCCATTCGCGCTCTCAGCATGGATGCGGTTCAGAAGGCCAACTCCGGTCACCCGGGCGCGCCCATGGGCATGGCCGACATCGCCGAAGTCCTGTGGCACGACTTCCTGCGCCACAATCCCAGCAACCCGAATTGGGTGAACCGCGACCGCTTCGTGCTCTCGAACGGCCACGGCTCGATGCTGATCTATTCCTTGCTGCATCTGACCGGCTATGACCTCAGCATCGAGGACATCAAGCAATTCCGTCAGTTGCATTCCAAAACTCCGGGCCACCCGGAATTCGGCTATACGCCCGGCGTCGAAACCACCACGGGTCCGCTGGGTCAGGGACTGGCCAACGCCGTCGGCATGGCGATCGCCGAACGCACGCTCGCCGCACAGTTCAACCGACCGAATTTCCCGGTCATCGACCACTACACCTATGTGTTCGCCGGCGACGGCTGCCTCATGGAAGGCATCTCGCACGAAGTCTGCTCGCTGGCCGGCACGCTGAAACTCGGCAAGCTGATCGTCTTCTACGACGACAACGGCATCAGCATCGACGGCGAAGTACATGAATGGTTCGCCGATGACACTGCCGCCCGCTTCCAGGCCTACGGCTGGCAGGTGCTGCGTGTCGATGGTCACGACGCCGCTGCGATCGAAGCCGCCATCAAGGAAGCACAAGCCAACACCGAACAGCCGAGCCTGATCATCTGCAAGACCATCATTGGTTACGGTTCGCCCAACAAGCAGGGCACCGAAGCCGTACACGGCGCGCCGCTCGGCAACGACGAAATCCAGGCCACCCGCGGCGCGCTGCAGTGGGAATACATGCCCTTCGACATCCCAAGCGAGGTCTATCAGACCTGGGATGCCCGCGAGCGCGGCTATCAGTTGGAAATGCAGTGGAAGGAACTCTTCACGCGTTACGAAGAGGAATATCCGGAACTCGCGATGGAGCTCGTGCGTCGCTTCAAACGCCAGTTCTATTCCGACTTCGAAAAACAGGCCGACGCCTTCATCCAGCAGTGCCACGAGAAGGGCGAAAGCATTGCCACGCGCAAGGCTTCGCAGAACTGCATCGCGGCCTTCGGCGCGCTGTTGCCGGAACTCGTCGGTGGTTCCGCCGACCTCACCGGTTCCAACCTCACCAACTGGAAGGGCAGTGTGCCGGTCTCGCGTGAGGCGGGCGGCAACTACATCTACTACGGTGTGCGCGAATTCGGCATGGCCGCCATCAACAATGGCATCGCGCTGCACGGTGGCTTCATTCCTTACGGCGGCACCTTCCTCGTGTTCATGGAATATGCCCGCAATGCCGTGCGCATGGCGGCATTGATGAAGCAACAGAACATCTTCGTCTTCACGCACGACTCGATCGGGCAGGGCGAAGACGGCCCGACGCACCAGCCGGTGGAACAGCTCACCAACCTGCGCACCACGCCCAACATGGCCGTATGGCGTCCGGCGGATGCAGTGGAAACTGCCGTTGCCTGGAAAGCGGCGCTACTCAATCGCACTGGCCCGACCTCGCTCGTGCTGTCGCGTCAGAACCTGCCGCACATTCCGCGCAGCGAAGCACAGTTGGCGGAAATCGCACGCGGTGGTTACGTGCTGCTCGATTGCGCCGGCACGCCCGAGGCCATCGTGATCGCCACCGGTTCCGAAGTGAGCATCGCACTCGATGCGGTGAAGAAACTGCAGGAAGCCGGCAAGGCCGTCCGTCTCGTTGCCATGCCGTCGACCACCACCTTCGATGCGCAGGACGAGGCTTGGAAAGAACAGGTTCTGCCGCGCGCCGTACGCAAACGTGTTGCGGTCGAAGCTGCCCATACCGACTTCTGGTTCAAGTACGTCGGTCTCGACGGCAAGGTGGTGGGTATGACCACCTTCGGTGAATCCGCGCCGGGTCCGGTCGTGATGAAACACTTCGGTTTCACTCCGGAGACCATCGTCTCTGCCGTGGAGTTTCTGCTTTAAGTGAACGGACGCAGCGCCAGAGTTGCCATCAATGGTCTCGGCCGTATCGGCCGCAGTGTGCTGCGGGCTTATTTCGAGCGCTACGATCTCGGAGCGCTCGAAATCGTCGCCCTGAACGAGCTCGCCGATCTGCAGACGCTCGCGCATCTCACCCGCTACGACAGCACGCACGGCAAGTTTCCCGGCAAGGTGGAAACGCGCGCCGATCAGCTCGTGATCAACGATCGGGTCATGCACGTGACGCAGCAGCCGGATATCCGGCAGTTGCCGTGGCGTGAGCTGGAAGTGGATCTGGTGCTCGAGTGCACCGGTGCCTTCACCGATCGCGCCACTGCGGAGTTGCATCTGGCGCAGGGTGCCAAACGTGTGCTCTTCTCACAGCCGGCCGCACCCGATGTGGATGCCACCATCGTCTATGGTGTGAACCATCACACCCTCAAACCCGAGCACACGATCGTGTCGAACGCGTCGTGCACGACGAACTGCATCGTGCCTGTGATCGTGGCGCTGCATTCGGCCCTGGGCGTGAACAGTGGCGTGCTCACCACGATCCATTCGGCGATGAACGATCAGCCGGTGATCGATGCCTACCACCACACGGATTTGCGCAAGACGCGCAGTGCCTTCCAGTCGATCATTCCCGTCGACACTGGCCTCGCGCGCGGCATCGAACGCATCCTGCCGGAGTTGCGCGGGCGCTTCGAGGCGCAGGCGATGCGGGTGCCGACGGTGAACGTGTCCGCCATCGATTTGAGTGTGGTGGTGCAGAAGCGTGTCACGCGCGAAGAAGTGAACGAGGTGCTGCGCGCCGCCGCAGCAGCATCGACTCCCGGTGTGCTCGATTGCACCGATGAGTCTCTGGCGTCCTGCGATTTCAACCACGACAGCCGCTCCGCGATCGTCGATCTGGGTCAGACACGAGTCAGCGGTGGCCATCTCGTCAAAGTCCTCACCTGGTTCGACAACGAGTGGGGCTATGCCAACAGAATGCTCGATGTCGCGCGTCTGATGGCGGCGCAGCTGTGAGCTGCGCGGACTGCAACGATCGATTTTTGAATCAACCTTCATTGCCTTGCAACGCTCTTCGATCAGAGCTTCCGCAATCCCTACTGCTTGACGGCGGCCGGGACCGCCGTGACGACATCCCTGTAGCCTCGCTCGCAGACGCTCCGGCCACTCGGCATGGCCGAGTGTGGTTCGGCCAGCGCGCAGCGCTATTGCTGCTCGACCATGCCCTCTCCGGAGAAACTGCCACCCGTTGAATACGCGCCTGGCGAAGCGAAGTCCGGCGGGCTATCTCAAAATCTACGTTGAGCTGCGTTGCTGTCGCTGAGAGAGTGGCATCGAAGCGCGCCGTCGAGAAGAGAAGCGAAATGAGAACTATTGGCCGAAGCTCTGCCGCGTGAACGAAAGTCATCGGTGTCGTGCGCAAACCCGACAAACGATGGTCGATCTCACCTTGTTCTCAACCACCCCGCGTTAGGCTTCACCCGGAGAGGTTCAGCCCAACCCGTGAAAGCGGCCGGGTCGATGCTTCGCACGAAGTCGAGCAATGGAGAACGAGGAATCAAAAAAAGGCCGCTTGGTTGCCCAAGCGGCCTCAGGATTCCGGCGCGGGGAAGTTGGATCCGCACCGGTACCACGTGACGCCGTTTTAATGCATCTCTCTCTCAACAGGAGCCGGCGGTGCCCCAGTACTCGTTGGCCAGGTCGACGATGAAACGCAGCTTGGCCCACTGCTGTTCTTCGCTCAGGTTGTTGCCGTGCGAGGTGCTGGCGAAACCACACTGCGGGCTGAGGCCCATGTTGCCTTTCGGCATGTATTTGGCGGCTTCGTCGAGGCGGCTGAGGATGAAGTCGCGCGACTCCAGCTCACCGATCTTGCTCGATACCACGCCGAGCACCACGAACTTGTTTTCCGGCACGAAGCGCAGCGGTGCGAAGTCGCCGGAGCGTTCGTCGTCGTATTCGAGGAAATAGGTGTCCACATCCAACTGGTTGAACAGTACTTCGGCCACCGGCTCATAGCCGCCGGAGGCGAAGAAGGTGCTCTTGAAGTTGCCGCGGCAGAGGTGGATGCCGATGGTGAGATCGTCGTGACCGTTCTCGATCGCAGCGTTGATCACTCGAGCATAGAGCTCCGGCAGTGCGTTCGGATCTTCGCCACGCGCAGCGGCGTCGGCGCGCATCTTCGGATCGCACAGATAGGCCAGGTTGGTGTCGTCGAGCTGGATGTAGCGGCAGCCTGCCTTGTAGAGCGATTCGATTTCATCGCGATAGGCCTGCGCCAGATCCGCGAAGAATTCTTCGAGATCGGGATAGGCCTTGGCATCGATGCCGGCGCGCCCACCGCGGAAATGCAGCATGGTCGGTGAAGGCATGGTGATCTTCACGGTGGCATTGGTCTGCTGCTTCAGGAACTCGAAGTCGCCGAGCAGGATTGGATATCGATGGCCGAGCTTGCCGGTGACGCTCAGTTTCGGCGGGGTGAAGCCCACGCTCTTCTGCGCATCCGAACTTGCATTGATATTCCCCGAAATGCTGACGCCTTCCAGATGCTGGAAGAAGTCGAGATGGAAGTACGAACGGCGGAATTCACCGTCACTGATGCTCGAGAGCCCAACGGCCTCCTGTTTCTTCACCACTTCCGCGATGGCGCGGTTTTCGACTTCGCGCAGCGCGTCGGCGTCGATCTTGCCGGTGGCGAACTGCTCACGCGCTTCCAAGAGATAGCCGGGGCGCAGCAAGCTGCCGACCTGGTCGGCGCGAAAGGGAGGGGACGTCTTACTCATGCAGAACTCCTTACTGATCCTTGTAGTGAAAGTGAGTCGAAACTGGTTGCGGTCATGGACCTGCGATGGTGGTGCATGATAGAGAGGTTCAACGCATGAAAATAATGATATGTTTTGCCCCATTCATGAATTCTGCTCATAGGTGGCAAAACCGTGTTGAACCGCATCCATCTCGAGATTCTGCGGGCCGTGCGCGATGAAGGCAGCGTCAGTGAGGCTGCGAACAAACTGCATCTGACGCAGTCGGCGTTGAGTCATTCCATCCGCAAGCTGGAGCAATATCTGGATGCGAAACTCTGGACCAAACAGGGGCGCTCGCTGCGCCTCACCCGTGCGGGAGGCATCCTGCTGTCGTTGGCGGATCGTGCGTTGCCGGATTTCGAACACGCTGAACAACTCATCGCCAAGTTGTCGAGTGGACAGGAAGGTCTCTTGCGCATCGGCATGGAGTGCCATCCCTGTTATGAGTGGTTGCATCGCAGCATCCCGCCCTTCATCGCCGCCTTCGAAGGCGTCGACATCGACGTCAAACGGCAGTTTCAGTTCGATGGCCTCACGGCCTTGCTCAATCACGACATCGACGTGTTGATCACCCCCGATCCCGTGTTCAAACCACGTCTGAAGTTCGTGCCGGTATTTGCCTACGAACTGGTGTTGGTATGTGCGGAGGCGATGGAATTGAGCAAGAAGCGGTACGTCACCGCCGAGGAACTTGCCGAACAAGTGCTCTACACCTATCCGGTGACGAAGGAGCGTTTGGATGTATTCAGTCAGTTCCTATTGCCGGCGAATCTCGAACCGCGCGAACACAAGACACTCGAGTCCACCGACATCATGTTGCAGATGGTGGCGGCGCGACGCGGCGTGACGGCGCTGCCTTCGTGGCTGGTGGAACAGTACAAGCGCACGTTGGCGCTGCGCAGTTACAAGCTCGGACGACAGGGCATCCACAAGCACATCTATCTCGGCATACGCGTGGAGGATCAGCAGGTGCCCTACATCAAGGGCTTCATCAAGTTGGCGAAGAGCACCAGTTTGGAAGGGGATTGAGCGTTCAGCCTTTGACCAGCTTGTGTAGTTCGGAAACTTCCTTCGCGATGGCCTTCGTCGTATTGGCCATGACGCGTTCGTAGAGTTCCAGTACCTTTTCTCCCATCGGCGTCAGCATGGCGCCGCCGCCGTGTTGGCCGCCCGTGCTGGTCTGGATCAGCGGCTCCCTGTAGTCCTGGTTCATGCGATTCACCAAATCCCAGGTGCGTTTGTAGCTCATGCCGATCAAACGCCCCGTGGCGGAGATCGAACCGGTATCGCGAATACCGCGCAGCACCTGCGCCTTGCCCGGCCCCATGATGATCTCAGGGCTGAACTTCAGTCTTAGACGGATAGCTTTTTCGAGATCGATGTTCGACATGCGGCACTCCCAAACGAGCCGCAAGTATAGCCTTCACCTGATCTTTCCTCATCTCGAACCCTTGGTGCATTGATCTCTTGTGTCTCGTTCGCTATATCCGAATGAAAATAACGCTTGATCAGCTACCGCTATATTTTTAAGAATATAGCGGTCTTGGCGCTCGACTGCGCCGTTTGCTCACGTCCCAGGAAAACACCAGCAATGATCAGCAAGTTTCGTCTGCAACCCCTGTTTGCAGCCGTCCTTCTCGGCGCTTCTCATCAAGTACTCGCGCAGGACAGCGCGGATTCGAACCGTTTCAATCTCGGCAGCATCGAGGTGATCGACGTCGAAGGTCGTCAGGAAGCCGGCTGGAGCACGCCGTTCCAGGCCACCATCGATACTGAGGAACTGCGTCTGTTCGAACGCAACGACGTCGCCTCCGCGCTGAGCCTGATACCTGGCGTCACCATCCAGAACGTCGGCGCGCGCAGCGAGAAATTGGTATACATCCGTGGTTTCAACTCGCGTCAGGTGCCGCTGTTCATCGACGGCGTGCCGGTGTACGTGCCTTATGACGGTAACTTCGACCTCAGCCGCATCCTTACTTTCGACATCGCCGAAGTTTCGGTGGGCAAGGGCTTTTCCTCCGTGCTGTACGGTGCCAACACGCTCGGCGGCAGCATCAACGTGGTCAGCCGCCGGCCGCAGGAAGGTTTCCATGCCAGCTTCCGCAGCAGCGTGAACTTCGACAATGACAACGACGACAACAGTCAGAACCACGTGCTGACGCTGGAGAATGGTTCCGAGCGCTGGTATGGGCAGGCCAACGTGTCCTGGTCGAAGCAGGATTACTTTACGCTGCCGCGCGATTTCGTGCCCACGGCTGCGGAGAATGGCGGCGCGCGCGAAAATTCCGGCACTGAAGACATGAAGGTGTCGTTGAAACTGGGCTACACCCCCAACGCCACGGACGAGTACGCGGTGAGCTATCAGCGCCAGGAAGGCGACAAGAACACCCCGCCTTACGCCGGCACAGGCGGCGTCAGCCCGCGCTTCTGGCAATGGCCGGAATACGACAAGGAAAGCCTGTACTTCATCTCGCGTACCGCGTTGAGCGAAACCGAATATCTGCGCACGCGCGTTTACTACGATACGTTCTATAACCTGCTGCGTTCGTTCGACGACGCCACCTACACCAAGCAGAGCCGTCCTTATGCCTTCAACAGCATCTACGACGACTACTCCTATGGCGCCAGCGTAGAGCTAGGCTCGAACCGCATCGCCGACCATGCGCTGCGCACCGCGCTGCAGTACAAGCGCGACGTGCATCGCGAGCACGACGTGGGTATGCCGGTGGAGAAAATGGAAGACGCGATTCTTTCGCTGGGATTGGAAGACACCTGGACGCTCACCCCTGTACTGTCGCTGGTAGGCGGTGTGGGTTGGGATCGTCAGGAAGGTCGTCGCGCCGATGACCTGCAGGGCACCACACTCTCCACCTTCCCGGTTGCCACGGCCGATGGCTGGAACGCACAGGCAGCGTTGCGCTATGCATTCAGCGACAATTGGAACGGCCACGCCTCGGTGGCGCGCCGTACGCGCTTCCCCACCATGAAGGATCGCTATTCCTATCGCATGGGCACCGCCATCCCCAACCCGGGCCTCGCTCCGGAAAGCGCGGTGAATCTGGAAGTGGGCATCGACGGTACCTACGCGATGGCGAATGGTAACCAGCTGGCCCTGAGCGCGGCGCTGTTCCAGAGCCGCATCGAAGACACGATCGAAAGCGTCACCATCGCGCCCACGCTATGCACCTCGGCACCGTGTTCGCAGTTGCAGAACGCTGGCCGTCAGGACAATCAGGGCGTGGAACTGGCCGCTACTTACAACCTCACCGACCAGTGGGAGTTTCACGCCAACTACACCTACCTCGATCGCGACAACGTAACCAGCCCGCAGGTGCTCCCGCTGGATACTCCTCAGGAAAAAGTATTCGGGTACATGCAATACACGCCGATTCAGCAGGTGGCTCTGGTACTGAGCGCGCAACACGAAAGTGGCCGCTTCAGCGCCACCAATGGCACTCGCCGCACGCAGGGCTATAACACGGTGGATTTCAAAGCTGTATGGCAAGCGCTGCCGCAGCTGCGCCTCGAACTGGGCGGCCGCAACCTGGGCGACAGACTGTATGCGCTGGAGGAGGGCTTCCCAGAAGCCGGCCGTAGCTGGTTCGTTACCGCCACGCTGCAGTACTGAGCAATTTGAGCTTAAGAAGGAGCAAGGGATGAAGCAGGCGAGGTACTGGCTGGGGCTGATGCTGCTGTGCGGCGTGGTACAGGCGCAGGATGCGCAGGTAGTGGTGATGACCAGCTATCCGCAGGAGCTCATCAACCGCTACGAAAGTGCGTTCGAGCAGGCACATCCAGACGTTGATCTAGTGCTGGAATGGCGCCGCTCCGATGACGCGCGTCTATTGCTGGAAAGTGGCTCGAATGCAGTCGATGTGTACTGGGCGCCCTCGCTTGATACCTTCGTCGCGCTGGCGGACGCGGGCTACTTTGCCACCTTGCCTCTGCCTTTCGATGGTGTGCCTGGCCGCATCGGACAGTTGCGTGTGGACGATGCTGCATCCCGTTTTGCCGCGTTCGAAGTGGCTGGGTTTGGTGTGGCCTACAGTCTCGATTGGTTGGCGCAGGCAGGACTCGAGCCACCGCGCGATTGGACCAGCCTGCACGACCCACGCTATGCAGAGGCACTGTTATTGCCGGTCCCGTCGCGCCAAGGTTTTTCGCCGATGATCTATCAGAGCATCGTGTCCGGCTCGGGTTGGGAAGCGGGCTGGGCGCTCATCACGGAACTCGGCGCGCAGGGCGAACTGATGCAAAGCGGAGGCGGTGCTTTCATCGATGACCTGGCGGGCGGACGTCGTGGTTTGGCGCTGAGTATCGATTTCTTCGCCAAGTCCGCGCAGCAGAATGGACAGAATGTGGGCTTCCGCTATGCCGACACCACCTTGCTGTCGCCAGCGTATGTGGCACAACTGGCGCAGGCACCACATCCGGATGCGGCACGGTTGTTTCTGGACTTCGTCCTCTCTGACGCGGGACAAGCATTGCTGCTGGCGCCTGACGTGGCGCGCCTTCCGGTGCGCCCGACTGCTTATCCTGCCGATGCTGAATTCGATCCTTTCGCTGCCAATATTGCCGTGCCCGCTTTCGACTTCAATCAGGCTGGAGCGCGTTTGAGCGTGCTGACGGCGCTGTTCGATGTGCAGATCACCGAGCGTCACGACCAACTGAGTGACCTGCTGTCGCGCATCGATAGTGCGCTGGCCCGTGCCGATGCCTCGACGAGCACCAAACTGCAGCAAGCGCGACAAATGTTGTTTGCGCCGGCCTTGGATCTAGCGAGCTCCGAGCAGTTGGTCGCGCGCTTGCAGTCGGGTGAATTGAACGCAGATGCGTTGCCGGTAGAACAGTGGCGTCATACGCTCGCGCACCGGCAAGCCGAAATCGAACGCTTGCTCGCTGCGGCTGCGCCTTGAGTGATATGTCAGCAATAGTGCGCGGCAGGATAGAGGTGAAACCGTGGTTGTATGCGGGCATGACGATGCTCGCATTGGCAGCAGCAGTCGTTCACGCCAGCGAGGCGCCAGGCCGTTTCTTCGTGCATGACACGACGCCTCTAGCTTTCCAGCAGCCGGTCGCTGACCTCGATGATGCGACGCTGCAACAGTTCACACGGGGGCGAGCCCTTTTCAACCAGCTCTGGGTGGCGTCCCCTTCGCTTGATCCTGCTCTGGATGGTCTAGGCCCCACGTTCAATCAAAGCAGTTGTGCTGCCTGCCATTTGCGCAACGGTCGCGGCAAAGCACCCAGCGGACCTAATGAGCGTCTGCGCGGGCTGCTGGTGAGGCTCAGTGTGCGTTTGCCCGACGGCACCACTGCGCCTCACCCCGCCTATGGCGATCAACTGCAGGAATCGGCGGTGCTCGGTGTGCCGGCTGAAGGCCGTGCGATAGTGCAGTGGCAGGAACAAACGCGAGTGCTTGCCGATGGCGCACAGGTCAGTCTGCGCAAACCGATAATTAAACTGACAAGTCTGAAATTCGGCGAAGCAGATCACCTTCTGCTCTCGCCGCGCCTCGCGCCGCAGTTGATCGGGCTGGGTTTGCTCGATGCGGTGCCCGCAGAAGTGCTCGAACAACTTGTTGCAACACCTCGGCCCGATGGCATCAGCGGGCGGGTCAACCGCATTCCCGACGGCAAGGGCGGCTTCACGGTTGGCCGCTTCGGCTGGAAGGCCAATAGCGCCGATCTGCGGCAGCAGACCGCCAATGCCTTTAGTGGCGATCTCGGTATCACATCTTCCGTGCAACCCAGCGAGAACTGTCCGCCAGTGCAGGAGCTTTGCGCGGCACTGCCTTTCGCGTCGCCGGACCTGACGGATGAGCAACTCGCGGCCATCGTGTTGTACCAATCAGCACTCGCGGTACCGGCACCGCGGGATCAGGATGCGGCCGCAGTGGTGCAGGGGCGCCTGTTGTTTGAACAGGCGGGCTGTCAGCACTGTCATGTGCCCGAGCTGGTCAGTGGCAATGAAGCGGCGTTGCCGGTATTCGCCAATCAGCGTTTCGAGGCTTATACCGATCTGCTCCTGCATGACATGGGAGAGGGGCTGGCCGATGGTCGTCCCGACTTCGAGGCCAACGAACGGGAATGGCGCACGCCACCGCTCTGGGGCTTGGGTCTCATTCCAGTGGTGAATGAGCACCGTGAATTGCTGCATGACGGCCGTGCCCGCAATGTGCTCGAAGCGATCCTTTGGCACGACGGCGAAGCAGCAGCCGCAGCTGCGCGAGTGGCTGCCATGAGCGCTGACGAACGTACGGCGCTCGAAGCGTTTGTGTTGTCTCTGTAGCGTTCGCTTACTCTCAACCGCAACGAAGGCTCAGCCTCACTCACGCACATCTCGCAGCAACCCTTCCTGCTCCACATGCGCAAACGCATCCGCGAGATGATCGAGTAACGCACGCACGGATGAGGCGAGGCCGCGTCTTGATGCGAATACCGCATGCACCAGTTCTCTGCGCAGCTTCCAGTCCGACAACAGGGGTACAAGCTCGCCTTTTCTCAATTCTTCGATGATGAAAATTCTCGGCATCTGCACCACGCCAAGTCCGGCGACGGCAGCCTTGCATAGCGTTGCCATGTCGTTGGTGACGAGGCGTGGTGTGTGGTGGATGGAGACACGTGAACCGTCGTCATGTTGCATAGTCCAGGCGTGGCGAGTGTCACGCGCGCCAGAGGCCAGGCTCGGCCATTCATTGAGATCAGCTGGATGCGCGGGCATGCCCCGTTGTGCGACTAGATTGGGACTCGCCACCAAGAGCTGTTCAGCTTGCGCCATCGGGCGCATCACGAGGTCGCTGTCTTCCAGAGGCAGTGGTCTGACTCGTAGCGCGACGTCCACGCCTTCTGTCAGCAAGTCGACCGGACGGTTCAGGTCGATGAGATGAACGTTCACAAGCGGATAGCGCTGCATGAAGGTGGCGAGCAGGCGGCCAACGTGCATGTGGAGCAGGCCAATGGGGCAGGACAGATGCACCGTGCCGCAGGGTTCTTCATGCACGGCTTCGATCAAGGTCTGCGCCGCATCCGCCTCCAGCAGCATCGCTTTGCAGCGGTTGAAATACGCTTTGCCGAGCTCGGTTACCTGAAATTGGCGAGTGGTGCGCTGGATCAACCTTACGCCCAGGCGTTCCTCAAGCAGAGCGATACGCCTGCTTAATTTGGACTTTGGCATGTGCAGCGCGCGGCCCGCAGGCGCGAAGCCGCCGTGTTCCACCACCTGCACGTAGTAATAGAGGTCGTTGAGATCCTGCATCGGCACATTGTTCATCAAATGGAACACTGAAGACAAATTTTGCCGTCTACTGCTATCAGCGTTCTACTTTCATACTCGTCCCCAGCCACTGACACGGAGGATGAGGCCATGAAAAAGCTTCTCGGCATCTACAAACCACCCCATCAGCACTGGGTGGGCGACGGTTTCCCCGTGCGTTCCCTGTTCACCTACGGCACGCACGCCAGGCAGCTCAGCCCCTTCCTGCTGCTGGACCTGGCGGGCCCGACGTACTTCGAGCCCACCACTCATCGTCGCGGTGTGGGCGAGCATCCGCACCGCGGTTTCGAGACGGTGACCATCGTTTACGACGGGGAAGTGGAGCATCGCGATTCCACTGGGCAAGGCGGCGTGATCGGCCCGGGTGACGTGCAATGGATGACGGCCGCGGGCGGCATCCTGCACGAAGAGTTTCATTCGCAGGCCTTCAGCGAGCGCGGCGGCAAGCTGCACATCATCCAGCTGTGGGTGAACCTGCTGGCCAAGGACAAGATGGCGCCGGCGCGTTATCAGCCCATCACTGCCGACGACATTCCTACCGTGGCCTTGCCCGATGCCGCCGGCAGCCTGCGCGTCATCGCCGGTGAGTTCGACGGGCATCAGGGACCGGCGCACACGCACACGCCGATGGCAGTGTGGGACTTCATGCTGAACTCGGGCAGCAGCACCGAGCTGAATTTGCCGGAAGGATGGAACACGGCGCTGGTCGTGCTGCGCGGCGTGGTCCACGTCAACGGCAGTACCCCGCTGAAGGAAGGGCAGATGGTGGTGCTCTCACCCAGGGGCAGCGAAGTACAGGTGCAGGCAGACGAAGACAGTCTGGTGCTGCTGCTCAGCGGTGAGCCGATCGACGAGCCTGTCGTCGGCTACGGCCCCTTCGTGATGAACACGCGCGACGAGATCAACCAGGCCTTGATCGATTTTCAAAGCGGTCGCTTTGGCACGATCGCATGACCGGGGAGCTGCGGCGGCAGTGATGCTCGCGGTGATGGCCGCCGACGTCACCGCACTTCTTTCTCCAGCAAGGGCTGGCGCTGGAAGACCTTGAGATGTGCTTCAGTCTGTCGGCTATTTGACCAAAAGGTATCGAGTTGGTCGGGCTGCAGGTGGGCTGGGGTGCAGCGTCTCCGTCCATGTGCCCGGCATTGCGAGGCCAGGCACATGTCGAAGTTCCATCGAGAAAGGCGCCGGCGTTGCGCGCTGCGACCACCAGCGTCCTCGCGTTCATTTGGTGGCACCGAAACTCGCCGGCAGCGGGAAGTTGCCTTCGTACGGCGGCCAGTTCGGCACCGCGCGCAGCGGGTCGACGTAGTACATCGCAGTGTACAGACCACGCAGCTTGCCTTCGTCGATGTAGAACACGTCGCAGAAATGGTTACGGCGTTTTTCGTGGCCGGGCTCGCGGATGAAGAGGGCCGAGGCCACCACCACTTGCTGTTCCTCGTCCACCACATGCCAGCGACGCGCGGTGACGTTGATCACGTTGAAGGTCGAGGTGCCGGAGCGGCAATCGCTCACACCGTTGACGCCCGCATCGTTGGCGCGTTCGGGCGGCAGCGGGTTGCCGGTGGTCGGCTGACCGTTTTCCTCGCGATAGCAGCCGGGATGCGCATACGGCGCCAGGATGTCCGGGTTGCGGTTCACCACCATGTCCCAATAGGCGTTGGTGATGTAGATGAGTTCCTCGCGCGTGCTGCGCTCGTTGGCGGGCACCGTGCGAATGGCGGGCGGATTGCCGCTGGTCAGATAGTCCGCACTCCACAGCGTGGTGCCGGGCTCGCCGGTCACACCTTCGTCCGCCTTGCGACCCACCCACCACTCGGCTTCGGTGATCTGACGCTTGTCGACGTGCACACGTACGGCTACCACCGCCTGTTCTTCCCCTTCCTCCAAAATGCCGTAGAAGACGGCGTTCTGCGTGACCGGATCGAGATAGTGGCGCTGGATGGCGCCGAGTCCGGTGACGCTCTGCCATAGACCTTCGCCGCGTGGAATCACGATGTCGTTTTCCGTGTGGCGATAGATCGTGGCCAGCGGTGCGCGCGACGGATCGTTGGCGACGATGGCTTGCATGTAGGTGCTGAGTGTCTGGTCGAGGCAGGCGCGGTCGCAGTCCTGTGCGAGGGCCACGGGGCTGAGCAGGGACAGAGCTAATAGACAGGCGAAGCGGGGTTTCAGCATGGTGAGTCCTCTTGGCTGAACTTCTCGTTATCGGGTACCCGAGGGGAGCGGCGATTGTCGTGTCAGCCCTCGGTCAATGGCAAGCCGAGGCAGTGCAAAGCACGGACAAACCAAGACGCTTTGGGTATCATCCCCCGCCTTGTAGCGGCAACTTTCAGGTGTTTTATGACTGTTCTGGCCATGGCCTCTCTCGATCTCGCGGGTAAAAGGGTATTGATCCGCGAGGACCTCAACGTGCCCGTGAAGAACGGCAAGGTCGTCAACGATGCCCGCATCCGCGCTGCGCTGCCGAGCATCCAGCTTGCTCTGCAGAAGGGCGCCAAGGTGATCCTGATGTCCCACCTGGGACGTCCCAAGGAAGGCGTGCCGCTCGCCGAGCAGCCCGACTCCGCACTGGCCCCGGTGGCAGCACATCTGAGCTCGCTGTTGGGCCAGGAAGTGAAGGTGATGGATCCGGCTTTCAGCGAAGCCGATTCGCGTCAGTTGCAGGACGGCCAATGCGTATTGCTCGAGAACGTCCGCATCAACGTGGGCGAAGGCAAGAACAACGATGAGCTCGCCCGTTACTACGCCAGCCTCTGCGACGTGTTCGTCATGGATGCCTTCGGCACCGCTCACCGCGCCCAGGCTTCCACGCACGGCGTCGCCAAGTTCGCGCCCGTCGCCTGCGCCGGCCCGCTGCTCGTGGCCGAGCTCGAGGCGCTCGATAAGGCCCTCAAGAACCCGGTACGTCCTTTGCTTGCCGTAGTGGGTGGCGCCAAGGTATCGAGCAAACTGGGTGTGCTGGAATCGCTGTCGCAGAAAGTGGATTTCCTGGTGGTGGGCGGTGGCATCGCCAACACCTTCCTGGCGGCAGCCGGCAAGCCGATCGGCAAGTCGCTCTATGAAGCCGAGATGATCGAACAGGCCAAGGCCATCATGGCCCGCACGCACATCCCGCTGCCCACCGACGTGGTGGTGGCGAGCGAGTTCAGCGAGAACGCGACGCCTACCATCAAGTCCGCGGACAACGTGACACCCGACGACATGATCCTGGACATCGGCCCGGTATCCGCCAAGGCGCTGACCGACACCATCGCGCAGGCCAAGACCATTCTGTGGAATGGCCCCGTGGGTGTGTTCGAATTCCCGGCCTTTGCCAAGGGCACCGAAGCGGTGGCGAAGGCCATCGCGGAAAACCCGGGCTTTTCCATTGCCGGCGGCGGCGAAACCATCACCGCCATCGAGAAGTACGGAATCGAAAAGGACGTTTCCTACATCTCCACCGGTGGTGGTGCCTTCCTGGAATTCGTACAGGGTGACGTGCTGCCCGCCGTCGCCATTCTGGAAGAACGCGCCAAGGGATGAGATGGCGCCGTGTGTGGGCTGAACGCTGCGCGGTGTGAGCCGCGCAGCTGAACCAAGCCAGGAGCGGCTGCAAGTTTTTCGAAGTTTCGTTCAATTATTAAAAGTAGAGGTAGTAGCCCATGCCAATGATCAGTTTGCGGCAGTTGCTGGACCACGCCGCCGAGCACTCCTACGGAGTACCCGCATTCAACGTCAACAACCTGGAACAGGTGCGCGCCATCATGATGGGCGCCAACGAAGTGAACAGCCCGGTGATCCTGCAGGCTTCTGCAGGTGCCCGTAAGTACGCCGGCTCCAACTTCCTCAAGCACATGATTCAGGCGGCGATCGAAGAATTCCCGCACATCCCCATCGTGATGCACCAGGACCACGGCACCGCACCCGCCGTGTGCCAGCGCTCCATCCAGCTCGGCTTCTCGTCGGTGATGATGGACGGCTCGCTCGCCGAAGACGGCAAGACCCCGACCGACTACGACTACAACGTACGCGTCACCCGTCAGACCGTGGAAATGGCGCACGCCTGTGGCGTGTCCGTGGAAGGTGAGATCGGCTGCCTCGGTTCGCTCGAAACCGGCATGGCCGGTGAAGAAGACGGCATCGGCGCCGAAGGCAAACTCGACCACAGCCAGCTGCTGACCGACCCCGAAGAAGCGGCGCGCTTCGTCGAAGACACCCAGGTCGACGCACTCGCCATCGCGGTCGGTACCAGCCACGGTGCCTACAAGTTCACGCGTCCGCCGACGGGCGACATCCTCGCCATCAGCCGCATCGCCGAAATCCATCGTCGTCTGCCGAACACCCACCTCGTGATGCACGGTTCTTCGTCCGTGCCGCAGGAGTGGCTGAAGGTGATCAACGAGTACGGTGGCCAGATCAAGGAAACCTACGGTGTGCCGGTCGAGCAGATCCAGGAAGGCATCAAGAACGGCGTGCGCAAGGTGAACATCGACACCGACCTGCGTCTCGCTTCCACCGGTGCCGTGCGTCGCTTCCTCGCGGAAAACCCGAGCGAATTCGATCCGCGCAAATTCCTCGGCCCCACCATCCAGGCGATGAAACAGGTAGTGATCGATCGTCTGGTGGCCTTCGGTACCGCCGAGCAGATCTCCAAGATCGGCAAGATCTACAGCCTGGAAGAAATGGCCACCCGTTACGCCAAAGGTCTGTACAAGGCCAAGGTGAACTGAGCGCGCTTGGTTCGTTGCAAACAAAAAGGCCCGCGTTCGCAAGAGCGCGGGCCTTTGGTTTTTTTGGGAGTGGTGATTCAGGCGGGCACTTTGTATGCGCGCGCAATCTGCGCCACCTCGACCGAGTAGGACTCATACCAACGCTCGCGTCCCACGCGCTGTGCCAGTACGTGTTCGGGATGATTCTTCCATGCTGCGATGGAGGCTTCGTCGGGCCAGTAGGAGAGAGCGATCTCTTCGCCGTTTTCAGCGACGGCATGGAAGGCGAGACAACCGAACTCACTGAGCGCGAGGTCGCGCATGCGCAGCGCAACCTGTTCGTATTCATCGTCGTAGGTACGAACCCTGGCGCGGAAGATCACGACGTACATGGACTTTCCCTCTCCATCATCGACGCCGGCCACGAACCGGCGCGTGGTTACTTGGCTTTGACCGTTTTCACGCCATCCTTGGTGGCGAGCAGCAGTACGTCCGCCGGACGCAGTGCGAAGAGACCGTTGGTGACGACACCGGCGATCTGATTCAGTTCGGTCTCGAGTTTGCGCGGCTCGAGAATTTCCAGGTTGTGCACGTCCAGGATGATGTTGCCGTTGTCGGTGACGACTCCTTCGCGATACACCGGATCACCGCCGAGTTTGACGATCTGACGACCGACGTGGCTGCGCGCCATCGGAATCACTTCCACCGGCAGCGGGAACTTGCCGAGCACGCCCACCCACTTGCTTTCATCCGCGATGCACACGAATTCGCGCGCCACTGCAGCAACGATCTTCTCGCGCGTGAGCGCGGCGCCGCCGCCCTTGATCAACTGCAGATGATCGTTGGCTTCGTCGGCACCATCGACGTAGACGGTCACTTCACCCACGGCATTGAGATCCAGTACGGGAATGCCCAGGGCCTTGAGGCGCCGCGCGGTTTCTTCCGAGCTCGCAACGGTCGCGTTGATGTCGTGACGGATGCGGCCGAGTTCTTCGATGAAGTAGTTGGCCGTCGAACCCGTGCCCACGCCGATCACGGCATCGGGCGTGAGCTTACGGCTCACATAGTCGAAGGCTGCCTTGGCGACGGCGCGTTTGAGTTCGTCCTGGGTCATGGGTTGGTTTCTCTATGCAAGGTGCGTGAACGGGGATGATACCAGGCGCGATCGGTGACGATGGCGCGCAACGGCACATCCCACGGTGCCGGTTCCAACTTGTCCACGCGTTGGCATTCGTGCGCGAGCCCAACCAGGGCCGGGCGCGAACGCTGCGAACGACGCAGAAAAGCAAAGGTGTGATCGTAATAGGCGCGGCCCATGCCGAGCCGATTGCAGTCGGCATCGAAGCCAACCAGCGGCATGAAGACGACACTCAAGGCCAGCGGTGAACAGAGCCGTCCAAGGCGCGGTTCGGGAATGCCATAACGGCCTTTGCGCAACGGTGCGCCGCGTTTCCATTCGCGAAAGGTGAGTCGCGTTCTGCCGTAGATGCTGCCGGTGTTCTGCATCACCGGCAGATAGCAGCGTTTGCCGCGACGTGCTGCTTCTTTGCGCAAGAGATCGGTGCTGATCTCGCCATCGCGTGCGAGCGTGAAAGCAAGGCTGCGGCTGAAGCGAAAGAGAGGGCTCTTCACCACGTGGCGGAACAGATCGAGTGCTGCTTGCCGCTGCTGTCTCGGTGTGAGCGCACGCCGTCTGCGTCGCAGTTCACGACGCAGCTCTTTTTTGCGGGCCTGAATGGCGGAAATCGAAAGCGACACGCGTTGCTTCTGACTCGATGCGCTTGCGCCAGCTCACGTCGTGGTGAGGAAAGGGCGCAACGCGCGAAATGAGGACCCCGGAATACCGCTGCTGGAATTGTCCTGAACCGTAAGGTTCAGGGTGGTGGCCAGTCCGACGCTTAAGGCTTTCCGCAGAGCGGACATGCACACTGCGTCATTGGGCAAAGCCTCCAAAGTGGTGATATCGGCTCAAGAACACATCCAACTGGCGAATAGTCCAGGGGCGCGCATTATAACCACAGCCGTGCGCCTGCGTCTGTGAATTTCGGGAGGTGAAGCCGCCGCAATGCCAACACGCACTCGAGCACAGCAATGCATGTATTCGTACATGCGAACACGCACGCAATTAACGCAAGTGCTCTTGCAGCGAGACGCAGCGAGGAGGAGTTTGCCTAGATTTCGATCTGCCGGCTTGCCACCAGCACAGCATCGATCTTCTTCTCGAGCTGTTTGATTTCACGCTGATGATCGTGCTCGTAGTTGTGTGCAGCCGTACTGAGTTTGAGCAGTTCGTGCGTGATGTTGAGAGCGGCCAGCACGGCGATCTTTTCATAGCCAAGCGAAGAACCACGGTTCTTCACCTGTTCCATCTGCTTGTCGAGATAGCGTGCGGACTTGCGCAGCGCCTCTTCTTCTTCAGGCGGACAGCTGATCTGGTATTCGCGACCGAGGATGGTGATGGTGACGGAACGTGCGGGCGTGGGCATCAGAGCGTGTCTCCTTCGAGCGACTTGAGACGGCGCAATACTTTTTCCAAACGTGCCCGTGCCATCTGGTTACGGTTGATGAGGGTGTCACGCTCGTGTTTCCAGCTGTTTTCGCGATCGCGCAACAGCTGGTTTTCCTTTTTCATGTCACTGCACAGCCGAATGAGCTCATCGATTTTGCTCTCGAGGGTCTTGAAGTTGCTATCGCTCATGGCTCGCGTCCTTGACACAAATCAGGGCCGGGCAACTATAAAACGCACCTCAACAGTGGTCAACAAGTGATTGATTCGCGGGAATTTTTGTGCGCACTTCAGCGCAAGGTGTGCACCGTTGTGGCTCTTCGCGCACAGCGAGCGACGCAGGGCGAGGCAGCGGGGGCGTGCTATGATCCGCATCCATTTGTACCAAGCGAAGTCTTTCCCATGCCGGCCGATTACACCTTAGCCGCCCAACTTCTTGCCGATACCTTGCCGGGTGTCACTCCCGCCGCCTTCCATGGTCTGTTGGTGGGCCAGATCTGCAGTGGCGTGGTGCAGCCCGACCCGGACGACGTGAGCGAGCTGCTCACGCACGAACTGCTGCCCGTCGTGCGCAAGTTTGCCGACGGCCTCGTCAGCGAAGCCAACGACAAACTCGGCGGCCTCGAATATTCCTTCCAGCCGCTATTGCCCGACGACGAAATCGCACTGTCGCGCCGCGTGCATGAACTCGGCCTTTGGTGCGGACACTTCACCATGGGCTTTGCCGCCGGATATCTCAGACCCGAATCCGATCTCTCCAGCGAAGCGCGTGAGATCCTGCGCGACTTCAGTCAGCTGTCCAGCTTGTCCGAGGAAGAATCGCAGGTGGACGAGCAGGACGAGGAGAACTACATGGAACTCGTCGAATACGTACGCATGGCGGCGATCACGCTCTATCAGCAATTGGTTGGCATGCGCACCTCGCGCGAAGACGAGGAAACGCCGCCGCGTCCCACCATGCACTGACGGTTTCCCCGCACCGAATTCTCAGCACCGTAATCGTGGAACTCCCTATGCCCATCAGCCAGAAAGAATTTCAGCAACGCCGTCAGGACTTGATGAACCACATGGAGCCCAACAGCATCGCCATCGTTCAGGCGGCGCCGTCGGTGCTGCGCAATGGCGATACCGAGTTCCGCTATCGCCAGAGCAGTGATCTGTATTACCTCACCGGCCTCAACGAAGCGCAGGCGGTGTTGGTGCTGATTCCGGGCCGCGAGCAGGGCCAGTGCCTGTTGTTCTGTCAGGAAAAGGATCCGCTCAAGGAATTGTGGAACGGTAAGTTGCTTGGTCCTGAAGCGGCCATCGAACGGCTCGGCATGGATGATGCCTTCCCGATCACCGACATCGACGACATCCTGCCGGGCCTGATCGAAGGTCGCGAGCGTGTGTATTTCTCGCTCGGCAAGGATCCGGAATTCGATCAGCGTGTGATGGAGTGGGTGAACGTCGTGCGCAAGAAAGTGCGCAGCGGCGCGCATTCGCCCGGTGAATTCCTGGTGCTCGATCATCTCCTGCACGAACAGCGTCTGATCAAGTCCAAGGCCGAGATCGACCTGATGCGTGAAGCGGGCCAGATCGCCGTGCGTGCCCACAAACGTGCGATGCAGGTGACGCGTCCAGGTATGTATGAATACGAAGTGGAAGCCGAATTCATGCACGAGTTCTTCCGTGCCGGCTGCCGCGCCCCTGCCTACACCTCCATCGTTGCCGGCGGTGCCAATGCCTGCATCCTGCACTACACCGACAACGATCAGGTATTGAAGGATGGTGATCTGCTCCTGATCGACGCCGGCTGCGAGTTCGAACACTATGCTTCCGACATCACCCGCACCTTCCCCGTGAACGGCAAGTTCACGCCGGAGCAGAAGGCCATCTACGAACTCGTACTGAAAGCTCAGCTTGCTGCGATCGAGCAGGTGAAGCCGGGCAATACCTGGAACGCACCGCACGACACCACCGTGCAGGTGATCACCGAAGGTCTGGTGGAACTGGGGCTCTTGCAGGGCAAGGTCGACGAGCTCATCAACAGCGGCGCCTATCGTGACTTCTACATGCATCGCGCCGGCCACTGGCTCGGCATGGACGTGCACGACGTCGGCGACTACAAGATCGACGGCCAGTGGCGCGAACTCGAACCCGGCATGGTGCTCACCGTGGAGCCGGGCATCTACATCAGCCCCAACAACACCAAGGTCGACGCGCGCTGGCGTGGCATCGGTGTGCGCATCGAAGATGACGTGGCGGTGACGCGCACCGGCAATGAAGTGCTCACGGCCGGTCTCGCCAAGACCGTGGAAGAAATCGAAGCGCTCATGGCTTCCTCGCGCTGAGTCGCGGCATCAATGACGACTTCCGCCTTTCAACACGACGTGATCATCGTCGGCGCCGGCATGGTCGGCGCCAGCTTTGCCTGCGCGTTGACGCGACCCGCCACCGTTGGTCAGGCCGTGCCGCGCGTGCTGCTCGTCGAAGCCGCACCGATCTCCTTGGCTGGACCACCGCGCCAACCGGGTTTCGACAGCCGCAGCACCGTGCTTTCCGCATCGAGCCGCGATGCGCTCGAGCGTCTGGGCTTGTGGGAATCACTCGCACCGCAGGCGCAGCCCATCGATCAGATTCTCGTCTCCGACCAGGGGCGCTTCGGTTCCGTGCGCATGAGCGCACAGGAACAGAAGGTGCCGGCGCTTGGCTATGTGATCGAGAACGGTCTCTTGGGACAGCGCTTCAACAAGGCGCTGTTGGAAACCGATCGCTTCGAATTGCGCGCTTCCACCCGCGTGCGCGAACTGCGACCGGTGCCGGGTGGCATGCAACTCGTGTTGGAAGATTCCGATGAAGTGTTGCGTGCGCCGCTCGTCGTCCTCGCCGAAGGGGGACGGTCCGATCTCGCCGCCAAGCTCGGCATCGAACAGCGCATCCAGCCTTATGGCCAGAGCGCGGTGATCGCCAACATCGGCCATGCGCTGCCACATGAGGGACGTGCCTGGGAGCGCTTCACGCCGAAGGGCCCGCTCGCCATGCTGCCGCTGCCCGATTACGAAGGAGAACATCGTTGCGCGCTGGTGTGGACGCAACGACCCGAGGATGTCGAAGCGGTGATGGCGCTGTCGGATGCAGAATTCCTCGCGCGCCTGCAAAACGATTTCGGCCACACCCTCGGCAAACTGTACAAGGTCGGCACGCGTGCGCTGTTTCCACTCAATCTGACTGTGGCCAGTGAACAGGTAAGACCGAATCTGGCCCTGCTCGGCAACGTGGCGCACACGTTACATCCGGTGGCAGGGCAGGGCTTCAATCTTGCGCTGCGCGACGCCATGGCATTGGCGCAGAGCGTGCGCAGTGCCATCGCCACGGGTGAGGCTCCTGGCAACTTCAATCGCCTGCAGGCTTATCAGCGTGAAGTGGCCGGCGATCAGGAAACCACGATCGCCTTCAGCCACCACCTCGTATCGCTCTTCTCCAGCGATCGTCTCGGTCTTGGTCTCGCGCGTCAGCTGGCGATGGCGGGGCTCGATCATCTCTCACCACTGCGTCGCCTCCTGGCGCAGCAGGCCATGGGCTATCGCCAGAAGCGAGTGGATCTGGGATGAGCTTGGTAGAGGAAATGCAGGCGCTCGAACTCAAGCTTCTGCACCAGGATCACCGCGCTGCACCCGAAGAACTCGAAGCGCTGCTGGCTCCGGAATTTCAGGAAGTCGCCTCCAGTGGTCATCGCAGCGATCGTGCTGCCGTAATGCGCTGGCTTCTGCAGAAGGACCCTGCCTGGCGCTGGGAACTGCGTGAACTCTCGGTGGATGAACTGACGTCCGAGCTGCGTCTGGTGCGCTATCACGCACGGCAGATCGTGCCGCTGCGCCCCGAGAGCAAGGGTGCCTGGCACAGCTCGCTCTGGCATCGCAATGGCGCAGGGCAGTGGCAGCTGCGGTTCCATCAGGCCACCCGCCTGCCGTAATTCCTCATTCCAAAACATCCTCGCCTTTTCTTAACAATGGAGCTGCACGAGCTCGCGCAGCCATCGTCTTAACCAAATCTTCATCGAATCCTCGCCGAAGGTTCATGCTGGGTTAATTTTGACTTAACCCGGTATTCATAAAGTGCGCGCCATCGCTGTGATCCCACGGAAGAGCTTGCAAGTTCTTCCGATCAGACAAAGAGATGAGTTGATGCAGAACCTTAATAAAGCGGCAGTCAAGACGGCCTTGTTGTGCGCTTTGGCCTTGCCGGCGCAGGCGGCGGACAAGGAACTCCTGGACATCCTCCTCGGCAACGGCGCCATCACCGAGGAGCAGTACGACTACCTCATCGGTCGCGATTCGCTCACCGCGCAAGACCTCGCCGCGGCACCACCTGCGAATTCCGCCGTACCACTTACGCCGCGTCCGATCGTGGACATCCTGCCGGACAAGCTCGAAGAGCTCGAAGAACGCGTCGAGCAACAGGAACAGGAAATCGAGCGTCTGATGGATCGCAACACCGGCCTGCCCGTCGCCAGCACCTGGACCGACAGCTTCCGCATGCGTGGTTATCTGCAAACGCGTTACACGACGATGCTCGGTGGCGACAAGGGCATCAACCTGTGGTCGGATCGCTCGGTGGGGGATGATGGGTCGCTGCTCGAGGCCGACAAGAACTATCTGATCCGGCGCGCGCGGCTCGTATTTTTCGGCGACGTGGGCGAGCGCTTGTCGTTCTACGTACAGCCTGATCTCTCCAGTACGCTGAACGGCACGGGCAACGTGATGCAGATGCGTGATGCCTATGGTGATGTCTATCTGACGACCGACCGTGTGCATCGCGTGCGTGTCGGTCAATCGAAGGTGCCCTTTGGTTACGAGAACCTGCAATCGAGTTCCAACCGCATCGCACTCGATCGCAACGATGCGCTCAACAGCGCCGTGCGCGACGAACGCGATCTCGGGCTTTTCTACTACTACACACCGCTCGAAGTGCAGGAAACCTTCAACGCCATTTCTTCCGCTGGCCTCAAACACAGCGGCAACTACGGCATGTTCGGTTTCGGCTTCTACAACGGCCAGGGTTCCAATCGTGGCGACCGCAACGACAACCAGCACGTGGTGGCGCGCCTCAGCTATCCCTGGCAGTTCAAGAACGGCCAGTTCTTCGAAGCCGGCATCCAGGCCTACAGGGGCAAGTACGTGCCGAGTCTCAGCAGCTATCGCGGTCTCGACGATCTCAGCTACACGCCGGTCATCGATCCCGAGTTTGCGCGTGGTTTCAAGGACGAGCGCGTCGGTGTATCACTGCTGTGGTCTCCGCAGCCCTTCGGCATCCAGGCGGAATGGAACTGGGGCACCACGCCCGCGCTCGATCTCGCCCGCAACCGTTTGGTGGAGGACGACCTCGAAGGCGGTTACGTGCAGGCCATGTACAAGCTCGACACCCAGAACTTGGGCACCTTCTTCCCCTTCGTGCGCTGGCAGTACTACGACGGCGCCAACAAGGGCGAAGCCAATGCGCCGCGCAACCACGTCAACGATTGGGAAGCCGGCATCGAATGGCAGGTGGCCGACGAGCTGGAACTCTCCGCGGTGTACCACCGCATGCAGCGCAACAACCTCGTCACCGGCAACCGCGCTGGCCGGCCCGATTACCAGGCGTTCGAAGCGGACGCGCTGCGCCTGCAGTTGCAGTTCAACTACTGAGGCTGCTCCCAGCCCTTCTCGTATGGGAGGGGCTGGGAGCGGAGAGCTGCGCACCAACTGCTGCATTTGCAACCTCGTTCCAAGGCCACTGTTGGCGAATCAACAGTTGCTGATGGTTAAACATCAGCACGCTTGGGCAGGAAGCGGAAAGTGTGGTGCGGAGAAAATATTAAATATTTGATTTTTATATGGATTTTTGCTTCATAAGCTTATCGAAAATCTTGTGTACGCCGTGGCATGGCGCTTGCTGATAGGGGGCACACCACACCCTTATCCATGCATGCGGAGGTACCCATGCCGAAACGTACTCCTTTCTTCAAGCAGGCCCTTGCCGGTGTTCTGCTGTCCGGTCTGTTCGCCGTGCCTGCGGCGCAGGCCCATCACGCCTTTGCCGCCGAGTTCGACGCCAACAAGCCGGTCGAACTGCAGGGCAAGGTCACCAAGGTGAAGTGGGTGAACCCCCACAGCTGGCTCTATCTGGAAGTGGCCGATGCCAACGGCGCCACCTCCGAGTGGGCGATCGAGTTCGGCGGCCCCTATGCGCTTTTGCAGAAAGGCCTGCGCAAGACCGACTTCCCGATCGGCGCCGACGTGACTGTCAACGGCTATCTGGCCAAGAGCGGCAAGCAGGTGGTCAACGCCTCCAACGTGCTGCTGCCCGACGGTCGCGACTTCTACACCGCCGCCGACGACAGCCCGGCCGCGCGCGGTCAATGAGTCCGGCTCAGCTGCGAAGGATGGTTCCCTTGAAACACCTCGACTTCTCACTGGCCGCACCGCGCCTCGTGCTCGCGGTAGGACTGCTGTTCAGCGCCGTCGCGCAGGCGGACATTCCGCGCACGGCTGACGGCAAGCCGGATTTTTCCGGCATCTGGCAGACGCTGAGCGGCGCCGACTACGGTCTCGAGCCGCACAGCACCCGCAAGGATGCACCACCTGGCCCTGGCGTGGTCACCGCGCTGCCCTATCAGGACTGGGCGCTCAAGCGCCGCGATGAAAACTTCAAGCATCGCCACGAACGCGACACCGCCCGTCAGTGCTTCTCGCTCGGCACGCCGCGCGGCGTCTACTACCCGGAGCCCTTTCAGATTTTCCAGCGCGAGCGCGATCTGACGCTGCTGTTCCAGCGCGGTTTCCGCACCCGCACGATCCACACCAATGGCTCCGTCCATCCGGAAGGTCCCATCGGTTTCTGGTTCGGCGATTCCCGCGCTCACTGGGAAGGCGACACGCTGGTGGTGGATGTGGTCGATTTCACCGACCAGACCTGGCTCGACTCGGCCGGCAATTTCCACAGCGAAGAACTGCACGTGGTGGAGCGCTGGAGCTACGTCGACGAGAACACCATCCAGTACGCCGCCACCATCGAGGATCCGCAGGTCTTCACGCAGCCCTGGAGCTTCAGCATCCAGCTGCATCGCATTCGCGAGCCCAACTTCCAGTTGATCGAGAACGCCTGCTACACGCTCGACTACGACCAGTACTACCCGATACCTGCCGCGGAATGAGCGGCTTCTGGAGCAAAGCATGTCTAGACACCCACTCTTGAGCCTCAGCCTTCTGGCCTTGCTCAGCGGTTCTCTCCTCGCTCAGGAAGCCAACTTTCGTGAGAAGACCATCCATGTCGTCGAACCCGGTCCGTGGACCGGTCCGACCCTCGCGGACGGTCAGCCGGACGTACAGGGCCACTGGTCCAACACCATCGGCAACCACAACGACTTCACCGGCACCGAGCGTCAGCCGAGCCGCGTCACCGACCCCGCCGACGGTCAAGTGCCGTTCCAACCCTGGGCGCGTGAGAAGGCGGCGGAATTCGCTGCGTTCCTGGAAAACCCGATTCGTCCCGAATACGTCGAACCCTTCGCGCGCTGCGCGCCGGGCGGCCCGACCAAGTCACTGATGTGGCACGGCTTCGAGATCCGTCAGTACCCGGGCTACATATTGTTCCTGTTCGACTCGGGCACACGCGTGATCCATCTGGACGACAAACCGGCGTTGCCGGAAACGGTGAAGACCTGGAATGGCGATTCGCGCGGCCACTGGGAAGGCAACACGCTGCACGTCACGGTGAGCAACCACAACGCCAAGGCGCGTTTCGGCCGTTCGGGTGAATTCGTGAGTCCGGATGCAGAGATCGTCGAGAGCTACAGCTTCGAGCCCGGTGGTGAGTACTTCCTCTACAAGGCCACCTACACCGATCCCTCGGTGCTGACGCGGCCGATGACGGTGAGTGTCCCGGCCAAACGCATCACGCCGGACACGCCGCCCGATGGCTGGAACAACATCACGTTCCCCGTCGTTTTCGCCGACCCCTCGCACGCGCCCGACATCGAAGTCTGGGAACGCACCTGCGTGGAAAACAATGCCGACCATGGTCAGGTCGCACTGCCGGAATAGGAGGCGGTCATGCTGTACGAAACCTTCTTCGCGATCGAGAACTACCCCACGGTGGTGAACTTCGGTGAGTCGCTGTTCGCCTACCCGGTGGTGCAGGGCCTGCACGTGCTGGGCCTCGCCGTGGCGGTGGGCCTGTTGGCGCTTGCCGACCTGCGTCTGGCCAACGTGCTCTTCACCAGCTATCCGGCGCGCGCCGTGGTGGGCGGGCTGCGGCCCTGGTTCATTCTCGGCTACGGCTTCATGTTCCTCACCGGTGTGCTGCTGTTCCTGCCCAAGGCCACCCAGCTTTATGACAGTGGTCTCTTCTGGGCCAAGATGGCTTTGATCGTGCTCGCCGGCATCAACGCACTGTATTTCGAGCTGCGCTATCGCCGCGAAGCGGACGAAGAAGGTTCCGCCACGCGCCGCAAGGTTGCCGGTCTCGCTTCGCTCGGTCTCTGGGTGGCGGTGATCGTCACCGGTCGTCTGCTCGCCTACTTCTGATACTTCCGGAGGTTTCCCATGGTTCTCGAACAAGTGTTGTGGTCCCTCCAGGACAACGGCCTTTCCCACTTTCTCGACGAGGGCAGGGCGCTGACGATGGTGGTGCAGACCTTTCACATCCTCGGTTTCACGCTGCTGTTGGCGGTGGTACTGGCACTGACGCTGCGCGTGCAGGGGTGGGCGCTGACCGCACTGCCGGTGGAGCGGCTGTCCGCGCTACTGAGCAAACCCTATCGCTGGTCGCTGGGTGTGGCGCTGGCAGCGGGAGTACTGCTGTTCCTGCCGCGTGCCGTGGCCTATGGCGTGAAGGAAGTGTTTCTCTGGAAGCTCGCGATCCTGGCCGTGGCGATCGGCGCTCACGCCCTGGTGCAGCGTCAGGCGCGTGTCGTGCCCGTGGGGGCGGCCGCCGGTGCTCCGCTCAGGAGCCTGGCGCTCGTGTCGCTTTTTCTGTGGTTCACCTCTGCCGCCGCCGGCCGCGCCATCGGTTTCGTGTAAACGCCGCGCGGCATTTTGAGTTTGCTTCTAAGCAAAGCAGTAATTCTTGGTTCTGTCGCAACGCAGCGGGCCGTATCGTACGCGGGCTCGAGTGAGTTGAGGCCCATGTCTTCTCTTACCGGATTCAGGTTCAGACCAAGGCCACCGTCGTGGCGGCACTACTTCAGTCTCGGCGCCTGGCCCGGTTTCGGCGGGGTGCCGGAACTCCTCGATTACCCAGTTCATCATCGTTTGCAGAATGCGGAGAACGACATGTCGATCGTCGCCATCAACGCCCGAAATCAGTTCAAGGGCATCGTCAAGGAAATCATCCGGGGACCGGTACTGTCGGAAGTCGACGTCGAGACCGCCGCCGGCATCGTCACCTCGGTGATCACTTCCCGCTCCATCGACGCACTCAACATCAAGGTGGGCGACGAAGTGCTGACCGTTTTCAAATCCACCGAAGTGCTGCTGGCCAAGGTCTGATCGGAGTAGTTGGAGTATCCACCGATGTGCCTCGTGATCCACAAACCGCGTGATATCGAACTGCCCGATGCCCTGCTCGACTCCGCTGCGGACTACAACCCGCACGGCTATGGCCTGATGGCCTTCGCCGACGACGGTGATCTGCAGATCATCCGCAGCGCGGAAACACGCAAGAGCGAACTGCTGGCGCAATACCGCGAATTCCGTGATCACGAGTGCGTCATCCACCTGCGCTATGGCACCAGCGGTGCGATCGACGGTCCGAACACGCATCCGATCGAGATCACGCCTCAGCTGTACGTCGCGCACAACGGCACCGTCAATCTCGAGCGCCACGTGCCGGAACGCTCCGACACCTGGCATCTGGTGAACGACTACCTGCGTCCGATCCTGTCGCGTCGGCCGGAATTGCTGTACGACCGATTTTTTCAGGAACTGATGACCACCTGGTGTGGTCCACATAACAAGTTCGTGTTCATGGATGGCGCGCAGAAGCGCACCGTGATCGTAAATCGCCAGAGCGGCTTCGAAGTCGAAGGGTTGTGGTTGAGCAACACCCGTTGGTTCGATGCCTCGCGTTTTTCCTGGCGTCAGGCGAGTGCGACGCCGGAACCCGTGGGTCCGCGTCTGCAGTTTTCGATCTGAAGGTTAAGAATCCCCTCTGCCCAGGTTAATCATTTGGGCGGCTTATCGGGATGGGGCCTTCCCATCCCGTCTTTTATTCGAAGTGATAGAGCTAGGTGCAACATGAGCAACGCGGTGTTCATCATTCCAGGCTTCAACGACAGCGGCCCGACCCATTGGCAGAGCTGGCTCGAAGTGCGCCTGCCGAAGGTAGGACGCCTGCGCGGCGTGGATTGGGCCCGTCCCGATCTCACGCACTGGGTGGATCAGGCGCAACTGCAGGTGCAGGCGCTGGGTGAACCGGTGTGGCTCGTGGCGCACAGCTTCGGCTGCCTCGTTGCCGCCACGCTCGCTGCCATCGCACCCGAGCTCGTCGCCGGAGTCGTGTTCGTCGCACCCGCAGAGCCGCGACGCTTCGCGGTGAGCGGTGGTCTGCGCAATACGCGCTTCGATCAGACGCCCAACGAAATTCCGAGCCTGGTCGACATCGTGCCACATGCACTGCCGGCTTCGGTGCACAGCGTGGTGCTGGCCAGCGAGAACGATCCCTGGCTGAGTTTCCCCAATGCCGAAGCGATGGCCGAGGGCTGGGGCAGTCATTTCGTCAACCTGGGCGAAGCAGGGCACGTCAACACCGATTCCGGCTACGGCCCCTGGCCGGCCTTGTTGCAACAGCTGGAGCGCACGATCCAGGAGGGTTCGCAAGCACTGCGCAAATGGACCAGGCAGGCGCTCGAACGCGGTGACAGCGCGGAATTTGGTCTCGGCCCAGCTAAAGTCTGGTCTCACGAGGACGCCCAGGGGCTGCCGCGTTTCGCCTTCTGAAGCTCCGCACCCACATAGGAACGATTTCAACAAAAGGAGAAGAAAAACATGTCACTGCGCATCAATGACATCGCACCCGATTTCACTGCGGAAACCACTCAGGGTCCCATCCGCTTCCATGAGTGGATCGGTGACAGCTGGGCCATCCTGTTCTCGCATCCGAAGGATTTCACGCCGGTGTGCACCACCGAGCTCGGCTACATGGCCAAGCTCGAGCCCGAGTTCGCCAAGCGCAACACCAAGATCATCGGCTTGAGCGTGGATCCGGTGGACAGCCACTCGCGCTGGGCGAAGGACATCGAGGAAACGCAAGGTGCCGCGGTGAACTACCCGATGATCGGCGATCCCGAACTCAAGGTCGCCAAGCTCTACAACATGCTGCCCGCCGATGAACCCGGCACTTCCGAAGGGCGCACCGCCGCCAACAATGCCACCGTGCGTTCGGTGTTCATCATCGGGCCGGACAAGAAGATCAAGCTCACGCTCACCTATCCGATGACCACCGGTCGCAACTTCGACGAGATCCTGCGCGTGCTCGACTCGATTCAGCTGACCTCGCAGTACAAGGTGGCCACGCCGGTGAACTGGAAGGATGGTGACGACGTCATCATCGTGCCGGCGGTGAGCGACGAAGAAGCCAAGGGGCTCTTCCCGCAAGGCTGGAAGACGCTCAAATCCTATCTGCGTCTCACCCGTCAGCCCGGCAAGTAAGCACTTCACCACAAGGCCCACGTTCGCGTGGGCCTTGTCGTTCATGGACCAGCACCTACGCCCAAGTCGTCGCTCACGCAACAGTGCTAGGCGACGTTCTCTGTGGTGAACTCCTGCTCGAGACCATTCACCAGCAAATGCACCTGGTGCCGGATTTCCTGCAGCGCCGTGCTTTCCCACAACGTCGCTTTGGCAGGTGGCCCCACCAACACCAGTCGTCGTTCGACTTCACCGTCACTGCGTATGGCTTCACCTTGCAGTGTCGTCAGCACTCCCAAACCACTCGCATCGCGTTGCACCAGAGCTCGGGCACATAGTGCGTGATAGAGCGGAGAGGGCAGCTGGCGCTGATCCGTTTGTGGTCCCGTGCAGTTGATCACCCAATTCACCGAGAGTTGCTGCGGCTGCGTTTGTCCACGTGGGACGTAGTCGATGCGCAAGGTATCGGGTGTGGTGAGCGTCAAACCCGAAATGCGGCCGGCCAGCACACGCAGTTTGTCAGCGGCAATCAGATGCTGCAGACGTTCCGCGGTCGGCTGAGGAATGCGATGACGATGGATTTCCCAGAAGGGCCGCAGATGCCGCATGAAACGCTTGCGCTCGCGCAGGGGCAGGGCGCTCCAGAGTATGGGAATTTGCGGACGCAGTGCTTCGATCACGGCGCGGAAACAACTGCCGCTTTGCTCGGCACGGTGAATCTCGTTCTGCAGCCATTGCGCCAGGCCTCGTGCAGTCGGCGATGAAGGCAGCGACGTCGATAGTCGATAGGGCTCGAGTGAGCCATGTGGTAAGGGCAAGAGACCACGACGCGACATGGCGATCACCTGTCCGGCCAAGTCCGGCCTTTCCTGCAGGCTCATCACCTGATCGATCATGCTGAGACCGGTGCCGACCACGAGCACGGTGTCTTCCTTGCCGACGTGCCGAAGGTAACTGCCGTCCCAAGGTGAGGCGATGTAGCGGCCGCTTTCGCGCACGCTGAGGTCCATGCCTGGCAATTCACCGGGCGGGAAGTTGCCGGTGCAGAGATAGACGCGATCCACCATGCGCGCCTGCGCATTGGCCGCTTCGATGCGCAGCCCTTCATCGACTGGCACGAGGTCCACCACTTCACTGTCGATGCGGATGAACTCGTGTGGTGTCGCTGCGGCGAGTGCCTGCGCGAAACGTTCACAGAGATAGTCGCCGAAGAGGCGACGCGGCACGAAATCTTCCGGCTTGTGCCGTCCGCCACGGACTTCGAGCCAATGAACGAAGTCGTCGGGTGCTTCGAGGAACAGGCTCATCTTCCCCGCTGGCACGTTCAGCAGCTGGTAGGGCAGCGACGATGAATAGGCCACGCCGCGGCAGAAGCGCTGCGGTTGTTTTTCGTAGAGAGCAATGGAGAAGGGGCCATGGCTGCTGCGCAAGAGTCGCATGCAGAGTAGTGCGCCCGTCAGGCCGCCACCGACGATGGCGATGCGTACTGCCTTACTTCCGCGCATCGCGGATTCGAACATCGAGAATCCCTCCTTAGCGAGCGAGGCCGCATTGTGGCATCTGCTTCGGCACAGGAAAACGCGGCGGAGTACGAGAGGAACTACTTTGCTGCGAGCGCAGCAAAGTGCGCTTGCAGCTGTTGTAAAGGCAACAGGTGATTGCGCGAAAAGGCCGGCAAATATAGGGAAAATGCGGATTTCGGTATTGGCATGGCCCCTGCATCGACAGCGACGACTGCGCACGGCGCAGCAACGAGAACTTCTAGCGCAAATCGATCAGGACCATTCCATGGCAAGCACTTTCCGTTTTCCCTCTTTGCTCGGCACTTTCGTATTGGGCCTGAGTCTCGGCACTGCGTCCCTGGCAGCCACCGATCCCGCTTCGGTCGCCGTGTTGGATCGCGCCAAGGTCGATGCCTTGTTGGCTCATCCCGAGGACCTCGTGATCATCGATCTGCGTCGACCGGATGAGCTCACCAACATCGGCGGCTTTCCCGTGTATCTGAGCATCCAGCTCAGCGAACTCGAAGAACGTCTCGCCTACATTCCGAAGGAACGCACGGTGCTGACCGTGTCGAATCACTCCGGCCGCGCCAAACGCGCGGCGGCGCTACTGATCGATGCAGGTTACAAAGTTGCCGGCGCCGCCGGTGTGCAGGACTACGAAGCCGAAGGAGGCACCCTGGCGAAGATCCAACCACCAGCGCCGAAGTCGTAAACAAGAAACAAAAAAAGACCCCATCCTTGCGGGTGGGGTCCAAGTTTCCGAGTTGGAGGGAGGGGAAAGAAAACTCAGGAAAGCGCGCTGACTTTGTCTTCGGAGTTGAGAAAACCATGGCGCTTGAGCAAGGTGCGCACGACGTTGCGCGAAATGCCGAGCAGGTTGGCCGTGTGCACCTGGTTGCCACTGCTCAGTCGGTAGGCCTCGCTCACCACCAGACGTTCGATGGTGTCGAAGTGCGGACCGGGAGGGCCTTCGAACAGCTTGCGCAATCCTTCCGTCAACAGTGCCTGCGCGCTGTCTTCCGTCGTGACGCTCGGTGCTACCTTGGCGCGCACACTCGAGCCGCCATCCCAGCCACCGGTCACCTTCAAATGTTCGGGGCGCAGTTCCGCATCACCCGACACCAACAGCGCGAAATGCACCACGTTCTCGAGTTCGCGAATGTTGCCGGGCCATTCGTAGGCAAGCAGCAGACGTTCCGCTTCTTCGGTCAACTGCGGCTGCGGCAACTGCATGCGCTTGCAATAGACACCGATGAAGTGGCGCACGAGCGGCAGGATGTCGCCGGGTCGCTCGCGCAGGGGCGGCAGTCGTACCTGCGCGATGTTGAGTCGGTACAGCAAATCGCGGCGGAAACGACCGGCTTCCACCGCCTGATCGAGATCGACGTTGGTGCCGGCAAGCAGGCGTACGTTCACGGGAATCGCTTTACGCGAACCGATGCGCACGACTTCGCGCTCCTGCAACACGCGCAGCAGTTTCACCTGCAGCGACAAGGGCATGTCGCCGATTTCGTCGAGAAACAGCGTGCCGCCATTGGCCGCTTCGAACCAACCTTCGCGGCGCGTGGTCGCACCGGTGAACGAACCTGGTTCATGACCGAAGAGTTCGCTTTCCGATAGATGATCGTTGATCGCACCGCAGTTGATGGCGAGGAAGGGCCCTTTGCGTCCACTGAGCAGATGTATGTGGCGCGCCACCAGCTCCTTGCCGGTGCCGGTTTCGCCGTTGATCAGCACGGGAGCTTCGCTCGGACCGATGCGCTCGATGTAGTCGAGGATCGCGCGCGAGGTGGGATCGTGGAACACCAGCGCCTTGGCTCGCACGGATAGCGGTTGCGCATTGGTGCCGTCGAGCTCGAGTACTGTGGGACGTTCCGCTGTCTCGGACATGGCTACCTCTTTGTTCTTTGACGTGAATTACCGCCTGCGTCGGGCAGGCCACGGGAACGGGGCGGTATTCTAGTCAAGCCCCAGGCAGCTGATTACCAACTTATCCTGGAATGGATATGAACGATTCTGGGTAGCGCGGCATCCTCCCTATATGGCGGGGCTGATTGTTGCTCAGGGTTGCGGCAATGCGACTTCACCGTGGCCTTCGTTGTTTTCCACGCAAGTACGTTCCCACACTTCGTGGATGAGTTCGGGGCCATCGTGCTCCGCCGGGAAAGCCTCGTAGTGCCAGCTCGACCAACGCTCCGTACTTTCGTCGTAACGAATCGCCGGCACCGTCACCGTCCATGGCTGAGTGAAGGCGGTGGGATCGTCGATGGTGGCGTAGTAGGTGAAGCGGCGCCCGTCGTCGTCGAACACGAAGCGCTCCGTGATGTGGGCATTCTCGGTGTAGAACTCACCCGTGCGTGCCAGACGCGCCTTGCCGTTGTCGTTGGTGACGTCCACCACCAGCGTGTTGCCTTCCCAGTGTCCACGGGAATCCCCGTTCCAGAGTTTGATGTTCTCCGGCAGATGCGGCTTGTCGTCGAGATGGATCAAGCGGCTGCTCGAGGCAAAGATGAACAGGATGTAGCCCGGATACTGCCGAATCTCATAACCGTGCCAATAGAAGGACTTGATCGGGCCGCCCGGCGCGCAGCGCGCGAAGGGATCGACGTATTCCTCGCGCGTGGGGTGGAAGAAGTTGGCCAGCAATTCTTGCTGGATCGCGCGTGCCCAAGGCTGGAAGGGCGGCTGCCCATCGGCTGGATCGGTGACGCGACTGGGCGCACGTTCACTGCGCGGCGTTTCGGCTCTTCTGCTGCCGATCGCGGCAGCACCGCCACCGCCGGCGCCGTCGGGGTCGCCGGGAATGCCGCCTTGCGGATCGGTGAAGTTGTCGTGATTGCCGATGGTGTTGGACCAATGGCCCTGAATGTCGGGCTGCCCGTCGGGCAGACGTGGACCATTCCACGGCCCGGATTCGATCAAGGTCAGGGTTTTCTCGGTGCCGATCTGCGCGGAAACGTCGAGTGGAGCGAGTATTGCGGCAACGAGCGCCAGCGTCAGCGCTCCTCCATTCAGGCGTGAATGCAAGGGATGGAAGCGGTTCATTGCGGCTGACGCTCCTTCGGAAACGGATAGTAGTCGTCGTACTCGTGCGTGTAGCAGTAGTTCTCGATCAGCTGAAAGTTGGGCTCGCGATGGCGATAGAGCACCACCTGCAAGGTCCAGGGCTCGGAGAACACGTTCGGATCTTCGAGCGTGGCTTCGTAATTGATGGTGTTGGCATCGATGAAGCTCCACCGCTCGGTGACGTGCAGCGCTTCGCTGTGGAAGTTGCCTGAGCGGTCGAGCCAGGTTTCGTCGGTGAAGTCCTGCACGCTCACCACCAGGGTGTCGCCCTCCCAGTGGCCGCGTGAATCGCCTTGCCAGAAGCCGATCGGCCCCACCACGTGTTTGGTGCCGTTGGTGTGGATCGTGCGCACGGCACCGAACTGCCCGACGATGGTGACGTCACGCGGACGTTGCAGAATCTGAAAGGGCGCCGGGAAATACACCGAGCGCGGCACGCCAAGCGAGTAACAGTTCAGACGCGTGAAATCCGCGGTAGCTCTTTCCTCGAAATTCTTTTTGCGTTGCGCAAGCGCCTCCGGGAGATAGGGAATCCTGCCACCCACCACAACTCCTGCACCGGGCGGTGCGTCGCTGCGACCACCGTGAGGTTCGAGGTCGTAGTCGGCGCCACTCATGCTTTCCCAGATGCCGGAGAAATCCGGCTTGCCATCCGGCGTGCGCGGAATGTCCTGCGTCACGGTGACGGGCTGGGCCACCACCGGCGCTGTGTGATCGAGAAAGAAGACCAACACGGCACCGCCGAGCGCGAGGCCGATGGCGCTGAAGGTTCGGGTTGGCGGCCGCTGGCGTTTGCCATGGTCTGGCGGCGTGTCGTAGGGCTGGCTCATGCGTCGTTCCTGATTCAAGCGGCGCCACCATGTTCAGCAGCGCGGAGAACGCAGGGTTAGCAGAAAGCGTGCCAGTGCTTTGCCATGGCAGAGTCGGGCGTGGAGCCGCAGATTCAGGGCCATTCAGCCTTGGAGGAAGAGAGGAGCGCGCGCGATTTGTTGGCTATGCAGCAGCTGAGCCGTGGCCGTTTGTTGCGATCGCAACAGCGAGCTCTGGCCGCAAACAAAAAAATTCCCTCCGGCAAGCCGGAGGGGAAAGGGGCCCCGGAGAGAGTGTGGGCCGAGGGCTGAGGAAGTTCGTCATACGACGCGAAGCGGGGGCTCGACGCGTTCACGCCCTCCCCACGGTTCGCTGCCGATCAAGGTGTCGGGAAAGATCTGCAACAGCGTGCGCACGAAGGCCGGTGTCTGCGGCGCATGCGTCAACTGCGGGCCCTTGCGCAGCCCGCGCCGACGCAGTTGTGCCAACAGATCCGACCATTCGGGTTCCAAGTCACCACTGCTGCGTGCCACGTGGACGAGCTCGTGACGACCGTCTTCGTAGAGTCCGACGATGAAGGCGAGATAGGGCTCGTCGTCTTCGCCGTCCTTCAACACGCGCGGCAGTAATCCCGCCCACCAGCAAAGATGCATGCTGGTCGTCAGAGAACGTTCGGACCACAACCTCCACTGCAGTGACCACTGCGAGGCGAGCTCGTTGACGAGTAGCGGCGGCAGCTTCTTCACATGCTCACCGAGCAGGATGGATAGAAAGAGCTGTGGGTCCTGTGTCAGACAGCTTTGCAGCCACGCTTCGGGCAGTCGCGCATCGAGCCGCGAACGTGTGTGATAGGGCGGCACCAGCGCACTGGTGAAGTTGGTGGAACCTCCGCTGCGATCGCGCGTACGCGGCACCCGCACCCGAATCCCACCCACACTCGTGCGCAGGATGCGTGGCGGCAGATAGCCGTTGCGCGCCACGGCCTGGCTGCCGTCTTCGAGCCGGATGTCGGCGTGCGCCAGCAGAAAACCGCGTAATTCGGTTTCGAGCGCCAGCGCGAGAAAACGTGTCGCAGCTTCGTTCACGAGATGCTGCAACACCGACAGCACCTGGGTCTGCGCGCCCGCACTTTGAGTCCTGCTGCTCATGGTCATCGAATTCTTCTCGATGGGGGTGAGGCTGTCCATTGCTTGTTGTTCTCCTGCTTCATTTGGCGCGGGAATTGAGTCCTTGACTCAGCGTTCTGAAACGCAGCACCGTGCCTTGTCCTACGACATAGAGCCAACGTTTGTCGCTGCCGGCAAAGGCCAGGTTCTGGGGTTTCACCGGTAGTTGAATGACACCCAGAGCCTTGCCGTCCGCGGCGAACACCTCGATGCCCGCAGTGCTCGCCACGTAGAGACGTCCATCGGCATCGACGGCGAGGCCATCGGCACCACTGGTGCCTTTGTTCGCATCCCAGCCCTGCAGCGCCGCGAAGGGACGCGGTGCGCTGGCCTTGCCATGCGCGTCGAGGGCGATGGCGACCACGTGCTCACCCAAGGTGTCCGCCACGTACAGGGTGCGTTCATCCGGGCTCAGCACGATGCCGTTGGGACGTGCCAGCGAGGTGGTGATCCGTTCCAACCTGCCGTCTGCTGCAAGGCGATAGACGGCGGGTCCAGCGCTCTCTGCGGTGGCGTTCTGCGCACTGTCGGTGAAGTAGAGATCACCATTCGTCGCTCGCACCACATCGTTGGGGCGCGTGAAGGCCTTGCCTTCGAAATCCCGTGCCAGCACGGTCTGTTTTTCCGGTGGATGCACGACACCGACTCGTGGCTCCACTACCTGCACTGCAATCAGCGTGCCTTCCGGCGTCAGTGCCAGGCCATTGGCGCCATTGCTGCGTTCGAGGAAGGTGCTGAGCGTGCCGTCCTCGGCCACGCGCACGATGCGTTGCGCGCGGGTTTCCGTGAACAGAAAGCTGCCATCGGGCAGGCCGAGCGGACCTTCGCTGCCCTCATGGCCCTCGCTCAGCTTCTGGATGGCGAGGCCACCGGCGGTCACGCCGGGGATGGCCGGCGTGACGTAGTCGATCAGCGGGTTCTGTTGGGCCAGGGCGGCGCCACTGCCGAACAGCAGTCCGCCCAGAAAAGCGATGCCCAGCGCGCGAGAAAGTGTGTTGCTCACGATCTTCATGCGTCGTACCTCGCGTTACTTCAGAAACTGCCCTGCACCATGATACCCAGCCACTGCGGTTCAGGCGGGATGTAGCTGCTCCAGCTGCGCGACAGCGGCGTGTCGTCGTCGAAGAGGTTCTTCGCGATCAGGCTGACGGTGTAGTTGCCACCGGCCGTGCCGTAGCCGAAGGAGGCATCCACCAACGTACGCGCCGGGATCCAGCCGTATTCGGACAGAGAGTTGTCGCTGTTGTACTTGTCGGAGTAGGCGGCGTTGGCGTTGATGAAGATCTTGCGGCCGTCGGCCAGCGGCTTGCTCCACTCGATGCCGATGTTGCCCGAGTACTTCGCCACACCAGGCAGCGTCTTGCCGGAATAGTCGGCATAGGGGTTGGCGCCCGGCCAGTTGTTCTCCGCGGCCAGCGCAGCGTTCGGGAAGTCCTTGTAATAGGCGTCCGTCCACGCCAAGGCGAAGCGGATGCGCGTATTGGGCAGGAAGCTGGGTGAGTAGATGCCGTCGATCTCGATGCCCTGGGCACGTACCTTCGGTACGTTGCCGGTGAGCGTCAGATAGGCCGTGGCCGGTTCGACACCGGCGGCGATGTTGAGCGCGGTCTGATATTCATCCACCACGCGTACGCCCTGCTGATAGTTCTTGATGTCGGCCCAGTAATAGTCGGCGTTGAACACCAGGCTGCCGTCGAACAGCACGGACTTGATGCCGATCTCGTAGGCATCGTTCTTCTCACCGGCGACGTTGTACGACTCCCCGGCGCGGGACTGCGAAATGCCGGCCTTCTCGCCGTACTGCCAGGCGAAGTAGAGATTGATGTCGTCGTTCAGATGCCAGGTCGGGCTGATCACGAAGGCGGGCTGCGTTTCCTTGAAGGGCTCGGCCTCGATCAGCGGATGTACGACGCCGATGCGGGCCTGACGAATGGCCTTGGCATCGGCTACCTGGCGCAGCTGTGCCTCAGTCAGCGAGCCGTAGGCAGCACCGGGCACGTCGGTCGGCTGCACGCCGAAGTATTTCTTCGCCACCAGGTCGGCGAGTTGCAACTGTTCGAGCGAGTTGCCCGGCAGGAGCGCACCGGTGGCGCTGTGCGAGGCAAAACCGCCCAACTGCACGCCCCGGATCTCGACGGGGTTGAGTTCATAACCGTCGCCGTTGTCGAGGATCAGTCCACGCGAGAGACTGCGACGATCTTCACGCGTGAAGCGGATGCCGGTGGTCAGCGTCAGGTTGTCGGTGAAGTGCCAGTTGGCCTGCGCGAAGACGGCATTGCTCTTGTTGAGGATGTCCTGCCAGCCCGCGTTGCCCCCGGTGGCCACCTTCAGGCCGGCAGCGGAGTTACGCAGCAATGCCGGGCCGCCACTGACGCTGCCATCGGGATTCACCGGCACGTCCAGGCGTTGATACTGCGCGTTGCTGGCGAACCAGGCACCAGCGTCGGGACCGTAGAACTGGTTGTACTGCGCGACGTTGTGCACGCGCAGGAAGTAGAGGCCGGCCTGATAGTCGACGAAACCACCGAGGTCGGACGTAATGCGAAATTCCTGACTCGCCTGACGATAGTCATTCCAATAACCACCCGAGTTGAGACTGATGGTCCACGGCGTGCCTTCGTCGTTCATCGCGTTGAAGTGATAGTCCTGATAGCCCGTGATCGAGGTCAGGCTGAAGGGGCCGACGTTGTCCCAGTTCACTTCGAGGATGCCGCCATTGCCGCCGGTATGCAGACCACGTGCGGCTTCGTTTTCCACCCAGTTGCCGTGATGGTTCGGATCGCCGCTGCCGCCGTAGTAGTAGTTGCCGTCGAGCGTGTAGCTGCCGCGCTGTGTGAAGTAGGGCCGCGACAGGCGCTGCTGATCGTCGAGCGAATTGTTCGGAGCGCCGTTGGCGTATGTCGACGGGCGCGGCACGTTGATGGTGCGACCGTTGGTGGTCTCACCGGCGCGCGGCGTCTTGGTGATCTGGGCCCGTACGCTGAGATCAGGCGTAGGCGTGAACAACAGCTGGATGCGGCCCGAAACGCGATCCTTGTTCTGGTAGGTGACGTCAGGATTGAAGCGGTTGACCAGATAGCCTTCGGCCTTTTGCACGGTGAAGGAACCACGCCAGGCGAGCAGGTCATCGATCACGGCCCCGCCGAGTGCGGCGCGGCCGATGAGGGTGTCGCGTTCACCGATGCTCAGCTGAAAATCTGCGCTGTCCTCGAAGCTCGGACGACGCGTGGTGATGTTGACGACGCCAACGCTCGCGTTCTTGCCCAGCAGTGTGCCCTGCGGACCACGCACCACTTCCACCGTTTCCACGTCGTAGAAGTCAAAGCTGTTGGTGAGCGCGTTGTAGGCATAGCTGATGCCATCGACGATCACGCCCACACTGGGATCCTGTGCTTCGGTCTGCGCCTGCTTGCCGATGCCACGAATCGACAGGCTGCTGGTGCGCTGGTTGCCCTGGTTCCAAGTGATGTTGGCCGTACGCAGCACCAGTGAGTTGATGTCGTTGGCCAGCAATTGATCGATCTCCTCACCGCGCACGACCGATACCGAGATGGGCACATCCTGCTGACTTTCGAGACGATTGCGCGAGCGAATCACCAGTACTTCGTCGATGCCTCCGGCGGGTGCTTGCTGTGCAAGGGCATCCTGCGCCGTGATCACGGCCATGGCGAGTACGGAAAGTTTCAGTAGCTTGCCTCTGCCACTGCGATTTTCTGTCTTTCCATTCGATGAAGGTGTTGTGCGCGCACCGTGCGGGCGCTGCTGATCGTGCGTGTGCATCTCATGACTCCTGATGAGAATTGATTTCTTGATCTCGTAACCGGTGTTCATTCTGTACTGACGAGTAGTGAACGATGATCACAGGTTTGAGTCAGCGCTTTAGCACATAGCGTGCCATTCCTACTGATCGGCCAAATTCCCCAGTTTTGCGGATGTAGATATAAAGATGGGTCGCTGGCATGGCGGTGATCAGAAATGCCTGCTGCGCTGTGCATACACACAATTGCGGTGCTGCTGGCTGCACAGCTGCTGGACGGCCATGTTGGGTTTACAACATTTCTCGTGTGCTTGAATCACAACGGCGCTGTCCATCGCCGTCACCACGACTGCACGAGGATGATGCCGTGCTTTCGATGTGAAGGTGGTGGAGAGCAGAGGTTCGAGCTGTGTGAAAGAGATTTGCAGAAACACAAACTACGTTGCTCGCTTTCGCGCAGTGTGATGTTGGATTTTTAACTGCTGTCGTTGCGCCTTGGTGCTGCAGCTGCTGCCAAAGCTGTGTAGCAGCAAAGCTTTTCAAAAATCCGGGGTGTATACACAAATGATGCGGTAAAAACCGGCTTTTTGTCGCGCTTGGATTCTCCTTCTTCCGCTTGGCATGGCAGTTGCAATCGCTGAAGCGCTGAGCAACACCCTTGCTGAAAGATGTCAACGAAGGTCTTGGAGAATCCCATGAAGATGAAACGATTGCGCCTGGCGATTGCCGCCTTGTCGCTGATAACCACGGCAGTGGTCGTGCAGACCAATGCCGAAGAACGCGTCGCCAAGGCAGGTGACGCGAAGGTAACGCAGGATGCCGCGCACGCGGCACAGCCGAAATCGGACCATTGGTCCTACCAACCGATTCGCAAACCGAGTATTCCACAAGTCGCACACAAGGAATGGGTGCGCACGAACGTGGATGCCTTCATTGCGGAACAGTTGGAAGCGAAAGGGCTTTCGCCTTCGCCGGATGCGAGCAAGGAAACGCTCGTGCGCCGCTTGAGTCTGGATCTTCTCGGTCTGATCCCGGATCCGGCCGTAGTGAAGACCTTCGTCGAAGACAGCTCGCCGGACGCCTATGAAAAACTGGTCGAGCGCTTTCTGGCTTCGCCACAGTACGGCGAACGTCAGGCGCGCAAATGGCTCGACCTCGCACGTTACGCCGACAGCAGCGGATTCCAGAACGACAATGACCGTCTGAACATGTGGCGCTATCGCGACTACGTCATCAACGCCTTCAACGACGACAAACCCTACGATCGCTTCATCCAGGAGCAGATCGCAGGTGATGAGCTGTTCCCCGGAGATGAGCAGGCACTGATCGCCACCGGCTTCATGGCGCAATATCCCGACAACAGCAACTCGCGCGACATGGTGCAGCGTCACTATCAGATCGTCACCGACATCACGGACACCGTCGGTGAGGTGATCCTGGGCCAGACCTTCGAGTGCGCGCGTTGCCACGATCACAAGTTCGACCCGATCTCGCAGAAGGACTACTACTCGCTGCAGTCCTTCTTCTCCAACATCAGTGTCAGCGACAACATTCCCGTGAGCCAGCCCACGCCGTGGGATGCGGCCTACACCAAGGCGGCGCGTGAATACGAGGAAGCCACGCGTGAGATCAATGCCAAGATCGACGCGGTGATCGACCTCGATCGCGAGGAAGCGCTCAAGTACCACAAGGAACGTTATCTGACCGACACGCGCGAAGCGATCTTCAAGCCCGAGTCGGAATGGACTGCGCTGGACCGCTGGATCAACCATCGGCTCGGCAACGTCACCGGCCGTGGCTCGCTGATCAACTACTTCGAGGAACGCGCGCGCAGCGTCGATCCCGAATTCCATAGCGATTGGCATGCCGAGAAGTTGGCGGAGATCGAAGCGCTGCAGGGCGAGCTCAGAGCCTTCAACAATCTGCGTCCCGCAGCCGAACTCGGTTCCAACAAGATCACCGCTATGACCGAGCTCGGCTACAAGGACGCGCCGCCGACCTACGTGTTGTTCGGTGGAGATCACGAGCGTCCGCTGGAAGAGGTACAACCTGCCTTCCCGGCGGCTTTGACCGGCGCGCAGCCCGAGATTCCCGATCTCGACTTCTCCTCGGGACGTCGTGCTGCGCTCGCGAAGTGGCTGACGAGCGCAGACAACCCGCTCACTGCGCGCGTCTACGTCAACCGCATCTGGGATCAATACTTCGGCCGCGGCATCGTCGAAACCGTGAGCGATTTCGGCAAGGCCGGCACCAAACCATCCAATCAGGCGCTGCTGGACTATCTCGCCGCTCGCTTCATCGAAAGCGGTTGGAGTGTGAAGGAGCTGCATCGCGAGATCGTGCTATCGAGCGTCTATCGTCAGTCTTCCTCCGAGCGTCCCGAAATCGTGGCCGCAGATCCCGAGAATCGTCTGCTCGGTGTGTTCCCGCGTCGCCGTCTCGAAGCCGAGCAGATCCGCGATTCGCTGCTCGCCGCCTCGGGCAAGCTGAATCCGGAAGTCGGTGGTCCCAGTGTATTCCCGCCGCTGCCGAAGACGGGGCGCAGCGGCGCCGACAGCCGTGGTCAGAACAACATGTGGCGCGTGTCTCAGGACGAGTCCCTGCATAACCGCCGCAGCCTCTATGTGTTCACGCGGCGCAGCCTGCCCTATCCCCTGCTCGACGTATTCAACATGGCTTCACCGCAGGAAGCGCACAGCAAGCGTGAAATCACCACCACGCCACTGCAGGCACTGACGCTGATCAACAGCGAAATCATCTACGACTGGTCGCGCGCCCTGGCTGGTCGCGTGATCAACGAAAGTGGTCTCGATGAAGACGCCAACTTCGATCAGCTCTATCAGATCCTCTTTGCACGTTTGCCGAGCGACGAGGAGCGTGAGGTGCTGAAGAACTTCCTGGATGCGCAGGAACAGCTCATCCGCGAACGCTCGCACAACGGTGCCGAGGAAATCGCCTTGCCGACCGGCACGAACGTGGCGCAGCTGAACTCTTTCCGCGCTTCGGCGTTCGTCGACCTGGTGCACACCGTGGCCAACTCCAACGAAGCCATCTACCGCTACTAACGCATCATCACTGAGAGACAAACACATGAAATTCGCACATACCCGCCGCAGTTTTCTGCACAAGTTCGCCATAGGTACGGGCGGTCTCGTCACCAGCACCTACCTGCCTGGTGGTGGCATCATCTCGGGCGTCTTCGCCAACGATGCGCCCTTGGCACCGAAGGAACCGCACTTCGTACCGAAGGCCAAGACCGTGATCTGGCTGCATCAGGCCGGCGCGCCGAGCACGCTCGATCTCTTCGACTACAAACCTGAGCTGATCCGCCTGCACGGCACCGGTGTGCCGGAATCCTTCCTGCAGGGCATCAAGACTTCGACGCAGGGCGGTGTCACCAAACTCATCGCCACCAATCGCACCTGGAAGCAATATGGTGAAAGCGGTGCGTGGTTCTCCGACCTGTTGCCGAATCTCGCACAGCACGCCGACGACATCGCCTTCATCAAGTCGAGCGTGACGATCGGCGCGACGCACGATATCTCCATCCTCAAGTTGAACACCTCGAGCTTGAACCCCGGACGTCCTTCGCTTGGTGCCTGGGTGCAGTACGCACTCGGTTCGGCCAATCCGAACCTGCCGGCCTTCGTGGTGCTCTACGACGACACACGCGAACCGCGTGGTGGCGTGACCAACTGGAGCTCCGGCTTCCTGCCGGCGGTCTATCAGGGCACGCCGTTCCGTCCGGAAGGCTCGCCCATCCTGCACATCGACAATCCCGAGCTCCTGAGCCGCGCGCAGCAGCGTCAGGCGCTCGATCTCCTGAAGAAACTCAACGAGCAACACGCTGCCGCCTATCCCTCCGACACCGAACTGCGTTCGCGCAGCGAGTCGTACGAGCTCGCCTATCGCATGCAGGAGACCGCACCGGAAGCGGTGGATCTGAGTCAGGAATCGGAAGCGACGCGCGAACTCTACGGCCTCAACAACGAGCGCAGCCGTCGCTATGGCGAGCAGCTCCTGCGCGCGCGTCGTCTGGCCGAGCGCGGTGTGCGCTTCATCCAGATCGTGTCCGGCCGCACGGACGTGGCAGGCGAGATGGAAGATTGGGATGCGCACGTCAACATCGAGGAGAACCACGGCAAGCACGCGGCGACGGTCGACAAGCCGATCGCAGGTTTGCTCACCGACCTCAAGCAGCGGGGACTGTTGGATCAGACGCTGGTGGTGTGGACCTCGGAATTCGGACGCAGTTCCTGGAGCGAGTCCGGCAACGGTCGCGACCACAACCCCTGGGGCTACACGCAGTGGCTGGCTGGTGGCGGTGTCAAAGCGGGTTACACGCACGGTGGTACCGACGAAATCGGTCTGCAGGCGATCAAGGGCACGGAGGTCGATACCTATGATCTGCAGGCAACCGTGCTGCATCAGCTCGGCCTAGACTACAAGCGCGTGATCTTCCGCAACCAGGGGCGCTCGGAGCGCCCCACTCAGACCTACGGACGGGTCGTTCAGGAAATCATTACCTGAGTGTGGTCGGCCCGTGCACGGTTCTCGTGCGCGGGCCTTTCTTCGTCATTTTTTCATCCAGTCATCGCTCATGTCTTCTATGCACAAGTCGTTGCTTTTCTCGTTGTTCATTCTCTTGTTTGCACCACTCACCACGTTCAGCGCTGCCCAACCCGACTTCGATTTCGAGGAGTTGATGGAAGGGGTCGAGTTCGATCTCAACGAGATGCAGGCGAGCATTTCACTGGAGGAGCCGGAGTCCGCCATCGAGTTGGCAGAGCGGTTGGAGCAAGCCTTCGCGCAGATGGAAGCATTCTTCGCGTCCTGGGGTTATGCGGAGGATGCGGTGTTGTCCACCCAGCAGTATCAGGAGCGGGCGCGGCGCGTGGTGAAGTTGATCAAGGCCGGTGACTACAACAAGGCCTATGATGTGTCGGTGGAGTTTTCCGATCATTGCAAGGCCTGCCACGATAATTACAAGCCGTTGCCGCTGTAGTTCTCTGCCGCTCCGGGTTTCGTCGTCCCTCGCGTGCCGTCGAGCGCTTGAAATGTAGGTCTGGCGCTTGCTGAAGGACGCACGCCAACGGTGCGCGTGCTTCGCGGTGTCAGATTGGTTGCCTTCACTGTCTCTATGTCTATTCGGCAATGACATGGCTGCCTGCGGCTGCATCGACACCGCTCATCCTCGCCGCGCTCCCGCCGTCGATGCCAGTCGAGTGCGGTGACGCTGCATCGTTCTCTAAGGTGGGCGCGGGAAGCGCTTGCGGCGCATCGCGGCGCGCGCCGACTGAGCGATACGCGGCGATGCTGTGAGGCTGGAGCAGAGCGTAGAGAAGCCCAACACGCGATCTTTGGTTTTGCAGCGAAGCGTGAAAATCCCACGTTGGGCTTCGCCGCTTGCGCGGCTCGGCCCAACCAGGGGAGAAGCGAGAGCTTCGACCTTATTTCGCGCGAGTGCTGAGGCCGGGGGTCAACACGGGGAAGCGATAGGCGGCGCCGCGGCCGACGACGTAGAGCCAGCTTTTGTCGGGACCACCGAAGGCAAGGTTCTGTGGTTTGACGGGGAGGGGAATGACACCGAGCGCAGCACCGTCGGTGTCGAATACTTCGATGCCAGCGTTGGAGGCGACGTAGAGGCGTCCTTCATCGTCGACGGCCAAGCCATCGGCACCACTCGTCTTTTCGGCGGCGTTCCAACCTGCGAGTGCCGCGAATTCCTGCCGTTCACCCAGCGTGCCATCGGCGTTGATGGCATAGGCGAGCACGTGTTGGCCGAGCGTGTTGGCGACGAACAGGGTGCGTTCGTCCTTGCTGAGAATGAGCCCGTTAGGGCGTTCGATGTCGTCGATCAGGCGTTGGATCTCACCTGCCGCGCTGATGCGATAGACGGAAGGACCACCGGTTGCGGGCGTGGCGTTCTGCGCGCTGTCGGTGAAGTAGATGTCGCCGCTCGAAGCGCGCACGATGTCGTTAGGACGCGTGAAGGGTTTACCGTCGTAACCTTCGGCAAGAATCTTCTTCTGTGCTTCCGGATGTACCACTCCCACGCGCGGCGGTTGCTGCAGTACGGCGAAGAGCGTGCCGTCGTCCGCAGCCGCGAGTGCATTGGCGCCACCGGTGTCGTCGAGAAAGGTGCTGATGCTGAGGTCGGCGCCGATGCGTGTGATTTTCTGCACACGCGCTTCGGTGAAGAGCAGGCTGCCGTCGGCCAAGGGCAATGGGCCTTCGCTGCCTTCACGTTCACTGGTCAAGAGTTCGATAGCAGCACCTGCGTTGGTGACGCCGGCAATCGCCGGCGTGGTGTCGTTGGTCTGCGCATTCACGCCGAAGACCGGCGCGATGAAGAGCAGGGGCAGTAGCGCGCGGCGCAACTTGGCTTGAGTCGACATTGAGGCTCCTTGAGGTCGTGTGATTGCTGATAGTGAAGTCGATGAAGCAGGAGTGCTGCGATGCGGTTCGGCTCAGCGCAGGACGGCATCGCCGAAAAAGGAGTTGGGCTTCGTTTGCACTCGGCCCAACTCGACACCCTACGTTCGGAAAGAAACGGCCCTCCTTGGCCAGAGGTGTGATCAGAAGCGGGTACGGAAGATCACCGACGCAAAGCGCGGTTGACCGATCACCTGGGTTTCGGCGCCGGTTCCGGTCCAGTTGCTGTGCGCCAGGTTGTAATCGACGTCGAAGGCGTTGCGCAGCAGCACACTCACATCCCAGCTGTCGTCAGGAGCAGAGATGCCGAAGCTGAGGTTGCTCAGCACGTACGACTTCTGCCAGGTCAGCGGTGACTGGATGTCGCTCAGGTAATAGCCCTCGCGCCAGCTGTTGCTCAGCGTGATGCGACCGTTGTAGCGACCGAGCGGAATCTCATAGGTGCCACCGAAGTTGATCGTGGTCTTCGGCACGTTGGCGATCTGCTGACCTTCGGCGTTACGGAACTGCGTGGTGGGCAGGAAGGGAATCTGCACCAGCCACTCGTCTTCGTAGGTGGCGCGGTTGTAGGCGCCGGCGAGGTTCAGCGTGAAGTTGTCGCTCACGCGATAGCGGGCTTCGAGTTCCAGACCCTGCGCCAATACTTCCGGAGCGTTACCCCAGCGCGTGATGGTGGCGGCATCGTCGCGCGGATCGGTGCGCGTCCAGGAAGCCTGATAGTCCGTCACTTCCGTGCGATAGAGGTTGAGGTTCAAGAGCACCCGATCGTCGAACAGCGTGGACTTGATGCCCAACTCGTAGTCGCGGGCTTTTTCCGGACGGATCGTGGTTTCGAAATCTTCGTCACCCGGCAGCGTCTGCTGTTGGAAGTAGATGAAGCCGGATTTCACGCCTTCACCGACCGAGCCGTAGAGCAGGATGTCGTCGGTGAGCTGATAGCTCACACCGAAGTTCCAGGCCTGCAGCGAGGCGTCGATCGGTTTGCCTTCCACCCAGTCGAACGCAGGAGTGATGCGCGAAGCGCGCGTACGTTCGGCTGCGGCGATCTCGGCTTCGCTGGCACCAAGCAGAGCGCCGAGAGCGCGCAGATTTTCGCCTGTGCGATCGTGTTCCTGACGAATGCGGTTGGTCTTGTCTTCCCAGGTCTGACGGAAGCCGACGTTCACCGAGAAGCGATCGGTCAGATACCAATCGGCCTGACCGAAGAGTCCCAGGCTCTCCACCTGTGCATCGGTCACGGACGATTCCCACACGTGATCGAGCGACTTGCGCAACAGTTCACGGCCGGTGCCGCTGCTGATCAGGAGCGTGTAGTCGGGCACCGATGCATAGAAGGCACCGGCATCCTGGTAGTAACGGCTCGGGTCGTCGCTGTAGACGCGTGCATCGAGGTAGTAAAGACCTGCCTGCCAGGTGAAGTCACCCGGACCGGAAGCGATGCGGAATTCCTGCGAGAACTGTTCGTTCCACAGATCCTGGCCGCTGTTACTGATCTGGAATTTGCCATCCTGCGAACCGTTGTTGATGGCGAAGTCCTGATAACGGTAGGCAGTGATCGAGGTGAGCGCGTAGTCACCGACGTTCCAGTTGAACTCGGCTGACACACCGTGTTGGTTGGTCAGCTGCGGCCGCGCCAGAGCGTTCTGGATCTCGGTGGTGCCCAACTTGGGTTGGAACACGCTGCCGTCATCGTTGTGGAACCAGGCCGAACGCTGCGTGTAGCGACCGAGATAGCCGTAGTCGACATAGTCACCGACCGGCTCGTAGTTGATCGGACGCAGACGCGGACGCGGCGTGCCGTCGGCCCAGGTGTCGGGACCATTGGAGACCACGATGTTGCCGGTGTTCACACGCTCCTCGGAGCGGAACTTGTCGATGATGAAGCGACCGCTGAAATCGGGAGTCGGCGTCCACAACAGCTGTACGCGCCCCGAGATGCGGTTCTGCTCACGCCAGGTTTCCTTGGTACGGCCACTGCCATAGAAGGTGTTGTTGTAGATGCCGTCGACGCGATCCACGGAGAACGCCGCACGGTAGGCCAGTACGTCATCGATCAGAGGACCGGTGGAGGAGAACTTGCCGCCGAGCGAGTTGTAGTCACCGGTGCTGATCTCGAAGTCGGTCTGACGTTCGAAGCTCGGCAACTTGGTGACGATCTTGATCGCACCGAGGCTGGTGTTCTTGCCGATCAAGGTACCCTGCGGGCCACGCAGGACTTCGATGCGCTCGAGGTCGACGTAGTCGGACCAACCCTGGCCGGAGTAGTAGAGCGTCACGCCGTCGACGATCACGCCCACGCTTTGCTCCATGGAGTCGTTGGCACCGCCGCGGCCAAGACCGCGGATGCCGGGGCTCACCTTGCGCGCGTTCTCGTTCGGGTTGTTGAGCTGCAGGTTGGGAATCTTGAACGGAAGGTCCCAAAGTGTGGTGATGTCCTCGCGCTGCAGTTCGGCTTCACCGAGTACCTGGATCGGCAGCGGTACGTCCTGCGCCACTTCCTGGCGGTTACGTGAAGTCACGTAGATTTCCTCGACCACACCTTGCGCAATCGCAGAAGTGCCGGTGGCGACGGCAAGCGCCAGAACGGAGAGGCGCGAGAGTGAACCCGCGCCGACACGTTGGTGAGGTTTGAATGATTTGTTGAAGTACATGGCTTTCTCCTGATGTTCGCAAAATGAATTCGTGGTTGTGAGCAACTTAGGCCGCCGCCATTGCACCCAACGTGCCAGGTCGCAGCATCAACGTGCGAACGAAAGGAGAACTGCCGGTTTTAAAAGGAAATTTTGTTGATGCGCAGAAAGACTGCTGCAGTCAGATGAGTTGTTCCGCTGTTGTGTTTTGCTGTTGCGATTTCAACAGTTGCGCTCTCTGCTGTTGGCCTCTGCGCACATGCGAGGTCGTTATCAACAAATCTTGCTAAGCAATCCCAAATTTCTTGGTTCGTCCTGAGAACGTAGCTCATTAGAGTGCCGGCCCTAACGAGCACACCCGCTTGTGTGGAATGAGTAACGAATAATTAGACAGGAGAAACCATGAAACACACGTACCGACTGGCCTTGCTGGCCCTGGGCTCCGGAGTGGCCCTGAATGCTTTCACTCTGGCTGCCAATGCACAGGAAGCGCAACAACGTCAGCCCATTCTGCTGGCAGCGAATGCCAACAATGCGATCGAAGAAGTACGTGTGACCTCGCGTCGTCGCGAGGAGCTCGCGCAGGAAGTACCGATTCCGGTCACCGTCGTCGGTGGCGAGTTCGTTGCCGACAGCGGTGCCTTCAACGTCAACCGCGTGAAGGAACTGATTCCTTCCGTACAGCTTTATTCTTCCAACCCGCGTAACACCGGTATCAGCATCCGTGGTCAGGGCACCACCTTCGGTCTGACCAACGACGGCATCGATCCGGGCGTTGGCTACTATATAGATGGTGTGTTCTTCGCCCGTCCGGCCATCACTACGATGGACTTCATCGACGTCGAACGCATCGAAGTGCTGCGCGGTCCGCAGGGCACTCTGTACGGCAAGAACACCACGGCCGGCGCCTTCAACGTCACCACTGCCAAGCCCACCTTCGACAAGTCCGCTCGCGTCGAGGTGAGCACCGGTAACTACGACTACGCGCAGTTGAAAGGCACCTTCACCGGTGGTCTGAGCGAAAACGTTGCCGGTCGCTTCTCCTTCGTCACCACCGATCGTGACGGTACGCTGACCAACGTCAAAACCGGTCAGGACGTCAACGACATCCAGAACTGGTCCGCGCGCGGTCAGTTGCTGTGGAACGTTTCGCCCGACACCGAAGTGCGCGTGATCGCCGAGCTGACCAAGCAGGATCCCGTGGGATATGCACAGGTGTTCGCCGGCTCCGTGCGCAACCAGCGCTCCGAATATCGTCAGTTCGAAAGCATCATCCGCGATCTCGGCTACGAGCCGCCGAGCCGCAACCCCTTCGATCGTCTGATCGACCACAACACCGATTGGCGTTCGGGCAACGACATCGGTGGCTTCTCCGTGAACATCGACCACGAGATCTTCGGTGGCACGCTGACCTCGACCACCGCGTGGTACTTCTGGGATTGGCGTCCGTCGAACGACCGCGACTTCCTCGGTCTGAACGCATTGGCGATCTCGCAGGCTCCTTCCGATCACGAACAGTGGTCGCAGGAATTCCGTTGGGCCGGTGATCTGACCGATCGCGTCAGTGGTGTGTTCGGCCTCTTCGCCATCAAGCAGGAACTGGAGTCCGATCCCTTCCATCGTGAAGAGCTCGGTCCCGATCAGTGGCGTTTCGTATCGCCGAACGCAGCGAGCGAAGAACTCTATCGCACGCCCGGCATCTTCGAAGGCTTCGGTACCGACAGCAGCCCGGGTCTGGAAACCTTCAGCGCCGCGCTGTTCGGTCAGTTGGATTGGACGCTCACCGATCGCTTGAACCTGTTGACCGGTCTGCGCTTCAACTACGACGAGAAAGACGTGAACTTCCAGCGCTTCGCCAACGGTGGCGCACCGCTGAACGATCCGGCGCTCGAAGCGATCCGTCGTGCGCAGTACAGCAACCAGTCGTTCCAGGCCAGCATCGATGACGACAACGTCACCGGTACGCTGACCCTGAACTACGCGCTGACCGACACCGTCAACGTCTACGCCACCTACAGCACCGGCTTCAAACCGGTGGGGCTGAACCTCGGTGGTCTGCCGACCGATGCCGGTCGTGTGATGACCGAACTCGCCGTGATTCGTCCGGAAGAAGTGAAGCACTACGAAATCGGTGTGAAGACCACTCCGCTGCGTGGCACCACGTTGAACTTCGTGGTCTACCAGACCGACATCGAGGACTACCAGGCGCAGGTACAGACGGCCGACATCGGTGTGAACCGCGGCTATCTGGCCAACGCCGAAGAGGTGAGTGTGAAAGGCTTCGAAGTGGATGCTCGCGCGCTGCTCGGTCCGTTCACGCTGCAGGCTTCCTACGCCTACACCGATGGCAAGTACGAGAAATTCATCAACGCGCCGCTGCCGCTGGAAGAAGTGGGTGCCCCGGTGTCCTTCAAGGACGTCTCGGGTCAGAGACTGCCGGGCATCTCGCGTCACGCCATCTCGTTCACCGGTGAGTACACGCAGCCGCTGACGCTGCTCGGCAACGATGGTGAGTTCTTCGTGGGTCTCGACAGCTTCTACCGTTCCGATTTCTCCTCGAGCCCCTCGCCCTCGCGCTTCCTGAACGTCGATGGCTATACGCTGGTGAACGGCCGCATCGGCTTCCGCAGTGATGACAGCTGGTCCGTGTTCATCTGGTCGCGCAACCTGACCGACCGCGACTACTTCGAACAGCTGCTGCCCGGTGCCGGTAACTACGGTCACTATGCTGCAGTACTCGGTGATCCGCGCACCTACGGCGCCACCGTTCGCTACGCCTTCTAAGTTCTACGAAGGTTGCAACGAGAGCCCGCCAGCAATGGCGGGCTTTTTCGTTTTGGGACTTCACCACGAACTCAGTCTTGCTCGGATGCAGTGACTTCTTCGATGTCCAGCAAGTCCCCGGGTTTGCAGTCGAGTTCTTCGCAGAGGCGGGCGAGGGTATCGAAGCGTACGCCTTTCACCTTGCCCGTGCGCAGCAGCGAGAGATTGGCTTCGGTGATGCCGATGCGCTCGGCCAATTCCTTCGCTCGCATCTTGCGCAGTGCGAGCATCACGTCGAGACGAACGATGATCCGTTTCATACGAAGGCATCGTTCTCAGCCTTGAGCTGAGCGGCAAGCGTGAGTACGTGGCCGATGGCCGTCACGAACAGCGCAAAGGCGAGCAGACCGAAGTATTCGGGTTCGATGCGCAGGTCGAATCCGCCGCGGCTGCGCAGCCAGCGCTCCAGGTTGGGAACGATGAGGATCATCGCGACCATGGCGATGGTGGCGTGCTTGCCGGCCTGGGCCACATGTTTGGCGCTTTGCTCACTGAAGAATTCGCCGTTGCTGAAGAGCCGCAGTGCCTGACGCAGGCGATTGACCGCCTCGAACAGGAATGCGGCAGGCAGCAGCGCGAGGAGTACCAGGGAAATACTGGCGGCGCGTTCTCCGACACTGACTTGGGCATCGAACAGATGAGCACCGATGGCGATGCCGGCGCGCAAGACGATGGCGACGGCGAGATAGGCCAGGCCAACGATGGCCGCGACATGGGCAGTTGCTGCGATCTTGCGGACCTGCGACGAGCTGGGGTTCATGGGAGGTGCCTCCACTATTAAATTAGGCAACAATAAATTATCGTTAAAAAATAATAAATGCAATCATTGCGAAAAATTATTTTGCGGTGAGCCGGGCGCTTCGAGCGGGAGGGGAAGCGGGGGCTTTTCCCGGTTTTCTGCTAAGCAATGCAGTAAAAGTTGGTTTGGTGGAATAAGGCACCGCTGCACAATGCCGCCCCTGTTGTCAGACCTGACCATGGAGTGTGTGCATGTCCTTGAGTTCATTCAAATTCCTTCCTTTCGCTCTCAGCGCTGCGCTCCTCTTGGGCGGTTGCGGCGGCGAAGGCGGCAGCACGCGCACCCTGCTCAACGTGTCCTATGACCCGACGCGCGAGCTCTATCAGGAGTTCAATGAGGCCTTCGTCAAGCATTGGGAAGCCGAAACCGGTGAGCGCGTGCAGGTGACGCAGTCGCACGGCGGTTCCGGTTCGCAGGCGCGCTCGGTGATCGATGGTCTGCAGGCCGACGTCGTGACTTTGGCGCTGGCCTATGACATCGACGCCATTGCGGAACGTACGTCCAAGATTCCGGCCGACTGGGAAAGCAAGCTGCCGGACAACAGCTCGCCCTATACCTCGACCATCGTGTTCCTGGTGCGCAAGGGCAATCCGCTCAACATCCAGGACTGGGATGATCTGGCGAAGCCCGGCGTTGGCGTGATCACGCCCAACCCGAAGAGTTCGGGCGGCGCGCGTTGGAACTATCTCGCGGCCTGGGGCTATGCGATCAAGCAGCCCGGCGCCACCGAAGCCAGCGCACGTGATTTCGTGCAGGCGCTCTACAAGAACGTATTGGTGCTCGACTCCGGCGCGCGTGGTTCCACCACCACCTTCGTTCAGCGTGGCATCGGCGATGTGCTGATTTCCTGGGAAAACGAGGCTTTCCTGGCGCTCAACGAGCTCGGTCCCGATCAGCTCGAGATCGTGGTGCCTTCGGTATCGATCCTGGCCGAGCCGCCGGTGGCCGTGGTCGAAGCCAATGCCGAAGCCAAGGGGCAGGCTGATCTGGCGCGCGCCTATCTCGAATATCTCTACTCGGCGGAAGGTCAGAGCATCGCCGCCAAGAACTACTACCGTCCGCGTCACCCCGAACTGGCCGGTGCCGAAGACGTGGCGCGTTTCCCGCAGCTCGAACTCTTCACCATCCGTGAGGTGTTCGGCTCCTGGGACGAGGCGCAGCGCACCCACTTCGATGACGGCGGCGTGTTCGATCAGATCTATGGGCTCTGAATCCCAGCGCAGCCCCACTACCGTTCGACCAGTCCCCTCGTACTTCACCCTCTCCCTGTTCATCCCCTTGAGGGGAGAGGAGTGAAGTACCCCTTCCAGTAGCCAAGAGCACCAGAACGGGGCAAAACCTCATTGCTTTTCCAGGATTCCTGGAGTAGGCGGTCTTCTTATCCAGAAATCTTGATAAGCAAATGAGGTTTTCTTGGTTCGGTCGGGATAGGGGCTGTCCGTAGACTGCCGCCCCGTTTTAGCTAGGAACCCTGACTCATGGCGCTTACCAAAGGCGCGGCGCAGAGCTCCCGCCGCGTGTTGCCCGGCTACCGACTGACCCTGGGCTACACCTTGTTCTATCTGTCGTTGATCGTCCTCATTCCGATGGCGGCGCTGTTCCTGCGCGCTGCGGAACTGGGACCGGCCGGCTTCTGGGAGGCCATCACCGAGCCCCGTCTGGTGGCGTCCTACAAGCTGTCATTCGGCGCCTCGCTCCTGGCGGCCGCGATCAATTCCGTGTTCGGGCTGCTCTTGGCCTGGGCCCTGGTGCGCTATTCCTTCCCGGGGCGCCGCATCGTCGATGCCCTGATCGATTTGCCCTTTGCCTTGCCGACGGCCGTGGCAGGTATCTCGCTCACGGCGCTCTACGCCAACAACGGGTGGCTGGGCAGCATCGTCGAGGGGGTATTCGGCATCAAGGTGGCCTTTACGCCGCTGGGTGTATTGATCGCGCTGGTGTTCATCGGTTTGCCCTTCGTCGTGCGCACGGTGCAGCCGGTGCTCGAGGACATCGAGACCGAACTGGAAGAAGCCGCCGCCTGCCTGGGGGCTTCCCGCTGGCGCACCTTCCGTCATGTGTTGTTGCCGCTGCTCACGCCGGCATTGCTCACCGGTTTCGCACTCGCCTTTGCGCGCGCGGTGGGCGAATACGGTTCGGTGATCTTCATCGCCGGCAACATTCCGCTCGTCTCGGAAATCACGCCGCTGCTCATCATCACCAAGCTCGAGCAGTTCGATTACAGCGGTGCCACTGCAGTGGGCGTGGTGATGTTGGTTTTCTCGTTCCTGATGTTGTTGGTGATCAACTTGTTGCAGAGCCTTAGCACCCGCCGGCTCGGGAGGAACCCATGAGTGCGACTCCCATGAGAAAGCCCGGCTCGCAATCGCGTTACGAGCGCAATCCCGCCACGAGCGAAAAGCCGTGGGTGAAGTACACGATCCTGGGACTCGGGCTTGGCTATTTCGCCCTATTCATTCTCATGCCGCTGATCGCCGTGTTCTATGAAGCACTGCGTCGTGGTTGGGGCCCGTACTTCAGCGCCATCGTCCATCCCGATGCGATGGCTGCGATCAAGCTCACGCTGACGGTGGCGGCGATCTCGGTGCCCCTGAACCTGGTGTTCGGTGTGGCGGCGGCCTGGCTCATCGCCAAGTTCGAATTCCGCGGCAAGCAGTTGCTGCTGACCATGATCGACCTGCCGTTCTCGGTGTCGCCGGTGATCGTGGGCTTGATGTACGTGCTGCTGTTCGGCGCCAACGGATGGTTCGGCGTGTGGTTGGCCGAACATGGTTTCCGCATCATCTTCGCGCTGCCCGGCATCCTGCTCGCCACGATCTTCGTCACCTTCCCCTTCGTGGCGCGTGAACTGATTCCGCTGATGCAGGCGCAGGGCAAGGACGAAGAAGAAGCTGCAGTGGTGCTCGGTGCGAGCGGTTGGCAGGTGTTCTGGCATGTGACGCTGCCCAACATCAAATGGGCCTTGCTTTACGGCGTGATTCTGTCGAACGCACGCGCGATGGGTGAATTCGGTGCGGTGTCCGTGGTGTCGGGCAAGATCCGCGGCGCCACCAACACCCTGCCGCTGCAGGTCGAGATCCTCTACAACGAATACAACTTTGCCGCCGCCTTCGCGGTGGCTTCGCTGCTGGCGCTGTTGGCGCTGGTGACACTGGTGATCAAGACCTGGGTCGAGCATCGCGCACACGGGCGTGATGTCGTCGTGAGTCCAGAACGTCCGCTTCCGCCCGCAGCCACCGTGCAGCCCGCTTTGGAGAAAGTCGCATGAGCATCGTAGTTCGCAACATCAACAAGCGCTTCGGCAACTTCGTTGCGCTCGATGACGTCAGTCTGGATTTTCCGGAAGGCGAGCTCGTGGCGCTGCTCGGCCCCTCGGGTTGCGGCAAGACGACGCTGCTGCGCATCATCGCCGGCCTCGAACAGCCCGACAGCGGCACGGTATTGCTCGAAGGTCGCGACGCCACCAATGCCCACGTGCGTGAACGTCAGGTGGGCTTCGTGTTCCAGCACTATGCGCTCTTCAAACACATGAGTGTGTTCGACAACGTCGCATTCGGATTGCGCATGAAGCCACGCGCGCAGCGTCCTTCGGAAGCGAAGATCAAGGAGAAGGTGCACGAACTCCTGAATCTCGTGCAGCTCGATTGGTTGGCGGATCGCTATCCTTCGCAGCTCTCCGGTGGTCAGCGTCAGCGCATCGCACTTGCACGCGCACTCGCGGTGGAGCCGCAGGTGCTGCTGCTCGACGAACCCTTCGGTGCTCTCGATGCGAAAGTGCGCAAGGAACTGCGCCGTTGGCTGCGCAAGCTGCACGAAGAACTGCATGTGACCTCGATCTTCGTGACGCACGATCAGGAAGAGGCACTCGAAGTGGCCGACCGCGTCGTGCTGATGAATCACGGCAAGGTGGAGCAGCAGGGTTCGCCGGAAGAGGTCTACAACCATCCGGCCACGCCGTTCGTCTATGGCTTCCTCGGTTCGGTGAATCTGTTCCACGGCCGCGTGGAAGAGGGCGCGGTGCAGGTGGGTTCGGCGCGTCTCGCCCATGACGCTGCCGATTTCGGTGAAGGCGTGGACGTAGTAGCCTACGCGCGGCCGCATGAACTGACGATCGTCACCGATCCTGCGGCCACGGACGGACTCGCCGCGCGCATCACTCGCGTGCTCTTCCTCGGCGGCAACAGCCGCATCGAATTGGAAGGCATCGAGGAAGCTCAGTACTTCGAAGTCGAATTGCCGCTTTCCGAAGTGCAGCACCTGCGCCTGGAACTGGGCCAGCAGGTACGCTTGGTGCCTTCGCGTCTCCGTCTGTTCGAGCGCCGTCAGGCGCCCCCGGCTCCGGCCGACACGGGTGCCTTATGAACGAGAGGATCGCGATGAATTTTCAGCAATTGCGCATCGTGCGTGAAACCGCGCGCCGCAACTTCAACCTGACCGAGGTGGCCAATGCGCTCTATACCTCGCAGTCGGGTGTGTCCAAGCACATCAAGGATCTGGAAGACGAGCTCGGCGTGGAGCTCTTCATCCGCAAGGGCAAACGTCTGCTCGGTCTCACCGAGCCGGGCAAGGAGTTGCTGAAGATCGTCGAACGCCTGCTGCTCGACGCGCAGAACATCCGCAATCTCGCCGACCAATACAGCCGTCAGGACGAAGGCGAACTGACCGTTGCCACCACGCACACGCAGGCGCGCTACATCCTGCCGAGCATCGTGGCGCAGTTCCGTCAACGCTATCCGAAGGTGCGTTTGCAGATGTTCCAGGGCAGTCCGCAGGAAATCGCGCAGCTGCTATTGGAAGGTCGCGCCGACATCGGCATCGCCACCGAAACGCTCGCGAGTGTGGAAGGCCTCGTGTCCTATCCCTATCACCGCTGGCATCACGGCGTATTGGTGCCGGAAGGTCACAAGCTCACGAAGGTGAAGCCTTTGACGCTCGAAGCCATCGCGGCCGAGCCGATCATCACCTACCACGAAGGTTTCACCGGTCGTGCCGTGATCGAGAAGACCTTCCACGATGCAGGACTGACGCCCGACATCGTATTGGCCGCCTTGGACGCGGACGTCATCAAGTCCTACGTCGAGCTCGGCATGGGCGTGGGCATCGTCGCGGCACTGGCTTACAACCCCGAGCGTGATCAGAACCTCACGCTGCTCGACTGCACGCATCTGTTCCCGGAGAACGTCACGCGCCTGGCAGTGCGCGAAGGGCAGCTTCTGCGTCACTACGCCTACGACTTCATCGGCCTCTGCAGCGAGCGCGTGCTCGAACAGATCCGCATCTTCAATCGCGGCAGCTAATTCTCTTCGGGCGGCGTGACTTCCAGCGTGAAGCTGAAGGGGCCTACCTCACGTTCGCCCGGATTCTCATAGCGCCGTGAGCCCGGCTCAATGGTGAAGGGCTGCGCCACGTAGTCGTGGTTGCCATAGCGGCTCACGGCTTCCACGTTCAGCACGTAGTCACCTTCGAGCAGTGATGCGCCGCTTTCGTCCTTGCCGTCCCAGGTCAGTTGATATTCACCCGGTCCGCGCGTTGGACGCGTGACGTTGAGCGTGGCGAGGCGCGTGCGGCTACCGACGCGTCGCCACCACAGTGAGTTGCTGCTGGCCCAGCGTTGATCCTGTCCCAACAGCAAGAGATTGCGCAGCGGATTGCCCTGACGATCGCTGATCCAGATCGCGACGTAGGGTCGTTCATAGGGGCGCTGCTTCAAGCGCGGAATCGTGTAGTCCATGTTGAACGAGATTTCCGCGCGCAATTGCCGCCGCATGTCGCCGCCCAAGAGATCCACCCAACCGGCGGAATGCCACACACGGTTCTGCTTGTTCACCAGTAGCACCTGGGCATATTGCTCATGTTCCTGCACCCACTTGAGGCCGTTGTCCAGGGACTGTGCGGCGAGAATCGTGGCGATGGCATCGGCGGTGACGGCATCGTCGGCACTGGCAACGGCGTAGGTGCTTTCCGACGTGGGCCAACCGCGGCGACTGTCGAAGATGTGGCTGTAGTTCAATCTGCCGATGGTGAAGGTGCGACTGCTGTGACCACTCGTCGCCACCGCCTTGCCAGCGAGTGAGAGCTTGGCGATGAACGCCCCGTTATCCGCAGTGAGCTCCGGATCGGCGACCAATACATCCCAACCGTTCGTCTCGGGCGGTGCACCCCAGTAGATGGCGTCACCACCGATGTCGAGTTTGATCGCGGTGGCGTCCGGCACTTCCGCGCGCAACACCGCCATGGCGCGATCGATGATGTAGCCCTTGGCGAGTCCTGATGGTTCGAGTTCGATGTCCTCGCCGAGCGCGATGGCGCGACGTTCGGCATCGATGGTGAGTTCGGCCTGCGCGATCTGCCGACTCAGATCGAGCAGTTCCTTCGCTACCGGCAGCTTCTGTTCTTCCTGCGCCTGTTGCCAGATTCTTGCGACCTTGCCGAGGCGGCAGGTGAAGACGTTGGCCGAAAGTTCGCGCCAGGTTTCGCAGAGTTCCACCACCTCGATGAGTTCCGGCGGCAGGTTTTCCCCATTACGTTCACGATTGAGCTGCATGATGGCCGAGTCTTCGCGCCAGGTGGAGAGAATGGCGTCGAGACGTTCGATCTCCGCGAGTGCCGCGGCGATCGCTCGTTCCGCGCGCGCGGCATCGGGTGCGTGAATGCTGAGGTCCAAAGAAGTGCCGAGCACACCGTCGTAATGTCGTTCGACCGGCTGTGCCAGCACGGATGTCGCCCCCAGCAAAATGCACCATAATCCGCGGCGCAGTCGCATCGGCGACAGCCCAGGGGGGAAGGCGCTGCATGCGCGCTTCAGTAAATCGATCAGGCGCGTGTCGTTCGTCGCAGCGTCTATAAAGTCTTTTCGAGTTTTCATGGCCATCAATCGCAAACTGCTTCAGTGGTCACGCACTGTACATATCTATTTTTCGATCGCGCTGTTCTTGATCTTGGTGTTCTTCGCGCTCACGGGCATCACGTTGAACCATGCCACGTTCTTTACCGGAGAGCCGCAAGTGACCGTGCAAAGGGTCGATGGCTTGCCGGACCTGCCGCTGGACGAGGACGGGATCATCGCCGACTCCCCCGAGCTGGCGCAATTCCTGCGCGAGGAATTCGGCTTGTCGCGTAGCGTGGTCGAGCTGGATGCCGTGGGAGACGTGCTCTTCGTCGATTACCGCGCACCTGGACGCAGTGGCCTATTGGAAATCGATGTCGCCACCGGCACCGCGCAGTACGAGTTCACCAACTATGGCCTGATCGCCACCTTGAACGATCTGCACAAGGCGCGCGATACCGACGTGCTGTGGAAGTGGTTGATCGACATCAGTGGCGTATTGCTGGTGCTGTTCTCGATCGCTGGTTTCATTCTGCTCCTGCCCAACCGCTACCGCTTCAAGCGCATCGCGCTCTATTCCTTCGTCTCCCTCGCACTGATCGCGCTGGTGTACATGGCGGTTTGATTCAAGTGCGCTCGTAGGTTGGGCGAAGGCAAGCGTGCGCGGCGCATCGCGCGCGCGTTCCCGACGGCGGTGCGTGGCGCCAGTGTTCTGAGCATCGATGCACCTCCAAACTCAAGCTTTGCACGATCGCCCATTTGACAAGCGCCGCTGCCCGCGCGCATCATGCGCCCCCATGAACATCAACCACAAATTCAATTGGTGGTGGCCCTCACACTGGGCTGCCTCCTTCCAAGGGAGCGAAGCCGCACGCTAAGCGTACGACTCCGCTCCGCCGTGTTCACGACACGACGACTGAAGGCCGCCCCGCAACGAGGCGGCCTTTTTGTTGCCCAGCAACAGGCCACGCAAGGTTCGCCTCCCACCGACTACGTAGGAGATGAACCACATGCAGATCGAACCCACCCATCACTATCGCACTGACGGCGGCGTTGCCGTCTATCGCGCCAGCATGGCGGCGGACTACGTCGAAGCCAGACGCGAGCTCATCGCTGCTCTCGACCAAAGCCCAGGTGTATTGCTGAGCTCCGCCTATGAGGTGCCGGGGCGCTACACACGGTGGGATGTCGGCTGCGTGAACCCGCCGCTGCGCTTCACTGCACGCGGACGCACCTGTGAACTCGAAGCTCTCAATGCGCGCGGCGAGATTCTGCTGCGCTTCTTCACGCCGCTGTTGGAACGCTGTGAGGATCTGGCAGAGTTTCAGCTCACTGCACAGCACCTACGCTTTCGCGTGCGTGAGCCGGAACCCGTCATGCTCGAGGAAGAGCGCACGCGGCAGCGCGGTGTGTTCAGCGTGTTGCGCCTACTGCTCCAGCATCTGCGCAGCCAGGAAGATCAGTATCTCGGCTTCTACGGCGCCTTCGGTTACGACCTCGCCTTTCAGTTCGAAGCGGTGAAGTCGCGCCTGCAGCGCACGCAGGATCAGCGTGATCTCGTGCTCTATCTGCCCGACACCATCCTCGTCGTCGATCACAAGCGCGAAGTGGCGCAGATGCACTACTACGATTTTGAACAGATCGTCGGTGAGGAGTTTCTGAGCACGCGCCATCTGGCGCGGCGCGTACCTGCCGATCCGTTCAAACCGGCGGCTCGAGCGAGTGAAGCACTGAACTGTGATCATCGGCCCGGTGAATACGCTGCCACGGTGCGAAGCGCCCTCGACCATTTTCGGCGCGGCGATCTCTTCGAAGCCGTCCCCGCGCAAACCTTCAGCGCCGATTGCGCGGAACGACCGTCGCAATTGTTCCTGCGTTTGCAGCAGCAGAACCCAGCGCCCTATGGCGCGTTGATGAATCTGGGTCAGGGTGAATTCCTGGTCGCTGCTTCACCCGAAATGTATGTGCGTGTTGCGGGCCGACGTGTCGAAACCTGCCCCATCTCCGGCACCATCGCGCGCGGCAGTGACGCGCTCGAAGACGCCGATCAGATTCGCGCGCTGCTCAATTCCGACAAGGACGCGGCAGAGCTGGCGATGTGCACCGACGTCGATCGCAACGACAAGGCACGCATCTGTGAACCCGGTTCGATCCGCATCCTGGGACGCCGGCAGGTGGAACTCTATTCGCGTCTGATTCATACGGTGGATCACGTCGAAGGCGTACTGCGTCCCGAATTCGATGGACTCGATGCTTTCCTCAGTCACGCCTGGGCAGTGACCGTCACCGGCGCGCCGAAACACTCGGCGATGCAGTTCATCGAAGATCACGAGAAGGCGCCACGTCGCTGGTACGGTGGCGCGATGGGCTGCGTGCTTTGCAACGGCGATGTGAACACGGGCCTCACCATTCGCACGCTGCGTTTGCAGGATGGGTGCGCCGAAGTGCGCGTGGGCGCTACCTTGTTGGCCGACTCCGATCCACAGGCGGAAGAAGCGGAAACGCGGTTGAAGGCTGCGGCCTTGCTGGCGGTGTTGCGTCGTCGCGCGCCGGTGCAGCCTCCGGAGCAGGCGGTGTTGCAACACCAGGGCAGGGGCCTGCGCATCCTGATGGTCGATCATCAGGACTCCTTCGTGCACACGCTGGCCTCGTATCTGCGGGAAAGTGGTGCCGACGTACGTACGGTGCGTCCGCATGCGGTGGCGGCGCAGTTGCAGTCGAGTGAGCCGCCGCACTTGGTGGTGCTTTCGCCGGGTCCGGGCCGTCCCGAGGATCATCGGGTGCATGAGACTCTGCGGCTCTGCGAAGCGGCAGGTGTTGCGGTATTCGGTGTGTGCCTCGGCTTGCAGGGAATGGTCGAGTATTGCGGCGGTAGGCTGAACACATTGCCGTTCCCGATGCATGGCAAGGCCTCGACGCTCAGCTATTACCACGGTGCCTTGTTCGACGGCTGCAAGGGTGAGCTACGCGTCGGGCGCTACCACTCGCTCGTTGCCGATGTCGTACCCGAGTGTATGGAAGTGCTCGCGCGCAGCGACGATGGTGTGGTGATGGCCGTGCGCCATCGCAAGTTGCCGATGGCTGCCGTGCAGTTCCATCCCGAGTCCTTGTTGAGTCTGGAAGGAGAGGTCGGACGCAAGGTGCTGCGCAATGCGCTGCGGATGTTGGTGTCCTAATCGATCGTAGGTTGAATCGAGCGCGTAGGTGTTCTGCCGGGAGAACACCATTGGCGAAGCTCAACAAGCGATCTGCACGTTGATCAGAGAGTCTTTGAGTATTGGTGTTTGCGAAGCGGCTTCCAAACTACGCGCAGTATGAAGATTCGACCATCGCATGTTGGGCTTCGCAGCAAGCTGCTCAGCCCAACCCACGAAATGCGAGGTCGAATGAGATTCAGTTTCCAATGATGGGCTGCGCCGAAAACAGCGCAGCCCGATAGGAGAAACGAGCTACTCGATCGCAGCCAGCAGATCCGCCTTGGTCTGCGGCACGGCAGCAGCGTGGACGGCGATGTAGTGCTCGAAGTCGAGATCGTTGTCGCGCACGTAGGCGGCGAGACCGCGCACGAAGGGATTCGGCTGCGCGCCGGGTTGCGGCAACGTGAAGTCGGCTTGGAACAGCACTCGTGCGGAAGGTACGAGCCCGACGATGATGCCGTCGCTGTGTTCGTTGCCGGCGATGTGATGCAGCTCGATCTTCATCGTTTCGTCTTCCAACGTCGTCACACTGCCCACGCTCATGAACTGCGGGTTCAAGGGTGGCTGTCCCAACAAGGTACGCGGCGTGCTCAGTGCCATGCGCAGGAAGTTGACGTTGTTCTCGTGCGTGACGATGGTGGCGCCTTCACGCACGAAGGGCACCATGCCGGCCGTGTGATCCGAATGCGGATGCGAGTTGATGAGGTAGCGGATCGGCTTGTCGGGGAAGAGACGCTTCACTTCATCGAGGATCTGCTGACCACGCGCTTCGGATTGGCCGGCCTCGAACACGACGACGTGATCGGCGAAGCCGAGGGCGAGGGATTGATAGCCACCTTTGATCAGGTAGACGTTTTCTGCCAATCGTTCCGCAAGTTCTCCGGGAGGAGCGGGCGGTGCACCGGCACCGGGCGGTGTCGGCGGTGCGGGGATGGCGACGAGATCGCGGATGTCCACCGGGTTCATGATGGCATTGTCCACCTTCACCCCGAAGATGCCGCCGCCACCGCGCTGCTGTTCCATCGTGGTCGGCACCTGCAGACCATTGATCTCCCGATAGTCCTCATACACACCCACGATGTGGAAGTCGCCCATGAAGGGATCGTCCACCCAGGTTTCGACCTTGCTGACGCGCTTGTCATCGTCGAGATAGCCGGTGACGGTGTAGCGCATGCCGGAGGGTGAAAGCTGATCGGGCGGCGATTGCCAGGTGAGTGTGAGCACTTCATCGCCATCGACCTCACGTTGTTCCACCGTGGCGCCGTACTGCTGCGCGCCTTTGAGAAAGCCCCAGGGTGTCAGCCAGATCTCGAGCTGCTGATTCCAGGCTTTCTGATCCGGCGCGACGTTCTGCTGATAGGTGCCGGGCTGCGGCGGGTCGAGGAAGATGTTGGACGCGAAGGTTTCACCTGTGGCGCGCGACGAAGGACGTGAGAGATCCCGCAGATCGATGGCGCGGCGATAGTTGGTGATGGTGTCGCGCGAAGGCCACGGTGGATCGGCGCTGGGAGTTTGCATGAAGCCGTTGCGCACACGCCATGCCTCACCGGTGTAGACGATGCTGGTGAGGAAGCCCATGCCCATGGCGTCGACGGCTTCCTGCACCACTGCTGCTGGATCCAGTGGTTCCGGCGGCGGTGCAGCGGGCGTCGTAGTGGCAGCGGTATCGGTGTCTTCGCCGGAGCAGGCGGCGAGCAGCAGGGAAAGTGAAAAGCTGGCTATAAGGGTTTTGTGCACCATGAAGGCCCCCTGATCATTTATGTGGACGAATCGGATCCGTTCAGCGGATCTCTATGGGGGTGCAGCATAGGCACATCGATGCGGCGAAGTCCATGGTTTCACCGGGGCTTCGCCGCAATGCAAGGATGATCGTTACAGAACTGCTGGAAACGAGCGCGTTTTAACGAACGTTGAACTGGGTCTCAGTGGAGCACCTGATCTTCGGTCGGCTGATCGTCGACACCGGATACGAGGCGTTCGACTGCCGCGCGATCGAAGACATAGTGGTGGTTGCAGAACTCGCAATCGACTTCGATGTTGCCCTTTTCCTCGAGGATGCCCATCAGTTCTTCCTTGCCGAGCGAGATCAGCGTGCGCTCGACCTTCTCGACGGAGCAGGTGCAGGCGAAGTGCAGATGCTTGGGATCGTGTAGGCGCAAGGTTTCCTCGTGGAAGAGGCGCAGCAGCAGAGTGCTGGGCTCGAGCGCGAAGATTTCGTCCTGGGTGGTGGTGTCGGCGAGGAAGTTCACACGATTCCAATCCTCGTCGCGCTGCTCCTGGCTGAAGGCGTGGCCACGACTGAGTGGCAGTGCCTGCAGGAAAAGGCCGGCCACGCGCTCGTCGGAGACGAAAAGGCGGAAGCTGCTCGGCAGTTGCTCGGATTGCTCGAAATAGGCGTTGAGAGCTTCAGCCAGGGAATTGCCGGAGAGCGCGACGATGCTCTGATAACGCTCACCCGTTTCGGGGAGCACGCTGATGAGGATGTGGCCGTCACCATAGACCGACTGCAGCGGACCCTCGGGCACGTTGCCTTCCCAACGCGCCAGACCACGCAGGGCGCCTTCGCTCGTGACCTGCGTCACCAGACTGCGCAGCGGGCCGTTGCCATGGATCTGCAGGATCATCGTGCCCTTGAACTTGAGCGTGACGGAGAGCAGGGCAATGGCAGCCAGCGCACTGCCGAGCTGCAGACGCACCGAGGCCGGATAGTCATAGCGGCTGACGATGTCGCGCCAGCTCGAGTCCAGATAGACGAGCTCACCACGAATATCGAGTTCGTCGAAATTGAAGCGCAGAAGCTGATCTGGATGTTGCATGGGCCTTCCTGGAAAAAATGCAAAGTTGGGCGGATTCTACCTTGCCCCGGTACAATGCGCCCCTTTCTCTTCCGTTGCGCCGCAGGGGAGACAGGAGCAAGGCTCCGGTCGCTTGCTTCAGATAGAGCTTGGGCGCCGGTTTCGATGAGGTGGATATGGCGAAATTTTCCGATCTGGGTTTACACGAGCGCTTGCTGAAGGCGCTCGACGCGTTGGAGCTGAAAAAGCCCACGCCGATCCAGAGCGCTTTGATTCCTGTGGCTCTGCAGGGACGTGACGTGCAGGCGAGTGCGGAGACGGGCAGCGGCAAGACCGCGGCCTATGCACTGCCGATCCTCGAACGGCTCCTCAAGGAGAGGCGCCCGAATTCCGCGACGCGCGTGCTGATTCTGGTGCCCACGCGCGAACTCGCGCTGCAGGTCGACAAACATTGCCGTGATCTTGCCAAGTTCACGCAGATCACGAGTGCACCGGTGGTCGGTGGCGTGCCGTATGGCGAGCAGAAGGCGATGATCCGCAAGAATCCCGAGATTCTCGTGGGCACTCCTGGCCGCGTGCTCGAACACGTGCAGCAGCGCTCGATCATTCTGCGCGATCTCGAGTGTCTCGTGCTCGACGAAGCCGATCGCATGCTCGACATGGGCTTTCGCGAAGAAGTGCTGATGATCGTACAGGCCTGTCCGAAGGAACGTCAGACCTATCTGCTGTCCGCCACGTTGGTACATGAAGGCTTGGGCCGCATCGCCGACGAAGTGCTGCGCGAACCCGAAGTGGTTGCCATCGGCAGTCATCGCTCCAAGCATGCCAACATCACGCAGCAGCGCATTCTCGCCGACGACCCCGGCCACAAGCAGCAGCTCACCAACTGGCTGCTCGCGCACACCGAATACGACAAGGCTCTGGTGTTCACCAACACGCGCGAACATGCGGAACAGCTTGCGGCCTTCTTGCGACGTCAACGTGAAGGCAAACCGCAGAGCAAGAATTCGGAGCGTGATGGCAGCAAGCGTACGCGTGTCGCTTGTCTGCACGGCGAGATGCCGCAGGAAGAGCGCAAGAAGCTCATGCATTGGTATCGCACCGGTGTGGTGAGAGTGCTGGTGGCGACCGACGTCGCGGCGCGTGGTCTCGACGTGAAGGGCGTGGATCTGGTCATCAACTTCGCGATGGCGCGCAGCGGTGACGACTACGTGCATCGCATCGGTCGCACGGGACGCGCAGGTGCTCAGGGTCTCGCGATCTCGTTGGTTGCGCCGCAGGAATGGAACCTGATGCAGAGCATCGAGCGCTATCTCGGTGTGACGCTCGAGCCGCGCGTGGTCGAAAGTATGGAAGCGCGCTTCAAGGGTCCTGCCGCGAAGAAGGCCGACAAGAAAGACAAAGATAAGAAGAAAGACAAGGACAAGAAGAAGCGTCCGATTCCGAAGGCCAAACAACGCCACGCCTATCGCAAGAACATCGGCAAGCGGCGCAAACCGAGCGGCACGCATCATGCCGACGGTGCGGTTGCTGCAGCGGCGCCGGTCGATCCCTTGGTGAGTGCCGGCTTCGCGCCGCTCAAGCGCAAGCCGAAGCCCGCCGCGGAAGCGCCGAAAGGTGCGCCTGCACGCGATGTGAAAGCGAAACCGGCGAGTGCGAAGAAGGCTGAGGTCTCCGTTGCATCGGAGAAGGCATCGGAGAAGGCACCGGACAAGAAAGTGCAGCCGAGCGTTGCGGCACCGAAGAGTGCACCAGCACCTGAAGCGAAAGCGCAGCCCGCACGCGCGAAGAAAGCGGAAGTCGCTGCGGCAGCGGAGAAGGTGAAGCCGACCGCTGAAGCGAAACCAGCACGCAAACCACGCGCGAAAGCTTCAGAGACAGCGACGGAAAAAGCAGCCCCGATGCCGAAGAAAGCGGCCAAGAAGGCACCGGCGCGCAGCAAGCCGGCCGAGCGTCAATTGGGATTGTTCGACGAGGAATGAGGTGAGTGCGGTGCTACCGCACTCAGTATTCCCATTTGAGGTTGGAATCGAGCACGCGCAGGTATTCGTCGATCGGTTCCTGCTCGTCGCCGATCACCACCAACGTGTGCGTCCCACCCGAGGGCGCGATCTTGCCCGACAGTTTTTCGTCGGAGATCGGCTGTTCACCCTCCACCAGGGCGTCGGACAGCATGATCACGTTCACCGGCCCCTGTTTTCCCTTCACCACCAGGTGGGTGCCGACGCGTTTCGCCACCCGGCAATCCTTCACGAAGGTGACTTCGAGTTTCTCGGTGGAGGTGTTTTCGTCCAGATGCGCGCCGAGCGAGGCTTCGAGGTGCATGTTGACTTCGTCGAGCTGGATGCGGCGCGCCGTGATGTAGGGTTCTTCCGCGTAGATGTGGCCGAAGAGATCCTGCTGCAGCGCCCAGGCGGCATCGATCCGCAGATAGCTGTTGATGCCGAGTGCGAGCAACAACAGTGCCGCGGCGGGCAGGAGACGTCGTGCCCATTCGCGGCCGCGCGCGCGTTCGAGCGGCACGGCGGTGACCGGAACTGAAGCGGGCAGCGCCAGCAGCTTTTCCTCGAGATGCGCCGGCGGCGTGACGCCTTCCAGCGTGCTACGCAGGCGCGTTTCGAACGCGCGGGCGCCCTCCCAGGCAGCGCGCCGCTCGGGCGTTTCCTGTGCCGCGGCCAGGAACTCGGGATCCTGGCTGAGCGGATCGGCGCCGAGCAAAGTCTCGAAGCGTGTGTCGTTCATGGGACGGTCCAACGGTTCGGTCATGATTTGTCGTCATCCTGCTCCTTTGGAGGGAGCGCTTCGTCGAGCAGGACCCTGAGCTTGTTGCGGGCCCTGAACAGTCTCGTCATCACGGTGTTGTTGTTCAGATCCAACATCGAGGCGATTTCTTCGCCGCTGAACCCACCGATCACCTGCATCAATAGAGGCTCTCGATATTCGGGTTCCAAACGCATCATCGCCTTGTACAGCAGATGGTTTTCCATCAGGCGGTCCGGTTCGGCGTGGCGCGTGTCCGGCAAGCCGCTTTCGTGATCCTCGATATCGTCCAGCTCTGGTTGGAACTTCTCATAGAGGCGGGCGTTTTCCCGACGCAATATGGTGAAGAGCCAGGCCTTCGCGGCCCCTTGGCTTTGCAGGCTGTCGAAAGCTCGCCACGCCCGCATGAAGGTTTCCTGGGTCAAATCCTCCGCCACGGAGCGGCTTTTGCTGATCCAGTAAGCGTAGCGATAGATGTCGTGGTAGTACTCCTTGACCAACGCTTCATATCGGAGGCGCTTGTTCGCGGCCCCATCTAGGACCGCACTGTCATTACTTTCTTTCGAGGTCATGAGCGAGCGGTCGGACGTCGGCGCGTGGTGAGGAGCGGGGAAAGGCCCGGCATTATTGCCCACCCCTGGGGTGGTAACAAGGCGTGGGTAATGGGTAAGTGATTAAGCGCAGGTAAATTTTTATCAACCATTACAATCTCTTAACCTGTTCTTAATCGCCTGATGGTAGGCTTTGCAGCCGAAAAAACGACACTTGGATAGACCCTCGTGAGCCGTAAGAAGATCGTAATTGTCGAAGACGAGCCCGACATCCTGGAAGTTCTCAGTTACAACCTCAAGCGCGAAGGTTACGACGTTCTCACTGCCCTCGACGGCACCAGCGCGCTGTCTCTGATCCGCCGTGAAACCCCCGATCTCATTCTGTTGGACCTGATGCTACCGGGCATGGACGGCATCGAACTGTGCAGCAGCATCAAGAAAGATCCACAGACGCAAAATTGCCTCATCATCATGGTCACTGCCAAGGGTGAGGAGAGCGACATCGTGCTCGGCCTGGGGGTGGGCGCCGATGATTACATTTCCAAACCATTCAGTCCGCGTGAACTCGTGGCGCGTGTGAAAGCCGTGCTGCGTCGCGGTCTCATGGTGGAGCGCCGGCCCACCGAGGAAGTGATCACGCTGGGTGAGCTCAGTATCGACACCGCCAAGTACAAGGTTCTGGTGGGCGAGCGCGAGGTGAAGCTGACCGCCAGCGAATTCAAACTCTTGCATTTCCTCGCCAGTTACCCCGGCCGCGTGTTCACGCGCGAACAACTGCTGAGCAAGGCGCTGGGAGACGACGTCGTCATCGTCGACCGTAACATCGACGTGCACATCCGCGGTATCCGCAAAAAACTGGAGCTCGATCCGCCGCCGATCGAAACCATACGTGGAGTCGGCTATAGAATGGCGGACCACTATTGAGCCGCGGCGTAGGCGCCGGGCGAGCGAGCACTTGAACTTGTTCAGACCTCAACACTTCTGGCGTGCCTTTGGTGGCTACGCCCTATTCGCCGTGCTTGGGCCGGGCCTGACCGCCGGCCTGCTGACGCTGCGCGTGCCGGCCGAAGTCGGCAGCGAAATCCTCGATGAAATGCAGGAGCACACCAGTCTCTTGGCCTCGGTGGCCGAGCCGATGCTGCGCAGCGCCGATCGCGAAGCCCTGCAGGCACTGGCCACGCACTATCTGAAGGAAGCTCCCGGCGACAGCATCTATCACCTCACCGTGATCGACCCCCAGGGCAGGGCCTTGGTGGTCTCGGGTGACAATCCCGACGGCAACGACAACCTTCTGACCCGCCCAGAGGTGCAGTTGGCGCTCACTCGTGGCGAGGGCTCGGCTGAGCGCTTCAGTCCGGTGCTGGGCAGCAATCTCTTCTACGTCGCCATGCCGATCGGCTCGGTGCAGCAGCCCCTGGGCGTGCTGCGTCTCGGTGTGAACGATTCCTACATCACCGACCGCATCCAGAGCACCCGCAAGGAAATGTGGGAGCTGGCGCTGATCCTCGTTCTGCTCCTGTTGCTGCCGGCCGCCTGGCTGGCCTGGCGGCGCGCGGAGGGCCTGGAAGTATTGACGGAGGTCACCGAGAAGCTGGCGCAGGGCGATCTCGAGCGCCGTGTGATGGAGTCGCGTGTGCCGGGATTGAAACGTCTGGCCGATGCCATCAACCTCATGGCACGCAACTCTTCCCGTCGTCTCAATGCACTGACGGCGGACCGCAACCGCTTCGCCGCGATCTTCACCGGCATGGTCGAGGGCGTGATCGACGTCGACCAGAACCAGAACATCATCCACATCAACGACGCCGCGGCGCAGCTGATGGGCGTGAGCCGTGAGCGCTGCGTCGGCAAACCGGTGTGGCAGGAACTGCGCCATCAGCGCATCACCCAGGCACTCGACGAAGCCATCCGCACCCGCGGCGTAAGCCGCATCCAGGTGGAATACACCCGCGAGCGCGATCATCTGACGATGGACATCTATATCGCCTCGCTGTCCGACGATCAGGGCAAGCCGATCGGCGCCGTTCTGGTGCTGCACGACATCACCGAACTCAAGTTGCTCGAACGCATCCGCACCGACTTCGTCGCCAATGCCTCGCACGAACTGAAGACGCCGATCACGGCGATCCGCGGCCTGTCGGAAACCGTGGTGGGAGACCCCGAGGTCGACAAAGAGACCCTGCAGAAGTTCATGGAGCGCATCCACGCGCAGAGCATCCGTCTGTCGCAGCTCGTCAGCGACCTCATGACCATCTCGCGCCTCGAGGCCGACCAGGGGCAGGCCGATTTCGCACGCATCAACATGGGGGAATTGGTCAACCGTGCGCTCGTCGCCGCCGAACCCGCCCTGCAGCAGAAGAGTCATCGGTTGCACCGACAGCTGCCCGAAACTCCTCTGTTGGTGTTCGGCGACCGTCAGAATCTGAATCAACTGGTGGACAACCTGGTCGACAACGCGATCAAGTACACGCCCGAGGGCGGCCAGATCTGGGTACGGCTGAGCCAGGACGGCAACGACATGCTGCTGGAAGTACAGGACAGCGGCATCGGCATCAGCCCCCAGCACCAGGAGCGAGTGTTCGAACGCTTCTATCGCGTGGACAAGGCGCGCTCGCAGAGTCTGGGCGGCACGGGGTTGGGCTTGTCCATCGTGCGCAACATTGCCGAACGCCATGGCGGAAAGGTCAGTGTGCGCTCACAACTCGGCAATGGCTCGACCTTCAGCTTCAGGATGCCGCTGGCGGCTTCCACCACGACCAACAACGACTAGAAGCGGGCGCTGTCGTCGCTCGCTTCTTTAATAAATGCAGTGACGGCGCCTTCATCGGCTCTTTACAAAGTCGTCACGGGATGGGCGCCGCTCCCTCTGCGCCGCTGTATTGGATGGGTTCTTTATAAGAATTTAACAATCCGGCGGCACAATGCCGCCCTCTTCACGGACCGGCCCGCTGGTCCGTCCCAAGGAGCCAGTGCATGACTCGAAGCCCGAAAGCATCCCCTCTGTTCTGCAGTGCCGCGCTGGCCCTCAGCACCTTGCTCGTTGCCTGTGGCGGTCCGCAGGGAGACGGTCTGACCGGGGTAGTGCGCCTGGATGGTTCGTCCACCGTGTTCCCGATCAGTGAGGCGGTCGCCGAAGAATTCCTGCCGGTAGCCCCCGGCGTGCGCGTGACGGTGGGGGTGTCGGGCACGGGCGGTGGCTTCAAGAAATTCATCGCCGGCGAGATCGACATCGCCGATGCCTCGCGCGAGATCCGTCCCGAGGAGATCGCAGCGGCCGAGGCGGCAGGTGTGCAATACCTGGAAATCCCGGTGGCCTATGACGGCCTTTCCATCGTGGTGAACCCGGCCAACGACTGGGTGGACCATCTGACGGTGGAAGAACTCAAGCGCATCTGGGAGCCCGGCAGCACGGTGGACAGCTGGGACGACATCCGCGCCGGTTGGCCCAACAGCCCGATCCGCCTCTATGGTCCCGGCACCGACTCCGGCACCTTCGACTACTTCACCGAAGCCGTGAACGGCAAATCCGGCGCCGCCCGCCCCGACTTCACCGCCAGCGAGGACGACAACGTGCTGGTGCAGGGCATCAGCGGCGACGAGTACGCCTTGGGTTTCTTCGGCTACGCCTACTACGAAGAAAATGCCTCGCGTCTCAAACTCGTGCCCATCGACGGCGGCAACGGTCCGCTGTTGCCCACGGTGACCAGCATCAACGACGGCAGCTACAGCCCGCTGTCGCGCCAGGTATTCATCTACCTCAACACCGCCTCGCTGGCGCGCCCCGAAGTGCGTGCCTTCGTCGAGTTCTATCTCGACGTTGCCAAGGATCTGGCACGAGAGGTGGGCTACATTCCGCTGCGGGACGATGAATACGAGGCCAACAAGGCTTCAGTGGCTGCCCTCGTACAACCCGAGCAGCCTTAACGCAACCATCAGCGAACCGTTTCCATGACCGACACTTCCATGCACGCGGGTGAGGGCACCGTCATCCGCAAGACGCAGCGCCGCTGGGGCGAGTCCTTCATCCAAGGTTGGCTCAAGGCCTGTGCCGGCATCTCCATCTTCACCACCGCCGCCATCGTGATCCTGTTGGTGGTGGAATCGTTGGGCTTCTTCCAGAACGTCAGCCCGATCGAATTCTTCTTCGGCACACGTTGGGTGCCCTTGCTCGAGCCCAGTTCCTACGGTGTGCTGCCCTTGCTCTGGGGCACGATGCTGGTGACCGTCGGTGCTGCCGTGATCGCCATTCCCACCGGCCTTGCCAGCGCCGTGTACCTCAGCGAATACGCGAGCGATCGCGTGCGTCGCTGGGCCAAGCCGCTGCTGGAACTCCTCGCCGGTATCCCCACCGTGGTCTACGGTTACTTCGCGCTGACCTTCGTTACTCCGATGTTGAAGTTGATCCTGCCCGACATCCAGGTGTTCAACGCACTGAGCGCAGCGATCGTGGTCGGCATCATGATTCTTCCCACCATCGCCACGCTGAGCGACAACGCGTTGCGCGCGGTTCCCGTGAGTCTGCGTCAGGCAGCCTATGCGCTTGGTGCGACCTCGTACGAAGTGACCACGCGCGTCGTGGTGCCCGCCGGTCTCTCCGGCATCATGGCGTCGTTCCTGCTTGCCATTTCGCGCGCCATCGGTGAAACCATGGCGGTGACCATCGCCGCCGGTCAGACCCCGAATCTTTCGCTGAGCATGCTGGAAAGCATCCAGACCATGACCGCCTACATCGTGCAGGTGAGCCTCGGTGATACGCCTTCGGGTGGTATCGCCTACCAGACGCTCTTCGCCGTGGGCATGGTGCTGTTCGCGATCACGCTGATCATCAACATCATTTCGCAGTGGATCCTGTCCCGCTTCCGTGAGGTATACGACTGATGGCCTTCGTATCCGAAACCGAAATCCGCAACCTGCAGAAGCGGCATCGCAAATCACGCATCTTCCGCAGACTGTGTGCGGGCATCACCTGGCTCAGTATCGCGCTGCTCGCCGTGCTTCTGATCCGCATCGGCATGGATGGCATCGGCTGGCTCGACTGGCAGTTCCTCAACAGCTTCCCGTCGCGTTTCCCCTCGCGTGCCGGCATCAAGTCTGCGCTGGTGGGCACCTTGTGGATGAGTGTGTTGGTTGCGGTGATCTCGATTCCGATCGGTGTGTCGGCGGCGCTTTATCTCGAGGAATTCGCAGGGCGTGGTCGCCTGGCGCGCTTCATCGAGCTCAACATCGCCAACCTTTCCGGTGTGCCCTCGATCGTGTACGGCATCCTGGGTCTGGCGATCTTCGTGCGCTTCTTCATGCTCGAGCGCAGCCTGATTTCCGGTGCCTTGACGATGAGTCTGCTGATCCTGCCGACGATCATCATTGCCAGTCGTGAAGCGATCAGAACCGTGCCGCAGAGCATTCGCTATGCTGCGCTCTCGCTGGGCGCAACGCGTTGGCAGACGACCTGGTCGCATGTGTTGCCCGCTTCGTTCCCCGGCATCATGACCGGTGTGATCCTGGCGCTGTCGCGCGCCATCGGTGAAACGGCGCCGCTGATCATGATCGGTGCGCTGAGCTTCGTCGCCTTCCTGCCGCAGGGACCGATGGACTCGTTCACCGCGCTGCCGATTCAGATCTATAACTGGGTTTCCCGCCCGCAGCCCGAGTTCCATGAGCTCGCCGCTGCCGGCATCATCGTGTTGTTGGTCGTGCTGCTGTTGATGAACGCCGCCGCCATCTACATTCGCAACAAGACCGAGCGGAGATTGAAGTAATGAGCGCCCCCGAAACCGAACTCCAGCGCAACCATGATGAAGCCGTGCTGGAGCTGCAGGAAGTGAGCGTGTTGTATTCCGGCAAGCCTGCCGTGAAGAAGGTGTCCTGCCAGATCTACAAGAACAAGATCACGGCCATCATCGGACCTTCCGGCTGCGGCAAGAGTACACTGTTGCGCTCACTCAACCGCATGAACGATTTCGTCGACGGCGTGAGCATCGAAGGTCGTCTGATGTTTGCGGGTCAGGATCTGTACGGCAAGGACGTGGATCCGGTGGAAGTGCGTCGCCACATCGGCATGGTGTTCCAGAAGCCGAACCCCTTCCCGAAGTCGATCTACAACAACATCGCATGGGGTCCGAGCATCAACGGTTACACCGGCTCGATGGATGAACTCGTCGAACGTTCGCTGTCGCAGGCGGCACTGTGGGATGAAGTGAAGGATCGTCTGCACGACTCCGCACTCAATCTTTCCGGTGGTCAGCAGCAGCGTCTTTGCATTGCGCGCGCACTCGCGATGGAACCGCAGGTGCTGTTGATGGACGAGCCGTGTTCGGCACTCGATCCGATCTCCACCGCGCACATCGAAGACCTCATGTTCGAGCTGAAGTCGCGCTATACAATCGTGATCGTTACCCATAACATGCAGCAGGCCGCACGTATTTCGGACTACACCGCGTTCATGGAAATGGGCCACTTGATCGAGTTCGGTGAGACGGATCAGATCTTCACTCGCCCGAATGTGAAACGCACGGAAGAATACGTCACCGGCCGCTTCGGCTAAGGTAACGGGTTTCTCAATTCCCTCTGGAATCAGCAGTCAAACGGCACCTCTATGTCACTACATTTGCAGCGCGACCTGGAGGCGCTGAAAAAGGAAATTCTCCAGCTGGGCAACTTGGTAGAGACTGCGATCAACACCTCGATCCAGGCGTTGAACAATCGCGAGATCGCGTTGGCTGATCGCGTCTTCGAACTCGAAGAAGAAATCAACGAGAAAGAAGTCCACATCGAGGAAGAGTGTCTGAAGATCCTCGCCCTGCATCAGCCGGTGGCGGTGGATCTGCGCTTCATCGTGGTGGTGTTGAAGGTGAACAACGACCTCGAGCGCATGGGCGATTTCGCGAAGAACATCGCCAAGCGCGCCACTCACCTCGCCAACCTCACCCCCATCCCGATGTTCCAGGGCTTCACCAACGAATTGCCCGTGCTGGTGCGCAGCATGGTGCGCAAATCACTGGATGCGCTGGTGAGTCTCGACGTCGAGCTGGCGCGTTCGGTCATCAACATGGATGACCGCGTAGACGAGATCAACCGCCAGATGTACGAAGAAGTTCATGCCACCATCGTGCGTGACGTGAAGAACACCGACGTCGCCATGAACCTGCTTTCCACTTCGCGCTACATGGAGCGTATCGCCGACCTCAGCACCAACATCGCCGAAGACGTCGTCTTCATGGTGGAAGGCAGGGTGGTACGCCACATCGACACGGACATCTCCGACGACTGATGAACAGACTTTCGACTTTTCGCCGCGCGCTGCCGCTGCTCACGCTTTCCAGTCTCGTCCTGCTGCAGGCCTGTCAGGGCGGTGGTACGAACCTTGGTGGTTCCAATCCGAGCCTGACGCTGCTGCCGCGCAACGTCGTCGACAAGCAGGCGGTGGTGCAGCAATACATCGCCGTGGCACAGGCGAGCTACGAAGATTCCCTGATCACCGCGCGTGAGTTGGAGCGTGCCGTCACGGCGCTGCTCGATGCGCCGTCCGCAGCGACGCTGCAGGCTGCGCGTGATGCCTGGCGCGCCGCGCGTGTGCCCTATCAGCAGACGGAAGCCTATCGCTTCGGCAACAGCGTGGTGGACGAGTGGGAAGGTCGCGTCAATGCCTGGCCGCTCGATGAAGGTCTGATCGATTACGTCGATGCCAGCTATGGCACCGAGTCCGACAACAACTATTTCTACACCGCCAACATCATCGCCAACCCGGTGGTGGACATCGGCGGTATCAGCGTCGATGCCAGCAACATCACGCCGCAGCTCCTCGCCGAAACCCTGCACGAGATCGATGGTGTCGCGGCCAACGTGGCCACTGGCTATCACGCCATCGAGTTCCTGCTCTGGGGGCAGGATCTCAACGGCACGAATCCGGGTGCCGGCAATCGCCCCCATACTGATTTCTCTTTGACCGAATGCACCAACGGCAACTGCGATCGTCGCCGCGACTATCTGCGCGCTGCCACCAGCCTGCTCGTTTCAGATCTGGAAGAAATGGTTCAGAACTGGCAGCCAGGCGGCGCCGCCACCCAGGACCTGCTCGCCAAAGGTGAAGATGGCGCGCTGGCCACGATCCTCACCGGCATGGGCAGCCTGGCTTACGGTGAGCTGGCCGGTGAACGCATTCGTCTCGGCCTCTTGCTGCACGATCCCGAAGAAGAACACGATTGCTTTTCCGACAACACGCACTGGTCGCACTACTACGACGCCATGGGCATCGCCAACGTCTATCGTGGCTCGTACAAGCGCATCAACGGCGAGGAAGTGAGTGGACCCAGTCTCGAAGCTTTGGTCGAAGCCGTCGATCCGCAGCTGTTTGCCGAGATGCGCGCGCGCCTCGAAGCCACCGAGCTCGTCATGCAGGAACTGGTGGAGCAGGGTGAGGCTGGCAACACCTACGACGTGCTCATCGCCAACGGCAACACCGCCGGCGAAGAGCTGATCAACCGCGTGGTGACGGCCTTGATGGAAGAAACCCGCACGATCGAGAAGATCATCAATGCGCTCGGTCTGCAGAACGTCAGCATCGAAGGCTCCGATAGTCTGCCGCCTCCTCCCTGAGCGTTCGCATACGCCTCGTCGAGGCGGCATCCCATGCGCCACTGCGCCACCTTTCTTCTCTCCTACGTCCTGCTGTGTTCGCCTCTGGTGGCACAGCAGGATTTCTCCGAACTCGACTACGCCGCCGGCAAGGCGCTCTTCGATCGCACCTGGGTGCCGGCACCGGCGTCGACGCGTTCCGCCGACGGCCTCGGCCCCCACTACGCCACACGCTCCTGTGCTGCCTGTCATCCCGCCGGCGGCAAGCGGGGCAGGGCGCCGGAGGCCTTGGCGTTGCATCTCGATGATCCGGTCTATGGCCGGCGCCTACTGAACTTCAGCACCGCCGGCGTGCCGGCCGAGGTAAAGATCGAGTGGCACTCGGTGCCAGGGGAACCGGCCAATGATGAGCGTGCGCTCACTCCTGCGTGGCGGCCCTCGCTCAGCGACTTTGCTCATGGCGCGCTCAGCTCGCGCATCTCCATAAGATTGGCGCCCTCGCTGCAGGGCCTGGCGCTGCTCGAAGTGGTGCCGCGTGAAGTATTGGAAGCGCTCGCCGATCCCGATGACGTCGATGGCGATGGCATCCGGGGGCGACTCGCGCTGTTGCCCAACGGCGAGCTTGGTCGCTTTGGTTGGAAGGCGGCCGCAGCTTCGCTGGAGGAACAGCTGCAGCTGGCACTCACTCTCGATCTCGGCCTCGGCAATCCGGCTTTCCCCGAGCCCTGGGGCGACTGCACCGAGGTGCAGACCGCCTGCCGTGAGCAGGCACTCGCTACCGCGGATGAGCAGGCACCGCTGGAAGTCGACGCCACCGTGCAGAACCTGATGCTTACCTATCTGCGCGGCTTGCCGCCGCCGGCGCCATTGGCGAATCGCACCGAAGGTGAGCAATTACTCGCGGAGCTGGGCTGCGCCGCCTGTCATCGCCCGAGCCTGCCGAGCACCCTGGGTGAGGTGAGGGCCTATACTGATCTGCTCCTGCACGACCTCGGCCCCGGGCTGGACGATGGCCTGGCCGAAGGCGCTGCCAAGCCTTCCGAATGGCGCACGGCTCCGCTGTGGGCCCTGTCTCCCGAGGGGCCCTTTCTGCACGACGGGCGCGCTCGCACCCTCGACGAAGCGGTGGCCTGGCACGGCGGAGAGGCGGACAATAGCCGCCTTGCCTACCAGGCCCTGGAGGCCGAGCGTCGGGCGGTTTTGTCCGCCTTCCTGCTTGGCCTATAATTGAGAATTATTCTTGTTTGTGCCTAAGTCTAGGCCGCGACGGTGATTTCCATGCGTATCCCTTTCCTCCTGCTGGCCGTGTTGCCTTGCGCCGTGCTGGCGCAGAACACCGACTGGACTGCGGTCAACCTGGCAGCCACCGATGCCCACGTCATCCCGGCCTATGAGCGTTTCGCCAGCGCCAGTGCGGCGCTGAAGACGACAGGCGAGGGCTTCTGCGCGCAGGTCGATGCCGATTCGCTGGCCGATCTGCGCGAGGCGTTCAACATCAGTTTCGACGCCTGGCAAGGGGTGCAGCACATCCAGTTCGGTCCCATCACCTATTTCAACTGGAACTACCGCGTACAGTTCTGGCCCGACGACAACGGCACGGGTGCCCGTCAGCTCACCGCGCTGATCGCCGCCGCCGATCCCGCCGTGCTCGAGGCCGAAACCTTTGCACGGCAGAGCGTGGGCGTGCAGGGCTTCCCGGCACTCGAGCGTCTGCTCTTCGAAGACGGCGCGCTGGAGCTGCTCCAGAAGGAGCCCTACCGCTGTCAGGTGGTGGAGGCGATCACCGCCAACCTCGGTGACATCGCGAATGGCGTTTATCGCCAGTGGGTGGATGAATTCCGCAACACGGTGGCCAATGCCGACGAGCGCGGCTTCTTCGAGAGCGCCGAGGACGCCACCATCGACTTCCTGAAGGCCTTGGTGGAGAGCATCCGCCGCGTGCAGCAGCAGAAGCTGGAAAGCGTGCTGGGCGACAACCAGGCCGCTGCGCGGGCCCGTCGTGCCGAGGCCTGGCGTTCGGATCGCTCGATCCAGAATCTGCAGACCAACGTCCTGGCATTGCATCAGCTCTTCGATGGCGGTGAACCACCGCTCAAGAGTGTGCTGCTGGAAGAAGACTGGCCCGCGATCGACGCCAGCTTCGAGGCCTTGCTCGCCACCATGGACACCTTGCCGTCCTCCATGAACGAAGCCCTCACCACTGCCGAAGGCTATGCCGCATTGAAGGCAGCACGCGATGGCCTTGATTCTCTTTACGAAACCATCGAAGCGGCGCTCAAGAAGACCGACCTGTATCTGGGCTTCAACAGCCTCGACGGAGACTGAGGTCCGCCATGCGGTTTTCGCGTCGTGAATTGCTCGGCGCCGCTCTGGCACTGGCCGCAGGGCCGGCGTTCGGTGGCAGCTTCAAATCGAGCAGGAGTGCCGGACTCTTTCTGAGTGCGGCTTCCACCAAGGATGACACGCACTGGGTGAAGGGCCTGCGTTGGCAGGGTGATTCATTGGTGCAGGAATTTGCGCTGCCCTTGCCGGAGCGTGGCCATCACGTCGAAGTACATCCCGACGGGCGTCACTTCGTGATGGTGGCGCGGCGCCCAGGCACCTGGTTGGTTTTGGGTGATGCCGAGAAGGGCGAACTGCTCGAAGTGTTGCGCGTGCCGGAAGATCGGCATCTGTTCGGTCACGGTGTTTTCACTGCCGATGGCCGACATTTCTACACCACCGAAAGCGATTTCGAAGACCTCACGGGCGACAGCGGCTTGATCGTCGAATGGCGTGTCGATCTGAGTGAGGGTTTCAAACTGCTGCGCGAGCGGGAGTTCCGCAGCTACGGCGTCGGCCCGCACGAACTGCTGCTGATGCCGGACCAGGACGTGATCGCCATCGCCAACGGCGGCATCCGCACGCATCCGGCCAACGACCGCGAGAATCTCAACATCGACACCATGGTGCCATCGCTCGCCTACATCGACCGTCACACGGGCGCGCTGTTGGAACAGCATTTTTTGCCCGAGGAATGGCGTCAGGCTTCGATTCGCCACTTCGACGTCGACGCTGCGGGACAGATCGCCTTCGGCATGCAGTTCGAAGGTGAGCCCTGGATGGACGTGCCGCTCGTTGGTACGCATCGGCGCGGTGAAGAATTACGGCTTCTGACCGCACCGCAACCCCTGCAAGGTCAAATGAAGCAATACGTGGGTTCGGTACGCTATGCCGCCGACGGCAAGAGCTTCGTCAGCTCCTGTCCCATCGGCAACGTGCTGGTGTTCTGGGATGCGCAGACGGGGGAAGTGCTCGACAGCATCCGCTCGCGCGATGGCTGCGGCGTATGCGCCATCGAACAAGGTTATTTCTTCAGTGCCGGCACTGGACGGCTCGCCTGGTATGAGCCGGCGACGCGGACCGTGCATGAATTCGAGACAGGCCCAGAGCTCGATCTGCTCTGGGACAATCATCTGAGTAGGGTGTGAGATGAAGCGTGTAGTTTGCTTTCTGACTTTGTTGGCGCCGGGTGTGCTCTTTGCGCAGTCCTCGCTGTCAGATGCAGAACGTCAGGTGCGACTGGAAGACCTGGGGCGGGCCCTGTTCTTCGACGTCAACCTGTCGCGTGATCGCACGCAGAGTTGTGCCACCTGTCATGATCCAGCGCGTGCCTTCACCGACTGGCGCGACAATGGCGTGGCTGCGGCGGCGTCGATGGGCGATGACCTGAAGTCGATCGGCGATCGCAACGCGCCGACTGCTTCATACGCCAGATTCAGTCCTCCCTTTCATCGTGACGAAGCAGGTGAGTACGTCGGTGGTCAGTTCTGGGATGGGCGCGCCGCCACGCTCGAAGAACAGGCCGGTGGCCCGCCGCTCAACCCGATCGAAATGGGGCAACCCGATCAGATCGCGGTGGTCGCGCGCTTGAAGGAAAACCCCGCCTACAACCATGAATTCCCGGCACTCTTCGGCGACGGCGTATTCGATGATGCGGAAAAAGCCTATGCCGCGCTCGGCGAAGCCATTGCCGCCTTCGAGCGGACGGACTTCTTCAGCCCCTTCGATTCCAAGTACGACCGCTATCTGCGCGGCGAATACGAACCGACCGAGCAGGAACTGCTCGGCATGACCTTGTTCTTCTCGAACCAGTTCACCAACTGCAATCAGTGTCATCAGTTGCAGCAGTTGCCGGAAGCGCAGAATGAAACCTTCACCAACTACACCTTCCAGAACATCGGAGTGCCGGTGAATCGAAAACTGCGGGAAGTGAACGGCATGGGCGAGACGCACGTCGATCTTGGTCTCGCACAGAATCCACTCACGGCAGATGATCCCTCTGCGCGCGGTCGCTTCAAGGTTCCCACCTTGCGTAACGTCGCCATCACGGCACCGTACATGCACAACGGTGTGTTCCAGGATCTGCGCACGGTCGTGCTGTTCTACAACAAATATCTCGCGCGCGGTTCCAAGGCGCAGATCAACCCTGAAACGGGTGAACCGTGGGGCGAGCCGGAAGTCGCGGAAAATCTCGCATTGGAAAAACTGCAGTTCGGCCGCGCCCTCGATGAACGGGGCATCGATGCGCTCGTTGCCTTCATGCGCATGCTCACCGACAAGCGTTATGAAGCCGTGCTCGAAGCACAGGATGCAGCGCAGGCGAAAGCTCTCACTTCCGAGTAATTCCGCTCCTTTTTTCTTTCCTTCTTCTCCGCAAAGCATCGTGTGACGACGTGATGCTTGCTTCTTTTCGTGCTTATCGATGCCAGAAAAACGCTAGCAGTTCCGGTCGTCGTGCAAGAAATGCACGAGAAAAGCGCAGCGAAAATGCACAACGGAAGTGCGCATGCGTCATGACAACGCTGCTTTGCAGTGCGAAAACTCCCGGGATTAAAGGTAAATACGTTTGACTATTTGAACATTCGTATAAATGTAGAACGACAGTGAAATTCGTATCGCGACGTTCTGTGGCACAGCTCTTGCTCTGTGAGCTTCGAGACGAAGCGAGGAGAACGACTCGGGTTCAGTTGTATGACAGGAGTCATGGATGGATGCTTTGCCACGTACGGATCTGCGTTTGATGTCTTGCCTGCTCGCCGCAGGCTTCGTTCCTGAAGTACTCGCTCAAGCGATTCCAGATGCCAGTCTGGAGTCGATCGTAATCACCGGTACACGGCGCAGCGGTATGGCCGTCACCGACAGCCCCGCCCCTGTGCAGAGCGTCAGCGCCGATCTGCTGATGGAAGCAGGCGCGCCGGACCTCATGAACTCCCTCGCGACACAGGTTCCTTCCTACAACGCCAATCAAACGGGCGGCGACATGGCGAGTCAGACCTTGACCGCCACCATGCGCGCGCTTTCGCCGAACCATGCGCTGGTGTTGATCAACGGCAAGCGTCGCCACATCACCTCGAACGTCGGCGCCAGCACCGGCGCTGCCGCGGCCGATCTTTCCTTCGTGCCTTCCGCTGCGATCGAACGCGTCGAAGTACTCACCGATGGTGCTGCCGCGCTCTACGGCTCGGATGCCATCGCCGGTGTGATCAACGTCATCCTCAAGGACGACTACAGCGGCGGCAGCATGTCCACCAACGTCTCCGAATACGTCGATGGCGGCGGCTTCACCACCAACGTGCAGGGCAACATCGGCTTCGGCAACGAAAGGGCTTTTCTCAATCTCGCGATGGAAATGGAAGATCGCGAAACGGTGACGCGTTCCGTCGTTTACGGCCCCGCGGTTTGTGTCGCCAATCCAGAGGAATGTCGCGATCGCCTCGAGAATGGCACGCCGAGTGGCTATACGGTCAGCAGCGCGTATCGCACCTATCTCGAACGCGACGGCAACATGGCATTTCACCCGGAATTTCCTGCGATGAATCACGTCGGTGATCCACCCGACGTCAGCCGCCGCATCTTCTTCTTCAACGCCGGTTACGAGCTGAGCGAAACGCTGTCGTTCTACAGCTTCGGCAGTTACGGCCGCAAGGAAGCGGCTTCACTCGAAACCTACAGGCGTCCTTCGCAGGATGGTGGCTTCGATGCCGATGGTAACGGCCGCATCGAAGGCGATGAGTTGCTCATCAACAAATACCCGTACGGCTTCAGTCCGATGGAGGAGTCATCGGAAACGGATTACGCGCTCACGCTCGGGCTTACGGGCGAATTCGATGGCTGGCTATGGGATCTGGCCACCGTCTATGGCCGCAACGAGATGGATGTCTACACCACCAACTCGATGAACTTCACCTTATGGAACGAAACGGGTGAATCGCAGGAAGACTTCTACGACGGCACCTATCACGCGAGACAGTGGACGACCAGCCTCGATCTGAGCAAGGACTACGACATCGGTCTTGCTGCACCGATGACCTTGGCGGCAGGTCTCGAGTTTCGTCGCGACGAATACGGCATCAATCCCGGTGAGCCGGCCTCCTACTACGGCGCCGGTGCCTCATCCTTCCCTGGCTACAACCCGGCGGTGAACACCGGTTCCTACGATCGTCACAGCAGTGCGGCTTTTCTCAATTTCATCTTCCAGCTCACCGATGCCTGGCTGCTCGATCTCGCGGTGCGCTACGAGGACTACAGCGACTTCGGTGAGAAGACCGTGGGCAAGATCACCACGCGCTATGACTTCACACCCAACATTGCCGTGCGCGCCACGGCGAGCACAGGTTTTCGTGCACCTACACTCGGTGAAGGCTTTTACTCTGCGGTGAACGTGAGTCCCACCGGTGCCACGCCGCAATTGCAACCCAACAGCGCTGCGGCGGCGGAACTCGGCTTCGGTGATGGCCTGCAACCGGAAACGTCGGAGAACTTCAGCGTGGGGCTGGTGCTGCGTCCCTTCTCCAACTTCGTGACGACGATCGACGCCTATCAGATCACCATCGAAGACCGTATCCAGCGTGGCAGTTTCAACTACTCCACCGCGCAGGGCATAGGTACGGTCACGGGCCGCACCACCGGCAGCTTCAACGCGATCCTGCCCGATCCAGCCGATACCAACGGCGACGGCATCCCCGACGATTCCTACAACCAGGCGTTGGGCCAGGCCCTGGTGAACTTCGGTTACATCGGGCAATGGGACGATCCCGCCGCGCCCGGTGGCTCGCTCGATGCCACCGCGCGCGCCAACATCTCGGTCGCGATCTTCAACAACGCGCTCGAAACACGCACGAGCGGCGTGGATTGGGTGACGACCTACAGCACCGGCTTCGATTGGGGCAGCATCGATTGGACGCTTGCCGCCAACTACAACGAGACCAAGGTGCTCAGCGCGAAAGCGGCGCCCGAAAGTCTGGGTGGCGCGACGATGTACAGCCCGCTCACCTTGTCGAACCTCGAAACCAACAATCCGCGTTATCGCGTGAATCTCGGTGCGCGCATCAATTTCGACAAGTTCACGCTGACCATTCGCGAAGCGATCTACGGCCCGCAGTACACGCTGAGCACTACTGCGGGATTGCCGGCGCCGGTGGTGGAGCAACTCGATCTCGTGCAGCTCGGCCCCGGCACCTTCTACAAGAACGAGATCGACAGGATGGCGATCACCAACATCGAGCTCACCTTCGAGCCCACCGACAACCTGCGACTCGGCATCGGTGCCGACAACATCTTCAACCGCTATCCGAGCAAGACACCGGATGCGGTGTGGAACTTCAACGAAGAACGTTATGCCAACACCTCGCGCCAGTATCTGACGGGTTCTCCCATCGGTTACTTCGGCGCGCGTTGGTTCGCCAAGGCAAGTTACAGCTTCTGAACGTACGAGGGGGTATCACATGAGTTTCGTACTGAATCGCCGCCGTCTTCTTCTGGGTGGCGCCACGATGGCGGGTGCCGCTCTGACGCCGGGTTTGACGGGTAGTTCCTTGGGGTTGATCCGCTCGGCCTGGGCCGACATGGCCAGGCCGAGCGCGATCATTCGCATGTCGTCGAACGAGAATCCCTATGGGCCTTCCAAGCTTGCGATCGAGGCGATGGAGGCGGCATTCGACAAGAGCAATCTCTATGGCGGCATCGGGGGCGACATTCTCAAGTTGCTCTCGAACATCGAGCAGGTGCCTGCCGAAAGCATCGTCATGAGCGCGGGCTCCGGCGAGATCCTGCAGGCCGCAGCGCTGATGGTGGGCTTCGAGCCGGGTTCGATCGTGGCGGCCTATCCGACCTATGAGCAACTGACGCGCGCCGCCGAAGGACTCGGCAACGAAATCATTCGTGTGCCGGTGAAGGAAGACATGAGCGTCGATCTCGATGCCATGTATGCCGCCATTCGTGCGGACACACGCATGGTGTACCTCTGCAACCCGAACAATCCCATTCCCTCGATCATCGAGAAGAAAGCGCTCGAAGACTTCGTGCGCACCGTGGCACGGGAGCGCTTGGTGTTCGTCGATGAGGCCTATTACGAATACGTCGCCAATCCCGACTACGCGAGCATGATGCCTCTGGTCGCAGAAGGTGTATCCAACCTCATCATCGCGCGCACCGCATCGAAGATTCACGGCTTTGCAGGCCTGCGCGTCGGCTTCGGCTTCGCGCATCCCGATCTCATCGCGCGCATGAGTCAGATGATGACGGGCAGCGTCAACATCCTGGCACAGCATGCGGCCTACGCCAGCTATCAGGACATGGAGTTTCAGAACTTCTCGCGCGCGAAGAATCGCGAGGCGCTCGACATCGTCGAGGGAATGTATGAAGAGCTTGGTCTGCGTTACGTGAAGTCCAACACCAACTTCACCTTCTTCGAGACGGGCATTGACATCGAGGAATTCCGGCGCGCGATGCTCGAACACAACATCGCGGTGGGCAGGCCCTTTCCGCCCTATACGACCTGGGCGCGCGTGAGCATCGCCAAGCCGGAGGAGATGGCCTACTTCGTTCAGACCTACAAGAAACTCTATGGCTGAGGCTAACCGGTAAGGCCGGGCAGGAGATTGCGCAAGCCGCCCACGATGAACTCCACCGCCATGGACGCCAGGATGAGTCCCATGACGCGCGAGCTGATGTTCATCGTGGTCTGACTGAGACGCTTGCCGATCTGCGGCGCCAGGTGGAAGCAGATCCACACGATGGCGGCCACCAACCAACACAACAGGATCAGGATGACCTTATGTGCAAGCTCATCGGACTGCTGACTGAAGAGGATCACGGTGCTGATGGCGCCGGGGCCAGCCAGCAAGGGCAGGGCCAGCGGCACGACACCGACGGAGGTGGAATCGAGTGCTTCCGCTTCTTCCTCCGGTGTGTGTTTGGCGCGGATCGGACGCGCTTCCAGCATCTCGAAGGCGATCGTCATCAGCAGCAATCCCCCCGCCACGCGAAAGCCATCGATGCTGATGCTGAAGGTGTACAGGATCTGCGAACCCGCCACTACGCTCAGCGTCAGGATGCAGGCCACCGCGAGTCCGGAAGTGCGGGCGATGCGCGTGCGTTGGCTCGCCACGTTCTGTGTGAAGTTGAGAAACAAGGGCACCGTGCTCATGGGACCCACGATCGCCAGGAGGCCGGTCAGCATTCGCAAATAGTCGTTCCAATTGAGCATCTGCATTCCCTCGACGGACGCTTTCGACTGCGGGTTCGATATGCGCATCGGCACCAAGAATTGGCGCCGCACTTCGCGATTCACCGTAATGGCGCACCGCTTTTTCAAGGTAACACGCTATGTCACTGAAACTACGGCACAAACGCAATTGGCATAGCTCATGCAAGCGGCCTTGTATCACAAAGTCGTGTGAGCTACGAGGTAGCGAGTGATGAATTCGGGAAACCAGCAACATACGGCCCGTTTCAGTCGCAGAGCCTTGCTCAATCTAATCAGCATGGCGGGCGGTAGCGCTGCGGTGCTGCGAGCCAGTCAGGCCTTGGGATTGATGCCGGTGACGGCGGTGGCCGCCATGCCGCAATTGACACGCCTGGCGCCGGAACGGAAGCAGACCGTTGCCATACTCGGCGCCGGCATTGCCGGGCTCACCGCACTCTATGAACTCACCAAGGCTGGCTACGACTGCGTCCTGCTCGAAGCCTCTCATCGTCCAGGTGGACGCAACCTCACGGTACGTTCCGGGGACATCATCGACGAAGTCGGCAATCGCCAGGTCTGTGAGTTCGATGACGAACCCCACCTTTACTTCAACTGCGGCCCCGCCCGCATTCCGAGCACTCATCGCTATCTGCTGCAGTACTGCAAGGAACTGGGTGTCGAGCTCGAGGTGTTCATCAACGAGTGCAAGGAAGCCTACATCCAGGACGATGCGATGTTCGGCGGCAAGCCGGTCAAGAACGCGGTATTCACCACCAGTGCGCGCGGCTTCATGGCGGAGATCATGGCGAAGAACTTCAGCGCGCAGCAGTTGGAGTTGCCGTTCACGCAGGAAGAAGCCGAACGTCTCATCGCCGCCATCCGTTCCTTCGGTGATCTCGACGACAAGCTCAAGTTCGTTGGCAGCTCGCGTGCCGGTTACGTCTCGGGCGGATATCTCGAACATGGCGTGCATCGCGAAGTCGCCGAGTTCCGTGAGCTGTTGAAGTCGCGCTACATCAACAGCGTACTCAGTGCCAACGAAGGCGAAACGGGACCGATGTTGTTTCAACCCGTCGGAGGCATGGACAAGATCGTGTCGGGTTTCATGAAGCAGGTTGGTGACCGCGTGTATCTCAACGCCATCGTCACCGGCGTGGAGGTGACGGCGGAAGGCGTGAATCTGTCCTATCAGCACAAGGGCGAGCGGCACACACTGCGCGCCGACTACTGTCTCAACAACATTCCCACCCACCTGATGGCGGGCATTCCCAACAATTTCGATTCCGAGTACCTCGGCGCCCTGCGTTACGTGAAGCGTGGTGCCGCCTACAAGTCGGCGTTCCAGGCGAAGACGCGCTTCTGGGAAGAAGAGGACATCTATGGCGGCATCACCTGGGTGAACGCGCCGATTCGACAGATCTGGTATCCCTCACATGGTTTTCACAAGGCCAAGGGCATCGTGCTTTCCGCCTATGACTTCGGTGGCGGCATGCACTTCACGCAGATGACGCAGCAGCAGCGCATCGAGGCCGCACTGGCGCAGGGCGAGAAGGTGCATCCCAACTACCGCCAGCAGGTAGAGAAGGGCATCACGGTGGCCTGGCATCGCATGAATCACATGTTGGGCTGCGCCGCCATCTGGGAACGCAGGGGCGGCGAGGAGGAACGTCTGATGGCGCTTCTGCGCGCACCTGCGGGCGGACGTCACTACATCATCGGCGATCAGGTGACCCTGCACGCCGGTTGGCAGGAAGCCGCGATCATCTCCGCGCACGCCGCCGTCCTCGACATCGATCGTCAGGTGAACGGCAAGAGTGGCGCGGCGTTGACGCGAGCATAGGCAAGACAGGGAAGTCAGGAGCAGGCATGAGGTCGAAAGCAGGCGTGTGGTGGTTGGTCGCGAGCGTAGCAGCTGTTCTGCCAACCTTGGCGCAAGCGGAACTCTATCCGCCTTCGGATGCGCCCCTTGGCACGCAACTATGCATGACCTGTCATGGCTCCTACGGGCAGGGAAGCCCGGTGGTCGGAGGTCCGAATCTCACCGGCATGGAGCCGTGGTACCTCAAGCGGCAGCTCGAGAATTTCCGTGCCGAGATTCGCGGGGCCGAGCGCGACTACGTGCAGGGTAGCGAGATGCGCGTCACGGCAATGGCGTTGAGCGATGCCGACATCGAGGCCGTGATGGCAATGGTGGCATCGTGGCCGGTGGTGGATGCGGAAGAAAGCATCACCGGTGACCTCGAACACGGCGCGCAACTCTACCAGGGTTGTGCCACCTGCCACGGTGCGAAGGCCGAAGGCAATGAAGCCTTGGGCGCACCGGCGCTGACCCTGCGCAACGATTGGTACGTGCTGCAGCAACTGAAGTTGTTCAAGTCCGGTTATCGCGGCGCCCATCCCAACGACGGTTACGGCGCGCAGATGCGGGCGATGATGGAAACGCTCGCGAACGAAAGCGACATGGTCGACGTCGTCGCCTACATCAACAGTCTCGATTGATTCACTGCAAGTCCTTGGAGCAAGCATGCAACGAACGATGAAAACCCTCTTGCTGGCGGCGCTGGCACTCGCGCCCTTCGGTGACCTCTACGCGGATGCCATCGAGCGCAAGGGGGAGGGCCGCCTCTTCTACAACACCATCAAGGTACCGGCGAATGCCGAAACGCTGTATCTGAGCGGTGCCGGCGCGTCCCAGAAGCCTGATGGCACCTGGGGCACGATGGAAGAGCAGGCGGTGGACATCTTCAGCAAGTTCAAGGCCACGCTCGAAGCGGAAGGCTGGTCGATGCGCGACGTGGTGCAGGTGCGCGTCTTCGCTCTGGCCGATGAAAACGGCGTCCTGGATTTCGAAGGCTTCAATCGCGGTTATCTGCAGTTCTTCGGTACCGAGGAAAATCCGATGAAGCCGGTGCGCACCTTCGTGCAGGTGGCGGATTTGGTGGTGGATGGCTGGTTGTTGGAAGTCGAAATACGAGCCGCGCGCGTGGGGCCGGCTTCGTGAGCGAGCATGGAACGGGGCAGGGATGCATCGGTTGCCAGGATTGGCAGCATGGTGAAGTAAGGCTTCGGGGCGGTCCTGCGACCGCCCCATTTTTGCATCAGTAATCGTAGTAGTAGCGGATGCCGTTGGTGCTGCCGTCGTCGCTGTCGCTGCGGAAGCGTGCGGACTTGACCATGGAAAGCAGCTGTTTGACCACCGGTTCCGGCGTACCTTCCGACATGCCGAGCAGTTCGACGTCGCTCACCGAACCCCAGGGCGTGATGTGCAGCGCCAGATCGATGTGACCACGCGCCGCATCGGGATCGAATTCACGCGGCGACAGCGGACTGCGCACGAAGGTCGGCAACACTACCGGACTGTCCTTCAGCGTGAGACGCTCGATCTGATTCTCGTTGAGTCCCGCCTGTGACAACCAACGATTGAGTGTCGCGCGTTGTTTGTTCGCCTCCTCGTATTGGCCGAACAAGAGATGCCAATCGGCCAGTGCCAGCATCACCTGACTCAGCTCTCCCACCGTCGCCTTCGGATTGCGCTGCAGATAGCTGAGCTGACGTTGATAGGCGGTGACGCCGTACTGATAGTCCTGCGGCAGCAAGCCGGCACGCTGCACGCGTTGAATCGAGCTGACGTCGCGGCGCGGGATGCGATGCAGGTAGTCGGGATCACGCAGCACGAGATCGCGCTTGGCGTTGATGTAGTAGGTCTCGATCAGATCGTTCTCGAGTTCGAAGAGGCCCGGGTTGGCGAAGTCGCCCTTCTTCACGATCACGTCGATGGCATCGATGAAGGTTTTCTGCGCCGCGTAGAGCGGTTTGAGGTATTCGCTGTCGCGTGCATAGCGATCGAGCGGATCCTGCAGATTCAACTGTGCGCTCTGGGTGTTGATCGATTCCTGGTTCTTGAGGCGATGCAGGAAGTCTTCCAATTGCCATTCGCCGAGTTGTTTCATGGCGAGCGCGGTTTCGACGCCGTCGCGACCATAGTGGCGTTGGCTCAATACGACCAGTCGTTCCAGCTGGTTCTGGATCGCGGCGCGATCACCGAGCGCACGCAGACTGGTGAGCGTATGGCGTGCCAGCGTGATCTGCTCTTCGGTGTAGAGGCCGTTGTTGGCCTTGTCGATGTGAGCGGCCCGCTCCAGCAACTCCAGCGCCATTTCGTGCTCGCCGCGCTTCTGCTGCAACAGTGCCAGGCTCGTCAGCGTTTCGTAGAGCTCCGGTGCCAAGGCACCATGCTTGTGTTCCAGCTCACTCAGCGTGTGTTCGTAGCGCAGGACGTTGCGTTCATCCTCGCGCGCGACGAGAGCGGGATTGTCGAGCGGCACGAGCATCAGGCTTGGCGGCCGGATGGTCGAAGTGGGGTGATTGAATTCGGCTTCGAGTGGACTCGGGAAAAATTCCACTTGGTCGATTTGCGCAACATCGGCTTCGCTTGCGTCTTTCTTCTGGCCACCGTCGGCCTGCAAGCTGGAAGCGAACAAGAGCAACGTACTGCAGACGAGCGCCGGCGCGCAGGCACGCCGGACCAGCGAGATGTGGTTCATCTTCATTCCCCCGCCGGTTCCCACGGAACCGGACAATGAACAGCGCAATCAGGTTAGGTCAGGTTGGATGCAAGTTGTCATGCGGCCCGACGTCTCCCTTGTAGGCACACTTTTGTTTTTATGATCGTGTGCTCTTGTTTTAGTCCGTCGAGTTGGATCGGAGCCTAAATCAGGCGCGTCGACGCTTTCAACTAAAAATGAAAAAAATGCTGTAATTACCGATACTTGCACCAAATTGGCGCAGCCGAAAACCTGCCTTTTTTTGGTGCAAAATTTCTCGTGTTCGAGGGTTTCCGCTTTCACTTCATGACCTTGCCGTGATCAAACCTTGAACCGAACCGTCTGGACTCCTGCGGTGCGGCGGCTTATCCTCGGGGCTCATAACGATTACTACATCGCATTCCCTTTTTCGCATGAGTTCCCGTCCCTATCTTTTGGCCTTGGGAGTATTCCTAGGCTCCTCCGCATTGGCGCAGTCTGCGTCGGACACCCCGCGTCAGTGGGATCTGCTGCAGTCGTACTGCGTCGAGTGTCATAACTTCGACGACTTCTTCGGTGGCATCGCCTTCGACCTGATGCATCCCGAGGGCATCCCTCAGGAAGCCGAGGTCTGGGAAAGAGCTCTGCGCAAACTGCGCGGTCGTCTGATGCCGCCCCCCGGCAGTCCGCAGCCTTCGGAACAGGAGATCGCTGATTTCGTTTCCTGGATGTCCGGCACGCTCGACGCCACCCCGGTGCACCCGCCTGTCGGCCATGTGCCGCTGCAGCGTCTCAACCGCACCGAATTTGCGCTCGCGGTGAAGGATCTGCTCGACGTCGAGATCAAGGGTGAGGATTTCCTGCCTTCCGAGATCGAGGTCGACGGTTTCGAGAACATCGCTGCTGCACTCAGTGTGTCGCCGGCCTTCCTGGATCAGTACATCGGCGCTGCCCGCGCCGTGGCGCGTCGTGCCATCGGCGAACCGGTACCGAAGCTCGCCAACGTCTACTATCCCGCGCCCGGCGGTTCGCAGGCCAATTTCGAAGACGGCATGCCGCTCGGTTCGCGTGGTGGCATGAAGGTGCGTCACAACTTCCCGGCCGATGGTGAATATCGTCTCAACATCCTCGACCTCGACGTGGGCCTCTACCCGCGTGCGGTGGAGACCCGTCAGACGGTCATCGCACTGGTCGATGGTGTCGAGATCTTCCGTGCCGACCTCGGCGGTGAAGAGGACATGACGCTGGCCAACCGCGACGGTGTCGAAGGTCGCGCCAAGATCATGGAGCGCTTCAACGACATTCCGTTCACGGTGAAAGCCGGCACCCACGACGTGGTGCTGACCTTCATCGAACGTTCGCGCGCCCAGTCCGACACGCCGGTGGGTGGACGCAACGGCTTCGGTGGCGCGCGTCTGGCACGCTACCTCGACGGCATCCAGATCGTCGGCCCCTTCAATTCCACGGGCGTGTCGATGACGCCGTCCCGCGCCAAGATCTTCGTCTGCCAGCCCCAGGCGCAGTCGGAAGAGTTGTCCTGCGCCAAAGAAATCATCGCCAACCTTGCGCGTCGTGCCTTCCGGCGTGAAATCACCGAGCGCGACATCGAGGACTACCTGCCGTTCTTCGAAGCGGGCCGTAGCGGCGCCGCTGGTTTCGACGGCGGCATCGAACAGGCGGTGGCCGCCATCCTCGCCAGCCCGGACTTCCTCTACCGCGGCATCGGCGTCGAGAAGGAACGCAGCAGTTCCAACCTCGTGGCGTTGAACGACACCGAGCTCGCGTCGCGTCTTTCTTTCTTCCTGTGGGGGCAGGGCCCGGATGACACCTTGCTCGACCTCGCACGCGACAAGCGGCTGAGCGAACCGGAAGTGTTGCGCGAGCAGGTGCTGCGCATGCTCTCCGATCGTCGTGCCCGCAATCTGGTGGACAACTTCGCGTTGCGCTGGCTCAACCTCGACGATCTCACCGCGGTGCAGCCGGAGCCGGAATACTTCCCGGGCTTCAACAACCTGCTGCGTCAGGACTTCGCCACCGAGGTGAAACTGTTCCTCGGCAGCATCCTGCTCGAAGAGCGTCCGGTGCATGAAATCCTCACCGCCAGCCACACCTTCCTCAACGAGCGTCTGGCGCGTCACTACGGCATCGACGATGTGTTCGGTGCGCAGTTCCGTCGCGTGGAACTGAAGGACGAGCGTCGCTGGGGCATCCTCGGCAAGAGCGCGGTGTTGTTGCGCACTTCCTACGGCGACCGCACTTCACCGGTACTGCGCGGCGCCTGGGTACTGGAAAAACTGATGGGCACGCCGCCGTCGCCGCCGCCGCCCGACGTGGAAACCGACCTTTCCGTGCCAGCCGGTCAGAAGCCGACCACGGTGCGTGAACGTCTCGAACAGCATCGCGTCAACCCGACCTGCAACCAGTGCCACGGTGTGATCGACCCCATCGGTCTCGCACTGGAGAACTTCGATGTGGTGGGTCAGTGGCGTGATCGCGACCGTCTGGCCGATGCACCGATCGACGCCAGCACGGTGATGCCTAACGGCGTTGCCATCGAAGGTCCGGTGGAACTGCGCGCACAGCTGAGCCGCGATCCTTCGTTCTTCGCCCAGGCCATCACCGAAAAACTGATGATGTACGCGGTGAACCGCGAGCTCGAATATTTCGACATGCCGGAAATCCGTCGCATCGTCAAAGCCGCCGAAAGCGAGAACTACACTCTGTCGTCGCTGATACTCGGCATCGTCAACAGTCCCGCATTCCGCAATCAGGCCCTGCCTGAAGGGGATGCCGGACAGGTGGCTGCGCTACCCCAATAAGATCAGGAGGCCGACCATGTTCATCACCAAGAAGCATTTGTCACGTCGCACCTTGTTGCGTGGCAGTGGCGTCGCGCTGGCTCTGCCCTTGCTCGAAGCCATGTTTCCGGCGGCGACGGCCCTGGCTCAGAGTGGGGCCATGCCGAAGACCCGTGCTGGTTTCTTCTACCTGCCGCACGGCGCCATCATGGGCAACACGTCCCATGGCAAGAAGTACGACGCCTGGACGCCGCAGGGTGAGGGCTCCCAGATGGAACTCAACACCATCATGAAGTCGCTCGAGCCGTACAAGCGCTACGTCAACGTCTTCAGCAATCTCGAAAACGCCGCCTGTCTGGGTTCGGTGCATACGCTCAACCCGGCCACCTGGCTCAGCAGTGTGCGTCCCGACAACAGCGCGCCCGGTGCCCTGATGGCGACCACGCTCGACCAGGTCATCGCGCAGCAGATCGGTCAGGAAACTCCGCTGCCCTCGCTGGAATTGGCTGCCGAAACCACGGTGCAGGTGGCCGCTTGCGGCGGTGGCACCGGTGGTTGCTACTACAGCTCCACGCTGTCGTTCCGTAACCCGACCTCGCCGCTGCCGATGGAATTCAACCCGCGCAAGGTGTTCCTGCAGCTCTTCGGCGAAGGCGATACCAGCGAAGAACGCGAAGCGATCATTCGTCAGAAGGCGAGCATCCTCGACCTGATCAGTGAGCGTACGCACGAGCTGCAGAAGGCACTGGGACCGAGCGATCGTCAGGTACTCGAGGGCTATCTCGACACCGTGCGCGAGATCGAGCGTCGCGTGGAACTGGCCGCTTCGCAGGATCTCTCCAACCTCGACGTGCCCACGGCACCGGTAGGTGAACTCGACAATTTCGATCAGCAGGTGGATCTGATGTTCGACCTGCTGGCGCTGGCCTATCAGGCCGACCTGACCCGTGTGGCCTCGTACATCATGGTGGCCGAAGGCACCAACCGTACCTACAACCACATCGGTGTGCCCGACGCCTTCCATCCGCTGTCGCATCACGCCAACGACGAAGAGCGCATCCGTCGTCTGATCCGCATCCAGACCTGGCACATGGAGCGCTTCGCTGCGTTCATCGAGAAGATGGCCAACACGCCGGACGGCGATGGCTCGCTGCTCGATCATTCGCTCTTCATGTATGGCTCGAACATGAGCAACAGCGACAAGCACGACAACTACGCCGTGCCCAACATTCTGGTGGGTGGCGCCAACGGCAAGATGAAGGGCGGTCAGCACATCGTGCTGCCGGAGCGCACGCCTTTGGCCAACCTGCACCTGACCGTGCTGCACAAGGTTGGTATCGAGGCCGAGAGCTTCGCCAACAGCACCGGGCCCATCGCAGGAGTATGAGCAACGTGGCTGTAACCTTCATGAATCGTCGTCGTCTTCTGGGTGCCGGTCTCAGCCTGATGGCTGGTGCCGCGCTGCCGCGTCTCTCGCTCGGCGCCACTCAGTTGGCGGATTCTCTGGTCGTTCTCGATGACATCGGTGCCAATGTCGTGGCGCTGCGTACTTCGGATGGTCTGGTGCTCGTCGATAGCGGCGCACCGAGCGCTACCGACACCTTGCTCAAGCACGTGGATTCGATGGCCGAAGGCAAGCTGGCCGCGCTCTTCAACACGCATTGGCATGAAGAGCAGGTCGGCGGCAACGTTGCACTGGGTGAGCGTGGCATCGAGATCATCGCCCACGCCAAGACGCGCACGCATCTTTCGGTCGAGTACTACGTGCCGCCCGAAGCGCGCTATCACAAGCCGCTGCCGGCCAAAGGCATTCCGCAAACGGTGTTCTACATGGATGCCGAGAGCCGCACCATCGGCGGCAACCACATCGAATATGGCTACCTGCGGCAGGCCCACACGGATGGCGACATCTATGTGTTCTTCCGCGATCAGAACGTACTGGCCGTGGGTGACGTCGCCTCGCCCGAGCGCGATCCGGCACTCGACTGGTATGGCGGCGGCTGGCTCGGTGGTCGTGTCGATGCCATGACGCAGTTGCTCGCTCTCGCCAATGACGACACGCGCATCGTGCCCGCCTTCGGCAAGGTGATGAGCCGCGCCGAGCTGCAGGCCGAGCGCGACATGATGGCCTTCCTGTACGAGAAAACCGTGGACCTGATCCGCGAAGGCAAGTCTGCCGAGGAAATGCTGGCAGAAGGCTTCATGGACACGCTGCCGCGTCGTTTCGCCGATCCGGGGCGCTTCCTTTATGACAATTACAAAGGGCTGTGGGCGCATCACAACAAGCTCGCTCCCAACATCGTGTGATTCGGGAACGTATATTCCATGAAGAAGCTTAAGTCTCGAGCCCTTTCCCATTGGTTGCTGAGCGCTGCCTTGCTGGCGCCGCTGAGCATCGATGCCCAGGAAGCAGCACTGCTCGCCGACCTCATCCAACAAGGTGATCCCGCCGCGCAGGAAGCTCTGCGCCGCGGCGCCGACGTCAATGCCCGTCAGGCCGATGGCACCAGTGCACTGCATTGGGCCGTCTATCGCAACGATGTCGAGCTGGTGAAACAGCTCCTCTCGCGCGAAGCCGATCCCAACGTGCGCAACATATTCGGTTCCACGCCGTTGCTCGAAGCAGTGAAGGTGGCCAACCTCGAAAGCGTGCGTCTCCTGCTCGAAGCCGGCGCCGATCCGAACCTGGGCAACGACGACAACCAGACGCCGCTGATGATCGCGGCCGACATCGGTTCGCTGGAAATTTCCGAGCTGCTCATCAGCAAGGGCGCCAACGTCAACGCCGTCGAAACCTGGCGCGGTCAGAACGCGCTGATGTGGGCTTCCGCTGCCAATCACGGTGCCGTCGCGAAATTGCTCGTGAAACACGGTGCCGACGTGAACCTGCGTGCCGCAAGTTTCGACTGGGCGACGCAGATCACTTCCGAACCGCGCGCGCAATATCGTCCTACCGGTGGCCTGACGCCGCTGCTCTATGCGGCACGTGGTGGTTGTAAGGAATGCATCGATGCGATTCTCGACGCCGGTGCCGACATCAACCTGCCCGATCCCGACGGTGTCACGCCGCTGATGGTGGCGATCGACAACCTGCATTTCGATGTGGCGGCACACCTGCTCGAGCGTGGTGCCAACCCGCATGCCTTCGACTGGTGGGGCCGTACGCCGCTCTACGTCGCAGTGGACGTCAATACGCTGACCAGCCGCTTTGGTGAAGAAGAAATCGAAAGCCACAACGAGCTCGATGCCATCGACGTGATGCGTCTTCTGCTCGAAGCCGGTGTCGATCCGAACCCGATGTTGAACATGCATCGTCCGGGCCGCGGCGGTAACGGTGGCCGCTTCACCGACGACCTCCTGAACTCCGGTGCCACGCCGCTCTTGCGCGCCGCCAACTCGATGGACGTCGAAGCCGTACGCGTGCTGCTGGAGCACGGGGCCTTGGTCGATCTGCCGAACGCGATGGGCGTGACTCCCTTCCTCGCTGCCGCCGGTTTCGGTTCGCCGCGTGGGGTGCTGGCGGGTCGCTATGGTCCGGAAGATCAGGATGAGGCGATCGAAACCATCAAGCTCCTGGTAGCCGCTGGTGCCGACATCAATGCGCGTGTCACCGATACCACGAGCCTTACGGCACGCATCGCGCGTCGCAGTTCGCTCACCGATCGCACGGGCCAGACCGCCGTTTACGGCGCCATCAGCCAGGGTTGGCTCGAAGTGACGAAGTTCCTGGTGGAAGAGCTGGGGCTCTCGCTCGAAGTCACCGATGCCAAGGGCAAGACGCCGCTCGATGCGGCCAAGGGTGACGGCGGGGGACGCGTCGATCGTCCCAACGAGGTCCTCGTGGCCTACATCGAAAGCAAACTCTGAACCTACAGCCACCCTCGCGGTGGCTGTTTTTTATCAGCGTGGTCGATGGGCAAGAACACAACGCAGCTGATCCCTCCAACGGCTGGAACGCCGTCGCAGAGCAATTCGTTCAGGTAAGACGGAGCTCCAACATCGGCGCAGCGACGGTCGCCGAGTGGTCCCGACAACTTCCCTCAGGCTGTGCCGTACTCGATCTCGGTTGCGGCTTTGGTCTCCCAGTCGCCAAAACGCTGAGTGACCGGGGCTTCGAACTTTTCGGCATCGATGCCTCGCCAAGATTGGTGGCGGAATTCACGCAGCAGCTTCCCCATGCTCAGGTCAGATGTGAAGCGGTGGAGCACTCCGCGTTCTTCGGGAGGAAGTTCGACGGAGTCGTTGCTGTTGGGTTGCTCTTTCTTCTGCCGCCGCAAACGCAGCTCAAGCTTCTAGCCAGAGTGGCAAGCGTTTTGAACGAGGGCGGTCACTTCCTCTTTACGGCGCCGCAGCAAGTCTGCAGTTGGCAGGATCTGCTGACTGGGCGTGAATCCCTCTCCCTCGGTAAAGATGCATACGTCACCGCGGCGCAGGCACGAGGACTTACGTTGTGCGGCGAATATGAGGATGAAGGAGAGAACCACTATTTCTCCTTCTTCAAGCGTGGGGCTGGTTGAAAGCTTCGTGCTGCCGTTGGTTGGGTCATTGCATCGAATGACTTGCGCATCCGCCTGTGCTCATTCTTATCCTGCGCGCGCGTCGCGCTCGTCTCTCCATTTTTGACTATGCGATAGTGAATGGTTGAAAGCTATCTCTGGGTGTTCGTCGTGGGCACTCGTCACGCTTCTCCCATCGTCTCCTTCGAGACGCTCTAGAACCTCGACCCGCCAGCCAGAAATTTTGGCGCCCTTGCAGCTCCTGAACTATTACGAGCCATACGACAACCATGGAATGGGGACGTTCGTATGCAAAGGACTCTGCAAAGGCTGGCCGGCCTCAAACTGGCATTGAGAAGTAAACGCACGCAAACAGGGAGGATGGTTTCCTTCTTGTTGTTCTCGGGACTCGCCACGCAAGGATTCGCGCAGGCGAGTGTGTCGGTCAACGTAACACCCAAGACGATTGCACCAGGTGGCTCGGCGACCATTTCGTGGTCTGCTTCGAACGTGTCCTCGTGCACCTATGAGGGCAGTTCGTGGCCCAGCTCGGGCTCACAGCAGGTGAGTCCACCCAGTACCAAGACCTACACCTTGGTCTGTGTACCGAAAACGGGCGGAGGGCAAGTGTCGGGTTCGGCCACTCTGACGGTGACCACGCCTTCACCACCCACGGTCAGCGTCAGCGCGTCGCCGACGACGATCAACGCGGGGCAAAGCAGCACCATCACGTGGTCGAGCAGCAACGCTTCCTCCTGTACCTATGACGGACTTTCCTGGCCGGTCAGTGGCAGCCAGAGTGTCAGCCCCACTGCCACCAAGACCTACACCTTGAGCTGCAGCAACGCGGGTGGTACCACCTCTCGCTCAGTCACCATCACGGTCAAGAGCGCATCGTCCACGCCACCGTTGCCAACGGTCACAGCCAGCCTCGCCTCCACCTCGATTCCGATCAACGGCACCACTACCGTGACCTGGAGCAGTACCAATGCCACTTCCTGCAATCAGGGTGGAACCAGTGGTACCAAAACCGTTGGCCCTTACAGCAGCGCCGGAAACAGAAGTCTCATCGTGAGTTGCACCGGTGCTGGTGGCACCACTTCCAAGACACTGAACTTCACGGTCACGCAGAACGGTGGCAGTGCGGGCCAGTGCCCCGCCACCTATGCCAATGCACCATCGACGATGCAGGGGATGGCCAATGGCTCCTATTACTACAAGGTCACCGGTGCCAGTGGTCATGGCTGGGGTACCGACTACTACACGGACGACAGCAATCTCGCGGCGATGGCGGTGCACGCAGGCATCGTGCCCGTGGGGGGCAGTGCCATCATCCGCGTCGACAAGAGCGGTGGGCGCAGCTCCTACACCGGTAGCACGCGCAACGGCATCACCACCTCGAGTTACGGTAGTTGGAGCGGCACCTATACGGTGGCGCTTCATCAAGCGTGTGGCGCGGTCGATACCACGCCCGATGCCTTTTCCTTCGTCAACGCGACGAATCAGGCTCCCAACACCTTGGTGACTTCGGACCCCGTCACACTCAAGGGTTTCAGCGGTACGCTCACTGCTTCGGTCACCGGCGATTCGAGTGCCCAGATTTCCAAGGACGGCACCACCTGGGCGAAGCAGGTGAGCGTGAGCGCAGGCAACAGCATTCGTGTGCGTCTGCAGTCGGCCGCGAGCGCCGGAACCACGCGCACCGCGACGGTGAGCGTCAACGGAGTGAGCGCTTCTTGGTCGGTGACGACCGCTGCGAGCAGCGGCGGCTCGGGTAGTGGTGGATCGAGTACCAGCAATTGGCTGAGGGTTTCAGCTGCGACGGATCTGGCGACGTTGCAGAACGGCAGCATCAGCATACGACAGCGCGACAAGCTGAAACTGACCGTCACCACCGATGTGCCGGCTTCCTGTACTGCGAAGACGCTCACCGGGGGCACCGACAAGAACATCTCCTTCAGCACCGAAGGCAATGGTGTGGGCCTTGCTGTGAATCTGCCCAAGTTCTACTTCCTCGGCGCGCAGCAAAGTCTGACGGTGTCGTGCTCCGCCAGCGGCAAGGGCACGCAGAGTTCGAGTTTCACCGTGAAGGTCAGCGAAATCGGCAGTGGCACTGGTCCCGTGCCCACGATTTTCACTGCGGCGATCACGACCCTCAGTGGCAGCAACCTCAACGGCAAGAGCTTCAGCCTGGATACCCCGGTAAGGGTCAGCTGGACCGCATCCAATGCCACGGCCTGCTACATCAAGGATCGGCCCCAGGAGTATGCAGTGATCAATACCGGCACGGAATTGCCGCCTTACTATTTCGGCAAACCCGGCAACTACAACTTCGAGTTCTACTGCGTCGGTAATGGCGGCATGTCCACGACGAAGAACTTCTCGTTCACCGTCACTGCTCCCAGCACAGCGCCGAATGCAACCCCAGGTTTCCGTGGTGAGTACGAAGTGAATGCGATCCAGGTGAATGGGGACGGTAAGCCTGATCTGCACGTCAAACCTGCCGCCAACAACACGAGATCCGGGGTCAGCGAGTTCGTGTTGGTCAGCCAGCCCAAGAACAACGGCTACACCATCTCGCGTGTGCAGTCGGGTTGGAATACGAGTGCGGTGCTGCAGGCGGGATTGGAATTCCTGATCGGCGACGTGGATGTCGATGGTCATGCCGACATGATCATCAAGAACATCAATGGCGTGGATGACGTCATCATCTATGCGCCGTCCGTCGCCAAGGGCATTCCGGGCGGCTTGGGCGAGAACGGCTATGTGGTAGTCGATCGCAACTTCAAGACCTTCTTCGAGGATCTCTACAACATCACGCTCGATCCGACCTATCTGGATCGCTACACCTACCGTCATACCCAACCAGTGGTCTACCACATGCCCATCGGTGGTGTGGGCGATTGCATGGGCAGCCAGGTAACGGTGGGCCCCTTCGATCTGGCGGTATGTGCAGATCCGTTGGGGCTTGTTCCGACTCTCCCGGTGTTCGACAACATCATCACCTTGTACAAGGTGGTCGAGCTCTCCAACGGTATGCCGGACTATACATACTGGCTGCCGGAGACCAATAATCTGCGCTGTGTCCTTTGGTGTAACGGTCAGTTAGGTATATTTGATCTCGGCAAGATCGTTGGTGGCAGCGTACAAGCCCGAAAGCTGACGGAATCGCTCTCCGCCATCCTGCGGCGGCCGTTCATGCGGAACGTGTTGCTTGCGAACTATGCAGTGGCACCCATCGACGGCAACTATCCGGGCGGACTGGAGCAGGGTCGTAAGAACAAGTTCGAGATCTTCCTCATCGCCATGTTCGGCATGGTGCTGGGTCAGGACTACGGCTGCAGGGTGTTGGAAAAGGTCTCGGGTGACGACATGGATTGTGAGTTTTTCGCAAGCATCGATAGCTCGGGTGGCATGCCTGCCGGTGATCTTTCGATTACGCCGCAGGAGAGGGAGTATGCTGCCTCGGGTGATAGGGTGAAGTTCTGGGAATCGCGCCACGCCAAGGGAGATCCTGTGGCACACATCGCCCTGCATGTGGTCAAGAATACACTCGATCCGAAGGAGCCTGCGGTTAGCTCACTCGGTATGGAAACCAATGACCGACTGCAGTCTTATCTCGATGAAATCTACGAGGCTGGCGGTCCGAGGATTACTTTAGAGCAGGTTGGTATAGCGGTGATGCAGGGACATATCAGAGCTGTGGATGCTGATATTAGGGACAAGGTGGGTACTAAGCTCGGTGCATTAAGCGTTCCGCAGGTAGATGATTACCATGTTGAGGCGTTTGAAAGTCTTGGGATCCCGGCAGCTGCTTACGGCGGGAAAGCATACTTAGGGATGGTTCCCAAGTTCCTGTACTGTCCGAAATGCGATCCAGTCCACTTATCACAGCGATGAAAAATCAGTACGCCAAAATCGTACTACTGCTCTTCTCTTTATTGGGAGGAGCGGTAGTACTTGGCTGGAAGCTGATGTCGACGAACATGGTTTATGAAATTAGCGGGCGGCAATATGTGATTCCTGACGAATATTTAGGGCCGTTTGCTAGGAGAGGTTCGAACGTGTGGGGTTCGGGTGAAGGGTTTGACCCTGAAGGCCCGATCACCTTTGTCTATTTCTCTAACGAAGAACTGAGAGATAGGTTTCCTAGATACGTAGCGAAGTATGGAGAACAAGGTTTCAACACTACGTTTTCGGTGATGGTATTCACCAGCAATAAAGTTGGAACTTTTCAGGATGATTTTCTCTATTTCTTGCCCGAAAGCGGTGTTGGGGTAGATGTTGAGTACGATATTGAAACCACCTTGTATACCTTCCGACGAGAAGACAACCCCTACGACTTGTTCCTAGGCACGATCAACCCGTACGAATCGGGATTCGACGGTATCGATAAAGAGATTTTCATTCGATGCTGGGCGTGGAGGAATGAGATCCCCGCAGGTTGGAGTTGCAGCTACACCATCAAGAGAGAGGAAACCTTTTTCAACTTCAGAGTGTCGTTCGCAAACTTAGGTCTTCTACACGAACTCACCGACTACTTCTTCACCAAACTAAATTCCTGGCGCGTCGAAGACTAGGACGCGCCAGTCCTATTCCTCCCCTAAGGTCATCAAGCTCGCATTGCCGCCGGCGGCGGTGGTGTTGATGGTGATGGTCTTTTCCACGCTGAAACGTCGCAGGTAGTCGGGTCCACCGGCCTTGGGACCAGTACCGGAAAGGCCCATGCCGCCGAAGGGATGCGTGCCGACGACGGCTCCGATGATGTTGCGGTTGACGTAGATGTTGCCAGCACGGATGCGGCGGCTGACGTACTCGATGGTGGAATCGATGCGGCTTTGAATGCCGAAGGTCAGACCGAAGCCGCGGGCGTTGAGCGCATCGATCACGGAATCCAAATCTGCGCGGCGATAGCGCAGTACGTGGAGCACTGGCCCGAAGACTTCGCCCTCCAGTTGCTCGAGGCGTTCGAGTTCGAAGGCAACGGGGGCGAAGAAGGTGCCATGTTGGGTCTCCTCTGGCAGCGTGCAGCGGTGGATCACGCGCGCTTGTTGTTCCATCCGTGCACTGTGCGCCAGCAGCATCCGCCGCGCATCTTCATCGATCACGGGCCCAACGTCGGTTGAAAGCAAAGCGGGATCACCGACCGACAGTTCCGCCATGGCACCAGCCAACATCTCGATCATGGTGTCTGCGATGTCGTCCTGTACGAGTAGGAGCCGCAGCGCCGAGCAGCGTTGTCCCGCACTTTGAAAGGCGGAGCTCAGTACATCGGCGCAGACTTGTTCCGGCAACGCTGATGAATCCACGAGCATGGCATTGAGCCCGCCGGTTTCGGCGATGAAGGCAGCGATGGGGGAGTCGCGCTTGGCCAAGGTGCGATTGATCACCCACGCGGTGTCGGTGCCTCCGGTGAAGGCGACGCCACTCACACGTGTGTCGGCCAGCAATGCCGACCCGATCTCTGGCCCAGGCCCCGGCAGGAACTGCAGCACGTCTTTTGGAACGCCGGCTTCGTGCAATAGCCGCACTGCGGCATGTGCGATCAGAGACGTTTGTTCAGCGGGTTTGGCGATCACCGTGTTGCCGGTCACCAAGGCCGCGACCAGCTGTCCCATGAAGATCGACAGCGGAAAGTTCCACGGACTGATGCATACGAACACACCGCGGCCTTCACGCAGGAGCTTGTTGTTCTCTCCAGTAGGACCGGGCAGGGCGATGGCTGTGAAATCTTCGCGCGCGCGTAGTGCGTAGTAACGACAGAAATCCACTGCTTCGCGCAGCTCGCCCACGGAATCGGCGAGCGTCTTGCCGGCTTCGGCCTGGCACAGCGCGACGAAGTAGGGCAGGCGCTCTTCCAGTAGGTCGGCAGCTCGCTCGAGGCTTGCGGCACGCGTCGCTACATCCGTACCGTTCCATTTCGCGAACGCTGTTTCCGCTTGCGCCAGAGCCAGCTCCACGTCCTGTGCTGTTGCGTAACGAACCGTGCCGAGGCTGCGGTGGCGATCGGCGGGCGAGGTCACTCCGATGATCGGTCCCTGCTTGGTCGTATTGGGCAACAAAGGCTCCGCATGGTGTTCGGTGGCAAGTACCGTGTTCATCGCTTGCTGCAACTGCTTCAACACCAGGGTGTCGCTGAGATCGAGACCCATGGCGTTCAGTCGGTCGCCATAGAGCTGGCGTGGTAATGGAATGCGCGGGTGGGGCAATGGCTCAGTGCGCGCCAAGCTCGTGCGTGGATCGGCGATGATCTGTTCGATCGGCGTCTGGTCATCGGCAATGCGATTGACGAAAGATGAGTTGGCACCGTTCTCCAAGAGACGCCGCACCAGATAGGGCAGGAGCTGTTCGTGGCTGCCAACGGGCGCATAGATGCGACAGGCGATGCCCGTGTCACGCAGCATCGCTTCATGCAGCGGAACGCCCATGCCATGCAGGCGTTGAAACTCCATGTCATCCGCACCGACGCCGGCTTCTTCCGCCAGCTCCAATACCGTCGCTACCGTATGCGCATTGTGTGTGGCGAACTGTGGGTAGAAGCACTGCGGATCGGCCAACAAGGATTTGGCACACGCGAGATAGGACACGTCGGTGGCAGCCTTGCGCGTGAAGACGGGGTAGCCGTCGAGGCCGCGTTCCTGCGCGCGTTTGATTTCACTGTCCCAATAAGCACCCTTGACCAGCCGCACCATCAGGCGACGTTTATGTTCGCTTGCTTCCTCACGCAGCCAGGCAATGAGATCGCAGGCCCGTTTCTGATATGCCTGTACTGCGAGCCCCAAGCCGTCCCAGCTACGCAGCGAAGTGCTCTGCATCAACTCACGCAGCAAGAGCAGCGATGGTTCGAGTCGATCTGCTTCCTCCGCATCGATGGTGAGGCCAATGTTTGCATCACGCGCGGCTTCGCAGAGTTCGAGTAGACGAGGCAACAGTTCCTTGCGTACACGTGTGCCTTGCGCGAACTCGTAGCGGGGATGCAGTGCCGAGAGTTTGATCGAGATGCCGGGTGAAACGATGGGCCCACCCTTGGCCACCTTGCCGATGGCGGCGATCGCACTCAGGTAGGCCTGGTGATAACGCTCGCTGTCGGCTCGCGTGCGTGCCGCTTCACCGAGCATGTCGTAGGAATGACGAAAACCGCGTTCTTCGTCGATGCGCGCACGTTCCAACGCGGATTCGATGTTGCGTCCCATCACGAACTGGCGACCGAGGATGCGCATGGCATGCCGCAACATGGCGCGCATCAAGGGCTCGCTGCTGCGTTGCAGCAAGGCGCGCAGGACGGTGTGGCCCCGCGAGCCGAGCACTTCGTCGGCGCGCAGCACGCGGCCGGACACCATCAGGCCGAAAGTAGATGCGTTGACGAAGAGCGAGTCGCTGTTGCCGAGATGTTTTTCCCAGTCTTCCTGTTTCAGCTTGTCGCGGATGAGGAGGTCGGCGGTGTCTTCATCGGGAATACGCAACAGGGCTTCGGCGAGACACATCAGCACCACGCCTTCGGGAGTGGACAGCTGATACTCGTGCATCAAGGCGTCGATGCCGCTGCCTTCGCGGCGGCGCTCGCGTACGGTCTGCACCAGATTGCGCGCGCGGCGCTGGATGCGCGCCAACGCCGCTGCATCCTGTTGTGCCACTTCGAGTAGACGCTTTACCTGCGTGCTTTCATCACAGCGGTAAGCCTGACGCAGCGCTTGGGTCGCTGCGGAATCGGGAAGAAGCTCGTCGAATTGCATGCGGACCTCCGAAGGACGCGATGATGATAGCGTCTTCGGCGCTCCGCGCGAGATGGCAGAGGGAAAACGGCGCACCGAAGTGCGCCGTTCCGACTCAGTTCACCAAGCTTTGAATCGGTGCCGGTACACGGCCGCCGTAACGCACGAAGGCATTGGGCAGAGTGCCCTGATTCACCGCGATGATCGGACCTTCGCCCAGGAGACCGCCGAACACCACTTTCTCACCGGCTTTCTTGCCGGGCACCGGAATCAGGCGAGCGGCAGTCGTCTTCTTGTTGATCACGCCGATCGCCATCTCGTCGGCGATGATGGCGGCGATCATTTCCGCCGTCGTGTCACCCGGGATCGCCACCATGTCGAGCCCCACCGAGCACACGCAGGTCATCGCTTCGAGTTTTTCCAGACTCAAGGTGCCCGCTGCAGCGGAGGCTGCGATGTTGAGGTCTTCACACACCGGGATGAAGGCACCACTCAGTCCGCCGACGTGCGAGCTGGCGAAGGCGCCGCCTTTCTTGACTGCATCGTTGAGCATGGCGAGGAAGGCCGTGCTGCCGGGAGCACCGATGCAGGGCAGGCCTACGGCCTGGAAGATTTCGCCGACGCTGTCGTTGTAGTTCGGCGTAGGAGCCAGCGAGAGATCGACGATGCCGAAGGGCAGGCCAAGAGTCTCGGCTACTTCGCGGCCCACCAATTCACCGGCACGGGTGAGGCGCGCGGCGGCCTGTTTGATGATTTCCGAGACGCGGCTGAGATCGATTTTCTTCTCATGATCGATGGCGCGCAGGATGGCGTTCTTGACCACGCCGGGCCCACTCACGCCGACGCTCACCACCGCGTCCGCTTCGCCGATGCCGAGATAGGCGCCTGCCATGAAGGGCACATCCTGCGGGATGTTGGCGAACACGACGAGTTTCGCAGCGGCGAGACCATCGCGATCCTTGCTCAATTCCGCCGCTTCCTTGATCACCTGGCTCATGCGGTTGATCGCATCCATGTTGAGGCCGGCGCGGGTGGAAGCGACGTTCACCGAAGCGCAGAGACGTGAGGTTTCGGAAAGCGCACGCGGAATGGCATCCATCAGATTGCGATCGCCCTGACTCGTGCCTTTCTCAACCAGTGCAGAAAAACCACCGATGAAGTCGATGCCGAGATTCTCGGCGGTGTCGTCGAGCTGCAGCGCCACTTCGACCAATTGGTCCGCACTGAAGGGGGCGCCGACCACGGCGATCGGGCTGATGGAGATGCGCTTGTTCGCGACGTCGATGCCGTAGCGACGACCGATGCGATTGCAGGTGGGTACGAGCTTGTCGGCGGTACGCATCAGCTTGTCGTGGATCTTGCGCTTGAAGGTGGCGAGATCGTCGCTGATGCAATCGGTGAGGTTGATGCCGACGGTCACCGTGCGCAGGTCGAGGTTCTCCTCCTTGACCATCGCCAGTGTGGAGAGAATTTCTTTGTTGCTGAGCATGGGTATTCCTGTGCGACCTAACGGTCGATGTGGCTCACCGCTTCGAAGATCTTGCGGTGCTGGATGTTGAGATCGAGACCGCGTTCATTGGCAATCTGCGCGAGGTCGGCACGCAGATCGTCCATCACGGTGGCGCGCGGCACGTCCACTTCGAAGATCATCACGTTGTCGAAGCGTGAACTGAAACCAGTGAGACGCGCGTAGAGGTTGGTGATGTTCAGACCGTGACGTGCCAGCGTATCGGCGATGGCAGCGATCAGACCGGGCTGATCCGGGCCACTGGCGGTGACGACATAGGGTTGGGTTTCCGGCTTCTCCACCGCAGATGGTGGTGCGTAGTGGTCCACGTGCACGAACAGATGTTGCTCGGCGCAGGCTTCGCGTAAGGCTTCCTTGAGCGATGCCGGGCTTTCCTCGGCGGGAATGGAAGCGATGATCAGCGCCCCGAAGATGTCCTGCAAGAGCGCCTGGCTGACGTTCTCGATGTTGCCACGGTGAGCTGCGATCTCGCGCGCCAACGTGGCGATGATGCCGGGCTGATCCTGGCCCAGTACGGAAATGAGCACCTTGTTCACATTTGCCCCCTGTGCGTGAGTGCTATGACGAATCAGCCCCAACGTGCGCGGTGGCGACGAATGGAACGATCCCGGGGAATCATGGTATTCCGGCCTGCGCTCGTAGCGCTTGTTGTTCAGGGGGCCGCCTGGCGTCGGCAGGGCTGGCTGGATGAGCCCGCGCTGGTGCGCGGACCGGGGCATTTTAGGCCTGCGGGCCGGCGCATGCCAGCGGACGATGCTCAGCCGTAGCGCGGACCATCGGCCGGAGGCGTGGGGAAGTCGCCCATCGGTGGGCGCGAGAAGAAGAATTCCTCGATCGAGCGCCACAAGCGCTGGCGGCGCAACGCGGCCACGTGTCGCTCCAGCGCGTCGGCCCATTCCTGAAAGTAGAAATCCCGCAAGCCCATGCCTCCACCCATCAGATCGGTGGGGCCGTGGACCGCATGACCGTGTTCGTCGGTGCCGCTGTGGCTGTATGCCGTCGCGCCGGGACTGCGCTCACTTGCTGAGAGACCGTGCCCCGGATGATCGAGCCCTATGAAATGGCCGAACTCGTGAACGGTCGCGATCTGTGTGTGCCCCGGTGCGCTGGAACGTTTGCGGATCGGGGTGTTGTCGTGTTCGTCCAGTGTGGCGTGGGTGCGGCTGCTGCTGGAGGTGCGGTGCACGCCAGTGGGGTTGGCAGACACATCCACGTCCCAATCGCAGAACGGCCAGTTTCCACCTCCTGGCATCAGCATGATGTCGACCAATGGTCGATAACCCTCGTCGATGTTCCTTTGTGGCAGCACGTCCGAATACGACTGCGGGGGTTTGATGACGAAACTACTGTTGTTGAAGGTGTTCTCGATGGAGTGCTCGAACTGGGTCCGGAATGTATTTCTGCGCGTTTCCGTCCACGCGGTTCCGTTCAAGATGTCGGCCAAGGTGTCGTTGAAATTGAGGTTCACCAGGAAGTTGCGCTCGATGGTGCGTGCACTGTCATCGATCTTCCAGAATTCGCGATGAACCGTATTGGTGGCGGCATCTTGCGTGACGTGCGCCAATTCGTGCGCAAGCAAGTGCAGGCCTTCGTGGCTGTGGGGGGCGTATTGTCCGTAGGCGAAGCTGATGACGTTGCCGTAAGTGAAGGCGCGTGCACTGAGTGCATGGGCTTCGAGCGCCGCTTGCCGATCGCTACGGATGCGCACGTGATCGAGCCTGGTGCCGAAACGGGGTTCAAAGTAGTGGCGTACGTGATCAGGCAGCGTTTGACCCGAGCCACCGCCGGAGGTGCTACCGCGCGATGAAGGCTCGGCTTGGGCCGGTGTCGACATGGACAGCACGCGTTCGGCGGTGCGATGTGCTTGAAGTTCTCGATGATCTCCGGGCTGACTCAGACTGCGGCCGGCGAGAACGCCGTCACGAAGATGTTGCAGCGCCTGATTGCCGAGTGCGTGGGTAGTGTCGTGGGCTTGTGCGTGACGCGAGGGTTTGCGCCTGGGGGACGAGGAGGAAGTGTGTGAGCCGTCCTTCGCATTGGAAGGAAGGGCTTCACGGCGGGTGCTGCGCATGGCATGTCCCTCGTCCATGGGGTATTGGGCGCGAGTATAGCCATCCTCATCCACCGCAGCTCATCGAGCGCAACGAAAGACAGTGTGCACGCGAGTACCGAGAGTTTCTTCCATCCGGGTTCGCATCAGGAGCGCGCTCTGCATGAAGCGAAGAGCGCGAAAGCGCAGTGAGGGAGCTCAGCCGTAGCGCGGGCTTCCCGGCGGCGGTACCGGGAAATCTCCCATCGGCCACGGCCGTAACAGGTCGTTGATGTTGTTGATGAGCCGCTGAATGCGCAGCCTCGCTACATGACGGTCCAACTCCCGTGCCCATTCTTCGAAGTAGAAGGCACGGAGCTCCATCCCGGTGCCCATGAGGTCAGTGGGACCACTCACATCATTGCCGTGAGCGTCTTCTCCCGTGTGGCCATATTCACTGGCACCTTCCACGCCGTTACCCGGGTGGCCCAGCCCGAGGAAGTGGCCGAACTCATGCACCGTTGCGACCTGATCCACGCCCTCCGGTGCGCCCTCCTTGTGAAGCGGTCTGTTGTCATCCTCGTCGAGATTGCCGATGGAGGTATCGGCAGTGGATCTCATGAAGACCTGATCGGGGTTGGCGGCTACGGAGACTTCCCAATCCGTGACGAGGCTCGGCCACTTGAGATTGCCTGGTGGCAGGATGATGTTCACCAGAGGTTTGTATCCCTGATCGATGTTTTCCTGAGGCAGGACATCGGAATAGGACTGCGGTGGTTTGATGACGAAACTGTTGTTGTTGAACGTATCTTCGATGGAGCTTTCGAAGCCGGCGCGGAAAGTGTCCTTGCGGGATTCCGTCCAGGCCCTGCCATTGTCGATATCGTCCTGCGTTTCGGTGAAGTTGAGATTCACGAAGATGTTGCGATGGATCTTGCGGGCACTGTCGTCCACGGCCCAGAACTGCCGATGCACGGTGTTGCTGTTCTGATCCTGGGTCACATGGGCGAGCTCATGCGCCAATAGCTGCAGACCATCGCTGCTGTGCGGGGCGTACTGTCCATACGCGAAGCTGATGACGTTACCGTAGGTGAAGGCGCGCGCGCTGAGGGCTTCCGCTTCCAGTGCTGCCTGCTGGTCGTTGCGGATACGCACGTGTTCGAGGTTGGTGCCGAAGCGCGGCTCGAAGTAATTGCGCACGTTCTCGGGCAAGGGCTGGCCGGGCCCACCGCCGGCCGCACCGCTGCGCGATGGTGGTTTGTCCGCCGCCGTTGTCGGCATCGACAGCACGCGCTCCGCCGTGCGATCCGCCTGTACTTCGCGCTGATCTCCCGGCTGGCTCAGACCGCGACCTGCCAGCACACCGCTGCGCAGGTGTTGCAGAGCCTGGTTGCCGAGCGCGTGGGAACTGTCGAGGGAGCGTTCGTGGCGTGAAGGTTTGCGTCTGAAGGTCGAGGACGGCGGAGTTTGCGTCCCATCCTTCGTTCTGGAATGAACAGATTCACGGCGGTTGCTGCGCATGGTGAGTCCCTCATCCGTGGGATTTTGGGCGCGAGTATAGCGAGCTCTGCCGCCACAGCCCATTCGCTGCCGCGGGAGACAGCGTGCACGCGATGAGGTAACCGGGCGACAAGGTCGCGCTTGTGGGTCACATTGGTGGGAAACCACCCAGTGGGGCCCACCACGGCAGACGATCTAACATTTCTCTACGCTGCCTCCGAGCGCGGAGTGCGGCGACATGGCGATCGAGAGCCCTGGCCCAGTCGTCGAAATAGAAGGCGCGCAGTTGCATGCCGCTGCCCATCAGATCGTTCGGGCCATCGACGTCATGCCCATGTCGGTCCTTCCCGGTGTGACCGTACTGATTGGCACCGGGGCTGCGCTCCTTGGCCGACAGGCCATAGCCAGGGTGATCCAGACCAATGAAATGGCCGAACTCGTGAACGGCTTCGATCTGCTTGACCCCCGGGGCACTGGATTTCTTCTCCGTGGGATCGACATCGGCTTCATCCAGGTTTGCCTCCTTGCGATCGCTGCTGGATTCACGATCTTCCCCTTTCTTGTTGGAAGTTACCGTCACTTCCCAATCCTCGCTCACTGACCACTCATCCTCGGGTACCAGTTGTACGTCGACTTGCGGTTTGTAGCCCTGCTCGATGTTCTCCTTCGGCAGCACGTCTCCGTATTCCTGCGGCGGTTTGATGATGAAGGAGCTGTTGTTGAAGGTGTCTTGGATGCCGCTTACGAATTTGGAACGGAACGTTGCTTTGCGCTCTGGTGTCCAGCCTTCGCCCAAGAGGCGGTCGCGTGTGCGGTCGAAGAAGTGCAGCTGAACCAGAACGCCACGCTCTATCGTCCGCGCACCGTCATCCACCTTCCAGGTTTCGCGATGGACCGTGTTGCTCGACGCATCCTGGGTGACATGTGCAAGCTCGTGCGCCAGCAGTTGCAGACCTTCCCTACTGTGTGGTGCGTACTGGCCATGGGCAAAGCTGATGACGTTGCCATGGGTAAAGGCTCGAGCCTCGAGAGCGTGTGCTTCGAGTGCCGCCTGGTGGTCGTTGCGGATGCGCACGTGTTCGAGACTGGTACCGAAGCGTGGTTCGAAGTAGCTACGGACGCTTTCCGGCAGGGCCTGCCCCGTCCCGTTGCCGGAGGTACTGCCATTGGGCTGAGATTTGATCGCCTGCGTCGGCGTCGGCATGGAAAGTACGCGTTCCGCCGTGCGTTGCGCCTGTGTCTCGCGCTGATCTCCCGGCTGGCTCAGGCCGCGTCCGGCGAGCACACCACTGCGTAGACGTTGCAGGGCCTGATTGCCGAGCGCGAGGGTGCTATCGCGGGGAGCTGCATGATCGGCAGCCTTGCGTCTGAGAGGTGTAAAGGCCGGAGCTCGAGCTCCATCCTTGGTGCTGAAGTGACCGGCTTCACGTCGGTGGCTGCGCATGAGTGACCCTCATCCTTGGGACATGGGCGCGAGTATATACAGTCGCGTCCAGCGCCGCCCATGCTCATCGGTGGAAGTCACTGTGCATACGCCAAGCTCGACGGGCGTGCGGGTAGCCGACCAGGTCGGTCAAGAAACGACTGCGGTGCTGGCGTTGCGTATGGGATCAACCGCCCTGGATCGGGGCGACGATGTCGATGCGCATCCCCTCGCGCAAAGGTTGCTCGGCACGGCGTTCACGCGGGACGAATTCGCCGTCCACTGCAGTGGCGACCTGTGCGGCGCCGTAGCCGAGTGTTTCCAGCAAAGCCGCAAGACTCGAGCACTCACAGTCATACGGGGTTCCGTTGACCAACAACTTCACGGACGAAATACCTCCGCGGCAGTTCGCGAAGAGCGAGCGGCTTCCACCTTGGCGCCGAGGATCTGCACCGCACGCGAATAGTCCTTGGCCTCGGTGATGGCACGTACGACGGCGACGCTTTCCACGCCGGTGGCCAGCACATCGGATGCGCGCTGGGTGTCGATGCCGCCGATCGCGGTGAGCGGATAGTGCGAAGACAACATCTGCACCCATTCGCGTAGTTGCGACAAACCCTGCGGCGCAAACTTCATCACCTTGGTCGTGGTGGCGTAGATCGGACCCAGGGCGAGGTAGGACGGTACCAGTGCGTGCGAGCGCGCGAGTTCATACCAGGAGTGGTTGCTCGTGCCGAGGCGCACACCTGCATTGGCGATGGCATGCAGATCGGCACTGTCGAGATCTTCCTGACCGAGATGCACGCCGTAGGCGCCGTACTCGAGTGCGAGTTGCCAATGATCGTTGATGAAGAGTTGTGCATCGTAATGCCGCTGCAGCGCCACGGCGCGCTTGATCTGATTGCGCAGTTCGGGCTCGGGTAGATCCTTCAGACGCAGTTGGATCGTTTCGACGCCCTCCATCAGAAGCTTCTCTACCCACGTGACGCTGTCGACCACTGGATAGAGTCCAAGCGCGCTGCAGGCAGCGAAACGTGGGCGTTCGAAAAGATCGGGGCGGCTCGTGAGTAGGCGCGGCAGATTGCCGATGCCGCCTTGTACCACTTCCTCCCAGCGCACATGCGCCACGGCGCCCGTGCTTTCACCGATGCCACCTGCGGCGCGTAAGCCGGCGGTGACCACCATCTTGCCAAGTACTACCGATTCACGCAGGGGATGACCTTGTGCCATGAAGCCGGCGATCGCTGAAGACAGTGTGCAGCCGGTGCCGTGCGAATGCGGAGTCGATACGGTTTCACCTTCGAGCCAGAAGCGATGCATGCGGCTGAGATAGAAGTCGTAACGGTGTTGTGGGTCGTTGGGCAGATCGCCGCCGGTGATCAGCACCGCATGTGCGCCGAGTTCCAGCAAGCGTTCTGCCGCCGCTTCCATCGAAGCGTAGTCGTGCACGCGCATGCCGGTGAGCAATTCCGCTTCGCGCGCATTGGGGGTGAGCAGGGTGAGCCAGGGCAACAGCTGCAACAATGCCTGCTTGCCTTCGTCCTTCAGGAGCTGGCCACCAGCGGAGGCGAACATCACGGGGTCACAGATGACAGGGCAATCGCAATACGACAAAAGTTCGGCCACGGTGTTGGTCAACTCGGGCGTGGCGAGCATGCCGAGCTTGACCGCATTCGGTGGCGTCTCGAGAAACAGTGAGGAAAACTCCGAACGCAGCTGTTGTGGTGAACTCGGTACGATGTTCTGCACGCCGTGACGATTCTGCGCGGTGAGGGCGGTCGTAATCGTACAGCCATGCACGCCGAGTGCATGCAGCGTCAGTATGTCGGCCTGAATGCCGGCGCCACCACTGCAATCGGATCCGGCGATGGTGTAGACGACTGGTTTGCCTGTCATGGTGTTGTCTCCTTGAAATCAGCGTGCCAGAACGGGGTGCCGAGTACGGGCGTGCTGGGTACCGCAGTCTGGCGCTTGGGCATGGCGCCAGCTCTGAAACCAAGTCGACCGGCCTCTACTGCCGACTTGAAAGCCGCGGCCATCATGACGGGATCCGCAGCGCGTGCGACGGCGGTATTGAGCAGCACGGCGGAGTAACCCATCTCCATCGCCTGTGCCGCATGTGATGGCGTTCCAAGGCCAGCATCGATGATGAGTGGAACCTGCGGCAGGCGTGTGCGAAGTGTCTCCAGTGCGTAAGGGTTGAGCAAGCCCTGACCTGTGCCAATTGGTGCCCCCCAGGGCATCAATACTTCACAACCGACGTCGATTAACCGTTGGCAAAGCACCAGATCGTCGGTGCAGTAGGGGAAGACCGCAAACCCTTCCTTCACCAACACGCTTGCCGCCTCGACCAACTGAAAGGGGTCGGGCTGCAGATTGTAGTCGTCGCCGATGACCTCCAATTTGATCCAATTGGTCTGAAACAGTTCGCGCGCCATCTGTGCCAGCGTGATGGCTTCGCGTGCCGTATGACAGCCGGCCGTATTGGGTAGCAGTCGTTTGCCGAGCGCGCCGATGTAGCGCCATAGATTGTCGCCACCGCCCGCAGATGGTGCCTGACGGCGCAGCGATACCGTCAGCACTTCGGCGCCGCTGGCCATGACGGCGGCACGCATCGTTTCCGGGGATGGATAGAGCGCGGTGCCGAGTAGCAATCGGCTTTGCAGCGTGACGCCATAGACTTGCCAGGTGTCATGCATAGGAGGGTTCCTTGTGTGTGTCATGGAGATCGCCGACGACTTCGATCGGAGGTCGCGGCAGTTCGCCACGCAAGAGATTCAACGCGCTTTCGACCAGCAATGGCCCAAGAAGATAGCCGTGGCGATAGAGCCCGTTGAGGCGAAGTAAGCCGGATTCCGCAGTGAGCCGCGGCAAGTTGTTGGGAAAGGCAGGGCGACAGTGGTTACGTGCTTCCAAAATGCTAGCTTCGCTGAAACCTTCATGGACGCTATAGAGCGCCGATAGTAATTCGAGTTCCGAACGCACTGTGACAGGTGTCATCGATTCGCTTTCGAGTTCCGTGGCGCCGATCACATAGATCTGATCAGGACGCGGCGCGATATAGAGTTGATAGCGCGGATGCATCAGGCGTATGGGGCGACTGAGGTGAACTTCCGGCGCGTGCACCCACAAGAGCTCGCCCCGTACGCCACGCAGGCCTTGCAACTGTTCCTTCGCGCCGAAGCCGCGACAGTCACACACCAGATCAAAGCTGTGGCTTCCCTGTTCGGCTTCTATGCAGTGATTGCGCAGGTCATGCACTTTGTAGTCGCGGTACCAAAGACCTCCATGGCGAGTGATGGCCTGTGTCAGGGCGCGGAAGAGCGCGCGGTTGTCGAGGCAGGCTTCCTGCGGCAGATAGAGACCTTCGTCGAAGGCAGTGAGTGCAGGTTCGAGTGACCGCAGCGTCGGGCGGTCGAGCAAGGGAAAGTCCTGGATTTCTCCACTCGCAAGTGCCCGTAGTTTTTGTTGGAACCACTGCAATTCTTTGCGGTCGAGCGGATGCGCCACGACGAGACTGCCGCGTTGTTGCAGGAAAACGCGCTCACCAACTTCTTCGTGTAACTCGTTCAGCCACTCCTGCCACAGTGCAATGCTCTGCAAACCCGGTGCGAGCAGGTCATGGCCAGTGCCCACCGTCTCGCTATAAGGCGCCAGCATGGCCGCGGCGATGAAGCCCGCCGCTTGTTGGCCGGAGCCATCATCCTGGTCGAACAGGCTCACGCCGTGGCCTGCGCGCAGGAGGCGCCAGGCGAGCAAGCGTCCAACCAAACCTGCGCCGACGATCCCGATGTTCATTCATTCACTCTCGCCATAGAGCTGGCTGCCGCGTGCGCGAAACTCGTTTGCCTTCTGCGCCATCGCATCGTCGAGGTCGACGACGCCGATGCGAGCGCTGTCCTGACTGGCAGCGAAGTCGCGCACGTCCTGCGTGATCTTCATCGAGCAGAATTTCGGACCACACATCGAACAGAAGTGCGCGACCTTGGCGGATTCCTTGGGCAGGGTTGCGTCGTGGTAGGCACGTGCCGTGTCGGGATCGAGACCGAGATTGAACTGATCTTCCCAGCGGAATTCGAAACGCGCCTTGCTCAGCGCGTTGTCGCGCAACTGTGCACCCGGGTGGCCCTTCGCGAGATCGGCGGCATGGGCGGCGAGCTTGTAGGTGATGATGCCGGTCTTCACGTCTTGTTTGTCCGGCAGGCCGAGATGTTCCTTGGGTGTGACGTAACAGAGCATCGCCGTGCCGAACCAACCGATCATTGCGGCGCCGATGCCGGAAGTGATGTGGTCATAGCCGGGTGCGATGTCGGTGGTGAGCGGGCCGAGGGTGTAGAAAGGCGCTTCGTGGCAGTACTGCAACTGCTTGTCCATGTTGTCCTTGATCATGTGCATCGGCACGTGACCTGGACCTTCGATCATCACCTGCACATCGTGACGCCAGGCGATCTGGGTGAGTTCACCGAGGGTTTGGAGTTCACCGTACTGCGCTTCGTCGTTGGCGTCGGCAATCGAGCCTGGGCGCAGTCCATCACCGAGCGAGAAGGACACATCGTAGGCCTTCATGATTTCGCAGATTTCCTCGAAGTGCGTGTAGAGGAAATTCTCCTGATGATGGGCCAGACACCACTTGGCCATGATCGAGCCGCCGCGAGAGACGATGCCCGTCACACGCTTCGCGGTGAGCGGGACGTAGCGCAGCAGTACGCCGGCATGGATGGTGAAGTAGTCGACGCCTTGCTCCGCTTGTTCGATCAAGGTGTCGCGGAAGATTTCCCAGGTGAGGTCTTCGGCAACGCCACCGACTTTCTCCAAGGCCTGGTAGATGGGCACGGTGCCGATCGGTACCGGTGAGTTGCGAATGATCCACTCCCGCGTTTCGTGGATGTGCTTGCCGGTGGAGAGATCCATCACGGTGTCCGCACCCCAGCGAATGCCCCAGGTGAGCTTGGCCACTTCTTCTTCGATCGATGAACCGAGCGCGGAATTGCCGATGTTGGCGTTCACCTTCACCAGGAAGTTGCGGCCGATGATCATCGGCTCGATTTCGGGATGGTTGATGTTGGCTGGAATGATGGCGCGGCCGGCGGCGACTTCACTGCGCACGAATTCGGGCGTGATTTCGTTGGGGATGTTGGCACCGAAGGATTGTCCCGGATGTTGCGCCCCCAGCGTGCCGAGTTCACGTGCCTGCTGCAGTCCCATGTTCTCGCGGATGGCGATGTATTCCATCTCCGGCGTGATGATGCCGCGGCGGGCGTAATGCAGCTGTGTGACGTTGCAGCCGACGCGTGCTCGTCGTGGAGGGCGTGTCAGTTCGAAACGTAGGGCGGCGAGTTCGGGATCATTGAGGCGGGCGCGGGCGTAGGTCGAACTTTCCTGCGGCAGGAACTCGGTGTCACCCCGTTCTGCTATCCAGGCTTCGCGCAGTGCGGGCAGACCGCGCCGGATGTCGACGCGCAACGATGGATCGGAATAGGGCCCCGAGGTGTCGTAGACACGAATGGGTGGATTGGCCTCCTCTCGCACGGTGCCATCGCGCAGGGCTACGCGGGTGGGGCTTTGGCTGATCTCGCGCATGGCCACACGCAGATCGGGCCGCGAGCCCGTGACATAGATCTTGCGCGAAGCGGGGAAGGGCTGTAGCACATCCTCATCGGTTCGGGCTGCGTGGCTGAGAACTTTCAGAGCTGGCTGGTGCGGCATGACTTGGGCCTCCTAGGCAGTTGCTGCCGGATGCCGCTAGCGCATCGAGCTGTGGAGGCTGAAGGGTCGAATCACGCGCCAGCGAAACGGCGGAACGTCGTGATTGCGAGATGAGCAGTGACGAAAGCGGCGGAATGCCGTTCTTGTTCCCTACGCAGGTATTACCCCAACAGGTTCCACGGGTGATCTCTCAGCCTTGCTAGAAGGCACCCCGACAAGAAGTTCGGCAACCGTAATGAATTAAGGGGAAGCTTGCAAGGGCACTGCTACGGGCAATGGGATTGTTTGCGAGGCCATCTAGGCAGAGAATGCCCTTCTTTGCGGCGCGACGCGCAGGAGAAAGCCATGACCACACGAAACAGCACCGGTCGGATCCAGGATTTCGCTCAGCTCAGCAAAGAGCTGGTCAGATTGGGCACGGTTGAAGCTCCACCCAGTTTGCCTGCGCTCAGTCGACGCCAGTTCTTCCGTCTTTCCGGTTTCGCCGGCGGTGGTCTGGTGCTTGGTCTTGCCGTGGGCAGTAGTCGCAAGGCCGTCGCGCAGGATGCTCAAGCACAGGCGAGCGAAGCCATCGAATTCAGCCCCTACGTGCAGATTCGCCCCGATGGGCGCGTCAACATCTTTTCGAAGAACCCCGAATGCGGGCAGGGCATCAAGACTGGTCTGCCATTGATCATCGCCGATGAGTTGGACTGCGCGTGGGAAGACGTCGACGTGCTGCAGGCCGACATCGACATGGAGCGTTACGGCACGCAGTTTGCCGGTGGCTCCTTCTCCACGCCGATGAACTGGATGGCGATGCGTCAGGCCGGCGCCACCGCGCGTGCCATGATCCTCGACGCGGCTGCTCAGCAGCTCAACATTCCGCGCGAAGAACTGAGCACCGGCAATACCAAGGTGCGTCATGCTGCGACCGGTCGTGAATGGTCCTATGGGGAATTCGCGGCGCTGGCTGCTACCTTGCCGGTTCCCGATCCGGATTCGCTCACGCTCAAACAGCAAGGTGAATTCACGCTGATGGGCAAACGCATCAGTGGTGTCGACAACCCGGATATCGTGCGTGGTCGCCCGCTGTTCGGCATGGACACGCGCATGCCGGGCATGGTGTTCGCCACCTTTACGCGTTGTCCGCGCATCGGCGGTGTGCCGGTATCGTTCAATGAAGAACACATCACGCGCATGCCGGGAGTGCTCGCCGCCTTCATCGTCGAACCCTATGGCGATGCCAAGCTTTTCGATCTCGGCAGCGGTGCGCATTTCGGCGGAGTGGCGATCGTGGCACGCAACACGTGGGCCGCGATCAAGGCCAAGCGCGAACTGGAAGTGGAGTGGGATTACACCAACGCCGAAAGCTCCTCGTGGTCGGAGTGGGTCGAGCAGGCCAAGGCCATCGCACAGCAGGATGGGCCGATGGAACTCAAGAGCACCGGTGATGTCGCCGCTGCCTTCCGTGATGCTGCGAAGGTGGTGGAAGCCTTCTACGAATATCCCTATGTCTCGCATTCGCCGCTGGAGCCGGAGAACTGCACCGCACTTTTCCACGGCGACAGCATCGAAGTGTGGGCGCCGAGTCAGGCACCGCAGGGGGCCGAATCCGGCCTCGCCGCGCGTCTGGGTTTGCCGGCAGAGAAGGCCGTCGTGCATCAGACGCGTATCGGTGGCGGCTTCGGTCGCAAATTGGCCAACGACTTCGTCTACGAGGCCGCGATGATCGCGAGTCGCATTCCCGGCGTGCCGGTGCAGCTCACCTGGACGCGTGAAGACGATATGAGCTTCGATTATTTCCGAGCCGGTGGTTTCCACTCCTACAAGGGGGCGCTCGATGCCAATGGGCGTCTCACTGCCTGGCAGGATCACTTCATCACCTTCACCGCCGATGGGGAGCAGCCGATTTCCTTCGCCAACCTCGATCCAGAGACCTTCCCCGGAGACGTCGTGCCGAACGTGAAGATTTCGCAGACCATGTTCAACGCGGCGATTCCCACGGGCCCGATGCGTGCACCGGGTTCGAATGCCTTGGCTTATGTCTACCAGAGCTTCCTGCATGAGCTGGCCGTCGCGGCGGGCAAGGATCATCGCGATTTTCTGCTCGAGACCCTGGGTGAGCCACGTTTCACGAATCCGGAGTCGCCACAGTCGCTGCATACGGGACGCGCCGCTGGTGTGATTCGCGCTGTGACCGAACAGGCGGGCTGGGGTAGTCGCACCTTGCCGCCGGAGCATGCACTCGGCCTGGCCTTCTACTTCTGCCATGCCGGCTATGTGGCTCAGGTGGCCGAGGTCAGCGTCAATGCCAACAAGCAGGTGAAGGTGCACAAGGTGTGGGTGGCGGTCGACATCGGCTTCATCCACAACCGCAGCTCCGCCGAGAGCCAGATGGAAGGTAGTGTGCTCGATGGCTTGAGTCAGGTCTTCAACGCCAAGATCACCTTCGAGAATGGTGTGATTCAGCAGCGCAATTTCCACCAATATCCGCTTCTGCGCATGCCCCAGACGCCGGAATTAGAGGTGGTGTTCCTGGAAGATCCGAACACTCCACCGACTGGCGCGGGCGAGCCCGGCATGCCGCCGATCGTCCCGGCCATAACCAATGCCATCTTCGCTGCCACCGGTGAGCGCATCAGAAAGCTGCCGCTGTCCGAACTCGGTTACACCCTGGTGTAAGCCGGCGCTGAAACTGTTTTGTAGTCCCTATCTTCTTGCTGCCAGCGATCCATCGGGTCGCTGGCGTGCTCCATACTTACGGCGGATCGCCCGCAGTTTCTGAAGCGATCTGCGCCGGAAATTACTGATGTGCATCGCGTGTATACGCAGAGTGAATCTCTGGAATTTACGAGAACATTACGCGGTGCGGGCGGTCGTCGCAGTATTGGATTCTATGTTCAATAACTGCTGTGCCTCATCGGTAGAAATGAATCTCGCCTGATTGCGGCCCGAGCGGCGGCGGGTCCTGTGCTGCGCTCTTGTCGTGTGGTGATGGCGTCTCCCCAAACCGCGGTCCATCCGCGCCCGGGGCGGGGCTGAGTGCACCTTGGGCCCCGATGTGGCCGTTCCGGGTTGAACATCCCATTTCGAGCTGTCAAGGGTTCTTGCTCTCGTGAGGGGATGCGTCACCAGTTGTTCCACCCACTTTTTATATATGGAAACGGCCGCTTTTTTGACGGCTGTGCTCACGTATAGGGCAGATTGGAACGGGCGGGCGGATATTGCCAAGCAAGGTTTTGAAATGAAAGGAAAATTTATCGGTCGTTTAGTGTTGTGGCGCATGATTTTTCGACGTGGATTCTTGAAAAGCGGCCACATTCGGAGAGGGCTTTGCACCAAATTAGTAAAAACGATGGAATAGTTTGTCCAGAGCTGGACCCGGCTGGACCCGCATTGTCGATCGGTCTATGCTCTGTCGACCCTTGATAGAGGGGAAAGGGGATTTCAAAAGGGGATAGTGCCGAATCGTGCGTTCGTCGGCCGTTCCCGCCCGCTTATAAAATCCTGATGCTGACAAGCTATCACTAGGCAGGAACATTATGGGCCGATCAACCGCACTCAAAGCACTACCGCGTGCCTTCGCTATCTTAGGAGGCATGGCCATCTGTACTCCGTTTGCCTTTGCCCAGGATGCAGAGGTGGACACTGGAGCACTGCTCACTGAGTACTGCACCAAGTGTCACAATTTCGACGACTACGCTGGCGGTATCGATCTCGAAGGGGTGGGCCCCCACAACATTGCCGACATGGCCGAGATCGGTGAGAAGGTGATCAAACGTCTGCGCGCCGGCATGATGCCACCTGAAGGTGAGCCTCGTCCGGAACCCGCAGTGTTGGACAAAATGGCTGCAAGCCTGGAAAACGCCATCGACACCCGCGCCGCTGAAAAAGGTCTTCATCTCCCAGCACCCGGTTTGCATCGTCTGAACCGTGCCGAATACACCAACGCCGTGCGCGACCTCTTGGCATTGAACATCGATGCCACCAAGTTCCTCCCGCCGGATGACTCCAGCTATGGCTTCGACAACATGGCTGGCACCCTGACCACTTCTCCGGCGCTGATGGAAGCCTATCTTTCCGCCGCCGGTAACATTGCTCGCCTCGCAGTAGGTACCGAAACCGCTCCCACGCTGGCCGTATTCGACGTTCCGGTCGATACCTCGCAGAACGGCCATATCCCGGGTCTGCCCTTCGGTACTCGCGGCGGCATGTTGATCGAACACGAATTCCCGGCCGATGGTGAGTACATCTTCACCGTCAAAGGTATGACCGGTTACTTCACCGCCGTACTCGGTAACGTTCGCGGTGAGAAACTCGAAGTCACCGTCGACGGTGAGCGTGTCTACCTGTACGACTGGGACAGCGAAATCGGTAACAAGCAGAGTGACGGTGGTCGTACGCCTGCGATTCCGATCAAAGCTGGCTTCCATCGCATCGGTGTCACCTTTCTCGCAACCAGCGACTTGCCCGACACCGGTCTGAACAAGTCCTTCGTGCGTACCATGAACTCGCCGGGTGCGATTTCGGGTTACACCTTCTATCCGCACGTAGGTCAGGTATTCATCGAAGGTCCGTACAACGGTGCTCCGGCCACTGCCAAACAGAGCCGCGACAAGATCTTCGAATGCTATCCGCAGAGCGTTAACGACGAACTCAACTGCGCACGTCAGATCGCTACCACTCTCGTCAGTCAGGCCTTCCGTCGCCCGGCAGTGGATTCCGACATCGACGTGATGATGGAGTTCTTCCGTGCTGGCCGCGAAGAGGGTGGCAGCTTCGACTACGGTGTCGAGGCCATCATTCAGCGCATCCTGGTAGACCCCGAGTTCATCTATCGTTCTGAGATCGAATCGCAGCAGGTTGCCGAAGGCGAGCCGTACCGCATCAGCGATCTCGAGCTTGCCTCGCGTCTGTCGTTCTTCCTCTGGAGCAGCATTCCGGATGCAGAACTGATTCAGCTCGCCACTGCAGAAAAACTGCATGATCCCGAAGTGCTCGAAAAACAAGTCAAGCGCATGCTGAACGACCCGCGCGCTGAGTCCTTCATCGAGAACTTCACCGGTCAGTGGCTGAACGTTCGTGGTATGGCTGCCAGTGAGCCGATCGTGGAGCTCTTCCCCGATTTCGACAGCACGCTGCGTGATGCCTTCCGCGAAGAGATCGAGCTCTTCTTCACCAGCATCATCCAGGAAGATCGCAGTGTTCTGGACATGCTGACCGCCGATTACACCTTCGTGAACGAGCGTCTTGCCAAGCACTACGGCATTCCGAACGTCTACGGTGAACAGTTCCGTCGCGTGGAGCTGACCGGAGATTTGGAAGTGCGTCGTGGTCTGCTCGGTAAGGGTGCTCTCCTGACGGTTACCTCCGAGGCGTCCCGTACTTCGCCGATCAAGCGCGGCAAGTGGTTCCTCGAAACCTTCCTGAACATGAGCCCGCCTGATCCGCCGCCCGGTGTTGAGACCGACCTGACTCCGAAACCAGGTGAAGGTCCGAAGACGCTGCGTGCCCGTTTGGAGCAGCACCGTACGAACCCGAGCTGCGCTACCTGCCACAAGATGTTCGAACCCATGGGCTTCGCCATGGAGAACTTCGACGCAGTAGGTCAGTGGCGCGAGCAGGATTCCGGCCTGCCGGTCGACCCAACGGGTTACATCACTGATGGCACCTACCTGGACGGCCTGGAAAGCCTGCGTCAGCTCACTCTGCGCCGCAGCCACCTGTTCGTTCAGGGCATGGTTGAGAAATTGCTGACCTACGCCATCGGCCGTGGTCTCGAATATGAAGACATGCCGATGCTTCGTGCTATCACGCGTGAGGCTGCCAAGGAAGACTACCGATTCTCTGCAGTACTGATGGGCGTCATCCAAAGTCCGGCCTTTACGATGAACCAGAAGGCCCAGTCCGAACTGGCCATGAGAGAGGAGTAATCCGCATGATTATTACCAAAAAGCATATATCTCGACGTGCACTGCTTCGTGGAGCAGGCGTCTCGCTTGGACTCCCTCTGCTGGATGCGATGATTCCCGCAGCGACCGCGCAGGAGAAAACGGCCGCCAAAACGCCTTCTCGTTTCTTCGGTGGCTTCGTTCCTCACGGCGCAGCGCCGGGTCATTACTGGGTGCCTGAGAAAGAAGGTGCCCTGCCGGCCGAGCTGCCCTTCATCTGGAAACCGCTGGAGCCTTTCCGCGATCAGCTGGTGGTATTGTCCGGTCTGCACTCGCGTTCCTCTGAACCGCCTCCGGGCGAAACCGGTGCCGACCACTGGGTAGCTGCCGCATTCCTGTGTGCCGAGAAACCCAAGAAAACTGCAGGTGCAGACGTTCGCGCAGGCCACACCATCGACCAGATCATCGCATCGCACATCGGCCGCGAAACCCTGCTGCCGTCGATGGAAATCTCCGTAGAGGATCCGGGTTCAGGTGCAAGTAACTGTGGTGAAGGCTACAGCTGCGTATATACCAACACCATTTCCTGGGCATCGCCGACCACGCCGCTGCCGATGGAATTGAACCCGCAGGTGGTGTTCGAGCGCATGTTCGGTAGCGGTAGTTCGCCTGAACAGCGTGTGGCTCGCCGTATGCGCAACCAGAGCATCCTTGACTCCATCACGGACAAGATCGGTTCTTTGCGCAAAGAAATCAGCGCACCGGACCGCATGCGCCTCGACAGCTTCACGGAGAACGTGCGCGAGATCGAGCGCCGTCTGCAGATTGCAGCGAGCGCTACGACTTCCGCACCGGAAGATTTCGCTGTTCCGCCGGGCATTCCGCAGTCCTTCGATCAGCACATCAAACTGATGTTCGATCTGTTGGCTCTGGCCTGGCAGGCAGATATCTCGCGCGTCGGCACCATGCTGTTCGCACGCGACCTCACCGGCCGCGTATACCCTGAAAGTGAAGCACCGACCCTGGGCTTCCACAGTGGTTCGCACCACGGTGAGGATCCGGCTCGAATCGACGAGTTCTCGAAGATCAACCAGTACCACGTCAAGATGCTTGCCTACTTCGTCGACAAGCTGGCCAAAACCGAAGACGGCGATGGCTCGCTGCTCGACCACTCGTTGCTCCTCTACGGCAGCAACATGGGCAACCCGAACCAGCATCTGCACTACGACGTTCCGCACATTCTGATCGGCGGTAACCACGGCAAGCTGAAAGGTGGACGTCACCTGGCGTATCCCACCAAGACAGTGCCGACCGGTAACCTGTTGTTGAGCATCCTGGATCAGTTCGATATCCATCGGGATAGCTTCGGTGACAGTACCGGACGGTTGGATAAATTGGTTTGATCGGAATAGGTCGACGAAGTATGCAAAAGGTTGGAATGAAGGCGCTTGCGCTGGCCCTGATGTTGGCGTCTTCAAACTTTGCGTTAGCACAGTCTGACGTAGCGGACTTGGCGATGCAGCGTGACGCCGAAGCAGTGCTGCGCGTGCTGCAGAATGGCGCCGACGTAAACGGTAAACAGCCGGACGGTGCTACCGCGCTGCATTGGGCTGCCTACCACGGCGATGTGAAGCTGGCCGAGGCTCTGCTGCAGGCTGGCGCCGATCCCAGCGTAGCGAACCGCAATGGCTCCACGCCGCTGTGGCTGGCTTCGATCCGCGGCGACGCGGCGATGATCGCGACGCTGCTCGATGCTGGTGCTGATCCGAACGAAGAGCTGCCGTTGGGGCGTCGTCCTCTGATGTTGGCAGCTCGCTCTGGTGTGGTCGATGCCGTACGTGTGCTGATCGAGCGTGGGGCTGATCCCAACGCCAAGGAATCGCAGCGTGGCACCACGGCTCTGATGCAGGCTGCGGACCAAGGTCATGCCGAGGTCGCCAAATATCTCATCGAGCACGGTGCCGATTTCGCTGCTGTTTCCGCTCCCGTGATGCGCGACGGCCGTACTGCTGCACTGGGACAGGCAGGCGATCCCAGGATCGAGGTTCGTCGCCAGACCATCGTCTCCATCTGCGAGCAGGATAATCCAGATCTCGACGTTCTGAAGGCACTGGTACAAGACGGTGCCACGGATGAGATGAGCAAGGACTCCGTGCTGGAGGAGTTCGTCAACTCCGGTGCTGAGCAGAACCGCGAGAACATCTGCAGCAAATTCGAGCGTGGCAACCTGGGCTTTGCCGTCGTGGCCGGCGTTTCTGACCGCCGCTTCGCCAATGGGCCTCCCGGTCAGCGAGAGCCCGATGGTGGCGAATTGACCGCGCTGGTTTACGCCGCACGAACCGGTTCCATCGAAGTTGCCAAGGTGCTGCTCGAAGCTGGTGCCGACGTCAACCAGACGACTCGTTACGGTTGGAGCCCGTTGTTGGCGGCCACTCACAACCAGAACTACCAGATGGCGAAGTTCCTGATCGAGAACGGCGCGGATGTGAACCTTGCCAACAAGGGTGGTTGGACTCCGCTCTATCTGGCCACGGACAACCGCAACATCGAAGGCGGTGACTATCCGACGCGTACTCCCGACATGGATACGCTGGAGTTCATCAAGTTCCTGCTCGACAGCGGTGCCGATCCCAATGCTCGCATCATCGAGAGCACGGAAACTCGCACGGTATTCACCAACCAGTGGTTGGATGAAGAAGGCGCCACAGCGTTCCTGCGCGCTTCGCAGTCCGGTGATTTGCCGCTGATGAAGATGCTGATCGAGTACGGCGCGGATCCACACATCAACACGGCACTGAATATCACGCCGCTCGCAGTGGCTGCGGGTATCGGCTGGGTAGAGGGTGTTACTTTCGAGTGGTCGACTGAGCAAACCATCGAAGCGGTGAAATACCTACTCGAGCTCGGTATCGATCCCAACGTCCAGGCAGCCACGGGACGTACTGCACTGCACGGTGCTGCTCACAAGGGCGCCACCGAAGTGGTGAAGATTCTGGCTGCTGCGGGAGCGAAGTTGGATACGCGCGACTACGGCAACACCGACAACCGTGGTAGCCCCGAGTTGGCAGCGCATACGTGGCAGGCCATCGACTATGCCGACGGTCTGGTGCGTGTGGGTGTGCAGTCTGCAATCCCTCATCCGGAGACTGCCGCTGTATTGCGCGAGCTGATGCTGGAGGCTGGTCTGCCGGTTCCGCCGGAAGGTCGCACGTTGGAATCGATCTGCATCGTGGAAGTCTGCTCGGTGCACTACGATCCGAACTGATAACGATAATCAGATGTACCACCTTAGCCCGGCATATGCCGGGCTAAGGTTTTCAGAAGGCCGCGTTTCTGCGCCTTCTTTGAGAAGTGATGGCGACGGTTTGCTGCGACTAGCAGCGCGAGGGGATCCCGAACCAGCACCTGCATTACGACTCATCCCATCCCTGGGAATAGGGGCGAGCTGAAGGACGGTACGACCTAGCGTACTCCACAGCAATCCGCGCCAAATGACTTGGCTCGGAGGACTGACCTATGCGTACGCTCGGAAGAACGGCTGTCATCGCCTTTTTCCTTTCCTTCTCTTCCTTTGCGCTTTCTCAATCCGAGTTGGTGGTCGACGCGGCGATGCGTCACGACACGGATGCCGTGCAGCAGTTGTTGGCTGCTGGTGTCGATGTGAATTTTCCTCAGGGGGACGGTGCCACGGCTTTGCATTGGGCTGCCTACCACGGTGATGCCGAGCTGGCGAAGATACTGCTCGATGCAGGGGCCGATCCTTCCGCTGCGAATCGCAATGGCTCCACACCACTGTGGCTTGCGGCCGAGCGCGGTGAAGCCGCAGTGATCGAAGTCTTGTTGGCAGCCGGTGCCGATGCCAATGAATCTCTACCGCTCGGACGCAGGCCGCTCATGTTGGCGGCTCGCTCCGGTGTGGCTGAAGCAGTACGTGTACTTCTGCAGCACGGCGCCGATCCCAATGCGCGTGAAGCGCAGCGCGGCACCACCGCGCTGATGCAGGCGGCAGATCAAGGTCATGCCGAGGTTGCAACCTTGCTCATAGCCAATGGTGCCGATGTGGCTGCTGTGTCCGCTCCTGTGATGCGCGATGGGCGCACGGCGGCATTGGGGCAGTCGTCGGATCCTCGCAGGGCAGTGCGCCGTCAGGTGATCTCCGTCATGTGCGAACAGGACACGGATGATCTCGATACACTCAAAGAGCTCGCCTTGTCGGGCACGAATCCCTTGATCAATGACCTCACGGCAGACCAGCTCACGATCGAAATCATCTGCCAACGTCTCGGTGGAGGTGGTTTCTTCCGGGACGACAGCGGCAACGCACGTCCCACCGAGCCCGATGGTGGTGAGCTCACGCCGCTCATCTATGCTGCGCGCACTGGCTCGATCGAAGTGGCCAAGGTGCTGCTCGATGCAGGCGCTGATGTGAATCAGGTCAGCCGTTATGGCTGGAGCCCATTGCTCGCCGCGGTACAGAACCGCAACTACCGTATGGCGAGTTTCCTCATCGACAACGGGGCGGATGTGAATCTTGCCAACAAAGGTGGTTGGACCCCGCTCTATCTCGCCACGGATAACCGCAACATCGAAGGGGGTGACTACCCCACACGCGTCCCGGACATGGATGATCTCGAGTTCATCAAGCTGTTGCTCGACAAAGGCGCAGATCCCAATGCGCAGATGATCGAGAGCTCCGAGACCCGCACGGTATTCACCAATCAGTGGTTGGACGAAGAGGGCGCCACTGCTTTCTTGCGTGCATCGCAGTCGGGCGACATAGAGCTCATGCGGCTTCTGCTCGAATACGGTGCTGACCCTCATATCTACACCAAACTGGGTGTAACTCCGTTGGCCGTTGCCGCGGGCATTGGCTGGGTGGAAGGCATCACCTTCGAGTGGTCACCGGAACAGACGGTCGAAGCAGTGAAGCTCCTGTTGGAACTCGGCATCGATCCCAACTATCAGGCGGATACCGGCCGGGTAGCCTTGCATGGGGCTGCACACAAAGGCGCTACTGAAGTCGTGAAAGTGTTGGTTGCGGCCGGTGCTCGCCTCGATGTGCGCGACTTCGGCAACACCGACAACCGTGGCAGTCCGGAATTGGCAGCGCATACTTGGCAGCCCATCGACTATGCCGATGGCCTGGTGCGTGTCGGGGTGCAATCCGCCATTCCGCATCCGGAGACTGCAGCAGTGATCAGGCAGCTGATGATCGAGCAGGGGCTCGAGCCGCCGCCCGAAGGTCGCACGCTCGAATCGATCTGCATCGTGGAAGTGTGTTCCGTGGATTACAACCCGATCGACTTGAACTGAGTCTGAGGCTCAACGAAAAAGCCCGGCCAAGGCCGGGCTTTTTACGTAGTGATCAATTCGAACCTTGATCGTCGGATCCTTCTCCGCCGCCCTTCTGATTCTTGCGGTTTTCTCGGCTCTTCCGTTGATACACCGGGCTGTACTCCATGCCGTACGGTGTCTTCGCCTTGGTGGCAGCCTTTTCTTCGAAGAAGGCTGCACTTGCTTTCTTGCGCTCCTCGATTTCTTCCGCAGAGCCGTCACGCAAGGTCACCTCTTCACGAGGCACGAAGAATACTTGGCCGATGGGTAGGTTGTGCGACACCGTGATGATGTCACCTGGCGAAAGGATGTAACGGAACTCGGAGTCGTGAACGTACCAATCCGTTTCTACGCGTGTCACCAGCACCGGTGCCACAGGGCGCGTCGGGTTGTTGATGACTCCCGTATAAACCGTGTCCCAACCTGGTGGCGTCTGGAAGTTATAGGCGCCACGTAGCGTCACTCCACCTTCGGGAGTGCCGATGTCGTCGGGTTCGATGAACATGCGGGCGATGGACAGCGCAGTCTGACGAAAGCCCGGCGTTTCAGGCACCATCAGTTTCACTTCTTCCTTGCGCAAGCCGATGCCGCCCATCGACAACTGGTAGGTCACGAAGAACACCTGCTCCCACTTCCGTCCGGTAGGATTTACGGCGTAACCGAATTGATAGAGGCCTTCGCCTTCGTAACCGATGTGGAACTGTTCGTTTTCGGCGAGAGAGGGATAGACCAGAAAACCCAAAGAGCTTCCCGCCTCGAGCACAGGACAAAGCCTGGCATGCTGAGGCAACGAAGGACGTTGAGCTTCTTTCTTGGGACGCAGGCCGATGCCGGGACGGCGTGGATTTGGAAACAGAGTTACTTGCATCCGCGCAGTATAGCGGAACAAGTAGACGCAACAACCGGTGGAATGTGTCGGCGTTGATCGGAGATGAGCGGGGCAAGGACTGCATACCTTGCCCCTCGTGCCTCATCAGAAGGTCAGGTTCAGTGTCAGCTGATAGCGACGACCGAATACGTCGTAGTCGTTGCTGACCGTCTGAGTACCGAAGCGAGAGTTGAAGCTCGGGATGATTGGAGGTTCACGATCGAAGAGGTTGGTGACGTTGAGGCTCGCGCGCCAAGCAGCACCCGATTGCAACTCTCCACCGTAGCCTATGCTCGCGTTCCAGACGGTGTTGGAGGCCGTGGTGTTGTCATCCACGTCCACGCCTTCGACCCATAGGTTGTTGAGGAGCACGGAATCGTAGTAGCGGCCACGCAGCATGAAGCTCCAGGGACCCACGTTGTAAGTACCCGTTATGGTGGTAGTCCATTCGGGACGTCCCGGGCCACCCGCCTGTTCCAGCTTCGTACCACCAAGGTTGGTCTGCGAGTTCTCGCGCAAGTAACCGGCCAGCGCGCGAATGCTGAAGGTCTCCGTCTCATTGGCGAAGAAGTCCGGATCCATGGTGTACGCAATCTCGGCATCCACACCGCTCACCTTGGCCGCGTTGATGTTCTGGAAGACGTTGCGCACCCTGTTGACCATGCCGGACACAGGATCGCGCTCGATGTAGGGGCACTGGTTGGTGTTGCCGTTGAAGCATTCATCCACGATGCGCTGTTGTCCCAGCGAGCCCACCAGGCCATCCACGTTGATCGAGTACCAGTCGAGAGACAACTGTAATCCGTCCAACCAATTGTTGAAGGAAGGTTGGAATACGACGCCCACGGTATAGGTGTCGGCTTCTTCGGGCTCAAGATCGGGGTTGCCGCCGTTCACCAACGTGATCTGGTACGTCGTGCCGTTGAGCGCTGGGTCGTTGATCTGACCAGCCGTACCCTGCTGATCGAACAGCTCGGAGAAACTAGGCTCGCGCACGTCCCGCGAAACGGTTCCACGCAAGCGCAGACCCTCCATCACCTGGAAGCTCAGGCCGGTTTTCCAACTCACGATCTCACCGCTGCGCGAGTAATCGGAGGAACGACCGGCCATGTTGAATTCCAGGCGCTGACCATTGGCATTTTCGAAAATGGGAACGTTCAACTCGGCGAATGCTTCCCACACATCGAACTCACCATCGATCACCGGTACACCACCGAACATGTACATGTTCGTGCTCTGCGCCGAGTAACCGGCGGGAATGCCGCGAATACCCAGATGGGGTGCATTCAACGGCGGGCCGTCGAGCGGGTCGGGACCGTTGGTTTCGAAACGCTGCCAGAAGGAGTTTTCACGCCAGGTGAAACCGGCAGCGAGTGAGATCGGGCCAGCACCAAAACCTTCGAACAATTCACCGTCGATCACCAACTCAGCGAAATCCTGCTGCACATTGGTGAGACCGATACGGTCGTCGGCTACATAGTCGATCGCCGCCTGCGAGTTGTTGCCAACCCCGAAGATGTTGATCGGTTTGCAGTCGCGAATCGAGTTGTCTATGCCGACGGGAGAGATGCGCGTTATGGGCTCTTTCTGCTGTCCCGCAAACGTCTGGCCGGCAACTGCGGCCGCCAATTGCTCTGGAGTGGGGTTGTAGCGTTGCACATTACAGATGATGCCGCCCTTGTCGTCGCGTACCGCATCGATCGCCATGAAGAGCCGATCCACACGTACTTCGTTGTAGATGATCGTCGTGCGATCGGTCTCACCACTTTGATAACGACCGGTGAGCTTCCAGTTGCCGTCGATGTCGAATTCGAAGCCGGCGCTGGCTGTCCACATTTCGAAACGGTTGTGCTGCGATTCGTTACTGTCGAAATCGGTGATGCCTATCGGTTGGCCGAGCTTCTCGATACGAAGCGAAGTAAGCCCTTCTTCCTCCATGATGCGACGCACACTGTCGGGGATGAACGGGTTCTCGATGTAGATGGTTGCCTGCCAGGGAGTCTGCAGGTGCGGAATGCCGGGCTGGTTGTAAGTGTTGGACTCGGTGTTCGAGAGAATCAGATCGCCGTAGATGCTGAAGCGATCGCTCACATCGAACTTGAATCCGGTAAACAAGGATTCCTGTTGTACCTCATTGCCGAAGGGACCGGCGTTGAAGGAAAGGTCGGCAAGATAAGCCTCGGGACCACCTGATTGCGACTGGGTACTGCCGGGGCCACTGACGCTGGCCACGTCGCCAAGGACGAAGGGGCGCACCCCACTACCATCTTCGAGAAAGGTCATACGGTCGAGGCGCGAGCCCGGCATGTTGATAAGACCAGTCGGCGTGTGGGCCGTCGAATGCACATAGGGCAGGGTGAGACGTTGGGGATTGGTGCCGGGCGGATCGGTGGGCTTCCAGGCGGGGTTAGTCACATGCCCCCAGCGCTTGAAACTCTTCCACTGTCCCGACGTCGCGGTCATGTCACGGTCGATCTGATGAATACGACGACCTTCGAGAGAACCAATCAGATGCAGGCGATCACCGAAACTGCGGCCACCAGCAATAGAGGCGTTCCAGTTCTCACCATCGCCCTCTTCGGTGATACCGGTCGAGGTGGAGATCTTGAGTCCTTCGAATTCCCTATCCAGGATGAAGTTCACTACACCCGCCAAGGCGTCGGCGCCGTAAGCGGCGGATGCACCGCCCGTCACGACTTCCACGTTCGAGATGAGAGCAGTGGGGAAGACGTCGACGTTCACCTGGCTCGTGCGGTCATTGGGTACCACGCGTGAGCCGTTGAGCAGGATGAGAGTGCGGTTGCCACCGATGCCTCGCATGTTGACGAAGCTGGCGCCCGAAGAGCCGGTGATTACGCCGCCGCGCTGAGCGCTTTGGGTCTGGAAGAATTGTGGCAGCTGGTCGAGCTGCTCGGAGATGGTTGCTTCTGGTTTGTAGTTTTGGAGTTCGCCGACGGTGATGGCGGTAACCGGAACCGGCGTCAACATGCCGGAGGTTTGACGAATGCGCGAACCAGTCACCATCACTTCTTCGACATTGGTGGTCTGTTGCGCTGATAGTTCAGTTGCAGCACAAGCTGCGATGATGGATACCGTGAGACTTTTTTTGCTGAAATGCCTGATCAAGCGCGTCTTCATGCTTCTTTCCCCTCTGAGGTTTTTCTAGTTGTTCTACTTTTGTTCTTAGAAAGAGAAGTGTTGCGCGTCTTGTTTGTTTTCGTACCTCCTTACATGTCTTCTGAATGGTATGGATAAAAATGAGAAAGGCCCGGTTTAGCCGAGCCTTTCGTTGTGAGAGTGAACCTTATTCTTCCATCTCGTAGGTGTGCCAGTTGTCGTAATCTGGCGCTTTCAAACGGCCCTCCCAGATGCCGCGGTTGTTCTCTTCACACGAATACTCCAGAAGGCCGAGGCCGTCCTGCATGCGGGTGAACACGCGCTTGTTGTTCCACGGTTGGGTGTAGTAGATCGGGTCGTCGATGATGATTTCGTAGTCGATGGTGTTGGCATCACGCATCGTGAAGCGTTCGGTAACCACGAGCTTGTGGCTGTGTGGATGACCGACCGTGTCCAACTTGGTCTTACCGTTGTAGTTGCGGGTAGTGACCACGAAGGTATCGCCGTCCCAATCCCCACGGGAGTTGCCGTACCAAGTGGCGGGCAGATCCATGGTGATGTCTTCGCCACCGATCGGGAAGGCGTGGTGCCAGGTGTTCACCTCGAACAGATAGGCGAAAGCGGTATCGGTCTGGAAGAACTGCACCGGGTTGGGCGAGTTCATCGAACGGACGTGTCCGAAGGGCAGGCAAGCACCCGTATAGTCGCCCTCGGAGGGGTTGTAGCGTTCGAAATTCAGTTTGCCGGCGGGAGTGAAGGGCAGTTCGCCCGGACCGATCATGGTGCGGCCATTGCCTTTGACCGACATGTCCGGCACGTAGGGGAATTCCCACACACCGTTGAAATCGGGCTTTCCGCTGGGCAGACGCGGGATGTCTTGTGCGCTCGCATCGCCGACGAATCCGGCAAAGAGGAACGTAGCGGAGCAAGCCACTAAGAGCTGTCTGGTGAAATTCATTGCACTCTCCTGGATGACTTACTGATTACCGGCGCGGCTGAATACAGGCGTTCCGTCGTCGAGAGTGATCCGGCGCGTGCTGCAGGTGTTGGTTCCGTCGCGTGCAGGGTTGGCCGAAGCACGAATGACAGTGCCGAGCGGCAGGTCATCTTTCTTCCAGCCCTGGCGGATGAGCTGGTTGGGAGAGCCCATCTCGCATTCCCACTTCTCGATTTCACCCTTGTCGTTGGTTACGTCGAGGTAGATCCAGATATGCGGGTTGGTCCACTCCAGTTTGGTGATGGCGCCGCGTATCTCGAAGTTGACGCTGGTGTCGAACTCGCCAGCAAGCGAGTGATGGGCAGAGGCGGAAGTGCTCAGTAACAGTGCAGAAACGGAAAGTGAAGCGATTCCGACTAGTAGTTTACTTTTTGTAGTGTTTTTCATACCTTCCCCTCCAAATTGATAATAAAAAGAATTGATGACTTATCTGGTTCATCCATTCCAGGATGCCGAGATTAAGCGAAACCGGGGGCAAAATGTATGGATCGCGACTCAGTTTTTCTTGCCCGAAGGGGATTTCTAAAAAAATCGACGGTCCTGACTGCTCTTGCCTTTCCGTTTGCTACTTCGCCAATCTCGTGGGCTCAGGCCCGCGAAGTAACAGCGACGAAGTTAGGGGACAAGACGCTGTTTGTGAAGGGGCCCGAAAGCAATGTACTGGTTACTGACAGCAGTGAGGGCCTGATCCTCGTCGACGGTGGGCATGCTGACTGGTTCGGAAGCCTCCAAACTGCCGTTTCAGACAATTTTCCTGGCCGTCCTTATCGAGCGTTATTCAACACCCACTGGCATCCTGAGCAAACGGGCGCCAACCTGCCTTTGGGAGAGCAGGGTGTCGAGATCATCGCTCACGAAAATACGATGCTCTGGGAGAGCACGGAAATCTGGCAGCGGTGGTCCGGACAGACCTTCAAACCCCTGCCGGATGTGGCTTTGCCCAAGCGCACGGTGTTCGAAGACGGTTCGCTCCAGATCGGCGACCGCACGGTGCATTATGGATACCTACGGAATAGTCATACGGATGGGGATATCTGGGTCTATTTCGAAGATGAGAACGTATTGGTAACCGGCGGGCTCGTGTCCAATGGGCGCTGGCCTGAAATTGATTGGTGGACGGGCGGCTTCATTGGTGGCTTCATGGACAGCTGGGTTGCCCTCATGACGGTCCCGAATGAGAACACGAAGATCATCCCAGCCTATGGGGATCCGATGACCTTGCAGGAACTGAAGGCACAGAACCAGATGTACCTGACGATTTTCGACCGGATACATGCTTCGTTCATCAAGAGCGACACGCTCGAGGATCTGCTGCGCTCGAAGCCGACGGCAGAATTCGACGCCATGATGGGGGATCCTACTCAGTTCCTCACGTTGGCGTTCCACAGCATTCAAGGCCATATCCGCGACCCACAGAACGATAGGTTCCTGAACATACCCTGACGAATTCGATCATGATCCGACGCTCCATCATCACAGCACGAAAAGCATTGGTCGGCACTCAGCTAGGGCGCCTGCTCGGCTGTGCGCTGTTGCTTGCGAGCTGCGGTGAACCCTCAGCTCCATTGCGTATTCAGTCCAGCGCGCCGGTCGTGCCGGCTCAGTCCGAGCTGGACCAACAGGCAGAACAGCAATGGGCTTTCCTGAACGAGTTTTGCGTCGATTGCCATAACGTCGACGATTTCAGTGGCGGCCTTGCCTTCGACCTCATGAGCCACGACAACCTCGTGAAGGATGCGGAAACCTGGGAAAAGGTCGTTCGCAAACTGCGTGGCAGGATGATGCCTCCGCCCGGCCAGGAGCGACCGGATACAGAATCCCTGGATCAATTCGTGGCTTGGCTCGAAGGCAATCTCGACCAACCCCACATCGCTCGCCATCCCGTAGATAAACCTCTGCATCGCCTCAATCGCACCGAATACGCCAACGCCATCCGCGATCTGCTCCACCTGGAGATCGATCCTTCCGGGCTCCTGCCGGTGGATGGTGCGGAAGATGGCTTCGACAACATCGCCAGTGCGTTGCATGTCACTCCTTCTTTCATCGACCAATACCTCGGCGCGGCGCGAGTCGTGAGTGAACAGGCGATCGGCACACCGGCGGCGCGTCCCTCCGGCACGCCCTATACATTCTCGCCCGTGGGGCAGTCGTTCCACGTCGACGGACTGCCGCTCGGCACGCGCGGTGGAGCAGTTGTCGAGCATTACTTCCCGAGCGACGGCAAGTATCTGCTCAACATCGGCAACATCGCCTCAGGTCTTGCCGTTGGCAGTATGGAGCATGAGAACACGCTGATCGCCACGATCGACGGCAAGAAGTTTTTCGAAACCACGATCGGTGGTCTCGAGGAAGCCGGCCGTCTCGATACCCTGCGCGCACCTGCCATCGATGAGCTGAACGCGCGTCTGCGCGACATTCCGTTCACGACCACCGCAGGTCCGCACAAAGTTGCCGTGTTCTTCCTGCATCGTTCATTCGCCGAGTCCGACTCGCCGCTACAACAGATGACACCGCGTCATGGTCAGGATGCGATCGTGCGTCTCGGTTCCTTTGAAATTTACGGTCCGGTCGAGCCGACCGGTCTCAGCACCACCCCGAGCCGCGAGAAAATCTTCTCCTGTCATCCCGACCAGGATGCCGAAGAGCTCAGCTGCGCCCGTCAGATCGTCACTACTTTGGGCAACGAGGCTTTCCGGGGCACGCTGGCGGATGAAGACACCGAGCTGTTGATGCGCATGTACGATCTCGGTGCTTCCGAAGGTGGTTTCGAAAAAGGGATCAGCTTTGCACTGTCCGGCATCCTGTCGCATCCCAAATTCCTTTACCGCATAGAACCAGTCCAGGATTCGTTGCCGCCCGGTACCACGTACGAATTGACCAGCATCGAATTGGCTTCCCGCCTGTCGTTCTTCCTGTGGAGCTCCGTACCCGACGAAACCCTGCTGGAGATCGCAGCCGACGATGGTCTGAAAGATCCCGCTGTGTTGGAGCAACAGGTGCTGCGTATGCTGCGCGATCCGCGCGCCAAGAATCTCGCCAACAACTTCGGCTATCAGTGGCTGGGTCTTGCAGAGCTAGAGAACATTACGCCTGATCCGCAGCTGTTCCGCGATGTCGATCGCGACATTCGTGCAGATCTGACGCAGGAAACGCTGCTGTTCCTGCAGAGCATCTTCGAAGAGGATCGCAGCGTCCTCGATCTGCTCACCGCCGATCACACTTTCCTCAATGAAAACGTTGCGCTGCACTACGGCATCAACGGGGTTCGTGGCAGTGCCTTCCAGCGTGTGCAGCTCGACGACGAGCGCCGTTTCGGTCTCTTGGGCAAAGGTGCAGTGTTGATGGTTTCCTCCTATCCCAACCGGACTTCGCCCGTACTGCGCGGTAAATGGTTGCTCGAGCGCATCATGGGCACACCGCCCGCAGCGCCGCCGCCGGATGTCGAAGGCTTTGAGGAAATCGAAATCGGTCAGGAATACAGCACGGTGCGCGAACGACTCGAAAAACACCGCGCCAATCCTTCGTGCAATGGCTGCCATGGCGTGATCGATCCGCTCGGCTTCGCGCTCGAGAATTTCGATGCCGTGGGCCGCTGGCAGGACATCGATCGTTGGGCGAGAACCCCGGTGGATGCCTCCGGCGTGATGGCGGATGGCACGCCCGTGAATGGCCCGGTGGACCTGCGCAATGCCATCCTGCAGCGCCCGGAACAGTTCGCGCAAACCTTTACCGAGAAATTAATGACCTTCGGCCTCGGTCGAAGTATCGAGTATCAGGACATGCCCACGGTACGTCGCATCGTGCGTGAGGCAGCTGAAGACAATTACAGATTTTCAACGTTGGTCTTGAAGATCGTCGGCAGTGAGCAGTTCCGAATGAAGAGCACTCCCAGCGTGGAAGTTCTGGCGGCAAGCAATGCCGTGCAACAGTAGGTAAATACAACCGTTGCGGAACCGAGAGGGTCGGCACCATGTTCATCACCAAGAAACATCTTTCGCGTAGGGCTTTGTTGCGGGGCACCGGGGTGGCAATGGCATTGCCTCTGCTCGATGCCATGATTCCGGCCGGTACCGCATTGGCACAAACGCCGGCCGCACCACGGCCCAAGCTTGGCTTCTTCTATTTTCCGCATGGCGCCATCATGGATAAGTGGACGCCCACTGCGACTGGTCGTGATTTCGAGATCACGCCGATCCTGGCACCGCTCGCGAAGTACAAGGAGCAGATGACGATCGTCAGCAACCTGCGCAACACCGCCGCGGAAGGTGCTGGCGTACACGCCACGCAACCCGGCACCTGGTTGAGCTGCGCTTCCCCATTCACGGTGGACCAGAACGATCCCAACTACGGCATCTCGGCCGACCAGATCGCTGCGCAGCAGCTGGGTCAGGACACGCCGTTCCCTTCGCTCGAACTCTGCACTGAAGTGAAGTCTTCGAGCGCCGGTGCCTGCGACGCCAACCTCGGTTGTGGCTATGGTTCGACGGTATCCTTCCGCACGCGTACTCAGCCGCTGCCGATGGAACACAACCCGCGCAAACTGTTCTTCCGCATGTTCGGGCAGGGCGATACCGCGCAGGAGCGCGAATCGATCATGAACCAGAAGTTCAGCCTGCTGGATCTGGTGTCCGAAAGCGCCAACTCGCTCAACGGCAAACTCGGTGCCTCCGATCGCATGCGCATGGAGGAATATCTGGATTCCGTGCGCGACGTCGAGCGCCAGGTGCAGAAACTCGGTGCGCAGGACCTCAGTGGTCTCGATCTGCCGGATGCTCCGCTCGGTGTTCCCGGCAATTGGGAAGAACACATCAACCTGATGTTCGATCTGACGGCGCTCGCCTATGAAGCCGAGCTCACGCGCGTAGTGTCCATGATGGTTTCTGCAGAAATCAGCATGCTGACTTACAACCAGATCGGCATCTCCGACGCCTACCATCCGCTGTCGCACCACCGCTACGTGCCCGACAAGATGGACAAGTGCGCCATGGTGCAGACCTATCATTCGAAACTCTTCGCGCGCTTCCTCGATCGTCTGGCCTCCACGCCTGACGGAGATGGCTCGATCCTCGATCACTCCATCCTCCTGTGGGGCAGCAACATGAGCGACTCGAACGCGCACAACGCCGATCCGCTGCCGTCCGCGATCTTCGGCACCGGCTATGGTCGCATCAAAGGTGGTCAGCACCTGTCGTATGCAGCGAACACGCCGCACGCCAACCTGATCCTCACGATTCTCGAGCGCGCCGGTATCCAGGGCGTCGAGAAATTGGGTAACAGCACCGGAACCTTTGCGGAAGTCTGATATGGGACGTGCCGTGTCACACGTGCGACTGACCAGCCTGGCGCTGGCGAGCTCTTTGTTGCTGGCGCTGCCCGCATACGCGATCGACTCCTTGCCGGATCTCGTGAACGACGGCGAACGGCAGGCTGCAATGCGTCTCATCGCCAGCGGTGCCGACGTCAACGAGCCTTCGGTCGATGGCACCACTGCGCTGCACTGGGCCGTCTACCGCAAGGATCGCGAACTGGTGGAACTGTTGCTGGACGAAGGCGCAGATCCCAATCGTCGCAACGACTATGGCGCTACGCCGATGAGCGTCGCCTCCGAGCACGGTGATTACGCCATCATGAAGGCTTTGATCGATGCCGGTGGCGACATCGAATCACCCAACAGGGAAGGTCAGACCTTGCTGATGGCCGTAGCACGCACCGGTCAGGTCGAGACGGCCAAGCTCTTGCTCGACAAAGGCGCCAATATCAACGCCCGCGAGAACTGGGGTGGTCAGACCGCTCTGATGTGGGCCGCGGCCCAACGTCAGCCGGCGATGGTGCGGCTCCTGGTGGAACGTGGTGCCGAAGTGGATGCGCGCAGCAAGGATCACAACTGGCCGCGTTGGATCACGTCCGAACCTCGTGTGAAACCGCTCGACCCCGGTGGCTACACGCCGTTGCTCTACGCTGCAAGAGAAGGTTGTGTCGAATGTGCTGCCGCATTGCTGGATGGTGGTGCGGACATCAACCTCACCGATCTCTGGGGCCAGACGCCCCTACATCTCGCCACGCTCAATCTGCATTACGACACGGCAGCGCTATTGATCGAACGTGGCGCCGATGTCAAACGTTGGGACTGGTGGGGCCGCACTGCGCTCTACAATGCCATCGACCTTCATCAGATGACCAGCAGCAGCCGCGGAGATCTGCCTTCGACCGACAAACACACTGCGCTCGATGTTGCGCGCATGATGTTGGACCGTGGCGTCTACGTGAACATGCGTCTCAAACACGAACCGCCTTTCCGTGGTGGTGACCGTGGCTATACCGACGGTAGCCCCGATTCGCGCGTGTTGAGTGCCGGAGCCACTGCACTGCACAAGGCGGCAAAAGCTGGCGACATCGAAGCCGTGAAGTTGCTGCTCGAGTACGGCGCGCGTGTCGACATCCCGAACATCCTCTTCGAAGTGACTCCGGTCCTCGCCGCCGCAGGTGTGTGGCGTGTCTATGGCATCTTCCGCGAAGTGCCGATTTCCGGTGAGTTCACCACTGGTGAGCAAGCGCGTGAAGTCGTGCAATTGCTGCTCGATGCCGGCGCCAACATTCACGATGTTGCCGCCAATGGTCAGAACGCAGCACACGGTGCCGCCAAGGCAGGTTGGAACGAAGTGCTGCAGTTGGTCCATGAGCTCGGTGTCGACATCACGGCGAAGGACGTCGGTGGTCACACGCCGCGCGATCTGGCAGAGCTGAAGGGGCATACGGAAACCGTTGCCTTCATCGATCAACTCCTGAGTCAGTAACATGAAGTCGTTCGCAAGGATCAGTCTTCTCCTGCTTCTTTCTTTATTCGCCTTTGGTGCCCAGGCCCAGAAGGCGAATGACGTCGCCACGCAGAACGCCATCCTCGCCGCGCTCCCCAAAGGGGTAACTGCGGAAACGGCAACGGTGGATCAGATTGCACAGGCAGCCATCGAAGTCGCCTTTGGGATGGAAGGGGATCTCGAAGCCAACGTCACTCAGGTGACGGTCGCTCTTGGTGAGATGAGCCGGGCCGGTAAGTTTCCGAAGGCGCCGCGCTTCGGTGAGAACACCCCGCCCGGACGTTTCTACACCAAGGTCATCAACCTCGCCTCGAGCAACCTCGACGTGTCGTCCACCACTTATTACGGTTTGACGGTGCAGGACATGACCCGCCTCGCTGCCGCCGTGCGCAATGGCCAGAACTTCCTCAACGACGCCAAGGCCAATCCCATCACACGTAAGTGAAACTTCTCATCAAAAAAGCCCGGAAAATCCGGGCTTTTTCTTATCTGACGTTGGCCTTGTTCACATCTCGTCGTGTTGAACGAGAAAGAATTGGGTGAAGCAGAAGACATAGGCCCCACACAGCACGATGCCGCAGCCGAGTGCATGATCGCTGAAGAAGCCAGCTACGGAACTACAGATCACACCACTGGACATCTGAAAGAAGCCGAAGAGTCCCGCGGCGGAACCTGCCTGGTCGCGCGCATGGCGCAACGACATGCTGATGGACACGGGACTCAAACCCCCTGCGCAGAACAGGATCAACATGCTCATCGCCACGACCGATACCGGCGTCAGTAGATTGGTCAGCGCAGAGAGCAGGAAGCTCGCTCCGGTCGCTGCAGCCAAGCCCGCGTAAGTCAGTTGTATCTGCCGATCTCTCACTCGCCCGACGATGGAGCGCGTCAGCATGTTGCCGACTGCTGCAGCAGCGAGCGTGGCGCCGACGCAGTAGCCAACGGTGCGTGTGCTCAGTCCCATGCTCTCGCTCAGAATGAAAGGAGCTGAGACGAAGTAGCCGTAGCAAGCTGTCGAGCCGAAGGCTCCACCGCTCACGACGCGGAAGAAATTCTTGTCCTGCAACAGAGTCCTGAAGTTGTGATAGATGCGTGCAGGGTGCGCAGACTGTCGCGTCACTGCCGTTTCGGGCAGAGATATCAGTGAGAAGCCGATGCCAACGGCACCGAGCAAGGCGAGAAAGAGAAAGATCATGCGCCAGTCGAAAAACTCAGCGATCTCGGCGCCGACCACTGGCGCCAGGCCGGGGCCGACCAGCAGGATCAGATTCAGGATGGCGATCTTGCGAGTGGCTCTGGCGCCTTTGTTGGTGTCTGCCACGATGACGCGTGTGATGGCGAGAGCTCCGGCACCGCCGAGTGCCTGAACCAAGCGAGCGGCCAATAGAAGAACTATGTTGGAAGCGAAGAAGCTGGCGAGCCCGCCGCATACATAGATGCCGAGCGCGAGCAGGACGGAAGGTCGTCGGCCGATGACATCGGACAACGGTCCATAGAACAGCTGTCCTATGGCGAGTCCCAGGATGTAGATGGTGATGGAGAACTGAATCGTCTGACTATCGACACGCAGAGACTCCGCCGCGGCAGGCAAGGCCGGCACGAAGACATGCATGCCCAAGGTGCCACTGAATGCGATGAGTACCAGCAAGGCGAGCGAAACCTCTGTTGGAGGTCCGGGCCTGATTGTGGCGTCGTTGGTCATGGCTGTACTGCGCGTCGCTCCGACAGCTGAAGGCAAACGAACGGCGCTGGGAAAGAGGGAGGAGTGGTGGGCCCACCAGGACTTGAACCTGGGACCAAGGGATTATGAGTCCCCTGCTCTGACCAACTGAGCTATAGGCCCTGAAAGAGCCGCGAATTATACCTGAAAAGCCCAAGCTGTCTCGTGCTCTACTGGGGGCCATCCTCGGTCGCACGGTGCTGTCCATGCTGCCGTTCGACTTGCCGAATTTCCTCTTTGCTGAAGGCATCATCGGTATGCGTGCCGCGAGGCGTGGAGGAGGACTTGCTTCCCGCCCTGAAGTCGTCGCGTCCATCCCGCATATGTGCCCCCAGGGTCTCGAGCAAGGCCGACTGTCTTTCACTGTCGTGCAGGGCAAGCGAGCGCCGCGTTGCAGGGAATTCGATGCCATGCTCGTCGAAAGCCAACTTGATGCGACGCAGAAACTCCCTACCCACATCCCACTGGCGGATGGGCTTGGTACGTAAGCGACCTTTGATGATCAGCCATGATTCATCGAGCACGTCCACACCGAAGATCTCGGGCTCTCCCAACATCATCGTGCGGTACTTCGGTTCGCTCAGCATCTTCTCGCCGACACTTCGGATGATGCCGATGGCGCGATCCGTATCCTCCAGATAAGAGACACGCAGATCGAATACGTAGGCCGACCACTCGTTGGTCATGTTGGCGAGCTTTTCGATGGCACCGTTGGGAAAGACATGGACCACGCCGGCCAGGTCGCGTAGCACTGTCGTGCGGAAGTTGATGCGCTCCACGAGTCCGCCAGTATCGTTGATGATGGCAACGTCACCTACGCGAATCTGATTCTCGAGGATGATGAAGAAGCCGGCGATCATGTCGCGTACGAGGTTCTGTGCACCGAAGCCGAGAGCGACTCCTGCAATACCGGCGCTCGCGATGATGGGGCCAACCTCTACGCCTATCTCCTGCAGAATCACCAAGCTTGCCGTCGTCCACAGCGCGAGCATCAAGCCTTGCTTTACGAGTCGAGTGATGGTTTCGATACGCTTGCGTGATTCCGAAGGTGGCTCACCTTCCTTCTGACTCTTGAACAGCAGATCGCGCTCGAGGTGACTGACGAAAAGACTCAGCAACTTCATGGCGATCCAGGCCAAGAGCAACACCATGAGGATGCGCAAACAAGAAGAGATGATCTCCGTCCATGTGATGCCCTCGAAGAAATCAATGATGATTTCCATGTCTGACCCTCCTGGGTGCGTGTCGCGTCTTCGCATACATAGACAGCGGCATCCGACGGATCAAACGTTCATGAAAAAAATTGGAGGAAATGCTCGTTTGCGCTGGACGAGCTTCAGCTAAGGCGTGTGTCGGAGGAACGGGTCGAAAATGGGCATACACAAAATTACGGAGAAAAATACCCTTCTTTGCTCAAGCTGAGCACTTTTCCTGCGAAAAACTTCGCAAAAAAAGTCGCCGAATATAAGGAAGCGAAGTAGCTCCGCCTGGTGACGCGCTGTGTCAACGCTGCGACTCGGGTATTTCCCTGATTGGTCCATCGGTGGCTCACCGGTAGGTGATCAGTGATTCCCTATGAACAAATCAGGGTAAGTCCTGATCGCTCTATTACGTCTCTGTTACATATCCTGCGCCACGTGGGGTTAGGAACTGTTTCTACTACCAAGTAAGAAACTCAGCAGGGAATAAGAATAACATGTGTGGGATCGTGGGATATCTGGGCAACCAGCAGGCGCAGGGAGTTCTAATGGATTGCCTGGCCCGGCTCGAGTACCGTGGTTACGACTCGGCCGGCATGGCAACCTTGAACGGGGATCAACTCGCCGTACGCAGAAGCGTCGGCACCAACGCAGGTCTGCAGCAGCTGCTGCAGAGCTCTCCTCTCGACGGATGCCTCGGCATCGCGCACACACGCTGGGCTTCTCATGGTGAAGCCAGCGACGTCAATGCACATCCTCATGCCGACTGCAGTGGTGCGATCGCCATTGTCCACAACGGCATCATCGAAAACTACATCGACATTCGCCGCGAGCTCGAAGCCAAGGGACATCGCCTGGTCTCGCAGACCGACAGCGAAGTCATCGCTCATCTCATAGAGATGAACTTCGACGGTGACCTGCAGGTGGCCGTCAAGAAATCTCTTACTCAGCTGCGCGGCAGCTACGCCATCGCGGTGATCAGCAAGCATGCGCCCGAGCAGATCGTGGTGGCCCGCCACGGTGGACCGCCGCTCGTCGTCGGTCACAGTGTCGATGGCCTTTTCATTTCCTCCGACATCAGCGCCATTCTTCATTACAGCCGCGACATCCAGATCCTGGAAGACGGCGAGATCGCGGTGCTGACCCGTAACGGCGTCAACATCTACTTGCTCGACAGCGGTGACCAGGTCGCACGCAAACCCATTCGCATAGCGTGGGATGCGAGCGCGGCCGACAAGGGCAGCTATCCGCACTATATGTTGAAGGAAATCTACGAGCAGCCACGCGCGGTGCTCGATACCATCAAGGGGCAACTCAACGCAGTGGACGAAACCATCGGCTTCCTCGATGCGGGTTTCCCCAACACTGCCGAATTCGCCGATACGAAACGTCTTTCCATTCTCGCCTGCGGCAGCTCCTGGCACGCGGGCCTGGTCGGCAAATACCTGATCGAGTCGATCGCCGGAATTCCGGTCGATGTCGACATCGCCTCCGAGTCACGTTATCGGCCCTTGGCGCACATGCCGGAGAAACTCGTCATCGGCATCTCCCAGTCGGGCGAAACGGCCGACACGCTGGCGGCATTGAAGGAAGCACGCCGCGCAGGTGCCAAGATCCTTTCCATCTGTAACGTCATCGGTTCCAGCATCGGACGTGAATCCGATGCGGTGGTGCTCACGCACGCTGGCCCAGAAATCGGTGTGGCTTCGACCAAGACCTTCACCTGCCAACTCGTGGCGCTGGTGCTGGTGGCCATTTCACTCGGAGTTTCCAACGGCAAGCTCAGCAAACAAGCCGCGCAGGCACTCTTGCGCGAGCTGATGCAATTGCCGGAGTTGATCGAGCGCATCCTGCTGCAGAACGACCGGCTGGTCGAACTGTCGCAGCTCTTCTCGAGGGCATCCAATGCCCTGTTCCTGGGACGCGGGATCATGCATCCGATCGCGGTCGAGGGAGCGCTCAAACTCAAAGAGATTTCATACATTCACGCTGAAGGATATGCCGCAGGTGAACTCAAACACGGTCCGATCGCCCTGATCGACCGTTACCTGCCGGTCGTCGTGATTGCCACGGAAGGCATGCTGTATGAGAAGGTACTCGCTGCAATTCAGGAAGTGAAAGCCCGTAGCGGTATCGTGGTAGTCATTGCCAATGAAGGTGACAGTCGAATTTCAGAAGTTGCGGACCATGTGTTCTACATCCCGAAAACGCAGGAATTCCTCATGCCGATATTGGCGGCCATCCCCTTGCAACTGCTGGCTTATCACATAGCGGTGAGCAGGGGCTACGACGTTGACAAGCCGAGAAATCTCGCAAAGAGCGTCACCGTCGAATAACAAGTAGCAAGCAAGAGACAAACAGAACAACAACAGCCGGTAGGTTGGCCATTGCGGTCACCCTAGTGGTACCGGCTCACTCTTTTCAGTTTGCGCAATTCCCAGGATGGGAAACGAAGGGGCGAAGCTTTGTCACTAAGAAATGCAAGCATCGAAACGGGGACGTCCGGAGAACTCTACTCTCTCCTGGATGACATCATCGACCCTCAGCCTGCGTGGCACGTACTGTGGACTCGCAGCAACTTCGAACATCGTGTGCACGATGAACTCGCGGCCAAGGATTACGATGTCTTCCTTCCCTTGATCAGTCGCTGGGCACTCGGTGCGAAGGGCCAACCCTACCGCATGGAACCCATGTTCAAGGGCTATCTCTTCGTGCGCCATGCCATCGACAAAGCTTCTTTTCTCGACATCAGCAAGACCAAGGGTGTCGTGTCGATGCTGGGGAAAAGTTGGAATCGACTTGCGCAAGTACCCGAAGAGGAAATAGCCGGTATCAAGCAACTCATGGAAAGCCGCATGCCGGCCACGCCCTATCCGTATTTGAAGGCGGGCACCGAGGTGCGCATCGTGCGTGGACCGATGCTCAACATGCGCGGCATTCTGGTGAAAACTGATCATAAAAAAGGCTATTTCGTCGTATCCGTTCAATTACTTCAGCGCAGTGTGGCCGTCAGCATCGACTGTTCCGATGTCGTGCCGGTGTAAGTCGCCACGCGGCAACGAGTGCTCGCAGGAAGGAGCCTACTAATATGAAGCGCAAAATTCTGATGATGCTCGTCGGTGTGAGCTGCGCGACCATGGGATCGGTCGAAGCTCAGGAAAGCCGGCAGGGCTTTTATGCGGTACCTGGAATAGGTGTCAGCTCGATCCATGATGACAACATCTTTTTCAGTATCGACGAAGAACAATCGGACACGGCTCTTCGTGTCAGCCCGGAACTGGAAGTGGGCTACGAATCGCAGCGTACGTCCATGCAGGCGCGATACAGCTTTGATTCGGAAAAGTACGAAAAGTTCACTACCTTGGATTCAGATTCCGTCCGTACCTTTGCCGACTTCCAGGGCACGCATCAATTGACGCGTCGTTTCGCGCTCGAAGGTGAGGTGCATTACACCGAAACCAACACGCCGGCCGACATCACGCTCGGCACCGGCAGTGCCGTGCCGGGCTTGTTCGTCGGTCGCGCGCAAGCGGAGCGCTTGGCGATCCAGCCCGCCGTTACTTTCCAGATGACGCCGACCTGGGGCACTCGCCTTGGCTACAGTCATACCAATGACAAGCTTGCCGATGCGCTTGAAAGCGAAACGCAAATCGTCGAAAGCGAGTTCGGTTGGCAGAGGTCGGCGAAGACCCTTATCGAGTACGGCTACACCTATCGGCAATATGACTTCAAGAGTCTTACCGCTGACGAGAGCGGTGTTCCACTCACCGTTGGCACGCAGGAAACGCACATGCCTTGGGTGGGGGTTCAATACGATCTTTCCGAACGCATTCAACTGCGCGGACAAGTGGGACCGCGCATCAACGACGATGAAGTCGATCCCTACGTGCGTCTGTCGCTGCGCCGCTCGCACATCGGCGGCGACCTGATGCTCAGTTACGAGCGCAACGAAACCACCCTCTTGGGTGAGGCAGGAAGGATCGAGGCGGAAACCTATTCCGCGGCCTTTACCCATACGGTGGGTTCGCGCTTCGAACTGCGTGTGACTCCGGCTTTCGGCAAGTTGTCGCAGACGGATTACGCGGTGGACATCTATCGCGCGGAGCTGATGGCGCGCTACCGCATCACGCCGTATCTGCACCTTACGGCGTCCTATGACATGTACTACCAGGAAGTGGACTTCGTCAGCGGCTTGACCGAGGACGTTGCACGCAACGTAGTCATGTTGGGCTTTTATCTGACCTATCCGAGGCGCGAAGACCGCACCACGCGCTAGCGCCTACTTCGGCCAATGGAGCAGATCATGAACGACATCAAACCCAAACTTCGCCTCGTGGGCCTGCGCGCCCTGGCACTCTTCGCACTATGTTTCTGGCTCGCCGGCTGTGCCAGCGGCGGCCGCAATGACGATCCACGTCTGTATGGCACCGACGTCTACCAGATGCAGAAGGCTCAGGTGATGGAATACATGGTGGGGCCGGCGGATGTACTCACCATCAGTGTGTGGAACCACGCGGAACTGAATCGCACGGTCACGGTACGCCCCGACGGCATGATCTCGTTGCCCTTGATCGGTGACATGTTCGTGGTGGGCATGACGCCGATGGAACTGAAGACCGCCGTCGAACAGAACCTCAGCAACTTCATGACCATCGTACCCGGGGAGGTTTCGGTAGTGGTGGATGAGGTGCACAGCTACACCGTCTCCGTACTGGGTGAAGTGCATTTGCCGGGACGCTTCGAATTCAGAAGCCAGGCTTCCGTGCTCGATGCGCTGGCGCAGGCTGGAGGTCTCACCGAGTTCGCATCGCCCTCGGACATCCTGATCCTGCGGCCCTATCAAGGTGAAACCGAGAAGATCAAGTTCAACTTCAAGAAGTACGCCAGCTCGCGCAACAACGACGATCAGGTGTTGGTATTCCCTGGTGACATCATCCTCGTACCTTGAGCAACGCAGCCATGCAACCCGCAGAAATCGTCATGAATGACGCGCCTTCGATCAGCGCGATACTGGATGCGCTGTACGCGAAATGGCAGCGCCGCAAATGGATAGCCATTCTGTGTTTCAGCAGCGCTGCTGCGGTTACGCTCAGTCTGATCATTGCCTTGCCGTCCCTCTATCGCGCATCCACCACGATCCTGTTCGGTGAAGACGTGATGGCCGAGTCACTCATCAAGGTGGCCACCTCGAACGAACTCGATCAGCGCCTTGGAGTGGTCAGACAAAGTGTGATGAGCCGCTCGCAACTGCAGCAGGTCATTGACAAGTTCAATCTCTATCCGAACCTTCGTGGTCGTGTACCGGCCGAAGCGTTGATCAATCGTCTGCGCAAGGACATCACCATCGATCAGCGTGCTTCGTCGCAGGTGGAGTGGGGGCGCAGCTCGGTCTACGCCATCACCATCAGTTATCAGACTTGGGATCCCGAACTCGCCGCAGCGGTGGCGAATGACATCGCCGCACGCTTCAAGGCGGAGAACGAGCTGCTCAAGATGGGACAAACCGAGCGCGCGTCGGAGTTCATTCGCAAGGAGCTGGAGGCGGCCCGCGCCAAGTTCGCCGCACAGGAAGCTCGCATCAACGAGTACAAGGCCTCGCACATGGGGCAGCTGCCCGAACAGCAGCAGCTCAACCTCGCCACCTTGGAGCGTTTGAATGCCGAGTTGCGGCTCAATGGCGAAAAACAGGTTCAACTCTTCGCGCGACGCGATAGCTTGCTGCTGGGCGCCGCAACCGGCACCGGCACTGAAAACGTCGTGGGGTTGAGCAGCAGCTTGCGACTCGATCGTCTGAAACGAGAGCTGGCCGAGCTGCAGACGCGCTACACCTCCAATCATCCCAACATCATTCGTCTGCAGACGGAGATCCGCGATCTGGAAGCCGAACAGCTGCGCACGGCGGTGCCGCTGTCTGAACTGGAGGAGCCAAAGGATCAGCCGATCCGACCCAACCCGGCCGACATCGATTCCGAACTTGCCGTACTGCGTCAGCAGGAACAACGCCTGCGTGCCGACATCGCCACGCTTCTGCATCGCATCGAAACGGCGCCGCAGATCGAAGCGGAGCTGAAGAGTTTCGCGGCGGACTACGATGCAGCGCGCGAGGAGTATCTGGCTCTGCAGCGCATGTATCAGGACACGCGCCTGGCCGAGTCGCTTGGGGTCGAGCAGAGTCAGGAGTTCCGCGTGCTCGAAGCCGCCATTCCGCCGGACACGCCGCGCGCACCGCAACGTTCGCGCCTGATGCTGGTGGCCTTGTTCCTGGCTGGCGGTTTCGGTGTGGGCATGGCTTTCCTGGTGGAACTCATCGACTCCAGTTTCCACAGCCGCTCGGAGATCTCGAGTTTCACCCGAGTGCCGGTCATTGCCACGGTCGGAGCGATCCGCACTGGCGGTGAGCGTTGGGGCAAGGCGGTGCGCTTCGTGCTCGTCGGCATCCTCGCCGGCATCGGCATCGTCATCCTCAGTTACCTGTCCTTCCGCTACGGTCAGAACGCCCAGCAGTTGGTTTGGACTCTCGCAGGCTAGTCAGCCAGAGGCATGAGCGACATGAGCGAAATCAATGTCATCCAACTGAAGGAAGCACCGGTGGAACTGCAACCGCGCGTGCCGGCGGAAGCAGGCAAGATTGCGCCGCACTACGCCGGAGAAGTCCTGCTGAAGATCAACAAGAAGACGCACATCGATCCGCGTCTGGTCTGTTGGTCGAAGCTGGCTCCGGTCTACGGCGAGAACTATTTCGGTCTGCGTCTCGCGGTGGAAAACATGCATCGCCCGGAGCAGGGCATGGTGATCGGCATCACCAGCCCCAGCGATGGCGAAGGCAAGACCCTCACCGCGATCAACCTGGCGGGTGCGCTGGCACTGGATCCGGCCACGAAGGTGCTGCTGATCGATCTCGATCTGCGTCGCAGCCAGGGCGGTGTGAATGAATATCTCGGTCTGGCCCGCAGCTTCGGACCGGGTTTGATCGACGCAGTACGCAATCGCACCTTGAAACTGGAGCAGGCGATCCATTTCGTACCCGACTTCAATCTGTACCTGATGGTCAGCGGCGGTAAGGTGGAAACGCCGTACGAATTACTGAAGTCGCCGCGCTTCGTCGACGTCATCAATGAAGTACGTCAGCGCTACGACTACGTCATCATCGATACGACGAAGATCGTGAAACTGCCTGATACCGCACTCATCGCACGCTGCATCGACGGCTTCCTGGTGGTCGTGCGCGAGAACGTGACCAAACGCGGTGTACTGGCAGAAGCATTGGATTCCATGCGTCCCGAATCCGTCCTGGGCCTCGTGTTCAACGGCGGCTCACAGATCGACCGCTAGTCCCTACGTCGCAGTTCCTTCAATCAACCAACTTGCTTTGGGCATGCGAGCCTGGTAGCGCGTCGCGTCATCGACGCGTGGCCTGGCGCATACGGAGTCGATACTCCCATGAAAACTACAACGGAAAGAACGCGCACCTTGGTGCTCGGCAGCGGCGCCTTCGTCAAAGAACTGCTCAACGCCATTCGTCAAAGCCCCAAGTCCACCTATCACGTCATCGGTGTGGTGACTCCGGATCAGCAGGGTGGCAGTCCGGGCTACGGCGTACCGGTGCTGGGCGGCATCGAAGAGCTGCGCAAGATCATCGATCACTATCGACCGCAGAGCATCATCGTCGGCTATCCCTACAATCAATCGTGCCGAGCGGATCAGTTGTTGCTGGAAGCGCGCTGCGAACACAACGTCAGCGTGGAACAGGCGGACGACGTCTACGAGCGTCTGACGGGCAAACTGCCGATCGAAACGCTGGCGCCGCGTCAGGTGATCTTCAGCGACCTCTTTCGTCCGCGTGCCGGCTCGCTGTTCTGCAGTCGCGCGCTGAGTCTGGTCACGGCTTTGGTGGGACTCACCGTATTCCTGCCGCTGATGGCCCTGATCGCCGTGCTGATCAAGCTCGACACGCCCGGCCCCGTATTCTTCGTGCAGCAGCGCTGCGGGCTGCACGGCAAACGCTTTCCCTTGTTCAAATTCCGCACCATGCGTGTGGAAGGCGCCACCAAATCCGAATGGGAAGGCGACAACCGTCATCGCATCACGCGAGTCGGACGTTGGCTGCGCCGTTTTCGCCTCGACGAACTGCCGCAGTTCATCAACGTGCTGCTGGGCCACATGAACCTGGTGGGGCCACGTCCGCATCCCGCATCGAGCTATGCGCTGTTGATGCTGGTGGCGCGCAACACCCCCGAATGCGGCATGCAGATTCCGTTCTACAGCCTGCGCTGCAACGTTCGCCCCGGCATCACCGGTTGGGCACAGGTCCGTTACTGCTACGCCAACAACATCAATGAAGAAATCGAGAAACTCCGCTTCGACCTCTACTACTTGAAGCACTACTCGTTCTGGCTGGATCTGCGCATCCTCGCCGAAACCCTCTGGGTAGTCGTGGCCGGCCATCGCAGCAGCGCCACGACGGAGGCAACTGCGTCTGTCAGCCCTGCACATGCAAGTCCGAGGCTGGTCGTTTCCGAATAGGAAAGTTCAGCCACCCGGGCGCTTTCGGTGCCCGTTCCACACCATCGCCAATCACCAACTGCAAAATGAGAGATGCCCTTATGCGCACGCTCGAACTCGTTCGCAATGACGCACCAAAGCTGGCCGCTGATACCTACAGTGGTCTTCTTCATCTGATCGATACCCATCAGGCTCATGTTGCCGTGATCGGACAGGGCTATGTGGGCCTGCCTCTGGCCATGGCCTTCGCCGATGCCGGCTTCACGGTCAGCGGCATCGACGTCGACCGAGACAGGATCGAAGGTCTGCAGCGCTGTGAATCGATCACGCCCGATGTCACCAGCGACATGCTCAAACGCTTGAGCGACAGCGGTAACTATCGCGCCACCACCGACTACTCGCAGTTGGCGGATCACGACGTGATCCTGATCTGCGTACCGACGCCGCTGCGCAAGAGCAAGGATCCGGACATCTCCTATGTGCTGGAAACCGCGCAGCGCCTGGCGCAGGATCTGCGCCCTGGTCAACTCATCATTCTGGAATCGACCACCTACCCGGGCACTACGGAAGAGTTGCTGCTGCCGCTGTTCGAAGAGCGCGGCCTCAAGGCGGGTGAAGATTTCTTCCTCGCCTTCTCGCCCGAGCGCATCGATCCCGGCAACAAGAAGTTCGCAGTGCGTCAGATCCCCAAGGTCACCGGCGGGGTGACGCCGCTCTGCACCAGCCTGGCTGCGCAGCTCTATCGTCAGATCGTCGATCGCGTGATCGAGGTGTCGTCGCCAAAAGTGGCAGAGCTTGCCAAGCTTTATGAGAACGTGTTCCGCAGCGTGAACATCGCGCTCGCCAACGAGTTCTCGCTCATGTGCCGCCAGCTCGGTGTGCAGTCGCGTGAAGTCATCGATGCCGCTGCCAGCAAGCCCTTCGGTTTCATGCCGTTCTATCCGGGTCCCGGCATCGGAGGTCACTGCATTCCGATCGATCCCGCGTACCTCGCTTGGAAGATGCGCCTGAGCAACTACGAGGCGCGCTTCATTCCGCTGGCCGAGGAGATCAACCAATCCATGCCGGGCCACGTCGTGCAATTGATCAGCGACGAGCTCAACCAGGTGCAGCGTTGCCTCAATGGCGCCACCGTGCACGCCATCGGTGTGGCCTACAAACGTGGTGTCGGTGACATCCGAGAGTCTCCCGCGCTGCAGGTACTCGCCAATCTGCAAGCGAAGGGGGCGCAGATCAGTTACAGCGATCCGCACGTGCCGAGCATCGAAATCAAGGGCGCCACGCTGTTCTCGCGTGAGCTCGATCCCGAGCTGCTCGCTTCTGCCGATTGCGTACTGATCCTCACCGACCATCCGGAGTTCGATTACCGGATGATCGTCAACAACGCCAAACTGGTCGTCGACACGCGCCATGCCACCAACGGCCTGCCGCGTGGCAAGGGACGCGTCGTGAGTCTGTAATGGAACGTTCTTGGTGGGCGCCCACCGTCGCGAGGCCGGTAAGCTCGGTCCAGTCCTTCGAGGACCCGGACGGCAACCTGCCGTTCTTCGCTCTGCTCGGCTTCACCTTCATCCTGCTGTTGGCGCCGCAGGAGCGCATTCCGGCACTCGCGCCGCTGCGCATCGCAATGCTGATGGCGGTACTCGCGATGGCGGCACATTGCTGGTGTCGCTGGCGCGATGGACGGCCACTCGTGATGTTCAACCTTTCGCTGTATCTGCTGGCAGCGTTGGTGGGTTGGGCGATGGTCACGATGCCGTTCTCGTTCTGGCCCAGTGGCAGTCTGTCGTACCTGCTCGAGAACTATCTCAAGACGCTGATCGTCTACGTGCTTTTGTGCAACGTGCTCAGCAGCTACGAGAAGTTGAAGACGCTGGCCTGGTCGTTGGTGTTGATGACGATTCCCTTGTCGCTCACCACCGTGAAGAACTTTCTGGCGGGCGATGCGGGCAGGGTAAAGGGATACAGCGCGTCGCTCACGGCCAACCCGAACGACATGGCCTTGATGCTGAACCTGCTGTTGCCGCTGGCCGTGGCGCTGTTCCTGTCGACCAACAAGGGCAGCCGCAGACTGATCCTGGCCGGCATCATAGGTCTGATGATGGTTGCAGTGATGGCGACCTTTTCGCGGGCAGGCTTTCTCGCGATGGGCTTCATCGTGATGTGTTACCTGTGGTTCCTGAGAAACCGCAAGGAACGCATCCTGATTCCCATCGTGATAATCGTGGGTGTGCTCGCCATCCCGCTGATACCGCCGGAGTTCTATTCGCGCATTTCGACGATCGTCAACGTCGAGGAAGACACCACCAACTCCGCGCAGGAGCGCCTGGCGGACATGAAGACCGCACTGGGTCTGGTGGTGACGCATCCCATCGTCGGCTCCGGCATCGGCATGAACGTGTTGGCGATGAACGCGGCGCGCGGACCGACGTGGACGCAGGTGCATAACGTCTATCTGCAGCTTTCGGTGGAGCTTGGCATTCCCGGCCTGGTCTTCTTCATCGTGCTGTACCTCTACTGTCTCGGTGAAACGAAGTGGGTGCTGCGCTACGCGCGCGGCAGACCAGAAATGCAGGGGCTCTACAACATCGCGGAAGGTTTGAAGATCAGTCTCTGGGCCTATGCGCTCGAGGCCATGTTCCACCCAACGGCATATCACTATTACTTCTACTACATCGCCGGCATGGCGGTGGCGGCAGGTGCGATCTGTCGTCGCTGGCTGGCTGGTTCCAGCGGTAGCAATGAACTAGTGCGTAGTGGAGTTCGCCATGCATGAGTTAGCCCGTACCTCGGATCTCGTGACCACGCCTTCGGTCGCGGTGGAAAGATCTGCAGCGGTGAAGCTGCTGAAGGTGGTGACTGCCTGCTACAGCGGCGGCACCGAAGGGCAGGTGTTGAATCTGTCGCGTACCTTGGATCGTGAACGTTTCGATCTGCAGTTTGCCTGTCTCAACAGCGCTGGCGATCTGCTCAAGGACTATGCCGCACTCGGGGCTCCGATGACGGAGTTCAAGATCCGCAACCTATGGGGGCTCGGCGTGCGCCTGCAGCAGTTGCGCTTTGCGGCATTCCTGCGGCGCAACGGCATCGAGGTGGTGCACAGCTACAACTTCTACTCGAATGTGTTCGCCATTCCCGCTGCGCGTCTGGCACGGGTGCCGGTGGTGATCGCTTCGATCCGTGATCGTGGTGTCTATCTCACGCCGGCGCAGAAGCTGTTGCAGAAGTGGGTATGCAGCCTGGCCGACAAGGTGCTGGTGAACGCAGACTCGATCAGGGATTGGTTGCTGGAACAGCACTACGACGAGAAGAAGATCTGCGTGATCAAGAATGGTCTGGATCTGAATCTCTACACCCAGACCAAGAGTGATCCCGCCTTCCGCAAGAGCCTGGGAGTACCGGCCACGAGCCCGCTGGTGGTGATGATCGCGCGGCTCAATCCGCAGAAGGGTATCGATGAGTTCATCTCGGCGGCGGCCCTGATCCACAAGACGCACCCCGACGTGCACTTCCTCGTCATCGGTACGAAGGTGGTGCGCGAGGACAACGGGTACTCGGAAGACGAAGAGTATCTGCTGCAACTGAAACAGGCCGCCTGGCAGCAAGGCCTGGGAACCCGATTGCAGTTCGTCGGCATGCGCAAGGACATTCCCAAAATCCTGGCGGAGTCGGCGGTATCGGTGTTGCCTTCTCACAGCGAAGGACTTTCCAACACCTTGCTCGAATCGATGGCGGCGGGCGTGCCCATCGTCGCCACGGATGTAGGCGGTAACCCCGAGCTCGTCAGCCATGGTCGCAATGGGTTCCTGGTGCCGGTGAAGGCGCCCCATGCGCTGGCATTGGCCATTACCAACATTCTCGACGACCCCAGGCTGGCCAGCCGTTTCAGTCGGGAATCGCGTCGCATCGCTCGTGAACATCATTCGCTCACGGGCATGACTGAAGCCACACAACGAATCTATCTACAAGAACTGAGGCGTGCGCAGCGCCCGTAGCGGAGTCATCCAGCATGAGTATTGTTTGTCGAGAAAATGTTGAACTCGCACCATCGTTGGTAACCGAAGTCATCACCGACACCGAGCAGTTTCGTGAATTGCGGGCCGAGTGGACGGAGCTATTGCAGGACAGCGGCTCCGACTGCCTGTTCCTGAGCTGGGAATGGATGTTCAGCTGGTGGCAGCACTTGAGCTCTTCGCGCAAGCTGCATCTGATCACGGTGCGCGACAGAGGGATGCTCGTCGCCATCGCGCCCCTGACGCTGTGTCCGCCGAACTTCAAACGGCTGCGTCCTTGCCGCGCGCTGGAGTTTCTCGCCTCGGGCACGGTGGGATCCGACTATCTCAGCTTCCTGATCCGCCGTGGCTACGAAGAAGTGGCTCTCGCCGAGATCGGTGCCAGTCTCACCAAGGCCAACGTCATGCTGGAACTGGTGCGGGTGGAGTCGACCTCCTTCGTGATGACGGCGACGGCATTGGAACTGAAGCAAGCTGGTTGGCGTCCGATGCGGCAGACCACCAACTACAGTCCCTTCATCAACTTGAAGGGGCATACCTGGGACAGCTACTGCGAGACGCTGGCCTATTCACATAGGCGCGACATCCGCCGCAAGCTCGCCAATCTGAACAAGACCTTCAACGTCAGATTCGAACGGGTCGAAACCGAAGAACAGCGCGTCGATGCGATGGCGCGTTTCATCGATCTGCATCTGACGCGCTGGGCCGATGACGGTGGTTCCACCGCCCTCGAGAGTGAGGCGCTCAAACAGTTCCATCTGAGCTTGTCGAAGGTGGCGCTGGAGCGTGGCTGGCTTCGCCTCTACACGCTGTGGCTCGACGACCGTCCTGGCGCCATCGTGTACCTGTTCCGTTATGCCGACACCTTCTACTACTACCAGGCTTCGTTCGACAAAGAGTTCGGCAAGTACGGCGTGGGCATGCTGACCTTGGCGATGGCCATCAAGGCTGCTTGTGAGGAAGGCGCTGCGGAATTCGACTTCCTGCACGACGACGAGCTTTACAAATACCTGTGGGCGCGAGAGGAGCGCGAGCTGATTCGATTGGATCTATTTCCACCCAAGTACAGCGGAGCGGCCATCCGCAACGCCGCCATTCTCAAATCCGAGATCAAACGTGTACTGGCTGGCTTCACGGAGATGGCGAAATGAACGCTGCAGAAATGGGAGTGCGCAGTGAGGGATTGGGCTCACCCTGGCCCGTGCTGAAGCAAGGCTTGCGCACCTGTATCAAGACCAGCTGCGCAGCGACGCTGCATGTCAGCGGCCTCGAGCGCGTGTTCGCTGCTCGCCGTGGCATCGGTCGATCGCCCTTGATTCTCGGTTATCACCGGGTGGTCGAGAACTTCAGACACAGCGCGCGCCAATCGATCGCCCCGCAGCTCACCAGCGTCAAGATGCTGGAACGTCATCTGGACTGGGTGGGCAAGTATTACGACTTCGTCACGCTCGACGAAGTTCTGCAGGTATTGCAAGGCCAGCTGCAGCCGAGCCGTCCCGTTGCGGCAGTGACCTTCGATGACGGTTATCAGGACGTCTACACCAATGCGCTGCCACTGATGCAACGCAAGGGCATTCCGGGCGCCATCTTCGTGGTCACCGAACTCACCGGCACCCGGCAGCTCCTGGTGCACGACGAACTCTACTTCGTGTTCTCGCGTCTGCTGCAGACTCAGCGCGGCAAGCGTGATCCCAACTGGTGGCAGCAGATTCTGCCGGCGGACATCGCCGAGCAGCTGACGCCGCACGCTCATACGATGAAGACGCCGTTTCAGGCGATGCGCGCGGCGCTGGACCTTCTCGACGCGAAGCAGATTCAACGTCTGTTGAAGGTCTGCAGTGCCGGCACCGATCTGAAGGGCAGGGAAGAGTTCCAACTGCTCGACTGGGAACAACTGCGCAGCATGCAACGGCAGGATTTCACCGTGGGCTCGCACACTCAGACGCATGCGCTGTTGGCGGAGCAGAGTGCCGAGGTACTCAAGCAAGAGTTGGAAGGCTCGCGCAAGACGCTCGAAGCGCAGCTCGGTACCAGCATCAAACATTTAGCATATCCGGATGGTCGCTTCGATCGCGCCGCAGTGGCGGTGGCCGCGGAGGCTGGCTACGCCGCGGCCTACACGATCTGCCGCCATCGTGACCCGCAGCACCCGCTGCTCACGATTCCGCGCACGATGTTGTGGGAACGCGCCTGTCTCGATCCGATCGGGCGCTTTTCGAAGTCAATCCTCAGTTGTCAGATCAACGGCATTTTCGATCCGGCGCTGCGTTGCCAGCGGCCGCATCTGGCTTGATTCAAGGACAGGAAGGGGTGCGTCCAGTAGCGCGCCCGCCGACCGACAATGACGCAAAGCACTACACAACCTTTGTTCCGGCCTGCGTTGGTTTTAATGGCCGGACGTTTCATCGGCTTCATCGTGGCCTTTGCGATTCCGCTGGTTCTGGCCCGCGTGTTTTCGCAGAACGACTTCGGCAGCTACAAGCAGCTGTTCCTGGTGTTCGCCACCTTGTTCGGCATAGCACAGGCCGGCATGGCGGAAAGTCTCTATTACTTTCTGCCAGACGAAGAGAAAAACGCGGGCGCCTATGTGTGCAACAGTCTGTTGCTGCTGGCCGGCGTTGGCGCTCTGGTGGCGCTGGGACTTTGGTTCGGACGGGAATGGACGGCGCAACTTCTGAACAACGCCGCGTTGGCGCAGTACCTACCCTGGGTGGCGGCCTATCTGCTCTTGATGCTCATCGCCGTGGTGATGGAGATCATCATGACGGTACGCCGCGAACACTTTCTGGCATCGAGCAGCTATGCGCTCACCGATGTGTTCAGGGCCTTGCTGTCGATCGCACCGGTGCTGTTGCTGGCCGATCTGTACTGGTTGATGTGGGGCACGGTGCTCTTTGCACTACTGCGCTGTCTGGCTGCGCTCTACTACGTGGTGCAGCGTTTCGGTAGCACGTTGCGCCCTTCAATGCCGGCACTGCGCCGCCAGCTCTGGTATGCCGTGCCATTCGGCATCGCAGCGGTGATCGAGATCGCGCAGGTCAACTTCCACATGTATGCGGTGTCCTATGCCTTCGATCCAGTGACCTTCGCGATCTATGCCGTAGGCTGCCTGCAGATACCGCTGGTGGATTTTCTGATGACCTCGACCTGCAACGTGATGATGGTGAACATGCGCGAGAAAGCACGTGCGGGCGACATGCGTGCCGTCATGGCCATCTGGCTCGAAAGTGTGCGCAAGCTCAGTTTCATCTTCTTCCCGCTGGTGGGCCTGTTGCTGGTGACGGCGAGCGACCTGATCGTGTTCCTCTTCACCGATGCCTATCGCGCCAGCGTGCCGGTATTCACGGTGTGGAGTGTGTCGATGCTGTTCATGGCCCTGCTCACCGATGGCACCCTGCGTGTGTTTGCAGATACGCGCTTCCTGATCGTGCAGAACCTACTGCGTCTCGGAATCATCGTGCTCCTGATCCAGTGGTTCCTGCAGCGCTTCGACTTGATCGGCGCGATCCTGGTCACACTCGTCGCCACCGCAGTGGCCAAGACTTTCGCGCTCTGGCGCATCAAGCATCTGCTCAAGGTTTCATTCGCGCAGGTGCTGCCATGGAAGGATCTGGCGCACGTACTGCTGATCGCCTCGGCGGCATTGATCCCGGCTTCGCTGCCGCAGCTCCTGCAGGATGCCCCGATCCTGCTGCGACTCGTACTGAGCGGTGGGCTCTACGTACTCACCTATTACGTACTGCTGCTCGGCATCGGGCCGCTGCAGTTGGATGAAAGATTGTTGCTGAAGTCCTACATGCGCTCGGCACTCTTGCGCTTGCAGCGTGGCGTGGTGAAGGCCACGGCCTGAAGTACCCAAGGAGAAGGATATGTGCGGTATAGCAGGAATACTCGCTCTGCATGGCCAGAGCGTGCTGCCCGAAGAAGTGCGCGCGATGTGCGATGCACTGCGCGCACGTGGCCCCGATGACGAAGGCTACTATGTCAATGGTCAGGTCGGCCTCGGCATGCGTCGTCTCTCGATCATCGACCTCGCCACCGGGCACCAGCCGGTGAGCAACGAAGATGGCAGCGTACATCTGGTGCTGAACGGGGAGATCTACAACTACCGCGAGTTGCGTCGCGATCTCGTGGCCGCGGGTCATCGCTTTGCCACCAGCTCCGACACCGAAGTGATCGTGCATCTGTACGAGCAATATGGTGAAGACTGCGTGCACCACCTGCGCGGCATGTTCGCCTTTGCGCTGTGGGATGAAAAAAAACGCAAACTGTTGGTGGCACGTGACCGTCTCGGCATCAAGCCGCTGTACTACGGCCAATGCAATGGTCACTTGATCTTTGGTTCGGAACTGAAGGCACTGCTGCAATTGCAGTGGGTGGAACGCAATCTCGATTGGGGAGCGGTGGCCAACCTCTTCACCTTCCTCACCACCCCCGCCACGCAGAGCATCATCGCCGGTATCCACAAGTTGCCGCCCGGTCACTTGCTGGCCCTGGAAGAAGGTTGTCCGCTGCGCATACGTCGTTATTGGGATGTGCGGTTCCAGCCCGACGCCACCAGCTCGGAGGCCGAGCTGGTGGAGAAGCTGCGCGCGCTGCTGGCGAGTGCGGTGGAAGGCGAAATGGTGAGCGACGTACCCGTCGGGGCTTTTCTGAGCGGCGGACTCGATTCGAGTTCCGTGGTGGCCCACATGGCGCGCTTGAGCCCGCGTCCGGTGAAGACCTTCACCATCGGCTTCGCCGAACCCGCCTACAACGAAGCGCCCTACGCGCGTGAAGTGGCACAAGCCTTGGGCACCGAACATCACGAGCTTCTGCTCGAGCCGGATGTGCTCAACATGCTCGACGACCTGGCGTGGGACCTCGATGAACCCTTCGGCGATTCTTCGGCGATTCCCACTTACATGGTGTCGAAGCTGGCGGCGGAGCACGTCAAGGTGGTGCTCTCGGGCGACGGCGGCGATGAGCTCTTCGCCGGGTACGACAAATATCGGGTGGAACGGCGCGAGCGTCGCTATCGCTACGTGCCGCGTGCCTTCCGTCTTCTGTTCGGACGCATCGGCAATCTGATGCAGGAAGGTTGGAAGGGACGCAACTTCCTGCGCCACATGGCGCTCGATGGCAGTGAACGTTATCTGCACGCGGCCTACCTGTTCGATCACGAAGGCAAGAGTGCGCTTTTCAAGGAGGAAGTGAGCGAACTGGTGCTGACGCAGGAGCCTTGGCGTGAGATGGCACGCATCCTAGACAGATCCGAGGGACATTGGCTGTCGGCGCTGCAGTATCTCGATCTGCACTACTACCTGCCGCTCGACATCCTGACCAAGGTCGATCGCATGAGCATGGCGAACTCGTTGGAAGCGCGTGTACCGCTGCTCGATCACCGTTTGGTCGAGTTTGCGGCCACGATTCCGCCGCACCTGCAGTTGCAGGGGGAGCGCACGAAGCATCTCTTCAAACAAGCGATGCGTGGTGTGTTGCCGGATTCGATCATCGATCGCAAGAAGCACGGCTTCGCGGTGCCGCTGTCGCATTGGTTCCGCGGCGAGCTCAACAGCTTCGTGCGCGACCTATTGCTGGCGCCCACCAGCAGGGCACGCAACATCTTCAACCCGAACTACATCGAAAAACTGCTCGAGCTGCAGCAGCGCGGTCGCGCCTACGATCTGCAGCTGTGGACTTTGATTTCCTTTGAACTTTGGTGCAGGACCTTTCTGGATCGACCGGTGCGTGCCGCAGGACGCGGCAAGACCTCGCTACCTGCGGCCGAGCTGCAGGTACCTGCTCCCGAGTTCGCCTGAACCCAGTATCTGAATGAAAACCTTGCTAAGCGACATGGCGCGCGCGGACACGCTGCGCGTGGCGATGGTGGCACCCAGTCTCGACATCCTGGGCGGGCAGGGCGTGCAGGCACGCAATCTCGCGCAGGGTCTGATGGATGAGGGGGTGGACGTTGCCTTCATTCCGGTCAATCCGCGCTTTCCGATGGGACTGCGTTGGCTGCGCCGCATTCCCGTGGTGCGCACCCTGTTCAATCAGTTGCTCTACGTCTGCAGCCTGTGGCGGCTGCGTCGGGCCGACGTGATCCACGTGTTCTCCGCCGCCTATTGGTCGTTCCTGCTGGCACCGCTGCCGGCGATCTTGATCGGCCGTCTCTTCGGCAAGCGCGTGATCCTCAACTATCACAGTGGTGAAGCGGACGACCATCTCGCCAACTGGGGCTGGCTCGTACATCCGTGGCTGCGGCTCGCTTCCACCATCGTCGTGCCCTCGGTCTACCTGCAGGAAACCTTTGCCAGGTACGGCCACGACGCGCAGGTGGTACGCAACTTCATCGATCTGTCGGGTTTTCGCTATCGCGAGCGCACGACCTTGCGACCGGTGTTCTTTTCCAACCGCAATCTGGAACCGCATTACGGTTTGTTCAACACCCTGGAAGCCTTCGTTCGCATCCAGGAGCGTATTCCTGAAGCGAAGCTGGTGATCGCGGGCTATGGCAGTCAGTTGAAACGGCTCAAGCAGGAGATCGCGGAGCGCAACATCCAGGGTGTGAGCGTGCTCGGCCGCGTCGAACCGAAGGACATGCCGCGTCTGTATGACGAAGCCGATGTGTTTCTGAACTCGTCGCTGATCGACAACCAACCGATTTCCATCCTCGAGGCCTTTGCCTCGGGCATCCCCGTCGTCACCACGCCGACGGGGGACATCGCCGCGATGACGCAACATGGACGTTGTAGTGTGCTCGTCCCTCATGACGAGCCGCAGGCCATGGCGGACGCCGTCATCGCCTTGCTGGAAAGTGGGAATCAGGCCGCTGCGATGGCGGGCAGGGCACGCGCCGTTGCCGCCAGCTATTGCTGGGCCGAGGTGTATCACGCTTGGCTTGCCGTGTATCAGGGAAACGAGAGTGAGACTGCAACGACTCCTTAGCATGCCGCCCGAGGAGCTCGCCTGTCGCAGCCGACAGGAATTCTCGAAGCTGCTCGAGCGATTCAACCTGCGCAACGAAGACGGCCCACGCTGTCGTCTCGACGCGCAAACGAACGATCAGGAACTGCGCCAGATCCGCAGCTTGCTGGAGGCAGGGCACAACGAGCTCGCCGCGCCGCAGCTGCAGCAACGCTTCCTGCGCCTGGCTCCTGCGCGCTTCTTTGCAGGCGCCAGCGAGACGGCGCTGCAGGAAATGTCCTCCGCAGCGGCATCGCACAAGCAGGAAATCATCGCGGCCGCGAACGCCGTCGAAGCGGGTGACTTCTACATCCTCGGCTATGGTCGCTTGAATTTCGGTTCGCCGATCGATTGGCATCTCGATGCCGTGTCGGGACAACGTGCCCCGCGCCAGCACTGGAGCCGTATCGATCCGCTGTCCACCGCCAGCGTTGGCGACAGCAAGGTCGTATGGGAACTCAATCGTCATCAGTGGTTGTTGGAACTCGGCCAGGCCTATCGTCTGACCGGCGAGGAGCACTACGCGGCAACTGCGCTGCAGTTGCTCGAAGATTGGATGCAGGACAATCCGCCCGGCATCGGCATCAACTGGAGCAGTTCGCTCGAAGTGGCGATGCGACTGATGGCCTGGTGTTGGGCCTTGTTCCTCTTCCGTGATGCCAAGGCGCTGAGTGCAGAGCGCTTCATGAACCTGCTGGCATGGCTGCAGGCGCATGCGACCTTCGTCGAACGCTATCTGTCGCACTACTTTTCGCCGAACACGCATCTGACCGGCGAAGCACTCGGCCTCTATTACGCCGGCACCTTGTTGCAGGAACTCGAAGGCGCCAGCCGCTGGCGCGAAACGGGCAGTCGCATCCTGGTCGAGCAGATGCCGCGGCAGGTACATGCCGATGGTGTCTACTTCGAGCTGTCGACGCGCTACCAGTACTACACCGTCGACATCTACACGCACTATTTGATCCTGGCTCAGCGCAACGGCGAAGCAGTGGATCCGCGCGTGCCGCAGTTGCTCGAGAAGTTGGTGGACTTCCTGCTCTGGATGCGCTGGCCCGACGGCTCGATGCCCAACGTCGGCGATGCCGATGGTGGATGGTTGATGCCGTTCCTGCGTCGCGCTCCGGATGACTATCGCGCGCTGTTCAGCACGGCGGCCGTGCTCTTCCACAACTCCAACTTCGCGTGGGCTGCAGGCTCGCTCGCACTCGAGACCGAATGGTTGTTGGGTAGGTCGGCGCAGCGCAGCTGGTTGATGCTGCCGCCTTCGGCACCCGCCGCGGTACAGGTGCGCAGTTTCGACGAAGGTGGCTTCGTGGTGATGCGCAACGGCTGGCATCGCAGTGCCAACCAATTGATCTTCGATACCGGGCCATTGGGCTGCCACGTCAGTGGTGGTCACGGTCACGCCGATCTGCTCAGCATCCAGTGCTGCGCCTTCGGTGAACCCTTCCTGGTGGATGCCGGCACCTATTCCTATGCCGACCCGGTATGGCGCAACCATTTCCGCAGCACGCACGCGCACAACACGGTGGTGGTGGATGGGCACGGTCAGGCCAAACCACGTGGACCCTTCTCCTGGTACTCGCGCCCGGTGTCGCGCGATGCGAAGACCAGCAACAAGCTTGCACTCTGTTTGGCTGAAGCCTCGCACGAGGCCTACGGCAACCTGCACGATCCGATCAAGCATCGTCGGCGTGTGGCCTTCGTCGACGGCGCCTACTGGCTCGTGATCGATGACCTCTATGGCGAGGCCGTTCACAGCCTCGACCTGCGTTGGCAGTGCGCTGCGGCTTCGATCGATGCACGTAGCGACGAATGGCTGCGGATCTACGGCTCGGACAGCGCGCTGTTGTTGAAGGTGATGTCCACCGCTGCTTTGGAACGTACGATCGAGCATGGTGAGATCGATCCGCCCAGCGGCTGGCTCTCCCCTGACTACGGCCAACGTATCGCAGCACCGCTGCTGCGCTATCAGGTGACAGCACCATTGCCGCTGCGCCTCGTGACCTTGTTGCTGCCCGTACCCGATCCGTGGGCGGCGCCGCCCACGGTCACGGCGGTGATGGAAGGTGGGCAACTCGTGGGAGTTGCCATCGGGGCCGACTTCAGTCAGCTCATCCGCATCGGAGATGACGACGTCTCGGTGCACGCGTTCGACTGAACCGAACGCATTCAACTCAACGCTTCATTTGATCGCTTCTTCTAGCAGGCTCCTTCATGTGTGGTATCGCTGGCATCCTCAAGTTTGCTGCGCACTCGTCCGTTGACGAAGAGCGCCTCATTGCCATGCGCGATGTGCTGACGCATCGCGGTCCCGATGGCGCCGGGCTCGTCATCCGCGGCCGGGTCGGTCTCGCGCATCGCCGTCTGTCGATCATCGACATCGCAGGCGGTCATCAGCCGATGGGCAACGACAGCGCCGACATCTGGCTGACCTACAACGGCGAGATCTACAACTACAAGGAACTGCGCACACGCCTGCAGCAGGCGGGCGTGCACTTCTCGAGTCAGTCGGACACGGAAGTGATTCTGCGCGCCTACGAGTTCTACGGCGAAGACTGTGTCGAACATCTGCAAGGCATGTTTGCCTTCGCCATTTGGGATGGTCGCAAGCAGCGTCTGTTTCTGGCGCGCGATCGTCTCGGCATCAAACCGCTGTACTACCGCGTGGATGGTGAGGAGCTCACCTTCGCGTCGGAAATCAAGGGAATACTCGCGGGCAGTAAGGAGCGGCCGGAGTTCAACCGCGCCGTGCTGTCCGAGTTCTTGGCTTCGCGCTTCGTGTCGGATGAGGCCACCTTTTTCACCGGGATTCGCAAGCTGCTGCCCGGTCACGTAATGAGCTGGTGCGTTGAGAGAGGCCTGAGCGTCCGTCGTTACTGGAGCCCTGCACAGGTGAAGGAGGATCCGACACTGAAGCGCGAGGACTATGTCGTTGCAGTACGTGGGGAATTGGAAGCAGCAGTGAAACGGCATTTGATGAGTGACGTCCCGGTGGGCGTGTTCCTTTCGGGCGGCATCGACTCCAGTGTGTTGGCCGGACTGATGGCACGGCAGATGAACGAGCCGTTGCAGACCTTCTCGGTCGGCTTCAACGAGCGTTCCGCCAATGAGCTCGACTATGCACGCCTGGTGGCGAATCACGTAAAGGCAAGACATCGCGACATCGTGGTGAGCCCGGCGCAGTTCTTCGCGCATCTGCCGAAGATGATCTGGCACGAAGACGAACCCATCGCTTTCACCTCGAGCATTCCTCTGCACATCGTTTCCAAGCTGGCGAGCCAGGATGTGAAGGTGGTGCTGACCGGTGAGGGCGCGGATGAGCTTTTCCTGGGCTACGACTATCGCTATCGCGTGACCGCGCTCAATGCACGACTCGCTGCGCGTTATCAGCAGTTCGTGCCGGGCGCGGTGCGCAGAGTGGTCGCGAGCGCCGTACCTGCCTTGCCGCGTCGTTTGCGTCGCTACGCTCAGCGCAGTTTTCTGGCGCTGGACAACACGCCGCGTTCCTTGTTCTTCGAAAACTTCTCCGTGTTCACGCAAACGCAGCGCGTAGCCCTGTTGGGACAAGAGGGTGCCGAAGCAGAGGCACAACTCTTCGCCAAGGGATTGGCAGACTATGCCGGTGGTGGCTCCGAAGTACTGGCCTGTCTGAGCCATGCCGATCTCGGCACCTATCTGGTCGAACTCCTGATGAAGCAGGACCAGATGAGCATGGCGGCTTCGATCGAAAGCCGGGTGCCATTCTTGGACGATCGTTTGGTGGAGCTGGTCAACTCCATCCCGACGCGTCATCGCCTGCAGGGCATGCGTACGAAGGCGCTCTTGCGCGATGCGATGGGCGATGTCGTGCCGCAAGCCGTGCTCATGCGCGGCAAGATGGGCTTCCCCGTACCCATCAGTGACTGGTTGCGCGGCCCCTATTGGGGACTGGTGGAGGAATTCGTGCTGAGCCGGCGCTGTCAGACGCGCGAGTTGTTCGAAGCGCAGGCACTCGCAACCTTGGCCGAGGAGCATCGCAGCGGTGTGGCGGACCACGCCGAACGTCTGTGGCTCCTCATCAATCTCGAAATGTGGCAACGCATCTTCATCGATGGCGAGGCGCCGGAGAGCGTCTACGCGTTGGGCCGACCTTGGACTCGTTCCGATGAGGCCCGTAGATCTTCGCTCGTCGCCGCATCCTGCTAACGGGGGTGTCCATGAGCAATCCAATAGATCTGCAATATCGCATCGGTCCTTCCGATGACTGTGAATACATACGACTGGCAAACGCGGAAGCGGAGCTGGCGGTGGCGCGCGCGGCGAGCACCGGGCCCATGCGCATCCTGTGGGTGAAGGTGGGTGGGCTGTGGCCAGCCAATACCGGTGGCCGTCTGCGCAGCTTCAACCTGATTCGCGAACTGTCCGCCGAACACGAAGTCAGCGTGATCACCACGCATCATCCTTCCGAGGATGGCGCGGCGCTGGCGCAGCAGTTGCCGCGTTGCAAGAAGGTGCTGTCGATTCCGCACGCGTCGGTGAAGCGCACCAGCCCGATGTTCGCCCTGAGCCTGTTCGGCTCATGGTTCAGCACGCTGCCGGTGGATATCTACAAGAGCCGCATCGGTGCTTTGCGCCGTTTGGTGAACCATACGCTGGCGCAGGAGCGCTTCGATCTCATCGTGGCCGATTTCCTGTTCGCAGCGCCGAACGTGCCGCTTCATGGCGACACGCCGGTCGTGTTCTTCTCGCACAACGTCGAGTACATGATCTGGCAGCGCCTGTGCGACATCGACGCCAACCCGATACGGCGCGCCTTGCTGGAGCTCGAGTGGCGCAAGATGCGGCGCTACGAGGCGCGGGTATGTGAACAGGCTGCACTCACCGTCGCCGTCTCCGCCGAAGACCGTGAACAACTGAAACTCGATGCCCAGACCGCGCGCATCCGCGCCGTCCCCACCGGGGTCGACATCGACTACTTCCGTCCGGACGACACGGTGGAAGAAGTGCCCACGGAGCTGGTGTTCACCGGTTCGATGGATTGGCATCCGAATGAAGACGGCATTCTGTACTTCATCGCTGAAATCCTGCCGCGCATCCGTGCGGAGTTGCCACAAGTCCGCTTGACCGTCGCCGGCCGCAATCCCAGCGCCAAGCTGCAGGCAGCGGCGCAGGAGGCAGGCGTCAACGTCACCGGTACCGTGGACGACATCAGGCCGCACATCTCGCGCGCCGCAGTGTATGTCGTGCCGCTGCGTGTCGGTGGTGGCACCCGCTTGAAGATCTTCGAAGCGTTGGCGATGGGCAAGGCCGTGGTCTCCACCACCATCGGTGCCGAAGGTCTTCCGCTCGAAGATGGCGTGCACTTATTGCGCGCAGATACCGCTGAATCGTTTGCCGCAGCCGTGCTTTCCCTGCTGCGCGACAAGGCAGAACGTCAGCGCCTGGGTCGCAACGGACGCGAGCTGATGGAACAGCGATTCTCCTGGCCCAAGGTGGCGCGTTGTTTCGCCGGTTTCTGTCGGGAGGCGCTGCGCGCATGAGTGGTGAAGCAAGACCTCGCTATTCGGCAGTGCTGATCTGCCATGAGGAAGATCCGATCGATTGCGAAGGCATCGCCACCTGGCTGGCACACGACTTCAGTCTGAGTGGCATCGTGTTGCTGCGCGATCCGCCCGGTGCCATCTGGCGCAAGCTGCGTTCCGAGTACCGTCGTGTGGGCCTGCTGCGGCTGATCGACGTGATTCTGTTCCGTTTGTTCTATCGCCTGCGCCAGGCCGCCAAGGACGCGCTGTGGGTACGCGATACGGTGCAGGACCTGCGGGAACGCTATCCCGCGAAGCTGGACAAGGTGCCGACGCTGCGTGCCTTGCATCCGAACTCGGAGGAAGTACGCGCCTTCATCAAGCTCTTGCAACCCGACTTCGCGCTGGCTCGCTGCAAATACATTCTCAAGCCGCAGATCTTCGCGCTGCCGCGGCACGGCACTTATGTACTGCACCCAGGCATCTGCCCGGCCTACCGCAACGCCCACGGCTGCTTCTGGGCCTTGGTGAACCGGGATCTCAAACGCGTCGGGATGACCTTGTTGAAAGTGGACGACGGCATCGACACGGGCCCCGTCTATTTACAGGCGAGTTACACCTTCGATGAGAAGCGCGAGTCGCACGTGGTGATCCAACACCGCGTCGTGCTCGAAAACCTCGACGCCATCGCGGAGGTGCTCCGGCAGCTCTGCGAGGGCAGAGCACAACCGAAGTCGCTGGCGGGCGAGCCGTCGCGCAACTGGGGCCAGCCCTGGCTGAGCGGTTATCTACGTTGGCAGCGTCGGCTGCGCACGGAGTTGGTATGAACGAATTGATCATGCTGCTGTATCACGACGTCTATCGGCAGAACCCGAACGAAAGCGGCTTCAAAGGGCCGGCCGCGGATCGTTACAAACTGAGCCTCACTGCCTTCCACGAGCAGTTGGAATCGGTGCGTGCGGTGCGTGCCGATGCGCCGGTGCTCGTCACCGATCTGCCCGCACGCATGGATCCCAACCCACGCTTTGCTATCAGCGTGGATGATGGCGGGCTTTCCTACTACGACATCGTGGCACCGGCGCTGGACCGTTTCGGATGGCGTGGACATTGTCTCGTCACCACCGGTCGCATCGGCAAACCGGGTTTCCTGCACAAGCATCACATCCGCGAGTTGCATGAAGCCGGACACCTGATCGGCAGCCACACCGTGACGCATCCGGCGCGCTTCAGCAGCTGTAGTTGGAACAAGCAGGTAACGGAGTGGGTGCGCAGCAAGGAGACCTTGGAAGACATCCTCGGCGAACCCGTCAACGTCGGTTCGGTGCCAGGCGGCTATTACTCACCACAGGTGGCGCGCGCTGCCGCGGCTGCGGGGCTGGATTTCCTGCTGACTTCCGAGCCGGAAACCGTGCCGCAGCAGGTCGACAACTGTCGCATCTTCGGACGTTACACGATCAGACGCGACAGCCCCGAGACACTTTCGGGAAGACTGGTCAGCACCAACTCGCTGGCACGTCGTCAGCAGTGGCTGGCCTGGAACGGCAAGAAATTGCTCAAGCTTACCTTAGGACCTGGATATCAGCGCCTTTCCGCCCTGGTGGCGCGCTGAGTTGCACGAACACCTTAGTTAGTTCCGCCGCGCCTCGTGCGCAATCCCAAGCCGATGGTGCCAGGCGCACCGTCGTCATTCCCAACCAAAAAAGAGAAAAGCTATGCAAACGAAAATCAGCGTTTTCGGGCTCGGCTACGTCGGCTGCGTGAGCGCCGCGTCGCTGGCCGCTGCCGGTTTCAACGTGACCGGCGTCGATCTGAACGAAGAAAAGGTGGACATGATCAACAGTGGTCAGTCGCCGATCGTGGAGCCTGGCTTGGGCGATCTGATCAGCAAGGTGGTCGCCAACGGCAAGCTGCGCGCAACCAGCAGCTGCAAGGAAGCGGTCGACAACTCCGAGTTGGCCTTCATCTGCGTCGGCACCCCCGGTGACCGCAACGGCCAGCTGCAACTCGATGCACTCCGTCGTGTCTGCATCGAGATCGGTGAGGCGCTGCGTGGTACCACGCGTCCCTTCACCGTAGTCGTACGCAGCACCGTATTGCCCGGCACGACGTCGAAGGTAGTGATGCCGGCGCTCCTGGAAGGTGCGGGTGTGGCCTACCGCCCGAATCTGCGTGTGGCGATGAACCCCGAATTCATCCGCGAAGGTACCGCGCTGAAGGACTTCATGAATCCGCCCTTCACGCTCGTCGGCTGTGAAGACAAGGAAACCGCGGCACTGCTGGTGACCGTCTACGCTTCCGTCGGCGCTCAATTCATCCACACCAGCGTGGAGACGGCAGAGACGGTCAAATACGCCTCGAATGCCTTCCACGCACTGAAGGTGTGCTTCGCCAACGAGATCGGCGACGTCTGTGCTGCGCTCGGCGCCGATGCGCAGGACGTGATGCGCATCTTCCGCATGGATGACAAGCTCAACGTCTCACCGGCCTATCTGCGTCCTGGCTTCGCCTTCGGTGGCTCGTGTCTGCCCAAGGATCTGCGTGCGCTGCTTTACGCCACGCACCACGCCAACGTCTCGCTGCCGCTGCTCGAATCGATTCTGCCTTCGAACGAAGCGCAGATTCAGAAGGGCATCGACGCGATTCTCGCCACCGGCAAGAAGCGCATCGGCGTGTTCGGTCTGGCCTTCAAGCCCGATACCGACGATCTGCGCGAAAGCCCGATGGTGACCTTGGTGGAAGCCCTCATCGGCAAGGGCATGCAGGTGAAGATCTTCGATCGCAACGTGGGCATCGCCAAACTCACGGGCGCCAACCGCCGCTACATCATCGAAGAGATTCCACACATCTCGAGTTTGATGAGCGACGACCTGGATGAACTCGTGGCACATGCGGACGTGCTGGTGATCGGCAGCGACGATCGTGAAGCGGAGGCCCTGATGGATCGGGCACGTGCGAGCCAGATCGTGATCGATCTGACGCGCGGTGCGCTGAAGCTGAAGTATCCGCGCCGCAAAGCTGCCTGAGTGCATGAGCATGAAGGGGATCGATCCGGCGCATGGTCGCGCTGCTCGACGCGGACCACGAAAACTCCCGGTACGGGCCGGGTGGTTCATCGCGTTCGCGTTGTCGATCCTGCTCACGGTGTGGGGCGCAGAACCCACACCGGCGACGCTGCCGCAGAGTCAGCCGGAGAGTCCGCGCGAATCCACCGGCCGAGTGATTCAGGTCGTTGCAGGTGAGGATCTGCAGGCTGCGCTCGACATGGCGACGCCAGGGGATGTCATCGAGCTGGAAGCGGGTGCGGTTTATACCGGGAACTTCATTCTGCCGCGGCAGCCCGAATCGTCGGAGTGGGTACACATTCGCGTCGCTTCGAGTGATTCCGCCTTGCCGCCGCCCGGGACGCGGGTTTCACCCGCCGACAGTGCAGCGATGGCGGTACTCACCGCGTCGAGTGGCACGATCCTGAGCGCCGCGGCAGGTGCACAACGTTATCGCCTCACCGGCATCGAGTTTCGACCGGTGCCGGGACAGAGTGCACCGCTCAATACACTGGTTTGGATAGGCGCCCAGGGACGGGCATTGGTGGAACAACCGAGCCAGATTCTGATCGAGCGTTGTTATCTGCATGGTGACCCCGTGGTGGGGACACGGCGTGGCATCGTGCTGAACGGCGCCGCCACCACGATCCGCGATTCCTACTTCGCGGACTTCATGACGCTGAACACCGACTCGCAGGCCATCATCGGTTGGGCGGGACCGGGGCCCTACAGCATCCTGAACAACTATCTGGAAGCGTCGGGCGAGAACCTGATGTTCGGTGGCGCCGATCCCGCCGAGCGTTCAGTGGTGCCTTCCGACATCACGATCAGAGGCAACTACTTCAGCAAGCCACTGCGCTGGAAGGAGGGCACTCCCGAGTACGCCGGCACGCGCTGGCAGGTGAAGAACCTGTTGGAACTGAAGAATGCGCGCCGCGTGCTGATCTCCGGCAACGTGTTCGAACACAACTGGATTCAGTCGCAGAACGGGTTCGCCATTCTTTTCACGGTACGCAATCAGGAGAACACGGCGCCCTGGTCGGTGGTGGAAGACATCACCTTCAGCGACAACCTCGTGCGCCGCGTCGGCTCGGGCATCAACATCCTCGGCTACGACGACATCAACCAGAGTCAACAAACGAAACGCATTCACATTCACAACAATCTCTTCACGGAGGTCGGCGGTGAATGGGGCAACGGCACGCTGCTCCAACTCTTGAACGGCACGGCCTTCGTGAGCTTCCAGAACAACACGGCGCTGCAGAGCGGACGCATTCTGAATACGGAAGGACCCATGCAGACAGGCTTCGTATTCCGCAACAACATCCTGCCGCACAACCAGCAAGGCATGATCGGGACCGGTACTTCGTCTGGCAACCACACGCTGACGACCTACTTCGCGAATCCCGAGGTGAGGGGAAACATCCTGGTCGGGGCCGCGCCGAATCTCTATCCGGCAGGCAACGAAACACCGCGCAATTTCAACGGCGTCGGTTTCGTGGACTTCGATGGCGGTAACCTGCGTTTGAGTCCCGACAGCCGCTACGCCGGCCGCGCCGGCACCGACCCGGGCGCGGACCTGGACAGGCTCTGTGCTGCACTGTCGCCTACGGATCGTCCCGCCTTCTGCGCAGCCCCTGAGACGCGATGATGACGAACATGTTTACGGATCTCGGTGCGCTGAGTGTGCTGCTGCAGGTGGTGTTCTGGGCGATGGCATTGCTGCTCGCCTACACCTATGTCGGCTATCCCTTATGTCTGCTGTGGCGCGTACGTCGTGGTGAGCAACGCCGTTGGCGACGCCGCTACGGCGAGCCGGAAGTCAGCATCCTGGTGATCGTGCACAACGAAGCGGCGCAGATCGAACGCAAGATCAGGAATCTGCTCGAGCTCGACTATCCGAAGCACAAGCTGGAGCTGGTGATCGCTTCCGATGCATCGACGGACGACACCGTGGCCATCGCGCAAAGTTATGCCGCGCAAGGCATTCAGGTGCGCAGCTTTCCGCAACATCGCGGCAAGCCGGCGGTGCTCAATGCGGTGGTGCCACAGCTGCGCGGAGAGATCGTCGTGCTGATGGATGTACGGCAAAGCGTCGAGCCACAGGCCTTGCGCGAGCTGCTCGCCAACTTCGCCGATCCCGCAGTGGGTGCGGTGAGCGGTGAGTTGATGCTGGCGGAGCAGGGCGGCAGCGGGGCGGGTGTGGGTTTCTATTGGCGCTATGAAAAGTTACTGCGGCAACTCGAAAGCCGTCTGGATTCGACGGTGGGTGTCACCGGTGCCTTCTATGCGGTGCGACGCCATCTCTTCCAGCCGATCCCAGCGGAAACCCTGCTCGACGACGTGTTGATTCCGATGCAGGTCGTACGCCAGGGCTATCGCGTCGCCTTCGAGCCACTGGCACGAGCGCATGATGGACTGCAGCTTTCCGCGAGCACCGAATATCGCCGCAAGGTCAGAACCATCGCCGGCAACTTCCAGCTGTTCCATCGGCATGTCTGGTTACTGAATCCCAGAGTGAATCGCCTGTGGTGGCAGACGGTGTCGCACAAGCTCTGTCGGCTGCTGTGTCCCGCCGCGCTCCTGTTGGTATTGCTGTTGAACCTGGCGTTGCTCGAGCACCCGCTTTATCAGGCGCTCTTCATCGCACAGGTGCTGTTCTACCTGGCGGCAATACTGGCCCGGTTCTGGCCGGCCCTGACGGGTAGCCGATTGTTCTCGGTGCCCTATGCATTCTGTCTTCTCAACTGGTGCACGGTCGTAGGTGGCTATCGCTTCCTGCGTGGCACTCAACAAGTCACCTGGGCCAAGGCGGCGCCGGGTGAAGGTTCCACAACCTCGCAGTAATCACCGCTTCAAGCGGAAAGCACACGAACGACGTTTCACTTTCGTCCGCCTTTCCTGATGGGCGGCTTCACCGTGTTCGACCAAGGAGGATGCAAGTCATGCAGCCCAGTGAACGTGCGTCGGCGCAGGATGCCGACATTCAAGACTCATCGGTACAGGACCTCTGGTTCCACCACTACAGCAATGCCTACCCGCGCATGGAGGACGCGCAATACGGCGGAGAACTGATGGACGAGCCCCCGGCGGAGCGCTTTCTCGCTTCTCTCCTGGGAGCAGAACCCGCTTCGACTCAACAATTAAAGGTGACTTCATGAAATATCTCGTAACTGGCGGCGCCGGCTTCATCGGCTCGCATCTGGCTAGTCAATTGGCTGCGCAGCAACATGAGGTCGTGGTGCTGGACAATTTTTCGACCGGCAAACGTACCAACCTGACGAATCCCGACATCAAGCTCATCGAAGGCGACATCCGCAATTTCGAAACGGTCTGCGCCGCAGTGCAAGGTGTCGACGCAATCTTCCACCAGGCCGCGCTATGTTCCGTGCCGCGTTCTGTCGCCGATCCCTTGACCACGCACGAAGTGAATACCTCGGGCTTCCTGAACGTGCTGGAAGCAGCGCGTCGCAACGGCGTGCGCCGGGTGGTGTTCGCCTCGTCATCGTCGGTATACGGTAATTCGGAAACACTGCCGAAGGATGAGAGCATGCCGACCAACCCGCTCTCTCCCTATGCGGTTTCCAAGCTGATGGGCGAGTACTACTGCCAGCTGTACTGGAACATGTTCGGACTTGAGACCGTGGCGCTACGCTACTTCAACGTGTTCGGCCCGCGCCAGGATCCTGGTTCCGAATACGCCGCGGTGATTCCGAAGTTCATGCAGGCGATCCTGAACCGCGCCAAGATCCAGATTTACGGTGACGGGCTGCAGACGCGTGACTTCACCTATGTCGACAACGTGGTCGCTGCCAACATCGCCGCTGCGCAGAGTCCGGCCGCTGCCGGCAAGATCATGAACATCGCCTGTGGCGATCGCTGGAGCCTGTTGGATCTCGTGAATCACCTCGAATCCATCCTGCAGTGCGAGGTACCGCTGGAGTTCAAGGAAACGCGAGTGGGTGATGTGAAGCACTCGCAGGCGAGCATCGCGAGCGCGCAGGAACTCATCGGCTATCAGCCGAAGATTGGCTTCGATGAAGGATTGAAAAAAACCGTCGCGCATTTCTTCGCGACGGTGAGCGAAGGCTGGAATGCCGCGATGCCGGCCATTGCTGGCCGGCGGTCGCAGGCGGGTTGAGCGGGTTCAGGCCTCAGTTCTTCCCGACTTTGGCGTTACTGATGCCAGAGTTTTTGGAGTACAGATAGGCTTGAACCTGCAGCGGATAGGTCGGAGCACGATTGCTCGTGTAGAAGACCTTGCCGTTGCGCGAGTACTGAACCTTGCCGTTCTGCACGCTGATGCGCAGCACGTCGCCGGACTTGATGGCAGTATCGGCACGATAGGCACCCTTCTCGCGTACTTCGACGTAGCCGCTCTGAATGCGCAGAGCATAGTCGAGCGCCGTGGCACTGTTGGCCGAGGTGGTACCAACGCCGAGGAAGCCAAGTCCCTGCGTGTTGCTTACCGTGAACTCGACGAAGCCATTGCCATCGGTGAGCGTCTGCTGCGATACGGCCCTGGTATCGGCACAACCGTCACAGTTGCTGCTCTTCACGAGAGAATTACCGGACACCTTGACGTTGCGGAGCTGAGACCAGGTCAGGGAGCCCGAAGTGCTGGGCGTCGAAGGCGTGGTCGACTTGTCCGTCAACGTGGTGAAGGTGAAGTTCTCGGAAGTGGCGATGTTACCTGCCGCATCTCTGGCATAGACGCGGAAGTTGTAACGAGTGCCGGGACGCAGATCGCGCAGAAGCACCGAGTGATTGGTGGTCAAGGTGCTGTTGATGCCGCTGTCTCTGTCGTAGTTGGTGGTAGTGCCGAAGCGTACGAGATCTTCCGCTCTACGATTGGTACGCCAGGTGATGCGCGCACTGGTGCTGGTGATGTCGCTTACCTTGATGTCGGTCTGCGTCGGTGCATCCACCGCACCACCGTTGCTCGGCGGAGGCGTCGGCTGCGGTTGCGGCTGGGGCTCGACGACGGGCGGCGGAGTAGGCCGCGGAGTCGGTGCAGGCGTTTCGGTCTGGGTACCGCCAAGCAGGTGAGTGGGGATTTTCACCAGGAAGGCATCGAGACGATTGCCGCCCATGTTGGAGGTCCAGATGAAGTACTGGCCGGTGACGTCGAGGTTGCCCTTCGGGTACTTGCCGTAATCATCACCGCCGCCAACGGCGTTGAGATCCGTCATGACCGGTGCCACGACGACGGACTGACCAGAGCCGTCCAGCTTGAAGCAGACGATCTCATTGGCTTCGCCTGCACGGCTGCGATTGACGCTACTACCGCAGGCATATTGTTTTTCTGGTGGAAGCGTGGGTGAGGCATTGCTGTGGCTCACATGGGCAGGAGCACTGATTGTCCAGTCACTGTTGGCATAGACCTTGACACCACGAAGTGGGTTTTCGTCGAAACGCCACAGTTTCTGGGTGTTGGCTTGAGGCGCGAAGTTGTCCGCCGCGATCATGTAGCCGTAGCCCATGTCGGAATGGCCTGCGGCCCCGTCGCGGTCGAGCAGAATGCGCTCTTGTCCTGTTTCTATGTTGATGATGCGGTTGTCTTCACCGTCTTTACCATCGACGTCTTCCTTGATCAGCAGCCATTTGCCGCTCTTGTCGATCTGGCATTCGTCGAACGCACCTTTGCGCGGGTAATAGAGGAACTTGCCGGTGTCTTCGCGGTACACCATGCAGCCTTCCATTTGGTAGTTCGAGCTCGAACGCAGGGTGGCCGAATGCACACGGTCATCCGCGCTCGAATGCAGTTGCCAGATGTAGTGGCCGTTGCCGAAATGCGTCTTGGCGTCGAAGACAGTGGTCATCTTCTTCGACAGCACGTCATAGCGGAACAAACGCGTATCGCTATAGACGTATAGAGCCGTCGGCATCGTGTCACTGAAGTAAAAGCCTTCGCCGCTGTGCCAGCTGAAGGAGCTGGAGCTGTCGAAGACCGGGCCGAGATTGTCGACCTTGTCCGTTAGTTTGTTGTACTGCAACAACGTGGGTCCCTGTCCACCTTTCCTGCGATCCATGCCAACGAAGATCAACATCGTGTCCTGTCCACGATGATTGTTGATGTTGTTCCAATAGGCATAGCCAATGTAGTCGACGCAATCTCCACCGTTGCAGTCGTCTGCGTTGGTAAGCCTAATGGCCTGAGTGTTGTATGGCGCTGGGAAAGTGAACCGGCCCTTGCTGGGCAGAAGGTTTTCAATCTGGGTTCGGCTCAAAACGGTACGAGCCGATTTGATCAGTGGGTTTTCTAGCAGTCCTCCTAGTAGTCCCTCAGCAGCTGAGGCGTTGTGAGCTATTGGAACAGTGGAACAAGCGAGTAGAACGGATAAAGCGGTGGTGGAACAGCGTAGTCGCATAGCAGGGATCCTGTACTAACGGCAAACGACTGTTTAGGCCGAATGCCTCATGATGGTGTTATGCGGGGCTCGCGAAAGGCTTATACCGTAGATATGTAACGATTGTGTTTCGTCTATGTAACGAATTTTCACAGTAGGGTCACAGCTGCGGTTGGGTTGAGAGCGGCTCAAACCTTGAAGCCCATCACAATCTCAACAAAGCATCTGTGGAATCAGGGACTTCCCGCATCCGAACGGCGCGGGAACTCAGACAGAGCACTATCGATATGCAAACTGCCAGAACTAATCCAGGGTTGGAGGCTGCAGTGGAAAGCAGCGATGAGCAAGAGCAATTCGCACTGAGCATCGAGTTGGACGAAGACGTGGTGGGAGCGCGACAACAGGGTAGAGAGTTGGCTCGCACACTCGGCTTCTCGGGGAGTCAATCGCTCCTGGTCGTCACGGCCATCTCGGAGCTCGCGCGCAACATCATCCGGCACGCGGGAGCGGGCGAGATTCTGTTGGCAGCGATCCAAAACGGACACCGTCAGGGATTGCGGATCACCGCGCTCGATCGCGGCCCAGGCATCGCCAACGTCAACGAAGTCTTGTCACGGCCCGGAACGACACAGGACGGATGCTGCTTCGGCCTTTCGGGGTTGAAGGAAATCGTCGACGACTTCGAGATCGCATCCAGGCCAGGTGGTGGGACGCGCGTCGTGACCACGATCTGGGCCTAGCTCAGCGGCAATTCTTTGGGACGTATCGACCCATATTCTGAAACCATAACCAGTTCGGTTTTTCGAAACGTTGCGCTTTCATGCAGTACCGCGCAGGGATGAGTTTGTGCTTGTTTTCTGTGGAAAAATTTCTTAACGAATGTTCACAAAGCTATTTAACGAATGTTCAAGTTTGCTAAGCGCAAGCTCTTCAACAGTGAAACAAAACACGTTTTCGGAAAGCTTTTGTATTGAATGCAAACAGTTAGCGATAGCATACTCGAAAGTTATAGTTCTTTCGGGAGTGCTTGCCTATAGGGAAAAGCCAAAGTGGAAATCGTGATGGGCGGCAACAACCACAAGAACTCCGCCCTCGCCTGCGCGACGAAGGCGGGAGCCGAGGGAGAAGAAAAAAACAACAAAGATTCTAAGGGAGCTCTTGAAGAGCACGAAACATTCCACTCCGAAGAGGAAAGACAGGACGAAGCAGCGAGCGAGACGCTGCCATTGGAGGAGCTCTATGTGTCCGAGGGTTATCGGATCAGTTTGCTCCCTGGCTCGTCGCCCTTACGCATGCTGTACGACATCCAGGAAGAAGTGGCACGACGATTGGCATTGCGCCTGCACGACGAGTCGGCGCAACTCCTGGCAACGGCCTATCTCGAGCTTGCCGACATTGCACGCGATTGTCCCGATGCGATCGTCGGCAAGATCAACAAAGTCGTGGCCAGGTTGGACGACGTGTGCGAGCAGTTGCGGCGTCTATCACACGAGCTGCGACCGCTGATATTGGATCAGCTCGGGCTCATGCCCGCGCTTCAATTCCTGGCGGGTGGGGTGAGGTCACGATCCGGTTTGTCGGTCGTGGTGACGGGGCAGGCACCGAAATCGCTGCCCAAGAATTTGGAGATCATCCTGTATCGCGTGGTACAGGAGGCGCTCTCGAATGTGGTGCGTCATGCCGGCGCAACACAAGTAACAGTAACTGTGGACTATACGGAGACGACAATCCGTTGTTCCGTCAAGGATAACGGCATAGGGCTGAAGCCCTTGTCGGAGAGTTCAGGCGAAGTACATGGCCTGGGCCTCATCGGCATCCATGAACGGGTTGCAGCGGTCGACGGCAATTGTCGGATTCTCTCCAGTTGGGGCAAAGGATTGGAACTACAAGTGGAGATACCTTTATGAACAGTACTCGCGCCAGTTCGGTCATCATTGCGGATGACCATCACATATTCCGACAGGGACTCGAAAGCCTGTTGCAGACAGAGGGCTTCGACGTCGTCGGTAAAGCCAGCAATGGTCACGAAGCCATTCGCTTGGCACGACAGTTCTCACCCATGGTGGCTGTGTTGGATGTGAGCATGCCGTTGCTCAACGGCATCGATGCCGCCAAGGAGATTCAGAAGCAGTCTCCGAGTACGCGGGTCATCCTGCTGACGATGCACGACGAAGAAAACTATGCGCTCGAAGCCCTGCGCGCCGGTGTACGCGGCTATGTGCTGAAGAACCAGGCGGCTTCGGATCTCACTACCGCCATCAAGAAGGTGATCGGTGGTTCGGTGTACCTCAGTCCCAAGATTTCGGAATCGGTCGTGAGTGCACTGGTGACGCAACAACCGCCGCCGGCCGACGTGCTGACCGCGCGTGAAAAACAGGTACTGCAGCTGATCGCCGAAGGCAGCACCACCAAGGAGATCGCGAATCTGCTGAACCTCAGCGTGAAGACGGCAGAGTCGCACCGCTCCCACATCATGCAACGTCTGAACATCCATAACGTGGCAAGTCTCGTCCGCTATGCGATTCGCCATGGCATGATCAAGGCCTGAACAGGTGGCCGCCGAGCCACCCATTGTTCCCATCCCCTTTTCCAAAGTCTCGTCCTTCGGCTCTGCCCGCGTGCCGGCGGCAGGGCAGAATGGCGCATTTCTGGTGCTAATGCTGATCTCTGATAAGGAGCGAAATGAACGTTGTCATATGCGATGGAAAATCGGATCTCCGTCAATGCCTGCGGGTGCTTGTGGAAAGAAGCGGAAATTCCGTGGTGGGCGAAGCGGAGAACGGAGCGCTTGCCATGGATCTGGTCGAACGAACCCGTCCGGATGTCGTCGTCATCGAGGCCTACGCCAAGGAATTGAATGGTTTCGAGTTCTGTCGTCGCTTACAGCAATCCCGTTTACCCACACAGGTAGTCGTGCTTTCGCTGTTCGAAGATGAGACCAGTGTGTTGGAACTGTTTTGCGCCGGCGCCAGCGCGCATGTTCTGAAGACCAGTGCCAACACCGATCTCGCGCTTGCCTTGCGCCTCATCGACCGCGGCAGACGTTTTCTCAGTCCTGCCAGCCTCCGGCATGTGATCGATGCCTATCAGGTGGCGAAACCTCCCAAGCCCAATCTCACCCCCAAGGAAGAAGAATTGCTGCGGCTCCTGGCGTGGGATGTGTCGAAGGATGAAATTGCCAAACGCTTGTCGATCACGGTCGAAGAACTGGAAGAGTCGCGCAAGCAATTGATGGTGACCATGAACGCGGTGAACAACGCCACCTTCGTGCGTTACTGCGTTCGCAACGGCTTGCAGAAAAACTGACTGCAGTGCTCCGGCGCCAGCCCCCTTGGAGGATCGCACGTCGCTTCCATGCTTCACTACGTCCCTCTTCCGCTGCGGCGTTCTCTCGGTAGAACGCTGCTGGCCCTCGTCACACTGCGCACAGTGCGGATCTTTCGCTGTGCCTTGCCCTTCACGCCCAGCTCTGCGGAGCCGTCTTCATCGGAACTGGCGATCACTTGTCTGAGCGAGGGTTCACCGGAATTCACCGCCTTGTGCCGCAAGTTCGGCGCACGCGACTTCGCCGATCGCTTACAAGGTGGCCACGAGGGTTTCGTTGCGACGATCGGAGGAGAAGTGGTGGGTTTTCTTTGGATGGCGACGAACTCGCTCTGGATCGAAGAGATCGAGTATGCGTATCGACTTCCTCCTGGAGAAGCCTTCATCTACGACGGTTTCGTCGATCCGGCCTTTCGCGGTCGGGGCATCTACCCGGCTCTCATCACGGCAGCGGTGCAAAGGCCGCGACCACAAGAATTCGACTCGATTCTCATCGCAGCCCTCGCGAGCAATCCAGCCTCACTGCGCGGCATCACCAAGGCTGGCTTTCGCGAATGCGAGAGAATTCGCTATCGAAAGATATTGGGACTGAAAAACTGGCAACGAGTCACGCTGAACGCCACGGCCTGAGTCAGCGTCGTTCTCGTTATGGAGCCAGCCACTCGGGATTCGCCGCGATGCGGTAGCCGACATTGCGTACGGTAATGATGTTGGCCGCCGAGGCGCCGAGTTTGTTGCGCAGACGGCTCATGTGCACATCCACCGTCCGTGTCTCGAGATTCATGAACTTCTGATGTCCCCACACGCGCTCCAGCAGCACTTCGCGCGTCAATACTCGTCCTTTTGCCTCGAGCAACTCCTGCAGCAGCCGGTATTCCTTCTCGGTGAGATCGACCGGTGTGCCTGCCACGTATACCACCCACTGTTCCGGCACCATTTCGATCGGTCCCGCCTTCAGGACTTGCGTAAGTCTTCCCGTTGGCTGGCTCCGTTTGAGCGAAGTGATGCGGGAGAGCAGTTCGTCCATGTCGCAGGGAAGCACGATGTAGTCGTCCGCTCCGCTATCGAGCGCATAGATGCGATCGCTGATTTCCTGACTTTCGCTCAGGATCACGACGCGTGCGTTCTTGTGATTGGGGTCGGCGCGAATCATCGCTGCAAGGCTGGAACCACTGATGCCGGGAATGATGCGGTCGAGAATGATGACGGCAGGCCGAGTCTCGTGAATGAGCCGCAGCACCTCGGTGCCATGTGATGCGAAGGCCAGCTCGAAGCCTGCCAATCGAAGTGCCGCTGCGATCGATTGCTGAAGTTCGGGCTGAGCTACGGCGATCAACGCTTGTAATGTCGTTCTTTTTTTCACGGCAGTTTGGAATCGAACCGGGTTGGGGCCGTCTGTTTGAAGCCGGTGGTCAGGATACTGGCTCAAACGGGATGGGCCTGAAAGTTTGCCTGGCGGTGCTCCCCCTGACGTCCGCCATTGAGGGTATGAAACCAACCTGGCGCCGACCGCTCCAAGCCCATGGCCAGCAACAGCGAGAGGCCGATGGTGAGGAGCGGGATCAGCAGCCAGCTCAGGAACATGCCCGCCGCGGTGTCATACCCTGGCACAGCGGTCACGGCATCCTGCAACAGCTCTATCAACGGAAAGTGTGTGGCAAAGATGAAGAAGGAATAGCCGCTGTAACTCACGCAGGTGCGAATGAAGGGGGAGTCTCGCAACGTCGCCGGGTACAGCAGAGAGGAGAAGGCCGCAACGCCAGTCACCCTCAGCAGGCAAAGATAGATGTGACCCTGGATGAAGGCTTCGGCTGCACCGAACGCGTAGGACATCAGGCGCACGACGAGAAGGACTGCGAAGAGGATCAACAGAATCGCGCGATACGCAGCGAGTTTTTCGAGTACCGCTTGAAGGCCCATGCCGCCCGGCATGGCCAATAAGGCACCGATGGTGAAGAACACCGGTACGTTGCCGGAGAAGAAGAGCGGCGGATCCGGCAGTAACAGCCACAGGCCCAGGACGGGTATCAGCAACCAGTGGCCGAGGAGCCTCAGGAAGTAATAGAGGATCGGCGTCAGGATCAGCATCAGGATCAGATCCCGCACGAACCAGAATTGGAAAGCGAATGGTTCACGCGTCAGGCCGAAGATGCCGTTGACGATGGTCATCGGTGTGGGCGAATCGAAACCGTAAGAGGCCGTCCATCTGAACCAGCCATTCGTAACGTAAAGTTGATATAGACCGTAACCCAGACATAGCCACAGCGCACACCACAGCCAACTGGGCACGGCTACGCTGTGAAAGCGTCCCTTCAGAAGCTTGCGGAAATCGATCTCGCGCCGGTTGAAGAAGAGGAAACCCGAAATCACCGACAGGGTCGGCACCGCGGCCATCATGGCCATGTGGAAGAAACCATTGATGAATTCCGGCACGAACACTTCCGCCTGCTCCATGCTCAGACGTGGCGAGTGATCGGAACCCGGAATTTCGAAAAGGTGATGGTAGACGAGCCCGCAGATCATCAGCAGGCGGCTGGCTGCGATGAAGTCACTTTCTTGCCGTGTCGTAAGCTTCAAGCACGCTGCTCCCAGTCGGTTTTTATAGTGCTATTTGGTTAGTCCAGGTCGAGAACTTTACTTAGCTTTCTTTACAAAGAAATCGGGTAATACCCTGATTCCAACGATGTTCAATCAAGGCAGGATTACACGCGAGCAGGGGAGGCAGGTATTTACCCGATTCGCATGGGATGCAACTGCTTTAGCTTTGGCGACGCGGTGTGCGAGACACGCAGAATTGTATCATTTGGTTTTTGTCCAAATGGTTTTGAAATGTCTTGCAGGGCTCGTGGATAAAAATAGGTTACAAGGAGGGAGTATGATCAGTGGTGGCTTCATCGGCGGTCCGATCGGCTATAACTTGCTGAAGCTCTTCGGGCGCCATGCAACAGCGCCCGATTATCAGAATGCCGCGGTATATGCCGGTGTCAGCAAGCTCGAGAAGCTGTTCGGTCAAGACATATGGAACGAGGTGCGGGGCAAGTTCGTGATCGATTACGGTTGTGGGCTGGGTACCGAGGCAATCGAGATCGCACAGCATGGCGCGACGCGTGTGGTTGGCATCGACACATGGGACAAGGCTCTGACCAACGCCCGTAGGAATGCGCGAGAGGCCGGCTTGACCGATATCTGCAGCTTCATCGATCCCCAGCGCCAACGCGATGAATTCGCAGCCTTGCCGAAGGCGGACGTGATTTTCTCTCTGGATGCCTTCGAACATTACGACGATCCCGAAAGCATCCTGCGTGTGATGAAGAATCTGCTGAAGCCGCAAGGGCGCATTCTGATCTGCTTCGGACCGCCGTGGCTTCATCCCTACGGTGGCCATCTGTTCTCGATCTTCCCGTGGTCGCATCTACTCTTTACGGAAGAGGCGCAGATTCGCTGGCGTTCGGATTTCAAGACCGATGGCGCCAAACGATTTCATGAGGTGGAAGGGGGCCTGAATCAGATGACGATCGCGCGTTTCCGCAAACTGGTGGAGGCTTGCGGCTTGAAGTACGAGAAGTTCGAAGCCGTGCCGATCCGCAAACTGCGCTGGTTCCACAATCGTCTGACGCAGGAATTCACGTCCTCGGTGGTGCGCTGCACCTTGGTGAAGCAATGAGGACTGCGAGCTGAAGGAGAGGGGAGGAAAGGGGGGAGGCTGGCCTTTCCCGTCTGTCGCGAGTAGCGGGGAATGGAATCAGCCAAAAAAGAAGGGCGCCCACGGGCGCCCTTCGTCTTTGCATTGCGTGTTTTTCTTGGATCAGTCGTCCAGGAAGCTGCGCAGGTGCTCCGAGCGAGTGGGATGACGCAGCTTGCGCAGCGCCTTCGCTTCGATCTGACGGATGCGCTCGCGGGTAACGTCGAACTGTTTGCCCACTTCTTCCAGCGTGTGATCGGTATTCATGTCGATACCGAAGCGCATGCGCAGTACCTTCGCTTCGCGAGCCGTGAGACCTGCGAGCACTTCGCGGGTGGCTTCGCGCAGACCTTCTTCCATCGAAGAATCCACCGGAGAATCGATGGTGTTGTCTTCGATGAAGTCGCCCAGATGCGAATCTTCGTCGTCGCCGATCGGAGTTTCCATCGAGATCGGTTCCTTCGCGATCTTGAGCACCTTGCGAATCTTGTCTTCGCTCAGCTCCATGCGTTCGCTCAGTTCCTCCGGCGTCGGCTCGCGACCTTTCTCGTGCAGCATCTGACGGCTGATACGGTTCAGCTTGTTGATGGTCTCGATCATGTGCACCGGGATACGGATCGTGCGAGCCTGGTCCGCGATGGAGCGCGTGATGGCCTGACGGATCCACCAGGTGGCGTAGGTCGAGAACTTGAAGCCGCGACGGTATTCGAACTTGTCGACGGCCTTCATCAAACCGATGTTGCCTTCCTGGATCAGGTCGAGGAACTGCAGACCGCGGTTGGTGTATTTTTTCGCGATCGAGATAACCAGACGCAGGTTGGCTTCCACCATGTCCTTCTTGGCGCGACGGCTCTTCGCTTCGCCGATGGACATGCGACGGTTGATCTCTTTGATCTCGGCGATGGTGATGCCGGTTTCTTCCTCGATCACCTGCATCTTGCGCTGAGCGCGTTGAATTTCGACTTTGAACTTGGCCAGCGTTTCAGCGTAGGGCTTGGTTTTCTTCAAGTGGGTATCGATCCACTTGAGGTTCACCTCGTTGCCCGGGAAGCTCTTGAGGAATACGTTGCGCGGCATTTTTCCGCTCTTCACGCACAAGGTCATGATGTTCTTCTCATGACGGCGGATGCGGTTGAGCGTCAGACGGATGTTCGCGAGCAGAGGATCGAAGGTGCGCGGCGACAGTTTGAAGTATTTGAATACTTCGCCCAGTTTTTCGAGCGCAGCCTGCGATTTCGGATCTTCGCGGCCGTGTTTCTTCAGAATGCGCTCGGCGTTCTTGTAGGCCTTGCGCAGTTCTTCGAAGCGCTGCTTGGCGACTTCGGGATCGGGGCCGTTGGAGGTTTCTTCGTCATCGGCCGCGGGCACGCCATCGCTGTCGTCTTCTTCATCATCGACGACGGCAGCGGCTTCTTCCGGGTTGGCATCGGAGTCGTCGGTGGTTTCGGCCACCTCGGGTTCGTCGTTGGTGTCGAGGTAGCCCACCAACACGTCGCCCAGGCGTTTGCCTTCTTTCTCGACGGCGTCATATTCCTTCAGCACCATTTCGACGGTGCCCGGGAAATAGGCCATGGCGGCCATCAGTTCGCGCAGACCTTCTTCGATGCGCTTGGCGATAGCGATCTCACCACCGCGAGTCAGAAGTTCCACCGTGCCCATTTCGCGCATGTACATGCGCACGGGGTCGGTGGTGCGACCGGCTTCGTTCTCTACGGCCGCAAGTGCCGCTGCGGCCTCGGCAGCAGCGAGTTCGTCGGTGGTGGAAGATTCACCCTCCAACATCAACAGCTGATCGGCATCGGGTGCGGTTTCATACACCTTGATGCCCATGTCGTCGATCATCTGGATGATGTCTTCGACCTGGTCCGGATCGGAGATGGATTCGGGCAGGTGGTCGTTCACCTCAGCGAAGGTTAGGTAGTTCTGCTCCTTCCCTTTGGCGATGAGGGCTTTGAGGCTGGATTGCTGGGAACCGGAATCGCTCATGGTGTGTGAGTTACCTAGTGTTGGGAGGCGGGGAGTCAGGGTAGCCGCGTATTTTACTGCAAGCGCCGGAACCAGTGCCAGCGGCGCGCTCTTACAGAATGAGGGCGTCCCGACAAAATGCAAGGTCTTTCGGCGGTAGAAAAGGCATTAGCTTTCAGCGGGTTGACCGTTGGCATCGGGTTGTACGCTCGCATGACGGCGGTGCAGCGCCTTCACCACGGCCTGGCGGGCCAGGCGCTGGCGGTGCGCATGTAACATTTGTGCGATTAGATCGCCAAATTCCTGTTCCATTCCCTCCTCGGGTGTAATCAGTTCACGTCCGAGCAAGGATGTGAGCTGGTTGCCATAGGAAGTGGCGAAAATCCGGCTCATCAGCTCCATGGAGCTGCCATCGGGGCACAGTCGGGCGATCTCGGCCACTTTCAGCAGCAGTTCCATGCCCTCGGCGCGGATCTCGGCCAGTTCGTCCTCGTGCTGCATCAGGCGTACCAACGAGGGGCGGCGGATCAGCAAATTGACGGCCTTGATGCACGGCGGCATCTCTACCCTTATGCGCGGTTGCGCAGCCTGGCGGCGGAAGCCACCGGATGGCGGAGCGCCCAACGGTGGCGCTGGAGGCGGCCCCGATGAAGCCGGACTTTGCGTGCCGCCCTGCGATGCCATGCCGGTGAGTTGGTCGAGCCGGTCGAACAGCAGCTTGCGGAACACTCCCTTGGGTACCTGTTGCAGGAGCGGGAGCGCGAGTTTGGCGAGGCGGGCCTTGCCTTCGAGCGAATCGATGTCGAGACGTGCCGTCAGCGTGTCGAACAGGAAATCGGCCATTCGCGTGGAACTGGCAAGACTCGCTTCGAAGGCGTCCTTCCCGATGGTGCGCACCTGGGTGTCGGGGTCCTGCCCCTCGGGCAGGAACAGAAAGCGTATGCTGCGTCCGTCTTCCAAGAGCGGCAGTGCCTGCTGCAGCGCGCGCCAGGCGGCTTCACGACCGGCGTTGTCGCCATCGAAGCAGAACACGAGCTCACTCGTGTATTTGAACAGCACGCGCAGATGTGTCGCGCTGGTGGCAGTGCCGAGGGTGGCCACCGAGTAGTGGATGCCGTTCTGCGCCAGAGCGATGACGTCCATGTAGCCTTCGACCAGCAGGAAGCGCTCGATGTGGCGCAGCTTGCGGCGCGCTTCGTAGAGACCGTAGAGCTCTTCTCCCTTGCGGAAAACCGGTGTTTCCGGTGAGTTGAGGTACTTCGGTTTGTCGTCGCCCAACACGCGACCACCGAAACCGATCACGCGCCCCTTCTGGTTGCGGATCGGATACATGATGCGATCGCGGAAGCGGTCGTAGAGCGGATTGTGTTTGTTCTCGGGGTTCTCGATCAGAAGTCCCGCTTCGAGCAGATTCTTCTTCTGCTGCTCATTGCTGCCGAAGGCTTCGAGCAGGTTGCGCCAGCCGGGCGGTGCGTAACCGAGCCCGAAATCTCGCGCGATTTCGCCGGTGAGACCGCGTTTTTTCAGATAGTCGATGGCGCGTTGTTTCTGTGGGTGCTGCCTCAGTTGCTGCTGGAAGTATTGATTCACCTTGTCGAGCAGGGTCAGCAGCGTTTCGTGATGCGAGTGCTCGCGATCGGCGCTTTGGCGTCGGCCCTTGTCCTCGCGTGGCACTTCCATGCCGAGATCGCGCGCCAGCAGTTCCACCGCTTCCGGAAACTCGAGGTTCTCGTAGTCCATGACGAAGCCGATGGCGTTGCCGCCGGCGCCGCAGCCGAAGCAGTAATAGAACTGTTTTTCGGGCTGGACGGTGAAGGAGGGCGATTTTTCCTGATGGAAGGGGCAGAGACCGGAGTAGTTCTTGCCGGTCTTGCGCAGCTTCACGCGCGAATCGATGACGTCGACGATGTCCACTCGGGCGAGCAGGTCGTCGATGAAGCGCTGTGGAATGATCCCGGCCATGGTGGGCGAGGATAACAGAGAGCCCGACTGGGGGCCCCTGCCTCAGGAAAGAAGCTGTTTGACGCGCTGGCTCACTACGCCCATGTCGGCACGGCCGAGCAACTGCGGACGGGCCAGGTTCATCACCGCGCCCATGTCCTTCATGCTGGAGGCACCGCTTTGGGTGATGGCGTCTTTGATGATCGCATCGATCTCGGCTTCGCTGAGCGCAGCCGGGAGGAAGGTTTGAATGACGTCGATCTCGGCCTGCTCTGCTGCGGCCAATTCCGCGCGGCCACCGGCCTCGTACTGTTTGATCGACTCGCGTCGCTGCTTGACCATCTTGTCGAGCACTGCGACAGCACGGGTGTCGTCGACATCAATGCGTTCGTCGACTTCGATTTTCTTGAACTCCGCCAGGATCAGACGGATGGTGCCCAGCCGTTCTTTCTCACGTGCCCGCATCGCATCCTTCATTGCTTCGACGATGCGGGCCTTGATCGGGTGGTCTGCCATGGCGTGGGTCTTGAGGCTCAGTGATCAGTACAGACGCTGAGTACGACGGTTCTCGCGGGAGACTTTCTTCTGATGGCGCTTCACAGCTGCAGCGGCTTTGCGCTTACGCACGGAGGTGGGCTTTTCGTAGAACTCGCGACGACGCACTTCGGCGAGGATGCCGGCTTTCTCACAGGAACGCTTGAAGCGACGCAGGGCCACGTCAAACGGCTCATTCTCTTTGATACGCACTACGGGCATAGAAATTCCAAGTGTCAGTTAATTGGTTGATTCGGCTTACAAATTTTTGAAACTGGCCGCCACCTTGCAGGTAGCGTCGGTAACAGGGGTGCGGATTGTAATGGGTCGCCCCGGCAAATGCAAAGTAAAGGCTTGTTTGGATAGCGGAAAAGGGCGGTGGCGCACATAAAACAACGGCGCCCGAGGGCGCCGTCAAGTCGAGGAGTTTTCGGTCAGTCGATCAGGAGCTTCTGGCCGACGCGGATTCTGTCGCTCGACAGACTGTTGAGTCGTTTCAGGGCATCCACGCTCACACCGAACTTGCGGGCGATGCCGAAGAGGTTGTCACCCGACTGCACTTCGTAACTGCGCGACTCGCGCTGAGCCGTGGCTACAGGAGCCGGGTCGGCCGGATCCAGTTTGGCGGAGGTCGGCGAGTGGATGGTGAGTTGCTGGTTCGGGAAGATCAGGCTACCGGAGAGGCGGTTGGTTTCCTGGATGCTCGCCACCGACACACCGAAGCGACGGGCGATGGTGCCCAGGGTGTCGCCGGGGCGCACCTTGTAGACGGTGGGCACCAGGCTCTGAACGCCTTCGTCTTCGTCGTTCTCGGTCAGACGCACGGCCAGCAGCGGTTTGCCGGGCGTGGAACCCGTCTGCTGTACCAGCTGGAAGCCTTCGACGAGCTTGATCGGGCGCGGTTCACTGCGGCCGTAGGCCACGAACTCACGCTCGGTGTTCATCACGGTGATCGGCGTGCCACCACTGTGGCCGGGAATGTTGAGTTTCTGACCGATCTTGATCATGTGGCCCTGGATGCCATTGGCAGCCTGGATTTCCGCCACGCTGACCTTGTAGTTCTGCGCGATCTTGCCGAGCGTGTCGCCCTTCTTGACCACGTATTGACCCTCCTGGCTGGCGCCGCGCGGCTGGGCGGCCTCGAGGGCGGCGACGAAGCGGTCGTAGGTGCCCAGCGGGATCTTCAGCGCGTAGGGCTCGGCGTCGTTGGGCAGGGTGTTGCGCAGCAGCGCGGGATTCAGATTCTTGATCGAGGGCAGGTCGGTGCCGGCGAAACGGGCAGCGTCGGCCAGGCTGAGCATGCCTTTCACGTGCACGATGTCATAGGCCAGTTCTTGGCCGAGGTCCTCGACTTCGAGGCCATAGAACTCGGGCTGCGACACGATCAGCGACGTGGCGATGAAGCGCGGCACGAATTCGCGGGTTTCCTTGGGCAGATAGGGATAGACGTCCCAATAGCTCGGCGGATTTTCCAGCGTGCCGCCGGCTTTCTCGACGGCGCGACCGATACAGCGGTTGCTGCAGTTGTAGCCGGCCAGTGCCAGATGCCAGCGACCGTTGTAGTCCTGGTGCAGGGCTTTCAGATGCTGGGCCGCGGCGCGCGTGGCTTTTTCGGGGTCGCGGCGTTCGTCCACCCAGCTGTCGACGCGCAGGCCTTCGCCGCGCGCGGTGGCTGCCATGAACTGCCACATGCCCATCGCACCGGCGGGGCTGCCGGCAATGGGATTCAAACCGCTTTCGCCCAGGGCGAGATACTTGAGTTCATCAGGCACCCCCTCCTCGGCGAAGATCTTCTCGATCATGGGGAAGTAGATCTGACTACGGGCGACCCAGGTCTGCAGAGCGCCGCGGCCGTTCTGGAGCAGGTCGTTGATGGCACGCTCGACCACACGATTGGCGGTCATCGGCACCACGGTCATGACCGGCTCGATCACGGGTTCAGCTTCATCGTCCACGGCCGGTCTGACCGGCTCGATCGGGCGGTAACGACGCTCCGTGGCCTGGTAGACGAGGTTTTCGATCACCGGCTCACTGCGCGGCGCTTCTTGCACCACGGCCGGCGGATTGGGCTCTGCGGGAACTGGGGTTTTTTCGACGGTGGTACAGGCACTGATGGCCAACGGCAGCAGCAGGATGCTGGGACGATACAGTTTTTTGCGCACGAACTTGTTCTCTAAGTAGTTGGCTACGGGCCGGTTTTGCGACATGAAAACTGCGTTTTACGGTCGCGAGTCATACGTACTTTTGAGGCCCGGACCTACTGCTGTCCTGACGTCCGGCGGGGCACCGGAACTCAACAGTAATTCGAGCTGGACTGGACCTTGCCAGATTAAGTGGCACATTGCCAGCATTTATTCAGAATTAGCTTAGCTTTATGTCAGATTTAAGCCAGGATTCTGGCGGCCACCCAGGCTGAGAGCAGCTCAGCCGTCGATAAGTTCCCCAATGGTTGAGTCAGAGCTGCGGCGTGTCGCTGTGCTATGATTCGCGTCCTTTTTTCCACGCACTCCGTACCCGTCCATGTTGGTTCTAGGCATCGAAAGTTCTTGCGACGAAACCGGCGTGGCGCTGTACGACAGCGAGCGCGGCCTGCTGGCGGATGCCCTCCACAGCCAGATCGAGCTGCACCGCATCTACGGCGGGGTAGTGCCGGAACTGGCCTCCCGCGACCACATCCGCAAAACCCTGCCACTCGTCGACGCCGTGCTGGAACAGGCCGGCTGCTCGGGCCGTGACATCGACGGCATTGCCTACACGGCCGGGCCTGGACTGGCCGGAGCACTGCTCGTCGGCGCCTCGATTGCACGCGCTCTAGGTCTAGCATGGAACGTGCCAGTCATCGGCGTTCATCACATGGAAGGCCATCTGCTGGCGCCGCTGATGAGCGACCCGCGTCCGGATTTCCCCTTCGTGGCCCTGTTGGTGTCCGGTGGACACACGCAGCTCGTTGCGGTGGAAGGCATCGGTTCGTACAAATTGCTCGGCGAATCCGTGGACGACGCCGCGGGCGAAGCCTTCGACAAGGTCGCCAAGATGCTGGGGCTGCCCTATCCCGGTGGGCCGCAGGTGGCGAAGCTGGCGGAGCAGGGCACGCCCGGACGTTTCGAATTTCCAAGACCGATGACGAATCGGCCTGGCCTCGATTTCAGCTTCAGTGGTCTGAAAACGTACGTGCTGAACACCATCAACGAGCACGGCGGGCAGGGCAAGCTCGATGAACAGATCCGCGCCGACATCGCGCGCGCCTTCCAGGAAGCGGTGGTGGGAACCCTCGTGATCAAATGCCGGCGTGCACTCGAACAGACGGGCTTCAAAGGCCTGCTGATCGCCGGTGGCGTGAGCGCCAACAAGCGTCTGCGCGAGGCCTTGGAAAAGCTGGTGAAGGAAGAACGCGCCACTTTATATTGCCCGGAACTGCGCTTCTGTTCGGACAACGGCGCCATGATCGCCTTCGCCGGCTGTCAGCGGCTTCTGGTCGGTCAGCACGACGATCTCGGCATTCAGGTGCGACCGCGCTGGAATCTCGAAACCCTGCCTCCCGTCAAGGCGCAATGACTCAATCAGGAAACAGGATGGATATCGTCTACATCAGAGATCTCGAAGTTAAGACCGTCATCGGCGTCTACGACTGGGAACGCGAGATCAAGCAACCGGTGAGCGTCGATCTCGACATCGCCTGCGACATCCGCGCCGCCTCGGCGAGCGATGACGTTGCGCACGTGGTCGACTACAAGCAGGTCTGCGTGCGTGTCACCGAATACATCGAACAGAGCCGCGTGCAGTTGATCGAAACCATGGCGGAAGATATCGCCAAGCTCGTGATGAACGAGTTCGGGGCACCATGGGTACGTGTGAAGATCGGCAAGCCTGCGGCGTTGACCGGTGCGCGTTCCGTCGGCGTCATCATCGAGCGTGGCTCACTTACCACTGCGGTGTCCTGACGTGCCGCGCGTATTCCTCGGTATCGGCAGCAACCATCGCGCAGAGGAACATCTTTCTGCTGCCCTCGATTGTCTCCTGCTGCAATTTCACGATCTCGCACTGTCGCCCGTCTTCGAAAGCGAAGCCAAGGGTGGCGGTGCGCCCTATCTCAACCTCGTCGCTGCCATCGAGACCGAATTGAAACCCGGTGAGTTGCGGGATTGGATCAAGGCGCTCGAAACCAAGCTGGGACGTCGCCGTCCTTCGTTGCCCGAAGGTGCGGTGAGCATCGACATCGATTTGCTCACCTACGGCAAGCTCAGCGGCAAGGTCGATGGCATACAGTTGCCGCGACCCGAGCTCATCGAAGCTGCCTACGTGCTTTGGCCGCTCGCCGTGCTGGCGCCGAAGGAAAAGCATCCGCAACTTCAGCGCAGTTATGCAGAGTTGTGGCAAGATTTCGCGCCGGGGGACCAGGCCATCAGGCCGGTGGATTTCATTTGGCATGAACGGCGTATTTCGAGCGCCGCACTGAGTTGAGGGTGTCGAGCCAGCAGCCATGAAGAATCAAAACGCTTACATCCTTGCTTCCCTCTTCTCGCTGCTGCTCGTTGCCTGTGGTGAACCTCAGGTTGCAGAGCCTGCTCCGCAAGAGCCGGTAGAAACGCCTGCCGCTGCGCCTGTCGAAACACCAGCGCCTGCCACGAGTGCTGCGGCCGCGGCGAATCCACCGCCCGTTTCTCTGCATGAACTGATGCGCGATGTGATCGAACCCAATGCGCAGCGTGTGTGGCGTTCGGTGAGCTACATCGCCACGCCCGGTGGTGTGGAAGAGACCATGCCGGTCAACGACATGGATTGGGAAGGACTGCATCAGAGTGCAATCATCCTGCTCGAGTCGGCGCACGGTTTGACGCTCGAAGGCCGTGAGATCGGCGCGGATTACGATCTCGTGCGCCAGGAATTCCAATATTCCGCTGCCGAAATCACCGAGCTGCGTACACAGAACCGCGACGATTGGAATGCCATCGCCGAAGGCATGCTCAACATGACACGCGAGGTGCTGGATGCCATCGATCGGCGTGACATCTTCGCGTTGACGGAAACCGGCGCCAATCTGAATCAGGCCTGTGAAGCCTGTCACGCCGCCTATTGGTATCGACCGTAAGTACGAGCAGGGAGGCAGAGATGCTGGTAGGAGTGCCGCGCGAAATAAAGGACAACGAATATCGTGCGGGACTCGTGCCGCATTCGGTCGTCGAACTCGTACGCAATGGTCATCAGGTGGTCGTACAGAGTGGACTCGGCGCCGGCATCGGTGTGAGCGACGATGACTATCGCGTTGCCGGTGCCGAAGTGATCGCGTCAGCTACGGAGATTTTTGAACGGGCAGACATGATCGTGAAGGTGAAAGAGCCTCAGTCGCAGGAAATCGGGATGTTGCGGCGTGGTCAGATCCTCTTCACCTATCTCCATCTCGCGCCGGATCTGGCGCTCACGCAGGGATTGTTGCAAAGCGGTGTGACCGGCATCGCCTACGAAACCGTGACGAGCGCCGATGGTGCGCGCCCCTTGCTCGCTCCGATGAGTGAAGTGGCGGGTCGATTGGCAGTGCAGGCGGGTGCCACCTGTCTGGAGCGCGGCAATGGTGGCGCCGGCATCTTGCTCGGTGGCGTACCTGGCGTGCAGTCCGCACAGGTATTGATTCTCGGTGGTGGCATAGTCGGTGAGAACGCCGCCTACATCGCGAAGGGCATGGGGGCCCGCGTCACCATCCTCGACAACTCCGTGCCGCGTCTGCGCCAACTCGATAACGCCTTCGCCGGCCGCGTGAATTGTGTCTACTCCACCCACGCAAGCATCGAGAAATATGCACTCGAATCCGATCTCGTGATTGGTGCGGTGCTGATCTCAGGAGGCGCCGCGCCCAAGCTGCTCACACGCGACATCATCAGGCGTATGAAGCCGGGTTCAGTGGTGGTCGACGTGGCCATCGACCAGGGTGGTTGCTTCGAAACTTCACGACCGACCACGCATTCCGCTCCCACCTTCGTGGTCGATGGCGTCGTGCATTACTGCGTTACCAACATGCCGGGCATCGTGCCGCGCACGTCGACCTTTGGTCTCAACAATGCCACGTTGCCCTACGTGGTGAAGTTGGCCAATCTCGGATGGCGTGAGGCACTGCGCAGCGATCCCGGGTTTCTGCGTGGCCTCAATGTGCACGATGGGATTCTCTGTCACGAAGCGGTGGCGCAGGCGCATGGCTTGCCATTCACCACACCGGAAAGCTTGGTCGCCTGAAATTCGCTTGGCTCAGTCGGGCAGGGGAATGAATTCCGGATCGCCTTCCACCATTGCGAAGCGCCCCTGACGCCAATCATCCTTGGCCTGCTCGATCCGCTCGCGCGAGCTCGACACGAAGTTCCACCATACGACGCGCGGACCGTCGAGAGCATCGCCACCGAGCAGCATGCAGCGCGTATTTTCCAAGGCCCGCAACGTTGCGGCAGTTTCTGGCTTGAGCACGGCCAGCGTGCCATCGCCAAACCTGCTCCCGCCGATTTCGAGACTGCCTTCGGCCACGTAGACCGCCTGTTCTTCGGCCAGCACGGGGAGTTCGAAACGTTGTCCTTCCTGCAGACGCAGCTCGGCATAGAGCGTGGGACTGATCGTTTGCACCTGCGAGCTCTTGCCGAAGGCGGAGCCGACGATCACGTCCAATTGCACTCCCTTGTCATCCAAGCGCGGAATGTGCTCGCGCGTATAGTGCTGAAAGCTGGGCTCACAGTCTTCCTTGTCCTTGGGCAGGGCCACCCACGACTGAATGCCTGACAAACGCGCACCCGCGCGACGTTCCGATTGTGGTGAGCGTTCCGAATGCACGATGCCGCGTCCGGCCGTCATCCAATTCACTTCACCGGGACGAATGACGAGATCACTGCCAAGGCTGTCGCGATGACGGATTTCGCCTTCGAACAACCAGGTGATCGTGGACAGGCCGATGTGAGGATGCGGCCGCACGTCGATGGCCTGATTTTCCTCGAAGGTCGCCGGCCCCATCTGGTCGAAGAATACGAAGGGGCCGACGGACATGCGCTGCTGGGCCGGCAAGGCACGACGCACGGTGAAGTCGCCGATGTCGCGCGCACGCGGAATGATGGTGACGTCGATGGGATTGGAGTTGCTGTCCTCTGTGCGCGGGGGCGCGGCATCTTGCCAGCTCGTCATGACGGGATCCTCTTTGATGGAGCCGAGCGATCGATCTCGGCCATGCAGCACCATACGAAAAGCCCGCGCGCGAACCAAGCCCTGCGCGGGTATGATTGCGCCTCCTGGTTGCCGGTATTAGGCTAGACGCCATGCCTCGTCGCCCATCCTTTCTCCTGATCTTCCTTCTGCTGCTGAGCTTCTGCGGGCAAAGCGTGGCGGCGAGTTTGATGTGGTGCTGTTTGGGAGAAAGGACTTCGGCGCGAGTCGAGCAGGTACACGACGATCATTCGATGCCTCACCAGCATGCGAGCACACCCCATCAGCATGCGAGGCATACGAATATGCAATACGAAGAATCTTCCGACGCGCTGCTCGGCGTTCTCGCTTGCGATCACTCTTGTCTTTCTTCCTGTTCGAATTCACTGCTCGTCGTTGATGAAGTAACGGCGCGAATTCCCTTCGTTGGTGCACGAAGCTGGCCGGGACCAGAGCAGGCTGCGCCTTCACCACAACCCTCTCTTCCCTTTCGACCACCCATAGTCTGAGCCAGGCTCCACTTCATATGGCATCGCTCCGTGAGCAGGGCGGCATTGCCCTGTCAGCGGATTTCACTTCGAACATCAGAGGATGAGCAGCATGCGAAGACGTGCGTTACTACATCAGGCGGCGGGCCTCGGCGGCATGCTTGCCTGGCGATGGTTGCTGCCGCCCTGGGCGTGCGCGGCGGAAGGGTTACAAGCAGACGCGGCGCTGAGCGGAACCGAATTCGATCTGCATGTGGCCAGGGCCCGCCAAGCGGTAGCAGGCAAGAAGGCGCGACCGATCACCATCAACGGACAGTTCCCTGCGCCGCTGTTGCGCTGGCGTGAAGGAACGGAAGTGACCTTGCGTGTGCATAACGATTTGGACGAAGACACTTCCATCCATTGGCACGGTCTCTTGTTGCCGGCGCAAATGGATGGAGTGCCGGGAGTGAGCTTTGCCGGCATCGAACCAGGGGCAAGCTTTACCTATCGTTTTCCCATCAAACAGGCGGGCACGTACTGGTATCACAGTCATTCTGGTTTGCAGGAGCAGATCGGCCACTACGGTCCCATCATCATCGACCCGGTGGAACCCGAGCCCTACGGCTATGAACGCGAGTACGTGATCCTGCTGTCGGACTGGACTTTCGAGCGTCCAGAGCGTGTGTACGCCAAGCTCAAGAGCATGGGCGACAACTACAACTTCCAACAGCGTACCGTGGGCGACTTTTTTCGCGATGTGCGGCAAGGAGGCTTAGCAGCCACGCTGGCCGAGCGCAGGATGTGGGGCGAGATGCGCATGAGTCCCACCGATCTCGCCGACGTGACCGGCGCTACCTACACCTATCTGATCAATGGTCACAGTCCCGCCGAAAATTTCACGGCTTTGTTCGTGCCGGGCGAGCGTGTTCGTTTGCGCTTCATCAATGCCTCGTCGATGAGCATCTTCAACGTGCGCATACCGGGATTGCCGATGACCGTGGTACAGGCCGATGGTCAGAACGTGCAGCCGGTCGAAACCGATGAGTTTCAAATCGGTACGGCGGAAACCTATGACGTCATCGTGCGACCACAGGAGGAACGTGCGTACACCGTGATGGCGGAGACCAATGATTTCTTCGGTTACGCGCGAGCCACCTTGACTCCGCGTCTCGGCATGGAGGCTCCCGTACCGCCGCTACGTCCGCGCCCGCTTCTGACGATGAAGGACATGGGCATGGACCACGCCGCCATGGGGCAGGCCTCTCAGTCGGCTCCACCGGAGATGGATCACAGCACCATGGATCATTCGGCAATGAACCACGGCGCCATGCAGCATGAGCACGCTGTGGCCGCTGGGGATCACGCTGCGATGGATCATTCCACGATGCATGCGCATGGAGCGACTGTGTCGACGCCGGATCACAGCGATCACACGGGTGACTATCCACATGCACATGCACATGCACGGGGAGCGGGAGTTGCCAGTGTGGCAAGCAATCCCGTCACACGTCTGCACGAGCGTCCATTGGGATTGGAAAATGAAGCGCATCGCGTGTTGGTGTACACCGATCTGCACAGTCTGGCGCCCAAGCCCGATAGTCGCAGCCCGGAGCGTGAGTTGGAGCTGCATCTGACAGGCAACATGGAGCGCTACATGTGGTCCTTCGATGGACTCAAGTTCTCTGAGGTGCAGGGCCCCATAGTGCTGCGATTGAACGAGCGCGTGCGGCTCTGGCTCGTCAACGACACGATGATGCCGCATCCCATCCATCTGCACGGCATGTTCTTCGATGTGGTCACCGGCGACGACACGCATCCGCCGCGCAAACATACGCTCGTTCTGAAGCCGGGTGAGCGTGCCGCGATCGATCTCACCGCCGATGCGCCCGGAGATTGGGCCTTCCACTGTCATCTGCTCTACCACATGCACGCCGGCATGATGCGCGTGGTGTCGGTGCGCGAGGTGATGTGATGCGTTGCTATCTATTGGCGGCAATGACGCTATTGGTTGCGCCGCTTCATGCGCAGGATCACTCCGAGCACGTTCATGGCAGCACTATGAATGAAAGTACGAGTGACACTGCGTTGTCCGGCACAGACGCGTATGCGACCTTGCTGCACGAACATGGCGGCATGAGGACTGGCTTTCTGTTCGGTGAGCGCTTCGAATACCTGCCCGAGTTCGAACAGCAGGTGTGGGAAGCACAGGGTTGGTACGGCTCGGATTCGAGCAAGCTATGGCTCAAGACCGAAGGTGAGTACCACACCGAAGAAGAGGTTCTCGAGCATGCCGAACTACAACTCCTCTACAGCCGCGCGGTGGCGCCGTATTGGGATCTGCAGGCAGGCTTGCGTATCGACGACGGTGAGGGACCGCGGCGTCACCATGCCGTGATCGGCGTACAGGGCTTGGCACCCTATTGGTTCGAGTTGGATCTCGCTGCGTTCTTGAGTGAGAGCGGTAAGCTGAGTGCACGTATGGAAGCGGAATATGAACTGCGCTTCACGCAGCGCCTGATCCTGCAGCCGCGACTCGAATTGAACTACTCTTTCGCAGATGACTTCGCCGCAGGAATTGGCAGAGGCTGGAACGAAACTTCATTGGGACTGCGACTGCGCTACGAATGGCACCGCCAGTTCGCGCCCTACGTCGGCGTGGAATATCGCAGCGTCCACGGCGGCACTGCGACCTTGTACGATGCGCGGGGTCTCGATACGCACGAGATGACGTGGCTTGGTGGGGTGCGGTTCTGGTATTGAACCATTGGTTCTGGAAAGCGCTACTTCTCGAGCAGCTTTTCCTTCGAGCCTTTCAGTTTGGGTTTGTCGCGCAGAAAGTCGAAGCCGTCATCGCCTTCTCGCAAGGTGCGTGATTTGGATGAGGGCGATGCCGTGCTTTGCGCAGCAGGACGAGGCTTGCTGGTGGCCGCTGGTGCAGGCGCCTTCGTGGTCTTGGGCCATAGCGGACGTTCCACGAACAACACATAGCACGCCACCGATAGCGCGTAGAGCACCAGCTTGAGCAAGGAAGCATGCAACACGTAGGTGCGATCGTTCGACAGCTCTACATAGCTGACGTATTCCGAATGCAGGAACCACAGGATCAGCCACACCAGTGCCAGCAGTAGCAGGCCTTTGTAGCGTGGTTTGAGGAAACGGCCGGTGGCGATCAGTGCGCCGAGGCGCATGAGCTGATTGATCATGCGCGCGCCCTCAGGTCAGCCCCAGTGCCAGCAACAGCACTACGAAGGCGGAGTTGCGATATTTCTCGAGGATCTTGTCTTCCTCGGCCTTCACGATGATTTCCAGCTGATCCTCGTCGTAGTCGCTCACGCGTTTGCCGGCGAGGGCGATCTCCACCTTCGCCTGTTCGATGGCCTTCTCGCGCAACGCGCGGCGGTAGCGCTGTTGCAGGCCTTCCTTTTGTCGTGTCAGCCAGTTGCTCATGGCGAATCTCACTGCAGAAAACGCACACAGAATATCGGGGCGTCGAGAAACTTTGCAAATGGTGAAAAAGACCAAGCTTTGGTCTCGTGATGCCAATCAACAGGTGGTGCTGTCTGCTAAGTGCTTGATGAAAAAGCGTTTGTCGACTTGGCACGAAGCTCGCTAAATCAGGCTCGTATGCGGCGTGAATCCAGGAAGCCGCAGATTACGAGGACTCGCCATGAACTTTTTCACCTTTCTGATTTTTCTTGCTCTGTGTTGCGGTGCCGTGGTGTTGCTGGTGCCGGTGTTGACGGTCGGTGTGGCACTGGCCGTTGGGCTCGGTGCCTTCTTGATCTGGCTGCTGCCCATCCTGCTCATCGCCAACTCGGATCAGACCACGGGTGGCGAAAAGTTGTGCTGGATTCTCGCCATCATCTTCCTGTCCTGGTTTGCCTGGATCCTGTACTTCCTGGTGGCTCCGATCAAACCGCGTCAGGACCGCATCTATTACTACTGAGCGACGGATCTCTGCCATGGACCGTTACGACGATTACATCTACGGCCGCGCCAGCCATCGGCGCGATCGAGAAGAGCTTGCGAAGGCCTCCCTGCTTGCGGCCGGCAGCGAAACGGTGGGCGCGCCATCTCACTGGTTCGCGAAATTGCTGGCCATCCTTTTTCTGGGGATTTGCCTCGTGCTCGGAGTGGTGGGAGCGATCCTGCCCATCGTGCCGGGCATTTTATTCTTCGGCTTTGCGGCGCTGATCGCTGCGTGGTTGTTTCCGCCATTGCGTGATGTGCTCGAGCGGCAGCCGCATCTGAGTCACTACATGAACGCCACTGCGGGGTTTTCCGCCTTGCCGTGGCGACGGCAGGTACGGGTGGTGGCGTGGTTGAGCATGAAGTTCATGGTGGATTCCTTCCGCTTGTTGATCGAAGGAGTCGCACGTTTGATTCGTCTGGCAGGCAGTTCGGCGCCTTAGGCTTGCAGACCTTCCGGCTGCCACGTGTAGTGGCGTTGTTTGCGTGTCAGGGGACAGGTGAAGGAAAGCTGCGTGGCATAGAGCTGTAGACCGCCGGCATGTCTATTACCGCTACCGTAGCGCGGATCGCCCAGCACGGGATGACCGATCGCATCGAGGTGGCGGCGGATCTGATGTTTGCGTCCGGTGACGAGATCGATCTCGAGCCAGGTTGCACCGAGCTCCGCGTCCTGTCGCACAGGGCGGTAGCGTGTGAGTGCAGGCTTGCCGTCGAGTGCGAGCGCAATCTCTCCCGCCTGTTCGAGCTTTCCTGCCGCGAGCACCACATACTGCTTGCGCAACACTTCGCTCTTCGCCGCAGCAAAGAGTTGTGAAAAGGCCGCGGCTGCCTTGCCATCGTGCGCGATCAACATCAAGCCTGCCGCTTCGCGATCGAGGCGATGTACCAGGAATACTTCACGTTTCAGTTGCAGCTCGCACAGACGCAGCAAGGAACAGTGATCTCCAGTCTGCGTTCCCTGTGCCAACAATCCCGCTGGCTTCACCCACACGCTGTAGCGTTTTTCATCCGTCAGTAGTTGCGGCTGCGGTGCTACGCGGCTCAGTACTTCGGCGTCGTAGTAAAGACTGAGCTTGTCACCGGGACGTCCGGTGAAGGTGGCGCGGCGCAGGCGCTTCTGATGTTTGTCACGAGTGAGCCAGGCCGCGCCCTTGGTCATCGCATCCTTGACCGCGGATTTGGAAAGCCCGGACGCGGCAGCGAGCAGGGTGGCAGCATCGCGGTCGCAATCCTCCTGGCTCAAGGTGAGATGAATGGTGCGAGTGCTCACAGGTTTCACTGGGTGCGGGGTTTCACCAGCTCGTTGAGGAAGCCGGTGAGGCCGGTCTGATGGCGGCGCAGCGCGAGGATGGTGATGTCGTCGGCCAACTGATTGTTCTGGAATCGATTGAGTTCGGCGATGGCCGATTCGCAGATGACGCTGGCAGGGCTTTTCGCATGGCTTTGCAGGAAAGCCTTGATGCGATTGAGACCATAGAACTCGCCGGAGGGCGAACGTGCTTCCGGGAAACCGTCGGTGAAGAGCAGCAGCACATCGTCCGGCTGCAGGCGGAATTCGGCGTTGCGATAGTCCTGTTGTTCCAACATGCCGACGATGGTGCCGGTGGCTTCGCCGACCGTACTCACCACGCCTCCGCGCGACAGCAGTAGAGGAGGCGTGTGGCCACCATTGGCGTAGGTGAGGCGGCCGCTGGCGATGTTGTAGGAGCCCAGGAATAAGGTAACGAACGCGGCACCTTTCTGGCTTTCGCGCAATTGCTCGTTCGTTTCGCGCAGGATTTCCGCCGGTGATTTGCCCGTCATCGCCAGGCTGCGCACGATGGTGCGGGTTACCGCCATCACCAGCGCGGCACTCATGCCCTTGCCGGATACGTCGGCGATCACGAGCACGAGTGTCTTCGGATTGATCATGAAGAAGTCGAAGTAGTCGCCGGCCACGTGTCGCGCTGCCTGGTTCACAGCGTGGAGGTCGAATTCCTTGCGCTCGGGGAAGGGGGGGAAAGTGGTGGGCAGCAGTGATCGCTGTGTTTCCCGCGCCATCTGCCATTCACGTTCGAGCAGACGTTGATTGGCTTCCTGCTGACTCTGCAGCTCGATCTGCTTCCTGAGGTTTTTCAGCATGCGGTTGAAGCCGATGCTCAAGCGACCCAGTTCGTCGAGCGAGCGGATGTTTTCGATGTTGGTGTCGAGCTTGCCGCGCGCCACGTCGGAGACGGCTGCTTCCAGCTGCTTGATCGGGCGCGTGAGTAGGGAGCTGATCCACCACACGAGCAGGAAGATCAAAACGACGGTGAGCGTGAGGCCCGAGAGCGCCATGCCCATCTGTTCGCGCAAGGGTTCGGTGATCTGATCTTCCGGCAAGAGCGTGGCGAGGAACCAACCGGTCGAAGGAATCGGCGTATAGAGCACCCAGGTGTTGCCATCGTCGGTACCACCGTCGATGAACTGATTGCTGATCACACGCAGACTGGTGCTGCCGCTGAGGATGTCATCCACCAGCGATTGGAAATCCGGCACGTTGCGCAGCGCCGCCTGGTCCTGCAGCGTGGCGGTGAGATTGAGGCGTGGGTTGTAGTGCGACACGAACCGACCGCTGGCACTCATGATCATGAAGCGAGCGTCTTCGAGCGGAGATTGCTGCGCCACGCGCTGGCCGAGTTGGTCGAGACGTAGATCCACCGTGGTCACGCCGAGAAATTCTTCGTCTCGGATGATGGGGGTGGAGTAGGTGGTGATCGGCATGTTGCCGGCACCGGTGTCGAAATAGGGCTCGCTCCAACGCGGTGCTTGATTGTCGCGCACCTGCGTGTACCAGGGACTCGCGCTGGTGTAATCGCCGCTGACCGTGCTGATGTCGAGCGACTTGTAGTCGTCGTCGAAGACGTAGGGCGCGAACAGTTTGAGGTCGGGATCCACCTTGAATGGTTCGAAGGCGGCGGCCGCGCCGTAGATCAGAGGATTGCTGGCAGTGTTTTCGCGCAGCACGTCGTAGAGCAGGCTGCGATCGAGTTCGCTCTGGATGCGCAGAAGCGCTGCAGTGTTCTCCGCCACCTGTGCGATCGAGCGCAGTTCGAAGTCGATGCTGCGGGCGAGCAGGCGCACTTCGCTGAGTCGCTCATCCTGCAATGAGTCGACGGCGGATTCGTAGACGCGATGCAGCGTCACCCCCATCACCACGCTCGCCACCAACAGCAGCGGCAGGATGATGGAAAGTATCAGCTTCCAGCGGATGGACAGCGTCGCCTTAATGATTGCTCTCCCGTCGCTGTTCCTTCACGGGGATGAAGGAATAAGGAACGAACACTTCCTGCTCGAGCAGTCGACGCCGCAGCATGTCGAGCGCCAGCGCGCAGCTCATGGTGCGCACGGCCGTACGCGAGCGCTGCGACAGTGACACCACTTGCACCCACGAGTCGTTGCGATCGCAAAGTGCGATACCCACGGTGCCGACCGGTTTGGTTGCGGTGCCGCCGTCGGGGCCGGCGACGCCGGTGATGGCGAGAGCGAAATCACTGTCGAGCGCAGCACGGGCACCGCGCGCCATTGCCACTGCCGTTTCTGCCGATACGGCGCCGAATGTTTCGAGCGTGCGCGAAGGCACTCCCAAGAACTTCTCCTTTGCCGCGTTGCTGTAACTCACCACTCCATGCAGCAGATAGGCGGAACTGCCGGGATGCTCGACCAACAGGCTGCTCAGCATGCCGCCGGTGCAGGATTCCGCCAGGCTCAGAGTGCGCCCTTGCTGCAGCAGAAGCTCGTGCACGACGTGAGCAAGACTCGGATGCGTTTCGCTGACCACGGCCGTGCCGAGTGTGTCGCGCACCTGCGCGAGATAGGCGGGCATCGCTGCGATGGCTGCATCGCCACGCGCAAAGACCTTGATCTCGACGTAGGGAATCGATGGGCGATAGCCGAGCGTGATTCCCGCAGGTGGGGGCAGCGCACGCAGTTGCTCCGCCAAGGCGGATTCACCGTGACCGAAGGTCAGGAACTTGTGCAGCCGCGTCGTCTCGCCACGCCCGAAATGCTCCTGCATGAAGGGAATGAAATGTTCTTCGACCATCGGTTTGAATTCCGCTGGCACACCGGGCGTGAAGAAGAACCAGGCGCGATTCAACTTGATGCGGAAGCCAGGGGCGGAGCCCGTGCGGTTGTCGACGAGGATGGCTCCTTCCGGTAGCAGGCATTGTTTGAGATTCGATGCCGGCATCACACGATTGCGGCGCTTGAACCAGTCTTCGAGATGCGCTCGCCATTCGACGTGCTCGATCAACGGTACGCCAACGGCGCGCGCGATGGCTTCGACGCAGAGGTCGTCGCTGGTGGGACCGAGTCCACCATTGACGAGGATGAGGTCGGCGTGATGACTGCGCTCGGTGAAGACACGGACGAGATCGTCCATGCGGTCGCCGACGGTGGTGCGCAACTGCAATTCGACGCCGAGTTCCATCATCGCGTTGGCGAACCACGCGGCGTTGGTGTCGACGATTTGACCGGAAAGTACTTCCTCACCGGTGCAGATCATTTCGAGTTGCATGCAGGACTACCCTTGGGACGGAGGTGCAATCATAACGCAGCCCCCGCACGGGACGGCGGCAAAAATGTTGCGAAAGGGTAGCGAAACCCGGCGGGGCTTCGAACGCGAAGCAGCAGTGCAGAGCTGGTGGAGGCTGCGCTCCACACTGCTACGGAGAGGAGGCTCAGTCGGCTTTTTCTTCCAGCTCGGCTGCGATCGCCAACATGCGTTTGCCGGCTTCGGCAGAGACGTCGGCAGGCACTTCGAGATTGCCGAGCCACAGCGCGTGGTCGTTTTCGTCCTTGCCATTGCTGAGGGCGCTCATGCCCGTCACCGAGTTGAAGACGCGGATGCGCTTGAACTTCTCGGGATCTTCGACGGTTTCGTCCTTGAGCACGACGCTGCTTTCGTACAGTACCCAGGTGCCATCGACGGATTGCCAGAAGAAGTCGGTACCGTTCTGGCTGGCTTTCAGTTGAGCCTGGAGTTTGTCGCGCTCGGCGGCGATTTCCTTGGCTTCTTTGCGGGCCGCGACGAGGGCGGTGTTGAGATTCTGGTTGTCGACCGACTGCTGCTGGGACTTCTTCTTGAGGTCGGCCACCTGACGCTTGAGACGCTGGGGATCGAGCTGCTTCAGCTCACGCAGTTCGTCCTGGGCCTCTTTGAGTTCGGTGCGCAGTTTCTGCAGTTGCGCCTTGTTCTGGGCTTCTTTCTTGTCGTTCTCGATCAACTGTTCGAGGCGCTCGAGTTGCACCTGCTGCTGCAGTGCTTCGTATTCGGCTTCGATGCCGGCGAAGTGGTCGAACTGTTTCTCGAGATGCTCGAAATCTTTTTTCTGCTCGACGAGATCTTCGCGCAGTTTCTTTTCGATCTGCTTCTGCCGTTCGAGCTGTTCCAGGAGTTGGGACTTTTCTTCTTCGAGCTTGCTGATTTCGGCTTTCAGCACACTGCTAGTGCGTAATTCTTTCAGGCTGAGTACTTGGGCCATGGACCGATGAGCTGAGTGGAAATGGAGAATTGAGGGTCGGGGTATGGGAAAAAGCGGCGCATTCTAGCATAGAAAAACCTGCACCCGACAAGGGTCGGGGCAGGTTAGAAAGCGTAAAAAGTAAGGAATTACTCAGCGTTGAGGGCAGGAGACTCAAACACCTTTGCTGGCCTTGAGCTCTTCCAGTTTGCTGCGCATCTGCGCGAGCAGTCCATCCATGCCGGAGCGACGCACGACGTCGCGATAGGTATCGCGATAAGAGCTCACCATGCTGACGTTCTCGACTTCGACGTCGTAGACGTACCACAGATCGTTGCGCAGACGCAGTTTGTAGTTCACCGGTACGTTGCCGCTCTGCGTGACGACGACGGACTCAACGGTGGCGCGATCGTTGTTGATGCTTTCACCGCGGAACTCCACGGTCTCGTTGGTGTAGGCCTTGATGCGATCGATGTAGGTGTTCTCGATCGTGGCCAACAGCAGATCGCGGAATTCTTCCTGCTGTTCTTTCGTGGCGCTGCGCCAGTTGGTCGAGAGCACGCTCTGAGCCATCGCCGTGGCGTCGAAAGCCTTGGTCACTTCCTGCTTGATGGCTTCGCGGTCGGTGTCGAAGTCGAAGTCGGGTTTGCGCAGGATGCCGAGGATCGTGTCCACGGTGGTCTGCACGGTGGCGGTAGGCGTGGCCTGCTGCGCTTGCACGGCAGCGGCGAAGCCCAGGCTCAGTAGCAGGGCAAAGAAGGCGCTGGTACAGGAATGAATGAGGGTACGCATCGTTAGACTCCTTGGGCTTGTGGCCATTCGGGCGGGCCATTATACCGCCGCAACTCTGCAAGCAACGTCAGTTTGCGGGCGGGGGCATGAACCCAGGCTGAAACCTGGGTTCGAAAGCGTGAATCAGCTCACTTTTCGCGCTCAGCGTTCAACGCGACCGGCGCGGTTCTGCGCCCAGGCGCTGCGGAAGAACACGTAGGGGTCGAGAGCGTCGCGGTAGAAGGCTTCGTAGGTGTCCTTGTCGAGAGATAGCGTGTTCTCTGCGTCGACGACGTTGATGGCAACGATCGTGTCATCGTGCAGGTTCTGGTACACCGGGTTCCAGGCATTGGTGGCGATCAGAGCCGGGAAATCGCGCAGGCTGGTGCTGCCGACGAAGGGAAGTACCAGATAGATGCCCGGACCGACGCCCCACTTGCCCAGCGTCTGCCCGAGATCTTCTTCATCACGAATCAAGCCCACCTTGGTGGCGGGATCCAGGAAGCCGGCGACGCCCACCGTGGTGTTGAGTACGAAGCGTCCGGCTTCGGTGCCGGCGTTGCGTACGTCACCCTGCAGCAATGCGCTCACGGCGGAAATCGGTGCACGCAGGTTGGTGAAGAAGTTGTCGGCACCGATACGAATGGGTTCCGGGATGATGCGCAGACCGCGAGCGATGGGTTTGACCACACCGCGATACAACTTGTCGTTCACCGCGAACATGGCGCGGTTGAAGCCTTCGAGCGGGTCGGCGATGGTGGCCGCGGCATCGTCTTCCTCGTCGTCGAATACGAAAAAGTCGTCGTCATCATCCTGAGCCGAAGCGAGGGGTGTGGCGAAACCGAACAGCAGCACCAACAGTGCGGACAGCAGACGCTTGTTCATGACAAAACTCCGTGTATCGGTGAGCGCTTACTGGCTGGAGGAACCGCCACCGAAGATGTACTTGCTCACCAGTTCTTCGAGGCTCACGGCGGATTCGGTTTCGAGAATCTCGTCACCGTCTTCCAACAATTCATCGAAGCCGCCAGGTGTGAGCTTGACGTATTTCTCGCCGATGATGCCCTGCGTGCGGATGGCGGCGATGGCATCTTCCTGGACTGGCACATTCTGGTTGATGCGCAGGCTCACTACCGCCTCGTAGGTCTCAGGATCGAATTCGATGTTGCTCACGGTGCCGATGCGTACGCCGGCCGCTTCCACGACGGCGCCGGTGCGCAGGCCCGAAATGGAGGTGAAACGCGCCTTGAGCGTATAGCTCGGCTGTTCTCTGAAGCTGACCCCGCCGATGTTGACGGCAGCATAGGTGAAGGCTGCGATGCCGAGCGCGACGAAGATGCCGGTGACCAATTGGATGTTGAACTTGCTCATTGTTCCTCCTGGAAAACTGACTGGCGACTGCCTGCTGTCATTGCAGCAAGGCGCCGATGAGGAAGTCGGCGAAGAGAACGGAAATCGACGACAACACGACGGCGTTGGTGGTTACGAAGCTGACGCCCTCTGCGCCCTGCGAACCGGCCTTGGTCAGGTGCATATAGTAGCCCTGGGCGGCGCAGATCAGCGTTACGAGCAAGCCAAAGATCAGCGATTTGACGAGACCCAGGCGGACGTCGACCCATTGCACGGCATCGACCATGCCGTTCATGTAGGAACCTTCGGGTACGCTGAACATCACCACGCCCACGAAGTAGCCGCCAAAGAGTGCCACGAAATCGAAGATGTGGGTGAGGAGCGGCACCGACAGAATGCCAGCGATCACTTTCGGTCCGACCAGGAATTTATCAGGGGAGATCGCCATGCATTCGAGAGCATCGATCTGGTTGGTGGTGCGCATGATGCCGAGTTCCGCCGTGATCGCCGAACCCGCGCGACCCACCACCATCAGTGCTGTCATCACTGGGCCAAGCTCACGAATCACGCCGAGCGCGACGCCGGAGCCGAGCAGGTCGGTCGAACCGAAGCGCTCGAGGATGTAATAGAACTGCAGGCCAAGCACCATGCCGATCGTCACACCGCTGATCACGATCAGCGAGATCGAACGGGCACCGATGAAGTACATCTGGCGCACGATGGGGTAGAAGCGATAGGGCGGCTGCAACATCTCCCACACCGTTACCAGCAGGAGGTTGAAGGTGCGGCCTATCATCTCCAGGCTTTCCAGCACTGTGGCGCCTAGTGTTTCCAGGGCTTTGATCATCGAAACAGTCTCAGGTATTTCTCAGGGACTCTAGTGGCGGCTCTTATGACCGCACACCCATCAGTGCCTTCAGATGCGCTTCGGTGTCCAGCACGCTCGTCCGGGGTTTGCGGTGCAGAAGTCCCTGCACCTCTGGGTTGCTGCTGGTGCGGATGCCTTCCGGCGTATCGGTGGCGAGGATGGTGCCCTTGCCCATGATCGAGATCCGGTCGGCGATCTTGAACGCACTTTCGAGTTCGTGAGTGACCACGACGATGGTCATCTTCAACGAATCGCGCAGCATCAGGATCAATTCATCGAGCTCGGCCGAGGTGCTGGGGTCGAGACCCGCGGAAGGTTCGTCGAAGAACAGCAGTTTCGGGTCCATGACGATGGCGCGGGCCAGTGCGGCGCGCTTGGTCATACCGCCTGAAAGTTCCGAGGGCATCATGTGTTCGGCGTGGAGCATGTTGACCATGTCGAGCTTGATGCGCGTCATGATCTGAATCGTGTTTTCGTCGAGCTCGGTGTGTTCGCGCAGCGCGAGCTGGATGTTCTCGCCCACCGTCATCGACGAGAAAAGCGCGCCACCTTGGAAGGCCACACCGGTCTGCTTGCGCAGTTGATAGAGCTGACGCGTGCTGGCCTTGGTGATGTCGGTACCAAGCACGTGAATGGAGCCTGCGGTTGGCTGCTTCAGACCCAGGATGCAGCGCAGCAAGGTGCTCTTGCCGGTGCCGCTACCACCCATGATGACGCTGACCTTCCCACTTGGGATGTCGAGATCGATGTCGGTGAGGATGCGGCGCGTACCGTAATCGACGGTCAGATTCCTGACCTCGATGGCATTACCGGTCACGCCGTGATTGGCAGTGGAAGAACTCATGTGATTACGACTTCAGAGCGGCTTCGAACTGCTCGGCGCTGGTGTAGAGCGCGAAGATCTTGTCGAGCCGGGTCAGTGTCAGCACCTGCATGGCCGGGCTGCTGACATTGAGCAAACCATAGGCGAGTTTGGCGGATTTGGCGGTCTGGAAACCTTCCACGAGCGAGGCGATGCCGGAGCTGTCGATGTAGCTCACCTGAGCCAAATCCACCAGCAGAGGCTTGCCGGATCTGAGGGAGCTGAGAATGGTTTCCCGCAGCGTCGGCGAATAGTGCAGATCCACCTCACCGCTGAGGGTCAGGAGGTCGTAGCCGGAGTTGGATTTGATGCTGGTTTGCATGAGCAGTCCTTTTGTGCCTTCAATCCCGCGTCTTGCGCAGGCGCTTCTTCATCTGTAGTACGTTGCCGCAGTCGGTGTCGCATTCGATCAACTGCACTTCGTCCATCACCTCGTTGATGATGTGACAGCCGAGCCCACCGGGGCGGATGTCATCCAGTGGCCGCGAACACATCTCTTCCGGCCGCGTCTTGTGGTGGGCGAAGTCGGTCAGGCGGAACACTACGTTGCTGCCGTGCTTCTCTACTTCGAGGATGATGTCGCCCTGTTCATCCTTGCCGTACGCATGCTGAATGATGTTCATGCATGCTTCGCCCACGGCGAGTATCACGCAATTGACCAGTTGTTCGGACTTACTGCAGGTTCCCAGCGCTTCGCGCAGGCGCTGACGCACATGACAGAGCTGGTCGGCGCGGGCGGGGAATTGGAAGTCCAGCAGCTTTTTAGTCTTGGTCATAGCCGTGCCTAAACAGCCTGGGGCTTCGGTTCTTCGATCAGCAGTACGGTGAGGTCATCGAAACTGTAATCCAGCTGAGATGCTTCCTGCGCCAGTTGCCGTAGGCGCTGTTCGCGAGGAAGTCGCGCCAAGTGGCTGATCAACTGCTCCAGGTTGTCCGTATCGTCCGGCTGTTGCAGGACTCTGGCCAGTCCTTCAGAAAGGCCGTCAGTATACAAATACAGGCTGCCCCCGGCCAGCGTGAACCTTTGTTCGGGGATCTCCTGCCCGCAGACGATGCCGAGCGGCAGGCCCGACGCTTCGTACCGTGTGAAAGTCCCATCTCGATGGTGATGTAACGCAGGAAGGTGGCCGGCGTTGGCAAGCACCAACTCACCGCTCGCAGGATCGTAAGTGCCACCGATCATGGTGACGAACAGCCCTCGCATCGAGTACTCGCAAAGCTCCTCGTTGATGGCCTGCAGAATTTCCGATGGGGAAGTCAGGGTTTTTGCCAGACAGTGGTAGAGGCTGTGGGCGCGCGCCATCAGGATGGCAGCATCCATGCCCTTGCCGGAAACGTCTCCGAGATTGAAGGCGTAGCGTCCGTCCGGCAGGCGTTGGTAGTCGTAGAAGTCTCCGGACACATTCTTCGCCGCCTGATTGAGACCCACGATGGGATCGTTCGCATTGAAGGGCGGCAGGAAACTTTCCTGGATGCTGCGCGCCAATTGCAGCTCGCGGCGCAAGGTTTCCCCGCGCACGAGTTCATGTGCCATCGTCGCGCTGCGAATCGCCAATGCCGCGGCGGAAGCGAGGATGTCGAGCAGTTGGACGTCGAGATCACTGAATAGCCCCTCGGGATTCTCCAGCGATGGCTGTTTGTTGAGCAGCTCGATGGCACCCAGCACCTGCTCCTGCACCAGGAGGGGTGCGCACATCAATGAGCGCGTGGTGAAGCCCGTCGCGCGATCCAGTTCCTGATAAAAACCCGGCGTCTGGCGCGTATCCCGCACGATCTGGATCCGGCGTTGTTCGAGCGCGGTGCCAATGATGCCGTGGCCACTGGGAATGCGCATGCCCCGCACGTCGACCGGGCCGGCACAGGCATGGCAAATGAGTTCACTGCGGTCGGGGCTGAACAGAAAGACGGAGGCCGCTTCGGTGCTGAGATCACGCATCAGCGTGGCCAGCGTGGCGTTCAAGGTGTCTTCGATGTCGAGTGAACTGGCGAAATCGTGGATGCGGCTACGCAGGTGTTTCAGCAACTGCGCCGAATTCCCGTGGGATGCGAGCGAGGAGGGAGAGGGCTCGAACAGCGACGATTCGGTGAGCGACATGGGCGGTCCGCAAGTCGTTGGACCGCCCTAGCATACGGGTGAAAGCTTAAATCGTCAGCATTTCCGTGCTGTCGCCGAAGCTGTCCTGCGGCACGCCCAGTTTGTCGAGCAGGGCGAGCAGCAGGTTCGACATGTTGGTTTTCTCGGGGAACATCAGGTGGCGGTTGCCTTCGATGACGCCGCCGGCACTGCCCATCAACACGATCGGCAGCGGATCGTGGTTGTGGGAGTTACCGTCGCTCATGCCGCTACCGTACAGCACCACGGAGTTGTCGAGCAGGGTGCCATCGCCATCGGGCAGACTGGCCAGCTTGTTACAGAACTCCGCGAAGAGGCCGACGTGATAGCGGTTGAGCACCGCGAAGCGGGCTTTGTTCTCTTCGCTGTTGGAATGGTGTGACAGCGTATGGAACGAATCACGTACGCCGCTGGCAGGGTAGACGGCACCGCTCAGCTCATTGGCCATCAGGAAGGTGGAAATACGCGTGATTTCCGCCTGCCAGGCCAGGGCCATGAGGTCGTACATCAGACGGATGTGTTCTTCCACGTTGTCCGGGATGCCACTGGGTTTCTCCGGCACGTCGATATCGTCGGTGACACGTGCGGCGGCCTGCTGGATGCGGCGCTCGATCTCGCGAATGTCGGTGACGAAGCGATCCAGACGGACCTTGTCGTCTGCCGGCAGCTGTTTGTTCAGGCTGGCGAGTTGGTCCGTGACCGAGTCGAGCAGGCTCAGCGACTGTGCTCGGCGGGCCTCACGCTGTTCGGGGGTGGTGCCATCGCCGAAGAGCGTTTCGAACACCACCTGCGGGTTGTTCTGCATCGGCAGCGGGCTGATCTCGTTCTGCCAGGAAATAGTGTTGCGGTAGGCGCAGCTCAAGCCTTCGCCGCAGTCGAGGCTGGCGGTTTCGATCATCAGCTCCAGGGAGGGCAGCGGCGTGTCCTGACCCAGATGGCGGGCGGCCACCTGGTCCATGGTCACACCAAGGCGGGGCTGGGCACCGGATTCGGCCTTGGCGCCGCTGAGGAACGATGCCGACGAGCGGTTGTGGTTACCGGTGGCACCGCCCGGGCCGTAGGCCAGCGGGTGACCAAGATTGCTGACCACGAGCATGTGTGAACGCAGCGGTTCCAGCGGCGCCAGGATTTCGCTCATGGTGAAGTTCTTGCCGGTATCGACCGGCGTCCAGCGCGACATCGTGGCGCCATGCGGGAAGTAGATCGCGCCAAAGCGAGGCTTCGGTGCTGCGCCGCTCTGCGCGAACGAGGTCGCCGCAGGGAGCATCGCGCTCAGGAACGGGAGTGCCAGCGTGGTGCCTGCGCCGCGTAGCAACGCGCGGCGGCTCAGGTGTTTCTTGCTCAGGAAATGGGCCATGTGCGTTCCTCCTCAGCGTGAAGCCGTATGTTGTGCGTGTTCACCCCCGCTCTTCACACGCTTGGTGAATTGCGGGCTCTGGACAATGCCTTCGATGATCGAAGAGAAGCGGTAGTCGTTCTTCGCTGCCTCACGGCGGATCGCGCGGACCGTCGGCATGTCGTAGTACTCCAGACCACGGCCGAGAGCGTAGGTCAGCAATTTCTCGGTAATCGTGCCGACGAAGAGACCCGAGCGGCGCATCAGAGCAGCCTGCAGGTCCGCAGCGCTGGAGATCGGCGTACCGTCGGCCAGCGTGCCGGAAGCATCGACCTTGGTTTCGCCGTCGTATTCACGCCAGCCACCGATCGGATCGAAGTGCTCGAGTGCGAAGCCCACGGGGTCGATCACGCTGTGGCAGGACGCACACTGCGGATCGGTACGGTGGGCTTCGAGACGCTCACGAATCGAAGTGGTCAAAACGGTGGTGCCGTCGCCGTCGAGGTTGGTTTCGACACCGGGCGGCGGTGCCGGAACCGGTGCGCTCAGAAGGTTCTCTAGAATCCAGGCACCGCGAATCACGGGGGAGGTGCGGCTCGCGGTGGACGTAACGGTCAGGATGGAACCGTGGCCGAGGAGGCCGCGACGCTGCGTTTCCTTCGGCAGCTGCACCTTGCGGAAGTGCGAGCCGCGCACACCTTCGATGCCGTAGTGCTCAGCCAGGCGATCATTGAGGAAGGAGTAGTCGGCGTCGAGCAGCTCCAGCACCGGGCGGTCTTCACTGACGATGTGCTGGAACAGCAGCTCGGTTTCCGCGGTGAAGGCCTTGCGCAGGTTTTCGTCGAAGTTCTCGGCTTCCGGCGTCACGCCTGCGAGCGTGCGCAGATAGAGCCACTGGCCAGCGAAGTTCTTGGTCAGGGCTTCTGCTTTCGGATCGGCCAGCATGCGGCGAACTTGTTTCAGCAGTACGTCCTTCTCGTGCAGCTGGTTCTTCTCGGCGAGGCCGAGCAATTCGGCGTCGGGGATGCTGCTCCAGAGGAAGAAGGACAGACGCGAAGCGAGCTCGATGTCGCTGATGGCGTAGACCTCGCCGGGGGCGACGTCGGCCGGTTCTTCCTCGAAGCGGAACAGGAAGCGCGGGTCGATCAGGATGCGCGACAGTGCCTGTTGGATACCCACTTCGAAGCCGCCCTCTCGACGACCTGCTTCATAGAAGGCCATGACGGGCTCGATGTCCTGTACGGTCACGGGTTCGCGGAAAGCCTGTGTAGCCACTTCCACAGCGATGCGCTCGGCGCACTGACGTTCTTCGTCGTTGGTCTGCGGATAGCAGCTGAAGACACGTTGACGGCTCGCCGTTTCACCAGGGCCGGTGGCATTGAAGGGGCCGACGATCTCGACGGTGTCGATGGCGCCCGGTTCTTCGTATACGGAGTAGATGTCGTTGACGCCGGTGGGGCGCGAAGTGTCGAGCAGTGCCACTGTGATCGTGTGTTCGCCGGCCGGCACGGGCATGCGGAACTCACGCATGTTTTCCTGTTTGACCTCTTCACCATCGATCGTCATGTGGATCCGCACGGTGGGGCTACGGCCGAAACCGGGGCCGCCACGTACGCGGAACTCATATTCGGCGTCGAGCGGGAAGTTGTGCTCGATCACGAGTCCGCCGCGCGTACCGAGCGGCAGGCCGTCGATGTGGCGGTCCTGTCTGAGTTTGGGGGGTACGACGTAGCTCGCGCTGGATTCGGTAGTGGTCATGTCGCCCACTGCCCAGCGGCTGATCTTCATCGCGGCGGCGGTGTAGCCCTGGATCAGGGCCGGCGAGATGCTGAGGCCGGAAGCGATGTTGTCGAAGCCTTCACTGGCGTCATCCTGCGGCAGCAGCATGCTGACGTCGATGTCGAGATCGAAGATGTCGCGAATGGCGTTGGCATATTCGTTACGGTTCAGTCGATGCAGTGCCGGCGCACCTGGCAGGTTCGGCACCTGGCTATCCAGGCGGTTTTCCAGCTCGGCGATGAAACGTTCCACTTCCTCCTGCGAGGGGCGAGCCTCGCCGGCGGGCGGCATCATGCCGGCGCTGAGTTTACGGATGACGGTTTCCCACTCGTGGGCGGACTGGTCGACGTGGTCGTAGTTGAGCGCTTCGAGGTCCAGGCTGCCGGCCCAATCCTCGAAGTTATGGCATTTCACACAGTAATCCGCGATCAACGGCGGTGTCTGCTGCGCCAATGATGGTGCCGCATACAAGGCAAGCAGCGAGGCGGAAAAAGCTAATTTACGCAACATCTTGAACGAACCTCCGTCAACGGACTGGCTTGCCCTGAGCCGTCAGAAGCTCAGTGATGAGAGCGATGGAACTCGGTTTCGGTTCGGCTGGGTGGGTAGCAAGGAACACACCCTTGGCCCAGTCGAGTGCACTGCGGTTTTCATTGTCGAGCACCGTGAGATCGGCGCCCTTGTCCACGAGCCAGCGAATGATGTCGTCGGACCCGCGGTTGGCCGCGCCCATGAGTGCGGTAATGCCCATGGAGTTGGCTTGATTCACGTCATTGCCGAGCTCGTAACAGAGTTTGACGGCCTCGAGCAATTGTTCTTCACCTTCCGTGAAGGTTTGGGCCACTACCCAGTTCACCCCAGCGGCCGCCATGAGCGGTGAGGTACCTTCGAAGGTGTGGATGTTCGGGTCGGCGCCGTATTCGAGCAGCATCTTCATGATCGTCACGTCGCCGGCCAGCGCGGCGGACAGGAAGGGCGTTTGCCCGGTGAAGTCCACCCATTCGAGCGTACCGGTAATGGGTAAGAGATGGTGGCGAACCGGCGGCGTTTCTTTGGTACGCACGTTCGGATCCGCTCCGGCATCCAAAAGTGCCTTGATGAGCGGTATGAACGGCGGGCGATCGATATCATTCACGAACGTCGCATTATGTACGTAGAGGTTACGCACGTTCACGGCTTCCCAGATCGGGCTGCGGCCGTACCAGTCCTGGCCATTGATGAGGACGTTCGGCTGTTTCAACAGGAAATGCGCCATGTCCAGCTTGTTGTTGGAGATGGCCATCAGGAGCGGCCAGATGTCGTTGGCTTCGCGGGCGTTCAGATCGGCGCCGGCATCCAGCAGGAGCTGACCCACTTCGACATGACCGCCACGTGCGGCGTACAGCAACGGCGTCATACCGCCGGGCTGAGGTTCACGACGGCCGCGGTCCTTGGGCGTGCCGCCACGGATGATGCCCACACCGAAACCGAAGCCCGGCTGTGAATTGGGACGTATCCACGCCGGGGCTTCACCGATCTTCGTGGCGACGTTGGGATTGGCGCCGGCTTTCAACAGCAGACGCGTCGCTTCGACGTGGCCTTCACGTGCTGCGACCATCAAGGCGGTTTGGCCGAAATCGCGATCGAGGGCATCGACTTCCGCGCCAGCTTCGAGCAGCGCGGTGATCACACCTGGCTCACCCACGGCGGCGGCAGTCATCAAAACGGTTTCACCGGCGGGTTCCCGGGTATTCGGGTCGGCGCCAGCCTCGAGCAGGAGTTTGACGATGGCGGTATTGGCGTTGCTGATCGCGATGCTCAATGCGCTGACACCCTGGTCAGTGGTGGCATTGGGATCTGCGCCGGCCTTCAGGATTTCTTTCACGGCATCCACTTCATCCACACGCACCAGCCAATGCAGAGCGGGAGTGGCGAAGCGGCCTTTGGTGTTGGGGTCTACGCCTTCCTTGAGCAGGGCGCGCACTGTAGCGACGTCGCGCTTCATGGCTGCTTCGGGCAGCCGGCGATCCTCCTCGGCATGAGCCTGAGGGACGGACAGCAGGGTCAGGGAAAATAGACAACTGGCCAGCGTAACGCCTCGCCAGATTTTTGAATGACGATGGATGATTTGATCCGCTTGGGACATGTGCCCTTTCCCCCCTTTTGAACTCTTGTGCTTGGCAGATCTACAGGGCTCAAGACCCGCCAAACGCGCACGACCTGACATATTTGGAATGCCGATCATATCCCCTTGAGCGACCCTCAAGGCTAGGCTCAATACCGCGCAGGTGCTTGACCAGACAGGAACCTTCCTGCTTTCCCTTGCGGATAAACGACGCCTACAATGCCGCGTTCTTTTACTTTGGAGACTGCCGATGTCTGAGGTTCTGACAGTCAAACGTTTTTCGGGAACTGCCATCACGGATTACCTCGATGCCGTGGCGCATCTGAGGATCGAGGTGTTCCGAGAGTTTCCCTATCTTTACGACGGCTCAATGGAGTATGAGCGTAACTACCTTCAGACTTACGTCAATAGCCCTGATGCAGTAGTTGTGGTGGCCTTTGCGGATAATCAAGTGGTGGGGGCGTCCACTGGTATCCCGCTACGTGCCGAAGAAAGCAGTTTCCAACAGCCTTTCATCGATGCCGGTTACGATCCCACGAAAATTTTTTACTGTGCGGAATCCGTACTGCGCCGCGATTTTCGTGGTCGTGGGCTGGGTGTGCGTTTCTTCGAGGAGCGCGAAGCGCATGCGCGTGAACTGGGTGGTTTCGATTACTACGCCTTCTGTTCAGTAGTACGACCCGTCGATCATCCATTGCGTCCCGCCGGTTATGAACCGCTCGACCGTTTTTGGCAGAAGCGCGGCTATCGCAAGCATCCGGAGCTGCGTGCGCACTACGTATGGAAGGATGTGGACCAGCCGGAGCAGACTTCAAAAGCCCTGGAGTTTTGGTTAAAGTCGCTCGCGCCCTGAAACGGCGAAAATCACTAAAAGAATCAAAAAAACACCCATAAATACGCAGGAGTAGGGGGGGAACATGTCTCAATTCCAATCCAAGGTTCGCCGTGAATTTCTGAAGTTCCTTGCTGCCAGTCCGCTACTGACGACCTACGAGGCCTTTGCTCAGGAAGTCGAAGAATCGCTGGCAGAAAAACTGAAGGATCCCTCTGAAGTCATCAACGTCTTCGAAATGGAGGCCATCGCCCGCGAGAAGGTCCCGCCGGCGCACTTCGGCTACCTGATCAGTGGCACCGACAGCGATGGCACCCTGCACGCCAACCGCGAAGGTTATACCCGTTTCCAGATTCGCCCGCGGCGCCTCGTGAACGTCGAAACGATCGATACCAAGATCGATTTCCTCGGCGCCAAGGCTGACTCACCGATCATTCTGGCTCCCGTCGGCAGCTGTGGTGCCATGCATCGCGATGCCGAAACCGGCGCGGCGCGTGCCTCGGCCGCGAAGAACAATTTCATGATCATCTCCACCCAGGCCTCGCATCCCATCGAACAGGTGATGGAAGCCCGCGACGGCAAGGGTATGTGGTATCAGCTCTACTCCACCAACGTATGGGAAAACACGGTCAAGATGCTGCAGCGCGCCGAGCGTGCCGGTTGCACCACCGTCTGCTTCACCATCGACCTGCCCGGTGGCCGTAACACCGAAACCCAGGCCATCTGGGCGCGCAAGGACACCCGCTTCTGCGAGGAATGCCACTATCCCGGCAAGCAGAAGCCCATGTTCGAAGGTCTCGCGCAGAGCGGTCTGGTCGACCCGCGCCTGACCTGGGACGTGATCGCCCGCATGAAGGAGGTCACCAAGATGAACGTGGTGATCAAGGGCCTGGAAACCGCAGAAGACGCCGCCCTGGCCGTAGAGTACGGTGCCGACGGCATCATCGTGTCGAACCATGGTGGTCGCGCCACCGACACTGGTCGCGGCACCATCGAGTGCCTGCCGGAAGTGGTGGCAGCCGTGAATGGCCGTGTTCCTGTGATGATCGATGGTGGCATCCGTCGCGGTACCGACGTATTCAAGGCTCTGGCCCTGGGTGCCAGCGCCGTGGCCATCGGTCGCCCCTACTGCTGGGGTCTCGGTGCCTTCGGTCAGGCCGGTGTGGAACGCGTGCTCGACCTGCTCAACCGCGAGCTTGCCATCTGCATGCGCGGCAGCGGTACGCCCACCTTGGCCAGCATCACCAGCGACTACGTGATCGACGCCGGTCAACGCCAGATCGACCACATCAATCGCGCACCGCTCTGACTTTACGGTTCAGGCGAAACGAAAAAGGCCGCTCATCGAGCGGCCTTTTTGTTGTTGGTCGGCAGATGTTGCGGTGGATCTCAACGTCGGGCGCGGATCTGCGTCAGCAAGGTCTCGATTTCACGGCGCTGGTTCGGATCGGTGCTGAAGCTCAGCGCGCGTTGAGCGTGGCCTTCCGCTTCTTCCATACGGCCCTGATTGAAGCGGATCGACGCCAGGTTGTACCACAGCGTCGCTTCGCGCGGACGGATACGCAAAGCACGTTCCGTGAGCGCCGCGGCGCGTTCGAAGTCTCCACCCTGCATCGCGGCGCGGATGTCGTCGTCCAGTGGGCTGGCGGGCGTGGGCTGCGTCGCCGGCGGCTGTGGTGAGGTCGAGGGGCGGGGTGGCGGCGTGGTGATGATGGCCGGATTCACGGTTACCGGGCTGCCACTCTGGTCGGTTGGTCCGGACTGAGTGCCGGGTGCCTGCGTGCTCCTTTCCTCCACCGGGACCGGCGGTGTGGTGCCGGGTGGGTAGTAGACGGTGGTGGTACAGCCGCCAAGCAGAGCCAGCGCGAGTGCTAAGGGAACGATCTTTTGCATCCAGAAACCCTCGATCGAAATCAGCGGAAGCGATCCATCAGGCGGTTGAAGAAGGAGTCATTGACCACACACGACCAGGCCATGTCCAGACGATTGTTTTCGCGGAAGGGCACGAGACGCGTGTAGCTGCAGTCGCGCCGTGCGGGATCGGACGAAGCATATCTGGCCACTTCTTCCCATACGATGCCGGCGGGTGGGACCTGCGGACGCGATTCGATGTCGAGGCGCGTCATGATCTCCGTCCAGACGCGGAGGGCGCCGGTGGCGCCGGTGAGCTTGGTTTCGCGGTTGTCGTCGTAACCGAGCCACACCACGCCGACGAGGTCGTTGCCGAAGCCGGCGAACCAGCTGTCACGCAGATCGTTGGTGGTGCCGGTCTTGCCGGCGAGCGGCAGATGACGATCGAGACGCCCGGCCATGGTCTTGCCCGTGCCTTCGGTGAAGACACCTTGCATGGCGTGTTCCAGCAGGAACACGTTGGCGGGATCGGCTACCTGATACGACTGTACGCCGTACCACTCGAGCGGCGTGCCGTCGGCGGTGGTCACGGCCTGGACAGTGCGGGGCGGGGAGCGGAAGCCGCCGCTGGCGAAGCTCTGATACATCTGCGCCACCTGCAGCGGCGTCATGTCGACGGCGCCGAGCAGCACGGACGGGAAGGGCTGCAATTTGCCGGGGTAGCCCAGGTCCTGCAGCATCGCGACCACGCGATCCACACCCAGTTCGAGACCAAGATTCACCGTGGCGAGGTTGAGCGAGCGTTGCAACGCTTCGAAGAAGTAGACGTCACCTTCACTGGTGCGCTCGTAGTTCTGCGGCTCCCAGATGTCGCCGTTCTGCAGTTTCAGACTGACGGGGCGGTCCTGCAGTACCGAGGCGAGGTTGAAGCGGCCCGATTCCAATGCTGCCAGGTAAACGGCAGGTTTCACCAGCGAACCAATCTGACGACGCGCTTGTAACGCCCGGTTGAAGCCCGTGTAACCACCACCCTTGCGGCTACCGGCCAGGGCGCGGATTTCACCGGTGTTGGCATCGCTGATCACCACGGCGGCCTCGAGCGGCGGCGAGTTTTCACCGCCACGTTCGACGGCTTTCACGGCCGCATCGAGATGCTCGTCGAGCACCTGCTGGGCCCAGATGTCGAGCGTGGTGAAGATGCGCAGCCCTTCGCTGCGCAGCGCATTCTGGTCGTAGTCACGCGCCAGATGTTCGGCCACGAGTTCCATGAAGGCAGGGTAGGCGGCGCGACGGGCGAGGCGTGCGCGCGTGACCACTTCTTCCTGCGTCGCACGAGCGTACTGTTCCTGTGAGATGTAACCCTGGTCGAGCATGCTCGCGAGCACGACGTTGCGGCGATTGCGTGCGCGTTCCGGATTGCGCTGCGGGTTGTAGAAGGAGGCGCCGCGCGAGAGACCGGCGAGCAAGGCGAGATCCGCCACACCCAGTTCGTTGAGCGGACGACCGAAGTAGTACTGTGACGCCAGCGCGAAGCCGTGGATGGCGCGGTTGCCGTCCTGACCGAGGAAGACCTCATTGAGATAGGCGGTGAGAATTTCTTCCTTGCTGAAATGCAGCTCGAGCGCCACCGCCATCATGGCTTCCTCGATCTTGCGGCGCAGTGTGCGTTCGCGTGTCAGGTAGAGGTTCTTGACCAACTGCTGCGTGAGCGTACTGCCACCCTGAACCCAGGCCATCGCCTTGATGTTGGCGAGCATGGCTCGTGCGAGACCCTGCGGATCGATGCCGTGGTGACGATAGAAGCGGCGGTCTTCGACCGCGATCACCGCGTTGATCAGATCCTGCGGGAAGGCGGACAGCGGCAGTGGCAGACGGTCTTCGCCGGTCGCCGGGTTGATCTGGGCGATCTCCACCGGTTCGAGGCGTACGAGCAACAGCGATTGATTGCCCTTGCCGCGCAGCGAGATCAGTTCGCTGCCGCTGAAGACGGCTTCCACCCATTGCGGTGCTTCCCTGCCATCCCAGAAATCGAAACCACGGGTGTGCAGCACCACACGGCTGCCATTGCGTGCGAACTCACCCGGTCCATCTGGGTTACCGTCCTGGCGATAGCCCAGCTCCTGCAGATAGGAAACCAATCTGTCGGAAGTCAGGCGCATGCCTTCATAGAGTTCCAGCGGGCGGGAATAGATGCGGGCGGGGAGCGACCATTGCAGGGCGCGGAAATCGCGTTGGATCTGTTGGTCCACCCACAGGCCCCATCCACTGAGGACGAGCAGGCCAAAGAGGCCAAGCACGAACAAAGGCTTCCACAGGCGAGCGAACAGGCCCGGGCCTTTGGCGGAACGGCGGGAACGGCTGGAAGAGGTAGGACGACGTCGAGTCATGGGCGCGGATTATCTCATCTATCGCAATCTTTTTCCTGAACCGAAACTGGACGCAGTTCTCATCTAGGGCCAATTGCATTGCTTGCAAGGACGCGCTCAAATTTCGCCACCGCGAATTCCCCTCCTTCCAGGGCAGGCAGTGCGGTGCATATCCGGCGCAAGGCTTTACGCCAACCGACAAGAGCAAGACCTCAGCGGTACACGGACTATGACGAGGGGAACCCATGGCAGATCTCAATAGGCGGAATTTCATGACCTTGTCGGCAGGATTCGGCGCACTCGTCGCCGGAGCGACTTCGATGGCACCAGCGCGTGCCGCAGACGGTTCGGGGCTCATCGTATGCATGCACGGCATCACCTCGAGCGAACACGACTTTCGCACCACGGTCGAAGGCTGGGCGCGTGCGGGCATCAAGGCGATCGAGCCGGATCTCGCCAAGGCGCGTGAGTGGGAAGCAGTCCACGGCAAGGGCTCGGCACGCAAGTTGATCGACGACCTCGGGCTCGTTCCCTATTCCTCCACCAACCAGCTCTATCTCGATGAAAGTGGTCCGCGCCGCGACGAAGCGATCGAAGACCTCAAATGGAAAGTCGAGATGGCGCAGTCACTCGGCGCAGATCGTCTCGTCATTCCTTCCACCGCCAGTGAGGAGCATACGTTGGCTGATTACGACCAGTTGTATGAAAACCTTTACCAGGCGGCGGAGATCGCCAAGCCCCATGGCATCGCGCTGATGCTGGAATTCACGCGGCTTTCCAAACTGGTTGCCACGCTGCGCACTTCATTGCATGTGGTGCGCACCATGAATCATCCCAACCTGAAATTCATGGTCGACGTCTATCATCTGTGGGCAGGGCCCTCGAAGTTCGACGACCTCGATCTGATCGAACCGGGAGAAATCCATCACGTGCATTTCGCCGATACGCCGGCGCAGCCGCCGCTCGAAGTCGCCGAGCAGAAGGATCGCGCCTTCCCCGGCGAAGGTATCGCGCCGCTGCAGCGCATCCTCGACAAGCTGGTGGAAAAGGGCTACAACCGAGCGCTATCGCTGGAATTGTTCGATATGGATATCCGGCGCAGCGATCCGTTCGCTGTCGCTTCGAAGGGTATCGACACCATCACTCCCTACATCGAGCGGGCGCGCCGCTCCTGAGTGCTGGCGGCCGCGACACAACAGACAATCACAACAAGGGGAATCCATGTTCAAGACGATCAGACACGCGTCGCTGACTCTGGCGGTGGCCGCCGTTCTCTACGGCAGCGACGTGGCGATTGCGCACCACTCGTTCGAAGCCGAGTTCGACGGCAACACCCACGGTGAAATCACGGGCACCGTGAGCGAAGTGCGCTACGCCAACCCACACGTGCGCTACCGCGTCGAAGTCACCGCCGCCGACGGCAGCACGGAAACCTGGGAGCTGCAGACCAGCAGCGTCACTTCTCTGCGCGAGCAGAACTGGCTCAAGGATACGATCAAGGTCGGTGACGTCATCACCGTCGAAGGTCAACTCGGCCGCAATGGTGCGAAGAAACTCTTCATCCGCGGCGGCACCTTCGCCGATGGCCGGGTCTTCGGCAACGTGGCGCAGGCAGCCGGCAGTGCGCCGCCCTATGATCGCAACCAGGTCTACGCCGATCCCAACAAGAACTACGGCTACGGCCAGATGAATCCCAATCATCCCTTCGACATCAGCGGGCCCTGGCGCAAGTCGTACAAATTCCGCGTGACCGTCGACGACCTCGAACCGAAACCCACGCCCTTCACCGAGGAAGGCCGTCGTCTGCACGAAGCCAACAGCAAGTATGACGACACCGCATTGCGCTGCATGTCGCTCGGTCTGCCGCGCATGTTCGGCAACCCTTACAACATGTCGATCTACGATGCTGGCGATCACTATCTCTTCCTCTACGTCGAACACAATTCACCGCGCCGCATCTGGATGGATGGCCGCACGCCGCCGCCCGATACGCGTCCGACTTCCAACGGCTATTCCGTTGGCCATTGGGAAGACGAGAACACTCTGGTGATCGAAACCACGCATCTCTTGCCGGGCTGGCTCGATGGTTCCGGCCTGCCGATGTCGGGCGAAGGAACGCGTACGGTCGAACGCTATGTGTTCAGTGCCGATCGTCTTTCCGCCGACGCCACGATGACCATCTACGATCCACTCTACACCGAGCCGCTCGTGCGTGTGCGTGGCATGGCACGCGAAGACAACCTCGACGTGAGCGAGCAGGATTCCTGCGATCCTTCCAGCTACTACGTCGACCTGCTCGAAGCTGGACTGCTCGAGCAATATCTCAAGCCTGAGTGAGAATGCGCACGACGAAGAACCGGGGCTTGCCCCGGTTTTTTTGCGTTACAAAAAAGCAACGTCCCTGGGGTTGTGAGGTGACAGTGCTTGGGCTTGAATCGCGGCTTTCGATTGTTTTGGGAGGGAGAATGCGCGCAGCTCAGTTGCTCTCATGTCTGCCGTTGCTCGTGTGTGCAGGTGTCTTGCAAGCGGCCAAGCCCCCGGGAGTACCCGAAGAAACTCAGGGCTATACCGCGTATCTCGTCGGTGGTGAACCAGTGGCGACCCAACCCTGGATGGCTGCCTTGGTCTATCGCGATGAGGCCGGCTCCACTCGCACGAGGGCACAGCAGCAAACCTGTGGTGGCACGCTCATCGCCCCCGAGTGGATACTGACGGCTGCACACTGCGTCGATCGTCTGCATCCGTATGAGCTGCAGGTGTTGCTCGGTCGCACGGTGCTCGATGAGGAAAACCTAGGTCAGGTGCACGAGCTCGCCGACATCGTTCTGCACCCCGACTTCGATCGCGTATCGCTGCGCTCCGACATTGCTCTCCTGCGACTCGCCACGCCGAGCACTGCGACTCCTCTTGCGCTTGCCGATCTTTCTGCACGCGAAGTGCTGACAGATCGTCGCCTCGATCTCTATGGCTGGGGGCAGCTCTTCAGTCCCAGTGCGGTCGACTGCAAGGTCGAATTCTCAGACGGTCCTGCCAATCCCGCCGGTTTCACCTGCGGCGTGTACACGACGCGTAACAGCAGAGAACGCCCAGACTCTCTCATGCACGCACAGCTCACGCTGCATGATTTCGCGAGCTGCGTGCAGCGTTATCGCGACTATGCGAAGTCGGTGGGATTGAATGTGCCTCCCGATGCCGCGCCCAACGGCCTCAAAGAAGATGAACCGATACTCTGCGCCTGGGATGACGAAGAAAAAGCCACGTTGTGTTACGGCGACAGTGGCGGACCGCTCGTGGGACTCGTCAACGGTCGACCCTATCTCGTCGGCATCAGCAGCTTCATGCAGCGCGGTGGCTGCGAGTTGTCCTACCAGATGAGTTTCTTCACCGAAGTGGCGGCCTATCGGGATTTCATCGATGAAGCGCAATCACGCGATCTTGCCTGGAGTTTTCATACGCAATGTCCCGGACGCCCGCGTGCATCGGCGCAACTCACTGCGCCCGGAGTTCAGGGTGGATCGGCAGAAGTCAGCTTGAACTGGGAGCCAGTATTGAACGCGGAATCCTACGTGTTGCACGTGGTGCCGATTCCGATCGATGCAGCGGGGCCGCGGGAAATCACGCTCGACGCGCAGGCCACTTCATACACGGCCGTGTTGTCGGCCGGCAGCCGCTTTCTCGTCAGCGTACAAGCAAAGGCGCGCTACTGTGACGGTCCCTTGTCGCAGGCAGTGGAGGTGGGCGCGCTATGAGCAAGCTGCGAATTCAAAGCCTGTTGGCATTGCTGCTCGCTGCGCAGCTGGCGCTGAATCCGGCGCACGCCATCGTCAATCCCGACGATGCCAACGAACCGATTCCCGAGTGGCTGGCACGTGTGTACTACAGCACCGACATTTCCGAAGGCAGGACGCAGTTCTGTATGGGAGCCTTGGTCGGCGCACGTTGGGTGGTCTCCGCGCTCGGCTGCTTCAACGATCCCTTCCGGGTGCTCGCCAATTATCCAGGCGATGCCACGTCGCAGTACTTCGTGCGGCTTGGGCGCGATGGTGACTATGTCGCCGTGCTGCAACGTTACGTGAGCGCCGATCAGGGCATCGTGCTGTATGAGCTCGAGGAGCCTGTCGACATCGCCCCGTTACGTGTCAGCACACAGCCGATACGGGAACTCTTCGGTGAAGACGTGACGATCTTCGCCACTCAGTCATCGGCCTCGCTGCAGCATCCGCACTACAACCCGGGTCCAGGTCGCGAAGGCAAGTGCACGATCGATGGTGAGGATTTCCGCAGCAACGGTTTGTATTGCTACATCTACACCTATCCCGTACGTCACAGCATCTTGGTGAAGACGCAGGCGCGCATCATCGATCCCGAAGGACCGGAGCGTCCTGTGGGGGGCATCAACGATCAGGTGAACATCGTCACCAACGGCTCACGTCTCTATCTGAATTTCACTGGGAGCGGCTACACGTGCATGGAAGACATGGGGCTGCCGATCACGCGCCGCGCTGCTGATGGTGAGTGGGAATTGGTAGGCGTGGTGAACGCGGCCGGTGGTGTGCTCGGTACGCCGATGTGTGGACCGAACCTGGTCAACTGGTTCTCGGTGACGTCCTACTATCTCGATTACTTCGCACGTGTGCAGGCCGAGGCGAGCTTGCGTGCGTTGTGTCCGGCTGCGCCATCACCGCGTGTCGAACGCCATGAAGGTGAAGTCACCTTGCGCTGGGAACGAGTGCCGCAGGCGCGGGGCTATCGTGTGGTCTACACGCCGAATGCGGGGCACGAGCAGCTGAAAGTGCATGATGTGGGCGAGGCCACGTCGCTGAGCGCGAAGCTCGATCCCAGCAAGCGCTATGAAGTGACGGTGCAGGCCTACAACGAATCCTGCACCGGCCCCTTGTCGGACATCGTGTTTCTGTCCACCAAATGACGAAAGACAGAGCGGTGCTCAGGCACCGCTCTGTCGCGTCAGGGTGAAGGTGCCACTCTGACCATCGGCGTTCCAGGTGCCTTCGATCACGCGGTTCTGTGAGCCGAGCTCATTCAGTTTGCCTGTGCCGCGAAAGCGCACGGTCTTGCCCTCGCTGTCCTTGAGATCCATGTCGATCGCCACCGACCAATCCGCTGCGTTCAGCGTGAGCTGATCGATCTCGGTCGAATCCGGCCCAGGATTGGCGATGCCGGTGATGCGCTTGCCGTCCCATTCCATGATGAGCGTGAGGAAGTGGCGCGTATTCGCATTGGGACCCCAGTCACCTTGCCAGGTGCCGGTGAGCGGATGACCCTGCTGAGCGAAGGCCGGCGCCACCCAAGCGAAGAACAATAACAGAGCAGTGCAGAGACGTTTCATCGCTCCTCCTTCAGGGCACGATGGGGCTGATGCGGCCTTCGCCGATCATCGATTCGGGTGAGACGTTGTTTTCCTGGCACACGTACTCGAACAATTCCTCGCCCGCGTTCCAGCCCAGGATGAAACCGCTTTCCCATGGCGCGGTGTAGGCGCCGGGATCGTCGATCGTGACGTCGTAGCGCAGCGTATTGAAGTCGGTGCGCGTGTAGCGTTCGATCAGGTGCAGTTGATCGGTAGTCGGCAGACCGTCGCGGCTGAACCACGATTTCTCGTTGAAGCCCACCGTATCCACCACCAACGTGTCGCCTTCCCAATGTCCGATCGAGTGACCGAAATAACTCGGCAGGAGATCTTCGGGATGATCGCGTCCGTCCATGTAGATCACACGATAGGTCATCGCGTTGGAGGTGGTGATGATGTAGACACGCTGCAGCTCGGGCACGTCGACGATTTCGAAGCCGTAGGGCGACATGATCTGGCGTGGACCACCCGCTGGCTTGCAACGCGTATAGGGTTCGCTCGCGAGGAACAGTTTGTGACGGTAGTGCGTGAGCTCCAAGGCCCAGGGTTGTATCGGCACGTCATCGATGTGGATCGGCGCGCGCTGCGTGGTCATCGATTCGTATGACCTGGGATTGATCACGAGGTTCGCGGTCAAACGCGCCCAGTAACCGGCTTCGCCAGGAGGAGCACCGAGGTTGATGCGACCGTCGGCGTGACGCGGTGCCGGTGGTGCAGGAGCGTCGGAAGCACCGTTGTCCGCGGCAAGCGCTGCGCTTGCGCAACATAGAGCGGCGGCGAGAACGGTGAGGCGAATCATTGCATGTTTCATGTTGGCTCCTCCCATCTCAAGGCCGGTTGTCCTGGCAGTAATACTCGGGCAACTCCTCGCCCGGGAACCACTGCAGTTCCCATGTGCTGGTCCAGGAACGCGTATAGGCCCCGGGATCATCCACCGTCACCGCGTACTGCAGTGTGTTCTGATCCAGGCGCGTGAACCGTTCGGTCATTTTCAAGAGTTTCGTATGTGGCAGGCCGCCATTGGAGAACCAGAAACCTTCGTTGAAGCCGGTGTTCTCCACCACGAGTGTGTCGCCTTCCCAATGCGCGGTGGCGCGACCGAAGAAGAGAGGGTTGTCATCGTTGCCCGAGACCTGTCCTACCTGCTCGCGGCCGTCAGTGTAGATCAATCGCCAGTTGCCATTGCCGCCACCCAGCAGCAGGAAGATGCGCTGATGGTCCTTGTCCTCGATGAACTGCGCACCGAAGGGCTGCTGAAACTGACGCGGCCCCGCCGGCGGCACGCAGTAGAGGAACATCGGATCGTCACGTAGATGATTGCTCTGACGGAAGCGATAGAGCGCCAGCGCCCAATCCTGGAAAGGCGCCACCTTCGCTGCATCGTCGAGGTTGGCGAGCAGGCCATGTTCATCCATCACCACGTTCTGACCATCCTCGATCAGGCTGCGGCGCGAGGGCAGTCCCCAGAAACCCGACTGCCCTGGCGCAGGGCCGAGGCGTGGCTTGCCATCGGGCCAGCGTGGAGTGGGGCCTTCACTGCGCTCAGCGAGACGTTTGGAAAATGGATCGTCCGTTACAGTAAAAACTGCCTTGCCTGTGCTATCGCTCAGGGATTCGGCCCAGAGTTGATGAGTGCCATTGAGTGCCGGCCAACCGGTGGCGGTGATGCGTTGGCCAGCCTGCAACGCCTCGGGGCGCCAACCGCTCCACTCGAGTTCCACTCGACTCGGCAATTCGAGCGCCCAGTTGGTCAAGCTGCCATCGGGGTTTTCGACATTGACGAACACGTGCACGTGTGGATTGGACCAATCGACGGCACTCACCTGCCCCTGCAGGGTGTTGCTGGTGTTGGTATCGAACTTGGCGCTGAGCGGATGATGGGCTTCGGCAACGAACGGCAGCGAGGCCAGGATCACGCACGGCAGAAGACGTGGCAGTCCCACTGGTGCGAATGAAGACATGGTGTTCCCCTCGAACGATGCGTCGTCAGGCAAGGTGGTGCCGGACGCTATTGTTTGAATTTTGAGCGGCACTTGTTAACACAGCTCGCCGAGAGCTGAAAGAGCCATGCGGCAAATTCACCAAAGTTGCGAGTTCTTCGTGCCGGGATCGAACGGTTCGGTTCTTGTTTTGTGTGTTGCAGGTGCACTGTGCGAATGCGTTTCTCTCATTCACGCACGACGCTGACGCTGACGTTGAGGGCGTGCGAACCGCCACCCAGAACGACGCCGCGCAGAGGGGTGACGTCCATGTAATCGCGGCCCCAGGCCACGGTGATGAATTCATGATTGGCGAGCTTGCCGTTGGTGGGATCGAAGCCGATCCAGCCGAAGCCCGGCAACCAGCTTTCCACCCACGCATGCGAGGCATCACTGCCCAGGAGTTTTTCGGTGCCGGGCGGCGGTTCGTTGAGGATGTAGCCGCTGACATAGCGTGCCGGCAGTTTCAGGCTGCGCAGGCAACTCAACATCAGGTGTGCAAAGTCCTGACACACACCACGCTTGTTCTGGATCACTTCCTCGACAGGGGTCGAGATCGTGGTGGCGCGCGGGTCGTAGGTGAATTCCGCCTTGATGTGCTGCGTCAGATCCAGCATGGCCTCCAGCCAGGAACGTCCCGGCGTGAAGAAACGCGCAACGTATTTTTGACTGAGCGGCAGACAATCGACGTGTGGCGAAGGCAGGCGCATTTCCGCGACGTCCATGGCTTCCACGTGATAGGGGTCGAGATGCAGCGCCTGTTCCCACGGCACGGAGCTCACGATGGGGTCGGGTTCTTGGTACTGCACGCTGATGCGCGACTTCGCCACCACGCGCAAGGTGTCGTGGGGTGTGGTGATGACGAAACTTAAGGTGTTGTTGCCGAAGTAGTCCACGATGCGCGTGCTTTCCGCGGGGATCGGGTCGCATTCGAGCGAATGGCTCAACACCTGTTGATTCGGTGTGTCGCGCGGCGACAGATGCGCCAGGTGATGACCATGCGTCACGCTGGTGGAGTAGCCATAGGTGGTCTCGTGCGTCACCTGATAGACGATCGGCGCGCCGGGACTCGTCGCTTGCACCGTCATAACCAGGGCGAACTCCAGGCGCTCTGTGAACGGGGATGCGTGAAGAACTGCGAGGTCAGCTGATCGCTCAGGGTGTAGCAGAGCTGATGCAGGCTATCGACCGCGTTGCGCATCTTCTCGCTGTCCGGGGTGAAGTCGACGTTGATGTCGAGCTCGGCGATCTTCTGCAGGCCGCTCTGCATCAGCTCGCGGCCACAAGGGCCGTGTTTCATTTCCAGCTTCTCGAGATAGTCGTACAAACCTCGGGCCTGGAACATCAGCGCCCGCGGGTTGCTTTCGTCGCGGATCAAGAGATCCAGCACCGGCAACCATTCCGGCTGCGACATGTAGCGGCTGCGATAGGTGATGATGGAATCGCACAGTTCCAGCAACCAGGTGAGACCGGGTTGACAGGGTGCCGTCATCGCCACGCTGAAGGCGCGCGTCATGAACGACAGACGTTCGAGACGACGACCGATCGACAGGAAGCGGAAGCCGGAGTCGCGCGTCATGCTGTCGAGCGCGAAGCCGGAGAGTGTCGTCATGTGCACGATGATGCTGTCGAGCCAGGCAAGGGCCTGGTCGATGTTCAATTTGCGGTTGAACTGAGGACTGTGCTGAATCTGGTTGAGCACACGCCAGTGGTCGGCGGAGAAGCGATCGCGCAGTTGGAAGGCCTGCTGATTCAGATAGCGCAGGTTGGCGGCAAGGCTGAAGGGACGGTTTTCGTCGGTGCAGGCCGCGAGCAGTTCGCTTTCGATGTCGCTTTCTGCACCGAGCAGCGACCAGGAGCGCGCCATCGTGATCACCGGATGTTCACCGTCGGCAGGGGCCTCCTGGAAGATCGTGGTCAGCGCCACGCGCAACAGACGCGCAATCGATTCGCAGCGCTCGCAGGTGCGGCCGAACCAGAACTCGTTCTCGGCCACACGCGAGGTCACCGCGGAGTTGAAAGGTACGAGATCGCGTGGCGAGAAGGTGCTCTGCAACAACGTCAGCTGCGCGTCTTCACGATCCGCGCCGAGTACCCAGGTGTCTTTCGAACTGCCGCCGCGCTGCATCGACACCACGCGCGATTTCGAATCGGCCGCGACGCGTGTCAGTCCGCCCGGCATCACCACGTAGTCGCCATTGGGACCGGCGCAGGCATGCATGCGCAAACCGATGCCGCGAGTGCGCAACATCTGGCGCGAACGCGTGTTGATCACCGGCGCCTGCGACATGTGTACCAGTTCCTGCGCCAAGTAACGCTCCGGCCGTTCGCGGATTTCCTGTTGCAGCTGCGCAAAGCGCGCGTTCGACAGCGTGTTGCCGAAGATCGGGAAGAAGCGATGCCCCGGATCGGCGGCCTTGAATACGAGTTGTTTGTAGCGCGAGAACGCGTCTTCCATCGCAGCAGGCTCGCCGCACCACCAGGTGGCGATGGAAGGCAGGATCAGTTTTTCCCCCAGCAGGTATTCACAGAGGCGCGGCAGATAGCCCATCAGAGCACCGGCTTCGAGAATGCCGGAGCCGGGCGGGTTGGCCATCAATACCGAACCCTGACGCACGCATTGCATCAGGCCGGCCGTACCGAGCGTGGAGTCGACGCGCAGTTCGAGCGGATCGCAGAAGCTGTCGTCCTGACGGCGGATGATGGCGTGTACGCGCAGCGGACCTTCGATCGTCTTCAACCACACCTTGTTGTCCTGCACGGTGAGGTCGTTGCCTTCCACCAAGCGGAAACCGAGATAGCGCGCCAGGAAGGCGTGCTCGAAATAGGTTTCGTTGTAGGGACCCGGTGTGAGCACCACCGCCAACGGCGGACCATCGCCTTTCGGCGCGTGCGCCAAGAGTGCGCTGCGCATGGTGGCGAAGTACTGCGCCAGGCGGCGCACGCCCATGCTGCGAAAGAGCTCGGGGAACACCTGCGACACGATCAGGCGGTTTTCCAGCGCATAACCGGCGCCGGAAGGTGCCTGTGTGCGGTCCGCGATCACCCACCACTGCCCATCGGGCGAACGCGCCAGATCCGCGGCGTAGAGATGCAGGAAGATGTTGTCGGGAGCGACGAGACCGTGCGCGTTGCGCAGAAAACTGCTGTTGCCGAGTACGAGCTGCGCCGGGATCAAGCCGCGCGAAAGCAGCTCCTGACTGCCGTAGAGGTCGGCGAGGATCAGGTTGAACAGGCGTGCGCGTTGCGCGAGACCTGCTTCCAGATGTCGCCACTCGGCCTCGGAAATCACCAGCGGCAGGACGTCGAGTTCCCACTGACGGTCCTGACCTTCGGGGTCGGTGTAGACGTTGTAGGTCACACCGCTGTCGCGGATCTGACGGCGGGCGGAGATCAGGCGGTCATTGAGGTCGCGGCGCTTGATGTTGCGCAGCAAGGTATCGAAGGCTTCCCAGTGCGGCCTTGGCTGCCCTGGTGCCACATACATTTCGTTGAAGCGTTCCGATCCCGTTTCGAAGCCTCCCAACGGTTCATCGGCGAGGGAAGTTGATTCGGGGCTATGGGCGCTGGGATCGAGCATGTATGGGGCCGGCTACTGCGAGGACGTGTCCGGTACTGTCTGCGATCTCCGGACACAGAGTGCGTGGCACTGTACCGAAGCCGGCCGTTCGAGGGAAGTAAGGGGCCTCAAAAAGCGGCCTGGATCGGATGAGGTCGGCGTAAAGGGCGGGCAAAAGAAAAGGGAGCCGAAGCTCCCTTTTCCCGCCCAAATTGCGTGTCAGCGCGGAGACAGTTTGAGAAGGCGTCCGCCTGCACCATCTTCGATCACCCACAGGTTGCCGTCCGGGCCCTGCTTGATGCCGCGCATGCGCTTGCCCATCACGAAGCGTTGCGCTTCGGTGGCGTTGTCGCCGTTGACGGCCACACGCACGATCGACATCGAGGACAGGCCGGTGATGAAGGCACTGCCTTTCCAATCCGGGAACTGGTCGCCGGTGTAGAAGATCAGGCTGGAGGGCGAGATCACGGGGTTCCACCACACTTTCGGTTTGGTGAACTTGCCGGCGGTATCGGTGTCGTGGTCCGGAATGATCTTGCCGTTGTAGTGGTTGCCGTTGGACACGTAGGGATAGCCGTAGTTGGCGCCCGGTTCCACCAGGTTCAGCTCGTCACCACCGCGCGGTGCCATCTCGATGTTCCACAGACGACCTTCCGGATCGAAGGCAATGCCGAGCGGGTTGCGGTGACCCATCGACCAGATCTGCGCGGCGATGCCACCCTGGCTGGCAAAGGGGTTGCCGGCGGCGGGCGTGCCGTCGTCGTTCAAACGCACGATCTTGCCGAGGTTGTTGTCGAGTTTCTGGCCCGGGGCGTTGTCCGGATCTTCGGCATTGTGGTTGCGCTCACCGGCCGAGACGAACATGTGGCCTTCGTTGTCGAACAGGATGCGATGGCTGAAGTGCAGGCCACCTTCCACTTTCGGCTCGGCGCGCCAGATCACTTCCAGGCCTTCAACTGCGGGAGCGTCCAGGTTGAGCTTGCCGCGGGCAACCACGGCGCCACGGGTGTCGTTCGGGCCCGGCTCGACGTAGCTGATGTAGACGGTGTTGTTGTTGGCGAAGTCGGGATGCAGCTTGATGTCGCCGAGGCCGCCCTGGAAGTAGTAGTCCACGGTTGGTGCACCGGCGACTTGGGTTTTCTGTCCATCCTGGGTCACCAGCTGGATCGTGCCACCCTTCTCGGTGATCAGCAGACGTCCGTCCGGCAGAAATTCAAGGGCCCAGGGCTCGTTGAGCTCGGTGATGACCGTCGAAACGAAGGGATAGGGCTCCTGAGCCAGGGCAGTGGTGCCCAGAGCCAACCCCAGTGCTACGGCGAACAGGCGCTTCATGGGAATGATCCTCGTGCTTGTTATTGTGCGGGTGGTGATTCGTTCGCGTGTGATGCGTGAGCACACGACTAACCTCTGAAGAGGCCCGGAGTATAGGACCCCTCAGAGGGTGGCACAACGAGGACTCTAGCGGAGCAGTCCGCGCAGCCGTGACTTCAGTTGGTCTTCCAGTGACTGCGGTTCCTCTTCCTGTTGCGGTTCCGGTTGCGCCTCGTTCAGGTTTTCGGCGGGCGCCGCGTCATTCTGCGTGGGCGCGTTCTGCTGTTGCTGCGAGCCGCCACCCAGACGATCGCGCAGGAAATTGCCGATGCGATCCTGCACTGCATTGCCCACCGCTGCGGCGAAGATGGCCTGCACGTCGGGCAGACAGCGCGGCGAAGAAATGTTGCCGGTGCAGGCGATGGGCAACGCGTGACCACCCACTTCGTACTCCGTGCCGTCGGCCATGAGTGTGCCTTCCTGCATCAGGGTGACGAGGTTGAAGTTGAGCGTGTCGTCGTTGAGGTTCACCAAGGTGCCGTTGCCCGTGATGCCCCAGTCCTTCGCGGCAATCGCCAGATCGTTGGTGCTTACCACGCCGTCACGGATATCGATGGTGGCGGCGAAGGTTTCGAACGGCGTTTGTCCACCGCTCTGATTCAGTGCCAGCAACTGCCGGTTGCGGATCATGGTTTCCACGCGTGCCAGCGTATCGCCCACGTCGATGCCGCTGAGTACGCCGTCTTCCAGATTGATGGCGCCCGAACCGTTGAGGCTGCGTTTGAGCGCATTGGTGGTGGCGCCGCGACCGTTGAGAGCGAGCTGGACGTTGCCCTTGCCGCTGAGATAGGTGGCGTCGAGGAAATCCTGCAAGAGCGGCGACAGCGCGATGCCGGTGAGATTGGTATCGACGCTCACCGTCGGTTCGGTGCCAGCCACGTCGAGACGGATGTCGCCTGCGAAACGGCCTTCATACAAGGTGGCACCGATGGGATTGAGCGCGATGGCGCCATTCTGCGCCGAGAGTTTCAGCAGGATGTCCTCTAGGCGCAGACCACTCACGGTCAGTTGACCCACCTGCACTTCGCCCTGCACGTTGAGCGATTTCAGGGAATCGACGGGCAAGGGCTCATCACCCGAACTGCTGGAGCTGGCACCAGCACTTTCCGACGTCGGCGCCATGTAGCGATCGAGATCGATGCTGTCGACTTCGACGCGGAAATTACCGGCCATGGTGTTGATGTCGGTGAGGTCGATGGTGCCGTTGATACGGCTGTCATCCAGCCGCAGATCGAAATCATCCAGCACGAAGCGATTCATCGTGCCATTGAAGTCGCTGGTGAAGCCCACACGCCGCAGCACGGCGTCATCGGCGGTTTCCGGGGGAATGTTGAGTTGGGTCAAGAGACGTCGTGCGTCGAACTCCGGCAGTTCGATCTCGCCTCGGAAGGAGCGGCCGTCGCTCGAGAAATCCCGCACTTCCACTTCGCCACGTAGATCGAGACCGAGACCGCTCAAGGTGAAGCCTTCGATGTTCAAACGATCGGCATCGAGATTCACCTCGGTGGCGGCCTTCAAGGTGAGGTTCTGCGGTTGGTTGCCCACCTGCGGACCAGAGACCACCAGGTTGAGATCGAAGGGCTCCACGTCGAAGTGGCCACCACGGCCATCGATCACCGCCTGCAGCGACAGCGACTGGGCCGACTGCGCCAGATCGGTTTGTCCAATGGCATTGAGCACTTCGCGCAGATTTTCTCCGCGCAGATCGACGCGGCCGCTGACCTCACCGCCGCCGTTCATGTCCTTGGCGTCGAGTTGCCCTTGCAACGTGAAGCCGAGCAGGCGCGCATCGAGTGTCGGCACATTGATGTCGCCGCGACGCAGGTCGCCGCTGAAGTTGGAGTTCACGTTGAAGGAACGATCGCGCACGCTGCGCAGTTGCTGGCCGTATTCGCTCAAAGCGCTCTGGCCACCCTGCAATTGGCCCGCCACCTGCAACAGGAGTGGCAGGTCGGGACCGTTGGCGGTGAGCTCACCATTGAAGGCCGGCGTTTCGGTGTTGATGCGCTGGGCCGAGAGCTTGCCGTCGATGGTGGAGCCGAGCAGGTTAGCGGTGAGTGCGGGAACCTCGAGAGTGCCGGCATCGAGATCGGCCGTGAGTGCGCTTCGTATGTCGAAGCGGCTGCCGAGGCTGGCGACCCGTTGTGCCAGATCGTTCTGCCCCAGCACACGCAGAATCACGGCGAGGTCATCGCCGCGCACGTCGAGATTCGCGGTGACCGCAGGTGCATCGGAGGTCAATCTGCTTACTTCGGCGGTGGCGTTCAATTGGCTGCCGAGCGCCTGCAGGTTGAGCTGAGTCAGACTCAAGGTATCGGCATCGAGGTCGGCAGTGAGCGCGGTATTGAGCGTGAGTTGCGCCGAGCCCTGCGGAACCGACGGACCACGCAAGGTGGCGGTGAGCTGCAGAGGATTGAGGTCGTAGCGCTCGTTGGCAAGGTCGTAGAGCACGATGCCATTCATCTGAACCGCAGCGTTCAGTTGCGGGTTGCGCGAGAGAGCATCGAGACTCATGGTGATGTCGAGCGGCTCGCCATACACCAGTTCGGCGATCTGGACGTTGAGGTCGTTGATTTCGTAATGGGTGTTGTTGAATTGATCGTCGTATACGAGCGAGGTGTTGCGAATGTCGACACCGCCGAGGATCAGATCGTTGATGCCGCCATTGCTCGCATCATCGCTGGCGTCCGATTCTGTGTCGCCCGCTTCACCGAAGGTCCAGTTGTTGCGGCCATCGCCACGCACTTCGAGATTCAGTGCCACGCCATCGAGATGGACGGTATCGATCTCGTAGGAGTTGCTGAGCAGTGGCAGCAGTTTGATGCGGGCAGCGATGCGGTTGGCGGTCAGGAAGGGAGTGGCGCTGAAACCTTCAGCGTTGCTGATGCTGACGTCTTCCATCTCGACACCGAGCCAGGGATAGATTGAAAGCGAGATCGGACCGTTCAGCGCGAGCGTGCGACCGGTCGCTTCCTGGAACTTGCTGGCGATGAGTTCCTTGTTTTCATTCGGATCGAAGGTCAGCACATAGGCGATGACGCCTATCACCACCAGCACCGCAAGCCCAAGCAGGCTGCTGAGTATGATCACGAGTTTTTTCATGTTCGATCCCTCTTGTACTTGTCTCGTGCACTGTGGTTCCAGGCGTCAGTGCTATTCGCTTTTGGACGGGGATTGTAGCAATGAGTTCCGAGCTGCCAGCCTCACCTTAGTGTTAAGACCGTGCGGTGGATCAATATTTTCGTGCGCGACAGGCAGCGATCCTTTGCTCATCGCTACATTCCGTCCTCGTGTCTCAGATTCGCGCCGGTCCAACCCACCTGGTAAGGGCCGCTTCGAGGCCTGTGAAATCATCAAATCCCACCCATGCCACATGGCCATCTGGTCGCACCAGCAGTGTGTCGGGTGCTGCGACTTCGCCCACTACCGGCAATTCCCATTTGCCGTCGTAGCGGGCATCGACGAGATTCACACGCGCGTGCCAGGGCGCGATGCCGGGAATGTTGGTTCCTCTCAAGTTCAGCAACAGTGGTTTGGCGCTGCGCAAGAGTTCGAAGCAGCGCTTGGTGCCGCCACTCGTTTCAAGCGATACATCCGGCAGTCGTCGCCCCAGCAAGGGATGACCTTCACCAAGGTGATAGCGTAAGTCGAGCCCGGACATCATGCCGGCAAACTCTTTGCGGATTTCATCGCGTGCGAGCAACTGCGCAAGGATCTCGCGCAGCGCGTCGGTGCGATCGTCGGTTCGCAGCAAGGCCACCTGCGCCAGACTGTTGCGCAATACGCGTGCGGCGATCGGATGACGTTCGATGTGATAGGTGTCGAGTAGGTCTGGTGTGGAGATCCCTTTCACTACCTGCGCCAGCTTCCAGCCCAGGTTCACCGCATCCTGTATCCCCAGATTGAGGCCCTGACCTCCGACCGGTGAATGCACGTGTGCGGCATCACCGGCCAGCAATATACGTCCCTTGCGATAGTGCTCGGCCTGTCGTGCGGCATCGGTGAACCGTGATAGCACGGTGGGACTGTGGACACCGAAGTCATCACCACACACCTCGATCAAGGCCGCGCGCAGCATCTCGAGGGTCGGTGGTGTGTGAAGGTTGGACAAAGGTTCCGGCATCATCACGCGAATCGGTCCCTCGTCCTTGAACACCACCTTGCCATCGACGATTTCGTAGTGGAGGCGGCCGAAGGAATGAATGCCGTGCCGAGTGCGATGAATGCCGAGCGGTGGCATCTTTTCCATCTCCACCTCGCCGATGAGGTTGCTGGTGGAAGCATCCCAGCCCACGAAGGCGATGCCAGCGGCCTTGCGTACGACGCTGCGTCCTCCGTCGCAACCGACGACATAGCTGGCACGCAGTGAGCGTCCATCACTGAGTTGCAGGCTTACTGCGTCGTCGTCCTGTGAAAGTTCAGTGACTTCCACACCACGTTGGATGTCGACGCCCAGCTCCATGACCCAATCAGCCAGCAAACGCTCGATGTGGTTTTGCCAGAGCCCGAGTCCGTAGGGATGCGGAGTGGGGAAGTCGGCAATGCTGAGTGGAATCATGGCGAAGCCGCCGACCTGCGCGGTTTGTCCTTCTTCCAGAAAGCGTTCGACGATGCCGCGTTGATCGAGAATTTCCAGCGTGCGTGCCTGCAAACCGCCAGCACGCGCGCCGATGAGTTCTTGTGTGTGGCGACGCTCGATGACCGTGGCTGCAACTCCTGCAAGCTTGAGTTCGGCTGCGAGCATCAAACCGGTGGGTCCACCTCCTACGATGATCACGGGATGGTCCACATCCTTGTTCTGCGTGTTTGAGATGGCGTGTTGTCGAGTCGGCTCTTGCATGTCGTCCTCCTATGGACTGCTGTGGGCCGCTCTTTCTAATTCACGCCGCGGTGCTTCCCGCAATCCCCCAGCGCTGGTATAACGTAAGAGTGGGAGGAAAGAGCAGCGCACTCCCATGTCTCCTTCCCCAAGTTTCTTCAGCGCCTTCCGTTCCAAAAGCCCTTTGTTTACAGCTGTTTCAGCGTCAGTGCAGGCATGGCAATGCCCACGACGCATGAGCCGTCGTGGGCGAGTCTTTGAGAAGGGAGTTGGTCCGATGGGAGCCTAGGCGAGCAAACGCGCGATGAGTTCGGTGTCGGCAACACCGGAGAGAGGCAGGCCACACTGACGCTGATAGAGCTTCAAGGCCTCGGCAGTGCCACGACCGAAGACGCCGTCAGCGCGTACGTCGATGCCTTCACGTGAGAGTCCCAGTTGCAGCAGCCGTACGTCGAGTCCGCGTAACAGCGGACTTTGTACGGTCAGTGCGCGGCTGCCGGGTTGCGGTCCGTCATAGCAGCCAGGAGGTGTGGCGTTGAGCGTGGCTTCGGAAATTTCCAGACCACGGACGACGAGCGGCAGTTCCAAGCCCCACAGATCCAACTCGATCAGCCGTTTGAAGGCATCCATGCGATAAGCCGTGGCGCGCAGATCGCGGCGAGAATGCGTGGCCAACCAATGACGACGCGTGTCCACATAGGCTTCGATCCAGGCGCGCTCACCGAGCTTGGCCAAGGTACCGGCCTGTTGGTTGGTGCGATCGAACATCAATTTCCACGAACCATGCACGCGACTGTCGTACACCACCGCCATGCCGAGCGGTGAAAGAATGCCCAACTGTTCCGCCGTGCGCTGCGCCGGTTGCCAATAGGTTTTGTCGAAGAACACATCCTGCGTCTCGCGCATCACGGGATCATCGGCGGAGGCGCGCAGAATGTTGTGCAGGTATTTGTCGTGATCGAGGCTGAAGTCGGGCTTGGGGGCAGCGCAGCGTGGCACGAAGGGAGAGAGCATCTTGCCGAAGCGCGCACCGGGGTTGCTGCAGTAATCGTCGAGAAGTTTGTGCAGATTGCCGGAGCCCAAGGTGGTTTGCGAGCCACCAAAGGTGAGATGACCGGTATCGCCTTCGATCAAGGTGACCTCACCATAGTTGCCGCGTACCGACCCGGTTTCGAAGATGTTGACGATGGCTTCTGCGGTTTTCTTCTGTGTAGCGGTGAGCATGACAAGTTCCCTTTGTAAATTTGCGATGGATCGTTACAGAAAGGCTCCATGGCTGACAAGAGTCCATGAGCCTTCTTCCCGCTGAACACGCAGCTGGTCGAAGGTCGGCTCGGTGTGGAGTTGAACCACCGAGGACGACATTCTTGCGACCGAGAGTCAACGTCGGCACGCACCGGAGCGTGGTAGTGCAAGCCCTTACTTGGTCCGCTAATATCCGGCCCCGAGCTGCAGGGCCAGAAAAAGAACAACATCCACGCCGCTCATTCCCCGTAACTGAGATGAAGTCGCATGAAGCGGCACGCTTTCGTGCGTGATCAGAAACCAACTTTGGAGGTAATAGTGTCCTCATGTAAGAAAACCTTGCTGGGTGCCGTGGTGGCCCTCGCGCTGGCGGGCTGCAACGGTGATTCGGCGAGCACGGGCGCTGCCGTTCAACCCCCCGCGGCACCAGTCCAGTCCACCGCCACTCACGCACGCGTCGATGCAGCCCGTCTGCTCGCAGCCCCTGCCGATCAGTGGATGACCTATGGTGGTACCTACCAGGAACAGCGCTTCAGCACACTCGATCAGATCAATACCGGCAACGTGTCGCAGTTGGGCCTGGCCTGGTTCGCCGACTACGACACCAACCTGCAGCAGGAAGGCACTCCGCTCTACATCGACGGTGTGATCTACGTGTCCACCGCCTGGAGCAAGATCTACGCCTTCGACGCCCGCACCGGTGAACAGCTGTGGCAATACGATCCCAAAGTGCCCGGTGAATGGGCAGTGAACGTGTGCTGTGGTCTCGTGAACCGCGGCATCGCCGCCTGGAACGGCAAGATCTACATCGGCACGCTCGATGGCCGTCTGGTGGCCGTCGACGCCGCAACCGGTCAGGAAGTGTGGTCGGTGATGACCATCGACCAGAACTGGCGCTACTCGATCACGGGCGCGCCGCGTGTGGTCAAGGGCAAGGTCCTCATCGGCAGCTCCGGCGCCGAATTCGGTGTGCGCGGTTACATCGCCGCCTACGATGCCGAAACCGGTGAACAGTCCTGGCGCTTCTATACGGTGCCCGGCAACCCCGCGCTCGGTTTCGAGAACGACGCCATGCGCATGGCTGCCGAAACCTGGACCGGCGAATGGTGGACCGTCGGTGGCGGCGGTACCGTATGGGATGCGATCACCTATGATCCCGAAACCGATCTCGTCTACGTGGGCGTGGGCAACGGCTCGCCCTGGAGCGCACGCGAGCGCAGCCCGGGCGGTGGCGACAACCTGTTCCTGTCGTCGATCGTCGCCTTGCGTCCCGACACCGGTGAATACGTGTGGTACTTCCAGACCACGCCGTGGGAAACCTGGGATTACACGGCAACGCAGCACATCATGGTGGCCGACATCGAGCTGGACGGCCGTCAGCGTCACGTCGTGATGCAGGCGCCGAAGAACGGCTTCTTCTACGTGCTCGATGCCGCTACCGGCGAACTTCTGCGTGCCAATGCCTACACCGAGATCAACTGGGCCGATGGGGTCGACATGGCGACTGGTCGTCCGATCGAACGTCCCGAAGCTCGTTATGACCTCGAAGGCGCCAAACCCTTCAACGCGCTGCCTGGACCGCAGGGTGCGCACGCATGGCACCCGATGGCCTATCACCCGGGCACCGGTTACGTATACATCCCGACGCAGCACGCCTATTTTCCCTTCGTGCGCGATCCCAACTACGAACCGCGTGACGTCGGTTACAACCTGGGCGTGGACTTCGGTGCACCTGCCACCTACTACCGCGACAACCCGGATCAGCCGAACGACTTCATCGGTTATCTGATCGCCTTCGATCCGAAGACGGGTGAGGAAGTATGGCGCGGCGAGCCGAACGAAGGTCCCACCGGCGGCGCACTCGCCACTGCCGGCGGTCTCGTGTTCCAAGGCGGTGGTCGTGGTCAGGAGTTCCGTGCCTACGACGCTGCCACCGGTGAAAAACTGTGGGTCATGGACGCGCAGACCGGCGTGCTCGCAGGCCCCATCACCTATGAACTCGACGGCAAGCAATACGTTGCCGTGAGCGTCGGTGGCAACCAGGCAACCGGTTACTTCGCGCCCAACTACTCGCGTCTGCTCGTGTTCACGCTCGGTGGTACGGCCGAACTGCCTCCGCCGCAGGAATACACGGAACGTCCGCTGAATCCGCCGCCGGCAGAAGCGGCGCCGGAAGTGGTGGCTCGCGGTGAGCAGCTGTACTCGCAGTACTGTGCTGCCTGCCACGGTCAGGAAGGTCAGGTACGTGGCGCGCTGTTCCCCAACCTGACGCGCACGCCGCTACTCTATTCGCAGGATGGTTTCGACGTGGTGGTGCTGCAGGGTGCTCGCACCGAGAAGGGCATGGTGTCCTTCGCGAACGTGCTGCAGCCGGAAGATTCCGCCGCCATTCGCGCCTATCTGATTCAGCGTGCCAACGAGCTCTTGGCTGCGCAGCAGGCCATCGCGCCGGCTGAAGAACGCGCCGTAGAGGACGTCCACGCCAACTAAGCACTGGCCCCGGCATCGGCTTGGCTGATGCCGGGGTTCTCTCCTTTCTTGTGCAGTTCAGGCAGGTGCGGTTGCGGACGCCGCCTTGCTCACGACTTCATCACTCTCGATCAAACCATCCACCAGCATGATGCGGCGGTCGCATTGCTCCGACAGCCGTGGATCGTGCGTCACCATCAACACCGCGCAGCCGAATTCGCGGTTGAACTTGCGGAACAGTTGAAAGACTTCCGCCGCCGATTTGCTGTCGAGATTTCCTGTGGGTTCGTCGGCGAGCAGCAGCGCTGGGCGACCGACCAAGGCGCGTGCGACGGCGACACGCTGTTGTTGGCCGCCGGAAAGTTGATCGGGCTTGCGCTCTTCCAAACCCTGCAAACCCACTTCGGCCAGCAGTTGTTGCGCGAAGGCCACTTGCTCTGCGGTGGGCTTGCCGCTGGCGACCATCAGCGGCATCAGCACGTTCTCCAGTGCGGTGAAGGCTTGGATCAAATGGTGGAACTGAAAGACGAAGCCGATGGCATTGCCGCGCAGCGCAGTGCGACGCTCGTCGTCCATGCTGCTGGTGGCTTCACCCAATAGGTAGAGTTCTCCAGCCGTTGGCCTGTCGAGCAAGCCGATCACGTTGAGCAGCGTGCTCTTGCCCGAGCCCGAGGCACCGACCAGGGCAGCGAAGTCGCTGCGCTGCAGACACAGGTCCAAGCCATGCAGCACTTCCACTTCGGTGGGCTTGCCGACGTTGTAGCTCTTGCGCAGCCCCTCGAGACGCAGCACTTCTTCGCGTTTGTCGTGTTCAGACATGGCGAATCGCCTCCACCGGATCGAGTGCGGCGGCGCGGCGTGCCGGCAAGGATGCAGAGAGTACGCCTGTGAGAGTCGCGAGCAAGGTGGCCGCCACGGGCAACCAGGGACTCACCGGCACGTAGAACAGGCGCGGGCCGAAGTTGTTGAAGATGGCCACCATGCCGTAACCGGCGAGTCCGCCAAGCGCAGAGCCAGCGAGACCGAAGAGCGCGCCTTGAATCAGGAATACGCGCAGCATCTGGCCGCGCTTCGTTCCCATCGCCCGCAGGATGCCGATCTCGCGCGTGCGTTGCACCACGCTCACCGACAGCACACTGGCGATGCCGAGTGCCACGCTCAAGGCCACGAAGAAGCCGATGATCTGCGTGGAAAGGCTTTGCGAGCGCAGTGCATTCATCAGCTCGGCGTTGGTTTCCATCCAGCTTTCCGCCTTCAGGCCCAACAGACGATCGATGCGTGAGGCGACGTTTTCCGCTTCGAAGATGTCATCCACTCTGACGTCGATGACGGTCGCAGCTCCCGGCAGATCGAGCAGAGACTGCGCCTGCTTCATGTCGAGATAGACGTAACGCGAATCCAGCTCGCGCACGCCGAGTTCGAAGATGCCAGCGAGGTTCACGATGGTTTCGCGCCCCTGGCCGCCGTCCAAGCGCAACTTGTCGCCCACCGTCATGCCGAGATCGTTCGCCAGCAGTCGACCGATCACGGCATCGTTGGCGCCGATGCGCAGTTCACCAGCGATGAGATCCTCTGCCAAAGGCACGATGCGCTGATAGCGCTCGAGGTCGATGCCGAACAAGGCCACCGATTCCAAGGCATCACCGCGGCGCGCAAACGCGGGGCCGGAAATGATCGGAGAAACGGCAGTCACGCGCGGCAAGGTGTCGAGCACGTCGACCACCTGCTGCCAGTTGTTGATCGAACGCAGTCGTTGCGCACGCTTCGTTTCCAGCACCAACTGCGTGGTGCCTGGCGGCGCAGGGACGATTGTGTTGCGCTCTTGTGGCGCCTCGATGCGAATGTGTGCCTGTGTGCCGAGCGTGCGCTCGATGATGTTGTCCTGCAGACCCGTGATCAGTGCCGTGAGAAAGACGATCACCGCCACACCCACGGCGATGCCCACGAGAATCAAGGTGCTCTGTGCCTTGCCCTCGCGCAGGAATTTGAGGGCGATGGTCCACTCGGCCCACATCATCAGTTGAACCTGACGGGCACTTCGTTGCTGGTGGATGCGGGGGCAGGGCCGATCGGCGCCTGCGTGGGTACGAGGCGCACGCGTTCACCTTCGCCCACTGTGTCATCCGGGTTGGCCAGTACCCAATCACCTTCCTGCAGGCCGCTCGCGATTTCGGTTGCCGCGACGCCGCGCAACCCCAACTGCACCTTGCGCCGCTCGGTGCGGCCTGCGGTGGCCACCCACACTTCGGCGCTGTTACCGTCGATGTTCACGAGCGCATCGTTCGGCAGGGAGAGGGCGCGCTCACGTTTACCGGTTTCGACGTTGACCGATACCGTCATGCCTTCGCGCAGAAAGGCGGGGGAGGGATCGACGGTGAGGCGAATGTCCACCGTGCCGCGCGCAGGATCGATGCTCGGTGCGATGAACGTGAGCTTGGCTGGGAATGGATGATTGGGATAGGCGTCGGCGACGCACACGGCGGACTGTCCCAATTGCAAGGCTTCGAGATTCTTCTCGTCGACGGGCACGAGAAGCTCGGTGGCGCCTTCGCGCGTGAGTTCGAACAGCACACGTCCCGGCTGCACCAGGTCGCCGGGTTCGGCGTTGCGGGTGAGGACGGTACCGGCCACCTGTGCGCGGATCGTGGTCTTGGCCAGCTGTGCCTTGGCATTGGCGAGTCGCGCCTGCGCGGCGGCTTCATCGGGTTGGCCGGCTGCCAGCGCGCTTGCAGCCAGACGCGCCTTGTCGGCGGCGCTCTGCGCACTGATTTCCGCCTGCACCGCCTGCTCCAGCGCTTCACTCGAAATGAGTTGACGTGTCATGAGATCACGGCGCCGTTCCACTTCGCGGCTGGCCTGCGCGAGTGCAGCTTCGGCTTCGCGCAGCGCGGCCTCGGCCTGCGGACGAGTGGATTGTTGCAAGGTCGCCAGCGCGGCTTCGGCTTCGCGCACTGCGGCTTCGAGATCGTCGGCACGTAGCACTGCGAGCACATCGCCGGGTCGTACCTGATCGCCTTCCTGCACCAGTCGCTCTACCACTACGCCGGTGATCTCGCTCCCAACCTGAACGCGTGAATAGGCAGCGACGCGTCCGGTTGCCACCACCGTCTGCACCAAGGGCTGTGCCACGACTTCATAGGCCGGCAACATCGGGCCACGCAGCGACTGCAGCAGCGTCCACCCTGCGACGAGCAGCACCAGCGCGATGAGGGAAAGGAGCAGAGGACGTCGTTTCATGCAAAGGGCTCGGGACTAGGACTGTGCAATGGTAACCGAGTGCCAGACGTGGAAGTGTGACTGCAGCGGAGTTTAGTGCGCGCATGATTGCGCGGTGTCGGAGTGACCCGCGGAGGTGGTGGTATCGATACGCTGGATGCTCGTCGATCAGTCAGAGCTCAGGGCGAAAGCTGCCCCAGCATGAACTCGACGGCGCCGATGATCTCTTCATCGGAAAGATCGAGGCGCCCCCCCTTCTTCGGCATGATGCCGTTCTTGCTGAAGCCATTGAGCGCGTGACTGATGAGCGTGTCCTTGCCTTGGGTGAGGCGCGGTTCCCAGGCTTCCTTGCTGCCGAGCGCGGGAGCACCACCGACACCGGGAGGCGCATGACAGGCGATGCAGACCTCGTCGTAGACCTTCTGACCGCTCATGCGTATGGGCTCGGCAGCCACTGCTTCGCCGCCTGCCTCTTCCGAACCTGCCAGTGCGGTTCGGCCGGTGATCGTGATGCAGAACACTGCAAAGATGAAGATGAATCTGCTGGCAATTTTCTGGCAGGACTTGCGCATGGTGCTCTTTCCTCGTTCGTGCCGCGCGATCCTAACACAACGATGGTGAGCGAGCGCCGGCACCGCGCCTGCGCTGCGGTTGCCGCGGTGGGTTATGTACTGAATAATCGCAAGCCAACGTCTTTGCCCGCAGGCAAACGAGAACAAAACAACAAAGGCTGAGAGAGGGGGCTGTTCCATGCGAACGAACGCGCGTTTGTTCTTCCTGTCGTTGCTCGTTTCATCCCATTTCCTTGTTGGCACCGCAGCCAATGCACAGGAGCACGATCACTCCGAAGGCGCGGCAGCAAATTCGCAGCAAGGTCCCATGGCGGTCAAGTCGGGGTTATGGTCCGATCCTTCCACGTGGTCGACCGGCGTCCTGCCGCAGGAAGGTGAGATCGTCACCATCGATCAAGGTGTGGAACTCGTCCTCGACGTCGACACGCCCGAACTCAACGGCATCAACCTCAACGGTAAACTGCGCTTCGCCGACAACAAGGATCTCGAACTCACCACCGAGTGGATCCTGATGCGTGGCGGCGAGCTGCACATCGGTGCGGAAAACGAGCCTCACACCCGTCTTGCCACCATCACCTTCACGGACAAGGTCAAAGGCGAAAACATCAACGGCATGGGCGACCGCGGCATGATGATCGTCGGCGGTGTGCTGAGCCTGCACGGTGATCGTGAGCATTCCTGGACCAAGCTCGCGCAGACGGCAGAGAAAGGCGCAACGCGCATCGAAGTGCTCGACGCCCGTGGCTGGCGCGAAGGCGACACCATCGTGCTGGCCTCCACCGACTTCAATCCGCGGCAGGCGGAAGTACGGCAGATCAAGTCGATTCGCGGCAACCGCCTTACCTTGGATCAGCCGCTCGAATACATGCACTTCGGTGAGATCACCTATGGAGTCGACGAGCGCGGTGAAGTGGGCCTCTTGAACCGCAACATCAAGATCCAGGCCTCTGAAGATTCAGAACAGAACTACTTCGGTGGCCACATCATGGCGATGGCCGGCAGCCGCATGACGGTGTCCGGCATCGAACTGACGCGCATGGGCCAGCATCTGACGCTGGCGCGCTATCCGATTCACTGGCACCTCGTAGGTGACGCCGACGGGCAGTACATCAAGAACTCCGCGATTCACGACACTTTCAGCCGCTGTGTGACGATCCACGGCACCAACAATCTCCTGGTCGAGAACAACGTCACCTACAACACCGTGGGGCATTGCTTCTTCATGGAAGATGGTGTCGAAACCGGTAACCAGGTGATCCGCAATCTCGGCATCCAGACCAAATGTCATCCGACCTTGCCGTGTGAACCTACGAACCTGACGTTGAAACATCAGTCGACCGAAGGGCAGAAGTCGCCGCACATCCTGATTCCCTCGGACAACTCCGCTTCCACCTTCTGGATCACCAACCCCGACAACATCTATCGCGACAACGTCGCTGCCGGCTCCGATCAGATTGGCTTCTGGATGGCCTTCCCCGAACATCCGACCGGCGCCTTCGAAGGCACGGAGATCAGTGCCAACACCTGGCCGCGTCGCATGAAGGTGCGTGAATTCAGTGGCAACGTGGCGCACTCGAACTTCGACGGCTTCATGCTCGATCGCGGTCCGCGTCCGGACGGTACCTTCGGCATCGCCGGTGGCAGCTTGATCAGCCGTGCCGACCCTTCCGACGACAAGAGCGAAGTCGTCGTGGCGCACTTCGATAATTTCACCGGCTACAAGAACCGCAACGGCGCCGTCTGGGGCCGCGGTGAACTGCACCTCTATACGAACCTGAAACTGGCCGACAATGCCATCGGCTTCACGCACGCGGCCGGTGCGCCGGGAGTCGCTGCCTACACTTCGCGTGTGGTCGATTCCTTGTTCGTCGGCGAAAGTGACAACATCGGCAATCCTTCCACGCCCGAGGAAATCGCCTACGGTCGCAGTCTGCCTGCCGAAGCACCGGATTTCCCGATCCGTGGCTACGAGTACTACGACTTCCATCACGAAGTGGAAAACGTCACCTTCGTAAACTTCCAGCCCAACGAGCAACGTGATGCGGGTGCGCTGTCGTATCTGCTCTTCACCAGCTTCGGCATGAGCACGGAAAACTGGGTGAAGGGTTTGAAGTTCGAGAACGCCAAGCCGGTCAGCTTCCCGCCGATCCAGAAACGTTGGGCTTCCGACTATGGTCGCAGTGCTGCCTACAAAAGTGCTGCCTTCCATGATCTCGACGGCTCGGTCACGGGCAAACCCGGTGCCTTCATCGTGATCGACAACGGCATCGCTTCCGACGAAGACACCTGCGAGATCAAACCTACCTGGAACGCAGCGATCTGCACCGGCGACATGGGTCGCTTCGCCATCGCCGGTAATTTCAGCGGTTTCGAAACCACGCCGATCACCAATCCGATCATCCTGCAGCGCAACGGCAAACGCGTCGAATACGCCGGTGGTCAGACCATCGCCAGCGGCGCCGAACTGCGTATCGAAACGGCACGGGAGTCGCTTACGCTGTCGCTGCAGGAAATGGATGAAGGTTCCTACGTGATCTTCGAACTGCCTGAGTTCACCAAGGCGGCGAGCGGTGTGGAAGCGAACAGTCTCGAGGCGTTGAAGAATGCTTCGCAGACTTCCTACTACCGCGACGACAAGAGCCTGTGGGTGAAACTCGTCGTTGCCGACGCAGCGGGTTCGCGTGTTCTCGATGGCCCCGGTGGGCCCGGTAACGGTGGCCCCGGTGGTGCAACGAGGATCGAAGTCAGCAGGTAAGGATAAGTACTCGCGACGCAACGAGTGGCGAGCGCGAGAAGAACAGTGAGGACGGATTGAAGGCGCTGCGGCGCCTTCAATCGCTTTCGATGATCTGACGTATGCGGATCGCCAGTACGTCCATGTTGAAAGGCTTGGTGATGATCTGTATGCCTTCTTCCAGGAAGGCAGGGTTCGACGCCTTGTCGGTGTAACCGCTCATGAAGAGCAGCTTCAGATTGGGGCGACGGGCGAGCGCGATTCGCGCCACTTCATCGCCACTCATGTCTGGCAGTCCGATGTCGGTGATCAGAAGATCCAGCCGCTGGGTCGACTCCAGGATCTTGATCGCCGCTGCGGCGTTCTCCGCTTCCAGCGCGTAGTAGCCGAGTTCCTTCAGCACCTCGACCACCAGCATTCGCACCACACCTTCGTCTTCCACCACCAGCACCACTTCGCCGAGACCGATGTGGCTATCCATGTCGGTGGAGGAGTCGGGCTCATCTTCGGCGAGATCGCCGCTGTAACGCGGCAGACAGATTTCGATGGAGGTGCCCTGACCCGGCTTGCTGTGGATCTGAATGCCGCCATCGGCCTGTTTGACGAAGCCGTAGATCATCGACAACCCCAGTCCGGTTCCCTTGCCGATGGGCTTGGTGGTGAAGAAGGGTTCGAATACGCGCGCCTTCACGTCGTCGCTCATGCCTTCGCCGGTATCGGTGATCTTGAGACACAGATACTCACCCGGCTTGAGTTCATGCAGTGCCGCTTCGTTCTCATCCAACACCACGTTGGCGGTAGAGATGGTGATCGTGCCGCCCTGCGGCATCGCATCACGCGCATTGATGGCGAGGTTGAGGATGGCGTTTTCCATCTGGTTGGCATCGCATCGGATCAGCCACGGTTTGTTGGCCGCATGAAATTCCATACGTACCGTTTCGCCGAGCGTGCGGCGCAGCATTTCCTGCATCGACAGGATCAGCTCGTTGATGTCGAGCGGCCGGGGATCGACCGGCTGGCGGCGTGAGAAGGTCAACAGACGCTGAGTCAACGACGCCGCGCGATAGGCAGAGTCGAGCGCACCCTTGAGGAAGCGATCGATCTCGCTGATGCGTCCCAACGGAATCAATTTCTGAATCACGTTGAGCGAGCCGGTGATGCCCTGCAACAGATTGTTGAAGTCGTGTGCGATGCCGCCGGTGAGCTGCCCGATGGCTTCCATCTTCTGGCTCTGGCGCAGGGCTTCTTCGACTTTCATGAGTTGCGCCGTGCGCTGTTCCACGCGCCTTTCGAGGCTTTGATTGAGGTCGGCCAAGGCAGCTGCCGCATTGCGTGCCGCGGCTTCGCTGGCGCGCAGTGCCTCGGTGATGGTGCGACGTTCGGTGACGTCGCGCAGGATCAGCGTGATCACCGCGCGCGAACCCATGTTCCAGCGCGAGGTGGAGGCTTCCATGTAGGTCGTCGAGCCATCCTTGCGAATGGCAACGAGTTCGCGGGGTGGCGAAAGATTGAAACCATCGAGTGCATCGCGCCATGTCGTCTGCCACTCGCTGTCGGCAGCGAACAAGGTGGCGGCATCGGTGCCGACCAACTCTTCCATCGTGTACCCGAACTGTTGCACGGCGGCAGGGTTGGCCATCCGAATCCGACCTGCGCTGTCGATCGTCATGATGGCATCGGGCGCGCTTTCCACTACCGCGTTGTAACGTGCCCGCTGCTGATCGCGCAGGAACTGTTCGCGGCGCACGGACATCGTGACATCGGAGATGAACAGCACGCAGCCGCTGCCCCGAGCGCCGATGGGTGAGACGGTGATGTCGTGCAGTAGCGTGCGGCCGGATTGCGTATGCAGCGGCAAAGGCGAGGCATTGAGCGCGTGCGAGATTCCGGCCGAGGCGTTGGCGTCGATTGCACCTTCGATCGCGATTTGTAGTCGCTTCGAATCGAGCGTCGGGAAGATTTCCTTGAGCGACTTGCCCTGCACTTCGGCCAGGGAATGGCCGCTGGCCGAAGCCATCCAGGCATTCCACTGCGCGACACGCTGTTGGGCGTCGAGGACGACGATGCCGCCATTGAGCGCGTCGAGAATGGCCAACGCCAGGTTGGGATCGCTATTCGGCATGCGGCAGGTTCGCGGCGGGTATGCCGGACACACGTTCGATGTACGCACCAACCAGTTGTTTGAGCGCGCGCAGCGAAGGCATGTCCAACAGCATGGCGATGTATCCTTCGATGTCGCCACAGGTGACCGCAAAGTTGATGTAGATGAACAGCACACTGTCACCGGCAGGCTGCCTTGTGGTGGCACTGAACAAATCGCTGCTCTCGCCATAGATGACTTCCGGCAGGGAGGTCTTCAGGTTGCGCTGCAGATTGTTGGCGATGGTGCCCAGGCAGCCGTTCAACAGTACGTTGCCGGTTTCGGCGAGGGCTTCGTGTTCGAGTTCGATGATGTCTTCGAGCGAGGGGGTGCCACCGACGACGGCGCGCACCAATTCCAAACTCTTGGTTTCAGGAAAGATCAGCAACGCGCGGCCGTTGATGTCACCCTCGAAGTACTGCTGCACGGCGACCAGACGTTTCGATTCCTGTTGCCCAAGAATCACGATGGCTTCCTCGGGTGTCACTACCGTCACTTCCGGTACCGACAGAAGCACTTCTTCCTTCACCATTTCGCGCAGGTTCAGCGCCGCATTGCTGACGCCGAGATTCACGAGCTCCGCAAGTGCGTCGAGTTCTAGTTCGGTGAGGCCGAGCGCGGAGCTCCTCATTTTTCGGTGCCGTTGAACGCGGCGAGCGCCGTCGTGAAGAATTCTCCCAGCGCCGCTTCGGTCAGCGGCTTCGGCAGAAAATGGGCACCGGCGGCGCGTGCACGGTTGATTACTTCGATCTGCTGATTGGCGGAGATGACTGCGATGCCCATCTCGGCATCGAGGGCGCGCAGTTCGCTGGCGAGGGTGATGCCGTCCTTACCCGGCATGTTGTAGTCCATCAATACGAAATGCGGACGGGTGTTCTTCACCAGTTCCAGTGCTTCATCCGCATTGCTTGCTTCCATGCTTTCCCAATCAGGATGGAGCAGCTTCATCGCTCTTGTGACGCCCATGCGGGCGAGTTTGCTGTCATCGACGATCAATACCTTGTACGCCACGATTTCCCCTCAATACCTAAATGCGTGAAGCCACATCGAGCGGGCATTGTACAGTAGTGCATCGAAAGTGCTCGGTGTGATTCAGTCGCGATGTTCCAGATTCGGTATGACCAAGTCGCGAAGAAAGGAACTCTCGGGCTCATCGCGAGGCACTGCACCGGCGACCAATAGTACCTGCAGCACTGCGGCATGAACTGAAACACATGCGGACCAGTTCACACTTGCACCTGGGTTCGCGATCAGTCGCTGCAGCAATGTTTCTGCATCTCCAACGGGACACTCGCCACGAAGTTCGATTGTTCCATCGGTAGAGAGATGAATGCTCATGCCAGTATCTCTCCCATATCCAGCACCAACAGCACACGACCATCACCCATGATCGTCGTGCCAGTGATGCCGCGGATCCCGGTAAGAATGCCATCCAATGGTTTCAGCATCACTTCCAATCTTTCACCGAGACGATCGACGCGAATACCGCCCCAATGTCCGCCAAAGGTCGTCACCACGATTACTGCCTCACCGCCGGGCGGCATGCAGGCCGGTGTTTGCAACAGATCGCTCAGCTCGAAGATGGGCAGGGTGCGATTGCGATGCGCGATTGCCTTGGCCGCACCGACACCAGCCATACTGCCGAGAGGCACGCGGATCGTTTCGACCACCGCATCGATTGGAATGCCGAACGTCTGGCCACCGGCCTCCACGGTCATCACATGGCTCATCATGACGCTGAAGGGCAGCGCGAACTCGACCGTGGCGCCTTCGCCCGAACGACTATCAATGGTGACGCTGCCGCCAATGCGGCTTACGGAGCTGCGCACCACGTCCATGCCCACGCCTCGCCCCGAAAGTTCCGTGACCTCCGAGGCAGTGGAGAATCCGGGCGAGAAAATCAGATCGATGAGTTCTGCTTTACCCAATTCCGCAAGCTGTTCTTCTCGGAGGATGCTGCGATCCAGAGCCACCTGCCGGATGCGCTCCACATCGATGCCGCCGCCATCGTCGCTCACCTGGATCAGGATGCGATCGCCTTGGCGCCATGCGCGTATCGCGATCGTCGCCACCGGCGGTTTGTTGCGCTGCGCACGCAACTGTGCACTTTCGATGCCGTGATCCAGCGCATTGCGCACCACGTGCAGCAAAGGTTCGAACAACACTTCGATGATGGCCTTGTCCGCTTCGGTGTCATCGCCTTCGATCAGCAGTTTCGTCGGTTTGCCGAGGTTCGCTGCCATCTCCCGCACCACGGGAGGAAAGCGTCCCAGCACCGTCCGCAATGGCAACACACGCATGCCGAGTACGGCGCGTTGCAGCTTTGACGTGAGGCGATCGAGCGCACCGTGTTGATCCTTGATGGATGTTGCGAGCGTCGTGCTCTCGCTCTGCGCGACCTTGGAGAGATGTCCGATGGCGTTCTTGACCACCGTGAGCTCGGCGACGAGACGAACCAAGGCCTCGATCCGCTCCGCGTCGACGCGCAGAGTGCGAGTGGAAAGGTCGAAGCGCGGTAGGGAAGTGGTAACTACAGGCTCTGCTGCGGCCGTACCGTGCAGGGCCCAGTCGAGTTGCTCGCGCAGATGACCGACGTCCTTGGTCGCGAGACTGCGTTCCATTCCTGCTTCGATCTTCGCCGCCGCGGCAACGAGACCACAGTGCGAAAGCGCATTCACCGCCGTGGTACCAGCGGCGCTCACCACACCTGCGAAGGTTTCCGCGCGCGTTTTCGTCAGCAGTTCGAATTGCGCTTCGAGCAGCTCGCGTGCCGCCGGCGTCAGCGCCCCCCCTCGTGCGGGCTGCGTGACAGAGGGCAGCGACACGACCTCGCACTCCTCGAAGTGGTCCTTCAGGTAAGTTTCCACCTCCGACCTGGTTGCAGCGCAGAGCGCGGTGTAGGTCAGAAGACTCTCGTACGGATCGAGTTCGCTCAGTGGTGGCAGGTCGGCAATGGGATCGAGGTCGAGCGTGAGGAGCCCAGGCAGCGCTTCGATCAGGGCAAGCGGATCTTCACCACGAAAGAAGCAGTCTGGCGTTGGGGTGTAGCGGATGGCGGTGAGTGCTCGAGAGCGCACATCGTCGTGCTTCTTCAAAGTGTCATCGAGCCAGCTTGGCCATGAGCGTGATGATGCGGGTTTCACGGGCTCTCGTGCCGCAGCTTCACTCAAGCGGCTCAAGAGCGCCGTCGCCTCAGCGTCGGCATCGGAAGGTGGTGCGCCGGATTGCTCCATCCTGTCGAGCCAGCGCGCGACCAAGTCGAGGCAGGCCAGAACACGCGAGTTCAGCTCATCAGATACGGCGCCGTGGTGCGACTTCAATCGACCGAGATCCGACTCGAGCGCATGCAGCAGTCGCTCCATCGCAGAAAACTCGATGATGCCGGCGCTGCCTTTGAGTGTGTGCACCGAGCGGAACAAGGCTTCCAGTGCCGGCGCATCGTGACTCTGATCCTCGAGTGTGTGCAGAGCGGCATTCGCCTGTTCGAGGTACTCCCGTGATTCGATGATGAACTGCTCGATGAACTCATCCATGACGAACTCCCGTGAGCAAGGCCGCGAAATCGAGCAGCGTTTTATCTTCCAACGGCTTGACCAAGTAGTAGTTGGCACCGGCAAGCTGTGCCGCGGCGAAGTCCTGTGGCTTCGACTCCGAGCTGATGATGAGCGCGGGAATTCCCGCGAGCGGCAGTTCCTTCTGGCGCAGTTCGCTCAAAAAGGTGAGGCCGTCCATCGTCGGCATGTTGATGTCGACGATCAGAAGGTGGGCCGCAATGCTCAGGAGTTTCTCGAGGGCTTCGAGTCCATTGAGGGCTTCTTCCACGTGATAGCCGGCCGTTTCGAGTATGCCGCGATAGTAGAGCCGGACGAGGCTCGAGTCGTCGATCACGAGGATGGTCTTGCTGTCATTCGCCACGAGATCCTCCTTGATAGGCGGGTCGTTGGTAAACGATCGCTTCTTCGAAGCGTGCCACGTCGAACAAGGCTGAAATCCTGCTCATCGATTCGGCATGGCCCAGGCAGATGAAACCGCCGGGCAGCAGGTTTTCATACAGATTTTCCGCCGCCACACACCGCGCGGCGTCATCGAAATAGATCAGAACGTTGCGACAGAAGATGATGTCGAACCGTCCATGTGGTCGTGTCTGCTCTTCATCGACGATGTTCACTTGGGTGAAACGCACCGATTCGCGCAGTTCAGCGATGATCTGCCAACTTTGTTCATCCAACTGCGCGAAGTACTTGTCGATCAAAGACGGGGGCAAGCGCATCAGAGCGCGCTTACCGTAGATGCCGGCGCGCGCCGCTTCCAGCACCTGCGTGTCGATATCGGAACCGACGATCTCGATCTCGTAGTCATCGACCAGCGGCCAGTTTTCCAGAAGCCATAGCGCGACGGAATATGGCTCTTCGCCCGTCGAACACGGCACTGACCACAGTCGAAGGAGCTCGCCCGGTTTCTTGTGCCGTAGTCGTTGGGGTATCAGGTCCGAGGTCAGGCACTTGAGCTGGTGATCTTCGCGATTGAAATAGGTTTCGTTGACAGTGAATGCGTTGACGAATCTTTCCATTTCGCCGGCGCTGTCGGCACGCAGACGTTTGAAGTAGTCGGTGAAGGACGCAGATGAAGTCGCCAGCATGCGCTCGACCACGCGGCGTTCGACGTAGTAACGCTTCGGTTCGTTGAAGACCATGCCGGTCCGTCTGTAGAGGAAGTCGCAGAGTTTGCGAAATTCGTCTTCCGTCAGCGCCGGAAATTCAGTCATGAATGTCAGAGGATTGGGACAGGATGCGGTCGCGCGCAATCTTCAGCGCGAAGCGGAGAAAGGGCGTTTCAGAAAAACGTGCAGCACAGGCATCGAGTGCCGGTAGCACCGAGGGCCCACCGACTTCCGACAATACGTCGACCGCGGCAGAGCACACATTGGCTTCGGGTTCACGTGTGAGCAACGCACCCAACAAGGTAGTGGCCTCTTCGGTGGGAAGACCACGCACGAGCTCGCAGCTCAGGATGCGCACATCGGCATCTTCATCATTCAACAGTACCGGGAGATGTTCCCGTACGGCAGCAGGAATGGTGCGCAGGGCATCGAGGGCATTGGTGCGCAAACTGGCGTCGTCTTCCCGCAGCAAGGGAAGTATCGCGCTCACGGCTTCCGGCGTGCCGATGCGGGTGAGGCTGGTGAACATGGCTTCGCGTACGCGCGAGTCGTTTTCCGTACGCAGCGCCGTGGCAAGCGCCTGCACACCACCGGGAATGACGGCCGCTGCGCGCGCTGCGGCCCAACGCTCGTCCTGAGTGCCCTGCGTCAGCGCTTTCAGCACTTCAGCTGGGTTGGCCTCAGATCTTGGTTTGCCCTTGTCAGTCTTGCGAACCAGCGGCATTGGTCGGCACCAGTTTCTGTAATTGATCGGCGATCTTCTGCAGTGGCATCACCCAACTCGCTCCACCTGCGCGTACCAGTTCACCAGGCATGCCCCAGACCACGGCGGTTTCTTCGGATTCGGCAATGGTCTGTCCTCCCTTCGACTTCAGTTCGGTCATCGCAGTTGCACCGTCGTTGCCCATGCCGGTCATCAGAATGCCGATGAGCTGGTTGGCAGGCACGTGCTCCAGCGCCGATAGCACCAGGCGATCGGTGCTCGGATGCCAGAGATAACTTGCACGCGGCGGTGCCGCCATTGCGATGAGGCCTGCGGGACGTAGCGATATCACGACATCCGTATCGCCCTTGCCAATGTAGACACAGCCCGCCCGCAGTGGCATGGGCTGCGATACTTCCACCACTTCCAGGGCGCAGATGCCATTGAGGCGCTTCGCCAATGTATGCGTGAAGCTGGCCGGCATGTGCTGCGCGACGACGATGGGCCAGGGGAAGGTACGCGGCAGTGGAACGAGCAGCGCTTCGAGTGCCGGCGGTCCACCGGTGGAGGAACCGACCAAGACGATGCCGTTTCCTGGGCCGAGGTCTACGGGTGCGGCGGTGGTGCGTGCCGACTTCGGCTCCGCTGCGCGTCCCCGGACGGCAGCGGTTTTCAGTTGCACTCTTTCGCGTAACCGTTTGGCGGTGGGTACGCGCGAAGCGGCAGCGGCGCGGATCTTGGCAATGAAAGCGGGTGCGAATTCATCGAGGTGCAGCGATACCGTGCCAGTCGGCTTTGCCACGAAGTCGACTGCGCCAAGGCGCAGCGCGTCGAGCGTGGCATCGGCACCTTCGGCGGCGAGTGTGGACACCATCACCACGGGGCAGGGGCGCTGCACCATGATGCGGTCGAGACATTCGAGTCCATTCATCTGCGGCATGTTGATGTCGAGCGTGATGACATCGGGCTGGAAAGATTCCAGCTGTTCGAGTGCTTCGAATCCGTCACGTGCGAGAGCTACTTCGAATTCCTTTTCCGCCGCGAGTACCCGCCCAAAAAGCTTGCGGACGAGCGCGGAGTCATCGACCACCAGAACTTTGATCATGCATCCTTCTTCTTACCCAAGCCCTGGAACGTATCCAACAAATCCTGTTCGGCACGCGTCAGCACTTCGGCTGGGTCGAGCACGAGCACGAGTCGCTGCGAGGTCTCGAGATTGATGACGCCGCGCACGAGACGAGTGATGGCATCGGTGAGATCGGGTGGCGCTTCGATCAGGTCCTGGGATACGCGCAGTACCTCGACAACGCCGTCCACGATGAGGCCAGCGCGATGCCGTTCGGTTTGAATGACGATCAGTTTGCGTTCTGCGTTGGCTTCCAACTTGGGCAGGTCGAAGCGTCGACGCTGGTCGATCACCGGCAGAACCTCGCCACGCAGATTGATCACACCTTCGAGAAACTTCGGTGTCTTCGGCACACGGGTGATCTGCGCGGGCACCTGTGCCACTTCCGCCACCGTTGCAATGGGCAGGGCGAATTCATCCCCGCCCAGTTTGAATACGAGGAAGATCAGTTCCGCCTGACGTGGTTCGGCTGCGACTGCGCTCTGTCCCAGGTCGTTGCGGGCGGATACCAGCTTTTGCATGACGTCCTCACGGAAGAGTTGCTCGGGCTCCAGGATGGAGATCAGACGGCGTCCACCTTCGGCGCGATAGATGGCCTTGATACGCGACTCTCCACCGGTACGGGCCGCTAGCACCGGCGGAATGGGATCGACCAGATCGGGATCTGCGGTGAGGATGGCGCGCGCGCGATCGGCCACGAGTCCGATCCTGTTGCCACCCACGTGCATGACCACGACCTTCTCACGACCTTCGCAGTTCGACTGCGCGCCGAAACCGAGCAACCCACGCAGCGACATCAGGGGTAGCAGTGCATCACGCACTGCAATGACCCCCAGCACCACCGCTTCGGCGCGCGCAACCGCAGTCATCGTCGGAGGCAGCGGAATGATTTCTTGTACGGCCTCCAAGGTAAGGCCAAACTCCTGACCGGCGACTTCGAAGGTAACGAATACTGCGCCGGCTTTGGCTTCATCGACCTGTTCCTGCGCGATCGCCGCAGCGATTGTGGATGCCTGCCGCTGCGGGCGGCTGCGATTGGCGAAGGCCGATTCCAGCAGCGCTCTGATGTCGAGGATCTTCGCGGTGGTCTTGTTCTGACTGGAGGTGAAGATACCGAGAAGTTTGTCGGTGTCGGCGGAGCTGTGCCCCTTATTGGATGTGTCGATCTGCTCGGCGGTCGCGCTTTCCAACAACTCCACGGCATCGACGGTTAGTGCCACTGCGGTACCCACATCGAGCACGATGGCACGCGTGTGCTGCGTCTGCGCAATGGGTGGCTTGCCCAGCAGTTCGCGCAGGCTCACCACCGGCAACACCATGCCGCGTAGATTAGCGAGTCCGAGCAAGGCCGATGGTGCTTGAGGTACGCGTGCCACCACCGGTGGCACTATCACTTCCGACACATCCTCCGCACGCAGCGCATACAACTCTGCATCTAGACGAAAGGTCAGGAAGCGATCAGCGAGTGTTTGGGCGAGGGCTGGCACGAGGCTACGCCGATCGCTGTCTGAGCTCATCGGCCAGCGAGGCGATTTCCTCGATGGCGGCGGCCAGATCTTCCACGCCACGCGACTGTTGCGTCGCTGCCGTCGCTGCTTCGCGCGAAGCATTGCCGGCTTCTTCCGCCGCTGCCGCGATCTGACGCGCGGCCTGTGCCATTTCCACCGTACTCGCAAGGATGAGATCCGCGCCGTTGAGAATGGATTGGCTGGCGGCACTGAGTGAACTCATGTCAGAGACGATCTTCTGCAGTGATGCGGAGACGATGCGGTTGTTCTGGATTTCTGCTTCCGCAGCGACGATGGTCTGCTCGAGATCGCTCTTCAAGGTGGCGATCTGATCCAGGATGCCCCTGACCGTGTCGGTGGCGCTTTCGACGTTTTCCGATGCTTCGCGCGCGAGAGCACGGATGTCCTTCGAAACCACGGCGAAACCGCGACCCGAATCCCCGGCACGTGCCGCTTCCACTGCGCCACTGACGGCGAGCATGCCGGTCTGTACGGCAATGAGTGAGATGGACGATGTGATTTTCTCGATCTTCTTACCGATGCCCTCCAGACCTCTGATCGTTACCACGCTTGCACGTGTTTGCTGCAGCAAGGTCTCGACGTCGTTGAGCAAAGTTTCCACGGCTTTACGGCCGTCCTTGAGTGCGGCATCGATGTTGCGCACGCGCTCATTGGCGGTCTGCGCGTTCTCACGCGCCAGCCGTGCACTGGTTTCGATCTGATTCAACGCGGCCGACGTTTCTTGCGTGGCTGCCGCCTGTGATTGCGCCGCACGGCCGATCTGCTCGATGGCTGCCATGATTTCCGTCGATGCGCCCGAGAGCTCCTGAATCGAAGCCGACAGTTGCTCGGCGCTTGCACTGATTCCCTCAGCTACAGAGTTGCGCGATTTCCTTGTGCGGAGCTCCTGCCCCAACACGGCCAGCGCCTGCGCTGCAGCCTGGCCCTGGTCGAGTGAAGTCGCCTGTTGCTCCACCGCCACCTGCGCCTCGCCGGCGGCGGACGATTGTTCTTCCGCTGCGGCCGCTACCTGCTCAGCACCTTTCTGCACTTCGATGGCTGCGCGCTCCGCCTCGATCGCCGCAGTCAGAATGTTGCGACTGCCTTCGGCAATCTGTGCAAAGTCGTCGAGTCGTTGTTCGAGATCGGCGATCAGCGCGGAAGCAGCACTGGCCTGCGCCGAAGAAGACGTAGCGGTCGCCTTGAGCGCAGTGCCGACCTCACGTACTTCGCGTTGAATCGATTCGGTAAGCTCCTGCACCTCGAGCGCACTCTTGTGGGAAACCTCGGCGAGGTTGCGCACTTCATCGGCTACCACGGCAAAGCCGCGCCCCTGTTCGCCCGCACGCGCGGCTTCGATGGCTGCATTCAATGCAAGCAGGTTGGTTTGATCGGAAATGCGGCTGACCACACGCGTCAGCTCACCGATGTCGTTGGCGCGGCGATCCAGTTCCGTGGTCAACGCGAGCGAGTCATTCTGGCGCTGGGCTCCACGCTCGATCGCGCGCACGGAGGCGGTGAGTTGCGTAGTGGTTTCACCGAGGAAAAGCGCGAGTGATTCGGTTTGCCGGTTCGACGCTTCGGCTTCGCGTCTGGCCAGCGTCAGACTTTCCGCGATATTTTTTACTGCAGATGCCTGCTCCTGCGAAGCGCCAGCCGCTTCTTCGGCGCCGCTGGCAATCTGCTCCATCGATCTACGCAGCTCGCGGGTCGCTGCTGCCGATTCGGCGAGTCCACTTGCAAGCTCTTCAGTAGCAGCGGCGATGCGCTCGGCCACGACTTCCACCGATGCGTGTTGGCGTGTGGCACGAGGTACGGATTTTTCGGCAGGAGTGGTAACAGCAACTTTGTTGGGTGCCGAGGCTTTTGCGGCGCCCGTGGAAATTTTGGACTTTTTGACTAAAGCCATATGAATCCTATCGGGGGAGGGGCTTGTAGCTGCGAAACACAGGCAGGGGCAGCGTCTGTCGGACTTCTTCCGTGGCGCCAAGTTCGGCTTGTCGTGAAGCTAAACGAAGATTCTCTGGGGTGCAAGGAAGGACATGATGAGTGACAGTCGAACTGTTCAACTGCTTCTAGGAATCGACTCATGTGAATGAGATTGTGTGGATGGTCATTGAAATTCTGTTTGCTATCGATGAGTCAGAGATAACCGAATGGAGAGAGTGTTGCAGTTTGAAGAATCCTCTTGTCACGGAACTTCCTGAAACCGGTGTTGCTCGAGTGTGTGCCGCATGGGAAATCCCTGCGCGGGAGCTGGTGAGATGAAACGCTTCACCTCTCGGTTGAGGAACTTCTCAACCGCCGCGTGAAGTGGTGCGGCACTCTCGTTGATGGCGAGCCTGATGATCAGAGTTGTTTCGCAAGATGCTGCTTGTGAGCATCGCTGAGGTCGTTGCACCAAGGTAGTCGGCCGATAAGGGGTGGCTAAGAAAGAGAAGGGGATATTAACGAAAGTTAGTTCCAATATGGGCTATACTCCGCCAAAACCCCCCAGCCCAGGAGAAGAGGTTATGCCGGCTTTCACGTCTCGCGTCGCTCGTCTTGTGTTTACCGCTCTCGCCACACTCACCGCAGTCCCTTCGCTATACGCCCAGTCCATGAGTGATCCCGCATTGCAAGGAGCGCTCGATGTTCATTCGCACGTCGACCCCGACGGTTACGGCCCAGGCCACAATGGCCGTGCATACGATGCGTTGGAGTTGGCGCAACTGGCTCAAGAGGCCGGCATGCGTGGTTTCGTGATCAAGTTGCATTACGACCAGAGTGCCGACGATGCCTACCTGGTGCGCAAGCAGTTCCCGGACCTCGAAGTACTCGGAGGCATCGGTACCAACTTTGCCACTGGAGGACTGAATCCGGCGGCAGTGCGGCAGATGGCTGACGTCAAGGGTGGTTGGGGACGCATCGTCTGGATGCCCACTTGGGATGCCAAGCACTACGTCGAGAACAACGGCAATGATCGTCCCTTCATCACCGTGGCGAAGGACGGTGAGTTGGTGCCCGAAGCGAAAGCGCTGATTGCTGCAGTGGCCGAGGTCAACGGCAAGACTCGTAGTAGTAATGGCAAAGTCGTGCTCGCCACTGGACACAATGCACCTGATGAGGTGCTACTGATGGTGGAAGAAGCGCGTCGTCAGGGCTTGGATGTGCTCGTCACGCATCCTTTGCTGGAGTCCGTTGGAATGAGTCTCGAGCAGATGCAACAGGCGGTTGCGATGGGGGCTTATCTGGAGTTCGTCAGTTCCTTTGCCAACAACGAGGAAACCATCGAAGAACACGTGAAAACGATAAAAGCGATAGGCGCCGAGCACTGCATCGTATCGAGTGATCGCGGGCAGGGCCGCGGCGAAGAGGGGCACGATGCGCCGGCCATGTCTCATGTGGAAGGTCTCGCGCGCGCCGCGCAGGCTCTACGTCGGAATGGTTTTTCCGAGGACGAACTGGATCTTTTGTTCAAGATTAATCCTGCTCGCTTACTTGGACTGGCTCCACGCTGAGGAATCTCCCGTAGTGGTGAGCCTTGGCTGCGTACATGAGGCGCGCAGCCAGGCCGAGAGCAGGTGTTCGGCTGGATGCCCCAGAACGAAAAGGCCCATCCACGATGTGGATGGGCCTTGGTGTTTGGTGGAGGCGGGGGGAGTTGAACCCCCGTCCGCCAGTCCGCTGCCTTCAGCTCTACATGTTTAGCGTCGTCTATTTTTTAACCTGGTGCCGCCCGACGGGCAGGGTACAACAGGCGAGCCCGGTGAGTTTTAACGGGTCGGCCCCGAGCGAGCCTTCCCGCGATCTCGTTCTGTATGACGATGGCAATCACTGGTTTACGAGCATCCCGGTGGCCATCGCTCGCTGCGCCTAATTAGGCAGCGAGAGCGTAAGTTTCGTCGTTGGCAACTATTTAAGTTGCATAGATTGATTTACGAGAGTCTATACCCTCTCGACATGCACCTCAGGTTTTGTAACCGGCGTCGAATCCAAAACGCCCCCGAGTGGGTCGGCGATGCTAACACAACTCACGCATCACTTCTCGCTGATGAAAGCATCGCGTTGAGTCAGATGTGGGGGCGGAGGCTCAAAAAACAACAGGCACCGAGGTGCCTGTTGTCATGTCCATTGCGGTGAGTCGCTTACTTGTTCTTTTCCTGGCAGACCTTCTGCGCTTCACCCACGTCGCAGTAGTACTGGCCGTTGGCCATTCTGATCGTGTAGAAGCGGCCACCGGGCTTGCCGTTGGCGTAGGGGCTGACGGTGAACTCGACCTCGTCGCCTACGTTGAAGTTCTTGACGTCGAAGCCGCGCCGAGTGAGGTGCACCTTGCTGGTGAACTCGATGCCCCAGAGTTCCGAGGAGCCGTTTTCGGTGGGCACATCGACGAAGATCCAGACGTGGGGGTTGGTCCACTGCACTTCGGTGATCTTGCCGACGTGGGTGACCTTTTTCGTCTGGTCGAACATCGAGAAGGAGTGATGCGCCAGCGCAGTGCTGACGGGCAGGCCCAGTAATAGCAAGCTCAGGACGTAAGGGACGGGCGTTTTCATTGTTCTCATACCTCTGTTGTAGGCGCCGTCCTGGCATGGGCGGCGATGGGTCTGTCTAAAGTCAATCCGTGCGACGTTCGTCGCGCAATATCTTGATCAGCTGATTGGCGGTGATCACGACCTCCGGCAGCTCCGGCACACCTTCATTGCGCACGACACGGTAGCGGCCATTGACCACCAGGGCGGGCAGACGGCTGATGCCGGCCGCCTTGGTTTTCTGCTCCGCCTCTGCCAGGGCTGCGGCTACTTCCGGCGAGTTCCAGGCCTGCTCGAAGGCGTCCGCGGCCACACCGAGTTCGGCAAAGAAAGCTCTTGCCTGATCGACCGTGTTCAGCGGCTGATGCTTCTCGTGAATGTGACGAAACGCGGCCGAATGCGCCTCATCATCGATCTTCAACTGCACTGCGGTGTAGTAGATCTGCGCGTGCAACTTCATGACCGGATTCCAGATCGCGGGCATTCGATGCAGGACGAGGTCGCCACGCACTTCGCCACCCCAGTAGGACATCATCGGCTCGAACTCGCTACACACCGGGCAGCCGTACCAGAACACGTCGAGCATCTCGATGATCTCGGGTGGCGTGTCGGTCGCGATCGGCGGATCGATGCGCTCGTAGTGCTTGCCCTCATCCATTGGACGTGGCTGCGCCAGCGCGATGGCGGAAACGAACAGCAGGACGGCCAGGAGGGCAACCTGTCGCAAGCTCAGCGGAAGCAAGGTGTGTGGCGTTTGCATGTAAGGCTCCGCGCAGTCTGCGCCACTTAGAAATCTGCCTGCGTCTGGCCGTTTTCATCGACCGGATGACGGTCGTTCTCGTCACAGATGTACTCGAGCATTTCCCAGGTGCGGTCGCGACGGAAGGTGTGGCTCAGACGCCAGGGCTCTTCGAGTACGTTGGGATCGGTGAAGGTGAAATCCAGATGCAGGATGTCAGGGTTGTCCTTGTCGAGGTAGAGACGCTCTTCGATGACGAGGTCTGCGCTGTTGTAGACGCCGGCTTTGCCGAGGCGCTGGCCGGGACGTACGTTGCGGGTTTCGACCACGAGCACGTCGCCTTCCCAGTGCCCGCGGGAATCACCGAAATACTTCGGTTCCGGCTCTTCGGGGAAGGGGCGGCCATCAGTGAAGATGCGGCGCACCATCATGTGTGCTTCCTGCATCACCGTGATCTTGCCGGGAGTGAACAGGAATTCGAGGCTGTAGGGCATGGTCATGAAATACGGCATGCCCGGCGGTTCACAGTTGTTCGGGCCTTCCGGAATTTCGTAAGTGGGATCGGCGGCAATCTTGGCCATTTCCCGTTCATAGAATTCCTTGGCGGCACCTTTCAGTTTTGGCTCTTCGGGCGGCGTGGAGCCGAAGGCGAAGGCGGGGAACCACAGTCCGCGGAAGTCGGGCAACTTGTCCAGTTCGGCATAGGAAGCATCCGGAGCGTTGGCCGGATAGACCACGCCGTCCTGGGCAAGCGCTGGCTGAGCCAGAACAGAACCAGTCAGTACGGAAAGAGCGAGAAGGGTGTGTCGAGCGGTGAAGGTCATCTGGCAAGCCTCGATCTACTAATTATTGTGGGCGGCAATCCGCTGCGTAGGCGCGGGATGATAATAACGTCCAACTGGTCAGTTCAATAGAAGCGCTGCCGGAATAGGTTGGAACTTGGTTCAGGATTGGCACGTGGGCCTCACATTGCTCGTTGAGGGGGGCAGATAAAGCGGCTACCATCACCGGGCTTGAGCAAGGGGACTGCCAAGGCGGAGCTAGACTATGCCTGGGAATGATTACGAGAAGCAAGCGACCCTTTCCATGATGTCAATCATCGAACGTTTGAACAGAGGGCGAAAATCCCACGCGGTGCCTGTCGTGCGCACCTTGGTGGGCGCATGTGCGTTGCTGTTGTCACTGCATGTGCAGGGCAACGAGGCCATTCAACGCGCCGCCGAAGAAGGCGATCTCGCAGCACTCGAGCAGATGCTGCGAGCCGAAGAAAATGTGAATACGCCAATGCTCGATGGATCCACTGCGTTGCATTGGGCCGCATTGCGCGATCAGGCAGAAGTGGTTTCCTTCCTCCTCGAACGTGGCGCCGATGTCGAAGCGCGCAACCGCAATGGTGTATATCCGCTTTATCTCGCTGCGCTCAATGGCAGTGCCAAAGTCACGTCGCTGTTACTCGAAGCCGGCGCTGATCCCAACGCAGAACTTCCCAATGGCGAAACGGTGCTCATGACGGCAGCGCGCACCGGTGCGCCGGAAGTACTGGAATTGCTGCTGTCTTATGGCGCGCTCGTCGACAAGCGTGATCCCGAATTCCAGCAAACCGCTTTGATGATCGCTGCACGCGAGAATCATCCCGCAGCTGTGGATGTGTTGCTGCGCTATGGCGCAGAAGTGAATCTGCATACGCGCATCGGTCCGCCGATCGTCCACATACCGCCCTGTAAAGGCACGGGCTGCGGTTCCGAAGGTGTGGGCATCAACCGCAGTGGTGTGCCTGATCGCGGCGAACGTTACGAACAAAAAGGCGGGATGACTGCATTGCTGTATGCAGCTCGCGAGGGCAACACCGAAGTCGCGCGCAGTCTGCTCAAGGCCGGTGCCGATATCGAAGCGACCGAAGTCAACGGCATCGGGCCCTTGTTGATGGCGGTACTGAACAACCAGCAGGACACCGCCTATCTCCTGCTCGAGCATGGCGCCAACGTCAACGTCGAAGATTTCTGGGGCAGAACCCCACTCTATGCGGCTGTCGACTATCGCAACCTCGATCTCAACAGCTCCATCGAAGACAGTCCCACCACCAACTACGTCGATCGTGAGCCGATCTTTGCGTTGATCAAACGCCTGCTCGATGCCGGTGCTGACGTAAATGCTCAGACTCGTGAATGGCCGCCCGAGAAGAAATGGCTCTATGCACTGAACGATGTGTCCTGGGTCGACATGACTGGCCGTACGCCTTTCATTCGCGCTGCGGAATCCGGTGATGTGCGTGTCATGCGGCTGCTTTTGGAATATGGCGCCGACCCCCATATCACTACTTATGGTGGCACCAACGCCCTGATGGCTGCTGCTGGTGTCAACTGGACCGTGGCGCAGACCTATACCGAATCCGACGAATCATCGCTCGAAGCGGTGCGTTTGTGCCTGGAGCTGGGTCTGGATGTGAATGCCACCAACTCCATGGGCTTGACGGCGCTCCTCGGCGCTGCGAACCGCGGGTTCAACGACATGATCGTTCTCTTGGCTGAAAACGGGGCTCGTCTGGATGTACGCGATGCCGTCGGACGCACCGCCCTGCGCTGGGCCGAAGGTGTGTTCCTGGCGGCGGTCGGTGCCCAGCAGAAGCCGGAAACCATCGCGCTCCTGAAGGAGCTGCTGAGTAAGCAGGGTTTGCCGCATGAATAAAGGTATTGCAGCAATGCGTCTTTCGAAGCTGTGCCTTGCCTTGCTGCTACCGCTGGCAGGGACTCTCGCGCAGGCTCAGGGTCTGAATCCCGAGCAAGCGAAACTCATCGATCAATATTGCAGCGAGTGCCATAACCTCGACGATTTCTCGGGCAGTCTCGCGTTCGAGTTGGTCAATCGTGATGCCGTGCACGAAGATGCCGCCACCTGGGAAAAAGTGGTGCGCAAGCTCAATGCAGGGATGATGCCTCCGCCCGGCAATCCTCGTCCTTCCGAGGAGCAGCTGCAGGGTTTCGTGCGGGCAGTGACGTCGACCATCGACGCACAGGCGGCCAACAATCCCCAGCCTGGTGCTCCGCTGCTGCGCCGCCTCAACCGCACCGAATATCAGAACGCCATTCGTGATCTGCTGGATCTGCCGATCGATGCTTCCGAACTGATGCCGGCCGATGATTCGAGCGGTGGCTTCGACAACGTCGCCAACGTGCTCAGCATCTCGCCGGCTTTGCTCGAGGCCTATATTTCCGCAGCGTCGAAGATCAGCCGTTTGGCTGTGGGCGACATGGACACCGTCGCATCAGCGACGACCTATCGCGGTGATGGCCAGTCGCAGGCGCTTCACAAGGAAGGCTTGGCGCTTGGCACTCGCGGCGGCTTGAGCGCGCGTCACGTGTTCCCGCTCGATGCCGAATACGAACTCAACATCGTGCGCACCGGTGCGAACAGTGCCTTCATGCTCACGCCTTTCGGTGAAGAAGATCCCGTAGAAGTCGTAATCGACGGCAAACGCGTTGCCCTGCTGCAGCCCAACGATCGTGGCACCATCCGTCTGCCCATCAGCGCAGGTGTGCATCAGGTGGATGTCGCTTATCTGCCAATGGCACCGGCCTTGGGAGTGGATGATCTGCACTCCGTCTGGGCCACCAGCACGGCCATCAACTCTCTGTCGATTCGTGGTCCTCTGGACCCGACCGGCCGCGGCGATACGCCGTCACGCCGCAAGATTTTCATTTGCCAACCTCAGTCGACCAGAGAAGAAGCCGCCTGCGCCGAACGCATCCTGCGGCAGCTGGCAACGCGTGCCTATCGCAAGCCGGTCGATCAGGAATCGCTCGACATTCTCATGTCTTTCTATCAGGACGGTCGCGCCAAGGCCGATTTCGATACCGGTATTCAGTATGCACTGGCACGACTGTTGGTCGACCCGCAGTTCATCTTCCGCTTCGAAGCCGAGCCTGAAGATCTGGCGCCCGGTGCCATCTATGCGGTGAACGACTACGAACTGGCGAGTCGCTTGTCGTTCTTCCTTTGGAGCAGCATCCCAGACGATCGTCTGTTGGAGCTGGCCGGTCAGGGCAAGCTGAAGGATGAGTCTGTCCTCGATGCCGAAGTGAAGCGCATGTTGGCCGATCCCAAGGCTGAGTCGCTCGTCACGAACTTTGCGACCCAATGGTTGTCGCTGCGCAAACTGGATTCCGCCAACCCGGTATCGGTGGAGTTCGATGGCGCGCTACGCGAGGCGATGCTGAAAGAAACGCAACTGCTGTTCGGGCACATCCTGCGTGAAGACGCGAGCGTCGTCGAACTGCTGGATGCGGATTACACCTTCGTCAACGAACGTCTGGCCAAGCATTACGGGTTGCCCGGAATCCGCGGCAGCCACTTCCGTAAGGTTGCCCTGCCGGAAGGTTTCCGCCGCGGCCTGCTCGGTCACGCCAGTATCCTGACCATCACGTCTGCGCCCAACCGTACTTCGCCGGTGATTCGCGGCACCTGGGTGCTGGAGAACCTGATGGGCACGCCGCCGCCTTCGCCGCCGCCCGGTGTCGAGACCAATCTCGAAGTCAGTGTTCCCGGTGGCCAGACCTTGACCATTCGCGAACAATTGGAGCGGCACCGTGCCGATCCCTCCTGTTCGGCATGTCACAGCGTGATCGACCCGCTCGGTTTCGCGCTCGAGAACTACGATGCCATCGGCAAGTGGCGTGACGAAGTGGGTGGGGCGCCGGTCAATACCAGTGCTACTCTGTGGGACGGCAGCGCCATCGATGGCCCCGAAGATCTCCGTAAGGCCTTGCTGGCACGGGAAGAAATGTTCGTGGAAGCGTTCATAGAGAAGATGATGACCTATGCTCTGGGGCGCCGCGTCGAGTACTTCGACATGCCGGCGATCCGCAAAGTGGCGGCAGCCGCAGAGAAAGACGGCTATCGTTTCAGCGCAGTGATCAAGGGAATCGTCGATGCCGACGCATTCAGAATGCGCACGAAGGAAGTAAAGGATCAGGCCCAGGTGACGCTGGCGCCATCAGCAGGACAGGTTGAACGATAAGAGAGAGGCGTGGATATGTTCATTACGAAGAAACATCTGTCTCGTAGGACCTTGTTGCGGGGTGCCGGTACGGTCCTGGCGCTGCCGCTGCTCGACGCCATGGTGCCCGCGCTGGCGCAGGCTCCTGCGCCTACTCCGCGTCTCAGCGCCATCTACATTCCGCATGGTGCGACCATGGCCAAGTGGACGCCGGCCGCGGAAGGCAAGAACTTCCCGATTTCCGAGATTCTGTCGCCCCTCGAGCCCTATCGCGAATACCTGAACGTCATCAGCGGTCTGGCCAACGAGCCGGTTGGTCCCTGGCCGGGCGAAGACACGGGTGGGGCTCAGAACCACTCGCGCGCCGCGGCTGCGTTCCTGACGGCTGCGCACCCAGTAAAAGGTGACAAGGCCTACGTCGGTGAATCACTGGACCAGGTTGTCGCCCAGGCGCTTGGTCGTGATACGCCGCTGCCCTCGCTGGAGCTGGCCATCGAGCCCTCCGGTCTCACCTGCGGCACCAACTTCACCTGCGCCTACAGCAATACGCTGTCGTGGAAAACGCCGACACTGCCGATGCCGATGGAGAACAATCCGCAGCTCGTGTTCGAGCGTCTCTTCGGCGAAGGCGCTACCGACGAGCAGCGCCGCGAACGTCGTCAGCTTTCCGCCAGCATGCTCGACTCGATTCGCGAGCAGGTGCAGGCGCTCAACAAAGGTCTACCCGCTGCCGACCGTTCCCGTTTGGATGACTATCTGCAGGAAGTCCGTGAAATCGAGCGCCGCGTACACTTGGTGGATGAGCGTCTGAGCGAAGATCTCGATCTGCCGGCTGCACCCTCGGGTATTCCGCGCGACTTCGAGGATCACGTCGAACTGATGTTCGACCTGCAGGTGCTCGCATTCAAATCCGAAATCACGCGCATCAGCACGCTGATGCTCTCGCGCGAGAACAGCAATACCCGTTATCCGGGCAGCGGTGTGGCCGAGGGCTTCCACAACGCTTCGCACCATTCGAACGAACAGAAGAACAAAGATCAGTTTGCCGTGATCAACCGCTACCACATCACCGTGCTGAAGAAGTTCTTCGATAAGCTTGCCGCAACTCCGGATGGTGACGGTACCTTGCTGGATAACTCCTTGGTGCTCTACGGCAGCAGCCTCAGCGATGCCAACGAACATAACTTCGATCCGCTGCCCATCATCCTCATGGGCAAGGCCGGTGGTCGCATCGAAGGCAACCGCCACCTGCGCTTCCCCGACCATACGCCGCTGGCCAACCTGCATTTGGCCTTGCTGGAGAAATTCGGCATTCACCGCGACAGCTTCGGCAACAGCACGGGAATGTTGGACGTATAACCGTTCTCCAAATGAAGAAAACCCGGCCTTGTGCCGGGTTTTCTTTTTCCGACAGAAAGTTTCTTAAAGTGTCAGCAGGAAAGCGACCAAGTCTTCCTTCTCCTGATCCGTCAGATTCACACCCAGCACCAGGTTGAAGAACTCCACGGTGTCGGCGAGCGTGAGCAAACGACCATCATGTAAGTAGGGCGGTGAATCCTTGATGCCTCGGAGCGTGAAGGTCTTGATCGGACCATCGGCACTCGCGAGACGTCCGAGAATTTCGCGTTCCTCGAAGAAGCGCTCGGTGCGCAGGTTATGCATCAGGTTGTCGGTGAAGTAGGGCGGTACATGACAGCTGGCGCAGCGGCCCTTGTTGTGGAAGACGTCTTCACCGCGCAGCTCCTGCTCTGTGGCCAATGTCGGATCGAGCCGACCGAACACATCGAGTTTCGGCGCAGGCGGAAAATCCAATAACTCTTGCACTTCCGCCATGTTGTGCACCTCACTGCCACGTTCGAGGACGCGCACGCCCTTCTTGGTTGCGACCACCGGGTCGCCGTCGAAATAAGCTGCACGCTGTTCGAACTCGGTGAAGTCTTCGATGGTCTTCAATGCGCGCTGCGAGCCAAATAGACGCTGCACGTTCACGCCACGCAGTGAAGGCGTATCGATGCGGTGCCGGTGATTTTGCGGGCGAATGTCGCCGACGAGGTGAGTTGCGGCATTGGTGTGGCCGTTCACATGGCAGTCGAAACAGGTGACGCCCATGCTGGGTTCCGGTGAACGACGGTCCGCAGTGGAGTTGAACTGCTGTTGCATCATTGGTGTCACCAATAGCCGGAAACCATCGAGTTGTTTAGGGTTGAGGATGCCGTTGAAGAGCTCATAGAAGTTCGCGAGCGTCACCACCTGGCCTTGCGAAACGTCACCCAGGTCAGGGCGCGTCGTCAGATAGATGGCAGGTGGGAACTCGGGCAGAAAATGATCCGGCAACTGATAACTGAGGTCGAAGCGAGTCAGGTCCCTTCCATCCTGCTCCCGGATGCGATCGATATGGAATTGCGGAAACAGCATGCCGCCTTCGGCATGATTTTCGTGGGGCAGGGGGTAAAAACCGGCTGGCCAGAGATTGCCGTCTTTGATCTGCTGCGGCGTCATCGCCGCCAAGTCCTGCCATGAGGTCCCGGCAGGCAGCCGAACTCGTACTCCTCCCTGTATCGGCTTGCCCCGACCACTCGAAGTGACGCCAGGAATGGGGTTGTCTCGCAGGTCATAACGTTCTTCGAGCAGGCGTCGGAAGTTGTTTTCGATACCTGCCTTTTCGCCTTCCATGCGTCGTCGCACCTCGTCGAAAGGTTGTGGCTCGACGACGGGGGTGTAGCTGCTGGGCGGCGCTTCCGCGGCGTTGGCGGATGAGATCGCAATGGTGAGGAGAGGGACGGATAGCGCAGCAGAAACTAGCGTGAAGGGCGTGGTTTTCATCTTGGCGCTCCTTTTCTGTGAGGTAGGGCCTCAGCAGTATAGGCCTAGGTGTTGCGCCAATTGATATGTGATGAGTGATCCAAATTGCAAATTCACCGCAAATATTGTGGTGTCTTCGTGATTACAGAGGCACGCTGGTATTTATGTGAACTGCAGAGCCGATGTACCCAGCCTGCTATCAGAAGAGCTGGCGCTTAGCGTTATAGGGGAAGGTCCCGATGAGCTTGAGCGGAGAATCAGCGACGCGCGGCGTGTGACATCATGCGGCGCTTGGTGATGTTCCACTCGCGTTCGCGCTCTACTTCGCGCTTGTCGTAGTCGTGCTTGCCCTTGGCAAGAGCGATCTCGCATTTCACGAGATGCCCCTTCCAATACATCTTGGTGCAGATGCAGGTATGACCTTTCTGCTGGACTCCGGAAAAGATGCGAGCGAGCTCCTTGCGATTCAGCAGGAGTTTGCGCGTGCGGGTGGGGTCTGCCACGTAGTGGGTGCTGGCACTGATCAAGGGATTGATCTGTGCGCCGAACAACCAGGCTTCGCCGTTCTTGACGAGGATGTGGCTGTCGACGAGCTGCACTTTCTTTTCGCGCAGGCTTTTGACTTCCCAACCCAGGAGTGCAATGCCTGCCTCGAAACGTTCTTCGAGGAAGTAGTCGTGGTTCGCCTTGCGGTTGACGACGATCGTGTTGTCGTCGTGTTTTACTTTCTTCTTAGCCATGCGCGCGGATTATAGGCAGCTCGTCGCCGCCTTCCTATCGGATATTGGTCTTTGCAAATGCAACAGGTGCGTTATATGGTGCCGCCGTTCTTGATTTCGAGTCCTTGAGTCTCCTGCATGATCACCATTTCCCGCTCCGCGTTGCTGCCGTATTCGGACGCGGAAGTGTTCACTCTCGTCAACGACATCGAATCCTATCCACAGTTCATGGATGGCTGTATTGCCGCCGAAGTGCTGAGCAGAAGCGAGGAAGAAGTCATCGCGCGGCTCGAACTTGGCAAAGCAGGCCTTCGCTATGCTTTCAGCACGCGCAATACGTTGGAGCCACCGAAGCGTATGGTGATGAACCTGGTCGAAGGCCCCTTTCGCAACTTCGAAGCGCAATGGCGCTTCACCGCGCTTTCACCCACTGCGTGCAAGGCAGAGTTCGACATGCGCTTCGAGTTTTCCAGTGGTCTCGTCAATGCCGCGCTGCGTGCGCTCTTCGAAAGCACGAGCCGCGAAATGGTGGCGGCGATCTGTCGTCGTGCGGAGCAGTGCTATGGGCGGCGTTGAAAACAATAACGACACCATCATGGTGGAAGTCGCCTACGCGCTTCCCGACCGGCAACGCATCCTCACGTTGGAGGTCAGCCGTGGCACTACTGCATTCGAAGCAGTAGTGAAGTCGGGCATCACGCAGGAGTTTCCCGAGATCGATCTCGCCACGGCGACCATGGGAGTGTTCGCCAAGATCCTCGATGGCAAGGTATTGCCCTCACCCAAGGATTACCAACTCAAGCCGCGCGACCGCGTGGAAATCTACCGGCCGCTGATTGCCGATCCCAAGATCGCTCGCGCCCAGCGCGCCGCCAGGGCCAAGCAAGGCAAATAAGAAAGTTGCTGTTACCCAGGCGAGCGGCTGTTACTGCTGCTGCGACGTGGCGGAATCGCTGCTTGGACGGACGCTGCTGAACTGGTTGTTTTCCGGCGTCTGCTGGAAGTCGCCTTCGAAGTGCGTCAGCTGGTTGTTCTCGAAGTACAGCGTGAGGCGCTCCTGCACGCGTTCACCGCCGCCGGGCTGGAAACTGTAGATGTAGTCCCAGCGATCCTGGTGGAAGGTGTCGCGCACGAGAGGCGTGCCGAGGATGAAGATGACTTGGTTCTTGGTAAGGCCCGGCCGAAGCTGGTCCACCATCTTCTGGGTGATGATGTTGCCCTGCGGGATGTCGATACGGTAGACGCCCGGAAAACTGAAGGACGATACCGAACCACAGCCGCCTAGCATTAAGGCGCTGACGCAGAGCAGGACTCGCGTGAACTGACTGTTGTAGTTAATGCGCAACATCTCTCTACGTTGGCTTGCCAAGTGGACTTGGATTTACTTACCTGAGGAACGCGGCATAATACCCCAAACCCAAAATTTGTGTCAGTCCGGCGGGGTTCACCCCCTATGTAGTACACCGGACAGCGGCCCCGTGTCCGTGGCCCAATAGGAGTAAGCGATGAGCGGAGAAAATCAGGAATTGCGCAAGGCGGGGCTCAAGGTCACGTTGCCCAGAGTCAAGATCATGCAGATTCTGGAAGCTGCCCGGGACCGTCACCTCAGCGCGGAAGACGTCTACAAGGCCTTGCGCGATGCCGATGAGGATGTGGGGCTTGCCACCGTTTATCGCGTGCTCACTCAGTTCGAAAGTGCTGGGCTCGTGCAACGCCACCATTTCGAAGGCGGCCATTCCGTATTCGAAATGCGCCCCGAAGAACATCACGATCACATCGTATGCACTAAGTGCGGACGCGTGGAAGAGTTCATCGACGAAGTGATTGAGGAGCGTCAAGAACAGATGGCGAAGAAGCTCGGCTTCACCATCAGCGATCACTCACTCTACATCTACGGGCTCTGCGCCAACTGCCAGGTGCCCTGAGCCTCAAGCTCCAAGTCCCAGTAGTTCTTGTGCATGCGCCAACGACTGGCGTGATTGTTCATCTCCCCCCAGCATGCGCGAGATTTCCGAGATCCGTTGCGAACGATCCAGCGCCACCAAGGTGGTGCTGGTCGTCTTGCCGTCCGACGACTTGCTCACCAAAAGATGCTGATCGGCCTGCGCCGCCACCTGTGCCTGATGCGTGACGCACAGCACCTGACCGCGTTTGCCGAGCTCGTGCAATAGTTCACCTACCGCGCGCGCAGTGGCGCCGCCGATGCCTACGTCCACTTCGTCGAATACCAGCGCGGGGATGCGGCTGGTCTGTGCCGTGACCACCTGGATCGCGAGGCTGATGCGCGACAGCTCGCCACCGGAGGCGATCTTGATCAGCGGCTTCGCCGGCTGACCGGGGTTGGTGCTCACCAGGAATTCGACGTGGTCATGGCCGCGCGCCGAGGGCGTGCCGTTGGGATCGGTATTCAGTGCTACTTCGAAGCGAGAGCTGGCCATGCCGAGCTCGGCGAGACGAGCATTCACTGCCGTGCTCAAACGTTTACCGGCCTGGGCGCGCGCCTTGCTGAGCGCAGCAGCCAGTTTGTGATACGCCTGCAAGGCCTTTTCATGCTGAGCCTGCAAAGCGGCAAGTCTGCCATCTGCGCCGCTGATGCTGGCGAGGCGGTCGCGTAGGGTTCGAGCGTGTTCGTAGAGCGCTTGCGGTTCCACGCGGTGCTTGCGCGCCAAGCGGTGGATCAGGCCCAGGCGCTCGTCCACTTCGGCGAGGCGCTCCGGGTTGAGCTCGACACGATCGAGTGCCTTGTTCAATACGTGCGAGGCTTCCTCCACCTGGATCAGTGCGCTCGACAGCATGTTGTGCGCTTCGCTGAGCTCGGGCGTCTGGTAGGGCAGGGTTTCCATCATGCTGCAGGCCCGGCGCAGACTCTGCTCGATGTTGCCCTCGTCCGCCTCGCTGCACAGTTGTACCAGGCCCTGCAGGGCAGTCCTTGCAGTATCGGCATGACTGAGCTGGGCATGTTCCTGCTCCAGGGCGGGGAGTTCGTTCTCGACCAGGCGTGCCTCGTCCAATTCCTTGACCTGAAAGGTCAGGAGTTCCACCTGGGCGGCGTCGGCTTGTTGGGCCTGGCTAAGCGCTTCGATTTCCTGGGTGAGCTGACGCAATTCCTGTGCGGCTTCGGCCACCTGGTGGCTCGGTGCTTCCAGTCCACCAAAGGCGTCCAGCAGACGTTGGTGGGTGGCGACCTTGAGCAGCGACTGATGTTCGTGCTGGCTGTGGATGTCGATCAGCATCTCGCCCAGCGTGCGCAGCTCAGCGAGAGTCGTGGGTTGCCCGTTGATGTAGGCACGCGAGCGCCCATCTCGACTCAACACGCGCCGCAGGATGCAAAGATCCTCCGCCTCTGGATAATCGTGCTCCTGCAACCATTTGGCGGCTTCGGGCTGCCCTTGAAGGCTGAAGGTGGCGCTGATGTCGGCGCGCTCCTCGCCGGTGCGGATCACGTCGAGGTCGGCGCGATCGCCCAGAGCGAGGCCTAGTGCATCCAGCATGATGGACTTGCCGGCGCCGGTCTCACCGGTGATGGCAGTCATCCCGGGTTGGAGTTCCAGGTCGAGCTTGGCAACGAGGGCGAAGTTCTGAATCGTGAGCTGTACGAGCATAAGGCCGGCGGGGTGTTCGGATTGCCTGATTGTAGTGGAAGCCCTTGCAAATTACCCCTCGCCATCCTGGCGATGAGAGTGACGAGAGATATGAAGATCGGGCCTTGAATCTCAATACCCCGACCCCATATCGCGCCGAGTTTTATTGACGCTATGTAAACGTAGGGCAGGAGGAAGTGATGGTCGACGAACCGCAGGATAAGGTCAGCCCCGAGGCTGAGGCCGCGCAGGTGGATGCTAACGCACAGGAAGGTGTCCAGCAGGAACCAGCCGCGGGCGAGGTGGATGAGCTGGCCGAGCGCATCCAGGAAGCGGTGAACGCGGCCCTCGCCGAGCAACGCGACATGGTGTTGCGGGCCCAGGCCGAGTTGCAGACCATGCGTCGCCGTTGCGAAGCGGATGTCGAAAAGGCACACAAATTCGCCTTGGAAAAATTCAGTGCCGAGCTGCTGTCCGTGGTGGACAACCTCGAGCGAGCCCTGGCGTCCAAGCCGAGCGACAATGTCGATCCCGCCGTGACCGCCTTGTTCGAAGGCGTGGAACTGACGCTGAAGGGGCTGCTCGACACCTTCGGCAAGTACAACATCCAACAGATCGACCCGCAGGGTGCTCCCTTCGATCCGCAGGAGCATGAGGCCATCGCCATGGTGCCGAACCCTGCCGTGGAGCCGAACACCGTGGTCGACGTGATGCAGAAGGGCTACTCGCTCAATGGTCGCATCCTGAGACCGGCCCGGGTCGTAGTGGCAAAAGCGTCGTAAGCGGCACGATTCCCCACAAATTTCAGGGATTTCCCCTTGAATTCAGTGTGGACGGATCAATATAGCCAGGCAGTTTGACCGCAACTCTCGAGCATAAGAAGCGGTTGAAATAAAACAGAATTTGCAGTCAGCGGAGAGCATACATGGGCAAAATCATCGGCATCGACTTGGGGACTACCAACTCCTGCGTAGCCATCATGGAGGGCGGTAAGGCCCGAGTCATCGAAAACTCCGAAGGTGATCGCACGACTCCTTCCATCATCGCCTACACCGAAGACGGGGAGATCCTCGTCGGTCAGCCCGCCAAGCGTCAGGCTGTCACCAACCCCAAGAACACCCTGTTCGCGGTCAAGCGTCTGATCGGTCGTCAGTTCAAGGACGATGTCGTACAGAAAGACATCTCCATGGTGCCGTACACGATCACCAAGGCCGACAACGGTGACGCCTGGGTGGAAGTGCGTGGCGAAAAACTGGCTCCGCCGCAGATTTCTGCCCAAGTACTGAAAAAGATGAAGAAGACCGCCGAGGACTACCTGGGCGAGCCGGTCACGGCTGCCGTGGTCACGGTACCGGCCTACTTCAACGACGCACAGCGTCAGGCTACCAAGGACGCCGGTAAGATCGCCGGCCTCGACGTCAAACGCATCATCAACGAGCCCACTGCCGCGGCCCTGGCCTACGGCATGGACAAGAAGGCTGGTGACTCCACCATCGCGGTATACGACCTCGGTGGCGGTACCTTCGACATCTCGATCATCGAGATCGCCGAAACCGACGGTGAGCACTCCTTCGAAGTGTTGTCCACCAACGGTGACACCTTCCTCGGGGGTGAAGACTTCGACCTGCGCCTGATCGAATACCTGGCGGACGACTTCAAGAAGTCCACCGGCATCGACTTGCACAACGACCCGCTGGCCCTGCAGCGTCTGAAGGAAGCTGCCGAGAAGGCCAAGATCGAGCTGTCCTCTGCCCAGCAGACCGAAGTGAATCTGCCGTACATCACGGCCGACGCCACCGGTCCGAAGCACTTGGTGGTCAAACTGACCCGCTCCAAGCTGGAATCTCTGGTAGAGGATCTGGTCAACCGTACGCTCGAGCCGGTCAAAGTGGCGCTGAAAGACGCAGGTCTGTCCGTCTCCGACATCGACGACGTGATCCTGGTCGGTGGTCAGACCCGCATGCCGCTGGTGCAGAAGAAAGTGGCCGAGTTCTTCGGCAAAGAGCCGCGTAAGGACGTCAACCCCGACGAAGCCGTGGCGCTGGGCGCTGCCGTACAGGCTGCGGTACTGGCCGGTGAAGTCACCGACGTGCTGCTGCTCGACGTCACCCCGCTGTCCCTCGGCATCGAAACCTTGGGCGGTGTGGCCACCGTGCTGATCGAGAAGAACACCACGATCCCCTGCAACAAGAAGCAGGTATTCTCGACCGCCGAAGACAACCAGAGCGCCGTGACGATCCACGTCGTGCAGGGCGAGCGCAAGCGCGCCGCGGACAACAAGTCGCTGGGTCGCTTCGATCTCACCGACATTCCGCCGGCTCCGCGTGGCATGCCGCAGATCGAGGTCAGCTTCGACCTCAACGCCGACGGCATCCTGAACGTGAGCGCGAAGGACTTGGCCACCGGCAAGCAGCAGAGCATCGTGATCAAGCCCTCGAGCGGTCTGTCCGATGAAGAGATCGACAGAATGGTGCGCGAGGCTGAATCGCACGCGGCCGAAGACAAGAAATTCGAAGAGCTCATCACCGCCCGCAACCAGGCGGATGGTCTGATCCACGCCACCAAGAAAACGCTCAACGAAGCGAAGGACAAGGTGACGGAAGACGAGAAGAGCAAGATCGAAAGCGCCATCAGCGCACTGGAAGCCGCCGTGAAGGGCGACGATCTGGCCGAGATCAAGGCCAAGACCGAAGCTCTGAGCGAGGCCTCCGGCGGTCTGGCACAGCGTTTGTATGCTGAAGCTGCAGCAGCGCAGCAGAATGCTGGGGCGGCAGGTAACGCTGCTGGCGGCGCGTCGTCGAACAAGTCGGGCGGCGGCGATGCCGTCGACGCCGAGTTCGAAGAAGTCAAAGACGATAAATAAGGCAGTTCCGCTACGGCGGGTGTAAGTTGATGAAAACTGACGGAGGATGCTCCGTCAGTTTTCGTGTGTTCGAGAAAAACGATCTGGAAGCGGCATGCAAAAACGGGATTACTACGAAGTACTGGGGGTGGAACGCGGATGCTCCGAGCAGGAGTTGAAGAAAGCCTACCGCCGCATCGCCATGAAGTATCATCCCGATCGCAATCCTGGCGACGCCGAGGCCGAAGCCCGCTTCAAGGAGGCCAACGAGGCCTACGAGGTTCTGTCCGATCCCGACAAGCGCGCGTCCTATGACCAGTTCGGCCACTCCGGCATGAATGGTCACATGGGTGGTGGTCACGCTGGTTTCGGTGACATCTTCGGCGACATTTTCGGTGACATCTTCGGCGGAGGTCGTCGCAGCCACGTGCAGCGAGGTTCCGATCTCAGCTACACGCTCGAACTCTCCCTCGAAGACGCCGTCCGCGGTACCACCGTCAAGATCCGCATTCCGACCCGCGTCACCTGTACCACCTGCGATGGCACGGGCGCCCGCCGCGGCAGCACGCCCGAAAACTGCATCACCTGTGGTGGTGTGGGTCAGGTGCGCATGCGTCAGGGGCCGTTCTCGGTACAGCAGACCTGCCCTCGCTGTCACGGTGCGGGCAAGACCATCAAGGATCCCTGCCACGTGTGCCATGGTCGTGGCGCCGTGCAGGAGAACAAGACTCTCTCCGTCAAAGTGCCGGCCGGTGTCGATACCGGAGACCGCATCCGTCTCACCGGCGAAGGTGAAGCGGGCATCCACGGTGGTCCGCCCGGCGATCTCTACGTACAGATCTCCATCAAGGAGCACCCGATCTTCACCCGCGACGGTGCCAACCTGTTGTGCGAGATCCCGATCAGCTTCGTGGATGCCGCGCTCGGTGGTGAGCTCGAGGTGCCCACGCTGGATGGCCGCGTGAAGCTCAAGATTCCGCCGGAAACCCAGACCGGTAAGCTCTTCCGCCTGCGCGAGAAGGGCGTTACTCCCGTGCGTGGCGGTCCGACTGGCGACCTCCTGTGCCGGGTGGTGGTGGAGACTCCGGTCAACCTCACGCGCCGCCAGAAAGAACTCCTGCAAGAATTCCGCGAAATCGAAGAAAGCAGCGGCCACCGTCAGAACCCGCGCAAGACGAGCTGGTTCGATGGCGTCAAGAATTTCGTGGACTCCCTGAAGTCCTGATAGACAAGGAACACCTATGTTGAGAATCGCCGTGGCCGGCGCCAAGGGGCGCATGGGCAAGAGCATCCTCGAAGCCATTGCAGCGACCGAGGGCGTCACGCTGGGCGCTGCTTCCGTGCGTCCCGGCGACCCGTTGGTCGGGCTGGACATCTGCCAGGCGCTGGGTTTGCCCGGCACCGGCGTCAAGGCGGTGGCCGATCTGCGTGAGGCGCTGGATCGGTTCGACGTCCTCATCGACTTCACTTCTCCCGCTGCCACGCTCGAGCACCTCAGCTACTGCGCGCCGGCGGGCAAGCACCTCGTGATCGGCACCACTGGTTTCACACCGGAGCAGAAGCAAGCCATTACCGATGCCAGTCGCGACACTGCCATCGTCTTTGCGCCCAACATGAGCGTGGGCGTGAATCTGTGCTTCAAGCTGCTGGAGCTGGCAGCGCGTGTGATCGGCGAAGACTCCGACATCGAAATCTACGAAGCCCATCACCGCTTCAAGCAGGACGCGCCCTCGGGCACCGCCCTGAAGATGGGTGAAGTGGTGGCGCAGGCGCTGGGACGTGATCTCGCCGAATGCGCCGTCTACGGACGCGAGGGGCAGACCGGCGTGCGCGATCGCAAGACCATCGGCTTCGCCACCGTCCGTGCAGGTGACATCGTCGGCGATCACACCGTGATGTTTGCGTCCCCAGGCGAGCGCGTGGAAATCACGCACAAGTCCTCGAGCCGCATGACCTACGCCAAGGGCTCGCTGCGTGCCGCGCTCTGGTTGCAGGGCAAGACCAGTGGGCTCTATTCGATGCAGGACGTGCTCGGACTCTGATGAGCTCGAGTGTCGAGAAATACGGAGAAACGGCGCAAAAGGAAATAAGCGTTGGACAAGGCTTTCTCGGTTTTCATAAAATAGCCGCTCAGTATGAACGGCACTGAGACAGCAACTCTCCAGTTCTTCTACAGGACACCGGAAAAAGCGGAATGAGCAACAGGCATTCCGCTTTTTTTTAGGCGCCGCAGATGCGGCCCGCTGTTTAGGTAGTCGTTCAACTCTCTAGCGTTACTGCGTTACCTTGCTTCGGCTTCATTACCATTTCTGATGGATGGCGGGCGACTGCCCAGGCCAAGCGTAGCGTGCAACTTGCGCTCACAGCTGACGAGGACACAACTTTGGCAACAGCTTCGTACAACCCTGCGCTCCTGGTGCTGGCGGACGGCTCCGTCTTCACTGGTATTTCCATCGGCGCCGAAGGTCTTTCCGTGGGAGAAGTGGTCTTCAACACATCGATGACCGGCTACCAGGAAATTCTCACCGATCCTTCGTACGCCAAACAGATCGTCACTCTGACCTATCCCCACATCGGCAACACCGGCACCACGCCGGAAGATGACGAGTCCGACCGCGTCTGGGCCTCGGGACTCGTGATCCGCAATCTGCCCTTGCTCGCCAGCAACTTCCGCAATCGGCAGAACCTCGATGCCTATCTGAAGGAGCGCAACGTCGTTGCCATCGCCGAAATCGACACGCGCCGCCTCACGCGTCTTCTGCGTGAAAAAGGTGCGCAGAACGGCTGTCTGTTCGCCGGTGCCGAAGTGGCTGCGGACATCGAAGCTGCGAAGGCCAAAGCTCTGCAGGCCGCACGCGAATTCCCGGGTCTCGTCGGCATGGATCTGGCGAAGGTCGTTTCCTGCAAGGAGCGCTATGAGTGGCGTGAAGGTTCTTGGAAGCTGGGGCAGGGCCACATTACGCCTGAGCACTCTCCGCATCATGTCGTTGCCTATGACTTCGGCGTCAAACGCAACATTCTGCGCATGCTGGCAGACCGCGGTTGCCGCGTGACCGTCGTGCCCGCGCAGACCCCGGCCAGCGAAGTGCTGGCCATGAATCCCGATGGCGTATTCCTCGCCAATGGCCCTGGCGATCCGCAGCCTTGCGATTACGCGATTGCCGCGATTCAGGAAATTCTCAAAACCGACCTGCCTGTGTTCGGCATCTGTCTCGGCCATCAGCTGCTCGGTCTGGCCTGTGGTGCGCGCACGGTAAAAATGCCCACTGGCCATCACGGTGCGAACCACCCGGTGCAGGACCTCGAGACCGGTCGTGTCTACATCACCAGCCAGAACCATGGCTTCGCGGTGGATGAGGCGACTTTGCCCACCAACGTCGTGGCGACGCACAAATCGCTCTTCGACGGTACCTTGCAGGGCATCCACCTCACCGACAAGCCCGCCTTCGGCTTCCAGGGCCATCCCGAAGCCAGCCCGGGTCCGCATGACATCGCGCCGGTTTTTGACCATTTCATCCAACTCATCGAGCAGCGCAAGCAAACTGCCCGCAAGTGAGGTCTGACGAATACAGCCATGCCAAAACGCACAGACATCAAGAGCATTCTCATCATCGGCGCTGGTCCCATCGTGATCGGCCAGGCCTGTGAGTTCGACTATTCCGGCGCTCAGGCCTGTCAGGCGCTGCGTGAAGAGGGTTACCGGATCATTCTGGTGAACTCCAACCCCGCCACCATCATGACCGATCCCAACATGGCCGATGCCACCTACATCGAGCCGGTCAACTGGCGCACGATCGAAAAGATCATCGAAAAAGAGCGCCCCGATGCCATCCTGCCCACCATGGGCGGTCAGACCGCACTCAACTGCGCGCTCGATCTCGACAAGCACGGTGTACTCGAGAAATACGGTGTCGAGCTGATCGGTGCCAAGAAAGACGCGATCAACAAGGCCGAAGACCGCATGCTGTTCGACCAGTGCATGGTCGAAATCGGCTTGGCAACGCCGCGTCACGAGCTGGCGCACAGCATGGAAGAAGCCTTCGCCGTACAGGAAAAACTGGGCTTCCCATGCATCATCCGTCCGTCCTTCACGCTGGGCGGAAGCGGCGGTGGCATCGCCTACAACAAAGAAGAATTCGAAGACATCTGTCGTCGCGGTTTGGATCTGTCGCCGACCAATGAGCTGTTGATCGACGAATCGCTCATCGGTTGGAAAGAGTACGAGCTCGAAGTCGTTCGCGACCGCAACGACAACTGCATCATCGTGTGCAGCATCGAAAACCTCGATCCGATGGGAATCCATACCGGTGATTCCATTACGGTGGCGCCGGCACAGACCCTGACCGACAAGGAATATCAGATCCTGCGCAATGCGGCGATTGCAGTACTGCGCAAGATCGGTGTGGAAACCGGCGGCTCCAACGTACAGTTCGCCGTGAACCCGAAAGATGGTCGTCTCGTTGTGATCGAGATGAATCCGCGCGTGTCGCGCTCGTCTGCACTTGCGTCCAAGGCCACCGGCTTCCCGATTGCGCGCGTGGCTGCGAAGCTCGCCGTGGGCTACACACTCGACGAACTCCGCAACGAAATCACCGGTGGTGTCACGCCGGCTTCGTTCGAGCCGACCATCGACTACGTCGTCACCAAGATTCCGCGCTTTACCTTCGAGAAATTCCCGCAGGCCCCCGATCGTCTGACCACTCAGATGAAGTCGGTCGGCGAAGTGATGGCCATTGGTCGTACCTTCCAGGAGTCGATGCAGAAAGCACTGCGCGGCATGGAAACCGGCATCTGTGGTTTCGATCCCATCCTCGACAACGAAGCGAGCGATGCGCAGGAACGCCTGATGTGGGAACTGAAGGATCCGGGCGCCGATCGCATTCGTTACGTAGGTGATGCTTTCCGTCGCGGCATGAGCGTCGAGGAAGTTCACAACCTCACCGGCATCGATCCGTGGTTCCTCGTTCAGATCGAAGACATCATCAAGGAAGAACTGGCGCTTTCCGGCAAGTCGCTCGAATCACTCGACAAGGACACGCTCTATCGTCTGAAACGCAAAGGTTTCTCCGACCTGCGTCTCGCGAAGGTGTTGGGTGTGAAGGAAGCTGCTGTGCGCGAGCATCGTCACGCGCTCGGCATTCGTCCGGTCTACAAGCGCGTCGATACCTGCGCCGCCGAGTTCCAGTCCAAGACCGCCTACATGTATTCCTGCTATGAAGAGGAATGCGAAGCCGATCCGAGCGATCGCAAGAAGATCGTCGTGCTTGGCGGCGGTCCGAACCGTATCGGTCAGGGCATCGAGTTCGACTACTGCTGCGTGCATGCAGCACTTGCTGTACGCGAAGAGGGGTACGAGGCCATCATGGTCAACTGCAACCCCGAGACGGTGTCTACGGACTTCAACATCTCCGATCGTCTGTACTTCGAACCGGTCACGCTGGAAGACGTACTCGAGATCGTGCATCTCGAGAAACCCGCTGGTGTGATCGTGCAGTTCGGTGGCCAGACGCCGCTCAAGCTCGTCACCAGTCTGGAAAAACTGGGTGTGCCGATCATCGGTACTTCGCCCGATGCGATCGACCGTGCCGAAGACCGCGAACGTTTCCAGCACATGATCCAGAAACTGGGCCTGAAACAGCCGCCCAACAGCACTGTGCGCAGTCTGGAACAGGCGGTCAGCGAAGCTGCGAAGATCGGCTATCCCTTGGTCGTGCGTCCTTCCTACGTGTTGGGCGGTCGCGCCATGGAGATCGTCTACAACGAGGCCGAACTGCGTCGTTACATCAATGAAGCGGTGAACGTTTCCAACGAAAGCCCGGTACTGCTCGACTACTTCCTGAACGCCGCGATCGAGATCGACGTCGACGTCGTGAGTGATGGCAAGGAAGTGGTGGTGGGCGCCATCATGCAGCACATCGAACAGGCAGGCGTGCACTCAGGTGACTCTGCCTGCTCGTTGCCGCCCTACAGTCTGCCGGCAGAAGTGCAGGACAAGATCCGCGCGCAGTGCATTCAGCTGGCGCGCGAACTGGGCGTCGTCGGTTTGATGAACTCCCAGTTGGCCTATCAGGATGGCGAGATCTATGTCATCGAGGTCAACCCGCGTGCATCGCGTACCGTGCCCTTCGTTTCCAAGTGCATCGGCCACTCGCTCGCCAAGATTGCAGCGAAATGCATGATCGGTATTTCCCTGCAGGAGCAGAACTTCACGCGCGAAATCGTGCCGCCGTTCTATTCCGTGAAGGAAGCCATCTTCCCGTTCAACAAGTTCCCGGGTGTCGACCCGATTCTCGGGCCCGAGATGAAGTCGACCGGCGAAGTGATGGGATCGGGCAGTTCCTTCGCCGAGGCTTTCTATAAATCGCAGAGCCTCGATGAAGAGAACATCAATCTCAACGGTACGGCCTTCATCAGTGTCAGAGATGCCGACAAGCCGCAGCTGCCGACCATCGCGCGCAACCTGCACGAGCTCGGTTTCCGCTTGGTTGCAACGCGCGGCACCGCCAAGGTGATCGCCGACGCCGGCATTCCTGTTGAAGCGGTCAACAAAGTGATGGAAGGGCGCCCGCACATTGTGGATATGTTGAAAAACGATGAGATTGATCTTATCGTCAACACCACTGAAGGCCGCCAGGCCATTGCAGATTCCGCCACCATCCGCAGTACCGCTCTCCGTCATCGAGTCTACTGCAGCACAACCCTCGCCAGTGCCATGGCGCTGCATGAAGCGCTGCTGTTCGGCGGAAACATTTCCGTGAACAGCTTGCAGGATCTGCACAAACTGGCCGGCTGAGGCCTAGCTCTTACAAGACTCACGTGTCGCGCCATCGCGTGACGCGTGGGTCTTTTGCAGTATTTTTTTGGAAAGCCCAGGGCGGTTGCGCCCGTGATTCTGCGGGTGCGCCCGAGTTGAGTCATGAGAAGAATTGCGTAGTGAGAACCTAAGCGCCATGAGAAAAGTACCCATGACCGTGGGCGGAGCCGAACGTCTCCGTGCGGAACTGAACGAACTGAAGAACGTCACGCGTCCGCGCATCGTGCAGGCGATCGCCGAAGCGCGTGAACACGGCGATCTCAGAGAGAACGCGGAGTATCACGCTGCGCGCGAGCAGCAGAGTTTCTGCGAAGGACGCATCAAGGAAATCGAAGGCAAGCTGGCCGATTCCGAGATCATCGACGTCACCAAGATCCCCAACACCGGCAAGGTGATCTTCGGTGTGACGGTGCGTCTGTATAACGTCGACACCGAAGAAACCGTTACCTACCAGATCGTGGGTGAGGACGAGGCCGACGTGAAGAACGGCAAGATTTCTGTCGGTTCCCCGGTGGCGCGCGCCCTGATGGGTAAGAAGGAAGGTGACGAGATCGTGGTGAAGGCACCGAGTGGCGACATCACCTATGAAATCGAGAAGGTGGAGCACATCTAATTGGATGATCTGCCAAGGACCTGCATCGCAGGTCCTTGCGAATCGGTGCTGCGGACTCAGTTCAGCAGCATCTTGTAGCGATGCAGGTTGGAGAGTTCGGGTTTGACCTTCAACGCCTTGCGCAGCAGAAGGGCCATATGACCAGCCACCTGGATCACTTCGGCGCCAGTGCGATCACAGATTTCCTCGATCAGCGCCGCCTTCTCTTCCCGATCCTCGGCCAGAACCCGCACCTTGATCAGTTCATGATCGTTCAGGGCGCGTTCGATCTCGGCCAATACTTTGTCGGAAAGTCCGTTGCTGATGATGACGATGGGCTGCAGTTTGTGACCGATGGCGCGGTACTGCCGGCGTAAAGAGTTGTCGCTGCGCATGCTGAGTTCCAATTCAAAGGGTGGCTATTCTACCTCAGAGCTCGCTCTGACGCTGACCAACTGCGTGATGCAAGCACAGTTGGTTCCTCCCTGTGTCGGCGTCTTGCAATTGCGGTTTCCTTGCCCAATATCAGCATCTGGCATCGTCCGTGCGGGGCCTTTCGTGTCATCCAGGGATGGGATGCAGGCATTTAGGCTGGAGCGTGGCGCCCCGAATTGCCGCCAGGCGCTCCAACTGAGCTGAACTGCGTCACACGCCCGTCAGCCTAGGGTCTTCGCCGATAGGATCGGCGCGCTTTTCGTGCCAGAATGCGCAGGACTCTGCCTGCCGCGACCCTACGAGGCCGCTGCATGGCGTCCCCCGTTCGTTCGGCGGGGTGTCGTGCGACTATGTGGCAGCAAGACTGCCAGGTGAGGATAAGCACTTGAATGACATGGTAAAAAACCTGCTGTTATGGATGGTCATAGCCGCCGTGCTCCTGACTGTCTTCCAAAATTTCAGCCAGCCTTCGAATTCGAATGAGCTGATCTACTCCGATTTCATCCGTGAAGTGCAGGCAGGTCAGGTCAGCGAAGTGACCATCAGTGGCTGGAACATTACCGGCCGTAAGATCAACGGGCAGGTGTTTTCCACTTATCGTCCCTACATGGACGATCCCAAGTTGATGGACGACCTCCTCGCGCACAACGTACAGGTGCGCGCCAGCGAGCCCGAGCAGCAGAGCGTCTGGACGCAGTTGCTCGTCGCCAGCTTCCCCATCCTGATCATCATCGCCGTCTTCATGTTCTTCATGCGGCAGATGCAGGGCGGTGGTGTCGGCGGCAAGGGCGGGCCCATGGCTTTCGGTAAGAGCAAAGCCAAGATGCTCACGGAAGACCAGGTGAAGGTGACCTTCGCCGACGTGGCCGGGGTGGATGAAGCCAAAGAAGACGTCAAAGAGCTCGTAGATTTCCTGCGCGAACCCGATAAGTTCCAGCGCCTCGGGGGGCGCATCCCGCGTGGTGTGCTGATGGTGGGTCAGCCGGGTACCGGTAAGACCCTGCTCGCCAAGGCCATCGCCGGCGAAGCCAAGGTGCCTTTCTTCTCCATCTCCGGTTCCGACTTCGTCGAAATGTTCGTCGGTGTGGGTGCGTCGCGTGTCCGCGACATGTTCGATCAGGCCAAGAAGCAGTCGCCCTGCATCATCTTCATCGACGAGATCGATGCCGTGGGTCGTCACCGTGGCGCCGGCGTCGGCGGTGGTCATGACGAACGCGAACAGACCCTGAACCAGCTGCTGGTGGAGATGGATGGCTTCGAAGGCAATGACGGGGTAATCGTGATCGCTGCCACCAACCGTCCGGACGTGCTTGATCCGGCGCTGCTGCGTCCCGGTCGTTTCGACCGTCAGGTAGTGGTCGGTCTGCCCGACATCCGCGGTCGTGAACAGATTCTGAAAGTGCACATGCGCAAGGTGCCGCTGTCCGAGGGGGTCAAAGAATCCGTCCTCGCTCGTGCGACGCCTGGCTTCTCCGGTGCCGACCTCGCCAACCTCGTGAACGAGGCTGCTCTCTTCGCGGCACGTGCCGGCAAGACACGCGTGACGATGGAGGAATTCGAGAAGGCCAAGGACAAGATCATGATGGGTGCCGAGCGCAAGACCATGGTCATGTCCGACAAAGAGAAGCTCAACACCGCCTACCACGAAGCCGGCCACGCCATCGTGGGCCTGCTGATGCCGGAACACGACCCCGTTTACAAGGTCAGCATCATTCCGCGCGGTCGCGCACTGGGTGTGACGATGTTCCTGCCCGAGGAAGATCGCTACAGCCACAGCAAGCAGAGCATCCTCAGCAAGATCTGCAGCATGTACGGCGGCCGCATCGCCGAAGAGCTGACGCTGGGGCCGGACGGTGTGACCACTGGTGCGTCCAACGACATTCAGCGTGCCACGCAGATGGCGCAGAACATGGTCCGCAAGTGGGGCTTGTCCGAGCGTCTTGGTCCGCTGCAGTACGACGACGAACAGGAAGAACTGTTCCTCGGTCGTCCTGGCGGTGGCAGCAGCAAGGTGCTTTCCGCCGAGACGCAGCGCGCCATCGACGAGGAAGTGCGCGCCATCGTCGACAGTTGCTACGCGCGCGCCAAGCAGATCCTGCTGGACAACCGCGACAAGCTGGAAGCCATGAAGGACGCTCTGCTCGAATACGAAACCATCGATGCCGATCAGATCGCGGACATCATGGCTGGACGCAAACCACGTCCGCCGGCCGACTGGTATGACGATGACTATCGTTCCGGTCGTCCTGCCGTGGACAACGCTGGCCAGAGCGAAGCCAAGCCCTCCATCGGGGCTCCTGCCAGCGAACACTGAGGACTTTGGTAGTAACGAAAGGAGCTCTCAGGAGCTCCTTTTTTTATTGAGTCTTTTCTTCTCGTGGCGCAGTCCTGCGCCGAACGTACTTTGAAGCAACCGCACGATGAAAAACTCTCGCACGCACTTCGATTTTGCCGGTAAAAAGTTGCCGCTCGACGAACCCCAGGTAATGGGCATTCTCAACCTGACGACCGATTCCTTCTCCGATGGCGGTGAACTGCTCGATGGCGGCAAACCGCAATTGGACGCAATACTGCAGCGTGCGGAAAGCATGGTGCTTGCAGGAGCCACGTTCCTCGACCTGGGCGGTGAATCGACTCGTCCTGGTGCTACCGGCGTTAGTGAGGCGGAAGAGCTGGACCGCGTATTACCGGTCCTCGAGGCGCTGAAGGCGCGCTTCGATGTGGTCATCTCGCTCGACACCAGTAGTCCTGCGCTCATGCGTGAAGGTGCGCGGCTTGGTGCGGGTTTGATCAACGATGTACGTTCCCTGAGTCGCGAAGGTGCGCTCGAGGCGGCGGTAGAAACCGGACTGCCTGTCTGTCTCATGCACATGCAGGGCGAGCCACGTACGATGCAGCAGGCGCCACACTACGAGGACGTGGTCAAGGAAGTAACCGACTATCTGCTCGAGCGCGCGCAGCAATGTGAAGCCGCCGGCATCACGCGCGACAAACTGCTGCTCGATCCCGGCTTTGGCTTTGGCAAGAATCTTCAGCACAACCTGACCCTTTTGCATTATCTGGAACGACTGGTAATAAGCGACTTCCCTTTGCTCATAGGGGTTTCCCGTAAACGCATGCTGGGGGAAATCACCGGCAAGAAAGAAAAAGACCGTATTTTTGCGGGTATCGCGGCCGCGGTTATTGCCGTAAATAAGGGAGCGTGGATAATCCGGACGCACGACGTGGCAGCCACCGTCGATGCAGTAAAGGTCTGTCGCGAAGTGTCGCACGTGGGCTCGGCAGTCTGACAACGTCCACGCGGCGTGTGCACAGGGAGAAAAACAGCGTGAAAAAATACTTCGGTACAGACGGCATTCGCGGCACGGTCGGTGTCTACCCCATCACGCCTGATTTCGTGCTGAAACTGGGTTGGGCCACCGGCAAGGTCTTTGCGCAACAGGGTAAGTGTAAGGTCCTCATCGGCAAGGACACGCGTATTTCCGGCTACATGTTCGAAGCCGCGCTCGAAGCGGGTCTAGCTTCTGCCGGCGTCGATATCAACATGCTCGGCCCGATGCCCACGCCAGCCGTTGCCTATCTGACGAGCACCTTCGGTGCGCAGGCCGGCATCGTCATCAGCGCTTCGCACAATCCGCATCACGACAACGGCATCAAGTTCTTTTCTCCCAAGGGCACCAAGTTGCCCGATGAAGTCGAAGCCGCAATCGAAGCGGCGATGGATCAAGACTTCACCATCGTGCCGTCGGAACAGATCGGCAAGGTTTCGCGCATCGTGGATGCAGCCGGTCGCTACATCGAATTCTGCAAAAGCACCTATAAACACGGCGAAAAGCTCAAGGGTTTGAAGATCGTGCTCGACTGCGCGCACGGCGCCACCTATCACATTGCGCCGAGCGTGTTCACCGAACTTGGCGCGCAGGTGAGTGTGATCGGCAATCAACCGAACGGTCTCAACATCAACGAGCAGTGTGGCTCCACGCATCCAGCGCGTCTGAAGCAGGAAGTACTGCGCATGCAGGCCGACCTCGGCATCGCCTTCGATGGTGATGGCGATCGCGTGATCATGGTCGATCACACGGGTGCCGAAGTGGACGGCGACGAGTTGCTCTACATCATCGCGCGCTACAAGCTCATGCGCGGCGACGTCACGAGCGGCGTGGTCGGCACACAGATGAGCAATCTGGGTCTCGAGCAGGCACTTACGAGTGCAGGTATTCCCTTCGTGCGCAGCAAGGTGGGTGACCGCTACGTCATGGCTGAACTCTTGAATCGCGGCTGGTACTACGGTGGTGAATCGTCCGGGCACCTGATCTGTCTCGACGCGACGAGCACTGGCGACGGCATCGTCGCTGCTTTGCAGGTGCTGGCTGCCCTGATGGAATCCGGCCGCACGCTGCACGAGCTGAAGCAGGGTATGAGCAAGTTCCCGCAGAAGATGATCAACGTGAAAGTCGCCGACCGCGACAAGCTCAAGAACAATCCGCGCATTGCCGAGCTGGTACAGGAAGCGGAGACCCAGCTCAACGGCAAGGGGCGCGTACTGTTGCGTCCCTCGGGCACCGAGCCTGTCATTCGTGTGATGGTCGAAGGTCAGGATGCGGTGCTCGTCGGCAAGATCGCTCAACACCTCTCCGAGGCGGTCGCCGCCGCCGGCGCTGCTGCCTGAGGCGGCGGCTCGCTAACCGCCAAGCGTTGCTTGCACCAGGCAAAGTCGTTAGACTTGCCAGCCTTTTTTTGGGACGGACGGGACTCGGTGGCAGAGAGATACCTGGTAGCAGCCAACTGGAAGATGAACGGCAGCAAGGCGCAAGCCGTTGCACTTACCACAGAGTTGCTGCAAGCGGGTATTGATTCGCTTGCAATCGACATTGCAATTTGCCCGCCCAGCCCCTATTTGACCGTGGTTGCGCAGCAGCTGGCGTCGAGGTCGGTGAGCCTGGGGGCTCAGAACCTTCACGCAGAGGACAGCGGAGCCTATACCGGCGAAGTGTCGGGTGCGATGCTGACCGATCTCGGTTGCCGCTACGTCATCGTCGGGCATTCGGAACGCCGCGGTATGTGTGGCGAAACCGATGCGATGGTGGCGGACAAGGTCCTCGCCGCGCAACGCAATGGCCTCATCCCCATCGTGTGTGTGGGTGAAAGCGCCGAAGAGCGCGCCAGTGCGCGTTGGCGTGAGGTGATCGAGCGGCAGCTGGCGAGCATCGTGGCTTGTGGCGCCTTCGGTCGCGGCGAGTTGGTCATCGCCTATGAGCCCATTTGGGCCATCGGCACCGGCAACACGGCGAGTCCGGAGCAGGCGCAGGAAGTGCATGCGGCGATCCGAGAATATCTGGCGCAGGCTGGTGTGGAAAACAGCGGTGCCGTGCGCTTGCTCTATGGTGGCAGCGTGAATGCAGGCAACGCTCAGGCGTTGTTCGCAATGCAGGACATCGATGGCGCGCTCGTGGGCGGCGCCTCGTTGAAGGCGGTGGAGTTTGCCAACATCTGCCGCGCCGCGAGTGAAGCGGCACGCAGTTGCAGTTGAAAGGTTGAAGCGCGCTGTGCGGCTGGTTCAAGCGCCGCTGGCGTAACGAGTCGAACACAGAGTCGCGACATAACATCATGGAATTTTTCATCATCATCGTGCACGTGCTGGCTGCGCTGGGAATCGTCGGTCTCGTACTGATGCAGCAAGGCAAGGGTGCCGACATGGGCGCTGCTTTCGGTAGCGGCGCCTCGCAAACGATTTTTGGCAGCGTGGGTAGTGGCAACGTTCTTACGAAATCCACCACCTGGCTGGCCGTAGTGTTCTTTGCAACCAGTCTCGGACTGGCGCTGATTGCGCGCCAGCGTGCTGATCAGGGCATTTCCGATAGCTCCCTGATCCAAGACGTCGAGCAGTTGCAGAGCATCATTCAGCAGAACGCACCTGCTGATGGCGATGTGCCCGGTGCCGTGAATGCGGCGCCTGCTCCTGCTGTGGAAAATGTCGAGCAAGCGGCGCCCGAATCTGCATCAGAAAATGATGCAGAAACGGAAAATGCTCTTGAGTCGACGCAGCAGTAATCGCATAATCGCCGGCCCCATTGCCCAAGTGGTGAAATTGGTAGACACGCTATCTTGAGGGGGTAGTGACTTCGGTCATGCCGGTTCAAATCCGGCCTTGGGCACCAATTACTAACCTCATGATCCGGTGATCATGAGGTTGACTGAGAAGGGCGAGATTCTTACAATGTCCGCCCTCTCGAAACAGAGAGTAGTACTGACGGAATTGTTGCGGGGTGGAGCAGTCTGGCAGCTCGTCGGGCTCATAACCCGAAGGTCGTAGGTTCAAATCCTGCCCCCGCTACCAATTCGGATCGTGATCTTCCGATCCCTCTCAGTAGACAAGGAATCGGGCTCAGTGCCAGATTCAGCCGTACTGGAAAGCCCCTTCAAGGGGCTTTTTCATTCGTAGGCAAAATATACGGATGAGCCGACGGCGCCACTAGAAGATGATGTGTGATCGTTTCCTTCGCGGTGTATTGCACCAGTTCACCGCAGCAGTTCGGTCACGAGAACAAGTAGTAACTGAAGTGGGCCTGGTGCCCATTTTTTATTTGTGGAGCACGCATGAGCGCGCGCGTGGAACAGATTCAAGCCATGGTGGAGCCGGTGCTCGGCGCGCTGGGTTTGCAACTGTGGGGCATCGAATACCTCGGCCAGGGCCGCCACACGCTGCTGCGTGTCTACATCGACAAGCCAGATGGCGTCGACATCGAAGACTGCGCCGAAGCGAGTCGGCAAATCAGCGGTATTTTGGATGTCGAAGATCCGATCAAGACTGAGTACACGCTGGAAGTGTCCTCGCCGGGCATCGAGCGTTTGCTGTTCACGCTCGAGCAATATCGCCAGTACCTCGGAACCGAAATCAAAGTGCGTTTACGGCAGAACTTTGAAGGCCGCCGCAACTACGGCGGTGTGCTGGTGGAAGTCGCCGACGATGAAATCAGCATCGTAAAGGGTGAAGACAAACTGAGCTTCCCGCTGGAACTGATCGAGCGGGCAAACGTGGTTTACACATATAAGGACGAGTAAGGACGAGCCCGGTCCACGGACATAGTCATACATTCATTGGGTGACAAGTTATGAACAACAAAGAGATCCTGCTGGTAGCAGATGCGGTTTCCAACGAGAAGGGCGTATCGCGTGAAGTGATCTTCAAGGCGATCGAATCCGCGTTGGCGTCGGCGACGAAGAAGCGTTACGTCGACGAGGAAATCGACTGCGAAGTCATCATCGACCGTGTCACGGGCAACTACGAGACCTATCGTATCTGGACCGTAGTGGGCGATGATGAGCTGGCCTTGCTGGGATCGCAGTTCACCCTCGAAGAAGCGCACGAGAAGGATCCCAACCTGAAACCGGGCGACGTTTATCGCGAAAAAATCGAGAACGTCGAATTCGGTCGTATCGCAGCTCAGACCGCCAAGCAGGTCATCGTGCAGAAAGTGCGCGAAGCAGAGCGTGAACTCGTCGTCGCCGAATACGCCAGCAAGGTGGGCAAACTGGTATCGGGCACCGTCAAAAAGGTCACCCGCGACAATGTGATCGTGGATTTCGGCAACAACGCCGAGGGTCTCTTGCCGCGCGAAAATCTCATCCCGCGCGAAACCTTCCGCATCAACGATCGTATCCGTGCTCTGTTGGTGGAAGTGCGCAGCGAAATGCGTGGTCCTCAGCTGCTCTTGAGCCGCACCAGCCCGCAGATGCTGATCGAGCTGTTCAAGATCGAAGTGCCGGAAATCGCCGAAGAAATCATCGAGATCAAGGCTGCTGCCCGTGATCCCGGTTCGCGCGCGAAGATCGCCGTGAAGACCAATGACAAGCGCATCGATCCCGTTGGTGCCTGCGTGGGCATGCGCGGTTCGCGTGTGCAGGTGGTTTCGAGCGAGCTCGCCAATGAGCGCATCGACATCGTGCTGTGGGATGAAAATCCCGCACAGTTCGTCATCAATGCGATGGCGCCGGCGGAAATCGCCTCCATCGTGGTCGACGAAGACACGCACACCATGGACGTGGCGGTGGCAGAAGAAAACCTGGCACAGGCCATCGGGCGCAACGGTCAGAACGTCCGCCTGAGCAGCGAGCTCACCGGCTGGACCATCAACGTGATGAGCGAAGAGAAAGCCGCGGACAAGCAGCAGAAAGAAGCCGCGACCATCATCCAGACCTTCATGGAAGCGCTCGACGTGGATGAGGAAGTGGCCGAGATCCTGGCACAGGAAGGCTTCACCTCGATCGAGGAAATCGCCTATGTGCCGCTGGAAGAAATCGCCAGCATTCAGGATTTCGATGAAGAAATCGCCAACGAGTTGCGCAACCGTGCCAAGGATGCGCTGCTCACCAAGGCGATTGCTTCCGAAGAAAGCATCAGCAAGGCAGGCATCGCCGATGATCTGCTCAACATGGAAGGCATGACCAACGACATCGCTCTCGCGCTGTCGAAGCTCGGCATCCTCACCATGGAAGATCTGGCGGAACAAGCTATTGACGATCTGTTGGAAATCGAAGGGATGGATGAAGAGAAAGCCGGCCAGCTCATCATGGCCGCACGCGCGCCATGGTTCAGCGAGTAAGCCTGTAACAAGGGCTTCACGTGGCGCAAAGAGAATCCATCCGGGGAGTAGGGTATGGCAGAACTGAGTATCAAAGACCTGGCCAGAATGGTGGGCGTGCCGACCGAGCGTTTGCTCGATCAGGTGCGCGAGGCCGGTTTGCCTCAGCGTAATGCTGAAGACATCATCAGCAATGAGCAGCGCGCCGCGCTGCTGTCCTTCCTCAAGAGTCGCCACGGCGATACGTCGGGGGGAGACACCGCTCCCAAGCGCATCACGCTGAAGAAGAAAACCGTCGAAACACTGCGCACCTCCGACAATCAAGGTCGCAGCAAGTCCATCAGTGTCGAAGTGCGCAAGAAGCGCACCTACATCAAGCGCAGCGTAGAGGAAGCTCAGAAAGAAGCTGCCGAACGCGAGCGTCTGAAAGCCGAACAGGCCGCACAGGAAGAGAAAGAGCGTCTGGAGCGTGAAGCAGCCGAGAAAGCCGCTGCCGAAGCCGCTGCTGCTGCGAAGAGCCAGGCTGAGAAAGAGCGCAAACCTGCGCAGGACGCCAAGCCTGCTCCTGCGCCTGCCAAGCCTGAGACCAAGACCGACAAAACCGAAGCCAAGCCGGACGCCAAGAAAGGTACTCTGCGCAAAGAAGGTCGTGACGAAGAAGAGGCCGAAGCGCGCAATGCCAAGAAAGGTTTCCGTGGCAAGGAACAGCCCGTCAAAGACACTGCCAGCATCAAGAAGCTGGCGCGTACGCGGACGCCGGACGACTTCATCCTCGATGAGGACGACGAAGGCGGCGCGCGTCGCAAGGCCCGCAAGAAAATGGGCCAGCGCAATCAGCACCAGTTCGAGAAGCCGACCGAATTCATTGCGCGCGAGATCCAGGTACCCGAAGCCATTACGGTTTCCGAGCTGGCTCAGCGCATGTCGCTCAAGGCTGCCGAGCTGATCAAGACCCTGATGAAGATGGGCGTCATGGCCACGCTCAACCAGGTACTCGACCAGGACACTTCGGTGCTGCTGGTCGAAGAACTCGGGCACAAGGCCAAGCCCATTTCCGATACAGCCATCGAGGACGATCTGGTGGATTCCATCAAGTACGAAGGCGAGGAATTACCGCGTCCGCCGGTGGTCACAGTCATGGGTCACGTCGACCACGGCAAGACCTCGTTGCTGGACTACATCCGTAAGTCCTCCGTTACCCAGGGTGAGGCCGGTGGCATCACACAGCACATCGGCGCCTATCACGTAGAAACGCCGAAGGGAGTGATCAGCTTCCTCGACACGCCTGGCCACGCCGCATTCAGCGCAATGCGTTCGCGCGGTGCCAAGGCCACCGACATCGTGATCCTGGTCGTGGCAGCCGATGACGGCGTCATGCCGCAGACGATCGAAGCCATTCAGCACGCTCGTGCTGCCAACGTGCCGATCGTGGTTGCGGTGAACAAGATCGACAAACCGTCCGCCGATCCCGAACGCGTACGCAGCGAACTGTCCCAGCACGGCCTGATTTCCGAGGCCTGGGGGGGTGACACCCAGTTCGTGGAAGTGTCCGCTCACACCGGTCAGGGCATCGATGAACTGCTCGAAGCCGTACTGTTGCAGGCGGAAGTGATGGAACTGCGCGCCGTGGTGGACTGCCCGGCGAAAGGCGTGGTGATCGAATCGCGTCTCGACAAGGGGCGTGGCTCCGTGGCCACCGTGCTGGTGAAACACGGCACGCTGAAGCAGGGCGATATTGTACTGGCTGGTCATGAATATGGTCGCGTCCGTGCCATGATCGACGAGAATGGTCGCCAGGTGAATTCCGCAGGTCCGTCCATTCCGGTGGAGATCCTCGGTCTGAACGGCACGCCCGAAGCCGGTGATGAATTCATCGTGGTGGAAAGCGAGAAGAAAGCACGCGAAGTGGCTGAATTCCGCATGCACCGCTACCGCGAAAGTCAGCTCGCCAAACAACAGGCAGCGAAGACCGAAAGTATGTTCGCCACCATGGGCAAGGACAACAAGAAAGTCCTCAATGTGGTACTCAAGGCTGATGTGCGCGGCTCGCTCGAGGCCATCATGGCGGCGCTGCAGGGTCTCGGCAACGACGAGGTGGCAGTCAACATCGTCGGTTATGGTGTCGGTGGCATCTCCGAAACCGACGTGCAGCTGGCTGAAACTTCGAAGGCCACGATCATTGGTTTCAACGTGCGTGCCGACAAGGCTGCCAAGACCTTGATCGAAACCACCGGTCTGCAACTGCGCTACTACAGCATCATCTACAACCTGATCGATGACGTGAAGGCAGTGCTCGGCGGCATGCTGGCACCGGAACTGCGCGAAGAAATCGTGGGTGTGGCGGAAGTGCGCGGCGTATTCAACTCGCCGAAGTACGGCGCCATCGCCGGCAGCATGGTGGTGGAAGGCACGATCTATCGCAACAAGCCGATCCGTGTATTGCGCGACAACGTCGTGATCTTCGAAGGCGAACTCGAATCGCTGCGTCGTTACAAGGACGAAGCCACCGAAGTGCGCATGGGCATGGAATGTGGTATCGGTGTGAAGAACTACAACGACGTCCGCATCGGCGACAAGATCGAAGTCTACAACCGCACCGAAGTAGCGCGGACGCTGTAAGTCCGCAGAGGCGACATGCCAAGACCGTCAAACAGACTGGACCGCATAGCCGACCAGCTCCAGCAGGAGCTGGCCGTGCTGATCCGCGATGAGCTGCGCGATCCGCGCGTCGGCATGGTGTCGATCGTGGGTGCAAAGGTGAGCCGCGATCTGGCCCATGCGGTCATTTATTTCACGGTGATGAACGCTGACATCGCGGAAGTCGAGGAAGTGCTCAACAAGGCCAGTGGCTATCTGCGCACACTGCTTGCCAAGCGCCTCAACCTGCGCACCACGCCCAAACTGCGTTTCACCTACGACGAAAGCATCGAACGGGGCCGCTCGCTGTCGGCCTTGATCGACAAGGCCATCGCGCTCGATTCCGCCCGCGAGGAATCCGAAGACGAAGGCTCTACCGATGATGACGCGGAACGCTGAGTCAGGTTCGCGTTCTTCCTCCCCATAGCACGACCATGGCCAAGCAGCCTCAGTACAGGCGTCAGACTCGCGCCGTCGACGGTATTCTGATCGTCGACAAACCTCTGGGGCAGAGCTCCAACCACTGTCTGCAAACGGTCAAACGCTGGTTGCAGGCGGAAAAGGCCGGGCACACCGGTGCACTAGACCCTCTCGCCACCGGTGTACTGCCACTGTGTTTCGGCGAAGCCACCAAACTCAGCCAATTGCTGCTCGATGCCGACAAGGGTTATCTCGCCACGATCCGTCTCGGCATCGAAACCACCACCTGCGATGCCGATGGCGAGGTGGTGAGCGAAGCGCCAATACCGGCTTTCGATGAAGCACGCATCGAAGAAGTATTGGCGCAGTTCAGAGGTGTGCAGATGCAGGCCGCACCGATTTATTCCGCGCTCAAGCAGGACGGCGTGCCGCAGTACAAGCTGGCGCGCGAAGGCCGCGCGGTGGAAGCGAAGGAGCGCGAGATCGTGATCCACGAACTCTCGCTGCAAGGCTGGGCTGCCACCGAACTCGTCGTGCGCGTGCGTTGCAGCAAGGGCACCTACATCCGCAGTCTGGCACGCGACATCGGCGCTGCCTTCGGCTGTGGCGCTCATCTCAGCGCCCTGCGCCGTGAACTGGCAGAACCCTTCACGCTCGAGCGCAGTCATACCCTCGACGAACTGAAGGCAATCTGGGAGGCCAAGGGGCCGGAAGGTCTCAATGCCTTGCTGTTGCCGATGGATTATGCAGTGCAGGATTGGCCGCCCTTGCTGCTCGAAGGTACCAAGGGCCTGCACTTCTGGCAGGGCCGTCCGTTGCGTTTGCCGCGGGGACATGGGCAGGCACCGGGACGGGTGCGCATCTACTGGGAAGAACGTTTCCTCGGCATTGGGGAACTCCTGCCCGATGGCACGGTCAGACCGCTGCGTCTGGTGAAATACGAGCCAATTAATTAATTTAGGCGTTCCTGTGCCGGGCCGTAACGGACCTGTGGCCGGCGGAAAGTATTCCGATCAGCGTGAACGCAGCGCTAGGAAACGCTATGGCCTTGCTCAAATCCTTGCTTCTGCTCTGCCTGATTGTGCTCGTGGCCGTGGGCGGTTTTCTGTTCATGGTCGTCGAACGCAGTCCCACCGTGCCTCCAGCTCCCGTGCTTTCGGTGGCCGATCTGCATGCGCTCGAAATTCTTTCCGCCGACAACGATCCCCGCTCACTCGAACCCGGTGAATCCGCCACGCTGGCGCTGAGTGAAAACGACCTCGAACTCGCCCTCGGCTATGTCCTGGATCGCCTGCAGGTGGGTCAGGCCGATGTGGTGCTGGGTGATTCCACCGCTCTCGTCAGTGTGTCGGCGCGACTGCCCGTGAACTTCGCCGATCTCTATCTCAATCTCAAAGCCAAGGTGCAGAGTGGCAGCGATTTCCCCGTGGTCACCGGCCTGCAATTGGGAGGGGTGACGGTGCCTGATTGGTTGTCGGCGACCTTGCTCGACTCCGTTCGCGGCGTCGTCAGCCAACGTTACCCCGAATACGAGCGTCTGCAGGCCACGATCGAAGACATCAGTATCGACGAAGGCCGTCTGCGCGTGCGTTACCGCTGGGATCCCGAGCTGGTACGCGATCTCTCGCGTCGCGGTGGAGAACTGCTTCTATCCGGGCCACTGCAGGAATTGCTGGCCATCTATCGCTCGCGCTTGCGTGAGCTGACCAACGAACCCAACCTGCCGCGCCGCCTCTCCGCCACCGAGTTTCTGCGTCCGCTCTTCGTCTATGCCCACAACCGTGGTGGCGATCCCGTGGAAGAGAACAGGGCTTTGCTGCTTGCGCTCAGTCTCTATGTGCTGGATCTCGATCCAAGTGACTTCATCGGCTTGGAAGGCGAGCCTGCACTGCCGCGTCACGAACTGCAGTTCTATCGCCGCAACGACTTCGCCCGGCATTTCTTCACCTCGGTCGGTCTCACGTTGGGCACCGACGCGGGTCTTGCCGACAACATCGGAGTCCTGAAGGAATTGGAGGACGCCCGCGGTCCGGGCAGCGGTTTCAGCTTCACCGACATCGGCGCCGACCGCGTCGGCATCCGCTTTGCCGAGTTCGCGGTTTCCAACGATCACAACGCGCGGCTGTTGCAGCGGCGCATGGCGGAGGGAGAGGGGGAGGCCTTCTACTTTCCGGATTTCAGGGACCTGCCGGAATTCCTCAGCAAGGAGGAATTCGCCAAGCTTTACGGCAGCACCGGCAGCCTGCGCTTTCGGCGTGAAATCGAGGGAATCGATGCCCGCATAGACGCTTTGCCAGTGTTCAGTCCGGGGCCGTGAGAGACCCCAAGCATGGCGCCGCGGGGCTGTGATACAATCGCCCACCCTTCGCCTGTACCGGGAGGGCAGGAAGACCCCAGATAACTATCAATATGCATGGTTACTCTGGTTTGAAATGGATGTCCTTCATTCAACTACGCATATTAAGAGGAACTCTCCATGGCTCTGTCCGCAGAACAGAAAGCAGAAATCATTCGTGAATACGGCTTGGCAGAAGGTGACACCGGCTCACCGGAAGTGCAGGTGGCGTTGCTGACCGGCAACATCAACCAGCTGCAGGAGCACTTCAAAGTTCACACTCATGACCATCACTCCCGCCGGGGCCTCATCCGGATGGTCAACACCCGCCGCAAACTCCTCGACTATCTCAAACGCAAGGATCTGAACCGCTACAACGCGCTGATCCAGCGTCTGGGCCTGCGTCGCTGACGTTTGCTCTCAGAGGGTGGTGGGATTGGCCCGCCACCCCTTTAATTGGTAAGAGAAGATAAATGTTTAATCCCATCAGGAAGGAATTCAAATTCGGCGCGGACACGGTCATTCTGGAAACGGGCAAGATCGCCCGCCAGGCGACTGGCGCCGTGGTAGTGACGATCGGCAGCACCGTCGTACTGTGCACCGTAGTCGGTAAGAAAACGCCCAACCCCGGCCAGGACTTTTTCCCGCTGACCGTCGACTATCAGGAAAAGACTTACGCCGCAGGCAAAATTCCTGGCGGATTTTTCAAGCGCGAAGGTCGCCCAACAGAAAAAGAAACGCTGACCTCCCGCCTCATCGACCGTCCTCTCCGCCCGCTGTTCCCCAAAGGTTTTCTCAACGAAGTACAGGTCATCTGTACCGTAGTTTCTTCCGACAAAGACACTGATCCGGATATCGCCGCCATGATCGGCGCCTCCGCCGCGCTGGCCATCTCCGGCATTCCGTTCAACGGCCCGATCGGCGCCGCCCGCGTCGGTTACAACGACACCGATGGCTACATCCTGAACCCCGGTTACAAGCAGCTCGAGAAATCGCTGCTCGACATGGTGGTGGCCGGTACCGATGCCGCCGTACTGATGGTGGAATCCGAAGCGAAGGAACTGAGCGAAGACCTGATGCTGGGCGCCGTACTGTTCGCGCACCAGGAAATGCAGGTGGTCATCCAGGCCATCAAGGAATTCAAGGAACTGGCCGGCAAGCCCGCTTGGGATTGGACGCCGCCGCCGAAGAACGAAGCGCTGATCGAAGCCGTGAGCGCCGCCTTCAGCGCCGAGATCACCGCCGCCTATCAGATTTCCAGCAAGACCGAACGTCACGATCGTTTGACCGCGCTGCAGCAGCAGGCCATCGAACAGTTCGCCAACGAAACGGTCGAGCCGCCGGTCACCGCTGCGGAAGTACAGAGCGTATTCGCTTCGCTCGAGAAGAAGATCGTGCGCAGCCGCATCATCGCCGGCTATCCGCGTATCGACGGTCGCAACAACCACACGGTGCGCCCCATCCACGTCGAAGTCGGCGTACTGAGCAAGACGCACGGCAGCGCGCTCTTCACCCGTGGTGAAACGCAGGCGCTGGTCGTTGCCACGCTCGGCGCGATCCGCGATGCACAGATCATCGAAGATCTGTCCGGCGTGAAGAAAGACGGCTTCATGCTGCACTACAACTTCCCGCCCTTCAGCGTCGGTGAAACCGGTCGCATGGCAGGTCCGAAGCGTCGTGAAGTCGGCCACGGCCGTCTCGCGCGTCGCGGCGTTGCCGCCGTACTGCCGAGCGAAGAATCCTTCCCGTATGCGATTCGCGTCGTATCGGAAATCACCGAGTCGAACGGCTCCAGCTCCATGGCCTCCGTGTGCGGCACCTCGCTGGCACTGATGGATGCCGGTGTGCCGATCAAGGCGCCAGTGGCTGGTATCGCGATGGGTCTGATCAAGGAAGAGCACGGCTTTGCCGTACTCACCGACATCCTGGGTGACGAAGACCACCTGGGCGACATGGACTTCAAAGTGGCCGGTTCTGCCAATGGCGTCACCGCGCTGCAGATGGACATCAAGATCCAGGGCATCACCGAAGAGATCATGGAAACCGCGCTGGAAGAAGCCTACAAAGCGCGCATCCACATCCTCAATGAGATGAACAAGGTCATCTCCGCGCCGCGTCCGAACATCTCGCCGAATGCACCGAGCATGGCCGTGATCAAGATCCACACCGACAAGATCCGCGACGTCATCGGTAAGGGCGGCGTCACCATCCGCGGCATCACCGAAGAAACCGGTGCTTCCGTGGACATCGACGACGACGGCAATGTCCGCATCTACGGTGAGAACGCCGCTTCGCGCGACCGTGCTCTCGAGATGATCCAGGCCATCACCGCCGAAGCCGAAATTGGCCGCACCTACAAGGGCAAGGTCTCGAAGATCGTCGACTTCGGCGCCTTCGTCACCATCCTGCCTGGCAAGGACGGTCTGGTGCACATCTCGCAGATCTCGAGCGAGCGTGTGGAGAAAGTCTCCGACTACCTCAGCGAAGGCCAGGAAATCTTCGTCAAGGTCCTCAAGATCGACGATCGCGGCAAGATCAGCCTCAGCATGAAGGAAGTGACGGAAGAGGATAAGGCGCTCGCCTAAGCCTCACCGCTCCGCTGAGCGGATCCACTCCAGGAAAGGGCAGCTTCGGCTGCCTTTTTTCTTTCTGCATTTTTGAATTTCCCTCCCGCTTACCCGCTTACCCGCTTACCCGCTTACCCGCTTACCCGCTTCACCCATTGCCCTGCGCAGAAGTCGGCGCCGTTCTGCTGCCCACCGAACAGTTTGCGTAAAAAACCTCAAAGGCTGTTGCGTTCTCTCAAATGATAAAGATAATGCGAATCGTTCTCATATACAGATATGCCGGCTCCGGTGCTCCAAAGTGCATCCGCGGGCTTGGTCGATGATTCGTTTACAACAACAGGGATAAGTGAGCTCTATGAACCCACAGGCAGATAAACGCAGTAGTTCCCCCTCCACCTCCATCCGCAGCAGCAAGCATGCCATCGCCGTGAATAAATCCCTGCTCGCGTTGGCGCTGATGGCGGTGCCCTTTGCCACGTACTCACAGGACACCCAGGCCCAGCCGGAGCGCCGTGATGATGGCGCAACGGCACAGCAGCAGGACCGGCAGGGGGGGCGACGTGCGCAGAATCGGCGCGAAGAGCCGGAGGTGATCGACGTGCTGGGCAGCAATCGTCAGCTCAAGATCGACAACTCCGCCAATACCAAGTTCACCCGTCCGCTGCTCGATACGCCACAGACCGTGCAAGTGATCAGTCAGGACATGCTGCGCGAGCAAGGCTCCTATTCACTGATGGACGCCCTGCGCAATACACCCGGCATCACCATGCAGCTCGGCGAAAACGGCAATACTTCCGCGGGTGACACCTTCCAGATGCGCGGCTTTGCTGCCAACACCTCGACTTTCGTGGATGGCATCCGCGACCTCGGTGCCATCAGTCGCGATTCTTTCAACCTCGAGCAGGTGGAAATTGCGAAGGGACCATCGGGTGCCGACGTCGGCCGCGGTGCTGCCTCCGGCTATGTCAATCTCATCACCAAGCAACCGGCGCGTGATCTCAACTCGGTGCTCACTGCAGGCTATGGCTTGAAGGACACCAAGCGTCTTACCGTCGACACCGGTGTGAACATCGGTGAAACCGGCGCCGCGCGTTTCAACGTCCTTCTGTCCGAAGGTGGAGTACCCAAGCGCGATGAAGTGAACAACCAGAACTTTTCCTTCGCTCCTTCCATCGCCTTTGGTCTTGGCACCGACACGCGCGTCCATCTCTTCTCGCAACACGTCCGTCAGGACAATGTCCCCGACGGCGGGATCCCCGCGCTCGGTCGCGGCGGTTACCGGGTATTGCCCTATTACACGACCAACGGCGTGATCACGGAAAACGCCGCCACTCATGCACTCGCCGCTGCGATCAACAAGGCGCCGAAAGTGGATCGCAGCAATTTCTACGGTTACACGGGCGACCACGAAGACGTGAAGTCGGACATGGTGACGATCAAGATCGAACACGATCTCGGCCCCAACACCGTGATCCGCAATATTTCACGTGTGGGTCGTACCGACATGGATCGTGTGTTGAGTGGCGCCAACTCGCCAGTGGTGAATGCCAATACGACGACTCCCGGCAATGCGCTCTATCTGGATCCCGGCGACCTTTCTTCCTGGGTGTTCACTCCGAGTCGTCAGGGCGTCGATCGCGTCGACGAAATCCTCACCAACCAGAGCAGCTTCAACAGCACCTTCAACACCGGTGCCATCGAACACTCGCTCGCCGGTGGAGTGGAATTCATCTATGAACGCCAGAAGTCGCTGAACTTCACGACGAACGCAATAACACTCAACGGCATCGATTACCCTGCAGTGGCGAACCCACCGGCCAACATCTACGCGCCGAACCCCGAACTGTTCCGTGGTGAACCCAATTTGAATGGTGTTTCCACCGACGGTGATACCCGCACCACGGCTCTCTATCTCTTCGACAGCATCGCACTGAATCCACGGTGGTTGCTTAACGCGGGTGTGCGCTACGAAACCTATGAAACCGAAACCGACGGTACCTCGGTGGTCGATGGCATCATCACCACCAACGCACCTCTGCATGTCGATGATGAGCTGTTGAGCTGGAAAGTCGGCGCCGTGTACAAACCGGTGACCAATGGCAGCATCTACGTGTCCTATGGCACTTCGCAGACTCCGCCCGGCAGCGCCAACTTCGCACTCTCTTCTGCGGTCGGCAATCAGAACAATGGTGAACTCGATCCGCAGGAAACCGACAACGTCGAACTCGGCACCAAGTGGGAGCTGCTCGATGATCGTCTGAGTTTGACTGCTGCCTTGTTCCGCACGGAAAACAGCAAGCAGGCTTCTTACGACGATCTCGGCAACCCGGTGCAGATGGGGCGCACCAAGGTCGAAGGCATCGAGCTCGCCGCAGTTGGACAAATCACGAACTTCTGGCAGATCTCGGCCGGCATCACACACATGGATGTCGAAGTCGAAGATCAACGTAACTCCAACGGCGTGGAAACGGTTGGCGTGCGCTGGACGCCGGATCTGTCTGCCACCTTCTGGACTTCCTACACCCTGGGCGACCTCACCATCGGCGGTGGTGCACGCTACTTCAGTGAACAGGAACGCAACGTCACGGTGAGCGCCACGCCGAGCAATGGTGTTTCGTCCATCCCTTCCTACTGGGTGGTCGATGCCATGGTGGCCTATCGTCTCAACGACCAGGTCAACCTGCGCGTGAATCTGTACAACCTGACGGACGAGGAATATATCGAAACGTTGAACAACGGCGGCAACCGTTTCCGTCTCGGCCAGCCGCGTTCGGTGTGGGTCTCGGGCGAGTATCGTTTCTGATCTTCAACAAGCCGTTGCAACCAGCGCGCGGGGCCCACTTGTCAGCGGGCTCCGCCTTTTGTGATCATCGCGCAAAACTCGGTGTTCCCCATGATGTTGCATGTTCCTGAGGTTCTGGTCGGCTCGGCTCTCGGCGAAATGCGCGATGCGCTGCATGCGAGCTTGCAGAGCGCCGAATGGACGCAAGGCGTCGCCACTTCAGGGCTGCAAGCCACGCAGCGCAAACAGAATCGACAACTGACGGCCAGCTCCGCCGTGGGCGAACGCTTGGGACAGTTGGTGAGCGCTGCACTCGAACAGCATCCGCTCTTCGTTTCCGCTGCTTTGCCCAAGCATGTGCTACCGCCGCTCTTCAACTGCTATGAGGGTGGCGGGCACTACGGTAATCACGTCGACAATGCGATTCAGCGTGATCCACAACAACGGGTGCGGACACGCACCGATGTGTCTGTCACCGTATTTCTGAGTGAGCCGGAAGAATATGAAGGTGGCGAACTTCTCATCGAAGACACCTACGGCACACATGCGGTGAAGCTACCGGCAGGTGATGCGATTCTCTATCCCGCGACCAGCTTGCATCGCGTCGAGCCCGTTACTGCAGGACGCCGGCTGGCGGCGGTGACCTGGGTGCAGAGCATGGTGCGCGACGACTGGCAGCGTTCGATGTTGTTCAATCTCGACATGACCATTCTGCGTTTGCGCCAGCAGCTCGGTGATGGTGAGGACATCGTGGCGCTCACCAGTCACTATCACAACCTGCTACGCCAGTGGGCGGACCTTTGAGCGAGCAAAGTGTGCCAGACGTTCCAGTACTGAGCTCCATTCCCCGCGACATCGCTGCCGTCAGCGATTACGAGCGTTATGCGCGCGAACGGCTCGATGACAATGCCTGGGTGTTCTTGGCCTCTGGTGCCGCTGATGAAATCACGCTGCGTGAAAATCGTGCGGCCTTCGATCGTTTGCAGCTACGCAGCCGCGTTCTGAGCAAGATGAGGGGCGCTCATACACGCCTCGAATTGTTGGATCAGAAACTCACGCATCCCATATTGCTTGGTCCCATTGCCTACCAACGCTTGTTTCACACTGATGGCGAAGTGGCTACGGTACTGGCAGCACGCGCGATGGGAGCACCAATGGTGGTGAGCTCGCTCGCCACGGTGCGCCTCGAACAACTGGCGACGAGCGGAGCCAATCTGTGGTTTCAGTTGTATCTGCAGGCGCGCCGCGAAGACACGCTCACGCTCGTACGTCGTGCCGAAGACAGTGGCTGCAAGGCCTTGGTCGTCACCGTCGATGCCCCGCTCGTCGGCATTCGCAATCAGCAACAGCGGGTGGGCTTCCATTTGCCACCTGGCATCGCGGCGGTGAATCTCGAAGGCTTGCCACCACCTCCGATGCCACAACTCTCACCGGATTCGAGTGTGGTATTCGATGGCCTGCTGGCGCACGCACCGACCTGGGAGGACATCGCCTGGCTCTGTGAGTCGACCGAGTTGCCGGTGATCCTCAAGGGCATCCTGGATCCCGAAGATGCCCTGCTCGCGCTTCAGCACGGCGCGCAGGGAATCATCGTGTCCAATCATGGTGGCCGTGTACTCGATACCTTGCCTGCCAGCATCGACGCCTTGCCTGCCATCGCACAAGCCGTAGCCAAGAGTGTGCCGATCCTGCTCGACGGCGGCATACGTCGCGGCAGTGACATCTTCAAGGCACTGGCTTTGGGCGCGGATGCGGTGCTGATCGGGCGCGCCTACGTCTATGCGCTAGCCGCAGCCGGTGCCTTGGGCGTGGCACACGTCATTCGTACGTTGAGAGAAGAGCTGGAAGTGTGCATGGCGCTCACCGGCTGCGCCACGCTCGATAAGATCGATTCGAACAGGTTGTTCAATAACTGAGCCGCTACCGCAATGCATGGGCATCGCAGTAGCTCATCAGGTAGTTCAGCCGAGTACGGCCTTGCGGATCTCCTGATGCTGGGCAGGGGAGAGGCGAGGGCCGAAGTGGCTCACCGTGGTCGCTGCAGCAAGTGCGGCGAGTTTGCCGGAGGTGGCGTAGTCGTGGCCGGTGGTGAGGCCGTAGAGGAAGGCACCGGCAAACATGTCGCCCGCGCCGTTGGTATCGATGGCTTGCACTTTCACCGGTTCGATCGGCGTGCGCTCGTCGCCGTCGACGACCAGTGCACCATCGGGGCCGAGCGTCAGCACCAGGACCTTCGCAATTTTCTGCAATGCAGGAATTGCGTCTTCGACACTGCGCGTGCCGGCCCAGGTCATCGCTTCGGTTTCGTTGGCGAAAAGCAGATCCACACCATCGCCGATCATTTCTTCGAGGCCGCCGCGGAAGAACTGCACCATCGCGGGATCCGACAGCGTCAATGCGGTTTTCACTCCATTGGCTTCGGCGATCTTGCGCGCGTCGATCACTGCTTGCCGGCCGGTGGGCGAAGTCACCAGATAACCTTCCATGTACAGAAATTGCGAATCACGCAACGCTTCGGCGTCGATGGCGCTCGAGTCGAGCTTTTCGGAGATGCCGAGGAAGGTGAGCATGGTGCGCTCGGTGTCGGGGCTCACCATCACGAGGCATTTGCCGGTGGTACCGTGATCGCGGCCGCTGCCGAGGTTGGTGTGGATGTTGTGGCTTCCGAGTTCCTGCAGATAGAAATCGCCGGGCTCGTCATCCGCCACTTTGCAGCTGTAATAGGTGCTACCGCCGAACTGTGAGATGGCGTAGATGGTGTTGGCAGCAGAGCCGCCCCCGGCGCGCTTCTTGATGCCGAAACGCTGCGACAACCGCTCGAACAGCACGCGCTGTGCTTCCTCGTCGACCAGGGTCATCACACCCTTTTGGATCTTTTCCTGCTCGAGGAAATCGTCGGTCACGGAAAATTCGGTATCCACCAGAGCGTTGCCCAGGCCATAGACGTGGTAGCGAGCCATGCGTGCTTCCTTGTGTTGTTGGTCGTTGATTATTTGAGCGAGGCGAATGCAGCTCGAGCTGCTTCCAGCGTGGCGGCGATGTCGGCATCGCTGTGCGCTGCGGAGATGAAGCCCGCTTCGAAAGCAGAAGGAGCAAGATAGACACCACGCTCGAGCATGGCGTGGAAGAAGCGGCGGAACAGCTCCACCTTGCTTTCCATCACCTGCGCGAAGCTGGTGATTTCCTGGTTCTCGTTGAAGTAGAGACCGAACATGCCGCCCACCTGCGTGGTGGTGAAGGCGATGCCTGCGTCCTGCGCAGCCTGGCGCAGACCATCGAGCAACTGCTTGCCTTTGGCTTCGAGTGCGGCGTGGAAACCGGGCTTGCTGATTTCGTCGAGCAATACGAGACCGGCCGTCACGGCGAGCGGGTTACCGGACATGGTGCCGGCCTGATAGACGGGGCCGAGCGGCGCGAGCTGGTCCATCAGATCCTTGCGGCCGCCGAAGGCGCCGACCGGCAGACCACCACCGATGATCTTGCCGAGTGTGGTGAGATCGGGCTTGATGCCATAGCGCGCCTGTGCACCACCAAGTGCGACGCGGAAACCGGTCATCACTTCGTCGAAGATCAACAGCGCGCCATAGCGCTGCGTGATCTCGCGCAGCCCCTGCAGGAAGCCGGCCGTCGGCGGCACGCAGTTCATGTTGCCGGCCACGGGCTCGACGATCAGCGCGGCGATGTCGTTGCCGTGGATCGAGAACAGTTGTTCCACGGCATTGAGATCGTTGTAGGGCAGTACGAAGGTTTGGGCTGCAGTATTGGCCGGGATGCCGGCGGAGTCGGGGTTGCCCATGGTCAGCGCACCGGAACCGGCTTTCACCAGCAGCGAGTCGACGTGGCCGTGATAGCAGCCTTCGAACTTCACCACCTTGTCGCGCTTGGTGCAGCCGCGCGCGAGACGCAGGGCACTCATCGTGGCTTCGGTGCCGGAGTTCACCAGTCGCACGCTTTCGATCGAGGGAATCAGTTCGCAGATCTTGTCGGCCAGCTGTACTTCGAGCGCGGTGGGAGCGCCGTAGGCGATGCCGCGATCGAGCTGGGCATGCAGTGCTTCGATCACCTTCGGATGGTTGTGGCCGAGAATCATCGGGCCCCAGGCGCCGACGTAGTCGATATAGCTGTTGCCGTCTTCATCGAACAACTTCGAGCCGTTTGCGCTCTTGAAGAATACCGGGTTGCCACCCACACCGCGGAAGGCACGTACTGGCGAGTTGACGCCACCTGGGATGTGGCGGACTGCTCGTTCAAACAAAGCGATGGAATTGGGGATGCGTTGCGACATGAGGACTACCGTTGAATCAGAAAGGTTTGACTACCACGAGAACTACGATGGCGATCAACAGCAGCACCGGTAGTTCGTTGAAGATGCGGAAGAACTTGTGTGACTTGGTGTTGCGATCATCGCGGAAGGCTTTGAGATAGTGACCGCACATGAAGTGATACACCAGGAGCAGCACCACGCAGGTCAACTTGGCGTGCATCCAGCCACTGCTCATGTAGTAGGCCGTGTTGTAGCTCAGAGTCCAGATACCCAATACCACGGTCAGCACCATCGATGGCGTCATGATGCCGCGATAGAGCTTGCGTTCCATGATCTTGAAACGCTCCTTGCCTGGTGTGTCCTCGCACATGGCGTGATACACGAATAGACGCGGTAAATAGAACATCGCTGCAAACCAGCAAATCACGGCGATGACATGGAACGCTTTTACCCAAAGCATGCGATTTCTTCCTGCTGTGCAGCGCGAAGCTGCATAAGTAATTCATTTTATTGGGCGATTTTATTATATTGGCGCGCCCTGGCCAGTGTTTGCCGGGGCTTTTTTCTGAAGTGGCCCAGCCAGGGCCGAATACTGCGGAGTAACGAGCGTGATCAAGGTAGGCATCGTCGGAGCAACGGGTTATACCGGCGTGGAACTGTTGCGGTTTTTGAGCTTGCATCCCGAGGTCGAGATCAGCGTCGTCACCTCGCGATCCGAAGCCGGCCTGCCTGTTTCCAGCTTGTTCCCCAACCTGCGCAAATACGTGGATCTCAAGTTCGTCGAGCCCAGCGCAGAGAACTTGAATACCTGCGACGTCGTGTTCTTCGCAACGCCCAATGGCACCGCGATGAAGATGGCGCAGGAACTGCTCGACGCCGGTGTAAAGGTGATCGACCTTTCTGCCGATTTCCGTATCAAGGACGTCAAAGTTTGGGAGCAGTGGTATCGCATGACGCACGCGAGCCCGCACCTGCTCGAAGAAGCAGTGTACGGTCTCTGCGAGATCAACCGCGAAGCGATCAAGCAAGCGCGTCTCGTGGCGAACCCGGGTTGTTATCCCACTGCAGTGCAGCTCGGCTTCCTGCCACTGCTGCGTGCTGGTGTGATCGATCCTTCGTATCTCATTGCCGACTGCAAATCGGGTGTGAGTGGTGCCGGCCGCAAGGCCGAGATGGGACTTCTGCTCTGCGAAGTCAGTGAGAGCTTCAAGGCTTATTCGATCAACGGTCACCGTCATCAGCCGGAGATCAAGCAGGGGCTCGATCTCGTCAGCAAGACACCGGTGAACCTGACCTTCATGCCGCATCTGGTACCGATGATTCGCGGCATTCAGGCTTCGCTTTACGCGCGTCTGACCGACACCAGCGTGGATCTGCAGCAGTTGTTCGAAGACACCTACCGCAACGAGCCCTTCGTCGACGTGTTGCCGGCAGGCATGAGTCCCGAGACACGCAGCGTGCGTGGCAGCAACCACTGCCAGTTGGCCGTCACTCGTCCGCAGGGCGGCGACACCGTGGTGGTGTTCGCGGTCGAAGACAACCTGGTCAAAGGCGCGGCGGGTCAGGCGGTGCAAAACATGAACCTGATGTTCGGTTTGCCGGAAACCACCGGCCTGAACGTCGTGGCGGCTCTGCCCTAGAGGAGAACGAGGCTCCGCAAGAGACGGAGCAAGCTGCTCTGAGGGGCGGACCGCGGCAAGCTCGAGGTGAAGATGCCGGCGGTCAAAGGCAGCAAGCAACCCAAGATGATCGTGGTGGCGTATCGTCCTGCGCTGCTGTGGGCGGTTGCTCTCGTGCTGCTCGGTTCCCTCACGCTTGCCGTTTGGCTCGGACATTCCGCCGGTCGCAGCGCCGCACAACGTGACATCGATGCGGCGCTGCAGATTCCCACCTCCGAAAGCGAACTCACGCTTCAGCGCGCCAAGGAAATCGCGCGCAGTCCCGACCAACTGATCACCATCCTGCGCGAGAACAACGAGCTCAAACAAAAACTGGTGAGTCTCGAGCGCAGTGCCGCCATCGACAAGGAAGCGCTCGCCGCCGTGCAGGACGAACTCGTGTCGCAGCGCGATACCATCGCGCAATTGCAGGAAGATCTGATGTTCTATCGTCAGATCGCGGCGCCCGATTCGGCCGCGGCGGAGCAGGGTCTCGTGATCGGCAGTCTCGATCTCGTCGCCGGCAGACAAGCGGGACGCGTGCGTTACAAGATCGAATTCCGTCAGCAGGGCGGCTCCGACAAACTCGAAGGTTATGCCAACGTCACCGTGGTCGGTGATCAGGATGGTGAACGCGTGAGTCTGCCGCTGCATGAACTTGCGACGGGAGAGCAGGAACAGAACATTCCGCTTGGTTTTCGTTATTTCCAAAACGTAGAAGGCGAGCTCGAGCTGCCCGAAGGTTTCAGTCCGCTCCGCATGCAGGTGCTGGCGGTGGTCGAAGGCAAGAACGCCAAACGAGTGGAGAAGAGCTTCGGCTGGAGCGTACGCAATTGACCAGCCACTGACAGGAGAGCCCCCATGTCATTGTTCAAGAGCAAGTCCCCGGTTGCCGGTGTCGTGGCAACCGGTAGCATCACTCTCATCTCCAGGGCCACGACGCTGACGGGTGACATCCGCTTCAGCGGCTCGCTCGAAATCGAAGGCACGATCCACGGCAACATCCACGCCGATGGTGAAAATGCCCAGGTGCGTGTGTGCGAAACCGGTCTCGTGCAGGGCGAGATCCATGCGCCGCGTGTCATCATCAACGGCAGGGTGGAAGGCGACGTGCACGTGGCCGGCCATCTCGAGCTGGCGGCCAAGGCGCGTGTCGTCGGCGACGTCTACTACGAGCTGATCGAGATGGTGATGGGGGCGGAAGTGAACGGTGTGCTGCATCACGTGCCGAAGGCCGAAGCACAGCCCGTGACGGCTCAGAAAGCAGCTGCGGAGGCGGCCGTGAGCGACTCAGCCATGGCAGCGCTCAGCTCGTAATACTTGACTATTTTCCTTGGTTAATAGAGAATCGGCGGCGTTGTCTGTTGCAGGTATTCCTATGAGTGTTGTTCAAACCCAAGAAGCGAGCGTGCTGACGATGACCGACGCCGCTGCCCGCAAGGTGAACGCGCTGCTGCAGGAGGAAGGCAACCCCAATCTCAACTTGCGGGTCTACGTCACCGGCGGCGGCTGTTCCGGCTTTCAATATGGTTTCTCGTTCGATGAAACCGTCAATGAAGACGACACCGTGATCGAACGCGACGGTGCCCACATGTTGGTGGACTCCCTCAGCATTCAGTATCTGGCTGGTGCCGTGGTGGACTACGAGGAAGGGTTGCAGGGTTCACGCTTCCGTGTGCAGAACCCGATGGCCACCACGACGTGTGGCTGCGGCATGTCCTTCACCATCTGATCGCGTAAGCGACGTCTTCTCACTCCGCGTAATAGATGCCCCCTGCAATCACCGGCCCACTGGCGCCGGTGAAGGGGCTGAAGTCTATCGTTTCTCTTTTAAGTGTCTTGCTGGCGAACCAGGCGAAGGCTGCGGCTTCGACGCAATCGGCATCGAGACCATGTTCGGTGCTGGTGCTGAGCACGAAGCCCGGCAGTAGTTCACGCAGACGTTCGAGCAAGGCCTCGTTGTGCACGCCGCCGCCGCAGGCGATCAAACGTCCGCGGATGGCGTGGCGCAGCACCGCATCGCTCACCGTTCTTGCCGTGTATTCGAGCAAGGTCGCCTGTACGTCGACGGCAGCGAATTCGCCGCCGCAAGCTGCCAACTGTCGATCGAGCCAGGGCAGGTTGAAGAGCTCGCGTCCCGTGCTCTTCGGCGGCGGTTTGTCGAGATAGGGCTCCTGCAGCAATTGTTGGAGCAACTTGTTCTGGACCTCGCCGCTCTTCGCCCACTGTCCGCCATCGTCGTAGCGCAAACCCTGATGACGCTGAATCCAGCCATCCATCAACACGCTGGCCGGACCCGTGTCGAGGCCGAAGGGACGACCACCATGCGGCGGCAATACCGTGATGTTGGCGATGCCACCGAGGTTGAGCACGATCGTCAGTTGCTCGGCATCGCTGAAGAGCGCCTGATGCAGCGCCGGCACGATGGGTGCACCTTGACCGCCAAGCGCCATGTCCTTGCGGCGGAAATCGGCCACGGTGGTGATGCCGGTGCGGGCGGCGATGGTGCTGGGGTCCCCGATCTGCAGCGTGAAGGCATGTTGCGTCGCCCGTTGCGGCGGCTCGTGCCAGATGGTCTGGCCGTGGCTGCCGATCGCGACGATGTCGCTCGCCTGGAGTCCTCTGCGCTGCAGCATCGCGTTCACGGCAGCGGCAAAACCCACCGCCACTGCGATGTCGGCATTGCCGAGCGTGGGAAGATCGAGCCCATCGTTGTCGCACAGTCGCAACAGCGTGCTGCGCAAGGTGGGATCGAGCGGATGACAGAGATAGTCGATAACGGAAAGGCCTGACCCCATGTCCACCAGCGCACAGTCGATGCCGTCCATGCTGGTGCCCGAGATCAGGCCTATGTAGAGCGCTTGGCTCATTCGATGCGGCTTTCAGCCTCTTTCTTTTCGGCCTGCGCCATGGCGAGGCGAACGGTTTCGGAGCGCTCGCTCATCATCGCGAGCAGCGGACGCGTCTGTTCCAGGAAACGCGGCAGTTCTTCCTTCGCCAGCTGCACCTGTTTGATCTCTTCCTGCTGCAGGATGCGGCGCGAATCGCGGTGCACACCATCCATCAGGAATTCGTAGTGCAGATGCGGACCGGTGGCGCTGCCGGTGGAACCGACGTAACCGATCACCTGACCCTGCTTCACACGGGTGCCGACCTTGATGCCCGGGCCGTAGCCGTTGAGGTGGGCATACTTGGTTTCGAAGCGATCACCGTGCTTGATCACCACCAGCTTGCCGAACGAACCGTTGCTGTTGGCGAAGGTCACGCGACCATCGGCCGTGGCCACCACGGGAGTGCCGGTGGGAGCCGCGTAGTCGGTACCGCGATGCGCGCGAATGGTGTTCAGGATCGGGTGTTTGCGCGCCAGGCTGAAGCCGGAGCTGATGCGGGTGAAGTCGACCGGGTTGAGCAGGAAGGCCTTGCGCATGGCTTCGCCTTTCGGGCTGTAGAAGCCGCTGTCACCTTCGGCATTTTCGTAGCGCACGGCCACGTGCGTGCGGCCCTGGTTGGTGTACTCGGCAGCGAGGATGCGGCCGACACCGACGTATTGCTCACCCAGATAGAGTTCTTCATACAGGATGCCGAAGCTGTCGCCGGGCTGGGTGTCCTGCAGGAAGTCCACCACGCCGTTGAAGATCGAGGACAGGTCCATCGCCATCGCGGCGCTCACGGAATTGCGCTGTGCGGCGAGGAAGAGCGAATCGGTGATCACGGCTTCGCGCCATACCTGACGCACTTCCGGAGTCTTCACCACGTGATCGAGCGAGTAGGTGCCATCTTCCTGACGCGTGACCAGCCAACTTTCGAGCGGAGTCTTGATCAACTCCAACGACTGCACACGATTGTCGGGCGTGAGTTCGAAGACGAGGTTGTTGCCGGGATAAAGGTTGCTGAGGACGCGGGCGTGTTCCTTGCCGGCGGTGACGTCCGCCACCTGCTGCGGGCCGAGGCCGGCGCGGCGGAAGATCACGGAAAGACTGTCACCCGGTTTCACCTCCAGCCACAGGCGCGGATCGACCACGGGCGTCGCCTCTTCGAGCAATGAGGCAACCGGATCGGGCGCGGGCGCGAGATAGTCGGCCGGCACGGCAGGACCGAGCGCCACGAAATCACGCGCCAGGTTCTGATTACTTTCCGCCTTGGGGAAGAAAGCCAGTGCGACTACGAGAGGGAGAAGACCCGCCAGGAGACATTGATGGGATCGGGGTAGGTGCCGATCAATGTGTTCCTTCTTTATTTGTTTTAGCAAACGCATGCAAAAGAAAAAGAAATAGGTGCGAAAAAAGAGGGGCCCAAGACTCGGGCAATGGCCGGATTGTAACAAAAAGTTTCAGTCTGACTACCTGCAATTCATACGTGATTTGACTAGCCTCCGCAGACTTTTCCTAACGCGTGTAAACGGCATGTAACGATCGCGCAAACCCCGCAATTTACCGAGTGAAATGCGTTCGCCATCGAGCGGGGACAGCCACCTTCGTGCCCGGCGCGTGGCAATGGGCGGCCGCTTTTAGTAAAGTGCGCGGTCTTTTGTAGTTAGGTCCCCGGAACCCTAAGCCCATGTCGAAGCAGCCCGCCAACATCGTTCAGATCCTGCGTGAGCGTGGACTGGTGGTGCAGGTCTCCGCCGAAGCGGAATTGGACGAGCACCTCACCAGCGCCTGCCGCACCGTGTATTGCGGTTTCGATCCCACGGCGCAGAGTCTGCACATCGGATCCCTCGTTCCCCTCCTGGCCCTGCGCCGTGTGCAGTTGGCAGGTCATCGCCCCATCGCGCTGGCCGGCGGTGCCACCGGCATGATCGGTGACCCCAGCTTCAAGGCGAAGGAGCGCAAGCTCAATTCTCTGGAAGTGGTGGGCGAGTGGACCGAGCGCATCAAGGCGCAGGTCTCGCGCTTCATCGACTTCGACTGCGGCGAGAACTCCGCGATCGTCGCCAACAATCTCGACTGGACCCAGTCGCTCGACGTGCTCACCTTCCTGCGTGACATCGGCAAGCACTTCTCCGTCAATGCCATGATCGCGAAGGAGAGCGTGAAGCAGCGCATCGAGCGCGAAGGCGAGGGCATCTCCTTCACCGAATTCACCTACATGATCCTGCAGTCCTACGACTTTGCCGTGCTGAACCGTCAGTACGGCTGCACGTTGCAGATCGGCGGCAGCGATCAGTGGGGCAACATCACGGGTGGCATCGATCTCACCCGTCGTCTGAATCAGCAGCAGGTCTATGGTCTGACCATGCCGCTCGTCACCAAGGCGGATGGCACCAAGTTCGGCAAGACCGAAACCGGCACGGTCTGGCTCGATCCCAGCCTGACCTCGCACTACGCCTTCTATCAGTTCTGGATCAACACCGCCGACGCCGACGTCTACAAGTTCCTGCGTTACTTCACCTTCCTCGACGTGGCTGAGATCGACGCCATCGAAGAACGTGACAAGAGCGCCGCCGGCAAGCCACAAGCCCAGGGCATCCTGGCGCGTGAAGTCACCAAGCTCGTCCATGGCGCCGAAGGTCTGGCCGCGGCCGAGCGCATCACCGAGGCGCTCTTCAGTGGTGATCTCAGCAAGCTGACCGAAGCAGATTTCGCCCAGCTCGCCCTCGATGGCCTGCCCACCACCAAGAAGCCGATCGCGGGTCTCTCGCTGGTCGATGCCCTGGTCAGCACGGGTCTCGCCAGCTCCAACCGCGCCGCGCGCGAGTTCATCGGCAATGGTGCGGTGAACGTCAACGGCGAGAAGGTGAGCGATCCCGCCGCCGTCATCGATCCGGTTCAGGCCATGCACGGCCGCTACTTCCTGTTGCGTCGCGGCAAGAAGCAGTTCCATCTCCTCCAGGCCGAATAAGCCCGTTTCACGAGCCGCGCATCAGTGCGGCTCGCTTGATTCCCAGCGTCCGACCCCCACCTTTGCAGAGTCACGGTGCGGCTTGCCTGTGCCCGGGCAAGGCCGTTCGATCCTGAAACCACGGGGCGAGGTGCACTCGACGCATGGAATTCAAGGACTATTACGCAACGCTCGGTGTGGCGCCCGACGCCAGCCCCGACGACATCAAGAAGGCCTACAAGCGGCTGGCGCGCCGCTACCATCCCGACGTCAGCAAGGAGAAGGACGCCGAGCGCAAGTTCAAGGAAGTCGGCGAAGCCTACGAAGTGCTGCGCGATCCGCAGCGGCGCGCCGAATACGACAACCTGCGCAAGTACGGCGCGCGTGGCGCTGGCGGTGAGTTCCGTCCGCCGCCGGGCTGGGAATCCACCACCGAGTTCCACACCGGCGACACGGCCGACTTCAGCGAATTCTTCGAAACCCTGTTCGGCCGTGGCGGCTTCGCTCGCGGTTTCGGCGGCCGGCCGGATTTCGCCGTGCGCGGCGAGGACCTCGAGGCCGAATTGGCTCTGCTGCTCGAAGAGGCCTACAGCGGCACGGAACAGATAATAGAAGTACGCGTCCCCGAACCGGATGAGTTCGGTCGACGCCGCCGCAAATCCCGCAAGCTCAAGATCAAGGTCCCGCCCGGCACCACCGATGGCACGGTGTTGCGCATGCGCGGGCAGGGCGCGCCGGGCATCGGTGGCGGAGAGAGCGGCGATCTGCTGGTCAAGGTCCGCCTGGCCGAGCATCCGCTCTTCACCGTCGATGGGCGTGACCTTTCGCTCGTGGTACCGGTCCTGCCTTGGGAAGCGGCACTGGGCGCCAAGGTGACTGTCCCCACCTTGAAGGGGCGCACGAGGGTGAGTGTCCCCGCCGGTAGCCAGAGCGGCCGCCGCCTGCGGCTGGCGGGGCAGGGACTGCCGGGACAGCCACCGGGTGACTTCTATGTGGTGCTCAAGGTGGTGATGCCGGACAAGGTGTCCGCCAAGGATGAAGAGCTCTATCGACAGCTGGCGGCCAACTTCGCCGCGAGCGGCGGCGCCGGTCCGCGCAGCGAATGGGAGGAGCGCGCATGAACGAACTCAGCGTGGAAAGCCTGGACGAGGCCCTCTACAGCCTGGTGGAACTCTGCAGGCGTGCGCATCTCGACGAAAACTTCGTGCTCACCTGCATCGAGCATGGCGTGGTGGAAGTCGCTGGCACCACGGTGGAGGAGTGGCGCTTCACCAACCGCGCGCGACTTCAGCTGCAGAAGGCCTGGCGCCTGCATCACGATCTCGAGGTGCAGCCAGCGCTCTTGCCGCTCGTGTTGGAGCTGCTCGGAGAAATCGAGGCGCTGCGCGAAGAGAACCGTCATCTGCGCTTGCGGCTGCGACATTGGGAAGGTCTCGTGTAAGCGCCAAACCGTTCGGTTCGGTAAGGTGCTTTTGTGCAAACAAAGAGAAAATTTCTTTCACGCAGTCCCCTCACCGTCACGGGCGGATGACCGCCCCACCCACCGCTAGTATTCTTCGGCGCTCGTTTTATCGACCCAGCGCCGTATTTTCATGACCCTTCGTTTCATACCTCGCGTTCTGGCACTGACCCTGTGCCTGGCTCCGCTCACTTCCACATTTGCCGCCGACGCGGCCAACATTCATGGTGTCACCGGTGGCAAACAGGTACAGCTGCGCCGCCTCGATGCCGAGCCGCGCATCGATGGGGTACTCGACGAAGCCGTGTGGCAACAGGCTGCGGTGATCACCGACTTCCATCAGATGAACCCGGTGGAATACGGCGAGCCCTCGCAGCGCACCGAGGTGCGCCTCTTCTACACGGACGACGCGCTCTACGTCGCGGCGCGCATGTATGAAACCGATCCCAGCCTGATCCGTGCGCGCGTCATGCGCCAGAACCAGGGTTTGCAGAACGACGACACCTTCAACCTGATGATCGATCCCTACTTCGATCGCCGCAGCGGCTATCTCTTCGAGATCAACCCCAATGGCGTGCGTGTCGACGGCATCTATCAGAACGTGTCGCAGGTGGATCGCAACTGGTCGGGTATCTGGCAGGCCAAGTCCACCATCGACGAGCAGGGCTGGGTCACCGAGATCCGTATCCCCTTCCAGACCCTCAGCTTCGATCCAAACAATACCGAGTGGGGCATCAACTTCCGTCGCGCCATTCGCCGCAACAACGAGGAGATCGGCTGGGTCAGCCGCAACCGCCTGATCAACCCCAGCATCGCGGGGACAGCCACCGGACTCACCGGTTTGCAGCAGGGCCTGGGCCTGGACGTCGTACCGTATTTCATTGCGCGGCAGGAAAAGGTGTTCGGCAATCCCAGCACCGAAGAAACCAGCCTCGAACCGCAGCTCGACCTCTTCTACAAGATCACGCCCCAGCTCAACGCGGCCCTCACGCTCAACACCGATTTCTCGGCGACGGAAGTCGATGACCGTGTGGTCAACCTCACACGCTTCAACCTGTTCTTCCCCGAGCGGCGCGACTTCTTCACGCGCGACTCCGACATCTTCCAGTTCGGTCGCATCGGCAACGGTGTGATCTTCGGTCAGGAAGGTAACGAAGCCATCCCCAGCTCGGCGCTGCAGAACGGGCGTCCGTTCTTCTCGCGCAACATCGGTCTGAGCAGCACGGGCGCGCCGGTGGACATCAACGTCGGCGCCAAACTCAGCGGGCGCGTCGGCGATTGGAACCTCGGTGCTCTGGTGGTGAATCAGGATGAAGACGAGCGCACCGATCTCGATGCGCAGACCGTGTTCGTCGGTCGCGCGGCGCTCAACGTGTTGGATGAATCGCAGGTCGGCGTGATCGCCACCTCGGGTGATCCGCGCGCGGGTCTGGACAACACCCTGGTCGGCGCCGACTTCCGCTACCGCAACTCGCGTCTGGCGCAGGGCAGGGTGGTCGAAGGAGAAGTGTGGTACCAGCAGTCGGACAGTGAAAACCTGAAAGGCGACGACGCGGCCTGGGGCTTCGGTGTGGCAGCACCCAACTCCAACGGCTGGCGTGGCGGCTACAGCTACAAGCGCATCGAGGAAAACTTCAACCCGGCGCTCGGTTTCGTCAACCAGCGCAACATCGAAGATCACGCGCTCGACGGTGGCTATCGTCACTTCTTCGCGCCGGGCGGAACGGTGCGATCGGTGTATGCGGGCTTCGATGGTTATCGCAACAGCAACCTCGAAACCGGCGAGCTCATCTCGCAGATCGTCGATCTGCGCATGAATGCCAACAACAATACGAACGATACGGTCTCGGCTTCAGTGGTGCGGCAGCGCGAAGTGCTGACACGGCCCTTCGTCATCTATCGCACGCCGGACAATAGCCGACAGGTGGTGATTCCGGTCGGCGACTACGAGTTCACGCGGCAGACTGCGGGCATTTCCTTCGGTGGTCAGCGTGTGCTCTCGGGCAGCATCAACATCAGCACCGGTGACTACTACGACGGCGAAAGCTTCGAGCGCCGCGTCAGCGCCACCTGGCAACCGATGCCCGGCTACAGCTTCACGCTCAGCTACACCGAGAACGAGATCGAGCTGCCCTACGGCAACTTCACCGTGCGTCAGCCTTCGTTCAGTTCACTCATCAACTTCACGCCGGACCTCACCTGGTCCAACCGCATCCAGTACGACAACGTCTCCGAAGTCATCGGCATCAACAGTCGTCTGTATTGGATTCCCGAACCGGGCCGCGAGGCCTACATCGTGCTCAACTGGGGCATGCTCGACATCGACAAGGACAACGAGTTCCACTCCACCAACAATGACCTGACGGTGAAATATAACTACACCTTCCGGTTCTAGTGTCCTGGCTGGGGATACACGTAGAATTCGGAACCCCGTTAAAAGCAAGCGGAGGCGCACGACGCTCCCGCAGGTCGTTCAATTCAGAGGGAGCGTTGTTTTGCGATGAAGTTTCGTGTTCGTAGCCTTGTGTGGGCCGTTGGTCTCGTGGCCGCAGGAGCCCAAGCCCAGGAGCCATCCCTGGTGCGCAGCAAGGAGGTGCGGGCGGTAAGAGTGGATACCGCACCTGTGATCGACGGCGTGCTCGACGAAGCCGTCTGGCAGCAGGCCGAACCCATCACCGACTTCCACCAGACCCGTCCCGGTGACGGCACCGAGCCTTCCGAACCCACGATCGTCTACGTCATCTATACCGAGGACGCACTCTACGTCGGCGCCATCATGCACGATCGCGAACCGCATCTGATCGCGGCACCCACGATTCGGCATGGTCAGGGGCTGGGGCCGGATGATCGTTTGGTGCTGATCCTCGATCCCTTCAACACGCGCCGCACCGGTTATCGCTTCGAGACCAACCTCAACTCGGTGCGTCACGACGCGCTCTATCAGAACATCAGCTCCTTCTCCGCGGACTGGAATACCATCTGGGACGTCAAGTCCACGCGCTTCGACAACGGCTGGATCGCCGAGATCGAGATTCCCTTCAAGTCCTTGCCCTTCGATCCGCGCACCGAATCCTGGGGCTTCAACTTCGGCCGTGGTATTCGTCGTAAAGGCGAAGAAATGGCGTGGGTGTCCTACAACCGCAGCTACAACCCCAGCATCGCGGGGACACTCACCGGCATGCGCGGCATGAATCAGGGCGTGGGTCTCGACGTGGTGCCTTCGTTCTCCGTCACGCAGCGCCGTGACTACGTCACCGGCACCGAGTCCTTCGAAGAACAACCTTCGCTCGACGCCTTCTATCGCCTGACGCCCTCGCTCAACGCGGCGGTCACGATCAACACCGACTTTTCCGCCACCGAAGTCGACAACCGTCAGGTGAACCTCACGCGCTTCAACCTGTTCTTTCCGGAAAAACGCGACTTCTTCCTCAACGACTCGGACCTTTTCCAGTTCGGTGGCATCGGCAACGGCACGGGTGGCAACCAGGCGCTCGACCAGAACGCACGTCCCTACTTCTCACGCAAGATCGGCTTGAGCGCCACCGGTGCACCGGTGGACATCGAGTACGGTGGTCGCATCAGTGGCCGCGTGGGGCGTTGGAACATCGGCACGCTGGCGATTCGTCAGGGCGAACTCGGTACGCTCGATCCCACCACGTTGTTCGTGACGCGCGTTTCCGCCAACGTATTGGCCGAGTCCAACGTGGGCTTCGTCTACACCAACGGCGATCCCGCGAGCAACCGCGACAACCAAGTGCTCGGTGTCGACTTCCGCTACCTGAACACGCGTCTCGGCAACGGCCTGCAGCTCGAAGGCGATGCCTGGTACCAGCAATCCGACACGCCCGGCCTCGATGGTGATGACGCGGCATACGGTTTCGGCATTCGCGTGCCGAGCAACACGGGCTTGCGTGGTCGCATCAACTTCAAGGAAGTGCAGCGCAACTTCAACCCGGCGATGGGCTACATCAATCGCAGCGACATTCGCGATTACTCCGGTGACATCGGTTACACGCACTTCTTCGATGGTGGGCCTTTCCAAAGCATCTTCTTCGGTGTGAACGGGCAGCGCGTCACCGACCTACCGACCGGTGATCTGCAGAGCCAGGAAGTGGAATGGAATCTCTTCGAGATTTCCGCCACCACGCGCGACTATCTCGGCATGGATTATCAGCGCAACCGCGAAGTGGTGATCGATCCCTTCCGCGTGTATTCCGAACCTTCGCGCGACGTGATCATCGGCCCCGGCGATTACAGCTTCGATGAATGGCGCATCTTCTACGGCACCGGTGATCAGCGCATGTTCTCGATCAACGGTGACGTGAAGAAGGGGGAGTTCTACGACGGCGACAGCAAGGGCTATTCGGTGGGCGTCAACTGGAACCAGTCGCGCTTCTTCCGTCTGTCGATGAACTACAACCTCACCGACATCAGCCTGCCGCAGGGTGAATTCGAAACGCGCCTGGTCAGTGTGAACTCGCAGGTGGCCTTCAACAGTCAGTGGTTCTGGGTGACACTCGTGCAGTACGACAACGTCTCCGAACTCCTCGGCATCAACACGCGTGTGCAGTGGATTCCGAAGGCAGGGCAGGAAGGCTTCATCGTGCTCAATTACGGTCTGCAGGATTTCGACAAGGACAACACGTTCAAATCGCTGAACGCCGATCTCAGCGTAAAATTCAAATACACCTTCCGCTTCTGAGCGTCTCAGAGGAATTAGCAGTGGCGCTTGGCTCCACCATGTACGTATTCAGCGTCGCACTCGCCGACACCGACCGCGGCGTGTTCGAAACGCTGGAAATCCGCGCAGCACAACATCCGTCCGAAGCGGCGGATTACTTGCTCACTCGTGTGCTCGCCTATTGTCTCGAATATCGTGAAGGCATCGCCTTTTCCAAGGGCGGTGTGTCCGATCGCGACGAACCGACACTGTTCGCGCGCGATCTCACCGGCGCACTGCAGCTCTGGGTAGAGATTGGCGTGCCGGCACCGGAGCGATTGCATCAAGCGATGAAGGCGGCACCCGATGTTGCGCTCTATTGCCACAAGGACGAACAGCAATTGCGGCTCAGACTCAAGGGCGCAACGATTCATCGCGCCGAAGACTTGCGCGCCTATCTCGTGCCGCGCAATCTGCTCGACACCTTGCTCGAGCATCTCGATCGCCGCATGTCCTTCGCGCTCACGGTGTCCGAAGGCCATCTCTATTGCAGTGTGGGCGAGGACAACGTCGACTGCGTGCTGGAACGCTTTCCGCTCGCGGAATGAATGCGACGCCCTGGACAGGGCGTCCCACCCTCCCCACAATCCCCATTCATCGCTCTGGCAACAGATGCTGCTCACCACAGGGGAATTCCCGGGAGGACTGCAATGACGCCTCAGGTCCCATTCTTTCGCACGTTGCTGCTCGCGGCCGCCATTGGCCTTGCCGCCTGCGGCGAAACGCCGCCACCGAATGAAAACGTCTCCACTTCCGCTGCGCCACCCACCGCGGCGACGACAGTCGACGCGCAAGCCGAAACCCAGCGGATCAATCAGTGGTTCGAAGAGAAGAACGAAGAGCGCCTGCGCTTCAATCCCCTCGAACTGACCTCGCTCGGGCGCAAGGAACTCTACGACCAGATTCCCGATTTGAGCGAAGCCGGCGAGGACGCCTATCTGGAGTGGTTCGCCGGTACCGTCGAAGAACTGCAACGCGAGTTCGATTACGACGTGCTCGACTTCGAAGCGCAGACCTCCTACGACCTCTGGATCTACACCTACGAGATGGAGCGCGACCGCTCGCGCTTCCGCCGGCAGAACTATTACCTGACACAGATGTCCGGCGCGCATACGGATCTGCCGACGGCGCTCATCAGTCTGCATGTGGTGGACACTGTCGATGATCTGCGTGCCTACATCAGTCGTATCGAAGGCACGGCACGCGGAGTACGGCAGACCTTGGTGCGCGTACAGGACAGCGCGGCTTTCGGTGTGCGCGCACCGCGTTTCGCCTACGAAGCGGTCATCGACGAATCGAGCAAGTTGATCAGCGGGCGTCCATTCAATGCCGAGGCGGAGGTGGACGCGCCACTCTACACTGATGCCAAGGCCAAGCTCGCGGCCCTGCAGGAACGAGGCCTGGTCACGGATGAGGAAGCGGCGGAATTGCTGGCCGCCGTCGAACGGGCCTTGCTCGATCATTTCGAACCCGCCTATCGCGAGCTCATTACCTGGTTCGAGCAAGACATAGAGAATGCTCCTACCGATACCATCGGTGCGGCGGAATTGCCGGACGGTGTCGCCTACTACGCGATGGCGCTGCGCGACTCCACCACCTTGCTACTGACGCCAGAGGAAGTGCATGCAACGGGTCTGGCCGAAGTGGAGCGCATCCGAGCCGAGATGCAGGCGCTCAAGGACAGCCTCGGCTTCGATGGTGATCTGCAGGCCTTCAATGAATTTCTCACCACGGACGATCGCTTCTTCTATCCCAATACCGACGAAGGACGTCAGGCCTATCTCGACGATGCCACTGCCTACATCGATCGCATTCGCGAGTTGTTGCCGCAGTACTTCGGCATCCTGCCCAAGGCACCGCTCGTGGTGAAACGTGTCGAACCCTTCCGTGAACAGGATGGTGCAGCGCAGCACTACATGCAGGGCAGTGTCGACGGCAGCAGACCTGGCATCTATTACGTGCATCTATCCGACACACGCTCGATGCCGAAGACCGAAATGGAAGCCGTCGCTTATCACGAAGGCATTCCCGGCCATCACATGCAGATCTCCATCGCGCAGGAAAATACCAGCCTGCCGAGTTTCCGCGGCCAATTCTTCTACGGCGCCTACGTGGAAGGCTGGGCGCTCTACGCCGAGCAACTCGCCGCCGAGATGGGCGCATACGAAGATCCCTACCTGCGTTACGGGCAACTCACCAGCGAGATGTGGCGTGCGGTACGACTCGTGGTCGACACCGGCATGCATGCGATGAACTGGAGTGAACAGGAGGCCATCGACTACTTCGCTGCCAATGCCACGACGCCATTGGCAGCCATTCGTTCCGAAATCCGTCGTTATCTCGTGTGGCCGGGGCAGGCGACTTCCTACAAGACCGGCATGCTCAAGATCCTCGAACTGCGTGAGCGTGCTCGCAATCGACTCGGCGCGGCCTTCGACATTCGTGAATTCCACGATGTCATCCTCGGCGGCGGTGCATTGCCGCTTTCGATCCTCGACAAGCGGGTGGATAACTGGCTCAGTCGGAAAGAGCAGTAAGTACTCATGCTGCGTGCGTAGCGCCGCTCTGGTTCGTGCAGAGCGGCGCTTCACACGAGTAAGATCGTTCGCGCACGCTCCTACTGCTGGTCAAGTGGTCAGCTTCTCTTTGATCGAACGCAGTTCGCTTCCATCCGCACCCCCTATTTAGGGTGGGTAATTTGCTCTATTGATCATCCGATCCAAAATGGTCAAACATCCGTTGGCTTGGCCCCGCGGCCCCTCATTGCGGCGCGAGCGTGATGTTTCCCCAACCTAACCAGGAATCGCGGATGAAGATGAGGAGTGCCCAGAAAACCGGGCTGATCAAACGCGGTGAAAAGATCTTCACCACGTTGATGAGTGCGATGGAACTCATGCGTCGCCTGGGTGGGGCAAGGCTGTATTTACCAGGGATCGGCACCTTGATTCGTCGTCCGCAGGCAGTTCCCGCTCCCGCGGCCAGTTTCCTCATGGCGTCGCTGAGGGCGCAGGGTGAGCCTTGCAACGTCTATCTGCACGTCGAGGAGAAGGAGATAGTGCCGGCCTTGCTGTGCTATCGCGCGTCGTTCGAGGAACGAGCGGTAGCACCACCGAAGGGCTCGGGTTTCATCGACAGGATGGCCGCGGAGCTACAGAAAAGTCAGGAGCGCGCGGCGGAGGGGACTGCGGCAGAGCGCGGCAGAGGGGACATCCACCTGAGGAGTTGCGGAGGGGACACCCACCAGGATTGCGAAGGGGACACCCACCGGCGGAGGGGACACCCACCAAAACTTGCGGCGGAGGGGACACCCACCAAAACTGGCGCAAGCAGAAGTAGCAACTAAACTGAGGTCACTTCGCTCGCAATGGACTGCGCAGAAGATGACTCGACCACGCTCGCAACTCGTGTCACTCGACACGACTCCCTACTACCACTGCATCAGCCGCTGTGTGCGCCGCGCCTTCTTGATGGGGAAAGATGAACATGGTCGTAGCTTCGATCATCGCAAGGACTGGCTGGTGGCACGTATCAGATTCCTGGCCGAGATCTTCGCAGTAGACATTGCAGCTTACGCGGTGATGAGCAACCACTATCACTTGGTGTTGCACGTCGACAAAGCGCGCGCCGATGCTTGGGACGATGATGAGGTTTGTCGAAGATGGGGGCGACTCTATCGCGGGCCTGACCTGCTACAGCGCTATCTGAGCGGTGAAGTGTTCGCTGAGCATGACAAGGAGCAGCTTGACACCCTGATCAACACTTGGCGTGTACGCCTCAGTTGCTTGAGTCATTTCATGGCCTCTCTCAACTATGTGATAGCGCTAAGGGCCAACAAGGAAGACGGTTGCACGGGGCGTTTCTGGGAAGGGCGCTTCAAATCGCAGGCGCTCAAGGATGAAACTGCCCTGTTGGCTTGCATGGCATACGTGGACTTGAATCCGATAAGGGCGGGAGTTGCGCCGGACCTGGTTTCATCAGATTTCACCTCTATCCAAGATCGCATCCTCCGCGCGATGAGCCTCAAACCAAAGGCCCCTAAGCCGAGGTTGATGGCCTTTGCCGAAACTGAAAGGCAGCATCGGGCTCACGCCGCGATTCCTTTCCGCTATCGAGATTATCTGCAGCTGGTGGATTGGTACGGTCGCAGTAAACGAACTGACAAACGTGGTGTCATTGCAGGAGGCGCACCAGATCTTCTTGTGCAGGTGGGCCTAAGTGCTGCGCAATGGGACTTGTTGAGCAGGGAGGTAGAGAAAGAAGCCAACACCCTGCTTCATGGGTTAGAGAGGTTGGAACTCCTTGAGCGGCGCCTAGAACGCGACGCGGCGTAATCTCTTTCAGCCGAAGACTGCCCGTTGGTTGGGTAGGTTTCAGCGTGTCTGCAATTTCCAAGCTTGGAACGTGAGAGGGAAAAGAGGCGACTCGTTTCTCGGAGGTTCTTTCGATATTCCGTTGGGTGGGTGTCCTTCTATCTGTTCTCTATCTGTTCTCTATCTGTTCAACTTGATACGTGGGTGTCCCCATCCTTAGACCAAGCTATACATCACCACCAGCCGGACGATGAGGTTTTCGCTGTTGAAGAAGAAAGTTTCCGCTCGGAGTTTTTCATTGATACGCAGGTACAAGGTCAAGCATCCAACTCCCACTAGGACATCCACTACTTCAACAGGGAAAGAGTTAGGATCATCCTTCATCACTCGCTCCCAATAACGCCGCACCATCGCTTTTCCCAACAGGAGTCCAGGCGCTCCACCATCTGAAGCAGAGATCCTCGGCGACTGGACAATGACGTCCTCAGCGCAACGTCGAAGGAGTCGCTCCGCCTCTCCCCAGTTCCATGCATCCATCCAGGTATCGGCAAACCTGCGGGCAAACTCGGCATCGATAGGACTTGCTTCGGACATTGGCGCTCTAGTTCCTGTAGTGGCTGTAACGAGCAGCGCATTATCTCCCAGTCTGGGACACCCACCATCCTGATCTGTCGTCCACTGAACTTGGATCGGACTCCCATCGAGCCAAAGTGAGTGTCCTCCCGATGTTGATGGTGGTGAGTGTCCCCCCGCTTAAGAAGTAGAGGGCATTGAGGGCTCGGCGTTTAGTTGTTGGGTTGACGGTAGTACTGCTGCAGAGGAGAAGTATCAGGTGTGGCGGTGCTTCCATGACAGCGGAAGAATGCTGTAAGAAAGCGCGCGATAGCAGAGACAGGAAACATCTCTGCGCGGTTGAGGTGGAATGGGGCGCCAACGTGTTCGTAAGCGAAGGATGCTTCGCTAAATGCAAGAAGGGCTGCGACTAGAGATCGTTTGAGAGAAGAAAAGAAGTGGCTGGGGTGGCTGGATTTGAACCAACGAATGACGGAATCAGAATCCGTTGCCTTACCGCTTGGCGACACCCCAGCAGTGGAGGCGCATTATAGCGCCCATTTCAAAAAATGCAGCCCCAAATTTGATTCTTCTTAGGCATGGATGGGGCTGCCTCATCCATGTGTCTTCGGGCCTTGAAACCCGCTGAATTCAAGCCTTTTTCGTCCTTTTCTCAGCGCGTTCAGTCGAGGAACGCGAACTTCAGAGCGAAGATCACGGCGATCACGTACACCGTGGCCGGAATTTCCTTGTGGCGGCCACCGATGAGCTTGATGCCGAGATAGCTGATGAAGCCCACGCCGATGCCGTCGGAGATGGAGTAGCCGAGTGGCATCGCGAGCGCGGTGAGGATGGCGGGGGTGATCTCGGTGATGTCGTTCCAATCGAGTTCACGCAGCGAGCGCGCCATCAGGCAGGCCACGAACAACAGCGCCGCGCCGGTGGCGTAGCTGGGAATGCTCGAAGCGAGCGGTGCCAGGAAGAGGCACAGCAGGAACAGCACGGCGGTGACAACGGAGGTGAGTCCCGTGCGGCCGCCAGCCTGCACGCCGGAAGCACTTTCGATGTAGCTGGTGGTGGAAGAAGTGCCGAGCACTGCGCCGAGCGTGGTGGTGACGGAGTCGGCGAGCAGTGCGCGACGCAGACGCGGCAGATGTCCTTTTTCGTCGAGCATGCCGGCCTGCGAGGCCACACCCACCAGGGTGCCGGCAGTATCGAAGATGTCCACCAGCAGAATGGTGAGGATGATCGTCACCATCGACATGTCGAAGAGATTGCCGATCTCGAGCTTCATGAACACCGGTGCCATCGAGGGCGGCAGCGACAGCAGGCCCTTGAATTCGGTAATACCCACGATCCAACCGATGGCGGTGATGCCGAGAATGCCGATCACCACCGCGCCCGTCACACCACGTGCGGTCAGCGCCGCGATCAGAATGAAACCGAGCAGCAACAAGGCAGCCGGCAGGCTGGTGAGGTCACCGAGATCCACCAGCGTTGCCGGGTTCGCCACCACGATGCCCGAACCACTCAAGGCGATGATGGCAAGGAAAAAACCGATGCCGGCGGAAATGCCAAGCTTGAGAGACTTCGGAATCGAGTTGAACAGCCACTCCCGCACGGGCAACACACTCAGCGCCACGAAGATCGCGCCGGCGATGAACACCGCCCCCAACACCTGCTGCCAGCCGTAGCCCATCGCGAGCACCGCGGTGTAGGCGAAGAAAGCGTTCTGTCCCATGCCCGGCGCCTGCGCCACCGGATAGTTGGCCACCACTCCCATCAGGAACGTGCCAAGCGCACCGGCGATACAGGTGGCAACGAACACCGCGCCGAAGTCCATGCCGGTCTCGGACAGGATGGAGGGGTTCACCACCGTGATGTACGCCATGGCGAGGAAGGTGGTGATACCGCCCAGGATTTCGCGCCGCACGGTGGAGTTGGCTGCGGCGATGCCGAATTTGCGATCGAGATAGGCATTCATGTTGGTGGATCCGTTGGTTAGCGAATAAGGGTCATTGCGGCTTCGTGAGCCTCAGGCACAGTCCGGTGGTAAGCGGCACTCGGCGATGCCTTGGTGTTCGAGCTGCCAGGCGACGCGTAGACAGAGGTCTTCGCGCCACGGTGCCGCCACGATCTGCACGCCGATCGGCAGCTTCGCGCCAGGCAGGAAGAGCGGCACGCTGCACACGGGCAGTCCGATGGCGGAGAAGGGCTGCGTGAACACGCCGAGGTTGGGGCGCAGGGGATGTTCGACACCATTGAGAACCAGGGTCTTGCTGCCTTGCAGCGGTGCGCTGCAAGGCGTGCAGGGCGCGATGATCACGTCGACGTCTTCGAACACCTTCAACATCTGTTCCAGCCAGCGGCGGCGCACTTGCTGCGCGCGGATGTACCAGGTGGCGGGGAAGAGGCTGCCGGCGAGGAAGCGGTCGCGCGTGTCGGGATCGAAATCCTCGAGTCGGGTGAGTAAGCGCTCGCGATGCAGCGCGGCGCCTTCGGCATTGGTTATCAGGTAAGCGGCGGAGCGGCCTTCGGCGGCGCCGTCGAGGGAAAGTGAGTGTCCCACGCCGAGGGCTTCGCAGACCTTGCTCACGGCGGCGTCGGCTTCGGGGAAGTTGCTGCAGTCGAAGAAGCCGCCGGCGCGTGCGATGCGTAAGCCCTCACTTCCTTGCGAAAGCGCAGAGCTCGTGTCCAACCAGGGCTGGGACACGCACGCGAGGTCGCCGGCGTCGTGACCCTGCAGGTGATCGAAGGCGAGCGCGAGATCTTCGACGCTACGTGCCAGAGGCCCGACATGGTCGAGGCTTTCCGAAAAGGGAAAGGTGCCGGTGCGCGGCAGACGGCCGTAGGTGGGCTTGAGTCCGAACACACCGCACAGGGAAGACGGCACACGGATGGAGCCGTTGGTGTCCGAGCCGAGTGTCAGCGGCACCAGTGCCGCGCCAACCGCCGTGCCGGAGCCCGACGACGAACCACCACTCATGCGCTCGCGATCCCAGGGATTGCGACAGGCGCCGTAGTGGGCGTTCTCGCCGGTGAAGTCGTAGGCGTATTCGCCCATGCCGAGGGCGCCGACGAGGATCGCGCCTTGCGCTTCGAGGCGCTGGATCAGGACGGCGTCGCGTGTCGCCGGTGGATGGCTGGAGTTGATGAAGCTGCCGGCCAGCGTGCTGAGGCCTTCGATGTCGAACAGGTTCTTCACCGCGAAGGGCACACCGGTGAGTGTCCCCGGGTCTTCGCCGCGGGCGAGGCGGGCGTCGAGCTCGTGGGCTCGCTTGAGTGCGCGCTCACTCACCACGTGGGTGAAGCAATTCAGGCCTGGGTTCGATTGGGCGATGCGCTCGAGGCAAGCCTGCGTGTGCTCCACCACGCTCAACTCACCGCGCCGCGCGGCCGTGGCAATGCTGACGGCCGACAGCATGGGTACTGCCTTGCTCATCGGACGCGGCCTTGGGTCGGGATCAGGGCGGGAACGTACACGGCCGCGTGTTGTGCTGCGGGATCGACCGGCGCTGCGAACACGCTCTGTGCCATGCGCGCCGCGATGACGAGGTGAGTGCTCACCTCGGCCAGATACTGGGCGGGGATTTCGATACCTGCCGCCTTCGCCAAACTTTCTATCAGCGCGCCCTTGTCGCCATCTGCCAACAGGACGCTGTGCAAATCACTCATGTACTGCTCCATCGTTCCGGCCGCGGCCGGTCCTGCTCATTACTTCGGCATGTGCCGGGCAGAGCCCAGCAAGTTCCGTGCCCATTCCTGTCCAAGTGGTCAGGGTTTGGCGTTGGCATGCCAGTGACGCGCGATGTCGACGCGACGGCAGATCCACACCTTGTCGTGCGACTGCACGTAGTCGAGGAAGCGCTGCAGCGCGCGGAATCGCGCCGGACGTCCTACCAGGCGGCAGTGCAGGCCCACATTCAACAGCTTCGGTGTCGACTCGCCTTCCTCGTACAGCACGTCGAAGGCATCGCGCAGATAGGTGAAGAATTGCTCGGCGTTGTGGAAGCCCTGCGCCGTGGCGAAGCGCATGTCGTTGGTGTCGAGGGTGTAGGGGATCACGAGATGCGGCCCCTGCGGACCTTCCACCCAATAGGGCAGGTCATCGGCATAGGAGTCCGAGTCATAAAGCACGCCGCCCTGTTCGAGCACGAGACGACGCGTGTTCGGGCTGTCGCGCCCGGTGTACCAGCCGAGCGGCGGCGCGCCGGTGAGACGTTCGTGCAGTGCGAAAGCGAGCTGGATTTGCCGGCGTTCTTCCTCTTCCGGCATGAACTGATGATCGATCCAGCGCAGGCCGTGACAGGCGATTTCCCAGTCGGCTTCCTTCATTGCCGCGACCGCCTCGGGATTCAACGCGAGTGCTGCACCTACGCCAAAGATCGTCAACGGCAGACCGCGTTCCTCGAACAAGCGCTGCACGCGCCAGAAGCCGGCGCGCGAACCGTATTCGTACAGCGTTTCCATGCTCATGTGGCGCGCGGGATAGGCGCGCGCACCGATGATTTCCGAGAGAAAGGTTTCCGATGCTTCGTCGCCGTGCAGCACGCAGTTTTCGCCGCCTTCCTCGTAGTTGAGGACGAATTGCAGCGCGATGCGCGCATTGCCGGGAAGCGCGACCACGGGAGGATTCCTGCCGTAGCCGATCATGTCGCGGGGGTAGGGAAGTTCGTAATACATGGTTCACCTGCAGGATGTGTTTCGCAGGCTATTGGGCAAAAGCCGTACCAATGTCCGACCAAGTGGCCAGCTCAGGCGGAGCTTGGGTTTTTGCCGATCGAGAGCGCCGGAAAACGGTGCGACGCGCTCTCAAATGGGGCGCTTGATGTGTGCGGCGCACCAAGAAAAAGCGCTCCTGTCTCAATGGTCAGGTTCTTGATGGACTCCGCAAACAGGGGACACCCACCTTCGTTCGAGCGCCAAAGTCGGCAGCCAAACCAAGAAAAATCACGCAGAAATTCCGGTGCGGCGTGCGATTTTCATGCGCGGGCCGGCCTCAGTCGGGAACGGCTCACAGAAAAAATTGATCAAGTGGACAGTTATTGGTGCGGCTCTTGCTTGAGGTAGGGCAAACCTTCAAGAGGAGTGCACATGAAGTACTTGATGGCCGCCTTGCTGGGCCTCTTCAGCAGTTTGAGTGTCTATGCTCAGGAAGAACCCCTGCCGGTGAAAGTCGTGGTGGTGACCATGTTCGAAATCGGCACCGACGACGACAACATCGCCGGCGAATTCCAGCTCTGGAAAGAGCGCCGCAATCTCACCGAAGTCTTCCCCTTCGGTGGCTACCATGACCTCTACTACGACCGCGAAGACCAACTCCTGGTGATGGTCACCGGCATCGGCACCGCCAAGTCGGCAGCGTCGGTGATGATGCTCGGCATGGATCCGCGCTTCGATGTGTCCAAGGCCTACTGGCTGGTGGCAGGCATCGCCGGCATCGATCCGGAAGATGGTTCGATCGGCTCTGCGGCCTGGGCCACCTACTTGGTCGATGGCGACCTCAGCCACGAAATCGACGCCCGCGAAATTCCGGAAGATTGGCCCTTCGGTTACTTCGCGCGCTACACCTCCAAGCCCTTCGATCCGAACAAGCCGGAGCCGACGGGCGAAATGTTTGCGCTCAACGCCGAGCTCACCGAGTGGGCCTATCAGTTGACCAAGGACACCGAGATCCCCGATCTGCCGGGTCTGAAGGAAACGCGCGAACTCTATACCGACCATCCGAAAGCGCAGCTGCCGCCCTTCGTGTTGAAAGGTGACCATCTCGCCGCATTGACGTTCTGGCACGGCGCCATGCTCAACGACTGGGCCAACCAGTGGGTGGATTACTGGACCGAAGGCAAGGGGGAGTTCGTCACCTCCGCCATGGAAGAAACCGGCACCATGCAGTCGCTCACCTTCCTCGGCAACATCGGTCGCGCCGATCCGGAGCGCGTGCTCGTGCTGCGCACTGCCAGCAACTACACCATGCAGCCGCCGGGTCTGACTGCCGCCGAAAACCTGCTGAAGGAAAACGACGGCTACGCCGGCCTCGAAGCATCCGTCGAAGCCGCATATCTCGTAGGTTCGAAAGTGGTCGACGCCCTGATCGCTGGCTGGGATGTCTACTCCGAACGTCTGCCCACCACTGCTGATCTGAAGTAAGGCCACGCATGAAGTCCCAGGGTTCCATTGCCTTCACGGCGCCGCATCATCTTGCGAGCGCCACCGGCTTCGCGCTGCTCGAGCAGGGTGCGAGCGCCATCGACGCCATGATTGCCGCAGCAGCGGCGATCACCGTCGCCTATCCGCACATGAACAGTCTCGGTGGTGACGGTTTCTGGTTGATCCACGCACCGGGCGAAAAGCCGATCGCCATCGATGCCTGCGGCAATGCTGCGGCGCTGGCCGATCAAGACTTCTACGCGGGACACAGCAGCATTCCCACCCGCGGTGGTCCTGCTGCGCTCACGATGGCGGGCACGCTCGATGGTTGGCGCTGTGCACAGGAATGGCAGAGTCAACGCGGTATCGCGAGTCGTCCGCTTGCGGAACTGCTTGCGCCCGCGCTGCGCATGGCGGAAGAAGGCATCGTCGTCACCAAATCCCTGCAGATGGCGAGTGAAAAGGTCGCCGCCGATCTGGCGCAACTGGGTGCCTATCAGCGCGTGTTCTGCCCTGCGGGACGCACCTTGCAGGAAGGTGACACGCTGCGTAATCCGGGACTCGCGCGACTTCTGCGCGTTCTGAGTGAACGCGGCACCGACGAGTTTTACCGCGGCGATCTCGCAGTGGAACTTGCGCGTTGGTTGCACGCCAACGGCAGTCCGCTGCGCGCCGGTGATTTCGCTGCCTATCGCGCACGTATCGTTGATCCCCTCTCGGTGCGTGTGCGGGCAGCAACCATCTACAACCTGCCGCCGCCCACGCAGGGCTTGGCGTCACTGTTGATCCTCGGCATCTACGATCGCCTCGAAGAAAAGTACCAGCCGCAAAGCGAAGCCGAACATCTGCATCTGCTGGTGGAAGCGATCAAGCAGGCCTTCGTCGTGCGCGACAAGACCATCTGCGATCCCGCACATCTCGCTGCAGGTTGGGACAGCCACCTGACGGAAGAGGGTGTTGCCGCACTGGCCGCTGCCGTCGATCCCAAACAGGCGAGTCCCTGGCCGCGTGTGGCCAAACCTGGCGACACCGTGTGGATGGGCGCCGTCGATGGCAGTGGCTTGATGGTGAGCTTCATCCAGAGTGTGTATTGGGAATTCGGTTCGGGGTTGGTCAACGAAGACTACGGTCTGACCTGGAACAACCGTGGTTTGAGCTTCTCGCTCGATCCCGAGCACGTGAATACCTTGCGTCCCGGTTGCAAACCCTTTCACACGCTCAACCCCGCGTTTGCGATCTTCGACGATGGGCGTCGTCTCTCGTACGGCACCATGGGTGGTGAGGGACAGCCACAGACCCAGTCGGCAGTGTTCTCGCGCTACGCCTATCAGAACCTCAGTCTGCAGGAAGCGATCGCGCGTGGCCGTTGGTTGCTCGGTCGCACCTGGGGTGACAGCAGTCACGATCTCAAACTCGAAGCGGATCTGGCCGAAGTGGCGGGCGAAGGTTTGCGTGCGCTTGGCCACAACTTCCGTGTCGTGCCCGCGTGCAATGAAATGATGGGTCACGCTGGCGCCATCGCGCTCGATGCCGATGGTGCGGTGGAAGCCGCGACCGATCCGCGCAGCGATGGCCGTGCCTATGCGCGCAATGCCAAGCAGGAGCGCAAGTGATGATGGAGTATTTGCCCATCGCCCTGGCGCTCGTCGCTGCCGGTGCGCTGGCGGGAATTCTCGCGGGCTTGCTCGGTGTCGGCGGCGGCATCGTCATCGTGCCGGTGCTCTACACCGTGTTCACGTCGATCGGCATCAGTCCGGCCACGGCGATGTCGATTGCTACTGCCACTTCATTGCTCACCATCGTGCCGACCAGTATTTCCTCGGCACGTGCGCATCATCGGCGTGGCAACGTCGATCCGGTGCTCGTGCGCACGTGGGCGGTGCCGCTGCTGGTGGGTGTGGTCGCCGGCAGTCTCGTTGCCGTGAGCACGCGCGGCACGGTGCTCAGCATCGTGTTCGGTACCTTGGCTGTACTGGTGGCGCTCAATATGTTGCTGCGCGCGAAGGCACCACCGCTGCGTCCTGCCTTGCCGGGTTTTGCCGGTCAGTCCGTGATGGCGAGTACCGTTGGTTTCTTCTCTGTATTGATGGGTGTTGGTGCCGGCACGCTCGGTGTGCCGATGATGACGAGCTGCAACGTGCCACCGCATCGCGCGGTCGGTACCGCGTCGCTCTTCGGCTTGTTCATCGCGTTGCCGGCTTCCGTGATTCTGCTGACCACGGGCGTAACGCCACCCGACGCACCGCCCGGCACTTACGGCCTCGTCAATCTTCCCGGTTTTGCCGTGGTACTGCCGACCACGATTCTGCTCGCACCCTATGGCGTGAAGATCGGTGCGCGTCTCGATCCGGTGCGGCTGAAACAGGTATTCGCGTGTTTCTTGGTTTTGGTAGGCCTGCGCATGCTGTGGCAGAGCCTTGGCTAGTCATCGACTAAAGTGATCGCTTCAATGAGTTTCGACACCCTGGCAAGTCATCTTCGACACACCTTCGTTCCACCGCCGCGTCTCTTGATGGGCCCGGGCCCGATCAACTGCGATCCGCGCGTGCTGCGCGCGATGTCATATCAACTGATCGGTCAATTCGACCCTTCGATGACGCAGGCCATGAACGACACCATGGCGCTCTATCGCGAAGTGTTTCGCACGCGCAACGAGTGGACCATGTTGATCGACGGTACTTCACGCGCCGGCATCGAGGCCTGCCTGGTATCTCTGCTCGCACCTGGCGACAAGGTGGTGGTGCCCGTGTTCGGTCGCTTCGGGCATCTGCTGGTGGAAATCGCCGAGCGCTGCGGCGCCGACGTGCACACCATCGACATCGCATGGGGCGAAGTGTGTGATCCCGCCTTGATCGAAGCGGCGATCGTCAAAGTGAATCCGAAACTGGTCGCCATCGTGCAGGGCGATACGTCCACCACCATGTGTCAGCCGCTCGATGAGATCGGCCGCATCTGCAAGGAAAAGGGGGTGTTGCTCTACTGCGATGCCACCGCCTCGATCGGTGGCAATGATCTGCGCGTCGATGACTGGCATCTCAGTGCAGTCTCTGTTGGCTTGCAGAAGTGTCTGTCCGGTCCGCCCGGCAGCGCGCCCATCACCTTGAACGAAGATGCGGTGGCAGTGATCCGGCAGCGTCGTCACGTCGAAGCCGGCATCCGCACCGCCGAGCACAGTGCAGGCAGTGGTCAACGCATCGCGTCCAATTACTTCGACCTCGGCATGATCATGGACTACTGGGGCAAGGAGCGACTCAACCATCACACGGAAGCTGCCTCCATGTTGTTTGCCGCGCGTGAGTGCGCGCGCATTCTGTTGCAGGAAGGTTTGGAGCAGGCGCACGAACGTCATCGTGTGAATGGCGCGGCGCTTGCCGCCGGGCTCGAAGCGATGAACCTGAAGCTCTACGGCGATCAGCGCCATCGCATGCACAACGTCGTGGGTGTCTACATTCCCGAAGGTGTGCAGGGCGATGCCATTCGCGGTGCGCTGCTGCGTGACTACGGCATCGAAATCGGTACGTCCTTCGGACCACTGCATGGTCGCATATGGCGCATCGGCTGCATGGGCTACAACGCACGTAAGGATGCGGTACTCACCACCTTGGCCTGCCTGGAACAGTGCTTGCTGCGGGCAGGGCACAAACTGAGCGCCGGTGCTGCATGCACCGCGGCGATGGCAGTCTATGAAGCTTAATGTGAGCAAGGACGGCGCTCTTTACGAGCGCGAAGCTGCAACCATCATGCAGCAGTGCGACAAGCTTGCCACCTTCTCGGCCACGCCGGGCAAGATCGATCGCCGCTATCTGACGCCGGAGCACGCGCGCTGCAATCGGCAGGTGGCGGAATGGTTCGAAGCGGGTGGTCTACGTACCTGGCAGGACGAAGCCGGCAATCTCTGCGGCAGCTTGCCAAGCGAAGAGCCGAATGCACCGACGCTCCTGATCGGCTCGCATCTCGACAGCGTGCCCGACGCCGGCAAATACGACGGCATTCTCGGTGTGCTGTTGCCCCTTGCGGCGTTGCGCATCCTGCAGCAAAAGGGTGAACGTTTTCCTTTCAACATCGACCTGATCGGCTTTGCCGACGAAGAAGGTAGTCGCTTCGGTACGACCTTGCTCGGCAGTCGCGCAGTGGCCGGCACCTGGAACGAGGCTTGGTTCGAACTACGCGATGAAAATGGGGTGAGCTTGCGTCAGGCCCTGGTCGAATTCGGCTGCGATCCCAATGGCATGGCGAGTTGCAGTCGCGCCGACGATGACTTGCTCGCCTATCTCGAAGTGCACATCGAACAAGGTCCGGTGCTCGAATCCGCCGCAGTGCCCGTTGGTGTGGTGACGGCGATCGCCGGTGCGCGTCGCTTCGTGCTCGAGATCGAAGGTCAGGCTGGTCATGCCGGCACCGTGCCGATGTGTCTGCGCAAAGATGCCCTCGTTGCCGCCGCACACGTGATTCAGTTGGTGGAAGTCGTGGCACGCAAACATGGTGTCGTGGCAACGGTGGGGCAGATCCATTGCGCACCGGGCGCACCGAACGTCGTCCCCGGTCATTGCCGGCTCTCACTCGACATCCGCTCCGGCGACGATGCGCTGCGCGATCGCGCGCTCAACGAAATCCAGACCGAAACGGCCATCCTGCACACCGCAGGCTTCAGCACACGTTGGACGGAAACCCACAGCGCCAATGCGGTCGATTGCGCGCCGTGGATTCAGGATCTCTTTGGTGAGGCCATCACCGAACTCGGTTACGAACGATTGTCGCTGCTCAGTGGCGCCGGTCACGACGCCATGAGCTTCAAGGGCATCTGTGACATCGGCATGTTGTTCGTGCGCTGCGAGGGTGGCATCAGTCACAACCCGGCCGAAGCGATCACGCAGGACGATGTGGCGGTGGCGCTGGAAACGTTCTGTCGCACGCTGCAGAACCTGCGCAAAGATTTCGAGGAACGGCGCGGAGGTACCGCAACGCTTTAGGTTTTGATGAAGGTAGTGTGGCGCTTTGACCCGGACCTGGTTGCACAGGCTCCGGGTCCTTTCTTTGTTTGGCTATTGGTTTGAAGCGTCGCGCGGCGGCACTTTCAGGCCGCAGCCCGTGAGGATGAATTCGCTGAGGAAGTCAGCGATCTCGTCGATCATTTCGCGTTCGTATTCCGCTCGGTTCAGAATCGTCAGCACCTGCGTTTCGAAGTCGGCATAGTGCTGCGTGGCGGACCAGATCAGGAAGATCAGATAGACGGGGTCGAGCGGCTTCATCTGGCCATTGCGCACCCATTGCTCGATCACTGCCGCCTTGTTGCGCACCCAGGTACGCATGTCGGTCTTCAGATAGGGCTTCAGATGCGGTGCGCCCTGGATCACTTCCATGGCGAAGAGTTTGGACAGCAGAGGGTGCGTGTATGAGAGCTCGACTTTCTTGCGGATGAAACGATCGAGCACTACGGCGGGATCGTCTTCCACTCGCACTTCATCGAAGTAGGTATTCCAAAGACGCGTGATGTTGTCGAGCAGAGCCAGATAGAGCTTTTCCTTGCTCTCGAAGTAGTAGTGGATGTTGGCCTTGGGAAGCGCGGCGCGGTCGGCAATCTTCTGAATGCTGGCGCCGGCGTAACCGAACTGGGCGAATTCCTTCTCTGCAGCGCTCAGGATGAGCTGGTAGTTGTGATCGCGAATCGCGCCGACCTTTTTCTTGGGGGCTTGGTCAGCTTCGCTGAGGGGGGCTCGTAAAGTCGCTTGTGTATTCAACGCTATCTCCGAGTGTCCTTGAGCTTGTCCGGGAAAACACGGCATCCCGGCGTTTCTTGTTTTCAGATGGCCAAGGAGTATGCAAAAGAGAACGTATAGTCAGCAAGCGGAAAACTTGCTTCAAACTACGTAATTTTCGGTGAACCAACACGGTGCAGTGTGGGCAATTTCAGCGCGCCAAATAGGGGATGCGTGTTTACTGGTCGTTTGGACAGTTTTGCATTTTGCCCTTGTCAGAAAAATGTTGCCCGAAAATAGCACGCTAAATCAAAGAGATATTGATGATTCTATGCCTGCTGGTGGCTGTTTCATAAAAAAGCTGTCCGAGTGGTCTACTTATTGCATTTCCTCGAGCATCGTTAATCACTCGCAAGAAATTCAGTAGTAAACGTGAAATTCATGCTCAATGGTCGGCTGCATACGCCGACAGCCTGCGACGGCAACCTCACCTTGCTCGATTACATACGTAACGATGCCAAGCTCAAAGGAACCAAAGAAGGATGTGCCAGTGGCGACTGCGGTGCGTGCACCGTGCTCGTGGCCACCAGCGCGGATGCGCCGTTGCGCGCCATCAATTCCTGTATCACGCCACTGGGTAATCTCAACGACGCCCATGTGTTCACCGTCGAAGCGTTGAGTGAAAGCGGTGCGCTACATCCCGCACAACAAGCGATGGTCGAGCATCATGGCTCGCAGTGTGGCTTCTGTACGCCGGGCATCGTGATGGCACTCACTGCGCTTTATCACAACAGCCAGAAGAGCGGTGTGGCGATCGAACGCGATGCGGTGACCGATGCGATCTCGGGCAACCTCTGCCGCTGCACCGGCTATCGTCCGATCATCGCGGCGGGATTGGCGATGTCGTCCTTGCCCGCCGCGACCACGCCGGTGGTCAAGGCTGTCGAGTTCACCAATGCCGCTGCGAGTGGCTTGGACGCCGTACTCGACGATGGTGAGCACAAGTATTTCCAGCCCACCACGGAAGCCGAACTGCAGGCACTCCTGGCCAAATGGCCAGAAGCCGTGCTCGTCGCCGGTGGCACGGACCTCGGCCTCGAACTGACGCAGCGCTTCCGCCAGTACGCGGTGATCATCGGCCTCAATGCCATCGGCGAACTGAAATACGTCGGTTGGCAGGGTGAGTGGCTCGAGATCGGTGCCGCGCTGCCCTACACCGACTTCGAACACTTCATCGCGGCCCATTCCACGCAGTGGCTGCATCTGCTGCATCGCCTGGGATCGCGCCAGATCCGCAACCAGGGCACCTTCGGCGGCAACGTCGCCAACGGCTCACCCATTGCCGATACGCCGCCGGTCCTGTTGGCACTCGATGGCGAAGTGGAAATCACCGACAGCGCTGGTAACCGCACCTGGCATGCGCTGAGCGACTTCTACCTCGGCTATCGCAAGACCATTCTGCAACCCGGCCAGTATCTGAGCCGTTTCCGCATTCCGCGTGCCGCCCTTGCGCGCGCGCAACGCTTCTTCAAGTTGAGCAAACGTTTCGAGGACGACATCTCCACCGTGCTCGGCGCGTTCGCGCTCAATCTGAGTGAAGGCAAGGTCACCGAAGTGCGTCTGGCCTTCGGTGGCGTTGCAGCCACTCCCGTACGTGCCTTGCGCACCGAAGCAACGTTGCTGGGCCAGGATCTGAGTGAAGCCAGCATAGCCGCGGCATGCAAGGTGCTCGCCGAGGAACTCACGCCGATCAGCGACGTGCGCGCCAGTAAGGACTATCGCAGCGCCGGCGCCTGCAACCTCTTGCGCCGTGCGCTGGTGGAACTGCGCGATGGCGTGGATCTGGACGTGCATCACTACTCATCCGGCAACGAGGCGGCCTTGTATGCGCAAGCTGATTGATACCCCCGCCGCGCTGAGCGGCTCCGTGCGCCAGGCAGGCGCTCATCTGAAACACGATTCCGCCGAACGTCATGTCTGCGGCACTGCGCTCTATGTGGACGACATGCCGCTGCGCGAAGGACATCTGCATGTGGCGATCGGTCTTTCGCCCGTCGCACGCGGCACCATCAAACACATCGATCTTTCCGCAGTGCGCAGCGCGCCCGGTGTGGTCGATGCCGTGGTGCAGGCCGACATTCCCGGCAAGGTCGACATCGCTCCGGTCTTCACCGGTGATCCCTTGCTCGCAGGGCCCGAACTTCTCTTCGCTGGTCAGGCCTTGTTCGCGGTGGCGGCCGAGAGCTTCGTCGAGGCACAGCGCGCAGTAGCCCTGGCACAGGTGGAAATCGAAGAATCACAGCAACGCCGCACGCTCGCGGCCTCCATCGCCGCCGAAGATCTGGTGGCGCCGCCGCATCTGGTGCAGCGTGGCGACGTCGACGGTGCGCTGGAACAAGCGGCGCATCGCCTGAGCGGCAGCATCGACATCGGTGGCCAGGAACATTTCTATCTCGAAGGGCAGATCGCAGATGCGGTGCCGACCGAAGAAGGTGGCGTCATCATCTACAGCTCCAGCCAGCATCCCGGTGAACTGCAGAAGCTCGCCGCACAGGTGTTGGGTCTGCCGATGCATCTCGTGATCGTCGAAGTGCGCCGCATGGGTGGGGGCTTCGGTGGCAAGGAAAGTCAGGCAGCGATGCCGGCCTGCATGGCAGCACTCTTCGCCTACCGCACCAAGCGTCCGGTGCGCTGCCGCTTGCCGCGCAAGGACGACATGAAGCTGACCGGCAAACGTCATCCCTTCCATTGCGCCTATGAAGCCGCCTTCGACGACGAGGGCCTGGTGAGTGCAGCGAAATTCGTACTCGCCGGTGACTGCGGCCATAGCGCCGATCTGTCGATGGGCATCGTCGATCGTGCCGTGATGCACGTCGACAATGCTTACTACCTGCCGAGCGCCAGCATCAAGGGCTTGCCGTGCCGCACCGACACCGTTTCGCATACGGCCTTCCGCGGCTTCGGTGGTCCGCAGGGCATGCTCACGATCGAAGCCATGCTCGACGACATCGCCCGTGCGGTGGGCAAGGACCCACTCGACGTGCGTCTGCTCAATCTCTATCGCCCGGGGCGTGAGCGCACTCCCTACGATCAGCGCATCGAGGATCATGTGTTGCCGGAACTGATGTTCGAGCTCGAACGGCGTAGCGACTATCGCGCCCGTCGCGCCGCGATCACCGAGTTCAACAAGAACTCGCCACACATTCGCAAGGGGCTCGCGCTGACGCCGGTGAAGTTCGGTATTTCCTTCACCACCACGCATCTCAACCAGGCCGGCGCACTCGTCAGCATCTACACCGACGGCAGCATCCATCTCAACCACGGTGGTACCGAGATGGGACAGGGCCTCTTCATCAAGGTGGCGCAGGTGGTGGCAACCGCGTTTGGAGTCGACATTTCCCGCGTGATGATGAGCGCGACGCGTACCGACAAGGTGCCGAATGCCTCGCCCACCGCTGCATCCTCCGGCGCCGACCTCAACGGCATGGCCGCACTCGATGCCTGCGAAAAGATCAAGGCGGGTCTGATCGAGTTCGCCTGCCGCGAATTCCAGTGCCAGCCCGAAGAAGTGATCTTTGCCGATGAACAGGTAAGAGCTGGCGAGAAGATTCTGGGTTTCACCGACTTCATCAAGCTCGCCTATCTCAACCGCGTGCCACTGTTCTCAAGTGGCTTCTATCGCACGCCGAAGATCTGGTACGACCGCACCCAGGGTCGTGGTCGCCCCTTCCTTTACTTCGCGCATGGCGCAGCTTGTGCCGAAGTCACCGTCAGTGCGCTCACCGGTGAATATCGTGTCGATCGTGTCGACGTACTGCACGACGTCGGTAAGTCGCTCAATCCCGCGATCGACATCGGTCAGATCGAAGGGGGGTTCATCCAGGGCATGGGTTGGCTGACCAGTGAAGAATTGCTGTGGAACGACAAGGGCGAGCTGATCTCCAACAGCCCTGCCAACTACAAGATTCCAACGGCCGCGGATCTGCCGCGTGAATTCAACGTGGCCTTGTTCGAGCGTGCGCCGGGTGAGGCCAGCGTCTATCGCTCCAAGGCGGTGGGCGAGCCGCCCTTGATGCTCGCCATCTCCGTCTGGTGTGCGCTGCGTGATGCCGCTGCCAGCTTTGCCGATTACCGTTTCAGTCCGCCGCTGCGCGCGCCCGCCACACCGGAGCAGGTGTATTGGGCCGTATGCCGCGCGCGCGAATTCGCCGCACGGGAGGCCTAGCCATGGTTGCAGTGTCCGACGATTGGGCCAAGGCACTGGTAAGTTGCCGGCAGCGTGGGGAAGCACACGCGCTGGCGACCGTGATCGCCACCAGTGGTTCCACGCCACGCGCCGCCGGCAGCAAGATGCTGGTGACCGCATCGACCAGCGTGGCCTCGATCGGTGGCGGTGGTCTCGAACACCTCGTCATCGCCCGCGCCCGTGAACTGCTCGCGAGCGGCCAGGATTGTCAGGAACTGAAACAATTTGCGCTCGGTGCCGCTGCGCAGCAGTGCTGTGGCGGTAGCATGACGGTGCTGCTCGAATGCTACGCCGCGCAGGAACCGCAGCTCGTGATCTTCGGTGCCGGTCATGTGGCTCAGGCCTTGCTGACCATCACCACGCGTTTGCCGATGCGCACCACGGTGGTCGATTCGCGCGCCGAGCTGCTCGATGCCTTGCCGAAGGCCGACAAACTCAGTCCGGTGTTGGCGCCCGATCCGCTCGCCGTGTGCGAGAGCCTGCCGGACAACGGTTTGATCCTGATCATGACGCACGAACATCAGCTCGATTACGAACTCGTGAAGGCCCTCTTGAACGATTGGCGTTGGAGTCTGCTGGGCATGATCGGTTCCGAAACCAAGGCCCACCGTTTCCGCATGCGGTTGCGCAACGATGGCCTGAACGAAGAAGAAATCGCCCGCATGCAGAGCCCGATCGGCCTGCCGGGACTCAAAGGCAAGCTGCCGATGGAAGTGGCGGTGTCGGTGGCGGCCGGACTCATGCAGCATCTGCAGGCGAACGCGCAGCCGACGACGGCCGGTTCCGATTGGCGCGAAATGAAACAGCGCATGCGCGAGCTGCGCTTGGCACGAGGAGCTTGAAGTGGACCTGAGCGTATTCAATTCACTGCCGGAAGATGAGGCCTTGGCGCAGATGCTGGGCTGCTGTCACTGCTTTCGCTGGGCAGCGCGCATGGTCGCCGGGCGTCCCTATGCCGATCTCGAATCTTTGCTGCAGGCCGCGGAAGACAGCTGGGCGCGCGTGGGTGAGGCCGACTATCTCGAAGCCTTCAGCGCGCACGCGCGCATCGGTGACATCGAAAAACTGCGCAATCGCTTCTCGCGCGCACATGCCGAACAGGGGCAGGTGTTGGCCGCAAGTGAGGAAGTGCTGCAGCAGCTCTTCAAGCTCAATCAGGAATACGAGAAGAAGCACGGCTTCATCTTCATCGTGTGTGCCACCGGCAAATCCGCCAGTGAGATGCTGCGCATCCTGCAATTGCGTCTGCCGCTGAGCCGCGATCAGGAACTGGAGAACGCGGCGCAGGAACAAGCGAAGATCACCGCCATTCGACTGCGCGCCCTGTTTGCACCGGCGCGCGTCCGCATTCACGAAGGAGCCGCCTGAAATGCTCGCTAGTTTGAGTTCGCACGTATTGGATCTGCAGCACGGCAAGCCCGTGGCACAGATGCATGTCACGCTGCATTCGCTCGATTCGCTTTCGCCCTTGGCCGTTGGTGTCACCGACGCCGATGGTCGCATTCGCAACTGGTCCACCGAGGTAGAGTTGGCGCCGGGCAACTATCGCCTCGATTTCGAAACGGGTGAGTGGTTCGCCGCGCAGAAGCAGGCCACGCTCTATCCCGTGGTGCAGATCAATTTCACGGTGAGCGGTGATCAGGCTCACTATCACATTCCCTTGCTGCTGAGCCCCTATGGCTACAGCACCTATCGAGGCAGCTGACGTGCGCGAACATCTACGAGGCCGCATGCTGCATTGCGAGGATCTTCCCGGCAGTGCAGTCGACAGCGTGCAGTATCTGGAAGACGGCGTATTGATCGTCGAGAACGGGCGCATTCTCGCTCTCGTGCCAGCCGATCAGGCCTTTGCGCAGGGCGTGCAGCCCGAGCAATGCCGGGAGCTTGGCCGGAAGTTGGTGGTGCCGGGCTTCATCGACACGCACGTGCATGCCTATCAGTTCGACGTGATCGGCTCCTACGGCGAACAGCTGCTCGAATGGCTCGAGCGCTACACCTTTCCTTCCGAAATGCGCATGGCCGATCCTGCGCTTGCGACAGAGGCCGCCAATTTCTTCATCGAACAACTCCTTGCCAACGGCACTACCAGTGCCTTGGTCTTTTCCACGGTGCATCAGCAGGCCACCGAAGCGCTGTTCCAGCGCGCAGCCGAACTCGATCTTTGCATGATCACCGGCAAGACCTTGATGGATCGCAATGCGCCCGAAGCTTTGCTCGACGATCCCGATCGCGCCTGGCGGGAATCGCTGCAGTTGATCGAGCGTTGGCACAACGAGGGCCGTCTGCGTTATGCGGTGACGCCGCGCTTCGCGATCACTTCCACACCGGCACAGCTGGCAGTCGCAGGGCTCCTGGTGCAGCGTTTCCCCGATCTCTACGTGCAGACGCATCTGTCCGAGAACCGTGCCGAGATCGCCTTCGTCAAGGAACTCTTCCCAGACTGCCGCGACTATCTCGACGTCTACGACAGCTATGGGCTCTGCACCGAGCGCGCGGTGTTCGCGCACTGCGTGCATCTGGAAGAGCGCGAGATGGAACGTCTGCGGGAAGCGGGGGCGGTGATCTCGAGCTGTCCGTCTTCCAATATGTTCCTCGGCAGTGGCCTATTCGAATGGCAGCGTATGCAGGAAGCGGGCTTGAAGTTGAGCCTGGGCACCGACGTCGGCGCCGGCACTTCCGCTTCGATGCTCGCCACGCTCGGCGATCTCTACAAAGTCGCGCAGTTGCGCGCGCAGGTGCTCAAACCACTCGAAGCCTTCCATGCGATCACGCTCGGCAATGCCCGCGCGCTGCAACTACAGGATCGCATCGGCAATCTCGCACCCGGCACCGATGCCGACTTCGTGATTCTCGATCCCGATGCCGATCCGCTGATCGCACGTCGCGTGGCGGCGTCGCAGAACATCAGCGACGAATGGTTCGTGTACATGACGCTGGGCGGCAGCAACGTCGTGAGTGAAACCTGGGTGGCCGGGCAGCAGCGTTATCGCGCCGCGAGACCGCAGTAATAGGCAGTAGCAGTAGTAGTGAGGCAATTCGATGGACGGCTTTGTAGTTGAGGTCCTGGCGCTGGTCGCGCGTTGGCTGCATGTCATCACCGGCATCGCGTGGGTGGGTGCATCCTTCTATTTCATCTGGCTGGACAACAGTCTCGATGAACCGCCCGAATGGAAACGCAAGATGGGGATCAAGGGTGATCTCTGGTCCTTCCACGGCGGCGGCATCTACGAAGTGGCGAAGTACCAGCTCGGCCCGCAGCAGATGCCACAGCGTCTGCACTGGTTCTACTGGGAGGCCTACTCAACCTGGATCACGGGCATGTGTTTGTTGCTGCTCGTCTATTACTTCCAGGCCAATGCCTTCCTGCTGCGCAGCGATGGTCCCTTCGCAACGCCGGCACTTGGTATCGCCGCCAGTCTCGCCTTCATCGCGAGTGGCTACATTGTCTACGACCTGATGCTGCGTGCCGGTCTCGCCGATCGTGTGCCGGTGTTCGTGGTGCTGATGGTGCTTTTCCTCACCTTCCTCAGTTGGCTTTCCGTACAGCTTTTCAGCGAGCGCGCCGCCTACATCCACATGGGCATCGTGATCGGCACCATCATGGTGGCGAACGTGTTCTTCGGCATCATTCCGCCGCAGCGTGAATTCGTGCGGGCGATCGAATCGGGCCGGGAATTGCCGGCCGAAGGGCTGCGCATGGCCAAGCTGCGTTCGACGCACAACAACTACTTCACGCTGCCCGTGCTGTTCGCGATGATCAGCAACCACTATCCCTTCCTGTACGGGCATCGCTACAACTGGCTGATCCTGATCCTGATCATGCTGATCGTGGCGGGCGCGCGGCAGTTCTTCAACTTGCGCCACAAGGGCATCATCAAACCGCAGATCCTCGTCGTTGCCGCGATCCTGTTCATTGCACTGATGAGCGCCATTGCGTGGGATCGTCAGAAGCAGCAGGAAAGGCAGGTCTCCGGTCCGGTGTTGGAAGAGGGCGCAGCACTCGCGTTGATCGACACGCATTGCGGCCAGTGTCATTCGCAATCACCGACCTTCCCCGGCATGACGGCGCCGCCGCTCGGCGTGGTGTTCGATTCGATGGCGAGCATCACGCAACACGCCGACAAAGCACGTGAAGCTCTTGCCGCGAAATACATGCCGCTCGGCAATCTCAAGCAGCTCAGCGACGAGGAGCGCCAGCAGCTCGTCACCTGGTTCGCGCAGAAAGCCAAACATTGAATCGATCCGAAAGCGGCGCCTTGGCGCCGTCTCCTCTCCGTTTCTCCTTGGGGTGGCCGGCGTAAGCTGGCCTTCCTCGTTTTGGGGAGGGGATGACCCTTGCGACCGCCGTTGCCGCCTGTTGGACCCGCCTCCCCCTCAAACGTCGTCAGAGCGGCGCTGCGCGCCTCGGATAGTCCTCGCTCATTTCCTCTGTGCCAACGTTTGGGAAAGCCTTTCGACGTGGCCCGACAAGCGCTCTCGAATGCAACCTTGTATGCGACAGCCACGTCGGCTGCGCGACGCATTCCAACGTACGAAGTCATCGTGAACGGCCTGCATCGCGTGCTCCCGATATCCCAACCGCCCGGCCAGTTTTGGGTGCCCCTGCGCGGCACAGGCTGGGTTTCAAGTCGGTGCAGCGGCTTTGATGGAAACCTGACCAAGTAACCTAATTTTTTCAAAAAACCACGCCTGAGCGCGCAGAGCCCGGAAATTACCGGGCGAAACGCGCTCATCCATCCGCGCCAAAAAGCTGACCAACCATCCAGAAGTGCATCAACAAAGGGCCGGTGCGCGCAGCAATTGCACTGTTTTAGCGCGTGGCGATTTGGCTGGCTTTCCAGTCAGGTACTCGTAAGCCCCGGTTTTTTATGGAGAAAAAAACCTGACCGCGGCTGGCATAGTGGTTGCTATGGCTCAGCCATGAACATGCGTACTTCACTTCTCACCAAAAGCAGGCAGGGCCGTCCACTTCGCAGGAACCTTTGCACCGAGAGCGTCAGGCGAGCGCTCTTGGCGGCATTCGGACTTGCCCTGAGTCATTTCACTTTCGCCAACGGCGGCAGTCTCGTGGAGGGCGAAGCACTGCTGGACAAGTACTGCAGTGGTTGCCACAACGACGAGCAGTGGGCTGGCGGCATCTCGCTCAGCTTCATTTCCGCCGACGATCTGAGCCAGGGTCTGAACAACGAGGAATGGGAAAAGATTCTGCGCAAGGCTGGTGGTGGCGAAATGCCCCCGGCTGGAGAGCCGCGCCCCACGAAGGAAGAACTCACGAAGTTCATCACGTGGCTCGAAAGCAATCTCGACAGCTACGCCGCAGCACACCCCAATCCCGGCCGCGCCACGCTGCGCCGCCTCAACCGCACCGAATACACCAACGCAGTCCGTGAACTGCTTGCCATCAACGTCGACATCGCCAAGGAGCTTCCCGCCGACGATGCCGGCTACGGCTTCGACAACATCGCCGACGTTCTGACCGTTTCCCCAGCCCTGATGGACCGCTATCTCGCGGCCGCTTCCAAGGTCGTCAACCTGGCGCTGGGACTCTCTTCCGAACTGCCGGCGCTGACCAGCTACAACGTGCCGAAGGACGGCTCCGTGCTGAACCAGGGCATTCCGTCCTACAACGAACGTTCCAATGATGCGCTGCCCTTCGACTCCCGCGGCGGCGGCGCCTTCGACTACTACGCGCCATACGACGGCACCTACGTCATCAGCGGTTATCTCAACGCCAACACCAACAACGAAGTCGACCGCCTGCCGGAACTTCGCTACAGCTACAGCGTGCCGCTCTCGGCGGGTCCGCACTCGATCGGCATGGCCTTCCGCAAGGATCTCGCCCTCGACGAAACCGTGCAGACCCTGCACAACAACGTCGACTACGTCCACATGCCCACCGAGGCACCGGTGGAACTCGCGCTCGACTTCATCGTCGACGGCACGCGCGTCGGCACGCAGATGGTGCCCTCGTACTACATGAGTTCCCGCTACTCGCAGCAGAACTGGCGCCGCGACGTGCTGCAGATCGACATCGAAGGTCCCTTCGACGTGGCTGGCGCCAGCAACCTGCCGGGCCGCAACAAAGTGTTCACCTGCACGCCCGCGGCTGTCGAAGCTGCCGAAGCAGCCTGCGCCAAGGAAATCCTCGAACGCTTCACCCGTCAGGCCTACCGCCGTCCGGTCACCGACGAAGACATCGAACCGCTGCTCGCCATCTATGCCGAAGAACGTTCGGTCAATGGCTTCGAACGTGGTGTGGCAGCCGCACTGCAGGCGGTACTGGTTTCGCCCAGCTTCCTCTTCCTCGTGGAGCAGGATCCGGTCGATGCCGCGCCCGGCTCGGTGCATCCGATCAGCGATCTCGAATACGCCTCGCGTCTGGCGCTCTTCCTCTGGAGCAGTCTGCCCGACGAAGAGCTGCTGCAGCTCGCCGAAGCCGGTCAGTTGCGCAAGCCCGAAGTGCTCGAAGCGCAGGTACAGCGCATGCTGGCCGATCCCAAAGCCGATGCGCTCACGCAGAACTTCGCTGGCCAGTGGCTCTACCTGCGCAACCTCGAGTTCACGAAGCCTGATGTATATCTCTTCCCCGAATTCGGTACGCGTCTGCGCGAGGCCATGCGCAAGGAGTCCGAGCTTTTCTTCTCCTCGCTGGTACGTGACAACGGCAGCGTGCTCGACTTCATCGATTCCGACTACACGTTCCTGAATGAGGCGCTGGCCGAACACTACGGCATCGAAGGCGTCAAGGGCGCGGCCTTCCGCAAGGTCAAGCTCGATCCCGACTCGAACCGCGGTGGTCTGCTCGGGCAGGGCAGCATCCTGACCACGACTTCCTACGGCAACTCCACCTCCGTCGTACGTCGCGGCAAGTGGATTCTCGAAAACCTGCTGTCGTCGCCACCTCCGCCGCCTCCGCCGGACGTGCCCTCACTCGTGGCGAGCTCCAACGGTCGTCAGCTCACCATGCGCGAGCAGATGGAAATGCATCGCAGCAACCCCGTGTGCGCCTCGTGCCACTCGCGCATCGATCCGCTCGGCTTCGCGCTCGAGAACTTCGATCCGGTCGGCCGCTACCGCAGCGAAGACGTCGGCATGCCGATCGATGCTTCCGGTGTGCTGCCCGATGGTTCGCGCTTCGAAGGCTTCGCGGGTGTGAAGAAAGTGCTGATGGAGCAGAAGGACATCTTCGTGCGTGCCTTTGCCGAACGCCTTCTGACCTACGCCCTCGGCCGTGGCGTCGAATCCCACGACCAGCCCACGGTGCGCGCCATCGCCCGTGCCGCTGCGGAAAACGACTACAAGATCCAGAGCCTCGTGATGGCCATCCTCACGAGCGAGCCCTTCAACCTGCGTAAAACCCCGGAGAAATGATCCATGCGTAAACCACTCGACCGCCGTACCGTCCTGCGTGGCTTGGGTACTTCTCTGGCGCTGCCCTTCATGGAAGCGATGCTGCCGACGCGCGCACGTGCCGCCGACCTCGCCCGTCCGCAGCGCCTGCAGGTGTTCTACACCCCGAACGGCATGATGATGGACTACTTCGTTCCCAAGCAGGCCGGCTTCGACTACGAGCTTTCGCCGACGCTGCAGCCGCTCGCCAATTTCCGCAACGACTTCGCCGTACTCACGGGACTGGCGCACTACAACGCCAACTCCTTTGGTCAGGGTGGTGGTGCACATGGCCGCGCCTGTGGCGCCTATCTGACTGCCGTGCATCCGAAACCCACCGAAGGTTCGGATCTCGAATGCGGCATCTCGATGGATCAGATCGTGGCGATGAAGTTTGCCGAAGACACGCAGCTCGCTTCGCTCGAACTCGGCATCGATCCGCCCACGCTGCTCGGCAGCTGCGACGTCGGCTACAGCTGCACCTATACCAACACCTTGTCCTGGCGCACGCCGACCTCGGCGCTGCCGGTGGCGGTGAATCCGAGCGAAGTGTTCGCGCGTCTTTTCGGTGACGGCGACGCCCTCGACGAGGCCAGCCGTCTGCACGAACTCAAACGCAAGGCGAGCATTCTCGACTTCGTGCGCAACGACGCTGCGCGTCTGTCCAAGAATCTCGGCATGAACGATCGCCGCAAGCTCGACGAATATCTCGAAGCGATCCGCGACGTCGAACGTCGCATCCAAAAGGCCAGCACGCAGAGCATCGATCTCGACCTGAGCACGGTGGAACGCCCCGCTGGTATTCCCGACGACTTCCAGGAACACGCCAAGCTGATGATCGATCTGCAGGTGCTGGCACTGCAGACCGACATGACGCGTGTGATCACCTTCATGCTCGGTCGTGAACTCAGCAACCGCGCCTATCCCGAAATCGGTGTGGCCGACGCCCACCACATGCTGAGCCACCACGGTGGTGACGAATCCAAGGTGGTCAAGCTCGCGCGCATCAACCAATTCCACATGCAGATGTTCGCCTACTACCTCGAGCGCATGCGCAGCACGCCCGATGGCGAAGGCAACCTGCTCGACAACACCGTGGTGCTGGCCGGTGCCTGCTTCGGTGAACCCAACTCACACGACTTCATGGACCTGCCCGCGATCGTGGCCGGTGGTGGTGTGAAGGGTAATCAGCACCTGCAGCTGCCGAAGGAAACCCCAATGGCCAACCTGCTGCTGACGCTGATGCAGAAGCTCGATCTGCCGCTCGATCAGTTCGGTGACAGCAAGGGCACGATCTCCGGCCTGTATGCGTAAGAGGCGCCAGATGAACATCAGTACTCCCAGCAAACTAGCCTGCGGCCTCTTGGCGCTACTGCCTTGCTTCGGCATGGCAGCGGTACCGAGCGATGGTCCGCTGCTGCGCGCCGTTCGCTACGGTGATGCCGCCACTGCTGCGGCGCTCCTCAGCGGTGCCGTCGATCCCAATCGTCCGCTGCCCGATGGTTCCACCGCCTTGTCGTGGGCCGTCGAAAGTCAGAATCCCGAGTTGGTGCGCCTCCTGCTCGACGCCGGCGCGCGTGTGAATGGACTCGACAATCTCGCGGCTTCGCCACTCGTCGTTGCCTGTCAGTACGGCAACAGCGAAATCATCGAGATGCTGCTGGCCGCCGGTGCCGATGCCAATGCCGCCACCAGTGACGGCAAGGCCGCACTCGCACTTTGTGCCGGCAATGCCGACACCAGCAGCGTTGCCGCACTGCTCGAGAGCGGCGCCAATGTGAATCGTGCCGACAGCCGCGGTCAGACCGCACTGATGCATGCCGCTGCCGCCGGCCGCGTCGAGACCATCGAACTGCTCGTCGAATACGGCGCCGACGTCAACGCCGTCACCAACAAAGGCTTCTCGCCGCTCTTCTTCGCACTCAAGAGCGGTGTTCCGGCCGCCCCGATCGCTCTTGCCGAAGCGGGCGCCAATCTCGACCACGTTTCCGCCGACGGTACCACCGTCGTTCAGATCGCCATGTATCAGGGTGACTACGGTTTCGCCGCGCGCATGATCGAGCGTGGTGTGGACCTTGCTGCCTTCGATCGCAACGGCAACCAGCTGCTGCATGCCGCCGTGTTGGCAGCCCAGCCCGAACTAGTAGACCTTTTGATCAAAAAAGGCGCTGAGCTCGATGCGACTACCGGACCATCAAAAGTGGAATGGCGCTACGAGCCCAACTTCAAGTCGGACGAGTACTACGTACCGCCGAAAACCGCTTTGCAACTGGCGGCCGAAGCCGGTGACGCCGAGATCATGAGTCTCCTGATCGACGCCGGCGCCGACACCGCCATTCGCACCGAAGAGGGCATGAACATCGTACTTGCCGCCGCCGCAAGCGGAAGCTTTGCCGCGCTGCAGGTCGCGCTCGCCGCAGAGCCGGATGTGAGCATCACCGATGCTCGTGGCAACACACCGCTACATCTGGCTCTCAACCAATTCTTGCGCCAGGCCACCGTGCCCGCCGATCTCGAACTTTGCCTGCAGCTCCTCGCTTCGAAGGGAGCCCGTCCCGACGTAGCCAACGCCAGAGGAGAAACACCAATCGATCTGGCGGTGCAGGCGAAGCGCCCAGAAATCCAAGAGCTCGTTCTCGCCCATTTCGATCCGGTGAAGACGGCCTTGTGATCCCGGAGACGGACCATCCACAAACACAGCAATTTTTCATGAAGGCAAGCCCGGCCTAGTCCACGGCCATGAGCCTGGGCAACAGCAGAGCGGTTCAATAGGAGAGTAGTAATGAGAGTTTCAAGAAGTGTTCTAACGAGCGGTATCAAAACGATGGCGCTAGCCGTGGCACTGGCCTGCACCGCAGCGCCGGTTGCCATGGCACAGTCCACCACCTCGTCGATTCGCGGTAACGTCAGCAGCGTACCTGGTATGCCGCTGAGCGGCGCCAAGGTGACGATCGTGCACGAGCCCTCCGGTACGACGTACTCCGCCGAAACCGGCAACGGTGGTGTGTTCTCGTCCTCGGGCTTGCGTCCCGGTGGTCCCTACACCATCACGATTTCTGCCGACGGCATGCCCAGCGCAACCTTGACCGACGTATACCTGAGCGTCGGTGAGCCGCTGAGTCTGCCCGTGGTGCTCGATGCCAGCGGCGCCGGTGCTTCCGGTCTCGAAGAAATCTTCATCACCGGCAATGCCTCGCTTCTGACCCGTTCCACCGGCCCGACTTCGGTGTTCGGTCGCGACGCCGTCGAAGGCGTGGCTTCGGTGAACCGCGACATCCGCGACATCGCACGCCGCGATGCCTTCGCTTCGTTCAACCCCAGCACGCGCGGTATCTCGATCGCTGGTCAGAACAACCGTACCAACCGCTTCGCGGTGGACGGGGTACGCTTCTCCGATAACTTCGGTCTGCAGCAGGGTGGTCTGCCCACCTCGCGTGGTCCGGTACCGCTCGCCGCGATCGAGCAGATGTCCGTCAAGATCGCTCCCTACGACGTCACCGAAGGCGACTTCCAGGGCGGGTCGATCAACGTGGTACTGCGTTCCGGTGGCAACGAGTTCACCGGTTCGACCTTCTACACCTACACCGATGACAGCTTCACGGGCGACAACTCCCGCGGCCGTCCGGTGAATCTCGACTTCGACAGCAAGACCTACGGCGGCTTCCTCTCCGGTCCGATCATCGAAGACAAGCTGTTCTTCGCTCTGTCCTATGAAGAGCTCGAAGAAACCAACCCGGCCGACTACGGTCTCGCTGGCGCACCGAACGTCGTGCCCAACCTGAGCCAGGCCGATATCGATCTCGTATCTGCCATCGCGCAGTCGGTCTACGGCTACGACACGATGGGTCTGCGTTCCGTACTGCCGGAAACGGACAAGAAGTACACCATCAAGCTCGACTGGAACATCAACGACAGCCACAGACTGTCGTTCACCAACATCTACCAGGAAGGCTACATGCAGTCTTCCAGCACCGGTAGCAACTCACCGGTGTCGCCGTCGCTCAACTTCGCTTCCTACGCGACGCACGAACCGGAAGAAGTGAACTCCTACGTCGTGCAGTTGAACTCCGACTGGAACAACGTGTTCTCCACCGAAACGCGAATCAACTACCGCGACTACTCCAAGTTGCCGTCCTCGCTGGGCCGCGCCGGCTTCGGTCAGTTCCAGGTGTGTCTGGATGACGAGAGCGTCGGCGCCATCTTCCAGTGTTCGCAGGACGGTACGCCGCGTCTCTTCTTCGGTACCGAACAGTACTCGCAGGCCGACGTCGTGACGCAGGAACAGTGGGGCGCCGAAGTGGTCGCTCGACTGGATCTCGGTGATCACCAGATCAAGGCGCAGGCCGCCTACAACAACCTGGAAATCGGCAACCTCTTCGTACACAGCTCGCTGGGCATCTATTACTTCGACTCCGTCGAAGCGCTGATGAATCGCCAGGCCAGCCAGCTGAGCTGGCAGCACTCGATCACCGGCAACCTGCAGGATCTCGATGCCAGCTTCGGTTACGAGCAGTACACCTTCGGCATCCAGGATGAGTGGAGCCTGTTGGATGATCTGAGCGTGACCCTCGGCGTGCGTTGGGACATCTACAAGATGAGCGACAAAGCACCGCTCAACAAAAACTTCGTCGACCGCTACGGCTTCGTGAACAACGAAAACATCGACGGCAACGTCGTGCCGCAGCCGCGTGTGAGCTTCAACTGGACGCCGACCGATCGTCTGAGCATCCAGGGTGGTGTGGGCCTCTTCAACGGTGGTTCCCCCGACGTATTCCTGGGCAACAGCTTCTCGGTAGCTGGTGTGTACGGCAACACGCTGTCCAACATCACGCGTACGCCGACCGGTTGTGCACTGGGTACGGCCGCCAACTCTCCGGCACTGCCGGCTGACGTGTGCGACGCCGCACTCAACAACGTGACCGGCATGGGCATGGCTCCGGAACTCGTGGCCTTCCTGCAGTCCAACACCGGCGCACTGGCCGCTTCGCCCGTCAACGCCATGGCCGAAGACTTCAAACTGCCGTCCACCACCAAGGCCAGCCTGACCATCGACTACGCCGCCGACCTCGGCAAATTCGGTGACGACTGGAACTTCGGTGCCGACATCTACTACGGCTGGACCAAGAACGCAGCGGCCTACAAGGATCTGCGTCTGACCCAGGTAGGCACTGCGCCCGATGGTCGTCCGATCTACGCCGACACCTACACCGGTGGCACCAACAACGACCTGTTGATGTACAACACCGGCATGGGTAAATCGGAAGTGTTCGTACTGCGTGTCGACAAAGAGTGGGATTTCGGTCTGAGCGCCGGCCTGAGCTACACCTACTCCGACATCGAGTCGCTGAGCGACATGGGTACGGCGATGTCCGGTGGTTCGACCGCCAGCGGCACCTACGGTGTCACCCCGATGATCGATCCGAACGAAGCTGCCTACGGTCGTTCCAGCTACGAGATCCGTGACAACTGGAAGTTCAACATCGACTACAAGAAAGCCTTCTTCGGTGATTACTTCACCCGCATCAGCCTCTTCGCCGAGTACCGTTCGGGCACGCCTTACAGCCTGACCATGAACTCGCCGGGCAGCCGCTCGCTGTGGGGTACCACCAGCAACTCCAACCGCTACCTGCTGTACGTACCTGACGTGAGCAGCTTCGACGCTGATCCGGCCGTGACCTACGCCAGCCAGGAAGTGTACGAACAGTTCCGCGACTTCGTACTGGCCAAAGGTCTGCCGCAGGGTGGTGTGATCGGCAAGAACAGCGAAACCTCGCCCGATTACTTCAAGGTGGACCTGCACCTCGAACAGGAACTGCCGGCTCCGTTCATCGGCACCGGTCGCTTCCGTGTGTTCGCCGACATCGAGAACCTGCTCAACCTGATCGATGATGACTACGGCTCGTTCCGCTACTACGATCCGCTCACCCAGGTAGTGAACGTGGGTTGTGGTGCAACCAGTGGCTCCGACTGCACGCAGTACGTCTACAGCTCCTTCCAGCAGCCGACTCTGATCACTCAGAACCGCATCGGTCTGTGGAGCCTGCGTCTCGGCGCCAGCTACGAGTTCTAAGTCATGAAAGTGAACAGCGTGTGTAAAGCAAGGTCGACACCACGTCTGTTGGTTCCAGCAGTAGCGATCGCCTCGGCGCTCCTGCTGCTGGGCGCCCCGGCCTCCGCCCAGACCAAGGCGGAGGACCGGCTCAATGCCATGTTTGCCGAGGCCGGACGCTCCGAGGCCATGCTGCGTCTCTTGATGCGCAAATTGCCGAAGGGCGCCGACCTTCACAACCATGGCAGCGGCGGCGTCTACGTCGAAGACATGTTGGCCTGGGCAGCCGAGAAGGATGGCTGTCTGCTGGTCGACGAGATGGTGTTGGCGCCGGGTCCCTGTGAAGGGCCGACGAGCGTGCCGGTGCGTGGTCTCGAAACGCGTGATACCGATCTGTACAACGATGCGATCGACATCATGTCGATGGGTCGTCATGACCCTTCGTTCGGTGATCCCACCGTATCGGGTCACGAGCGCTTCTTTGCGAGCTTCGGCCGTTTCGGTTTCGGCGCTTCCAACGAGCGCGGCAAGGTGTTGGCCGTTGCGCTGGAGCACGCGGCGCAGGACAACAACATCTATCTGGAGCTGATGTCGGGCCCGGCAACGGGCGTCGATCTGAGTCCGATCCTGCGCGCCGAGCCCTGGAATGAAGCCGACATGGCGGGACGCTTCGAGCGTCTGCGTCCTCACTTGGAAGAAGCCGTGGCCTTCGGCATCAAGGATACGGACGACTTCATCGCCGAAGCGCGTGCCATCCATGGCTGCGACACGCCTACGCCGGCGCCTGCCTGTGACGTCACCGTACGTTTCCTGTTGACGGTGTTGCGTGAGTCGCCGCCGGAAGAGGCTTTTGGTCGCATGGCGTTGTACTTCATGACGGCCGATGCCGATCCGCGTTATGTGGGCATCAACATCGCACAGCCGGAAGATGGTCCGATCTCGTTGCGTGATTACAGCTTGCACATGCGCATGTTCGCCTTCTTCAAGCAGTTGTATCCGCACATTCCGTTGAGCCTGCACGCCGGCGAGTTGACCTTGGGTCTGACGCCGCCGCGCGATCTGCGCTTCCACATCCGCGAGGCGGTGGAAATCGCGGGTGCCAAGCGCATCGGTCATGGTGTGGACATTGCGTATGAAGACGGCGCGGTCGAGCTTTTGCAGCGCATGGCGCGTGACAAGATCGCAGTCGAGATCAACCTCACCAGCAACGACGTGATCCTGGGCGTGAAAGGCAAGGAGCATCCGCTGGCGATCTATCTGGCCGCAGGGGTGCCGGTGGCGTTGTCGACCGACGACATGGGTGTGTCGCGTGGTGACCTCACCACCGAGTACATGCGTGCGGTGCTCGAGCATGGTCTGAAGTACACGGATCTGCGCCAGATTTCGCGCGACAGCCTGACCTATTCGTTCCTCGAGGGTGAGAGCTTGTGGGATGAGAGCGGCAAGGTGCTGCGCGATATCTGCAAAGGGTTGCCGAACGATCGTCCTTCCACCGAGTGCAAGGCCTTGTTGGAGCGTAGTCCCAAAGCGCGCGATCAGTGGCGTCTCGAGCAGGCCTTCGCGAAGTTCGAAGCGGAGTTGCCCGAGATATTGAAGGTGATCCCGCCGGAGCGCTTTCCAGAAGTCTTGAAGTGAAGCAGTTCTGATTCTCTCCCTTCGACCCCGGCTTTGCCGGGGTTTCTTTTTTCCTCTCCTCCAAGCCGGGCAGATCGTGATACGTGGGTGGATCGCCTCGATTGGTGCATCCGCAAGCCCCGCTGCCTGACGGCTGTCGGGACCGCCTTGAACCCATCCCTGGGGACTCGCTCTCGGACGTCCTGTCCTCGAGCGTCCCGTCAGCCATCAGGCAGCGGGACTTGCTCGATCGAAGCCATTGCTGCCTTGGGTTTCGTCATTCGTAGGTTGGTGCTGGCGGAGCGAAGCCCAACGTGGATGTCGAATGCAACGCTGAACCGGAGATCGCACGTTGGACTTCATTTCGTGGGTTCCGCCCAACCTATGGAAGGCACCGCTTCTCTCGATGGCACTCGTCGTTGCCGTCTGCTTGCCCCACGTTGGAACGCTTTCCCGGGCGTCGGCAGAGCGGAAACAAGCGAGGACTGTTTGAGGCGCGTAGCGCCGAGTTCCGCAGCGCCGCTCTGACGACGTTCGGGGTGGAAGTGGGGCGAGTGGGCGGCAACGGCGAGTGCCTTTCGGAAAACCTGACGGAACAAACGAAGTCTGTGCCTATATTCCGGGTACGCCTGTGGGCTCCGCTCAGCCCAACCTCCACATGAATTCCACTATCGTCGCGACGTCGTCCACACGTTGTGGGGTCGCTCTGCTGGCGGCTTCAATTCGAAACAAAGCCGATCGAGCTTCCCTTCGAAATCGAAGCCGGTGGTCTGGCGGGTGAGGTCTTTGATCTGATCCGTCTGGATGTGCTCGTCGTAAAGCTTGAACTTACGGTTGTTGGTGCTGAAGAACAGCACACCCTCAGGCTTCAGCAGACGCAGACAATGATTGATGAGGGGCGGGTGATCGCGCTGCACGTCGAACACGCCGCGCATCTTCTTGCTGTTGGAGAAGGTCGGCGGATCGCACACGATCAGGTCGTAACGATTGCTATCCTGCTCCGGCAACCACGCCATCACGTCGGCGGTGATGAAGCGATGATCACGCAGCGGCAGGTCGTTGAGCGTGAAATTGTCGCGCGCCCACTCGGAGTAGGTGTTGGACAGATCCACCGTCGTCACTTCCGTGGCACCACCTGCTGCGGCGTAAACCGAGAACGAACCGGTGTAGGCGAACAGATTCAATACCCGCTTGCCGCGCGCGAGTTCGCGCACCTTGAGACGCGTGGGACGGTGGTCGAGGAAGAGGCCGGTGTCGAGGTAATCGTCGAGGTTCACCCAGAACTTCAAACCATGCTCCTGCACGACGAAGCGGCGGTTGGTATTGCCGGTGCGCTGATACTGCTGCTGACGTTCGACGATGATTTCGCGGCGCTTGATGTGCAGGTTTTCGGGCGCGATGCCCAAGGTGTCGCACATCACCTCGCAGCTCAGCTTCAACCACTGCGCGTGCTGCTCGGGGGTGAGCGTGTGTTTGCGCTGGTATTCGGCAACGTAGAGATGATCTTCGTAGATGTCGATCGCGAAGGGAAATTCCGGCAGATCGAGATCGTACAGGCGATAGCAGCTGACACCCTGCTGTGCCGCCTTCTTGCGGCGATGCTGGTGAACCTTGACGAGCCGGTTGCGGAATTGCGTGTACTTGTCCTGTTGCATGCGACTGTCCGGAAAAAGCCGGCATTGTACGCGATGCTCAGGCGGGCAGCTGCATCGGCCATACGGACCTGATAGCTAGGCAGAGCACAGCTATCAGGTACTTGGTGTCAGACGGCCTTGAGCAGTTCCAGCGGTTTCTGCCGCAGCACGCTGCGGGTGGCGACGAGAGCGGTGAAGACGCTGAGCGCGCTGATGGCAAGGATGCTGAAGCCGGTGAGGCCGGCGGAGAAGCTCCAGAGGTTGTCGAACACCACCCAGGAGATGGTCCAGCTCATGGCGAGGCTGAGCACCACGCCGGAGAGGGCGGCGAAGAAGCCGAGGATGCCGAATTCGATCTGCACCATGCCTTTGACGTCGCGGAAGTTGGCGCCGAGGATCTTGAGCAGGTTGATCTCCCAGAAGCGCGATTTGACTTCGTAGCGCGCGATCGAGAACAGCACCACGAGGCCGGCGAAGATGGAGAGATAGGCCATCACGCGAATGGCCCAGCTGATCTGGTCGGTGATCTCGAGCAGGCGCGCCACGATCTGCGTGACGTTGATGACGCTGACGTTGGGGAGCTCCGTGACGATGCTGTTCTGCACGGTGAGGCGATCTTCTTCGGCAACGTCCGCAATCGCAGCGACGAAGGTCTTCGGGGCCGGATCGAGCACACCGGGTTGGAAGGACACGAAGAAGTTGGGTTGGAAACTGTTCCAGTTCACCTTGCGCGTGTTCACGATGCGACCTTCGATCGGCACGCTCTGTACGTCGAAGGCGAGCACATCGCCGATCTTGAAGTTCATGCGCTCGGCGAAGTTTTCCTCGATCGAGATGCCGGGCAGTTCCGGTGAATCGAAATCCCAGGGGCCGTCCCAGGTTTCGCCATCCACCAGGCTCTCGGAATCCTTCAGCGCATCCTGATAGGTGAGGTTGTACATGCGGCGCTGCACGAGTTGTTCGTCGGGCGTCTCATCCACTTCGTCGATCACCACGCCATTCACCGCTTCCAGTCGCGCGCGGATCATCGGCGAGAGGTAGGAGAGCGAATAGCCCTGATCGGCCAGCAGGTTCTGCAAGGTGCCGAGCTGTTCTTCCTGAATGTCGAACATGAAGAAGTCGGGCACCTTGAAGTTGGTCGGCTGGGTCAGTTCACCTTCCAGACCTTTCTGAATCTGCGGAATCAGGTTGATCAGCAGTGAACCAAGCCCAATGGCAAGGAAGCACGAAAGCGCCCCGAGGCGATTGCGATCGAGATTGCGCAGCGCGAGTTTGCGCGTGATCTGCGCTGCGCCCGAATATCGGCCGCAGGCGCGCAGAATGCTCCAGGCCACGAGGCCGAGCAGACCGATGGCGACGAGGAAGCCGGCGACGAACAAGGTGCCGATCAGGATCGAACGCGCCTGCCACATCGCAAGCAGCCAGAAGGCGACGAGGATCGGTGCGTAGCTGGCGAGATGGCGGCTCCAGTGTCCATGCACCGGACTCGGTTGCACGGTTTCGTGGAAGAGGCCGATGGGATTGAGATCGTAGATCTTCGACAGGATCGGCAAACAGCAGATGAGGCTACCGATTGTGCCGAGGAAGAGGGCGAGCAGCAGCGAATTGATGTCCATGCGGTTTTCGAAGCCACGTGGCAGGAAGCCGTCGAAGAGTTGTGGCAGGAGCGGCAGCGTGGCCCAGGCCACGGCGCTGGCGATCAGGGCGCTGACGGTGCCGAGGATGCTGATCTGCACCAGTGCCATCACATAGGCCTGCCGCGGCGTGCCGCCGAGACACATCAGGATCGCCATGTCACGGAAACGGCTGGTGAAGAAACTGCGGAAGAGATAGGCGGCGCCGACGCCGGCGAGGAACAGTGCGATGAGGGCAATGAGGCCGAGATAGTCGTTCATGTAGTCGAGGATCTCGCCGAGGTCTTCGCTTTCTTCTTCATGCGTGGTGAGGCTGACGCGGCGGGTGTCGCGCAGCACTTCCTGTTCGAGCTTGCGGAAGTCGTCCTCGAGATTGCTCACGTCGAAGCCGGGGGGGAGTTTGTAGAAGCGCGAATAGGTGACGCGGCTGCCGAGTTGAATCAAGCCGGTGGCTTCCACCGAAGGCAGGCTCATGTAGATGGCGGGGAAGCTGGTCATCACGCTGATGGTGCTGGAGGGATCGGCGAGGATGACGTCGTCGATGATGAAAGTGGCATCTCCGATTTTCAGACTGTCGCCGATCTCGAGATCGAGCAGCACCATGAGGTCGCGCGCGACCCAGATGTAGTCGTCGGAGAGAAGTCGTTGGCGTGCGGCGGCGCCATTTTCGTTCAGCGAGCCGGTGTTCTGCAGAAGGATGTCGCCGTATTGGGGAAAACCTGCTTCGATGCCGATGATCTGACTCATGCGGGAATTGCCGTTGCCCGCGACCATGGAGAGGAAGGAGATCTGGTCGGTGCTTTCGAAGTCGTTGCCGAGCAGACTTTCCGCCAGATCGGTTTCGCGTTCGGTGAGCGGAAAGCGCGAGGAGATCTGGACGTCGGCGGTGAGGATGGCCTTGGAGTTGTTGGCGAGATGCTCGTCGATCGATTGCTTGAAGGAATCGAGCGCGATGAAGCCAATCAGGCCGATGCTCAGGTTCAGCACGAAGAACAGGCTGAACTTGAAGTTGTTGTGGATTTCTTTCCAGGCCAGTTTTAGCCAGAGCATGTCGTCTTATTCCATGTACTTGCTGTTCATTCGATTCAGCGCCACGTTCAACGAAGCGTTCGTAGGTTGGCGGTGAACGCGGCGAACCCCGATGGGCGATCTTCAAACACCAATGCGTTGGCTATTTCCGTGGGGCTGCCATGGAGATCAACCGGCCCAACACCATCTTGCCCGAGCGCTTTTGCCTTGGAGCGACCTCCTTGCCTGGGTTCCACCTTCGGCATCCCACGATGGGGTGCGCTGCGCTCACCGTCACCCTACGACTATTTACTCATGGTGGAAGAGGAACGTGGTGCTCAGACAAATCTTCCATTCTGCAGACGCTGTTCGCGGGCGCAGCGCTTGGCGAGTTCCTCGTTGTGCGTCACGAACAGCATCGTCATGCGATGTTCCTTCACCAGGTCGAAGATCATGTCGGAGACATAGGCACCGGTCTTGTTGTCGAGGTTGCCGGTGGGTTCGTCGGCCAGAAGGATGGCGGGCCGCACGACCATGGCGCGCGCGATCGCCACGCGCTGGCATTCACCACCACTCATCTGATGCGGGAAGTGTTCCTTGCGTTTGCCGAGACCTACCTGTTCGAGCGCTACTTCGGCCTTGGCGGTGGCATCGGGATCGCGGAAGAGATCGAGCGGCAGAGAGACGTTCTCGAGCGCGGTCAGGTGCGACATCAGATGGAATTGCTGGAAGATGATGCCGATGTTGCGGGCGCGGAATTGCGCGAGTTCGGCTTCGCTGAGCGTGTGCAGGTTCTGACCGTTGAGCACGATGGAACCGGAAGTGGGCGTGTCGAGCCCGGCCAACAGGGTGAGCAGCGTCGACTTGCCGCTGCCGGATTGCCCCAGGATGGCGACGCTTTCGCCTTGCGCCACCTGCAGATTGAGCGACTTCAATACTTCCACCGGTTCGCCATGGCCGGCGCCGGGGAAGGTCTTACAGAGATCGGTGACTTCGAGAATCATGAAACAGCCGTCCACTGCCAAAGGCCAGGGAAGATAATGCAGTGCTCGAGCCCCAACAAGAGAGGCGACTCAAAGCTGTGTATGTGAACGGCGCGAGATGGGGGATAACGGATGCTTGGATGTGGGGCAGGTTGGTGCTGAGCGCAGCGAAGCCCAACGAGCCATCCCAGAGCCCGCGGTGAATCGAGTCCAAGAACCCCACAAAACCTTGTTTGCCCAACGCAACATCAGTCATCCCTGTTGGGCTTCGTCCTGAGGACCAGCTCCAACCTACGATTGGAGTGTTGAATGGGTGCAACGATGCGTTCGGAGAACCGATGTTGGGCTTCGCCCTGAGCTCTCAGCGCCAACCCATGAGGTCTCGTGCCGGTTGAAAAACACAGGCAAAAAAAACCGCGGAGGGCCTAGGGGCGCCGTCCGCGGCAAGGAGGGGGTTCAGATCAGCGGAGGTCGAAACGATCGAGCTCCATCACTTTGTTCCAGGCTTTGACGAAGTCGTTCACGAACTTCTCGTCGGAGTCGCTGGCGGCGTAGAACTCGGCCACTGCGCGCAGTTCACTGTTGGAGCCGAAGATCAGGTCCACCGGCGTGGCGGTCCACTTCACCTGACCGGTTGCGCGGTCGACGCCTTCGTAGATGCCTTCGGTGCTCGACTTGCGCCATTCGGTGGACATGTCGACCAGGTTCACGAAGAAGTCGTTGGTCAGCGTCTGCGGCTTGTCGGTGAAGACACCATGGTCGTTACCGGCATTGGCACCGAGGACACGCAGACCACCTACCAGAGCGGTCATTTCCGGCACCGTCAGGTTCAGGAAGGCTGCACGCTCTACCAAGGCTTCGGCGGGCGAGCGCTCGTTTTCAGCCGAGAAGTAGTTGCGGAAGCCGTCTGCCTTCGGTTCGAGATAGGAGAACGAAGTGACGTCCGTCATTTCCTGCGTGGCGTCGGTGCGGCCCGGTGAGAAGGGCACTTTCACCTTATGGCCGGCATCGGCGGCAGCCTTCTCGATGGCGGCGGCACCGCCCAGCACGATCACGTCGGCCAGCGAAACGCGCTTTTTGCCGCGCTGTTTGGCGTTGAAGTCGTTCTGGACTTTCTCCAGTACCGGCAGCACGCGCGCCAGTTCAGCAGGCTGGTTGACCGCCCAGTCTTTCTGCGGCGCCAGACGCAGGCGGGCACCGTTGGCACCACCGCGCAGGTCGGTGCCGCGGAACGAGGCTGCCGAAGCCCAGGCCGTGCGTACCAGTTCGGACACCGTCAGACCCGAGTTGAGCAGGTTGGATTTCAGCGTCTCGATGTCGGCGGCGTTGACGAGCTCGTGGTCGACTGCGGGAACCGGATCCTGCCAGAGGAAGTCTTCATCGGGCACGAGTGTGCCGAGGTAGCGGGACTTCGGACCCATGTCGCGATGCGTCAGTTTGAACCAGGCTTTGGCGAACGCCGTCTCGAACTCGCTCGGGTTGTTGAGCCAGCGCATCGTGATTTCGCGATAGGCCGGGTCTTCGCGCAGCGCGAGGTCGGTAGTCAACATCACCGGAGCGTGACGTTTGTTCGGATCACGCGCGTCGGGTACCAGGTTGGCGCCCTGACCATCGGCCGGGATCCACTGCGTGGCTCCGCCCGGGCTCTTCGTCTGCACCCATTCCCAGGCATAGAGGTTCTGCAGAAAGTTGTGCGTCCACTGGGTCGGGCTTACCGTCCAGGCGCCTTCGAGGCCACTGGTGATGGTGCCGGCATCGCAGCTGTTCTTCCAACCTAGCCCCTGCTGTTCGAGCGGGGCCGCTTCGGGTTCGGGGCCCACGCAATCCTGCGGGCGCGCGGCACCGTGCGTCTTGCCGAAGGTGTGGCCACCGGCGATGAGGGCGACGGTTTCTTCGTCGTTCATGCCCATGCGACCGAAGGTTTCGCGGATGTCGCGCGCGGCGAGCAAGGGATCGGGATTGCCGTTGGGGCCTTCGGGATTCACGTAGATCAGACCCATCTGCGTGGCGGCGAGGGGTTTGGCGAGTTCGCGATCACCGCTGTAGCGCTGATCGCCGAGCCATTCGCCTTCCGGGCCCCAGTTGGTTTCGGTGGCTTCCCAGGCGTCTTCACGGCCGCCGGCGAAACCGATGGTCTTGAAGCCCTTGTCTTCCATCGCCACGGTGCCGGCCAACACGAGCAGGTCGGACCACGACAGGTTGTTGCCGTATTTCTGTTTGATCGGTTGCAACAGGCGACGCGCCTTATCCAGGTTACCGTTGTCCGGCCAGCTGTTCAGTGGTGCGAAACGTTGCATGCCACCGTCGGCGCCACCACGACCGTCCAGCACGCGATAGGTGCCGGCAGCGTGCCAGGACATGCGGATGAAGAAGGGACCATAGTGTCCGTAGTCGGCCGGCCACCAATCCTGCGAGGTGTGCATCAAGGTTTTGAGATCGGCTTTGACGGCCTCGATGTCGAGGTTCTTGTAAGCAGCGCGGTAATCGAAGTCAGGGTCGAGCGGGCTGGAGGTGGGATTGTTTTCACGCAGTGGACCGAGGTCGAGGCGATTGGGCCACCAATAGTCATTGGTGGTGGGCTTCTGTTGCGCCTGGGCAACAGACGTGAGCACGGCGGCACTGAGTGCGCATACGGCAAACATGGCCTTGGTGGTGCGTAACATTGCTGTTCTCCTTGTCGTCTTTCCGAGGGGGAATGGGAAGTACGGGACGGAGTATAGAAACGCGTTTTTCGTGCGTAACATCGTTTGAGGCTATGGTTTCGATAGCCTCTGCCGATTCTGGTAGGGAAGGTCGCGAAGCGCCGCAGATGGCCAGTAATTGTCTACAACTTATGCCAACTTTGGCAGAACGTGCTTGCAGCTATGCTTCATCATCGATTGCGCGATGGAGCACAGTGCTGGTTGATGCAGGGTGTGTTTCATTTCTGAATTGATCGTTCCTGAAAGCTCAGGAAGAGGGGATCAGCGGCTGCAGGAACTCCCACACCAGGTCGGCCACGATGCGCGTGCCTTCGGCGTTGGGGTGGATCCCGTCGCCTTGATTCAGCTCGGGCACGGCAGCGACGCCTTCGAGCAGGAAGGGCAGGAAAGGCAGCTGATATTCCTCGGCGAGACGCGGGAAAACCGCGGCGAAGGCTTCGGTGTATTCGGGGCCCATGTTGGGTGGAATCAACATGCCGGCGAGAGCCACCTGGATGTCGTTGGCCTGCGCAAACTCGATGGCATCACGCAGGTTCTTTTCCATTTCCTTGACGTCGAGTCCGCGCAGACCGTCATTGGCGCCGAGTGCCAGCAACATGAGGTCGGGTTTGGCGCGTGCGAACCAGCGCAGACGACTGAGCGCGCTGGCGGAGGTGGAGCCGCTGACACCACCATTGATCACCTTGATGTCGGTGCGGCCTTGTTCCTTGAAACGGGATTCGATCAGGCTGGGAAACGATTGACCTTCATCGAGGCCCAAACCTTCGGTGAGGGAATCACCGAGGAAGAGAATGGTGAACTGCTCGTCCTGTTGCGCCAGGAGCGGCATGCAAACCAACGCAAAAGCCATGCAAAACAGGGAAAGAAGACGTCGCATGAGGGCTCGATCCTTCGTGGGGCGGGGCTCTGTCGGTAAAGACCCAGAACACCGTGCTAGAATTCGCCGCCGATTTTAGCCGATAGGGACCTTCCACGCATGACCATCATTCGCCAGGACGACGTGATCCAAAGCGTCGCCGATGCCCTGCAGTTCATTTCGTACTATCACCCGCTCGATTTCATCCAGGCCGTGCACCGCGCGTGGCAACGCGAAGAGTCGCAGGCCGCCAAGGATGCAATGGCGCAGATCTTGATCAACTCGCGCATGTGCGCCGAAGGCCATCGCCCGATCTGTCAGGACACCGGCATCGTGACCGTGTTCGTCAACGTGGGCATGAACGTGCGTTTCGAAGGCACGCTCGATCTGGAAAGCATGATCAACGAGGGCGTGCGTCGCGCCTATCTGCATCCGGACAACGTGCTGCGTGCGTCGATCCTGCGCGATCCCGCCGGTGCGCGTAAGAACACGCGCGACAACACGCCGGCCGTGATCCACACGCGCTTCGTGCCCGGCGACAAGGTGGAGTTCCAGGTGGCCGCCAAAGGTGGTGGTTCCGAGAACAAGTCCAAGCTGGTGATGCTCAACCCGAGCGACAGCATCGTCGACTGGGTGGTCAAGACCGTGCCGACCATGGGAGCCGGCTGGTGTCCGCCCGGCATGTTGGGCATCGGCATCGGTGGTACCGCCGAGAAGGCGATGGTGTTGGCGAAGGAAGCTCTGATGGATCCCGTCGACATCGACGAGCTGCGGGCACGTGGTCCGCAGAATCGCATCGAAGAGCTGCGTCTGGAGATCATGGACAAGGTGAACGCGCTCGGCATCGGTGCGCAGGGTCTCGGTGGTTTGACCACCGTGCTCGACGTGAAGATCAAGGATTATCCGACGCACGCCGCTTCCCTGCCGGTGGCGATGATTCCGAACTGCGCAGCGACGCGTCACGCGCACTTCGTGCTCGATGGTTCCGGCCCCGCCGAACTGCATCCGCCGAAGGTGGAAGATTATCCGCAGATCACCTGGGATGTCGGTCCTTCCGCGCGCCGCGTGAATCTCGACACCGTCACTCGCGAAGAGATCGCCACCTGGAAGCCCGGCGAAACGCTGCTGCTGTCCGGTCGCATGCTCACCGGCCGCGACGCTGCGCACAAGCGCATGGTCGAGCTCTATCGCAGTGGGCAGGGCTTGCCGGAGGGGGTGGATCTGAAAGGCAAGTTCATCTACTACGTGGGTCCGGTCGATCCGGTGCGTGATGAGGTCGTGGGTCCTGCCGGCCCGACCACGGCGACGCGCATGGACAAATTCACCGACGAGATTCTGGAACGGACGGGTTTGTTGGGCATGGTCGGCAAAGCCGAGCGTGGACCCGCCGCGATCGAGGCGATCAAGAAGCACAAGGCCGTGTATCTGATGGCGGTCGGTGGTGCTGCCTATCTTGTGTCGAAAGCGATCCGCAAAGCCCGCGTCGTGGCCTTCGAAGACCTCGGCATGGAGGCGATCCACGAGTTCGAAGTGGAAGACATGCCGGTGTCGGTAGCGGTCGACGTCAACGGGGAGTCCGTGCACCAGAGCGGTCCCGAGATCTGGCGCAAGCGCATCGCTGAAGCCGTGCAGGTCGTGGACGTCAAATAACTTTCCCTTCTCTGCGAGATGAGCCTCATGACCTGGGGCTCATCTCGTTGCTTCTTTGGTTCCCTCTACTCATCAGCCAAGCAGTAAGGCGTGGCCCGGTGGTGCTGTGAGTTCGGCATCGCAGATTGGTACTCGTCGAGTGCAGTTAAAAAGGTTTCGCGTGTTGGACCTCACGCAGTGAAGCCCAACAAGCGATCTTGCAGTTCAACCTTGTGTTCGATAGCCCATGTTGTGCTTCGCGCGTACTGCGCGTCTCAGCCCGACCTACGGTCCCTCATCTCCTCCAGTGCGATTGGGTTTGCGCGATTGCTGATCGAGCGATTCTCTGTGGTGGTGTCCTCGTAAGGACGCTCGAGGCCATGGACGGTCGAGCGCGAGACTACAGGGATGTATTCATGCCGTTCCTGGAGAGGACGCTCCACAGAGACTCGCGGATGCACCTTCGCTATGAAAGACGAAGCCCCGATCACTTGCGTGATCGAGGCTGCGGCGACGAGCGCGAAGGCGCTGACGTTTACAGCGACTCCATCCTCCAGTTGAACCCTACACGGAACACGCGACCACGGGCCTCGTAGATGTTGCTGGTGGTCGTGGTCTGCACGCCGTGACGCAGCGGATCTTCTTCATCGAATACGTTGATGACGGTGAAGGTGAGATCGGCATCGGCGAAGGGCAGGGTGTAACCGTAGGTGAGGTCGAGGGTGTGGAAGTCGGTTTCCTCGGTGAGATTGTTGTTGGCGTTGGGCGCGTCGTTGACGAGCTTCGACACGTAGCGCCAGGTCGCGCGTGCCATGTGGGCATCACGACGCCAATCGAGCTGCACGTTGCCGCGCCACTCGGGGTTGGGTGACCCGAAGGTCGACATGTTGTAGCTGCCGACACCATCGACCACGCGACCCTGCACGTCCATCTCGTATTTCTCGGTCCACGAACCGATCAAACGTGCCCGCCACTCACTGCCGAGCGCTTCGAAGTCATAGGTGAAGCTGAAGTCCACGCCGGAGGTGTTCTGGAAGGATTGGTTGATGTAGGTGGTGGTGAAGAGCTGGACGTCGAAGCCCGACATGCAGTCGAGCGGACGCGGATTGGTGGGCGTTGCCGGCGGGAACCAGCGTCCGGTGACTTCACACACTTCGTTCGGTGCGCCATCACGCAACTGGATGCGCGGATCGGTGATGAAGCCGTCGGCGCGGTCGAGCAGCAGGATGGTCTGCGAGTTCTCCTGCGTGATCAGATCCTTGAACTTCACGCTCCAGTAGTTGATGTCCATCGAGAAGTTGTCGGTGACGTCCCAGGTGAAACCGGCCGTCCAGTTGTCGGAGGTTTCGGCCTTGAGGTTGCGGTTGCCGACGAGCAGGCCGCGGGCGTTGATGGTGTCGCCGCCGATCGGATCGGTGGTGGCACCACCGGGGCCGATGCCGAACATCTGGATTTCGCCGGGCTGACGGAACGAGGTACCGGCGGAGGCGCGTAGATAGAGGCCTTCGCGCGGCGTGATCAGGATGCCGACCTTGGGATCGAGCGAATCCATGCTGCCGGTGTCTTCGTAACGCGCAGCCAGCTGTATTTCGAGCATGTCGCTCGGATACATCACCAGCTCGCTGAATACCGCATCGGTGGAGCGCTCGCCGCTGAAATCGAGATAGGCGGTGGCGCCGTTGAAAGCCCAGTTGCCGGCCTGTTCGCTCAGCGAATCCCAATCCTGCTTGAACTTCTGCTCGCGGCGATGGATGCCGAGCGCGATGCCGGTGGTGCCGCCCGCCATTTCCCACAGATCGCCGGTGACGACGAAGTCGTAGGTGCGCAGTTCGCCCGAATCGTTGGTGGTGCGACCGCCGGTCATCCAGCGCGTGAGCTCGGGATCGTTGTAGTGAGGATCACTCGGATTGGCGAGGAAGTTGTTGGCGAAGGGGTTCCAGAATTTGCAGTTACCGACGCCGCGATTTTCCGGCACGTTGGCGTTGCAGTTCGGTCCGCCGAAACCGTTCAGCGCCTTGTTCAAGCGATCGACGATGGTATCGGTGCTGCTGAAGAAGGTGTCGTTCCACGAGTTCGAGAATGAGGCCTGCCAATCCCAACCGGAATCACCGAAGCTGCCACGCAGACGCGCCGCGAAGCGATAGGTGTCCTGCGAGGTGGTGTGCGTGTTGGAGGGACCACCAGCCGGACTCATCACGCGGCCGCGGAAACGATAGCCCCCGATGTTGGGATCGTTGGCCGGGTTGGGGAAGTTCGGATTCATGCGCACGGCTTCGAGCACGCCGGGATTGTCCACCGGTACGAAGCCGAAGCTGGTCACACCGGCAGGCGTGACGTAACCGAAGGGAATGTCGTAGCGCGTACGGGCGAAGCCGAACTCGAACTCGCCACGCAGTGTGTCGTTGAATTCGTGCGTCAGTACCGATAGACCCACGATGCGTTCGGACTCGGGTTGCAGCGCGCGGTTCAGCGCGTTGAACATCAGACATTGGTTGCCGGCGGGCGTGACTTCGCCGGCGGCAAGACCACCGCCGATCTGGTCGCTGCCGCAGAGCGGATCGGGCACGGTCTGCGTGGCGGGGCGCAAGGTGCCGTTGACGTTCTGGATCTGGAAGGTCGCGGGGTTGCCGAAGCCGGAGGTGAGGCCGAGACGTAGACGCGCGTCGTCGTAGCGATCCTCCACCAGCAGGATTTCGGTGGTGGCGTAGTCGAGACCTGCGACGACGTGCGTGCGATCGCTGCCGCCGCCGAGAATGATGCCGATGTTCATGTCGGGACGCGAACCCTGCACGTCCTGGATCTTCTGTGCTTCGGTGCGGATTTCGATGCCTTCGAAGTCATTGCGCGTGATGAAGTTGGCTACACCGGCCACCGCGTCGGAGCCGTAGAGAGCGGAAGATCCGTCGGTGACGAGTTCCACGCGCTCGACCATGATCGACGGTGCGAGGTTGTTGATGTCGACGAAGCCGTAGCCTCCGTCACTGGTCTGACGCCCACCGTTGAGCAGCACCAGGGTTGCGCGTGGACCGAGACCACGCAGGTTGATGGTGGCGGTGGGTGTGTTGCCGCCGTTCATGCCGCCTTGCTGGGTGTTGATGGTGGAGGTGGAGCCGATGCTCTGAGGCAGGTTCTTGAACACTTCCGCGATGGAGCCGCGCTGTTCGAGACGTAGATCTTCGTTGTTGATGACGGTGACTGGTTGTGGTCGGTCGACGGGACGCTCGATGAAGGAGCCTGTGACGAAGACTTCTTCGATGGCATCCGCCGCAAGTGCGCTACCTCCGTAGGCGGTACTGCATAGTGCGATTGCGACTGCCAACTTGTTGCCATGAAACAGGCGACGCTGATTCATAGTTTTCCCCCTCTTTTACTTGTGGAATGTCGAGGGCAATGCGGAACTACGCCCGAATTTTTGGTCGCGGCAGAGCAGAAAAACTCATGCCGCGATCGCAAGTGCACGATCACGGCATGAGCGCTCCCCTCTGAAGTTGCGGACGATAGTAGTTCGCAAGCAATCATTGCAAGAACCATCCAGATCAATTTCGCTCGGTATTTACCGAGATGAAACACGTTTAGAACCAGCCCGTTCGGTTCGTCTTCGCAAAGCCGTGCTAAGATCGCGCGCCAGGGGACCAGCCTGCTGCCTCGCCTCAGCACAGAAAAAACACCAACGAAAAAGAAGGAATTCATGCATGTTCGCATCGCGCCGCTTGCTCGCAGTGCCGCTGCTTTTCACCGCGATGTTCGGCACTGCCGCGGCGGTGCATGCACAGCAGGTCGATCCGGTACGTGGGGCGCAGGTGTTTCAGAACTTCTGCACGCGCTGTCATCTGCCGCTCGAGATGAGCACGCGTCTGCGGCAGGACTGGCAGGGGCACGATGCGGCCGAGTTGCTGCAACGTCTTACCGCCACCATGCCGGGTGAAAGACCGGGTTCGCTCAGCCCGCAGCAATATGGCGATGTCACGGCCTACGTCCTGGCGCTGGCCGGCATGGTGGATGTCGATGCGATATTGAATATCGCGGATTTCGCAGGACTGACTTTGCGCTTTTCCGAGGTAGCGCAGGACAGTGAAAGTGAAGTCGCCTGGCTCACCATGAACGGCGCTCTGTCCGCCACGCGTTACTCCGAACTCGATCAAATCGACGCTGACAATGTCGCAGAGTTGCAGGTGGCGTGGCGTCTGCCACTGATGAATTTCGGGCCCGTGCCGGAAGGGCAGAATGTCACCACGCCCTTGGTCGCTGGTGGCCGCATGTTTGCCACCGCCGGCGTGCAGCGCGATGTGATCGCGATGGATCCTGCCACTGGTCAACTGTTGTGGATGTGGCGCGCGCAGGAAGGCGAGCGCTTCGATCGCGCGCCCCGCAAGGGTTCTGGCAAGGGCCTCGCCTATTGGAGCGATGGACGCGATGAAGTGGTTTTCACCGTGACGCCTGGCTACTACCTCGTGGCCCTCAACGCGCGCACCGGTTTGCCCATGGAGAACTTCGGTGCTTCGGGCTGGGTGGATCTGCAGCAGGGGCTGCGCTTGGGACCGGGGCGCGACGACATCGACATCGGTCTGTCGTTTCCACCGCTCGTGGTCGACGACGTCGTGATCGTCGGCGCCTCACACGCACTCGCGATCCGACCGAAGGCGGCCGCGAACGTGAAGGGCGACATCCGCGGTTACGACGCGCGTACCGGTGAACTGCTCTGGACCTTCCACACCATTCCCGAACCGAACGAATACGGCATCGAAACCTGGTTGGAGAACTCCGCGTCCTACACCGGCAATGCCGGCGTGTGGGCGCCGATGTCGGCCGATCCCGCGTTGGGGCTGGTCTATCTGCCGGTGGAAACACCCACCGGCGACTACTACGGCGCCGATCGTCCCGGCGACAACCTGTTCGGCAATTCGCTCGTTGCGCTCGACTACCGCACGGGTGAACGTCGCTGGCACTTTCAGTTGATCCATCACGGCGTCTGGGACTGGGACAATCCCGCTGCGCCGATCCTGGCCGACCTGCCCAATGGCCGCAAAGTGGTGGTACAGCTCACCAAGCAGGCCATGGCATACGTGTTCGATCGCGCCACGGGTGAGCCGCTCTGGCCGATCGTGGAAACGCCGGTGCCGCAGTCGGACGTGCCGGGTGAACGCACCTCTCCGACGCAACCGATCCCGACCAAGCCCGCGCCCTATGATCGCCAGGGGTTCAGCGAAGCGGATCTGATCGATTACACGCCGGAGCTCAATCGCCGTGCACGTGAGCTCGTCAAACCCTATCGCATGAGTGAGTTGTTCACGCCGCCTTCATTGGCGGATGCACCCGATGGCACGCAAGGTACCTTGCATCTGCCGCACGCGACCGGTGGTGCCAACTGGCAGGGTGGGGCCTACGATCCCGACACCGGCATTCTCTATGTGCCCTCGCGCACCTCGCTCACCGTGCTGGGTCTGGTGCCCGGTGGCGAGAACTCTTCGGTGCGCTACATCCAGGGCCAGCGCGAAGGTCTCAATCTCGATGGACTGCCGCTGATGACGCCTCCCTATGGCCGCATCACCGCCATCGATCTCGTGAGTGGTGAACACCTGTGGTGGATTCCCAATGCGGATACGCCGGAGGCAATCCGTAACCATCCGGCGCTCGCCGGTGTCGAGCTGCCGCGCACCGGTAATCAGAATCACAGTGGCATCCTGCTCACGCGCACCTTGTTGTTCACCGGCGAAGGCCCCGGCGGCAAGCACCTGCTGCGCGCACACGACAAGGCCACCGGCGAGATACTGGCGGAGATTCCCTTGCCGGGCAGTCAGACGGGCACCCCCATGACCTTCATGCACCAGGGGCGTCAGTACGTGGCGCTGACGGTGAGTGGACCGGGCGGTAGTGAACTGGTCGCGCTGCGCTTGCCCTAGGGCTCTTCTCCTCCCCTCAACAGGGGGTGGGTGGTCGCTGACCGCTGTGAAAGACTGCACCAAACCAAGGCTCTGCTTCCCATGCGATTGAGTTCTCCCACCTTCATTCTGCGTTGCGCCGTGCTCGTGTGTGTGGCCTGCGTCATGGCCATGCTGATCCTGGCGCTACGTACGCCGGTGCTGGGCATCGAGCTCGAAGCGGACTATGACACCGGACGTCTGCTGCTGCGCAATTACGCGGACCTGCAATTGCCCGAGTCCGCGGCTCCCTACGCGCTCGAGACGTTGATCCCGCCGCAGGGCGAGCGTTATGAGATCGAGCTGGCCGACTTCGTCGAAGAGCCGGACGTATTGGCAGACAACACCGCCATCGCGCGTCTCTTCGCGCGGCAGGAAGAGCTGACGAGTCTGTTGGAAGCTCCACTACTCGGCCTCGTGGTGCAGGGCAACGATGGACAGGAAATCACGCGCGAGCTCGCGCCGCGGCAACGCAGCTTGCGCGACATTCCCTATCCCTTCTGGTTGCAGCTCGTGGTGGCGCTGACCTCGTTCCTGATCGGTGCCTGGATCTACGCGTTGCGGCAGACCGATTGGGCCGCGCGGCTCTTCTTGTGGTCGGGTGTCGGCATTCTCACGTCGGCGGGCAGCGCCGCCATCTACAGCAGCCGCGAGTTGGCCCTGCATGGCGCTTTCTTCAAGGCGCTGTCGGCGATCAACTTCTTTGGCGCTGCGCTTTTCGGCATGTCGATGGTGGGCCTGTTCCTGCTCTATCCCAAGGTCTTGCTGCGCGTGCGCCATGTGTTGGCGGTGGTAGCGGTATTCCTCTGCATGCTGCTCTACGAGCTGGCGACGCGCTATGGCCTTCTGCCGCACTTCGATCCGCAGTTCTATCTGCCACCGAGCATCATCCTGCTCGAGATGGTGTCGATCATTCTGTGTGTGGTACTGCAGTGGTTCGCCACGCGCGGCGATCCCGCAGCGCGCGCCGTGCTGCGCTGGCTGGGACTGTCGATCATCATCTGCTCCGGTTTCTTCATGGTGCTGTTCTACATGCCGGTGATACTCGGCGTGCCGCTGCCGACCTCGCAGGCCCATGCCTTCGTGGTGTTCCTGCTCATCTACATCGGCATCGCCATGGGGCTGCGACGTTATCGCCTGTTCGATCTCGGCACCTGGTCGTTTCAGATCATGTTCTATCTGTCGGCGTTGGTCGGTTTCTTTCTGCTCGACGCCTTCATCATCGCGCAGCTCGATTTCAGCGCGGCGCTCTCCACCGGTGTGTCCTTGCTCGTGATCGGCTTCGGTTATCTGCCGCTGCGCGACTGGCTGTGGCGGCGCACCCTGGGACGTCGTCAGCGCGAGGAACACGAATGGTTCACCGACGTCATGACCATCCCGTTCAGCGGTAGTCCGCAGCAGGCGATGCAGCGCTGGAAGCAGCTGCTGCAGGCCGTATTCGCGCCGCTGCGCCTCGAAGAAGTCGCAGAAGAACAGCACGCGCCGGAATTGCGGGAGGAGGGTTTGGGTCTGTACTTGCCAGGCAGCGGTGCGGTCAGACCGATGTTCCTGGCCTACTGTCAGGGCGGCAAGAGACTCTTCAGCAGTGCCGATCTCAACTTCGCGCGGCAACTGCTGCGGGTGCTGGAACAGGCGGAGCAGAGTCGTGTGTCGTATGAAGAAGGACGCTTGCAGGAGCGTCGTCGCATTGCACAGGACCTGCACGACGACATCGGCTCACAGCTCTTGAGTTCGCTGCACAGCAACGACCTTTCCACCGCGCAGAGCAGCATCCGCAAGACCATCAGCGATCTGCGCGCAGTGGTCGGTGGTTTGGTGGGAACGCAGACGCCACTGTCCGAGCTCATCTCCGAACTGCGGTACGAGACGAGTTCGCGTTTGGAAGAAGCGGGGATCGACCTGGAATGGCCGGTGTCGGACCTCGATGATTCGACCTTGCTCGTGGATTACCGCTTCGCCAAGAACATCCGCTCGATCGTGCGCGAGTGCATCAGCAATGTGATCAAACATGCGCAGGCGCGACGCGTGAACATTTCCACCTGGCAGGAACCCGGCAAGTTCCATCTCACCGTGGCGGACGATGGCATCGGTCTGCAACCGGGGCGCCGCCATGGCAATGGTCTGGGCAACATCCGTGAACGTGCGGCGGCTATCGGTGGGCGTGCCCTGGTGGCCAACCTCGAGCGCGGTGCCGTCGTGCGGGTGGAAACAGCGCTAGGAAATTAAGCCGATACGACTCGCTTCCATCGCCGCTTCCGCGCGCGTCGAGATATTCAACTTGCGGTAGATGCTTTTCACATAACCGGCCGTGGTATTGCGGCTGATCGCGAGCATGTCCGCCACCTTCGGCAAGGTGAAACCCTTGCTGATCAACTGCAGCACTTCCTTCTCGCGGTTGGTGAGTACCGTGTCGGCGGCGGGCTGCGCCTGTCGTTCGAAATGCGCCAGCAGGCGGCGCGAGATGGAAGGGGAGAGCGGCGGCTCGCCACCGGTGATGTTGCGCAGACGTGCGATGAACTGGTCACGGGTCTGATCCTTCAACAGATAACCCTGCGCACCCGCCTGTAGCGCCGGGAACAGATGCTGGTCGTCGTCGAAGATGGTGATGACGACGCACAGGGCCTGCTCCTGTCGCATCCGCAGATGACGGATGGCCTCGCAACCCGAACCATCGGGCAGGGCGAGATCGAACAGAGCGATGTCGAAACGTTCCATGTCGATCAGCTCCTTTGCCGCTGCAACGGAACTGGCTTTGTGACAGACGATGCCCGGATAGACCTCTTCCAGAATCGCCGCATGCCAGCCCTGCATTTCTTCGATGTCTTCGAGTATCAGTGCCTGACGCACCTCGGTGCTCCTGCGTTCTTGTCGTCGTGAGTAAAACCGAACCGCATGGTACCCAAACCGCGCGGTTCTGACATGGTGCCGGGGTTTCAAGTATCATCCGGCGCTCATTACAACATGCCGTAGTCAAATTCGAGGGGGACTCTTGGCCACTCGCGCCGAACTCATCGCCAGATTGCAAGCGCTCGACGCTTGTGCCGTATCCGATGCGCTCGACAGTTGCAAACTGAAGGGTGCCCAATCCGGCCTCGTACGCCGCTCCACCCGTAAACGCATCGCGGGAACCGTACAGACGGTAAAACTCCACGCCATGGAACCGGCCGGTGGTTCCAAACGTCATCTCGGCACTGCCGCCATCGAAGCCGCCGACGATCTCACCGTGATCGTCGTGGAACAGCGTACCGGCATCGACTGCGCCGGGTGGGGCGGAGTGCTCGCCAATGCCGCCAAGGTGAAGGGCGTGCGTGGCGTCATCATGGAAGGCCCGGCCCGCGACATCGACGAATACGAAGAGATCGACTTCCCCGTGTTCTCCCGTTCCACCACGCCGCGCACCGCGCGTGGCCGCGTGTGGGAAGAAGCCTTCGGCGTGCCGGTGCAGGTCGGCGACGTCATCGTGCAGCCGGGTGATTACGTGATCGCCGACGGCAGCGGCGTTGCCTTCATTCCCGCGGCGCGCATCGAAGAAGTGCTGGAAGTCGCCGAACGCATCGTCGCCAAGGAACGTCTGATGACCAAGGACGTGCTCGCCGGCAAACCGGTGTCGCAGGTGATGGGAACCAATTACGAAACCATGTTGGACAAGTAAGCGCATGAGTGAACAGCAATACGACAGAAACGTAGAACGGGCCTCCAAACTCGACACCGCCACGCTCAGCGATGCCATGGACAAGCTCCGCATCGCCGGCCAGTGTCTGGGCATCAAGCCGCGCAGTCATGACTTCCGTCTCACCGGTCGTGCCTACACCATCCTCTATGGTCCGCTCGACGCCGAAAAACCCGGCACCGTCGGCGACTTCATCGACAAACTCGGTCCGGGCACGGTGGTGGTGATCGACAACGGCGGTCGCGAAGACGCCACCGTGTGGGGCGACATCCTCACCTATCTCGCACACAAGAAAGGTTTGGCAGGTACCGTGATCGACGGCGCCTGTCGCGACGTGCATCTCTGTTTGAGTCTCGGCTATCCGGTGTACTCGCGCAGCTATTCGATGCGCACCGGCAAGGATCGTGTACAGGTCGATGCCGAGCAGGTGCCGGTCAACATCGGCGATGCGCGCGTGTTACCGGGTGACCTGATTCGCGGCGATGCCGACGGTGTCGTGTGCATCCCGCGTTCGCGCGAAGAAGAAGTATTGGCCGTGGCCGAGCAGATCGAAGAAGCGGAAGCGAAGATCCGCGCCATGCTGGCCGAGGGCAAGACGATTGCCGAGGCCCGCGCCGCGATGAAATATCACTCGCTGCAAACCCCGGAAAAATGAGTACTACGCAGGCCGCGGTGCTGCGGCCCACGGATCGGAGAACAAGAAAGTGATCATCGATTGTCACGCACACATGGCGGCTCCCCCGCAGCTCGACGTCTACAAGTCGGGTCTTTTGTCACACCGCGGCTCGCACGGTCGCGGCGGGGTGAAGTACACCGAAGAGCAGTTGGTTGCCGCCTATCACAAGAAGGAAATGGCACCCTGCGGCCACATCGAGCACATGTCGAACAACGGCATCGACATGCAGCTGATCTCGCCGCGTCCATTCAAGACCATGCATTCCGAAAAGCCGGGCTATCTGGTGGAGTGGTACATCCACGAATGCAACAAGATCATTGCGCACAGTGTGAAGCTCTTTCCCGATCGCTTCATCGGCATCGGTGGTCTGCCGCAGCAGTGCGGCGAGCCCGTGAGCGTGTGCTTCGAAGAGATGGAGCACTGCGTGAAGAACTATGGCTTCAAGGGCTTCCTGCTCAATCCCGATCCCTACGAGAACGATGGCCGCAAGGCGCCGCCGATGGGTGATCGCTACTGGTATCCGCTCTACGAAAAGGCCATCGAACTCAAAGTGCCGCTGCACATCCATACCGCAGGTTCGCGCAACCCGCAACGCGAGCCCTACAGCCTCTACTTCGTGAACGAGGAAACGACGGCGGTCTATGGCTTCGTCAACTCGACGGTGTTCGAGGATCTGCCGGAGCTGAAGATCGTGGTGTCGCACGGTGGCGGTGCGATGCCGTATCAGATCGGCCGTTTCAATGCGGGTTCGGTGAAGACCGGTGCGCAGGGCGAGTTCAGCAAGGGACTTTTCATCGACCGCATGCGCAAGATGTATTTCGATACGGTGCTCTACTCCAGGGAAGCGCTGGAACTCCTGATCAAGGTGGTGGGTCCGGATCACGTGCTCTACGGTTCGGAATGTCCCGGTGTGGGTTCTTCCATCAACCCGGAAACCGGCGAAACCTACGACAAGACCGTGCCGCTGATCGAAAGCATCGACTGGCTCAGCGACGAAGACAAATACAAGATCTTCGAAGGCAACGCACGCAAGGTGTTCAATCTCGATCTGCCGCAGAAGGCGGCGAACTGAGGCACAGGTAGACCATGGCACGAATCACGCTCGGCATGTGGACCACGCATGGTCCCATCCTCAACACCACTCCCGAGCAATGGATGCTGCGCGTGCCGCACGACCACAAGGTCAAGCACTGGTTCCGCAACAAGGAATACACCTTCGACGAACTGGTGGAGCTGCGTAAGCACGAGAACTTCGCCGAGGCAATCACGCTCGAGGAACGCACGCGGCGTCATGCCCTGTGTCAGGAAGGTGTGGCCGAGCTGGCGCGACTGTGGAAAGAACACAAGCCCGACGTGGCGGTGATCATGGGCAACGATCAGCGCGAGCTGATCCTGGAAACGCTGCAGCCGATGTTCACCGTCTATTACGGTGCCGACTTCTGGCAGAAGCCCTTGGATGAGGAGCGAGCTTCACGTTTGCCCGTCGGCATCCGCGAAACGGAGTGGGCCTATCGTCCGGAAGAGCCGGTGGTGTGGCCGGGCCTACCGGACCTGGCTCAGCTCGTGCTGAAACGCGCGCAGGAAGAGGGCTTCGACTTCGCGGCGATGAAGGCTTGGCCCGACATGGGCAATCACCATCACATGGGCACGCCGCACGCATTCAGCTGGATCATCCGCCGGGTAATGGAGGATGATCCGGTACCGATCCTGCCGATCATCACCAATACCTTCTTTCCCCCCAACCAGCCGACGGCACGGCGCTGTTACCAGATGGGTGAATTCATCGGCCGCGTGATCAAGGAATGGGATCGCGACGTGAAGGTGGCCGTGTTCGGCTCAGGTGGACTGACGCATTTCACCATCGACGAGGATTTCGATCAGGCGCTGCTCAAGGCGCTCGCGACGCGCGACAAGGAGTTTTTGACCTCCGTGCCGCAAACGACGCTGATGCAGGGCACTTCCGAGATCCGTAATTGGATAGCGGCGGCCGGTGCGCTCTTTGATACTGAGCTTTCCGGTGAGACCATCGGCTACGTGCCCTGCTACCGCACCGTGGCCGGGACCGGCACGGCGCAGGGCTTCGTCTGCTGGACGCAGCGCTGAAAGAAAACAATCGCAGTGTTGAAAGAACGCACGAGCGCGTGCGTTCCATGAACGAAGGGGAGTGCAGGACGTAAGGCGCAGTAAAGACGCTCACATTCACCGTTATTCGGAGGGGCTTATGTTTGGGGACAAGAAGGAGATAAAGGAAAACTGGTCGATCTTGCTGATGGCGTTCGTGTTGATCTTCTGCGCCTTCGGCATTCCGACCTATTCGTTGCCGTACATGTACACGCCGGCGATGGAAGAGTTCGGCTGGAGCAACTCCGAGGTGCAGCTGTTGTCCTCGGCCAAATTCATCGTGGGCGCCGTGGCTGCGCTCGGCATGGGGATCCTGGTGGATCTGATCGGCGGCAAGCTGGCTGTGTTGATCGGCACCGTCAGCGGCGGCATCGCGCTCTCCATGTTCCTGTTCGCCACCAACCTGCCCGTTTATTACCTGGCAGGTGGCCTGCTGGGTCTGTCCGCCTCTTCGATCGTGGCGGCGATGAAGGTCGTCGTCTCGCGTCTGTTCACCATCCACCAGGGCGCCGCGATGGGCGTGGTGCTGAGCGGTACCAGCTTCGGCGGTGTGGTGATGCCGCTCGTATGGGAACCGCTGCTTTCCTCCGGCATGAACTGGCGCGTCATCGCCGCCATCATGAGTCTCGGCGCCTTCCTCATCGCAACGCCTCTCTGGCTGATCTACATGGCGCGCACGGGCGCGGTACAGGCACGTGTGCGGGCGAGCGCGGTGAAGGAAGCCGGTAAGCCCGGCATGTGGCAGCACTTCCTCGAAATCAGCAAGGAGCGAGGCTTCTGGTGCATCGCGATCGGCATCTTCCTGGTGTCGGCCGTGGACCAGGCCCTGATGCAGAACTACGTGAACTTCCTGCGCACCGACAAGGGCATCGTGCTGAGCACCATCGCCTGGGCCGGCAGCTTCATGGCGGTGATGGGGGTGGTGGCCAAGGTGGGCTCCGGTTGGTTCTACGACCGCTTCTCCATTCCCGGCATCCGCTTCACCTATGCCTTGCTCGGCATCTCGGTACTGCTCGGCCTGCCCGTGGCCGGTGTGGCGACCTTGTTCCTGTTCCTGAGCGTGCGTGGCATCGCTCACGGCGGCATGATCGTGGAAGCGCCGGTGATCACCAAACACTACCTCGGGCCCCACAACATGGGCATGACCATCGGTGTGATCTCGGTGTTCATCAACCTCGGCTTCGCCGTAGGCCCGCCGGTACTGGGCTGGTTCGCCGATTACTTCGGCACCTATCAGGTCGGCTTCATGGTCTACGGTGGCATCGCCTTCCTCGGCGCATTGCTGCTGGTGCCGATCAAACCCCGCTACTGGATTCCGCCGAGCAAACGTCGCGAGCTCGAGCAGGAACAGGAAGTGGGTGTGGCGACCTTGCGTCCCGCCAACGCCTGAGCGTCCAGCGTCGGACACAGAAAAGCGGCTGCGGCCGCTTTTTTGTTGTGTGCGAAAAAGCGAACCATTCAGTACGGCTCGGCGTGATCGAACGGAACGGTTCGTTCTTGTGGAAGACCGTGCGGACTCGGTAATTTACGAGCTGAATCGCATTTTATTGGTCCTGCGCATCCGTACAAAAAATACAAAAACAATCGGCCATTGTGTGGACGAAAGCTCGGCAAAGAATGCTATAGTCCGGGCTCCGCGCGACAGCCTCGAACAGGTGAGCCACGGCTCGCGAGTGCGGTGACCACTGCAGTACGAAGTGGTGGCGATCAAAGGGAATGATCGTTCTTTTTGATTGGTATCGTCCGTCCTGCAGTATGGCGGATGTTGATCCCAGTCCTCTGTGCCGGAAATCCATCAGCAACCCAAGAGACCTTGCATGAAAAAGATCGACATCTTCAATCACATCTGGCCGACCCGCTTCTACAGCAAGCTGCGCGAGGTCACCGGCACCATGACGGACATCACGCGCCGCTCGGAGGCGGTGCCGATGATGACCGATCTCGATGAGCGCTTTCGCATCATGGATCGCTTCGACGAGTACAGCCAGATTCTGTCGCTGGCCTCGCCGCCGCTGGAGATCGTTGCCAACCCCGAACAACAGGTCTATCTCTCGCGCGTCGGCAGCGAGGACATGGCCGAACTCTGTCAGAAATATCCCGAGCGCTTCCCCGGCTACATCGCCTCGATTCCCATGGGCAATCCGGAGCGCGTGCTGGAAGAAACCAAGTTTGCGATGGAACAGCTGGGCGCCAGCGGCGTGCAGGTGTTCTCGAACGTGAAGGGCAAGCCGCTCGACCATCCCGACTTCGTGCCCGTCTTCGACTACATGGCCTCGATCGACAAGCCGATCTGGATCCATCCTGCGCGCGGCGCCTCCTTTGCCGACTACCAGACCGAAGAGCGTTCGCTCTATGAAATCTGGTGGACCTTCGGCTGGCCCTACGACACTTCGGCGGCGATGGCGCGTCTGGTGTTCTCGAAGCTCTTCGACAAGCACCCCAACATCAAGATCATCACCCACCACGGCGGCGGCATGATTCCCTTCTTCGAAGGCCGTGTGGGACCGGGTTGGGATCAGCTCGGTGCGCGCACCAGCAGCGTCGACTACTCGGTGCTCTTGAAGGAATTGAAGAAGCGCCCGCTCGATTACTTCAAACTGTTCTATGCGGACACGGCGGTGTTTGGCTCGAAAGCGGCGACGCTGTGCAGTCTGTCGTTCTTCGGCGCCGATCACGTGGTCTTTGCCAGCGACGCGCCGTTCGATCCCGAGAAGGGGCCGATGTACATCCGCGAAACCATCAAGGTCATCGATGAGCTGGATATCAGCGACGAAGACCGCGCGAAGATCTATCACAAGAATGCGCAGAAACTGCTTGGACTGGCTGCCTGAGCGGTTTCCGCGCGCAGCCGGAGCCTAGTCCGGCAACCAAAAGCCCGCTGCTGTTTCCCCGGCAGCGGGCTTTTTCTTTGCGTTGGAAGTGGTCGAGCCGAAGGCTCAGTCGCACATGTCGGCGTAGGGATTGTCGAGCGCGAGGTTGATCGGCGCGTAACCACGCAGGCTGAGCGAGCCTTCGGAGAAGGACAGATCCTTGCCGTCGCGCACGTCGTGATCGTAGTGGTACATCGGCTCGATCTGTTCCTCGCAGGTGCGCAGGTGATAGCGCTCGGCAGCTTCCTGCACCGCTTCGTTGGCTTTCTCCCACTGCGCGAGCGCGGCCTTGCCGTGGCGCTTCTCCAGCATGCGACGTGTGACGTGCGGCGCCAGGACGGATGCGGTGGCGTTGTTGCCGCCGAAACCCTTGGCATTGATCAGTGCCACGTCGATGCCTTCGGGACCGACTTCGCGGTGATCGAGCAGGATGTCGAGGCCCTCACGATGGACGTCGTCCGCAATCTCCTTCGTGGTGAGGATTCCCGGGATGATGCCGTACTGCCAGATGCCGAGCGTCATCGCGAGCTGGTCGGCGCCGGCGCAGGCGATGGAGTGGCCGAGATAGGACTTCACCGCCGCCACCGGCCAGTTGGAAATGCCGAAGTGACGCGCGACTTCACTGAAGATCGCCGACTCCGTGACGCGGTTCTGCGGCGTGCCCGTGCCGTGGGCCTGGACGAAGCTGCGTTCGCGCAGGCTCTTCTCGCCGACCACGGCCAACGCGCTGGCGGCGGCCTTGGCCACGGTGAGGTAGTTGCCCACGCCCGGGCTGGCGATGGATTTCTTGTAGCCGTCGGCGTTGACGAAGACATCGTTCACCGCGCCGTACACGGTGGCGCCGAGTTCGAGTGCCAGGGCGTCATCGAACAGCACGACGAACTGCGCCGATTCCGCCAGCGTGAAGCCGATGTTGTTGCCGAAGGGGCGGCAGGCGCGGCGGTGGTCGGGCACGTCGGTGCCGTCGAGGGCCTTGAGGCCTTCGTCGTCCGCCAGCGCACCCATGTTGGCGAAGGCTTCCACCACGTCGGGCGTGATCGGCGCTTCGCTGGCGCCAACGAGCGCCACGCGGCAGAGGCCGCTGCGGATGTCCTTCACCGCCTGGTTGAGGTTGTAGTGGAACGAGGCGCAGGCACCGAGGTTGGTACCGGTGGCGCCGACGTTGCCGAGCATGTAGGCGTTGACGAAGTCGGCCGGCATCTCACCGAAGCCGAGCGGCAACTGCTTGGAAGTGATCTTCTTGCCGAGCAAGCGTGCCTTGAGCAGGCCACCGTAGCCGTCGTAGTCGAGCTGATTGAGGCTGCTGCCGGCGTAGACCGCGATCTGGTCCGGCGCCACCTTCTGGCGGATCACCTCCCAATCCAGCCCCAGTGCGTTGAGTGCATCGGAAGCAGCGTAGAGCGTGATCTGCAGGCCGCGCGGATGGCTGCGCGAGGGGTAGAGCGTTTCCGGTGCGAAACCGGTGGGCAGCTGACCGGCGGTGTTGACCGGGCTGCGGAAACTGTCGCGGATGAGCACTTCCAGCGCGCCATCCACACGCACACGGCTGAGGTTGCCTTCGCTGCCCACCACCACCCAGCCCGCCGGCAGGTTGGCCGGCAGCCTGCGGGTGGGGATGCGGAATTCGAGCGGCTCACCCTCGCTCACCGCCTGCAGGGAGAGCGGGGTGTGCATGGGCACGTGGTCCGGGTCGAACAGGTTGCGTTCGAGTTTGCGGATCAGGGTGCCATCGAGGATGTCCTGGGCGTGAGCGGTGAGGTAGGCCTCGAGCGTGATCGGCACGTTGGCATTGTTGAACCACTGCTGCCGATCCCAGTTGATCAAGCCCATCAGAACCGCGAGGTTCTGCAGGGTCAGCAACTGCTGCCGGGGGGATAGGCGATCGAAGACCAGACGCTTGTAGCCATAGTGGAAGGCGCTGCGACCGGCGGGGCTGATGCCGCCGAAACTGACGATGACTGGTAGGCGATTCATAGATTTGTTTTTGAGCGGGGCCGAATAACCGCATCTTATTCAGCCATTTAGGAGGGAAATATGAGAATAAAGCCAATATATATTGTTCTATGGTCACTCCGCCATGGCGGGTGTCCTTGAGCTCTCACGAGCAAACGAGCATGCTCCCCTCGCCCAACAGGAACCACGCATGAATCCTTTCGATCTCCAAGCCATCCACGCCAAGCTCGGCATCCCACCCGACTATCTCAGCCGCTGCAGGCTCCCCTATCAGCAGGAGTGCGTCGACCTCGTGCCGACCGAGCTCGACGTCTTCGGACGACAGCCCTATCTCGAACGCAACACCTATGCGGCCTGGCAGGCCATGTGCGCTGCGGCGGCAGCGGATGGGGTGGTGCTGCAACTCGTCTCAGCCTATCGCAGTGTCGAATATCAGGCAGGTCTCTTCGAGCGTAAGCTGGCGCGGGGGGATTCCATCGAAGGGATTCTCGCGGTGAATGCAGCGCCGGGTTACAGCGAACATCACAGTGGCCGCGCGGTGGACATCGGCACGCCCGGCTTTGCGCATCTGGAAGAAGAGTTTGAACAGAGTCCGGCGTTCGCCTGGCTACAGACTCACGCGACACGCTTCGGTTTCAGATTGTCCTTTCCTCGCAACAATCCCTTCGGCGTGATGTACGAACCGTGGCACTGGTACCACACGGGGACGATGAACGGCACGACGTGATCGCGAATTGATAGTACAAAGCGCGCGCGATTGCACTACTCGAAACGCGCTTTGTTGCGATTTCGTCGCTTTGCGCACGTGTTTTGTTTTTCGTTGAAGAAAGCCTTGGAAAATCGTTTGACAAGGTAAGGGGCGGGAGTAGTATCGGGACCAAGGATCACGAAGAACAAGGACGACTGCTTGATACCCTGCGGGGGCGTCAGCCTCCGCTAAACGGCGTACAGGAGGCGCATGCATGATAAGCGATACCCAGGTTCTCTTTCGCAATATCGACCACTCTCCAGCTGTAGAAGAAGCCGTCCACAAGCGAGTAGCAAAACTGCAAAGATTCAGTGATGAAATCCAAAGCTTGCGAGTGATACTGGAGGCTCCTCACAACAATCATCACAAAGGCAAGGTATACCACGTCGGTGTCGAAGCCTCGATTCCCAATCACGAACTCGTCATCACGCGCGATCAGCATGACAATCACGCCCATGAAGACCTCTACGTAGCCGTGCGCGATGCGTTCGATGCACTCGAGCGCAGGCTGAAAGCGGTCTATGAGAAAAACGAAAAGCAACGTCGTCAGGGAGGCAAGCGCCTCGACGAACCAGTGCTGAGTATCAGTGGCGTGTAAACCAGCGGTGCTTTGACACCGGCACGTGCTGAACCAAAAGATTCGGCGGGGCATACAAGCAGAGGCCCCGCCGAATTCGTTTAGAGATCCTGATTTTTACCCTTCGGTCATTTTTCCACCTGGAACAACTTGCGCCGCACCAGGTCGCGATAGGCCTTCGGTGTCATCTTCATCGTCTTGCGGAAGAGTGCCGAGAAATAACTGGCGTCCGGATAACCGACACTGAAGGCGATTTCCGCCACGCTGAGATTGCTCGAACGTAGCAGCTCGCGCGCGTTGTCCAGACGCACCTGTTGCAGGTACTGCAGTGGCGTCTTGCCCGTGGCATGACGAAAGCGCCGATTCAAGGTACGCACGCTGAGTTTGAAACGTTCCGCGATGCGCTCGAGTGTCAGTTGTTCCTGATAGCAGGAATGCAACCAGTCCTGGATTTCGATGATGGCTTCGTCGTCGTGATAGTTCTGCGGCGCGTTGCGCAGGAAGGTCGAGGTATAGGAACGTTTGATCTCGTGGGTGAAATGGCGGGAGACCTGGCCCGCCACGTCCTCGTTGAAGTGCTCCTCGATGAAATGCAGCATCACGTCGCGCACCGAGTTCACGCTGCCGCAGCAATAGAGGTTGCCGGCGCGTGTGATGAAGCGATCACGCTGCAGCACGATGTCGGGATAGGCCTTGGCAAAGTGATCGAAGTAATACCAGTGCGTCGTCGCCACCTTGCTGCGCAGGAGTCCTGCTTCCGCGAGGAAGAAACTTCCCGTACCCACGGCACAGATCTGGGTGTCCTGCGCTGCGTGATGACGTAACCAATCGAGCAGTTGCGGTGAATGGCGGCAAATGCCGAGTGGATTGCCCCACAGTGCGGGCACGATGATCAGGTCCGTACGTTCGATTTCGTCGAGTGTGTGCTTGCAGACGAGTTCGAGGCCGGCATTGAGTTCGATGTTGCTGCCATCGGTGCTCACGAGCTGCATCTGCAGACGCGGACGTCTCGAGGCCGCGATGCGCATGATGAGATCGGCGGCATTCAACATCTCCATCGGAATGGTGATGCTCGTGCCCAGCGCTTTGCGATAGCCGACGATCGTGACGTGCTGCATCGGGTTCAATTACCCATCAAGGAAACCAGGACGGCTTGTCGCCGTAGGCGATGGCCGCGATCTCGTAATTCTTGCGGCCAGAGGGTGTCTGCACACTCACCTCGGTGTCGAGTGCCTTGCCGAGCAGTGCGCGTGCCATCACCGAGTCTATGCTGATGTAGTGCAGAGCGGGATCGATTTCGTCGGGGCCGACCAGACGATAGTGATGCGAAGCTCCTTCCTCATCGATCAGCTCCACCCAGGCGCCGAAGTAGACCTTGTCCTGATTGCTCGGTGCGTCCCGCACCACTTGCAACACTTCGAGCCGCTTGCGCAGATAGCGCACACGACGATCGATCTCGCGCAGACGTTTCTTGCCGTAGGTGTACTCGGCATTTTCCGAGCGGTCGCCGAGCGCGGCGGCTTCGCTCACGGACTGGCACACCTGTGGTCGTTCGACTCGCCACAGATAATCGAGTTCTTCCCGCAGACGTTGTTCGCCGGCGGGAGTGATGTAGGGCGCCATCGGCGCGCTCGGTGGACGATAACGGGACATGCTATGAGAGACTCAGAACACGAATTCCAATTGAGTGAAGCGGGGCGTGCTGCGCAGGCGCACGCCGAGGCCCAACAGCCGCACCGGCATGCCGCCACGCGCATAGCCCGTGGCGCAGAGTTGTTCGAAGCCGTTGAGGTCCAGAGTGAACGCGGCCTGTTCGACGGTAGTGGAAACGAAGTTGGAGAACTTCAGCTTCACGAACAACTTGGCGATGCTGATGGGCGTGCGCGATTTTTCCATGCGCTGGCGCAGCTGGGCAAATAGTGGGGGCAGGGCGGCAAGGCATTGCTCGAGCGTCATCAGATCCTGCGGATAGGTTTCTTCCACGCTGATCGACTTGCGCGTTTGCTCGGTGCGGATGGGGCGATCGTCCTGCCCGCGGGCCAGGGCATGGAGTCGCTCACCGAAACTGCCGAAGTGTTCGATCAATTCCTTGAGCGAAAGCTTTTGCAAATCTTCGCAGGTCTCGATTCCCATCAGGTTCATCTTGCGCGCGGTGACTTCGCCCACGCCGTGAATCTTGCGCACGGGTAGCGTGCGTACGAAGTCGGGCACCATGGCGGGTGTCACCACGAACTGGCCATCAGGCTTGCGCCAATCGCTGGCGATCTTGGCGAGGAACTTGTTCGGAGCGACTCCGGCCGACACCGTGATGCCCACCTCACGTTTCACCCGCGCGCGGATCTCCTGCGCTATCAAGGTGGCGCTACCGCGACAGGCCGTGCTCTGCGTGACGTCGAGATAGGCCTCGTCGAGTGACAAGGGCTCGATCAGATCCGTGTAGTCGGCGTAGATCGCGAGGATCTGACGCGAGGCCTGCCGATACTTCTCCATGTTGCCGGGAATGACGATGAGGTCACGACACAGTCGTTGTGCCGTTGCCGTGGCCATGGCGCTACGCACGCCGTAGCGGCGCGCTTCGTAGTTGCAGGTGGCGATCACGCCACGACGCGACGCCTCACCGCCTACGGCGACGGGCAGTCCACGCAGCGCGGGATCGTCACGCATTTCGATGGCGGCGAAGAAACAATCGCAGTCGAGGTGGATGAATTTGCTGACCATGACGCAATGATGAAGCGCCGAACGAAGTGCGCTTCCAACGAGGCGTGCATGGTACTGCAAGGCCGTGGCGCAGGTCCTCTTCGTGGGTTGTCCCAGGAATTGCGAAGCACAAAAAAAGCGGCCCGAAGGCCGCTCCTCTTTGCGGGATCGTGATCAGAAACGGTAGTCGAAGCTCACTGCATAGCGGCGACCGAGTTCATCACCCACGCGCGTGGTGCCGGCGATCACCGGATCCTTGTCGAACAGGTTGCTGATGTTCAAGCCCGCACGCCAGGTGGCGCCACTATTGGTTTCGCCGGTGTACGACAGTCCCAGGTTGGTGAGATTCACTTCGCCCACCGAGTTGTCGTCCACATCCACGCCTTCGATCCACTGCGCATTGCGGATGGTCTCACCCTGCCAGTAGTGCTGCAGACTGATGCCGAAACTGCCGATGTTGTAGTTCACCATTGCGGTGAAGGTCTTGTCGGGAATGGTGGCAGTGCCGGCCTGGTCCAGCGTGGGGCTGTTCAGCGGCGTGGTGGAGTTCTCGTCCATCAGGCCACCGATGAAGCGGAAGGTCATGGTTTCCGTCTGGTCGGAGAAGAAGTCGGGCTCAATGCGATAGCTGGCTTCGAGGTCCCAACCCCGTACCTTGGCGGCGTTGATGTTGATGAACTGCACGCGGATCGAGGAGATCAGTCCGTCACTGCCGAAGGTGATCTGATCGCACAGCGCTCCGGTGAGGAAGCAGGCATCGATGGTCTGCTGCTCGGTGAAGTTGCCGATCGCCGAAGTCAGATCGACTTCGTAGTGGTCCGCCGACAGCGACAGCCCTTCGATGAACGAGGGCTGATACACGAAGCCCAACACCGTCGTATCGGCTTCCTCGGCCTTCAGGTCCGGGTTGCCGCCCGTCAGGTTGAAGGTGGTGTAGGTGATGTCACCGTTGAAGCGGTCGGTGACGTTGGCACCACGGCCCTGCTGCACGAAGAGTTCCTCGAACGAGCCTTCGCGAATGTCGTGCGAGAAGGTGCCGCGCAGGCGCAGATCGGAATACACCTGGATGCTCAGCCCCGCCTTCCACGTGGTGAACTCACCGGCGCGGGAATAGTTGGACCAGCGCGCGGCGAGGTTGAGTTCGACGTTGCGATCACCCTGCTGTGAGGCGTAGAGCGGAATGATGCTTTCGCCGAACACTTCATACACGTGATAGCCACCGGTGAACTCGGGCTGCCCCGAGAAACGGTGCAGGCTGTCGGCGGTGGCGGCACAGTTGATCGACGGTGCCACGCCGCGCAGCACCACGGTGCCATCCGGTAGCGTGACGTTACAGGGAGCACCCAGTGAGTCGATCGCATCGTCGACGATGTACTGCTTGATGTTGGACGTACGGTAGGTGGCGCCGAGCGCAGCGCTGATCGGGCCGGCCCAGCCTTCGAACAAGGTGCCGTTGGCCACGGCCTCGGCGAAGATCATTTCCTGATCCGAGATGCCGGTCTTCGTGCGCGAGGAATGGATGTAGTCGATCGCCTCCTGCGACTGCAAACCCTTGCCCAGCATGTTCACCGGCACGCAGTCGCTGATGGTGTTGTCGATGCTGTCCACCGCGAAGGGGTAGTCCACGGGTTCCGGCATGCCCGGGGTGGTGGCGCCGAAGTCGCTGCGGAAGACGCGGATGTTGTCCCGGGCCCACTGGGCGAGTTCGGCTTCGAGATTGCGGCCCTGTTCCTGGAGCTGGCGCTGCACGAGTTTGATGCGGCAGATCGGCTGACCGTTGGCGGGATCGGTGACGACGTCGGTGGCCATGTAGAAGCGGTCGAGACGTTCCCAGCGATTGTTCTCGTTGTGTTTGCGCGCCTTGCCCGTCTGCCACTGGCCGCGCAGGTTCCAGTCGCTCCAGAGATCCTGGTCGAAGCCCACGGTCAGAGAACCGATGCGGTTGACGATTTCCGGAGCTTCCACTCTGCCGATCGGCACGTCGAGCATGCCGTGCTGGTCGACGCGAATGGATTGGCGGTTCTCCGCCGCCATCAGTTCACGTACCGACTGCGGCAGGAAGGGGTTGTCCTGATACAGCGTCATGAAGGCCAGGTTGGCATGACCGAGACCGGTACCCGAAGCACCGGAGGAACTCGGCTCCGGCGTGTTCGCGGTGCGGCCGAACAGGAAGTGGCCCCACAGCGTCGTGCCCTCCTGGGCTTCCCAGTCGGCCCCCACGAAGAAGGTCTGCTGTTTCACACCGACGCGCTCGAAGCTCTGCGGATGCCCCGCGACGAAGAGCTCGTACTGCGGATCCCCGGGCGCACCCACCATCGTGTTCTGGTTGCCGTTGCCGGCATAGGAGGCGAAATCACCATCGACGTAGGGCACGATGCCCTGGCCGTCACGCGTGAAGTGCTGACGATGCAGGGCCGAGCCGGGGGTGGTGGTGATCAAACCCGTTGGAGAGAAGTTGCTGCTGTAGACGTAGTTGCGCGTCAGGCGCAGCGGCTCGTTCGGCGTGGCGGTGGCGGAAATCCAATTGGGGTTCTTCACGTAGCCCTGGCGTTTGTCCCAATCGGCGTTGTTGCGGCGATAGGTATCGTTCACACGCACTTCCATCGCGCCGAAGGTATGCAGGCTGCCGTCGAGGAACCCGCGGCCCCAGGTGATCGAGCCGCGATTGAATTCACCATCGCCTTCCTCGTTGATGCCGGTGCGGTAGGCAAGGTCGAGACCTTCGAAGCGGCGGTTGAGGATGAAGTTGGTGACACCTGCGAGCGCGTCGGCACCGTAGGCAGCGGAAGCGCCACCGGTGACCACGTCGACACGTTGGATGAGGGTGCTGGGCAGGTAGTCGACGCTCACCGAACTGCGACGGTCGGAGGGCACGACACGCGAACCATCGAGCAGCACCAGCGTGCGGTTGCCGCCCATGCCGCGCATGTTGAGCTGGCTTTGACCGACGTCGGCCGTCACACGGTTGGCGATGTTGTCGGAACTGACGTTGTTGAAGAATTGGGGCAGGGACTGCAGCTGCTCCGCCATGCCGCTCTGCGGCTGGAACATGATCAGCTCTTCCTGAGACATGGCCGTGACCGGTACCGGTGATTCGAAACCCACATCGCGTGCGATACGCGAGCCGGTGACCATGACTTCTTCCACCTGCTGATTGCCTTGCTGCGCAGCCGCATGCTGAGCGGAAAGCGCGGTGAGGAGGCTGGTGGTGGTTAGGGTTGAGATGGCGAGCGCCAGACGACGCCGCGCCGGACGACTGCGTGCGGTATGCATGGATGTGGTCCCCTCTGTTTCATTTTTCTAGTGGTCGAGCGCGTGTCAGATTGCGCGGCTTGACACTTTGTTATTGGTAGAGCGGTAACACACGCGGGATCGGTTTCGTCCTGCCCGCCGATCTCCATGTGGGATGTTGCTGAGAAAGACGACTAAAAGGTAGCGGAATTCCGGGAATTGTCGAGGAACGTACAGTTCGGTGCGTCGCCGCTTCCGACTCTCGGCGCGATGCGCGCAACACCCCAAAAATCCGCGGCGTGTCTGGGTTTTCAGTTCTTTACGGGCGCAGGGGAAATAGGGGATCATGCGCGGCTCGTCCGGGCGTGCCCCTCTTATGTAGTCGGCCTGGATACCAACAGAACCCAACCTGAAACCAAGAACTAAAGGGACCCCAGACGATGTGGGAACAAAACTACCTACCGGTCGCGGATAACTTGGCCCTGTCGGCCTTTCTAGCGGCCATTCCGATCTTCGTACTGCTAACTCTCATCGGCATCATGCGCAAACCTGCCTGGGTTGCCGCCGTCTCCGGTCTCGTGACCGCCTTCATCATCGCCATCGCCGTCTACGGCATGCCGGTGAAGCTCGCCGTAGGCGCTGCCACTTATGGTGCCGCGCAGGGTCTGTTCCCGATCGGCTGGGTGGTGTACTGGGCCATCGTGCTGTATCGCATCACGCTCGACACCGGAAAGTTCGAGATCATCAAGGATTCCATCGGTGGTCTGACGCCTGACCGCCGTCTGCAGGCGATGTTGATCGCCTTCGCCTTCGGTGCCTTCATCGAAGGTGCCACTGGTTTCGGTACGCCGGTAGCCGTTGCCGCCGCAATGCTCACCGGTCTGGGCTTCTCGCCCTTCTTCGCTGCCGGCATCTGCCTGTTGGCCAACACCGCGCCGGTAGCCTTCGGCTCGATCGGTACCCCGATCGTGACCCTGGCCAGCATCACCGGTCTGCCGGAGCTCGAACTGAGCGCCTGGGTGGGCCGTTTGTGTGCGCCGATCTCCATCTTCGTCCCTGCCTACCTGATTCTCGTGATGGGCGGTCGCAAGGGTCTGAAGGGCGTGATTCCGGCTGCCGTCGTGTGTGGTCTGTGCTTCGCTTCCACCCAGTACCTCGTTTCCAACTACATCGGCCCGCAGCTGACCGACATTCTGGCTGCCATGGCCGCCATCCTGGGTCTGGTCATCCTGTTCAAGGTCTGGCAGCCGGCCGACCAGTTCGTGATGGCTGGTGACCATCAGGCCACCCTGACCGTACGCAAACATCCGACCAACGAAACCCTGTTGGCCTGGTCGCCCTACATCCTGCTCGTGATCTTCGTACTGGTCTGGGGCAGCCCGTGGGGTAAAGCGGTGCTGGATCAGGCCACCGTGGTCTTCGAATGGCCGGGTCTGCACAACCAGGTGCAGCAGAGCCTGCCGGTGGTCAACACCCCGACCCCGTATGCGGCTCGCTACTCCTTCGGTTGGCTCTCCGCCGCTGGTACCGCGTGCGCGCTGGCCAGCCTGGTAGCTTCCTTCGTACTGAAGATGCCCTTCGGTCAGTACGTTGCCACCCTGGGCAAGGTGCTGCGTCAGATGGCCTTCTCGCTGCTGACCATCGCCTCCGTACTGGCACTGGCGCTGCTGATGAACTACTCCGGCTCCATCGTCACCATGGGCATGGCCTTCTCCGCCACCGGCGTGCTGTTCCCGTTCTTCAGCGCGCTGCTGGGCTGGCTGGGCGTGTTCCTCACCGGTAGCGACACCTCCGCCAACGCCCTCTTCGGCAACCTGCAGGTGATCACCGCCAACCAGCTGGGTCTCGACCCCGCCATGATGGCTGCCGCCAACTCCGCCGGCGGTGTGATGGGCAAGATGATCAGCTTGCAGAGCCTGGCCGTGGCTGTGGCCGCAACCGGCATGGCGCGCGCGCAGGAAGGCGAGCTGCTGCGCTTCACCTTCAAGCACAGTGTGTTCCTGGCAAGTGTGCTGGGTGCGTTGTCGATGATCTACGCCTACAGCTTCTGATCATCGGTTCAGAGTCGAAAGCGGCGGGATGGGTTAACCATCCCGCCGTTTTTTTTGCCTTTAGAAAAGGCCGGCGAGCTTTGCCTGCAGAGCGGGCAGCGAGGCGATGGGCAGGGTGAAGGTGTCCTTCAACAGCAACTCGAGTTCCGCCGCGCTCTCGAGTGTGCGCTTCCGTGGCGCCTGATCCACGCGGTAGACGCTGTAGTCGCGATCGAGCAGCGCATGGCGGCTGAGTGAGCCGTCGACCTCGCGTCGCACACAGCTTGCGACGAGGTGCTTCACGAAGCGCGACTCGGGATGCGTGGCGACGAACCAATTGCTTTGCACGAAGTCCGCCGGCATGGAGGCTTCCGGTTGAAACCAATAGACGGGGCGTACGCTGTCGTTCAGGAATACTTCGAGCAGGAGACCACTGCCACTTTGCCGCAGCCGCAAGGTCTCGAGTGGGGTCGCTTGTTGCAGCTCGGTTTCGAGGCGAAGCGGTGCCAGAGGGGTCAGACCGCCGAAGCCCACGTCCACCAGCCATTCCTGGCCCTTGAGTTCCACCATCAGCGCCTGATGGGTGCGAGGCGGGCGCGCATCGGCTGGCTGATTCCACAACACGCGTGCGGACAAACCCTGCACGCTGAAGCCCAGTGTTTGCAGCACCAGCATGAAGAGCCCGTTCTGTTCGAAGCAGTAACCACCGCGGCGACGCAGCACCAACTTGTCGAACAAGGTGGCGGGATCGATGGCGGGTGGCTGTCCCTGCCACGAGTCGAGGTTCTCGAAGCTCACGTTGAGCACGTGATGCAACTGCAGCGCCTGCAGTGTCTCGAAAGTGGTGTCGAGTGGACCGGCGTAGCCGATGCGTTCGCAGTACTGCTTCAGTTGCGTGCAAGTGAGTGACATCGAATTCCTCGAGTGTGTTTCTTCAGCCGCCGATGGTGCACCTCAGTCGTTCAACCAGAGCTCTGGCAGGGAATGATCCCAAACCAGCACCCGGCGCGTGTCGTCGATCGTGAGTGTGCGTATCGGCGAGCCGAACTGTTGTTCCAATGCGCGTTCGCAAAGATCCAGGGCGGGGCATTCGCCTTCGTCGTTCGGCGTGGCAGTGAGGAGGATGAACACTTCACGCTGACCTGCCGGCAGATCTGCTTGCGAATACCACCGGCTTGAACTCTGCGGCCGCCAGCTGGCGGAAACGCGGCCGTTCCCTGCATCGAAACTCACGGGGCGCACGATCACTGCGCCATCGCTGAGCGCGGTGACGGCATTGGCTGCCGCCCCCCAATAGGTGCCGTAGCCGTAGCTCAAACCATTCTCCTGCAAGAACGCGAGCGTGGCGGCGACGTGGCGATGGTCGAAGTGCCAACTTTCGCTCTGCCGTGCCGGTGTCGTGGAAAGAATTCCATTCACCACGAAGCCCAAGGCCATGACCGGCAGGGCTGCACGCAAGGCAAGCGGGAGCTCATGCCAATGACGCTCCGCCAATACCGTCAACACCACCGCGATCAGATAGAAGGCATTGATCAGAAGCCGCGCGCCGAGTTCGAACGATGAGCCTTGGGTCTCGCTCAACAGGAAGGCACCGCAGATGCCCGCAGTGGAGAAAACGGTGAAGACGACGAGCGCGGCAGTCACCGCATCCCGCAAGAGTCCACCTGCGACTGACTGATACAACAGGGGCAACAACACCAGTGCCAAGGCGGCGCAGGAAAGATAGGCGCCGAGCATGCCCATCACGAAAGGAATGAACTGCAACAAGGCTCCTGCCTCGCGCAGTAGCAGTGCAATTTTCGCTGGGAACTGCTCCCAACCCCCCACGTCGTACTCCATGCTGGGCAGGTCGAACAGACCAAAGCCATAGGTGCGCGCCACGACGATGCTGAGCAGCGCGATGACGAATAGCGCAGTCGCTTGCCGGCGCTCGATACCGAGTCGTGGCCACGCGAAAGCGCTGAGTGCCAACAGCAGCAGCGGCAGGTTGTAGGCGGGTAAGAGCCAGGGGTCGGACAAGGCCGCCGCACTGAGCAGGAGGCACGAGGCCACCAGCTTGCCGAGCCCACCATTGCGCAGCCACGCCAGCACCAGCGCGAGTGCGAAGAGGCCGAAGAGATTGCTGCTGTTGTGGGTGGTGGAATAGGCGAGCAAGCCGCGCAGATGCGCTTCCACACCGGCAAACAAGAGCAGCGCTGCGAGCAAGGGTGCGGCATGACGCGCGCCACATTGCCAGGCAAGTACGCCGCTCATCATCGCGGCACCGACGAAGATCAACCAACCACTGAGCAGCGGCACCGCCGGCTCGGCGCCGAAGATGGCATAGCCGAGAAAATGCAGGGGAAAGAGTGCCAGCAGCCAGTTGTCCTGTGTGAAGCGCCACGAGCTCAACCAACTCAAACCGTGTTCACGCAGGCCTTGCCACAACACGAGCGAATGACTCGAATCGGGATCGAGAAAGGCCTGACTCAACACGAGGCGCAGACTGAGATAGAGGCCTCCGAGTGCGAGCAGGGCAACACCGCCCTTCGGTAAGAAGGGATTGCAGCGAAGAGCAGGAAGTTCAGGCATCCGAGAAGCCCACGCGCCGCGCCACGACGTAGAGCGGACGGTTCTTCACTTCGCGATAGATGCGTCCGATGTATTCACCGACCAAGCCAAGGAAAAACAACTGCACGCCGCCGAGGAACAGCACCACCACCATCAGTGAGGCATAGCCCGGCGTGTCGGCGCCGTAGAGCAAGGTCTTCACGATGATGTAGAAGCCGAAAAGAAAGGAGAGGGTGGCAATGACGAGACCGAGATACACGCTGATGCGGATCGGCAAGGTGCTGAACGACGTGAGTCCGCTCAGCGCGAAATTCCACAGACGCCAGTAGTTGAACTTGGTGGCGCCGCCGGCGCGTTCAGGCCGTTCGAACTCGACCGAGGCTTGCTTGAATCCAGGCCAGCAGTAGAGGCCTTTCATGAAGCGATCCTTCTCCGGCAGGAGCTTGAGCACGTCGAGCACCTTGCGATCCATCAGGCGGAAATCACCGACGTCGTCGGGAATCTTGATGTCGCTGACGAGATTGAAGAGACGATAGAACAGCATCGCGCTGCTGCGCTTCATCATCGCATCCTGCGCACGGCTCGAGCGGCGTGCGAGCACGACGTCATAGCCTTCGCGCCAGCGTGCGACGAGAGCCGGGATCACTTCGGGTGGATCCTGCAAGTCGGCATCGATGGGAATTGCGGCGTCCCCGGAGGCGTGTTCGATCGCAGCCGACATCGCCGCTTCCTTGCCGAAGTTGCGCGAGAACAACAGCACTTTCACGCGTGCGTCGCGTTGCGCCAGGGTTTCGAGCATGGCGGGAGAGCTGTCGGTGGAGCCGTCGTCGACGAAGATGAGTTCGTAGTCGAGATCGGAAAGAGTCTGCAGCGCCGCGGCAACCCGCTCATAGAACAGCGGCAACACGGCCGCTTCGTTGTAGACAGGAACCAGAATGGAAAGCAGGTCTCTGGAATTCATCGGGCCTCATCCTTCACTGGCCGCGAAGGATAGCATGAGCCTGTAGTGTGGGCTTTATGTGGATACACGAGGGTGGGCGAGGGCAGCGCTGGACGGTGCATTGCACCGGGCACAGCCTGAGCGACAGGCGGCTGTAACCTCGCTGGAACTGAACCAAGTGAATCCAGCGCGCGATGCTTGAATTTCACCTTGGCTTCGAACATCACACGTTGGGCAGCGCCGCATGGCGGCTCAGCCCAAGCTACGAAGGAACCAACATACTAGGAGCCGCGCAATAGGAGCTACCAAAAAGAACCCCCGCATCGGCGGGGGTTCTGATACTGCTTGGCTTGCGGCTGACTTACTGCTGCGGGTTGCGCGTGGCCGATACTTCCACTTCCACGCGGCGGTCGGGCTGCAAGCAGGCTTTGAGTGCATCGTTGACCGGGCCCGTGCACTGATCGGGGCGAGTCACCGGCTGCGATTCGCCGACGCCGCTGGCGCGGATGTCGTTGGCCGGGATGCCGTTGCTGATCAGGTACTGGCGTACGGTTTCGGCGCGACGCTCCGACAGAGCCTGGTTGTACTGCTCGGTGCCGATGCGGTCGGTGTGACCGGTCACGATGAGGATGTCGTAGGTGTAGCCACGCAGATCTTCCATCAACACGTCGAGCGACTGACGGCCGGCGGTGCGCAGTTCGGCGCTGTCGAAGTCGAACAGAGCATCGGCCGACAAGGTGACGCGCTGCGGTTGCGGCGGCGGAGCCGGAGCAGGGGCCGGCGCGGGGGCCGGCGCCGGTGCGGGGGCCGGAGCAGGTGCGGGTGCCGGACGCGAACCAAAGCGATAGACCAGACCTACGGTGAAGAGGTCGACTTCATGATCGATGAATTCCGAATCGTCGATGCGGAAGCGCTCGGCTTCGGCACGCAGCGACAGGTTGTCGTTGAAGGCGTACTGCAGGCCTACACCGAACTTGCCACCGAAGTCATTGTCGCTGCCGAGGTCCGTGAAGGCGGAGTAGCCGGGACCGAAGCGTGCATGCTCGTGCGAACGGGCATCGTGTACACCGACGCGACCCAGCAAGGAGAAGCGTTCAGAGAGGGGCAGACGGCCCACCAGATCCAACGCGACGCCTTCCATGCGCACGCGGCCATCGAAGGTGTAGTTCGGATCGATCGTGGTGCTGAAGCCGAAGTGGCCGAAGTTGTAGTAGCTGCCTTCGAGCGAGAAATAGGGGTTGAAGCTATAACCGGCGTAGATCTTACCGGCGAAGTCCTTGTCGTCGCCGTTGATGGCGCCGGGCGTGAAGCCCTCTCTTTGCAGCTTGTAGGTGATGATGTCGTTGTTGATGTCGGCATGGGCCTCACCCAATCCGAAACCAACGTACCAGCCGCTGTCTTGATCCGTTTGAGCCTGAGCCAGAGGGCTTAGCAGCGCGAAGGCCGCCATCAGCCCGCAGAGGCGAAGTGAAGTTGAAGGCGATGTTGGTTTCATGTGTTTCTCCCTAGATGAATGACTATCGCAATCGCATGCCCGATTGCGCTTAACATCGCTGCTCTCCCGAGCAGTACTACAACTGGAATCCGTATGTCGTAACAACGGATTTCCCAGCAACATTCCGGCGTGCTTCATGCTTGCCGGAGCGTGCCATGGCCCTGCAATTGCCATACCAGGCGAACTCCATGACAGTTGCGCGCCACGATAGCCGCTAATGTCACGACAGTGCACCCCTATAACGTAAAAAAAGCGAATCGGTTAACGAAAAGGGTATCGTTTTTAACCGTTTGAGCTGGAATCAGCCTGTAAAAAATTCACGGATGCCGCAAATTTTGCCGCAAGTGTCACGAAATTCACTAGTTATCACGCCGCTAACAAAGGCGCCATGCTGGCGCGGTACTGGCATTGCGCTAAAACGGAGTAATAAAAGAAGGAATTGAGTGGGATCAATCCGCCAGGTAGTACTCGATGGTGGAAACCACGCGCACGGTCTTGATGTGTGGATTGTTGGCGTCGCGATCGGTGATGGTAAAAGTGCCCTGGCTGGCGTTCTTGATCTTACCGAGGCGGCTCTGCGAGTCGGCAGCGAATTTCTCGGCCACTTCCCGCGCGTTCCGAGTGGCTTCCTCGATCATCTCCGGCTTCACATCGTTGAGCGTAGTGAAGAGATACTGCGGCATCGTACGCCAGGTGTCGGGCGACATCGTCAGACCTTCACGGCCGAGCTGGCCCAGGTTGGCCATCGCCTCGCGCACCAGCTCCACCTTGTCCGTGTAGACCGTCAGCGCGCGGCTGCCGGTGTAGCGGAATCTGCGCTCGTTTTCACCGTATTGATTGGCGTAGCCATCGGTGACGAGTGGTGCGTTGTAGGAAATCTCGTCGGCGCTCAAGCCCGAGTTGATCAGGAAGGTACGCACGAGCACGGTGTTGCGTTCGAGTTGTTCATAGAGCGCGGCGAGATCGTTGTCGGCGGCGGTGAACTCCAAGGGCCAGATCACGACGTTCGCGGGATATTCACGCTCCGACAAACCCTTCACCACCACCGTACGCTCGAACTCGCGATAGCGCAGCGCACTGTTGCCCAACACCGCTCCGAGCCCGAGGAGGCCGATGCACAGCAGGATGCCGAGAACGAAAGCTCCCCAGGTGCGAGTGTGGTTGCGATGCGTGTGGGTGTGGTTGTCACTCATGAGACTGCTCCATAAATTCATTGGAGCGCATTGTAACGACAGAATTCGAGCGAGAGCTGAAGCATTACATTTTTCCAACAGTCGCGTTCAGCTCCCGTTAACTCTGTCGCTGCCGTCACGCGAGGATGTGGGGTTCACCCAGATTTTCGAGCTTGGGGAGCTCGTTGAGGCCCATCAGGAGATGTACGCGTTCGCTCGGCAGGCCGGAGAAGTTCACGGCGCGGTGATCGATGTCGACGCGCACCAACCACGCTGAACCATCCGCGGGAAGATGCACGCTTTCGATCTTGCCGTCGGGTCGGCGCCATTCGAAGAAGCAGTGGGGATTGGTGATGAGCGGGATGTGCAGACGCCAGGTTTCCGCTTTCGCGTCCGTATGAAAGGCCATGGCTTCGCCCTCATTCTTCAGTGCCATCAGTCGCACACGATAGGGGCGGAAACCGGAGGCCTGAAGTTGATCCATGGCGTCGGCGAGTGCTCCAGTGCAGATCGGTGTTCTCATTACGCCGCGTTTGTTGTTCGCCACTTCGCCAGGTTTCGGCTTCGTCGAGATGCGTCTTACTCCATCGCTGAGCGAACCATCGCGACTCGTCACTGCCCAGCCCACGTAATCGACGCGGTTGTCCTTGTAATTGGTGAAGGGGAACTTGGTGACGGTTTCATGGAAGTGTTTTCTCAGCGCTTCCACGTCGACCTGGAAGTTTGCGACCTTGGCAAACATGTAGTCTTTTGTGCTGAACATTCAATTTTGATCCTTCTGTGGTTCGTCGAACGCACTTCGATGGGAGGCTGGAGTGGAAATGCTTCAGCAGAACATCCGAGAGGCGCTCGGTGAGCTTCGGTGTCGTTGCGAGGATTCGGGCTCTTGTCGGAGCGCGACAGGGAACAGCGCGGCGACAGAAGTTGCCTGATCAGCCTTTGCCAATCATTAGTAAATACTGATTAGTCAAAAGGAATGGCGAGAGGCCGATTCGCTTACGGTTGAGCAGGGGCGTTGCGGCGGGCTTGCAGGCGGGGACTGGAGAGTTGCGATTCCTGCGGCTTCATCGCCAGCGCTTGGGCGCTGACGATGAAGTGAGCGTCGATCGGAAGAGCGTCACGTGCTTTGCGGATCAGCGTTTGATCTGCATCACCGTCCTGCCCATGGCATCGGAGGCATAGATGGTGCCGTCGCTGTCGACGCTCAGGCCGTGCGGACGGCCTTCGACCTTGACGCTGTCGATCAGCTGGCCATCGCGGATGATGTTGATGGCTCCGGCGTTGACGTCACTCACATACAGCGTGTCGTCGTCGGTGATGGCGATGCCGCCGCGTGACGGGAAGGGCCAGCTTTCGACGAAGGCGCCGTCTTTGTCGAAGACGGAAATGCGCTGATTGCCGCTGTCGTTGACGATGATGCGGCCGCGTGAATCCACCGCCACGCCATGCGGTACTTTCAGCTGCCCCGGGCCTTCTCCTTCACCATTACCGATGATGCGCACGAAGCTGCCGTCGGCGCGCAGATGCACGATGCGGGAATTCACGTAGCCATCGGAAATGTAGAGATCGCCGTTCGCGGCCACCGTGACGTAGTTGGGTTGGTTGAACAGATCCTGCGAATCGTTGTCGCCGGCTTCGTCGAGTTTGCCGAGCGTCTGCAGCAGCTTGCCCTCGAGGTCGTACTTGTAGACGACGTGGCGCGCGGCGTCGGTGGCCCAGAGGAAGCCGCGCGAGTCATAGGTCACGCTGTGGGCGTTTCGGAACAAACCGTCTTCGCCCCAGCTACGCAGAAGTTCGCCTTCACGGTTGTGTACCCGGAAGTAGGGCGCCGAACGCACGAAGACGATGACGTCGCCCTGGCCATCGGCCTCGACCCAGGAGGTGGACCCATCCCACTCACCCGCCGGGTGCCCCCAGTTCGTATCGATGGTTTGCGCGGTAGCGCCTTGGCAAAAAGCTCCGCACAGAAGCAGCGCCGCCATGGCGCGGGTAAGTAGTCGCTCGATCACGTGATTCCCCTCATGTTGTCTGCCGCATCTCGGACGGCCTGCGGCGGACTATAGGAGCTGGGCGCCAGCCTGTCGATGCGGCATCCCAGTATGGGACAGCCACTTTCACATCCCAGCAGGGGACAGCCACTTTCAGGTAAGCGGCACGACCTGGGACAGCCACTCCAGATTAGGCGGCAGGCAACGGGTAGGGGCGGGTAGGGGACAGCCACTTCAGGCTGGAGCAACGGGCATCGGGCATGGGACGCTCACCTCGGCGCACCTCGGCGCGCAGCGGACCGATGGCAGTGGGACACTCACCTTCAACATTCAACCTCGTCGCGAAGGGACAGCCACCTCACGCGAAGCGCGAAGGGACAGCCACCTCATCACAAAGGGACAGCCACCTCATCACAAGGTTTTGATGGAACGGAAATTTTTCGCGCTGGCGGGTAAGACGGAGATGCCGTGTTGCAGTGTTGCAGGGGACAGTCACCTGGACCCCGTCACCTGGACCCCTGTCACCTGGACCCCTGGACCTTCGTTGCTTCGGCGAGCGCCAAGCTGGGGATCCTCGTTAGGATGGGGCAGCCACCCGACTCTTAGGATGGGACAGCCACCCGACCCCCGACTTTCCAGCCACCCGCCCTTAAGACGGGACAGCCACCCGTTGCCGGCCCGTTACGCCACTCCCGGGTGCTCAGACTCTGGCCCCTCTTTGATCCCCATCAACAACGCTTAAGCACCGATTAACGCGTAATTGACGAGATACGTGGAATTAATGATAATCGTTCGCATTACCGTTTTTGTTATTTGATGAGATCGCTCTTATGCAATCGCCCCACATGTTTTCCTCCCTGCGCCCCGCTGCCTTGACCGTCGGGGTGGCCGCGGCTGTGCTCAGCGGCACTGCCCTGGGCGCTGCCGAGGAAAACATCGAAGAGCTCGTCATCACCGCCGCCGGTATCAGCCAGCGCCTCGTGGACGCGCCCGCGAGTATCAGTGTGGTCAGCGCGGTCGATCTGCAGAAGCGTCCCTACATCTCACTGGTCGATGCCGTGCGTGAGCTCGAAGGCGTGGACGTCGGCGAAACCTCCGACAAAACCGGTCAGCGCACGGTCAGCATGCGCGGCATGGGCAGCGACTACACCTTGCTGCTCATCGACGGCAAACGTCAGAACAACCACGGTGACATCTATCCCAACAGCTTCGGCGGCAACCAGTTCAACCATATCCCGCCGCTCGACACCATCGAACGCATCGAAGTGATCCGCGGCCCGGCTTCCACTCTCTATGGGGCCGACGCCCTCGGTGGTGTGATCAACATCATCACGAAGAAGAACGTCGAACGCTGGAGCGGCTCCGTCACCGCTGGCCGCAGCATTCAGGAAAACAAGGTCTTCGGCACCGACACCACCTACGACTTCGCGCTGAATGGTCCGCTGATCCGCAACGTGTTGGGTCTGGCGCTGCGTGGTTCCTGGTACGAGCGTGACGCGTCACAACCGGAATACGAAGTGATCTACGACCCCTCCGGTGCGCCGCATGAACGCGCGCTCGGCTTCGGTGGTGGCGGCAAGACCGTCGACAACATCAACAAGTCGCTGGGCTTCACGCTGAACTGGCGGTTGAGCGACACGCAGCGCCTGAGTCTCGACGTCGACGCCTCGCGTCAGGAGTACGACAACACGCCGTACTACAACAACCTCGGCACGCTCACCTATCCGCTCGGCACCGTGGACAACATCGAGTCCATCTGGCGCGCCAGTGGTGGCATGGTGCAGCCGCGCGCCGGATACGCCGCCGATCAGGAATTCAACCGTGACCAGTGGGCCCTTACGCACGAAGGCGACTGGGGTTTCGGCAAGAGCCAGGTGTCGCTGGCCTACATCGACACCACCAACGAAGGTCGCACCATGCCCTTCTCGGTGGCCGAGCGCCTCTTGCTGCAGCAGATGTGGGATGGCACGGGGCCCTATGCAGGGTTGAGCATCGCCGAGCGCCGCAGCATCGCCGAGCAGAGCTTCCTGCCGCGCCCCAAGCGTGAACTCGGCTCCAATCAGTACACCTTCGACGCCAAGCTCGACATTCCCATCGAAGACTTCGGCGGCGCGCATCACCTGGTAGTCGGCTCCCAGATCATCGATGGTGAACTCGAGGACGGTGTCTTCGGTATGGAAGCGGCCGAAGGTGGTGTGAAGGCCGTGCAGAAGCAGCAAATGTATTCGCTCTTCGTGGAAGACAACTGGACACCGCTCGAGCCGCTGACCCTCACCTTCGGTCTGCGTCGCGATGATCACAAGGTGTTCGGTGATCAGCTCAGCCCACGTGTCTATGCCGTCTACACCTTGAACGAAGCCTGGACGGTCAAGGGCGGTGTGAGCACCGGCTTCAAGACGCCGAAAACCACTGATCTCTACGACGGCATCACCGGCTTCGGCGGCCAGGGTGTGACACCCGTCGTCGGCAACCCCGATCTCAAACCCGAAACCAGTGTGAACAAGGAAGTGGGCATCTACTGGACCTCTCGCGAAGCCGGCCACAACTTCAACGTCACGTACTTCGTCAATGACTTCGACGACAAGATCGCCCGCGGCGAAACCAGTCTGAGCTGCGAGCAGACCGGTGGTGTGCGTCCCTGCGCCAACCTCGGTGTGTTCAATCAGCTCAACTACACGAGCTACGCGCAGAACATCAACATCGACAAGGCGCGGATCAAGGGTGTGGAGGTCGTCGGCCGCTACCAGATCCTCGATGCGCTGGCGCTGCGTGCCAACTACACCTACACCGACAGCGAGCAGCTCAGTGGTCCGCAGGCCGGTGAACCACTCACCAACACCGCCAAGGACATGGCCAACGCTACGCTGGATTGGTTCGTGACCGATGCCCTCAGCATGCAGCTGACGCTCGAAGCGCGTTCCAATCGCTTCCGTGGTGTCGATGCCAACGGCGACCTCATGTACTACAAGTCCTATGAGGTATGGCACCTGGGTGCGCAGTACCGCATCAACGATCGTCTGACCTTGAGCGCACGTATCAACAACCTGCTGGACGAAGACTTCACCACCTTCCAGACCAGCTTCACCCAGAACCCCGACGGCACCTACACGGCTTCCTTCGTCGACGATTACAACAACAAGGACAAGGCGCGTAACTTGTGGTTGAGCCTCAAGGCCGAGTTCTGAGTTCCTGTCTGCGCCCTCGCCCTGGCGTGCTCCTGCAGGGTGAGGGCAGCTCCTCCTGCCTGCCCCTGATTATCGAAAGCCAACTCGCAGTAACGATTTCGTCCAAAACGCGCCCTTGAAATCCGAGCGCGCGGCGGCATCTGTTAGCCTACGCGTCCTCGGTTCAGCCCGCGCTCCCATGAACGACTTCCACCACCATCACTCTCGTGCCGCTTCGCGTTGGCTCTTGCAGCCACTCGCGTACCTGCTGGCCTTCGTGTGCGTGGTACTGGGGCAGGGCTCGCTCACGGGCTCCGTGGCGCCGAGCGGCGCCAACCGCATCGATGCAGGCACGGCTTTCGTGCAAGCCCTGGCGCCGACGGAGCTGTCCATCGCCAAGCTGCGTCACGAAGCGCTGCCGCAAAGCACGGGGCCCGATGAAGAAGATTCTGCGCTGTTGCCCACGGTGCGGGTGCAAATAGTCCCTTCCCTCACTTCACAACCCTTTCATTTCCTTCGCGCCAACGCACCGCTCGCTTCCGCGCAGCGGCCCGGCGCGCCACGGGCTCCACCTCTAGCAGTCCTCCTCTGAATCAACGCCGCGTAAGCGGTGCATGTGCTCGTGTGCGCTGCGCGTTCGTACTGCGAATGCGTGTGCCGCATGAGTCTTTCGTCATCGATGCCGCGCCATGCTGCGGCAAGAGGAAGACTGCATGAAGAATCTCTTTTCCCGGGCCGTGTGCTACGGCCTGATCGTGTTCGCGGGTTTGCTGTGTGCACTGCCGAATGTGCTGCCGCAAGCTGCGCTCGACAAACTACCCGCCTGGTATACGAGTTCTCAGGTCACGCTGGGACTAGATCTGCGCGGTGGTTCCTATCTGCTTCTGAGCGTGGATGCCGATGGGCTGCTGCGCGATCTCAACACACAATATCTCGACGAGTTGAGCGAACGTCTCAAAGCCGAAGGCATTCGTACTACGGGACGTGAGGTGAGCGCCGAAGCGATGGCGCTGCGACCGCTCGATCCAGCGCGCCTCGATGAAGTCGCCGCCATCGCACGCACGCTTGCAGCAGAGAAAACCGATCTCGGGCTGCCCTATGCACTGACGACGGAGAACGGTGCGCTGCGCATGACGGTGAACAAGGCCTATCGCGATGCCGTGGTCGCCGATGCCACGCTGCAAAGCGTCGACGTCGTGCGGCGCCGTCTGGACGAAAGCGGCTTGGTGGAGCCGAGCATCTCGCGCCAGGGCGATGACCGCATCGAAGTGCAATTGCCTGGCGTCACCGAACCTGCACGCATTCGCGAGCTGCTCGGTACCACTGCCAAGATGAGCTTTCACTGGGTGGCACGTGCGGGCGCGACCGACACCTTGACCCTGCCGGGCGAACGCGAAGGCGAGCTCTATCAGCTCGAGCCCGCGGTGGCGATGGAGGGCAGGCACGTGCGCGACGCACGCGCGGCCTACGATCCCAACACGGCGCAGCCCATCGTGAATTTCCGGCTCGATAGTGAAGGGGGACGGCTGTTCGGTGACATGACGCGCGCCAATGTGGGGCGCCAATTGGCGGTGGTGTTGGATGAGCACGTCATCACCGCACCGGTGATCCGCGACGTGATCGCGAGTGGCAGCGGCCAGATCAGCGGCAACTTCACCGCGAGCGAAGCCGCCGATCTTGCCGTGATGCTGCGCGCCGGAGCCTTGCCCGCCGCACTCGACGTGATCGAAGAGCGCACCGTCGGTCCCAGCCTTGGCAGCGATGCGATACACATGGGCATGGTCACCGGTCTCGCCGGCGCCTTCCTGGTGCTGCTGTTCATGACGCTGATCTACGGCCAGTGGGGCTTCATTGCTTGCGTCGCGCTCGCGATCAACGTCGGGCTCACCTTCGGTGTGCTGAGTCTCGTCGGTGGCACGCTCACCTTGCCCGGCATCGCCGGCATCATTCTCGGCATCGGCATGGCGGTGGATGCCAACATCCTCATCAACGAACGCATCCGCGAAGAAACCCAGGCGGGCAAGAAGGCGCGCGCCGCGCTGGATGCAGGCTTCAGTCGTGCCATGGCGACCATCATCGACTCGCACGTCACCACCTTGGTGGCCGTGAGTCTGTTGGTGATGATCGGCTCGGGCGCGGTGCGCGGGTTCGCCACCACCATCGGCATCGAGTTGCTCATCTCACTCTTCACCTCGGTGTCGGTGACGCGACTTCTGATGGATTGGCGCGTGCAGAAGTTGGGGCGACACCAGATCCATGTCGGTGGACTCAAGTTGCTCGATCGTCTGGCGGAGCGCTTTGCGCCGGGTGGCAAGGTCATCCACTTCATGCGTGCGGGTTTTGCAGGACTGGTGCTGTCGGCACTCTTGTCCACCGCATCGGTGGTGCTGATGTTCCATCCCGGCATGCACTATGGCATCGATTTCAGCGGTGGCGCGCTGCTGGAAGTGCATACGGAAAGCGCCACCATCGAGGATCTGCGCGCGGCGCTGGAACACACGGTCGATGGCGAAATCTCGTTGCAGGAGTTCGGCGGACCGCATGATTTCCAGCTGCGTGTGCCACTGTCGGCGACGGGGGAAACGGGCAGTGTCTTGATCGATGAGCTCAAGAGCGGCGTGCTTGCAGCGGTGCCCGACGCCGAGTTCCCACGCGTGGATGTGGTGGGGCCGAAGGTCAGCGGCGATTTCGCCGACACCAGCATCCTCGCCGTGCTCGGTGCGGGTGTGGGCATGCTGCTCTACCTCTGGTTCCGTTTCGAGAGTCACTTCGCGGTGGCGGCGATACTGACGATCCTGCTCGACCTCACCAAGACCATCGGCTTCTTCGTCGTCAGTGGCGTGGAGTTCAATCTGACGGCGGTGGCGGCGCTCCTGGCCCTGATCGGCTTCTCGGTGAACGACAAGGTGGTGGTTTTTGACCGCGTGCGCGAAAACCTCGTGGCGCATCCGGAGCGTCCACTCGCGCAAGTGTTGGATGAAAGCATCAGCTCCACGTTGGCGCGCACCATCCTTACTTCCGGCAGCGTCTTTCTGGCGGTGTTGCCGATGGGCATCGCTGGCGGCGCGGCAGTGGCGAGCTTTGCTTTGCCGTTGCTCTTCGGTGTGGTGGTAGGCACGAGTTCTTCGATCTTCATCGCCTCACCGATCCTGCTGCACTTGGGGCGCTGGCGTGAACGGCGCGGACTGCCTCAGGTGAAAGTAGTTTCGGAAGCTGAGATGGCAGAGGAACTGGCGCGTCCTTGACGCAAATGTGACGCGGCGGGCAGGGATGGGCGGCGTTTTCCTGTCCCTGCCTCGCCGCAGTCGCTAAAATGCGCGGCTTTTTGGAAGTAGTCCGCGGTTCCTCATGCAGTCTCCCCTCAGTCCCTGGCGGCGCTGCGCCGCACTGCTCGGAGTCGAGCACGACCTGACTTCACATCTCGAGAAATGGGTATCGGCGCTCGGTGCCATGCTCGCCATTGCCGCCGTGAGCTGGATTTCCTATTCCGCACTCGATGGTGACGGTCTCGGTGCCGGCCTGATGATCGCCTCGATGGGCGCCTCCGCCGTGCTGCTCTTCGTGGTGCCGCATGGCGCGCTGTCGCAGCCCTGGCCGGTGGCTGGTGGACATCTCGTGTCCGCCTTCATCGGGGTGAGCTGTCGTCTGTTGGTCCCCGAACCTTGGTTGGCTGCAGCGCTCGCCGTCGGTCTTTCGATTCTCGTGATGCAGTATCTGCGCTGCGTGCATCCCCCCGGTGGTGCGACTGCACTGGTGGCGGTGATCGGTGGTGCGCGCATCGAGGCGCTGGGCTTTTCCTATCTGCTCGATCCGGTTGCCCTCAACGTCGCATCGATGCTGTTGGCGGCGCTGCTTTTCAACAATCTCTTCCGCTGGCGGCGCTATCCCTCGTGGCTCGCCAAACACAATCAACCGCAGGCAGTGGCGCAGGCCGAACGCCGCCTGGAACTGACGCAGGAAGATTTCGAAGCGGCGATGCACAAGTTGAATACCTTCGTCGACATCAGCACGGAAGAGCTCATCGAACTCGTGGATCTCGCACGGCAACACGCCGAGGAATCGCGTCCGCATCCTTCCGTCATCGAAGCGGGCCGTTGCTACAGCAATGGTCGTCTCGGTCGGCATTGGGCGGTGCGACAGGTGATCGACGTGGAAGCACCGGGCCGCAAGGGAACGCAGCGTCTCATCTACAAGGTCATGGCGGGTGAGGGTGCCTGGCAGACCGGCATCTGCAGCAGTGCGGAATTCCAGCAGTGGGCGCGTTTCGAAGTCTGCTGTGAGAACGGCCGTTGGGTACGTGTGCAGTCGGAACAAAGTGCCGACGACAAGGTGGCCTGAACTCAGTTGTCGATCATCGCCTGGATCTGCGCAGCGAGGCGGGAGCGTGGAGGAATGCGCTCGGGATTGATGTTCTTCATGATAGCCACGCCCAACAAGAAGGAGGCCAGCATCCAGGCGCGCTCCTTCGCTCTGGGACCTCCGAGCCAGCCGCTCACGGGCTCGATGAAATGCGATTCGATGTGTTCGTGGGCCATGGCGCTGGCTTCCGGCGAACTCATCGCCCCGACCACGAGACCGAGGAAGGTCAGCTTGCGCGGCTGATCAGCAGCGGCGGCCTCGAGTATGGCGCGCGCCACGCGCTCACCACAGGTGGCGCGATCGCCGGCCAGAAAGGTCTCCATCGGACTCTTGCTGGCGGCTGCCAGTACTTCCGCGAAGAGCTGCCGTTTGGAGCCGAAGTAGCGGTTGATCAGCGCCGGGTCGATGCCGGCATCGGTGGCGATCGCGCGCAGGCCGGTGTTGTCGTAACCGTCCTTGAGGAAGTGCTGGCGTGCTGCTAGCAGAATCGCTTCGCGTGTGGCGCTGGCGTTGCGGCTACGGGGTTCTTCGCTCATGTGTGTGCAAATTTTGTGAATTGTTTGGGAAAGCGACGAAGCGCTTGATTGACACAGCCTACCACCGAAGTGTCAAATAAGTCACCACCTGTTGACTTATTCTTGACTGTCCAGTTCTGGAGGGGCAGTCAGAGCAGCAGTATCAACCGCAGGAGTATCCATGTCCCCCTTCCGCCCGTATGCAGCTTTGTTTGCGTTAGCTTCACTCGTCCTTGCATCCTGCAGCGAGGCCCCTCCGCCGCCGGCTGCCTCCGCGCCGCAAGTCAGCGTGGCCAACCCGCTCAAGCGCAACATCAGCGATTGGGACGGTTTCGTCGGCCAGTTCGAAGCGGTCGAGCGTGTCGAGATTCGCCCGCGTGTGAGCGGCTATCTCGTGGAAATCGCCTTCGAGGATGGCGCCCAGGTAGAGAAGGGCGATCTGCTGTTTCGGATCGACCCACGTCCCTTCGAGGCCGCGCTGGATCAGGCCAAGGGTCAGGTGAAGGCGGTCGAGACGCGTCTGGAAAATGCGCGCACCGAACTCGAGCGCGCCAAGGACCTGCTGCCGCTGCAGGCCGTGAGTCAGGAAGAATTCGATCGCCTCAACGCCACGGTGCTGAGCGCGCAGAGCGAACTGCAGGCAGCGCGCGCCGCGATGCGCGCCGCCGAGCTCGACGTCGAATTCACCAAGGTCACTGCGCCGATCTCCGGTCGTCTTTCCTATAGCCGCGTCGACGTCGGCAACATCGTCAAGGCCGATGAAACCGTGCTGACCACCGTGGTTTCCATCGATCCGATGCAGTTCTCCTTCCAGGGTTCCGAAGCCATGCTGCTGCGCTACAAGCGCAACAATCCGCACGGTCTTGCCGGTGCGCCCGTGCGCATCCGTCTGCAGGATGAGCGCGACTACAACTGGGAGGGCCGTCTCGAATTCTTCGACAACGCCATCGACACCAACTCCGGCACCATCCGTGGCCGTGCCCTGGTGAGCAACCCCGATGGCTTCCTGCTGCCCGGCATGTTCGGTCATCTGCAACTGCAGGCCGCAGCTTCCTACGAAGGCATCTTGCTGCCCGACTCCGCCATCTCCACGCGTGGTGCGCAACGTATCGTGTTGGTCGTGGATGACAACAACGTGGTGAGTGCGAAACAGGTGGAACTTGGCCCGCTCAACGAGGGCCTGCGCGTGATCCGTTCCGGTCTGACCGGCAACGAGCGCGTCATCATCAGTGGTCTGCAGCGTGCCTTCCCAGGCAGCACCGTGGAGCCGATGCCGACGACCATCCAGGCTCCCTGAGAACCTCACGTTCGCCAACGTCGCAGTAGCAGCATCCACAGGATTCATCCATGCGCTTGACACATTTCTTCGTCGAACGCCCCATCTTCGCCACCGTGATCGCGATCGTGATCACGCTGGTGGGGGCTTTCTCCTATCCGCTCCTTCCCGTTTCCCAGTTCCCGCAGATCGCACCGCCGTCGATCAACGTCAGCGTTTCCTACCCCGGTGCTTCGGCAGAGGTGATTTCCGAAACCGTACTGGCGCCGCTCGAGCAGCAGATCAACGGTGTGGAGAACATGATCTACATGACCTCCACTGCGGTGGTGCAAGGTCAATCGTCGATCTCCGTGTTCTTCGAACAGGGCACTGACCTCGACACCGCCCAGGTACTCGTGCAGAACCGCGTGGCCGTGGCGGAACCGCGCCTGCCCGAGCAGGTGCGCAACCTCGGCGTACTCGTATCGAAACAGGCGCCGGGCTTCCTCACGCTGCTCACCATGAGCACGTCCGATCCCGAAGTCGACATCGAATACCTCGGTAACTGGGCCGCCACCACGGTGCGCGACCGTCTGCTGCGTATCGAAGGCGTGAGCGACGTGCGCGTATTCGGTGGTGGCGACTATGCGATGCGCGTGTGGATCGATCCCGATCGCGCCGCGCTGCGCAACGTCACCGCCAGTGAGATCGTTGCGGCATTGCGCAATCAGAACCTGCAGGTTGCCGCAGGTGCCATCGGCCAGCGCCCGATTCCCAATGGACGCGCCGACTTCCAGTTGCCGATCCAGGTGCAGGGCCGTCTGAGCGATCCCGAAGAATTCGAAAACGTGATCCTGAAGGTCAGCAGCGAAGGCGCCATCACGCGCCTGCGCGATGTGGCGCGGGTCGAGATCGCACGTCAGGACTACACGGTGAATGCCTTCTCCGGTGACCTGCCCACCATCGGCATGGCCATCATTCCGCAGCCGGGCACCAACGAGCTCGCCGCCGCGCAGGCCGTGCTCGCCGAGATGGATGCGATGCGGGACACCATCTTCCCGCCGGGCGTCACCTACAGCGTGCCCTACAACCCGAGCCAGTTCGTGGCCACCTCGATCGACGCGGTGGAACAGACGCTGTACGAAGCGATGATCCTCGTGGTGGTGGTGATCGTGGTGTTCCTGCAGACCTGGCGCGCCGCCATCATCCCGATCGCCATCATTCCGGTGGCGCTGGTCGGCACCATGGCGGTGCTGTTGACTCTGGGCTACACGCTCAACACGCTTGCGATGTTCGCACTCGTGCTCTCGGTGGGCATCGTGGTGGATGACGCGATCGTGGTGGTGGAAAACGTCGAACGCAACATGCGTCTCGGCATGAGTCCGAAGGAAGCCGCGCATCGCACGATGGATGAAGTGGCCGGTGCCTTGATCGCGATCGGTCTGGTGCTGTTGTCGGTATTCGTCCCGACTGCCTTCATCTCCGGTATCCCTGGTCTCTTCTATCGCCAGTTCGCCGTGACCATCTCCGGCACCGCCGTGATCTCGCTGCTCATGTCGCTGACGTTGACGCCGGCGCTCGCTGCAGTGCTGCTGCGTCCGCATGGCGAAGGCGATGAGATTGCGCACGCGCCGGCCTGGTTGCGTCCGCTCAAGCGCGCGGGCCACGCCTTCAACCATGCCTTCGATCGTCTCGAGAACGCCTACGGTCGTCTGACCTCGAAGACCGTGCGCCGCGTCGCCGCGATGCTGCTGCTCTACGGTGGCCTGCTGGGTCTGACCGTGTGGCGCTTCAATGCCACGCCGGGTGGCTTCATTCCGGAGCAGGATCAGGGCGCTCTCATCGGCGTGATCACGCTGCCGCCGGGTTCGGCCGGTGTGCGCACGGACGCGGTGATGCGTGAAGCGATGGAAATCGCGCAGCAGACCGATGGCGTCGCCGAAGTGGTGGCCTTCTCCGGTTTCAACGCGGCGAGCTCCTCGCAGGAATCGAACAGTGGTGCGCTCTTCATGCGTCTGACCGATCAGATCGAACGCACCGAGCGCGGCCTGACTGCCGTTGCACTCGCGCAACAGTTGATGGGCAAGCTGAGTGTGATCCAGGGCGCCAGCATCATCATCATTCCGCCGCCGACCGTGCAGGGTATGGGCAACGGTGGTGGCTGGCGCATGATGATCCAGGACACGACCGGTGCCGGTTATCAGGCGCTCGAAGATGCGTCCAACGCGCTCGTCGCTGCGTCGCGCAACGTGCCCGAGGTGGCCAGCGTGTTCAACCAGTTCAACACCGGCGCACCGCGTCTGTTCGGTGATCTCGACCGCGACAAGGCCCAGCTGCTCGGTGTGCAGCCGCGCGACGTGTTCGACACGATGAACATCTATCTCGGTTCGCTCTACGTGAACGACCTCAACCTGTTCGGTCGTACCTATCAGGTGATCGCACAGGCCGAGACCGATTTCCGTGACGATCGCGACGACATCCTCAACCTGCGCGTGCGTTCGGCCACCGGTGAGATGGTGCCGCTGTCGGCAGTGGTCGATTTGAAAGAAGACTCCGGCCCGACCCGCGTGCTGCGTCACAACCTGTTTCCGACCGCCGACGTGCGTGGTCAGCCGGCGCCGGGCTATTCCTCGATCCAGGCACTGGAAGCGATGGAAAAACTCGCTGCCGAAGTGCTGCCGCAGGGCATGACCTTCGAATGGACCGACATCGCCTATCAGGAAAAACTCGCGGGCGACACCGGCATGTTGGTGTTCCTGCTCGCCGTGGTGTTCGTGTTCCTGGTGCTCGCGGCGCAGTACGAAGCCTTCATGCTGCCGTTGTCGGTGATCCTGATCGTGCCGATGTGTCTCTTCGCCGCGATTCTCGGTGTGAACCTGCGCAGCATGGACAACAACATCCTCACGCAGGTGGGTCTGGTGGTGCTGATCGCCCTCGCAGCGAAGAACGCCATCCTCATCGTCGAGTTCGCACGTCAGTACGAGGAGCGTGAAGGCATGAGCCGCTTCGATGCCGCCATCGCCGCTGCTCGTACTCGTCTGCGTCCGATCTTGATGACCTCGTTCGCCTTCATCCTCGGTGTACTGCCGCTGGCGATCGCCGAAGGTCCCGGCAACGAAATGCGGCAGGCGCTCGGTACCGCCGTGTTCTTCGGCATGTTGGGCGTGACCTTCTTCGGTCTCGTGTTCACGCCCGTGTTCTATGTGTTCTGTCGTGGTCTGGTGGCACGTCGTCACGAAGAAGCACCGCGACCGCTGGTAGTACCGGAAGGAGAGCAGCGATGAGCGCAGGAGTAACCATGAAAGGCCTCGAGATGTTCACGAAAGGCAAACTTTGCAGCGCGATGCTGAGCGCATTGCTGCTCGCCGGTTGCGCGGTGGGACCGGACTACGAGTCCGTGTTGCCGGGCGTGGCGGGGCAGGGCGGCTTCGTGACGCAGGACGAACTGCTCGATACGCAAGCGACCCTGCCGGCCGATTGGTGGCGTTTGTACGAAGACGAAGCGCTCAACGCCATCGTCGAAGAAGCGCTTGCCGCCAACACCAACCTGCGTGTGGCTGCTGCCAACCTCGAACGCTTGGAAGCGCTGTGGCGCGAAAGCCGTACGCAACACCTGCCGTCGACCACGGTGAATGCAACCGATACCTACAGTCGGCAGAACTTCTTCTTCAGCGATGCGCCGCTGTCGGTGCAGAACCATGTGTACAACGCCAGCCTGAACATCGCCTATCAGGTGGATCTGTTCGGGCGTGTGCGTCGCACCGTCGAAGCGGCGCGCGCCGACACCGATGCGATGCGCGCGGCCTATGAAGCAACGCGTATCACCGTGGTCGCTGCCACCGTACGCACTTACGCCGCGGCCTGTCACGCCAATGAGCAGCTGCGCGTGGCGGAGGAGAATCTGCGTTTACAGAACGAAAGGTTGGATTTGACGCAGCGTCTGGTCGATGCCGGACGTGGTACGGCGATGGAAGTATCGACGATCGCCGCACAGGCTGCGCAAACGCGCGCCCTGTTGCCGCAGCTGCGCTCCGCGCGCCAGGCAGCGCTGTTCCAGTTGGCGGCGCTTCTGGGGCGTACGCCGGATCAGGTGCCGGACGTCGCCGCCGATTGCGCGACACCGCCGCGTTTGACGCAGCTCCTGCCGGTGGGGGATGGCGCCAAATTGCTGCGTCGTCGTCCGGATGTATTGCAGGCCGAACGACAGCTTGCCGCGGCGACCGCGCGCGTGGGGGTGGTGACTGCAGATCTCTATCCGACGGTGAACCTCACCGGCAGCATCGGGTCTTCGGCGCAGTCGAGTGCAGACCTCTTCACCAGCTCCACCGAAATCTGGAACTACGGCCCGTCGATCAGCTGGGCCTTCCCCAACATCACCGGCACCTTGGCGCGCATTCGGCAGGCGGAAGCCTCGGTCGATGCCGCGCTCGCCAACTTCGATGGTGCCTGGCTGAACGCTCTGCGCGAAACCGAAACGGCGTTGTCGAGTTATCTGAACGCGCTGCAACGCCGTGCGGCGCTCGAGGAAGCGAACGCGCACAGTGCCGAAGCGGCGCGTCTTGCGCAGCTTCGTTTCGAAGCCGGACAGCTCAGTTACCTCGATGTGTTGCAGGCAGAACTCACCGCCACCACGGCGCGTGTGAATCTGGCGGCGGCGGAGGCGGAAACCACGGCACTGCAGGTGGATCTCTTCCTCGCTCTCGGGGGCGGTTGGTCCTTGCCGGAGTGAATCAGGCGGCGGGCAGCGGCTGCATGCGCTGATGCTGCTGCCCGCCGCTGTTCGAGCTGGGCCAAGCAGCCATGACGTTGTTGCGGCCGGCCTGTTTGGCGGCATAGAGCATGGCATCGGCGCGGGCGATCAGCGCATCGGCGTTGTCGCCATCTTCCGGGAACGTGGCGACGCCATAGCTGGAAGTCAGGATGTTTTCGTTGCCACGGGCGATGGCTTGTTTCTCGATGCGACGACGCAGACGCTCCGCGGTCTTCATCGCACCTTCCTTGTCCGTGCCGGGCAACACCACCAGGAATTCTTCCCCACCATAACGAGCCAGGAGATCGGACGCACGCAGTTCCTGACGCGTGATCTCGGCCACCATCTGCAGCGCGCTATCGCCGTACTGATGACCCAGGCGGTCATTCAATTCCTTGAAGTGATCCAGGTCGAAGAGCAACACGGAGAGTGTCTGTTTTTCGCGTTGTGCGCGTGTGAGTTCCACGTCGAGTGATTCATCCAGCGCGAGGCGGTTGAGCGTACCGGTGAGCGAATCGGTGCGCGCCTGGATTTCGAGCTCGAGCGCGAGATGCGCCGCCACGATCCAGAGGCACCCGAACGAAGAGATGATCAGAAGCAGCAGCAGCGTCAGATAGGCGAGTGCCTGCACGGGCCCGCCTTGCATCAGGTCTTCGGGTGGGAACCAGTAGGAGTAGATGACCCGCACCACCGCACCGACGATGAGAATGATGAAGCCGGAGGCGGTGAACCAATAGGGTAGCCGCACTCTTTGCTGCACGTTCACCACCAGCAGCTGCACGGTGAGGAGCGTGGGAATCATGTTCACCACCGCCGATACGATGATGCGCGCCGCGACATCGGGATCGGTGTAGGTGTAATGGATCAGCAGCGGTGTCTTGATGATCAGGAGCAGTGGCAACATCCACCAGTAGCGCCAGTCGTGGCCGCGTAGTCGTGAGACTCCTTCGTGAAAGAAGCAGATGGCCACCAGCAAGAGGTCGTTGGCGACCACGATGGAAAGAGAGTCGGGAATGTAGTCGCGCAGAGCGGTGAGCAGAAAGGCGAGCGCAGCGGTGGCATTGGCGGCGGCCCACCAGTAAAGACCTCGCACCCGCCGTTGTCCGCGCTGCCACAGGCAAAGTCCCACGGCGAAAACCAGGGCAAAGAGCAGCAGGTTGAAGATGAGAGTGCGGATGTCGAGGTGCATGACGTTGGATGATAGCGTTGTGCTGTCATCCTCTGGAAGAAAGGATTAATACTTTTAGGTGGATATTTGATCGGGCGCTAAACGGCTGTTTGTTAAACGCACGTTAGAGCTTTGGGCGCGGAGAGCACTCGCTGTATCGCGGAGGAGGACCGCGTTCGCAGGCTGGCGGTGAGCGCAGCGAACCCAACGCCGGATGCATTGGTCTGCGTTGGTTATCGGGCGCGTTGGTTTCTTTTCAAGCTGCGCCCTCGCGACCGCACTTGCTCTTCGCGGTGTCAGGTTGCTACCTGCGAGTCTGTTGTGTCCGTCTGGCGGCAACGACGCCGCTGGCAACTCCATCGACACCGCATCTTCACGGCGCTCACGCCGGCTCATCTGTCGCGATGGGGGGAAGATCAGGGCGGCCGTACTCGATACGGGCTTTGCGGTAGGGCAACGGGAACCACGCCCGTGGGAGCTCGACCTGGTTTGGCGCATCCAGCCCCCAGGAGGCTTGATCCGGGCCGGAGGGGGCGGGTACTTTAGGCCGGCTCGCGTCCACGGGGCCATATAAAAAGAAGAACAGAGGGGATATCGATGCAGGTCTTACGAGCCGTATTGGTAGGTGCGCTGGTCTGGAGTGGTTCGACGCTGGCAGCGGATGCTCCCGCCATCCCCGTGCTTCCCTTGCCCGAAGGCCCTCTTTATTACGACACCGCCGAAGGTTTCCCGATCAGGGTGAACATCCTGGCGCGTGGTCTCAAACATCCCTGGAGCCTCGCCTTCCTGCCGGACGGCAGCATCCTGGTAACCGAGAAGGACGCAGGTGTCATCCGCCGCATTCAGAACGATCAGTTGTTGCCGGAGCCGGTGCAGGGGGCGCCAGAGGTCGTGGTGGCGCGCTTTTCCGGCCTGCTCGACATTGCCCTGCACCCGAACTTCGCGAACGAGCCCTACATCTATCTGAGCTACAACAAGCCGCTGCCGGAAGGTAAGACGGCCGTGGCCTATGCACGCGGCCGTTGGGACGGGCAGAACCTGCTCGACACGCAGGACATCTTCATCGCCGACATCGGCACCGCCTCAGGGTCGCGCATCCTCTTCGGACCGGACGGCATGCTCTACGCCGGACTCTACGTGGACGTGGTGCAGGAGCGCTCGTTCGCGCCGGAGTCGCTCAAGGGCAAGTTGATTCGCCTGACACCCGAGGGCAGGGTTCCCGCCGACAATCCCTTCATCGGCAAGGAAGGATTCCGCCCCGAGATCTTCACCTACGGTCACCGCACGATCACCGGCCTGACGATCCACCCCACCCGCAACGAGATCTGGGCCACGGAGATGGGGCCGAACGGTGGCGATGAAGTGAACCGCATCGAGGCCGGCAACAACTACGGTTGGCCGCTGGCGAGTCTGGGGCGAACCTATGATGGCCCCTGGCAGAGCGAGAAATTTCAGCTCGACGGTGCGGTCGACCCCGTGGCCTTCTGGATGCCGTCGATCTCCGTATCCGGCATCGCTTTCTACGACGGCGCGGCCTTTCCCGAGTGGAAGGGCGATCTCTTCGTGGGCGGCATGAAGTACGGCGAGATCAACGGCACCGGCCAACTGCAACGAATCCGCTTCAACGAGAACATGGAAGAGCTGCGCCGTGAGGCGTTGCTCGTCGATCTGCGGCAGCGCATCCGCGACGTCAAACAGGGGCCCGATGGTTACCTGTATCTGCTGACGGACGAGGACGACGGCGCGGTACTGCGCATCGAGCCTGCGCGCTGAGCACCACGAACCACGGCAGCAACATCGGTAAGGAAACTGCATCATGAGTAATTCCGGCAAGAAGGCCATTCTCATCACCGGAGCCACCGACGGACTCGGCAAGGCCATCGCGGAGCGTCTGGTCGCAAGAGGGTGGCGCGTGTTATTGCATGGCCGCAACGCGGCGAAGGGCGGAGCGCTGTGCGAGGCCTTGCGCGAGCGCACGGGCAATCACGACGTGCATTACTTCAATGCCGACCTCAGCAGCCTCAAGGACACGAAGGATTTCGCCGCGGCCGTGCTCGATGCAGAGCCGCGTCTGGACGTATTGGTCAATAACGCCGGCATCGGTCCCATCTCCGCCGACGCGCCACGGCGGGAGAGCAAGGATGGTCACGAGTTGTTCTTCGCCGTGAACTATCTCGCCGGTTACCTGCTGACGCGCGAGCTGTTGCCGCTTCTGCATCGCTCCGCTCCGGCACGCATCATCAACGTCGCTTCCATCGGTCAACAGGCCATCGACTTCGATGACGTGATGTTGACCCAGGACTACGACGACATGCGCGCCTATCGCCAGAGCAAGCTGGCGCAGATTCTCTTCACCTTCGATCTCGCCGAGGAATTGCAGGGCAGCGGTGTCACCGTGAACTGCCTGCACCCGGCCACCTTGATGCCGACGCAGATGGTGAACGAGTCGCAGTGTTTCCCCGGGCCGATGTCGACCTTGGAGCAGGGCGTCGAGGCGCTCGATCAGCTCGTGAGCTCGCAGGCCTTGAGTGCAGTCAATGGGGCCTACTACGACGGCAAACAGCAGGGGCGAGCCAACGATCAAGCCTATGATCGTCAGGCGCGGCTGCGCTTGCGCAACTTGAGCAATGCCTTGATCGCGGATGTGTGAAGTCGCCGCAGTCTTTCACTTACCAAAACGACACGAGAAGGGGAAAGCAATGAATCGATTCGAGCTGGCGGTGTACCACTGCATGGATCCGGTGGAAAAGTTGTTGCAGAGCACGACGAATCCTCTGCATCGCGCGATGCTGCAGAATTTCCGGCGTCACGTGCATCTCGAGGGCTCGGGTCAGTTCGACAAGATCGTGGCCGAAGACATGATGGTCGATCATCCGGTCTATCGCGTGTCCTGGGGCGACAATCCGGTGGTGGTCGAAGGCAAGGATGCGGTGGTGGGGTTCTACAGCAGCGTGGGCGCACAGGTGTTGTGGAATTCCGACGACTACATCGCGGTGAACGATTGGGGCATCGCGGATGAATTGACCTTCAATCAGTTGCTCAAGGGCAGCGATCTCATCCGCATGGGTTACAAGGCGGACAACCCCGATGGCTACTATCACCTGCAGAGCCGCCAGGCCTTCATCTGGCCCTACGATGAGCGCGCGCGTCTGCGCGGCGAGAATCTCTACGAAGACAAGACCAGCGTGAAGATCACACCGGTGGATGCGTCCGAAGTGATCACGCCCGAGCAGGTGGCGCAGATCCATCGCGATCATCTCGCGCGTCTCGAGCGGGAGCTGGGGCCCAACTACTGGGTGTACAAAGGCTGAGATGAGTTTTGATCGAAGAGGGCCGCAGACGCGGCCCTTTTTATTTCTTCGCTAACAATGGTGGCCCATAGGGTCGGTGGTGAGCGCAGCGAAGCCCAAAAGGGGGGCGGTTTCTTCGGCAGCTTTGGTTCATGCTCGTCGAGCTTCGCAGCGAGGTCGTTCAGCTCAACGCACGTGCGAAAAAAAGGGCCGCAATTGCGGCCCTTTTCATCGATGGCGTCACTGCGGATCGGAGGGCACCGTGGCCATGAACTCGACGAAGAAATTGTTGTGCTCCTTGAAGAACAATGCTCGCGTCGTGGGGCTGAGGTAGGAGGGCTCACCGGTCTTGGCGAGCGTGGTGAAGCCTGCAGCGCGCATGCGCTGCAGGGCGAGGTCGATGTCGGAAACCATGAAGAGCGCATGCCCAGTGCCGATGTCCTGCAGGATGGGGTCGATCTTGCGCTGTTCGATGCCCTCGTACTCGACGAGTTCGAAATAGACGGGTGAGCCGGGAACGAGCGCCGTGGCGTAGCGAAAGGAGGCATTGGGCGTATCGCGCAGCTTGTTGTAGGTCTCGTCCTCGATGAGCTCACTGGTCCAGAACTGAAGCTCGGGGCCGACGAGGTCGGTGTAGAGCTGCTTGGACGCTGCGAGATCTTCGACCGTCACCGAAATGCGCGCACCGATGATGTTGCTGTCGGCGGGCGCAGTGGTGGCGGGAGCGGGCGTGAGTTCGACGAGTTCGACCGGATAGCCATCGGGATCACGCACGACGATGGCGCGCTTGCGTTGGTTGGTGCCGTACATCAACGGCACTTCGACGGGCTCTGCGCCAGGCGTGAGAAAGAGCGCACCGTCTTCCTTGAGTTTGGCAACGGCGCTATCGAGGTCACGCAGAATCAGCACGAGGTGCGAACCGCCGATGTCGGTGAGTTTCTGCACATACTGGTGACGTTCCATGCCACGGAATTCGATGGCTTCCACCGTCATCTCGAGGCCGGAGCCAGCGTCCGCGGCAGTGCCTGGCAGCGGCAAGATCACGGCGCGGAACTCGGCGTAGTCGGGCGTGGCGGCGAATTCGAGCAGGCCGGGCGTGGTGAAGAAGCGCCGTGGTTCGTTGCGTTCACCGCGAATGCCGGTGCCGAGCAAGTCGTAGTAGAAATGAGAGATTTGTTCCAAATCACCAGTCTGACGGCCGAGATGGCCGGGGCGCAGCACGTTGCCGGCGGGTGCCACCTGTTCCAGTGGCGGCAGCGCGTTCTGTGCCGTGGATGCGATCGGAGTGAGCAGCAGGGTCAGTGTCAGGACCTTGCTCAGGAAGGGCATGGTGCACATGGGAATCCTCTCTCGTGTCGATGTCTTTCCGGTGACTTGCTTACTGTGCCGCACTGTTTTCCATGACTTCCAGGAAGAAACCATCCGGATCTTGGGTATAGAGCGCGCGCGTCGTGGGGCTGAGGTTGTACCAGCTGCCATTGCGACCCAGCGTGCTGCGGCCAAGCTCGCCCAGGCGCTGCATGGTGAGGTCGATGTCCTTCACCATGAAGGCAACGTGGCCGACGCCGATGTCCTGAATCACCGGCTTGAAGGGCGTGGCCGCGATGCCGCGATATTGGATGAGTTCCATCACCACGTTGGAGCCCGGAATCAGCATGGTGCCAACGCGGCGTTCGGCATTCGGCGTATTGCGCAAGCGGTTGTAATCCTCATCGAGCGTGAAGTCCGGAGCTGCCCAGGTTTGCAGATCGGGGCCGACCAAATGACGGTAATAGTCGAGCGCGGCATCGAGGTCGTTGACCACCAACGAGATGTGCGCACCGAGGATGTTGCTCGAGGCCGGTGCATTGCTGCTCGGGGCCGGCGAGAGTTCGACCAGTTCCACCGGATAGCCATCGGGGTCGCGCACGATGATGGCGCGAGCGGTGCCGGATAGTCCCGGCATCGGCACGACCGTTACGGGTTCGCCTCCCTCGGTGACGATGGGCGTACCTTCTTCAGTCAGTTTTACGAGAATGGAATCGAGATCGCGGACCAGGAGCTTCAGATTCGAAACGCCGGGATCCTGCATGCGCGTCAGATATTGATGACGTTCGATGTTTCGGAACTCGATCACTTCCACCACCATCTCCGGCACCGTGCCGGGATTCGTGGAGCTGCCGGGAATCGGCATGTTGATGGCGCGGAATTCGGCCTGCGGTGGTGAGCTGACGAAATCGATGAGCGGTTGAGATGTGAAGAAGCGGGGAGTCGAACCATCGCCCGCCAGATCGGCACCCAGGAGCTCGTGATAGAAGTGGATCATGCGCATGAGGTCGCCGCTGGTGCGACCGAGGTGGCCGAGTCGCAATACGTCGCCGGGAGGTGCGGCACCGATCGGAGGTGTCGAAGCAGCGCTAACGGGAGTGGAGCTTTCGTCGCTGCTACAGCCTTGCAACAGTGCAGTGAGTGAGAGCACCAGTACGACGGCCAAACGGTGCAACCGATGTGCCATGCCTTCCCTCCAGTCTCGGCGGCGTCGACGCCGCTCTCATCACTTGGTCTTGTTATTTATTTTGGAATGCGCTGACAGCGCAAACAGGCGCCAAGAGTAGAGCCATAACCTCGGGGGTTCAAGCTTCGCACGTGCGTACATCGGACTCGCGTCATATGCAAAAAAAAAGCCGGCGTGTCGCCGGCCAAGAGGGGATTGCACAAGGGGAAGTAGTGTTTCGGAGCGGGGGCGTTCAGACGGTGCCGAGGGCAGGGTCGCTCAGACCATGACGTCCCGTTTCGAGCCTGCCCGCGAAACGCCGCGACCACTCTTTGTCCGCGACGAGTTGCACGCTGAAGTCGTACCAGGAGGCACTGCCTGAGAGGTCGAAACGTTGCACGGCCTGTTCGCCGGCCTTGAGTTCGAGTTCCCACGGCCCCCCGTATGCATAGGCTTCGTCGCGTATGCGCAGGCGGAGCGCCGTGTCGGTGGGATTGCTCATGCTGAGGATGAGTACGTTTGCGGGTGCGTCGTAGGACAGTTGGCAGCGTGGGCCACCGGCGGTGTTGGCTTGGAAGAAGCGTATGAAGCCCTGCGGACCGAACACATACAGTTCATAGCTTCCCGCTTCCAGTGGCCACGAATCTTCGAGTTCCTTGCCTGCTTCCACCGTATAGCGTCGCGGGATGCGTTCGAGATGCCGTTTGTCGTACACATGGAATACGGCGCCGAGGCGGCCACTGTTGCGAAAACGCAGCGTGACTTCGCCATTGCGCACTTCGGCATCGGTGTGCAGTTCGTAGGCCAATGCACGTGAGGGACGTGTGCCGCGCTCCTGATACAAGGCTTCCGCTTGGTCCGGCACTTGATAGGGCGGCATCCTGCTTTGCTGCGCTTCGAGTTCGGCGAAGTTGCTGGTCGCGGGCAGAGCGGGCAGCTCGGCGTCGCCACCGGTGAAATCGAAGGCGGAAGTGAGATCGCCGCACACGGCACGATGCCAGGGACTGATGTTCGGCACTTCGATATCGAAGCGACGTTCCAGAAAACGTGCCAGCGAAGTGTGATCGAACACTTCCGAACATACCCAACCACCCTTGCTGAAGGGCGAGACGACATACATCGGTACGCGCGCACTCAAACCCCAGGGACGCAAGGTGCCGGAGATGGTGTCTTCTGGCACGAGGTAGTTGCGTTCGGGATCGGAGAAGTATTCGCCATCGAGCGACAGTGTGGCCTTGCCCATCAGACGACCTTCGGCATCGTAGGAGGGCACGGCCGGCGGTGGCACGTGATCGAAGTGACCATCGTTCTCGTCGAAGGTGATGAAGAACGCTGCGCGGCTCCACACGGCGGGATTGGCCGTGAGGGCATCGAGTATGCGCGCGGTGAAGTGCGCGCCCTTCTGCGGACTCGACGGCGCGCCGGGATGCTCCGAGAAAATGCGTGGCGGCAGGATCCACGATACCGCCGGCAAGTTGCCTTCTCGCACCTGCGCCGCGAAATCGTCCAAGGTCCAGAGCGACATGCCGTTCTCGTAGAGCGAGGAACCCGGTGCCGCAGTTCGGAACGCATTGAAAGCCAGACCGCCATGCATGGCGCCGGTCCAGTTGTCGTTGGGATCCTGATAGATGCGCCACGAGATGCCAGCTTCTTCCAACAGCTCCGGCAAGGTCGGCCAATGAAAGGGCGTGCCCTTGTAGGTATAGCCCGGCACGGGCCACTTATCCGTCTCGGGATTGGCGATCCAGCAGCGCAGGTTGTTGGGCTCTGAATCAGCGTCGGTGCAATTGATGCCGCGCCGTCCCAATTCCGGATTGAAGTTGGAACCACTGAAGAAAGTGATGCGGTTGGGATCGGTGCCGGTGGTGATCGAACAGTGATAGGCGTCGCACAAGGTGAAGGCTTCGGCCAGGGCGAACTGAAAGGGGATGTCCTCGCGCCGGTAATAGCCCATCGAGTTGTCGCGCTTGTACTTGGGCCAGTAACCGAACTTGCCCTGATTCCACGCGGCTTGCGAATCCGCGAAGCCGTGCGGCGTGCTTGGGGCGAGCAGGGCATTGAACTTGCTCGGATCGAGATGGAACGGGGCGATCTCGCGCTCGCCGTTGGATTGAAACCACACGGGCTTGCCGCTCGCGAGTGGCACCGGAAAACGATCACCGAAACCGCGCACACCGCGCATGGTGCCGAAGTAATGATCGAAGCCACGGTTTTCCTGCATGAGGATCACGATGTGTTTCAGATCCTTGATCGTACCCGTGACGACGGCAGGTGCGGCGGCGAGCGCGCGTCTGATGCTGGGAGGAAAACCGGCCAGCGCAGCGCTGGCGCCGGTGAAGGCCAGAAAACGGCGACGATCGAAACTCATGCTTGCTCCCCTGATGGTGGCGCACTGCAGGAAAACTCGCTGCAGTGCGTGGTTCCCTTGGTTGGCCATAGCTTGCCGCTGGCCTGTTAACCGCGTTTAAACGGTTGGGGAGCAAGTGAAAAATTTCATGCAAAGTTTGGGCGAGAAGTTCCTGCCTCAGCCCCAGTTGTTCCACAGTGAGAAGTCGAGCACGAGAGCGCCCTTGAAGCCCTTGCGATTCTCGAGCGGCACGTGTGCCAGCCCGGTGGTGGTATCGAGCGGAATGTCGCGACCCGTGCTCTCACTCCACTGATCCGACAGTACGTAGCGCAGGCGCCAACCATCGGGTTTCACCGTGGCGCGGATAGTGACCACCTCGTCGAACAAGACTTCAGCGGGATAGCGCTTCGAATCATTGAGAATCTGATAGTCGGTGGAACGCACTGTCAGTTTGACACTGAACACCAGCGTGCTGCCGACTTCGATCTTCTTGGTGTCGAGGAACACCGAGAACAGACAGGGGCTGCGCGGCAGCTCGCGCCCCATCGTTTGCGGGCGCATCAGTTCGTCGAAGGTTCTGAACACTGCCGATGAATCGTCGGCACGGCGCTCGGTGAGGTGCACGGAGAAGGAGCCACGCGGCATCACCGTGGCTTCGAACAGATAGGAGGCGCGGATCTGTTTGCCCTTGTCCTTCGCTTCCGCCACGCGCGGCGGCAAGGGCAGGGATTCGACTTCCATCACGCCCGTGACATAGGTGTCGCCGAAGAGGAAACGCACGAGGTTCTGATAGCCCTCTTCCGAATTCACGAGACCGAAGTGGCCGCTGTGACTGCGATAGACGTAGGCGCGCGGACTGCCTTCGACCGCAGCATTCTCGATCTTCACCAGACCATCGCTCATCGGCCCGATGCCGAGTTTCGCCAGCGTGTAGTCGCGGTGGTTGGTGCCCACCAGACAGAAGAAGCGGTTGGGATCGAAGGCGCCGTTGAGCGAGTCGACGCGCTCGGCATTCTTCGGCAAGGCCAGATACTTGCGCATCTCGTCGCGGCTGAAGTTGTTGGCGTCGAACAAGCCGAACCATGAAGGCACGTTCAGACCGAAGAGACGAATGTCGATGCCGTTGTGCGGCGTGCCATAGGTGAAGACCTTGTCCACGCAGCCCTTCGCCTCAGCGGTGCCAACCTTGGGATTCTGCAGAAAGCAGCGGCAGATCAGGCCGCCCATCGAGTGCGCCACCAGGTAGACCTTGAAGCTCGCTCTGGCCTCGGCGTCATCGCCGCAGACCTGCTCGCGCACACGCAGGATCATGTCGCAGAGCCCCTGCGCAGCATCTTCGATGCTCGGCGTCTTGTCGCTACCGATCTGTTTCGAGGCCTGATCGTAGTAGCGATAGATGTGCACGCTGCGTGCCGGCACGGGACCTTCCACCGGTTTGCCGTCGCGGAAGCTGTCCTGGTACTGATAGTCCTTCATCAGGCGCACGAGCGGCGATTCGAAGATGTGCATCGAGATGCTGCGGTCCCACTCCTGCTTGACCTTGGTGGAGCCGAGGTTGAAGCCCATGTAGGGGCTGGCGACGGCGTCCTCGATCTCGTCCTGGGTCATGGCATAACCACGAACGTAGATGATGGGGTAATAGGGATGTTGCAGGGTGGGCATGTGGTCCTCCATGGCTCACTGGTCGTTGTCGAAACAGCGGCGAGTATAGGGAAGAACTCAGCCGTATAGATGGGGGATCGGTAAGTCTCTGAGCGGGAACGGGTGGACGTTATTGATTGTCAACTGTGGGAACCAACGGTTCCAAATCGTCAAAGCGGCGGGCGAGGAGGGCAGTTCTGCTATCTTCACGGCAACTCAAAGGAGTGTCTGCATGCCTTTCCTCCGCTTGTTACATCCTTGCCTGGCCTCGCGCCCGCCCGGCCGGAGTGGCAGCACATGCGCCGTCTCTTGCCCTTATCCTTGCTGCTGTTCGTGCTTATGCTGCCTTTTCCGTATTTGCCCAGGTGGAAGAGACAGTGAACTACGGTGAGCTTCTACAACGACCCTCACGTCCGTCAGAAGATCTGGCGCGCGATGCAGCGAGTCGGCCCGCGGAGATGCTGGCTCTGCTCGGCGCAGGTCCTGGGCAGCGCGTGCTCGATTTCCAGTCCGGCGGTGGTTACTTCACCGAATTACTCTCGTATGCCGTGGGGCCAACGGGGAAGGTCATCGCCCACAATCACGATCGAGGTGGCGTGCTGGGGCCGGAGGTGTTCGAGCGTCGCTATGGAGGCGAGCGACTGCCCAACGTCGAGCTCCTGTTCGCGGCACACAACGCGCTCGCCCTGGCGCCGGGCAGTTTGGATGCCGTGTTGATGTCGATGGTCTACCACGACACCTACTGGTACCAGGAAGGCGTGGACTGGGGTCCGGTGGATCATGCCGCACTGCTGTGGGATCTCTATGTGGCCTTGAAGCCTGAAGGTGTGATCCTGGTGATCGATCATCAGGCCGAACCCGGCAGCGATCCCCATGAATCGGCAATCGCCACGCATCGCATCGATCGCGAGGTGGTATTGCGTGACTTCGCGGCAGCAGGATTCGTGCTGAAGGAGGAAAGCGACATCCTGCGTGTGCCCGCCGATCAACTCGCCACGCAGATATTCAATGAAACGGTGTATCGCAACACCGATCGTTTCGTGCTGCTGTTCGGCAAGTAACGGCTTTTTCCGCGAGATTTTTCCGTACAAAAAGAAGCCCGGCAGGTGCCGGGCTGAAACTCCCCGATCGAACAACCGGAAGAGCGTGGTAGAGCCGGCAGCTCGATGTCGCCATCGAAAACTGCCGGGGACGTAAGGAACTGCTTGTCATCAGAGCGGCGGTCCAGGGTAGCCGGGCCAGCGGGAACGCGGACGGTCACCCCAGTACAGCAGCGAGGACTGTGCCTTGTAGGCGGCGGGATCTTCGAGATAGCGCGCGATGTTGCGTGCCGACTGCGTGTAGTGCGCCTGCGTGATCGGATCACGCGAGCTGCGTTTCTCGATCGCGCTGCCGAGCTCTGCCAGCGTGACGCGCACGTAGTTGGTCACGTCCGAGCTCGCCTCGGTGCTTTGGCCGAGAATCATCAGCGAGTTGAGCACGAGGTCCTGCGTGGCGCGCAGAATGCCGGCTTCGATCGGCGTGTTCGGCATCGGCGCATTCCAGGTGTTGTCGAGCAGCGTGGTGACGAGCTCGTCGAGACCCAGCGTCGAAGGATCGCGTGCCTTGAGCGCGACCATGCGCGTGGCCTTGGCCGGATCTTCCAGGAGCGGTGCGATCACCAGACCTGCCAGGATGCGCGCGGCGCGGAAGGGATCGAAGGCATAGTCGTTGGCCATGTCTTCGATGTTGTCGCCCGGATGGGGCGTCAGCAGTTTGAGCAGCTCTTCCGGCAACGCGAGGCTGCCCGGTGCGATGCTCTGCATCAACAGATCGAGAATCTCACGCTGCAGCGAACCGGGCACGATCTCGGTCGGCGGCAGGATGTGCTCTTCACCCTTCACCACGATGTTGTGATACATGCCGCCGATGAAGCGCTGTGCAGATTCGATCGCCCAGCGGTGATGCATGTACACCATCCACAACCGCATGTCGCGCAGCGCGCCGATCGGTTCACCGGGACGGAGCACGTCGAGACCGTACTGCTTCAGCATGATCTCGCGACCGGCGATGGTTTCCTCCAGATATTCGACGGGCGATTCCCGATCGTCGTACCACGACCAGCGCGGATCGGTGCCAGGCACATACATGATGCCCTTCTCGCGCATCTCCGCGATGATGGCGTCCAGACCTGCCTTTTCTTCATGCGGTGCGAACGGCGTGTAGGAGTAGCGCACCATGAATTTGTCGTACTCGCCGATGCCCTTGGCGTAGGCATTCGCCACGCTGAGCTTGCCGTCGATCACCTCCACGCGCGGGATCGGATATTCCATCACCGACGCACGTTCGTTGCGGCTGGAAATCCAGTTGTGGCCGAAGCCCAGTGAATGACCGAATTCGTGCGCCATCAGCGAGGCGTAGCGAACCTTCACCATTTCTTCCTGGCCGACGGGATAGCCGTTGGGGCCAGGCGTATAGCCCTCAGTGGCAGCCATGAAGGCTTCCCAGTAGTTGGCGATGGTGCGGATGCGGTGCGAGTCCATGCGCGTCTTCGGCGCGAGGATTTCGCCGGTACGCGGATCGGTGAAGCCGCCGCCGCTCGAGAACCCACGCTCGTCGCGATCGATCCACAGCATCCACGCGTAGCGCGCATCCATCGGATCCATGTCGGGAGTGGGATCGAGCACCTGGATGGCGTTGAGGAAACCGGCGGCTTCGAAAGCTTCGTTCCACCACAGCAGACCTTCGCGCGCGGCACTGCGGATCGGCTCGGGAATGGCGAGGTCGAGGTAGACGATGATCGGTTTCACTGGTTCGCTCAGCGCCGCATTCGGATCTTTCTTCTCCAGACGCCAGCGGTTCACGAAGCCGATCTCGGTGCTTTGATCGAATGGTGCTGCCTGGTTGCGCGTACCACGGCCGCCGCTCACGCCGATGCGCGGATCGGACTGACGCATGACGAAACCTTCCGGCGCTTTCAGGAAGGAGTGATGGATGCGCAGTGTGAGAATGCCGGGATCGCTGGCAACGGCGCGCAAGGGAACGCCAGCGTTCTGCACCTCGAAGGTGGACACCGTTTCGATTTCGGTGTTCTCGGGGAAGGCCTTCATGCGCGGCGGATAGAAGCCGCTGCGCGCCGGATCGAAACGCAGCGTGCCTTGCTCGCCGCGCACGCGCGTCGCTATGCCGGCGGCGTCACGCAGGAAGAGCGGCGAGCCATCGACCAAGACGCGCCCGCCTTCGATTGCCACGATGGGCAGGGCGGCGATCACGGCGGTGGGGAAGGAGAGTTCGACGTTGTTGGCCTGAGCTGCGGTGCCGCCCACGGCGCGATAGCGCAGGTTCTGCTCGACCACGAGTACTTTCGAGCCGGAACGCTGGAAGTGGATGACGAGGCTGTCCATCAGGCCGCGGTCGAGCCCGAGTTCCACCGACCCGCCACCGGTGGCGGCGGAAACGTAATAGAGCACGTCGGAATCGAACACGGGGATTTCGAGCAGGACGCGGCCGGCGGCCTCGTCCCAATAGAAGGGCACGTAGCCCTCATTGCGCGTCAGACCACGCGTGGCCGTGGCAATGGAATCGGAAATGCCCTGCGCGTGGCCGGGCGTGGTCAAGAGTGTCGTGAGTATCAGCATCAGACTCAGGAGCCAGATACTGACACCTTGCCGCTGCGCGGCTGCGCGCTGGCCGCTGCGAACGGAGTTTTCAAAGCAAGACATAAGCATTCCTGAACGTACGTTTTTCAAGGGTGGTAAAAGACAAGGCCGCTCCTGCGTGCGGCCTTGCCGGATGGCGCACAGCTCAGAACTGGGCTCTTACGCCCAGGCGGAAGCTGCGCCCGTAGATGTCATGCCACACCGTTTGCACGCCACCTACGTTGTTTTCCGAACCCTGACCGCTGGGGTTGTCGATCAGGTCGGGCTCCTTGTCCAACAGGTTGGTGATGGTCAAGAAGAACTCGGTCTGGACATCGCCGAACAAGGTCATTTCCTTCGCCACGTTACCGTCGAAATACCAGGCGCTCGGAATGTGGTTGTTGTTGATGGTCCAGTTTGGCGCGGAGCTGGGCGGGCAGTTCACCGCACACTCGATGTATTGGTTGCTGTAGGTGCCGCTGCTGATGCCGCGCCCGATCAGGTTGAACTTCCAGTCGTCCATCGTGTAGTTGGCGGTGACGCGGTAGATGAAGCTCGCGGTCGAACCGCCGAACTGTCCGGCGGTGTCGACGCGGATCACGCCGTCGTCGCTCACGCGTTCGATGTTGTGCGTCAGCATGCCGCGCAGGCGTAGGTCACCGGGGCCGAGCGGCATGGAGTAGCTCACTTCCATGTCGATGCCCTTGATGCGCTGGCCGTCGAGGTTTTCGTAGCGCAGGTCGATGGTCTGCAACACGCCGTTGGCGTCATAGTGCATGTCGTTGCAGTAGCGCTGGATGTTCTGTTCGAAGCAGTAGTTGGCGACGTCCTGCGCGCCCACGAAGCCGATCTGGCCCGAGAGTTCGACATCCCAGTAGTCGAGCGAGATGCCGAGACCGGGCAGGAACTCCGGTCGCATCACGATGCCGAAACCGATGGCGTCGGCTTCTTCGGGTTTCACGTTGGGGTTGCCCATCAGGTTCTGCACGAACGAAATGGATTGACCGTTGATGTTAACGTTGTTGGTGCGCGCGGTGCCGGCGGCGAAGAGCTCGCTCATGTTGGCGGCGCGGATGTCGCGTGACTTGGTGGCACGCAGGGTGAGCGAGGGAATCGGTGAGTACACCAGGCCCAGCTTCCAGGTGGTCACTTCACCGGAGGTGCTGTAGTCGGTGTAGCGCACGGCGGAGTTGAGCTCGAGGTTCTGCATCAAGGGCACGAGTGTTTCGACGTACACCTCGCTCACATCGTATTCACCGGCAGTGACCTTGTAGTTGCCGTATTTCCAGCCGCTCTCCCAGATCGGGTCGACATCGCCATCCATCTCCTCCTTGCGGTGTTCGCCACCGAGAGCGAGCGAGATGGGGCCGGCCCAGCCTTCGAAGAGTTCGCTGGTGGAGAGGTTGAAGGCCACGACGTTCTGCGTGAATTCCTGCTCACGGCGCGGACGACCCATCACGTAGTCCAGCCCTTCCTTGCTCGCCACACCGATGCCCATGCGGTTGAGCGGTTTGCACGGGTGATCGGGCTGCGTCAGTTTGATGCGGCACACGATCTCACCGGTATCGGGATGGAACACGGCATCCTGCGCCAGTGCGATGCGGTCGAAGTTGAAGGTGGGGGTCATGTGTTCGTCGGTATTGGTGACGCCCAACTGGTAATAGGAGTCCCAATCCCAGCTTCTGCCCCAGAAATCGATGGCTCCGTTGGCACCGAGCACGAAGCGCGTGGTGTCACGCTTGTTGTTGCTGCCCGAGGCCGGCATGTCGTAGTTGCTGGTGCCCATCGTGAACGAGGTGAGCCCCAGTTCGTTCATCTGGTCTCTTACTTCCGGCGGTAGGAAGGCGTTGTCCGCCATGATGCGGATGCCGGTCTGCGTGGGATTGATGTAGAAGCTGTAGCCTTCGTACTGCGAGTAGGAGGCCTGCACGAATACGTTGAGGTTTGCGTTGATGTCGTAGCTCAGACGTGTGAAGACACTGTCGCGCGCGTCGTCGGCGGCGAAGGAAGTGGTGCCCACCATGCCCGAGCTCGTGTACTGCCAGTCACCGCCCTGCATCCACTGGCCGCTCACCGCACCATAGTTCAACTGATGCACCGAGCCGCCCGGTCCGAAATAGGTGCCGCGCAGTGGGCCGGCAGTGATCAGGCCGCCCGGCGTGTAGGCGGAAATGCCGATGTTGTAGTCGACGATGTAGTGGGGCGCGCCAGGGATGGTCTTCTCGTAGGGGTTGATGATTCCGAAGAAGCCCTTGGCGTTCCAATCCGGGTTGTAGTTGTGCGTGCCATCCTTCTTGAAGGTTTCCATGCTGAAAAGGGCATGGCCGTTGCCATTGGCCCAGGGCGAGCCTGCCGACAACACGAAGCGGTTGGCCTTGTTGATGCCTTCCATCGATTGACCGTAGTCGAGCGTGGTCTTCACGCCGGTGAAGGTCTTGTCGAGGATGAAGTTGATCACGCCCGCCACGGCGTCGGAGCCGTAGCTGGCCGAAGCGCCACCCGTTGCCATTTCCACACGGGTGACGAGGTCCTGCGGGAAGGTATTGGTGTCGACCGCGCCTTCGCTGGATGAGACCACCGAGCGCTGACCATCGAAGAGCACCAAGGTACGGCCGGCACCGAGGCCGCGAGCGCTCAGCGAGGAAATGCCGGCGCCACCATTGCTGAGTGCGCCCGAGGTGGAAGTGCCGGTGGAGCCCGTGATCTGCGGCATCTGCATCACGAATTCGGAAATGCTGTTGGCCGAAACCGCCTGGATCTCATCCTCGTTCATCACGGACACGGGGGTTGGCGCGTCGAAGCCATCGCGCGCGATACGCGTGCCGGTGGTGACGAATTCCTCGATCTGTTCTGCTGCACTGACTTGGGTACTGCCGGTACTGCCAATCCAGAGCACTACTGCGCTGGCGATTGCCGAGGCACAGGTACTTCTACGAAAGTGGCTGGAAACTCGCATTGCGTTTTCTCCCATGAAGCCCTTGGCACTTGTGCGACGCGAAGGTCGGTGTGGCTACTGCCGAGGTAGGTGATGCGGCGACCTCATCCAGGCGGCAGCAGGAACTGTGCCAAGAGACTTTTTCGCTGCGTGTGCAATACGCACAGTGACGTAGCAAGGCGTGGAAAACTCGGGAAAATACGAGACGAGAATGTGATCTGTATTGGAACGAAGGATATTTTTGCGTGAGCGAGGTCTGGCATTTCGCTAGTGAGTACGCTCGCAATGAAGGCGCAGATGGCGCAGCGGCGCGCTAACGATGTGCGCGTAGTTTTGGTGAGCCCGCCTCAACTTGGCTCAGCTTGGTGGGCGATGAGGCAGCGGCCTGCCAGAGTGGCCCAAGGCGGACTGGGGTTCTGCCTGATTTTGGTTCGTCGTGTCTATTTCGAGGGCAAGACCTGCCAGACAGCGGCGCATGAGCTTGGTATCATGCGCCGCTTTCCACCTGCCAAACGAACAACGAGTCGTCATGAAAACGAGTACTTCCCGCATTCTCACCACCCATGTGGGCAGCATGCCCCGTTCCAATCTCCTGTCCGATCTCCTGCTGAAGAAGGAGCACGGCGAGCCGGTCGACGAAGCCCAGTTCGAAGCCGTACTGCGGGAAGAAGTCGCCGCCATCGTGCGCAAGCAGGCGGAAGCCGGTGTGGACATCGTCAGCGATGGCGAACTGAGCAAGATCGGTTACGCCACCTATATCAAGGATCGTCTCTCCGGTTTCGACGGTCACCGCCCGCGCAAACCGGCGCTCGACCTGCAGCCCTACCCGGAATACATGGAGAAGATGGCGCTCGTGGCCGGCAAGCAGAGCTTCAAACGCATGTGCTGCACGGGCCCGATCAAGGTCACCACCACCAAGCCGCTGGAGTTCGACCTCGCCAACTTCGGCGAAGCACTCAAGGGTGCCAAGGTCGAGGAAGGATTCTTGAACGCCGCCTCGCCGGGTGTGGTCTCGGCGTTCCAACCGAACGAGTTCTATCCGACCCACGCCGACTATCTCGACGCCATCGCCAAAGCGATGCAGGGGGAATACGAGGCCATCGTCAACGCCGGCTTCATTCTGCAGGTGGACTGCCCCGACCTCGCCATGGCGCGCCACACCGGCTTCCAGGATCTGACGGAAGAAGAATTCCTGAAGCAGGCCGAGCTGCAGGTGGAAGTACTCAACGTCGCGCTGGCCAACATCCCGGCCGACAAACTGCGCATGCACGTGTGCTGGGGCAACTACGAAGGTCCGCATACGGAAGACATCGACCTGCGCAAGATCATCAACATCATCCTCAAGGCCAAGCCTGCGGCGATCCTGTTCGAAGCCTCGAACCCGCGACACGGTCATGAGTGGGTGGTGTGGAAGGAAGCGAACATTCCCGACAACAAGATCCTCGTGCCCGGCGTGATCGATTCCACCTCCAACTACGTCGAGCATCCGGAACTCGTTGCGCAGCGCATCCTGCAGTTCGCCGACATCGTCGGCCGTGAGCGCGTGATCGCCGGCACCGACTGCGGTTTCTCCACCTTCGCCGGCGTCGGCAAGGTCGACGCGAAGATCGTGTGGAAGAAACTGGAAAGCCTTGCCGAAGGTGCGCGTCTGGCCACCAAGCAGTTGTTCTGATCCTGGATGGCCCGAATCTCGAAGATCGGGCGAAGACAAGCGTTGCGGCGCATCGCGCCGCGCGCAGTCTGAGCAGCACATGGCTGCGCCATCGTGGCCGGAATGGAGTCGCGTTGGCGTGAGCTTTCCGGTTCAACGTTGCTTTGACACCCTTGCCGGGCTTCGCTGCTTTTGGTCGCAGCGACTTGCAGAGAGGAGTCGACCCCATGCACGCGGTGCACGTAGTGGGCCCGCGTCATTCGCGCCGGAGTGAGCCAAACCATTGGCTCACTCTTTCGCCGCGCTCTCCCAACCGATGAGCGTTCTTCACACCAACGCTCTCAAAGTGGCCAAGCACTGCTGGTAATAACCGCTGCCGAACAGGTTGAGGTGATTGAGTTCGTGGTAGAGACGATAGAGCGCAATGCGCTCCTCGTGACCTGCTTGCCAGGGCCACACTTCTCGATAGGCGGCTTCCACGCGCGGCCCGAAGCCGCCGAAGAGACGCATCATGCCGAACTCGGCCTCGCGGTGGCCGTAGTACACCGCTGGATCGAAGATCACCGGCACTCCTGAACTGTCGGCACTCGCATTGCCCGACCACAGATCGCCGTGCAGCAGCACCGCTGGTTCATCGATCTCACCCAGATGGTCGTCCAGCCTGTCGCAGAGCTTTTCTCCCAGTCGTAACACCGGATCGTCTGGCGCCGCTTGTTGCGCCCATAACCGCAACTGCCAACCGAGACGCTGCGTGCGCCAGAACTCGCACCAACTGTCGAACCAGCCATTGGGTTGGACGCTGAGACCGAGATAGTTGTCGCGCTCGAGGCCGAAGCGCTTCTGCGCCGAGGCGCGCTGCAATTCGGCGAGGCCTCGTCCCAACTGTTCTTCCCAATCCGCACCGCGACGGCCGAAGTCCAGATATTCGGTGAGCAGCATCTGCTGGTCGTAGTAGAACGGCTGCGGTAGACGCAAGGCCTTGGCTCCTCGCAGCAACTCCAGTCCTTCGTATTCGCAGCGGAAAGTGTCGCTCGTGCCACGCAGCATTGCTTTCAGGAACAGTCGTTCCCCATTGTCGAGCTCGATGCGCCAAGTGCGGTGGAGGCTGGTACCGCCAAGTGGTTCGGCGTTCACGATTTGCCGCGGCTCGCGATAGAGCTGCTGCAGAGCTTGGGGGAGGGAGGTTGGAAGGGTTGAGTTCATGGGATCAATGCGCTGGAACGGGCTGTTCATTATGCGGAGCCAGACGTGTATGCTCCATGCCCACGGGTGGCTATCCGGGATAACGACAATGACAAACCCAGCCTCGCTCCGCCGTTTCTGCCTTGCCTTCTCCCTGCTCTGCTCCGTTGGCAGCCACGCCCAGCAGGAAGGACCTCCCCTTGGTGAGGGACCCTGGATCTTCGATACCTACGAACAACCCTATGTACGCGTGACCTTGTTGGCCCGTGGCATGGACCACCCCTTCGGGCTCGAGTTCATTCCCGGCACCGCCACCGCCGACAATCCGCTTGGCGACATCCTGCTCACCGAGCGCACCGGTCAGATCCGACTCTTCCGCGATGGCAAGTTGCAGGACGAGATCATCGCCGACTTCAAGGACGTGCTACCGCTCGAACAACTCTTCGACATCGAACTCCATCCCGACTTCGCCGACAACGGTCTCATCTACTTCACCTACATCAAGAAGGCGCCGCGCCCCGATGGCAGCGACGGCTACTACGCCAACACCGGCCTGGTGCGCGCGCATTGGGATGGCAAGGTGATGACCGACATCGAGGAAGTGTTCGAGGCGCAGGCGTGGAGCCCGAACTTCGGTGGCGCTTCCTCACGCCTGCACTTCCTACCCGACCGTACCTTGCTCTTCGGGGTGTCGCATCGCCTCAATGAAAGTGCGCCACAACGGCTCGATTCCCACATCGGCAAGATCCTGCGTCTACGTGATGATGGTTCGGTGCCGCCCGACAATCCCTATGTCGGTGTCGAAGGGGCCTTGCCTGAAATCTACAGCTGGGGCATTCGTTCGGTGATGGACTTCGCCACTCATCCCGAGACCGGCGAAATCTGGGAGCTCGAGAACGGCCCGCAGGGGGGGGACGAGGTGAACATCCTCAAGCCCGGCGCCAACTATGGTTGGCCCATCGCCACCTATGGCCGCGATTACGACGGCACCTATTTCAATCCGCTGCCGTGGGTGGAAGGCACGGAGCGTCCGGTGGTGGCCTGGCTTCCCTCCATCACCGTGGCGGGCATGACCTTCTACACCGGCAATCGCTTTCCCAACTGGCGTGGCAATCTGTTCGTCACCTCCATGATCGTGGGACGTGTGCCGGGTACCGGTCATCTGGAACGCGTGGTGTTCAACGAGAACGGCGAGGTGAGGCGCGAAGCCATGCTCAACGGTCTCAAGCAGCGCATCCGCTATGTGGTGCAGGGGCCGGATGAACTCCTCTATCTGCTCACCGATCACAGCGACGGCGCGCTGCTACGTCTGGAACCGCTCGACATCGCAGAACAGGCGACGGCAGTCGAAAGCCAGGGCCCCAATGCCACGCCGCTTTTCAGTCAGCAGGATTGCGCGAGCTGCCATCGTCTCGACTCGCCACTGGTAGGGCCGACCTATGTCGACATCGCGCGCCGCTATGCGCTGAGCGATGGCAATGTCGAACTCCTTGCCAACAAGATTCGTTTCGGCGGCGGTGGCTCGTGGGGTGAGGTGCCGATGACGCCGCATCCTGCCTTGAGCGAGGAAGACGCCCGCGCGATGGCACGCGCCATCCTGGAGTTGGCGCAATGACAAGATCCAGGACTTGGCCATTGGGCGTTGCCCTGTTCGCAGCGCTGAGTTCGACGGTATCGGCGCAACACGAAACCGCCTACGACGTGATCGACGGGCGGCAGGCCTATCAGGCGGTGTGCGCCAACTGTCATGGCCCCGATGGTGATCTCGTCAATGGCGTCGATCTTGGTCATGGCAGTTTTCGTCAGCCCTACAGCGACGAGCAACTCGTCGAGATCATCCTGCGCGGCATTCCCAATACGCCGATGCCACCCAATCCCACCATGAGCGAGGAACAGGCGCAGCAGATCGTGGCCTATCTGCGCAGTCTGGCTCTCACCGAAAACGACAGCCTCGTCGGTGATCCCGAACGTGGGCGTGCACTCTTCGCCGGCAAGGGCGAATGTTTTTCCTGCCATCGTGTGGCGGGGCAGGGTTCGGGACTCGGTCCCGAACTCACGCGCATCGGCACGCAGCGCACCAGTGCCGAACTCGAGGAAGCGCTGCTCGATCCCGAAGCGCGCGTGTTGCCGAATCAGCGCTTCTACAGCGTCGTGACCAAAGACGGCGAACGCGTCACCGGGCGCCTGCTCAACCACGATGCCTTCACGGTGCAGATGCTCGATACGAACGAGAAACTGCGCTCTTTCGCAAAGTCGGCGCTGCGTGAACATGGCTTCACTGCGTCCGGCATGCCGGCACTCACCAATTTCGAAGCGCAAGAGATTGCCGATCTCGTTGCCTATCTGGCCAGCTTGCGAGGAACCACGCCATGAAGCGCGCATTGATTCTTTTCCTGGGATTACTGGCCGCTGCGGCGCAGGCGCAGGTGAGCTTCGACGACATCCTGAATCCGCAAACGCGCCCCGGTGATTGGCTGAGTTATTCGCGCAGTCTCGACAATCAGCGTCATAGTCCTCTGAATCAGGTCACCACGCAGAACGTCGGCAAGCTCGAGCTGCAGTGGGTGTGGCAGGCGCGCTCATTGGAGAAATTCGAAGCCACACCCTTGGTGGTCGATGGTGTGCTCTACACGGTGCAGGCACCGAATGATGTAGTGGCGCTCGATGCCGCGACGGGCCGCATCTTCTGGACCTATCACCACGAACCCGATCCGGCGCGCACCTGTTGTGGACGGGTGAATCGCGGCCTGGCGATACTCGGCGACACCTTGTTCATGGGCACGGTCGACGCGCATCTCCTCGCGATCGACGCTCGCAGCGGACAACTGCTGTGGAACACGGAAGTGGCCGATGCCGATGCGCTCTATTCGATCACCATGCCGCCGCTGGTAGTGAAGGACAAGGTCTATATCGGCACCGCTGGCGGTGATCTCGGCATTCGCGGCTATGTCGCCGCTTTCGATGTGAACACGGGCAAGGAACTCTGGCGCTTCTACACGATTCCCGCGCCCGGTGAGCCCGGCAACGAAACCTGGTCGGGCGATTCGTGGAAGACCGGTGGCGCCGCGATCTGGAATGCCGGTGCCTACGATCCCGCAGTGAATCTGATCTATTTCGGCACGGGCAATCCCGCGCCCGATTGGGATGGACGTACGCGTCTCGGCGACAACCTCTACAGCGATAGTGTGATCGCGCTCGACGCCGATACGGGTGAACTCAAGTGGTACTACCAGTTCACACCCCATGACGAGATGGACTACGACTCCACGCAGGTGCCGCTGCTCGCCGATCTGCAGTGGCAGGGTGAACCGCGCAAGGTGATGCTATGGGCCAATCGCAACGGCCTGATGTACGTGCTCGATCGCCACACCGGTGAGTTCCTGATGGGCAAGCCCTACGTGGAAGTGAACTGGATGGATGGCTTCGACGAAAAGGGCAGGCCGCAGCGTGTGCCCGGCATGGTGCCTTCGAAAGAGGGAACCTTGATTCGTCCACACGTGCATGGCGCGATCAACTGGGCGCCACCGGCCTACAGTCCTGCCACCGGTCTCTACTACGTCGCGCATTGGGAACACTCGGGCATCATCGCCATCGAAGGTCAGTTCCCACAGCCCGTGGGTATCAATACGCGGCAGACTTCGATGGGCGACGTCGCGCTCGAACCCTTCTTCAACAATGACGACGAAGCCTACGGTGTGATTCGCGCCTATGAACCATCGACGCTCGAACCCGTGTGGGAATTCAACCTCGGCAACATCACCTGGGGTGGTGTGCTGAGCACCGCTGGCGGTCTCGTTTTCGGTGGTGGCAAGGATGGCTACTTCGTTGCCCTCGATGCGAAGAGCGGTGAACTGCTGTGGAAGGCGGCCCTCGGTGGTCAGGTGAATGCCGGTCCGATGAGTTATGAAGTCGAGGGCCGTCAGTACATTGCCATCGCGGCCGGCAGCGCGCTCTTCACCTTCGCCTTGCCTCAGGAATAGTAGAAGCCCGCCGCCGGTGCCGGTAATTCCGGTGCCGGCTCTCCCAACGCCTCATACACCGAGATCTCGCACACGCGGCACAGTGCATCGAGTGCGAGATCGTTCGCTTCGCTGCCGAAAGGATCTTCGAGTTCCTGCGACAGCGCATCCAAACCGAAGAAGCTGTAGGCGATGAGTACGGTGAAAAGCACCGTGGCCCAGCCTGCGGAATTCACGAGCGCAAAGGGCAAGAGCAAACAGAAGGCAAAGGCCGAACGCTGCAGCAACAACGTATAGGCGAAGGGCAGCGGTGTATTGGAGATGCGCTCGCAACCAGCCTGCATCACCGAGAACCCACCGAGACGTTCGTCGAGGATACGGAAGTCGATGTCGCTGATGAGCTCGTCGCGCTTGAGCACGGCGATGCTGTTGCCCATGTGGTGCAACACGGCATTCGAGCGATTGCGGGCTTCGTGCACTGCAGCGATGGTCTCGGGCGCGAATTTCGCAGCATCGTCCGCGGTGTCGATCTTGCGCAGTTGTCCGCGCAACAAGTGGCAGAAGGCGAGAGCGTCCATCAGGAGCGCTCGTTGCTGTGCAGCATCGGGGACGATCGCAATCACGGCACGCGCGAGATTGCGGATGTCGAAGATCAACTGCCCCCACAGTTTGCGTGCCTCCCACCAGCGATCGTAGGCGGCGTTGTTGCGAAAGCCGAGATAGAGCGAAAGGGCGACGCCGAGCAGAGCAAAAGGCGCCGGACCGAATTCGCCGAGCTGCCACGCGAAGTAACCTTGGCCGAGCACGACCAGGCTGGCGTAGATGGCGAAGCCGCAGAGAAGAGGCGTGATGCGTGGCAGCACGGAACCCTGCATGACGAACAGCAAGGTGCCCAGGCCGGGGCGGGGTCTGACGATCATGCTTCCTCCTCGCCACGGACTGCGTGGCTCTCATTGCTGCGCCACGCTAACAGAGCGCAGAACACCACGCCAGCAAGAAGCGTACGGTGCGCATGCGTCGTAATGAACGTTGCGCTTTCCCTGTCCCTCTCTGCAATGCGACGCGCTATGCTCTGCGCTTTCCTCAACAGGAGGTGACCCGTGCCTCGTTACGTACTCAACGTCGATGGCGAACGGCAGGAAGTGGAAGCCGACGCCGACCAACCTCTGCTGTACGCACTGCGTGGTGAACTTGCACGCAAGGGCCCGAAGTTCGGCTGTGGTCTCGCGCAATGCGGCGCCTGCACCGTCATCGTCGATGGCAATGCGGTGCGCTCCTGCATCCTTCCCCTTTCCGCCATCGCCGAGTCGGCCCAGATTCGCACGCTCGACGGACTGCGTGGTGAACATCCGGTGCAGCAGGCCTTCATCGCACGGGAAGCGGCGCAGTGTGGTTACTGCACCAATGGTTGGGTGATGACCCTGGTGGCGGCTCTCGAACGCAATCCGAATCTGAGTGATGAGGAACTGCGCGAAACACTTACGGGACTGAAGTGTCGCTGCGGTACGCACATGGCGATTCTGCGCGCGGCACGTCAGGCCGCGAACGCGATGGCCAATGCGCAGGAGGTGTGAGATGAGCGTAGCTACCTTGGATCGTCGTGGCTTCCTGCAGCGCAGTGCGACCTTGGTGTTCGCACTCAAGACGGGCGGGCTCAGCATTCTTTCGCTCGATGCCGCACGTGCGCAGAGTCTCGCTGCAGCGCCACGTGCGATCGGCCCGGAAGAGCTCGATACCTGGATTTCGCTCGACGCCAACGGGGCAGTCACCGCCTACTTCGGCAAGATGGACATGGGACAGGGCGTCGACACCGCCATCGCACAGGTGGTGGCGGAAGAGCTCGACGTCGATGTCGCACGCGTGAACGTGGTGATGGGCGATACGCATCTCACTCCCAACCAAGGCGGTGCCAGTGGTTCGAGTGGTTGTCGGCAGGGCGCCATTCCACTGCGCAATGCAGCGGCGGAAGCGCGACGCGTGCTGGTTGCTCGCGCTGCGGAGCGTCTGCAGGTAAGGGCTGATGAACTCGATGTGCTGGACGGAAAAGTTTTCGTGCGTGGCGCGCCGGAGCGCAGTGTCAGCTATGCCGAACTGATCGAAGACGGCTTTGCCACGCGTCTCGATTGGAACGGCACCTATGGCAACGGGCTCAACGTCAACGGTCGCGCCACACCGAAATCACCGGATCAATATCGCTTGGTTGGCACGGAAGTGCCGCGCAAGGATGTGCCGGGTAAGGTCACGGCGACGACGGAGTACTGCCATCACGTCACGCTGCCGAACATGCTGCATGCGCGTTGCATAAGACCGCCGGTGGCCAATGCGGTGCCGGTCAGTGTGGATGAAAGTTCCATCGCGCAATTCCCCGATGCGCGTGTGGTGCGCAAGGATGACTTCATCGCCGTCGTTGCCGAAAGTGAATGGCATGCGATCAAGGCAGCGCGAGCCTTGAAGGTCACGTGGAGCAACACGAGCGCGCCGTTCCCGCCGGAAACACGGCTCTTCGACTATCTGCGCACTGCACCTGCGGCGAGCGACAGTTCACGTGGCGGCTTTGGTGGGCGCGCTTTCGATACGGCACCAATCCTGGCAGCGATCGAGAGTGCCGCGCGTCAGGTGGAGGCCGAGTACGAAGTGCCCTTTCAATCGCATGCGCGCATGGCGCCGTCGATCGGTGTGGCACACGTCACCAACGGCGAAGCCTTGATCTATTCCGACACACAGAAGCCGCACAACACACGCGATGGCATCGCCAAGTTTCTCGGCCTGCCGCCCGAAAAGGTGCGCGTCGTGTGGAAGCCGGGCTCAGGTTCCTATGGCCGCAGCGATGCCGATGAAGCTGCGTTCGAAGCAGCGCTTTTGTCGCAGCTGACTGGACGTCCCGTGCGCGTGCAGTGGATGCGCCACGAAGGCCATGCCTGGGATCCGAAGGCGCCGGCCTGCGTGATTCGCTGCAAGGCGGGCATCGATGCAGAGAATCGCATTCGGGGCTGGTATTTCCAGGCGCGCGGGTTTTCGGGCTGGGATGTGATGTTCAATGCTGCCGAGCCACGCGACACCTTGGTGGGTCAGCTCACGGGTTTTCCCAAGGGAGATGCCCACAACTTCGGCGTGCCGGGCGAGTCCTATGAGTTTCCCGAGTCGGTGCAGTTCTGGGAAACGGTGGCGCCGTTCCTCGATCGTGCCTCGCCGCTGCGCTGCTCGCACATGCGCGCGCCGCAGGAACCACAGGTGCATTTCGCGCACGAGAGTTTCATCGATGAAGTTGCTGCAATGATCGGTGCCGATCCGATTGCGCTGCGTCTGCAATACCTGCGCGATCCACGCGAGATTGCGGTGCTCGAAGCGGTGGCGAAGCTGAGCAATTGGGAAACGCGCAGTTCACCAGGTGCTGCACGGGACGGCGCTGTGTTGCGCGGCCGTGGTGTCGCCATCGCTACCTCGTTCGGTGGCTACGTTGCCACCGTGTGTGAAGTGGAGGTGGAGCGGAGCACCGGTCGCATCTGGCCGCGGCGCTTCTTTGTGGCGCACGACTGTGGCCTCATCCTCAACCCGCGTGGTCTGCGTGGCACCATCGAAGGCAACATCGTGCAGGGCATGAGCCGCACCTTGTGTGAGGAAGTGCGCTTCGATACAGAGATGGTGCGCAGCGAGGATTGGTTGAGCTATCCCATTCTCGACGTGAAGGATGCACCGGAAGCGATCGAAATCGTCACCATCGATCGTCCCGAAGAGCCGGCAGGTGGCGCAGGCGAACCTTCACACGTCACCGTGCCCGCCGCGATTGCCAATGCGGTGTTCGACGCGACGGGAGTGAGGTTGCGGCGTTTGCCGTTGACGGCAGAGCGGATGAAGGCGGCGCTGGGGTGAGGGCACGCGTTCATGGCGCATCGCGCCATGCGTAGGCCGAACCTCACCCAATCCACGAAAGCGTTAGCGTAATTACTGCTGCTGTTGCTGCGCGCGTTCGAAGCGCGAGGTTTCGATGTAGTTGCGCACTGCCGTGTTGCCTTCGTGGCAGGCGTATTCGTAGATCTCGTAGTCGTTGTCGAGGAACATCGGGTAGGCCACTTTGTAGGAACCCGTGGCCAAGACCTCCGGGTCTTCCACCACCATCTCGAATTCCATCGTATCCGGGCCGGTGCGGGTGAAACGCTCGACGATGCGCATGTTCGGCGTCGAAGGCTGCAGTTCACGCGGCGAACCCGGTACGCCGCTGCTGGTTTTCCCTACCAGACCATTGAAGTTGGTGGTTTCCACCACCAGCGTATTGCCTTCCCAACGACCACGCGATTCGCCCAGCCACTGCTTGATGGCCGGGTCGAGCTTGGGCATGTCGGTGGTGGGGATGATGCGGGTCTCGTGCGCCATTTCCAGAATGATCATCACATATCCTGGCGCCTGCATGATGCGGATGCCGTTGTTGTAGTTGCGCGGCAGCATCGACACCGGCAGACCACGCGTGATGCAGCGATCCCAGGCACTGAAATCGTCGACCGAGTCGAACACGGTCTGATCCGGGCGATAGGAGTCGCGCATGTTGGCCTGCAATTCCTTGCCATAGGGCGTCAGCGGCGGGAAGCGACCATCGGGAGGATCGACGATCAGTGACGTTTGACGCATCGCCGTTCCGGCGGCGTCGGCAACGGGAATGGGGCCGCTCTGGAAACGCTCGTCACGTGCGGCGACCGCAGCCTGCGCCTCTTCGAATTCCTCGTCGGTCATGTAGAGACGATCACCATACTTGGGATTGCGTTCGAGCGGCACGCCGATGAGATGGTTGATGGGCCAGATGCCGGAGATGTCCGGTTCACCCCAGGAGGTCTTCGGATGTTCCCACTCCGCAGCGAAGGCGGCGCCGTGGGCGAGGAAGAGGGCGATGCCAAGGCTCGAGAGAGTAGGTTTGAATCCGGTCATACAAGCCACCTCGTTGTTCGACTCTTTTGTTATCGGTGTCTGGACGTAGGCCCAGTCGCGGCCGTCGAGTGCGCAATAGTAGCCCCGTCGCTTTCGCGCAGGCAAACGTCGCCGGGCACGTTTGCCACCGTCCTACGCCGTGCTAAGCTCGGCCCATCCATCCCGCCGCCGCGCGGCATCAGAACAAGAACGACAAGAACAGAAGGAGTGGATGATGTCGATTCGCTATATCGGCGCACTGACCCTGACACTGTTGTGCTCCAGCCAAGTACTCCACGCCCAGGACGAACGTCCCGCCACCATCAATGGTCGCCCCAATTTCAATGGCATCTGGCAAGCGATCAACACCGCCAACTGGAACCTCGAGGCGCACTCCGCGGAAGCCATCGACAAGGCTTGGCACTTCGGTGCCATCGCCGCGATTCCCGCCGGCAAAAGTGTGATCAAGGAAGGCACGATTCCCTATCTGCCCGAGGCGCTCGCCAAGCGTGATGAGAACCGTGCCAATTGGCCCGCCGCCGATCCGGAAGCCAAGTGCTACATGCTGGGCATTCCGCGCTACACCTATCACGGCATGCCCTTTCAGATTGCACAGGGTGATGGTGACATCCTGATGGTCTATCCCTTTGCGGCAGGTCATCGCGTGATCTTCATGAACGACGACAGTGAACCGCCGCTCGAATCCTGGATGGGTAAGTCCAGCGGTCGCTGGGAAGGCGACACCCTGGTCGTCACGACCACGGGACAGAACGATCAGACCTGGCTGGATCGTGCCGGCAACTTCCACAGTGCCGCGTTGAAGGTCACCGAACGCTTTCAATTACGTGGTCCCGACCATATCTGGTATGAAGCGACGCTCGAAGATCCCGAGACCTATTCCAGTCCCTGGACCATCCAGATGCCGCTGTACCGGTTGATCGACGAGGATGCGCAGTTGCTCGAACACAAGTGCGTACCCTTTGCGGACAAGTTGCTCTACAGCGATCTGATGGGGCTCGAAGCGCCTTAACAGTCGACTCGCCAGAGTCGTCACCCGAGGAGGATTGAGACGATGAAACATTCACTGATCGGTTCCGTGGCTGCGCTGCTGCTCGCCGGCGCCGTTCCGGCCCTGGCCCATCATTCCTTTTCCGCCGAGTTCGACGCCAACAAGGAAGTGCGCCTCGAGGGCACGGTGATCAAGATGGAATGGGTCAACCCGCATTCCTGGCTGCACATCGCCGTGGAAAACGAAAAGGGTGAGGTCGAGGAGTGGGCAGTCGAAGGGGGGTCGCCCGGTGTACTGCTGCGCTTGGGTTGGACCAAGGAATCGCTGATGCCCGGCACGAAGATCATCGTGAACGGCTATGCCGCCAAAGACGGTTCGTTGCGCGCCAACTCGCGCAACATCGAGTTCCCGGACGGCCGTGTGCTCGATGCCGCCAGCAGCAACCGCCGCGAATCGCGTTGATCGGAAGCCACGCCCATGCGCCATGCTCGCTTCGTTCTCGCCGCCCTGGCCCTCGTGCCCTGCCTGACATTGGCACAGCCGCCAGGGTGGAACGATCCCTTTCCGCCGCACAAGGTGATGGACAACCTCTATTACGTCGGCACTGCGCAGTTGTCCTCGTTCCTGCTGACGACGGACGAAGGCCACATCCTGATCAGCAGCAACTATGAAAGCTCGGTGCCGGTGATCCAGGCCGCGGTGGAAGAACTCGGCTTCGACTTCAGCGACATCAAGATCCTGATCAGTGGTCACGGCCATCCCGATCACGTCGAAGGCGATGCCTTGGTGAAGGAGCTGACTGGCGCAGAGGTAGTGGTGGGGCGTCTCGATGCTCCTTACAACGAGTCGGTAACGACTCCCTCCGGGCGCAAGTTGCCGATCGATCGCCTGGTGGACGAGGGTGACACCGTGACGCTGGGTGATACCACGCTGACCGCGCATCTTTTGCCCGGACACACCAAGGGTTGTCTCGCGTGGAGTCTGCCGCTGGAAGAAGATGGCAAAACCTATTACGGCTTCATCGAGTGCAGCCTCAACGGACAGTTCCTGCAATACGTTGGCAACGAGGACTACCCAAATATTGTGGAAGATATGCGCGCTACCTATCGCAAAGCGCGTGAATTTCCGGTAGAAGTATTCGTCAGTTCGCACGGCGTCTTTTACGGCTTGGAAGAAAAATACGCCAAGCTTCAGGCGCGTAAACCGGGAGACCCGAACCCCTTCGTGGATCCCGCTGGGTATCAGGCCCATGTCGCCGAGTTCGAACGAGTCTTCGAAGAAGCATTGGCCCGCCAACTGGCGGAAGCTTCGAACGGAGCACAATGAACTTTACGAGCAAGTCGTTGAGAGAGAGGAAACGGTGCAGCGGTTGGGATGACCGTGAATCCGTTGCAGTACTGTAAGGACGCACGTGCAGTACGGGAAAGCCCGCCATTCGGCGGGCTTTCTTTTTGGGTGTTGACCTCAGCGCCGTTCGAAGGCCTGCCACTCTTCGATCTTGATGCGACCTTTCAGCACCGGTTCTTCGCCGCCATCGGGCGCGAAGATCAATGCCTCACCATCTTCCACGTCGTCGAGTCCTTCGAGGTCCGCAAAGGCGGCACGTATGTTGGGCTGGTGTGTGATGAGCAGATGATTGCCGCCATCCGGTACTCGCACGACTTCGGCGCGCAACCATGCGGCTCTTTCCGCCGTGGCATCGCGCATTCCTTCGTTGCTCAGTTCTTCCGTGACCCGTAGGTCGCTCATTCCCAAAAGTCTTGCGGTTTCCTGTGCACGATAGGTGGGACTCACGAGCACTTCACTGAAAGCGATTTCCAATCGCCGCAAGGCTTCACCCATTGCGCTCGCGGTTTCACGGCCGCGTGCATCGAGTTGGCGTTCGCCGTCGACGTTGTCACTGCGCCGCTGCGCTGCGTCCGGTGGCTGGTTCGGTGAACTGGCATGACGCATCACGACCACCTGGCCTCCTTCTTGCAGCGCTTCGATCAGTGCAGCACTGCCTTGTGCCTGCAAGATGCCGGGCAGGCACCAGAGCAGGAACGATAAATGAACGATCGGTCTTTGCATGAGCTTGAGCCTCCCGTCGCGGTGTTGGGGACGAATCTTGGCAGGCTTTCGCCTGATTGGAAACGAAGGGACTAGTGAATGCTTTTAACTATCACGCCAAAAATTTTTCGTGGATTTTCCTTGTTTGTTGTATCGTCGGGCACCGTCACGTCAGCGTCATAAACGGCGCCGACACCTTCCTGCATTGGCTGTAGATACGAAGAGGGATTCCCATGCCATTGTTCAAGACGTTTCGTGAGGACTTGTCCGCAAGTCTTGTCGTCTTCCTCGTAGCCCTGCCGCTGTGTCTGGGCATCGCCCTGGCCAGCGGCGCTCCCCTCATGTCGGGTTTGATCGCCGGCATCGTTGGCGGTGTCGTAGCAGGTGCAGTCAGCGGCTCCGCCCTGGGTGTGTCGGGTCCCGCGGCCGGTCTTACGGTCATCGTGCTCAGCGCCATCGAGCAGTTGACCTTCCCCGGCTTTCTCACCGCAGTGGTATTGGCCGGTGTGATCCAGATCCTGTTGGGCTTCGCACGCGCCGGTAACCTCGGCAACTTTTTCCCCTCATCGGTGATCAAGGGCATGCTCACCGGCATCGGCATCATCATCATCCTCAAGCAGTTGCCTCATGCCGTTGGCTTCGATGCCGACTTCGAAGGTGATGAAGCGTTCGTGCAGCCCGATGGCAGCAATACGCTTTCAGCGTTGGGACAAATGCTTGGTTCCGTACAGCCCGTAGCCATCTTCATCTCGCTCGTGTCCCTGGTGATCCTCGTGATGTGGGACAAGGCGCTCGCCCCGCGCGCCAAATTCTTCCGCCTGTTCCCCGGCGCTCTCGCTGCCGTGATCTTCGGTGTGGTGGCGCACCTGATCGTGGTGTCGGTTGCACCGCAGTTCATCCTGAGCCCCGAAGCACTGGTGAACGTGCCGGTGACGGACAACCCGGCCGAACTCTTCGCCATTCTCGACAGCCCGAACTGGGGCGTGCTGTTCAATCAGGATGTGCTGTTCACTGCCGTGGTGATCGCAGTGGTCGCAAGCCTGGAAACGCTGCTGTCGGTGGAGGCCATCGACAAACTGGATCCGCAGCGTCGCAAGACGCCTGCCAACCGCGAGCTCTTCGCACAGGGCACGGCCAACATCACGAGTGGTCTGCTCGGTGGTCTGCCGGTGACGCAGGTGATCGTACGCAGTTCGGCCAACGTGCAGTCCGGTGCACAGAGCAAACTCTCCGCGATCCTGCACGGCATCCTGCTGTTGGTACTGGTACTGGCGATTCCTGGTTGGTTGAACCTGATTCCGCTGTCGGTACTCGCCGCCGTACTGATCCTCACCGGGTTCAAACTGGCGAAGCCGGCTTTGTTCATGGACATGTATCGTCGTGGTCCTGAACAGTTCATTCCCTTCGTTGCAACGATTGCCGGTGTGGTGTTCACCGATCTCCTCATCGGTATCGGCATCGGCATGACCATCGCCGTACTCACGCTGCTCTATCGCAACTATCGCAACTCGCACATGGTGCACCTCGAGCGTGAGGACGCGGACAGCAAGGTCATTCGTCTGAGCCTGTGCGAGGAAGTGAGCTTCCTCAACAAGAACGCCATCGTGAACGCACTGGCTTCGATTCCCGACAACTCCACTGTGACGCTCGACGCCAGCCGTTGTTACGTGATCGACAACGACGTGGCGGAGACGCTGCGCGAGTTCCTCAACGAAGCGCACTACCGGCGCATCAAGGTGCAGGTGCTCTGTTCGGAGTCGCCCCTGGTGAAACCGCGGCTCGATACTTCACAGGTATTTGCGGCAAGCTCGCACTGAGGAAAGACGCAAGAAAAAGCCCAGCAATGCTGGGCTTTTTTGTGTCCGTACGCCGTGAAACTCAGTCGTTGCGATAGGGCTGTTCCGCAATTTCGAGTATCTGTCGGAAGGTCTCGACGCCGCCCGTCTCCGGCAGGTTCGGCGGCATCGAGCGGATGTAGGCGTAGAGATCGCGCACCTGCTCATCGCTCAGACTGTTGGCGGGATAGTTGGGCATGTCCGTGACGGGTAGGAGCGGCGCAACATCGGCACGCCCGCGTAAGAAGGCTCTGAATACTTCCTCGTTAACCAGGATCGCGCTGCCTGTGTCGTTGAGATCCTTGCGTCCGTAGCCGCCATAGCCATGGCAACCATAGCAGCCGTAGTCGTAGTAAACCTGCGCGCCGGCCTTGGCATCACCGTTTTGAGCGTAGAGCGTGGGAGCAAGACTCATCGCAAGCAGCGCACCAATCGGATACGTGATGTGTTTCATCGTTCTTCTCCTCAGCGCGGTTGCGTCAGCACATCGATCAGATAAGGCTCGCCGTTCTTCACCACGTCCAGACCACGCCTGAGCGCGGCGGCAAGCTGCGTGGGATCATCGATGGGACCTTCCGCCTTCATGCCGTAGCCCTGGGCCAACTTGGCATAGTCGATGAAGGGATCGCGCAGCGTCGTGCCGATGTGACCGCGATCGGTACCGCGGCCACGCACGCCGGCCATGTACTGAATGAACATGAATTCCTGATGCCAGGCGCGGTTGTTGTGCATCACGGTCAGCATGGGCAGTTCGTGATGCACGGCGGTCCAGATCGAGCCGGGTGCGTAGTTGAAGTCGCCATCCGTCTGAATGTTGATCACGATGCGGCCACGTTCACGTGCAGCCAACGCCGCGCCCGTGCAGGCGCCGAGACCATAGCCCATGCCGCCTGCGCCCTGACCACCGAGATAACTGTAGGGTTTGTTGTGATCCCAGAGCTGCATGTGATGCGAGCTCGAAAAACTGCTCGGTGAAGCGAGGCACCAATCTTCGTCGGCGATCAGTGGCCAGAGTTCGGCATAGATGCGCGCGGTACTGATTGGGCTCAGGTCCCAGCCTTTCTTCTTCTGTTCGATCGCTTCGAGCAGTGCCGCCATGCGCGCTTCGTGATTGGCTTTGGCGTGTGCCGCCCTGCGTTCTTCGATGCGACGACGCTGTTCGGGCGTCATCAGGCGCGAGACTTCCGCAATGATGAGCGGAATGCTCGCCTGGGCATCGATGGTGAGAACCGTGCCTTCCTGCGGTCGTGGAGCGCCGCGTCCGGTGGCTGGCGGGTTGTCGCGCAGCCCGCCGAAACCGATGCCCATGGTGTCGCGCACGGCAGTGAGCGTTGCCACAGTAGGACGCTGCAGCGACAGATGCGGTGAATTCGCTTCGAGGCCGAGCACGTAGTCGTAGTTGATATCCGCGCCGGGACCACACAAGGGATGCCGCTGAGGAAAGCCCATCGGCCCTTGGTGTGCAGTGGTGGAAGCAGAAGCGCCGACGAGTTCTGCGAGCTCCACCGCCGCAGCACAACCTTCGGGAGTGCGGAAGGAGCCGGTCGCGATACGCGGGTTGTTGGCGGCGAGCAGCTTCTGCGCGATGTCGCGCGCGGTGGCAACGTCGATGCCTTCGATCACGGCAGGACGGAAGGGGGGTACCTGCAGCTCACGCGCTTCTTCTTTCTGCAGTTCCATGTCGACGACGACCACCGTCGGTCCCGTAGGCGGCGTGACGGCCTGGCGATAGGCTTCCTGCAGTGCTTCGAGACACTCGGGCAGGGTTTTGGGAAGTGCGTCCCATTTGGTGAAACTGCGGCACATCGCCGCCATGTCGTTGGCCGTATGGGCCTGAATGAAACCATCGTCGCGGCCCACGATGAGGATCATCGGCGTGCCGGAGTAGTAGGCCTGATAGATCGCCATCGCCGCGTGTTGGATGCCGATGGTGCCGTGCAGCATCACCGCCATCGGCTTGCCTTCGGCCTTGCCGTAACCGTTCGCCATGTCCACCGAACTTTCTTCGTGCAGTGCCGTGATGTACTCCGGCATTTTGTTCGGCGGCGAGCCGTAATTGATGATCGATTCCTGCAGCCCTTCGAAGCTGGAACCGTTGTTGGCCGCGACGAATTCGATGCCCATATCCTTGAGCACCTGCACCATCAGGTCGGAGCCGGGGCGGACCACGGTGCGCTCGATCGCAGGCGGTGTCAGAGCGCCGGTGTCGCGTTGCAGTTGTTGGTAGGTCGGTGCGGTGTAGGAAGCGGCGAATGCCGATGGATTCTGCGCCTTGGCGGTGGGTGCGACGGCAAGTGCTGCGGCGCTGCTGGCGGCCCCTTTGAGGAAATGGCGGCGGCCGACTTTCACTTCATGATCGCTCGGTTCTTGCGAGCTTTGCTCTTTGCTCATGATGCCCCCCTGCAAGTGGTGGCAGGCCGACGCCAGGAACTCGAGTCAGGCTGCCTTCGTTGGAATCGTTGTCGCCCTCATCTCGTTGTTCTTATCGAGCGGTCATTTTGTGGAACCAGCGCAAAGATGGAAGTTGCCCTGTTCCGTGTCAAGCAAGTGCCGCGTCATATCGCCGTCGTTTGGATTTGCCGACGGCTGCTCTATACTGCGGCGCCAGTGCGGGAGGGGAACTTCGCGCCACGCTCGAGATCGGCCTGCTCCGATCCCACCCCAAGAACAGCAACATCACACATTCCGAGAGGTATCCCATGAAGCGTCTCACCGGTGCCCTGTGCGCGCTCTTTTGCTCCGGCTCTCTGATGGCCGAACCCGAATACGTGACCATTCCGATGGAAATCGACATCAACAAGCCGGCGGAGGAGGTTTGGGCCAAGGTCGGTGGTTGGTGCGACATCGGTGAATGGGGCAAGCTCGATTGTGAAGTGACCTCCGGTGACGGCGGCATCGGTTCCGTCCGCGTACTCGCTGGTGGTCGTGTCACCGAAATCCTCGTGGCGCAGACCGAACTGTCCTACGGCTACACCCAGCCCGTGGTGGAAGGTCAGTTCTACAACCTGTACCACGGTTTCATGGAAGCGCGTCCGGTAACGGCCACCACTTCCAAAATGCTCTACACCCTGATGCTGGACGTTTCCAACCTGCCGGATCAGGCGGCCAAGGATGCCGACATCAAGCGTCGCCGCGAGATGTTCGAAGGCCTGCTGAAGAACATCAAGGAAATCGCGGAAGCGCCCTGAGTTTCATTTCTTCGTCTTCCCTCTCCCGCTGCGGGAGAGGGAAGTACTCGATCAAAGCCGGTTGTCCTGACAGTAGTGCTCGGAAGGATCGGCGCCTTCCAACCACTTCAAGGTCCAGCTCGCCTTCCACGGCCGCGTGTAGGTGCCGGGATCATCGATCGTGATTTCGTATTCCATGGTGTCGTAATCGACGCGCGTCAGACGCTCGGTGGCGTGCATCAGATCGCTGTGCGGCAAACCGCCGGGCAACCAGAATTTCTCGTTGTAGCCTTCCGATTCGATCACCAGGGTATCGCCGTCCCAGCGTGCGCTGTTGCGGCCGTAGTAGAGGAGGTTGCCGGCATCGAGCTGGAAGTCTTCGCTGTCGAGCGCGCGGCCGTCGGTGTAGATCAGGTGCCAGTCATGGTTGCCGCCACCGGCGATCACGAAGATGCGTTCGAGCGGTTTGTCTTCGAGCAGCTGGATGCCGTAGGGATCGAGAAACTTACGTGGGCCAGCAGGCGGACGACATTCGAGATAGGTCGGATCGTTCTGCAGGAAGTTGCGCTGGCGAACTTCATACAGGCGCAGTGCCCATTCCTGCAGCGGTGCGACGCGCGGCGCATCGGCGATGTTTTCCAGTAATCCATTCGGTGCCATCGCCACGTTGGCGCCGTCTTCCTGCAAGGTGTTCACGGTGGGGATCCAATAGCCCGAGCGGCCGGGCGGAGCACCGAGACGGGGCTTGCCATCGGGCCAGCGCGGCGTTGCCTCGGAGGGACGCTGCGGCAAGGAGCTCAACACCGTTGGATAGCGCTCGGTGTGCATCACGCTGGAGCCATCGGCTTTCAGCACACTGTCGCCCCACACCTGACGACTGCCATCGCGCGCGCGCGGACCTTGCACGCGGACGATCTCACCGATGCTCACCGATTCTTCGTTCCAGCCGTTGAGCTCCAGCAACTTGGGGCTTTCGAGTTCGACGTACCAGGGCAGGTCTTCGCCGTTTTCACTGACGAGCAGGAACAGATGCACGTGCGGATTCGCCCAGTCGACGCGAGTCACGCGACCTTCGATGGCCGTCGGTTGATTGGGATCGAACTTGGTGATGGCGCCATGGTGCGCTTGTACGGATAGGCACAATAGCGCGGCACAGGTGGCGGCGAGAGCGATGAGAGGACGCGATAAGCGCGAATGAAACGACATCGGTGAACTCCTGTGCGGGTTCAAGGAAAGATGGGTTGGCTGCGATCCATGTTCTGGTATTCGGTACCGAGCATGAGGTCATAGGCCATGTTCTGATCCTGACACACGAACTGGAAACTCTCGCCCGGCGTCCAGGTCATGTAGAAGCCGCTCGACCAGGGGCGCGTGTAGGCGCCGGGATCGTCGATGGTGACTTCGTACTTGAGCCGCTCCTGCGAGATGCGGGTGAAGCGCTCGACCAGGTGCAATTGCTCGGTGTGTGGTGAGCCTTCGGCGTCGAACCACATCTTTTCGTTGAAGCCGACGGTGTCGACCACCAGCGTGTCGCCTTCCCAATGGCCGATGGAATGGCCGTGGTAGCTTGGTTTCAGGTTCTCGGGATGGCCGCGGCCATCCATCCAGATTTCGCGGAAATGGCGCGGACCGCCGGTGGGGAAGATGTAGATCTTCTGCATGTCGGGAAATTCCACGAACTGCGTGCCGTAGGCGGTGGCGACTTCGCGCGGGCCGGCCGACGGTTTGCAGCGGGTGTAGGGCTCGAAGCGAGTGCGCGAGCGCGCTTCGAACAAGGCGCGGGCCCAGGGCTGGAACGGCACTTCACTCAGTTTGATCTTGGGAAAGATGTCCTCGCCGCGCTCTTGCATGGCCAGGATCTCTTCGTAGGGTGTGTAGGCGATGATGGAACCGCGCGGGATTTCGTCGAAGAAGGTCAGCATGGGCCGGGTGCCGAAGCCTTCCCAGGAGCCGACGTTGCCTGGCGCCGAGCCCAGTATCACGCGGCCATTGGCGTCGCGCGGTGGCGGTGTTTCCTGAGCCGGTCCCGTGAGCGGTGGCTGGGCTGTGCTCATGGTGGTCAGGCTCAGCCCCAACATGAGCACGAGCGCCCGCAAGGGCGATACTGCCTGCATGAATTTCCCCTCTGATCGTTGGCGCCGTTCTTCTCTATGGTGCGCTGTCGTGCAGCGTGCGGCGGTAACAGGCGGGCAATGCTAACAGGGCAATAGAGGCATGTTGAGGGCCAGCCGGTTCGGTAACCCGCTGCGCGCCTTGAGTTTTGCGGCTGTCCCTTTATGCTGGCGGGCGTTTCGCGAGCGGCGCTGGGGCCGCTTCTCCCTGGTTTCGCGGTGAGTTGGCTTTTCGCTGCGACACCGCCGATGCAAGGATTTCCGCATCGGTGCATGTGAATCTGACTGATCAACCCAAAATGGCCGCGTGTCGGCAGAAGTTTTCGTACATGTCACTGGTCCGACGTCTTTCCGTTGTCTTGCTGTTCTGTCTGACGGGCGCGTTGAGCGCCTGTCGCAGTGTGCCGGATCTCACGAGCGTGGCTTTCGCTCCCGACGATCCAACGCTGTGGCTCGTCTATCGTGAGTGGCATACGAGTCTGTTGATCGATGGCGATCTCTATCGTCGCTACAGCAAGAGCTGGCAGCAGCACCCGTCGCTGCAGGCGGAGTTGGAAAATGCCTTGGTGGTGCGAGTGGGATGGGGTGATGGTGACTACTTCACCGGCAAGAGCAAAAGTGCCGGCACGGCGACTCGTGCACTGCTTGCTTCCAACTATTCCGCCTTGCAGTTCATCGGCTATGAAGTCGATCCTCTTCCCACGATTCCGGCAGAAACGCGCACGCCCTTGCGCGTCAGCGAAGAGGCGATCGCCGAGCTCGTGGCCTATGTCGATGCCTCACTGCTGGAGAAGGAAGGCAAGCTGCAACCGCTGCAGTCCTATGTCGAAAACGCCGGCGTGTTCTTCCAATCGAGCAAGAGCTACGGGCTTTTCAACAACTGCAATACCTGGAGTGGCGAAGCGCTCCGCACTGCAGGGCTCCCGATCAAGAGCGCGCTGAAGCTGACACCACGCAGCATCTTCGAGCAGGCGCAGGCCATCACCGCGCTGCAGAGCGCGCAGCAGGCGACGGCAAGCGCCGAGGTGTCGGGCCTGTGAAGCAATGGTTGTTGCGCAGCCTGCTCATCGGCGTTGGCCTTTATCTCTTGGTCTGCGGCGCGATGTTCGCGTTGCAGCGTCAGTTGCTCTATCACCCGGGCGGTCGTGACGTCGAGCTCGACGTGGGACGTCTGCCTGGTGCGTGGGTGGAACTGCTCGCCACCGCCGACGGTGAGACGCTCAAAAGCTGGTGGGTGCCGCCGCGGAGCGAGAACGCTGCCGTCTATCTCTATCTGCATGGCAATGCCCAAACCTTGGCGCGCCGCGCCGAGCGTCTCGCTTTTCTGGCGCAGGAAGGGGCAGGAGTGCTGGCGCTCAGTTGGCGCGGCTATGGCGGCTCCAGCGGCTCCCCCTCGCAGGATGGACTGAGGCGCGATGCTCGCGCTGCCTATGAATGGCTTGCCGCTCGCGTCGATCCGCAACGCATCCTGATCTTCGGCGAATCGCTGGGGACGGCGCTCGCGGTAGAACTCGCCGCCACCCACCCCAGTGCTGCACTGGTGCTCGATTCACCCTTCACGTCGATCGCGGACGTCGCCCGTCGCGAATACTTCTGGTTGCCCACTGATCTGCTTCTGCTCGATCGCTTCGACAGTCACGCTTTTGCGGATCGAGTCACCGTCCCGGTGCGCATCATGCACTGCCGGGACGACTATCTCGTGCCCTACGAACTCGGCAGGGAATTGCTCGAGGCCTTCGCAAGCACGGACAAGGACCTTCTCACCATCGACGGGCGCTGCCATGTGCCCAACGTCGCTCCACTGGGGCCGGCACTGCGGGAACTGGAGCGCCGCGTCAGTCTGCGCTGATCAAACTCTGGCCGAACCAGTCGGTTCTTTTTCTACACGCGTTTTTAATTCTTCGGTAGTGATTGATACCGAAGATGTGTGATGCGTGGTTGACTCGCCATTTCTTGATCCTCTATAAGTGGCGACTTCGTTAATAACGGGAGTGGAGGTCTACACCGAAGCATTTCTCATCGTGGGGCAGATATCGAAGTTCGTAGTGACATCTACCTGCATGCGCCAATAAGAACTACGTTCGTAAAGACTTGAGAAGCATAAAAAACTAGGGGTTAGCCATGCATATGTCGTCACGTGTCGGCGCCGGAAGGCGCGGGCACCTTTCCATCCTTTCCACCGCCATCGCTGCCGCACTTGCCGCTCCTGCCGCGCCGCTCTTCGCGCAGGATTCGCAGTCACTCGAAGAGATCATGGTGACGGGTTCGCGCGTCCGCATGTCGGACGGTTTTACCAACCCGGTACCACTGACCACGATGACGACCGAGGAGCTGTTCGACTTCGCGCCCGGCAGTAGCGTCGCCGAACAGCTCGATGCACTGCCTCAGTTCTTCGGCAACGTTTCTCTCGAAAATACGCCGACCGGTCTGACGTCCAGCTCCGGCTCCACCTCGCTGGATTTGAGGAACCTGGGTGCCAACCGTACCTTGGTGCTCTTCGACGGCTACCGCATGGTGCCTTCTTCGAAAGAAGGCGCCGTGCACGTCGACTTCTTCCCCACCGCCCTGGTTCGTAGCGTCGACGTCGTGACCGGCGGCGCGTCCGCTGCCTACGGTGCCGACGCCGTCGGTGGTGTGACAAACTTCGTGATCGATCGCCAGTTCGAAGGCTTCAAGATGAATGCCAGCACCGGCATGAACGAATTCGGCGACGGCGAGCGCTGGACGCTGTCGATGGCCGGTGGCCGCCGCTTCGGGGATCGCCTCAACGTGATCGCCTCGTTCGATGCCCGGTACATTGCCGGCTTCACCCGCAACGCCGACGAGGTGTCGAAGCAACAGCGTGTCGGCTGGGTAACGAACCCGGCCTGGAACCCGAATGATCCGCCCGGCACCAATCCGATCCGCATCACGCTGCCCAATGTGGGCACCACGGCCAACTCGGTCTACGGTCTGATCACGGGCACAGGCACGCCGCTGGATTGGCATCGCTTCACGCCCGATGGCTCCTCGCTCGTGCCGTTCGACTTCGGTGACGTTTCTTCGGTGAGCGGCCCCAACAGCACGCAGAGCATGTCGGGCGGCGTCGACGCTGCGATCTTCAACCAGGCCTACGGCGGCGGTGTCAGCGGCACCAAAGGCGAGAGCCGCTCCGGCTTCATCGGCCTGCAGTACGAAGTCAGCGATACTTTCAGCCTGTTCGGCCAATACATGCGTGGCCGCACCATCGCCTCCGACACGCTGCAACGCGGCGGCATCCTGCTTTACGGCAACTGGGCACCGACGGTGTACAAGGACAACGCCTTCCTGCCCGAGAACGTGCGCCAGATCATGGACGACTATGGGCTCGAGTCCTTCCGTCTGCAGAAGAACGGTTCATTGGAAGGCGTGCCCGAGCTCGGCCTCGGTACCACCGACCTCAAACTCTTCGACACCAGCTCCTGGAGTGCCGGCTTCGATTGGGATCTGGGCTTCAAGGATTGGCACGTGCGCGGCGTGTATCAGAAAGGCGTGACGGAGCGCTACTCCAGCTTCGGCAGCCGCTGGCGCATGGACCGTGCGTTCCTCGCCATGGATGCCGTGCGCCATCCCGAGACCGGCGCCATCGTGTGCCGCGTGCAGCTGTTCAACCCCACGCCGGAGCAGCTGGCCGCCTCACCCGCGGTTCAGGGCCGCATCTCGCCGCGCAGCGCGCCCGGCGCCACCAAGCCCGGTGATCCCGGCGCCATTCCGCTGGCCTCGCCGATCGGCCTCGACAATACCGTGCGCGACTGCGTGCCCTACAACATCATGGGCGCCGGCAACATCAGCCAGCAGGCGCTGGACTACATCCACGGCCCCTCGCCGAAGATCGCTGTGGGCGAGGTCAAGCAGGACTTCGCCGAGCTCTTGCTCAACGGCAATCTCGCCGAAGGCTGGGCTGGTCCCATCAACTTCGCGGCCGGTCTGACCTGGCGTGAACAGGACTTCTGGGACGACAACTTCCCCGAGGACGTCAACTCGCTGGGACCGCCGCTCAACGATCCCGCGCTCGGCATCCAGGGCATCCCGTCCGGCTACACCGGTGGCAGCGCCATCCTGCACTACATCTCGGGGATGCCGCGCCTGAGTGGCGACATGTCGGTGTGGGAGTACTTCGGTGAGTTGATCGTGCCCGTATGGGAAGGCAACGTCTTCGGTCATCAGCAGGACCTCAGCCTCGACCTGGCCTATCGTCGTTCGGACTACGAGCGTAGCGGCGCGGTGGACAGCTGGAAGGTGGGCATCGACTTCCAGGTGCTCGACACCGTGCGTCTGCGCTTCACCCAGAGCGCCGACGTGCGTGAGCCGACCTTCTCCGAGCTCTACGATTTCCAGGGCACCAACGGCGCCGTGCGCGACCCGCGCTTCGGCAACACCGAGGTCCAGATCTCGATGGTCAACGGCGGCAACCCCGACCTGAAGCCGGAAGAGGCCGACACCGTGACCGCCGGCATCGTGTGGACACCCACCTGGAGCTTCCTCGACGGCCTGCAGGTTTCGCTCGACTGGTACGACGTCACCATCGATGGCGCGGTCAGCAGCCTCGGCGCGCAGCGCATCGTGGACGAGTGCTTCCGTAACAACGTGCAGAGCCTCTGCGCCCAGATCGAGACCAACGGGCCGAATGGCGAGATCACGCGCCTGTACAACACCTTCCTCAACGTCGCCCAGGCGACGGTGGAGGGCACGGACCTCGAGATCGCCTATCGCTTCGAGCCCAACTTCTTCGCCAACGAGAACGAGTCCTTCTCCATCCGTGGTCTGGCCGGCTACGTGCGCGAACGTACCGACACGCCGCTGGGTGGTCGTGCCACGGACCGTTCCGGTGTCAACGGCAGCCCCGATCTCACTGGCGTGCTCACGGCCACCTACAACGTAGGGCCGTACTCGTTCCAGATGCAGGGCCGCTACACCGACTCGCTGACCATCGACGGCACCTGGGTGGAAGGCATCGACGTCGACAAGAACAAGTTGCCGTCCTACACCTGGTGGAGCGCACGTATCGGCTACTCCGGTGAAACTTCCACCGGTGCGACCTGGCGTGTGGGTCTGAACATCCAGAACGTGTTCGACAAAGACCCGATCATCGTTCCCAACGTCAGCACCCGCTTCGCCATCCAGGGCCTGGCAGGCGACACCTTGGGACGTCGCTACAACATCAACTTCGACTATTCGTTCTGACCTTCCGTCAGTCGGGTAGTCGTCGACACCCTCCGGCCGTTCTTCCCGTTTACGGAAGGACGGACGGGGGGCAACTCCCCCCGTCTTGTTCATCTCCGCTTCCTGGCGGAGTTTTCGACATCTGTAGTTCGGATATTGCAGACACGCGCGCTCAGCGACTCTTGGCGCTGGCGAGTGCTGCTTGGATGGTGCTGCTTGGATGAAAGGGCAGGGGAAGGACCCTACCTGCAACCACGCAGTGCGCGTGGCTGCAGGCGGAACTGAGAGGGACTATCAGGCGTCGTTGGACGACGTAGCGGCAGCAGGTGCCGACGCTTTGGTGGCCTTGGCTCTTACCGCTTTGGCGCGAGCTGGCGCTGCAGCGACCTGAGCCGGAGCCGTTTCCTGACGAAGCGCCGCGACCTTGGCCGCCTTGGCTTTGGCGGGCTTCTTGGCGGCGGCTTTCGCAGCTTTCGCCTTCGGGGCGGTTTTCTTCTGAGCCGGTGCCTTCGCCGCTTTCACTGCCTTCGGAGCGGCCGCTACTTTGGCGCGCTTCGCTTTGGCCGGTGCTTTCTTGGCCTTGGCGGCAGCTTTTTTCGGAGCTTGTTTGACCACTGCCTTCTTGGCGGCTTTGACCTTCGGCGCGGCTTTCACGACGGCCTTCTTCGCTACTTTGGCTTTCTTGGGCGCAGCCTTGGCTTTGGTTTTCGCTGCTACCTTGGTCTTCAGCTTCGGCGTTACCTTGGCTTTCGCTTTGCTCACTGCCTTGGTTTTCGGTGCTGCTTTCGCTTTGGCTTTGGTCTTGGGAGCCGCTTTCGCCTTGGTGGCTGCCTTGGGTGCGGCTTTCACCTTCGGAGTGGCCTTGGCTTTCGGTTGCGCTTTGGTTTTTGCTTTCGCTTTGGCTTTCGCCTTCGGTACTGCTTTCACTTTGCTCTTACTGCCTTTGGTTGACGGAGTAGCTGCCTTCTTCTTGCTCTTCTTGGCATCAGCGGGCTTTTTTCTGGACGCAGCCTTGCTCTTCTTCGGAGCGGCCTTCTTGGTGGCTTTTGCTTTGGGCTTCGTCTTGGCCTTGGCGGGAGCGGCGCTGGTGGTGGCCACCGCGACGCCAGCCTGCTGCATGCTGAGCTTGAGAGTTTCGAGATTCTTGATGGCATCTGCGTAGTTCGGACGCAGACGCAATGCGGTTTCGAGCGATTCTTTCGCGGCGGCGAAGTCGCCCATGATGCGCTGCAGGTTGCCGAGGTTGTTGTGGGCTTCCGGCAGATTCGGGTTGATCTTGAGCGCTTGCTGATAAGAAGCGACGGCTTCATCGAGGCGCTGCAACTGCTTGTAGGCCACACCGAGGTTGCAGTGCGGCGCAGCGTAGTTGGGATCGATGGCGATGGCACGCTTGTAGAACGCGGTAGCTTTCTCGATCTCACCAAGCTGCTGGAACAGCATGCCGAGCGTGTTCTGATACTCGGCCACCTTCGGTTGCATGATGATGGCCTGCTGGATCAGCGGCATGGCCTTCTGGAAATCACCCTGCGAACGATAGATGTCACCGAGGCCATGCAGCGCCGCATGGTTATCCGGGTGAATCGACAAGGCTTTCTGGTAATGCTTGATGGCGCGATCGACCTTGCGTTCGGCAAGCGCCTTCTTCGCGTTGCGAATCTCATGACCAGCAGGATCACGGCTGGCGAGTTCGTCGTTGATCTGCTCGATGCGTTTCTCCACCTGTGGGCTTGGGTGGTATTTCAGCGCTTCCTGATAGATCTGCACCGCGCGCTCGAGCTCGCCCAGGATCTGCATCGCCAAACCCATCTGCGCCAGAATCTCGGCGCGTGTGGCGGCGCCTACTTCCGCCTGTTTTTCCGGCGGTGCGTTCTTGATACCCAACCACAACTGCTTGAGCAGTTCCAAGGCTTTCATGTTGTTGCCGGTGCGGTTGTAGATGAGCGCGAGGCCCATCATGGCGGCACCATTGTTGGGAACGCTTTTGAGGACAGCAGAGTAGAGGGCGTAGGCGCGTTCGAAATCGAAGGCTTTGAGATAGTTGCCGGCTTGGTCTAGCGATTGCTGGATCGATGCGTTCATTGGGGCTTGTTTTCCTTACTCGTTGTATTCCGTGACCATCCGCGCCTTCCTCCTGCAGGGAAGGTCGGAGGTTGTCGTCCCTTCAACTGCAACGGTTGCAACAGTGGGACATTCTGCACCTTCGTCTCAACGCCCGCGCAGACGTCGCAACATCTCCAAGTGCTTGGGATAAATCACTTGATCGAAGTCCAAGGTCTTGACGATTTGCTTGCGTGCCGCGCGTGCCAGCTTGCGGTATGGAACGGGGTCCGATAATACCGAAATTATCGTGGTCGCGAGTATCTCCTTCGAGAAAAACGGTACCAACAAACCGGTCTTGCCCGGCTTGATGAACTCACGTACCGGCGGAGTGTCCGATCCGATCACGATGCACTCGGCAGCCATGGCTTCGAGCATCGACCAGGAGAGTACGAAGGGATAGGTGAGATAGACATGAGCACGCGAAATGCGCAGGGCGCTCAGGTAGTCCTCGTATGAAAGAATGCCGGCGAAGTGCACACGATCCCAAGGCACACGATCACCGAGTTCCTTCTCCAAGGTCTGACGCCACGTGAGTTTGTTCGGTGCCTTCGGCCCGTAATGCAATTTGTCGCCACCGACGATCAACACGCGGGCTTCGGGGCGTGCGCGCAGGACCAGTGGCAAGGTGCGCATGAAGATGTGGAAACCACGATAGGGATCGAGACCGCGGTTGACGTAGGTCAACACCTCATCCCCCTGACGCAACACGGTGCCATCGGCCAGAGTCAATTCCACGTTCTCGGCAGGCGTCACCAGATCGGTCTCGATGCCCTCGTGCAGGACGTCGATGCTGTCGTGATAGATGTCCGGAAAACGGCTGCGTTGCCAACCAGTGGGACTGAGGCGAATGTCGCAGCTTTCCAGTGAGTGCAGCTGAACCGTGTTCATCGCGCGCACGCGGAAGAGATCGTTCAACGAGGTCGGAAATTCAGGGTCGAAACCGACGTCGGCGCCATGGGCGCGATAGTAGAACTCGAAGAGACCGACCACGGTCGCATCCGGAAAGATCTCCTTCAGGAACAAGCCATCGCCCCAACCGGGGTGCACGTAGATCACGGCGGGATCGAAGCCGTTGTACTTTTCCTTCAGCAAACGGCGTACCACTTGTTGACCACGACGCACTGCGGCTTCGAAGTTGCGCACGTAGGGATGGGTTTCCTTGCCGTAGGATTCCGGCGCTTCGTACGTGAAGTGGGTGGCGTCCGGGATGGGGTTGTCCTTGCCGATCCAACTTTCATCGCCCAGCGTGAATACGCGAAAACCGCGCTGCTTGCTGAGGCGTTTTGCGAGCTGGCGGAATTGCCCGGGGAAATTGGGGTGAATGAATAATACGTCCACTGCTCAGTCCCTGATTTTCGTCGCTTTGCGCGCACCGGCTGCCTTGGCGGGTTTCTGCTTGCCTTTCCCAGTCTTGCCAGTCGAAGCACTAGCTTGTTCTTGTTTCCCTTCTGCAAGAGATGAGTTGGAAATGAAGGCCGAGCGCACTCTTGCTGCCACTTGCTGCTGCAGATGCTTGACGATGGCGCCTTCAGCCTTTTCCGGCTGCCACAACTTGTTGGCGTGCGCGCGCAGTTTGCTGATGAGTGCCTTCTGCATGGGCCAGATTTCGTCGACCTGTTGCAAGGCCTCCTCGGCAAAGGGCAATTGCGTGCCGTCCAACACGAGTACCGAGTACGAGGCCGGTGTTTTCGGTGGCGTATGAGTGGGGAAGCGTTTGGCCAAGGTGGAGTCGTGCAAGGTCAGCACCACTTCACTCACCCTGGGCTTGGTGGTTTTGCCATCGAGAATCTGCTCGTATACCAAGGCGCCGGCTTCCAACAGCTCCTGCTTGATGCGTTGCGCCACGGCTCCCGCGCAGGCTTCTTCGGTGCCGCGCAGTACGACGCGCAGCTTGTCGTCGAGTAAGTCGCCGAGGGGCTTAGCAGTGGTCGAGCGGACGCTTTTCAGTGCGGGTAACGCAGTGTCTTTGGTGAGTTTAGGATCGATCAGTACATAGCGATCGAATTGCGCGAAGCTGGGATTCTTCTGCCACGCGCTCAGAGCAGCAAGGTCGGAGATCACGCAGGCTGTGCGGAGGTCCGCGCGTTGATTGCGCAGCTGACGCAGGTCATAGCCGGGATGTAGTGCGACCAGGACGTGACAGTCCTGCACCTGCAGCCAGTTCCTGTCGGCGCTCAGGATCAGAATGCGCGCATGGGGCCAGGTGGCCTCGAGGGCTGCAGCGAACGTCAGCGCTTCATCCAGGGCGGCAGGGCCAACCTCGCTTTCCAGAGAGGCGATGGCAAGCCCAATGGTCAGCGTTTCGCCCGTCAGCTCATGAGTGCCATTGCGCAGATCGCGCCAGTATTCGCGCTTCAGCCACAGGCCGAGTTGCTCCGCCAGACGGTCCTGGTTGTTGACGTGATGCACCAGCATTCCCGGCTCGCGTCCAGTCAGACGGGTGTAGCCATGGTGATGCAGGGCCTGCAGGTCGTTGTGGCAGATCAAGGCGCCGCGCTGTTTGAGACGCAGGCAAAGCTCGACGTCTTCGAAGCCGTAGAAGTAGCGCTCGTCGAAGCCACCGATCTGCATGAAGAGCTGTTTGCGACAGAGCAGCACGGCGCCAGTCACTCCCGGCATGGCCGTTGGCGCGAATACGCTCACCTCGGGATCGCTTTCCGGCGTTACTTCGTAGGGCCAGTAACTGTCGTCCTCCAACAGGAAGCGGATGCCCAGGTGCTGGATCTCCGGGCTCTGGCGGCTCTGCCGCAAGCTGCCGTCGGAGTTGAAGGTGGTCTTCAACAAGCGCACACCCACCGCAGCGACCTTCTTGTCGGCCAGGGTGGCCAGCATCGTGGGCAGGGCATCGTGTTGCCACACGATGTCATTGTTCAGGAACAAAAGGTTCTCAGAGCGGGCCAGCTTGGCCCCGCGGTTACAGGAGGCGGAGAACGAGTCATTGCGATCGAGCGGCACTACGTGGAGCGGCAATTTGCTTTGCCATCGATGCAGAACGCGCAGGCTACTGTCGGTGGAGGCGTGGTCGATCACGATGAACTCGGCCGGCACGCTGTTGTGCTTCTCGAAGCTGGCAAAGAGATGGTCGAGGCAAGGGCCGCCGTTGCGATTGAGGATGATGATCGAGACCTCGGGCTTCTCCACCTTGGCCGCCGCCTTGCCGGGGAGGAAACGCGGCGGTGGCAGGGCGTCCGTAGCGCCTTCCTGGGCGCGCTGCCGTGCGGCTTCCAAGGTCATTCCTGGCACCAGGTGCTGATAGGTCACTGCCTTACTCGTCAGGAGGGCACCGGTATTTCTACTGAGTAGGTTGACCTGATGCGGACGTCCATCCTTGAGGATGGGGGGCAAGGGGATATCGAAGCCGCTGAAGGCAGCTTCCTCGGGAAGCAGCTTCAACTCGCGCAGGATGTCGAAGCGAACCAGGTTTGGACGCACTGTGGCGTGGGGTTCGTTGTCGATCAGCAGCAGCAAATCCTGTAGGGCCAAAGGGTCGGCCATGTCCAGAGCCCAGCCGCGGATGCCTTCGGGACTGATTCTTTCGATTGCACCGAGAAGGTGCTTGGCCTCTTGCTGTGCCCGCTTGCGCAGCACGATTCCCTGACAGCTGAATTCCAGATTGCGCCAGTCGATGGTGGTCAACTGATCGGTGCTGAAACTGAAAATGTGCGAGCAACCGTCGCGCGTGGCCCCGGGTTGGGGATGCAGTGGCAGTTGGAGGAGTACGCGGTCGTCCCGGCGGACCTGGACTTTGGGTAGCGGGTTGGGCACCTGACCGCGAAACCCTACCCATCCATTCAGGGCATCTCCCAGGTGGACCGGGGGGGTGAATTCCCCGAAACAATCGCCCCAATGCCAGGTCAGCGACGCCTTGGGCGTAGTGGGCTGTGTCGCCCAGTCCAGCACATCCACCTGCAGCTGATGTTTCCAGCCGTCATAAACCTCTGCCGGTAACGGGAGCTGAAAGCCACAGTCGGCCACTGGCGGTGTGGCTTCGGCAAAGATCTCGGGCGGGATGGGGTGCCCAGTGAGAGCCGTAACGGGAGGCTGGCCGTCGATGCGTAGCCGCAGCTCCAACACGGGGCGGAGGCGGTCGTAGGCCCAACCCACGACCATGCCATGTATCACTTGAACGGGGGAAAGCGCTTTATCGAGGGGGCGGGGGGGCTTGGCCATGAAGTCGAAGCTAGAGGGTCAGTAATGAGCCCAGCGACGAGGGCTCCCATCCTTTGGGATATAAGCGTATCCGAATTTTCAGGCAGTAGAAAAAACAAGGGCCCGTTAAACGAGCCCTTGTGTACTGCTTAGTCAGATGGATCAGACGTGGAAGCTGAAGAGATCTGCAGTGATGTCGTCTGCAGATACACCTACCAGCGTGATGCTCGAGCCATCGGTGAAGGTTGCAGTGAGGTTGCCACCAGAGGTGTCCACACTGACCAGCATTGCCTTGAGATCTTCGATGCTGGAAACACCTTCGATGTCGATGAGGATCGAGTCGCCAGCGCTGAAGTCGGTGATGGTAGTGTGAGTACCAGCGCCGCCAACGAAGCCGAACACGTCGTCGCCTTCGCCACCGGTGATGGTGTCGTTACCGCCGCCGCCAACGATGGTGTCGTTACCGCCGCCGCCGATGATGACCTGATCACGCAGGTCGCCAGCAATTGCGGTATCGGTGTCGTCACCAACACGTACGGTGCCGGCGCCAACCACGATTACCTTCTCGATGCCTTCGACGATGACGTCGCCTTCAGCCCTGTTGACGTTCAGAGCTACGACTTCGTCGCTGTCGCCGCTACCGGTGATGGTGGTGTCACCTTCACCGATGATGCGGATGATCTTGACTACCGCGCCTTCGCCGGAAACGTGGTCGATGGCCTGGTTCAGAGACTCGTTGAGCTCGGCTGCACCGGGAGCGGTGTTGCCGACGACAGAGTCAACTACAGAACGGAAATAGTCATCACTGGATCCTTGTTCCCCGTCGGGGCCTTCGATAGTGATGACGGTTTGGGGGTCGCTAACTTCGATGGTGGCTTCGAAACCACCTGAAGATACTTCAATGGGGTCGCCGCTTTCATTGGGGATGATGACGGACTGTACTTCGTTGTCAGCACCGATACCTGTCACGACAGTGCCACCACCGGCGTCCTCGATATCTACCTCTCCGTCCTGAGTGTCGTTGAGGAAGCCATCAAGAACATCCTTGGTGGAATCGGGCAGATCATCGTAACCGTCGACGGCGCCGATGAGGGTTTCTGAGGCCATGGTCTAGTTCCTTAAGTCCAAAAATGAAGCCTGCATTGCCTGCGTTGAGAGAAATGCAGGCGCGATCCTAGAGGCGTGTGGGGGGGTGTGTCAAATCCAAATTGGGAAAAAAAGTGATCCCGGCGTCACAAATGCCAATTTCGCTCCAATTCGGTAAATCCGATGTAAATCCTTGGTGCATCATGCACTTATAGTGGGCGTTAGGTATTAATGCCCCTTTAATTATTGTCAATTATTGTCGGTCACCCGGAGGTGCGGCGTCGGGCTCCTATTCAATAAAGAAGTCGCACTGGCACCTACGTTTAGCAACCATGCTGCAACTCCGTGGACGCATAGTGGGCAGCTAACTTGGCATGAATCTTCCAAGCCAGGATTGCTCATCAAAAGCTTAGAGGACCACCGGTTTTTAGAGGACCACCGGTTTAAAGCTTAGAAGTTTAACTCGATACTCCCGTATGCTAAAAAGCGCTGCCCATAATCTCGTGGTCTAATTCCTGCAGCAAGCCGTTTTCGCTTGTAAATTTGGGCACCCGGCTCGCCGGAACGCGAAACAATTGGAGTTCTAATCACAATGAAGTGTCTCTGCGTGGCTGGTCTCGGCCCTTATCCGCAGCAGCTTTACTCTGTTCTTCTTAGCGTTGGAATGAAGTCGGCTCTCCCGGCTGCAAGTCACCCACCAATCGACATCACTTCGTGGCACGAACAAGTTGCCGAGTTGCTTAACTCCCTGCCGGAAAATAAATGCTCGCAGCCCCCTGTCTTGGGGAGGATGTGGGAGCGTTTAGCGAGTGAAATTTTTCTCGCTAATGCACAGGTCCCTCTTTGGGGATGGTATGCCGACCGAAACCTACGCTTGCTTGAGTTTTGGGCGGCGTTCGATCCCCGGGTCAATTTCGTACTATTGCTCCCTCGCCTCGACGAGTTTGTGGCCATGCATTTGGAGCCCATCTACGCAGGCGAAACACAGCTTGAGTCTATTGTTGAATCGTGGGTTAAGGACTCTGAGCGTCTGGTGGCTTTTGGGGTTTCACATGCTGAACGCTGCCTAATTCTAGATGGAGGCGCAGCCATGCGAACTCCTGCTGACGTTATAGTGCGGATTGGTGATAAATGGGGCCTGCGCGATGAGTTACTCGGCCCTGTTGACAAGGAATCGGTGCCGGAGTTGTCCATGCTTCCGATTGCGCAATTGGTTGCACAAAGTCTAGTGCAAGGATTTGCAGCTGCGCTGAAGACCCAGAGCGAAGTTTTGTCAAAATTTGATTGGCCGGTGAGGCGCGATCCTAAGACTAAGAAAGTGATCGAGGCGCGAGCGTTATTAGCTAGTTTTCACGCTCTTGCTGATCGTTCTTCAGAGCTTGGGGAGATTAGGGGATTGCAGGAAAGGTGTCAGCGATTGCAGGAAGAGGCGCTTCGAAGCACGCGAGAGCGAGAGCAAGAGCGGCTGCGTTTGGAGGCGGAGTTCCATCAGGCACTGTCCTCTCGTGATGAAGAACTTAGAGCACTTCGCAGTCAGCTATTAGCCGCGCAGGAATATGCGTGCAAGAAGGAGCAAGAGATAAATGCTCTAGATCGGAGTATGCGAGAGCTCGTTCAGCATCATGCGAGGAATGAGCAGGCGTTGGAGCAGCGCTTGCGTGAAGCATATCAGGAGAATTCAGTCCTGCTCTCACGGCTGAGTAAGGTGGTCGACCAAAACGAAGTTTTGCAAATTCGAGTGAATCAGTGGGCTGACACTTACAATGCCAAGCTCCAAGAGCTTCGGGCAAGTGAGGGTAAAATCATCGAATCCGCTAAGAGAGCGAGAGATTTGGCGGATGAGCTAGGCTTAGCTAGAGATACACAGAAAAAGTATCTGGAACATATCAAACAGCTAGAGGCAGTTTCTGCGCGTATTTCAGAGAAAAATAGCCAACTAACGTCCCATATTGTGATATTACAGGACGAACTAGAGACAGCTCTTATTCGCACCTGTGCTCTCCAGGATAAGTACTCTAGAATCGAGCGGCGCTTTAGCGAGCTGAAACGGGCTCATCCTCAATTCTTGATCTGTGATGAGCTTGAAGTTCGAGCCTTAAACGCCGAGCGCCTGGATTTTGTCCTAAAAGGGGTTTCCCTTTTGGGGAGAGATTTTGATGAGCTTCGCTTTGCTCTGGTGCTTGAACACGGGATGGCGGGGCTGATCTTCCCTCGGATAGAGGCGAACTCGCGTAGTTTTTTTGACAATTGGGAGTTGATGTCTCGCGGCGCCTCTTCAGTTACCTTGTTGCCAATAGGCAAGCCTGAGCAAGTGCAGGAACGAGCAGCGGCTCTTCTTAATCTGGGAACGTCTGACTGGTTGCGCCTAAAGGCTCTAACATCATTCATTTGTGAGGTTATAGAGCGTCGAAACGCTAATAATTATTCGCTTCCAAAAGGCTTAAACGCAGCCATGTGGAAAGATGGCCTCGTGGCTCTGTTGGGCGATCTAGAACAATTTCCTCCCGTTGTTCGATATGACCGAATCAAGCTTAAGCGAAACCAGGTTAATTTCGATTACGAGCATTTGTGGTTCGTTCTTGAGAACTTCAGTTATGGAGAAAATCGCTGGCCCCAGTTCGAAATCCGAATCTCCTGCGCGGAGATACATAGACATCCTTTTGGAGCATACCCCAAATTGGAATTTCCCAAATTAGACGTGCCGGTTCTTGGTTCGTGGTTCGTTGAATCGACCGATGACTTTGGTGAGAAGCTCGAATTGCGGTATGCATTGCCTGATTCCATGGATATGCAGGTTTGGCATAGTCTAAGTTCGGCCGATCAGTCTCTATTACGTCAAGTTATCAGAGGTTTGCCAACATGGCTTGAAGCTGTGGTGCTTGAAGGCGGGCTTTCCAATAGGGCAGCGTTGAAGTGGCAAGAAATGGTTAAGGAGATACAGCGGATCACTAATGTGAATGTTGCTACAAAGAGAAACAACGTTGCAGGGCTGAAACGCCTGGGGTCTAGATCGTCTGGAAATTTAAGCGCGCGCGCATCAAGGACATTGCCAGGAAAGACAAATGATAAGTAAACCTAGCTGATTCGAACTCCGATTTCAGTGCGCTCAGATGATCACAATAAATACTGTTAGGACGGCAGCCTCAATGAAAATCGCGGTAATAACCCCTCTACCCCCTGAAACAACTGGCGTAGCTGAGTTTTCAGAGCGCATATATGGTAGCAATAAGGAATTTGATGTTTTTTGGAGCACGGGTGGTAAGGCATTCGACATCGGGGGGTTTTTCTCTAAGGCTTTAGAATGCAAGTACGATGCGATTATTTTTACTCTCGCTAACTCATCCCACAACTTCCCAACAGTCGACTTGTTGCGCAGATTTGCTGGATTCCCTGGAGTCCATCGAAAGATCTTTATACATATTCACGATCCCGTGTTGATGAATCTCGCGCGGCATGTATGTGAAAAAGAAGGGAAGAATGTCCTCAGACTTTACGAAAAAGACCGGGGGCTTAAGGAAGGTAGTATCGGAGATATATATCAGGCCTTTGAAAACTTTGGATTTACGGGGCTATCGTATCTGTTAGCTAACATAAACGTGAACACCGTGATTGTGCACAGCAATGCGGCTTTAGAGTTGGTTAAATATGATTTGGGAGAAAGAGTCAATAAAATTCCGCACTTTCTGAAGTTATTCCACCCTTGCTTTGATCCAATGACCAATATTCCCATGAAGAAGCGGGAGTATGATCTCGGTATTTTTGGAGTGGCAGATGATGGCGGAAAGATGACCTCCAAGGCAGTTGAGGTGATTCTGAAAGCCTACGATCGAGGTCTAATAAAAAAGGCAGTGCTGTGCGGATACAACGCTAGGAGCTACGCTGTTGAAAAGGATCTCACTAGATTTCCATTCTTCGAGTTCATAGAAAATCCTAGTCATAGTGACATGTTTAAGGTTATGTCCAATACCAGAGTTGCCATACAGCCGCGGCTTTTGAATACAGGAGAAAGTTCCGGTGTGGTGCCTATGTTGGTTGGAGCTCATGTTCATTCCATCGTTTCTAAAGTTGGGGCGTTTAAAGAGTATCCGGACTCGCTTGTTAAAAAAGTCGAAAACAGAGCTTTTGTTTCGAAATCGATCGAAATACTACCTTCTCTGCTAAATGAAACTGTAGCAGGGAAGTCATTCGAGGATTATTGGCGGTCTCATTCTTCCCAGAAGTTTATTGAGGGCCTTTTATCTCACGTTCAAAAAGTATCGAGTCGGCAGGATTTTCTGTTGGCTGGGTAAAAGGAAAGCGTTTTTGTTATACGCTCAGCAAGTAACAAGGCCTAGAAAGAGGAGAAGGTATGAGTTTGTCAGATGCAAGAGTGCTCGGCTATTTCGGCTATAACAACGCGGGGGATGATGCGTTCGCGGATTTTTGGCATCGAGTGATGGGGGTTTCGCGAGAGCACATTCGGATGACGCTGAAGCATGAGGAGTATGTCAACACCGTTTGCTTGGGTGGTGGAGCTGTCCTGAATGATTTTTTTATAGGAAAACTTCCGAAAAGCTTTGAGACGTTGCACCTGGTTGGTGTGTCATTTCCCTATGGCGATCAGGACATAAAGCTTCTGGACCATGTCAAAGATAAGTTGGGGCGTGTCATTATAAGAAGCAAACATGACGTTAGTAGGGCGCGTGAACTTGGATTTGATGCCGAATTTGTTCCTGATCTGATTTTTGGTCATGAGTTCAAGGAGCAAAAGATTGGTTCGTTGGAAGATCTTTACGCATGCGCTTCCCTTCCCTTGGCGTCTGCAACAATTAAAAAGAAAAATCTAATAGTCCTGCTTTCGGGCGACTATTGGTTCTCTGAAACTTGGAAGTTCAATGAGACTGAGGTCTTCAAGAATAGATTCGCACGAGCTCTCGATGACTTGGCGCCGTACTACAACATAATCATGTTGCCTCTCTCAGTATGGTATGGAGCGCGAGACTATCTGATTGCGGGCGACGTCAGTATGAGAATGGAGAAAAAGACGTCCTGCTTAATAGTTGAAAAGTATCTTGGTCCGGACATGTTGTATTCGATAATTCGCCAGTTTGGTGATTTAGTAGTCTCGATGAAGTATCACGGTCTGGTTTTTTCCATCGCCGCTGGGGTGCCTTTTATAAATGTAGGAAGTACTCGGAAGAATATCCATCTTTGTGCCGACGAGGGGTTGGAGCGGTTGTCAGTGCCTTTTAATGATTTCAATATCGATAGGTTCTGGGCGGCGGTTAAAACGGCTGAGGCTGCTGAGACCTTGGACGCCATAACAGATGTTGCCGAGAACAACAGAAAACTTGTGTCCTCATTTGTGAGAACGTTCGTTTAAGGGTTGTGACTCATCGTTTGCGCAACTGGGGGCGCTACCGGGTGGCTGGCGTTGCACAAAGTGAATTGTGATTCGGCGGGTATTGCCCGCAACATACTTCTTAGGCTCGTGGTGGATTGAGAATGAATGATTGATTGTCAAGGAGTGGCGCGACTCAGGATTCTTTTGCTTTCGAATGTGGCGCCTGGACTGCGCTTAGCTTGTGGTTGGTGGGCTGGTGGTGCGAATAGTGATCTTTTGTAACAGCTTGTTTCGGATATAAGAGCGGAGTGGGAATGGTAGATAAGGGGGCTCTGAGGTTGCTTTTTTACGGCGGCTGTCATGCGGCTGTATTGAGGCGCATTTTTCTTGAGTTCGCTGAAGTAAATCTGCAGTCTGACGTCATAATAAATTTTCAGCTAATCCCATCTGGAAAGCCATTCCCTATTTGGAACTTGCATAATTATGATGTGGTCATTTTTAGTCCCATTCTCAACAAGGAAAAATATAATACGATCCATTTGTTGGAGGAGTGTAAGAGGCTAAGGATAAAGACAGTTGTATACCCTTGGTTGCAGTGGAATGGCTATTTCCCATTCGCTAAGAAGGGTAGGTTTTGTGCTGCCGAAGCTTGGTATTACGGAGCCATTCCTGGATTGGATGGTGTGCGAAATCAAGAAGAATTTCGGGTGCTCCTTGATGATGCGTTTTCGGATACGGAAGCAATAGAGACGCATCTATCCACTACTAGCGCTAGGTTAAAAAGTGGAGAGGTAGAAGGAAAGTGCGACGTTAAGATTCATGAATTCGTTATGGATTCGTATCAATCGTCGCGTCTTTTTTTAACTCCTGATCACCCTTCAAAGCTGCTCTACAATTTTGTTGTTCACGCTATCTCCGAGCTAACCTCAATCCCCATTAGCCCTAGCTTCTATTGGAGTCAGGAAGAGCCTCAGTATGGCGTTCGACTGCCTATTGATCCGAGAGTATCCGATGTTTTGGGGTTGCACTTCTTTGATGCAGATTACCAAAATTTTAATAGTCCCCTAGGAGAACGATACGTCCACTATCGTGAATATAATCGAATTCTCTTTGGTGAAGTCAGGGGGCTTAATATATTGCGATCATGCGCCGGTACTTACGTAAAAAGTGGGCCAGTGTTGGCGTCCCATTTATCTGATGATGAGAAATTGTTTATTCCAGCAGGCTCAATTATCCAATTGGAAATACTTGGCAGTGAAGAGAACCATCACGCGTGCGTAATTAATTGGGCTGGTAATAAGTATCGAGAGTTTCTGCCGTCTTCGTTGTTTCAAAAATGCTACCTTTTCGCTCCGCATTGGGAACGTCTCTAGGTCTGCTAGATGGAGAGAGGGTGAGGACGTATCAAAGGTATGCGCGTGGTCGCCCTTAGGCTGTCGTTTCGGGCATTGCTTCGTGATCAGAATCAGCGATGTAAACTTCCAACAGGCATGCATTGCCCCTAATGCATAGCTGTTCTAGGGATGCCGGGATTAAAACCGTGTCTCCCTGCGAGAATTGGTAACAATCGCCCCGATAGAGCAGTTCGTAGTTGCCTTCAGTACATATATATATTCGAAAGGAAGATGGATCGCTTTGGATGTGCAGCTCACCATTCAGTGGAAGAATGTTGGTTGCGAATACAAGGCAGCGAACTATCCGGTTGCATCGATTGGGGAGCGCGTCATATTTTATGTGGGCATTTACCATGCCGTAGTTGATTGCCTTAAGCGCTAGATCTATGTGTAGCTCTCTTGAGTTGCCCTCGGCGTCCTTACGGTCCCAGTCATACACACGGTAGGTGATGTCGGAAGTCTGCTGGATTTCTGCAATCAGAGTGCCTGCGCCAATCGCATGGACAGTGCCAGGTGCCAGGAAGAAGACATCGCCCTTCTTCGTGGGCACCTGATTCAGCAGTTCCCCAAGCGTCTTGTTCTGCAGGTGAGCCATGTACTCCTCGGGGCTGGAGTTTTTCTTGAAGCCCACGATGATCCTGGTTCCCTCTTCGGCATCCATCACGTACCACATCTCGGTTTTGCCCATGCAGTTGTGGCGCTTCTGCGCCAGCTCGTCATCCGGGTGTACCTGAATGGAAAGGTCCTCCCTCGCGTCAATGAACTTGATCAGCAAGGGGAACTCCGTGCCGAAGCGGTCGTACACGTGGTCACCCAAGATCTCGCGCGGATAGCGCTTGATCAGTTCGTCCAGCGCCCAGCCCTTCAGGGGGCCATTCTTCACGATACTGACATTGCCCGGCACGGCCGAAAGCTCCCAGCTCTCTCCGGCATGAGTGATGCCGTCGGGGATGGGTTTGCCCAGAACTGTCTGAAGCTTGGTTCCGCCCCAGATACGGTCTTTGATGATGGGTTCGAAAACGAGAGGATAGAACTGCATGTGGTGTCCCTGTCGTAATACTTGAATCCTTAATGACGATGGGTGGCTCAGTGAGGCTTGCTGTAATCCTCCAGCCGCACTACGTCATCCTCCTCAAGATATGCTCCCGATTGCACTTCGATCAGCTGCAAAGGAACCCTTCCCGGGTTTTCCAGTCGGTGTGAGCATCCCAGTGGGATATAGGTGCTTTGGTTTTCTCCCACTAGTTTTTCCTCTCCATCGAGGGTCACCTTGGCAGTGCCGCTCACGACGATCCAGTGCTCGGAGCGGTGATGGTGCAGTTGCAGCGACAGTTTCTCCCCGGGCTTGATTGTGACGAGCCTGACCTTGAAGCGTTCACCTTCTTCCAGGTTTTCGTACCATCCCCAGGGCTGGTGCACCTTGGTGTGATGAATGTGTTCACGCCGGTTGGCACTCGTGCAGTATTCAATTGCCTTCTTGACAGCCTGGGCTTTGCTCTTGTGCATGACGAGCACGGCATCTGCCGTTTCCACAACGATTACATCTTCCAAGCCAACTACGGAGACGAAACGGTTTTCCGCCCTGACGAAGCTGCCGCGGGTATCACTGGTGAATACGTCGCCTATCGTTGCATTGCCTTGATCGTCCTTTGCTGCGATCTGCCACAGGGCGTCCCATGAACCAACATCATTCCAGCCGATATCGGCTGGGACGACAGCCGCCTCCGTGGTCTTCTGCATAACCGCGTAGTCGATTGAATCGGATGGACAGGCTTCGAAGCTTTGGCTGCAAGGGCGAATGAAGTCGAGATCCTCCGCTCGTTTCGTCCAGGATCGCGAAACTGCATCGAATATGGCCGGGTGATGCTGACGCAACTCTTCCAGATAACGCGCAGGCTTGAACAGGAACATGCCGCTGTTCCAGGTATATTCTCCTGAAGCGACATAGTCTCGAGCGGTGGAAAGGTCAGGTTTTTCTACAAAATTTTCGACCGTGAATGCCGAGGGAACATTGTCCAGAGCGGCTCCGGCTTTAATGTAACCATATCCTGTTTCAGGATGCGTAGGTTTGATGCCGAAGGTTACAAGCTTTCCTTGAACCGCAGCACTTGCACCAATACTTACCGTTCTTGCAAACGCGGCCTGATCACGAATCACATGGTCCGCCGGTAATACGAGCATAAGCGGATCTTCGTCGTCGGTATTCGCGTTCACCAAATGCAAGGCTGCCAGTGCAATGGCTGGAGCGGTATTGCGACCAGTAGGTTCGAGATAAATGGCCGTAGGCTCTATGCCGATCGCCAAGCATTGTTCTCGGATTAGAAAACGATGTTCCTGGTTGCATATGAGCAGGGGAGGCTTCACATGGATCTCGTTGCACTGCAGGTTGGCCGAACGCTGTAGGGTTTCCTGCAACATGGTAAGCGAGCTGGTGAGTGGTAGCAGTTGCTTGGGATACGAAGCCCGAGACAAGGGCCAAAGGCGGGTGCCACTGCCACCAGAAAGAATCACGGGGTAGAGCGAAGGCATGTAATGTCCTCGTTGGAATACGAATAGCGGCGGATTTTAGCTTTGTTTGTAAGAGCGTAAAGGGCGCGTCATCTTGCTATGTTTCCGGAGCAAGCAAGTTGCGACCGTGCATATAGGCCATGAGCGTGGCGATACATTCTTCGATACTCATCTTGGAGGTATCCAGGCGAATCTCTGGCTCTAGCGGAGGTTCGTAAGGTGAATCGATACCTGTGAAATGACGTATCTCACCGGCCCGTGCTTTCCTATAGAGCCCCTTGGGATCACGGTGCTCGCAGACTTCGAGAGGCGTTTCCATATAAACCTCAACAAATTCCCCTGAAGAAAAGAGGTTACGAACCATTTGACGGTCGCTGGCGAAGGGAGAAATGAAAGCGCTCATGACGATTAGTCCGGCATCAGTAAAGAGCTTGCTGACCTCTCCGATGCGCCGAATGTTCTCCACTCGGTCAGCATCCGAGAATCCAAGGTCCTTATTGAGGCCAAGACGAACATTGTCGCCATCGAGGAGGAAGGTGTGGTAGCCGCGCTCAAAGAGGGCTACGTCGAGAGCATTGGCGATGGTCGATTTTCCGGAACCACTGAGGCCTGTGAACCAGAGCAGACAGGGGCGCTGCTGCTTGATGCGGGCACGCTGACGGCGCGAGATTTTGTGCTCGTGCCATACGACGTCCTGGTTCAATGGGAAATCCTTATCCAAGTTTACTAGTGCAGTACTGCACGGAAGTTCTATGAAACGGAGGGCGAATATTAGCCGTGTTCCCTTCAAGATTAAAAACAAAACATGTGTTATGCCCCAATCAGGGTGTTGTCTTGCTCTGGAGTGAGGCATTCGCGGAAGAGGCTGCCCCATTGGAAACCGCTTGGGCGGTTATCTCACGTATGTGATGTGTCCAGTAATTCTCCCTAGCTATATGTATTGCGCCAATTGCTCAGGGACGTTGGTCTCGTAACCCCTACGGATCAGAGTTCAAGGTTCACGTCCAGCAGAGGTTTTACATGGAGTCTGCCTGCCGGAGCTTCTGACTCTAAAAGTGGAAGGCAAGAATCTTGCCAAAAAAAAGGGGCGCCAGAGGCGCCCCTTGATTCCCGTGACGTTGGGTAGAGTGCGAATTAACGCAGCAGCGACAGGACGGTCTGCGGAACCTGGTTGGCCTGGGCCAGAACGGAGGTGCCGGCCTGCTGCAGGATCTGCGCGCGGGTCATGTTGCTGACTTCCACTGCGTAGTCGGCATCTTCGATGCGCGAACGAGCAGCGGAGAGGTTGGTGGTCGTGGTGGCCAGGTTATCGATGGCCGCTTCGAAACGGTTCTGCGCTGCACCGAGCTGCGAACGCAGGCTGTCTACAGTGTTCAGGGCGTTATCCAGGATCGACAGCGGGTTGACGGTAGCCGCACCCGTGAACTCTGCAGTGGGGGTGGCGCCACTCAGAGCAAAGTCAGTAGCGGTGTTGTCGAAGTCAGTGGCGGTAGCGCCACCGTTGGCCAGTGCACCGGCACCAACGGCAAAGTTTTTGCCCTGGATTGTCACGTAGGCGGTCACGGCACCGTTGGCTGCCGCTCCAACTTTCACGAACTGGTTGGCAAGCGTTACTGCTGCGGTCACACCGTTGTCGGAGTCGGTGAAGTCTACGTCTGCTACGTTCAGGGCAACGGCGCCGGTAGCGTCGTTCACGGAAGCGGCGTAGTAGTCGTTGCCAGATTTGACAACGTAGTAAGCAGTTGCTGCACCAGTGGAATCCTGCACGTTATGGAGCGTCAGGGTGTTTGCATCTACGCCCAAGGAGCTGGCCACAGCGGAGAGATTCACGTCAACCGGCGTATCGTCGACGTTGACCATCGTAATGGCTTCACTGACGTTCAGTGCGTTTTTGGAAACAGAGAAACCTGCGAGGCCCAGGGTAGAAGAGGTGATCTCTTTCAGATTGAGTGAGATTTTTTCACCGTCGTTGGCACCCACCTGAATGTCGAGGTTCTGGTTGCTGGCGAGCACTCTCACGCCGTTGAAGCTGGTCTCGCGCGAGATACGGTCGATTTCTTCGAGACGAAGAGAAATTTCTTCTTGAATCGACTTGAGGTCGTCGCCTGAGTTCGTGCCGTTCTGAGCTTGAACGGTCAGTTCGCGGATGCGCTGCAGGTTGTCGTTGACTTTGTTCAGTGCGCCTTCGGCAGTCTGGGCCACCGAGATGCCGTCGTTGGCGTTGCGCTGAGCCTGCGTCAAGCCCTTGATCTGCGCAGTCATGCGGTTGGCGATCGCCTGGCCAGCAGCGTCATCTTTGGCGCTGTTGATGCGCAGGCCGGAGGACAGGCGCTGCATCGAAGTCTGCAGAGAGTTCTGCGACTTCACCAGGTTCTGCTGACTGATCAAAGCAGTAATGTTCGTATTGATGACTGACATGGTCGTTAGTCCCTTCTAGATGGTTGAGGTAACAGTTCGGCTTGCGCGATGCAGTGAACCGTCACCCTGGCTATCGGCGCTTCTTGGACGGGCTTTAGCAAGGAATTACTAAAACGAAGGTAGGGCTAAAGGGAGTAGACTCTGGGCCGATGACTGTAGCGTGAGTGCTGAAGGTCGCTAAGACTCTGATGCAGCTACTAAAAATCGGTATGCGAAGCAAGCGCTGCATTCGCGGAAAAGGAGCACAAAATGGCCACTATTTCTTCGTTGGGTATCGGCTCTGGTCTCGACCTCAGCGGGCTGCTCGATCAGCTTGCGGCAGCAGAGCGCCAGAAATTGGTGCCTCTCGAACAACAGAAGCTGAGTTATCAGTCCAAAATTTCTGCCTTCGGTAAACTGCAAGCAGCGCTTTCGCAGTTTCAGGTGGCTGCGCTCAAGCTCGATGATCCGGCGCTGTTCAACGGTGTGAAGAGCAGTGTCAGTGGCAACGGCGTAGCAGCTGCTGCGCGTGCCGACGCCAAGCCTGCGACGCACCACATTTCCGTCACGCAGCTCGCGCGCGCCTACAGCATTGCCACTTTCGGTGTAGCGGACAAAGGTGCCGAGCTCGGCGCCGGCACCGTCACCATCGAGCTGCAGAACGGCGAAAGTCTGGATGTCACCCTGGAAGAAGGTGCCAGCTCCCTCGAGGATCTGCGCGATGCGATCAATGCCAAGAATGCCGGTGTCACGGCCAGCATCATCAATGACGGCAGTGGTACTCCTTATCGTCTCGTCCTCGCCTCGACTGCAACCGGCACCGAAGCCGCCATCTCCAGCGTCGACTTCGGTACCGTAGGGTTGTCGTTGGATGCGGGTACCGAACTTGCCGCGCTCAATGCCGAACTCACCATCAACAATATTGCCATCAGCAGTCAGACCAATCGGGTGGAAGGTGCCATCGAGGGCGTTACTCTCGATCTGTCTGCCGTTGGTGAGGCAACGCTGAAGGTAGAAGCCGATATCGACTCGGTGCGTGATGCCATCAAAGGTTTCGTCAGCGCTTACAACACTCTGCGCAACAGCATCAGCAGCTTGACCAGATTCGATTCCGCTTCCGGAGTCAGAGGTGAACTGCTTGGTGATGCCGCCACGCGCAGCGTGCAGAACAACCTGCGCATGACGCTCGCTGCCGGTGTGGCCGAAGGTGAGTTCCATCTATTGAGCGAGATTGGAATCACCTTGCAGGTCGATGGAACGCTCAAGCTGGATGAGGACAAACTGAATCAGTTGTTGAGCACCAAGCGCGACGCCCTGGCCGAGTTCTTTGCCGGCGGTGAGTCCGATGCCGGACTCGCCGATAGCGTCGATGACCTGATCACCCAACTGCTTGGTGAGAAAGGTGCCATTGCCATCACTACCAAGGGTCTCGAAAGCAGCATTGAACGCGTGGAAGAGCGCAAGAGCCGCATGCTGCAAAGCATCGAGACGCTGATCGAAAGATATCGTGCCCAGTTCGCACAGCTGGACTCTCTCGTGGCAAGCATGAATTCACAGAGCAGCTACCTGGCGCAGCAGTTCGAAATCATGAATGCGCAGTTGAGTGCGTCGCGTAAGTAAGCAGTTGAGTCTCCCGAGTGCGTGGCGGGGGTGAGGGGAGAGAACCGGCTCTACCGGACGACTACTGAGATGAGGAAAGACCAATGAGTTTCTTACCCACGGGGGGCTATGGGCGCGGCGCGCAGGCCTATGCAAAGGTCGGCGTGGAAAGTCGTGTACTCGCGGCCAGTCCGCATGAGCTGATCGTTCTCCTGTTCGACGGCCTGCAGCAGTCGCTGCGCGCAGCACGTTTGCACATGGTGGAAGGCAATGCCGCCGAAAAGGGCAAGGCCATCTCTCGCGCCCTCGACATCATCAACCAGGGATTGGTGGCCGCGCTCGATCGCGAGCGGGGGGGGCAAGTGGCAGAAAACCTGGGCGCCATTTATGATTACGCGGCTCGTCAATTGCTGCTGGCGAACCTGCAAAACGATGTCCAACGATTGGATCAGGCAGCAAGCTTACTGGAGGATATAGGTGCTGCTTGGCGGGAGCTGGGCAACGCCCACATGGAGGAATAGCATGATGGCCATCAAGCAATGCGCTTCGCCTGAAGAGGTGAGCCCGGAGCAGCTGTTGGGCCGGTACGAGAATCTCTTGACCTTGGCCACACACATCAATGTGCTCGCTCGGCGCGGTAAATGGGTGGAACTCATCGAAAGGGAATCGCAGTACGTCATCGAATCAGAAAGATTGTCGCGTCTGGAGCTGCCCGAACTCGCGCCCGAACACTACGAACGCAAAGCCGATTTGTTGGAACGTATTTTCAGTCTGGATCTCGAAACCCGCAGTCTTTTGATTGCCCGTCGTGAGCAGTTGCGTCGTCAGATCGCAGAAGTGCGTGCCGGCGCCAATGATGAAGGCCCCACCACGCCCGCGCAGTCATGAGCGTCATCACGCCCCTCCTCGATACCTTGCTGCACGAGGTTCTGGGCAAGCCGCGCAACTTTCCGTTACCACGTGATTTGAATCAGCCGGTGGACGCCACGCATGTGAGCGTCCCCGCGCGCTCCCCGCACAGCGATTCGCGGCTCGATGCGCGTCAGCCCAATACAACGGAATTGAGCAACCTGGCTGCCGCCGCTCGCCGCATGGCTCCCGGAGCCGCGCCGAGCGCAACCTTGCAGAGCGCAGCGCCGCAACCGCCGGGCGGCGTTGCCACCACCTTCAGTCCGGCTGCCCAGCGCATCGCGGAAGTGTTGGCAAAGCTCCCCAGTGCGACGCCGCTCACCACGCCGGGTGGTCAGCCACTGTTGGGCAACGTGCTCTTCGCCGAACCGGCGCGTGTGGCACAGGTGCTGCAGCAGGCCATCGATAAGAGCGGGCTTTTCTTCGAAGCACGTCTGCTGCGCTGGTTTCGCGGTGAAGTGCCGCGCCAGCAGCTCGAAGAACAACCACAGATGCAACTGTTGAAGGCGGAAGGTCGCGACGAGGAAGCGGTACAGACGCTGGTGCGGCAACAGCTCGATCTTCTCAGCGCGCCACAGCTGCGTTGGGAAGGCCAGCCCTGGCCAGGGCTTTGGCTGCAATTGATGATTCAGGTGCCGGTGCAGCCACTGACCGAGTGGCCCGCAAGCACGGAACCGGAGCAGCGCGAAGAAACAAACGGCCAGCGCGAGGTGAGCTCGACCTTGGTGGTGGAGTTGCAGCCGCTCGGCCGTATCGAAGCTGCGCTGCGTCTGAAGGGCATGCAGCTCGACATCGTGGTGTGCGCCGACAGCGTGCAAACGCTGACGTATCTGAAGTCTGCGCGTAATACGCTCGAAACGCGCTTGAGCGAAGCGGGTTTCAGCCCTTCCATTCAACTGACTTTCAAAGAGAAGCAAAGCGATGAGTGATGCCGCCGATTTGCCTGTGCCGCGCCGCGAAGCAGTGGCGGTTGCGCATGCAGCCGACGGCGATGCGCGCGTGCTTGCAAAGGGCTATGGCGAGTTGGCAGAGCAGATCATCGCCGCGGCACGCAGTCACGACATTCCCGTGCACGACTCTCCCGAACTCGTGTCGCTTCTGTTACAAATTGACCTCGATCAAAAAATACCGCCAGAACTGTATCGAGCGGTTGCAGAAATTTTGACTTGGTTGGAAGAAGTGGCCGACGATTCCGCGGCATGACTTAATAGACGTTAAATTATTGTGGGAATTGTTCTCAGCTTGAGTAGAATTCGCCCGCACGATCCGCTGGGAAGAGACTCAAAACATGAACTCATCAGAACTCCTCGCTGAAATCCAAGAGTTGAACATGAGCTATCTGCTGCTCGCGCAGCGTCTGCTTGCGGAAGACCGTGCCACGGCACGGCTGCGGCTCAAGTTGAGCGAAGAGATGGCAGATTTGTTGAGCTCACTCAATGCCCGCCAGCTCGCGCGACTGTCGCGCATCAATCAAATGCTCTTTACCTTGAGCTTCGACGTGCCGCAGCTGCAGAAACTCATCCAGGATGAGCGCGAACCTGGTCTGGCGCAGACGCACGCGTCCATCCTGCTGGCACGCTGACTCACACTTCTTCCTTCTTTTTATAGCTACATCCACATCCGCTTCCTGCCAGCCCTCTTCGAACCTATCGGAGGGCTGGTTCCTCGGGTTCGTGGTCTCCCCCTTCTTCTCCCGCCAACGGCCGCTGTTGGGCCAACCTTCCACACAACAAAGCCCTCAAGTCCTCCCAGCCACTGCCGATAGCAGGTTAGAGCCTCTGTCTTTCGTGCTCGCTGGAAGGGCCTGCCTGTGTTGATACTTCTCGGATTTCTGCTCGTGACCGTGGCTGTGTTCGGCGGTTTTGCGTTGACTGGCGGCAGCATGGGTCCGCTCTACCAACCCGCGGAGATTCTGATGATCGCCGGTGCCGCGATCGGCGCGTTCGTCGCGGGCAACAACGGCAAGGCGATCCGCGCCACCGTGCGCACCTTCTCCAAACTTTCGCGCTCGGCCGCCTACGACAAGGCGCTCTACATGGAGCTCATGTCGGTGCAGTACAAGGTGCTCTCGCGCATGCGCCGCGACGGCATGTTGGGCGTGGAGCAGGACATCGAACATCCCGAGCAGAGCGCGATCTTCACCGAGCATCCGCGCATCCTGAACGATCCCTTCATCATGACCTTCCTCACCGACTACCTGCGTCTGATGGTGAGCGGCAACATGGATCCGCTGCAGCTCGATGAGCTCATGAATCACGAGATCGAAACCTTCGAGCGTGAGTCGCACATTCCCTCCGAAGCGCTGGGCCGCGTTGGCGATGCCTTGCCGGCCTTCGGCATCGTGGCCGCGGTGATGGGGGTGGTGAAGGCGCTCAGTCAATCCAGTGCCGGCACCGGTGAAGTGGGCATCATGATCGCGCACGCACTGGTCGGCACTTTCCTGGGCGTGTTGCTCGCCTATGGTTTCGTCAATCCGCTGGCGAGTCGCATCGAAGTGCAGGCGAAGGAAGCGGTGAAGATGATGCATTGCATCCGTGTGACGCTGCTTGCCGCTCTCAATGGCTATGCGCCGCAGTTGGCTGTCGAATTCGGTCGCAAGACGCTCTTCACCAGCGAGCGTCCCAGCTTCACCGAGCTGGAAGAACACGTGCGCTCCGTGAAGAACCTCGGAGCGGCCTGAACATGAACTGGCATCAGTAGCAGGGAAGCAGTGCGATGAGTCCGGCTCACCATACCAAGAGTGTGCATCGCGTCATCGTCAGGCGCCGTGGCCACTATGAATCGAGCAAGCCGCATGGCAGCTGGAAGTTGGCGTTGGCCGACTTCATGACCGCCTTGATGGCCTTGTTTCTCGTGCTGTGGCTGCTCTCGACCTCCACGCCGGAAGAGCTGAAGGACATTTCCGAATACTTCAGCACGCCGCTGATCGTGGCGATGGCCGGCGGTGATCGCCCCACCGCGAGCAACAGCGCGATTCCCGGCGGTGGTCCGGATTCGATCTATATCGAGGGCGAGCGCGCCCACATCGACTACCCGATGACGCTGCGGCCGCAGCAGGCGCCACCGGATTTTCTGCGCCTGCGCGAGCGCATCGAAAACGTCGTGCAGCGCGATGCAGACCTGCAGCAGCTGCGCGATCAGTTGCGTTTCACGATGACGCCGGAAGGCCTGGTGATCCAGCTGCTCGATACCGAGCAGAAGCCGATGTTCCGCCGCGGCAGCGACGAAGTCGAAGCCGAAATGGCCAAGCTGCTGCGGGCGATTGCGCCGCTGCTCAACGAACTGCCCAACTCGTTGATGATCAGCGGGCACACCGACAGCTATCAGTATCCCGGCCAGCAGCGCGGCTACAGCAACTGGGAGCTCTCCACGGATCGCGCCAATGCGTCGCGGCGTGAGCTGATGGCCGGCGGACTCGCGCAGGAGAAACTGAAACGCGTGAGCGGCATGGCGGACCAGGTGCCCTTGCCTGGCCTCGAGCCGGAAGATCCGCGCAACCGCAGAATTGAACTATTGGTCATGAATGGCAATGGCCCGTTGTTGCCAGAGTTGCCACGCTGGCGCCTGACGCCGAGCTCGACCTCTGGGTCCGCCGTGATGAGCAGACCTGCTCCCTCTGCGGCAACCCAGGCGGCGGGTGAGAACCTCTGACTGTTTCAGGTCCGGCAGTGGACGCGGCGGGGAAGCCGGAACAACGCAGATCGCAAACCGAGAGCCCATGAATCTAGACGATTTCAGCAGCAGCTTTTTCGAAGAAGCCGAGGAACTGTTACAGGACATGGAGCGCTACCTGTTGGCGCTCGATCCGGCTGCACCCGATGCGGAAGAACTCAATGCCATCTTCCGCGCGGCGCACTCCATCAAGGGCGGCGCTGGCGCCTTCGGCTTCACGGTGTTGCAGCACACCACGCACGTGCTCGAGAACCTGCTCGATCAGGCGCGCCACCACACACTGGCGTTGACCAGTGCCATCGTCGACGTGCTGCTCGAAGCGCGCGACGTATTGCAGGATCAGCTCGAAGCCTATCGCGCCGGCGCTGCGCCCGATGAAGCAGTCGCCAATGCGCTATGCGCGAAGTTGGAGCAGATGGGAGCTACCGGCGGCAGCGCGCGTCCTGCGCCGGCGCCGGAACACAAGCCAGCGCCGAGCGCCGCAAATGCCGCTATGGCGGACAACGGTGGCGATCCGCTGCTCAAGGTCAGCTTGCTCAAGGTATCGGATCAGGATCGCAAGTTGCTGCTCGACGAGCTGGGGCTGCTGGGCAAGGTGCTGAGTCACAGTGGTGACGACCAGCGTTTCGAAGTCGTACTGCAGACCAACACCGAGCCCGACGACATCAGTGCCGTGCTCTGTTTCATCATTGAACCCGAACAGGTGCAGATCGAAGCGCATACGGCACCGTTGCCCGACGCAGCACCTGCGCGTCCCGTCGCTGCGGCCACGCCGAAGGCCGGCGCGAAACAGACGGCGGCTGCGGGCAAGGGCGGTGGAGACAACGGTACCATCCGTGTTCCCGTCGGCAAGGTCGACTCCATCATCAACCTGGTGGGGGAACTCGTCATCGTTCAATCCATGCTGGAGCAAGCCGTGCATCGCTTCGACGGTAGTGCGCTGAACACTGCGCTGAGTCTTCTACGCCGCAATTCACGTGAACTGCAGGAAGCCGTGATGTCGGTGCGCATGGTGCAGATGGACTACGTGTTCAGTCGCTTCCCGCGCCTGGTGCGCGATCTCGCCGGCAAGCTCGGCAAGGAAGTGGAACTCGTCACCGAAGGTGGTGCCACCGAGCTCGACAAGAGTCTGATCGAGGGCATCATCGATCCGCTCACGCACCTCGTGCGCAACAGCCTCGACCATGGCATCGAGCATCCGGACAAACGTTTCTTGCTCGGTAAATCACGTGAAGGACATCTCTTCCTTTCCGCGCGTCAGCAGAGTGGCAAGGTGGTGATCGAGGTGAGTGACGACGGCGGTGGTTTGCGCCGGCAGAAACTGCTCGACAAGGCGCGCTCGAAAGGCATCGCGGTGAGCGACGACATGAGTGACCAGGAAGTCTGGCAGCTGATCTTCGCGCCGGGCTTCTCCACTGCCGAACAGGTGAGCGACGTTTCCGGTCGCGGTGTGGGCATGGACGTGGTGAAACGCAACATTCAGACGCTGGGTGGCCACGTCGACATCGAGTCGCAGGAAGATGTCGGCACCACCGTGCGCATCGTTTTGCCGCTCACCTTGGCGATTCTCGATGCGATGACACTGCGCGTGGCCGACGAGATCTTCGTATTGCCGCTCGTCGCCGTGCAGGAACTGTTGCGCCCTACCGCGAAGGATCTTTTCACCATGGCGGGAGAGGATCTCTTCCTGCGCGTACGTGACGACTATCTGCCGGTATTGCCGCTGCACGATCTGATGGGATTGCCGCAGGTCGAGCGCATCGAAGACTGCGTGGGCATCGTGGTCGAGGCCGATGGACGACGCTATGTGCTGCTCATCGATGAGCCGGTGGGACAACAGCAGGTGGTGGTGAAGAGCCTCGAGAACAACTATCGCAAGCTGCCCGGCATCTCGGCGGCCACGATACTCGGTGACGGCCGCGTGGCCCTGATCCTCGATGCCGAAGAATTGCGGCGCGTATATCACAGTCGTGAACTCGGGCGGCAGCAGCGCAATTCGGCGCTCGTGCGTCAGGCCCAGCGGATGCAGCAAGAACAGATGCAGGAGCTCGTGGAATGAATCAAGCCAAGCAGATGACCAAGCAGGCGACGCAGGTGCGCCAGTTTCTGATGTTTTCCCTCGGCAACGAGGACTACGGCATCGACATCCTCAAGGTGCAGGAGATCCGTGGCTATGGCCAGGTGACGCGCATCGCCAACACACCCGACTTCATCAAGGGTGTCACCAATCTGCGCGGCGCCATCGTGCCGATCCTCGATCTGCGCATCAAATTCGCCGTATCCGAAGCGACCTACACCGAGCACACGGTGGTGATCATCGTGAACATCGGCGCGCGCCAGGTCGGCATCGTGGTCGACAGCGTGTTGGGTGTGACGAGCCTGGCGCAGGAAGAGATCGCGCCACCGCCGGAGTTCAGCACCGCATTGCCGCTCGAATACCTGATCGGACTCGGCAACGCCGAGCGCGGCATGCTGGTGTTGGTGGACATCGAAAAACTGCTGACCAGCGAAGAGCTGGCCTTGGTGGACAAAGCCGCCAGCGCCTCCTAAGTCTGCGGCCGGTGGCCGGAGCCCATAGATGAATTCCCCCTCGAGCGCTACGCCGCTGCTCCCTGCATTGGCGTTGAGCGATGAAGAGCTCGCGCGCGTCAGCAACCTGATCTACCGCCGCGCCGGCATCGTATTGACGCCCGCCAAGCGGGAGATGGTGCGCGGGCGCCTGAGTCGTGTCGTGCGCGATTGTCAGTGCGACAGCTTTGCGGCCTATCTCGACTTTCTCGAAGCCCAGCCCGAAGGCCCGGCCTGGGAAGCCTTCACCAACGCGCTCACCACCAATCTCACCGGCTTCTTCCGCGAGGCTCACCACTTCCAGGTGCTGGCGCAGTTCTGTGCCGCACGGCGTTCGCCGCTGCGCATCTGGAGTGCGGCGGTTTCTACCGGCGAAGAGGCCTACTCCATCGCCATCACGGTACTGCAGACCTTGGGGATGCAAGCGCAGTTGGAGATCTTTGCCACCGACATCGACACTCACGCGCTGGCACAGGCGGAGCGGGGCATCTATCCCTTGTCGCAGGTGATGAAGTTGACGGAGGAGCAGCGGCGCTACTTTCTGCGCGGCCGCGGCCGCCAGGAAGGACTGGCGCGGATCCGGCCCGAGGTGCAGGCGCTGGTGCGCTTCGCCCCCTTCAACCTGGCGGCCTCGCATTGGCCCACGTTGCCGCAGTTCGATCTCATCTTCTGCCGCAACGTGATGATCTACTTCGATCGCGCCACGCAGGAGCGTGTCCTGCGCCGCTTCGCCCCCGTGCTGCGCCGCGGCGGGCTGCTGTTCGCCGGCCATGCCGAGAATCTCAACGGCCTCTGCGACAGCTTCCAGCTCAAGGGACAGACCGTCTACGAGCGGGTCTGACCAAGCTTCCTTGCTCCTCCATCCCAGATCGGGGCCGATCTGGCCTCTCCTTGTCTCCTTGTCTCCTTGTCCTCGGCTCAACCCCTGAGAAAGAAGTAGTAAGAAAGCCCTAAAGGGGTTCCCCCTGCTGCCGATACTCCGGACGTGAAACCTCGAATTGTGAGGATTTCGCGGCATTGGTACGGCCAGAGGAGGAGCCTTGAAGGCGCCCAAGATCAAGGTGTTGTGCGTCGATGATTCTGCGCTGATCCGCGATCTGTTGCGCCAGATCATCAATGAGCAGGACGACATGGAGGTGGTGGCCGTGGCCTCCGATCCTCTGGTGGCGCGGGACCTGATCAAACGCCACGACCCGGACGTACTGACGCTGGACGTGGAAATGCCGCGAATGGATGGGTTGGATTTTCTGGAACGCTTGATGCGTTTGCGACCCATGCCGGTGTTGATGGTGTCCTCGCTCACGAGCGCGGGCTCGGAAATCACGCTGCGCGCGCTCGAGCTGGGCGCAGTGGATTTCCTGGAGAAGCCTTCGGTGGGCATCCGCAGCGGCATGTTGGAGTACAGCGAGATCCTGGTGAGCAAGATCCGCGCCGCGGCAACGGCACGACCGAAGCCGCGACGTCCGGAGGCACCGACTCCGGTGCTCAAGGCACCGCTGGTGTCGAGCGAGAAGCTGGTGGTGGTGGGAGCTTCCACCGGTGGCACCGAGGCGATCCGTGAGTTTCTGGCGCCATTGCCGGTGAATTCGCCTGCGATTCTGATCACGCAACACATGCCGGGTGGCTTCACGCATTCCTTCGCACAGCGGCTCAACCGCAGCTGCAACCTCGAAGTGAAGGAAGCGGAAGACGGCGAGCGCATCCTGCCGGGACATGCCTACGTGGCGCCCGGGGATCGGCATCTGCTCGTCGCGCGCAGTGGCGCCAACTACGTCGTGCGGCTGGACGATGGTCCGCCCGTGAACAGACACAAGCCGTCGGTGGACGTGTTGTTCCATTCGGCGGCGCAGATGGCGGGACGCAATGCCGTCGGCGTATTGCTCACGGGCATGGGAAAGGATGGTGCTGCGGGCCTGTTGGCGTTGAAGCAGGCCGGTGCCTCCACCGTGGCCCAGGACAAGGAAAGCTGTGTCGTATTCGGCATGCCGCGCGAAGCCATCGCGCTGGGTGCAGCCGATGAAGTACGCGCGCTGCACGAGATACCGGAGCGCGTGATGCAGTTGATCGCCGCAGCAGGACGCGCGCAACGAGTATGAAACGTGGGTTGGGCTGAGCGCAGCGAAGCCCGACGTACGGCGGGGCTCATCCACGATGGCTCCGCTGTGCTCAGCTCAACCTACGCCATGGCAGGAATCATCCTTGAAAACAAAACAAATGAGAGGAAGCACAATGGTCCGCTTGCTACACAATCTCAGCATCAATACAGCTGCGCTGGCCGCCGTATTGGCGTGGGTGCTGTTGTTCAGCGCCATCACGGGGTTGGTGGTGATGCAGACGCGCACCGCGCAGGACTCGATGGACTATCTGAGCGAACTCAGCGTGTCGCAGCTCAATGAAGTGAGCGGTACCGCGCAGGTGTTCAACCGCGGCCGTCTCACGCTCGAAGCGGCCTATGCCTACCTCGCCAGCGATCGCGCAATTCAGGCTGAGCGTCGTCTCGAAGAAGCCCTGGTGATGCTGGACGAAGCGGACGCTTCCTTCGCCCGTTTCATGGCGGTGCCCAAGACCGAAGAAGCCGAGGCACTCGCGCAGCAGCTGCAGTCGGAATACGAAGAAGTCTCTTCTCTGGTGCGTGAGCAACACCAGTCGCTGCTCGACGGCAACCTCGAAGACTTCGATTTCATTCGTGAAGAACTGGTGCCGCTCACCGATGCCATCGACCGGAGCTTCGAAGCCTTCTTCGATTCCGCCGAAGCCAGCATCGCCGCGCAGCTCGACAACTTCGAAGCACAGGTGCGCAGCTACAGCCTCATCGGTGCCGCGATCCTGACCGTCGTGACCGTCATCCTCATCGTGATGTACTTCAGCCTGCGCGTGATGATCATCAAGCCGATGAACCTCGCGGTGGAAAGCCTGAACTACATCGCCAGCGCCGACCTCTCGCACGAAGTGCACGAGATGGGCAACAACGAGATCGGCCAGATGTTCAAGGCGATGAAGCAGATGCAGGAAAGCCTGGCCGGCATCGTCACCGACGTGCGTCACGGCAGCGATTCCATCCACGTCGGTGCCACCGAGATCGCGAGCGGCAACGCCGATCTTTCTTCGCGTACCGAACAACAGGCCGCTTCGCTCGAAGAAACCGCAGCCAGCATGGAAGAGCTCACCACCACCGTGCGCCAGAACGCCGACAACGCGCGTCAGGCCAGCACCTTGGCACGCGATGCCTCCGAGACGGCTTCGCGCGGCGGCGAAGTGATGCAGGAAGTGATCAACACCATGCGCGGCATCGCCGAAGGTTCGCGCAAGATCGCCGACATCACCGGCCTCATCGACAGCATCGCCTTCCAGACCAACATCCTTGCGCTCAACGCTTCGGTGGAAGCGGCACGTGCCGGTGAACAGGGCCGCGGCTTTGCCGTGGTGGCTGGTGAAGTGCGCAACCTGGCCGGTCGCAGCGCCGAAGCTGCCAAAGAGATCAAGCAACTCATCGATGCCGCCGTGCAGCAGGTGCAGGAAGGTTCGACCCTGGTCGAACAGGCGGGCTCCACGGTGCAGGAAGTGGTCGCTTCGGTGAAACGCGTCACCGACATCGTCGACGAAATCTCCGCCGCTTCGCAGGAACAGAGCAGCGGCATCGAACAGGTCAGCAAGGCAGTGAGCCAGATGGATGAAGTGACGCAGCGCAACGCCGCGCTGGTACAGGAAACCGCTGCCGCTGCCGCCTCGCTGGAAGAACAGGCCAAACGTCTCGAACAGGTCGTGGCCCTGTTCCGCCTGGCGAACGCCTCTGCTGCGACGCAGGCTCAGCGCGAGGACGCCCGCGCGCAGCAGACGCGCTCGGCCGGTGGTGCACAGGCGCAAGCGAAAAATGCAGGCACGACGCTATCACCCACCACGGAAAGTTCGGCCCCCGGCGCCTTGCTCAAACCCACGCTCGCTGCACGCCGCGATACCAGCGAGCCCGAGTGGGAAACCTTTTGACGGAACTGATCATCGGGCCGGTGCCGGCCGGCCAATTCGACATTGCGGGAGAACTCTATGACCGACAAAAACCTGCGCATTCTCGTGGTGGATGACTTTCCCACCATGCGGCGCATCATCCGCAGCCTCTTGCGTGAGCTGGGTTTCAGCAACGTGGAGGAAGCCGAAGATGGTGGCGATGCTCTGACCAAGCTCAAGCAAAGCCCCTTCGAACTCGTGATTTCCGACTGGAACATGCCCAACGTGGACGGCCTCGAGATGCTGCAGCAGATCCGTGCCACCGAAGAACTGAAGAAGTTGCCGGTGCTGATGGTGACGGCCGAAGCCAAGAAGGAAAACATCATCGCTGCAGCGAAGGCGGGAGCGAGCGGTTATGTGGTCAAGCCGTTCACGGCCGCTACGCTCGAAGAAAAACTCAACAAGATCTTTGCATGAGGGCGCAGCCCCAAGTCAGGAGAACAACGACATGAGAACCGACATGGCGAGCATGGGGCAGGGTGTCGCAGCAGTGATGGGCGCCAATGACGACGTCATCCATCGCATCGGCAACCTGATCCGCATGCTGCGCGACAGCATGCGTGCGCTGGGCTTGGATAAGGAAGTGGAAAAGGCGGCACAGGCGATTCCCGATGCGCGCGATCGTCTCACCTATATTGCATCGATGACAGAACAAGCGGCCGAACGTTCACTCAACGCGATCGACCGCGCTCAACCCATTCAGAACGACATCAGTGCTCGCGCCACCATGCTGGCACAACGCTATCAGACCGAACGCGACGATCCGCAACTGATGGCCGATGTCGAATCGTTCTTGAATGACCTGCCTAAAATGGTGGACAGCACCAACCGGGAACTTCTCGAGATCATGATGGCGCAGGACTTTCAGGATCTCACCGGTCAGGTGATCAAGAAGATGATGGACGTGATCCGCGGTGTGGAATTCCAGCTCTTGCAGGTAGTGCTGGACAACGTACCGCAAGAAGCTGCCCGTGAAGATTATCAACGCCGTATCGACGAATTGAAGCAGATGGAGGACAGCAGACGCGAAAGCTTCCTGCATGGTCCTCAGGTACGCAGCGGTGAAGCCGATGTGATGGATAGCCAGAGCCAGGTCGATGACCTTTTGGCGGAGCTCGGCTTCTGACAATCAGGGGTTCTACATAGTCATTAGGTATTAGTTGTTTGGTAATGCTCTTTTGCTACTATGAGCCCGCCGTTGAGTCATCATGGGATACTTAAATCGAGCCCTGTGCAGGCCACCCCTCCGCACGATCAGGCGCCAAGCAGGTGGCGTGTGCGGCAGTCAGGAGCCTTAGGAGAGCGAGGTGTGTCTGAAAAAAGTCTGATTGGAGAAATGCAGCAAGTGCAGCTCGCCATTGAGCTGATCGAAATGGGCGCGCGCTTGCAAGTGCTGGAGAGCGAAGTTGAGCTCAGTCGTGGGAGGCTCATCAAGCTCTATAAGGAAGTACGAGGCAACTCTCCCCCGAAAGGAATGTTGCCGTTCTCCACGGATTGGTTCATTACCTGGCGGCCCAACATCCATTCATCGCTGTTTTACAACTTCTATGAGCGTCTCATCGAAGAGCAGGGCTGCGAGCGCATGGAGGCCTTCATCAAGGCCTATCGCCTGTATCTGGAGCAGATGGCTTGCGAAGAAAGCGAGCCGGTACTGGAGATGACGCGTGCCTGGACCCTGGTGCGCTTCTTCGAAAGCGGCATGTTGCAAATGTCGACCTGTACCAGTTGCGGTGGTCGTTTCGTTGCCCATTCCTATAGTCCCAGCCATCACTACGTCTGTGGCATCTGCCAGCCGCCTTCCCGGGCGGGCAAGACCCGTAAGCACTACGGGACGATGCCTTCCGAAGTACAACAAGGTTGATCCTCTGAAAGGCCCGGCGCATCCAGCATGCGTCGGGCCTTTTGCCATGCTGCGAAAAAGCACCTGATTGCGGGGTCTATTCCGCCCTTTGCCGCAACGTGAGCTGCCTCACAATCTCGTAGCTGAATACGGTGCGCAGGCATGGCTGAGGAAAGCGAAGACCAGGAAAAGACAGAAGCCGCGACTCCCCGGCGTCTCGAGAAGGCGCGGGAGGAAGGGCAGGTGGCACGCTCGCGCGAGCTCACCACCTTCATGTTGTTGAGTGTCGGCTGCGCCGGGCTTTGGCTGATGAGCGGCCTGCTCTACGACCAACTTGGTCAAGTGATGGAAACAGCCTTCCTCTTCGATCGCACGCAAGCCACACAGGCAGGACCGATGCTGGGGATGATCTGGACCCTCGGCGGCGCGAGTCTGCGCGCGCTCCTGCCCTTCTTCCTTTTGCTCTTCATCGCCGCACTCGCGGCACCGATGTTTCTTGGTGGATGGCTGCTCTCGCCGAAAGCGCTGATGCCGCGCTTCTCCAAACTCAATCCCATGAAGGGGCTTGCGCGCATCTTCTCGACGCAGGCCTTAGTCGAGCTTGCCAAGGTAGTGGCCAAGGCGCTGCTCATCGGTGGCATCGCGGCGTGGTTCCTCTATACGCGCAGCGGTGAGTTCATGAGCCTCGTGCGTCTCACCTCGAGTCAGGCGCTGGCGCGTGCGCTCGAGCTCGTCGTCTCCGCGGCGGGCCTGATGGTCTTGGGGCTCATCATCGTCATCCTGATGGACGTGCCGTGGCAGCTTTGGCAGCACGTCAAGAAATTGCGCATGAACAAGGAGGAGATCAAACGCGAACACAAGGAATCGGAAGGTGATCCGCATGTGAAGGGTCGCATCCGTTCGCAGCAACAAGCCATGGCACGCCGTCGCATGATGGCCAAGGTGCCCGAAGCCGACGTCATCATCACCAACCCCACTCACTATGCCGTGGCGCTGCGCTACGACGAAAAGCGCATGGCGGCACCACGTGTGATCGCCAAGGGCACCGATCTGATCGCGCTCAAGATCCGTGAGATCGGCCAGGAACATCAGGTGCCTCTGCTCGAAGCACCGCCATTGGCGCGCGTGCTCTATCGTCACGTTAAACTCGATCGTGAGATTCCTGCCGCACTCTATACGGCCGTGGCCGAAGTACTGGTGTGGGCCTTCAGTCTGAAGCGTGCGCGTACGGGGCAGGGCGTGGCGATGCAGGCACCGAGCAACATCATCATTCCCCCTGAGCTGGCGGAAGAAGCTGGAGGTATGCAGGCATGAAGAGCTTCGCCAGTTATCTGGGAGGACAGCTCGGCACGGAGCTGCGTCCCAAGCTGATGGTGGGACCGGTACTGATCCTCATCATGTTGTCGATGATGATCCTGCCGTTGCCGCCCTTTGCGCTCGATCTCTTCTTCACCTTCAACATCGCGCTGTCGGTACTGGTGCTGCTCGTCAGCATGTTCACCAGTCGTCCGCTCGAGTTCGCGGCGTTTCCTGCAGTGCTGCTCTTCACCACCTTGCTGCGACTGTCCCTGAACGTCGCCTCCACACGCGTGGTGCTGATGAATGGCCATGAAGGTGGCGATGCAGCGGGCAAGGTGATCGAAGCCTTCGGCCACTTCCTCGTTGGCGGCAACTTCGCCGTGGGTCTTGCCGTATTCATCATCCTCGTCGTCATCAACTTCATGGTGATCACCAAGGGTGCCGGTCGTATCGCCGAAGTAGGTGCACGCTTCATGCTGGATGCGATGCCGGGCAAGCAGATGGCGATCGACGCGGATTTGAACGCGGGGCTCATCGGTGAAGCCGAAGCGCGTCAGCGTCGTGCCGCCGTGGCGCAGGAAGCCGAGTTCTATGGCTCGATGGATGGTGCCAGCAAGTTCGTGCGCGGCGATGCCGTGGCCGGCCTGATCATCATGGTCGTGAATGTGGTGGGTGGTCTTCTGATCGGCACCATGCAGCATGGCCTCAGCTTGGGGGTGGCGGCGGAAACGTACACCCTGCTCACGATCGGTGATGGTCTGGTGGCGCAGATTCCGGCGCTCGTCATTTCCACTGCGGCCGGTGTGATGGTGTCGCGCGTCGACACCGATCAGGACGTGGGCCAACAGATGTTGGGTCAGCTCTTCGTCAAGCCGCAGGTGTTGGTGCTGACCGCCGCCGTGATGGGCTTGCTCGGCCTCGTGCCCGGCATGCCCAACCTCGTGTTCCTCACCTTCGCCGTCGTGCTGGCGGCTTTGGCCTGGTGGCAACTCGGTAAGCAACAGCAACGTGAGTTGGAAGAGAAGCAACAGGTCGCGGCGCAGCCCGTGATGCCGGAAAGTCCCGAAGCCAACTGGGACGACGTGCAGCTCATCGATCTCCTTGGGCTGGAAGTCGGCCATCGCCTCATCCCGCTCGTCGATCATCAACAGCAGGGCGAGCTGCTCACACGCATCAAGGGCGTGCGCAAGAAGTTCGCGCAGGAGGTCGGCTTCCTGCCGCCGGTCGTTCACATCCGCGACGACCTCACGCTCGGCGCCAACACCTATCTGATTCTGCTCAAGGGGGCCGAGATCGGCCGCGGCGAAGTGCATCCGGGCAAGTGGCTCGCCATCGATCCGGGCGGAGTCACCGGCACCGTGAAGGGCATCGTCACCACCGATCCGGCCTTTGGCTTGCCTGCGGTCTGGATCGATGCCGGTGAACGTGAGCACGCGCAGATCTACGGCTACACCGTGGTCGATGCTTCCACCGTGGTGGCCACGCATCTCAGCCATCTCCTGCAGCGCTACTCCGATGAACTGCTCGGACGTCGCGAAGTACAGCAGTTGCTCGACAAGCTGGCGCAGGAAAGCAAGGCACTGGTGGAAGACGTGGTGCCCAAGCTCATCTCGCTCGCGCAGTTGCAGCGGCTCTTGCAGAACCTCTTGTCCGAGCAGGTGCCGATCCGCGATCTGCACACGATCCTCGACACCATCGCGGAACACGCGGGCCCGCAGATCGACATCAACGAACTCACCGCACTCGTACGCATCGCACTCGGTCGCGTGCTCGTGCAGCAGTGGTTCCCGGGGCAGCAGGAGCTGCGTGTGATCTGTCTCGACGCTCATCTCGAATCGGTGCTGTCGCAGACGCTGCAGAGCAATGGCGTGCTCGAACCGGGCCTCGCCAATACCCTGATGCAGCAGACGCAGCTGGCGCTGCAGCAGCAGGAAGCGGCAGGTGAGCCGCCGGTGCTCGTGGTGCCGCATCCGCTGCGTGCCTCACTGGCGCGCTTTCTGCGCCGACGTCTGCGGCATCTGGTGGTGCTGTCGCAGGCAGAAATTCCCGACGATCGCTCACTGCGGGTGAGCAACGTGGTGGGCAATGAAGCCCGAACCGCGCAGGTAACGACGTGATGGAACGGTTGGTTAGGTTGGCGGCGAGAAACCGCCGATGGGCCCGCCTGTTGCGGGCGAGGAGCAACTAATGGCGATGACGGCTCTTACCTATACCCAGAAAGGCAAGATGGACAAGGAGGCGCTGATCCGCGAATACCTCCCTGTCGTGCGGCGCCAGGCCCTGGCGCTGCAGGTACGTCTGCCTTCGAGCATCGAACTGAACGACCTGATCCAGGCCGGCGTGGTCGGCTTGCTCGACTGCGTCGATCGCTTCGATGCCAGCATGGGGGCCACCTTCGCCACCTTCGCCAGTCAGCGCATCCGTGGCGCGATGATCGACGAGCTGCGCAGCCGCGACTGGTTGCCGCGCAGTGCGCGTCGCAATGCCCGCGCCATGGAAAGCTGCATGCGTCGTCTCGAACAGCAGTTGGGACACCCACCCACCGAGCGCGAGATCGCCGCCGAGCTCGGCATGTCGATCGAGGAGTACCACCAGCTCCTTGGCGACATCAACAATGGTCATCTCTTGCCACTCGAAGAGTTGATGGAGGCGGGGCACGAGGCCGAGCCGGAAGACGAAGCCTCCGTGTTCGAGACCGTGTCGCAGGAGCAACTGCGCAAGCGTCTGATCGCTGCCATCGACACCTTGCCCGAGCGTGAGAAACAGGTGCTGGGGCTCTACTACCAGGAAGAGCTCAACCTCAAGGAGATCGGCGCCGTCCTCGGCGTGACCGAGTCGCGTGTGTGCCAGATCCACAGCCAGGCCGTGGCGCGCTTGCGCGCCAAACTGCGGGATTGAGGCGTCGCCAGGCGCCACAAGTTGGGCCCGGCGGGCCATCCCGGGTATACTCCGCGCCTTTTCTTGCGCCCCTCGGGCCAATCTCAGTTTCTCGGAGTTTCATCCATGGCAGCGGATTCTCTCGGCGACGACATCAGCCGCCGGCGTACCTTCGCCATCATCTCGCACCCGGACGCCGGTAAGACCACCATTACCGAAAAGCTGCTGCTGTACGGACGTGTCATTCAGAAAGCCGGTACGGTGAAGGGCAAGAAGTCCGATCGTCACGTCACCTCCGACTGGATGACCATGGAGCAGGAGCGTGGTATCTCGATCACCTCGTCCGTGATGCAGTTCCCGTATCACGACTGTGTGGTGAACCTGCTCGACACTCCCGGTCACGAAGATTTCTCGGAAGACACCTACCGCACACTCACCGCGGTCGACTCCGTATTGATGGTGATCGACGGCGCCAAGGGTGTGGAGGAACGCACCATCAAGCTGATGGAAGTGTGCCGTCTGCGCGACACGCCGATCCTCACCTTCGTCAACAAACTCGACCGCGACATCCGCAACGGCATCGAGCTGCTCGACGAGATCGAGAACATCCTCAAGATCCAGTGCGCGCCGATCTATTGGCCGCTCGGCATGGGCAAGGAGTTCAAGGGCATCTACAACCTCTACACCGATACCGTGCACGTCTACGAGCACGATTACGCGGACGAGATCCGTGTGGTGAAAAAGATCCAGGGCCTCGACAGCGACGAAGTCACGCAATTCCTCGGTCCCTACGCCGACGACTTCCGTATGGAAATCGAACTCGTGCGTGGTGCCAGCCATGAATTCAATCTCGAAGCCTATCTGGCCGGCAAACAAACACCGGTGTTCTTCGGAACCGCGCTCGGCAACTTCGGCGTGGAAGAGATGCTGAATGACTTCGTGAAGTGGGCGCCGCCGCCACAGCCGCGCGCCACCAAGACGCGTGAGGTCTCACCGCATGAACCTGCGTTCAGCGGCTTCGTGTTCAAGATCCAGGCGAACATGGATCCCAAGCATCGCGACCGCATCGCCTTCATGCGCATCTGTTCCGGTGCCTATCAGCAGGGCATGAAGATGCGGCACGTGCGTCTCGGCAAGGACGTGCGAGTGAGTGATGCCGTGACCTTCATCGCCGGTGATCGCGAGCAGGCGGAATACGCAGTGGCCGGTGACATCGTGGGTCTGCACAACCACGGCACGATCCAGATCGGTGACACCTTCACCAGCGGCGAAGATCTGCATTTCACGGGCATTCCGCACTTCGCACCGGAACTGTTCCGCCGCATTCGTCTGAAGGATCCGCTCAAGTTGAAGCAACTGCAGAAGGGCCTGACGCAGTTGTCGGAAGAAGGCTCGACGCAGGTGTTCATGCCGGAGAAGAACAACGACCTCATCGTCGGCGCGGTCGGTGTGCTGCAGTTTGAAGTGGTGGCCTTCCGTCTGAAGGATGAATACGGCGTGGACTGCGTCTACGAACCGGTGAACGTCTACACCGCACGCTGGGTGGAAGGCGAGCCGGCCAAGATCGAAGAGTTCAAGCGCAAAGCCTACGACAACATCGCCATCGACGGCGGTGGTCATCTCACCTATCTCGCGCCGACTCGCGTCAACCTCGCGCTCACCGAAGAACGTTGGCCCGAACTCAGGTTCTTCGCAACGCGCGAGCACTGAGGTTCACAAGCCTCAAGTCCGCGCTTCGCAAGTCGAGGCTTCACCAGTGCTCTTTCTGCCTGGGAGAGGGCAAGGGACTCATGTTCCCTTGCTCTCACTCGGGCGTGGAGTTCGAGTTCGATGCGTCTCACAGACGCAAACTGCCGTCTTTGCCTACCCGTGACCGCGCCGCGATGGCTTGCGCGGTTTGACGTCGTTCTTCGGTCAGGGCGGCGAAGCGTTGCCGTACCGTAGCGAGCACCGCGGCTGGAGCGGTTTCTGGGGACCCCGCATTGAAGGGCGGCTCCGGTGCGTACTGGATGTCGAGCTGGATCGCCTGCGCCACCTCGTCGCCGCGAATGAGTGCCGCCACCTGCAGCGCCCCATCGATGCCGGCGGTCACTCCCGCGGCGGAAACGATGTTGCCATCGATCACCACGCGCTCCTCGTGCGCGGAAGCGCCGAAATACCGCAAGAGCTCATGCACAGACCAATGCGTCGTCGCATGTCGTCCGCGCAGCACTCCCGCGGCGCCACAGAGCAGCGCACCAGTGCACACCGAGAACAACGGTTTGCCCTGTTCGGCATGGGCGCGAATGAAGCCAAGTAATCGTTCGTCTTCCATCAAGGCCTGCTGGCCCGGACCACCTGGAATGACGAGAAGATCGAGCGCGGGACTTTGTTCGAGTGTCATGTCGGGCACGAGCACCAGCCCCTTGTGATCCTTGAAGGGGCCGGCTTCGGTGCCCAGCACGAGAATTTCCGTATCCGGCACCCGCACCAGCACTTCGAAGGGGCCGGTGAAATCGATCTGATCCATCTGCGGAAAGATCACCATGCCGATGCGCAGGGGACGTTTGTCTTGCAATGCCATGAAGGCTCCCGGAGATGCAGCCACCGCAGGTTGCGCCCACGTGGGGCGCGCAAGACTGCTCGCCGAGAGACAGAACGCACCCAATTGCAGAAATCTGCGGCGGGCCGTGGTTCCGATTTCCGGTGAATGCGAAAGGTTCTTGCTGTCCATTGCGTACTCCTGATGATGGTGTTGCGACTGCTTCAGCTTTACCGCGATGGACGACGGCCAAACACGTGCTTCAAGGCTTGGAATCGGCAGCCAATGAAAATTGCAGTGAGCGGCGAAGGGAGCGGGTACTGCCGAAACCCACTTCCTCCGCCACCGCCTGACGCGGCAGGTCGCCCCTCGCCCGGCACCGCGCTGCCTCTCTGCGTAGTTGACGCAGATAGGCGCCGGGCGTGACTCCCGTTTGTTGTTTGAACAAACGGGCAAAGTTGCGCTGGCTCATGTTGGTCCAGCGCGCCATGTCGTCCACGCTCTGCAAGCGGTGCAGATGGTCGGGTGCCCATAATTGCAGCCGGCGAATGGCATCGTGTCGCGCCAGGCGCTGCGTGAGCGAGCGACTCAATTGCGGTTGATCCGCCTGCCGCTGCACGAAGACCACGAGATCGCGCGCGATCATGTGGGCCAGTTCGAAGCTGCAGTCTTCGGCCACCATGTGCATTGCCAGGTCGATACCGGCCGTGATGCCGGCCGAGGTGTAGAACTTGTCGTCGCGCACGTAGATCGGTTTGGCATCCACCTGCAAGTTGGGAAAGTGTGTGCTCAGCTGTTCCAGATAACGCCAATGCGTCGTGGCGCGTCGCCCTTCGAGCAAACCGATGTGGGCGAGATAGAAGGCGCCGGTGCAGACCGAACCCATGCGCCGCGTACGTGGCAGCATTTCGTGTAGCCACAGTTCGAAGTCCTTGCTGACGCGGCCCTTCACGCCTTCTTCGCTGCCGCCGATCAGAATGGTGTCGGCCTCTTCTCTGATGTCGAAGATGGTCGTGGTGCAATCGATGTCGAGACCGAATTTGGTGCGGACGCGGGTCGAGGCTTCCGTCGACACGATTTTCACCGTGTAAGTGCCGGGTTGATATTGCTCGGCGCGGCAGAACACTTCCCAGGGGCCCGTGATGTCCTGCAGGGTGACCAGCGGTGGTGCAACGATGAGGATGAGTTTGCGTTTCATAGGCTTTTTCCGAAGAGTGAGGCCAAATCCCAAGATGGGGCCAAGTCTAGGAAGCACGCGCGCGAGGGTCCATGCCAAAAAGCGGTCAGTTTCTGCCAAATCGGGCAGGGCCTGCCCTTATACTGGAACGATCAAACGTGAGTGAATGCGGTATGACGACTTCATCCTCTCCCAGACCCTGGTTCTTTTCTGCGTTCGGCTGGCAAGTGTTGGCGGGGCTTCTGCTAGGCCTCGTGCTCGGCTTCATCGCGCGCAACATGGGCAATGATGTAGGTTCTCTCAATTGGCTGGCGCAGGGCTTGCAGATCGTCGGTTCGACGTTCGTGCAACTGTTGCGCGCGGTCGTGCCGCCTCTCGTCTTCACCGCCATCGTCGCTTCCATCGCCAATCTGCGTCGCCTCGCCAATGCCGCCGCATTGGTGTGGAACACCTTGCTGTGGTTTGCAATCACTGCCTTCATCGCCGTATCGATCGGCATTGCGCTGGGTTTATTGCTGGAACCAGGGCTCAATACGGCCGTCGCCGCAGCCGAGGCGCGTGTTCCCGACACGCGCGGCGGGTGGCTCGACTTCCTGCGCAATCTCGTTCCGCTCAACACCTTGGCACTCGAGGCCACGACGGAACTCGATGGTGAGGAACTGCAAACCACCATTCGCTTCAACGTGCTGCAGGTGCTCGTAGTGGCGGTGGCGATGGGCGCCGCGGCGCTGCGCGTGGGCGAGAAAGGCGAACTTTTTCTTGCCTTCAACCAATCGCTGCTGGAAGTGGTGCGCAAGGTGCTCTGGTGGATCATCCGTCTCACGCCGATCGGCACGGTGGGGCTGCTCGGCAATGCGGTGGCGCGCTATGGTTGGGAAACGCTTGCCAGTCTCGGTGCTTTCTCCATTGCCATCTATCTCGGCCTGGCCCTCGTATTGCTCGTGGTCTATCCCGCGTTGCTGCTCTGGCACGGGCTCGATCCCCGCACCTTCTTCAAGGGCGTGTGGCCGGCGTTCACCTTGGGCTTCGTCTCGCGTTCATCGATCGGCACCCTGCCGGTGACGCAGACGGTGACGGAGCGACTCGGTGTGCCGGCTGCTTACGCCGCTTTCGCCGTGCCCTTGGGAGCTACGACCAAGATGGATGGCTGCGCCGCCATCTATCCCGCGGTGGCAGCGCTTTTCGTGGCACAGTTCTTCGGCATCGCGCTCGAATTGAGCGATTACTTTCTGATCGTGGTGGTGTCGGTCTTCGGTTCCGCCGCTACCGCGGGTGTCACCGGCGCCGTGGTGATGCTGACGCTCACACTTTCCACCTTGGGCTTGCCACTGGAAGGGGCGGGACTGCTCTTGGCCATCGATCCGATTCTCGACATGGGACGCACCGCAGTGAATGTCACCGGTCAGGCCTTGGTGCCCACGCTCGTGGCGCAGCGGCAGGGAATTCTGGATCGGGCGATCTATGAATCCGGTGACAAGAGCGCACTGGGTGAAATGAACTGAGCTCAGTGAAGCTCCCCCAAATTTCCGGGCGCAGCGAAAGATCTCGACTATAGTGAGTCCACCCGATGACAGCTCTTCATCGAGGCTGTCGCCATGCGAGGACTTCACCATGCGGCTGCGTCTCACGGCTCCTCCTCATCCTGGTCATGTTCTCAGAGCGCTTTGCTTGGAGCCCTTGGGCATGGACCTGAGGCAAGCGGCCCAATCATTGGGTGTCAGGCGGTCGGAGTTGATGGAGCTTCTCAGCGGACGTTCGTCGGTCGAGCCGCAAATGGCAGCGCGATTGGCGCGCGTGTTCGGTCCGAGCGCGGAGAGTTGGTTGCGGCAGCAGCGGCAGTATGACGCGTGGGTGGAGGGGAAGTGTGGTGAGGGGGCAGCGGGTTTCGAGGGAAACGTCAGTCTCCATGCGTCGGGTGCTGCTACGGTGGAGTTACGTTGAGCGCGAGAACTGGGCAGGTTGGGGCCGAGAGTTCCTCGCGGAGCTCGGACCGTTCGCGCGGGAGCGAGCCAAATTGTTGGCTTGCTCTCTTCGAATGCGGTGCAACTTGGGCTTGGGCATCTCTCCAGGTCCTCGCAGAGCTCGGACCGTTCGCGCGGGAGCGAGCC